>Ga0255219_1000002_pt1 | contig 1165008 bp, 1087 predicted proteins | sample Miss_Colum_RepA__FD_183037 | JGI IMG/M metagenome (GOLD analysis project Ga0255219, IMG submission 183037) | Freshwater microbial communities from Mississippi River, Louisiana, United States - Miss_Colum_RepA_8d | ecosystem: Environmental > Aquatic > Freshwater > River | place: USA...
ACATCTCTGAAAAAACACTACAAGTCGCTGTTGGATCCATGACGGTAAATTTGAAATCAACACGATTATTTTCAAGTGGTGAGCCATCAGATTTAAATATTTTTGCTGAATAGGTTGTGTATTGAGGGGATGCAAAAGCGACCGAATTTGCTGTTAAAATAACAACAAATAATAACCAAAAAATAATTTTAAATGCATTTTGTAAACGCATAAAATATGTGGTCTTCACGTTTAACTTATCGACATTTATTAGAAAATTCTAAAGTTTAATAAGTCAAAGATAACTTAAATCAGAATATAATGGATCATTTTCAAACAACTACAAGTTAGACAATGACTTCAAAAACTGTCGCTAGATCATCTCGATGTATCAATTTAAGACATCTAATGCTGTTAAAATAGAAACTATTAGGTTTCATATTTGCATAGACGTTAGTCGTAGGAGACTTTATGACCAAACTAGGCAAGTTAAATCTATTTACAATATTGCTATTGATACAGACGAATGTTTTTGCTCAAAATCAAGCTGATTTAAACCTTAATAACAATATAAAAGCCGATCAAGTAACAACTCTTCTAACAAATAAAAAATGCTCTGGTCAATTCGAAGATAGATTTAGCTTCGAATGTAATGAAAATATCATCAACAAAACCGTGAACAAAAAACGAGTCTATGAAGGACTCAATATCATAATCGACACACAAGATCCGGCGTCATGCCGCGAAGTTGAAACTCTTGTACGGGCTACGAGCACAGGCAAATTTAAATCTTCGGAGAATATTAGTGATTTATGTCAGTTCAATCCTGAGGCACGATACAAAAATATCACTTTAATGTGGGAATCTGATGAAGAGTATTTAACACCAATCAAATCAGATTTTTTAACAAACACTGAAAGCAGTTTAAAAAATGACACCAGAAACTTAACACTTATGATGGCTGCAACTATGGGTCTTTTATGGGTTGGTCCAGAATCAATTTCAAAATGGAATAAAGATGAAATTCGCGAAAAAGGACTATTTACTAAATGGAGAACTAATTTTCATAGCAAACCGACAATGGACAAAGATAATCCAATTATCAATTATGTTGGTCACCCTATTTCAGGTGCTATTTACTATAATATAGCTCGTTCGCATGGGTACTCAGCGATGCAGTCATTTGGATATACAGTACTGATGTCAACATTTTTCTGGGAATATGGTTTTGAAGCTATTGCTGAAAAACCATCAATACAAGATTTATTTATTACTCCAATCATAGGTGCATTAATCGGAGAAGTATTTCACGATTGGTCGAATAAAATAACCAATGAACAAAATGGTAAAGTACTTGGTTCCAAATTTCTCGGAAAAACAGCTTTGTTTCTACTAAACCCTGCGACATCGATATCAAATAAAATAAATGAAGTTCTCGGACATAAACTTATTCAAAGTGCGACATCAAACATCGTTATTTCAAGAAGAAGAATAAATCCATTTTTTAACGATGGGCAAAGAACAAATTATATCGGTATAAGAGTTGACTTTCGTTACTAGAATGTACCAAAAGACATCATTTTTACTTTTACTATGTTATTTTTTAAGTTCGCATGCTTTCGGCAATTTAAAAGTTTGCGAACTTAAAAATACAGTTATTAATATTGATAACTAACTATCGCAAAATGATATAGTTTCTTACAAAAGTAAAATCACAACCGAATACCAATTAGCTATTAACTACCATGAAACAGTAAAAAAATTGTTTCAGTATCAAGCCAAATTTCAGTATCAAGCCAAACCAGAACTAGCATTTTTTTTATTCAGCATTCTTTTGTTCGCGTACATCCATTTTTTGAAGACAATGGGCGAACAAGTCGCTTTTTACAGGAACTTATTCTGACAAATTTCGACTTACCACACGGAGCAATTAGTGATCTTATGAATAACGACGTATTAGATGATCATAACACTTATTACACAAAGGCTATTCAGAAAACAAAGACATTATTACGAAATTAAACCATTGCGTCGATAATGTTTATCAGAAACAATTCAATATTTTTTCTTTTAGTAAAATAAAAGATATCAAAAAAATCGACCAAAATAAGATTGAGTATGATTGTCGAATATTAACAATTATTAATAATTAAACATAGACAAAAAAAGTCAAAATTGTGCTAACCACAGCAAGATTTTTTCAGTGAATTTAGAATAAGGCGGATATCGCAAGATCGGATCGAACCAAGTTTTTTTAACTAATAAACTTTTTTGATAAGTAAAAGCTTTAAAACCGTACTCACCATGATAGTTTCCAATTCCGCTAAGCCCAACACCACCAAATGGTAGATTATGATTTGCAATATGCATTAGAGTGTCATTAATAACGCCTCCACCAAATGAAATACGCGAAGCAACTTCATAGGCTTGGGTGATATTCTCAGTAAAACAGTAAAACGCTAATGGTTTATCAAAAGACGATAAGACTTTCTCTATTTCTTCAACATTTTCAAAAGTGAGAACCGGTAATATGGGGCCAAAGATTTCCTCTTTCATAACAGAATCACTGATTGAAACGGGATATAAAACTGTAGGTTCAATATAAAAACTCGCTTGGTCATACGATCCGCCCATATAAATATTTGATTCTTTTAAAAATCGAACAAGCCGCAACCAATTTCGTTCATTTATAATTCTAGAATAGTCTTGAGTTAATAATGAATCTGCACCGTAAAACAATTTAATTTGTTTTTTCACTTCAACAAGAAAAGATTCTGCAATTTTTTTATCAACAAGTAAATAATCCGGAGCTATGCAAGTCTGTCCTGCATTGATAAACTTACCCCAAACAATTCTTCGAGCGGCAACAACAAGATCGGCATCAGACATAACTAGACAAGGACTTTTGCCACCGAGTTCCAATGTAACCGGTGTAAGATGGCGAGCAGCCGCTTCGTAAACAATTTGTCCTACACGCGGACTACCCGTGAAAAATATTTTATCAAATTTAAACGAAAGTAATTTTTGCGTTAAAGAAATCCCACCATGCGCACAATAGATAAAATCTTGACTGAATTGCTCATTTAATATTTGACATAAAATCAGTGAAGAGTTTTCTGATAATTCACTAGGCTTAAGCACAACAGTATTACCAGCAGCCAGGGCAGAAACAAGTGGAACTAATGTCAGTTGAAATGGATAATTCCAGGCTCCAATAATTAACACAACACCGTAAGGCTCAGAATCAATAAAGCTTGTTGCGGGCCAGTTTAATAGATTTGTATTTACTTTTTTAGGCTTAGCCCATTTTTTTAAATGACGTATAGCGAGTTTAATTTCTTTATAAATAACCGAAAACTCAGTAAGTTGGGTATCAAATGCGGACTTTCTAAAATCTTTATAAACAGCTTCACACAGTCGGTCTTCATTTTGCTTTATAACATGTTCAAGCCGAACTAATTGTTGAATTCTTTTTTCAACATCTCGTGTATGACCTTTTGAAAAAAATATCTTTTGTTTTTGGATAACAGCATCTAAAGTATGTTCTGCAAATTCAGTCATAGATTTTATTATATTTAATGAGGTTTCATTTGGCAAAACTATTTGAAGTTCTAAAAATAAGAGATTTAATAATTAAAAATCGTATTTTTATGTCACCTATGTGTCAGTATTCAGCTATCGACGGCCTACCTAACGATTGGCATTTTGTTCATTATGGATCGCATGCAATTGGCGGGGCTGGTCTTATAATTATTGAAGCGACTTCTGTAAATCCGGAAGGACGAATTAGTTCGCAAGATCTGGGAATCTGGAATGAAGAGCAAATGCTTGCGTTTAAAAAAATAAATACTTTTATTAAATCACAAGGATCCGCGACTGGTCTTCAAATTGCCCATGCTGGACGTAAAGCTTCATCACGTGCCCCATGGCAAATTGCGCCACATAAAGACTGGATCACAAAAGCTCCGTCAGCATTACCTTTCAGCGAAAAATCGACAAAGCCTGTTGAAATGACCCTACAGGACATCAATGATGTTATACAAGCTTTTGAACTAGCAACTTTGTACTGCAGAGAAGCTGATTTTGATGTTATTGAAATCCATATGGCCCATGGTTATTTATTACATGAATTTTTATCACCGTACTCAAATCAACGAACTGATTCTTATGGTGGATCGATTGAAAATCGAATGCGTCTACCATTACAAATCGCTGACACGGTTAGAAAGGCATGGCCTCAAACAAAGCCTGTTTTTGTTCGCATTTCTGCCACAGATTGGATTGAACCTCAAGGATGGACAATAGCTGATTCTATTGTTTTTTCTCAAAAACTAAAAGATCTTGGTATTGATTTTATCGATTGCTCTACTGGTGGTAATGTTGCTAACGCTCAGATACCTGTAGAAAAAAACTATCAGGTTGAGTTTGCACACACAATTAAACAAAAAGTGCAAATTATGACCGGAGCTGTAGGTCTGATTACGGAAGCTGAACAAGCCAACCAGATTTTAACTGCCAATCAAGCCGATGCTGTCCTGCTCGGACGCGAATTACTACGAAACCCAAATTGGCCATTAATCGCTTCACAAAAACTCAAAGTCGACTTTCAATGGCCAAATCAATATATGCGAGCTAAAATTTTATAAGATCTTCAACGTTTAATTTACCACCAGAAACTGATTTACCATTTAAAGCAGCTACGGGGCGAGCTGATTTCAAAATCGCCTCTTTAACTTCTTTATAAGATTTTTCAGGGTGTGACGACCAGTAAAGCGCAGCTGCTCCAGCTACGTGTGGACATGCCATTGAAGTTCCATCCCATGTCGCGTTGAAAATTGGAATGACTGTGTCCGAATATTTATGACCGACAGTTGTCGAAAAAACTTTCACACCAGGAGCTCCGATATCAACAGTTCTTGCTCCCCAATTAGAAAAAGCACCGAGTTTATCAGATGAGTCTAATGCTGCCACTGATATAATATTGTCGTTATCATAGCTAGCTGGAACTCCTGGATCTTTATCAGTGTCATTATCGTAACCTTTGCCTTGATGACCATTTCCTGCTGCAGCTACAAACAAAACATCATGTTGAGCTGCATATTCAATAATATCTCGCAAAGCCTGGTTTTCTGGATCCTGTGGATCTTCACCTTCAGAACCCCACGAGTTTGATAAAACTCTAGCACCATTATCTACTGCGTATTTAATTGATTTAATCGCGTCAGCAGTTGTACCGTTTTCTCCGATAAATCTTAAGGCCATGATTTTGGCTTGAGGAGCTACCCCGGTTATACCTTTACTGTTACCCGCACGTGCCGCCACATTACCCGCACAGTGTGTCCCGTGACCAGGGTTACCGCCATTAAGTAAATCATTCATACTGGTCGCTGCTAAATCATATGGTTTATTATCATTATCAAGAAAGTCCCAACCTACGATATCATCAATAAAACCATTTTGATCATCGTCAATATTGTTATCAGGAATCTCACGTGAATTTCTCCACATATTACCAACAAGATCTTCATGCGTATAATCAACACCTGTATCAATAACTGCGACAATGATTTCATGACCAGGGTTAATTTCTAAAGCACGCTTAAGGCCGATATCATTCATACCCCATTGTTTCGAAAAAAGTGGATCAGGTCCTTGAGTTTCACTCGGTAATACTGGTATTGGAGGGTTGTCTTTTTTAGATGGCGCAAAAGGTTTAAAACCAGCATTTGGATCTTGTCTAAGATACTGAGCTATTTGTTCTTTCAACTGGTGATTTTCTTGAATTTTAATCTTGTGATTTTTTTGAACATGAACAACAGAATTTGTTTTAAAGAAATTCATAAGCTCTAAATTTTGTGTTTGCCCCGAAACACGCAACCACTGTTCTGTTAAAACTTCAGTTTTATATCCTTGTTGAGAATAATATGAGGCCATTCTTGACACTGAGATCGGTTGAGTGACTTTAATTAGAAAATCTTCTGCTCGTGCCTGATAGCTTGCGAGATGAACCATAACGACCAAAAAAACAGTGAGAAGACTTAAAAAAGTCTGACGTTGAAATAACATTTTCCCCTCCAACAAAAACCATTTCGAAAAAACTTAAGAATAGGCAAAAATGCATAGACCAATTTTTTCGTTGGAAAAAATGTTAGGAATAAAAGCTCCTAATCACCAGAATAATATGATCAGAAAGCGCCCGCGTTGTAACTTTTTTTACGAATCCACGCGAAAAAGAGCAAATTTAAGGTAACGAAGCTCAGTCATAGCCAAAGGATAAGGATGGTCAGCTGGCTGAGAACCCATATAGATTAGCGTTGCACGCTTATGGGCTTTCGCAAATGATTCACGAACAATATCTAAAAAAGCTTCATGACTAATATGGCTTGAACAAGAACTTGCAGCAAAAAATCCGTTTTCAGAAACAAGTTTAATCGATTGCGAAAAAACTTTGATATACGCTGCAGTCGCTTGCGGTACAGATTTTTCGTTAGGAGCAAAACTTGGTGGATCAGTAATAACGAGATCAAATTTACTCTTAGATGCGATGGCCTTATCAATAAATGTGAATGCATCTTCAGCAATATCATGGTGTTCAGTTTCAAGCTGGTTAATTTCAAAATTGCGTTTAACTGCAGCAATTGCAACTTTAGCAATATCAACACTCGTAACAGACCGCGCACCACCTGCAGCAGCATAAATAGAAAACCCACCAGTATAACTAAATAAATTCAGCACGTTTAGATTTCTTGAAAAATGTTTAATGATTTCTCGATTGTCTCTTTGATCTAGAAAAAAGCCAGTCTTTGCAGCATCTCGAATGTGAGATGAGAAAAGCAGTCCATTTTCTTTAAAAAGTGTTTCGAGCGGAAGCTGACCAATCAATTCCTGTCCTTTTTCTTCTGCATCATTTCTTCTTTTTAGATAAACAGTTTTAACTTGAGGGAGGTTGCTAATCACTTTTTCAGCAATTGCTCGTGTATTCCAAACTTTTTCCATAATTGAATGATCATGTTTAATCACAGCGACTTGATCATAAATATCAATAATTAATCCAGGGAAACCATCACCCTCGCCATTAATTAAACGAAAAGAATTCGTTCGATCTAGATTAAACGATTGGCGAATACGAATAGCATTATTCCATTGTTTTTCAGACCAAAACTCAAAAGTTCTCGCTATGTTATTTTTACGAAAAATTTGTTCTTCAGCTAAGCATAATAATCTAAATCGCAATTGTGTATCATGTTGACAAATTCCAACACCTAAAAGCTCGTTTCGATAATAAATCGAAGCTAGGCCTGACTTAATTTTGTTTTTTTCATCAATACAGTTTGCAAAAATCCAACGATGGCCTCTTTTAAGATGTTTTGTCAGATCACGACTGAGATCAAGTCTCTGTACTGGAAAATCCTGTGTATTTATTAAAGCAAAAGGCATATATTTCACACCTGCATTTTAAGCTGTCTTATTTTTGTTCATTAAGATTTGAATATAATCACAAATTTACGAAAGTTTCCTGATTTATTTTCGACAAACGTAAATATTCTACATTGATGATCGTTGATCGTAAAAAATCTATAGCATTGACTCCGAATTCAGTTCCCGTTAAAAACTTACGACAACTTTTTTTCGTGACCACAAAGGGGCTCTATGCAGATTTTAATTGTTTTGATGTTATTAACTTATATCATCGCATTGTATTTCATGCGAAATCCACTCAAACACACAAAGCCATTCATGTGGCGTCGCTTTCTGAGTTGGTTCCCTTTAGGTATGACTTACGCCTTTATGTATATGGCCCGGTACAATCTAGACACCTTAGCAACTTCTGAAGTCATCACTAAGGCACAAAAAAGTCAGATTTCTGGAGCAGGCTTTTTCATTTATGCAGCGTCTTTATTTATTTCCGGCCCTTTGATTGATCGCATTGGCGGAAAAAAAGGCATGATCATGGCAGCGCTAGGTGCTGCCACATTTAATATCTTAATGGGTTGGGTTTTATACGTAAACCTCCATGGTACTGATTTAGATCTCGTTCTTTGGTTAACAATACTCTATTCACTGAACATGTTTTTTCAAAGCTTTGGAGCGATTTCGACAATTAAAGTTAAATCTTACTGGTTTCACGTTCGAGAACGAGGAACTTTCGGTGCTATATTTGGAACATTGATTTCTTTAGGCGTATACTTCGCTTTTGACTGGTCAGAAGCTATCGCAAAATCTGTTTCACTTAACCCTGGTGAAAAAGTACCTGTTATAAGAGACACGATTCAGTCAATGTTTGCCTTGCAAAATGCTACTGTTCCTGCATACTGGTTGATCTTTTTTATCCCAGCAATTTTATTAATTATTTGGGCTATGATTGATCTTTATTTAATTAAAGACTCTCCGGATACAGCAGGATTTCCGAAATTTGAAACTCACGATGCTTCTCATGATCAACATCAAGTTAAACTTGATACATGGTGGAGTGTGATTAAGCACATTCTAACTAACAAAATTATTCTTATGATCGGTGTAATCGAATTTACGTCTGGAATTCTCAGGGACGGAGTTATGAAATGGTATCGCCTCTATGCTAAAGAAACAGGACATGTCGTTTCAAACATCAGTGACAATTGGGGACTTTGGGCTGCAGTAACAGGCATTGTGGGTTCGTTTATAGTGGGATGGGCATCTGATAAATACTTTCAATCTCGACGTGCACCTATGGCCGGAATCTGCCAAATTGTGATGTTTGCTGCATCTGTTTTAATGCTTATTTCATCATTATCAGCATCTGGCTATCCAGAGCTTATGGGCTATTCTGCTTTAGTTATTATGATGGCTGTTATTGGTGTCCATTCAGTTATGTCTGGTACTGCGACGGCCGATTTCGGTGGTCGTAAAGGTGCCGCAACAGCAACAGGTGTTGCGGATGGTTTCTCTAAACTGGGATCATCATTTCAAGAGTTTGTACTTGGCGCTATAATTACAAAAGAAACTTGGCACTATTGGCCCACATTTTTAATGCCGTTTACATTACTTGGACTCTTCTTTGCTTGGAAACTTTGGCAAGAGCTACCTGCAGCTACGCGCAAGTATCTTAAAGAGAACGAAGGAAAGCATAAATAAAAGGCTATTTTTGTTATTTTCAATTCATATTAAACCCAAAAGCCACCGACATCGGTGGCTTTTTGTATTTTTACATAATATGTGTTTCTTTATAGGCAACACATATATTGCTCGTGCATTGTACCCATAAGAAATGAAATTCGTTACTTAATACACACGAATTAAAAAACCTTAAATGGAGGGTACAAATATGTTTCGTAAATTATTATTAGCAATGGCTTTCATCACACAACAGGCTTGGGCCGCTGAGCCACCACCAACAGTCGGACAAGTTGACCTTAACAAGTACGTAGGTCTTTGGTACGAAGTTGCCAGCATTCCTCAATCATTTCAAAAACAATGTGCACGCAATACAACTGCACAGTATACTCTATTAGATAATGGATTAATCAAAGTTGATAACTCTTGCGATACCAAAGAAGGTAAACGCTCATCGGCTGAAGGACGCGCTAAAGTTGTTGATACTCAATCAAACGCAAAACTTAAAGTGACTTTTGTGAAACTTCTAAGTTGGATATTTAAATTTGGTGGCGACTACTGGATTTTAGATTTAGCACCTGACTATTCATATGCTTTAGTTGGTGATTCTAAACGCGAATATGCTTGGGTATTATCGCGAACACCTCAACTATCATTGGCTCAATTTAAAAAAATTAATGATAAATTTGTTGAGTTAGGCTACGACACTTCAAAAATTTTAACATCTGTGCAAACCAATGGTTTTTCGGAGCGAAAACCATTAAATAGTTTATTCGCCAGCAATGTTGATCTAATCGATACGCTTGCTAAATCAGGTCGTTTCAATACTTTAATAACAGCATTGCAACTAGCTGAACTTGAACAAACATTAAGATCTTCAAACGGTCTGACTCTATTTGCACCGACAGATGAAGCCTTTGCAAAAATCCCTGAAGCAGATCTTGTGGCTTTGTTAGCCGATAAAAATGCGCTTACGCAATTACTACTTAATCATGTCGTTGCTTCTGAAATTACGGCAATTGATCTTAGAAATTTGAAATCAATAAAAATGCTAAATAATAATGTGTTACCAGTTAATTTTGCTAAAAATGGTTTACGTCTTAATAATGCCCAAATTGTTACTGCGGACATCTTAACGAGCAACGGATTCATACACATTGTTGATTCAGTAATAAATTTATAGAATGGACTATCGGCTTAAAAATCTTTCATTTATAGATTTGGATATTTTAGCAAAGCTCTCAGACCATACATCTCTGAGAGCTTTGTGCCGTTCAACGGGATTTGAACCTCCGAGAATGTCAAAAACGCTTAATCGCATCAAGAATGAACTTAAAATTGAACTCATCAAAACATCTCCCCATGGTTATATTCTAACATCTGAGGGTTTGTATATTTCAAACCAGTCTAAAGAAGTCATAAAAAAAACTGAAGAACTTATCCCAACTAAAAAAACGATTCAAAGCCAAATCGAAACATTAACCGTCGGAAGTCGTGGTTTTTTAAACTTGTGTCTCACTCAAAATTTATTTCACGCTTTAAAAAAAAATCACGATCAAAATACACATTATCGTTTTTTAGATTTATCACCAGATGAACTAAAAAAAATGGCTTTTGATGGCTTACTCGATATTGCAATTCATCTTGAACCTATTTCCTGGCCTCAAACATGGTCGTCAGTTCAAGTTTCTGAAATTAAATGGTCGTTTTTTGTTAATTCAAAACATCCTTTATCTGAAAACGCTTCAATAGAAGATTTACTTAAATACCCGTGGTTGCGATCGACCTATTGGAATGGCCAAAGATTAGCTCACTCGATTGATCATTTAAACATACCCTTGAGAGATCGAATCAGCGGCCATGAAATTCAGACAGCACTTAATGCTATTGAGGTCATCAAACATTGTGATCATGTGGCTTTTATTCCAGAGTTGATTGCTTTTAAATACTCGAGCACGGTTGAGATTAAAAAAATCAATGTCAGCCAAATTGACAACAATCCACGTCCGCTTTATTTGTCAGTCAGAGCCGACAAAGTTCCTGCAAAACTTTTTAAAAATCTCACACAAATTTTATCACAAGAACTTAATTAAGTCTTACGCGCTCAAAGAAAGTGACACGATTTTGGCAATCAAATCTTCATACTCGACACCTGCTTTGTGCGCCGACAAAGCATAGTCTTCTTTGGCTGCAATTGAAGGATTTGGATTAGCCTCTATAAAATAAATTTCATCATTGCGAATACGTAAATCGATTCGTCCGAATCCTTGAATTTGCAAAAGCTTGTATATTTTTTTACATGTTTCATCTAATTTTTTTTGCATTGGTTCCGATAAATTTTTAGCCCAGTCCGAATCAATGCCCCATTTTTTACGATAATTTTGATTCCACTTACTTTGATAAGTTGCAAATTTAGGTTCATGATCAGGCATTTGTTTAAAAAACAGTTCTCGAACTGGAAACACATTAAGTTTTTCATTACCTAAGATGCTCACGTAAACTTCTCGTCCATCTATAAATTCTTCAATAATCACATCAGATTGATATCGCTCTTGAATAAACTGTACACGTGCAATAGCTTCTTTAGCGTTTACAACATAAGATTGCTGCGAAATACCTTCCGATGATTCTAATTGTAGAGGTTTAACAAAGCCTGGGAACGGAAATTTTCCTAAGGCTTTGGTTGAAATAGATTTTCCTTTTTGAAATACAATAAACTGAGGCGTTTTAATATCATGATAATCGAGTATAACTTTCGTTAAGCCTTTATCTTTACAAAGCTGCAAACACTTTGCACCTGCACCTGTAAACGGTACACCAAGCATTTCCATCAATGCTGTAATGTGTGGTTCAAGTTTTCGCTGACCACTAAATGCTTCACTCATATTAAATACTAAATCAGGTTTTTCATCACGTACGATTTTAATAAAAGGCTCTAGATCATCATACAAACCAAAAGGTATAACTTGATGGCCCAAACGAACTAATGCTTTACGAACGTCGTTTTCTGTTTTCCAATCTGGAGTCGACCAATAACCACGGTACTCTTTAGGATCCATTTTGATAGCGATATCAAAGAGCAGTACAATTTTAAGCTTTTTCATCCTAAGCCTCTCGTTTAAACTTTCCAGTAAATAAATAATTTTTTACTAAGCTTGTTAAAAAACTGGCTACTTCCATAATAGTTTGATTTTCATTTTTGCCAGTTTTTAAATCCAACTTTAGACATCGATCAGTTAATCGTTTGACTAAAGCATCAATTGTGAATTTTTTTTCACTCGTAGCCCATGCTACTGTTGCAACTATGGCTTTACGATGCCGATTCATAAATTGAGCGGCAGCATATTCTCTTTTAGACAATGTTGCGTCTCCATTAAATATAAACTTTAGATCACTATCATAAAAATCAGGATAGCTGTCACCATATGCACGTCTTTTGCGTGCATAAAATTTTTCAAGAGTCATGGTAAGATTTGTCACACAACTAGGATAACGCCCTTTTTCCGCTAAAATTTTTAAATCCCGACTTTCACGAGCTAGCTTATCCATATAGTTGAGTTTAGCAAGTGCTACAGGCCACTTACTATATTGCTTTTTCCAATCAGATTTAGGATCTAGCCAAACAGCAAATGTCTCAGCAAAATCTTCATCAGGATGAGCCTGTGCGTACCAGCGATCAAGATGCTTAACATAGCTTTTACTATATGGTTGCGGACGATAGGTGTCTGGCTGATACTCTATATTGGGCGAACCAAAAACTTGTGTCCATTTTTTACGTTTTGAAAATCGATAACAATGATCAAAGCAATGTCCGGCCTCGTGACGAAGAAGTTTCATAAACCAATCCGGATGACCACCTTCTACTTCAAGCATTTGTGATTGTTCTAAATTTTTTAAACGTTCATTAACTAAATAAAATGGTATTGCAATAGCATTCATACCTTCAGGGCTAAACCACTCATCACCAATAAAAAAATCTGGTTTAAAAACTAAACCTTTTTCCTCAAGTTCTAAATAAAGCTGTCCAACGTAACTACTCACGTCACTATCTGAGAGAGATAATTTTAAATCTTTAAAACGCGTTTTTAGCAAATCACGTTCATCGATCTCAGATAATTTTTCAGTTTTGCTGACCTTTATTGACATTCGATTACACACCCCTTGTATGGGCGTATCGGAATAGAACAACTTAACTTAACCGACCTAAGTCAGTGTCTTATTAGCTTTGTTTAATAAATGTGGATATTTATATGCTACAAACAACAAAATGCCAAAAATCAGAACAATAACGATCAATCTTTTTTTGAGAACTTGATCATAGTTTAAAATAAATTGCCCGTTTTGCTTTTGAATCTGCCAGACCTTACCTTTTTTGTGCCAAATCGTAATCTTTTCCAAAGTCCCTTGCATTCTGACTAACTCATCAGTTTTCAGATTTCTACCCATCAATCCATTTTTAATAGATTCTGTAATAACATGCCCTTGACCCAAATCGTATTCGACATAAAAAGTACGTAACTGCTGTCGAGCCACTAAAACAATAGCCGTTGATTTCTCTAATGAACTTTGTAATGGTGGCATTAACACAATTGCAGTCAGCACAGCAAAGCCCAAGACTAGTAACCGAAGTTGTATAACTTTATCGTTTAAAATCATAAAATCAAAATCGACAGATTAAATGCAAAACTAAAGCGGAAATGTCGCAGATATTTAGCCTATATAAATATGACTTATTGACGTAGATTAAAAATACTACCGGTATTTAATCTCAAAAAAGTCAGGTTATTTAGTTGTGTTAGTTTTTAGATCATAATTTCTATAAGTATAGTTGATCGGCAAAAGTCCTTTAAAAATATGCCCTACAATAATAATGTTTTTTGTGCCGTTTAAAATCCCCGATGGATTTTCGTTCAATAAAAGCTCACGAGCTTTTATTGAATACTCCATAACTAATTCAGTATTTGATAGGAGTGCTGGAGGTAAAGAAAAAAGATAATTTTCTCCTTCAGCAACCTGACCACCATTTTTATAGCTTTTAAATTTTCCATATCCATTTACTTTCAATGGAGTATTTTCTTCAACTTTTCTCGCCATATTTAACTGATTCTCAAAATTATTTTCTACCTTAATTGAAAAATAAAAACCAACTAAAACAAACGCAGCACCAACGATAAACCACGATTTCTTATCCAGCAATGGCTTCCAATCTATGACCTCAGCAACTTGAGACTTGGAATCGTGAATTATCGAGCCTGTTAGAATATCCATTAGAGACCTGTTTTGCGGATGTTTCCACATGCATAAAAGGTCGAATAGCCAAAAAGCAATAAGCCCAAAATCAAACAAATAAACTAACGAATTTTTAGGAAAAAAATTATACATTCCAAATCTCATCCCAACTAAAACAGCGAGGTAGACGCCTCTTGTTAGAGCCATTTTAGATGATAAAAAAGTGCCGTTTGTAGACACTATTTTTAAGTTTGTAATCCGTTTCCCAAAAGTTTGCCCTTTACCGTATGCACCATCTAAAAGTGTTCCATAAGTTATAGTTAAAATCCAGAAGGGGATCACACCCCAGTAGCCGAGACCGTTTAAAAAATCAGATAATGGAAAAAAACATAATGCGATTAAAGCGATAAAAACACTATCCAAAACATAAGAAAAAATTCTTCGTCTGATTGAAAATGGTGATTTATTTTTAGTTTCATTTTTTTCAATCTCATCTTGAGTTTTCCAATCGCAACTTTGCTTTCTTCTATCAATCTCAGCCAAGCAAGCCGCATAATTTGAGGGAAATTTATCTTTATTGATATTTCGCAAAGCTGCCAGCAAGTCAGCCTGATTTTGTTTAGAGAAATCTACTGTGCTTTTTGTATTGTTATTTTCCACTTTCCACCCAAGCTGAGACTTTCAGAAAACACAATATGAGTCAATACTTTATGCAACTTAACCCCGATCACCATTTATGTTTTAGGCTGCCCTCAGTTATATCCCAAAACAGTGCACCTCATTTATTTGCTGGGCTCATACTTGGGATCGAGCGAAAATATCCTTATAGCCCCTACTCTGGGTTGTGTTGGTAAAAATGACAATCATATAAGTTTATCAATTCAAAACGACGAATGCGGCGGACGAGGTACAGTAAGCCCTTTGGCGAAGACTTAGCGGCGGCTTTGAAATCAGCTGTTGCAGAGATTTGAATAAACAATTTCTGTGATGATGCCTATCTTGCTGAAAGAATCTGTGCCGATCACGGCGGTGTCGCAAAATAATGAAATTATCTTTTTTGAATCAATTAAGCTCTATGCACTTGCTTGGAATGATTTATACATCGGTAGCATGCTTTCAATTCTGTCGATGAAGATTTAAGGCTTTTTTTGTTTATAATTTTATTGATTCAATGATTGAAAAAAACTTCACTAACTTGAATTCTCGATTCCCCCTCTGATTGAGTAGAACCTTAAAATGTCTGAAAAAACAAAAAATAAAGAATGGTGCCCGGGACTGGACTTGAACCAGCATGCGGTTAAGCGCTACCACCTCAAAGTAGTGTGTCTACCAATTTCACCACCCGGGCAATGGTCAAATCCATTTAATCAAAGCCCAGGTTGTCGGTCAACTGATTCAATACTAATTAAACGTCGCAGAGATCCAGCCTTCTTCAGCTAATGCAGCAAGGTCTAATTGATCATCATTTTTATAAGCTGCTGGGTATTCTATAAGCAGTTTTATCAAATCTTCTGATGTAACTATACCGATCAACTCATCATCACCAGCAACAACTACACAATTCAGCTTTTGTTCGATAAAAATTTTAGCAACATCACTTACTGTTGTAAATTTTGAAACTGTTTTAACTGGAGAGCTCATAACCATCTTAACATTAAAACCTGTAAAACGAGTATCAACGTATTTCAAAGCACTAAAATCACTTTTTGATAAAATCCCTACTAAATAATTTTCGTTATTGACGACAGGCAAGTGTCTGAAGTTGTGATTATTCATAATGTCATTTGCATCCATCAACGACGCATTTTCATTAATATAAACGACGTCTTTAGTAAATAATTTATTAATACCTTGGTTCATAGTTCCCCCTTTGTTATATTCACATTATAAATCCCACCTGCTTTACAAATATGATTGGCATCATAATTAAGGAATATTTATGAAAATAAAATTTCTCGGCGCAACAGGAACAGTTACAGGATCAAAATACGAACTCAATCACGATGGCTTGAAAATTTTAGTTGATTGCGGTCTTTATCAAGGCCCAAGAGATTTACGTGACCTCAACCGTTTACCCCTTGAAAATGTTCACAAATATGATGCCGTTATTCTAACACACGCGCATATTGATCACTCTGGATATATCCCGTGTTTAACCAGACACGGGTATCGAAATAAAATTTACTCGACTGAAGCAACTTATGAACTTTGCAAAATATTATTAATAGATGCTGCAAAACTACAAGAAGAAGATGCTAAATATGCTAATAAAACAAGATATAGTTCTCATTTTCCCGCTGAGCCATTATACACAGAACTTGATGCTCTCGAAGCATTAACACTATTTTCAACCTGCGTTTATAATAATTGGAATAAATTAAATTCTAATTTGTATTTTCGCTTTATCAGAAACGGACACATTCTTGGATCATCTTGCATTCAATTTAAATACGTTGAAAAGACAAAAGAAGAACGAATTCTCACATTTACTGGCGATCTTGGCGGCGGAAGATCTCAAGTTATTCGTACGCCAGAAACTATCGAACATACTAACTATTTAATCTCAGAATCAACTTACGGAGATCGTCGGCTGAAAAAACTTGATGAAAATGAATTTGCTCAAGCCGTAGAGAAAGTCTACAAACGTGAAGGTACATTAATTATTCCGGCATTTTCAGTTGGAAGAACACAAGAAATTCTTTACTTAATTAAAAAATTGCAAAATGAAAATAAAATTAACTCTAAGATACCCGTCTACTTAGATAGTCCGATGGCTGAAAAGGCTTCAAAAATTTATAGTAAATTTCCGCAAGAGTTAAAACTGACTGATCAAACAGAAAATGTTTCTCAATTTTTTATACCAACCAATTTTCGCATTTGCGAAAGTACTGATGAATCAATGTTATTGTGTATGTCTGATCAGCCTAAAATTGTTATTTCAGCCTCTGGTATGCTTCAAGGTGGACGCGTCATGCATCACTTAAGAACTAAATTGCCCGATGCTAAAAATGCTGTTTTATTTACAGGGTACCAAGGACAAGGGACCAAAGGTTTACTTCTCAAAAATGGTATTTCGAAAATAAGAATACATCATCAAGAGGTTGATGTTGAAGCTGAAATAATTGTTTTAGACTCACTAAGTGCGCATGCAGATTCTGATGAGCTTATTTCTTGGTATAGAAATTTTAAAAATGTACCAGATAAAGTTTTCTTAACTCATGGTGAAACACAATCTCTATCAGCATTGCAATATAGAATTAGACACGAATTAAACTGGAACTGTGAAGTTCCAGTTCTTGATGCAGAGTATGATCTCTAGTTATTTAGAGATCATACTCTCATACTTTTTAATTTGTTCTTGGACATTTTTAGGAATATCAGTACCGCGTGAACCCGTATACGCCTCTTTTTTCATTTGTTTATACAATTCTAAACATCGAGGCGCCGCTTTTGATTTTGTATGGTTTTCAATACACTCTTTGAGATATAATTCGGGCGTAGAATCAAACATTGTCGTTCGATATCCGCTCTCTGTCATAGCCAAATAATACAAAAGCCAAGGCTTTAATTTTTTATTTTCATTTTTTTCCAACAGCTTAAAAAGAACCTGACTTGTTTCTAAATCAACAATTGTTCTTTGTCTTGAAAAAGTATAATGGCTAGCGACATTCTCACGTTCTTTAACAAATTTTTCTAAAGACTGTACATCCTTAACTTGAACATCTTCAACAACACGATATTTTTTAACTTTTAAGTAATTTTTCCACGCAGACAATGAGTGATGAATGTACTCAGGTAAAGATTTATTTTGCGATAACTGTTCAAATACTTTTTCAGTTTGAGCGTCGTCTCTAAGAACGCGAACATAATAATAAAGTACTTTTTGCAAACTCGTCTCTAAACTCTCAACACTTTCTTTATTCTGTGGATACGTTTGAATGATTTGTTTATAGAGAGGTAATGCCTGATCATAATTGCGTACTAAAAATAAAAACTCAGCTTGAGAAAATGAAGCCGCTTGACTAGTTGATTCTAATTTGAATTGAGTTTTTTCAAGTCCTTTTTGCGTATGACAAGCAAAACATTGATTTAAATTAGATTTTAAAACCCAGTAACTATAATCGCGAAAACCGTCCTTATAAGTCTCAAAAGCCTCATTTAAACCTTCAGCTAATTGATGTGCTCTAAATTTCATGTCAGCACTCTGCGCAAACTTTTCTTTTTTCAATGCAATAGTTTTATCTTTAAAATTACCTATTAAAACTAAAACTTGATCAGCATTTTTATCACTTAGATAGTCGGACTTATTTACAATATAATTTTGCAATTTCGAGATTGAATCAAAAAAATCCTGCATATGCGGCCTAACAGCTACAGCCCCACTCACCACCGTAGTCTGACTTGCTGCATGTAATAGATTTGAGACAAATAATAGTCCGCAAACGATAGATACCTTAAATACCTGAATCATAAAAAACCCTTCCTTGAATTTATTAGATCATAAGCGATTAAGCACGTAAACTAATTCTTCACCGTTTAAGCTTAAGTATAAGTTAAGAACGTTTTCACTAACTGAATAAGTAGTTTTAGAAGTTTTACCAAGAACCATATCCGGATCACTTGAACAACCAAAACTATTTTCTGGATCAACCCAAACGACTGTTTGATGAATGACGCTATCGATAATGCTATAATCCGCTATACGAGTGCAATGAGACCCATCATCATCTCGGACCCACGATAATTTGACCTTATTATTTTGTTCGAATTCGAAAGTAACATGCAAATCAGGGTTAGGTTTTTGAAAATAATTTCCTTGATAATGAAAGCCAACATAACTCCATCGACCGATGAGTGAATCAACTCCGACAGATGCAAATAAATTCAATGATGTTGCTAAAATCAAAAAAAAGATTTTCATTATTCACTCCATTGCTTAATAAGCTCCTGCGATATTTTCAAGTCCGCACCTTGCAACTGAGACTCGACAACTTTTTGCAGTTCCACTGCAAAATCACTTAAAGTTGAGGCCGGTGTCAAACGTTTTAACGTAGAAACAGCAATATCAAGAGATCTTTCTTCGCCGAGTTTTTCGCGCAATTTCCACAACACACTCGAAACAATAGCTGAATCATGATATAATCCACCATTTTTCTCTTTCATTGTCACCAATGTCGAAATTTCACGTTTAAATGCAGCTTTCTTATAAGCCACTTCTCCAAGTCGTGGGTTTTTCAATTGAAAGCAAGTTAGAAAATCAGCATAACCTTCATTGATACTACCGCCTTCATTTTGATATGGCAAAGAAGCCAAAACAGCAACAGCTGCGTGACCTGCTTCATGCATTACAATCGACGGATCTAATGGTATCTGAGAAAAAGCAACATCGTCCCCAGAACCTAGACGAATTGTACCATTAAAATAAAAAGCAGCGTTTGTTTTTTCCGGGTATCCTAAATGCGTAATCACTTTAACATTTAAATAATCCTGAGGTATTTTTAATTTTTCGATAAACCAATTCAGCGACTTACTGACATAGTAATACACTTGCACTTGATCAAATTTTTCATCTGGTGGATTAAATATTAAGGGCTCATTTAAGTTTATTTTCTGATTTGATTCAGATATAATTGAAATCAGACTAGCAGGTTGTGCTGATTCTGTATCAAGCGACGTTTTTAACAAAACCGTCATTAATGGCGTCAATTTAGGCCCTTCAGGATAAACAAGAGCACGAGTTTGACTAAAATGCGAACTCACTTTATCAATGCGAATAAGATTCATATCTGTATCAAATACGTATGACTCAACTTCTTCATTGTTTAAATTAAAATAAAATTTGATTACAGGTTTTAACTGATCGTGTATAAAGTTAACTTTTAGCTCAGGATCGTCAACCATACTACGCAGTTTTAACTGCGGTTCTTTTTTAAATAATAAATCAAGCCACTTAGAAGAAGAGACTTCTTTTAACTGAGAAATTTGTTTTTGTAACTTTAATGGTACATCCTCAAAATACTGAGCACTGACAAATTGACGTCCATTTTTTTGATAATTAATATTCTTAATATAAGATTCTTCAATTTCGACTCCAGAAAGCGATTGCTGGCTAATGGCCATGACATCATTTTTTTGATCTAATTGAAAAGTATTTACAACATGTGAAGCATGAATTTGAGGGGGCTCTTCCGAGCCCTCCCAATTTATTTTTTTGATGGATTGCGGTTTTGAACAACCGATCGCGATTAGAGGTAAAATAATTAAACTCTTTCTCATAAAACTACTCAACTACTAAAGATTTTTCTAAGTAAGTACCATCGCCATTTAAGAAACGTAAAGCATGCTTACCTGATTGTAATTTGCCTAATCTGATTTCTTTTGTAAATGGAACTAAAACCATTATACACATACCTTGCTCAACTTGCGCGACAGATTTCACTTCATGAGTGAATAAGTCTTTGTTCGTAACTTCAGCGCGACTCCATCTGTAGCAACCGTTTGGAAAAACACCGCTTGCAACTACATAAGCGTCGGCATCAGAATCAAAGCCACCAGGAATGTATGCATCGCTGATACCCACTTGAACTTCTTTATATTGTGGCTGTTCAGCTTGAGCAACTGATAAGCTTAAAAATAAAGCAGATACCGCAGCTAAAGACAATTTTACTAATTGGTTTGATTTCATATATCCTCCCTGTAATCACCAAGCTATTGATTTTCTTGGTTTTTGTTTTTCTTTCTGAGGATAAGTTGACATGATTTTAAGAAATGAAATATGACATGGGTCATGAATATGGTGCATCAAAATTAAAAGCTAAAAAGAGGTCTCTATGTCACTTTCGTTTAGGCTGCTTGATTTTGGCTTTTATCAACTTTGAGATAACGTGACAGTATTTCCTCTAAGTTTTCTTGTTTAAGTGGTTTAGTTACAAAATCAGTCATTCCGCATTCAAAACACTTTTCTTTGATCTCTTTGAATGCATTAGCTGTCAACGCCACTATAGGCAGACTGTTTTTTTCATAATCGTCCAGCTTACGAATTGCCTCTGTCGCCTCGTAGCCATTCATAATAGGCATCTGACAATCCATAAATATCAAATCATATTTATTTGCTAATATTTTCTCTACTGCAATTTGGCCATTATCCGCTATTTCGACTATATAACCCATTTTCTTTAGCATTGCTGAGGCTACAAGTTGATTAATTGAGTTGTCTTCAACAAGTAATATTTTCTTAATCGAGTCGTTGGGAACTGTTTCAGTTACTCCATTAGTATTAGCCAAGGCACGCTCTTCTTTTGGTAATTCTCCAGCATGAACGAGCTTTTTATCAAAATCATTTAAAGTTTCCTTGAGTGAATTTAAAAGAAGAGGCAAATGCTGAACTGTACAAACACGTGAGTCAATCGACTCACCAATAGCAACTAAATTTTTAACTTGATCTATAATAATGATTTTAGAATAATTCCGCACAGCTGTATTTAAAATTAAATCTTGTGTATTGCGATCCAGATTTGTCCATCTTGCACCATCAAAAAATATACGTTGGTACTGACCAATTTCATCAATATTAACCACTTTACCAAGTTCAATATTTTTTTCATCACACAAATAACTTAAATTTGTGCGCAGCGAATCTTGAATTTTTGAATTTTCCGTCAAAATTAAAACTTTACGATTTAAATCTTTATTGATCACACTAACTGCTGGTTGCTGCGTTGCTTTTTCCATCGGGATAGTTACTGTAAAAGTTGACCCCTCAGCCTCGACTGATTCAACTGAAATCGTTCCAGTCATCGCTTCGATAATCGATTTTGTTATAGTCAATCCTAAACCCGAACCACCATATTTACGATTATCAGAAACATCTGCTTGCGAAAAAGAATCAAAAATTGTCTTTAGTTTCGCTTTTGGTATACCAATACCACTATCTTTAACACTAAATTTAAGTTCATTATTTTGCAGTTGTACATATACAGCAATGTAACCCTTTGGTGTAAATTTAATGGCATTACCCACTAGATTAGATACTATTTGTTTAATTTTTGTTTCATCACCAATATACAAACCTTGAATATCAGGACTAATAAATAAATCAAAGTCTAACCCTTTAGCGTAAACAGGCTCTGCAAGGCTAGTTAAAATCGACTCGATTGATTTACGAAGATCAAAATTTCTTTTTTCAAGTACAAGCTTGCCTGCTTCTATCCGTGAAAAATCCAGAATATCATTAATAATCGACAGCAAAAAATCACCCGAATGACAAATAATATCAATCTGATCTCTTTGTAACGGATTTAACTCTGTATGCTTAATTAAATCCAACATTCCAATCATACCGTTTAATGGTGTTCGTAGCTCGTGGCTCATATTAGCTAAAAACTCTGATTTTGCTTTATTTAATCTTCGAAGTTCTTCTTGTTTGTCTTTTTCCTGTTGAATTTGATTTTGATTTTCCTTTAAAGTATTTGCGATATCTAATTTGACCTTATCAATGTACATATAACAACGCACATCGCCAGATTGGCTATCTAAATGACTACTATAAATTTCGTAATCAGATAATGTCACCGAACCCTCAATTGATCGAGGTGGAGTAATGCTGACCTCAGGAAAAGTTTTTTTCAAATATTCAAACGGTTTACCGACAGCGATATTAATTATTTCTTTAAATGTGTCAATAACATCATTCTTGTGATCTGAGAATATTTTTTCAATTTCAACTTCAGCAACTTGCAACCCTAACATCTTTAATGCTGTTACTTTTTTAAAGCCAATTATAAACTCGCCGTAAATTTGTCCCGTAAATAATATTGAAAAAAGAATTTCATCATCTTGCGTGAGTTGTTTTTGTGTATGTGGCTTATGATCAACTTCACATTTAATACTCAAGAGAGATTCTAAACTCTTGCAAACTGACTCAGCAAATAAATCATTTCCATGTCTAACCTCAAACTTTTTTAAATCTTGGACAACATCATGCTGATTCATATTAAGCAACCTCTTGTGTTTTTAATAAATCTGCAGCTAAAAACCCCTTAACCATTTCAACAACTTCTGGACATTGTTGTTGTTCATTTAATTTAATAAGATCTTTCGGGATAAAACCTAGAGCTCCAATTTTGTAGCATTGTTGAATAGTCAACTCATCACCTAAACTCGAACACATAATAACTTTAGCAGTCGGATTGTCTTTGATAATCATTTCTAAACATTCTTTTCCGTTACAGTTTGGCATCGTGATATCAAGTAGTACAAAATCTGGTTTTAGCTCTTGAAATTTGCGATACCCATCCAACCCATCGCTTGCTGTTCCGACAACTTCATAATTCTGATTTAAGACTCGGGTCAAAATTTTCTGAAAAACCTTACTGTCGTCCACTAATAAAACTTTGATCATATTAAATCCTTTAATATTGGCTACCTTGAAACCAGTTTATGTTTTCAAATAATAAAAGTAGATTGTTTGCTCGAATAATCTAATAATGAGACGATTTTGATTATGAAATCCTGACAAAACCACAATATTACAACCAAAAAACCAGTGCCATTTTTTGTTACAGAATCAAGGATCTATACAGCGTTTTTAATCCTAAATATCAGTATCGCCATTAAATAAATTATAAGTGATTTAAAGAATCTGAACTTCGGCCAAGTGCTTGCATATGTCTTATAGACGTAGTTGAACTCAAAATAACAGAGGCTTTCATGTTGAATTGGATGTTGGACAAAAAATCGAGTATTTCTTTACTAATTGCTTCTTTGTTAATAACAACAAGCTCACAGGTCTGGGCAAAAAATCAATGCTCTCAACTTTTTGTAGCAGCAAAAGAGCCTTATCAAGAATATTATCAAGCAAAGCAATCAACAGCTGATATTCTTTTTAAAATTTTTAAAAAAACAACAAGTAATCCAACAAATCGTCGTCAAGAATCAAAAAATACAGTCAAAGGAATAGATTACAATTCAGTTTACCAAAATTTAGTCACAAAATTAGCTATTGAAGGAATAACTGTCGGCATCAGAGATGCGATCACAGCTGGATACTATAATGTTACTAAAACATTTTACTCGCGACAGATACGTTTTTCACCAAGCATGGTTCAAAAAGCTGGTTTTTCTACTCACAAAGAAATTCGTGGAGTTATTCGGCAACGGAAGTACGGTCTTGTTAAAACCGATCAAAAAATTGCGTTAAAAAACATGATCGTAAGCGATTTCACTCAAGAATATTCTTTTTATGAGTTTAAATTCAAAGATCCCGAATTCGAAAATTCAGTGCTCAAACCACGCGCCTACATCGCTGATTTAACGTATAAGCGACTTGTGCGCGAAAAAATATCAAACGAAGATAAAAACCAAATCATACTAGACATATTAAAACTAAAACCCAACAAATCTCTCACCGTTGATGAAGTCACAACATTTGTTGATTTACTATTAAGCCTGAAAGATGCTGAATTTAATTTCGATCCAGTTTTAGTTAGTTTTTATAATCGAACATCTAAGTCTGTGCGTTTTATGAATGATAAAACAAAGGATATTTTTGAGGTTCAAATCACTGAAGATAGTTTTGTTTCTGCCTACCGCCAAACACAAAACCAAAAATTTGAACCTGTTCTAGCCCACAATGATGATACCGTTGTGATTGAAACCAAAGTTCCAGTTGATCAGCTCTACTTAAAATTACCTGATGCTCGAGCAGACTATATTTACCAAAAACAGTCGATAAAAGATCTTGAATTAGTTCCAGGCTTTAAAGCTTTTCTTCAGTTCAAAGCAGATCTAGCGAACAGTCATGTCGAATCCGCTATTGTCAACAATCATGTTATTATCTATCAAGCCAATAAAGGCAAAAAAGGACTTTTGCAGTCTGTGAATGCGTTTAGCACTGAAAATATCTCTTTAACACCGTAGTTACGACCGTAAACAAAAAAAGCTAGTCAAATTTGACTAGCTTTTTATATAATATTTCAAAATCTGATGAGATAAATAACTTATTCGTCTTGTCCAGCCTGAGACTGTAACGATCCACTTAAAATTGCTGCTAATGTCGTACAAGTCGACATTTTGTGTTTATACTCAATAGCCTTTTTAGCCATTGCATACTCTTGAGGCTGGCTTTCTTCACTTAATTTAAGCTGCGATAGATCCTTATCAATAACCTGCGCCTCTCTTTGAAGTTTCGATTCAACAAAGGATTGAGCTCTTAAAGCAATTCTCTCTTTAATTTTTTCACAATTTTTTGAATAATTATCTGCTGAAATCATTGTGTCGTTTAAAACATTAACTAGAGCTGTTTTAGATTTAGGATTTGCAGATGATGAATTATCTAAAGATCCGACCAATAAACCCAACTTTGTCGATGTTGCATTAAACAATGCTCGTTGACCGTTCAAGGTTTGAATTTCAGACATAACATCAGCTGCCTGAATCGATACGCATAGTCCAATACATGACAAAAAAGGTAAAATTGAATACTTTTTTAACATACGTACTCCTCTTAATAAATACATTTGATTTCAATTCGAGATTAGTTCGTTTAAAATCTCAATCACAAATGATTCAAACGCTATGCCGAAAAAAATTAAATCTAGACTACCCTTTTATCCTTACAACTGGCCTAATAGTTATGTCGTTAATTTAATTTTAAGGAAGATTAATTTAAAATGAATTTAAAAAACATTATTTCATCATCAATTGCTGCTTTAACTGTGCTTAACTCAACTCCGATACTGAACGCTCACTCGCAAAATTCTGATTCTGAAAAACTAACCCCTATATTAGCAGATTTGCAAATTCTAAAAGCCGCAGGCATTCCAATTATGTATAAAGATGAAGAATCACAAGTTGGATATGCGATTGTTACTGGTGCTGCCGAAAACCGTATATCCCAACTCGCACACTCACGCGGACGCTGCGGAAATTATGAAGCTTTACCTCAAATTCCACAAAATATTAATGAAATACAAAATCAGTTTTTAGCACTTAATGCCCTTAACAAAAAAAACTACATGTTGTCTTTTGCCGAGCCTATTCAAAGACAAGAAAATCCAGAGATAACATCAGCACTCAATGAGCTTAAAGCTGATAATATTCGCGAGACGGTCATGTTTTTATCAAGTTTTAAATCTCGATATAACAAACTCAGCGATCCTAATCAACACATTGGTCCTTTCATTCAAAAGCTACAAGATATAACAAAAAATGCAACATTTCCGGTTTCTATTGAGAGTGTTGATCACACATCAACAAAGCAAAAATCAATTAAGTTGACTATTCGCGGTTCAGAAAGACCAGATGAAGTCATAGTTCTTGGCGCTCATCTAGATTCAATTAATGGCTGGGGTAATCAATCTGCAAAAGCACCTGGCGCCGACGATAATGCATCTGGATCATCCTCTTTAGTTGAAGCCCTCAGGGTTATTTCTTTACAAAAACAACCGCAAAGAACATTAGAGTTTTATTGGTACGCTGGCGAAGAGTCAGGATTGCTTGGCTCGGCAGAAATTGCCGAATCATCTAAAAATGCGCAAAAAAACGTAATTGCTGTCCTACAATTAGACATGACAATGTTCCCAGGTGACGGCGAAGGTATTATTGCGAGCATTAATGATTTTACAAGTGCATGGCTTAGAGATTATCTCGTTAGCATAAATCAGATTTATATACATGCGACTATAAAAGATGACAAATGTGGTTATGGTTGTAGTGATCACGCTTCTTGGTATCGTAGAGGTTACCCTACACTGATGCCGACAGAAGCACGTTTTAATTCTATGTTTAACGATATCCATACAGATCGTGATATCGTTTCACCTATAATGAGCTTCAATCATGCTTTGCTGTTCTCTAAAATAGCTTATGTTTTAGCTATGGATTTAGGTAATTCTCAGTTGTCACAACCGAATTACTGATTAACGCATTTAGTCTACTTGATCTATTCTCGAAATAAATATTCAATTTTAGCAGGTTAATTTTCATGAGGGGGAATTATGAAAAAGCCTGTTCCTTTGAACAAAATCTCTCGCTTATTTATTCTGACCTTAATCTGTCTCGTAACTGCTATCTCTTGCGTTGATAGCTTTAAAACAAATAAGAGAATCCCGACAATTCCAATAGATAATGACAATCAACAATCGCCAAAAGATTTGCCACACCAAGATTCCAACACGGATACAACAGCTGCAAAATTCAAATGCGTAGATCGACAAAATGATGAACAATATTCTCAATCACCTATTGTCATTCTCGTTTCAATTGATGGTTTTAGAGCCGATTATTTACAAAAATACAAACCAACAACGCTTTCACAATTAGCTAAAGCTGGACTATATACAGAAGGAATGCGTCCAAGTTTCCCAACCCACACTTTCCCTAATCACTATTCGCTTGTGACAGGTTTAGCACCAGGCAATCACGGTATCGTCAGCAACAAATTCTATGACAAAAAACGTGGTCAATTTTACAATTTTATGGACCCAAAAACCGCCGGTGATCGCACGTGGTACAAAGGTGAACCAATCTGGAATACTGTCGAGAGACAAGGGATGATTTCAATGACCTATCATTGGGTTGGATCAGATGCGAACATTAACAAAAAAGATCCAACTTGTTTTATAGGCTACGATCCGGATATTAGCACAATTGATAAAGTTAATAAAACAATCGAGTGGCTGAATTTACCAACTAACAAAAGACCACATCTCATCACGATCTATACTTCAATTGTAGATTCGGCCGGTCATAAATATGGACCAGACTCTAAAGAGGTCGCTGATGCTATTTACGAAGTTGATGCAGCTCTTGCGCAATTAAATACGTTTATTCAATCAAGTTCGTTACCAATAAATTTAATTATTGTTTCAGACCATGGTATGGAAAAAATTGACAACACTAAGATTATTTACTTGAGTGATTACATAGACCTCACTGGCTTTAAAATGAGCGATCGAGGAGCTGTTACAATGCTTTATCATGATAACGCCGAAACGATTGAAAAAGCTTATCTTGTTTTAAAGAAACATGAAAATCATTATAAAGTTTATCGTCGCAATGAAACACCAGCGGAGTTTCAACTTAACGATCAAGATCGCATCGGAGATCTTGTCGTTATTGCCGATATCCCGTATTTTATTTTAGATAAATCCTTTACTGCGACACCGCTTGCACTAAACTCAGCAACGCATGGATGGTCATTTCACAATCCATCAATGAAGGCTTTGTTTATAGCGCATGGGCCACAACTTAAGAAAAAACAACTTATCCCTGAATTTCAGAATATAGATGTTTATCCGTTTATATTAAAAATACTCGGACTACAAATAGATCAGCCGATTGACGGACAAGCAGCCTCACTAGAAAATTACATTGTTCGCCCGACAAATAAATAATCTAAAAAACAACAACTACGAGAAAAGAATTTTATTCATCAATTTCAGAATTTCGAGTACTTCAAGCCTGATATGCTCGACTTCTGTAAATTCAACAACTGTTTGTCTGTGTGCTATAGGGTTTCGAACGTCCTGAAGCCACATGAGTTTCTTTGCCAATTGTATACAATATGACTCATCTTCAATAACAGTAATGAGTGGTCGATTTAAGACCGTACTTTTACGCGCAAAGATTAATAAAACAATCGCCCATGCTCGCAAACCATCTAAAATTTTAAATTGCTCATTTATAATTTTATTAGACAAAAAGCCCTTAGCGATTAATCCCATTTTGTGAACAGGTAATGTATGAACAGTAAAGTTTTTTTCAAGCTGCAAAAGCTTGAGGATTTTGTCACCAACAGGATAATCTTCTTGTAAACCTAACGAGTGAAAAACATTTTGAAAATCACTTAATTTAGATTCAAGCTTAGGTTGGAGAATTTTTTTTCCCAATTGTTTTTCGAGAACAATATCTATCGCCTTTGAATAACCTAAAATAATACTTGATTTATCAACAAAAGAATCAAAAAGCTCGGGATGTTTAAACGGAACTTCAGCGGAACGTAATGCTGATTTCGAGGCCTCATCAAAATGAATATAAGATGGTATAAGTTTTTCAAATGCAGTATCTATTGCGATCAAATCAGCTTCGGTTGGCTTAATTTTATTCAAAGAAAAACTTTTCTGATTCTGTAAAAGTTCTGTTTTAAAATCCTGCAATAAAAGTAAAATATCCTCTTCATCTTGACTAGATCGATCTTCAACATTGATTTTCTTTAAAATATCACCAACCTGAACAGCAAAATAATCAGTGTCATTTTCAGGAGGATTAAAATCACGCGTAATTTTTCGCACAATATCAATTTGGTTATAATGATCCTGCAGAAAATCGAAAACAAGACGTTTAGCACGATTACCGGGTAATTTAAGTAATGCATCTAAAGCGCGACCTGATAAAGAAGCAGATTTAGAATGTAAAAAAACTGCAAGTTTATCGGCCAACGTTTCGTCATTAAATACTTGTAAAGCCAAAACAACATGAAATTGAATAATTAAATTTTCCGATTGAGCAAGACTGAGAACATATTCTTTAAATTGAACTAACTTAAAATGGCGAATAACTTTAAGTAATCCAATACTCATATCATCATTATTTTTAACTAAACTCAATTTTTTTAAAAATTGCTCTAAGTTTTTAGAGATCTTATGCTCAGACGAGTTTTGTAATAAAACTCTTAATAGTGATACTCCTTGTTCATGATCAATAGTATCTATTTTCTTTTCAATCTCACTTACAAAATAAGACGATTCAACATTTTGGAAATAAAAATATACACTCGCTTTAATCTCATGATCTAAATATAAACTCAAAAACTCAGAATTCAGTTTGCTTGATTTATATTTAAAATGACCGAATAAACGAATAATTCTCGAATAAATTGCCTTTTCAATCTCAAGACCAGTAGCTTTAAATAAAAATTTCTGCTTGTGCTGATCAAAGGTCAATTTCAAAATAAAATCCTCAATTTCTTTCAAAATGAGATTAAGGGTTTTTGTTTGAGATTTACACGTCAATAAATACTCATGCACAGTATTGATTAACAAAATTTGAACTGAGCTTTCACTTTGTAAAAAATCTGAATTAAATAAATCTTTGACAAATTTATCAGTATGCACAGAACAAAAAAGTCGTGCTGATACATAAGATTGATCACAAACATCATGCAATGTTTTAATGATTGTAATTAATTTTTCATTTTGATGGAATGATACGCTTGCCAAAAAAGACTTTTGCTCTTGAATACTATTCGATATCATAAGATCAAAATACTTTTTATATAGTTCATCGATATGACTCGACTCAATACGACTTAGTATGTCAAAAATCTTTCTAAATTGATTTGATTCCGCTAGTAAATCAAAAGCTAATTGTAGCTCGTCCGATGTAAATGCATTGAACTCTAAAAGCAATGCTGGATGAAATTGATCGTTATTTATAATTTTATTTAAATAATCTTCTATTTTCCAACCACTCCGAAACAAACACTGATTCTTTGCATTATTAAATATCTGATACTCAAAAGAATCACTTTTAAAATATATCTCTAAATCATCAAAATCTTTTATGTTTTTAGTTATTTTCCCAAGACTCACAACTGCACTTAATGCGACGTCACGGTAAACTTTGTTTTGAGCAATTTGTTTCAACAATCCCACCGAGGGCAGAGCTTTTAACTCTCCTAAACAGAGTACTAAATTTTTAACCAACAAATTTTGTTGGTTTTTATATCCCTTTTCCAGATCTATTAAAAAATGCTTGAGCAAAGATCGATCAGCTAATTTTCCTAACGAAAGAGCACATGCTGGCTTTAAAGTTAAATCTCCAAATAAATACAAATGGCATAGAAAACGTGATGCTAGAAAATTTTTCGTTTCACCAAGTGTATAAATAGCCGCTTCAGCAAGCGGCAAATCGTCACTTTGTGCTGCAATAGTAAATAAAAAATCTAATGATCTAATATCTGTATATACAGACATGGCTTTGATAATTTGAAATTTGGTCTCTCGCCAGCCGCACTCATTATAAACATGTATTAACTCACGAATGCTATCAGAATTCTGCCCGGAGGCCAAATTTGTAATAGCTTTCAATCTGTCGTCAGAATTTAATGAATGATATTGAGATCTTAATTCCGAAATATAGGTCTGCTTATGCATTGATGTCATAACATCAATTATGTTTTTAAATTCCAGTAAAATCAGTCTTATTCAGAACTACATCGGTCAAAAGTCTTAATCCGTCAGCATCAGATTGATCAAAACGATCTAACTCTGGTGAGTCAACATCAAGGATTCCAATGAGACGATCATTTAAAAACAGTGGCACAACGATTTCAGATCTCGAAGCACTATCACAAGCAATATGCCCCGGAAACTCATCAACATTAGCTACAATTATTGTCTTTTTCTGTTCAGCTGATGTTCCACAAACTCCGCGCCCTACTTTAATTCGCATGCAAGCAGGCTTACCTTGATAAGGACCTAAAATAAGCTCTTGATCTTTATAAAGATAAAAACCGACCCAATTAATTCGAGGCAAATGATCAAACAGCAATGCAGAAACTTGTGATAAGTTTGTAAACCAATACTGATCAAGATGATATTGTAGTTCTTCAATCAAAGTTTGGTAAAATTTATTTTTATTAGTGTAATCAATTTGTTGAAAAGTATAGCTCATGTATTTTATTTACTTTAAATCTCATCAGAATGACAGTGAAAATCTGAACATCTGTCACAGATCTTAATCCTATCAAAGCTCGACCTTAGGTGAGTATCAATTAACCTCAGCACCTGTCATAATGAATTACATCTAGCAGGGATAAAAAAACATGCGCAAAATACAAAGCTTGGCTCAAAAATCTATAATCGCATTACAAATAACATCTGTGATTGTATTTATGAGTTTTACATCAAACAAAGCAAGTGCCGCAGCCTTTATCATCGAACCAGGGATTGGATATAAACAAGAGATCATAAAGCTTACAGACAAAAACACCAAACTCGTTACACAGCTGTCATCAGGTACGCCAGTAGCTTCTCTTAAGTTTCATCTCTATTCATCGACAGGTGTCAGTATTAGTTTAGCCGGAGAATATTCAAAAGGACAAACTGAACTCGAGCCTTTAGTTGAACCAAAACCTGAATTTAATCACTTCATAGGGTCGTTTCAACTTGGCGTCAGCGCAATGGATTCTATGAAAATTTATTTAGGTTATGCACCCGTTAATAATTTTGAAACGCAAACAAGTACATCTTTTACAGGCTTCAAACTCAAAGGGTTAACCTACATTGCAGGAATAGCCCTTTATCCATACAGAAGATTTGGCTTAAACTTTCAGTACAACATGAGCACATATAGCGAAATTAGTGGAAAAAACTATGGATTAGGCACCGACACAGCTCTCTATTATGAAAAAATTGATTCACAAGATTTTAGCGCCGTTTTATCTTATATGTTTTAATTAAAATAATAGTCCACTTGCAAATCTCATAAAAAAAAGGGAAGCATCCTGCCTCCCTATCATAAAACCCTAATTAGAACCTGTTTTAATTTACTTAATTTGAAATTCTTTGACTATAAGCCAACTGCCATTTGAACAGCTTTATCAGCCTGAATCATACCAGCACCATATTCATTATTTGAATTCGGTGAAAGTGGCACCGCAGTTTGTTTGATGATTTGTCTAACTTGCGCCGGAGTCAGTTTTTTGTTTGCAGACTTAATCAACGCTGCAACACCCGCAACATGTGGAGTCGCCATTGATGTACCATCAAACATAGCATAGTCAGAAGCCGACGTAATAACCGATGCAGCGGCTGATTGACCAGCACTCATTTTTTCAACTAAAGATTCGCCCACTGTTTTTTCAATCATAACAACAGCAACATTAAGCTCAGACCCGTCTTCAGTGATAGAACCTTGCATTAATCCAGCAGTATTGTTGTAAATCACTACACCAATTGCCTTTGCAGCTATTGCATTAGCAACTTTATCCGAAAATTTAATTTCACCACGACGAACGAGTGCAATTTTACCGGCTACATTCACTTTAGCAAAATCTTCTGGCTTACCTAGACCAGCAACAACTAACTCACCAACTTTTGGAGAAGTAAATAATTTAGTCCCCGCAAACGCAGAAGATCTAACTTTAGTTGCTTGACCGTTTAAAGTAATCTCAACAATAGAATCACGACCAGTACCACGCGGCACTGTAGAAACAACAGCAGCACCAGGAGCTACAATTGATAACTCAGGACCAAATTGCGAAAACACTGTGCGTGTCAATGTGCTATCAACAGCTCCGACAGCTATCACATTTGGTAAAGCTGCTGGATAACTAACACCGCAGTTTTGCATTTTCGAACATTTAGATTTGTCAGAAGAATAACCTTGATCACCGGCACTATTTCCAGATGCCGCAACAACAACAACACCAGCTGCTTCAGCATTAGCAACAGCCATTTGTTCAGCCGATGAAGTTCTTGGGCCACCAAGTGACATACTGATGACGTCTACTTTCTGTTTAATACCCCAGTTGATACCTTGAGCAACAGCAATGTTTGAACAACCTAAGTCACCACAAACACGACCCATTAAGATTTTCGCTAAAGGAGCTACACCTGTGAAACCAGTTTGATCATTATAAACGCCAGCTATAGTTCCCGCACAGTGCGTACCATGCCCTTCTTTATCGAGGAAATCTTCTGGGTTTGGACCAGCATCACTTTCAAAAAAGTTACGACCTTGCTCAAAGTTAGCTTTTAAAGATGGATGTTGTGGATCAATACCTGTATCTAAAACGAGTACTCTAGCATTTGCACCCGCTTGCGACTTATCCCATGCTGCACCAGCATTAACAGCGATGATACCCCACGGAGTTGCGTAGTTTTCCTTCAAAACCGGAACTGTTAACGAAGCAGAGTCGTTTACCACACCGCTTTGATCATCTTGTTGAGTCTGAAAAGCTAAAGCAGGACGAAAACCATTAACAGGTTTTGGTAATTCCCTAAAAATCTCACGCTCAACAACTGCAACTTCAGGATGATTTTTTAAATTTTCGATTTGAGCAGAATTTTTAGATGATAAAACCATACCATTGATATAGCTAAGCGAATCTTCTAGTTTTACTGAAGGACTTGCAGCTTCTGAATTCATATAGTTATTCATAGCTTTATACCCTTGCGAACTTTTATAAATAACTAAAAATCTTTCCTTGGCAATCGCCGGCACAGACAACATTAATACTGCAGTCGCTGCAATAAACGATGTTTTCAAAAAACCAACTTGGTTATTGTTATTTTGAACTGAAGCTTTCATAAATCCCCTCTTTCCTGAGTAGATCTTCTCATCCTTTTAACTGGACTTTGATCGGTAAAAAGGATTTGAACCCATTTTGGAACTGGTTGCAAAATGATTTTGAAAATATTTACAATTTTTTTATGCTGACTAAAAAAGTGAAATTATCTTAAATTGCCATCAGATTAGGAAGACTGTTGAGAACCAAATTAAACCACATACATAATATAAAATAATTACGTTTTTTATAAACTATAAGAAATTCTTATGGGTATGATTACAGCATGAGCACAAAAGTATATTCGCCGCGTCATATGGCGAATATACTCAATTATATAATTCATAACAATGTCAATTGAACTAAGCGGCTTTTTTCTGACGATCTTCTTTAGCCTTAATCTGCTTTCGCAAGATCTCTTCTAATTTTATGTATCGATAAAGTTCACGATCAACATCTTGCAAATACGAACTAATACCTTTTTCGGCATAGGCTGCTGCTTCAGGCTGATCTTGAACGATAAGAGCTTTGAAAATTTCATTAGCTTTAGGATGTACAGTTTGATCTGATACAAGCGTATCAAACATTCGTAATAAATTTTTAAGCTTGATGGAAATATTTTTTGCGTGATTTTGAATTTCAACAAGTTGATTTTCCAATAGCAAACTTTCAACTTCCTTCACTAAAACATCTGGCTCAAATGGCTTTTCTAAAATTCGATGAGCTCCTAAATTGTTTGCTCTGATCGTTGAATCTTTATCTAAATAACCAGACATTAAAATAAAAGGTATTTCAAACTGTAGTTTATAGGCTGCTTCAATCATATCCAAACCAGTTCTATTTTTTTCAAGCTTATAATCAGTGACAATGATATCAACAGGAACTTCATTAGGCTTATGCTCACCTAAATAATTCAAAAATTCAGTAACGTTTGAAAAAGGTTTAACAACGTACTGATCTTCGAAAATTTCAACGTATGAATCCAAAATATCTTTTTCATCATCAACAATTGCCAAAGTTGGTTTTACAGCCATTTTAAGTTCCTATCTGAGTTATTCACTTTTGAGTTAATCAATTTTGATTTACAAACTATTGATATTTTAAGATTATATAAAACATCAAAAGACCTCAGAAACTTAACGGCAGATATTAAACTAATGTTGAGTTATTTATAAATTATTTTTAGCAAGTCATAAAAACAGCTTTATTAAAGTCATTAATCTAGTTCAGTAAAGATAGCTCTGTCTCACTCCGAAACAGAACAACAATTTCTTAACAAAAAGATGGATCAGAATAAATAAACTAATGAATAAATTAATGAATAAATTCCGCATGTAGCCGCTGTATCGCCTTCTCACCAAATGACGAATCAACTAAGAAACAAAAGTTATGTTTACTTGCCCCAAGACAAATCATGCGTACATTGATGTCTTCTATAGCTGAAAATATTTTCTTTGCTAAACCAGGGGTATGGTTAATGTTATTTCCGATCAAAGACACCAAGCTTAAACCATCTTCAATTAAAACATCAGCAAATTGTTGCAATTCTTCAATAAGTGCCGTGTTAGATTTAATTTCTCCGTCAATCGTTACAGAGACAGAAATTTCCGATGTTGTGATAGCATCAATAGAAATTTTAAAATCATTAAAAACTTTAAATATTTTAAATAAAAAACCATGTGTTTGTAACATTTCAGGCGTCGAAAGAGTGACAAGAGATTGGTTTTTTCGCAAAGCTAATGCTCGCATGAGAGGTGCTTCAGACACTTCTTTTCTTACCCATGTTCCTTTCAAGTGCGCATCAAAGCTTGAACCAACAAAAACCGGAATATTCTTACGCATAGCAGGCTCTACAGTAGCAGGATGCAAAACTTTGGCACCAAATATCGCCATCTCAGAAGCCTCTTTAAATGAAATTTCCGCAATCGATTTTGCCTGAGAACAAATACGAGGATCTGTTGTCGCAATACCTGGAACGTCAGTCCAAATCTCTAATTCTGCCGCATTCAAACCTTCAGCAAAAAGCGCCGCTGAATAATCACTACCTCCCCTTCCTAAAGTAGTCGAGTGGCCAGAAAAACTACGACCAATATATCCTTGCGTAATTAAAACATGACGACCTGGTTGGTAATTAGCTAAAATGACTTTCTGACAATTTTCTGCAATTCTACGAATATCGGGTTTAGCCTTACCATACTGATCATCTGTTGTAATAATCTCGCGAGCATCAACTAAAATAACCTCAGAACTTATCCCCTTTGACTTTAAAACATTTCTCATCGCTTGCGTGAAAAGCACTGAAGACATTCTTTCACCAAGACTCACTAAAATATCCATAGCACGTGGCGAACAGTCCTTTAAAAGCTCCATCCCTTTGGCGATTGAATGCATCTCAACAAAAAGCAACTCTAATTGCGATAGATCATGCAACTCCAAGTCGCGGGCAATTTGAGAGTGTTTATAAATACACTCATTAATCAAATACGAAGCTTTTTCTGCATCACCAGAAGCCGAGGTTTGCCCGATAGCGATTAATTGATTGGTTGTTCCAGATGTAGCAGAAACACAAACTAAAAAAGAATTTTGATTAACTGATACTTCTGCAGATCGTAACATACATGCAGCATCCCCCATAGAAGTTCCACCAAATTTAGACACTATCAATTTATTTTGATTTGAGTAATTATGCGAAGAACTTTTCGATGCCATGACATGCTCCTTTATAAATCAAAAGACGACATATTTAAGCAATGAATATGATTTATTGTCAACTACTCACATAAAATATCAACGAATGATCAAAAGAAATAAAGATCCATATAATCTAATCATGTCAGTTTTGAATTACTCTTTTTTTATCATGTTCAACACGCGTTAAGGCTAAATTTTGCATTTCTTTAGCTAAATAAATATTTTGACTCAGTAGATTATAAAAATCGTGACGAGAAAACTCAACTAATAAAGATTCTGAAACACTTACAACTGTCGCAGTTCGTAAACCTGATTGCACCATAAGCGAGACTTCACCAATAAATGCACCTTGATGTAATCGATTGATTGTTTTTTGCTTTTGTATAACATCTAAGTGACCCTGAATAAGTATATAAGCAGCTAAACTGATTTGTCCTTCACGAAAAAGCACTTGCTGTGGATGTAGTGACTTCATAACCCCTGAAAACGTCAATGCATCTAAGCAATCAGTAGGAAAATTTTTAAAAAAATCTGATTTCAAAAGAGCGTGCTGTATCCAAAATCTTTGTACAACTTGCGCAGCCTTATCAGAGTTTAAATACCGATCCATAAGATCGAATTGATAAGGAATAATTAAAACATCTGAAGCTTTCATTGCAACAACACTTGCTGTTCGTTTTTCACCGAAAAAAAATGCTGCTTCACCGAATACGCTTTGCGATGGCAAAAAACTTAAAAATTGGTGATGACCTGAATTTTCACGATAAACTGCGGCTTCACCCTTAAGTAAAATATAAAGATCACGATCAGTCCACCCTTCATGGCAAATAAACTGTTCAGCTTTATACTGTTTGATATGGGCTTTAGATAATAACGACAACGCAAGTTCTTGAGGTAACGATCGTAAAAATGGGAGTTGCAACAACTCGTCTTTTTGATAAGAATTTTGCTGATGAATTGAAGATGCTGCTGATTGCAAATTAATCTGAGAATTGTTCTGCAGTTTGATTTGAATATTTTTAAAATAAAATTGAACTTCTGGATTAATAATCCACTGATTAAGAGCTAAAAATTGAATCATTAAATATAAAGCATTAAAATCAACAAGCCACCCCATATTGATGTACCGGATAACAAGCTCAGAAATTGACTCTTGATTCCTTAGCCCAGCTAAATACTCTTGTTGTATTGGGGTCAATTGTAACTGATCAAATCGACATTGCGGATGAAATTGTAATTTTATTTTTTCAATTTTCAAAATATCCTTTCCTTATTAGTCTATTGAATAGCGCTATGACTATGCCGCACATACTTAGCTAAAGTCTTCTGTATCATTCCAACTAATCTATTAGAAATTTGCGCAGAATTATTTCGAGCTGTGCCTTCTGCAAGTGTAACTTGCAGCGAATTAATTATTTCATCATGTTTGTTGTAAATTAAAAGTTCAGCCGGATTGTGCGCTTGATAATACTGTGAAACATGACATGCACAGTAAATACCTGTGTGTGACTCAAGTACAATTTTAGAGTTCATCATTTGTATAATTTTACTCAATACATCTTGATCAAGTGATTGCAAGGCTTGATTGATTAATAAGTTCCCACGAGTTCGAAACGATTGATCATTCGGAAATAAAAATGTATCATGATGTTCATTAACAGTTTCAAAGAGATTTTTCTCTATTAAGACTTCAATTATCGCGGCATTAACTCGACCATCAATTCGACGCGAGACAGACAACAAACAATCTGTACAACCTTGATTCCAATAATGTGGAGGAATAAGTCTAGCTCCTTCAGTGATCAAGTACGTGAAACTAATAATAAAACGTTCATTGTTTGCAGCTTTCTGTTCAAATACAATGACACTTTGAATGTAGGCATGTATAATTTTATCATTCGACTCACGGACTGAAATTTTTGATAAACAGCTTAATATCAAATTAACTTTATCAATTGATGCTTCTGTTTGAATTTTGTTAAATAAATAAATAATGTCAGAATTTGATCGAAAATACATGAGTTCATTTTCTGCAGATTGATAGCACTCATCAATTGACTTAAATTGATCAATCCAATAGCCGGTTTGTGGATTCATATTTTTAAATTCAAACTGACGAACCATCTGAGGCAAATAAATTAGACCTTCGATTGCTGACGATTGTTTTTCTAGAACAGATAATATGTTTCGATCTTTAAGTTGAACAACATCCATTAAACGAGTTGCAAAAGTTAACGCATCTCCCGAAAAACCATAACCTGACATTCTCTTACTAAAAACTATTTCAGACGAGCTAATTGCACTTTTGAGTGTAAATTTTCTTTTTTCAAGACCAGAATTAAAATCAAACTCAATTTCTGAAAATTCTCGCATTAAATCACGACAATAAGCTGTTGCTAACTTTTCAGAATCTTTACCTTTAAAAACAACAACTAGTTCATCACCAATCGATTTTTCAAATAACCCTTGATAACGAAACAACAGCTCACAACCAAACTGTTCAAGATTCTGAGTGAGTTTTTGCGTACCTGCTTTATCTCCTAGAGCTATCACTTTTGAGTAACCATTAATATCAACTTTTGCAACAGTACCGTTAAAAGTGTATGGAATAGTTTTAGATTTTTGTTTGATTTCATTCAAAATACTATACTCAAGTGATGTTTCAAGTAGATCGATATCTTTTTCTAAACGATCTACTTCCTGTATAATTTCTTTCGTGGCTAAATCTAAAATACGCAAATCTTGTAGTTGTAAAAAACCAAACATTTTTTTTATCAGTCTAAGCCATAAAGGATTAAGACCCTGACGCTTAAAGCGAAGTTGAATTGCATTTGCAAAAACTAGCACAGCCAAAAAAACAAAAGCAAATATAATATAAATAGCTGTCAGAATATCTTTAATAAAAGATTCTCGTATTTTTGGATAATTAAAAATCGCATTCCAAAACTTAATCCTTGTTGGCAGTTGTACAGAAATCATCCAATCAACGCCGCTTTCAGTGACTCGATAATAGTATGACCCGTTGTGCACACTGTAATCAAATTCAGAAGGAACAAATAAATTTTCTTGCGGAGCAAAACATTCACCTTGGTCTGGTGAAATAACCTTGTATGAATTAATATTTTTAACGTCATACTCTGCCCCCAATTTTTGACAAACTTCTGATACGCGATTTTCTTTTAGCAAAAGAGATACTGAACCACCAATACGCCCTAATAACTGGGCAACAAGATAGTTTTCTTCTAAAATTTTTTTGTCTAAAATATTTTGAATCGAATACCATACAATTGGGATATAAATTATAAAAACAAATAATGATACGCGTATGATGTCTTTAATGTATTTCATTCAAAATTTAACTTTCATTCTATCTACTTTTATTTTTTATAATCTATAACGATTTTTGGTTTTTTAAGATTATAGAGTGACCACGATGCGACCAATGAACCATCTTCAAATCGACAGAAATTATACTCTTTTTTGTCATGATCAAAAACAATCATATTTTTACCATATATTTCAGAACAATAAGCTGATGCGAAATTTCGCATCTCTGGATTATCTATTTTAATCGTTATATTCTTCAATGACGAAAGCCGAATAGCCTCACAATCAGGTTTTGCAGTTTTAAAACAATGATCACTGTAAGCAACTTGACCGATTTTTTTTGTTGTAAATGTATGATAATCTTCACCGAAGAAATAGGTATATTGACCTTTACTTATCAAAGGTGGTTGTTTGAAAGTAATTTTTTTAGAACTTTGAGATCGAGCAGATCCTTCAGTTTGCGCACGCGCTAATTTGTGTTGTAAGTTAACAAATATAAAAATAAAACATATTTGAACAAGTAAATTCATTTTATTTACTAATTTAATATTATGAAAAGTCATTTTATAGCTCATCATTTAAACCCTTAATTATTTCTGCGGGCATAATTTTAACTTAATAATTTCACGTCCAGTATCTTGAAAACAATTTCGCGCACTGACTGCATCGCCAACAATACGATTATTGTTTCTATCAACAACGACAGTTTTACGATCTTTGAGCACGTTAGCAAACTGCTCTTCACCATAGTACTTTGTAATGATCTTATAGTTTTCGCCTTTTAGGGTATTCATCCTTGTATCAGTTAATAATCGAGCGACTTGAGATGAAGCGACTGGTGGTGGGTTCAAACCAACATTGTTATTGGTTGGAAGAGTAGCTTGCTGTACATTAACACGTGTTGGTTGCCCTATGGCCGCTATTGAACGCGTTTGATCATTTTGATTTTGTCCAGATGGTAGACCAGAAACTTGCGTTTCTATTTTCGTATCGTTGATTTGATTTGATACCATACCATTCGTTGTATTTAAATTGTTTACTCGAGCAATTTGATTTTGCGTTGTATCAATACGACCACTCGCCGTACTATCTTTTTGGACATCAACCGTTGCTTTAGCACGACTGGCTTCAGCTTTCATATTTGCTAAAATGGCAGGGTCATTAATTAAAAGCTCACCTGCTTGTGCGGGTTGGTCAAATTGCTTGTTTGAAAGTGCTGGATCTAGTTGTCTCTCGACACCTTGAGCACTTAAAACGGTCACATTAGTATTTGATTGATTAGACCCTGTTGAAAAAGTTTTTCGTGCTAAACTCGCTGCAGCGGCTCCTGCACCTACACCCAGTGCCGCCTGTGCCGAACCTAATGAACTCGTATCCTGCGAAAGATTATTAATGAAGTTGGAAAAACTATTGCCGACTTGTTCCATTTTATTCATCGCCCGCCCAACTTGCTCCTTAACAGGATTTGATAACGGTGGCTTTTGCCCTAAAGCCGGGTTTGTATCTGGATATGCAGAAACTTCAGATGCAATCACTCGAGCAATTTCCGAAACTTCACCAACCTGAGCTTGCGTGCTCTGCGATAAAGATGCTGCCGTCGACTGTGGTATGTTCGTTGTATTCGGCGCTATGATTTGTTGTGCGAGACGATTATCATCACGATCTTGTTTGTTTTCGGATTCTAATTTTTCATGTTTAGCGTCTAGGTCACAAGCAGTATTTTTTTTCAACGCATCATTCACAAAATTCGGTGGATTATTATTTGAACAAACTTTAGATAAAAATTCTACAATATTTTCAGATACGCATGCATTTTTTTCTTGGCCTGATACATGTCGAAGCTCATGATTGATTAAAACATCAATCATGGATAAATGGTCCGAATTAGACACACTAGAAACACTTTTAAATAATATTGTTTTTTTGTCATTTTCAATTTTGTAACTTGCAACTTCACTTAATGTGTCATCACACCTAAACTCAATTTTTTTAGGTCCTTTTTTAAAATCTTCAACCAAATTAATTAAGAGATCATTATAATTTGCATATCGCGTATATAATGCTGGGTATTGATTTATTATCTCATTATAGGTTACTGCATTTTCACATTTTTTGAAATTAATAATTTTACCTTTGATTTGAGATTTAAAATCTTCATAAAACTGTTCTTTTGCGTCTTGATCAACATATTTACAATTTGAAAAATCAAAATGTTGATTTAAATCCAAGCCAGAGATTTCCTGTAAAGCAGTCTCTAGCTTTACGAAATCAACTTTTTTACGAGATTCACACTTGTTTTCTTGATCACTCAGCAAAAAACGTCTTTCGGATTTATAGCCAATAAAACCTATTTCAGATTTTAGATTTTTTTTGTATTGATTATGCACGACATTGTATTCAAAATTGTCTTTATTAGTTCTAAATACTGTTTGTATTTTTTCTGGTGATTCAATAATGTTTATTAAAAACTGATTATTTTGGTAAGAAATATATTGAAAATAATTGCTTTTACGAATCGATAAACTTGAACCATCAAGATTTCTAAACGCAAAATGATCTTTAAATTTATAAGAAAGACTAAGACTCGATTTTTGCTGATCGGATTTCGCATCGAAAGTGTATAAAAATAAAATCGATACTGCTAATAAGTATTGTTTTTTATATGCCATACCAAAAAACACTTTTTTCATCATTAATAATATATCATTATTAAATCTATGAAACTAATATTAGCGACATTAATAGGTCTTTGGTCTGGTCACGTTACTGCATCTGAACTAAATGATGGTGAATACAATTTTAGTCGCATCTCAGATAAAACCTACCTTGAGGCCAAGCAATCAACATATTATGTCCCTTTAAATACAAAACAAACCAATAAAATCGAAAAAAATATAGTCACTATTGATAACATGCCCGCCATCAGAAACTTAGATGGTAAAGGTCTTTGCAGCAGTTGTGGTCCTGCAGCTGTTATCCAAAAAATGGAATGTGACATTAAAAACATCAAAGATTGTAATAAAATACCAGAAAAAGATCGCATCAATTTGCTGGGACTATATGCATTTAACGATTATGCTAGCTCAGATGTGCTAGCTGCAAAGGGCGGACAGTATAATGCTAAAGACGGTCCAAAAAAAAGAAAATATTCACCAAGATCTGCGCTCGATTTTATAGGTGGCGATCCTTACAATATATTAGAAAATGTTAGTCATGCGAGTTTTAAACTTATAACTGACAATTGTTATCCGTTCGATCAATTTTCGAACAGTATAGACTTCAAACATCCGTCAATAAAAGGCTTATTTAATGTAACAAAAAGTGATGCTATTTTCGATACATTAGAAAAACAGTACAACATAGCCCATAAAAAACTGATCACCGATATACCTGCAAATTCAAGAACTATTGACCCTAGCATCGCAAATGAAATGTGTGATAACTGTGTCGCTGAATTACAATCGCAAATTTACGAAATCGGCAAAGTCCAAGAAGAAGCTAAAATACTTAGAGCAATCAGAGAAGAAAGCTTTCCAACATTTTTATATTCTGCACTTTTTAGTAATTGTTATAGTCAACTTAAGCAGTTTCCGGAACCCAAAAAAATAATTTCATTCCCCGAAAAACCAACAGAACTTACTTACGATCAAATTATTAATGAAATCACTGATTCACTTAAGAAACAAAAACCTGTTATAATAAGAAAAATCTGTACTGATATAAGCATTAAAGACCCAAATCTTTGCTTAGGTTCGCACTCCACTACAATAAAAGGCATAAAAGAAGTTTGCGAAAAAAGTAATCCAACTAAATGCCGTAAGTACTTTCAAATACACGAGTGCTATGGTCAAGACTGGCACGAAGAATACGGCGAATGGTTTGACGCCGAAGAATTAATTAGCAATCTTGTTCCAAAAAATGCGGAACGAGTCTCAATCACTGGCAGTGCTATTTATCCAAAATTCCCTAAAAGAACATCAAAAGATCAAAAAATCCTGTACGATTCAAATTTGCTTATTCGTTTAGATTATTGATGCCTGCAATGTGCTTAGCACTATTTTTCTGCTATAGGTAGAAGAATTTCAACTTTAGTACCTAATCCAACTTTAGAAGTGATAATAACTTGTCCTCCTAGACTCTCAATTAACCTAACACCGTGAAATAGACCTAATCCATTTCCAGAAGCCTTTGAATTAGACTTACCAAAACTAATTTTTTGCTTTCCAATCTTATGCAAAACCTCTTGTGGTATACCAGCACCGTTATCTTCAACAGATACTATAAAATATTTACTATTACATGAAAATCGAATTAATATTCTACCAATTTGAGTAACAAATGATTCTACAGCATTGTTGATAACATTAGAAAAAAATCTATTAAAATCTTTTTCACTAATGTTAACAAAAACACTAGGAACTTCAACATCATCAAACTCAATAACTATTTTTTCAAAATTTTTATACTCTATTTTTTTTTCCTTAATGATCCGATTAACAATATCTTTAATTGGCGATTTGCTAACTAACGAATATGTATCACTCATAAAATCAACTGACTTAGATTTGTCTAATATATCTTCAACAATATTATTTATTCTTTCCGAAGCAGAGCGCAATATCTCTATTTTTTCATCTGTATTATTTGGCATTGATTTAATAATCAAATTCAAGACAGATAATGGACTACGAATATCATGTGCTACTTGTTTTGTTATTAAAACTAAATTTTCTTTTTTATCCATTTCTATTTTTCGAATATACGCATTAGTTAATTTTATTTTATTCATAGAAAATAATTTAAAAACAATCAAGACTGTAAAAAACCATATAGATAAACTCAACAAGACAGACCCTAAAGGCGAATAGTAAAACAAAAAATAACCGTGCTTTTGAGATTTAGCATCATCTACATAAAGTGGTATATATAAACTAATACTAAAAACCGAACCTTTCTCGCCAATTTTAAAGCTCTTCTCTAATTCTGAATCGTAATATTTAATAAAAGAAAATTCCGAATGAATCGCCGCAAAACCAGATCTAGCTTTTTGATAATTACCAATTAGTATATCTTCTCTAATGGATAAAGCTGCAGTTATAGCTGCTGTTTTCTTAATGTTATATTCAACAATCAAACTAGATGCAGAACATATAAATAAAAGCAGTACCATGATTAAAACTGTTTTCTGAGTTAATTTTTTCAATTCTACTTCAAAAATCATTTTACTATCCCACTATGCTATTGGATGTGGAAGTAACATCAAATGAGTGTCATCATTTTTTGAATTATGCGCAAACAAGTTAACATTAGAAAAATACTCAACTTTAGGGATGCCTGTATACAACTTAATCATCTTATCTGATTCTGCTCTTTTCAAATACAGCGGGATATTCAGATCTATTAATCGATGATTCCAAGTGTAATCTGAAACAAAGATAGTGCTGCTATAAAATTGAAAGTCATTTTTTAAAAACAATTCACGATCATCAAATAAAAATGTAATCATTTCGTTGTAATCACCGTTAAGTGCAAGAAGGCCATGGTCAAAAAATGTTGGATTACAAATTAAACTAAATTCAGCTAATGTAATACTTTTTACCTGACTTTTTTTATAATATGAAAATTTTCTAATTAATTCTAAAAAAGACTTTTCACAAGATTTTTCAATAGTGTACTCGGACCCAATTCCTAAAATAATACCATCATTAAACCTTATTCGCGCTATTGTAAAGTAGAACCCATCGAGAATATTCATTAAATAAAAATCTACTTTTTGAAAACATTTATCAATATCAGAATTAAATTTTCCGAATCGTAATTCAGGTCTAGTGATTTTTTTGAATGATTTTTTTGAATGAAAACTTCTTAAAAATAAATCATGCTCTATAAGTTCATTTTTTGCTTTTAAGGACGCTAATTTTTCGTCTAAGTGAGCTGCAAAACCTGATGATGTGCTATTAGCGGGAACCGAAGATCTTTCCAAAGCCTCAACAATTGATTTAACTATAGCTAGTTCTTTGCAAAAATCAGCCGATCTACCAATAAAAACAGAATTATCTATTTCTATACTAGACTCAAAATCAAAAATATTTGCTCCGTATTTTTTTGTCCAATCCAGTTGCTTAATATGAAGATTTAGGTGCCTATAGTTTTGATCTACCCAATCATAGATTAATTTTAAATCACTTCTCATGCCATAACGTCCATAGCCGAGTAATGGAAAAATATTTATTCATTCTGGACTGCCATCCATTACGAGTGATCGTTAAATAAGGTCCAACTGAAATAGGAAAACAAGCAGAATTTTTTAATGCTCTAAAATGTAAATCATTAATCATTTCATTTTTAAGACTTTGATCATCCAATTCACTATACTTTTCTAACCAACTATCAGCTTCTATATCAAAGATACCAAATACACCATATTTTATATAATAACTCATAATTGAGTATGTAGATTTGTATGCTACGTCAGCCATACCAAAAAAAACGTCTGGACGTTCATTTTCAGAAAGGTTTAGTGGATGAGTATCTATATTAACTCGCTCATATTCATTATATGCAGAAAAAAATGAATCAGCGTTTTTATTCAAAAATCCACGCACTGCAATCTTAGGTCTACGTGTAAGTTTTACTTTATCAAATTTGCTAGAACGAGTTTTTATTATTTGGTCTACTTGATTTGTATTTAAAAACCCTTCACCAAAATCTTGAAAGAATTGTACAGTGTGCTCACTATACGCGTTAGCATTATCACCTAAGAGATTAAAGAGATCATTGGAAATTTTAAAACGCATTTCGGGAGTAAAATCAATTTGTGCTTTTTTACTGAAAACCCACATTGCTACACTTATATTATGTGTTTTATCTACATTAAAAGAAATTTTAGAATTATTCAATCTTTCAATATCACTCTTAGTTAATGGTATGAATGATGGTATAATATCAATTTCATTATTGATAAATATATCTATTACATTTTTGCCTTTTATTTGAATCAACTCAATATATTTGGGCATTTGAACTGTAAATAAATAATTAAAATCATTCGATCGCAAAATCGTACTATTACCTTGAGTTGATTCAAAACGGAATGGACCTGAAGTTTCAGTAAAATTGACAATCTTTAAACTATTTAAATCTAAAGCTATTTTAGGAATAATCCTGTAGTCAACTGAAGACAATAAAGTCATTAATTGTTCTTTTTGAGACTCTTTTTTGACTTCAATAACTAACTGGTTATCAATTACACTTAAACCTTCACAATCAGAATAAATACTCTTTAAAGGTTTCTTGTCACAAACAAATTCAGCAATACTACCATGAGTGTTTTTCCCAAGAATTATTAAACGTTTTATTGATATTAATGCATCTTCTGCACCTACAACATACCCAGATTTTGTGATAGATTTACGACCGAAACTAATTATAAGCTTATTATCAATCCATCGGAAGTTCTCAGCAATGCCAGAGACGATCTGAGCATTTTCATCATAATCCAATATAGGAGCATACAAGTTTCTTACTACGAATGCTTGAGAAAGATTTTTAATTGATGCAGGATCAACACTTTCAAATGGTTCATCAAAGACTACGCCGACTCTTGCATTCATACTTACTCCATCATTAATATCAAATAAGCGATCACTGATTAATAAAGTGATAAAAACTAATAAAATTGTAATAATAATATATGTATACGATTTATTATTCATACAGAATAATGTAACTCATATTAAGGCGTCATAAAGCAGTCTGAAGAATCCTTAACTTCTTGGACGTCAAATCGATTATCAACACTCAATTTATTTAGTAATGATTCACTATAATTTAAGTTGTTTGGCTCTTTAAATTTATTTGTATTTAAATCGTTTATCAATCTGTTAGATACAGAATTATTTATTGAATTACTGTCGTAACAAAAAATCTCAGCATGTAAGCTCAAGGATATACTAAATACAGAACCAAAAAAAATGATAATAGTTTTCATTGAAAGTCTCCCATTTCTTTTAACTTATACCATTTAAAAACGAATTAAAGCAATTCTACACAACAAAACTATCCTGGCATTTTCAAAAAAATATGTTTTTTTCATAACTGTAAAAAAGTTTTACAACACAAATGAAGTCAAAAAAATTTTGTTTATAACAAAGATAAGATTTTAGATAAACTCTCTAACAATCACAGAATCTCATGGGTTAATTTTTGACCTAGCTTGTATTCACTTAAACTCTGCATAGTTGTCTGTGCTATTTTAGCCAAAGCCTGCTCTGTCAAAAAGGCTTGATGTGACGTTAAAATAACATTTGGAAATGTCATTAATCTTGCCAACAAATCATCAGACAGCACTTCGTGCTCATGATTTTCAAAAAAATATAATGACTCTTCTTCATAAACATCAAGTCCTGCAAATCCTATTTTCCCATTTTTAAGATTTTGAATAAGAGCTCTTGTATCAATTAGGGCGCCCCGTCCTGTGTTAATAATCATGACACCTTTTTTCATAAGGTCGAAACGATAAGTATTTAACATATGATATGTATTTTCATTTAAAGGCACATGTAATGAAACAATATCTGAATCTCTAATTAACTGATTTAACTCAACATATTGTACACCTAATTTTTTTAGATCTTCACTTTCAATAAGATCACTAGCTAGAACTTTACAACCAAATCCAACCATTATTCTACAAAATACTGTTCCGATTTTACCTGTTCCTACAACACCAACAGTTTTTTCATGTAAATCAAAACCAACTAAACCATCTAATGAAAAATTTCCTTCGCGTACCCTATTATATGCTTTGTGTATTTTGCGGTTTAAACATTGAATTAAAGAAACAGCATATTCAGCAACGGCGTAAGGAGAATAATCTTCTACCCTAACAATACTAATAATATTCTCGCGTGCGGATTGGATATCAACATTGTTAAATCCCGCACATCTCAATGCTATTATTTTAACTCCATATTTCTTCAAATTTTTAATAACCACAGCATCGACTTGATCATTAACAAATACACACACAGCATCAAATCCCTGGCACAGATGAACTGTCGATTGAGACAGTTTTACTTCAAAAAAGCTAAAAATTAAATCAGTAGCTTTTTCTTTGTAAAAAGGAATCTCAAATTTATGTGTATCAAAAAAAGCGACTTTAAATGTACCATCACTTTTGAGCATTGTCTTCGTCACCCAAAACATTAACCAAAACACTTATGCCATACTGATTTGCACGTCTTTCGATGCCGTTGACGATATCCTGGTAAGAACTACGTCTTTCAGGATTAACAATTGCTTTAAGTAAAACTTCAGCATTAATTGCATTGAGTGAAAAATATGATGGTAGTCCATTTGAAATTATATCTAATGATTTAGTTCCAGATACATCACCAGCAAGTAAATTTGCTTTAAAATCAAAAAACGGTTTTGTATAGTACGAATAACTGTTACAACCAGCCCAGTAAATCATTTGATAGTTTGATGAGATTTTGTATCTTTGAGGATTCTGGTTAACAATCTGATTAAATTGATAAGCATCAAAACCACTCCCCACCCTTGAATGACCAAACCAACCAAAAAAAGCGTCTTGCTCACCAGAAAAACTTTGTGCAAATAGCTCCATTTGATCAATGTTCGCTGAAGCAACAACTTTGACTTCATATTCAATGCCATTTTTTACAAACGCAAACTGAGAACCAATTCGATTTTGCGGAGAAATAGCATTTATATATTTCTTTTCAAGAATGGCTGTTTCCTTGACATCATAATCAGCTAAATGACTTTTTAATAAACCAATAAACTTGCGAAACTCTGACATACCATAATCTTGGTCCGTAAATGGATTTGGATTGTTTTGATCCTCAACATAGCCAAAGCCAAAAGTCATTGATACTTTATTTTGGCGAACCATATTTTCGTATTCAGGATATGTAAGTTCTGTTTGCTGCGTTTGAGTAGAAAATTTCGGGAAAATCATTTGGTAATCAACATCAATTTTATGATCGCACCCGTATCTTTCTGGATCCCAGTAATACCATAAAAAAGAATAGTCGCTATGATCTGATCCCGAATCAGTGCAATTTTTCCATTTAGGAGTTCTCAGTTGTTGCGCGTTGTATGGTAGAGGTATTGCAAAACTATTTAGACTAGATTCTTTTGATACCATCCATACACCAGAATATTTATACGGTATATAGACAACATTATTTTTCATGAAAGCTTGATCAAGTCGGATTTGAATTTTTTGACCTTTTTGTTCAGCTCCAAGTGAGCGATGTGTCAACGGACCAAACACAAATTGTGTTGTCGCTTTTATTTTAAAATCTTCTAAATCGCGACGCTGATAACCATTAATTTTTGCAACCTGCTCTAAACTCTTATATTCAGATCGATAGTGAGCATCAAACTCAACACGAAATTCATTTGAAGCTTTTGAGTAAAACTCAATATCTTCAGCCGAATTCGCTTGATTCATAATAAATAACCCTATTATCAAAATTAATGCATAATTTCTTAATGCCATAAAACCTTCTTTTTAAAATTAACCAACTCTCAATCAATAAGGTTTTAGAAGAAATCCCACAGCAAAAGTATGAGCTAAATCATGCTTAACTCTATTTTTAACTCAAAAATCAACCAATAAAGTTAACTTTTTAAGCAATATTACATCTTTGTAATTTGATCAAAAAATACACTCTCGATTCGCTGATTCCTAAAACCTGAGCTAAAACCGATACTGGGTATTCGTCTTTGTATTTTTTTATGATTTGAACGTTATTCTTCGTTATCTGTGCTGATTTTTTTTAAAAGCTCTTTCTCTAGAGTTAATTGACCGATACAACGCTCTAAAACACGGACCTTTTTCTCAAGTTCTTCTTCTCGGCGGGATCTTCCACCATTGGCCATCAAACCTGATTTTCCGTTAGCTAAAAACTTCTCGCGCCATTCGTAAAACAATGACGAGCTCACGTTATTAAGTTTGCACAGCGTGGTGACTGGTAATTGATTTGATAAACCAATTAAAACAAGCTGAACTTTCTCTTCAGCTCGCCAATATTCATCCACTGTTTTACGAACAATGAACTTTTCGTAATTCTTATCTTCTGACATAGATTGCTCCATGATTCCTCCTTATAACACATTTGGTTATTGTTTAGAATCCCAGGTGCAAAGTCTCCGGATTAACTTTTCAACCTTTTTTATGGGTGCAGTATAACTTAAATGTTTATCCTGCTATCTGCGATAGCGAAAATTAACACAAGCACCAAAAGCCAAACGCAAGCCATTCATAAGCCAATTCGAGGCTGTGAACGGCAGTTCTAGGCAGGTTTCAAAAGCCAAGATTTGCCCTTATCGGTGTCTCTAAGGCTTTATTTTGTTTTTACTTTTTTAATTTTCTCGAAAAACTAAAATTTCCAGGTCGGAAATTTGGAGGTGAGTGAGGGACTCGCACCCCCGTACACGCTTTTGCAGAGCGCTGCCTAACTCCTCGGCCAACCCACCATTTCAGATAGTCTTTTAAAAGTAATTCGCTAGCACGCTAAAGTCAAGTTCAGCTTCAAACTCGGAATAACCAAGCTTAAATATTAAATGCCACAATTACACACACATAATCAAAAGTATGCTGATCTTTACCCCCAACTCTTAAACCATTCCCATCTCTAATCTTTCAAATGGCTTAATAGTCCACTTTTCACTTTTACAAATGTCCTGAAAATTTATCTTAGTTCTGTTACTTTCTAAAGCATAAATTTGAGCCACCTTTAAAAGAGCATTCAATCTACGCGCAGAGGCTTCAGGGTAAATAGCCTGTAAATCAAACTCATCATGATTTGCCTCAAAAACTAGATTACGAGTTTCTAGATTAAATTTTTCAATTCGATTTAAAATCTCAAAACCACTAATACTTCGTTTAATTTTATTATTATGGTGAAAGTACAGTAAGCCAAAACGATCTAAAAGAGGGCCTGAAAGTGAATTCATATAGCCACGACATTTTCGAACTGAAAATCGACAGTTTAAATTTTCAACCTGCGGCGTCCATCTTCCACATGGACATAGATTTGTTGTCGCAATAACTTGAAAATCAGGCTGAATCGTTTTTACAAAACCAGCACGTGCTATGCGCAGCGCTTCACCGGTCATAGGTTCCCTGAGTGACTCTAATATTTCATGATGGAACTCTAATAACTCGTCTAAAATCAATAACCCACCAGCGACTTTTTCGATTTCCCCAAGAGTTAAAGATGCACCTCCACCCAAAAAAGCCCCCGGCGTTAAACTGTGGTGAGGTGCTATTACAGGAAACCAATTGTTATATTTTATTGCATTGTTTCTTTCGGATTTAAGAAAACTGGTCAAATGCTTTGCTAAATAAGTTTTTCCCGATCCTGCCTGACCTGCCAAGAGTGCGTGCATACGACTAACAGACATTAAAAATATTAACTCAGCTTCTTCGAGAGAATATTTTTGCCGTAAACCATGTTCAGGCCTAATAAGTAACGGTTCAAATCTTTGTTTATCACAAATGATGAATTCAGAAGATAAATTTGCTAAGCTCGAAAAGGTATAATTTTCTGGACTATATTGACCTGTTAATATCTTGTATTCATTTATTTTTTCAAAATTGAGTAAATCACTTGGAACTCTAACATCGCCATTTAAATCAAGCTGACCGTACACCAGATGATCCTGCCACTGATCTAAAAACGTTTTTTGACCAGTCAGATGTAAAATGCCAAGTGCAACTGCTAATTCTAATCCTTGAGATGATTTTTTGAGTGAATTCGGCCGAATATTCACTATCACCTGTTGAGTTGTAGGGAATTTATATTGGCTCGATTTTAATGCAGATTTTATGCGAAAAAAACTTTCTTTAATCACTTTATCTGGTAAACCAAGAAAATGAATTTGCGGTATTCCTGGTAAAAGCATAATTTCGACTTCAGCTGGAACTAATTTTTTTTGTGATTCAATCAATGTTCGTATGACCATAAGATACGTTCATGCAATAAAGAAAAACCCTTCAATTTAAATTGAAGGGTTCATGATCACGTTCGATTTCGCTAGTCGGATCAAAGATCTATATCTTTTATTTTAGACAAAGGATGATGTTCATCAATTGCTTTGGCCGCAGCCGCCGTTGAAACAGCCGTGTAAACTTGCGTTGTTTGTATACTCGCATGACCTAACAATAATTGAATCGATCTTAAATCAGCACCGCCCTCAAGCAATGCCGTGGCACAACCATGACGAAAGCGATGCGGATGAACTGGTTCTTCAAATCCTGCTTTAGCAGACCAAGACGCTAACCATCTCCAAACGTCAATTCGTGACGGACGATGGCCGCGGTCATTCAACAACAAGGAACTTTGTGAAGAATCGTCATGGATCAACATATGACGTGATTCTTTAAGATATTTCTCAAGCGCAGTATAGAGCGTTTCAGATAACGGAATAAGTCTTTCTTTTCGACCCTTTCCTAAAACTTTAACCCAACGCTCTGTTGGCGAAAAATCGTTCAAGTTTAAACTGATAAGTTCAGATACACGACAACCCAAACCGTACAAAAATAATAACGTTAGCTGATTTCTAATTTTTTTTGCAGTGTCTGCGACCTCACATGCAGCAAAAAGCTTTTCGAACTCATTCGAAGTTATTGATTTAGGAATAGATGCTTTAACTTTAGGAGGTCTTAACTCACGCAATTCCTCAGCTTTATGACCACGAGCCTCACAAAATTTAAAATACGTGCGCAAGCTACTAATAACTCGTGCTTGCGAGCGGGTCGATAGACCTTCTTTTTTCATAAAGTCGTAAAATTCAACCAAACGAGAATTCTGTTGTTTGAATGCCTGAAATAATTCAAGATCCCGCCTATAGGCCATCACTGTATTCAGGGAACGACCTCTTACATGTTGCAAATCATCGAAGAACTCAATCCAAAGAGGTAATAAACTCATAATGGTCTATATTTGAATCTTGTTTTTATAAATGTGCAACTGTTTTTTTAATCTATGTTTTTATAGCAATGAAAATTTAATAAAATAAAAAAGCGACCCCACGATGGCTCTTCGCAGGATCGCCTAAGTTAATCTATAAAATTAATTTATTGTACAAGAAAGCTTTGCATACATTGAAGACCCGCTACGGACTCAACAACGACGTCAGCAAATACTTGACCCTCTTGTGGAATTTCAGTCCATAGCTTACCCATGTCATTATATCGCTTAGCCGTAACCTGTCCCGTCGAAATTTTGAGATACAGAGTTGTAGGGCCTGTCGCAATCAGTCTAACTTGATTGAATAGAGCAGCGCTCCACTGACCAGCTTGAATTGTTTGCAGACTATAATCACCTGCAGGAATTAAACATCCTGCCCCGGCACCATTGATATTTGCCATCACGTTAACTCGCATTGAACCCTGAACTGCAACCGGACCAAAATAACTCACAACTGGTGACCCTGTATAGCTATAATAAGGCTGAAAATTGTTTTGGCCAAAAAAATTCAAATTCAGAATGATATTTTGATTTTGCGATGTTGATATTGATCTAAAAAAATTCTGTCCTTGAATGCCATAACAGTTTAAACAATTTTGGTAGACATTGGTCACAGGCTGCGGATCAGAATTTTTACTTTTGTCACAAGCGACCAATCCGAAAATAATCGCTGAACTTGCAATAAACTGCATGCTTTTTTTCATGGTTAATTTTAAATTTTGCATAACTCTATTCTCCAATGACAATTTAAAGTTATTCTTAATTTATATTAAATGCAGCCGAAGTATCGATGTTAGAAAAAGTACCTAACAACTTATATCCAGCTTCAGATCCAGGAAATAAACCACACTTAGTCTGAATGACATTTGAACGGCAATCATACGGACCCATATAAGTATACCAACAAGATCTATATGGTGAGTGCGGAGCCGTAGTCACTGCGAAGTTTTTAAAATACACGTAACCTTTGTACGGACCCGTTAATATTGGTTCACCATCATTACCAGATGCTGGTTGTGTAGTCTGCGGAACTAAAGTGATCGTAATAGCTCCATATTGATCTTCAAAGAAGCCAGTAAAAACAAGCTGATTTTCATACGTAAACCAGTAATTATAATCTGCCTCTAAGCGATCGTTATCGTACATACCCTTGAATGACTGATTCTTTCCCATGCCGGCATTAAACACTCCGCTATATTGAATTCCATTATCAATATAAGAGATTGTCACAGTACCGCCATATCTTCCCGATCCAGCTTGTGATAAATTAAGGTTAATTTTAAAATTAGAAGGGTTATTAAGAGGATGTGTTGCAACATATTCATTCATAACACTTAAACTGGCAGGCTTAAATGTCGTTGTAGATCCACCAGTTATTGACGAAGATCCCGAGCCAATTGTGTTGTCAATAATAACGGCACCCGGTATTACAGTTGATGTCACTGGCAACGCTGACGTGTTGTTTTGTTGCGAGTTAGAACAAGCTGTTACTAAAGTAAGAGCGAGTAAAGCACTGCTTTTTGAGATCATTTTCAATATTTCGTTTACTGTTTTCATAGTAACCTTCCTTAAAGAGCCATCTTAATTAAGGTCTTTACAAGGGTATATTCAAAACCTGTGCCGAATTCCTTAAATACAACTTTCACGTTGTATTTAACTGAATTGGACTGCTTCAATCAAATTGAGACATTGAAAAGAGCACGACTGTCAAACTCATGTTAAAAACAAAAATTGTTAACAGGTGTAAAGATCTCAAACTGAGACAGTCTCAACAATCTAGACCAAGGATGCTCATTGAAGAGATAAAGTTCACCTCAGATAAGTACGAAAATAATCTTATGATAAAAGCAATATTAAGTCTTAATTTGTCCCAAAAACTGATACTTTTTTTCTGCATAATACTCACTATTTTTTGTACAATAACGCTTATCCAATTTAAAAGTTCAACATCTGATATTAAATCCGCACGAATGGATAATGTTCAAAATTACACTCTACAGCTCAACAAGGCCATCGCAGCTCAATTTTTCGAACGTTATGGTGACGTGCAAGCTTTTGCTCAGAATGAAGTGTTCTTAGGATCGGATAAAAAACAAATGACAGAAATACTTAACAGCTATGTCAATTTGTATCAAATTTACAATTTAATTTTATTTATTGATATCGAAGGACGTATAATTGCATCTAATGATATCGCTCCAGATAAAACTAAGATTAACATATCACCCTTGCAAAAAATGAATTTCAAAAATGAATCTTGGTTTATAAATTCTATTAATCAAAAATACACAAAAGATCTTAAAAAAGGATTCGATGGTACAGTGATTGTACCTCTTATTAAAGATGAGCTCATCAATGAAATCTATAAACAAGATGTTAAAGCCACTCTATTTGCAGCTCCAGTCAAAGACCATAACGGTCGTATCATCGGTGTATTATGTAATCGCACACATAGTAAATGGTTTGAAAATGAAATTACAATACTTAAAGATCAATTACTTGCAACAAACTGGAAATTAGCTCGAATAAAAGTTGTTAACTCTGAAGCCCAACTCGCTTCGACAATGATTGGTTCTCAAGAAGATTTAGAAAATAATAAAAATCTTTATATCTCAACTGTTAAACTTCAAGATCATAAATTTATTGATGAACTAGATTGGTCAAGTGTTATTGAAGTTCCAAGAGAAGCGATATATAATGATGTTTTAACTTCAGAAAAAAGATTTTACATCACACTATTTTTTATGCTGCTCATTTCAATTACATTGAGTTATTTCCTTGCTAAAAAAATAAGTCACGACCTATCAGCCATATCAGATAAAATAGCGCAAATGGCCGATTACACAGCCCAGCTCACTCATGAATTTTCCCGATCGTCGCAAGATCTATCAAAAAACTCTGTTTCTCAAGTAACATCAATACAACAATCTGTTGCAGCACTTTCACAGATGACATCGATGATTGCACAAACGTCTGAAAAAGTTAAATATTCAAATGATTTATCTCAAACTGTTGAGTCTAAAGCACTGACCGGTCAACACATCATGGAAAAAGTCATTCATAGCATGGATGAAATCAGATCGACAAATTTAGAGCTGCAAGAAATTAATAAAACGATGAACCAAATTTCATTAAAAACTGAACTTATCAATGACATCGTATTTAAAACGCAATTACTCTCATTTAATGCAAGCATAGAAGCTGCTCGGGCTGGTCAAAATGGCCGTGGTTTTTCTGTCGTGGCAGACGAAGTTGCACATTTGGCAGAGCTGAGTGGTAAAGCCTCAAAAGAAATTGAAAGCTTACTCAATGAAAGTAAACGTAAAGTTGAAGCTTCTTTAATAAATATACAAAACAAAATTTCAGATGGAACACAAGTTACACTTGAAGCTAATCAAACATTCAATGATATCACACAAAACATTCAATCGATTAATCAACAGCTCAGACTTGTCACTGAAGCATCTCGACAACAAAATACAGGTATTCAACAGGCCAACTCAGCCATGAAAGAGCTTGAAGTGAGTGCAGATGCCAATAGCCACACTGCAACAACATTCAACGATAGATTCGAGGAGCTTAAAGACAAAACTGAAAGTTTAAATCAAACTACTGTAGACTTAAAGAAAATAGTCAACGGTTAAGAATAACGACTTGCTCAGTAATTGCATTTTTTAACGACCATTTTTTTTTGACAGTAAGCTAATCGATCCTGCGAAGAAACAAGAAATTTTTCAGCCCACTGACCTTGGGCATTACAACGATATCGAAAACATTCGTTGCCTATATATTTCCAATAACATTCATTGAGCTGACCGTTTGGATTATGACATAGTGAAGCTTCGAATTCTTTCTTTTTTTGAAGTTCAACAAGTTTACGCTTTTTAATTTTTTCAGCATTTTTTTCAGCAATGTTTTTTTCAATTTGATCAACTTGTGCGAGAATATTTTTAAAATCACAGGTAAAATTTTCTTTCCATTGACCTTTAGGGATTTTTCGCCCTTTAAGCAAATAATCAAATGCTAATTGACCCTTTTCAACAACCCCTTGAAATTGACATCCTTGTGTTTTATCAAGTTTTTTTACTTCTTCTAAATCAAAAAGCTGCACAGTTAACCCTGTCTCTCCTGCGCAAATTTTGAGTTGTGCTTGAATGGCATCAATATCTAAAAAAAATTCTTCATATTTTTGCAAATCTGTATGTTCCCATTCAAAAAACATAGAACTCAATACAATCGGCATTTTAGAAAAGTTTTGAACGTAGACCTGACCAGAAACAATATCGATTTTTTTAACTTCAAAAATGGTTGATTCTTCAGAGTCAAAACCTTCGATTAACACTTCGGATTTTGGAAAAACAATAAGTTTGAATTTTTCACGAATTTGAAATTCAACCAACTGATTCTCACGTGTCGTGACCTTAAAACTTTCACTTAAAACCATTTGTTTTTTAATCTGAATTTGAGATTGATTCTCCAAGCGTACAACTTGTGGCTGCCCCAATATATGCTGAATAAAGACTTGGTTCGCATTTTTTGCAAAAACACCACAACTAGTCAAAAACATAAAAATAAACAACAGCAGCCTATTGTTTTTCATCATAAAGTTCCTTTAGTTTAACCCATTTTAAATAAACTGAATACGCAGCGTTTCGCGCAATGACGTAACCCGCCCAACCGTCAAGAAAACCGAGCTTAAAAAAATAACACTCATAGAACTTAACATATGGTTTCGTCATAAAATGAAAATAGCTAAAAAACTTCTTATCATCATACATTTTTTTAGACTGCAGAGTAGAGTACTTGTTATTTGTATTTATTTGATGCTCAATATTTTTAAATACGTAATGATGGAAATGATTTTTAAAAACATCAACACGAAATTGAGCTTGGCTTGATGGGATTATTTCAACTTTTTCGTGAATCGGTTCACTGTTCCATTGATAATATTTTTTGTTAAACAGTCTCAATTGACAATCAGGAAACCACCCTCCATGACGAATCCAACGACCCATAAAAAATGACAATCTTGGTATTCTGAAGGCTGTTTCAGGTGATAAAAGTGGCAATTTATCTCTGATTTCAAGATAAAGATTTTCAGGTATTTCTTCATCCGCATCAACGGATAAGATCCAATCATTCTGCGCAAGCTCAGTTGCCTTACGCTTCGTTGGACCAAATCCAAGCCACGGGCCACAAGTGACTCGAGCACCATATTGTTGCGCTATGTCGACAGTTTTATCGGTTGAACCAGAATCGTAAACGACAATCTCATCAACCCAATTCAAGGATTTTAGACATCTTTCAATATTTGATTGCTCATTTAAGCAAATTATCACAGCAGATATAGAAACTTTGTTCACAAAATAATGTCACAACCTTTTAACTCTCTTGTCAAACTAAAGTCGAGGTGGTTACCATATGAATATGAAAAAATCGAACTTAAATCAAATCATCAAAATTATTTCAATTTTCACGTCTGCTTTTTTACTTTCAAGAATAAGCCATGCATTTTTGGCCATACACGAAACTGCTGAAATTCTCCCTAACAATTACTACAAACTCGGCATAGCCCCGCAACTTGTTTTGTCTGAAGGTGGCGGTTTCAACTTAGGCTTTCATGCTGACACTCACATTGATCAAGATCTTGATGGTCGCATTGCTTTTGGCGGTGGCAATACAGATTTCTGGACACAAGCTTCAGTCAAATGGGTTCCTTTTCCAGATTATGACAAACAACCGGCCATGGGCGGTCGCGCAGCAATAATCTACTCAAGAGATGAAGAAAAAAACTATATCGGTTTTCAACTGACACCTCTTTTTAGTAAAAAAGCCGATACACGTTACGGGAATATGATTCCTTATATTGGTTTACCGATTACCTGGTTTAGCTCAAAAAGCAAAAGTTTCACATCAACACAATTTACTGTCGGAGCCGAATGGTATGATTTTCAAGATAAGCAAATCGGATCAGAGTTTAATTTAAATCTCAGCAACTCTCAGACATCGGTATCTGTTTATTTTAATTTTCCCTTTGAATCTTCAACAGGCTACAAGAAATACTAGTTTATGTTAAATTGGCTATTTGGATCTACTACTGTTGGTGCTGATATTTATGTCGATTTAGGGACTGCTAATACGCTTATCGCAGCTCAAAACAAAGGAATGATTTTAAACGAACCAAGTCAGGTTATGGTTTCAAGTGTAGACCCTAAAAAACGTAAAGTATTAGGGATTGGGCTTGAAGGACAAGAAATTCTCAAAAAAAACCCTGGTCACATCATTGTCATTAAACCTGTCAAAGATGGAGTTATTGCTGACTTTGACGCCGCTCGAGTGATGCTCAGACATTTTCTCTTAAAAGCTATGAAGGTCTCTAAACAACAAAGGCCTAAAGTTGTTGTCTCTCTTCCTTATGGTGTTACCGATGTTGAGAAAAAAGCCATTGTTGAAGCCTGCAGGTCTGCGGGAGCATCTCGAGCTATTTTAATCGACGAACCAATGGCTGCGGCTATCGGTGCAGGCATTAATGTTCGCGAAGCGATTGGCCACATGGTTATTGATATTGGCGGTGGCTCAACGGAAATCGCTATCATCGCTTTAGCCGATATAGTCTATTGTGAACCCTTAAGATTAGGTGGTCATAAATTTGATGAAGATATCATTCGCTATTTGAAAGACACTAAAAAGCTTGTCGTGTCTGAAGATCAAGCTGAATTTTTAAAGATTGAACTTGGCACTGCGCTTCCTAAAAAAGATATCCGTGGCCTTGAAATACAAGGACACGATCTAGATACAGGATTTAAAAAAACAATGTTAATTACTTCTGAAGATATCGGAAATGCACTATCTGACTCAATACAACTGATCATTCACGGTATTTTAAATGCCCTTGAAAAAACACCTCCAGAGCTCGTCTCCGATGTTATTGATACAGGAATTGTTTTAGCTGGCGGTGGCGCATTAATTCGCGAACTCGCTCATAAAATTGAAGCCGAAGTACGCATTCCCGTAAAAGTTGCAGAAAACCCACTAACAGCTATTGCTGTTGGCGGAGAAAAAGTTTTATCTGACCCAGACTTATTAGATAAAATTCAACTTTCAATATAGAAAGTAGTCATCATGAACCAAAATCGTAAAATTATTATGACATGTGCACTTCCCTACGCTAATGGCCCAATACACTTGGGCCATATGCTTGAGCACATCGAAGCTGACATCTATGCCCGTTTTCAAAAAATGATCGGAAACGAATGTATCTTTATATGTGCTGATGATACACACGGCACTCCAATTATGATCAAAGCACGTGAGCTAGGCGTTAAACCAGAAGACTACATTGCACAGAGCTTTAAAGATCACACTGCTGATTTCAAAGATTTTTCGATTGCCTTTGATCACTATGGCTCAACACACTCAGAGGAAAATAAAAAACTTTCAGAATTGTTTTACAATCGCTTAAAAGCCAAAGGTCATATTCATAAAAAACCAATCGAGCAATTGTACTGTGAACATGACAAAATGTTTTTACCTGATCGTTTTGTTAAAGGCACTTGCCCTAAATGTAACGCTATTGATCAATACGGCGATTCTTGTGATGTTTGTGGAGCGACTTATTCACCGTCAGAACTTAAAAAACCTGGATGTGCGATTTGCGGAAATCCACCAGTTAAAAAAGAATCAGATCACATTTTTTTTAAACTTAATAATTTCAAATCTGAACTTCAAAAATGGTTACCAGAGCATACTGCCCCTGAAGTTGCTAAAAAAATGATGGAATGGTTTAATGAAGACTTACGCGATTGGGACATTTCACGTGATGAGCCCTATTTTGGTTTTCAAATTCCTGATGAACCTGGTAAATATTTTTATGTCTGGGTTGATGCACCTATGGGATATGTGTCTGCAGCCGATCAATATCTCACAAAGCAAGGCCGAAACCTTGATGAATTTTGGGGAGCAAATTCAAAAACTGAATGTTATCATTTTATCGGTAAAGATATCGTGTACTTTCATACTTTGTTTTGGCCAGCTTTACTTAAAGGCGCTGACTTTAGAACACCGACAAAAGTTCATGTCCATGGGCACGTGATGGTTAATGGTGAAAAAATGTCTAAATCTAAAGGTACATTTATTAATACTAGAACTTACCTTAACCACCTTGATCCACAGTTTTTACGTTATTATTATGCGACCAAAATTAACGGATCAGTTGATGATTTAGATTTAAACCTTGAGGATTTTCAATCACGAGTCAATTCAGATTTAGTTGGTAAGATTGTTAATCTGGGTTCACGTGGAGCACAGATGCTATCAAAAAAACTAGATGGCATCATGAGCACTTGCGACAGCGAAGGTCTTAAACTGATTCAATACATTCAAGAGCAACAAAATACACTGATTGAGTTTTATGAAAAACGTGATTTCGCTAAAGCGACTACTTTAGTTCGCGAACTGGCTGAAAAAACAAATAAGTACTTTGATGATAAAGCCCCATGGAAAACTGTTGATACAGACGCAGTTGCAACGAAACAAGTTTTAACAACCACATTAAATGCATTTAGATTATTAACAATCTATTTAAAACCTGTATTACCAATGATGGCGACAAAAGTGTCTGCGTTATTTAACGAATCTGAGTATTCAATTCAAGATGTAAAAACAGTTTTAACAAATCATAAGATTAATGATTACACGCATTTAGCACAAAGAGTTGATCCTGAAAAAATTAAAGCCATGATCACTGAACAAAAAGAAATTTTTGAAAAAGCAGAAGCTTTAAAACCTAAAAAGACTGTACCTCAAAATCAGCAGATCAGTGGCAAACATCAAGCGGCTCAAGAGACTGATACAACTGGAGTGATCACTTTTGATGACTTTATGAAAGTTGATTTACGTATTGCTAAAGTTTTAGAAGCTGCTGAAATTCCTGAAGCCGATAAACTCTTAAAACTTAAAGTTGAAATCAATGATGGCCAAACAAAACAGATCATTGCTGGAATAAAACTCGCTTATTCACCTGAAAAACTCGTTGGCAGGCACGTTCTAGTCTGTGCTAATTTAGCACCAAGAAAAATGAAATTCGGCATGAGCGAGGGTATGGTTTTAGCTGCTGGTGATGGCGGATCTGATTTATTTATTTTATCTCCGGATGTGGGCGCTAAAACTGGTCAAAGAGTCAAATAGCAGGTTTTATGACTGACGATAAAAAAGATAACAAAGCTGATCTTAAAAAAGTTGAAGAAATTCATAAGCTTTTTATTGGACTTGAACAAGAATCTAAAGATGGTGAGTTTGATCACATGTTTTTAGGCGAATTGATTCAAGCCATCAGTGAACTAGAAAAGTCTGATGACCCTATTTTGCAAAAACTTGCTAAGTATAAAGATTCGTTAAATTCAAAAATGACAGTCAGACACTTAGCAACTATTGCTGTACCATTTGAACGCTATCTCAAAAAAAATATCACTGATTCAGATTTTATGATCTCATCATTTGACCGTGATCATTTGGTCACTGCCCGTGTTCCTTTGCACTTTATTATTGATAATATGCGATCAGCCTTCAATGTTGGTTCAATTTTTAGAACAGCTGATACACTCGGAGCTCAAAAAATTTGGCTGACCGGCTACACTCCGACACCACATCAAATACAAGTCGAACGCGCAGCTTTAGGTGCCGCATTTATTTTAGAGTGGGAACAAAAGAACTTTAAAGAATGCGTACAAGATCTCATGAGGCAAGGTTTTTATATAGTAGCTCTTGAGACAAGTCCCCAAGCTTTAGATATTTCTGTAGATTTTAATTTCGATAAGCCGACTGCATTTGTGATCGGTAATGAACGTTTTGGTTTAGATAAAGATCAGATTGAAATGGCTCATGAAGTTCGTAAAATACCAACTTATGGAATTAAAAATTCTCTCAACGCTGCAGTTGCTGCTGCTATTGCTGGGTATGAATGGCGAAAACAATATAACGAACAAAAAATCAAAGTTTAATTATGATCATTGAACCGATTGGTTTTATAAAATCAGAACAAATACACCCCTACCAGGCTTCACGTCAACCTGATGAATTTTCATCCAAAGCAACCATTCAATTACAATCGGGAAAAAATTTCGAACAAGCTTTGCAGGATTTATCAGGTTGCAGCCATCTCTGGATTATTTACCACTTTCATCAAAATGAAAATTGGAAACCATTAGTCCAGACACCAAGATCAAACAAAAAAATCGGTGTTTTTGCAACAAGATCACCTTATCGCCCTAATCCAATTGGTTTATCTGTTGTCAAACTGGAGTCCGTCGAAGGATTAAAAATTTATATAGGCCCTAATGATTTACTGGATGGCACACCGATTTTAGATATCAAACCTTACCATCCTGAATTTGATCGAATCGAAAACGCCACAATTGAATGGCTTGAATCATCTGTCGGACCTAAAATGGAAATTCGTTTTTCGCCAATTGCTGAAGAGCAACTTTCTGAATTAGAGTCTCTGGATGCAAGCCTTAAACTCATGCGATCTTTTATTTTAAGACAACTTGAATATGATCCAACCAATCAAAACAAAAAACGAGTTGAGTTTATTCAATCTTACTGGGTGTTGTCTTACAGAACATGGCGAATTGATTTTATTGTTCAAGATACGATTGTTGCCATTTTAGCGATTCGAAGTGGCTATACAACTGACGACTTAGAAAAATCTGATGACCCGTATGGGGATAAAGAAGTGCACCGACGATTTATTCACATTCAAGATACAAATTAAAATAAGACAAAATCTATATCATTAAAATACACTATACTTGCAAACGTGGTTTTCTGAGACCTAGAACTGCCATCAAACGAATAATACCTGCAACAATAAATAAAATATCAAAATTTGATTTCAGTACATGTTTAAATAACAGAGCGCCAACTATTGTTCCAAGAACTTGAGTCAGCACTCCGATATAATTGTACAAACTCACAACTTCTATTTTTTTAGATTGATCAATTTTTTTAAAAAAATTTAATGACATTCCAACTTCCCAACAAGCCCAACCCAGACCTGATAAAAAATGAACTAAAAACATTAAAGTCACACTCGTGCAGAAAGGCCATAATGCAGGTAACGGAGCCGCCAATATTCCCCCGTAAAGCAGTATTTTGTGTGGCTCAAATTGTTTTGAATTATGATTAAGATAGTATGTCATAAAAACTTTACCTATAAATAACCCTGACATAACATACATAAATTCAAGATAGCTTAATCCCTTTACGCTTAAGAGATAACCTGCAACAAATGGTGCTGATAAATACAATGTTGCATTAAATAATGCATAGCTTTTAAAAAAGTTAATATTTTTAAGCCAAAGATTTTTTATATGGTCTATATTCAAAAATAAAGGCTGATTTTGTGCCGGATGTTTTCTGAAAAGCTGAATAATAGCTATTTTTAAAACGAAACACGAAAGAAACAAAAATAAAAACAAATACTCTATTGAAATCGCAAAAACATTCAAATGCAATAAAGCACCACCACCAAAAAGACCTAACAAAATACCGATTTGCGACAATCGAGTTCTAACTGAAAAATAACTTTGCCCCTGCTCGAATGGTATTATATCAGAGATCCAACGATTCCATGCTGGTTGAATACTGAAATGACCCAACCAATAAATGGCGTAAAAAAAGAAAAGAAAAGAAAATGCATATTGTGTTTTAACGAGTGATAAAAAACACAAACCTAAAAGCGATAAAGACTGAATAAATAAAGCTCTTTTAACAAAAAAAGAAAGGCCGATTTGTTTTAAGCGCGTTTGCATAATAAATTGCATTACGGCGGCAAATATTAATGGTAAACTTGTTAATAGACCTGATTCTATAGGCGTTAAGCCTTGTTGTAATGCAAATGCTGCAAAATAATTTTCTGCAAAACCTACAACAAGACTAGTTAATACAGCTTCCACATAACTGAACCATAAAGGCCCAGTTAAACTTCTCCACTCGGTCATATGTTATTCAGTATAAATTTGCTCTTGATGATAAACAACAAAGCAAAGGTCTTGGCAAGACCAGCCATGATTTAGACTTTTGTCTGGGTGTTTATGCTAACAATGATCTCAGCATCCATGATGTTTTTTCGTGAACTTGCAATCTTTGCGTTAATAGATCACATGTAACCTCGTCGTGCGCTTCATCAGCCGCAGGTAAAATTTTGCGTGCCGTTTGAATAACGATCTCATGACCTTCAATAAGTTCTTTAATCATTTTTTCGGCTTTTGGAACTTTATCTGATTCAACAATTGAAGTGAGCTTTGCAAATTGTTTATACGATCCCGGAGCATACTCACCTAGAGATCGAATACGTTCTGCAATTAAGTCTAATGAATTCCAAAGTTCAGTGTATTGATCCATAAACATCACATGAAGTGTGTTAAACATGGGGCCTTCGACATTCCAGTGAAAATTGTGCGTTTTTATATATAGCATATAACTATCGGCTAATAAAGCTGATAGCCCATTCGTAATGGCTTTGCGTTGAGAATCACTCATACCGATTTGGATTTTTGATTTTGCCATAAAACACTCCTTAATCTTTATCTTGCTCAAAATTATAATATAAAATCAAAAGCCAACAAGTCATATTTTTAGAAATAGGATTAGCTTGATAAAATCCTAAAACGTCCTAATCTATTCAAATGTATTTAAATCGATGGAAACAAATATTAAAAATTGCCTGGCCATTAATAATTGCGAACAGTTTTTGGAACTTACAATTAACGATTGATCGAATGTTTTTAGGCCAATTTTCAACAGAAGCTCTTGGAGCGGCTATGGCTGTAATGGGTGTTTTCTGGGTTCCAATGGCTCTTCTGCAAGGGACTTGTTCATATGTCACAACATTTGTCGCACAATATACCGGGGCAAACGAAAAAGAAAAAATTAGCGAAGTCACTTGGCATGCATTTGTCATTGCCATTTTTGGTGGATTAATTTTTTTATTACAAAACTTGTGTTCGCAGTGGTTTTTCCAACTTATTAATCACCCCACATCAGTTCAAAAGCTCGAAGTAGAATATTTTAATTCAGTAGCTTATTCAGCACTTCCCACAGCTTTAGTAGCTGTTGTTAGTGGTTTTTATACCGGGTTAGGTCAAACACAAAAAATAATCACAATCAATTTTGTTGGACTTATTTTGAATGCATTACTTGATTATTTACTTATTTTTGGAAACTGGGGATTTCCTCAAATGGGAGTAGCTGGCGCTGGATATGCTACAGCTATAGCGACCTATGGGGCTGCAATTATCGGGATTTATATGTTAATTGTTGATCAAAAAAATCAGCAGTTTAATTTTAAATTATGGATTAAATTTAATTATCCTTTATTTTTAAATTATATTAAATACGGACTACCAAGTGGTTTGCAATGGGCACTTGAGGGATTAGCTTTTACAGTATTTTTAATCATAATGGGTCGCCTACATAATGGCGAAGTTGCTCTTGCCAGCAGTAGTATCGCAGTCACAGTTATGATGTTATCAGTTTTACCGAGCATGGGTGTGGCTCAAGCTGTTATGTCACTTGTGGGACAAAATCTTGGCGAAAACAAACCAGATAATGCTGAACATGCGACATGGTCCGGTGTACAGGTTTCTTTAATTTATATGACTTGTGTAGCAACAAGCTTTATATTTATTCCTGAATTTTATTTATCGTGGTTTGCCAATCAAGAAAATGCTCATCTTTGGTTAGAAGTTAGCCATGTTGTGCCGCAACTACTTAAACTGGTCGCCGTCTTTACAATTTTGGATAGTTTGTATCTCAATATTTCTTTTGCACTTAAGGGAGCTGGTGATACAAAATTTGTATCCTTAATTGCATTGATTACACCTTGGCCGATCATGGTGTTACCTACGTATTTAATTAAAGAATGGTCCAATGCCGTTGTCTGGTCATGGGGATTTGCAGCTTTATATTCTTTGACAATTGTTGTACTGTTACTCATTCGGTTTAAAAAAGGTCTATGGAAAAAAATGCGAGTCATCTAAAAAAATAGGCTCGTTAAACAACTCATAAAACGTATGAAAAATCTTAAAGCCAAACACATACTCGTCAAACATCAATACGAAGCGGAAGATATACTTCGTTTACTTCAACGTGGTGAAAATTTCGAAAACCTAGCTCTGAAATACAGCCTGTGTTCTTCTGCTCAAAATGGTGGTGATCTTGGCGATTTATTTGGTAAAAAAAATCTAGATCCGGATTTTCTAGAAACACTTGAATCACTTAAAACTGGCCAAGTTTCACCTATTACACGCACCCGCTTTGGTTATCATTTGATAAAGCGATACTAGTCTCTACCATATGTTGCAATTTTAGATTTACAATAAGTAAATCATAAAAAATAAGGGCCAGGTTTATCACCTAGCCCTTACTCAATTTTTAAATTTTAAATTCAAACTATTTCAAAGCAATCAATTGCGCGATCAATAATGAAACAACCGACATAACTTTGATCAAGATTGCAATACCAGGACCAGAAGTATCTTTGAATGGATCACCAACAGTATCACCAACGACTGCAGCCTTATGAGCATCAGATCCTTTTTTATGACCTGGTAAGCCACCTTTTTCGATAAACTTTTTAGCGTTATCCCAAGCACCACCCGCGTTAGCCATAAATAACGACATTGCAGCACCAACTGCCATACCACCAGCTAATAAACCTGCTAAAGCTTGTGGTCCCATTAAAAAACCGACAGCCACTGGAGCAAATACAGCAATAATACCTGGTAAAATCATTTCAAATAACGCAGCTGAAGTTGCAATATCAACAATTTTAGCTGGTTGTGGCTCTGCTTTACCTTCACGTAAACCTGGAATTTCTTTAAACTGACGAGCAATTTCAACAACGATTTTACCCGCTGCACGACCAACTGCTGTCATCGTTGTAGCACCAACTAAGAATGGTAAAATTGAACCAATCAAAATACCAATCAATACGCCTGATGAAGTTAAATCTAACTGCATTTTTGCTAAGCCAGCTGCAACACGAACGTGATTTACTTCCATATTGAAAGCCGAAAATAACGCCACAACAGTCAAGATTGCTGAACCGATCGCAAAACCTTTACCGATAGCTGCAGTTGTATTACCAACAGCATCTAATTCATCTGTGATGTCACGAACATTAGATGGAAGACCAGACATTTCAGAAATACCACCCGCATTGTCTGCGATAGGTCCATAAGCATCAACAGTCATAACAACTGCAGTACCAGCTAACATTCCAACGGCTGCTAAAGCAATACCGTATAACCCTAAGCATTGATCAGCAATGTAAGCCGCAACAACAACAATAATTGTTGGAATAGCCACTGATTCCATACCCACAGCTAAACCACGAATAACCGCAGTACCAGCACCAGTCATTGCTGATTCAGCAACTTGGCGAATTGGTTTCATAGCTGTGTAGTACTCAGTAATTAGACCAATTAAAGCACCACCAAAAGCACCCGCAGCTAGCGCCCAAGTGACATTTTGAGTAACACCTAAAGTCGGCATAACAATAAAAGAAACAACAGTTAAAATAACTGGAGGTAACATTAAAGATGCACGCAATACAGTTGCAGGCTTAGAGTTTTTCAAAGCACGAGCTAAGAAAATAACTACGATTGAAATAATCATGCCTAATGCTGATAAAACTAAAGGTAATGCGACAGCCATCAAACGCGAAGTTGATACATCAGCATTTACATCAGTCATAATTTTTGGCAAAGCAACAGCCTCAATTGTCAAAGCAATAGCCATTGCAGATACGATCGCAGCAACCATTGATTCATAAATATCCGCACCCATACCAGCAACGTCACCAACATTATCACCGACGTTGTCAGCGATAACACCTGGATTACGTGGATCATCTTCTGGAATATTTTCAACAACTTTACCGGCGATATCAGCACCAACATCAGCAGCTTTTGTGTAGATACCACCACCTATGCGAGCAAATAATGCAATTGAGGAAGCTCCCACTGCAAACGAATGAAGGATCGTTCCAAGGTGAGCGTCATTTTGATAAACTAAGTATAAAGCGCCAAGACCAACTAAACCAAGACCCGCGACTGAGAGACCCATTACAGCGCCGCCATCTAAAGCCACAAGTAAAGCATTACCTTTAGTAGATGTTGCAGCTGCTTGAGTCGTACGAACATTAGCAAAAGTCGCAGCTTTCATACCAACAAATCCAGCAAGTAACGACAACACAGCACCTAAGATAAACCAAACAGCCGCTATCGGACCAAGAGCGAAAAATAATAAAACACCAACAACCGCACAATATACAGATAATACTTTGTATTCACGCACCAGGAATGCCATTGCACCTTCGCGAATGTATCCTGCAATTCTGTTCATTGTTTCATTTCCTGAAGGCTGCGATTTAACACGGAAATATAAAATAACCGCTATCACAAGACCGACAACCCCTGCAATTACAGGAGACATCAAGTAAGTTGAATTCATAGGTATTACTCCTTTTTATTTGAAGATAAAAAAGTAGTGATATCGATGATTTATGTCAATAATTTTACTCGAAAAATCGTGATTACTTGAGAAGAGCATTAAAGATCACCATTTGAGATGAATAAATGATTTTCACATTAGCTTAAAACTTATACAATTGTCTGTAAGCCTGTTCGTAATTGTTAAAAATCGAATGTGAACGACTTCCAAAGGACATGAGTAACCCCCAAATAATAAAAACAACTAAAGCTATTTTTGTAAGCATTGCAGAGTGCTTGGGCCAAAAATTAAAACCGAAATACTTATCAGGTTCACTAGCCATAAAAAACGCTATCACTGGAAAACACAATATAAAATGCCAATGGTTAAATTCAACTGGAGATAAAGCCGCTGATAAAATTGTTCCAACCAAGAATGAAATTAAAAACTCGCTCCAAAAATTTCGATTTAAGTTGCTTTTGTAAGCTTTAATTTTTTGACCAAAAAAGCGGAAAGACAAATATAAACTCATTACAGCCAAAACCCATTTTACCGAGTGAAATACAAAACTAATAATAGCCTTTAGCCATTCTGTTTGAATATAATCAAATCTTATTTCAGAAAATATATGTCTGCCGCAGTATAACGACCCCATTCTAAAAAAATAAGCTATAGCTTTAAGAACAGGATAAACAAGCACTAAATTTTTGCCGATGAATGCTCCTGAATGAGTTTGCAAAGAGTCTGTTTGCCCAGATATTTTTTCTAAAACCCAAGGCACTAATGAAAGCCCAATTAAAACAACACCTGTAGCAAAACCTAAATAGTGGACTTTAATTTGCTTACGTAAAAATAAATAGAGAAAACTGATTCCTAATATCAAAACAGAAAAATGAACTTGAAAACAAAAACCAACAACTAATACCAAAAACAGAGAATCCCAGAAATTTTTTCGTAAATGCAATTGATAAATAAGATAAAAATACAACGCTGAAAACAAAAACAAATAACCTGGATTATAAAGCTCTGATTGCTCTATTCTCCACGGATTTAACCAGTAAAAAACAACAAGATACAGTGGATTAAAATCACGAACATATTTAAATCCTAAATTGCGTAAAACAAAATAACTCGCCAAGTGAAATACATAGATAACCAGACAAGCTGCATAAGGTGAATTCCACAACATCATAGGCACAGCCGTAACAACTGTTAAAAAACTACCGGGCAATGCACCCATTTTAGTAGCGGCATTACCATGATGAACCCACTCGCCAGTCGTGAGTATCTTATAAACTTTATCCATTAATTGAGTATTATCCGTATGAATCATCAACGTTTTAAACATTAAAAAACTAAGTAAAGAACCAATGATTAATAGTACGAACTCTAACCAGGTCCAACGATTCAATAACTGATTTTTTTGATTTTCATGCGTGTTTAATTGCGAATTCAATAATAAACTGCTTAGAGATTTGCTCATTCGTCTACATTGGCATACTTTACTTAAAAGCAAAATACTAAATTGCGAAATATTTTGCTTTTTCATTCATAAAATAATACCCGCAAACACTTGATCCTGGATACATTGCATATGTTTCAGTAAGCTTAATGCCTGTTTTTTCTTCAAAACGACAAAGTTGCCACATCTTTTCTTTTTGTGAATGATTCGGACACGAAGGATAGCCCGGAGCTGGTCTAATACTGCGATATTTTTCTTTGATTAAATCATCGTGAGATAAATTTTCGGTAAGACCAAATTGAAAATTTCGCCGCATGTATAAATGCGCCCACTCAGCACTTGCTTCCGCAATACGATCGCCCAAAGCTTTTGCTAGAATTGATTTGTAATCGTCATGCTTAAGTTCATAAATTTTAGCTATTTTTTCAACTTCATCCCCAGCCGTAACTGCAAAAAAACCTAAATAATCCTTATTTTTAACTTCAGTAGCAAGCGATTGTGGAAGTATAAAATCTGCCAAACTGTAATGAACTTGATTATTAACTGTTTTGACTTTTTGCTGTCTTTCAAAATGAAAGCTTTCAAGAGGTTTTTTAAATATTGTTAATTCATCAGTGTTTTCATAAACCATAACAGTTTCATCATCTGACAAAGCTTCAAAGACTGCGGTTACAATTTTAGGTTGCACTTTCTTCTCTTTAATCCAATCTTTTAATAACAACTGAACATCTGCAAAAAGTGTTGTAGCCTCGGCACCATATTTATCTGATTTGAGTATTTGAGGGTAAGTGCCTTTAAGCTCCCATGTCCAAAAAAACGGAGACCAGTCGATGTACTGTGCTATGATTTCAAGGTCGATAAAGTGTTCACGCACACCTACTTCTTGAGGACGAGCAAAATGATTACTTTTCCAATCAATTTGACATTTATTTTTTCGCGCAAACTCGAGAGTGACGTAATCGAGTGGATTCTGGTTTTGCAAATAACTTGTTCTGATTTTTTCGTATTCGTTTTTGAATAAATTAAAATTCTCATTTTTTTGTGTTTCTGAGAGAATTAAATTAAGAGCCTCAGTAGTTCGAGACGCATCTGATATGTGAACTACAAGGCCATCATACACACTATCAAGCTTAACAGCCGTGTGTACTTTAGATGTCGTAGCGCCACCAATCAATACAGGCAAATGAATATTATGCTTTTTTAATTCTGTTAAATTATAAATCATTTCATCAAGTGATGGTGTAATAAGCCCACTAAAACCAATAACATCTGGCTCATAATGTCGAACTGCTTCAAGAATTTTATGAAATGGAGTCATTATTCCTAAATCGATAACTTCATATCCATTGCAAGCAAGAACGACTCCGACAATATTTTTGCCAATATCATGAACATCGCCTTTTACTGTTGCTAGAATAATTTTTTTCTGATGAGACTTAGCTGCTAATGTCTTTGATTGTTTTTGATGTTCTTCTTTTTCTTTTAGCAAGTAGGGCTCAAGATGCGCGACCGCTTTTTTCATCACGCGTGCAGATTTAACCACCTGTGGTAAAAACATTTTACCTTCACCAAACAAATCCCCGACAATCTTCATACCAGACATCAAAGGACCTTCTATGACAAACAATGGCTTTTTAAGTTTTTGAAAAACTTCTTCAGTATCATCAACAATAAATTGATCAAGTCCGTGCACAAGAGAATATTTAATTCGCTCTTCAACAGCTTGATTTCGCCATTCGAGTTTTTTGTTTTGTTGTGATTCGTTTGGATTCTCTTGATTAGTTTTATTTTTTTTAGAATACTCCAAGAGCTTTTCAGTCGCATCTGATCTGCGATTGAGAACAACATCTTCAAGAATGTTTTTCAATTCTGGTTCAATATCATCGTAAACATTAATCATTCCAGCATTAACAATACCCATATCAAGACCGCTTTGTCGGGCATGATAAAGAAACACAGAATGCATGCTCTCACGAATATGATTTTGCCCTCTGAAAGAAAAGCTTAGATTAGAAACACCACCACTTGTCCACGCCCCAAGGCATTGCTTTTTAATTTCTTTTACAGCATTTATGTATTCGACGGCATAGTTATTATGTTCATCTAAACCCGTTGCGACAGTTAAAATATTAGGATCAAATATAATATCGTGCGGATCAAAACCTATTTTTTCAGTTAATAACTTATAGGCCCTTTGACATATACGTACCTTATCTTCACAAGTCACAGCCTGTCCGTTTTCATCAAAAGCCATAACAACGACAGCAGCTCCCATTTTCTTTATAAATTGAGCTTGACTCAAAAACGTGGTTTCGCCTTCTTTTAACGAAATCGAATTAACAACAGACTTTCCCTGAAGACACTTAAGACCTTCTTGTAAAACTTCCCATTTTGACGAATCGACCATGATTGGTATTTTAGCTATGTCAGGTTCAGACGATAATAGATTCAAAAAGTGGCGCATTTCCATTTTCGAATCCAGCATTCCTTCATCAAAATTAACATCTAAAATATTGGCGCCACTATCAACTTGGTTTTTAGCGACAGTTAAGGCCTTGTCATATTCTTTATTCTTAATTAATTTCGCAAATTGGATTGAGCCCGTGACATTTGTTCTTTCACCAACCATAGAAAAACTTTTTTCATGTGAATATGGTTCAAGTCCAGAGAGCTTTAAACACTGATTATTAATTTTCGACCATTCATCTTCAAGTCGTCCTTTGCGATGCTTGTGGTGTTGCACAAGAGCTGCTATATGTTTAGGAGTTGTACCACAACAACCTCCAATAATATTAACAGCACCATCATCAATCATTTGACCAATTGAAAAAGAAAGTGAATCAGGAGTTTCATCATAACCAGTCGGAGAAAGTGGATTAGGTAATCCGGCATTGGGATAACACGAAATATAGCAATCACTAATACGCGCAAGTTCTTTAATGTACGGGCGCATTTCTTGAGCGCCTAGCGCACAATTAATTCCAACGCTCACAGGTTTTGCATGCTTAACACTATGCCAAAAAGCTTCGACTGTTTGCCCTGACAAAGTACGACCACTTAAATCGGTAATCGTCACAGAAATCATAAGCGGAGGTCTCAAGGCATAAAGTTCAGGGTTTGATTCGGGAAAATTTTGCTCAATATATTGACTGTAAGCAAATAAAGCAGCTTTTGCATTCAATGTATCAAATATAGTTTCAACTAAGATAATATCTGCACCACCGGCCATTAATCCTGATATTTGCTCATGATAAGCCGTCACAAGGTCATCAAAATGAATAGCACGATAGGCTGGATTATTAACATCCGGGCTTAGCGACGCTGTTTTATTTGTTGGCCCCAGGGCACCTGCTACATAAGCTTTACGACCTGTTTTTTTCTCAATTTCTAAAGTAGCATTTTTAGCTAAACGAGCTGCGGCCTCGTTGAGCTCAAAAACAATTGATGCCAAACCGTAATCTTCTTGCGCAATAGAAGTACCGTTAAACGTATTCGTCTCAATGATATCAGCACCAGCTTCGAGATAAGCCATATGAATTTTGGTAATAACTTCGGGTTTTGTGAGTGTGAGTAAATCGTTATTTCCTTTTAAATCAACGCGATGATCTTTAAAGCGAGTACCACGATAGTCTGCTTCTTGAAGTTTCTCGAGTTGAATCATCGTACCCATTGCACCATCGATGAAAGCAATGCGTTCGTTGAAAAGCTGCTGTAGTTGCGAGTGTGTATTTTGCGATGAATAATTCAAGATTTGATTCTTCATTGATTAAAAGCTCCGGAAAAGTGTATTGAATACTTAAAAACTTCTCACTAGTTTTGTTACAGCTTCAACATTGTTTAATACATAGAAATGAACATTTTTTTCGCCAGCCGAAAGTAAACCTTCAACTTGTTTTTTAGTCCATTGATAACCAATTTCAGCAACATGCTTAGGATTTTTCGTTACTTCATCAACTAAGGTATCAGGTAGATCAATGTAGAAATTTTTAGGTAAAGATCTGAGTTGTCCAACCGTTTTAAGCATCTTTAAACCAGGTATTATAGGAACCGTAATCCCCTCATCACGACAATGTTTAACGAAATCAAAATACTTTTGATTATCAAAAAACATTTGCGTCACGATATAATCTGCACCGGCCGCAACTTTATTTTTTAAATGCTGAATATCAAGCTTTAAATTAGGAGCTTCAAAATGTTTCTCAGGATAACCTGCTACACCGACGCAAAAATCCATTGATGACGATTTGTCTAAATCATCTAAAAACTGGCCTTTTTTCAAATCATTAATTTGAAAGACCAAATCAGAAGCTTGCTCGTTGATCGAGCGATCAGGTCTGACAGGTTTATTAAAGTTAGGCGCATCACCTCGCAAAGCGAGAACGTTTTCAATACCTAAAAAGTTAAGTTCAATCAGTGCATCTTCGGTCTCTTCTTTGGTAAACCCCAAGCAAAGCATATGGGCAACAGTATCAATCTTAAAACGATTTTGAATGATTCCACAAATACCCAACATACCTGGTCGTTTACGCAAGGTCCTTCTCAAAATTGTTCCATCGTTTTTTTCTTGATAATAAGTTGTTGATGAATGCGAAGTCACATCAATCCAAGGCGGATTTAAACGAGCTAATTGTTCAACAACATCCACTATTTCTTTGGCCGAACTGCCACGAGGTGGCGGTACAATTTCATAGCTAAACTGCGGATTCAAAGAATTCAGCGAGTTTGAATGAGCACGATGAATATGATCGATAACTTTCATAGGCCGTACGATTCCTTTAAAAGTAAGAGTTAAGTTAAAAAATAACTATATCTAATTGTAAACTTATTACAATTAATTTTCATTAATTATTCAATTTAACAAGAAATCATGACAAATAGATTGATGCTTTGTTGTTTTAGCCGTATCTAGAGCGAATGATCTACAAAGCAGGACAATTCATCAATTTATTCGTCGAAAAAATTTCTCCGATAGAAGCAACTTTAAATCCGCATCCAAATTTTGAGAGTCATGATTTTTTTAGACTCTTACCTGACGAACAAGTCCATCAACTTTCAACCGGAAGCGAAGTCTTATGCATTTTGTATAAAAACCAAGCCCAAAACGAACTTTTTGCATCTATGCGATTAGAATATCACGCTAACCGAACCGCACATCTTTTAAAAACTAATCAAAAAGTAAAACTGTTTGTCATTAATGAATCGAATTTGGGTTATAAGTGCATCATAGATGGACAGTATATTGGCATGCTTTACCACAATGAAGTCTTTCAAAAATTAACAAAAAATCAACAAATCGACGGGGTTATTAAAAAAATTCGTGAAGATTTAAAAATCGATTTAATTCTTCGAGCTCCTGGACACTTTGAAACAGCAGATATCGCAGATAAAATTATTTCACTTTTAAAAGAAAATAATGGCTTTCTAGACATAACAGACAAAACACCACCAGAAAAAATTTATGATTTATTTGGCGTCAGTAAAAAGAAATTTAAAATAGCTCTGGGCGGATTATATAAAGCAAGAAAGCTCAACATAGACGATAAAGGTCTACACTTGACTTCATAATTCACCAAGAAATGCTTACTTAAAGTGATCGTAAAAACTGAACAGCCTCACCGTCTTTATTATCTTCAGCTATTTTAATCAAATTAGGCATCTGTAAGTAAAACTCAGAAGTTCTAATTATAAATTTCTGAATATCTAACAATGTATTTTTCACTTCTGCCTTCTGTCCAGATTTGTAATATATTTTCATAAGCTCTGCATAGGCTGGAGCTAGATCATTTCTTTTAGCGATGGCTGTCTTTAAGGCATCAATTGCCAAATCAATACGACCCTTTTTGATAAAAACTGTCGAGAGACTTATGTAATTAAACGGATTATTGGGATAAACCTCAATAGCTTTTTTATAAGATTCAAAACTAATCTCAATCATTTGTGGAGCAAATTGTGAAAGCGTCATAAAAAGCGTTCCACGAGCTCTCCATAAATCAGCTTTACGCGGATCTAAGCTAACGCACTTATCTGAAGATTTGATAATTTCATCAAACAAACCTTTTCGCTCTTGTTCAAGTTGTTGCATATTTGGATTTTGACTACGCAACGAACGCGCGAACAAATTATAGTAAACATCTGCTCTAAAACACCAATATTCAGCATTTTTTGAATTGTTCGCTATAGCCGCATTGAGATGACTATATGATTTTTCAATATCACCATAAGATATCAATTGGCGTCTTGATTCATTATAATCAATATCTGCCTGCCACATTTGATAGACATTGTACGCCAAAAATAAACCGACAAATGCTACAAAAAATGAAAGCAATTTTTTCCAACGTGAAAATAAATTATTTTCAAAAACATACTCACGATGAATGCCCGAAAAATTAAAATTCATAGCCGGAAATAAGTAAAAAAACATTAATGTCGGAATAAAACTAAATGCTGTCAAATGTGTTACAAGCAAAAAACCAAACCCACCGAGTAAAGCAATTGAATAAACGTAGTCGTCTGGCCACACTTTTTTAAACAAATTTCTGAAAACTGGCACAAACATTAATCCAATGAGGAATATATAGGCTAAAAAACCAACAGCGCCAGTCGTGGCTAGATAATGAATAAACTCATTGTGCGCCTTGTGCCAAATCAAACTCCAACTTTCTCCGTAATTTTGTTCAACTGTTTGAATGTGATTAAATTCTTCACCGAAATTCTCTGGACCAACCCCTAATACTGGATGTTGTTTCCACATTTCGATTGCCGTACGCCATACGATAAAGCGCGTACTGTAGCCATTTTGAATTTCACCAACCTCTAGCTTTTTACGTAGGGCATTTTCTCCAGGTTCAAAAAAATAAGCTATGTTACAGACAAAGATCATCGCAAGGGCGATCCAAAATTTTTTCCATGATATATTTTGAAGCTTCGACTTAAAGATCAAAGCAAAAGAGGTAAAAATGATCATCGTAATAAAAAAAGCAAATATCGGAAGACGTGATCCAGAATACAAAATACCTAAGTTCATAGACGTCCACGCCGTTAACCAAAACCAAAATGATTTGTTATCTTTAGAACTGATTAAAAACGCAAAGCACAGAGGCAAACAACAACCTAGTACTGTGCCATATCCAACTGATTGTCCCATCGTTGAAAGGGCACGAGATGTCATTGCATCATAAACCCACCAATTAATCGGATCGCCACCGAAGTGCTGAATGATTCCATAAATCGACATCAAAAAAGCAGTAAAAACAAAACACGCTGCTAAAGTTTTCAAGCTGTGTATATTCGAAAATATTTGCACAACCACAAATGAAAAAAACACAAACGTGGTAACAGAATAAACTGAACCTGCCGGCAAATTTAGTACACCCCACAAAGAGCTATAAACGTGTCCTGTAAATGCAAAAGACAACATATATATAAGCCAATACGCAAGTAGCCCCCAGACCCAAATATTGACTTTAATTTTAATTTGATCTTTCCATATAAGCTGTAACAAATAAATGACACCAATCAAACTCACGCTCACAGCCGAAAAATATCCTTTAATCATTTCAAATGGCGATTGATCATTCCACTTACAAAACAAGAGCGGCATGATGATGACAAAAAAGCATGATAAATACTGGATAAATGACAACGGCTCTGCGATTTGTTGTGCATCAATTTTTAGGCGCGCTTGCATTTTTTTAATTTTTTTCTCGGCATATTGATTCATATTAACATTGTTGAACAAATACTTTTAAAAGAAAAGTAGTTTTATACTAAGACAAAAAAAGAACTAAATTTTAATCTTTTTATTTCGATAAATTTGCAAACCCAATGATGGCAAATAGACTAAACTTATCAAAAGCAGCAATAAGAACGAAGACTTTGCGTCGCGCATAATAATAGCCAATAAAATAACTAACCAGCTCCAAAACATTAAAATAACAACCGTCTGACGATGCGTAAAACCGAGATCAATCAGTATATGATGTAAATGATTTCGATCCGCAGAAAAAGGCGATTTTTTCTGCGCTAATCGTAGAATAAAGACACGCACCATATCAAAAATAGGAATAGCCATGACTGCAATAGCAACGCTTGGTGAAGCATGTATCCAATACTCATCAACAATACTTCTCGCTTTATTGAACTCAATAAAATGAATAGATTGCACCGCAAGAATAAAACCAATTAACATAGCACCCGTATCACCCATAAATATCTTGGCAGGCTGCCAATTAAACATCAAAAATCCCAGCAAACTACCAGACAACGCAAACGATAAATAGACCAGCGACCAGTGACCATTTAAATAAAACCATAATCCAAAACTTGTCGACGATAACAACCCCAGACTACCTGCTAACCCATCAACACCATCAATCAAATTATAACAATTAATAATAGCTACAATAGCGATGACAGTGAATACAATTGAAAACCAATAAGGAATTTCCTGTATGCCAAACAAACCATAAAAACTATTGATTTTAATATGTCCCAATACAACGATTAAAAATGCACTCATAAATTGAGCCAACAACTTCTTCATCGGCGTTAGAACTAAAATATCATCCTTAATTCCAGCGAAAAACAATATGGTTAAGGCCGGCACTAGATACTTAACGTCAGTTAAACTTTGCACATCTTTAAAAATGGTAAATGACAAAATTAAACCAGCAAAAATAGCCATTCCTCCCAAAGTAGGAGTTTTAGCTTTATGTTGCTTACGATCATCTGGCTCATCAAATAAGTGCTTAAGTTCGGCCACACGAATAATGACCGGAATCATCACATATGTAATCAGAAATGAAATGAAAAAAGCTGCTAAAACAAACACACTGCTATTATTCATAATTGTTTAATCAACGTCTATATTTTTTTACAACTGAATGTAACTCAGATTCAATTTCTGCAATGATTTTCCTTTTGGTAAAATGAGCTTCATAAAAATTTCGCGCATTTTGTCCAAAATTTTGCAATTCAATTTCACTGAATTGCGCAAACTGCTCAATCACTTGTTTTAACTGATCAAGTTGCCCTGCCCGAGCGACAAGTCCCGCTTGTGAAGCTTTAATTATCTCAGAAGTAGCTCCATCTATAAAACCTAGAACAGGCTTTGCGGCGGCGAAATAAGCTTGTAATTTACCAGGAATAACCATAGACATAGTTGGACTTTGACCGAGAGATACTATCATCACATGACTTTTCGCAAATAAATAAGGCATATCTTCTAACGGTTGGCGTGCAATCCATGTTACGTTGCCCAAACCTTTGGATCTACTTTGCGCTTCCGTTAAAAAACTTCCATCACCAACAAAAACAAAATGTAGACGAGGTTGAGTGATCTCGATTTGACGTGCGACTTCAATTATTTCTGCGATGCCTTGCACCTTACCGATGTTCCCGGCAAAAGCAAATATCATCTTATTTTGTGGTAACTCGGCAATCCAAGCTGGTTCTGTTTTTTTGTGCCTATTTGTATGCGTCATTTCAGAATGATCCGCATCAACAAGGCTCCAATTGTAAATAGTTTGCCGATGTCCTTTAAACCCCAAACGATCTAAGTTTTCGTTAAATAATTGGTTTTGTATAAGCATGACATCTGTGTAACGATAAATAAAACGTACAAAAATATCGAGAATAGGCTTAATAAAGTTTAGTTTTTGAGTCTTAATCACTGCAAAAAAACTATCCGGCCAGAGGTCTTGATACCAAATTACAAGCGGAACGCGGTGAATTATTTTAAAAATAACTGCTGGTATAAATGCAATCAAGGGTGATGTCGCATATACAAAAATAAGATCAGTTTTATTAAGTCGAAAAAGATTAATTAATCCTGAAAAAATATTACTCATGTAATTCAATGCCAAACGAACAAAACCTTTTTGACGACTGACGACAGGAAATCTTTTAATCACACTATTTTTCCAATTTTCAACATAGGGCCCACTCAATATCGAGTAACGCTGATGCATTTGACCTGTTGCATAGTTAGGCAAACTTGTTGAAATTTCAATTTCGTGTCCATTTTGACAGAGTGACTCAACAAGATCATTAATAACAAAATTTTCAGGCCAGAAAACATAAGAAAATAATGTTATTTTAAGTTTTTTAGAGGATTGATCATGTGCTGTCATTTAAATACTAGAGCTTACTTTCTTAAATCTGTAAAAGATTATTATTTGGTTTACGAGTAATCCGAAATGAAAAAGTGCAAAAATCCAAGATACACCATAAGCCCCCCATGTCATCATAAACCAAGGGGATACTGATAAACTCAATATTAACAACGCTAAGTTCAAATAAGCAGAAAACTTGATCATACCTTTTTCCAACCAGATTGGATTAAACAATTGATACGTTAAATATCCTGGAATAGATAACAAAGTAATCAAAAATAAATCAGAAACACCAGCAAAAGGCTTTAAAAAAGAACTCGCAGCAAAGTGAATTAAAATGTAATAAATGAACAATCCAACAGCAGTAGACAAAACAAGTGTCGCAGTAAAAAGTTTTTTAAACTGAGTTACTCTCTGCGCTATACCTACATCAGATACATAGGCAGAAACACGAATGTTAGCAGTCACACTTAATAAGTAGATAAGATTAATAATTTGAAATGCGAAGCCAACTTTACCAATCTCAGCTTTTTCTATAAACCATCCCGAGATAATAACAACAAATAACGGAAATGAATTAAATGATAAATAGTCTAGATGCGGAATTAGTGACTTTTTAAATGCCCTTAAAAAATGGGTAAAATTAAAATCAAGCTTTCTTTCACCACAATATAAAATTAGATAAGCCATTTCTAAAAAAACGCCCATAGCAATAACCGTCGAATAGATAAAAATAAATTCATTGATATGTTTCTCAGCTATCAACGAATAAATGACTATGAATAATACAACTAAAAAACGAATTGCAAAAATGATCATTTCTTGAACATATGTCTTCAAAAAGGCTGCAAAAAATGCGTTGCCGTTAATGTTCCAAACATAAAAAAAGGCTGAAATACAAAAAGCATAAAATGTATGGGATGACACGATTTGTTGTGCGGAATTTATAGTCGACCAAAAAATAAAACTACATAATAAAGTTAAAAAACCAAAAAAGAAATTCAATGTAATATAAGCCGGCAATTGTGTTTTTTTATGTTCTGTATTTTGAAACGTTTCAATGAGAAAAGTTCGCCCCAAATTAAATGAAAAAATAAGCCCCAAGCTCGAGAAAATTGATGTTGCATAACTGATGATACCGCGTCCCTCGGGGCCAAAATAATTTGCAGTAAAGAGAAAAAATACAAAGCCGCTAAAAGCGAAAAATCCACGCACTAAAATGGAAAATATGTATTTCTTCAAAAAAGATCTCCAGGCCGAAGCTTACAAAATCAAATCCTTACCAGAGACTTAACTGTTTGGCACTTTTATTTTCTAAATAGGAGTTCACATTTACACACCCATTTAAACATTCATTTGCCAAACTTATATGCAGACCATTCTTTAATTCTTTTACTATGGACTCATAGAGCTCAATTGTAGTATTTTCCTAAAGATGTCTTTTTTCTTTTTAAGCACAATTGCTTTTTCAGTTATTTCACAGTCAATATTAGATTTATCAATAACTCTATTAATGCTTTCTCTTATATTTTATCATTACAAAAAACATAAGACTTCCCCTAAAATAGCAATTATACGCAAACCATTTCTTTTTGAAATTGGTTTTATTTTATACATATTCAGTATTGTTTTGGGCTTAATTTATTATTACCAATTCGATTTTAAAACAATCATTCAAAGCGTAATAAAATTCAGCTGGATTATTAACTTCTACATTTTTTATTGGTATTTTAAAACGACTAGACCTAAATTTAAAACCATTGTTCTATTTTTTATCTGTGGTTTTCTAATTTCAAATATATATGCATTGACAACTTTTATATATAACTATGATTTTTTAACGCAAGATGAGCTTAAAAATCGAAGAGTTATTGGTTTACTTAATAGCGCTACTTACCATGCGCATGCAAATGCACTCATTTTTTCATTTTTTGTAACGTACATTTTTTTCAAATTTAAAGAATTGAGTTTTAAGTTAAAAGTTGCATTCTTAGCAGCAACAACACTAATGGGGCTGAGTATTTTTTTGACTCTGACCCGCGGCCCCATACTAAGCTTATTTATAGTTTTTATGATTTTCATATTTATGCAAAGTCGTAAGTGGTTTATTTTAGCACTAGCAACCATTATGACGATTTCACTGCTTCTGTACACGCAAACAGATTTAATCAAAAATCGAGTAGCGCAAACAGTCGATAAATCGCAAATAGATAATATTCGAGTCAATTTATTTAAAGTTCATATCGAAATGATCAAAGATTCACCATTGATTGGCATTGGTTACAATTCGCCTCTTAATCACACTCGTGGCTGGTGGCACACATTAAATCTACCTGAAGATTACTACGATTCACATGCTCACAATCAACTCTTAAATGTTTGGGCGACCACTGGAATATTTGGATTACTATCATTTTGCCTTTTTTACTTTTGGTTTTTGATCAAAAATTTGCAACTTGTTCGTTTTTTCAAACAACATGGTGATCGAGAAAACTATTATCTCGCTACGGCCTGCCTCATCACACAAGCTGAATATTTATTGGCAAATTTAACAGACATTGGATTTGAATACTCAAAAATTCGAACACTCATTTTAATTATTTGGGCCCTAGTGCTGGCTCTCATGACAAAACAAAAGGAAATTTCTCATGCTATCAAGTAAATACGATTTTATTATTGTTGGCGCTGGCGTTGTCGGTCTTAATATTGCGAGAGAACTTTTATTGCGCAATAAGAGCTCAAAAATCTTAATCATCGATAAAGAGAAAAAAATCGCATCACATTCGAGTGGTAGAAATAGTGGCGTGCTACACGCCGGATTTTATTATACAGCCGACAGCTTAAAGGCCCAATTCACAAGAAATGGGTGTGAATACTTGACAGACTATTGTTTAACAATGGGTTTAAGTATTAATCGCTGCGGAAAGCTCGTTGTAACAAAAGATGAATCAGAGTTACCATCTTTAAACGAATTATTTAAACGTGCAAAAAATAATGGTGTTGAACTGATTGAAATGGATGAGTTCGAAGCTCAGAAAATAGAACCTCGAGTGAAAACATTTAAAAAAGCAGCTTGGTCACCAAAAACAGCTACAGTTGATCCCGTTGAAGTCATGAATAGCTTTATGAACGAGTTAATTAAAAGCGGAGTTGAGTTTCTATTCGAGGCAGAGTACTGGAGTTGTCAAAATAATCTTCTTAAAACTTCAAAAGGCCAATTTGAATTCGGATATTTAATCAACAGTGCTGGACTTTATGCTGATCAAATTGCAAAAGATCATGGTCTTTCTCAAAAATACACCATACTGCCATTTAAAGGATTATATTTATACTGCACGAACGATTCTAAAAAATTTAATACGCATATCTATCCAGTACCAAATTTAAAGAATCCTTTTTTAGGTGTTCACCACACATTGACCGTAGATGGTCACACCAAGGTGGGTCCGACTGCTATACCAGCTTTCTGGCGCGAACAATATAATGGATTTGATAATTTCGACTTAAGTGAAGCCATTGATATTATTACTCAAGAAATTGGGTTATTTTTTAAAGGTGGTTTTGATTTTAGATCTCTTGCTCTTGAAGAAGTTAAAAAATATTCTCGTAAATATCTTATTGGCGAATCACAAAAAATGGCTACAGACGTCGATTTTACCGATTATACAAAATGGGGAAAACCAGGCATCAGAGCCCAACTCCTCAATACTGAAACGAAAAAACTCGAAATGGATTTTATCGTTGAACAAAATTCATACAGTATTCACGTTTTAAATGCCGTATCTCCGGCGTTTACAGCCTCTAAGCCATTTGCAGAATATATTGTTTCAAAAATCTAGAGCTTATCTCCTTGATAAGCTCTTTCAGTTGAAATGTGATACTGCTCACGTTTTCTTGTCGAGAAAGTACCACTTTGTGCTCGATGAATAAGATCTTCGGCAATTTTTTGCGAAGTTTGACCATCACCGAGACCATGCTTCCAAGCTGTCTTTTCAAGCATAAGTAACTTAGAAAAATAAACTGTATAGTTAGTGTGAGTTGATCTTGGATCAAACTTAACAGATGACCTACAATCATAGACTTGTGGCCGCTCTGTTGAGTGACGCATTTGAATTGATGGTATGCCTAGTACCGCAGATTCTTCCACTAATGTGCCAGAATCTGTCACAACACCTTTCGAGTTGACCATAAGACAAAGAAGCTCTCTGTAACCGACCGGATCGACAATTTTTAAATTACTCGGAATAACAAATTTTTTATCTTTAAGCACTTGCTGCGTTCTGTAGCTTGCCGGAAAATAAACAGTGAGCGGACTATTCTTCACAAGCTCAAGAATGCGTGCTAGAGCATCATCGTTGTGAACATTTTCGCGGCGATGACAGGTCATCACAAAATAATTTTTCACTGTCAAATTTCGATCAAGAAAAAAGCGAGACTGCAACATTTCATCGAATTCTTTTTTACGAGAAAAATAGTATTCATTAACTATATCAACAATAGGATTACCAACGACAACAATACGATTTGGATTTAACCCTTCCGCTACCCCTTGTGCTTTGTACTCATCGAAGTAGGTATAAATTAAATCTGACAGATGATCGATCATTGTGCGATATTTTTCCTCAGGCATTTGCCAATCATACGATCGCATACATCCTTCAATGTGGTAAATCGGTATATTAAGTTGTGCACAGGCTATTGCACCAGTTGTCGTGTTTGTATCACCAAGAAACACCGCAACATCTGGCTTGTTTTGCACATAATAAGCATATAGCTTTGTTATTAGCGCGGAGGCAATTTCAGCATCAGTAGCCCCAGCACAACCTAGTTCTACATCAGGTGCTGGAATGTCGAGTTCTCGAAAAAAAATATCTTTTAAGTTGTCAGAATAGTGTTGCCCTGACCATACCAATTCAACATCTAAGTTCGGTTGTTTTTTGAGATATTTGATAATCAAAGCAGCACGAATAATATCCGGACGAATTCCCAGTACAAAAGAGATCTTTTTCTTCGTATTCACCAAAGTATTCCCATCAACAGAGTGCGCCATCTACCTATCCTTATCTTTGTATAAAAAAATGCTCAGTCTTATACTGAATTCTAAATTAGTCCGTCTGTAAAGCTTTGATATTCAAATAGATAAAATATGAGCAATTTTAGAATGACATCAAGCATCCTAAAAGACCTTTACAAACATCAAAAAACTAATCTATCCTTCATGTCGTAAATAAAATAGAAAGTGCACTTTATTATGAAATTAAATTCCAATTATGCCCCGAATATCCTAAGACTTGCCTACGATTTAGTTGTTTGTGCTTATGTTGCCATTACACTCTTTGTTTTTGGTCATTTTACAGACTACGGTACACATCCTGAAATATTATTTGTAGCTCCGATGGTGGCTATTGCATATTTCCTCTTAAGCCTTACTCTCAAAGTTAAAACGCCAAAGTTTTCGCTTCAAACTTCGCTCATTTTTATTTTAACCGGCCTAGCTTACATAGTGCTTTATGCTATGTCGTACCCACAAATACTAGCAGCGGCGTTTTCTTTATTTACATTTCCGTTGCTCGTCATTCCCCGATATTTTTTAAATTTAAAAAAATATGCTAATCCACTTGTGTACCAACTTGGACTTAAAAATAAAGGTTCAGTCTTAGTTGTTGGTGGTGCTGGTTATATTGGATCACATCTAGTCGATATTCTTTTGAAAAAAAACTATTCTGTTCGCGTTCTTGATAATTTAGCTTACGGAAAAGAAAGTCTAACAACATTTTTTGAAAATCCACGTTTTGAATTTATCAATGGCGATGTTACTGATATTTCAAAACTTGTTGCAGCTGTAAGTGATTGTTCAACAGTCGTTCATCTTGGTGGGCTTGTTGGTGATCCGGCATGTGCTGTTGATAAAGATTTTACTCGTCACGAAAACATTATCTCAACACGCATGTTAAAAGAAGCTGCCAAATCTGCGGGTGTTAGCCGCTTTGTATTTGCATCATCATGTTCAGTTTACGGATCTAACGACAATATTGTTGACGAAACTAGCGAACTAAACCCAGTGTCTTTATATGCTTCAACAAAAATTGACAGCGAAAAAGAATTACAACAATCAATTAATGATGATTTCTCTATAACAATCCTTAGATTTGCAACTGTGTTTGGACATTCTTTCAGACCACGTTTTGATCTTGTTGTTAATTTGTTTACAGCGCAGGCCTTTGTCGATCAAAAAGTCACTGTTATGGGTTCGGCACAATGGCGCCCTTTTGTTCACTGTCGCGATATTGCACGTGCAATTGAAAAAGTTGTCAGCTATCCTAAAGATGTTGTTCGTGGTCAAGTTTTCAATGTTGGCGACGATCGACTAAACACAACGATTGGAGAATTAGGTTCTACAGTCGCCAAAGTTGCAAAAGAGTTAAACATCACGACGGAAGTTACCACGAATGATTCAAGTCCTGATCGTCGCAACTATAAAGTTTCATTTGCCAAAATTAAAAGAGTTCTTGGCTTTGAATGTGAATATACAATTGAATCTGGCATAAGAGAAATGTTCACTCACTTTCAAAAAGGAACATACAAAAACTATAAAGACAAAACCTATAGCAACTTAGAAACAACTAAAAATCAGGTTAACTTGTTCTATGATCCAATGCACACGAACACGATCTACAAACCGGTTAGCGAGACACTTATGCCAAAATCAGGAGAAGCCTAATGAGTTTTCCATACACAGAACCAACACTTATTAAAGGTGGTTTAGCCGTCGACGACAGAGGGTCGCTTCGTTTTATTAACGATTTTAAATTTGAAGGTGTTAAAAGATTCTATCTTATCGAAAACCATAAAGTCGATTTTGTTCGTGCTTGGCACGGACATAAAAAAGAAGGTAAGTATTTTATGGTCACTTCAGGTAGCTTTTTATGCGGAGCCGTTAAAATTGATAATTGGGAAAATCCAAGCGCAGATCTAAAAGTTAATCGAATGGTTTTGTCTGCACAATCACCTGCTATTTTGGCAATTCCACCAGGGTATGCAAATGGTTTGATGTCTCTTGAGCCTGGTTCAAAATTAATGGTTTTTTCATCTACGACTTTGGATGAATCATTAAATGATGATATACGTTTTCCGGCTCGCTTTTGGAATATTTGGTCAGTTGAAGAAAGATAACAACAATCTATTAATGAGAGAAAAGAGAATATCATGAATATAGCAGTTATCGGCGCAAATGGAATGCTGGGCTACGCCGTCAGTGGATACTTAACCAGCCAAAAAGAAAATGTGTTCAAAATTACTCGTCAAGAATTTGATCTCGCGAAAGATCCATTTAGCAAATTAGAGAAAATTTTAATTGATCAAAAAATTGATATCGTTATTAATTGTGCAGGTGTCATCAAGCCCATGATAGCAAGCACTAAGATAGAAGATATTTTAAGAGTTAACACAGTGGCTCCGCACAACATTGGCTTTATATGCAACAAATTAGGAATTAAAGGTTTTCATATTACAACTGACTGTGTTTATTCGGGTGCAAAAGGTCAATATAATGAGGATGATCTTTTTGATGCAGATGATGTTTACGGCATGTCAAAAAATGGTGGTGAACCTAAAAATATCATGACACTAAGAACTTCAATCATTGGTGAAGAAAACGGCCAAGCTAGATCGTTAATTGAGTGGGCTCGTAGCCAAAAAGGAAAAGAAGTTAACGGATTTCTAAATCACGATTGGAATGGTGTTACAACATACCAAGTTGGTAAAGCTATTTTACAAATTGTTAAAAGCAATTCATACAAGCCAGGCTTATATCATTTACACTCTCCTGCAAAAGTAAATAAATCGGAATTACTACATATATTTAATGATGTTTACAAATTAGATTTGAAGATTAATTCAGTTAATGCAAGTTCCACAATAGATCGAACTTTAGCAACAAAATACTCTTTATCAAAAGATTTCATTCAACAAACGATTAAAGAACAAGTCACAGAAATGGCTGAATTCTTTAAGAATAACAAAGTTTAGTTAGACAAATGATCGTTTTTGCTGTCAATGTTCATACCGGTGGAGGAGCTGTTCTTTTAGAAGAGCTCCTGACCAATGAAACATTTGGTAGTCCGATTACGCATTTGTTTATCGACAAACGTTACAGAGACGAAAATAGTGTTCTCGAGAAAAAAAAACAGATAGTCATCAAACATGTTAAACCCGAACTGTTGCAGCGACTGTTTGCAGAAATAAAACTTTATCATTTAATTTTAAAATCTAAAGCTGAAATTGATACCATTTTATTTTTTGGCAACTTGCCCCCGGTGTTTAAATTTTATTTTAACATTTTATTCTTAACATTATACAGACAACGAAAAGCTCCTCAATTTCACCTATTCATGCAAAATGCGCTGCTTTTCAATAAGATCGATTTTGACACCCGAAACATCCCTTACAAGTTAAGATTTAAACTTTTCATCGAGCGATGGTGGCTTCATATTTTTTACAAGAATGTTGATCAAATAATCATACAAAATGAATGGATGAAAAAACATTGCCTCATAGATTTTCCGAGCAGACCATCTGAAATAAGACCTATTCCGCCTTTTATGCCACTGAGCTCAGATGAGATCAAAACGTTAAGGGAACACAGCGAAAACGTCTATAAATTTATACATGTTGGAAGCATTCTTAAGCATAAAAATTTACCTCTTTTTATCAAAGCTTTGCAAAATTTAGATTTAACATTAAATAACAAAATAAAAGTCGCTATTGTATTAGATACAAACAGAGACTGCATACCAGATTTTATTATTAATACTCTTAAATTCAAAAAAATTGAAATAGACCTCTACTGCAAAATACCTCGTAAAGAGGTCTATAAGTTATACTCTAAAAGCGAGTATCTCGTTTGTACAAGTTCATTTGAATCTTTTTATATTCCAATGTACGAAGCTAACAATTTTCGATGTAAAGTATTAGCACCAATATGGGCTGGATATGCTGAAAATCTAGATTTTATTCATGAATATTTTGACACCGAAATTCCTGATTTACGAAAATTTATATATACTTAGTTCAGTTAATACGGTTCAATAAATCGTCCAGTATGCAGGAGGTCTAGCTTAAAATGAATGAATCCATAAATTGTCCAATTTGCGGATCAACAGCACGTCTTCACTTTAAACAGACCAAGGATTACCAATACAGTACTAACTACCTAACAGACTATTACAAATGCTCGAGCGTTAACTGCCTGCACCTATTTTCTCACAATACTGAAATTCAAAATATAAGTGATTTATACACTGAGTACACGACGCATACCATATCTCGCAAAAATATATTATCTCAAATGATTGCCTTGTATGTTTATATCATTGAAAGTATTTTTTCTTTTACAAAAATTAATCGAGAAAAAAAATCACTTCTTCCAATGGCATTCAATAAAAGTAGTACTCTCCTTGATTATGGATGCGGTTCTGGAGAATTCTTATGGAATCTCAGTCAGTCACAATGGACGAATATATCTGGTTTTGATTTTGATTTAAAAGCTCTAGAAGCTGCTAAATCCAGAGGCCTAAACTGCTTATTAACGAACGATCTTTCTTTGCTGCAATCATATGACATTATCACACTTAACCACGTGATTGAACACATCCCGGATGTTAATAGTTTATTTCACAACCTAAGTAAAATGAAAAAGAATAATGGTGTTATTATTCTTAAGACACCAAACTGTTCATGCATAAATGCATCAATCTTCGGAAAATTTTGGCGCGGCCTAGAATCGCCTCGGCACTTTCATTTGTTTACACCCGAATCTTTAGTTATACTTATTAAGAAGCATAATTTTAATGTCGTACAAATTAAAACAGGCAACAGAATCTTGTTCGGATCTTTTCTTGAGTCATGGATTATTGCATGTTCGCATTTTAATTTAACCGCTAAAATAGCCAAAATATTTGCCTTGCTGACCTATCCATTTCTTGTGATCACTCATTCTATAATTAGCTTCATAAATCCATTTCGTAATGAAGAAATTATTCTAGTCGTTACATAATGTATGAATAAAATTATAAAAATTGCTCAGAACAATAAAAACGAAATTTACAATACATTAGGTTATGTCATACCTATGTTCGCAGGCTTTATTTTTCTGCCGATGATACAAAAAACATTATCTGCAGAAAAATATGGCCTGCTCATCATCATTTGGTTATTTACAAATTTAGTGGGTCTGATGGATTTTGGCATGACCCGTGCTCTAACGAATAAACTATCACTCCGTAACACTGGTCATACAAAAAAAGACATCACTCAAGAAGTTGGGACATTGTCTCTTATTTCAATCATTATTTTGCTTATATCGCTTACTCTAAAAAATATTATTTTTAAAGTCGATGTTGACACCAATATTCAATTTGAAATCGACTTGTCTTACTACTTAACATGTCTTTCTATTCCATTTATTATATTAACTTCAGGTCTACGTGGAGCACTCGAGGGTCTCGGAGAGTTTCGTATTGTCAATCTATTGAGAGTGCCTTTGATGGCTTACAATTATATTGTTCCAGCTATTATCATATTAGCTCAATCAACAAACATCTTCTACATAGCTCTACTGCTTTTTTTAGGACGTTTTCTATTCTTCATTTTGCATTACATATCCCTAAAAGAGAAAGTTATTATTGAAATTAAGAATTTTAAAATATTCAATATACAATCTACATTTTCAACACTAAATAATATTAAATGGCTTGCTGTAATAGCTACTCTTTCTCCAATACTTGGCAGTCTTGATCGTTGGATTGTTAACGGTATTGTTAACACCAAACAAATTGGATATTACGCTACACCCTACGAAATTGTCTCTAGATTGGGAATTATTCCTTCGGCCTTGATTGCTGTCATGATACCAACAATGCTATCTTCCCGTAATCACAACGAGAGTCCAGTTTCTAAATCGATAGCATACATCGACAAAACAATTTACATCATGCTTCCAATCACAACTTTTTTCGGGTTATTTTCATACGAATTTCTCGCCCTGTGGATGAATACTGAATTTGCACAACTTTCATTCTTGTTCCTTACTATTTTCTCGTGTGGTATTCTTTTAAACAGCGTAGCTGGAGTTCCAATCAACTACTTAATGTCAGTTGGAAACGAAGATCTCGTGGCAAAAAATTATATTTATCAAATCATCTATTATCCTCTTATCCTTATAGCAGCAACACTCTATTGGGGGGCCTACGGTGCTGCAAGTATTTGGTTTATTCGAATTTTTATTGATCTATATGTTGGCTTTGTTAAATCTAGTTTTTTGTCTGAATTCAGAATCACGAAACTCGCAGGATTAATTTTCTTTCAGATTTTTGTTATTTTATACCAGTTTTACTACCAGTCGGAGCCGGTCTATATTAAAGTAGCCATCTATGTATTTACGTTACTTGTCTGCGGTTCGATTTTTTTAAAAAGGGAAATTCTTAATGGACAATCAGAATCAAAATAACTCAGAGATTTTGCTTTCAATCATTATTCCAACTCACAATCGCTCGCAATATGCAATATCTTGTATTAAAAGTATTTTGCTCTATACTCATGGATCCTATGAAATCATAGTTCATGATACAAGTACAACCGACGAGCTTATGAATTACGCTGCAAGTGTAGCTGACGATCGATTGAATTATATCCGTTGCTACGAGCACCTTTCGATGACCGACAATCACAATCGAGCCTTTACATATAGCAAAGGTGAATATCTTATTTTGATAGGGGATGATGATACAATAAATCCCAAAATTATGGACTTGTGTCAGTACGCCGTTAAAAACAATATCGAAGCCCTCAGTCAAAATATATGCTCTAACTATGTTTGGCCTGATTTTAAATCAAAAAGAATGGGATCAAGACATGCTGCAAGACTCTATTTTAATAGATCGATCACTGCTCAAATCCAAAAAATTGACTGCAATCAAGCTTTAACAAAAACTCTCGAACATTCTTGCCAAGGAGCCGATTTTCTTCCTAAAATTTATCATGGGCTAGTCAAAAAATCAGTCTATGATAAAATTATAGCTGATCATGGTGTGTTTTTCTTCGGAACAAGTCCGGATATATCTGGCGCACTCGTTGTTGCAGAATATATTAAAAACTACTATGAAATTGATTATCCATTATCAATACCTGGTGCATCGGGTGGCAGCAACACGGGACGCGCAGCCTTAAATAAACACAAAGGCACTTTAGAGGAAGACTCTCACACTAAACGCTTTAAACATATTAATTGGAATCCACTTATCCCAAAATTTGTTAGTCCAGAAACGATTTGGACTCAAGCCTCAATTGAAACTTTTGAGCATATTAATAAAACAAGAATAGAACAATTCAATTGGTATAGATTATATGCTTATTGCCTTATAAACCATAGAGACTATTTAAAAGAAACAACTTATTCATTGAGTATATTCTTTAAAAATAAAGGATTTATAAGTAAATTATCACTCGCATATGAAATCATCAAAGTCTCATTTGAAAAGTTTTTTAGACTCGTAAAGCGATTATCTCTACCAACAGCTGCTGGCTATCGTAAATACATTGATCATATAACCGAAGTTAAAGATGTCCCGGAAAATCTAAATAACTATTTGGACAAAAATAAAATTAATCATTTTTTAAATCAAAATTTGAATTAAACTTGTGATGCTTTGGGAATAAAATATCGAGACAATATGGCCAGAAATATTGTTGCACCAGATTCGGATATATTTAATCCAACCGAACATAAAACGAGTATATAAAATACAGTCAGATCATTTTTTAATCGATAGTTAACTAACACTTGGTAGGCAAAAAATATGAAAACAACAATTAACCAAAAAGGACCTAAATTACCGATAAGTGCCGATATCTGAGAGTCTGCTAAATATCCATTATAATAATTATAGGCTGCATTTGTATATAAACCAAAGTGCTTAGGCGAATTCCATAAAAACTCAAAACCATTAATTTTTAAATTATCTTTAACAACATCTGCTAAAATATTGTATCGACCACCGCCAGTTTCTTCTAAGTAAGTTGCGCCTGTCATCGATAAACGTGCAAAATGCAAATAAATTACCGATAAACAAAGTAAGATAAAAACACGCGAATAGTTATTTTTCTCTATTTTATGACGATTTAAAAAACAAAGCAAAAAAGCACCAGCAACACCGGTAATTGACGCACACAAACTGATCATAAAAATAAAAATAAAAATTTCCTTTAATTTAATTCTATTTTTTAACTGTGCATAAATAGATGACAAAATTAAAATAAAACATGCTGATGCCGCCGGAAAGAAAAATAAACCTGGATTTCTCGAGTTTATAAAATTAAACATCTTAGCATAAAATCCATAGCCAAAAAAGAAATGCGATAATTGAAAAAATAAATTACAGAAAAGTAGCGTTTGAATGAGTTTAATCCAAAAATCTGCACTCAGATGAAGCGACTGACGTTGTTCGAATTTAGGCACACACAAAAGATAAAAGAGAGGAAGCAAGCTCTTAAAACCCAAAATAATTAACGGGAACCTTACTTCTATGAACATTACATTAATGAATATCAGTAATGACACAGCCAATAGCCTTAAAAGACTTGCTTTCTCAGTCGAAGTAAAAAAAATGTATGTCAAAATCCCAACAAATAATATCTCACGCAAAAGAATAAATGGTAGACCGACTTTTATCGCTGGTAAATTAAATAAAAAAGTGGTGCTCACAACCGAAATTGATAAAGCAAAAAACAAATAAACAACAATCAAATACTTTAAATTTGTTAAAATTAGAATATTCAATTTATTAAAGTTTTGATTCATTTTTAATCCAATAGTGAATTCCACAAAAGCGAATTCATTTTTACTCATGTCCTTCACTTTTATGAGCATAGTATTGAGAAATAGAAAGAGCTGCAATCAAAATAACATTACGCTTTTAATCAAAAAATAAGCTTTAGCAATTCTTACGCTTGCGAATTATTCATCCTGATATTAGTCTATTTTCATGAATATTAAGCACATGGATAAATTTATCACGTTATTTGTGATTCTTTTCACATTTTATATCTTTTATCCGGGACAACTTAGCATTGATACCTTTATTCAACTTAAGCAGTCGCAAACATCAATATATAACGATTGGCAACCGCCGATCATGAGTTATCTACTTCGACTTTTTTCACATGTCACCACGCCAACGGCTTTATTTATATTAGCTCAAATACTCTGTTTTAGTATCGGATCATACTTACTTTTCAAGGCATGGCAATCAGGCCACAAGTCGGATTATATTTATTTACTGATTCCATTACTGCCGCCCGTATTCACACTCATTGGTGTCGTTTGGAAAGATATCTTCTTTGCTTCTTTATTATTTTTAACATTTTGTGCGACTGAGTATATCAAAAACAACCCCCTAAAAACATTGCTATTAAAATCTAGCGTTCTTATTTTATTTTTAGTTCTTTTAGCCATTGCGCAGATGTTTCGAACAAATGGTTTATTTTTTACGCTATTTTTATGCAGTTATTTTGTTAAGACGCTCTGGGAAAATAAAATATCTCGAGCTTTAGTCTATCTCCTGGCCATAGTGCACGCTGTAATAACTATTTGGTTTACACAGTATTTCAATTATACTTTCTTAGGCGCAGAAAAAACACGACCACTACAGTACACGATGTATTATGATCTAGTTGGAATTTCACGATTTGCCCAGTACAATTACGTACCAAGTTTTGCAATGCCTAGTCATTGCGATACTTTCAAATTAACCGACATCTATGATTATCATGGCGGTGACAACCTTTTTGCAGACACTTACTACAATAAAAATGAATGTAAGCTTAACTGGGTCAAAAACGATCAAGAATATAGTCAGCTTCAAAATGCTTGGCTAGGCGCTATTAAAAGTGATGTGGTCTCTTATATCATTCACCGCTTTTACTTTTTTGCATCTTTTCTAAAACTTGATTCTCTTAAACCCAATGTTGCCGTCTATATCAACACTGATGTAAATGAATTTGGCATCAACTACGAATTCAATATGATTCGTAAAGCAGTTATAGGGCTATATTATACTTTAACGCTTAATCCATTTTTCTATCCATGGTTTTACTTTGTTATACTTATTCTTTCACAATTAAAATTTGTACGTTTTCGAGTTAATATCGACTTTGATATTTTTGCAGGTTGCATGCTTTATATGTTGGGCTTTGCAGTCTTCGGACCTGGGCAAGTCTACCGCTACACCTACCCAGTTGCAGTTATTTTAACAGCACTTATCTTAAGACATCTTATGGATGCCTTCAGAAATAGAAAACGACGTCAATTGGCCTGAAATATTTGAAAACATTGGTCTTTCATCTAAATTAAGTAAACTAATTAAACTATCATTGCGTATTATTTTTAGGCCAATTAAGTTTAACAACTTTATAATAAATTTCAAAAAACAAACTGGGAATGGAAATAGCAGCACTGTCTTTTTATTTTTATTCGCAATTTCCAACAAAATCTCTTTAAGAGTATAACTTTTTTTATGAGCAAGAACTGGATACTGATTATCCCAATCTAACCGATCTGTTAAAATCATCACAACTTTTTGAGCTAACTCATTGACCTCAGTAAAGTAAAAACGTCCATGACCATGATTTAAATACGGTACAAGCGGCAAAAGTTTTATGATTTTTTCCAACGTACCTATAATACCAGACAGTGCTCGTTGATTTTCCCATACTAAACCGGGACGAATAATAATATGCCTAAGACCAGATTGACCTAAATCATTCTCAAGACTGAATTTCGTTTTTCCATACAAACTTTGACATCCCTGAAATGAACTCATTGAGGAAATAAAGCAAACAGCCATCTCCTTTTGCCGAGCAAACTCAAAAAGTCGTTGACTTGAAACCATCATCAATTGATTTGCACTTTCTGAATCAGCTTTCATATCCCATGCGCAGTGTATCAATATATTTTCATACTGCGAATCAACTGTATCCTGAGGGGATTCACCAAAACGCCAAACTTGACCACGATCATTATATAATCGTGACCACTGAAAACCAGACTGCTCAATGCAACGAACAATATGGCGCCCGATAAATCCATTCGAACCAGTTATATAAAAAAAGTATGGCTTGCTCATAATTAAAACATATGCTCGAGTCATCAAGTTGTCACTCGAATAGCAACTTAAAAACCGATTTCAGATTGATCTTTTATACAGAGTATTTTCTAATAGAATTGTATGGCTCAAAATCTTAAATTTAAAAAACTTATCGATCGCAATATCAGTTTGCCATTTATATTGTTTTTTAAATACTTAGCTCTTTTTCTAGGCCTATTCCTTAAACGAAATCATGACCTTAAACTGCAGAACTCTATTTGTTTTATAAAATTACTGGGGGGTGGCAGTTTACTGATAGCCTCGCCCATGATTTACTCGATTAAAAGAGATAATCCACATCTTAAAATTAAACTCATAACTACAAAATCTGTAAAAGGTTTTGCCGACATTCTAAATGTCTTTGATGAAGTTTATACTCTAAATGATCGAAATGTATTATCTTTAATCACTTCTTCGTTAAATATCCTTATTCGAGTATTTCGGATAGATACTATTGTCGATCTTGAGGTTTATAGTAAACTGACAAGTCTATTTTCACTACTAACATGCGCTCGCAATCGTTTGAGTTTTTACACAGAGACAACATTTTGGAAAGAGGGTCTATCAACTCATCTTATTTTTTTAAATCGATCTTCTGGTATATACCACTTCTATGATCAAATAGCACAGCTTTACAAAATCGATGTCGATCCAACAATATCGCGCCAAGCCTTCAAACATAAATGGTTACCTCAAAATAGCACTGAGCACCATATCGCTATTGCTCATGGATGTTCAGGTTTAAGCCCTGAACGCATGCTCAACCCAAATCAGTGGGAAATAATTTTAAAAGCCAAAATCAATTCACTGAAGGCTAATCACATCAATTCCATTAAGTTTATTTTTTTTGGAATACAATCTGAACATGAGCTCGCTTGTGAAATCGAATCAAAAATCAAACAAATTGACCCTCGAATCATCACTGAAAACTTATGCGGGCAAACAACACTTAATGAATCTATTCATCGCCTTTCATTGGTGAACGAACTAATTTCTATTGATTCTTCAATTATGCATTTTGCACGTCTAATGGGTATCACTCTTACAACTTACTGGGGCCCGACCGATCCAAAAACTCTTTTACGCCCTGATCCATCAATAATCGAAACGCACTTTTACAAGCAGATTTCATGCTCTCCCTGCGTTCACGTGTCTGACATAGCGCCTTGTCGAGGACACAATATCTGCATCAAAGCACACTTCGAAAATATTCCACCACATCCTTGGCTGATAGAGGCATAATAAATGTTCACTCGTGATAAAATAAACTATGCCCTTAAAGAGACTGACCCCAACTTATCGGATCAATTTAATGAAATTAGTTTTGGTTTTTGGGGTAATCTATCACTTTTAATTTTGACAGGTCTAGCGATGGTTGTTGCAACACCATTTCTAATTATCTATGAATACATTCGTCGAAAATAGTCATGATACAACCATTTATGATGTTATCATAGTTGGCTCGGGGCCAGCAGGCGCTCATATAGCGCATGAGCTTGTCACCCATGGTATCAACGTCGCTCTACTTGATATCGGACATCAAGATCTTACGATTTCTCAAAAAATACCGGATCAGCATTTTGATTATATACGCAAAACTGACCCCAAACAACGAGAATACTTTCTTGGTCACAACACATCTATTTTCTCTCAAAGAGTCAACAAAGCAGGCGCTCACCTTACCCCACCAAGAGAATATATGATTGCACACATGGAAGAATATTTCCCTACCGACAATCGTGAATTTTATGCTTTACAGGCGACATCTCAAGGTGGTCTTGGTGTAAGTTGGGGATCAAATTGTTTTACATTTGACGAGCAAGAACTCAAAAAAACATTTATTGATTCAGATCCATTGTATTTGCATTATGAAAAAACAGCCCAATACATCGGGATCAGTGGAAGCTCTCAAGATCAAAATACAAAATATATTTGTGATATTAAAAGCATACAAAATCCTTTAGATATAGATACAAATAATCAATCCATTTTGACCTACTATAAAAGCAAGTCGCAAGCTTTTAAATTTAAACTCTGCCAAAGCGTTGTTGCCATTCTTACGCAGGATAAAGTTGATCCTGCACAATCACGAAGAGCTAATCCTTACCATGACCTTGATTTCTGGTCTGATACTCAAAAAAGTGTATATCGCCCGCAATTTACAATTGCGGAACTAAAAACTTATCCAAATTTTAAATACTTAAACGGACACATAGCTCAAACATTTTCCGAAAACGACAACATCACTCGATTAACTTGCTTACATATAGAATCAAAAAATCAAAAAATTTATCAAGCTCGAAAACTTGTTCTGTGCTGTGGAGCAATTAACACTGCACGTCTGGTCGCCACAGCTACAAAAAGTTTCAATAAAGAAATGCCTATTCTTTGCAACCACAATAAATGGATTGCTGGAATCAACTTGCGCTATTTAGGACGTCCATCTTCATCACATCGTTATAGCTTATCACAACTAACTCTCGTTATGAATTCAAAATTCAATCATTTTGAAGATAAAATAATTGCACATTTTTATTCCTATAAGTCACTCATGCTCTTTAGATTAACAAAAGAACTGCCACTTCATCCCTTTTTTACAACCATTATTTTTAGGTTACTTAAGTCTTGTTTAACACTTATAAACGTTCATTTCCCGGATTATCATTCAAATGATAATTATATGAAGATCACTGAAGAAAAAAATCATCTTGGAATGCATTTGGTTAAATTTAAATATTCACATGATAAACAAAAAAAAGCAGAGATCAGACTCGGATTATGGATTATGATCAAAAACCTTTTTAGTCTTGGTATAATACCCTTAAAAATTAATAACCCACAAGAAGGTGCCAGCATCCATTATGCAGGAACTATTCCTCAATCTTCCCAATACGCACCACTGCGAGTTGCACCAAAAATGAATCTTTGGACTCATCCATCAGTTTACATCGCTGATAGTTCGACTTGGTTGTACTTACCGGCTAAAGGATTAACTTTTACAATCATGGCTCACGCTCGAAAAATTGGGCAACACTTGATTGAAGAGATTAGATCATTTAGACCCAACTGAAGCTGGCTAATTTAGATGAACCATGTTAGCATACGTACAATATGTTTAATTTAACAACTGATCATAAAATAACGCCCGAATCACGGCTGTCTCTTAAAAAATCTCTCGATTTTATTAAGTCCACAAAATCTGATTCTGGTTTTTATGCTATACCAACACATGATAAGCATTTTACAGAGTCTGAAACCTTAGCTCATCAGTTAAAAGAAAAATATCAGAAATATATTGTTGTTGGTGTTGGCGGAAGTTCAATGGGTGGACGAGCACTTGTTGAAATTGCAAAATCAGAACATATTACATTTTTAGACAACGTCGATCTTTCTGAAATCAGCGATATCATAAAAAAACATTTAAATTTTATTCATGAAACTGCCTTTATTATTATTTCAAAAAGTGGATCTACGATCGAAATATTACTCAATTACTCAACCTTACATGAACAATTTAAGTTATTAGCAAATTTCGATATCATAAAAAATTCATTTTTCATTAGCGAAAAAAACAATAACCCAATCGCAAATTTTGCAAGCGAGCATAAACGACCTTTGCTCGAAATACCTGTCAATATTGGTGGTCGTTTTTCAGTTTTAACCCCTGTAGGACTTTTAATAGCGGCTATTTCTAATTACAATATCAAAGACATACGTTTAGGTGCTGAAATGGCTCTCGACGATGAAGAAAAAATTATCCAATTCGCTGATTTGTTTTTAGAATCATTTAAACGCAAAGAAAATATTTCGCTTTTTTGGTTTTACAACTCATATTACAGATGGTTTGGCGGCTGGATACAACAACTCTGGGCAGAATCTCTAGGCAAAAAGGAAACAATCGAAAATAAACCTGCACCAAGCTTCAGTACTCCGATGATTGCTATAGGATCTACCGATCAACACTCCATTCTACAACAAGTTGCACATGGACCTAAGGATAAGTTTGTCATCATATTTGATTTTGAAAGCACAAAATCAACGAGTACGGTCTTAAAAAATACTCTATTTAAAGAAATCTCATTTTTTAAGGATCGCCAATATTCTGACTTAATATCGTCACAGTCACTAGCCACATACAAGGCCTTGAAGCTAAATCAGGTTTCCACCTTATTCATCAACTGCCAGGACACACAAAAAGAGAAATTCACTGGTTATTTATTTATGTTCTTTCAGCTTTTAGTTGCAACAATAGGTCACCACGAAAAAATTAATCCTTTCGATCAACCTGGTGTAACACTTGGTAAAGAGCTTTCACTAGAATTACTCATGCAAATTAAAAAATAGCTCCATTTTAATCTAATATTTTAGCTTGTAACAACTCGCAAGAGTACAGACGTATTAACTTTGTATCAAAATTATCAATCTGACCATTATGTGCATAGATAATTCTAAAATCGTCTGCTGGCCGTAATGGAGCCCAAACGACTGGATACTCATCATGATTTGATGCTACTCTATAAATACCAATAATTTTTTTCTGCAAAGCACTTGCTAAATGAATAATTGCCGTATCCGGAGTAATAATGAGATCTGCATTTTTTACAGCTAAATAATTTAAAGCAAAATCCCCACATGATAACAGACACCACTTTTGACCAAATTTTTTACTAAAATTTATTTTCCATTTCATTAAATGATTATTGTAATCGCTTTGACTTCCAATACTGATTACAATGTGATTTTGATGCACACTCAAAACTTCTGAAATAATTTTTTCTGTCAGATCTTGAGATAAGTTTCTATCTGAAGATCCAGCAAATGAATTTAAAATAATAATCTTGTTTTGCTTTAGAAGTTTAAAATCAGTTTGATACAACTCATGCAGATTAGATTTAGATTGTAGATTGTACTTAAATACAAAACCCTTAGTTTTTAACCCAATCGATTGTAATAAAAGATTGTATCTTTCCGTAATATGAACATTATTAAAATTTTCACAAACATGGTGATCAAAGAAACAAAATTCTTTATTAAGAAAAACTGTTTTTTCATAGCTTTTGATATATCGAGCCAACAATAAGCTTGAGGGATCTAACAGGTGCGACGTGCAAATTAAAAAATGATATTTATCAGATCTTAATTTGAATAAAACTTTTAGTACAGAAAATAAATTTGAAATTCTTAAAACTGTTATTGGTGTATTTATGTAATCATAAATAAATGATTGATATTCGCGAGTTATAATTGTTATTTGATAGCCGGCATTAAAAAGATCATCTAACAAACCCGTTATTGTAATAGTATCACCAAGTTTGCCGTCTAATCTCAAAACAACAATTGATTTAATATCCGATCTAGGCCTTTCATGAGATAACGGGTTCTTTTGATTAATTAATAATCTTAAAAAATCTTTTCTTAATTGCCTCAAAAAATCTATTCTATTGTGATTTAACCTTCGTATATAGTGCGATAATGATTTTAACATACTAAACCAGTTTCGACCATTTTGGTCTTTTAGCTTTTGTTACATATTCATCACTATTCACCGGAACAATTTCACAAGAAGAAGCACTCTCCGCTTTAATTTCACATGCAAAATCATACCATGTTTTAAGGCCTTCAGGGGCTAAATGAGTTATACCTGGCTCAAGCTGGCGAGATTTTATTCTTTGAACAATTTCACTGGCTACCCAAGCAGCTTGTGTCGGCATTCCATATTGATCGTTGACAACTTTTATTTCATTTTTTTCAGTTAATAATTTTTTAATCGTCAAATAAAAATTTTTTCCTCTTTCACGATCATAAATCCAACTGATACGATAAAGCGAATAGTGACAACCAGATTCAACAAGAAGCTTTTCACCAAGTAACTTAGATCGACCGTATTGATTAATCGGATTTGTCTGATCTGTCGATTTATATGGTTTTCTGTCATTCAGTTCGCCGCTGAAGACATAATCAGTCGAAAAATGAATAACGTAAGAATCGCTCCTACGAGCCCAATGTGCAATTACGCCCACAGCATATCCATTAATTTGATTTGATAATTCGATTTCATCTTCAGCTTTATCAACAGCGGTGTAGGCTGCGGCATTGATAATTAAATCAGGTTGATGCTGATTTAAGGCCTCTAAAATTTCGAATTGATTAGAAAAATTAACCTGATCATGACCTAAAGCAACGACCTGACCTTGAAGCAATTCTTTAATTCTGTAACTGACTAATCCATTTTGCCCAAACATCAATATTTTTTTAAACATAGCTTATCCTAAAAATATGGGCATTGATTGAACAATAACCCGTGAGCATCTTTTTCTTTTAGTAATGGTGGAATATTAATTTTTGGCCAATTAATATTTAACTGTTGATCGTTCCACAAAAGACTTACTTCTGATTGCGGGTGGTAATAATCAGTTGTCTTATATAAAAAAACGGCCTCAGGACTTGTCACTAAAAATCCATGTGCAAAACCTTCGGGTATCCAAAACATTTTTCGATTTTCTTCACTCAGTAGCAAACCATAGCTGTGACCAAAAGTTTTTGAGTTTTTTCGCATATCAACTGCAACATCAAACACTTCACCCTGAACAACACGAACAAGTTTCCCTTGTGTCTGCGTAGTTTGATAATGCAAACCACGTAAAATGCCATAAGTCGATTTTGATTGATTATCTTGAACAAAACTAACATTTCTCTTAATTGCATCATTAAATTTTTTTTCATTAAAACTTTCGTAAAAATAGCCTCGGTTATCCCCGAACACTTGAGGTTCAATAACATAACAATCTTGCAGAGGTGTCGAAATTAGATTCATACTTATGACTTTTGGCTTTCAAATTTAATTAAGTTTTTTAAATATTGTGTGTACGTACTCTGAGGATAATCAGAAACTGTTTTTTCTAAATCAGAAAGACTAATAAATTTTTTTAAATAAGCAATCTCTTCCAAACAAGCTATTTTAAGACCTTGTCTTTGCTCGATTGTTTGCACAAACAATGATGAACTAATCAAAGATTCATGTGTGCCAGTGTCTAACCAAGCCGTACCACGTCCAAGCGTTTCTACGTTGAGTTTATCTTTGTCTAAGTATATTTTATTCAAATCCGTTATTTCTAGTTCACCACGAGCTGATGGTTTTAACATTTTAGCGTATTCGACAACATTCTGATCATAAAAATATAATCCGGTTACAGCCCAATTCGATTTTGGGGCCTTCGGTTTTTCTTCTATACCAATTGCTTTTAAATTTTTATCAAATTCAACAACGCCGTACCGCTCTGGATCAGTCACATGATATGCAAAAACAGTTGCCCCAGTTGGTCTTTGCGCAGCTTTTTCAACTGCTGTTGGTAAATCTTGGCCATAAAATAGATTATCTCCAAGTATTAATCCACAAGGATTATTATTAATAAATTTTTCACCGATTAAAAAGGCTTGAGAAATACCTTTTGGTTCAGGCTGTATTTCATAAGAAAAATTAACCCCTAAATGATGACCATCACCCATAAGCTCGCGTATGAGAGGAATATCTCTTGGTGTTGATATAATTAATATGTCTCGTATACCCGCTAACATCATAATCGAAATAGGGTAATAAATTGTTGGCTTATCGTACACAGGTAACAGCTGCTTGCTGATTGATTTTGTTGAAGGAAACAATCTAGATCCAGAGCCACCAGCTAAAACTATTGCTTTCATATTTAAAAATTCCCTTTACTTTGAAATAGATTTAATCCACTGACTATTTTCTAAATACCAATCAATTGTTGCTTCTAAACCTGACTCAAATGCAGTAAATTTTCTTTCAAAACCTAAAGTTCTGACAGCGTGTGAATCATCAATTGCATAACGAGCATCATGACCCAAGCGATCAGCAACAAAGGTAATAAGCTCTTGATAAGACTTCCCATCTTGTCGCGGTTTTTTCCGATCTAATATCTGACATATACTTTTAACAACTTGAATATTTTGCCTTTCTGAATTTCCACCTAAGCAATAGGTATCACCATTATATCCTTTTTCATAAGCTAGCAAAACACCTGCAGCATGATCATCAACATGAATCCAATCACGTACATTTTCACCTTTGCCATAGACCGGAATAGATTTTAACTGCAGAGCATTTAAGACAGTTTTAGGAATAAGCTTTTCGGGAAATTGTCTTGGTCCATAGTTATTTGAGCAATTTGTAACAATCACTGGTAAACCATAGGTGCGCCCCCATGCTCGAACTAAGTGATCGCTCGCCGCCTTTGAAGATGAATATGGCGAGTGTGGATGATATGGTGTCGATTCAGAAAATTTACCCTCGGGACCAAGTTCTCCAAAAACTTCATCTGTCGAAACGTGCAAAAATCGAAATAGTTTTTGTTGCTCGAAACTTAATTTCTGGAAATAAGATCTTGCTGATTCAAGTAAGTTAAAAGTTCCAATTATGTTCGTTTCGATAAAAACTTTAGGCCCAGAAATCGAATTATCAACATGCGATTCAGCGGCTAAATGTACAACACCCATCGGAGAATGCTTTTCAAACAAACTTTGAATTGATTGAAAATCGCAAATATCAACTTTTTCAAAAAAACATTTCTGATTGTCAATGAGACCATCAATATTTTCAATTCGTCCTGCATAAGTCAATTTATCAACAACGACACAAGTGTAATTTTTTTTTAGACATTGTCTTAAAAAAGAACTTCCAATAAATCCGGCAGCTCCTGTAATCAATAATGTTTTATTCATTTCAAAACTCAATTTATCTATATTGAATATAATTTTCTTCAACTAACTTTTTTTCTAAAGCATAGCATAAAGTATGATAAAGAATTTCATGTCCTTCTTGGATACGCGCAGTGTTCGGACCATTCATAATGACAGTTAAGTCTGCTAGATTTTCTTTCGCAGCTCGTCCGCCATCTTTACCTGTTAAACAAATTGACTGAGCACCGATTTTTTTTGCAATCAAAAAAGATTTTAGAATATTCGGCGAATTCCCAGACGTTGTGATACCCAAAAAGACATCATTCGGACGCGCTAATGCTTCAACTTGACGCGAAAAAATGTCATCGTAACTAAAGTCATTACCCGCAGCGGTGATAATTGAACTATCTACAGTTAAGGCAACAGCACGAATCGGATCTCTATTTTGATTTAATTTAACAACAAGCTCTGCTACAAGGTGTTGAGCATCTGCTGCTGAACCACCATTACCAGCAACAAAAAGCGTGCCTCCAGATTTTAGACTTCGAGCAATCATATCAACCATTTTTTCAAAGTTTTGATGTAAAGACTGGTTATCAATAATTGATTGAATATTTTTTAAGGCTTCTTCAGCTGCTTGTTTAAATAAATTTTGCGACGATGTTGACATATTCATTCTCCTTAAAATTAAATTAAATTTTTTGCTTTTATGTATTTAATAAATCCTGCTTTTAGTTCAGGGTGCTCAAGCGCTAACTCGACATTAGCAAGTAAAAAACCCAGCTTATCACCAGCATCAAAGCGCCGTGTTTTAAAACTAAATGCAAATAATTTATCATTTTGCGCAAGTAAGTTCATCGCGTCAGATAATTGGTATTCACCATTAAAACCTGTCTTAATTTCTGCTAAATATTTCATAATACTCGACTGAAAAACATAGCGTCCAGGCAATGCCCATAAAGATGGTGCCACATCAAATTGAGGTTTCTCAACAACACCTTTAGCTAACACACCTCGAACTAAATCATCATGTGTTAGTGTTTTACCATTAGAACCCAAATCAACAACGCCGTACTTATGAGTTTCGTGTTCTTGTATCGGCAGAACCCAAACGCCACTCGCTTGCTGCTGTTCACAGTGAGCAACTAAGTGTTTCATAACATTTTCTTCAGGAGTTTTAGAAATTGTAATCTCATCACCAAGCAAAACGGCAAAAGGCTGATCGCCAGTTATCGGCTCAGCACACTTAACAGCATGTCCCAGCCCCAATGCGGCTTTTTGTCGAATTGAAATAATGTTTATATTATTCCGAATGTAATTTATTTGATTTAAAATATCTTCTTTACCGTCTTTAACGAGTTTTGATTCTAATTCATAACTAACATCGAAAAAATCTTCGATTGCAGTTTTACCTCGTCCTTGGATTAAAATGATATCTTCGATTCCTGCTTGTATGGCTTCTTCAATAACATACAAAATTGTTGGTTTATCAACAATTGGCAACATCTCTTTAGGTACTGTTTTAGTTGCCGGGAAAAATCGCGTTCCAAGACCTGCCGCTGGTATTATGGCTTTTTTAACTTTTTTCATGAATTATCCAAATCGCCCTGTGATATAATTTTCAGTTTGTTCAGTTTGCGGATTAGTAAATACTTGTGAGCTTTCGCCAAACTCAATCAAATCACCTAAATACATAAATGCAGTATAGTCTGATGCGCGACCAGCTTGATGTAAATTATGAGTCACCATCAAAATAGTTACATTTTTTTTGAGCTCAACCAAAAGCTCTTCAATATGGGCTGTCGATATAGGATCTAGAGCCGAAGTGGGTTCGTCAAGCAACAACAACTCTGGCTCTGTTGCAAGAGCACGAGCTATACACAATCTTTGTTGCTGACCACCAGAAAGCGCTGAGGATGACTTATGTAATCGATCTTTAATTTCTTTCCATAAACCAGCTTTTTTAAGCGAATCCTCAACTTTTTCATCAAGAAATGATTTTTTCTTAACTCCTCGAATTGTTAACCCATAGGCAACATTATCATAAATTGATTTAGGAAATGGATTTGGTTTTTGAAAAACCATGCCAATTTTCATACGAACTTCAAGAGGATCAACTTGCTTGGATAAGATATCATAACCTGATGGATTTAAGATAATTTGACCAGAATATTGAACAGCTCCATAAACATCATGCATACGATTAAAACATCGAAGTAAAGTCGTTTTACCACATCCTGACGGGCCTATTAATGCAGTCACTTTATTTTGATAAATCGGTAAATTAATTTGATTAAGAATTTGCTTAGGCTGAGAGGTTTTGCTTTCAGCCGCAGGTCCATAATTAAACGACAAGTTCTTAACTTCAGCTTTGATCATAACAATCCTTACTTGTCCCTTCCATAGTCATCTTGGTAGCGAACAATGTCATCTTCACCAAAATAAGATCCAACCTGTACTTCAATAAACTCGACCGGAGACTGTCCATTGTTAATTATTCTGTGCTTCGCACCCTGAGGAATGAAAATGTGCTGACCAGTTGTTAACTTGATTTCTTGGTCATTCAAAACAACTAAAGCTTCACCTTTAACAATGATCCAATGTTCTGATCGCTTAGCATGTGATTGATATGATATTTTTTGTCCAGCATCAACGCGTATAATTTTTGATTTAAAATAATTTTCATCTTGCAGAACTTCAAATTTACCCCAAGGTCTGTTTTCAAATACATGGTTCTCAACAACCTTGGGTTGATTGACCTTGAAGCGATCCACAACCTCTTTCACTTTTTGTGACTCGCCTTTACGACAAACAAGTAAAGCATCTGCCGTATCAACAACAATCAAATCATCAACGCCTACAAAACTGTAAGCTTTAGATCCTAAACCGTGAACAGAGTTATTGCGACTCGCGACTTGAACAACATCAGACAGGCTACGATGGCCAGACGATACTGTCGCAGAATGTCCAAATTGTTCTTTTTTGTGAAAACCTTCTTTAATATCAGTTAAAGAATCCCAAGACCCTAAGTCCGACCATCCAATGTCGCAAGTGACACACATCAAGCTCGGAGAGAGTAATTTCTCCAAAATAGCATAATCAATTGAAATATTTTTTATATCTGAAAAAATGTCACTTAAATTTGACAAATCGTTTTTTAAAGTTTGTAGCTTATTCCAAATTTCAGGTTCAAGCTGAATAAAGTGCTGAATCATATTTTTAACTTTAAAAATAAAAATACCTGCATTCCAAAAATAAGTTCCGGCACTAATAAATTCTTCAGCTTTTTGCAAAGAAGGTTTTTCATGAAATTTTAAAACCTCAGTCGCCTTTTGCGTACTAACAGCACGATCTTTAACTTGAATATATCCAAACCCAGTTTCTGGACGATCTGGTTTAATCCCTAAGACAACAACTGCTCCTTGATTTGCAGATTTTACAGCAACATCGAGAGCCTCGTGAAAAGCAACTTCATCAAGAATGTGATTATCAGAAGAAAATACTCCGACGACTTGTTCGGTTTTGTTTTTGATTTCTAAATAACGACAAACCAGAGCAATAGCAGCAGCCGTGTTACGAGAAGCAGGCTCATATAAGACTTTTTCAACATTAAAGTTATTTTTACGGATGTCGGATTCGGTTAAATCTTGAAACTTTTTATTAGTCACAACAATCGATGGTCCATATTGCTTCAACCGATTTAAAGTTAAAGTATGTAAAGGTTGATCTAACAGTTCACAAAACTGCTTAGGAAATTTTGATCGCGAAACAGGCCATAAACGAGTCCCACTTCCGCCACTCATGATCACGGGTAATAAAGTCATAAAATACCTTTTCTAGACCCTAACATAGTCGCATTTCAGTGTAAAAAAGGGCATCTTTTTTTTGGCTTTTTGATTGCTATAGTTAGTAATAAGTTTAATTGGTGGTCAAAGAGACACCAGTTTATTGCAAACTGACTATCAAGGGGGAAAAATGATCAAATTGATGATAATTACAGCAAGTTTAGCTTTAACACAAATTGTTGAAGCGCAATCAGTCACTATTCGAGGCGTGCGCATGACGGGATCTGGTTGTGAACAAGCGTCAGCTGATGCAGCAACAACCCCTGATGGAAAAACACTTTCAGTTCTCTTTGATAATTACAAAGTTGAAATTGGCCAAGGATCAGAAAATCCGCAATCAAATTCACTTAGGAAAAATTGTCGAATATTGATTGATGTTGATGTTCCGTCTGGTTACCAGTTCGGTCTGTCACAAACTGATTATCGCGGTTTTGCAGCACTACCAGCATCTGCTTACGGCATGCATCGTTTTACTCAGATTGTCCCAAACCAACCAATTGCATCAATGCGTGAAGCTCAAATTACAGGACCAATAGCAGAAGATTACACGGTGACAATCAAACAGAAACCGGGACGATTTGTTTACTCTCCTTGCAATAAACCTGTTCAAACCATAGAGCTGTTATCTGAACTTGCAGTAGCCTATCTTCCAAACAAAAGCGACCGCTCAATAGCGCAAATCAATCTCGACTCGGTAGATACAGGTGTCAACTCATCCTTCACCTTGAGTTGGAGAAAGTGCCAATAATAAATTCACTGCAAACAAATCCAGACTTTAACATTTTTTTCATGGACAATCGCTTTACAGGTCATAGACAATTTTTAAAGCGATTTTTTTTGAGGGTACATGAAAAAATTCTTTCTTGAAGTTTTAAAAAAATTATTAGTAGGTTTCTTACTATCGATCATTTTGCTAATTTTAAGTTATAGTTTTTTTGCAGGTGAATTCCCTCCAAATTTTTCTAATATGAAGAATGGAATATTCGGACTTAAATCGCAATTTCAAGCGCTTAGAAAATATCAAGAACTCAAACTCACTAGAACTTTAGAACAAGACTCAGATCATCCTGAAACTGAAAAAAAACAACGTAAACGAGATCAAGAGCTTTCTAAACTGATGGAAGAACTTGGCTTAAATGAAGAATCTCAAAATCGAAACGACAAACAAAGCAAACAGCCACTCACTCTTGAGACTCTTGAAAAACAAAATATCATTCTGATTCGTAAGATTAACGAGTTAGATTATCGCCTTTACCTACTAGAAAAAAAGAAAAATTCCGCAAAAAACACATCACGGGATTGATATGTCCATACTGATTGGGAAGTGATCAGATGAACGAATATTTTCAAGCATTTCAACTTTATGCACGATAATACCGCGTGCGTACACACGATCTAAGTGGGATAACATATCAGCCACTTTTATACGTTTGAAATCATATTCTTTCATGCCAAACTCTGCAACAATGCTTCGAGCTTTTGCAATTCGTGCTTTGTTTCGAGTATTAAAATCACCTATAAAAATAACTGGACCTTTATGGTTTTTGATGAGCTCAAGTGATTGACGCAAATGCTTTTCAAATTTATCTGTGTTAACTGCATTAATTGCGTGAATATTTAAGAGGGCAAGTTTTACTCCACCACCAACATCGAAAAATGAAGCCGCTGTCACTTTAGGTGTTTTAACGATAGGCTCTAAATCATCCGTACGCATCCATTTTAGGCTGAATGGCTGAGCCTTCGATAATGTTAGCACACCTGACTTAACCTGAGTTTTATCTTTTATCCAGGATACGACAAAATCGTAATGATACGAATTTTTTAATCTATTCATTTCATTCATTACTACACTTTCAGATGTAGCTTCTTGTAGTGCTAACAAATCATATTGCGAAGATAGCAATCTAAAATCACTAACCCAATCATTCATTCGATCACCTTTTAAAATATTCCACGACAAGAGTCTAAAGTGGCGATTGAGCGTGGTTTGACCAACTGCTGGTGATGAAAAAACAGTTTCTTTATCTCCCGGAATGGTAAACGTAGGTACAGCAAAAGCTGTTGCAGACAAAAACGTAATAAGTAGTGTGATTTTATTTTTCATAATTGCTCTTCCTTGAGCAACTTTTCGAACAATTTTGACTAAACTTGAGTTTTTATTCTAATTTGACTTAAAAGATACGTTAAGCTCTAGACTATAGTCTATTTGTTTTTCCCTTGAGCTTTGGATTTAAATGATCGCCCGCCTGGGCGGAAACGTTTTTTTCCATTTGATGAACGGTGCGCTCCAGATTTTTTTTCCTTTTGCTCAATCATTGCCTTAGCTTTACCACTTGATACAATCCCTGCTTGTTCGACCATTTTTGAATGATAGGGGTGATCAACAACAACAGGTATTTTTAAGCCTATGGTTTTTTCTATATCACGAATAAATGATTTTTCTTCAAGTTCACAAAAAGAAATAGCAATACCTTCAGCTCCCGCTCGCGCCGTTCGTCCAATACGATGAACATAACTTTCTGGCTGATTCGGAATTTCATAGTTAATCACATGAGTAATTCCATCAACATCGATTCCTCGTGCTACAATGTCTGTCGCAATTAAGACACGAATCTGACCATCACGAAAACCTTCAAGTGCTTTTTGGCGAGCTGATTGTGATTTATTACCATGTATTGCAGCTGCCGTAATTCTTAATTTCTGTAGAATCTCAGCAACACGATTCGCTCCAAACTTTGTACGAGTAAAAACAATAACTTTTTTAAGTTCCGAAGAGTTTAATAAATGCTTTAATAACTCTCTTTTGTTTGGACGATCTACGTACATAACACTTTGATTAATTTTTTCTGCAGTAGTCGCAACAGGTGTCACAGCAACTTGCTCAGGATTTTTTAGAATCGTCTGTGCTAATTTCAAAATATCCGAAGGCATGGTCGCCGAAAAAAACAATGAATGTCTTTGTGAAGGTAATAAAGGTATAATTCTTTTTATATCTTGAATAAAACCCATATCAAGCATGCGATCGGCCTCATCAAGTACAAACATTTGGACTTTATTCAGCATAAGATGTCTTTGAACAATGAGATCTAATAGACGACCCGGAGTAGCTACGAGAACATCAACTCCATTTTGCAAGGCTCTAATTTGCGGCTGAATGCCTACACCACCATAAGCTGTGGCCATTTTAAGGTTCATGTATTTACCGTAATCTTTAAAATTATCATAAATTTGAATTGCTAGCTCACGTGTCGGTGTCAATATTAAGGTATGAACTTGTCTCGGGCCAACGTTTTGTTTACGTTGTTCTAAAATATGTAAGATCGGCAGCGCAAATGCCGCTGTCTTCCCTGTACCTGTTTGCGCACAACCTAATAAATCTTTTTGTTCAAGAATTATCGGAATAGCTTTTTCTTGAATCGGTGTTGGAGTTTCATAATTCAAATCCAAAAGTGCTTTTTGAATCGACGACGATAATTTTAAATCTGAAAATTTCATACCCAGTAAATAGGCTCAAATATGCAAATGATCAATTTAAAAGTAGACTATTTGAAGAATAGACCTACAAGTGTATAAAATCGATACAGTGACTTACAATTGTCATATGTTCGCGTTTGATAACTCATATATGAGATTTGAGCATCAAATCTCAAGCGTCTAGATTGCATGGTGATTTCAATAATACATTTAAACATAAATAATGCGAATTAAGAATAGCTTCGGAGAGCCTATGACAAATCAAACAAAATCAAGAGTAACTCTAGTTATCATAAATTTAATTCTGACACATTCATTAATTGCCACAGCACAGAACTCATTTGAACATGAAAATACACTTACAAAAATCGATGCAGTTATCGCTGAACATAGTTTAGAGCAAAAACGTTTACAATCCCTTTCACCTGAAGATCTCATCATCGAAGCAGATGCCATCTTAGCCGATCTTAATCAACAAATTGATCAAATCGGTCATAACACTGATAACTCAAATGGAAAACTCACGCAATTAGGTCAACAAAGCTTTATCGCTGAAAAAAAGATCGAAGAAATGTATGAAATTTTAAATAAACACTACCAGGGTGATTTAACTTATATCCAAGCACAAAAACAAATGAGCGAAATTTTAAGGTTACTCTTACACATTCAAAATAAATAAATCACGTTAACGTTTTCATGTTTTTAATTTTAAGACCATTTGTTCTTAACTTAAATCGGTTAAGGCTGTCTTGTTCAGGCAAAATCCCACCTAAATCTAAAGACTTAAATCCACGTTCTTTCAATGTTACGAAAGATTGCCACAACAGCAAATAATGACACTTAAACTTTCGCCCTTCATCCGTATTCCAACCAGCTCGGTAAGCTGCAGTATCACCATGTAAACTGATATATATGCCTGAAATCATTTTTTTATCTTTACGAACAACTAGAAATAAACCAGATTTTAATTTTAAAGCCCAATTCATTTCCTCCAGCAAGAATTGAGGAGATAAACCGACAAAAACCTTACGTCCTTTATAATTTTGATAATTCCAAACAAAGTTATATACATCCTCAGCATTATCTAAAAAAAGAACTTCTAAATCTTTAAACGTCTGAGCATCTTTGAGAGAGCTTCTCCACTTTGGATGCATTTGTTTTTTAATATCATCTAAGCTTTGACCTAGCATCAACCACACAGTTTCGTAGTGTTCGTTTTTAATTTTAAAACCTAACTGCTTAATTTTTTCTTCTATACCGGTTTGATCTGATACTTCTGGTAGCCATCTTCGAAAAGTAAACCATTTTGACGGGTATATTTTGTTAAACTCCTGAGCAAAAAGCAGGGTTAATTCTAATTCACCATATTTTAAAAGAGCCGCTTCGAGCCAAATAGGACCACGATGAATTTCAACAAAATGTACAAAAAATATTTTAATTTCAAATAAGATAAACAGTCCAATAACAGTATTATTTTGATCTCTAATTAATATTGTCTGAGGTCTTTTATAATCGCGTTTTTGAACTGCTTGAGCGTAGGGCCATGTGTTCATCCAATTAGATCGTGGAGCTTTTTTTAAAAGCTGATTCCACTCATAAGTTGAAAGTGTTGAACGATCAAATGAAAGCGCTAATTTTGACATTATAAAATGCTAATTAAAAAATTTTTTAGTTTTACGGATTTCATTTACAAAATTCTTAATTTGATCTTGTACAAAATCCATTCTTTGAATGACTTGTGAAAAATCTTTTTCTTTGTTTTTCTCTTTTTTAACGACAAATTTAACATCTTTAAGTGCTTGTCTAGCACCTTCTATAGAGAACTTGTCTCTATATAAGAGCTTCTTAATTAAAAAAGCATTCTCTACATCTTTTTTAGTGTAAAATCTTTGATTATTAGAGGCCTTCTTTGGTTTCAATAAATCAAACTCTTGCTCCCAATAACGCAAAACATATTGTTTAATTCCTAACAAATCCGCAACATCGCCAATTTTAAAGCCAAAGCGATCGGGTATATTTTTAATGTCTTCTAATAATTGGTCATCAACTAAAACATTTGGAAAAGCATCTGACTCAGCTTTAATTTCGCGCTCATTTTCATCAGCACTAAACTGCTGCATTTGCAAACTAATCGTTTCTAAAGTCTTTTTATGTTTTTCAAGAGCTGAATCTGTCAATTCCGAACCTAAAGCTGATTGCTCAACTATTTGATCAATCATTTGAGAATCTAAACCATTAGTCTGCGAAAGACCAATTGAAAGTTGGGACAAACCTAATTCAAATTCACTATCAAATAGCTCAAAATGCGTCAGTTCATCGTCTTGAGTATTAACGTGAGTTTGCGCACTATCTATATTTTGATCTGATTTAGCGTCTAACTTTTGAGATGTATCAACGTCTTGTAAAACTATCTCTTGAGAGCCAGGTAAGTTTTGAGAATTATTCATCGTCATCCTCATCATCTTCTTTGCCTAATAGATGTTCGTATTCTTCACCATTCAACATAGCTTTAAGAACTTGACTCGGTCTAAATGTTAAGACTCTGCGAGCTGAAATTTTAATTTGCTCACCCGTTTGCGGATTACGACCATTACGCTCACTTTTGCCACGGACAACAAAATTGCCGAATCCAGAAATTTTAACTTTTTCACCTTTGTGAAGCGTTTCTTTTAAAGAATTAAAAACAAGTTCAACAAGCTCACTTGCTTCTTTTTTAGAAAATCCAATTTTCTCATAGACCTTTTCAACAATGTCAGCTTTTGTAACAGTTGAATTACCAATATTTTGTCCAGCCATATATCATCCTAATTTATTACTTTACTCTTTAATGCTACATCTATCGTAGCCGTGCTCCAACAGATTTTTCAGCAGATTGAATCACTTTTTGCATTATTTCGTTGATCGTAGCCTCGTTTAACGCAGCCTCCTGCGGCTGAAGCTTTACTCTGAGTGCAACAGATTTTTGACCGTGTGGCAACTTATCACCCTCGTAAATATCAAAAACCGTCAAATCCGTAAGCATTCCGCCGACTGACTTTTTAATATCTTTTGTCATATCACCAACTGGCTTAACAGCATCCATCACAAACGCAAAATCACGCTCGATCGGCTGATGCACAGGCACAGATTTGAATTTAGTCGGTCTTGGCTGACCTTGCATGAGAACATCTAAATTTATTTCAGCCAAACAGACCGGAACACGAATTTTCTCTGCACCCAACAGCACCGGATGTACTGATCCAATAAACCCAACTGTTTTACCCTCACAAATTAAACTTCCCCACTGACCTTTATGTAAAAAATCAGGGGCATCATCATTTTGAACAAATGAATACGCCGATATTTGTAAGACTTGCATTAAGTTTTCTATAGTGTTTTTAAGTTTATAAATGAGTGGATACGACTTTGAATACAGACCAAACTCTTCACCCCATAAAGCAATAGCTAGCTTACGTGTCTCTTTAAAATCACCTGACACTTTTGTAAAAGTTGATCCTATTTCAAATAAACGACCCTCAACGTTGCCAGAATGAAAATTATCTCGAACATTTTTCCATAACTGAAATGAAATTGATCGGCGCATGGCATTTAGATCTTCGCTTAACGGATTTTTAATTTTAACTGAAGTTTGATCTATAACCATTCCTGTTTTATTGAACTTATCAACTGATCTTAAAAATTGAGATTCTTCAGATTCCGATAAAAAGGCATAATTAAAAGCCTGATCATAACCTTCAGTACGCATAAATAAAGACAACCGCTGTTGTGACGTGTATTTTTCATCATGTTTTGCAGGCTCGGTTGCAAATGCGGGTAAGTTTTCAGTGATGAACTCATACCCTTTTAATCGAGCATATTCCTCTACAAGATCCATTTCGTGCTCTAAATCAAAACGAAATAACGGAGGCGTTACAACATACTCGCCAGCTGATTTCTTTTGAACATCACACTGAAGACCATTCATGTATTGCACGAATAAATTTTCAGAGGCTTCATAACCTAAACGGTCAGTTATAGTTTGAATTTTGATATTCACCGGTGCTTTTTTAATCGGCTGTGGATAAACATCATAATGGCTACCAAATGCTGTACCACCCGCTACTTGTAAAATTAAATGCACAGCACGATCCATGATCATGCTGGTTTGACTTGGGTCAACTCCTCGAGAAAATCGGTACGCCGAATCTGTTTCAACTCCGTGCCGTCTTGACGATTTACGCACTGCCATCGCTTTAAAGTTTGCAGACTCTAAGAAGATCTCAGTTGTTTGCTCGCTAACTCCCGAATTAAGTCCACCAATCACACCAGCTAAAGCCACAGCTTTTTCAGAATCAGCAATAACAAGTTCTTCACCTGACAGTGTTAATTCTTGTTCTTTTAGAGTTTTAAATTTTTCACTGGCTTTGGCAGATCTGACAGTAATTTTTGATCCTCCAATAAGTTTGGCATCAAATGCGTGCAATGGTTGCCCCATTTCAAGCATCACATAATTCGTGACATCAACAACATTATTGATTGAATTAAGACCAATCGATTCTAAACGTTTTTTAAGCCATTCAGGCGAATTTTGAATTTTAACTCCAGAAAGATATCGACCGCAATAACGAGGACACAATTCAGAATTTAAAACTTCAAGTTTAATTTTATCTTGAGTCGATCCACCAGAAAAATTTTGTGCAATCTCTGGAACTTTCACAGGTTTATTGAGCAAACAGCCAATTTCACGAGCTAAACCATAGTGACTTAAACAATCTGCCCGGTTCGGAGTAACTTTTAATTCAAACACGATATCGTCATGACCCGCATACTCAGCATATAGTTTCCCAACAGGAGCATCAGAAGCTAATATATAAATACCATCTGATTCAGTTGCTAATCCCAACTCTTTTAATGAACATAGCATCCCATTTGATTCAACATCACGAATTTTAGATTTTTTAATCGCAAAATTTCCAGGCAAAACCGCACCTGGCAATGCCACAATAACTTTATCACCTTGTTTGTGATTTTGCGCACCACAAACAATTTGCTCAATTTTCCCAGGAGCAATTTCAACCTGGCAAAGCGATAACTTATCCGCATTTGGATGCTTATCTTTGATATGAATGTGACCAACCACAACATTGTGAAAATCGCGAGCTTTATTTTGAATGTCTTCGACCTCCAGGCCTGCTTTTGTCAAAATATCTGCTAATTTTTGCGTGTCTTGAAAGTACTCTTTGACGTCAACAAAATCATTTAACCATTTTAAAGAAATTTTCATATTAACCTTACTACACTCAATTACGAATTAAATTGTTTCAAGAACCGAACATCATTACGCGGAAAATGCCTGATATCATCTACACCGTATTTAATAATCGCCATACGCTCGATACCGAAACCAAAAGCAAAACCTTGCCAGTCAGGGTATGGAACTTTAGCGTGTTCAAAAACTTTAGGGTTAATTAAACCGCAACCACCGATTTCAATCCAACCTGTTTGTTTACACAAAGAACAACCTTTGCCTTTACAAATTGGACAAGAACAATCCACTTCAGCCGAAGGCTCGGTGAATGGAAAAAAGCTCGGGCGAAATCTCGTTTTCAATCCAGGACCAAAAAACTCACGAACAAAAAATGAAATCGTTCCTTTAAGATCAGCCATTGAAATTTTACGATCGACACACATACCCTCGATTTGATGAAAATTAGGTAAATGTGAAATATCACTATCACATCTAAACACTGGCCCTGTACCAACAACTCTCAATGGTGGCTTTTCGTTTTCAAGAGAGTGAATTTGAATCGGTGACGTATGTGTTCTTAACACATGTGTTTCATCAACAAAAAACGTATCTTGCATATCACGCGCTGGATGATCCGGAGGAATATTTAAGGCTTCAAAATTATAGTAATCTTTTTCGATCAATGGACCAGTTCTAAGGCTGTAGCCTAAACGGGCCATAATCGAAAAAATCTCATGGGTGACCTTATAAACAGGATGTTCGTGTCCTACTTGATTTTGTTTAACAGATAACGACAAATCGATTTTTTCATTCAACATTTGTTTTTCGATTTCGGCTTTTTTTAAAGACTCTTCAGCTTGTGCATAAGCTGCTTCAAGCTCCGCTTTAACTTCGTTAACTAACTTACCAAACAAAGGTTTTTCTTCTTTAGGTAATGCGGCCATCAATTTCATGACATCAGTTAAGGCACCGGTTTTACCTAAATACTGAACTTTATGTTGGTAGAGCTCTTGCGATGACTGAGAGCTATGAAAATCTTTTAGGGCTTTTTGCTTTATATCGTTTAATTGCGTTTGTGACATGCACTTATTATTAAGAATAATTTTAGTCTTTTCAAGGATTTAGCCATATGTTAGAATCTTTTTTCTTAAGGATTTACCGTGGCGCACAAAAATAAAGAAAACTACTCACCCTATAAGGCTCGTCGAGAGCAAGCTAACCAGCAGACTTCTGCATCACAAAAACCAGCTGACCTTAAAGGCGTGCATAAAAAACCAGAAAAAATCTATACAGCAAACGAAGCAAACGATCGTTTAGCTGATATTTTCCGCAATCATGATTTTAATTGCACACACGAAGAGCGCATGAAACTGGCTCATTTTTATGAACTCTTGATGAAAAACCAAGAGCATCGCAACTTCACAAGATTACTTAAGCTGAGAGATGTTGCTATAAAACATTTTATCGACTGCCTAATTTTAACAGATCTTGTTGAAATAAAATTTCCTTTGATCGATGTTGGCACAGGCCCAGGGTTTCCCGGCATACCTTTAAAAATTCGCTATCCTAAAGAAAAAATTCTTTTAGGCGAAGGCGTTCAAAAACGAGTTGAATTTTTAAAACACGTCAGAGAGGAAATGAAACTTGAAAATCTTGATATAATCGGCCGAAATATCAATGAGCACTTTGTTTATCCTGTAAACGGAGTCATCACACGTGCTGTTGAAGATATATCGAATACTCTTAGAAACACTATGAGCTGCGTCCAAGTCGGCGGTGAAGTTTATTTCATGAAAGGCCCTGGCGTTGACCCTGAAATTGAATCTGCAGTTCAAAACTTTTCAGAATTTTATAAATTAAAACACAATATCTCTTACGATTTACCAAAAACTGAAAACCATAGACGCCTTGTCGTTTTTGAAAAAATTAAAAACGCTCCACTTCCTGAAGAAGAAGATAACGATATTTTACTGAACGATTCGATTTAAGCTAGGCTTGAAATAAGGATTTTACCAATTATGAATTCACCTAAAGACGATAAAGCTAAAAACCAAAAAACAAAAACAACAAAGCCCGATCAAGTCATCACGTCGAAAGATAATCCTTTATTTAAGAAACTTAAACTTTTGCTGTCTGCTAAAGGCATTAAAGAACATAAATTATTTTTCTTGATGGGCGAAAAACTGATTAAAGAATTCACAAAAACTAAAAATAAAAAGTTTAAAGTCCACTTAGCAGTTTGCAGCGAAAAATACTTTGCTAAATATCCATTTAATACAATTATTTTATCACAAGATCTTTTTAATGAACTTGATACCCTAGGCACACATTTTCCGATGCTTGTTTTAGAATGCGATGATTTTCCAGAGGCTGATTTAAAACAACCAGCCACAAAAGTTGAAGTTGTATTACCTATTGGTGATCCACGTAATATGGGCGCTCTTGTCAGGTCTGCTATTGGGTTTAATATTGATCAGTTCATCTTAACTCAAGAGGCTTGTCATCCATTTTTGCCTCAATCAGTAAAAGCTTCGGCTGGTGCTATTTTAAAAGCTGATTTCTATTCAGCTTCCGGCAAAACAAATACTCTGCCGGTCATCGGTGCTAATTTTGCCTTGGATCTTGAAGGCAAACCTTTGCAACAAATCAATTGGCCCGAGCATTTTCGCTTATGGATCGGCGAAGAAGGCCCCGGCCTACAAACGACAGATCAGCAGAAAAAACAATTTAAATTTATCAATATACCCACACAAAACGTTGAATCATTAAATGCCACTGTTTCGGCATCAATCGCTTTTTGGGAAATCGCGAAGAGTCGGTCGAGTTAGAATATTCTATGTTAAATTATGGTCGGTAAAGTATTTATATCTACAGTGGTAACTTATAACAGCACTTTTTTCGAATTTTAACTTCTTTGACTTTTTCTAGTTTTTCATCAGGAATAAAAATCAGCTGCCATGATTCTTTATTTTCAGCAGGTTCTGTAATTTTATAAGCGTAAATAGTGTCACTGAAAAAGTAACTATCTGGTGTACCTATGTTTTTGCGTACCGACAGCATTTCTGTTCCAACAAATAGACGCCTTTTAACAACATCCACTGCCATTGACTGTTTTGTTTTCTCTTGTGAGTTTTTAAATTTTTTAGCTACGAACAAAGACATTCCCCATTTTTTTTTGTGCTTCGTCAGCAGTTAAAAAATCAGAACCCCAATAAGTGTCTGCAAAACTTTTTAAACTCAAAAATGTTAGAAAAAGAACTGTATAGATTATTATTTTCTTCATTTTGGCACCTACCGCCACTCAAACACCAAAACGCTCTAAAAACTGCATTGGATTTTTCTCGAACTCAGCATAATTCTCTAAAGAAATCAATACAGATTTCGAATCTGGATATTTATCATTAAAGGCTTCGAGCCCCTTGTGATTTTTTGTATCGTGACTTTTAACTTCGATAGCCCAGACACTACGACCACGTTTTAAGACATAATCAACTTCGTATCGTCCTTCACGCCAGTAATACAAGTCAAAACCGGTGCGAACAAGTTGCACCCCAACAATCAGCTCAAAGGCACGACCTTTTTCATCAGGACGATAACGATCGAGTATTGTCAGTTGATAAAAACAAGGAGCTAATGGCAATATCTTCGGAGACGATGATTTTGTTTTGACAACTTTAGAGGAAAACTTTTCTAGAGTTTTAAAACTGAGGTTGTTTTACCGACTTGTCGCGGTCCAATTAAAACCTGTATAAGATTATTTTTTTGACCAATCATCTCGTGTAACTCATTATAAATGACAGTTTTATAATGTTTTTCATTTTTGATAGGTTATCCTATCAAATCTAAATATCAGAATACGACATTTAAGAAGACAAAAAAAACTATCGCTCTAATACCCGCGAATGAGCCAAACTTTGTAAAAAGCTTCGAGCACTATTTTAAGAGACATCTTACTTTGACCTATACGACGATCTTCGAAGATAATTGGACTTTCATAAATTTTATAATTATTTTTTAAAGCTTTGTATTTCAATTCAATTTGAAATGAATAACCATTTGATCTAATTGAGTCGAGATTGATCGCATGCAAAACTTCTTTGCGCCAGCAATTAAATCCCCCCGTCCAATCACGCAGCGGATAACCTAAAATAAGTCTTGAATAAAGACTGCCACCTCGTGAAATCATTTTACGTATAATTCCCCAATTGACCGTACCGCCACCAGGAACATATCTTGATCCAATGACAACATCATGGCTATCAATCAACGTTAAAATTTCATCTAAGTGCTTTGGTGCGTGCGAAAAATCAGCATCCATCTCAGTTAAAACATCATAATCATGCTCTAATCCCCACTTAAATCCCGCAATATAAGCTTTGCCTAAGCCTTGTTTTTGCGGACGTACAAGCGCGTGCACTCGATTACGACCCAAGTCAGTTTCAGCAAATGATTGAACAAAATTTGCGGTGCCATCTGGTGAACTATCATCAACAACAAGCACATCAAAATCTGAACGTAAATTCATAAGCGCTGGCAGCAGCTGCTTCATGTTTTCAATCTCATTATATGTTGGAATTATAACTAATTTTTTCATATCAAAATTATCTTTCATTATATTGACTCAGAATCAGAGCCAACCGCAATCATTTCAAATGGTAACTTTGTCATATCTGGGGCATGTTGCCACAAACTCAATACATATCCACCAAAACCAGACCCCGTCATTTTACAAGCGATTGCCCCTTCTTGAGTGAGCAAATCAATATGCTGTTGAACCGAGGCAGGCACCAAGTTCCACATTTCAAAGCACGACTGTGACTGACCGAGAACTTCTTTCCATTGATCCAAATTCATACAAAAATTGAATTCTATAACTTTTTCGACAGCATTTTTCATTTTCAAATCGACAGCAACCGCCTGCTCTGGATATTCAGTAAAAAATTTTTTGACTTGGTTGACACAATCTTTTGTGACGCCTCTTTGCCCTGTATAGGATAAATACATGAGCGGTAGTTCAGGCATATCGAAAAATTTGTTCTCTGTATTTTTTTGAAAAACCATGGCTTTTTGGTGAAGCGCTACTGCGACATCAACGCCACTACTTTCACCATGAAATAAATCTTCAATTTTTTTTGCAAAAATAAAAGTATCAGAAATATCAAATCCCAAATGTTTTAAAAACAGCGTAACACCTACTGCTAACGTTGCAGAGGCTCCCATGCCGGCTCCGAATTGAATATGAGATTCTATTGTCAAAAGCCCTGATAAATCAGATCTTTTAATTTTGAGTTCAGCTAATGCTTTCTCAAATACCGACCAAATAATTAATTCGATTTCAGTTGATGATGTTCCTGATATTTTAATCTCAAAATCTTTTGATGCTGATTTTGAATAAGATAGATTTATATACTTAGCTTTCAACGGGAATACAATAGCTGGAGATCCCCGTAAAACAGCATGCTCACCTGCTAGAATCCATTTCCCCGGAACTTGCAATTTCCAATCTGCCATTGGCTCAATCTCGGCATTCATTTACTTAAGACTTCCACGGTTAAGATAACCTTCATCAGACCAAATATTAAATTTATCATTAAACATGTGTATATATTTTAAATAATGCTCAGCTTGATTTGGTCTGAATAATAAATGAATGTTGCTGCCAGCATCCATTGTCACAATTGGACCATCACTATCAACATGCCATGTTTCAAGAATACTTGCCAATGCCGCAAAACCTTCGCCATTTAAATACATGAAGGCAGGAGATGATGTATGAAACAAAGTATGCATATCCCAAAACTCATTCCAACAAAGCTCAAACATCGACTTCCAGTTTTGCACATCAATTTTTTGCGAATTATATGCACGCAAAAGTTGTATTAGTTTTTGCAAACGCTCTTGAGCACGCTCAGGACGACCTTTAAATAAATCAGACGTCAGAACACGAACGTGAGCCTGGCTTGATGAAACAGTTTTTTTATTTTCATCACACAAAATGACTAAATGTTTTAAATCTTTTAATGGAAACTGAATTTCTTCAGCTCCTTGTTCATGCCATAACGACCATGGCGAAAAAAATGATCTACACGACGAACCTGATCCTTTTTGCGATATACGTGCGAGTTCTCTTGGTAAGTATTTTGATCCAGAGAACTGATGAGCAACCAATGTCAACGCGGCAAAACTACTCGCAGAGCTTGCTAAACCACAATCAGACGGAAAATTATTCGCAGATTCTATTTCAAAGCAACCTTCTAATTTAAATTCGACTTTTAATTTCGTAAAAAAATCTAGAAATTTTTGACGACCTTTTTCCGATAATTCAATAGGTCTTAAATCATCACGAACGTAAGGACTCCAACGATCTTCAGTTAAAAATCCGTTTTGCTTAATGCGCACGAATGTTCTTAAATTATTTAGAGTATACGATAAAGATGAGTTCGTGGGTTTATTCCCTGCAGTGTCGGTTTTCCCCATGTACTTTATCAAAGCAATGTTCGAAGGAGCAGAGGCCTCGTACCAAATATTTGTATAAACTTTGCCTGATGTCGAATTTAAACTCATAAGCTCTAAAAACTAACAAAATTAGATAAGAATGACAACAATCATACCACTTAAGACTTTGCGATTTTGCGTCTTTACACTTGAAGCGGACCTTGCCGTAAAGAAGCTAAATTCGCTTGAATTTTAAGCCGCAAAGTAAAATTCTGATCGAAAATAGAGCGAAATAAAGCAGCCTCATCACTCAAATAAAACAAAATAACAACATCAGCCCCTAAAGCACCACAAGGCTTACACTTAAAAAAACTAAGCCCCCGTTGTCTGGCCACAACCTCAACTTCTTGCTTTAAACCAAATATTAGGGGATGCGTTAATTGAAACTCATTAAGTTTTTGCATCCAAAGATCAAGACCTTCAAAAAAGGCAAAACGATCAGCCGATTTTAGCAAAGAACCAAGTTCATGACTAAAATCAACCAAATTTATACAAAGTTTACGATCAAGTTCAGCCAAATGTTCATGTGTTTTAATTTTTAAACCAGTTGAACAAATCACAAACTCTACACTCTGCATCGGCCAATTTACACCTTCATGAAGAACAGAATTTTCATGCCGCCTATTTAAACTCAATCCTCCACAGAGTTGAGTCACAACATCCATACCGCTCGGTTGCTCGCGAGAACCCTCATACAGTGAGCGATATATCTCAAAGCAATGTTGAATGTTTTTTGTTTTAGAATACTTTAAATAAAAATATAAAAATTCTGCCGTCGAAGCACCAAATCCCCCAGCTTGATAAGGGTTGATCATACGAATGACAATTTGGTCATTATCCATTTCATTGATATGTAAATCTGGCATTTCAAGCTTAATTTTTCTAACGTAACGACCGGCAGGACTCTTCTCATGAATAATTTGTTTTTCTAAATTAAAGCGATCATCAAAATCAAACTCTGGTTTTGTTCCTATTCCAAGGCAAGTACCACCTTCGAGTATGGCATACTCACCGAACATAAATGTTTTACCAGGAATGGTTACAGTTTTTGATAGCATTTCAATATATGACTAAACTTCAGTTTTTTTACGAAGATCATTCAGAACCTCAACTGCATTTGCTAAAGAAATTCTTTTACGAAGAGCTAATATTTCTTCGAGTTTTTTAATCACAAAAGGCATTTCTTTTTCTGTAGCACCTGCACCTAAAGATAAATTTTTTATGTGCAGTTTCATATGACCCTCAATGATACCCACGGTTGTTAAAGCTTTTAATGCTCCCAAGTTTTGCACCAATCCCACTGCCGCAATAACTCGAGACAATCCTGATGCTGAGTCTGTACCTAAAATTTTTAAACCTAGTTTTGCTGTCGGATGCAATGCTGTTACACCCCCAACAGTTCCAACGACTATTGGTGCAATCAACTCACCTTTAAGAGTAGACCCATCAGCTCGCCATTTTGTGATCGATTTGTAGCGACCTTCTCGAGATGCAAATGCATGCAAACCAGCTTCAACAGCACGCCAGTCATTACCTGTTGCGATTAGAATTGGATCAATACCATTCAAAACACCTTTATTATTAGTCGCAGCACGGTAAGGATCTAATTCAGCAAAACGAGAAGCTTCTTCGATTTTAAGAGCTAATTCAGGGTCAATATTTTTTAATGTCACTGTTGCTTTAGTGAGCTTTGTATCAACTAAATTAGATAGAATACACATCGTAACTTTTTCGGATGTGAATTGCTCCAGTGGTTCTTTTAAATACTCACAAACTTGATTAATAATGTTAGCACCCATTGCATCACAAGGGTTCATATAAATATGTACAACCCCCATAAAACCACCGTCTTCACGATCAATGATTCTAACTGTGAGATCTCGGACACCACCACCGCGGTTAACAAGACCGAATGCAACTTCCCGGTTTGCAATTTCAATTAAGTAGTTTTTTTGTTGAAGAATTTGCTTTTTAAATTCATCCGCACTTTTGATTTTTGCAAATTGAATTTGACCAATGATGTCTTGGCCAATCACTTCAGTCTTAATTGAACCGTTTTCACGAATCCATTTAGCCGTTTTACTAGCAGCCGCCACAATTGATGTCTCTTCAACTGCCATAGGAATGATAAAGTCTTGGCCATCAATATTAAAATTAGTTGCAACCCCCATCGGTAATTGAAAATAACCTAAAACATTTTCAATGAATTTCTCACCTAAATCGATTGATTGCAGGCCACCTTTTTCAAGATAGTTAGCATCCTCAGAAGATAAAATGTTAAATTTTCTCAAAGCCTGTAAACGCTCTGAATAATTAAGCTTTGAAAATCCTTTAAAGAGTTCTGACATTTCTTGTTTCATAAATAACCTTTGCTAGATCAAAAATCTAAAAATCAAAATTCTATAAACCAATACTTTCAGTCTCGTAAACCACATTCTTAGTGTTTAGTTGACTTAATTTTACCACACCCGATGCAAACATCGAGACTTTTAATTCATAGTCAAATTTCTGCATGATTTTTGACACACTCTCATGAGCTAAATGACGAGATTTAGCATTGCCTTTGTCATTAAACACAGCTTTTAAGAGAGGCTGAGCAACACCCACAGCTTTTGCCCCCAAAGCTAAGCATTTACAGCTATCAAGACCAGAGCGAACACCACCAGATGCCCAAAACTGATTCTTTTTAACTAATTTGCGATTATCGAGCAAGCTCTCAACTGTTGAATATCCCCAATCACTAAACACCAAACTTGAATCAAGTAGCCAATCATTTGGGGCCGAATTTCTTCGTAAACCTTCAAGAACACCCCAGTGAGTACCACCTTTGCCTGCCACATCAACCACATGCACACCAAGATCAAACAGTGTTTTTGCAGTTTTTGAAGAAATACCAAACCCAACTTCTTTAACTAAAATAGGAACTGGTGAATCTTTGACGAGTTGAGCTAAAGCCCGCTTAGCACCTTTAAAAAAAACTTGTCCAGGTTTCTGAAAAGCTTCTTGGATAGAGTTCAAATGAACATACAAACCAATCGACTGAGTTGACTCAATTAGATTGTAAATATCCTTAGGTTTGTGAGTAATAACCTCTTCAATACCAATGTTTGATACAAGTTTAAGGGTTTTGTGGTTTTTAAGAATTGATTTCCATTCAAGCGAGGCTTTTTTATCTACGAGTTCTCGTCTTTGCGAACCTACAGCCATCAGCCACTGATTTGCAGTCGCTGCTGATGCAAGGACATCATTAATAGATAGACTTCCAGCATGGCCTGCAGTCATTGAGCTCACAAAGTGAGGCGATTTAAAATCACAACCGAGTAATTTCGTCGAGAGATCAACATCCTCTAAATTTATCTGCGGAAAAGCTTCATGATGAAGTCTTATTTGATCAAAGTACGTCGCTGTTAAGGCCTGTGTCTTTGAGCTAAGTGACAAATGAATATGATCTTTTTTTCGTTTTTCAAACTCTTTATGAATTTTCATTTCAAACGAAATTACACTCTAAATTTAGATTGAAAGCTATATATTTCTTGCCATCAAAACAACAACATCAGTCATTGTGTAAAAGGTATAAAAAAAAAAGGCAAGTATTATGAACTTGCCCTTTTTAATTAGAATTTAATCTGCAGTGTTATTTAATAGCATGTTGGCATAACGCTGTGAATGCACCAGCATCATGAATTGCTAAATCTGCTAAAACCTTACGATCTAAAGTAATGCCAGCTTTAATTAAGCCACCAATCAATCTAGAGTAAGTTGTGCCATTTAAGCGAGCAGCAGCGTTGATACGTTGATTCCAAAGAGCTCTGAAATTTCTCTTTTTCATCTTTCTGTGTTTGTAAGCGAAAGCCATACCACGGTCATTTTTTTCAACCGCATGTGTGTATGATCTTGAACCAGCTGAGTAGTAACCTTTTGCTCTTTTTAATACTTTTTTATGACGACGACGGTTCGTCATTCCCGATTTTACACGTGCCACGATTCACCTCTTAAAAGCCAAATTGGCGCTTCACTTGAAGCATGTTAGCGTCATCTACGTAAGCTGTTTGGCCTAAGTGACGTTTAGTTTTTGAACTCATGTGAGAATTTAAGTGACGCATTTTTGTTTGTTTGCGTTTCACTTTACCGCTTTTAAGAACGCGCATGCGTTTCTTTGCACCAGAGTGCGTTTTCATAATGTCCTTCCTCCGACAGGGCGATTTTGGCGAGAATTTATCAGAACAATAAATTCGATAATTTAACCAAAAAACTTATTGGGCTCGACTGTCAGCCTTAAATGAAAAGTTAAGATATTGAAAAAGACATCTGAATGCAAGTGAAAATAAACAAAATGTACACAAAATAGGCTTAAAAATGGAAATGAGATTTAGTACTCTGAAGATAAAAACCTCACCACCTCAATGAAATAACAATTACCGATAGCATCATTAAAAAACATTCATCAGCATTTAATACGAGCTTAAACGATTTAGTTTAGATTTTAATACGAACACGACCAATGTCGGTCAAAACTAAATAAAAGGAGATTTTATGAAAATCGTTTCATCTATCATCGTAGCATTATTCGCAGTTTCTGCATTTGCTAACCCAACGGCTCCAGCTGCTACTACACCAGCTGCTGCAACAACTGCTGCTTCTGCTGCAACTACTACAGCACCTGCCGCTACAGCTAAAAAAGCTGAGAAAAAAGCTGAAAAAGCTGCTGCTGCAGTTGCTCCTAAAGCTGAAGAAAAAAAATAGTTTTTTATTTTCTAAATAAACTTATAAGCTCCCTTCGAAGGGAGCTTTTTTTTTGCAAAAAATTCATGAATTGAAATTGGTCTCAACAATTATTGTCACATCATATAGATAAAGTGACCTGATTAGGCAGCGAAAAGGATCATACATGAATAAAGCAATCGTTATATTTTTCATAATTTTAATTCTTGAAATTTCAACATTTGCCTGCACGTGGAACGAACTATCGGGTTCTTTTAAAGATGAATTAAAACTGAAATATCCCGATCTAAATTGCCAAACAACTCTAGTCAATCAGTCAAAAAAAACTGCCCAATTGGCTTGTGATAACAAAAAAGCGATATCGGTTCAGTATGAAAACAATCAAATAAGCTTTCTGTATTCAACACAGACTAAATACCCCTATTTAAGCCAATGCTGGAGCCAAGGTCAGTATAATCAAAACTGTAAAGTGATCCTAAATAGTCAGAAATGCCAAGTATGGGATCTTCGCATCACAGAATAATTCATATAAACGTATCTGCCGATAAATTGTCTAATCTTTGTTGTCTAAAGTCTAAACAGTCTTGCAAATTCTTCTTTCGCTAGGACGATTAATTAAACTTCGAAGAGATGCTATTGAAATAAGCATAGCATCAGATTACCTTAGCAGTCATAGCTTATGTTGAAATTACAAAATTATGCACTCATTATAATTGTTATGACCACAGTCTCAGCCCAACTGAATTCTGCAAACGCTAACCCTTTGCGCTGTGAGAACTTATTTGCGAACTATAAAGTTCAGCAATTCGAAATAAATATCAAAGGTAAATCTCAGGCCAAACAATATCTTGAAGTCGCTTTTGAAAACTTGAGTATTGAAAGCCAAACGGAATCAGCTGAAGTTTTACTTTTGCAAATATCTCAAGAAGGAACCCTGTCATTGAGTGACGAACAAAAGAAATTCATAACTCACTTTAGACAAAACTCATCTTATATGCGTTCAGTATTCCAGACCTCGTCACTAAAACATCGAAGCCCAAAAGACTTCGCAAACTTTGTTCGTGATTTTGGTCATTTAAAAGACATGATTTTAATAAATGAATCTGAAAAAGCAAAAAGAATGTCTTCAAGAATTCTAGCAAAATATGATTTTATTGATTTTAAAAAAATTCTAAAAAATGTAAAACCTGCTACTCGAAAATCAACAACCAAATATTTTAAATCAATAGTTAAATCTACAAATCGTATTCTAGCTCAACCATATGTCACAGTTGACGAACTACATGATGTACGCAAAAATTTAAGAGACATTTTAAGATATCTACAAATTCAAAACGAAGTTGGGCACCTCATACATGAGAAATCAGAGAAAACCTACCAGCTAGGTCAAGATGATTCAATTCATGACACTCCTGAAATTTTATTTCTCAAGAAAACCAATAGACAACTTGGAAAAATATGCGATGAAAATGCCGGACTCATTATTCAAGGACAACTCTTTGAAGATACAGTTATTGAGTTTCCTGAAAAGCTTAAAACACGTGTACAATACATTATTCAAAATTTACAAATTCAGGATAATCAGTAGTTTGTAATCCTATTTGTTATTTATTAAGTGGCACCAGATTTAATTGTCTCATTTTGAGATGTTGACATATTTGACAACGTAAAGACAATTCTTGAAAAAACTGTAACTATTCTAAAAACAATATTAACCAAATACATATAAACCATTTAAAAAATGGTCTCACTTTTGAATAACTTAATCTGAAGGAGAAACTTCAGTGATTAGGTTATTGTCTCTAACAACAGTTTTTTTTCTTTTTTTTCAGCAAACAGTTTGGGCTATTGGCTCAGCTCAGTGCGAAGGTATATTCGAAAAAAGTCGTTTTAGTTTATCTAAAACAGATTTTCAACTTATATCTAAACTGCTTAAAAGAGATCAAATTAAGCTTGTTCCAAATCGACTTTTCATTGATAAAGCAGACACCGAAGACACACCCACAACAATTTATATTTCAAATAATCGTGAAGTCCTTGATACAAAAGAAGATGCGCTTGAGCTTGCCACATATTTACTTGCAAATCCAGACACGTTAATTGACGGAAAAGATATTTTCAAAAAAGGTGAAGTCACTTTATCTTTTAGCATTAAGAATGGTTATAATGTCGATGTTATTTATTTAAATTCAAACAGAATTGGCAAAGATAATGTTGCAAATTTCTTAATCGATAAAATTCAAATTAAATCACCAACAGATATTACTTTAGCTGAATTTAAACGTGCTGACATATATGAAATAGGTCGATTGGAATTAAGTGATAAAATTAAAGAATTCAAACTTGAAAAAGGTGACCTTAAAGGACTTAACATTCATTTGGATTTGCCGAAATCACTTCCAGCGACACTAACCCACGAAAATTCAGTTTTCAATCGCATCGTCAAATATTTCAATCTATATCCCGACAAAAAAGAACTCCAAAAACTACTTGAGACAAAATCTCCTCGCTACATAATTGCTACATTGAAATTAAAAGAGCAAATAGCAGAATTTAAAGAAACTATTCTAAATCCTGCAAGCCGAATAGGAAAACTGTTTTTAGCTGCTCTTACAGGTGGTGTAATTGCAATATCTGTAAATGCAACTGATAAACTAGGTGAATCAATAAAATCTACAGGTGCACAAATTGGTTTATGGGAAGAGTCATCTTTACCTGAAAATATTATGAATGGGATTGAGTTTCCATCGCAAGAAAACCGAAAAATCACACAACAATTCGCAGAAATAAAAAAATCTGCTAAACAACTCTACAAAGACAAAAAAGCAATAACATTAGTTCCTGATTTGACAGAACTAGAACTGGATTACTCAAATTATTTTTCTCGTGTAAATAAGTTTTGGATAGTTGAAAAATATGATCAAAATCTGAAGTCAAACAAAACTTATGTGGTCCTATACACCAGACACTCAAAAACTAACGGTCATCAAACTCCTGAAGCTTTTATTATGGAAATTGATTCCATCAAATACGCGGAACTTATCCAGTTTGTTCGAAAGCAAGGATTGGTTTTACAGCAAAAATAGTATCGATCAATATCTGAAAGGAAATTTATGAATATGAAAAAATACTTTTACTCAATTCCAGTTTTATTTTCACTTTCGGCACATGCAACTCTGACCCCTACACTACAACGTGGTGAGAAAAATATTTATTTCAATTCTCCGAGCGGCATTCAAGAAGTCTGTGTGATCCCCGCACATTACCCTGATGCTAAATACACTAAAAAAGACCTAAAAACCGAAGAACAACTCTGTTCCCTTAGCTTTTACGATGTCTCTGTTGCCGAAGAACAGGAAGGTAAATCTTCAGTCGCAATTTGTGCAAAATTAAACAGTACGAATCCCGGAATAAATATTTTTGAAACAACCCAGAATCTTTCTAAAAGTGTAATTGAAGCATCAAATTGCACGCAAAAAAATCTTGATAAAATCGGAAAATATAAGAATAGCACTTCGTGCAGCTATACACCGTCAATTTTAGGTTATTACCATGTATCTCGTATTCTTGGCGGAATAGGACGTGTTCCGCCCTCTGTTTTAAGATCAATGGATTTACAAACTCATCTTAAAATTGCGCAGCAAGGAAAAAATCAAACAAAATCTGGTGATTTGATTAATCAAACATGGTCATCTTTAAATAATTTTCTAAGTGCTGGCCTTGGAAGTACTAAAAAAGATCTTTTACTTTCAGATGATGGCCGTCAATCTTATGGTGCTATAACAACTAATCCTAAAAAAGAAGAGTTTTATGGTGATTTTTTTACTAAAGATAAAGAAAATAGGGCTGTCGCCTTTAGAGAACGTAATCCGTTGTTTCAAAAGCTTCGCGATCAAAGATCAATCAGCCAAATCATTAAACCAGAATGGAACCAGGCTAACATTCAACTCTTTATGCAACTTAACGACATGACTGAATTTATCTTGTTAGATCATTTACTCGATCAACAAGATCGTTTTGGAAATATTGCATACCAAGATAAGTACATTTATCTCAAACGCGACAAAGATGATGCAACTGATATCAAAGCAGAATTTGATGGATTGAAACTCGAAGACTACAAATCAGATCTTGCCGATGGGTTAGTCGTACAAGATTTTGCACCTTTGAAAATTCGTTCGATGATACTCAAAGATAATGACTGTGGGGTTTCAAAAGTAAATGTTGTTAAACAAGCTGAACTACTCAGTCATATTGCTCATATGAACCCAAAAACCTATCAAAAACTACTTAGGTTTCAACAATCTATCAGACAAAATGAAAAGTTTTTTAGATCAAATTTAATGTTTACTTCTATTGACTATAATGAATTGGTTGCAAATGTTGACGATGCTGTTCGAATTCTGAAAAAAAACTGTGATTCTGGAGCATTAAAGCTGGATCTTAATCTTAAAAAATATTTTACAACAGGAAAAACATCAAAAGGATCTTGCGAATTAGAAGAATAATCATATAGAAATTATGACAACCAATCGATAAACAATTAAAAAAGGGAAAGTTTTAAACTCTCCCTTTTTATTTTTTTAATCTAACGAAATAAAAAAATCTATTCGTCGTGTTCTTCTGTGTGCGAAGTTGAAGATAAATCATCTTTTGACAATTCAGGTAAAACTTCTTTTGATCCCGTTTTTGGCGGATGAGCTTTAAGATAGTCTTTCACTTTAACAGGATCGGGTGCAAGCATCGCAAACATGTTTTTACCTTCAGTTTTTGGTGGCACCTCAACCATGGCTAAGTCTTTAACATAATCTATAGCTTTATTAATAACTTCTAAACCCATTTCCTGGTGAGACATCTCACGACCCATAAAACGTAAGTTCACTTTAACTTTGTCACCATCTAACAAGAAACGTCTTGCATGTTTCATTTTAGTTTCAAAATCATGTTGATCTGTGCGTGGGCGCATTTGTATCTCTTTAATTACAACGACGACTTGCTTTTTACGAGAAGCAGCTGCTTTCTTTTTGTTTTCATACTTGTACTTGCCGTAATCCATGATTTTACAAGTTGGAGGCTGGGCCGTAGGCGCAATCTCAATTAAATCTAAACCACGCTCTTCAGCTAAACGTATACCTTCAGGAACAGTCATGACCCCTAACATTTGACCTTCATCATCGATCACACGAATTTGCGGGGCACGGATATCTCTATTAACTCTTAGACCGTCTTTATCTCCACGTTTTTTGTCTCGATCGAAACGGTTAAAACCACCCTTTTGGTTTTGATTGTTAAACTGGCTTATGGCAAACCTCCTTATTGGTTTTTATCACAGTTTGTAATCGCTTACGCCTGAACTGTAGGCTTAAGTAAGCGTTGTTTTTTATTTTCAATAATTAAAACACAAGCTTGTTCCCAGTTAATGTTGTTATGCAAGCTTCCATCGCTTAAACGAATTGATACAGTACCAGCTTCGGCTTCTTTATCACCAACAATAATCATATAAGGAACTTTCATCAATTGTGCTTCACGAATTTTAAAATTTAATTTCTCATTACGACGATCAAAATCAACTCTGATCTCATTTGTTTTCAAATAGGCTTGAACTTTCTCACAGAACTCATTAACTCGATCAGTTACGTTTAAAATCACAACTTGAGTTGGCGCTAACCATGGCGGCAAGTGCCCTGCCGTATGCTCTAAATAAACTGAAATAAATCTTTCTAAAGAGCCAAGAACAGCTCTGTGTAACATGATCGGTCTGTGTTCTTTGTTATCTTCGCCCGTATATTTAAGATCAAAAGCCTCAGGTAAATTCGGATCGACCTGAATCGTTCCTGTCTGCCAAGAGCGTCCAATAGCATCAACAAAATGCATTTCTAATTTAGGACCATAAAAAGCACCTTCGCCAGGAGAATATTCAAATGTCAATCCAAGTTCTGTAATAGCATCAGCTAAAGCTTTTTCTGCTTGATCCCAGTACTCTTCACTGCCCATTCTGTTTTCAGGACGAGTTGCAAGCAAGAGTTTATAATTTGGCATTCCTAAAGTGTGATAAATTGTGTTCAACATTTCGATAAACTTAAAAATTTCATTTTTAAGTTGATCCATTGAACAGAAAATATGGGCATCATCCTGACAAAAAGTACGCACTCGCGATAAACCATGCAATGATCCCGATTTTTCATAACGGTGCAAACGACCAAAATCAGCCATCCTGAGTGGTAATTCACGATAGGAATGTTTTTCTGAAGCAAACAATAAACAATGACTTGGGCAGTTCATTGGTTTTAAACCAAATTCACGTTCGTCTGGTTTTGTGAAATACATATTTTCTTTATAATTCTTATAGTGACCCGAAGTTTTAAATAAATCTAAATCAAAAATTTGCGGCGTAATAACTTCTTGATAGTCGTATTTTTGATATAATTCACGAATATACTTTGTTAACTCATTATAAATCACAGTTCCGCGACCAGTAAAAAAGGGAGACGCCGGAGCCCACTCATGAAACATGAATAATCCTAATTCTTTACCCAATTTTCTGTGGTCACGTTTTTTAGCTTCTTCAATTTGAAGTAAATATTGATCTAAATCTTTTTTATCCAAAAACGCAGTTGCATACACACGCTGTAGCATCGGATTTTTTTCATCTGCGCGCCAGTATGCGCCAGCAACACTCATGAGTTTAAAAGCTTTAATTTGACCCGTTGATTGAACATGCGGACCACGACATAAATCAAACCAATGACCTTGATGATAAATGCCAACTTCTTTTTCGCCTTTTTGATGAAGATCTTCAATAATTTCAACTTTGAAACGCTCACCCATTGATTTAAAAGTTTCAATAGCTTTACCGATTGACCAATTTTCACGAATTAATGGTAAATCTTTTTTTTGGATTTCATCCATTTTTTTTTCAATTTTCTCAAAATGTTCTTCAGTAAAGTTAAACGGAGAGTCAAAGTCGTAATAAAATCCATTTTCGACAACAGGACCAATTGTGACTTTAACTTCGGGCCAAATTTCTTGAACCGCTTGAGCCATCAAATGAGCTGCCGAATGTCTTACGACCTCGAGAGCTTCTCTTGATTTAACAGTCACAATTTCTAAACGAGTTCCGTCTTTTAAAGGTGTTCTAAAATCGATAACGTCTGTTTGACCGTTAATTTTTGCGCCCAAAGTATCTTTAGCTAACCTAGCACCAATGGCTTGCGCAACTTCTAAAGTTGACGGTTCATGATCAAAAGTTTTAACTGAGTTATCTGGTAATATGATTTTGATTTCAGACATTGGAGTTACCTATCGCGTTTTAAATCTTGAAACCACAATTCTATTTTGAGCCTAAGCTTTAATGTTGGTTTCGAGTTCAAGTTTAAATTTATGTAATAAAAAAAAGAAATGATCGACATTACAAAGAGAGATTAAAATGGGGTGGTCGTGGTCATAAACATGAAACCAGTATTGCAAAAAAAAAGGCTTTTTTCAAGATAAGTCTTAAAAAAAGCCCTTTATTGTAACTATAACGACAATTAATCGTTAAAATTTTAATAAGTAACGTGATGGTTTAAAGCCTCATGTAAACGAGGATCTTTAACTGCAACTAGATTGTACTTAGACATAAATCCAGTTAAAGCGACCAAAAACAAACCAGAAAAACCTAAGAAAATACTAATTTCCATAAAACCAAATTGTGGAGCTCCATCAAAAAAGTTTGGATAAACTAACCAATACAAATCAACATATTGCATGACTAAAACTAAAACAGATACAGCAACAAGGTTCATATCATTACGTTTTGCATCTCTTGGTAACAATGCTAAAAATGGAACCCAAAATCTGAAAATTAACAATGCCAAAGACACAGCCAACCATCCACTGTGAGATCTCATAAGATAGAATTCAGTTTCTTCAGGAATATTAGCATACCAAATAAGCATGAATTGCGAAAACGCTATATATGCCCAAAAAATTGTAAATGCTTTCAAGAATTTACCGATATCATGCTGATGCTCAACAGTGATGTAACCAGAAACCCATTTTGATTTTTTAAGCCATACAATAATAATAGCCATTAATGCCATAGTTGATTGAAACATACCTGCGAACGTATAAATTCCAAAAATAGTCGAATACCAACTTGGCAATAATGACATTAGTAAATCAATTGAAAACAACGTAAATAAGATTGCAAAGAAAGCAATATAACCAATTGAAAAACTTAAGTTTTTCTCAGTCAGCTTGTGATCTCCTGTTTGATCCTGTTTTAACGAGTTACCAATAATTACTTTTTTGAAAATTAAGCATCCAACACCAAATATCACAAGACGTAAAATAACAAACCAAGGTGCTAGATAAATCGCCTTACCACCTGTCATACGATAAGCTTGTTCAGCGTCAGCCCAAGGATATAAGTATTTAAAACCTAAAATCATAACCAAACTCGTCACAAACATATACGGTATATAACTTGTAAAAGATTCAGCAATACGACGAATTGATGAACTCCAACCAGCTTTTGCCGCATGATTAACTACAACAAAAAACATACCACCTAAAGCTAAACATGCAAAAAAGAAGAATGCGACTAAATAGGATGTCCATAATCTTTCTGGAGCTTTCGTTAATCCGTAGACTAAACCTAATACACCGATAAATAACGATGCATAAGTTGCAGTTTTGAGATTTTGTGGCGTTTCAAATTTTTCCAATTTTAGTTCATGATGGTGATTTGAAGAACCCATGATTAATTTCCTTTACCTTGTAGATGACGAATATAGTTTACAACTTGCCATCTGTATTTAGCCGGAATGTGAGAAGCATAGGGCCCCATCACACCTTGTCCCATAGTAATGACGTGATAGATTTGCCCATCAGTCCATCCTTTAATTTTATCTGATGTCATAGCTGGCGGCTTTAAAGCCATTGTTTCAGCAACTGGCATTTTTTCGCCACCTTCACCTTTAGCTCCATGACAAACAGCACACTGAATTGTGTAATATTTTTGACCCGTTTTTAAAGTCTCTTCAGTGTACGATCCAGCTAAGGGATTTACATTCTTAGCTGCACCCTCAACATTGGTCGCATACTTGTACGGCTCAAAACCTTGAGGTTGTGTTCCTTCAGGAGGAACTCTCATACCCGCATTGTTTGGCGATGATTCATCATATTCTTGCGACTTGATCGCCGGCGAATCCATCATATCCTGTATAAGCTCTACATTCGGTTTTGATTTATCCATATTACATCCAGACAAAATCAAAAACAAACACGTCAAAACCCACTCTGATGTTATAACTTTTTTAAAAGTTACGATGTTTAATATTTTTTTCATCTTAAAACTCCGCTACTTTCTTGATTTCGACAGCGCCCAACTCTTTTAACAATTTCTCAGCACGCTCAGAATTGTAACCCACGTCATTTTCAGGTATAAAAATCGCAAATTTATGACATGTTAAATCTTTGTCGATGATAGGTGGATTAACTTTGGGTAGACCACATAAATAGAAAAAAGCACCCACAGAGCTTAATGCGGCAAATAGAATTGTTAACTCAAACAATATCGGAACAAATGCTGGTAACGAGAACATTGGCTTACCACCAACATTAATAGCCCAATCAACTGCAGACGTGTAATAAGTTAAAGCTAAACCAGCTAACAAACCAACGGCACCTGCCCCAAATGTTATATATGGAATCGGCGAACGCTTGATACCACAAGCTTCTTCCATACCATGAACAGGATAAGGAGTAATAGCTTCAAAACGTGTAAAACCAGATTCACGAACACGTGTCGCAGCTTTAATAGTCGTTGATTCATCCAAGAAAATTCCAGCAATGCCGCCAATAGTACCTTTTTTACCCATGATTAGTGTCCTTTCCCATGAGCGTGCTCATCATCACGTCCAACGTTCATCACGGGTTTAACCTCAGCAATCGAAATTGCTGGTAAAACGCGTAAGTATAATAAGAAAATTGTAAAGAACATTCCAAATGATCCAACTAAAATACAAGTATCATAGATTGACCAAGCGTATTGTCCCCAGTTTGACGGTAAGAAATCTCTATGCAACGAAGTTACTGTGATAACAAAACGTTCAAACCACATACCAATATTAACGAATATCGAAACGACAAACATAACTGGTATTGATCTTCTTAATTTTTTAAACCAGAAAACCTGCGGAGCCACAACGTTACAGAAAATCATAATCCAATAAGACCAAGCATATGGTCCCAAAGCTCTATTCATGAAAACATATCTTTCATAATCATTACCTGAGTACCAAGCAATTAAGAATTCAGAACCATAAGCATAACCAACCATTAAACCTGTCATCATGATGATTTTATTCATGACTTCCATATGATCGATTGTGATGTAGTCTTTAAATTGTGGAAAACCAATTCTCACTAAACTCATCAATGTAATAACCATGGCAAATCCAGAAAAAATCGCCCCGGCAACAAAGTACGGCGGGAAAATTGTCGTATGCCAACCGGGTAAACCTGAAACTGCGAAGTCAAAAGAGACAATCGTATGAACTGATAAAACTAGTGGCGTTGAAAGACCTGCAAGAACCAAGTAGATCATTTCAAAGTGTGACCATTGTTTAGCAGTGCCTCTCCAACCCATAGACAAAGCACCGTAAATTGTTTTACGAACTTTATTAATCGCACGATCACGAACAGTTGCTAAATCAGGAATCATACCTACGATCCAAAACACTGATGAAACAGTTGCGTATGTTGATACAGCAAAAACGTCCCAAAGTAACGGCGATCTAAAATTCACCCACAAAGGACCACGTTGATTTGGATAAGGAAATAACCAAAAATCCAACCAAGGACGACCTGTATGAATAAGTGGGAATATACCTGCAGTTGCGACGGCAAAGACTGTCATAGCTTCTGCTGTACGAGCCACTGATGTTCTCCATTTTTGTCTGAATAAAAACAAAATTGCAGAAATGAGTGTCCCAGCGTGACCAATACCAACCCAGAAAACGAAAGTAATGATCATCGTTCCCCATGCGATCGGATGGTTAACACCTAACAATCCCATACCAGTTGAAACAACCATGGCAATTGTAATGATGTAAAATATAAATAAAGTTTTGGCAGAAAGAAATAAACCCATCCACTCTTTAGAAGGGACTCTCTCTATTGGAGCGCAGATATCATCTGTAACATCCTTAAGAGTTTTATTTCCTAGAACTAGCTGATTACGCTTAAGCATGTCCAGCTCCTTTCTTAGCAGGAGTTATTTGATCATTATTTTTAATTTTCGATTGATAGCGCACTGATGGTTTCGCGTACCATTCTTCTAAAAGTTCGTAAGATCTTGGCTCTTCTTTGAATGCTTTTGCAACACGTGAATTAGCATCATTTAAATCGCCAAATGTAATAGCCTGTGTTGGACATGCAGATTCACATGCAACTTTGATATCACCATCTTTTAGTGGACGATCTTCAGCACGAGCTTTATTTTTACCTTCTTTAATTCTTTGAACGCAGAAAGTACATTTCTCCATCACACCGCGTACGCGCACACCAACTTCTGGATTAAGAGCCATATGCATTGGTTTTTCGATCAATTTGGCATAGTTGAACCAGTTAAAACGACGAACTTTATAAGGGCAGTTATTTGAACAATATCGAGTTCCAACGCAACGGTTGTAAACCATTTCATTTAAGCCTTCATTACTATGCACAGTTGCAGCAACAGGACAAACAGTCTCACACGGAGCATTGTCACAATGTTGACACATCAATGGTTGAAACACAGTCTCAGCTGACTCAGGATTGCCCGTGTAATAACGATCAATTCTGATCCAATGCATTTCACGACCTTGCATCACATACTTTTTACCAACAACATGAATATTATTTTCAGATTGACACGCTGTCATACATGCTGAGCAACCAGTACATGTATTAAGATCAACAGCCATTCCCCATTTGTGACCGTTATACTGATGACCTGACCAAATAGACCACGTGTGATGTCTGTGAATGTTAGCATCCTTAGCTTTTTCAATATCTTTATTCGTAGCCGTCACTACGATTTGACGACCTTCCATTGAATCATGACCTTGCGTTGTAACAAGTTCATATTTTTGACCTGTTTTTTTAAGTTCAGCAGTTAAACCCGCAAACAAAACATCATCTTTATCAATTGTTACCAAAGTAAATGCATTATGACCTATGTCATTACCAACTTTACCTGCTTTAGTACGCCCGTATCCAACAGATATTGAAACAACACCGTCGTGCAAACCTGGCTGTATATGTAAAGGTAATATTAATGTTTTAGATCCAACCTTAACTTCAACCAAATCACCTTGTTTAGCTTTTAATGATTCAGCCAATTTTAATGATACTGAAGCATAGTTGTCCCAAACAATCTTAGTTACAGGGTCTGGCAACTCTTGTAACCACCCAACATTTGCAAGCGTTCCATCTCCAATATGAATTGTCGGATACAGAACGAGCTCTAATGTTGATTCAGATTTTTCACTTTTCTTAATCAATTTGAAGGCATCAACTTTAAAAGTACGAGCAGACGAAGAAGTTGTTTCTCCAACATAACCGGCTTGCAGTAAACCATTCCAAAAAGTTTCGAAATCCTGTCCCTTTGCTAGCTTAGGAGCCATTTCCTCTCTCCAGAAAGCTCTTAAATAGTCGTAATAAGTTTCATACTCCTGCAAACGTTTAGGTCCAACTTGTCCAATATATCCCCAAGTCATAAGCGATAAAGCAAAAGATCTTGTGTCGTACATTGTTCTAATAAGCGGTTGATGAATACCATAAACCCCTTGCGCAAACTCAGAATCACCCCATGTTTCAAGAGCATGATTATCTGTAGCCACAAAGTGCGCAAACGATGCCGTTTCATCCATTTTGTCACCAACGTAAACTACGTTATCGACTTTAGTAAGCGCCTCTTTAAAACCAAAATCTTCGCTTAAATTATATAATGGGTTTGATCTGTAAATAATTAAATTTTTAACAGATCCTGATTTCATTTTTTTAATCAGTGTTAAGAGCTGATCAAAAGATGCTGATAAATTTCTATTACCCGATCCTGCTAAAACAGTTTTACCATCATTACCAAGCAATGAATTCAAAAAGTTAACAGCAACTTGCAATTGTAAGCTATCTTTTGTTTTTGTTTGAATACCGCCAGCAACGACAATCGACTGTCCAGCATTTTTCCACAGATCAACGGCAACTTTTGCAAAAGCTTCAGCATTCAATCCTAATTTGTCAGCCACACCCTTGTAAGCTTGAACAACTGATTTAACTGCGTCGCTATTAGCATAGTCGGAATGCCCTGCTGAAATAATTTCCGCTATCAATCCTAAAACAATATCTAACTGTTGTGATGGTTTAATTCTAAATCTGATATCAGAGTTAGCACCTGTCAGTGAATATGTTGAGTCAAATGAAACTAACCGAGACATATTCGTGATATCACGACGACCGTTTGCAAATAATTTTGCCGAAGTTACAGCCGGACCCCAAGCACCTAAAAAGTCTGCATCAATCGACACAATCATTTTAGCTTTATCGTATCTGTACGAAGGAACAACTCCTTCGCCATAAGAAAGCCTTTGACCATTCCAAATATCATCTTGTGCAAGAGGTTCCCAAGTATAATGATCGGCGCCAAAACCTTTGCTAAAATCAGAAACAACAGCTCTGAGAGTTGGTGACGCCAAGTTCCCAGTCAAAATAGCAACACCACCTTTTTTAAGAGATTCAACAACTTTGTTGTCTAAATCTTCCCACGAAACGTTGACTGTTTCGTGGTTAGTGCGTTTTTCATTAAATAAATTACGAAATGGTTTTTGCAATCTCTCAGGATCATACAAACCTAACAAAGAAGCTTGCGCTCTTGAAGAAACAGCAGAACCATTTAATGGAAATGCTGGATTACCTTGAATGTGAACAGGTCGACCTTCACGAGATTTAACAAGTAAACCTAAACCTTCTTGACCATCAAAATATGTAGATGTGTACCAGTTAGATACTCCGATCGTAACCTCTTCTGGTTGTTTTGTATAAGGTACAATTTTTTGAACCGGTCTACGAATACAACCAGCCGCTGTCGTTAACGCAACAGAAGCCCCCATGAGTTTTAAAAACTCACGTCTTGCAACATGATCTTTTTCCGTACCTTCGTGAGCTGTTTCCTCTCTTAACGGCGAAGACATGAACTCAGTTTGTAAAGACTGTTGAAATTCAGGAGTGTTGTTGTATTCCTCGAAAGATTTCCAATATTGAGTGTTTCTTTCGATTTGCGGACGGCTGTTATTTTCAGATCTTTTTTCAGAATTATTTTCTAAATTTGACATAATATAATCTCTCTTAAGCCTAGTGATGACAAGTCGTACAGTTTAATGGCGCTTTATTTTCTGGTTGTCGGTGACAATTCACACACCAGCCCATTGACAAATCTGTATATTGATAAACCTTAGCCATTTTTTCAATTTCACCGTGACATGTTTGACAACTCACACCTTTAGTCACATGCGCTTGGTGATTAAACTGAACGTGATCTGGCAACATATGAACACGTACCCATTCAATAGTTTTACCTTCAGAATAAGCATCACGTAATTTTTTAATAGCATCAGGATCGTTTCGACCAGCAACTTGTTGGTGACAATTCATACACGTTGCCAAAGATGGAATATTTGAAGATTTCGATCTTTCAACTTGATTATGACAGTACTGACATTGAATTTTGTTTTTACCAACATGCAATTCATGAGAAAAAGCAATTGGCTGCTCTGGAGCGTAGCCTTTATTGTACCCAATACCCACTCTTTGCCCTCCATCAGGATTCTGAAATAAGCAACCAGTCGTAAAAAGGATCGCGATTAATAACAAAGAGCTCGCAAAAAATTGCTGAGATTTTTTCGTCATTGAGAACGAAACTAAAGTGTTATTTTCTGTTAAGACATTTTTTTGATGAATCGTTTTTGACAAAAAATATCTGAGGTATTTTCTGCCTTCGCTGAAAATTTTGAACATGACACTGCCTTTCTTTGTAAAATATTAAAAAGCAAAGACAATTAAATGTCACGAGGGAATTTGATAGTTAATTGAAAAACCACGAGAGAAATCAAGAAGTTGCATGCCTATCTAAAAGGCAAGAGTTGTAGCTCTACCGAACGACAGCTACAACTCAAAATACTCACTTAAGAACTTTTATGCTTAGACTCAGTCACTTTACGAACAGTAAACGCATATCCAACTAGCAAAATGTGCAGCAAAACAAAAATAGAAACGTACTCAACACCACCAGCTCCAAATCCATATGAGTGAAGCCCTGCGCCAAGAATATAGTTAACACCATACCAGGCCATAATAACAAGATTAAATGTCAAAACGCCTGAAACTAGCATACCAAAGTTCTGAATCCAATTTACGATTCGCGCATGTAGAATTATTATGTAACCCAACAAAGCAATTAAAGCCCACGTTTCTTTAGGATCCCAACCCCAAAATCGCCCCCAAGAATAATCAGCCCAAACACCACCTAAAATAATACCCGGAGCTAAAAATGCCACACCTATTTGCATAGCGCGATAAACACCTGTTGTTATTTTTTGAATCTGATCCTTATATTTTTCAGAATCGATCACATAATAAACCAAACCCATATCACCAAGACCAAAAGCCAACGCAAAGGCTGCATAAGAAATCGTAATTGTCATCACATGAACAATCAGCCAATAGTTACTGCGCAAAACAGCCTCTAGGGGTTGTATCCCTGGATCTAAAATAGCTGGAGCACTATCAGCTATAACCATTGAAACAAAACCAACAAGTACACCCGCTAATAATAGTGATTTAAACTTATAGATCTTCTCAAGAATCATAGCAAACAGCACCGACCCCCAAGACATCCACACAACTGTTTCATACATATTGGTCACAGGAGCTCTTTCTGCCAAATAAACTCTAAAAAGAAAGCCAGCTGTATGAATGATAAAACCAACCCATGTAAACGTCCAAACGACTGTCATGCCAGAAGATAAATTGCGTATCCAAATAAACAGCAGAGTGATAGCCGCTAAGAAATATAAAATATACGCCCAACGAAAAGGATGAATATCATAGTAAAAAACTTCAGCTCTGGTTTTACGACTAGCAGCATACGCATCACCGCTTATATCACGTATACTTTCCTCAAAGCGCAAAACCGCCTCATCCAAATTACGCGCAGCTTGCTCAACCTGACTTTGATCAGTTAAAGCACCAAGATACGTTGCAATAGACTGACTAACAGATATAAACAACTTCTGTTGCTCTTCCGGAACTTCAGAAATTGATAACCACGTATCTGAGTTCGGATTTGGCATAACCTTAAGCAGTCGCCCAGCTGTAAGTTCTCGAAAATAAATCATTTGATTTTGCAAACGCTGCAAAGCTTGAAAATAAGGAGTCATTTTTTCGCGACTGGCTCTCTTGTCTGCTAACTCTTGCATTAAGTTTTGAAACTTATCTGAGTCAAACAATTGAAGACTTGTAAAATATTTTTGATCTGAAGCTAAACCCAACTTCGTCTTAACATCCAAATGATTCACCTCAAAAAGCGGCCTTTTTAGCCACGATTCAGGAGACAACATCCACGTCATTACAACCAAGTGCGCCGGAGCATTTTCACCCGTCTCAGTCTTATAAGTCGATTTACCATAAATGATCTCTAAAACCTCTCGCGCAAATGTGTCGTAGGGCTTAACTCGACCCGCATCTTGTACCGGTAAATAGCGAATTGCATCACCAACAGTTGCGTAAACTTTCTCCGACAAGAAAAAAGTTAAACCCATTAAAACTAAAACAAAATACTTTTGAAAAATATAATTTTTTATCATAATTGCGCTGTCTTTCTTTTGCGTGTTTGAACAAATAACCAAATAATTCCAACTGATAAAATTAATGATCCTAAATATTTTATCCATCGACCGGGATCATAATTTACGGATAAAACTGTAGCTGTTGGTTCCCCAGTTCTTTCATCTTGATTATAACTTGCTTGGTAAAATGTATACCCACCAAATTTAAGTGGCTCATTCATAGCAATTTCTGCCTCAAGGGGTACAACGAGCTGGGGAGATTTAACTAAAACATGACTCGCATAACTTTTCGCTCTTTGAGTTCCTTCATACATGATCATCTCGAAATTTTTCAAGAACACAGGAAAACCTAAGTCAATACGACGATTTTGATAACTCACGAGATAAGCAGCATTTGAATCGAATAGTTTAATTACATCATTTAACAAAATCCATTGCGTTTTTTGCCCAAATCGAATTCTCACAGCAGAAGTTGTTAGTGGAGTTGATTTTTCAACCGGAACAACATCCCAATCCTCAACCGCTTGCGGGACATAATCCAACAAGCGAAGCTCTAAACCCATCCAATTTGTTTGTACAACATCACCAATTTTAATTTTACCAGATTTATACGGTTTGAGATCGGCAATTTTATAAAGATCAAACTGTATGTATTCATTGTCGATAGCATTAAAGTAAACCTCATTAGCTTCAAGCGCTCGCCGACCACTTTTAGCAACAACATGGCCAATGTAAAGCTTGAGCGGTCCTAAGTTAATATCTGCTGATTTGTTTTTTGACGGCTGAGTGAGGACTTCAACTTGTTTGACATTAGGGTTTTGTAATTGAAATTTAATTGAAGCGCCAGCGCTTTCATCTTGAGATTTCACTAATTTTTTACTTATACGCGCGTACTTTACATATTGATCTACAATGATTTTTTTATCACTCAAATCAACTTGAAACGGCTTTTGTTCTGTTGGCGGTTTTCTAAAAAAATCAACTTCTTGGTCGTAATATTTCGTGTAACGATCTCCATCCATGGTCGCATAAACAACAAAATCCGTCTGTCCAACAGATACATGATTGCTTTGCGAGTTAATATTAATAAGCATGTTACCATCAAGTCCGAATTTTTGCGTAACCCACCCACCAAAAATCAAAGTAATAATACCTAGGTGAACGAGCAAAAATGGGACGTGTTTATTTTTCCATGGCCAGCGATCAATCATGACCGCAGCTAAATTATACACAAGCAGTCCCATTGAAACATACATCATCCAGCTTCGATAAACGAGCTGCTGTGCTGCAAAGGCATCGTTATAGTACGATTCAACAATAGTTCCCCAAGTGATCAACAATGTAATCGCAACCATGACCGGAATGCCAAGATTAAATGATGTTGAAAAACGCCAGAATTTATTTACATATTTATTTTCAAATCGCATAAACTATATCTACTCTTGTCTTCTCAGTTTGGGTAGTTCCGATTTTATGTATCCGAGAGCCTTTTCAACTTTAATCTGTACATCAGTGTGCTGAGATAAAATACATTTAGATTCTTCGTTCATGTAAAGCATTCTGTTAAGTTCGACTTGAATAGCATGCTGACCTTGCAAAGGTTGACCGTATTGCTCAGTGACGCGACCACCAACATAAGGCCAATTATAACCGACCCTGAAACCCGCAGTAACATATGCCGCAATCACCAAATCACGAAACTCATTAGAACAACTTTTACCAAGCGAATCACTCACCACAATATCAGCTCTTAACTCCCCCGGATCTCGATGCTGAGAAGTACCTCGCGACGGCATTGAATGCGCATCTAAGTGATAAACATTTTTAAATTTTGCAAATCCACTTGAATATAATTTGCGCACCCCGCAATGAAAAGGATCATAGATGAGTTGCGTTAACTCTTCGTGCATATGCACAGACATTGGACTTTTCATCAACCGATGATTTTGTGTTGTGACAACCCAGTGATAACCGCGCGAATATTGACCTGATGAGTTTGAAGAATTCTGCACAGAATCACAATCAATATCAGATGGTATCCGATTTAAATCGACCGCATATCGATGCCACTCAGTTTTATGAAAAGGTATTTTGAGTTGTTTTAGAGCTGGCTCATAAATGCGATCGATGAATCGATCAACATCACACATGAGTATTTTTTCATCCAAACCTAAAAGCCATGAACACTGTTCTGGAACTCTTTCGCCCGAGTGAGGCATGGTCACGATAAATTCAAAATCATCAGATGAATAACCTTGTGAAGAACCTAACAGATCACCTTGATGCGCAGACTGAGTCATAAAACGCTCCTTAAGATCGTCATTATATTGCACTTGACTGAGGACTTAAGACAAGAGCTAACTATATATATGAAGATTTACACAAAAACAGGTGATCAAGGACAGACCAAATTGGTTGATGGAATTGTCGTTTCCAAGAGCAATTTACGAGTCAGTGCATATGGTACAGTTGACGAACTTAACTCCTACATTGGGCTAATTGTCAGCTTGTTGCAAGAAAACAACTATCTGGATATTAAATCTCAATTAACAGATATTCAAAATAATTTATTCGTCATTGGAAGCCTACTCGCTACCGAAAACTCTAAAGTTATTGAAAAATTACCAGGACTTACGACTCAACTGATCAACAACCTTGAATCAAGTATCGACGTTATGACTTCGCAATTACAACCTCTGAGAGAATTTATTTTACCGACCGGACATGTTTTAGCAGCCCATACCCACGTCGCTCGAACGATTTGCCGCAGAGCTGAAAGAACCAGCGTTGAAATATTCAATCAAAATATTAAGACTCATGATTTACACAATCAACTTGAACTATGCTTACAATATTTAAATCGATTGAGTGACTACCTTTTTACACTTGCTCGGTACTTTAATCACCTTCATCAAGTGCAGGATACTCCATGGAAGAAAAAATAATCCTTAGAGAATCTTCAATCGAAGACGCAGACAAACTTTCGCATTTCTTCTCTCAAATCCCTATTCAAGGTGAACTTGATGTCAAAATCAAGAGACAGGTTGATTTTTTCTCGCTTTATCGCCGACTCAATGTCAAGTATCGAAGTTTTTTGCTTGAAGACGAACTTAACATTTTAGGAACAGCTAGTTTTTTATTTTCCAATAACATTCTTGGATCAAAAACGACTAAAATTGCTTACGCTTGTGACCTCAGAATCGCGTCTGCCCGTAAAGCAATTCTTAACTGGTCTCGTCACTTCTTACCCAAACTTCAGCATCTGATTTTCCAGGAAAGAGTAGATCATTTTATCACCAGCATTAATTTAGACAACACTCAGGTCATCAACTCATTTATCAGAACGAAACAAAAAAGATCTCAAAAACCTTTTTATGAGCTTGTTCGTAAATTTAATCTTGTCACCATCCACGGCTTTTACCCCCTATACTTTAAAGTTAATCCTTCAATTAAAGTGAGCTATTTAGAGAAAACTGAACACGAAAAATTTATTAAATATATTGAATCAAAAATAGAAAAACTTGATCTTGTGCCTGAATTATTAAAAGAATCTGTGCAAAAATACATACAGGAATCACTTATTTATTCTTTTCGAAATTTTGTTGTGGCATATGACGAGCAGAACAATATCGTAGGAAGTTGTTACCCACTCAGCTCAACGCTCTTACAAGATTATTTTCCTTTAAAATACAACCAACAAGCTAACAATTTTCGTCAGTTTTTAAAACTAGCCGCATGGTTAAATATTGGACGTCGTCTGACGCGACCTTTTTCAAGATCACAAAAAGATGAAACACTTAATTTTCAATTTTTACATTTTTTATACTTTGAGCACCCAGATGTTTTAAAGAAGATGATTAAATTTACATTTAAAAATTCGCGACAAAACGATTTCTTAATTTATCCTGCCGAGCAAGATCGATTTACTTACCGTCCACCTAAAGGCACAATTCATACAGAAATGAATTACGCGCTATACGAAATTCGAACACCAGAATCTATCGAGAAATCAGAGAGCCCTTCGCTACGACACAAACTTCGTAAATCTTTGTGGTTAGATGGATTTTTGTTTTAATATTGTTAAGTTTAATTTAAGACCCTGATTATCAAAATCATATACAGCTATTTTTTGGTAATCTGCGACAAGTAAATTCCAATGAGTCGGATGGATAATTACAATCCCTTGTGGTTGAACTTCAGTAATAATTTTTTTTATGATTTTAACAGCCTCATCCGAATCTAATCTTTCACCGTAAGGAGGATTTGTAATCAAAATTGATTTTTTTCCATGCAGAGATTGAAAATCAAAAGACTTTGAATCTGCGTTAAAAAATGAAATTCTTTGCCCGAACATCTGAGGAAATTTGCGGTAAAAATGTTCCTTATTCACGCTGAGTTTTTTGAAAGTTTCAGGATCTTTTTCAATACCTAAAACTGAAAAACGACTGAGATCAGTAATTTTGAAGTTTTTTTTCCACGTTTCAGATTTCATTAAAGCAGGCCTATTAGCAAACCTTTCAAAAGCGTAAGAATGATCAAGAATTGGCAACTTAAAAGCCACAGCCTCAAACAACATCGTCCCTGATCCACAAAACGGATCGAAAAACGTAAACTGTGCATCTTTTTCAAATAAATCAAACTTTGCTTCATAAGATAATTGTAATATTTTGAAATAGACTTTAGCTGCCAAAGTTTCACGTATCGGCGCAACACCTTGCTCAATACGATAACCTCTTTTATGCAAATGTTGCCCACTGGTATCAATACTGATTGTTGCTTCGTCCTTGTAAATACGAATATACACTTGCAACATATCCTGTTTTTTTTCATCACCAATATTTTTAACGGATAGACCAAAAGATTTGTACGCTGTTTCAATAAGATTTCTCTCATGAAATAAGCGAGATTTACTCGCATCGACTTGAATTGAAAAAGCGTGCTCAGCAAAATACTCTTTAAAGTTGATTCTTTTTAATTCTTTTTCAAATTGATCAAAGTACCTAGCTGTGAATTTAGAAACACGCAAAAGAACTCTATTGGCTAATTTTGAAAATAAATTAATTTGATATCCTAAATGCTTTTCACAATTGATTTCTAAACCACCTATAATTTCACAATCAATAAATTCCGGTCTAGATCGCGTTGGCAAACCATCTAGATCAATCATTTGATGCCAAAACATTTCTATTTCAGATTTTAAATCTTGTTCCAAACCAGGCTGACAACTAACAAAAAAAATTGACATTAAAATCTCCAATAAAGATCAAAAAAACCGTAATAACCATCTGTTGGATCCAGCCTGAAATGCGTAATATCAGTTGAGTTAATCGAAAATTGAGCATGAAATCGATCATATATCCACACATAAGATATATAACCGCCTAATGATTTATTTTGAAAATTATAACTCGGACCAATAAGTATTCGATCCCAACTTGAAGTAATCAGTTCATAACCTGTTTGAAAAGTACTTGATGTTAAAGCTTTTATTGCAGAGGCATCAGCAGATCCATCCCATGTGATTAACGATAAACTTAGAAAAGTATGTGAAATTAAATTATCCGACGAAGTTGTATCCCAATAAAAATTCATATTTAAATTAGCCTGTTTTTCAGAAACCAATCGCACGAAACTTAGTCCAGTTGATAGCGTTGTAGATTCAGAGTCATAAAAGCGTGCACGAAAATTTGCATTGGGTCGACCAATTAAGTTGACAGGCACAAAAGTACCCACCGTTAACCAATCCATAGCCCCATAAGATAAGTTTCCGAGATAATTAACTAAAAATTCATCTTTAAATAAAACCTGAGCGGTATCGCCAATCGATAACCCTTGATAAACAAGTGGTCGATATTTCGAAGAAATATTTCTCTCACTACTTTTGACAAGTAAATCTGTTGTTCCAATAAAATCATCATTACTTGAAGATAAATCTAGTTTTTTTACGAGATCACCTTTTTGTATCATGTATTTCCGCGATTGCCTAAGAAGTTTAAGCTTAACCTCGTATTGCCCATAGCCAATGTTTTTAACATTTTGCACCTCAACAAATGCAAAAACACCTATCTTAGAATTTTGTGATACGATCGGCAGAATTTCACCAATTTCCCATCGTTGAGTTTCCGAAATGGCGACAAGTGTTTGTTCATTGACCACTTGCTGTATAATTGCACCTGCACTCGGTAAAAACTGCGACCAAGCCTTGCTCGTTAAAAATGTTGAAATAAACAAGATTAAGAACGAAACTTTGAACGTACTCACTCAACAATTAACTTTCTGGGATGCAAATTTAAGCATAATATTGACAACACCAACGCAAGTATACCAACACCGAATGCAAAAGCCAATCCCATTCGATCAGTTAGATATCCTACACCTAAATGCATACTGACAACAGAAAGACTTTGAAAACTCATCGCAAAAGCAATAAACGTTCGACTTTTATGTCCGGACGCTTCTGAAATATAACTCACACACAAAGGATAATAAGGCGCCATACCTAGACCAGCTAAAGCTAAAAAAAACGGATGAACTTTAAGACCTAAAAGAATCAACACAAGGGCAATTCCTAGAGATGCATTGAGTTGAGCTTTGAGCGAGATAGGTAATTTAATAAACGCAAATAAAACACGACCAATTAATAAAAATAAAAAGAAAAGGGTTACGTAACGAGATGATTGTTCAAGATTCATCTGAAAGTATGTTCGCATATAAAGAGCTAAGCGCGTTGAAACTAATATTTCCGCAACAACATAAAAGGCAAACATACCACCAATCAAAAGAAGGGCAAATTTTGAAGCTTTTTTAGAAACCGTCTCTTGATCAGTAGAGATAGCTTCTAAATGTTGATGCACAGTGAACTTTCGATCAGGTTGAATCAAAAATTGAAATACAAAAAACAATAAGGAAATCAGACCAGCTACAATAAAAGCGCCTCTCCAATCACCATAAATTGCTGTTGCATGCGATGCCAATATCGGAGCAAAAAAGCTAGATAATCCATACATGCCATGCAAGCCCGATAAAGCACGTGAACGAATTGACGGATCAACATTTTCTGAAACAAGAAGATTTTGCGAAACCCCCATAAAACCTATACTCAAACCTAAAACAAAACTTCCAATAAGGAGTAACAGAAAAGATGAAGCTTTCCCCATACTCATCAAACCAATCCCCATCAAAAAAACAGAAAGTAATAACAATGAGGATATTGAGAATTTTTTTAAATAAGGCGCAGATATCCAACTTCCGACAAAAGCAGCTGCTGAAGTTGTCGCAAAACTCCATGAACCTTGAGTGTTTGAAAGTTGAAATTGATTTAAAATTTCCGGAAATAAGGGCCCGCGGATATTATCAGCTAGCCCAAGGATAAATAAACTTAAAAATGAAAATAAGAGTGCCCAGTGCGATTGTTTTATTTTAATGGTCATTTTTTCGAGGCTAATACACTTTTTAAAACTTTGAAAGTAGAAATAATTGTTTTTCTGTCAACCTCTCCCTCAAAAGTAAATAGTCCATTAATTGCGCAAGTCACATAATTCATATCTTGAAGAACAGGCAATCGCCCTGTGTAAACCATAAAAATAAATGCCTCTCGGAATAAATCATCTTTAGTATAAAAATAACCACAGACATTAATAACTGAATCCCACTGGGCGACGGTCTCTTGAGCTTCTTTCTGTGCAAAATCCGCTACGAACGCTTTGAACCTAGGATATGACTGGCGAATTTCCGCTGGGTTAAACATCTGAAATTTATCGCGCGTATCATAGCGGCCATAAAGTGATTCAATATACATAATGAGCATCGAAAGGATTCTAATGTCAGCAGTTTCGATTCGTCCAACTTGAGTTGCATCATTTCGCGCGACTAACATCAAGTCATTGTAATAATCATGAAATTGAGCATCCGTTAGTGAATTCACATACACAGAATAATTTTTTAAATTAGAAAAGTAGATAGAATGCTTTTGTCTAAGTCGATTTTTGAAGCACTTTTCTTCAAGCCATGGATTTCCAAAAACATCCAGCTCACCACTTTTTAAACGACACCCAGCATCTTTCATATCACTGATAATCATATTTGTAATTTCACCACCACCTGACAAAAGCATGCTTACAAATTGCAAAGTTTCATAAAAATTTAATTGCTGATCGCCGTTTCCATAAGAAGTGAATAAATTTGCTTCTAAAAAGCTTTTAGCACCCGAGTTGATTTCACGTTTATCAAATAACTTAGTTTCTATGCCAAAATCACGAAAGTCCGCATACCACTGGATCATTCCAGATTCGGTTAAATAGCTTTTCTTCAGATTATATTGAGGATCTAAATTGCCCCATCCAATGAGTAACTCTCGACCTAACATTTTAGTGTACAGCGCTCGTGATAAATCTTCCCATCCAATAAGAGATTTATTAACATCTTTAGATAAAATCATTTTTTTATCGTTAAATAAAATAGAATACTCAGCCAAACTCTCGTCTCGCAACTCGAGCAAACCCTGAACAATTTGCGAAGGCAAGGCTTGATCAGAAAATTTACGATCAAGCATGTTGAATTTATAATTCAACACTTGCTGTTGTAAACTTTTAACACTCATTTTTGATGATTTTTTATAATCTAACGAATCGATAAATTTTTGAAAACCACGATAAATATAAAACTCACGTTTTAAATTTTTAATATGTATCTGCTTGAGATCAGTCAAACTTTCAACAGCAATATTTTTTTGATCATTAAAGATTCTAATCATGATTGTTTTGTAAAAAGCCATAAATGTCGGTTCTGAAACATCTAAAGGGAATACCTGACTTTTCAATACTTCAGATATAATTGGATCTATGTACTTTAACGGGATTTGTTTACGATTTACAAACTGAGGTGTGTTTTCCAAAGTTTCAATTAAATCTTCTACAAATTTAAAAACTCGATTTAATTGTTGCGAATTAGAAATTTCAAATTTCATATCCGTGTAAATTGCCTGAGCATAGAGTCGCCCTAGCTGTGTAAAGCTGTCTATAGCTTTAGCATAGTGCTCATTTGTTTTAAAAACTTCTTCACCAGCAATAAGTTTGATAACATTTTCAATGAGTTCAATTTGCTTTTGATCTTCTTCAGTTGTTGCAACGTTTAAACTAACAATAAGTTCTTTCAAATCCGTAATCGAATATTCTGAACGACCAATTTTAGACGATTTTAATAATGTCTTTAATGACATATTTAGCTGAGTAAAAGCTTGATCGACGGTTGCTTGATCGACGGTTGCTTGATCGAACACACCCTGCTTTTTACTTAACTTAAAAACCTGTGCATAAGGTGCTAGTTTTTTGATTTCAACATGAAGAACCTTGAGATACTCTTTCAACTGCCCTAATTCCACTTTTGTGACAGTAGCCACTTCGCCACCAAATAACGCTTTTTTCAAAATAAGAATATCTTCAGTAGCTTTTTGTGAAATAGCGGCATCTTTAAAAAATTTATCAAATATTTTAAAAAGTTCTTCACTTGTAAATGAATCTGGATTCTTACGTCCTTCTGCATTTTTTTGAAATAAATCAAGTGTCTTTTGTAAACATTGAAATGACTGGTCAATTTCAAGATCTGTTGTCTCAGAATTAAAAAGTTTTTCAAAAGATTTTTTGACTTCTTTCATGCACTCAATTTCTTGAGTTTTAATTTCCACAACATCTTGTGTTTTAGGTTTCCCTTTAAGAAATTCTCCACAACTTTGAAACATCAAAGATGCTATTATAACCCCAGTGATTTGTAATGATCGTTTTGGCAACAAAATTTTTTGAAAAGATGCATTCCTAAAAAACATAGATAACTCCTAGCCAAGCCTGATCTAAGTTGCGATAACTCGATACATTTGTTATTTCATCGTTTGTTTCAACAAGTAATAAATCAAAAATAAACTTCCATGGTCCTTTTATATCAACCAAATTCTTCCACTTAACAGATTTATATATATTTTTTTCGGCTTCGAGCCACTGAAATGTTGTTTTATATTTAATCTGAGGTGTTAATAATGATTTATATGTAATTTGTGCATAATATGCGTTGCGATACAAAAACATTTGCGACAAAGAACGCTTAAATTGACCAGAGTTAGGTCCCTCTTCGGCGACATCGCCGTCTTGATTAAATAAGCCTGCAAGTTCAAAAGTAAACGGATTCATTTTGTATGTTATATACGGCCCTAATGTTAAGTTACTTGCGTAAACTGGGCGATTATAAACTGATTCAAAATCAGGCTTTTCAGCATCAACAAATAAAGCCGAAATTCCAACATCACCCCAATTATCTTTGTATCCAATATCCCAATTATATATTTTTTCGTAATAGGTCTTAGGCTTAACATCAACACGAACACGGTCAGTAACAAGTACACCCTTCCATCCATAAGCTAATTGATGAGCTGGTTTATACATAGATGATAACAAACTATAAAAACCTGTTTTTTCACCATAGTGTATTTGCAGTCCATAACTAGGCTGAAATACGATATCAGCAATCTCAGGCTTTTGAATGTTGTAATCGATAGGCAACAACACACTCTGGAAGTATATATTTTGCGGAGGAGGCGCGAAATAAGGATTAGACGCAACAAATTGACCATCTTTGATCTCAAAGTTAGGTCCTTGATCCGGAATAAATACTGGGGACCCGTAGAAAGTAAACTTCCAATCACCTTTGTTATTTTCATAAAATATACCTGTTTGTCCCTGAGTTTCTGGCGCTAATGGATTAGCTCTAAATTCAGGTTGAAAAAAACCTAAATTCCATCTCTCATCAACATCAGACCAAAGCTGTTTGCGACGACCCACGTGAATAGCACTACTTTCATCAATAAAATACGAAAAGTACAGTTCGCGAACATTGAGCGTACTTAAAACTGGCGTTCCAATAGCATATTCACCGCGCAAGTTGATCTTAAATGTGTCTTTTTCTGCGTTATGACTTAAAAGTGATGCTCCAAAAAAGCCGAATTCTTTTTTATTGTTATCGAAATCTGGGCTTATAAAAGATAAGCCATAAGCCTCAACTTGCCCATTAATTTCTGCATGGAGAGATTGAGCTACCGTAACTACAATTAGCATAAATAAAAAGATCGATAAATTGTGCCATATTGAGACAATATTCATTTTTATTCTCATGCAAATAGACTCATCAAAAATCGTGCCTTTAATCTTGGCTTTTTTAGATTATCTATTCTAATATTAAGTATTTAAAATCAAAATATAGACAGCTGACATTTTTTGTAATTACACTGTTCACGTGAAGATTTTAGTTATCCGTTTTTCAAGTATAGGTGATTTAACCCAAGCACTCAGTATTCCGGCAGTGCTCCATGAACATTTCAATACGGACTCACAAAAAACATGCGAAGTTCATTTTTTAACACGATCTGATTTTTCAGAATTGTTAGATCATAATCCGTCAATTCAAAAAATCTGGACAGTTAATCGTTCCCAGGGTTTTAAGTCTTTGATGCAAACAATTCAAAAACTTAACCAAGAAAACTTTGATTTGATTTACGATGCTCATAACAACTTACGTTCTTTTTTTGTACGTAACTTTGTTTCAGCCAAGCAAGTCGTTGTCAAACCTATGGAACGCTGGAAGAGATTCTTGTTGCTTAACTTTAAAATCAATAAATTCGAAAAACCATTTTCAGGACAAAGAGATCTTCTTAAACCACTTGAAAAAATCGGTATACCATTTCAGCTTCCCAAAGCACCGCAAATTTTTTTGAGTGAAAGTGTCTTACAAAAAGTAAGATTGCTTTTGGAAAACTTAAATTTAAAACCCTCTGAATTTATTGTATTTGTACCAAGCGCTGCGTATCCACTTAAAAGATGGCCTATCGATCATTGGGTGAAGCTTGCCGAAATATATAAAAACACCAAAATTGTTGTTCTAGCTGGACCACAAGATCACTTTACTCAGGATTTAAATCACTTAACACACATTTATAACTTAACAGGCCAAACTTCTTTGATTGAATCTGCCGCGATAATTCAGTATGCTCAATTTGTTGTTACAAATGATACTGGTTTGTTACATTTTTCTGAACAGCTCGGTCAAAAAACAATTGCACTCATGGGGCCAGCTCCGTTTGGTTATCCATCTCGCACAACAACTCAGATACTAGAAATAGATTTACCTTGCAGGCCTTGTAGTAAGCATGGACAAGGACCATGTTCCAATAAAGAATACCAAAAGTGTCTGCGTGACATTACACCTAATGTTGTTCACCAACGCATACAGGCTAGGTTCAATAAATGAAAATTAGATTTCCCATATTGTTGATGCATACATTATACCTTATCTCTTCGATATTTATATTTGTATTAAGTTATCTTTTATACTTTTTATTACCAACAAAATTGAAAGCATGGGTTAAGCTTAAAACACAATTTTTGAAAAATGATTATCAGTCAGATTCTGAATACAAAACATATTGGTTCCATGCAGCCAGTGGAGAAATTGAATACGCAAAATCAACAATTCGAGAATTGCGAAAAATGCATAATAAAAACATCCGTATCGTGGTAACTTATTCATCGCCATCAGCCAATAAACTTTTTACCAACATTCAAGATCAAGTTGATGCTTTTATTCCCTTATGTTGGGATTTAGACATATTTAATAACATGCTTATTGAAAAAATTAAGCCGAACATTGTTATTTTTGCACGAACTGATTTTTGGCCAAGACTTATTTATAATCTCAAAAGACACAAAATACCTATGGTCGCCATTTCAGTATTTCCGTCAACAGGTCATTTAAATAATCTTTGGTATCAATATGTTTTAAGTCCATTTACGTTGGTTACATGTATTAATCCAGAAAGTCAGAAATACATGAAATCGATTTTAGCCAATACTCGTATCGAGTTCGTTCCTGATAATCGATTTGATCAAGTATCGCATAGACTTAATCATCCGCCCAAAATAAACTTCACGCATTCAATAAATTACAAGTTAATAACAATTGGTTCATCATGGCCAAACGACGAAAAAGTTATTCAGCCGATCGTTTCGGAGCTTAAAGAAAAGGGTTATAAAATAATCTGGGCCCCACACGAAAGCAAAAATTCGATCGGTTTGAAAAAAAAATTAAAGTCCGAATCTAATGATCTCAAAGTTTTATCTTTATCGGAAGTTAATGACCAAATTAACTGTAATGTAAATGATTTTGACATTCTCATTATTGATCAAATTGGTTATTTGGCCGATATTTATCGATACTCTTCAATCGCATTTATTGGTGGATCTTTTGTATCGAAGGTTCATTCTGTTATGGAAGCTCTCTGTGCTCAGAACTTAGTTATTATTGGCCCATTCTATAAAAACAACCCTGAAGCTGTTCATTTTATGAATTTAGGAGCAGTTAAAATTATTCAGTCATCTATCGATTTTATGGCCACAGTGGAACATTTTGAAGCTCATTCTGATCAGCTTAAAAATGTCATCAAATCAGAATTAAATCAGTTTATTGGTGGCACCGATAAAACTATTCAACTTTTAAGCGAAATTATATGAAATGTGCTGATTTTAAATAATTTAAATTTCTAATTCCATACCAACTTAACCTTTCACCATCGATAAGTTGCCCTTTAAATCCTGAGTTCATAAGCATAACAAAGTCTTTCTCAAAATGATAAGGCTCTGATGAAAATAAACAAGCATGCTTCCTGAGATTCTCTTCATCAATAATTGGATATTTCTCATGCTCATAAGCTCTACAACTTGGCAAAATCACGCCGATGTAGCTTAAGACATCACCGATAAATGTTTCTTTTGTCACAACCATATATGGTTTCTTCCAAATCACATACATCGGTAAACCAATTCGGAAATCGCTCAATTGACATTGACCATCCAAAGTTAATTGAGAAAACAATCTCTCAGCCCGATCTAACGAGACCGTTTCTCGACTGATAATCTCGAAATACTCTTCAGACCATTTTTTGAGATGTTCATTTTTAAAAAAATCACCTAAACGAGCAAGCTCGGTAGCACATGTTTGTAAATTCGTAACATGTGTTGAAATCCACTTTAGGCCAGCTTCATCACATTTTTGAACCATTTCTAACGTATTTTCTTCTCGATCAAAAAGTACGACGTCAGCATCCATTTGCAAGCAGATATCTATGTCCAAATTTTTAGTACCACCGACAATCGGTATTTGCTGAACTTTATGACTAGGATGTATGCAATATCGCGTGCGACCAACTACGCAAATTCCAGCTTCGATTAATGTTTCTGTCCATGATGGGACAAGACAAATGACTTTTATTTCCTGCGACATACCGTCTAATCGTGTCAAATTGATCATCATTGAGTCAAGGCACAGTTTGTGGCTAAATACATCTCTAGTGCTTTTATTCAATAAAGGAATTTACTATGCAAGATTTTTTTCCAATACGTCAAAGACCTGAGGTCGTAAAATTCAAAAAAGGTGATGTTCTTGTTTTATTTGGTGAACTTTTTAACCGTGGATACGCAAACGGTCTTGTCGAAGAGGCTGAAGCCCATGGTCTACAAGTCATTCGCGCAACCGTTGGTCGACGTGATGAACACAACCAACTACGACCGCTCAACAATGACGAAATTAAAAACATTCCACAACCTTTTATTAATGTCCCTCTTGAAGCAGGCTTTGACTTGGAAACTGATAGCCAAGGATTATCGCCGGTTGACTGCCTTAAAAGTGCAAAACTCAGCGATTGGCAAGATATTAAACTTTCAGAAAAATCCTTAATTGAATCACGAGAAAAAGGTCGCAAACGTTTTCGCGAAAGCACTCTGAGGTTTATTGATGAACTTGATCGTAAAATCGGTTCTTCACTTAAAGAAGGCAACCATATTCATTTTGCGCATTTAATGGCTGGTGGCGTACCAAGAGCCAAAATAGTTCTTCCTTTGATGAATCGTGTTTTTAAAGGTACCGGCGATCGCTTTTTAGCATCAACAGATTTTTGGAACAGTCAAATCGGTCGATTGCTTCAAATGAACTTTCATGAAGTGACTGCTGAAACTTACAATATTTTAATATCTGAATCGACAGCGTTCCGGCAAAAAATGGAAAAACAGAAAATCTCAGTATCCTATGTAGCATATGGTTACCATGGCACTGAAATTATCGTTAACGAAAAGTATCATTGGCAATCCTACGCTCCTTATTTGCAAGGATGGGCTAAAATTAATTTAGAAAACTATGCAAAAGATTGGGCTCAAAAAGGGGTACGCGCATGTGTTTATAATTGTCCTGAAATTTTGACAAATTCGTCTTCAATTTTTCAAGGTGTCGAAATCCCACTTTACAATTTAATCAGGTCTTTATTAAGAGAACAACCAGATCACCCGACTACACTTAAAGTTATTGCGGACTGCGAAGCAGTTCTCAAAGATAAGGCCATGATTCAAGAAATTTTTAAAGATGTTGATAACTTCGTCGTTTATTCTGAAAAAATTGGAACGAGCCAGTATGACAATTGGCCTCAACACTCGAACAAAGAGCAACTCGAAAAAGCACTAGTACTTTCTGAAAAAGTGATTGGATATCATAAAGATGAAAAACAACTGATGACAGCAGTCTTAAGTGAAATTATCTTTAAGTCATGTGGCTATATTATGCTTCACGATGGTTACAATCCTCAAAACCCTGTCGCATGGATTGGCCACGATGCTGTGAGCAAATGTCTTCAGTGATTTTCGTCACCGTATAGATATATATCAGCAATACGCAATAACGAGGGAGTATTAGAATCCGTATGGCAAAAAAACTGGCAATCACCGGAGGCCCGTCGGGCGGAAAAACTACATTAATTGATGCTCTTAAAAAAGAATTTGGAGCAAAAATTAAAATAGCACCAGAGGCGGCTTCAATACTTTATAAGGGTGGTTTTCCTCGCATAAAAAACTATTCGGGCTTTTATCATGCTCAATTAGCTATACTTGCAACACAAAGACAACTTGAAGATCTGCTTTGTGAAAACTACCCCGATGCATTGATTGTTTGCGATCGCGGTTCTTTAGATTCGCTTGCCTACTGGCCAGATAGCGAAGAACATTTTTTTCAAACTATTCAATCAAATAGAAACAAAGAACTTGCCAGATATGAATGGCTGCTCCATTTAGATACTGCGACAGAAATGGATTATGATACGACTAACCCTATTAGAACCGAATCATTTCACGAAGCTATGCTACTAAATGATAAAGTCAAAAAAAGTTGGGAGGGTCACCCCAACAGACAAATTATAACCGCTCAGCATGACTTTTTTACGAAAATGAAGACAGCAACTGAAATTGTTGCCGGTCTTTTAAAATCTATGGAGATATCAAAGAAATAAAATCTGCGCGTGGACCGTATTTTTCCGAAGGTTGCAATTCCTTTCGAATCTCATCTTGGTTTAAATCCTGCGTCCAAACCTGCGAAATTGTTTTAATTTTCACATTCGTCAATCGAATGTCTGATTGTGATAAATTAAGTAATCTTTCAGCAATTCTATCCGGCAAACCACCGCCGTACTGCACATGAAATTCACCAACAATAACGACAAAAACATGATCTTGGTGATTTTTTACAAAGTCAACAATCTGCCAAGCCATCGTGTCGTCCCAGATACTTTGTGCAGCAAAATAATTTTCAAGTTTATTTGCCGGGATATGACCATCTGACATTAAGTTGATAAAACGCTCACGGTAAGTATCACGCCCTAATGTAAATTGTGGGGGCATTAGATTTAATTGATCTTGTGTCAAAGAAGCTAAACCATTTTTAGAAACAGTCTGTGTTACCGATCGCGGCATATTAAGCCCTAAACCGAATTCGCCATCCGCCGACTGCGGGAATAGCAACTGAGGACTGTACAATCCAAAGTCGAATCCCGCCCATTTAACAGCTGATTTGAAATCCACTTCAGATAGAAGGCCCGAGCGATACTGTTGAATTAAATCTTGATCTGTATAATTTAAAAACTCTAAACCTACTGAAACCTTAAATCCTTTCGATCTAAGGGCATATAAAATGCTCATTTGCTGATCATGTATAGTTTTTTGACCATGATATTCTCCGATAATCAAAATCGTGCCAGGCTGAATTGATTCGATCATTTGATCCATACTTAGCATTTGAGATGTCTTTCCGTCGTAAATTTGGGCGTTTAGAGATGCGCAAGAGAAGAAAAAAAGAGAAAACGTCAAAAATATGTATTTTGTAAGCATAGAATTGTTATATTCGATTGACTCCGAGCTGTAAATCTTCTTATATATTTGTCTTGTTATTTTTTATATTAATTGTAGGAGCATCCCATGGCAAAAAAATCAGGTCGTATTATCGTTACTTTAGAGTGCACTGAAGCTAAAGCTGCAGGTAAGCCAGTTTCTCGTTATACAACGACTAAAAACAAAACTAAAACTCCAGGTCGTCTTGAGAAAAAGAAATACAATCCAAATTTGAAAAAACACACTGTACACAGAGAAACGAAGTAATCTCAATAGAGCTTGTTTTAAACAAGCTCTTTCAAGATGCTTAAACTCAGACTCTCAAACCTAAGATTAAATTTTTATGATTTTAACTGATAAAGAAATCTTAAGTTGTATGGATAAAGGGCTCATTAAACTCGAGCCCTTTAATATTTCATGCCTAGGAACAAACTCCTATGACGTTCATTTAGGTAAAACACTAGCAACATACAACAACGAAATACTCGACGCTAAATCTCACAATACAATTACAACTTTTGAAATACCTGAAGAAGGCTATGTTTTAATGCCTGATAAATTTTATTTAGGTGTTACCCAAGAGTACACTGAAACTCACGCTCATGTGCCCTTTTTAGAGGGTAAATCAAGCGTTGGCCGACTTGGTATAGATATCCACGCCACAGCTGGTAAAGGCGATGTGGGTTTTTGCAATTTCTGGACACTTGAAATTTCAGTAAAACAGCCCGTTCGTGTTTACGCAGGTATGCCAATCGGACAATTAATTTATTTCGTCGTTCAAGGTGACATTGAAAATTACTACAACAAAAAGTCGTCTGCGAAATATAATGACAAAAAACCGATTCCGGTTGAGTCAATGATGTTTAAAAACAAATTCTAATCGTTAAACGACCTAAGGAAATGTAAATTTTGGTACAGTCTTCGTGGGCCAAAATTTACAGATTAACATGTTATTATAATCCACGCTAAGGCACAGGTTTCGGTGCCGTGGCATCAGCGATAAAATTGAATATATCCCCAAGATCAAAGCGATTTGCTCGAACATCCCATCGTTTAGAATCAGTTAAGTATCCAGCCAAGATCAAATAATCCTTACCAGTTACAGGTGTTTTTTTATACTTTAACAGGTACATAAATACGCCAGGCATTTGTTCATCTGTGATTTTATCACCATTTTTAAAGTTCACGACAACACTCTTAATTATGGGTTTAAAAACCGGATAGGCTTTTAAAGCTTCATCAACTTCAAGTATTTTATTTTGATTCGTATCAAATCTTGAAAAAAGCATTTCAATATATTGAATAACATGCGGATAAAGATTGGCATCACTAAACTGAACCGTATTATTATCTTGAGGTACATGTCCCGCCGCTTTAAGCATGCTTAAATAAAACTTAAGATTGTTATCTTTAGTTTCTGTGGTTTTTAACGCTAAAAACTGAGGAAACCCTTGGTAACCATCAACAATATTAAAATACTGTTCAAGTAAACAATCTTGCGAAACGACAGTTTCAGGCTTAACGTCGCCTTCAAATCCAGGCAAACAAACGTCAACAACTTGACCTTCAATCATGCTCGCTCGGTTTAGCCCCGAGTAAATATGCAAAATCAAATCATGTAATTCTTCAAGACTAGCATATTCATCACCGTTAGAACTTGCTAAAAACAAATTAGATTCTCTAAATCGGCTCGAAATAAACGTCAAATTACTCTTTTGAACTAACTCTAACTCAATGAGTGCAGGTCGAATCTTATCAAAGCCAGCTTGAGCCTCAAGCAAGGTCACTCCTGCGAGTTCTTGAATACGATTTAAATCACTTGAAAAAGATCGAATTAAAATGCGCGAGAAAGATTTTGCAAAAATTGATCTTAAAATATCTTTTTGACTTGTAATCATTTCCGTATCTTCAAAAAAACGAATAAAATCTAATTCGTTAAAATGATAACTAAAACCACTCGCAGTTACACGTAACATTTCCTGCAAACTTAAAATTTCAGGCCCTGTTAGTTCAGTGTCGATTACTCTTTGTGATAAAATATCACGATACTTTATAAAAAGAATGTCATTCGCCTCAGTAATAGAATTAAAAACAGATCGTAGAGTTGATAGTACGTATTGAACCTCCTCAACTAAAATCTGAATAGCTTCTAAATTTAAACTGTTATGAACATCGCCATTTAAACGACTTTCAGGTCGTACGAGTATATTTTCAAAAAGGACATTCAAAATAACATCAAATCCAGAGATTGTCAGTTTTAGATCTTGGAAGATCACGGGTTTAGAAGAATAAAACAGACTTTGAAGCTCCAACTTAGAAAATACTTTTGATGGCTTTTCGAGTAGTATCTGAACAAGTTCTTTTTGGATTTTGTTAACTAAACCTTGCGCTCGATGAGCAAAATCTATGTCATGATATTCTATATTCTTAAGATAAAAATCATATTCTTGATAATTAAAATAAAATTGTGCACCAAGAAAAATAAACTTCCTGAGTTCATCTTGGTTTAAAATCGCACCTTGCTGACCATAAACTAAATACTTTGCAGATAATATCACTTGATACCACTGATCGTACTGATCTGGTATTTCAGTGTCCCTTATCAATCCCGAATTTAAAATATCTTTAATTAAACGCTGAGCAGAGAATAAAGAGTACGACCCTTCAATGTTTTGAAGAATACGATTAATCGTGGCCAACGTGACTAGTTCTTCTGAACGAAACTGTTCATACGGCAAATCCAGATCAAGTAAATCAATCTGGCGAAAAAGACCGACGATATCTTGTTCCGCAGATTTGACCTTAGCATGAATACGATAGAAATCGTCATAAGATACCGATTCGTAACTGAGTTTTTTCGCAAAATCTTTTTCAATGAATGGAGCAAAGACATTTTTCAAATTAATAACATCAACAGCAAAAGCATCATTAACTTTATATTGATTTGTAAATAGAAAAAAACTTTCAATAAGATATTGTAGTTCTTGAGCAGTAATTATGCGTGTTGCTTTTTCACTGAGCGTGTCACCCCAAAAAGACAAAACATCGTTCACAATCTGTAGAGTTATTTTAATTTGCTGCTGATTTATATTTTGAGAAACCTCAGAAACAAAATAATAATACTGATAAAATTGACGAATAAAAAATGTTACATTATTGGCTACTTTTATCCAATCAGTTGCAGAAGTTAAATCATCCCCACCTAAAAACCCAGTTTTATAGGCCACCGCTAAAGCTTTAGCGTGCGTCAATCGAGTAACAACTTCAGAATCTAATTCAGCAAAAATAGTTATTTGATGAATTAGCTCAACTAAATCAGAGATCCGATATTGTTCATTCCCATCAAACTGGTTAACAAGTGTTAAAATCAATTGTTCGGTATTTTCAATAGCTAAGGCGTACTTTTGTTCTTTATCCGAATCACTTAAATTCTGATGATCCCAGTTTAATTTTAAGAAATCAATATATGGAGTTAAGCGAACAAGTTGCGGTTTAATCTGCAAAAGTAAATTTGACAGGTTAAGAATTTCATTTTTAGTTAAATAATGGTCCGCGCCACCAACCAGGGTTTTTTTCAGTTTCAATATCTGCAGGATAAGATCCATCGATATCACTTGACCGTCGTTTAAGAAGTTAGAATCAACTATTTTTTTTATTTCATCCGGATAAAAACCATCACTTGAAGACCCTTTAACATTCTCTTTAAATGACACAAGAAGTTTAGAGTAACAATCAACTGCAAACTCAGCCTGATCAAAACTTGCATTTCCGTTAAAGTATATTCGCGTGTATTCTTTTGCGACCTTTAAACACTTTGAACTTTGTATTTCAACTTTAGCGTCGTTGAAAACTGGCTCATTTAATTTTAAGTGGCACCCAGTAAAAAAAATACATAATAATGTGAATTTTAAAGAAACTCTTTTTAATTGCCTAATAGACATAACTTAAACCTGCAAATAATCGATCAAAACTCTGTGCTTTAACCAAAAAATATTGAGAAGCTTGCTCATCGGTGGTTTGATATTTTGAACCAAGAATATCCATACCCACTTTTAATTGCGCTTCGCGCGATAGCTCATACTTAACATCAAAAGAAAATAGACTTCCTTTTTGCATATCATCATACGTATATGAAATTTGTGTTTCAATAGGTCGCTTGAAAATAAAATAAAATGCGTTACGCAAACCAATTTTAATTGGATTAAAATATTGTTGTCTGTTTTTAGACACTGTCACGAGATTAGGTGTGCCATCACTGTTAACGTCTTGAATTTGTCCACCCGTAAGCATAGCATACGTTATATAAACATTTTGTTGCATTTCATCGAAGCGGTATGGAAATTCATAACTAAGGCTATGGACAGTCATCGGTGCCACATCTTGAATCGACTGTTCAACAGAGGCCCTCAGACTATCGGGTTTGTCATAGATAAAAGAAAAGATAAATTGTCCAAATGGCAAAACAAAACGTGAATCAGAATAAAATTGGTGTGAATAATTCACAACAGGAGCTAATTTAACCTGACCTTGTATTTCAAGATCAGCATACGTTTCACGTGCAAGTACAATATTATGCATCGGTGCTCTTTTATAGCCGATCGAAAACAAATCGTAATACGTATTCAATGATGTTTGCAGTCCGAACCGATAGCCAGGGTTAAATACAACTTCGGAAATTTCGTAGTTTTTGATCTCATAATTTATTTCTTTTGTTTTATCATTAAAAACAAAATACCGTGGAGCTTGATTTGCCCATCTGTTTTGAGCGACTACACGACCGTTCTCAACAGATACTCCTGGATCTTGATTGGGCAGAAAAACAGGATAAAATCCGAAATACAATATTTGAGCGCCGGAAGCTCGCTCGTACTCGATACCAGTTAAACCCAGAGTTTCAAAATTAATGTGATCTTGCGAAAAATAAGGGTGAACGAGACCTAAATGTAAACGTTGATCAATCTGGCTTGTAAAATGAGTTGATCGCCCCAGGTAAACAACCTCATGCTTATCTTTTTCTTTAGCTATCCAATATTTTTGACTCAACTCTGGCACAGCAAAAGTTGAATTCTGCGTTTTACTGAGATCAGTTTGAAAAATTGATCGTAATGATAAATCTTTAAGACCTGTATTTTTATAAGCGACATTTAAACCAAAATGATTTTCTTGGTAGGGATTACCTTGTGAACGCTTTGAATCAAAAGCAGAATTATAATTGTACGATTCAAAATAAAAATTTGCAGACATATTTTTGCCGCTGACAGTAGACTGTTGTTCTATTTGAATTTGAGATTCACCCTGCGGCAATGTGCGAAACTTAAACTGATTTTCATCAATTGCAAAATCTGTATCGGCTAGTAAATTTTGGGAGAAATTTGTCAAAACTGAAGTGATACAAATGAGAGGCAGTTGTCTTAAAATGAAGTCTAAAATTGAAGCCATGGAGATTAACGTTTTCGGCAGTTTATACTCGAGCATATATTGAGAATATCTAACGTTTTAAGCCCATGAGTCAATGTTGTAGTGCAAAAACTCTATATAAATTCAGAAAGTGAGGTTAAATTCAACTAGTTTTCTTGAAAATTGGGCATATCGACGTAGAATAAAGCCTATTGATAAAACATTTATAAAGGAGTCACCATGGCAAATTCTCAAACTTATAATGAACAAGGACTTAATCAATTTTTAGAGAAAATGTGGACCGACTACTGTGAAATGAATCCTCAAGCTGATTTTATTTTTAAATCTTTAAAACAAAATAACACGCATGTCTTAAATGACCACATAGCACTTAGAACATTTAATCACAAAAAACTCGGTCTAAAATCGCTCAGTCAACACTTTGAAAAATACGGCTATATTGAAAAAGGAGAATATTTTTTTAAGGAAAAAAAACTCTATGCTAAACACTACGAAAATAAATTTGACAAAAATCAACCTAAGATATTTATTTCCGAACTCGAATGTGAAAAAATGTCTCCTTTTACACAGAAAATTATCAATTCAATAGTCGAACAAATCCCCACTGACATCTTACAAACTGAATCATTTATTTACAGTGGTCATCACTGGACAATTGATTATGAAACATATTCTAAACTAGCTGACGAGAGTGAATATGCTTCATGGGTCTATGCATTTGGCTTTAGACCCAACCACTTTACTGTCAACATTAATGCTCTTAATCAGTTTGATAAAATTGCAGACTTAAATACATACATCAAGTCATTAGGAATCAAGCTCAATGCTTCCGGTGGTGAAATAAAAGGCACGCCTGAAGAGCTTCTTGAACAAAGTTCAACAATGGCCGGAGAAATAACGGTAAAATTTCATGATGGCGAATATAAAATACCAGCTTGCTACTACGAATTTGCTAAACGCTACTGTTTGCCAGACGGCCAACTCTATCAAGGCTTTATTGCAAAATCAGCTGATAAAATATTTGAGAGTACAAATCGAATCAAATAAGAGAACGTCGTCTATGCAATTTTTTTAATAATTTCGTGCAGTGTCTCTTTGTCAGAATCTTGCTTCCAATGAGGCTGCGCTTGCAAAAATATTTTTACCAATTGAGAATCAAATTGCGTACCACTACAACGTTTAAGCTCAGCAAAGACAATTTCCTCAGGTAGACCTTTGCGATAAATTCTATTTTCTGTCATAGCATCAAATGTATCTACGATTAAAATAATTCGAGCGTACAAAGATATATCTTCACCGATAATTTTATCGGGATAACCTTCACCATCAATTCTTTCGTGATGCCCTCTTATTGCAGGTAGTAATTGCGCAAAAAAAGGATGTGTTGCCAGAGGTTTTACAATTTTTTCGCTCATAATCGAGTGATTTTTAATAATATCTAATTCTTTCGGATCGAGCCGGCCAGGCTTAAGAAGGACTTCTTTTTCAATCGAAATTTTCCCAATATCATGTAACAAACCGGCAAATTCTGATATCTTTTGTTCGTATTCGTTTAAGCCAATATCTCTGGCTAATTTTCGGGAATACTCACCAACACGAAGACAATGCTCATAGGTTGATGGCTCTACAGCTTTTAAACTTTCAAGAAGAGATCGCACTGAATCATGGGCCCAAGAAGGGATGTTACCCCAAATCAACTTACCTGACACAAACACTCCCCTTCTGGTGTTACAGATGTGATAAGTATTGCTTCGGAAAATAATCAACTGGACTTGAGTGTTGTTTCGAATAATCTCATAATGAGAATATGAAACATCTTCGAATTATTATTTTTTTATCTATTTTTTCGACAATTTCAAACACTCAAGCTCTAGCAACAATAATCAAAGTTAAAAAAACAAAAGGTCTTTCGGCTATTATTGAATCAAGCCTGCCTCTTGAGGAAGGTGTAACATATACGCTCGAAGTCGATAAATTAACTGAAGATCCGAATTTTTCAAAAAATACAAATCAACGCAAAAATTCATTATCTATTGGCGGACAATTTTCTTTTCTAAAGGGAACTAATACGCAAGAAAATCGATTTCAAATTGAAGGGCGTTATGGATGGACATCTGTAAACTATGATTACGGACCAGCATTGTTTTTTAATACCTATGATCTTGGTGCGGGATTTAATACTGAGTTTTATGTTGGTGGTTTTTTTGACTACAACCTAACACCACATCGGTCTCAAGACAGTTTTTATATTGGTCTAACTTCTCAATTAATGGCCGGAAATCTAAACTACTCGACTGGTGCCAGCTCTCAAATATATAAGCTTGATGCTGGCTGTTTTTTTAACTGGTTTATCATTCGCAATTCAACAGCGTTACGATTAGAGGGGCTGTATGAAATTAAACGCGTTAATTCTAGTGTTGCAACGACAGATATTACGGGTTTTCTCGGCAAGCTATTTGTTGTCTTTTATTATTAGCTATTAAAAACTGTAAGCAATCAAAACATCGGCAGTGACTGAACTTAAATTAGCTGATTCTCGGTAAACTTCTTTTTTACTTTCATCGTAAATCACTATATCTGCCGTTTGTAGCGAACGCGCTCCGAGACCAAGCTTAAGTTGCAATCTTTTTTCGTAAACCCATTGATAACCACCCGTAACAACCAATTGATTTGTCGTTGTATCTCCACTAAGTTTTAAATCAGAATAGTCCGATATAGCAGATCTTAATCGCCCCAATCGAGTGTTCAGATAAAATCCATCTGATGTGTTTACACCAGATAACATATAGTTTAACCCAAGATTGTACTCAAGATATGAAGTTTTGTAAGATTTTGCATCAGAAGTTGATTTTTCAGTGCTTGTTTGCTTAAAACCGTACACTACATCAGCGCCAACGGCAAATTGCTGATTAATAAAATATTCACCCTTGACCAATAAAAAACCAATCAATGCACGTAAAGGATCCGCTGACACTCTAAATTGATCATTTGGATATAAGCCCTTCACTTTTATTACGGAAGAGTTTTGCATTTCAGCTTTTTTCTTCATTTGCGCAGACAAGGTTGTTTGTGAAATAACTAAAATACCAATCAGAAAAACCATCCACTGCTTATTCATAAGAGCTCCTTTTTATATTTTAAAGAAAGCTATTTATAAAAGACGCATAAACTAAATTAAAGTTTTATTTAATCAAACAAGCTTTTTCATTCTTAAAGATAAATTAAATTCCTAAGTGTTCACAATTTTGACATCTCTTAAAAAACATCGTTATGCAGAAAGATCCAATAAGAAAGAAAAACAAAAAAGCCCGGACTTTGCCGGGCTTTTTTTAAAAGAAGATTCATTTGTACATCAGAAGCTTAAATTACCATTTAATATCATCTGTTGTGTAGCCGAGATCTTCAATTGCACCTTTATACATGCCTTTGATAAAATCTTGCGCTTGATCTGGTTTTAAACCTAACGCTGTAGCAGAACGATTTGTTAATTCACGAGCTTTTGCTTGTGCATCGGAAGAACCAGTTCGAAATGCATTAACTGCAGCTAAAGCATCATTAAACTGAACACCAAAAACTGTTTTAAATGTTTTATCCATGTCTGTCGATGTCACTTTACCACGCTCAGCACCCATAACAGCCCAAGAATTTAATGCTGATGCAACCGCAATAGCTTTTGACTGAGAAAGACCATACTGCTTAACTAGTTTATCAGCACCTAATTTTATAAGCTTTTTATTAGATTCTGAATTGATTGCTTTCGAATTAACATCAGTGGCTTTTCCAGCATTTTTATTATTGATCGCTTGACCATAATTTGAAGCTCCAGTTTCAGCACTGTATAAAACACCTTTATTGCCAAACCAGTAGTCTTTATTTGCAACGTTTTCCCAATATAAACCCGAAGTTCCAACTCCGATCGTTGAGCCACCAATGTAACCTGCAAATTGACTTACGTCTGCTGTGTATTGATAGTTACCTAAATCATCGTAAACAGCACCACGTCCAGATGAATCAAATTTAACAAACCATAAGTCATCCGAACCATAACCATATTGATTATAATCACCATCTTTAGAAACAGTTACTCTTTGCCCTGTTGAACGTAAAAATGTACAGCCTGGTGTTGGTTCAGTCGTACGACAAACATCACCGTAAACAGTTTTATACGGATACATTATTATATCACTAGAGTTATCATAATTAGAATTAGACGAAGAGCCGCCGCCGCCACCACCACATGATGATAACAAAGCAACAACACTTAATAAAACTAAAGCGTTTAATTTAGATGATTTTTTCATTTTTCCCCCGTTTGTATTAATCGTGGTTCGATTAAAAGTTACAATTACTGTCACTTAATACAAAACGGAGGCCAATTATTTTGGATTCACTTTGACCCCAAAAATCAGTTATGGGGAACACTAACCCTTTAAAATGCTTATAAAATAACAGAACTAACCATAGACTGCCGGTCAAATAGAACAATTAAATTGTGCCGGTGTCATTTAGACTAGACTCGGTTTAAAGTCATTTCAAAATTAATAACTCAAATTTAATCTCATGATTCTATCGCCACAATAATAATCCATCGAATAACCATTATCTGCGCGATAAACAGGAGCGTCCTGTGGTCTACACCCCTTAGGGGCTTGCATGCGAACACGCGCAGGAGAAACGATTTCTCGAATAACTGTTTTTTTACCTTGATTATTGGTGCGAGTTTCAAAATAGGGAATAATCATTTTAACTCCACGATTTAAACCTGCGCCCTCAGTAGTAAATAACGCTGGATACTTTTCATGGTTGAGTTTTGATTGTAATGTAATCGGAAATTGTAAATCAGCAATCAAATCATCGCCAATAAAAGTATACTTATTCAAACTTCTCTGAACAGCAGTATTTGATTTAAAATCATGATACTCAATTTCAGAGTTTGTAATCAAAAAAATTCCACGTTGACGCTCACCCAAGTAGGCTGATCGCACACGCAAAGGATTATCAAAAATTGTATTCATAGAAGAAAGTATTTGATCATAAATTTTATGATTTTTAAAATCGATCATTGTAACTCGCTGCCTTTGGTGAGTTTCGTTGCCGAACCAATATGTTCCTCGGTACTCATCCTCTGAATTCACTAAGTTTAAAATTTTATCAACTCGTGTGTCGATTAAATTTCTATAATTTTTATTTACTGAAATATTATCAAGTTTTTGCATATTCGTAACCTGCGAATTTTGAATATAAGCTAAGTAAAAATCACTTCTATAATCCTGTTTAATTTCAGTTCCAAAATTTTTGGCAATTAAAATTGGCAATTGTCCGGTTTGTACTTGACGAGCAGTTGGCTGTATAACATCAACTATTCGATAATCAGCACTTGCAGGGTCAATCGTTCTTAAAATAAATTTTTCATCTAAATAATAAAAATGTATTCCCACTTTACCGGTATTTGCTTTGGCATTAATATCAGTTGCCATCAAATCCAAAACATCCCATTTTTTAATGACAGGTAAACCTTCACCAACCCAAGCTGGACGTAAAACATGACCAACCTTTAACCAATAATACTGCAATGGAATCAATGCCCGAGTGTCATAAAACACAGCTTTTTGTCGTAAACGTAAATTATTATCAAAAATATAAAAACTCATTGTGTAGTCGCCAGCCCCAGTTGCGGCTTGGCCTGATTTAAAATCTAAAAAAACAAGAACATATTCCGATTGCCCATCAAAATCGATATCCATACGGATTCTTTGTTGTAAACGACGTTTTTTCATATCGCCAGTCATTGGAATTCGAATAGTTCTTTCAACGTTATAACTTTGATTTGCAAATCGAACCAGTGCAACATCAACAGAATCTTCGTTGTTTCTATAAGCGAGGTAATCTTTGTTATTAATAGCTTTGTCGTAAACTTCATCTACTAATAGCAACTTCATGCCTTGCTCAATTTTACCATTCATTGGATAAATTGTCAGGTCAGTTCCAGTTGAATCTTTTTGAAAACGAAAAAATACTTCAGCTCTTGTCTCAAAATCATAGTTTTTCTTATGACCTACAAACGAACTCACAATAAAATTTAAATCACTAGGCAATTTTGACAAACTCGCATCGACCTGATCTTTAATTTTTAAATGGACTTCTAAGATGCGTTCTTCACCTTGGTCCCAAATACCATCATCACCATCAAGAGGCAGAAGTTTATAGCCAATGACATCAGGATAAATACTTAATTCACTTTTAGGTTGTATTTTAAAAGCGACTTCATTAACTGCGACAGATTGCCAAAAGTTTTTAACTTTAAATTGGAATTTCAAATCAGAAGATTTTCTATCCCAATCAATCATAGCTGTTTCTTTATCTGAATTTAATATCAAAGGTTGTTCTTCAATGGCCATAGATCGCTTTTCATCAATCTGCCCTGATAAAACGTATCTTTCATAAGATTGCCTAGGAGAAACCTGTACCGGTTGCGTTTGTAATGGCCCAACGATAACTGGCAATGCTGGTAAAATTGGTCGAGCACCAAGAATTAACCGTGGATAAATTTCATCTGGCATGATTCCTCGAGAAAGCATATCTGCGATGACACCAGCAACCAACGGCGAAGCCTGTGATGTTCCAGATAGCTCATCCATACCTGCCAATCCCGGAATTCGAATTGAACGTCTATTCATAGGTATAGTTGATCGAATAGAAACGCCAGGAGCTGCTATATCAACGCCATAACCAAAATTTGAAAAATAGGCCATAGCTCCGTCAGGTCGCGTAGCACCAACACAAATGACACCAGCGTACTGACACGGACGTAATAAGGCTTGTGTTGAATCATTACCAGCGGCTGCAACAACTAATATACCCTGTGCTTGAGCCTCTGCAATTGCATCTCGCATAATTTGCGAATCAACACCATCTGGCCAGCCGATAGATAAATTAATCACATCTGCCCGCGCATTGATAGCATAAATAATACCACGAGCAACCCGTTCAGCTAAACTATCTGGATTTGTAATACCACCACGTCCATTGTTTTCGCTGGGAGACAAATCAATACTAAATGGCTTAATTGGTTGATTAGGGGCATTGTTGATAACCTGAACAGGAATTATTTCAATTTGTTCGCTAATTGAAGCAATTAATCCGGCAACATGTGTTCCATGTCCAATTTCATCACTAAATTGCGGAGTCCCAATTATACCATCAGGAGTATTCTTGTCAGAATTTAAACTCCAACCATAACAATCAGCTGGATAACCATTGCCATCTTCATCCACGCCGTTCTGACCAACAGTCATATACTTTTCAAAACATGCATTCGCATCTGTATTTTCTTCTTTAAGACATGTATTATACTGGTCAAGTATTTTGCACTCAGTTTCGTTACGAGCAATACGCTTAAATAAATATGGATGAGTAACATCAACGCCGGTGTCTAAAACGGCGACTCGTACTTTTCGACCGATTTCGGGCGATCGCAATGGTGGCAACAGTTGTAAATCTTGATTTTCAACACGTTGCAAATGATATTGCTGCAAAGGATTGAGATCAATCGCGATAAGATTTTCTTTTGTTTTTTTTGCTGAGTCGATTTTGTTTTTTAATTGCCAACTGCTTTTGAATAAATTTTGATAAAGATCTTGATTATCAGCAAGATTTAATGATTGAGAATAGGTGTTCAATGCAATAACTTGCAATATGAAGACTGATGAAATAGTTTTTAAAATATTATTTTTCATGTTCATACCCTTTAATTAAAACTCGCATTAGACTTATCAAGCTCGATTGGACTTAATCCGGTTTTATCAGCTATCACACTCATCAATCCATTTGAGTAAGGATGCTGCGAAGCTGGAACACCTAAAGATCGACTTGTGTAAGCACCTTGATCAGCATTTTCATCACCAACACGAAAACCGACTACGTTCACATAGTAAATGTAGTTCTCTTGACCAATTGCTTTTAATAAAACATAAGTAGGAATATTTTTTTCAAGTGCGTAAATAAGTTCAGCCATCCACTGGTTTTGTTTTTTTAATGAGCCTTTAGGAAATTTACGCGCAATCGATATTATTTCATCAACCCATGAATCTAAACATTCATAGTAAACGCCATTTAGCCATGTACCTGAAACTAATTGCTGTGGATGTTGCTTACTGGCCTTATTTTTCTGACATTGTTCATTATACAAAGCTCTTCCAACTTCTTCATTCCCTGCACCCATGAGCGACATCAGGTTTTTAAAAATAACTTTATCTTTAGGGTCCGCTTTATGTGACGAGCCAACTTGAGATAATTTCTGAAACAAACGGCTTAAGAATTTCGCTTTTTCAATGTGCTCATCATGCACATCAGGATTAATAACTAAATCTTTAATTAAATTAATAGCTGATGGCAATAATGAAATATTTTCGCTGATGCGGAAAAAATCAATTTTGTCTACATTATAAAAAATATGATCAGGAAAAAACTTTTCATTTTCAAATTCAGTGCCTTTAAATCGATTTTGAATTTTCTGGATAATACTATCGAGTTCTTTTTTTGAAATCGACCAACCACCCCAAACATTTTGTATAACAGCAACTGAAGGTAATGCCCCAGGCCGTTGCCTAGTTAACTCTGAATCAGCTCGAACAATATGCCACTGAGCTCGTCCATATGGCATGTTAGCCGCATTGCCACTATTTTTGGATAACTGAGGCGCGTACTCCTTTAAAAGTTTAGATGTTACTCCGTCAACAACACTCAAACCGAAACCTAAATAATCACGACCAGACATCTCCCCAATTTTGTAAGTTGCTATTGTTAAATCTTCATTTTTAACACTGCCATATTGATCTTCATCAGTGACTGTCTGAGGAATTTCATTTCCATTTTCATCATACTCAGTTAGTGTTACAGTTTGAGATGGTGTTTTGTACGAATCTGCCGGGTTGACGAGTTTAGCTTTTCGCAAAGTCATTGTATGACCCTCGCGCATTTTGGAAGCGCGTAACCATAACAATTTAACTTTAGTTTCATCAGTTAATAAATTATGACGAATATTAGTTTTTTGGTTTTGAAAATACGCATCTAGTTTTTCAGAATCAGAAGAAAAAATTAAAGCTCTCATTGCACCGGCTAGTTTACCAGAAAATTGTCTTTGTTGATCTAGCATTTTTTCTTCGTCTGAACCTGGATCAACTTTTATTTCACCTTTGTCAGCTTTACCAATCAAATCAAAATTATATTTTAAGTCATAAGCTTGAGTAATAATATCACTTAAATTAGTAGTGTTTGAAATTTTTAGTAAATTAATGAAATAATTCGCATCAAATGAAAAATCTAATATTCCTGATTTCTGCGAGCGAATATAAATTTGAAAACCATTAACCGTACGGGTAATTTGTGTTTGAGCAACAATCACCCCAGTTCCATTGGCATTAAAACTAAAAGTTGGTACTGTTTTACCTGTAAATCCAATGAGATTATCTAAACCAACTGTTGAACCTAATCGAGGGTTAACTCCAAATGAATCTGTTATAGTAAACACTTCGCCTGGCTTTAAAGCTTGGATGAATTCAGTCAATTGCCCATTTTTTAACGGACTGGCCAGCTGTTTCAATTTACTCGGTACTATAATATCTTTCCACGGAATAGTTTGAGTTTCATCCATGCTTTCAATAGGATGCACATGTGTGTAGTCACGAGAATAAAAACCATTAACACCTCTGAAGTGATTAAAACCAGAAATATCATGTAAAATGTTAAAAACGCCAACTCCGACACTCAAACTTATCGTATCAACTAACTGAACAGTAGCTTGGCTTCCATAAAATGTTCCTGTTGTAACAAGTCTTGCTGCAGAAAAATTAATCCCGGCTTGACGGCCTGTTGTATGTCCAAATGGTGCATACCCGCGATCAGTTAACTTAAAACCGTCTAATTTGGATTGTGTTTTGAGTGATAACAGTTTTTTATTTAACTCGTTGTTAGCAACACCAATTGCCGCTGACTGGGCTTCAATTTTCAAATATTTAAGAATATCACCTGGCTTAAATGGTGATGTTCTTTGGCCGTGCGAAAATCTTTGCGGATAACCTGGTATATACTCTGTTGTAACCTTACCGTCTTTAACGTAACCATCATCAGATGTATATTTCAAATTCGGTATTGTATTTTTAAAAAGAACCTGTGTATTTTGATAAACAGGTTTTCTAAACAAACCTGTTATAGAATTATAAAAAGAATCAGTCTTTTCATCAAAAAAAACTTCAATGCAATCTTTAGTTCTCAACAACACTTTAGCTTTAACTAACTGTTTTAGTGATGGATGTAATTTTGATGCATCTATAATTTCATCCCAGTCTTGATCTGTTAATTGTGTTACTCGGCGCAATGCCCATTTAACATCTGTATGATCAGTATCTTGAAAATAACCAGAAAAAGGATAACTCATGTAGGCTATCCCATCACGTATAGTGGCACATTCTGTCGAAAAGCGGTTTAAACTTTCACCTATATCAGCAATGACAAATGGAACGATCAATGATCGATAAGCTCGAGATTGTGAAAAATAAGGAATTAAACTACCTGTTGCAGGCACTAAACCATCAAATAAACTCGGCACTTCTGGGTTCATCTTTTCTAAGTAAACACCATGTACATAAAGCGATTTATCATCGATATGCGATAAATATTCATTGGGTTTTTTATCAGTTTTAAATGGAGTTATAGACAAACAATCAATGGCCACTTCGCTGGGTCCAGTTTCACAGAATGCAGAATTAATAAAATTTTCTTTTTCAATTTTTGATTCAAAATTAAGTTTTAGTTTTGAATAGTATTTCGGGGATTCTTGATAATATCCAAGTTTACGCAGCAATGCAGAACGCAATAAGGATGCATGAATTTGTTGTCCTAATGTTAGGACATATCTTTGAGTATTTTCAGAAGCTTTAACCGAACTGGGTTTAACGAGAATTGAATAAAAACCTAAATCTCGGTTTGCCCCCATATCTGCATCATAATCAACACCAACATCAAAATTGGGCATTGTTTTATGTAAACCTTCATCAACCGCAGACAGTTTTTTATTGCTCCACTTAGTTCGAGAGTGTTTTCGATTAGCATAGTTTTGCCAGTATTTGTTTTCAACTGGCTGAAGTTTTGACAGATCGTAACCTTCTGAAAACAGACGTGTTAAGTCAGCAATTGAAAGTTCATGTCCTTTGTCGGACAATAAGTCTTGAGCAGGTTTTGTAAACGTTTTCAATGGGATACGAACAACGCTAGAATCAGCAAAGACAGCATCAGATAGAAAAATGATACTCAGAAAACCTGCAATGACATAACGATTCAATTTCATACTTAACCTCGATAAACTAAGTTAAAGCGAACCACAGGCCAAATTGATGTCTCAAAGCGAGACACGAAGGTTATTCTATAAATGTTGATTTTGTTTTTTGGGGTTGCGCGAAAAGTGGGGTTTCGCCATAAGAACTAAATAGTGATAGAAGTGATTTATCACGTTTAGATTTCATTTGTTCTTCAAACGAATTATCAAAATTATGACCCAAAAACACAAAAGCAAAAATCCCACTCTGTGTCGATGCTAATCCAGCTAAATTTAATGTCGGAACTTCAAAGAGCCGCCCTGTTTTTAAGACAACAGAATGGTTGACGACGACAGATTGTGAATCAAATGTCCCTTGATCATAATCAGGCATTAATAGTAAATCACCAAGATTAACGTTATAATCATCTGCTTTTATTTTGATATAATGTAATGCTTTAATAAGCGATCGACACGTTGTCTTATTGTCATAACGTCGACCATCGACATAAGTTGGCAAACCAGATCCTGAAAACATGATCAGCTGATCAGATTTTATTTTTAAAGTTTGGCTTTGAAAACGATAGAATTCTTCAAAACCGCCAAGTTTTTTAAATAGTGTATCAGAAATATAATTATTTGAATTAACATTTAACTCTTTCAGGTATTCATTTATTCGCGAAGAGTGTACTATAATCTCTTGATCGAATTGGTCTGGTTCAGTATCTGACACTCCAACTGTGTCTGTTTTAAATTCAGTTACAATAGGCAAATTCTTTCGCGACAGATTAACGAATTGATTTAACTCATCTCTTGCAAACTGCGTTTGTGGCCCCCAATTTTGAGAATTAAATATAAGTTTAAAGTTTTTAATCGTTTCCGATAAAGATATTGGAACTTGATCAAGTTCAATGCTTGGATTATTCAACACTGATAAGAATATTCGCGTCTGAGGAGAAATCGTCAGATGTCGTATTTGTCTGACTCCTTGCATGCGCAAAATAGACATGATGTATAAAGCTTTTTGAATATTATAAATAGGATCACCATCAGAATCTAAAAAGACATCGGCTACTTGATCTGTAACATATTTTAATTTAAGTCTATGTGAAAATTGGTACTCTAACCCAAGTTTGTGTATAACAAATGCTGTTAAATAGATCTTTGATAATGAAGCTGCTGGATGCAAAGTCTGATCATCTACAGAACTATACTGCATAATTTTACTATTTTTTTCGTAAAGTGTTAAATTAGCTTCACAGTAGGAAACTGTAGGATCAGAAACAAAAGGTAGCTTTCGATATGAATCAATTTTAGACTGGTCAAATTTAATTATTTTTTCGCTGATGGGATCTACTAAATGAACTGCATTAGAATCAGATGGCTGACAACCAAATAGCAACATCGATAATGCTAAAAAAGATAAAATCTTGATCATATTGACGATTCTTTTTCTATTTGTAATGAAATTAAGACAAGAACTTCTGTAAGAGTTGAAAATTATTTATGTTTTTTTTGACTTTAAGGAGAACTAAATGAAATATATGGCTTTTGAATACGAGGCTAATATGTCTAGAATAATTTACAATTATAAAATTGATAAAATACTTGATCATACCAAACAAATTCGTGAGCTCTATTTAACGCTAACAAGTCATGAAGAATTCAAATTCAAAGCTGGTCAATTTGTTATGCTTCATGTTCCACAATTCAACGATGCTGGCGAAGCCATTAAACCTGCCCTTCGTGCTTATTCAATTGCAACGACTGAACACAATAAACGCCAATTTCGTCTAATATTCAAATATGTTGAAAATGGCGTAGCCTCAAAATACGTTTGGGGATTAAAAGGCGATGAAGTTCTCAATTTTACAGGACCATTTGGTAAAGTGTTTTTTCAAGAGCCACCAACAGAACAGATTGTATTTTTAAATACAGGTAGCGGGTTATCACAACACTTTTGCTTTTTAGAATCAAAAATGCAGCAATACCCAAACTTAAAATACAAACTTTATTTCGGACTACGTTACGAAGAAGATATATATTACCGCGAAGAACTTGAACAACTTAAAAAATCTTTACCTCATTTTGAGTATCATTATGTTTTAAGTCGTCCGACAGAAAAATGGTCAGGTAAAAAAGGCTATATTCAAAATTTTTTGAGTGAAACCAATTACAAAGAACTCCCAACAACTTTTTACATGTGCGGAAATGGCGCTATGATTAAAGATGTTAAGCATCAATTAATCGAAATAGATGGATTCGATAAATCTAAAATTTGGTCTGAAGCTTTTGATTAGTCAGTAATTCTAAATGAAAAAAGCACTTCAGGGTATTCCCCTTTACCACAAAGCAGTTATTGAACTTATTCTCGCGGGAGCCATCTGGGGCGTTTCGTTTACTTTGGTCAAGTGGGCATTACAAGATTTTTCAACTTCTACATTAATGTTCTGGCGATTTTTATTGGCTATTGTTCTTGGTGAATCATTAATGTTTTTATTTAGACGCGAAGAGTATAAAAATTCATTTTCTGATCTGTGGACAGCTTTACCAGCTGGCGTGACCTTAGGACTTACACTTATTTTTCAAACTCATGGTTTAAATTATACCACAGCGACAAATTCTAGCTTTATAACAACTTTATATGTTGTCATGATTCCGATAGCTTCATTTTATTTTTTTAAAACTAAACTTGAATTCATCCATATCGCACTTAGTTTTTTAGCATTTTTTGGCATGGGTTTACTGCTCGACATTTATCATAACAATTCTAATTTCAATTACGGCGATATATTAACTCTAGGCTCTGCTGTAGCTGCAACATTTCAAATTTTATTTGTCGGTATCGGCGCTCGTAAAATGAAAAATGCATTTAGATTTAATATTTTTCAAACTTTTTGGTGTTGGTTAACCGTTATACCGTTTTTAATTTATGAAATTATTTTTAAGAATATCAAAATAATTCCTGATCAATACTCAATGACATCTATTGGATCAATCGTAGGACTTGCGATTTTCGTTAGTTTATTAGCATTTTATTTGCAAATTAAATCGCAAAAAATACTCTCAACGACCACGGCAAGTATGCTTTGCTTACTTGAAGCGCCTTATTCATTTATATTCGCAAGTGTTTTTTTAAATGAACGTCTGACACCAATACAATTCTTAGGTGCGGGCATTATTATGCTAAGCTCTATTTTGTCGGTCTATGTAGAGCGACCACAAAACTGATAAAGCCAAAATTGCAGCGCCCGTTAAACCAGTCATCCATTCCGGTATGTGAAAAAAATAATCTAGCAACATCATCAATGCCAATGCTCCGAGTGCATAAAATGCACCATGCTCTAAAAAGCGAATTTGACTAAGTGTTTCTTTCTCTACAAGATACAAGGTCAAACTACGCACAAAAAATGCACCAATACTTAAACCAATCATAATTTGAACTAAACTTTGGGTAATTGCAAATGCGCCAATCACACCATCGAAACTAAATGAGGCATCTAGAATTTCAAGATACAAAAACATCCCAAAACCAGCACTCATCATAGTTGATTGCGAACTGTTAACTAACTCACGCGTCTCTAACCACTCCGAAAAGCTATGAACAAGCATATAAGTAATAATGCCCCATAATCCTGGAACAATAAATCTAATTTGATCCGCAGATTCCATTAAAGAAGCTATCGCTAACAGTGTGACTAAAGCAGTTACAATTTCAATACCTTTATATTGAGATACAACAACAAGTGGCTTTTCGATGAATGTTACCCAGTGATCTTCTTTATCTTCATTAATAAAAAAATGAAGAAACACCATATAAAGAAACATGCCACCAAAAGACGAAACTGTTAAATGAGATGACGTCATGAGTTTAGCATATTCGCCAGGATTTTGAATGGACAACATAAATGCTTCTATAGGATTAATATGTGCAACAACTGCGACTATAATCAGTGGAAACACCAAGCGCATTCCGAAGACTGCAATCAATATACCCCAAGTTAAGAATCTTCTCTTCCAAACTTCGTCCATTTTACGAATAACTGTTGCATTAACGACAGCATTATCAAACGACAATGATATCTCCAGAACGGCTAAAATCATTGCTGTCATACAGGCTGATAAAACAGCACTGACCGATTGTGTTTGCGACCATTCAAAGGCCATCACCGCGATAAGCGCAAAAAAAGTAAATAACAATGAGCCTTTAATATACTTAAACATAGTCGCTACTCCTCGATTTACACCATACTCAATCCAAGTGTTAATAGTTTAGACAGAGTTTCATTCTTAGTAAAATGTGTTCAAAAACAAAGTGTACATCGTTTTGACAAAAAACAAAAGACTAAAGTCTAGACATTTCAATGACGAAAATGCCTTCGGCAAGACTAATGTCCGACGAAAATTAAAATTGAGTCCATGACATTGAGTTTTCATGCTGGAGTTTTTATGGTGAAGAAAAATTTAATTTATTCAACTTTTGCAATAACACTCTCTGTCGTTATCGCTTTATTTACTTTTAGCTGCCAGAAACTAAATTTTTCTGCAATCGATCAAAATAGCAAACTTGATGTGACAATTCCTGACGACAATGATGTGCTACCGACACCACCAGTTGATGTGCCTTCTCAAGTATTACCTCAACCGGTGTTATCAAAAGGACTATGTAACCAAGATTCATCAACAAGCCTAACAAGTTGTCAGAAGTGTGATGTTCCTTTAAATCCCCCACCTCCGCCACAGTTTTCGCAAAAAGGACAATCTTTAATTGATATAATGTCGATTGCTTGTTCTGTACCAAACAAAAGTGCACCAAAAAATTATATCGCACCAACTCGCGAACAGTTGGTTTCACGATTAAATCGATTGTCACCGACATTATACCCCGATACGCAAATGTCACAAATTCAACTCAGCGTCGTTCAAGGATTAAAACAAGATTCAAATTTACAGAAAAAAATGTTTGGTGGATTATGGTATCAACCACCTTACTCTGATGCTTTTGAAACATATTTTGGTCTTGAAGTTGGAGAAGCCGTGACACAACTCTGCTACAATAGCGTTGATTCTAAGTTTAATCCATACAATGCGACACCGCTTGTCTCTAAGCAATATATCGATTGCCAATACCAAGCCGATCCATTTAGCTGCAAAGAGTCTTCTCTTTATATACAAGCCAATACTTATCGTTCACAGTTACGCCAAGCGATGATTGCATCGATCCAAAATCCTTATGTGGCTTTAAAGCCAACACCAAGCAAAACATGCGCTTGGGAAAAATTTGAAGGTTTATATTCTCTAGGTGGTGCTGAACAATTAGGTTTGTGGCTGATCTCACAAGATAAAGTTTCACTTGAGATCAAAGGTGATGGTGGCCGCTGTGCTGTTATTTCTAAAATTCCGGCAGGATCAGAAATTCCAACTGGATTAGTAACAATGTCGGCATATGTCTGCAAATAGCCATTCGGTTGTTGAGCCCAAAATTATTTTTTGGGCTGATTGTAATCAGTCAAAGCATTTTTTATAACATCATGTAGTTGCTTACAAAAATCTTTTTGATCTTTTGAACATTTCTTAGCTTTTTTCAAAGTCGCAATGGCTTCTTTTTCATATTGATTTACAGTAATGTTGTAGCTCTTGAGAAAAAAATCTAAAAATTTTGGATCTTTTTTGCTGATAGCAATCAACTGATCTAGCTGTTTCCAATTTGCGTGTAAAGAAAGAACTGTTCGTGAAGATGTCTCTTCGGCCAAACCAGCAAAAATACACTTTTTGTTTTTGTTGTAAAACGACTGATATTCTGGAAAAAAAATTGGATTATCATCAACTTTTGGTAACTCTTCGTAAGCATTATCACACGGATCGGAATAACCTTTTTTCTTTTTCGCAAAAGACTCGTGTGAAAAAAAAATTAATGCTAAAACGACTACAATGGCAAGTTTGTACATGTCGATGACTCCTCTTGTAAAATCAGTATTTAGTTTATGACAATAAGTCTATTTTTCAAGAACCGGACGTAAAAATTTGGCCGTTTCGCTTTTTTTATTTTGAATAATTTTTTCTGGCGTACCTTGTACAACGATCTCGCCGCCATAAATACCACCATCTGGACCTAAATCAATGATATGATCAGCACATTTCATCACTTCAAGATTGTGTTCAATGACTAAAACCGTATTACCTTGGTCTGTAAGTTCTTGCATGAGTTCAATAAGTTTTTTCACATCATGAAAGTGTAAACCTGTTGTTGGCTCATCTAAAATATACAGCGTTTTTCCAGTACCACGCTTTGATAGTTCTTTAGAAAGTTTCACACGTTGAGCTTCACCACCGGAAAGTGTAGTCGAAGATTGCCCAAGCGTCATATAATCTAGGCCCACTTTGTGCAAAGTTTCAAGTTTGCGATGAATGTGTGAATGATTCTTAAAAAAATCAAGAGCTTCTTCGACATTCATTTCTAAAACATCGGCAATGTTTTTATCTCTATATTTAATTTGCAAAGTTTCACGGTTATACCTGCGGCCCTGGCATGTATCACATGTGACAAAAACATCTGATAAAAAGTGCATCTCCATACGAATTTGTCCGTGTCCCATACAAGTTTCACAGCGGCCACCTTTAACATTAAAACTAAACCTGCCTGGTTCAAAACCACGCAACTTTGCATCTGGTATAGTCGCAAATAAATCACGTATGAGTGGCAACAATCCTACATACGTTGCGGGAGTCGATCTTGGCGTACGCCCAATCGGACGTTGATTGATATCGATAACTTTATCAATATACTCTAACCCTTCAATTTTTTTATACGGCGAAGCTTGAACAGAAGACTTATAAAATTCGCGAGCTAATATTTTATATAATGTATCGATAATTAATGTCGATTTACCACTGCCCGAGACACCTGTGACGCATGTGTAGGTTCCAAGCGGTATTTTTAAATCTACATTTTTAAGATTATTTCCACTAGCTCCAAAAAGTTGAATGGCGTGTCCATTGCCCGAACGTCTTTTTTGGGGGATCGCAATTTTTTGCGCCCCTGAAAGATATTGTCCAGTTAAAGAGTTCGGATTTTTCATCAATTGATCCGGAGTGCCCTCGGCCATCAACTCACCACCGAGTTTACCCGCACGTGGTCCTAGATCAACTACGTAATCAGCATAGCGAATAGTGTCTTCATCATGCTCAACCAAGACAATTGTGTTTCCACGATCTTTAAGTTCACCAATAATCTCAAGCAACCGATGATGATCTCGTGGATGCAATCCAATACTTGGCTCATCCATAACATACATACAACCAATCAGGGCTGAACCCACTTGTGTCGCAAGCCTAATACGTTGAGCTTCACCACCAGATAAAGTTCTTGCAGGTCTTGACATGGATAAATATGAAGTTCCAACACGTTCTAGATATTGCAAACGATCCGTGATTTGCTTAACGATTTTTTCAGCAACCAATTGATTTTTGTTATTCCATTTTAATTTTGAAAAAAACTGTAATAATTCAGTCACAGAATAATTTGCTAACTGAGCTATATTTTTTTCAGCAATAAAAATATTTAAACTTTCAGCTTTTAAACGAGATCCCCCACAATCAGGACAATCGTTTAAGACCATCTCTTCTTCTTCGTCTTCATCATTATCAGAAGTTTTTTTGCCTTTATATGTGTATTTAACTTGATCTAGTTTTTTTCCACCAACTTCGGAATCAGAAAATTGTTCTTCTTCAACTAAATCGAGAGTTCCTAAACCATGACAAGTTTCACAAGCACCACGTGGATTATTAAAACTAAATAATCGTGGCTCTAATTCAGGAAAACTAAATCCACACTCTGGACATGACGAGTGTAAACTAAAATTGGTGCGTTCACCATTTGTTGTTTCAATGACAACACGACCCTGAGCTAATGATAAGGCCGTATTTACGCTTTCACTTAAACGATGCTTGATTGTGTCTTTAAGAATTAATTGATCAACGACAAGGTCAATATCATGCGTTTTAGTTTTTGCGAGTTTAGTCGCTTTTTCGAGATCAATAAACTCACCATCAACTTTGGCTTTAACGAATCCTTTTTTAAGCCATTTTTGAAATTCAGCTAAAAACTCACCTTTTTTACCTTGTGCCATTGGTGCTAAAACATAAAATTTTAATCCAACCGATTTTTTAAAAATATCATCCACCATCTGCTGTGGCGTTTGTGACTCAACAGGAATCTTGTGCGTAGGACACGATGGCGTCCCGACTTTGGCATAAAGTAAACGCATATAATCGTAAATTTCAGTTACAGTTCCTACTGTAGAGCGTGGATTAAGACCAACCGATTTTTGATCGATAGCAATTGCTGGAGATAAACCTGTCACTGAATCGACTTCAGGTTTTTTAAGTTGTTCTAAAAAATTGCGTGCGTAAGCCGACAAACTTTCAACATAACGACGTTGACCTTCAGCATACACCGTATCAAAAGCTAATGATGATTTACCAGATCCCGAAAGCCCCGTGAAAACTGTAATTTTATTACGTGGTATTGTAACAGAAACGTTTTTGAGATTATGCTCTCTGGCCCCTTTAACCACAATATTTGTCGTATCGGCTAGATGAATTTCTGATTGTTTGTTTTTAGTTTTCACAGTCAAAATTCTAGGGCAAGTGTCTTACGGTCGCAAGTTATGTTCTAAGATTCTTTATTTTGACAATCTGGACAAATACCAAACAATTCAAGGACATGTCCCGTCAACTGAAACCCAAAATATGTTGCGACTTGTTTTTGTAAATCCTCGATTTTATGATTTTCAAACTCACAAATTTTACCACATTTTGTACACGTTAAGTGATCATGATGATCTTTTGGCGTCAGTTCATAGCGTGAAGCTTGCCCACCCATACGCACTTCAGTCACAAGCTCATGAGCCGACAAATCACGTAAAAACCGATAAACAGTTGCAAAACCAACACTTTTATCTCTGGCATAAACCTTCTCATAAAGCTCTTGTGCGGTCACATGACGCTCACCAGACTTTTTGTCACTGTCATAAAGCGACTGTAAAATGAGCAACCTTTGATCCGTAATTTTAAGATTCATTGAACGAATCATTTTCTTAAAATCATCAATTTGGTAACGATCACCTTTGTGTTTGGTTTCGGTTGTCTGGTGGACTGGTAAAACAGGCGTTTTTGTCATAATTATTGATAATGATAATGATTTTCATTTGCAAGCATTATTTAATAAATGTTGCGCTGTCTATATCAAAAGACCTACGTCTTAATTTAACTCTCCTATCAGGTGTTTCTATTTATCCATTTCATAGGCAATGTTAAACTATGCTGATGATAAATCCAGCAGATAGGCAACTCATATATTTTATTAAAGGACAAGGACAGGATTTATCAGCCGTCGAGAATTTTTTAAATAAACGCGAATATCAAGTTCATTCTCATTACGATAAAAATACGTGTCTTAAACAAATTGAAGAATTAAAACCACAATATATTTTTATTTGCTTTGATCGTTCAGATGGTGAACACGAAATGATCCTTCAAGAAGTTTACAGGATCACTCAAGGAATCGTTATTCCCTACTGCATGGGAACACAAATTGAATACATTACACGTCTTGATCAAAGTCAGTTTGAGTTCAAACTTTATCCACCTATATCGGGCCCCGCAGTGCAAAGAATTCTAAGCAAACTTTCAAAAACACTCAATCTACTTGATGATTCTGTGATTATGAACACAAGACCAATTGAACCAATCAATGATCAGACTGTTCGCGATACTTTCAAAGATTTTTCGATTGCTAATCCGTATGAGAAAAAAAATGAACTTCCAAAAGATCCTACCAAACTAAATAGCGAACAAAAAGACAACCTTGAAGATTCTTTTCACGCAGATGTAAAATCAAAGCTAGTTGACTTAATTCATCAATCCGATCATGAACAATTTCAGGTTGATCAAATTTTTGAAACCAACCAAGTCTTCGTTCTCATTATTCAAGACAAATCATGGACAGGTTATTTAACACTAGCATCTGAAGCCAATATTGATACGCAAGAAGCTTTTAATATATTAAACAACTGGGTTTATAAAAATTTAAGTCCTCAAAGTATAGCACCAAACTCACCAAGCTTAGTGTTACAAATACCGACGGTTAATTTTCCGGAATTTTCGAAGGTAAAATCTGACCATAGTCAAAGTTTTCAAGTTGATCATAAAGAGATCATGATCTCCTTATTCTCGTTTAGTCCTTTCGAGGTCCTGAACACCCCTACTGAAAACTTTAACTATCTTGAAGTCCCAGTCGAATTTTTAAAACCCAAACTTGATCTACCATTTGAAGTTTATCTTTTTTTACCAGAAAATAATAAATTTTTAAATTACATCAAACTCGGCTATCCGATGGGCGATACGCAAATTTATCGATTGCATTCACGTAATATCAACCATGTCTACGCCCCCATGCAGTATCATGATGCTGTTTTAAAATACAAAGCAGAATTTAATTTACATCAATTGATTGAATCCTATAACATTGCTATCCAACCAAAGCAGCAATCTTCATGATTGAGGAATTTAAAATGAGCTCTAAAATCATTTTAGCCAGTACATCCAACTACCGCAAAGAGCTTTTGCAAAGAATCTGTAGAAGTTTTACAACAAGCAAACCCAACGTTAATGAAGAAAAACTTAAGTTTGATCTTTTAGCAGATTTGAAAAATCCTATCGAAATAGCGGCTGAGCTAGCTTTAGCAAAAGCACTGTCAATTAAAACTGAAGATCACAACACAACAATCATTGCTGGAGATCAACTAGTTTCATTTAATAGACAAATCCTGGGAAAACCTGGTTCAAAAGAGCAAGCTATTAAACAACTTCAACAAATGTCTGACCAAACACACGAACTCATCACCTCTGTTGTTGTCATTCATCAAAATAATCAAAGCAAAATCATAAAAAAAATAAATCATATTTCTAAACTTAAATTTAAAAAATTAAGCGACCCTGAAATCATCAGATATGTCGATCTCGACAAACCTTTTGATTGCTCTGGAAGCTATAAAATTGAAGCCCATGGTATCGGGCTGTTTAGCGAAATTCAAACCGATGATTTTACGGCCATTCAAGGATTACCACTGATTTGGCTGAGTCACCAACTTAAGGAGTTCGGACATGACCTCTTCTCGTAAACAATTAACTTCTGCTGAAAAATCGAAAATGAAAAAACTAGCCCTCAAAGCAAGACAATTTTCTCATTCACCGTACTCAACAAAAAAAATCGGTTCAGCAATACGCTTAAGTAATGGTAAAGTTTACTCGGGTTGCAACATTGAAAATGCCAGCTACGGTGGCACTGTTTGCGCAGAACGAGTGGCTATCTGGAAAGCCTATAGTGAAAATAAATGTGATATTAAAATCACACATGTCGTGGTCGCAAGCGCAGAAAAAGCTCCGTGGCCACCTTGCGGACTTTGTCGTCAGGTTATTGCAGAGTTTGGCACAGAACAGACAGAAATAACATTGATCAATACTGAAAAAAGTGAAAAAACAATTTCGTTTAAAGAGCTTTTTCCATTAGCATTCAAGCCAGAACATTTAGACAAATAAAATCTATTTGCAATAAAAAAAGCCACAACAATCACGTTGCGGCTTTTTTATGAGTACAGATCTGTAATTGAACTCAAAATTATTGCAAGATCGCACTGTTTGTCGAAATTTTTGCGTTTTTCTTCAACGATCCAACCCAACGCGAATAACCATAAACTGATTTTTGACGATCCATGAGTTCAGCTTGTTTATCGTCGGTTTTCTCTTCAACTGTCTTAACATCAACAAGTTTTAAAACGTACTGCGATTCGCCATCTCGAATGAGTGTTTTTGATAAAGAATCCTGTTTTGAAATCGTCAAAGCCGCCTTAAAAAGTTGATTCGAATTTGCCACAGGAACTTGTTCTTGAGTTAAATCAAAAAAACCAGATTCAGTCCATTTTAAACCTGTCTTAGACACAACATCATTAACAGCTTGCAAGTCACCTTTTGCTAATGCTTCTTCAAACGATTTAGATACAGTTACTATTTTATCATCAGCTAAAATTTTCTTAGCAATATCATTTTTGACTGAATTCAAATTTGTTACAGTTGCAGCTTTTTTATCAGTCACCTTAATAATATGATAACCATACTGAGTTTTAACTAAATCTGAAATTTTCCCCACAGGTAATGCAAAAGCAGCATCTTCAAATTCTTTCAACATACGACCTCTGGTAAAGTAACCCAAATCACCATTCTTAATTTTTGAGCCCGTATCATCACTCACTTGAGCTGCTACTTTAGCAAAATCTTCTTTTGCTAAACGTTTAAGAACAGCTTCAGCTTTTACTTTAGCTTGCTCAACTGAAGCCGCATTGTTCACATCCGCTTTAACAAGAATATGCGAGGCTTTTACTTGTTCTTGGGTTTCATAATCAGACTTATGTGAGTTATAATAAGCTTCGACATTTTTCATGAAATTAGCGTCAGCTAATTTAGTCTGAATATCTTGATTAGTGATTGCTACACTTGACCCTGCCAAAGCAGCAGCATCAACTTTAACAAACGCAACATTAAGCTTTTTAGATTTAAGCTCCGCTTCGATACTTTTTTCTAGTACCGTAGGCTTTAATCCAAGTTCAAACAACTGACGAAGTTTTTGTGTTTTAGCTTGTTGCGCAAGCTCTTTTTCAAAACCAGCAGGCGTCATTTTGTTTTGAGCTAATAATGCCTTATAAAGATCAGACTGGAAGATTCCATCTTTTTTAAAGTATGGTAAATCTTCAGTAATTATTTTTTTAAGCTCCGCATCAGTAGCATATATATGAGCTTTCTCGGCCCCTTGCGATGCTAACAAATTGTTCACGATTTCATTCATTGCCTGTGCTTGAATTTGCTTTCTTTGAAATTCATTGTCAATTTTACCTCCGAACATCTTCGAATAGTAATCCAGAATACGCGCCTCTTGATCTTGATAATCTTTGATTGTGATAATTTCACCATTCACCTCAGCCGCAGCACCTAAACCCAGGCCCCCAGTATTTCGACCTGTTACGTCAGATAATACAAAAGTCAAAATAATAGCTCCGAAAATAACAATCGTAACTATAGTTCTTGTATTGAAATTTCCTTTCTTCAAAGCTGATCTAATTTGGTTCACGTAAGTTTGAGACATCTTCTTCTCCTTATTTAAGCTTTACAATGACCTCATGATTCAAAAAATATTTCAAGTGATTTTCGATGATACTCTTGAATTCTCTGTTGTTTTTGTTACCGTATTAAAGAATAGGTTTTATGAACTACTAAACAACGAGGATCTTCTTTGAATTTTCTGAATATTAACTTCAAAAAAACTTTAATCATAATTTTGATGATTTCTTTGCCTTTAATTTCAATTAACATGGAGCAGAAGAAAATCCAAAATCTATGGTTTGCTCAGCCCTTAAGCTTTGCTGCTGAAACATTTCAGTCTGCTTTTTCTACTTTAAGTTTAGGTGTGCGTGGTACAACAGCCGAATATCTTAATCTTTTGAATATTAAAAAAGAAAATGCCAGACTGAAAAATGAACTTGCCGAAATGAAAACCAAGTTAAATCTTTTCGATGAAAACATTGCTGAAAACGAAAGACTTAAAACAATCCTGGATTTTCAAAAAAATACCAAAATGACTTTAGTTCCGGCGCAAGTTATCGGACGAGATCTACTACCCGATCACAAAACCATAACAATCAACAAAGGAACTAAACATGGCTTAAAACATCTTCAAGCTGTTTTAACTGTAACGGGTGCTGTCGGTTATATTTTTAAGCCTACTGAACGAACTAGTCATGTGATGCTGATTACCGATCGATACTCGGTCGTTGATGCTGTTATACAAAAAACACGTGCACATGGAATTCTTGAAGGCACTAGCAAAGACAGTGGTATTTTACAATACATAGATCGAACTGAAGATGTTAAACCCGGTGATCTCATTGTCACTGGTGGAATCGACAATATATTTCCTAAGGGGTTCCCCCTTGGCGTAGTCACCGATGTGGAAAGAAAAACAAAAAGCGCTACACTTGCCGTTGATATTAAACCGATTGTCGACTCAAACAAGATCGAAGAAGTTTTTGTTGTTATAAATGCAGCTGGTGAAGACTTCTCAGCGCCGCAAGTTACTGATGCAAACTCAAATGCAAATGAAACTGATCCTCGTAAAGTTCAAAATATAGACCAAGTCCAAACTTTGCCTACACAATTCGGTAACCGAACGGAAAGACAAAACTAAAATGTCGAAACAAAAAATTTCTGTTTACCTAAAGTATTTTATATTTACACTTGTTTTTTTTGCGTTTTGTGGTTTCCAATCAAGTTTTTGGCCGTTTATTCTTGAAAATTTACCGTCACCTCAGCTTTGGCTCATTTTTATCATCTTTGTTGCACTACGATGGCCAAACACAAATAATATTTTTTATATTTATTTTTTAGGTTTCTGTATGACGCAATTTTCATACGTCTCTTTAAAAACACTTTGGATGAGTCTCTTTGTAGTCACTATTTTCGTTTGGACGTTTAAAAATAGAATCCACACAAACTCTCTCTTCTTTTTTTCTATTTTGGTTAGTAGCGCATCCCTTCTTTACTCCGTCATGTATATATTGATTTCCCACTGGCTTGAAGCCAATCCTACGCCAATTTACTTTGTACACCGCTTGCTCGAAATCGGTTGTAACTTTTTATTTAGCATCCCTGTCTTTAAACTATTAGATTACTTGAATGATAAGTTTAAAACCTCTGTTGACTGGGGCGTAACTCAGGCCGAACAACAACATCGAGAAGTCGAAACATGAGAAATCAATATATCAGCAATCCAGAAGAAGCTCGTGATTTTATAGGTCGCTATAGACCTTTCTACATCTTTGTCGCAATTACAGTTTTTATTTTTGCGCTAAGGTTAATTTGGCTACAAATTATTAACGGACAAGAGCTCAGACAGTTTTCTGAAAAAAATCGGGTTAAACAGAACAAAATTGCGGCGCCGCGTGGTCTGATCATAGATCGCGATGGAAAAGCACTTGTTGAAAATCTACCCGGATTTGAAGCAATCGTAGCACCTCAGTACATCGAAGACATCAAAACACTCTCTGATGCAGTGGCACCGCTTATCGGTATAGAACCTGCAAAACTCTATGAACGCATTCAAAAGAGCAAAAAAATAAACGGACCGTTTACTAATATTCGCCTTAAAGATAACCTATCCCGCGAGGAAGTTTTCCGCTTAAAAAGAATTCGCTTAGATTTTCCTGGTTTAGAAATTCGCGAATCAATTATTCGGTACTATCCACTTCAGGAAAATGGAGCTCAATTATTTGGTTATGTTGGTGAAATATCAAAAAAAGAACTTGAAAAATACAATAAAGCTAACACTCAGAACGGCCCACTATTTGAACAAGGTGATATTATTGGTAAAAGCGGTCTTGAGGAACACTTAGAACAAAAAATCAGAGGCGTTGATGGTGTCAGTTTCATTCAAGTTGATGCTCACGGGCGACAAACTGTCACTGAAATTCCTAATATTTACGGTGAACAAATCAAAGACATAGAACCCATACACGGCCACAGCGCATCTCTTACAATCGATAAAGACATTCAATTGGCAGCATACAAATCATTTACTGATTTAAAAAGAATTGGCTCTCTCGTTGCAATGAAAAGCAATGGTGAGATTTTAGCTTGGGTCAACTCTCCAAGTTTTGATCCTAATATCTTTACTACTGAGGTTCCCACTAAGATTTTATCCAAACTGACAACTGACCCATTCAAACCATTTCGAAATAAAGTCATACAAGATCATTTTTGGCCGGGCTCAACATTTAAACCCCTAGTCGCTTTAGCTGCGCTACAGGAAAAGGTTATTACAGATAAAACAATCATCAGCGCGCCTGGAAAATTATGGTTTGGTAACCGCTATTTTCATGATCACAATAAAAACGGTGCTGGTAATATTACTGTTTACGAAGCTGTAGAAAAAAGTTCGAATGTGTTTTTTTACAAAATGGGAATCGCACTTGGTGTCGATAAAATGTATAATTATATTAGTTTACTCGGCCTCGGTAGCCGCACAGGGATTGAAATGGCCCGTGAAGCGGCTGGACGTCTACCGAATTCGACGTGGAAAAAATCGCTGCGTGGCGAAGATTGGCAACCCGGTGAAAATTTAACAATGGCTATTGGTCAAGGCTATGTCACCACAACACCATTGCAAATGGCTGTTGCTTACAACACAATTGCGACAGAAGGTAAGGTCGTAAAACCATTTGTTGTTAAAAAAGTTGTTGATCACGAAGGCAAAACACTCTTCGAACGATTCCCATCCGAAGTACGTGATGTAACCTTACCACAGCCTAATGGTTTTAAGATTGATCGTGCTAATTTTAAGATTGTAAAAGAATCCATGCGACGTGTTGCCAATGGATCGAGTGGAACAGCCCGACACTGGAAAATTCCTGGAGTTGAAATGGCTGGTAAAACGGGAACTGCGCAAGTTATGAGTTTTTCTGCTGATCAAATTTACCAAAGCTGTGATGCAAGACCAGTTCATATGCGTCATCATGGCTGGTATATTGCCTGGGCCCCATGGGATAAGCCCGAAATTACAGTGGCTGTTCTTGCTCAACATGCTTGTCATGGTAATACAGGTGCTGCACCAATAGTCCGTGATATTATGCAAGCTTATTTTCAGAAGTATCATCCAGATTTAATTAAAGACGCACTCAAAAAAGGACCCATCAAACCCACAACAAGTGCAGCACCAGCTGCCGGAGATGATTAAGCTATGTCGATTAAAGGAATGAATGTTTCTGAAAGAAATTTATTAAATCGTCTAGATATCAGATTAATTTGTTTAATTTTTACTTTAAATATTATTGGATTAATTAATTTATATAGCGCGACGCATGGTCCTCACTCAAAGGATGTCGAGACTCTATTTGTTCAACAAATTATTTGGTTAATTGCTGGATGGACAATTTTCTTTGTTTTAACGTTTCTAGATTATTTGTGGATTAATCGTGTCGTTTGGCTGATGTATATCATTAACGTTGGCGCGCTAGTTTACACCGATTTTTTTGGCCGCATTGTTTTAGGCGGTCAGCGATGGATCGATTTACATTTTTTTCGATATCAGCCCTCTGAAACGATGAAAATGTGTCTCATTTTAGTTTTATCCAGAATTCTTGTTCATAAAAACCCCGAAGGACCTGGTATGGGTTTTAGAGAACTGCTTTTTCCATTAACACTTGTACTCGTTCCGTTCGCTCTAACTATGAAACAACCCGATCTCGGAACTGCGATGATGCTGATGTTTATAGGTGGAACATTACTCTTTTTTGTTAAAATTCGACGATCAATTATTATTGCATTAACTATTCTTGGGATGATTGCCATTCCAATCGTTTGGAAATATGCACTTAAAGATTATCAAAGACACCGCGTCTACACATTTATTTCACCTGATTCTGACCCTCAAGGTAAGGGCTACAACTCTATTCAATCAAAAATAGCAGTTGGATCAGGACAATTCTTTGGCAAAGGTTTTAGGCAAGGAACACAGTCACAACTTGAGTTTTTACCTGAACGCCACACAGATTTTATTTTTTCTGTTTTATCAGAAGAATGGGGATTTGTTGGAAGCATGATTGTGATTTCAACTTTTGTTTTTTTGTTTTTGGTTTGCTTTGAAATCGCTTCAAGATCTAGAGATAAATTTGGTGCTCTTGTCGTGATTGGTGTCTCTGGTTATTTATTTTGGCACATGTTCGTCAATATTGGCATGGTTATGGGATTACTTCCAATAGTGGGCGTTCCGTTGCCTTTATTAAGCTATGGTGGATCAGGAATGCTCACAACTATGGCCGGCATGGGGCTTATTAGTTCTGTTGCTTATCGCAGATACCTGTTCTAGGTTTTATAAATTACTTTGTTTCAATAGATGAAGATACTGCATGTGATCGAAAATATTGAAAAATAAAATACCCTAAAAACAAAAAAGCGATTCCTGTAAATACAGAAATCGCTTTTTTAAATAGGTTTAATTTATTGCGCATTCGTTCAGATTAAATCATTTTAAACTTAACACGTTTTGGAGTTGCATCTTCACCTAGGCGCTTTTTACGGTCTTCTTCGTACTCAGAGAAATTTCCTGGGTAAAAGAAAACTTTCGAATCACCTTCAAAAGCCATAATGTGTGTACAAATACGATCTAAAAACCAACGATCATGCGAAATCACAATCGCAGATCCACCGAATTCAAGCAACGCTTCTTCGAGCGCACGCATTGTATTCACATCTAAATCATTTGTCGGCTCATCAAGTAAAAGTAAATTAGCACCTTGTTTTAAAATTTTAGCTAAATTCACACGGTTTCTTTCACCACCTGACAATACACCAACTTTCTTCTGTTGATCTGTACCTGAAAAGTTAAACCAGCTGACGTACTGTCTCGCATTAACTTCTCGACCACCAAGCGGAATCACATCTTGGCCACCAGACAATTCTTCAAAAATTGTTTTATTTGGATCAAGTGTTTCACGCGTTTGATCAACGTAAGCAATTTTTACTGTTTCACCAACTTTAAATGTTCCTGAATCAGCTTTTTCAGCTCCAGTGATCATTCTAAAAAGTGTTGATTTACCAACACCATTCGGACCAATCACGCCCACAATAGCCCCACGTGGTATAGTGAAGTCAACGTTGTCTAACAACACTTTATGGTTATAGGCTTTAGTCACACCAGTGGCTTCGATCACGATATTACCTAAACGAGGTCCTGGCGGAATATAAATCGACATTTCTTGTAATTTATCTGCAGATGGTTCTTTTAATAAATTCTCATAAGCCGAGATACGAGCTTTTGATTTCGATTGACGAGCTTTAGCTCCTTGGCGAATCCATTCTAACTCGCGCTCTAATGTTTTAGCTTTGCGTGATTGGTCTTTTTGTTCTTGAGCCATACGCTTATCTTTTTGCTCGAGCCAACTTGAATAATTACCTTTCCAAGGAATTCCCTCACCGCGGTCTAATTCTAAAATCCAACCAGCCACATTATCTAAAAAGTAACGATCATGCGTAACCGCGATAACTGTTCCTGGAAATTTGGCCAAATATTGTTCAAGCCAAGCCACTGATTCTGCATCAAGGTGATTCGTTGGTTCATCTAGTAACAAAATATCAGGATTAGACATAATCAAGCGAGCTAGAGCAATACGACGTTTTTCACCACCTGATAAATGAGTAACAGCTGAATCCGCATCTGGACATCTTAATGCATCAATAACCATTTCGATTTTTTGATCAACTTCCCAGCCGCCAAGCGCTTCGATTTTTTCTTGAAGTTCACCTTGTTTTTCAATCAATTTGTTCATTTCATCCGGATCTAAATCAGGATCAGAGAATTTATCATTGATTGCATTATAGTCTTTCATCAATTTAGGTAAATCACCCATTTGCGAAAAAATATTATCGCGAACATTGAGCGATTCATCGAGTTTAGGTTCTTGTTCAAGATAGCCAACTTTCATTTTTTTAGCAGGAAATGCTTCACCAAGAAATTCTTGATCAACACCCGCCATAATTTTTAGCAAAGATGACTTACCCGAACCATTTAGACCCAAAACACCAATTTTAGCTCCGTAGAAATAAGATAAATAAATATCTTTTAAAACAAAACGATTAGGAGGATAAACTTTAGACACACCTTTCATGGTGTAAATAATTTCTTGAGACATAATTTACCTTTTATTTCCTTTTAGTACCTTTTTATTTGATTTTTAGATTTGTCTTAGTAACACTGTATTAGTAGCATATTGATAAGTATTGAACAACATTGAATAAACAACACGATATAATGACTAAAAAATTTGGACTTAAATCTTCATCACGATCAAATTTTAACAAACAAAGTTTGTTGCATAATACATCAACAACAAAGTTAGATTCAACTTCGGATCAAATGGCTACCAACAACACCATAGCTCCATCAGAACTAGATCAGTTGGCAAAAGTAAAATGGAATTCACTACAGACTGATTTAGCTCAAGCGTTAGGAACTTGGAATGAGCTCAATGAGACCAATGAAAAATCCCCTGAAGAAAAACAGCTTGAAAAAGTAAAAACTCTTATCGAAGATCTTAAAAGCAAACTTAACGAATTTTAAATACGATAATCATTTTATTAAAGTTCGAGATAAAAAAAAGCCCCAATGTTTACATTAGGGCTTTTAAGTTTAAATCTTAATAAAAATTTATTTTGCAGGGAAAAACTTATCAACTAAAATTTGAGTAGCTTTAACACCACGAGGCTCCATATAAGGCGCTGCTGAGTTTCCACCGCTCCAACCATGTCCCATTTTTTGAACTATAACTTTTTCAACAACTGGTACACCATCAAACAACGACTGAGTATTGATAGCGGAAAATTTGTAGCCGTCTTGTTTGATTTCAATTTCTTTTCGAGTAATCACAGCTTTAACACCTTTTTTTAAGGCAACTTGTGCATTAATTTTCTCGAAGATCTCTGCTGTTCTGTTCGCATTTAAAACATTAACATACGGATCAGCATCGCCATGAACAACTACAACTGGAACGTAAGCTTTACGATCAGGTGAACATGCTACGGCCATACGAGCAGCTTCATCAGTTGTACGAGATGGACCAGAACCCGTGACGTTATGAGCTTCACTTTCAGTTTGCGCTGCCGCAAACTCTAAACCGGCTTGTAATAAACCACCAGTGTAAAGATCAGAATAACAACCTAATAAATTTGCAGCCATTGCACTGCCAGCACTTAAGCCTGTGACGATGACTTTTGAGCTATCTGCTTTGTAAGACTTGATCACTTCTTTCGTTAGATCTGCAATTATTGAAGCTTCACCATCGTTGTTTGTTTGATTTTCCGGCTTGAACCAATTCCAGCATTTCCAAGTGTTATCTGCATATGTTTGCTCAGGGTAAACAACTAAGAAGTTTCTCTCTTCAGCAAATGCATTCAACTCCGTACCTGTAGCCATATTAGCACCAGTCATAAAGCAACCGTGCAAAACAACAACTACACCAGGCTTAGTCGTTAATTTTTTAGGTACATAAACTTGGTAAGTTCGAGTTCCAAAAGCATTACTCATCTCTTTTGTAATTGATTTTCCGTCCGATTGAGCTCCTTGTTTTGATCCAAGCCAACCACCGAAGTTGAACTGTGCTAATGCCATATTCGATAAAAACAAAGTCATTATTAAAGCCGATAGTGATTTCATATTCCCCCCATAAATGGAAATTGGAGTAGAACCTACAGATATTCTAAATGAAATTCAATAGATGTATTATAAAGTTATTACTCTAACTCAACATGTTGACGCAAAAATAGTCACTTTTAAACGAGTTTGACATCTCTAAAGTCTTAACTCTAGTAATTTGCTTATAAAAGCGGCCTATAATTCGCTTAAAAGTTTAGAGTGAACAAATATACTCTAAAAATACTTATTACACTCTCTCTATTCATTGGCCTGAATAGCCATGCAAAGCAGCTTCAGTGCGCTGATTTGTTCACGCTTTCCATAGATTCGCAGTCGAAATTATATAAAAATTACAGTTTCGGACAAATTCCCAAGGCACGCACCTACACAATACCGACACCCGAAATCAAAGGATCTATTACATTTAGTCTTGATTCTATCAAACGCTTTGAGGCTCAAATTGATTTAAATCCTACGGAGAAAGCACTCCTGAAAGCTGCTATTCATCCAGCTGGATACATGGGTTACAATAGCAGTCTCGGCCCAATTGGTACAATTAACAAATGGGGACCTATCGGCACGAGTGTGGTTAATCCATCTCGATTAATTTCAGGTTATGATTGGCGCGAGTTGGCTCAGTATTTAAGTGAAAATGGTGGACCTCTTGATGCCAACGGTGTTCTTGGACAGCACAGTGCAAATTCTGTCCAAGGACAAAAACTGAATATGACAATCAAAGGTTATGATATACTCAAACAAGGAAGCCCATTGATGGTCTTGGGACCAGACGGAGTCGAGGGTTTATATAGTTCGCTAGGAGCTCTTGGCCCAAACGGAGCCCATGGTTTTGAACGTGATCCGAAAACAGGTTCTTATTTGAGCTCCAAAAAACACAAAAAAAATAAGCGAACTCATCAAGACACAGTACAGGTCAAAGAAGAAAATGGAATCGTCGAAGAAGAGTTAGTCGAGCTTTACACAAACGATGCCGCAAATGAACTCTCAGCTCAACGTTTATTACGAGGACGTTTTCTTGTTGATGGGAAAACACTCGATGGTGAAATCACCGATCTTAACTATTCAGCCAAAAAGGGTGAATGGATTAATTTCTTAGTTACACCATCTGGTTTTGGTGACTCATTTTCGATTCAAATAATTGATTCAAATGGACACATTATTGGCGAATCAAAATCGCAGTACTTAATCAATTTTATTGTTTTCCACTTTGCCCATGACGCCGAAGTCAAAATTAGAATTAAAAATGAAGGACGATCTCCTTATTATAATTCAATCATTGAAAGCATGCAAAGTTATGTAAATTATTTTGCTCAGTTTAATCCATACCTCAGCGCCTATGTTAAAGAACTTCCGCCACCAGTGCTTACAAAAACAGACGAATGGCGATTACATGTTATCACAGCACCAGTAAGAGATTACATAACTCCTACACATGGTCCGCATTGGACACAATATAAATAACTTTTCTTACAATTTGTGAATAGGAAAAACAGGTCGACCCTGTTGCCAAAAAGACGCAGCCTCTGTTAAACCCGAAGTCACACTGTGAAACTCAGCCTGCGTTTGTAGTTTTTCAGAACCAAACAAATCTTCAAATGCCATACGTATTAAAGGTACTTTCGATGTACCTCCAGTCAAACAAACCAGATCGATATCAGTAGGCTTAACATTGGCATCCGTCATGCATTTTTGCAAAGAACTTAAAATTTGTTGTTGTATAGATAAAGACCAACTTTCAAAATCAACTTTTAAAAACGTTTCTTCGACTTCAATATCGGGGTAGCTAAATTTAAACAATGCTTGTTCTTTTAGACTGAGCTCTCTTTTAGTTTTTTCTATTGTTTCAAAAAACGAAAAAATCTGATTATCTTCAATTAACGCCAAAAGACGTTTTAAATTTTGACTATCCTGATCTGTCAAAGCACATTTTTTAACTTCACGTATAAATTCATATGATTCTTTGTCTTTAATGTGAACGATATGTGCCGGGTTATTCAGACGAGTCGTGATCACAGGCGGCATTTTCAAAACATTTGTGGACATTGGCAATCGATATCGTGTTTGTGCACCAAAATATTGATTGAGCTTACTCGACATAAATACGCTATCAAAGGCATCACCGGCGAGCGGACATCCATCAATTGCCAAGACATCATCATCTTGAAAGTGATTCGGTCTAATTTTCATAATAGTAAAATCCGAAGTTCCACCACCAAAATCACCTATTAGAATTATTTTTTCGCGATCCGCATTTTTTCGATAATCGAAAGCGGCGGCCAAAGGTTCAGGAATAAATTGAATTTCATCAAAGCCTGCATATTGAGCTGCTTTCTTCATTCTATGGATAGCAAATTGATCGGCTATATCGTCCATTGAGTATCGAGCAGGGCGACCGATCACAGCTTTTCGGACTTTTGCATTTAAAGCACTTTCGGCTCTTTTTTTTAATTCAAGCAAAAACAATCCAATCATTGTTTCAAGAGATAAAATACGGTTATCAATAACTGTTCCTAAATAGGCTTGATTTGGCAAATGCGCTTTAAATGACCTGAACAATCGCCCCTCTAAATCATTTTCCAAAAACTGAGAAATCGCATTTTGTCCATAATAACAAATATCTGGATCTGGAAAGTAGAGCAGCGTTCGCATAACGGTCGGATCTTCACTGCTTAGATCAATTGGCAAAGCGGCAAACTTTTGATTTTGATAGACAGCACCCACAAGAGAGTTACTTGTTCCAAAATCAATAGCAATAATAGGCTCATGACTAATTTCGATAGTATTTTTCAATTGAACCTCATGTGATTGAGAGCAAGTTAGGACTTATTAAACTCACTTAATGCAAGTGTTTTAAGCTCTAGTGCATGTAAGCCATTTTTAAACTCATCTTCAAGCAACTGCAAAATTTTGCGTTGACGATCTATTCGACTTAATCCTTCAAAAAGATCTGAAACAACAGTCAATTTATAATGAGATTCTCCTTCGGACATAAATTGATTATTATGCTTCATACTTTCTATGTGATGTGCATGCTTAGCACTATCGTTTTCTAAACTTATATAAACGGGATTAAAAAGTTCCAATTTTTTTCTAATTCTCTCATCGCGGTTCATAAAAATTACTTTTTCCATTTTTGTAAAAGACTTTGAGCCTGAAGTTTCGCTATTTCTATACCCATCTTTGCAGCTGTTATAACACCTTTTTCTTCGAGCTTTTTTTCAACTTCTTTTGCCTTCTCTAAAGCTTTTATTGCCGCAAACTCAGCAATGGGATTAGGTAAACCTAAATTTTCAAACTTTTGATCGTGGACCCACTGAGTTGCAACTGTTTCTGCAACATCAAAGACTTTTGGAGCTGCAGCACGTGCAATTTCACTATAAGGAAATTGAATTTTAATCTTCTCGGTTTCAAATGTTGATTCATGACTAGTTTCATTATTAATGGCTTCGTTGTTTAGAGTGTCACTCGAATCATTTTTAATTCTAGAAGATCCATCTTGCACTGATTCATAATCTTGCGCACTTACGCTTTCAGTAGTGTTCGCATTTTGATTGTGCGAATCATCCATTTGTTCATTTTGAACACTGGAATTGTCGTTTTTAGGTCTAGTTCTGTTTGCGTGGTCATCTGAATCTTGAATCATATATAATCCTTTATGATTTTTATTGATTTTTTATACACTCATACGAGATGAATATATCATGATTTCAATTCAATATGAAGATCCTTTTTTAATCGTTTTAAGTAAACCTTACGGCGTATCAGTTCATAACGAAGAACCAAGCCTACAAACGTGGCTTAAAAACAATCAAAAGCCCATTCACTTTGTAAACCGACTAGATACCGATACGAGCGGTTTAATTTTAATAGCCAAAAATCCGCATGATCAAAACCATCTACAAATTGCTATGTCAGATGGCGAAAAAAAATACCGTGCCTTGCTGCGTACAGGGTGGAAACTTGAAACAACACATTTCACATGGGATTTACCTTTGTCAGACAAAGCTGAAGGCTACCGCAACCCACAAGGTCAAAAAACAGATTTAAAGCCATGTTTAACAATCGGTGAAGTTGTTCGTACAAACAAGTATTTTACCGAAATCACTTGTCACATCAAAACAGGCCGACAACATCAAATCAGAAAACACTCTGCATTGGCTAAGCATCCAATTGTTGGAGATTCACGCTATAATGAAAAAAAATACAATGAAAATATTTTTGCAATATATGGTGTTAACAGAATGTTTTTACACAGCGAAAGTCTTAAGTTTAAATTTAAGAATAAAGACTACTTAATTGAAGATAAGAATTTTAATCTTGATTTATTTTTCAAGCAGTAAGATTATTCAATTACAATTTAATCTTACTGCTTGAAATAAAAAATTAATCAATATTTAGAGTAGTCGCACTAAATAAATTGTATTGTTCGTTGAAAAAATCATTTAAATACTGTTTCATATTAACATCTTTTTTCAAAGAATCACAATTTGAGCGGTTAACATGACGGTCAATAAATGCCATGCTACGACTTTGTAAAGACTGTAAATCTTTTTTTGACTTATACATAACAACTGCTCCTAAGGCTGAAGACGCTGGGTGCACGCTAAAACCTTTTTTAATCTCATTCAATTTCTCAGATGTTGTATAGCTTTGCATGATTTGCAACGTCTGAATTTTACGTTGGCAAAATCGCTTGATGAGACGCGAGTAATCTTTATTACAGATTTGAGCCTGCTCGTCACTCAGATTATACTGTCCTTTAAGAGTTTCATATACAACACCTTGCTTTAACTGTTCAGATTGATTTTCACAATCAATCTTTGTAATTGTCATTTGTTGATTTAGCTGTTCACGATATTCAGCCAAACTTAGAGTTTGATAGGCAAATAAATTATGCGCACCAAGCATTAGTGTTGCAACGATAAACATTTTCTTCATGCAATCCTCCGATTAAAATATAATTTTGAAGCAAATTCTATAACAGTAACTTCAAAAACCATGCTCAATAAAGCAATCAGACAGAATTATCAAAGAAGACTAAAACATCTCAAATTGAGACATGTAACAATTAATGTCTACAGTTGTATAAACCTTTAATCATTATTCGAACTAAAGTCGTGTTTTGGATTTACCGGTTTCAGGCTGACTAAACTTAGCTAAAAAGTTTTTAACAAGATCTTCGCGTTCATCTGCAGTCACAGGGCGATTGCCAGCTTCGTGCAATGTATAAAGATTTTGATCAATTTCAAGCAAAAAACGCGATGGTGATACAGGTCGGACAATCCCCTGTTTTTTACGTTGTTTGCCATAACTTAAAACTAATTTTTCTTGAGCTCGTGTAATACCGACATAAAACAAACGACGCTCTTCATCGATATCAGAGCCCAAACGCTTATGCGGTAAGAGATCCTCTTCAACACCAACTAAAATAACATTCGGAAACTCTAAACCTTTAGAGGCATGAAATGTCATCAACTGTACAGCATTTTTATCATCTTCATCACCAACATCATCACGCAGTTGCATACTATCAATAAAATCTTTAAGCGTTGCTATTGTTGGCTCTCGTCTATTGATATAGCTTTCTAAAATACGTCCAACGATTTCAATGACTTGCCATTTTTTTTCAAACGCCAATCCTTCAGAATTTTGCAGTAATAAATCACGATAACCAATTTCACGAACTAAAAATTCAAAACGCTTACTTACAGTTTCGCCAATCGAAGTATCATCCAGTAGCCTTTGCGGAAATGTCCACAGCCATTGCATAAATTTATCGAGCACTTCACCTTTATCTTCAGGGATTGCTGTTTTTTTCCAATCACGAGCAGCAGCTGGTAAATTAATATGATGCTCTTCAGAATAGGCGATGAGCTTATCTAGCGTTGTTTCACCAATTCCACGCGGCGGTAAATTAATTATTCTTCGATAAGAAACTTCATCATCATTTAGTGATTGCTTAATATACGCCAACCAATCTTTGGCTTCTTTACGATCAAAAATAGATGTTCCACCTGTAATGGTGTAAGGCACCTGGTTTTTACGTAGACTAGTCTCAATAAAAGCACCTTGTGTATTCGATCGATATAAAATCGCAATGTCTTTAAATTGTGATCCATGATTTTTTAACGCTTGTATTTCTCGACAAACAAAATCAGCTTCTTCTTCTTCGTTTTCTAAAACAAAAACTTCTGGCTTGATATGTGTTGTTTTTTTTATTTTTTCAGAACGCAGAACTTTGCCATGACGTTTTGAGTTTTTAGCAATAACAGCATTACCTAAATCCAAAATCGAAGAACTCGATCGATAATTACGCTCTAGCTTAATCACGGTACAGTTCTCATTATCTTTTGGGAAATTAAGAATATTTTGAATTTCAGCGCCACGCCAACCATAAATGGACTGATCATCATCACCAACAACGGTTAAGTTTTGATGGCTTTCTGAAATAGCTTTAATGAGTTTTAGCTGATCAATGTTTGTATCTTGAAACTCGTCCACCATGATTTGCTGATATCGATCTTGAGTTTGTCTCAACACTTCTGGATGTTTTTCAAATAATCTAAGCGGCTCTAACAACAATCCTTCAAAATCGACTACACCAAATTTGAGCAATTCACGTTCGTATTGTGGGGCTAAAACTTCAGCCATTTCATGATACTCTTGCAGTTGATCAACTGGTAATTTACGACCTGCTCTTAATAAATTCACAAGTTCAAGTAACTTTGAGAAATCAAATTTATCTTTAGTTGTATTTCGAATATTTTTAGCAAGCTCTTTTAATATTGCTTGCGAATCTGATTGATCGATAATACCAAACTGAGTTGGTAAACCACATAGTTTGTGATTTTTGCGAAGCAACTGTAAACCAAAAGAGTGAAATGTCCCAGCCCACAATCCTTTAGATTTAGCGCCCACTTTAACTTGAACACGATGCTTGAGTTCTCTAGCAGCTTTATTCGTAAAAGTCAGAACACAGATCTTATCAGCAGAAGCGATTTTTTCATCAATCAAGCGACCTGTTCTTGACACAAGTACAGTGGTTTTACCAGAGCCAGCACCAGCTAAAATAAGAAGCGGACCATAATTATGATTTACGGCCAAAGCTTGTTCCGGATTAAGTCCATGAATCCACTGATTTGACATTGATTACGAACGATTGTGCATCAAAGTTTTGACTTCGTCTTGAAAAACAACTTCAACTTTATCAGAAAATGTTTTAATCACAAAACCAATTCCAAATTTAGGATGGCTGATTTTTTGATTTTCAGAAAACTTAGCTTTGATTGAATACTGAGTCGATGGTTTATCACTCTGATTGTCCATCATTAACGTATATTGGCCAGTGTGTGAACGCGCTGAACCTGCAGCTTTTGCATGACCTGAACCTGTTGCTGATTTCCGTGCTGATGAGGACGATGATGAACCAGCTTTAGGTAATGAGTATGTTTTTCTTGATTTACAAACTTCACATTCGATTTTAGCCGAAGTTGATGACGTATGAGTTAAAACAAGATGATAACGATCAGCATCGCATTTTTTGCAAAAGGTATAAAATGATTTAGCAACTGGTGGTAATGATAATTGTGTCATATATGTCTTTCTTTTTAACGTTCTTGTTTTAAATGGTAAATATTTAATGGATCACAAAGTCCCTTAGATGCAATTTCTAAAGCATTTAAATAAAAAGGACCTTCATTGTTTTGAATTCTTTTTTGCATAGCAATCATTGAAGCTTCGCTTTTAGGATCAACAACAAATCCTGATGGACCATATTTTTCAACAAAAGATAAGTCTTCTTGCCTAGTGAAAAACTTTTCCCAACAATCAGTGTTCACTTCACAACGATATGTCATTGTCTTAGCATGCGTGTGCAATGGAGCATAAGATCCAACCAATTCTAAATGCCCATAGTGTGAATGTAACTTTAGTGACGGACTTCCCCATTGAGTCATCCCTGAGCATTGCTCGACATTGGCGTACCACAATGCAAAAGCTTTAGATAAAAATCCTAATCCATAAAACTGCTGTTCTTTAGGTAAAAAGGAATTCACCGCACATAAGTCGTAAGCAACCCACTCACCTTTATGCATTGTTGGAATAATTATAAATAACGATAATGGGCACCATTCATTTTCTTCAGAATACTCAAGCTCTTCTAAAATGGCCTTAGGCATTTTTTTTGTTCGTCCAGCAAATCCGGCAATAAACCCTGGCATTGCAGCACAATCATAAAAAACCCATTTTGGTATGGCTAAATCTTGATGACCAAATGCTTTCCATTCAATTTTCAAAACCGCGTTTGCAAATTCCATTTCATCTATGTTAAGAGGATTTTTATATATTGGCTCATGTATAAACCAATCCAAATGATGTCTCGTCCCCGGATGAGCAATTTGATTTTCTGGACGTACAAACACATACGGGCGAATATCGCCCGAAGCTAACCAGTCTGCTTTTTGTAATATTGGATTAAGCTTATGCATGTTTGTCATCAATTCACTATTTACCCAATGGCGAGATCATTGTTTCTGGTCTAACAACTTGATCAAACTTTTCAGCTGTCAATAATCCTAATTTAACGGCCTCTTCTTTTAAAGTAGTACCGTTTTTATGAGCCGTTTTTGCAATTTTAGCTGCATTATCATAACCAATATGCGGATTTAATGCTGTGACTAACATGAGTGAATTATCAAGATGTTTTTTAATTTGTTGAGTGTTAGCCGTAATACCCACAACACAGTGATCGACAAAACTTTCACAAGCATCAGAAATTAGTCGAATTGAATTTAAACAATTAAAAACAATTACTGGCTTAAAAACATTTAACTCAAAATGTCCAGTCGCACCACCCACGTTAACGGCAACATCGTTACCCAAAACCTGAGCACAAACCATTGTCATGGCCTCTGATTGAGTTGGATTAACTTTACCAGGCATAATCGAAGATCCTGGCTCGTTCTCAGGTAAATTTAATTCAGCAAATCCACAACGTGGACCTGAACCCAACAAACGAATATCATTTGCAATTTTCATAAGTGATACAGCTACAGTTTTTAAAGCACCGTGCACTTCAACCAAAGCATCATGCGACGCTAAAGCTTCAAATTTATTCGGAGCCGATACGAAAGGAATTTTAGTCTCAGCAGCAATTGCAGCAGCCGCTTTAACTGGAAAATCAACATGTGTGTTTAAACCTGTACCAACAGCTGTTCCACCAAGAGCTAATTCATGCAAGTGTGGTAAAGTGTTTTTCACACGTTGAATTGAGTTTTTCATTTGCGTAGCATAACCAGAAAATTCTTGTCCTAAAGTCAGCGGAGTCGCATCCATTAAGTGAGTTCGACCAATTTTAACAATATCTTTAAATTCAACAGACTTAGCTTCTAAAGCTTTTTGAATTTTTTCAAGCATTGGTAAAAGGCGGTTATGAACACGCTCGGCTACAGCAATATGCATAGCTGTCGGAAAAGTATCATTCGAGCTTTGACCTTTATTCACATCATCATTCGGGTGAATTTCTTTGCTTGGTAAAGTAATTGATTGCATCGTCATCGCACGGTTTGCAATAACCTCGTTCGCATTCATATTAGTTTGTGTACCAGAACCTGTTTGCCACACAACTAATGGAAAGTGTTGATCAAGCGTACCCGCAATAACTTCATCAGCGGCCTTTAAAATAAATTCAGCCTTTTTTGCATCAAGCAAACCAAGCTCTGTATTTGTTTTAGCAGCACATTTTTTAAGTACTCCTAATGCACGAATCATTTCACGAGGAAAACGATCTCCACCTATTTTAAAATTTTCTGTTGAACGCTGTGTTTGAGCTCCCCACAAAGCATGTGCCGGAACTTTAACATCACCCATCGTATCTTTTTCAATTCTGTACTCTTGAGATTTTATTTCGTTATTTTGAGACATCTGAAACTCCAATCTAAAACCACTTCTTAAATAGCTGGTTTAATTAAAATGACTTTTTTAACATCGTTTTTAAATTTTTAATGCTTTTTTCGCCGCGCACGACTTGACCCACACTGGCCTGATCGGTCGGATAAATGACAAGCTCTTGAATATTAACATGTGCAGGTTGATTTAAGCACCACAAAATCGAATTTGCCACATCCTTGGGACTCAGTGGCAGCATATCAGCGTAAACTGCATCGGCTTTTTGCTGATTTCCTAGGCGAACCAAGCTGAACTCAGTGTTCACCATGCCTGGCTCAATGTTAGTCACACGAACGCCAGTACCTTTCAGATCCATGCGAAAACCCTCTGTGATGGCGCGAACAGCAAATTTAGTCGCGCAGTAAACAGCTCCGCCCTCGTAAACTAATCGTCCAGCGACTGAGCCTAAATTCACAATATGACCTTGTGTGCTGATGATATCTGAAAGCAACTCACGACTGAGCCACAACAAACCTTTAACGTTGGTTTCAATCATTTGATTCCAATCAGAGGTTTTAGCATTTTGCACAAGCTCTGTGCCTTTAGCTAAACCAGCATTGTTAATTAAATTTTGAATGGTGATTTTCTTTTTTTTCAAAAGTTCAATGGTTTTTGCAATGTCTGCTGACTTTGACAAATCACACGTTATGACTTCAACATTAGGTGAACCCAATTTTATACAGTCCATTTGAACTTTTTTAAGCTGAGTTTTTCGACGAGCGATTAAAACGAGATTCTTTTTTTGTTTTGCAAGGAGCAATGCAGTTTCTTGACCAATGCCTGATGACGCACCTGTTACGAGAGAATAACCATTGTTTTTTTTCATATTTAAAAAGATTAGCACTTGATTCTTAAGTGTCAATCAATTGAGATTCGAACTTGCAAGAGCTAATCTCGATCAAAACGATTATATCGAGGATTATATGAATTCTGACTGCGTCGATTTTCTTTACGCATGAGTTCCGAAAAAACAAAAGAAATTTGCTTTAAGTCAGAACGCGAATCAAGACCTATAGACATGTACTTAAACAGTGTTGTTAAATTATTGACCTCAGAATCACGATCTTGATAAGTTAATACAACTTGAGAACCCAACTGATACAAATCTTGAATTCGACTTAGCAGATCGACAGTATTTTGATGCCCCACATACCCTTGCTGCCAACTATTGCTTAAATCGACTACTGCTATTTTACTTTTTTCATGTTGAGCAACTTGGCGAAGTTGCGTTTCAAATTCAAAACTCGCCAAGTCAGCATGCAAAACAACAATTCTGTTGGCTTTTGCTAAAGCTGAAACAACAGCAAAAGCATCATCGTGATATAAATAGTGAGAACGTCCGAACGACACCAATGGATTAGAACCTGTTTGATCGTGAAATTCGCTCCATGCCTTATTGCTTTGAACCTGCTGAGCCCACCAACTCCAGTTTTTTTGATTTAGAATCACATTCAAACTTTCGCTCGAAAGATCATGTTCATGATTTTTTAAATATGTTACAATATCTTTAAATTGAGCATTCAATCGCAAAAATAAATAGTCCTTACGATTACGCGACATTTCAAGCAATGCTTTATTGATAAGATTAAACAAAACAACTTGCGGATCGCGATCAACTTGAACAAGTATCATTTCATTTTTCGGCACAAGAGACATAGACAATAAACCTCTTTCTGTCCCAACGGAGATATACATTCCGCGATTTGGCATCCTTGTAAAAAGCGCCGTATTCAAACCGATATGTTTTTCGTTTGGTGCCAAGAAGCTCGCCCCTACCAAATGCCCCTCTCTTAATCGGTCAGACTGAAATCCTAACTTTTGCCAATCATAATGAACTGATTTTTGATTTTTAAATAAGTCAAAACACTTCTCAATTTGAGACATTGCAACTGACGAAAACATCAAACTATAAATATAAATAAGGGTCGTGATTTTAATTTTGTACATTAATGAGTAGTGATTGCATTTTTACGACCTTATCTAATCTAACATATTGCAAAACAAGGCTTTAATTTAACTCAGTGACGTTATTTGTTAGACAATTTTAAAATCTGTTTAATAACTTATCCAAACATTTTAGGAGTTAATTTTTTCTTTTTTGAATCCAGCTCTTGATCTGCCTTAAACAATTCTGTTGCAAGTTTTAAAGCGAAATTTCCTGCCTCTGACTGAACGTAATATGCAGGATTATCTTTTGAACCGTTGCGTTTGATTTTTTTACCTTTAATATCCTTCGTAATAGGTTCGATAAAAACATCGACCACATGACCTTGAATTTTTTTGCCCATCCAAAGCCAATAAACTTTATCATTTTTGTTAAATTTCATGATTTAAAATTCCTATCACAAGTTCTAAACTAATGAATGATCCATAAAACAGCAATCCTTTATACACCTGTTCTTTTAATTTGTGTCTTTACGCAAAATTATGCTAATAAATCCATATGAAATACTGGCTCATGAAATCAGAACCCGACGTCTTCTCGATCGATCATCTTAAAAAAGATAAAACTACTTGGTGGGAGGGAGTACGTAATTATCAAGCACGTAACTTCATGATGAATGATATGTCTGTTGGCGACCAGGTTTTATTTTACCACTCGAATGCTGAGCCTTCAGGTCTAGCTGGTATCGCTGAAGTGTCTCAAAAAGCAGAACCAGATCAATTACAGTTTGATAAAAAATCTGAATACTTTGAGCCACGTGCAACTAAAGACAAACCTATGTGGTATTGTGTTCAATTAAAATATGTAAATCATTTTAAAAAATTTATATCTCTCGAAGATCTCAAAAATGATCCTGTCTGTAAAGACATGCTTGTTATCAAAAAAGGACAACGTTTATCAATACAGCCAGTTAACGAAAAAGAATTTAGACACCTATGCAAAATAGGCACGAAGTAAAACTCTATTTAGCTCCGATGGAGGGTGTCACCGACTGGGCGATGCGCGATTTACTGACGCAACTAGGTGGTATCGACCAATGTGTTACTGAGTTTTTACGAGTGACTGATAAACTTCATCCTTACTCTGTGTTTTACAAAAATTGTCCTGAACTAAAAATGGGTTCAAAAACTAGATCTGGTACGCCTGTCTTTATTCAACTCTTAGGTGGACAAGCTTTACCCATTGCTGAAAACGCATTGCGAGCGCACGAACTCGGCGCTGCCGGAATTGATCTTAATTTTGGATGCCCCGCAAAAACTGTTAATCGGCACGACGGTGGTGCTTCGCTACTAAAATCCTGTGATCGCCTTTACGCTATTGTCAGCGCAGCTCGCAAAGCCGTACCTTCAATAACACCTGTGACTGCCAAAATTAGACTAGGTTTTGATGATCCCTCACAATGCCTTGATAACATTCAAGCCGTCACTGAAGCTGGTGCTAACTGGATCACCGTTCACTGCCGCACTAAATCTGATGGCTATAAACCACCGGCCTATTGGGAATGGATCCCTCGTATGCGCGAAGTTTCTAAAATTAAAATTGTGGCCAATGGTGAAATTTGGAATATTCGAGATTTTGAAAACTGTCAAAAACAAACTGAATGTCATGATTTTATGATAGGTCGCGGAGCTATGAGAAATCCGTATATTTTTAAACACATCAAACAAAGCCTACTGAGTACAGATTTGAAAATACACGATTCAAATCAGGCTTTAAATCTCATTTTGCCTTTTTTTGAATCGTGCACACTTTATGTTAACGATCATTTTGCGACTGCTCGTACCAAGCAATGGTTGAATCAATTGCGCTTTGTTTCAGAAAAAGCCTCAGAAATCTTTCATCAGGTTAAAATTCATAAAAAGCCGATAGAATTTAAAGATCATCTCATCAAATTAATCGAATAAGCATAGGCTTCTAATGACAAAAGCGACTAAATAGCTCTATACTCAAATTATGACAAATACTAAAACACAAGCTAAAGTAGTAATGGTTAAGAAAAATCCATGTCCTTATTGCGATCGCGCAAAAACTTTTTTTGAAGCACGCGATATCAAGTTTGAAATTATCGATCTAACAGACAAACCTGATGAATTAGCCGCATGGAAGTCTAAAACAGGATGGGCCACTGTACCTATTATCTTGATCAATGATAAACTCATTGGTGGATACACTGATATTAAAGCCCTCGATGATGAAGGCAAACTGAACGAAATTCTTTACACTTAGTCGTTTTTAATCTTAAGCTTGTTGTTCTATGCAACAAGCTTTAAAATCTCCCTTTTATTTCCCGATAGAACGTCCTCTATATGAAGTAGCGCCTGGTTTAAAGCCATTGGGCTATGATTTCGGTAATTCAGACTATGACCAAAAAATTTTTCAAATAACACCTCACTTCGGTGAATTTCGTAAAAACAAAGTAGCTTGCAGAAAAGAACGCCTCAGCAAATATTTTGCAACTGCAAACTTAACATCTCAGCAAACGCATATTTTAGCTCAATTTATAATTGAAAATTTAGTAAAAGAATATCCGAACCTTTTTATGCTTAATTCACAAAATATGATTTTCACAAGTCAACTGACTGGCGACCGATTAACTTTAAATTCTTCATACCAACTTGTTGAATTTAAAAATTTAAAAAATGAAAATACTGATCCCAAACCCGCTCACATACTCGACGCTCTAGCTCTACAATTTGAAGAAGATTATGCTCTATGTTCCCGCAGATCCGACATGACAGATGATCTATCGATGATTCACCTTTGCAGCGGTAGTCACTGGGCTTGCGAAGATAAAATTGGAAAATCATTTTTACAAGTTCACTCACCCATTCCGCATTTTGACAAAATCGGTAAAGTTTCAACAAATATGATTGAAGCCATGATTAACAAAGGTCCGTTTGTTAGATTTGTATGGTCTTTTGTCACGGATACAAGGTTGAATCATCACCCTATAGCTCCTACTGGCATTGATCAAAACATGTGGAAAGGCCGCAGCTTTAACTCACAACTCACTATACCATTTTATCTCAGAGTCGAAAGACAGGTTGTTTATGGTTTGCCAGAAATTGATTCTAGTTTTTTTGGAATCGGCATTAGTTTTATCGATGGAAACAAGATTAAATCAGACACAAACATGCGAGAAAACTTAATTGGTGCCTTAAATTCAATGAGCCCAGAAAGTCGAATCTACAAAGGAGTCGATTCATGCTTTACTGAGCTCGTAGATTGGCTCAAAAAATAAGAACTACCTTAAGCGTGATCAACTAAAAATTGAGTAATGTTTTCTTTGGGGTGATTACCAACAAGTTCACCGACTTGTTTTCCACCTTTAAATAAAAGCATCGCCGGAATACCGCGTATACCAAACTTACCAGGTGTAGCAGGATTTTCATCAACGTTCATTTTAACAACTTTGACTTTACCTGACATTTCTTGTGCAATTTCTTCTAGTTTTGGCGCTAATGCGCGACATGGACCACACCATTCAGCCCAAAAATCTACCAACACTGGTGTCGTTGAATTTAAAACTTCTGTTTGAAATGTTTGGTCAGTAACCGCTGATGTATTTTGTCCCATTGCATAACTCCTTTTTGGCTATTTCTTTTTAACAAGCGCCAAAGCAAATCGTTTTCTTTCTTCATCAAGACTGTCTAATTTTTCTTGGCCAGGATCAACTAAATGCTCCTTGCGTAAAGAAATTTGAACAGCTTTAGTTTGCTTGCGATTGAGGCCGTTTTTCAAGCCCGCATCAATTCGACTGATCTCTTGATTGTAAACATCTATCTTTGACTGCAAACTAGCCTCAGTTGAATCAATTTCATGCACTAAATGATCACGAATTTTGAGCATTTCTTCATTTGAAACATGATCTCGAGTATTTGCTATACTTTTGGGGTTTGATCCAACTTGACCAGTAACATGAATTAACTCTTGCGCTATACTTTGCCCCGAACTGACTAGAATTTTTTCTTCTTTAGCACGAAATGTAGCGTCGTTTTCAACAAGCTTAATGAGTTTTGATCGCAACGCTTCTTTTTGCTCATTGATGAGATTCAGAACATGCGAGACAAGCTTAATCGCACCGACGGGTTCGAACAACAAAGCATCCATTTTTACACGATTAAGATCATCTGGATTGATTTTCTGATCTTTATTTAAAATAATAATAACTTTACCAGGATACTTAAAGCGATCTCTTAATAAGTGTCCAACACGAAGCGATGAGATTTTTACCGAATCACCTTTGGCGATTAGCACCTCTGGTCGAAAATTTGTCAGCATCTCAAGTAATCCAGCCTCATGGTTAAGAATTTTAACTTCTAAACCAATTTCACTTAATGTTTTTTCAATGTGAGAACTAAAGACAACCTCATCGCTCACAATTAAAACTCTATCCATAAGTCTATTCTAGAATCTGATCAATGACGTACGCAAAGAAATTATTTAAAGTGGTCCTATGTGGAAATCGAAACGCGTCTTTTTTTATCTTTTGTTCGAAATGATCCCTCCATTTGCCTTGGGCGTAATTATTTTCATTTCTATTCTTTTAATGTTTCAAGCCTTAAGGCTAACGGAATTCGTCTTAGGACACGGCATCAAATTTAGTTTTATTCTCGATATTATGGGTTACATGAGTATTTCGTTTTTACCGATGATCTTACCAATGAGTTTACTTTTTTCAGTTTTAATGACTTACAATCGCCTTTCTCATGATTCTGAAATCATAGCTTTAAAGGGTACTGGATATTCTGGGCAAAGCATACTCATGCCGGCCATCGTTCTTTCTATATTGATCTCGATTTTTTCTGCCCAAACAGCTCTATACATAGCTCCATGGGGTAATCGCCAATTTGAACTTCTGATTTCATTTTTGGGAAACACAAAGGCTGCTGCCAGCATAAAAGAGGGCACTTTTTCAAAAGATTTTTTCGATATGGTCGTATATGCCAACAAAGTCAATTCAGACAAAGGAACACTCGAAGATCTTTTTATTTACGATGATAAAAATGAGAACGCACCATTAACTATCATTGCTCCACGTGGACAAATCGTACCTGATAGCGAAAACCCTGGCCACAGTGTGCTCTTACGCTTGTTTGAAGGCCAAATTCACCGTCGTGGTCAATCCCACACAGTCGTCAACTTCACTACATACGATGTTACACTCAACGATCCTGTAAAGTTCGAAGAACGTAAGAAATCCGCACCTTCATTGAATTATAATGAACTTAAGAGCAGAATCGATTCGCCTGAGACTGAACCTCAAGACAAACTCAATTACACCCTTGAACTTCACAAAAGATTCGCGCTTGCAACAGCATGTTTCGTGTTTGGCCTCATCGGTGTAGGTTTTGGCATTCAAACAAATCGTCGCTCTGGTAAATCATCGGGCTTTGTTGTTGCTGTAGGGTTTATCGTCCTCTACTGGATTGTTTATATAAGCTGCGAAGGTCTATCTCGCAGTGGCAAATTACCCGCTTCAGTCGGAGCTTGGATTGCAAATTTAATCTTTGTGATACTCGCCACAGCTCAATTAAAGAAAAAAATAAACTAAAACTAAAACTAAAATTCAAATATCAACAAATTAGATTTTAGAAATTTTGATAATTTTGTCTTTGATTTATAATAACAGAAGTGATTCGAAAAAAATGAGACGATGCAGTAGCATCCTTACTACCAGGGTCATCCTTGACCACATCGCCCCTCCCTTATTCTTATTTTAGATGCATTATTTAAAAATTTTCAAAACAATTTTTTAGAAAATTTCACTTTTCTACAAAATTTTGACCAAAGGATGTGGCCTAACTAGACCTAGTGGCCACTTTGTGTTTTCACAACTAGATATAGATCATCATGTGCGTCTAAACAGGACCAGACCAAGATTCAGCCTCCCAAAAATCGAGCAGGTCCTGACTTGCACTTACAAAAAACGCTCCTTCTTTCATAAGATATTGATTTCCAGAAAAGGAGCTCATCATCGGATGAGATGGAACAGTTAAAACAGTCTTACCGTTTTGTAGCGCATGATGAACTGTTAAAAAAGAACCACTCTTTCTCTCAGCTTGGACAACTAATGTTAGCGCAGAAAAGCCTGCTATGATTCTATTACGGAAATAAAAGTAATTTTTCCTGACTGTTTGGTTCAATTCAAATTCAGTCAGCAAGCAACCACCCGACTGAATGATTTGATCCTTTAATAACTTTAAGCGCTGAGGATATATTTCATGCAATCCACATGGAAGAACAACCAATGTTGGTCTATTTATCTTAAGACTGATAACATGAGACAAGATATCAACACCTTCGGCTCCACCACTGACAATAGCCACATCACCTTTTATCTGCAGAAATTCTTTTAAGTGCATATCCATCCATTGAATTGTTAATTTATCAATTTTTCGAGCACCAACAACTGACAACGTTTGGAAATTTAACCAAAATGGTTGGCCGATATATTCAATAAACAAAGGAGGTTCAATCATTTTATAAAATTGTTGTGGATAATTAACATGCCCAGGATATGTGTATTGAATATTGATCGACTCAAGATGCTTAATATAAACATTTGCATCATCTAACTCAAACTGGGTAAATACAAAACTTTGCATTTGATCAGCATGTAGTATTGCGTCCGGATTTCGGTATTTCAATTTTCTTTGTAAAGCTTTAAAATAGAGAGCGTGTTTCATAACAAACTCTCTATCAAGAAATGGACCCGAATGATTTAAGGGACTATTTTATCACCATCTTGAATAACATTATGAGCATCAAGAATATAGCCAATTGCTAATGTACCCGTTTTTTGAAGAATTTTTATCTTACCAACGCTTTGCCCTGCTTCATCAGAGTATACGCTATAAATGTCTCCATCTTTTAATTCACCTTGCTCAGCATTTAGTAAAGCGAATTGATGGCTTGAATAAATCGACTGACCGTAAACGGCAAAACCATCTAATATGTGATTTCCAGATTTGTATTTGGTAAAAGTCTCTTGAGGAACAATAACTTGTGCACTTAATGAATTTTCTGTAATAAAAATAACGTCTGAAGTTGAGTTCTCAATACATTTTTGTATACGTAAAGATCCATCAGCATTTAAGCGAACCATTCCATTACGTTTATATGCATAAGTTTCTTTCAAACGAGAAAATTTATAATCTTCACGTACAAGCATAATATAATCATTTGGTTCTAAAGTTGTGTCCTGACCTACATTTAAAATTGGTGGTACATAATGATCGTCACGACAAAGCAATTTCTCGACATCAGATTCTTTTATTTTTAAATCAGTTTTAAGTTTACTTGAAGATAAGACATACGGGTTAACAACAGGTGGATCCTCGATAACTTGCTTTTGAAAATCCAATACAGTCATTGTTGGCGCCGACGGATTTAAATACTCTGTTGAAACTGTTTTAGGCAGGCTTGGCGGTGGTCTTTGATATTTAGACTTGCGCCCCTTTGATGAATCAAGCAATTCCTTATTCGAGTTAAATTCTGTGTACTGGCGGTCGTATTTCCCTAAACCCTGACCAGCTACCTCAGTTTCGTCTTCACCTTCTTCAGTTGATTTTCCCTGATTTAGCACAATCTGACCCAAATCAGAAGCCTCACCAACTTGCATAACAGGTGCTGACTGAGAAGTCCCGTCTTGAAAATAAATTTTTTGTCCTGGATAAATCTGGTGCGGATTAGTAATACCAATGTTATTTATAGCCCATATTTTGGGCCAAAACTTACTATCCCCAAACAAAGTATCACTAATTGATGCCAACGTATCGCCTTTTTGAACAGTATAAACATTTACATTTTGCCCATTCGATACAACTTTGCCCCAGACATCATTTGGTGTAGGTGATTCATTATACTTCTTATAAACACTATGAAATTTTTGTTCGCGTACATAATCCGGAGAATCATCAACCAATGACTCAACAATGGATTGCACCGGGCTCAGTTTTTCATGATCTTGTTTTGGCGGGGAAACCTTAACAAGCGGTTTATTTTGTTTGTTTTTTTTACTTTTCTTTACAGTTTTCTGAGGATTTTTTTGAGACTTAGTGTCAAGTTTATTTCGAGACTCATTGTTTTTAATATTATTTTTAACTTTAGGCTGAACTGTCGATGCTGACTTCGTTTTTAAAATGGACTTGATGTCATCTAATACAGGTTCCTCATCTTCCTTTAGGCTTTCTTTTTTTAAAGGTAGTGGATCTAGCGAGTCAGGATCAGCAACAAAAGAGCTGCTCTCTTTATTTAACTCGTCTGTGTATTTAGGACGAATAAGCTTATTTGTTTCGAAAGACGTTGATTGCTCATCCACTACGGTTGACACTTCTGATGGAGCAACTTGATCTGACGATTCTTGAGCTAGAATCTGCCGACCAATAAAACACAATATAACAATACTCACTACGCGAAGTGAGCGGACTGTTTTCAACATTACTGAGTCACCCTTTGGCTGTTACTTACAGAGTTTTTAGACTGTGTGTTTTTAAATTGAGTTTTTTGACCGATGTATTTTTGCGGATACTTATTTTGTACAAGCTTACGCGAGTTAAACTTGAAGTTTTGAGCTAACTTCAGATTGTGCAGAGATTGAGTTTTCAAACCCATTTCTGCATACATTGCTGATTTATCAAAATAGGCTGACTGTACTTCCATTGAACGCGGGTACTTTTTAATCAAAATGTTATACCTTTTTAAGGCTAATGCATAATTTTTGTCATATCGAGCTTCACGAGCAAAATGCAGGATCTTTGCAGGGACTGTTTTAGCAATCACTTTTTGACCAGTTAATTCTTCATATAGCGATTGCCGAGAAATAGGATTTGAGCGCATCGCATCTTGATTTTCCTGACGCGCTAATTTTGAAGCAACAAAGTTTGTTGAGTTCTTCTGATTGCGCATACTTTGACAACCCATTAGCAAAAATGAAACAGAAATGAAAAGAAGTGAAACTTTCATAGAACCCCCTGTCTTAATTAAACTCAAATATGCACATGAATTCAATAAGACCTAGTCCAGTTATCCACAGAAAATGTTATTAACTTATATTTCTAGACTTTAGACCCGTTGAACATCAAGGTTTTCAGCGAATTGCTCATAATTACAACACACATAAGTAATTGAAATATAATGATTTTTTTTAATTCCATATAAAATCTTAAATGAAATTTGTAAATTCTGAAATTGGTGCGCTTCTATTTTGCTAATAATGCATGAAAATTATCTTTATTTTAATCTGTTTAACTCTGATGTCGAGTGCAGTTCGGCTTTCGGTTGCTGAAAAACTAATGCCTGTAGCAAAAAAGCTACACTCAATGTGCCTTACCGAAACCACGGAAAAGCTAAAAAATGTAGAAATCTTAAATGCACTTGTTTGTGGTGAACAACTCAATAACTATAGTTTAAACACTCTATTTATAGCGACTGGCTTAATTCATCTGTTAGTTGTCTCAGGATCCCATTTAAATCTATTGAACCGCATGATCAACAATTTGTTAACGATCATCAATATCGAAAATAAGCTCAATATTCATGACAGTTATCGATCACTGATTCAGCTTTGCATCCTCTTCTTTTATTGTTTAGTCTGTAATTTTAATCCACCGATTGTTAGAGCTTTTACTTTTCTTTGTTTTATTTTTTTACAGGAACATCTACGAATAAAGTTCAGCTTAAATCATATATTAATTCTAGCCGGCCTCAGTTGTCTTGCCGTCGAATCAACTTGGATCTGCTCATTGTCATTTCAAATGAGTTGGCTAATTCATACAATTTCTATTTTTAGCTCAAATGCACTCCAATCACGAAGCAAAATTAAAAATCAAATCGCAATTTATTTAGCACTTATACCAACCTTCCATCTACTTGGCTTTCCTCCTTTAAATTCGATCATTATTTCAATTGTATTTTCCTCAGCCATCGAATTTATTTTATTTCCCTTGTCATTTTTAACTTACTTTTTTAACAATTTAGGTTTCATTTTTGATCTGGCTTGCGATGCACTCATTCGTGGTCTACAGTTTTTAGAAACATCAATAATCCCGGCAGTACCGACTACACAGAATATTCAGATCAATTTACTGAATTGGATAATAATTTGTTCTCTACATTTTATTTTGGAACTTAAAATAACTTCCGATCTTCGATCAAAAGAATCTCTAATATGAAACAACTTACTTTGTTATTTTGGACAATTATTTTCCATCATTTACAAGTCCAATCACCTGTCGAACTTAATTTATATATTTTTTGGAGCATCGGCCAAGGTCAGTGGGTTAGTCATGTAACACATACCCACTGCGAGCATTTCGATGCTGGTGGCTCGATTAAAGCTTTTAAAGCAAATAAGCATAAACTCAGGAAATTATGTGGACATAAAAACAATTATTTATACTTGTCACACCCTGATCTCGATCATTATAGCCTCATTAATCCAATCATCATGAATGTTAAATCAGCTTGTTGGCAAGATGCCAAACATCCTCAAATTGAAACTGTAAAAAAAATCAAACTATGCCCAAACGAACCATTTAACGATATTGAGAAATACCACCCAGTGAAAACAAAATCTTGGTCTAAAAACGAAAGCTCCATAGTTTATCGACATGGTTCATTTTTATTTCCAGGTGATTCGACGCAAAAAAATGAAAAAGTATGGATCAAAAAATTAAATCTCGACAATGTCAATTTTTTACTTCTTGGACATCACGGCAGTCGCACAAGTACAAGCGACGAACTTATTAAACAATTACCAAAACTTAAAATGGCGATCGTGCAATCACTTGTCAAAAAATACGGACATCCCCATAAAATTGTCCAAAGTAAACTCAAGGCAAAAAAAATCCCACTCCTCAGAACTGAAGAGTGGGGAAATATTGTAATTAAAATTTAATTCAATTAAATTTTATAAGGACGGTACTCCATGCCCAAGTCACGAGCAACCGGTTCATAACAAACATAACCACCGTACACATTCAGACCTTTCATTAAAGGCTTATTTTTAGCAACAGCATCTTCAACACCCATTGCAGCGATCATCGAAGCATATTTTAATGTGACGTTTGTTAATGCATATGTTGATGTACGAGGAACAACGCCTGGCATATTAGGTACACAATAGTGAATAACACCATCAACTTCGTATGTAGGTTGTTGATGTGATGTTGGACGACATGTCTCTATACAACCGCCTTGATCAACGGCAACATCGACAACAACAGATCCTTTTTTCATAGATGAAATCATATCTTTCGAAACAAGAGTTGGCGCTTTAGCACCCGTAATGAGAACACCACCAACAACCAAATCTGACTCAACAACAGATTCTTCAATATTTTTCGAATTTGAAAACAAAGTTTGGCAACGACCTTGGAAAATATCATCTAAATATTCTAATCGTGAAGTCGATACATCTAGAATAGTGACTTGCGCTCCGAGACCAACAGCCATTTTTGCAGCGTTAGTTCCGACAACCCCACCACCAATAATCGTGACCTTTGCCGGTTTAACACCAGTAACACCGCCCATTAAAATACCTTTACCACCATGATCTTTTTGCAAATAAAAAGCGCCAATTTGCGTTGCCATACGACCAGCAACTTCTGACATTGGTGTTAATAATGGTAATGAACCGTTATCCAATTGTATTGTTTCATAGGCAATTGACTTAACTTTTCTTTCAGCTAAAACCTTTGTTAATTTTGGTTCAGCGGCTAAGTGTAAATACGTATATAAAATTTGATTTTCGCGCATCAATTCGTATTCATCCGGAAGTGGCTCTTTCACTTTCATGATCATATCAGCTTTTGCATAAACTTCTTTTTTAGAATCGATAATTTTTGCCCCAGCTTTTTCGTATTGCTCGTTTGTAATGCCACTGCCGACGCCAGCATCTTTTTCAACGATAACTGTGTGACCTTCTTTAGTTAATTGTTTGGCACCCGCTTCAGTCATACCTACACGGTTTTCACTAATTTTTATTTCCTTCGGCACTCCGATAATCATGAAGTCCTCCTTTTAGAATATAATGATTTTGACTTAAAATTTAGAGCTTTTAAACTACCAGTGACAACTCAAAAGGGCAATGACTTAACTTCTGTAGTCTTGTTTTTATGAACAACAAGCCCCTTGATTGTAACTTTATCCCGATCGTTAACCATAAACTGATAATCAGGTTTGACAACGCCCAACCTTGTCACGATCTCTGGCTTTAAAGTCAGGATTTTTTCTCCATTATTAGCCACTAAAGTCAGATTTAAGTTTAAACGATAGCGTTTTTTTTGGCTTTCAATAAATTGAGACAAAATAGCATCTATGTTTGATTCATTTTTTTTCCCTTGTATTCTACGATCTTCGCGCGAGTAATGCGCCTGATCATCTAGCATCAAGGTCAACTTAGGCCTAGCAAGCACTTCATCATTGAGCAACACTTCAAACTCAACATCATATGTTTTGAGCTTTGATGATTTCACTAATACTGGATTTTCTTGAGCACTGACAAGCGCTGAAAAAATAGTGATCACAAAAACAATTACTTTAACAACCATTACAACCTCTAACACTTATATTAAAGCCAAAGATACGTCTGTATGCAAAATAAATCGGCCGCTGTTGACAAAACCGCAACACTTTTCTATTTGTTTTGCATGCGTTTGACACAACCAAAGGATATTTTTATGAAACATTTATTAGGCTTTATTTCGTCTGTTTCGATAATTCTTGTGGCGATAAAAGCACAATCTGCTGAAGGCTACTTAACGCACATTTCTTGCATCAGCCAAACTGAAACTGCAAAAATTACAGCCGAATTTAAAACAATTCTAGGCAGTTATAAAAGAGCGAGTCTAACGATTGCTAAAATTAATAGTGCTGAGTTTCGCTTAGATGAAGTTCCTACTGTAGGACCGCTCGTTTTAGCTTTAAAATCTGTTACGACTAAGCAAGCAGAAATACCTCTTAAAAATTTGGTCATTAACAAAAATGAAGAAGAACTATCCGTTCAAACTCTTGCAGGGATAGAGCAAATTAATATTAATTGTAAGATTAGCATTAGCGAAAATTTAAAATATTAACTGATAAGTTAATATTTTATCACACGCTCCACTGCGCAAATTTTTTTATTTCAGTACTGACGTCTGCGCCCAGCTCAACAAAACGATAACTTTGGGGTTGTGATACTATTTTTTTAACTAGTTTATTCATAATATCATGACCAGCTTTATGTAAAATCAAGTGTCCCATCAATGGCATTTCTAAAGTGACAAGATCACCCAAAGCATCGAGCATTTTGTGACGAACAAATTCATCTTTAAACCTTAAACCTTCTGGATTCACGACTTTTGTATCATCAAGCACTATGCAATTATCTAATGATCCACCTTTTGCTAAACCAGCATTTTTAAGCTGTTCAACATCTTTTAAAAAACCAAAAGTACGAGCCGGCGCTATTTCACGAGCAAAAGACTGTTCTGTGATTTCCATATCCAATGTCTCTTGACCAATAACAGGATGTGGAAAATCAATTGTGACTGCTACACGCAATCCATGATAAGGTAAAACATAGGCGTATTTTTCACCCTCAACGTAGCTAATTGGCTCTGTAATATAACAATATTTTCGAGGCTCATCGAGTTCGATTAACTCTGCTTGCAAAAGAGCTTGCGAAAAATGAAGTGAGCTACCATCACAAATTGGAATTTCTGGCCCATCAAGTTCAATATAGACATTATCAATCCTTAGCGCCGATAATGAAGACACACAATGTTCAATCGTTGCGACTTTAAAATGTTCACCGCCTAATACGGTTTGATAACTTACAGCCTGCACATTCATAGCCGAAACTTTTAAATAAGGCCTTTGAGGCAAATCCGTTCGAATAAAATAAACACCTGTATTGGCCGGAGCAGGTTTAAATCGCAAAGCACACGGTTCTCCTGAGTGAATACCGATTCCGCGAACTTCAACTGTTTTACGAATTGTTTTTTGAAAAAACATGTTTACTTCCTAAACCTCAATACTAAATATATCGAGCTGTTTTGAATATTGAGTCAGCACGCGTCCACGCGGTGTTTTTTGAATAAATCCCTCTTGAATTAAGAATGGTTCATACACTTCTTCAAGAGTTTCGCGATCCTCACTCAGTGCTGCAGCCATAGTTTCAATACCAACAGGCCCACCATCATATTTTTCAGACATTAATTTCAAAATACGGCGATCCATATCATCTAAGCCATGGCGATCGACACCTAGCTGGTCAAGTGCATAAACAGCTAAATCTTGATCAATCGATCCATTACCCTTAACTTGAGCGTAATCGCGAACGCGTTTTAATAAACGATTCGCAATACGAGGCGTTCCCCTAGCACGACGTGCAATTTCAGAGGCACCTTCAGAATTCATTTTCAAATCAAGCAAAGTTGCTGATCTCAGTAAAATGGTTTGTAAAGCTTTTTGATCATAAAACTGTAAACGCTCTTGAATACCAAAACGATCGCGAAATGGATTATCCAATAATCCTGCACGGGTTGTCGCACCAATTAATGTAAATGGAGCTAATTGAAATTTCATCGACATAGCCCCAAGACCTTCACCAGTGACGATATCAATGTAGTAATCCTCCATCGCAGTGTATAGGTACTCCTCAATGGATCTATGCAACCTATGAATTTCATCAATAAATAAAATCGAATACGGTTTTAAGCTTGTAAGTATTGCCGCCAAATCACCTTTTTTATCAATTGCAGGCGCTGAAGTAATTTTTATTTCAACATTCATTTCATGCGCAATAATTTGGGCTAATGTGGTTTTACCTAATCCGGGCGGACCAAACAACAAAGTATGATCAAGTGGCTCTTGTCTGTTTTTAGCAGCCTGAACGAAAACTTTAATTTTTTCTTTAACGTCTTCTTGTCCTGGAAAATCGGCAAAAGAATGGGGTCTTAATTTGTTTTCCCATTTAATTTCATTTTCAAATGGAGTTGATTCTATAATTCTTGTCATAATTGACCCGAAAGTTTTTGTAGGCCTTGTCTAACTCCCTCTTCAAGAGTCGCTGATTTTGGCATTGTTTCTATAAACTGATCGACGAGCTGTGATTTAAAGCCCAAATTTACCAATGCTGATGCAATCTGCCTGTGTGTTTCAGATTTTTGTGGTCCTTTTGTTTTAGTTTCAATAATCACGAGCTTACCTTGCAAAGTCAGAATAATTTGTTCAGCTGTTTTTTTACCAATTTTTGGTAAGCTTGATAACGCTTTGGCATCACCAGCTTCGATCCAGTTTTGAATCTGCGCAAGCGGGCCGCCCGACATCATTGTTAAAGCCATTTTGGGCCCAACACCGTTGACCTTTAAAAGTTGCATGAAAAAATCTTTTTCTGGTTTTGTTAAAAAACCAAAAAGAGAAAAAGCATCTTCTCTGATATGCGAGTATATCCAAAGAGAAATATTTTGCCCCATTATCATTTGCGCATCTGCCAAGGTCTGGTTGGTTGTCAGAATTTCATAACCAACGCCATTTGTTTTAAGGATCAAGTGATCAGTTGTGACATCAAAAACAACACCTTCTAAATAACCAATCATAAACCTAATTCCTTTTTCTTCGTACTTCTGGGATTATTCTTTAAATTAATCAGACTCAGTTGTGTAGCATGAAAACAAGCCATCGCCAACGCATCTGACGCATCAAGAGACTTGATTGGTGGAAGTTTCAATAAATTCTGTAGTACTAAACGCACATGTTCTTTTTCGGCAGCACCTTGTCCAGTGATTCCTTTTTTAACAGCACGTGTTGCATATTCATAAACATCAACTTCGGCTTTAAGCGCCTCATAAATAACAACACCACGAGCATGCCCCATTTTAAAGGCACTATCCGCATTTTTACCTAAAAATATTTTTTCAAGTGAAACATGATCTGGTTTGTAAGTTTTCATAAGATCACGAATCCCCTCACCAATTTCAAGCAATCTCTGCGATAAATTCTCTTGCGAGTCGAACTTCAAAACACCATACTCGATCGGCTTCATAATTAATGGTCGAATCTGATTAACTTTTAATGCTGCAAAACCCAAAAAGCGTGAACCCGGGTCAATTCCTAAAATGATCATCATTTTATTGAATAAGGGGCTTTTCTTTGAGTCAATAAAATGCCATCATTATTTTAGATGACACAAGATGGAATGCCTAAAAACAGTAATAACCTAGATCAAAACTCGACCGAGAGTTCAGATCATGCTCAAAAAGCATTACAGAAACAACAACAGCTCAAGCGTATTGAGAAGCTTCAAATCGAAATTCAGCAAAATCCAAAGTCATTGGTATTCCCTCAGCTAGCCGACTTGTACGTTAATGAAGAAATGTACGACGAAGCTTATGAACTTCTAGAGCGCGGCTTAAAATATCATCCAAACTCTGTCAGTGCGATGATTATTCTATCTAAGGTTTTAAAACACCGCGAACACTTTCAAGAAGCCGAGAAACAACTTAATAAAGCGATCACATTAGCACCGCAAAACTGGCAAGCCTATCTCTTGCGTGCGGACTTATATGTTAAAATTAAATCGCATAAAAAAGCTCTTGAGGATTTCAAAAAAGTTCTTATCTTTAACCCAACACACCCCATAGCGCGACGAGCTGTCGCAAAGCTTGAAATGTTAACAGCCGACACAGATATCGATGCCGATAGTCAGTTTGAAGTGGCTCCTCTTAAAAAAATATCCGAAACAGCCGAAAAGAGTGAACTTAGATCTCAAGTTGAACAAGTGAAACTACAAGACCGATCGCCATCTTTTCAATCAGTTTCTCCAAAACTCGAAAGAATTTTATCTTTAATCGATGCCTTTACGATGCGACAAGACTATGCAAAAGCACTTAAGCTCCTCTACGAATGTAAGTCTGAATTTGGTCAACACAATGAGATTAACCAGCGTTTATTAAAACTATCACAGTTTGAATCTGCTGAAAAAATACGCCCAAAAAACGAAGTCAAAAGCTCGCGAGCTAAACATATGCTCATTCTAGAAAAAAAACAGAAGACTCTTGAATTACTGCTGCGCAGAATAAAAGATCTTCGAAGCGAGCAACTTGTTCAAAGTTAAGTCCTAGACTAGACTGTTGTTCTTGTAAAAAACTCAAATTAAACACTGGAGTAAACTATGTACGAAACGGCTGATTTTAGAAAAAATTTAAAAATTATGGTCGAAGGCCAACCTTATGTTATTGTTGATTTTCAACACGTTAAACCTGGTAAAGGAAATCAATTTTCGAGAACAAAACTGAGAAATTTATTAACAGGTCAAAACTTAGAAAGAACTTTTAAATCTGGTGAAAAGTTTGAAGTTCCAAATGTTGAAAATATTGAAATGACTTATCTCTACAAAGATGACAACGGTTTCAACTTCATGAACCAATCAAATTACGAACAGCTCAGCATGATGGAACACGAAATTGGCGACGCAAAAGATTTTTTAACTGAAAACTTGGCTGTCTTTATCACGCTTTACAATGATAAAGCTGTTAACGTTGAAGTCCCAAAAGCTGTTAATCTTAAAGTTGCCTTCACTGAGCCAGGCATTAAAGGTGACCGTGTTTCTGGCGCAACAAAACCAGCAACATTAGAAACTGGTTTTGTGGTTAACGTCCCTCTTCATATTAATGAAGGAGATCTTTTAAGAATCGATACAACAACTGGCGAATACGTTGAGCGTGTTAACCAAAAATAGATTTTAGGATAAATTCTTGGCAGGTACAAACAGTCTTGAAATGGAAATTCATAGGCTTTTTCAAGAAGGCACCTCAGTTGAGTTTGTCTGCCGAGAGCTTGTTGCTAAATACGAAAAAAGTGAAGTTTTAAGCCCTTCAGAAATAGAAGGGCTTTCGCATTTTTTGATTACATGTGGTCGATTGGATTTATTACGTAATCTGTATATCAAAACTGTTCAACGCTCTAAAACGAATGTTTTTCCAATCGGTTTTTTCATCGAAGCTATAGAAAAGCAAAATAAAATTCTTACAAATGAAATTATCGACATCTGCGAAGCTGCCCTTGAAAATCAACCCTACAATTCGACAGCTTTAAAAAGTTACTCAATGCGTGCTTTTTCGCAAACTGCTTTAAGACAATCTCTCGACATTCAGAAAAATTTCAACAATGCTCGGTTAGTTGAAAAAAATAAATTAATTGAACAGTTAAATCATTATCGTAATTCTGAACTCACTGAACAAGAAGAGGCTACTTTACAGAAATTAATGAAACTTTTCCCTCAAGATCTCGAAGTTGGCTTACTAAAACAGGCACATCTTGAAAAAAAAGCAGACGAAATATTAGATAAAGTCATATCGCAAAAAAATGTTAACAAACCCAAATTCTCAGTTGATTTTACAGATTTAGGACCAGGCTTTATTGCAAAAACACAAACTGGAATCTTACAGGTCGCGCGTGAGATACAAAACTCACAACCTGAACAGCTTTACAATCTAGCAGTCATGAGCTTTCAGGCAGAACTTTATGAAACATGCCTTGAAGTTTTAAGTTTTGCCCCTGAAAGCCGTTCAAAGTCTTGGTTGATGGCCGACGCACTTCATGAAAGCCGTCGCTTTTTAGATTTGTTGCAATTACTTGAAACTATTGAAAATGGCCCCTATCACGATGCTGATGCAACTTTCGCTATTACTTATTTGCGAGCACAAGCTTATTATGGTCTAGGTCAAATCGAAAAAGGTATATCATTGCTCGAAAGCTTACTTCAGATTAAACCAGTTTATCGTTCTGCTGAAGCTCTACTCATGGAATGGAAAAGCGAACTGAAGGAGCGCTCATGAAAATCAAAACAAAATTGATTTTAACTTTAGCTCCTGCGTTTTCTTTGATTTTTATCGGCCTACTTTGGATCCACAGTTTAAAACCTTGGCTTCTAAATTTAGCCTCTGAGCAAATTCCTAAAATAAACCAAATTCAATCGATTATTCAGGTCAGCGCTGGCCAACTTGATTTTTCACTCATAAAACTACAAGCGTCAGTAAACGACATTGAACTTGCAATAAAAGAAAGTCCGTCACAAAAAATTTTGATACCTCAAATTAAAATACAGATTGATCCATTTAGTTTGATTATTGGTCAAATTAAAATTTCATACATCAAATCAGATTTCATCAAGGCAACCCTTGATCAAGATTACTGGATGAATTCGAACAATTCTGAAATACCTGAAATTAATCTAGAGCCGTTTTTTGATTTACTACCCAAATTACCCATTCAAAGAGTTATACTCAACAAACCAGAAATTGATCTCATCAGTCAGAACTTAAGATCGAATTTAAAACTTAAGCCTTCAACTGTAACTATAACTAATCGCAGTCAAAAACTTGATTTTGATTTATCAACAAGTGAACTTTATGTTGAAACAGAAACACAAAAGTCACAATTTTTATCACAATTTAATGCCAGTCTTTTTGTTAATTCTATACAATTAACCGCATTTGAAATTATTTCTCATAAATCTAAAATTCAAATTAAAGGCTCAGCTAAAAACATCAAAAAGCTTTTAAAAGAGCCGCAGTTTGATTTAACAACTAACGGTCTAATTATCTTTGAAGATGTTAAGCCACTTCTTTTTCATTTTTCAAAAACTGCAAAGCGCTTACCGCAAATATTGGGTCAGCTTAAGTTTACAGGTCAACTCTCGAACCAAGACTATCAACACAATAAGGGTCAATTCAAAATAGAAACCGAAAACTTTCAATTTGATTTCATGAAGTTTGGTAATGCTTTAATTCAAACCAAAATACTTAACAATGAAATCAGTTTTGATCAAATAACACTCAATCACCCTTCTGGCTTAGTTCAATTAAATCAATTCGAAATCCAGCAGAAAAAGCCATTTGCCTTTAAAAGTAAAATTAAAGTTACCGATTTTAACTTACAAAAATTATTTGAATCTCTAGATTTAAAAGACATTCCTGCAAACTTAACAGCACAAGCGTTGGGCGAATGTTCAGGTCAAATTGATGGTTTTAATGCTCAATGTAATGCCAAACTAATTGTTGAAAATGTTTTAGTGACTCCAGAAATAAAGTCGAGCCTACCTATCGTTTCGATTGATAAAGCTTTACTTGATGTTAAAGGTCAGTTTACTGTCGATGATTTTAAATATGCAGCAAATGCACAGATTAAAGAATCTAGTTTTCAATCAGAAGGAACTGTCGATTTTACAAAAGGATTTAATTTAAAATTCAACTCGCAAGGCTTACAATTAGATCACATCAAAGATATTGCTCACTTAGGCCTGAAAGGTCTTATCTCTGGACAGCTTGAAACATCAGGAAATTCGAGTCGTGGTATTATCAATACAAAAAACTTAAAAGTTTCAAATTTTGAAATTGATCGATTTTTTCTAGGTGATTTTGCCGGAAATCTTTCTTATGAAAAAGGTGTTTTACAAATTCAAAACATAAATGGTGATGTTGATGGTTCTGAATTTTCTGGACAAGTCGCTCTAGATTTTATTCAATCGCAAATATCAACAAAAATTGAATTTGCTAAGCTCTACGGTAAAAGTCTAGTGACTATTTTAGGAAATCACTTTCAATGGCCTGATGACATGCTCTTAAGTGGACAAGGTCAAGCCAAAGTCGAAGTTTCGGGCCCATTTGATTTTTGGCAACTTAAATACAAACTCGATGGTTACCTTGATCGAGGCTCATTTCATGCAAATAATAAAAGTCAAAGTGAAAACTTTAAAAGAGTACATGCCCAAATCACAGCCGATGGCAAAAGCATTCAATTAGATGATCTCGTCATTCAAAAACAAAATGGTTTTATAATTTTAAGTGGTCTTATTGATACTGAAAACTCGCAAAACCCTGAATTTAAAATTAAAATGACTTCGCACAACATGAAACTCGATGATATTGATCATATCAGTGCTTTGTTCCCAAACTCTTCTGGCCAAATCAAAGCTGATGGTCAAGTTACAGGTCGACTGAGTAATCCACAAATCAAAATGACTGTAGTCGCAAAAGACTTAATTTTAGATTCTCAAAGTCTACCAATTAGTCAAATTGATTTCCTGCTGAATAAAAATTTATTCAGCCTCAATGGACAAATTTTTGGAAGACAGGCGCAAGTCTTTCTTCAATACCCATTTGACCATCAGAATCCTTTTATTTTAAAATCGCAAATTCGTGACTTTAATCCGTTCATATTATTACCGCTTATACAGTTGCCTTTGCCGACACAAGAGTATTTTTCATCCTTAAGTGGAGAAATCGATTTAAAATCTAATGAACAATCACATCAAAAAATAGTAGGCACAATAAAAATAGATAATCTTATTTTACAAAGAAATACGCAGGTTTTAAAACTACAAAAACCATCAACACTTGAATTCAATGGTCATTTAACACAAATGACTCCATTAACTCTAATGGGAAGCGACCAACAAATTAGTCTTTATCAAGATCATCACGTGTTAATCTTAAAAGGTCAGTTTTCTTTGCGACCTCTGCAGTTTTTAGTTCCCTTTTTAGATAATTTGACTGGAACTGTTGATTTAAACTGTGGTTTTAATTTAAAATCTGAAAAGATAAACTTAGTCGGAGATGGACAAATCAAGAATGCTCTTATGCAGCTTAAGGGGTTCCCTTATCCGTTAAAAGAACTTTCAGCTAAGATTGATTTTTCTCAATCAAAAATCTTGATTTCAAACATTCAAACTGAGCTTAATCAATCTGCGATCACAGGTTCTGGTTATATTAATTTTACAGGATCAAAAAATATAGATGTCAATATTCAAGCCGAAAGCTCACGCATCGATTTAGAGTTCCCACCACAAATGCAAACAAATGGTATTATTAAAGCAAAAGTTTATGGTCAATGGATACCGTACACCCTTAAAATAGATTATCTTATCGACCAAGGAATTATTACCAAAGAATTCACCGAAGCTGACGATAATTTAAAATACATTGTTCAGCCAAACCGCTATTTACCACCACAACAATTAAAATCTCAGGCTCCAACATTACTATTAGATGTTAATCCAAAATTTACGAAAGGGATTTATATCAAAAATCAAATCCTCGAAGCGAGTGCATTTGGAGAATTAAAAATCACTGGATCGCCAGAATCCCCAATCATTAGTGGGCGTATTGATTTCAAAAACAACAGCAAACTCATTTTCAAAGATAAACCTTTCGATATTCAAACTGGCTATGTACTTTTCAACCCTAATCCAGAACTTCAATCAAGTGAAATTAATCCAGAAATATTCTTAAATACAAATGCACGCGTAAGTGATTATGATATCAATTTACTGATTCAGGGGCCATCAAAGTCACTTGACATCAAACCAACTTCTCAACCTCCTTTGAGCCCTAATGACATTTTTTCGCTTTTAGCACTTGGTTTTACGACTAGTAATCAAAATCAAAATTTATCTTCTGACATGCAACAAAAACAAACTGGGTATGAAATTATAGCAAATATTAGTAACCAATCAAAAATTAACAAAAAAATTCAAGAAAAATTAGGACTGAATGTACAAATTGCTCCGTCTATCGATTCTACTAAAAATATTGCAGTACCTAAAGTTGTCGTTAGTCGTAAATATGGAAAGAAAATTAATGCTTCATATGCACGTCCACTCAGCGGAAATCAACAATCCAATGAAGTAAAACTACAGTGGTTATTTCATCCTGATTTTTCACTCAACTTAAATTATCAAAATCAGACCAGTGAACAAGAAAATAACATCATTCAAAGCAATGAAGACGCGCAAGGTAACTATGGTTTTGATCTTGAATACAAAAAGGAGTTTAAATGATCAAAACGTTTTCATTCGTTCATTTAATTCTTTTGATTTTAATGAATTCGATAACCTTAACAACTCTAGCTTCAAATTCATTTGAAAAAACCTATCCTGCGTTTAATTTTACTGATTGGCCAAATGATGTTATCGAACCATTAAAAATAAAAATTCCAGAGCTCAATAAAACTAAATTCAATGAAGAAGAACTCGATCAAATTATAAAAAAGGTTCATCAAGAACTCAACTTTGACTCATTAAAAATTATTTCTAAAAATAATCAACTTTATCTCGTCGGTCAAATGAGTCAAAAAATAGAAACCATACAGTTTATTAATCTCAATGATTTAGATTACGAAGACGCTATTGAATTGACAGGTTTAAATACTATTGATGCAGCAACTGAATCGAAAGTACAAATTGCTCTCGAAAAACTTCAGTCATATTATCGTAATCGAGGATATCGTAAGGCCGTTGTATCTTACAAATATGAAACTATTCGATCAATTGCACGTAATTTAATCGTCGAAATCAATCTCGGCGCGAAAACGATTGTTTCTGACATCATAGTTGAAGGTTTACCGTACAATGACAAAAATAAAGTTGAACGCTATTTTAACTGGCATGGTAAAGGTGATGTCTTATCTGACGAAACACTTAAAAAAGTTAACCAAGCTCTTCGCGAATCATTAAATAGTTTGGGTTATTACTTAACAAGTATTCAGACACCTCAAATAGTTTTCTCTGCTGATGAACGTCGAGTACGCATAATCTATAAATTGACACCCACCCCACTCTACGGTGTGGAAATTTACGGTCAAAAATCATTTTCGGCATCTTATCTTGAAGATGACATTCTAAAACTCAATGAATACAGCACAAATGACATGAGTTTTGGCGCAGAATTAGCCGAAAAGCTTAAAGCTTTTTATCTTTCGAAAGGTTATGCACAAGTTGAAGTCTCGTTTAGCGAAAAGAAAAAGCAAAATAAAATAATCGAAGTTTTAAATATTCAAGAAGGTCCGCAAGTCTATATTAAAAAGATTAGCTTTATTGGCAATTACTCTCGACCTGAAAATTACTATATAAAAAAACTTTACTCTTTAGGTTCAATTAAATTGCAGGATAAACTTTTAATTAAAGATGATCTTGATATCGCTGTTAAAAATTTACAAACACAATTACAAAATGAAGGTTTTGTATCGGCAAAAATCTCGCGAGTTTCTATTGAGTTACCACAAGGACGTAGTTCTGACAGTTTTATTGAAATTACTCTTGATGAAGGTTTGCAAACCAATCTCAACAAAATCAATTTCAAAGGTAATATAGCCTTTAATGATATCAAACTATTAGAGATGTTAAATTTGAAATCAGGACAGAAGTTAAATCTTCTAGAACTTGAAAAGTCCTTAACTAGTTTGCGCTTATTCTATTCTGATAACGGCTTTATCGAAGCTAAAATACTTAATCAAAATAAAAATTTAATTACTTATTCGGAAAATTTGCTCGAAGCAAATTTGCAGATTGAAATTGCAGAAGGTCCACAAGTTACTGTAAATACAGTTCTTGTAGAAGGGAACAGTCTTACACACACAAAATTAATTTTAACTGAATTAGAATTCAAGCCTGGTGATTTACTTACACCGGCTAAAATAGATGAATCAATTGCACGACTGCAAAGGACTGGACATTTTTCAACGATTGAAATTTACACGCTCGAAGCTAATACACAGGTCAAAGATCGCACTGTTGTAGTCCGTGTCAGCGAAAGAAACCCTGGTGTATTTACAAGTGGTCTGGGTTTAACAAATGAAAATAACTACACTTTACAAGGCTATTTAGGTATCGCATATCGAAATATCGGCGGTTGGGGTCGCGGAGCTTCAGCTCGCGCCGAAATTAAATATAACCCTGACTACATACGCTTTCTTGAGTCTAAAATAACATTCGGTTTTTTAGAGCCTTATCTGTTTGAATCTCGCGTAAGATTTCGGATAAACTATACTAGTTCACGCAATGTTTCTGATCTAAGCATTCGTAAAGTGACCTTAACAAACCAAGCGGTATGGTCTATTGAACAAGATTTTTCATCTCATATCACCGGAATTTACGAAGTTCTTAATGTATCAAATTACGTTGATCGCGGTATTGATGAAACTGATGAGCAAAAATTTAAATATTCTCGTGAAGATCTTGTTATATCAACCACTGGTCCTACACTAGATTTTGATTATCGTGATAATATTTTAAATCCGCAAAAAGGACATTTTTCACGACTAACTCTTGAGTATGCCTCGTCAAATTTAGGTAACCATAACGTTGATGATTTTTATCGTGTAACAGCACAAACAACACTCTATACGCCGATTATCGAAGACTGGAATTTTTCTTGGGCAAACTCAGTTCGTGCCGGTTACGTCAAAGATATTGGCGATAAAAAATTTGGCGTGCCTTTTGATAAAAAAGGATTTATTTTAGGAGGACGTACGACGGTGCGTGCTTTTGATACGGGTGAATATTTTCCAGCCTCGAATCGCCAAATCCCTGTGAATTATAAGTTTAAAGATTACTCACAATATAACCTGATTAAATCAGAATTACGTTTTCCTCTTACAAAATCTGCCGACCTTATGGGTGCCATCTTTTATGACGGCGGCATAGTTTATGTAGACGATATACAATTCGTAGATCCGTATCGTGACGCTTTAGGTATTGGATTGCGTTATAATACACCAGTTGGACCACTTAATCTAGAATATGCCCGCAAGCTGGACAAACAAAGCTACGAGTCAGACGGAGCATTTTATTTGTCAGTCGGAGTCTTCTAGGGTAACTTTTTAGAGTTTTTGACTTAGATTTTTTAAGTTTTATAAATTCTAAAAAGGAGATTACACTTATGCGTCAACATCAAGTTCGCGTTTACCCGTCTAAAGAAAAAATCGATCGCAAAGATCAATTAGCATGGAAAATGGCTGAAATCTGCACTGATAATGCCCCTATCCGCGAAGATGTCATTGATATGGTCATCAATAGAATTATCGACAATGCTTCTGTTGCTATAGCAGCAGCTAACCGTCACCCGGTTGCTTCAGCAAGAGCAATGGCTTTAGCTCACCCTCGTGCAGGTGGTGCCACTGTTTTTGGAATGCCTAATGATCAAAAATTTTCTTGTGAATGGGCGGCTTGGGCCAACGGTACTGGTGTTCGTGAATTAGATTACCACGATACATTTTTAGCAGCTGATTACTCTCACCCTGGTGATAACATTCCACCAATATTAGCGGCTGCTCAACAAACTGGTAAAAACGGTAAGGAACTCTTAAAAGGACTTGTGTCTGCTTACGAATTACATGTGAATTTAGTTAAAGGAATTTGTTTACATAAGCACAAAAAAGATCATATTGCTCATCTAGCGCCTGCGACTGCTGGTGGTCTGGGAACATTGTTAGGTTTACCAACTGAAACAGTTTACCAAGCTATTCAACAAGCGGTTCACGTTTCTTTTACAACTCGTCAATCTCGTAAAGGCGAAATCTCATCATGGAAAGCCTATGCTCCCGCACATGCTGGTAAATTAGCCATCGAAGCAGTTGATCGTTGTATGCGCGGCGAAGGTGCTCCATCGCCAATTTACGAAGGTGAAGATTCTGTTATTGCTTACATGCTAGATGGCAAAGATGGCAAATACGTTGTTCCTCTTCCAGAAGTTGGCGAAGAAAAACGTGCTATTTTAGAAACATATACAAAAGAGCACTCAGCTGAGTATCAATCACAAGCATTGATCGATTTAGCAGCTCGTATGCGTTCAAAAATTACAAACTTTGATGATATCAAATCAGTTGTAATTCACACGTCTCACCACACTCACTACGTTATCGGTACAGGTGCAAACGATCCACAAAAAATGGACCCAAAAGCTTCTCGTGAAACATTAGATCATTCTATCATGTACATTTTTGCAGTTGCACTACAAGATGGTACTTGGCACCATGTTGACTCATATGCCCCAGATCGTGCTAATCGCCCAGACACAGTTCGCTTGTGGCATAAAATTTCAACTCTTGAAGATCCAAAATGGACTGAAATGTACCACGATGCTGATCCGAACAAAAAACGTTTTGGCGGCCGCGTAGAAATCACAATGAATAACGGTGAAAAAATTGTTGATGAGTTAGGTGTGGCTAATGCTCACCCCGCAGGAGCTAAACCATTCAAACGTGCTGATTACATCAGAAAGTTTGATATTCTAACTCAAGATATCATCACCAAAGAAGAACGTAACCGTTTTATTTCTTTATGTGAAAGATTACCAGAATTAACAGCTGCTGAAGTTCAACAACTGAATGTTCAAATTCCAATTGATAAGTTAGTGAACAATAAACGTGATCAAAAAGGAATATTCTAGGCTTCGCCTAGATTAAGGATATACTAGTATGTTGTTTCCGCAAATAACGGCAGCAGAAAAAAGAAAACTTTTTCGTGAAAAATTAAAATCCGGGAAACTTTTGCAGTTTCCTGGATCTTTTTCTCCGCTCGTCAGCATGATGATTGAAAAAAAAGGATTCGACGGAATTTATATTTCAGGTTCAGTTCTTTCGAATGATTTAGGTTACCCTGATATTGGTCTTACAACTTTAACTGAAGTGGCTCAGCGTGGTCGTCAAATCGCTAGAACGACAAGTTTACCAGCGATTATCGATGCTGACACTGGTTGGGGTGAACCGATGAATGTCACAAGAACTATTCAAGAATTTATTGAAATGGGTCTTTCAGGTTGTCATCTCGAAGATCAAGAAAACCCAAAACGCTGTGGCCATCTTGACAATAAGGCTGTTGTTGAAACCTCTACAATGCTTAAAAAAATCAAAGCTGCTGTAAATGGTAAAAAACTTGATCCCAATTTTTTAATTATTGCACGTACAGATGCAAGAGCTAGCGAAGGCTTAGATAAAGCGATCGACCGTGCGAAAGCTTATGTTGATGCCGGCGCTGAAATGATTTTTCCAGAGGCTATGCAAAACGAAAAAGAATTCGAAGCCATGCGCAAAGCGATCAGTGTACCGTTATTAGCGAATATGACAGAGTTTGGTAAAGGTAAGCTTTACACCAAAACTGAACTTGAAAACTTAGGGTACAACTTAGTTATCTACCCAGTAACAACATTAAGATTAGCTATGGGTGCTACAGATAAAGGGCTTGATATTATCAAATCCACTGGTGCTCAAACAGAAGCTTTACCAATGATGCAAACACGTCAGCAGTTATATGATTTAACTGCGTACGAAGATTATAACCAATTTGATCAAAATATTTTTAATTTTAAACTGAACTCGAATCAGTAGTGATTTGAAACCATAAGGAGATAAAATGGCTGAATATATCAATCCAGATTATGTTGCCGAACCAGAAAAAATGAACGTTAAAAAAGGACTTGAAGGCGTCGTCATGGACACTTCAGCTGTTTCAAAAGTTAATGCTGAAACAAACTCGCTTGTTTATCGTGGATACCCCGTTCAAGATTTAGCTGAAAACTGCTCATTCGAAGAAGTGGCTTATTTACTTTATAATGGCGAATTACCAAATAAAGCTCAACTGGCTGAATTTTCAACTAAAGAAAAATCTTACCGTGAGATTTCAAAAGATAATTTAAACGTTATCAAAGCATTACCAAAAAAATGTCATCCGATGGATTCTATCCGCACGGGTGTAAGCTTTTTAGGTTGTGAAGATGAAAGAATTTGGGATGCAACACCTGCTACAAATATGGATAAAGCAATTCGTTTGTTAGCTAAAATACCAACAATGGTGGCTGCTGATTTTAGATTTAAAAAAGGATTAGATTTTATTCCACCAAATCCAGCATTAAGCATTGCTGAAAACTTTTTCCATATGTGTTTTGGTAAAGTTCCAGATGCAAAAGTTGTTAAAGCTTTTGATGTATCTTTAATTTTATACGCTGAACACAGCTTTAATGCTTCAACATTTACTTCACGTGTTGTGACATCAACTCAATCAGATATTTATTCAGCGACAACTGCTGGTATTGGAGCCTTGAAAGGACCTTTACACGGTGGTGCCAATGAAATGGTTATGCATATGATGCTTGAGATTGCTGATCCGACTAAGGCAGAGCAATGGATGATCGATGCACTAGCACAAAAGAAAAAAGTTATGGGCTTTGGTCACCGTGTTTATAAATCTGGTGATTCGCGTGTTCCAACTATGAAAAAATATGCACAAGTCATGGCTGACGTCACTGGACAACAAAAATGGATGCAAATGTACAATGCTTTAGAAAAAGTTATGGTCGAGAAAAAGAAAATCTATCCTAACTTAGATTTTCCTGCAGGTCCTGCCTATTACATGATGGGTTTTGAAATTGATTTCTTTACTCCGATTTTTGTCATGGCTCGTACAACGGGTTGGTCTGCTCATATCATGGAGCAAACAGCGAACAATCGTATTATCAGACCATTATCTGAATACATTGGCAGCGCTCAAAGAAACGTAAAGCCTTTGTCAGAAAGATAATTTTAAACTGAGTGAAATATATCATTTCAAAGGAATTCAAATAAAAAAGGAGATCTAAATGATCTCCTTTTTTATTTGATACTGAATAGAATTATAAAGTATAAAAATATAAAATATTTTATTTATTCATCAAGTTCAATGTAATCAAATCTGTACCATAAACGTCTTGGCCGAATGATAATTGACCATTATCTGATAAATGCGTTGTAAAATAAAATATAATAACGGGAACTGAGCGACCTAAGTTTACACGTGTAGACTCAAGAGCAGGTGTTATCAGATTTTCAGTTGCATCTAATAACTGCTGCTTTGACCACATTTCCGGATTGTTCAAAAGACGTTCTGCAAAATCAAAAGGTTTTTGCAAACGAACACATCCTGAACTGAGTAAACGTTTTGAGTCATTAAATAAGTGTCTTGAATCAGTGTCGTGTAGATAAATTGCATAAGGATTAGCGAGCGGAAATTTAATTAATCCTAATGCATTTTTATGACCAGGCTGTTGAACAAAAGTGTGAATGACATTGATTTTACAAGTACCATTAGCAATTTTCTTCAAATTACAAGCATCTAGCTGTTTGCGATAATAACTCCAGTCAAAAGTTAAAGGATCGACTTCTGTGTCATCAGCATCGCTGTACATTTTCATATTCAAATCAATTACTTTATGGGGATTAGATCTAACATCTTCAAGTCCAGTTTCAGGATCGGTATGACCAGCAAATAAGACAAGTTTGTCTTTACGTATTATACTATCTGGTGCAGTCCACGTTGGGTTAAGCATCAGAAAGCTTATTCGATCAAATAAAATTGGAGTTTGTCGATCTATACGTCCATTGATAGTTTTAAATTCCATAGCAGTTAAACCATCAACAGTATATCTTAATTTTTGAACAGCGAGATTAACAAAAACATTTTCAGCACCTAGATTATCAGGCAACCATCGCGCTCGATCAATATTAATAATTAATCTTGTTTTAAGTTGTTTAACGTTCAAATTTAGCCAAGCCCATCCTTGTGGACCGAGAGCTCCATCTGCCGTTAATCCTTGATTAGCTTGAAATGATTTGATCGCATTGCTCAAATCTTCGTTATATATTTCATCTTGTAAATTATTTGTGTAACCTAAAATATTTAACAATTGACGTGCATATAAAATAACAGCTTTATTTTTAACTCCGGCTTTTACAACAGATAAAGTTGTAGGCGCATTTGCAAAGAAGCCAGCTGATTCGGCTTGTGTAACCCGTGCCAATACATTGACTAAATTCTGATAGTGTACATTTTTTGGTCTAAATTGTGTCAATAAATCAACTGCAGTGAGTTGTCCTGCTACAAAGGCCTTTATTGCATCTTGCTGCACTTTTGTTATCTTTTTTGTATTCACTTTAGCTTTATCAGATACCATATCAGGTGTAACACGACCCCGATAAAAATCTGTACATATTTTCTGAACTACGCTCAAAACTTCGGCTTGAATAACAGCACCAGAACCTTGGTTAGCTATAGCATTAAGTTTTTGAATTTGAGTTCCGTTCAGTGACCATCGTGCTAAATAACCTTCTTGTTCTGCAAGCTGAACCAATTCTTGCAATCGATTATAGGCTTCAATTGAAGCAAGTGTTTCAACGGCCTTTGAATCATCAATTAATTCTGTAGTTAGAGGAATTGGTAAATTTAGATTTTCTTCATCACCAACGAGAGCTGCGTTTTGTACCGTGCCACTAACAGTTGTCGTTGCGCTAACTTTTGCTGATTGTACGCCCTGGTTAACAGCCACACCTTTTAATTTTTGCAATAAAGTTTCACTCACTGACTGTGCCAGAACAGTTTGCTGAGATATGAAAAGAGTACCAGCTAAAACAACTTTAGAAATCGCATTATTCTTCATACAAACCTCTTACTGACCAATCTCAACAATGTTATTTTTCTTATTGATACGAATGTATTGATTATTTTTTTTAGCTTGATGTAGCTGATTCAAAATCGTAATGTAATTTTTTTCCTGATTAGATATATGAACAGACTTTAATTTTAAATTTGAATCTGATGATGAATAAACTATCGTCGACTTAAGAACAACCTTAATACCTTCTTCATCTTCAACAGTTTTAACTATAAAACCAGATGCAAGATTCTCTTTTTGCACAACTTGTGCATTAACTTGAAAAATAAGCATCATGATTATCGCAAAAATACCAACTATGAATTTACTCATAAACCACCTCTACACATTCTTTGCTTTTCGATGATTATTTTTATCTGATTTTGACATAAATTTCGCCTGTAATGATTCTGACAGGCGTGTGTTAAACTTTTATACAGCTAAAAAGAACACATTGATTAATACAGCGTAAATTCAAAATAATGACATTTTAAGGCTACGGCACAATAAACTAGTGACAAGATTTTAAAACCATATTTTCAAGCCAAATATGAGCCGATAATGGTGACGACTTAAGAGCTCGATCAGTTTCACTGAGTAAAACTAATGATTCTTCGAGTCGCTTAACGCTCCATTTTTTGGCTTGATCGCAGTATTCATCAATGAAGTAAGGTGATACATTAGCCAATCCAGCTAATTTTGCTCCACCGATACCTTGATCCATTCCAGATCTAACTGTGAGCAAAATTCGCATGTGACGTGCAAGTAAACTCACGATGCCGATTTCACTCTGGCCTTGATCTAATAAGTTCACAATTTGCTCTAACGCAAGTACACGATCTTTTTGCCCAACAGCTTTTGTAAAATCAAAAATATTTTCTTCACGTGTATTTGAAACGACAGCATTAACTTCAGATACATCAACAAGATTTTGACCGTTTAAATAATTTTTTAAATTAGCAAGCTGAGCATAAATTTCCGCTAAATTATTTCCAATCAATCGATGCATACGATGAATAGCGGCTTGTGTTAATTTAAGATCATAATAAGATGCATAATAATTAATCCAACGTGGTATTTCATTATCATATGGTTTTTTAAATTCGATACTTTGAGCATGATCGATTAAATTTTTAAAGTGTTTTTTTCGTTTGTCGATTTTGTCAGCAAATAAAACAAATACTGTGCTATCAACTGGTTTTTTAATTACTGAATCAATCTCTTGCCATTCACTGTCTTTAAACTCTTGCGAATTCTTTAAAACTACTAGCCTACGTTCAGAAAAAACCGGCAGTGTTTCTACAGTTTCTTTCAATGAAGTAACCTCAACATCTGCGGCATAATATAATGAATAATTAAAATCAATAGTGGCTTCATTGAGCACAGCATATTTAAATCTTTCAATACATTGTTCAATTAAAAATGGTTCATCACCATATATAAAATAAAGAGGTGCGAGTTGACCAGATTCTAAGTCTTTATAGAATTTCGTTTGGTCTACTGCTGCCACAAAATAACTCCGAGATGATGTTTTTCGCCTGTTAAAAATTATCGACCATGCGATCAAATGCCAACTGCATCATTTGATTCGCCAAGGTTTCAAGAGTCTGCCTGCGGGCAGATAAATTGTAAAGGTTGTTCGTAGAATTTATGACCGGTAAAGTCACCTGCGGTGGTGTATAATTTAGTGATTGCTTAAATTCGCTGCTCCATAAAATTTGCGACGAATTCACTTTTTTAAGCTCCAACACAACTGTTACAACAACTTTAACTTGTGTTGAAATAACAGTCCCTCGCGGCAGATAGTTTTTACTATTCTGTGTAGATTCCGCAACAGATTCATCTGAATAAATTTCTACAGACTTAATTTGACCATACATAACGGCATCAGTGCTACTTTCATGATTGTTTAAGCTGATAACGTTTGATGTTAATATTTCCTTTTTGAGAGCATTTGTAAAGTAAACCTCTACCCCAGGCTCGGTTGAGTTATTCTTAAATACAGGTATGTAAAGCGATCTGATATTTCCAGGCAAAGTATCATTGGTACTGCTTAGTTTATACGCGCAGCCAAACTGAAAAATAAGCATACTCAAAAATAATATAAAATTATGCAAAATCCCTACTTTATTTAATTTACTAAACTTATTTTATACATGACAAAGTCAGTCAGTCGAACTTTTTTTGCGACAAAGAGCAATTTCATTGCTGTAATGTTTCTGGTTTCTTTTGAAATTTCAAAAGAAACACCAAAGGACACTGCATGACTACGACTTCTCAAAATAGCCATCTAAACTCGATTTCAAACGCAAAAGACTTAGGTCATTTACAACCCATACTTTTAGCTCCGGGCCCCGTACAACTTCACCCTGAGGTCCAAAAAATTTTGTCTTTACCAATGATTCATCATCGAACACCTGAGTTTGATGTTATTTTAAAAACAGTATTAAACGACCTAAAACAGTTATTTCAAACAGAACAACCTGTTTTTATCTTGAGCTCAACAGGTAGCGGTGGCATGGAAGCCGTACTTATCAATGTTTTGAAGCCCAAATCTAAAGTTTTAGCAATTGTGTCTGGTAAATTCGGCGAAAGATGGGCTGACATGGCACAAGTTTTTGGTGCCGAAGTTCACCGGTTAAACATACCTTGGGGACAAGCGGTCAAGCCAGAGCAAGTGGCTGATTTTTTAAATCAACACCCTGATACGCAAATTGTTATGACACAAGCTTGCGAAACAAGCACGGCAACAAGTCATCCGGTAAAAGCATTAGCCGAAATCGTAGCAAAAACTTCAGCACTTTTTTTAGTTGATGCTATTACAGCTCTTGGGGCGTTCCCCCTACCTATGGACGATTGGAAAATTGATGGGCTCGTCGCCGGTAGCCAAAAAGCAATTATGTTGCCCACAGGTTTAAGCCTGGTCTCTTTTTCACAAAAAGCCTGGAATATAATTAAAGATAACCCGACTCCAAGATTTTATTTTGATCTTCGTAAAGAAAAAACTGCAAATGAAAAGGGTGAAACCTATTTTTCATCTAATGTTTCCCTCATTCGCGCGTTGGCCTTCATTCTAACAGATATAAAAATGCAAGGGCTACCCGCATTATTCAAAACTATTCACCGTCGGGCTGAATACACGAGACAAATGGCGAAGCACTTGGGATTAACACTTTACTCTCAATCTCCGAGCGATTCAGTTACAGCTTACTTATTACCTTCAGGACTTGATGGTGCCAAACTTCGTGAGCATTTAGAAATGCAATACAAAGTAACTGTAATGGGTGGACAAGATCAACTCAAAGGCCTTATCATTCGCATTGGTCATATGGGATATTTAACTGATTTCGATTTGCACGAAACGACTGTTCGATTGGCGCTAGCACTCAGTGATTTTAAGCAAAATATTGACATCGATAATGTTAAAAAGATTTCTCAAGATTGGCTTAAAAAGACATCACTATAAAAGGCTTTATGAATACAAACAGTCAATCGATTAAAGTTTTAGTGACAGATAAAATCTCAAATCAAGCTTTCTATACCTTGAAAACAGATCATCGCTTTTCAGTTATTAGGTCTGATGATCAGAATGTATTTTTAGAAAACATAATTGACAGCGACGCACTCATCATACGAAGCAAAACACAAATCAACTCAAAATTGTTAGAACAGGCTCGAAATCTAAAGCTTATCATAACATGCACAAGTGGCTTTGATCATATTGATCTAAAGCTCACTCAAGAAAAAGATATAACGGTCATGTACACTCCTGATGCTAATGCACAATCCGCAGCAGAACTGACTTGGGGGCTTGTGATCGATATTAATCGCAAAATATCGCGAGCAGATTATTATTTACGTAAAATGAATAATCCGACATTTGGCTGGAAAAGAAATTTATTTTCAGGCCGAGAACTTCAGGGGCTAAATTATGGTCTTGTTGGTCTTGGACGAATTGGACAAAAAGTAGCAAGATTCGCACAAGCTTTTGGCATGAACGTGATCGTGTTTGATCCATATCAGCAAGATAGTGTTTTTACTCGATTAAATTTACAAAGATCTAGTTATGAAGAGGTTTTGAAACAATCTCAAATATTAAGCTTTCATGTTCCATCGACTTCAGAAACAAAAAATATGCTTAACCGATCGCATTTTGAATATACAAATCCTGACCTGATTGTTATTAATACCAGTCGAGGAACAGTCATAAACGAAGAGGATCTCATTATGGCTCTTGAAAACAAACTCATAGCTGGTGCCGCTCTTGATGTCTATCAAAAGGAACCTCTTACTCACGAATCAAAACTGCTCAAGCTGGACAACGTTGTTTTAACCCAACACATGGGTGCTATGACTGAGCAAGCTTTTGAAAAAGCTTCTAATGAAGCTGCTCGACTTTGTTTACAATATTTTAATTTTAATAAAACTGAAAACACACTTCCTCTAGTTAATAACTGGGGAAGTTTAACATTCAATGATGCTTAACGCAGTTTGAATGAAGATAAAGGAATTATTATGTCAGCTGTAGTTGTAATAGGTGCTCAATGGGGCGATGAGGGCAAAGGTAAATTAGTCGATGTATTTGCATCACACGCAGACTCAGTCGTACGCTTTCAAGGCGGTTCAAACGCAGGTCACACACTCGTCGTTAATGGTCAAAAGACGGTCTTACACTTGATCCCATCGGGCATTTTACACTCTGATAAAACATGTGTGATAGCAACTGGCGTCGTCGTTGATATTCTCGGATTAGCAGATGAAATCAGAAAACTTAAAGCAACCGGTCTGCCATTAACGAGTTCACAATTATTAATTTCAGACACAGCGACAGTTCTACTTCCTTATCATAAAGCAATCGATCAAGCTCGCGAAAAAGCTTTATCAGACGGAAAAATTGGTACGACCGGAAAAGGGATTGGTCCTGCGTATGAAGATCGCGCGTCTCGCCGTGCTTTGATCATGAGTGATTTGTTCGATTCAAAAAATCTTTTGCAAAAAATTGAATTTGCGATCAAAGAAAAAAATATTTTACTTAAAAATCTCTATGATGCCCCAGAATTAAATGCACAAGACATTTTAAAACAAATCCAACCTGCGATTGAAGAGCTAAGAGCTTATCGTTTAAATGATGTTAGCCTTTTTGTATCACAAAAACTCAAACAAGGTAAAAAATTATTGTTCGAAGGTGCTCAAGGTACGCTGTTAGATATTCATCATGGTACTTATCCGTTTGTAACAAGTTCTTCAACTCTTGCGGGATCTGGATCAATCAGCGCTGGTCTTGGACCTCATCATTTATCTAAAATTGTTGGTGTGTTCAAGGCCTACTGTACACGTGTTGGTAGTGGTCCATTTCCAACTGAACTTAAAAATGCTATTGGCGAACGAATTCAAAAAGACGGTCACGAATTTGGCTCGACAACAGGGCGAGCTCGTCGCTGTGGTTGGTTAGATTTAGTGGCTTTAAAATATGCTATCCGACTCAACGGCATTAACAGTTTAGCTATGATGAAGTTGGATGTTTTATCTGATCATGAAGAAGTTGGCATTTGTACTGCCTATAAATTAAATGGCGAAATCATTACTGAGTTTCCAACCTCAACAGAGCTGGTGGCTCAAGTTGAACCGATCATCGAATATATGCCAGGCTGGAAAGAAGATCTCACTCAAGTCAAACAACTAAAAGATCTACCAATTAAAGCCATGAATTACATTAACTACGTTCAAGGTCAATTAGGAACACCAATTGATATTATATCGGTTGGTCCTGATCGCGAACAAACTTTGTGGGTTAAACCATTGTATCAAAATTAGTGCCCTTCTTCATTGATGTAAATGGTAAATATATTTTATTTACGATTTACATCAATGATATCTATGTTAAAATTTTCATAATGAAAAAATATTCAGCTTTAGCTATTTACAATCAAAACGGACTTTCAATTTTAGAAACTTTAATCGCTGCAGGAATTATGACTATCATTGCTCTGGCGTTTTCCTCTATGCTTACTCAGCAGCAAAAGCAGATCAAATATCTCGAAGCCAAGCAAGAAATTGTCAATGTTAAGAATGAGATCTTTGCTTTATTGAACAAACATCCATCAACTTGCTTGCTTGGCAATACAGCAGTATCCGATATCCCACCATTTGAAGCAATAGCCCCGCCAAGCAAAATTGAAGTTCAAAAATTTTTTAAAGACCCATCAGGAACAAAATTGTTCGCATCTGTAGCCAATGATTTTGAAAACTATAGTTATTTTGATGTTCAATCTATTTCGATCAACAACCTATCAGGATCGGGCAATATATTTACTGGTGATATTATTATCGAAGCAGATATTTCAAAAGGTGGAATTAAAATTAAACCCATCAGACTTAACTCTGTCATATTTAAAACAAAATCAGTTGGAACAACTGAAGTTATTTTGAGCTGCACTGCTAGTTTAGAATCTGACAACAAAAAGTACTCATTCGGTGGAATATATTCAACTGGACCTGGTGTAGTGCCGCAATCAAACCCACTTACTGGAGCAAAAAACTGTCCCGCTGGATTTAATTCTGCTCGTATTTACTTTGATTCTTTTGCACAATGGGATAACTTAGACGCCGAAATATTTTTATGCCTTGGAGACCCCAAAATAACTTCTGGTTATAACTTCGGGGGTGTGTATTCTACATCAGGAGCTTGTGGTAATAAAAACAATCCATTTACCGGGAACACTAGCTGCCCCCCGGGATTTACATCTTCTTTGATTTATTATGATGATTTCTCTTGCTGGGACAATAATGATGCTGCCGTTTACTTATGTCACTCGGGACCATCAGACTATCCATTAAATGGATTTTACAGTACAGGAATTGACATGGATAACCCATACACGGGCTACAGAGGTTGCCCGCCAGGCAGCACTGAAAGCGAAGTCTACTTTGATAGTTTTTCTTATTGGGATAATGGTGATTCGCGATTAATTCTCTGTCATTAGCAAGTTACTTTTGATAAAATTCATACTCGTTATCCAAAATAATTACTGAATCGACGTATTAAACTTCTACAATAAATGGCAAAGGTTTATAAAATTTGAACCGACTTTTAGCACTTTTGACACTTTTTTTGTTGATCATTTACGCAAAAAATAAATTCTTTAAACGAATATAAAAAAGTTTTAAAAAAAGTTTGACGAATTCAAAACTTTATATGAAATTGTCCATCTCGACTGATGATCCGCTAGCTCAGCTGGTAGAGCACTTCACTTTTAATGAAGGGGTCGATGGTTCAAATCCATCGCGGATCACCATTTTCTTTCAGTTTCTAACTGACAACGTTCCCATCGTCTAGTGGCCTAGGACACCTCCCTTTCACGGAGGATACAGGGGTTCAAATCCCCTTGGGAACGCCAATTCGCCCTAACCCATTGAAATCAGGTTCTACGGTTCTAAATACTGAATTATTTTCCATATTTATATGTATTTCACTTCAACAGTTTGATAGCTTTCCATATATGTTTCACCAGCAGAACCATAATACGTAACCTTACGTCCATCAAAATCTGCATCATATGCGACCACTCCGGCATCCCATGCTGCCTGCAGAAATTCGGGGAAAGTACTGCGACCTTCCTGATCAATCCTTAATGCAGTAATCAAAGCATCGCGATTAAATTTAGGTATTTCGTGAGTTCCTACAACAAGAGGTACCCCTTGTTGCACAACCGAACCTTCTTTCATGACATAGATCGATTGACAAGATGGCAATGACCAACGATTCACTTGCACACCTGCCTGACGAAGCACTTCGGCAATAACGGGAAATCCACCAATTTTTGGGCGAATCGACATTGCATGTTTTTGTGCCTCTGTTAATTTTTGAATTAATTGATTCATCATTGGCTCCTTTCATCAAACCGATAAGTGAAACCTATTGTTGCTGAATGAATCCATGCAAAATTATAAACTTCGTCATTATCAGCACCACCTTCAACAGTGCGATAGCCAAAATAAATTTTGGATTTATCGTTATTCCAACTTCGACTTACAAATAAACCCAAATCAATCGCGCGCCCTTGCGGAGCTGCTAAACCATCAAAATCCAATTCAAATTTCCAATCCTGAGCAAACAATCTCATGGCGCGCACATGCGCTAATGGAACAAAGCCAATATTTGTTTTACTTTCTTTTAAAGCTCCCTGCTGTAATCTCACCTCAGCATCACGTATTTTTCCAGTAAAACCCACAGCCCATTTCCAATCTCCTTGCGGTTCTAAATAATAAGCGTATGTTAAACGATAAGAATTAAATTTATATAATGCTGAAGTCACAGTATTAGCTGCAAAAGTGCTATTCATAAATCTGACCGGAGCTTTAAATTCAGAATTTAACTCTAATTCTAAAGGCGCATATAAAGCCCGAATTTCATGTCTTTCATCCCACTTGTGTCCAAAATAAATACGGTTGGTCAGAAAAGGACCTTTTGCGAAATCTGTTAATGAAATTAAATCTCCACTATTTCCAGGTATACGCTGATCATTTTTACTCTGAAATGTTTGCGCAGCTTCAACTGAAATATAAGTCTGCGACCAGACTAGACTTGAATACAAACAAGTATAAAACAACAAAAATGATTTAATGATTTGATCGATTTTTTTCATATGTTAATATTATTCGTAATGATCATTTGATTGCAAAACAATTTCATTCTTTATAAAGTTATCTTATGAAAAAATTGTTTATATCTATAATTTCATTGTTTTCCTTAACAGGTTGTAGTCTTTTTGGCATTCGCAACGAAGAAACGCCTCAATACGAAATTCTTGTTAAAAATAAGAATTTAGAGATCAGGCAATATGCCCCATTCATTGTAGCTACAACATATGTTGATGGCTCTTTTGAAGAATCGCAAAAAAAAAGCTTTCGTATATTAGCAAACTACATTTTTGGTGATAATGAAAAAAAAGTTAATATTTCAATGACTTCACCTGTCGTCATTAGCTCAGAAAAAAATAAATCTGTGAAAATTGCAATGACGGCTCCTGTGACACAAAATCCTGTGGGTCCTGGATGGGAAATGAGTTTCATGATGCCATCTAAATTTAAGAATATTGAAGATCTGCCTCAACCAAAAGATTCTCGTATTTCATTTAAAGTTATTGAATCAAAATCTATTGCAGTCATTACTTTTTCTGGCTTCTGGAGCAAGGAAAAAAATCAAAAAATGGCTGATCAATTAAAAACATGGATTTTAGAACAAGGTGAATATACACCTATCTCTGAGCCTAAATTTGCGGGCTATGACCCCCCTTGGACAATACCGTTATTTCGCCGTAATGAAATGATGATCGATATTATCAAACGATAGGACGAGATATGAGATTGAAAATAGTTTTTGTATGTGCAGGTTTAGCTTTACTAATTTCTACCCTTTTGATTGCTTTTAACTTTTATACTTCGGATCCACTTTCTGAGGCTCGAAAAGATGCTAATCCCAATCGTGTTCAAATGCAAAATGGTACAATCACAAAAATTACTGACACAAATAATAAATCAAATCACAATCCCATTTACGAGTTAACCATCGATTTTAACACTCAAGAAGGACAAATCCAATCGATTACCGTTCAAAGAGTCATTCGTGCCACAGAATTAGATCGGTTTAAAGTAGGATCGCAAATTAAAATACAATACGATTCTCAAAACCCCACTAAAGCTATTCTATTCGAAGAGATAAACGACTAGTTCAATTTTTGTAGCAATAAAACAGACATGGTCAAGCTCTGATAGATCTAAACTAACGACCTAACTGGTAGATAGTCTGCATTCTATTGCTGAACGAGTTTTAGTTTTCCCTGTTTAAAAGATTTAAGATCAACGTTAAGCGGAACTAAAAGATTTAAATTCATATTTCGACTGGTGATCTGCACTTGACTTGCGATCAGCGTATCAACACCAAACAAATTTAAATACAAATTATAAGTGCCAATAGCCGCGCGACGTATATGGGTTCGCAATATACGATTAGTTTGATCAATTGCGACAATGCCTTTTGCATAAGGTCTTGCTAATGGTTCTCCGATAAAGATTCCTTCTGCTGGCAGCTTAACACTTTTCCAGTAAGCTTCTAATAATGTGTCCCCGACAAGCATGTTTGGAACATAGACTATTGATTCAGGAAACTTTTCATAATAAGCACATGGTTCAAACGATGTTCCATAACTTGCAGTTGCACCTGCACGCAAAAAAGCTAAAGCTGAGACTTGTCCACCACCGTATAATGATCCAGAAAAAGAAGTTAACGTATCAGCAATAGCACCAGGTAAAAATACGTTTGTCTGCGATTCGGAAGGATCTAAATTAGCTAATCCAGTTTGAAAAATTAAAATATCTTTTTTTCCACCAATGGTATTTCCTGTGATTAAGTTTAAATTAATTTTTTTATAAGTTGTACTGTATGTGTTCACCGTTCTAGGGTCATATGATGCCGTGTTTGCACGTCGCGAGCGAACAGTATCACTTGTGATACCAAAATAACCACTCGCTGAATACTCTTTATGATCTGCATTTATTCCTTTAGATATTGTATCCAATGCTCCCGCAATATAATCAGCCGTATTTAAAGACAAAGGTGAATAAGCAGACAGCGTACTGATGTTTTGCGATGTATGTGAACTTAAAAGCATTGATGGTCGAACGCGAACAGTGCCAGATGTATCCAGAGTCACAGATTTGACACTGCTAGGATTTCGCGTAAATGCTTCCGCAAAAAAATCATAATAGGCCGACGTATTCGTGTAATAACAACCATATGTATTCACCGACCAATTTTCGAAAGGCAATCGACCCATTGAAACATAGGAAGTTATCGTCTGCTTGCCTCCTACTGTGTAGGGTATAGACCAAGCAATTGCAAACCCCTTTGCCTGCGGGTAAAGAGCTATAGTATCTTGAATCGTTTGAGCTTCAGCATAAGTGATCGATGCTTTAACCGGAAGAGAAATTTTAATAATTTGCGATGAGTTTAATTGGCGTAGTTGAACATATTGATTAGCTAATTCTATACTTGATGGATCATTCAGATTAGCAATGATATATAGATTTTTTTCATTTATACTTTCTTTATCGTAAATGGATAGTGCTAGTGAATCATCTGATCCTATAAAGCTGGATTTAGAAAAATTAAGTTCGGCTAATAACTCCGGACTTTGTAGAGTTGAATACCTCTCATCCCGAGCTGACACTGGTTGACTGACTGTAGTTGTTGAAGAAGTTGTATTTGACACCCCTTGTAAAGGAGTTGTCGTAGTCGTACCACTCGTTAGCTGACCTCCACCTCCGCCAGAGTTTTGATTCTGTTGACCCGAACTTGGTTGTAACTGTTGAGGAGTTTCTTGAACTGATGGACTTTGCGCAAGCGAAGATGCATCTGTATTCAATCCCGATTGCTCAAAGCATCCACTCAATAATAAAAAGCAAAAGACTACTGACGTATATACACAACCTAACCTTTTTAAAAAAAGCATTTTTAATTTCCCCACACTGATAATTTTAAAGAATTTAATTTAAAACAAATAGAACAATGAATCTTTGTGTCTAAATGATACAATTAATATTGATTGAAAGTTTAACAATAAATTAGAAATACAATTTAATTCCAATACTAGAGAGTTCGTTCTTAAATTTTTGATTTGAATCCGATAACATATTTTGTGAATATTGAAGCTTAAACTGATAATTTAAGTTAACGAAATAATTAATTCCAATATGAATATGAGTAGAGTTTTGATCTTGAAAATAATACCGATCAAACGAGCTATCTAACGAAGCTTTATCTAAACGATGAAGATAACCCAAACGATAACCAAGACCTGGATAATACTGTGACTGATCAAACGTACGAAATTCGATTTGATTTTTAATGCTTGGTAAAAAATAAATATAATTTTCTTGAGTATTTAACGGTAGAGCAGCACCAACTAATGCAATTAAATCAATATTCGAGTAACTATCACGACAATCAAAACACATATTGCCATAACTACTCTCAAATCCCCACGACACTTCGAAATCTCTAAGATCGGCTAAAGATAGCGCATTCAATAAAGTTAATTGAGATTGTAGTTGAATTACATTATGATTCTTTCTAGAGAGTCGTGTTTTGAATTTGAGATATTCCAAAAGCGTAACTTGTTCATATCCAAAGAGTGGCGAATCTGCACTGTGAACACCAACTGCATAATCTAAACTCAAAAACTGAACATCTTGCCGAGTTTCTCCAATATGAATTTGCAAATAAGATGGTTTATGACCTAAAAAAGGAGGGTTAATCTGGGCGTACTGTCGCAATTGATTGTCATCTATAGAAGCACTTATCTCATGAATTTCGGATCTTCGCAGAAGTGCTGCATTCATAGCTTGTTGCTCATTTACTTTTAAATTTGTCTGTTTTTTGTAATTTTGAATATTCCAATAATCAATGACTGCATCTAGTATTTTTGGATCTCGTATTTTGCTTAAGGACATGCTATTTGATAGTGATTTTTTATAATTATCGTTTTGTTCATACGTCAAATGATTAATTTTATAATTGAGTTTAGTTTGCAAAGAAGCTCTATACTTTAATGAATTTCTAACTAAATCATTTTCATTCAATAACCGCACAGTTTCGGCAGGTAATACAACGATCGACAATTGATTTGATAAATTTTTATCCGGCCGCACGACATCAATCAATCTGATTAATCTGAACGAACAATTTTCATCGATAAAATAATAGGGAATTTTGCTATTAAATGTATACTCCCAAAGTGTTAAAACCAGAAGCTCAACTTCTTCAGGTTTCAAATTCAATTCATACTCCCAAAGATCACGGCTTTCTGAGTTATTATATAAACCAACTTTTTGATAAAAAGGCTCAATTTCATAACCACCATAATACTGACCTGTAAGACCCTTTGACATATAGACCAAGCTAGAATCAGCTGGATCAGGATGGGCCATAAAGCCTACCGCATAGCTCAGTAAAGGATTTCCATCACGTTCGCTATGATGGTATAATCGTATAAATGTATGTCCCATAATCGAGGCTGGATTACCACGATATGATCCTGCAAAAACAATGGAAACGCGATCGGCATTAATTTGTTGAACCCACTGTTTCATATCATCACATGGATATTCAGGAAACTTAATTTTTAAACTTTTCTCTAATATCTTTTTGCGTGCAGGAAAGGCACAGGCTGCATATGTTTTCTGTATTCCATAGATTTGCCGATGATCATAAAAAGCTTTTATCGCAGCCTTAAATTCCAACTGTGGATTAAATCGACCTTCCGGCGAAAAGAAAAACTCTCGTGCAGCTATTGCACTGGCATTGTTGTTTTCATTTTCAGTTTTATACTGATACAATCTTAAAAATGATGATGGTATATTAGTGGCTTTATCTTGATCTAAAAACAAAAAAGGATCTGCCAACACATTTGCAGATCCAAACAATACAGAAAAAATTAAAAATTTGAGTTTAACCAACATTATGCAATGAACATTGTTGTGTTAATTGCTCGTCTCTAAAAATAGTTCTATAAACTTCAGATAGAGTGTTTTCTGGTTTTACTGAACTATCTGTAAAAATATTTTTAAAATTGTTTTTCAATTGCGAATTTAAACGTGCTTGAGCTTTTTTGTTACAACCAAGTGTGTTTGCTAATGCAGATAAATACTCACCTTGACCTTTTGCCATTTCACTTTTTAACTCAAAATAATTCATTGTTACAAAATGCAAACTTTCTTTTTCTGTTTTAACAAGTTTATGCTGTGAACAATTAGAAGTACCAAATGTCATACCAAATGTTACAACTGGCATTAAAAAACCATTTGTAGTTGTTCTAAATGACGATGATACTAAAGAATTTTCCTTAAATAAATACCAACCAGGACCACATCCAGAACTACCGTCAGCAGCGTAAGCTTGATTTGAAAAAACTAATCCCAATAAAATTAAAACAAATGACCTTAAGTATTTTGCTCTTCGATTCATTTTGAATTTCTCCTTCTTTTTCAGAATGTTTAAACATTCTCTAAGTTGATTTGAGTGCATTTATTAATAAATAAGCACATAAACATTATCGAATGTTCAGCATAGGATGTTAAGTGATTTTATGATTAATCCGGAAATCGTAAACTGGTCTAGTTCATATTTATATTAATTTTTAACATTTTTCAGGACTTAGTTCTAACATTTCTCAGAACAAACAAAGACAATTATTCAAATTCATCAGTCAATTTTGGAATGTGATTAAATGAAACCCTTGTTTTAGCATGGTCAGTTGCTTCTAAATATCCTGCCGATATTAATGAATTTGGTCCATACTTTTGATTTACTAAATCCATAACATAGCTGAGTTTGTTTAACTTTGTTTCAGTAAACAAACTCAGCTGTTCATGTGCTGCATCACTTAAATTCCCTAAATAGACAGATACTTTTATAGGCTTAGTCACACATAAAGTGGATGTCATTTTTTTGACCTGATCAATTAAAAAAAATGTATCATTTGTTTCTTGAAAGGATACTGATTTTTCAAACTTACGATTATCTTTTAAATCACGAATAGAAATCCCAATAATTCGACATTTTTGACGACTATACCTTAAACGAGAAACTGCTTTCGCAGTTAATTTAAGTAAAACTTCAAAAGCAGATTGTGGATTACGAGAGTTTGGGGGCAACACATGTTGATGTGATAATGACTTTGATTTTTCGACTTTATGTTCAATATCTTCCCCATGTAACTCTCGCGAAAGTCTCAAACCGACAATACTTCCCCATAAGTTTTTCATTTGCTGCGAAGAAATTTGGCGCAATTGACCAACCTTGTAATATCCACGTTGATTTAATCGATACTGCATATTTCGCCCAACCCCCGATAAAGCCTCAACAGGTAAATGATCTATCATTTCACCAATCTTATCTTTTTCTATTATCACCAAACCATCGGGCTTCATCATGTCTGATGCTAATTTTGCCAACATGATATTTGTTGAAAGACCAATTGAGCTTGTAAGACATTTACCCACTTTCGTTTCGATATTATTTTTAATTTTACTGGCAATTAAACGCGCGTTTTCAATTTGTGTTTCTCGCCCAATCAATTCACAAACCATTTCATCAATAGATAGTACTTTATGAACAGGACAGATTTCATCGACAGCTCTGACTATCTTATGATGATATTCAGTATAACGTCTGTGGTTACCCTCTACAAAAACAATCCCAGGACAAAGCTTCTTTGCATCAATAACCTTAGTGCCCGTCTTTACACCCTTATGTTTTGCTTGAATGCTCGACGCAATGACTGAAGTACTGTCAGCCATCATAGGAACGACCGCAACCGGCTTACCACGAAGATGCGGCTGATCTTGCTGTTCGCAAGAAGCAAAAAAAGAGTTCAGATCAACAAGTAAATATTTTATTTGACTCATTGATTTAATTTACATATAATTTACACCATAATCAACAACGATTTGAGCCAACCAATAAAATCAAGACGACTCGTTTGGATAACTTCAATTTGACGGTCTTGATTGATACGGTAGACACCAACTCGACCAAAAGCTGCATGAACAACAACCGCAGCAAAAGTGTGTCGATCGCACTCTGAATATTTATGAATATAATTTAAAATCTTTTTTTCAAATATAGATTTTTCGATCGATCCCATCATATGTTGATCTGTGTTTTGGTTAATTAAAAAAGTTTGTTGCTGATCAACAGATTGAGAGCGCAAACACTCACTCCTAAAGCCAAAAGATTGATTGTTAAATATTTCGGGTTTGACGATTTGCAAATTGTATTCAAAATGTCCAACTTTATCTCTAACTTTATACATCGATTGATAAATAGATTCTAACTGCTTCAGAGCTACAGGCTCACCTAGCATTTGATAAGCTAATTGTGAAAATCGATAATAAAAACACGATAAACACACACATAATAAAACAAAACCCATGAGTTTTCTCATGGGTTAATTGAACATGATATTTAAATCACAGACAACTTTTAAGAACTTATCTTAACCAAAACGAGGGTCGTTGTGCTTTGGTAGATTAGACGAAGGTATAGATGAAGTTGCTCTAAATTCTGCTGCGCCGTTTGATTTAGGTTGAGAATCAACATGTTTTAGACTGGCTTCACCATCAGATGGACTTAAATTCCCAACCAAACTATTCTTTTTTTGATAACGAACTACATTCTTTATACTGGTATCACTATTATTATCTAGATGTTTAATCTTTGTTACAACTTTTTTATTCAACATCACATTACTATTAACACCATTTAATGTTTGAAGAAGTGATTCAACTGTATCTCGCATTATTTCAGACTGACGATTAAGTTGCTCTGCTGCGGTTGCAACTGTTTCAGATGTCGATGCATTTTGTTGAGTAACCTGATCAAGCTGACCAACAGCTTTGTTAATTTCTCCCAAACCAGTCGATTGTTCCTGACTAGCTGTAGATATTTCACCAGCCATTTGCGAGACATGAGTCACTTGATTTACTATTTCGTTTAATACATCACCACACTGACGAGCAATTTCAGTACCATTGTCAATTTTATTTTTTCCCTCACTAATTAGTATGCTAACTTTAGATTGGGTGTCCTGTACAATACTAGTGACTTTTAAACGACTACTATCTAGCATACTGGATATCTCTAATGCGGCTTTACCACTCATTTGTGCTAAGTTTCCAACTTCCTCCGCTACAACCGCAAAACCTTTGCCATACTCACCTGCTCTCGCAGCTTCTACTGAAGCATTGAAACTCAGCAGCTTTGTTTGAAATACAATGTCATTTATAACTTTTGTTTTTGTTCCAATCTCTTCGATAATTTTTACTATTTCGGTCATTTGAAGATTACTATGATTTATTTGATCTTGTATTTTTGAATTGCTTTCATTTATGTCATTCATTGACTGAATCATCTGTTCAACTACTTGCTGTCCCTCTTGTGCTTTGTTTTGCGATGCCTCAGATATTTTTGATGTTTCGTTTGCATTTTCAGAATTCTTTTTAACCATAGATGTTAATTCTTCAATTGCTGAAGCTGTCTGTTCAAGAGAAGCGGCTTGCTCTGTCGTTGACTGAGATAAAGCATTTGAAGACTCAGAAACATTCTCTGCTGCATTTGCTACTTGGTCACTGGTTTGCTGAATATTCTTTGCAACTTGGTTAAAGAAATATGCAACATTGGATGCGATGAAATAAGCAACAACCAAACTAAAAATTGAAATGGAAGTGACTGATAATGGAACAACCCATGTCATTAAATCAACAACCGATTGTCCATCCTTTACAGCATTATGAACTTCTTTAGATTGAAACGAAAGCAAATCCTCGAATTTTTGATTACCTAATTCATAAAGTTCTTTCCAAGCATTAGCACCAAATTCATCACGTTTTTTTCTATCCGCTGAGTCACCACTCAAAGACAAATCGATAATTTTCAAAGCACTTTCTTGATACTTAATCCAAAAGTTATTTTTATAATCGTCCCAAACCTCAGATTCTCCATAAACGAAAGGTAAATCTTCGTAGATTTTTTGTGCCTTTTTAAAATCGTCAATTGAATTTAAAATCAAAGCCTTGGCTTTGATTGCCTGATCTTTTGTGTTATCAGTACCTAGCAGCAAATTGATATCAGCATGTATCTTCTCTACAGCGAGTCCCATATGACTCTGAGCTAGAACATTCGGAATGTTCACCTCTGCTATAAATTTATATTTATTTACTATTGATGCGTATTTTGATGATGTAAACACAGTAACTGAAACTATCAAAATTAGAGTAACGATATTCGAACTTAAAATTTTGCTCTTCAAATTCATTGTGCTTAAAAACTTAAACATAAACACCTCGACATCATTATCGTAAGTATTACATTTAAAGTTTAATTTAAATATTGTTTATCAAAATATCATGACAATATTCTGATAAACAAAAGTTAAAGCGTAATCAAAGTTACTCATTTTGTCTTAAAAAAAGACAGACGAAGTATTAATTTTTTTTCAACTCTCTTTTTAAAATTTTACCAGAATCGCCCTTAGGTAAATCTTTGAGTAAAGTGAAAAATTTTGGATTTTTGAATTTAGCCAAGTTCTTTAAACAATGCTCTCTCAAAACTTGCTCGTCATAGTAATCACCTTTAACACTGACAAAGGCATGACCAACCTCACCCCACTGGTCATCATGAATGCCAATGACAGCGGCTTCTTTGATCCAATCAAGTTTTTGAATAACTTGTTCAATCTCGACTGGATATACGTTTTCGCCGCCAGATTTATACATCTCTTTTTTACGACCAACGACATAAAAATAGCCTTCAGAATCATAGCGAACCAAATCACCCGTTTTAAGCCATCCATCTTGAATTGTTTCAGCTGTGGCTTTTGGGTTTTTCCAATAACCTGTCATACACATTGGGCCTTTTAACCAAAGCTCACCAATCTCATCAGCAGCTAGCGCATGACCATCGTCATCGCGTACTGAAACTTCACTATAAAAATTAGGAAATCCAATTGACCCTTTTTTACGAATAGAGTCAGCTTCACCTAAAGAGAAGACATTTGGGCCAAACTCAGTTAAACCAAAACCTTGTCTAATAGGTATGTTTTTCTTTTGCCATATTTCGATTTGCTCAATCGGCATAGGTTCACCACCAACAATCGCATAACGAATTGTTGATAAATCGACAGTCGAAAAAATATTTGATCTCGACATCATACCCATCGTCGTAGGAACACCAAATAACAACGTCGATTTATATTTTGATGATAAATTTAAAATCTGATCAGCATCAAATTTCTTTGTTAAAACAACCTGAGCGCCGTGATGAAAAAATGGTGTCGATAAAACATTCCAACCACCTGTATGAAACAACGGCAAAAAGATTACGGCCGAATCAGTTGATGTAATGTTTAAACGTAAAGCAGTATTTACAGAATTCCAGAACAAAGCTTTATGCGAAATCATGGCACCTTTGGGAAAACCTGTCGTGCCTGATGTGTATATGATCATGCCTGTCGTTTCTGTTGTCGAATGAAAGTCTTCAAATTTATGGGTATAATTTTGTACAGACTCAACAAAACTTGACGATGTTCCCTTGATTTGCAACCAGTGAGATTCTGGCACATGAATGTCTTGTTCTATTTCTTTAAGAAGACCATGATATTGTTGTTCGTAAACAATCAATGCCGGTTCTGAGTTAGAAATCAAATAAGTAATCTCTCTTGGTGTTAATCGGTAATTGATCGGAACAAGCATAGCCCCTAAACGCGCTAATGCGAAATACAAAACAAAACTATAAACTTCGTTTGTTGAAAAATGTAAAACGCGATCACCCTGACCAATGTTATATTTATGCTTCAGCAGATGTGCTGCTTTTTGCGCTTGATCAAACATCTGCGAATAGGTCAGCTCTTGTTGCGTATCGCCGTCGACTAATGCTGATCGATTTGGAGTATACTGGCTCCATTTTTTAAGCCAGTCTAATTCGAACTCATGACTTTCAAACTCATGTCCAAGCTTAGTCGCTTGATCTTGGGAATTTTTCTTAAATTCGGCTGATATCAATTCATTCATGTATCATAACCCCAACGTAAAGATGTTGCCACCATACTCATTCCGCCACCGGAACCAAGCATAACAACTAAATCACCCTTTTTAAGTTTATGTTGATTTGCAGCATCTGCCAAAGCCATAGCGATTGAAGCGCTACCTGTATAGCCATATCGATCCATAATATAGTGTGCGCGCTCACGTGGTACTTCTAAACGGTCTAAAGTTTCATAAATACTTTGCACATTAAACTGCGTTATAAAAAAACATTTAACGTCTTGTGGTTTCGCTCCGATTGGCTCTAAAACTTTTTTTGTTAATTGAGGCCAGTGAATACCATTTGTTTCTGGTGGAATACGTTTAGGAAACGCGAGTAAATGTCCTTTTTGATCGATCACTTCGTGAGTGATCATTTGCGCCGATCCACCAGCGTAAATACCCATATAATCATGGTACTGACCGTCTGTGTACATTGTACTCGTTAAAAAACCAACATTAGACTCTGTTGTTGCCTGAACAACAGCGGCACCAGCACCATCTGCAAAAAGAGAAGCAATTTTATAATCATCCATATTGAGCCACTGGCTCATCGCATAGGCGCCAACAACTAAAATATTTTTAAAGTTTGGATCTGCTTTGATGTATTTACTTGCCATATCACATGCCGTAACAAACCCCGCACAAGCAGTGTTGATATCAAACGTTCCAGCATTAGTTGCCTGCAATCTGTGTTGCATAACCGATGCCGTTGATGGTGATAAATAATCTGGAGTATCTGTAGCAACAATTATCAAATCTAAATCTTGAGCAGTAATTTTAGCATTTTTTAAAGCTTGTTCTGCTGCAGGTAATATCAAATCACTTGTGCGTTGTTCCGGTTTTTTCCAACGGCGCTCTTTGATGTTACGTGATTCGCGCAAAAAACTATCGATATCTTTTTTATAAAGATCATTGAAATATTGATTTGTAATAACTTGTTCAGGAGCATAAAAACCAGTTCCAATAATAACTGCATTTCTAACTTGGTTGCTTTGTGCTTGATTTGTTTGAGTCATATTTTCCCCTCTTAATTTAACCCTAAGAGAGAAACACAAAAATCCTCTAGCGTGAAAACAAAAAACTATTGACACTTTGAGTCGCTCTAAAATGGCGTAAATCATTAGCAAAAAATCATCTTTTTCAGAGTGAAAAACTAAGACGCAAAAAGACAAAACAAAAATGCAAAAAAACTATTTGATTGACGATTTTCACAGAGCTGAGCACTAATCTAAGGGTCAATGAAGACATGAAACAAGGGGATCAAAATGTCGACCACAAATGTTCAATTTAATTTCAAAAATAAAAACGCAATTGTCACTGGCGGAGCTCAAGGAATCGGTTTTCAAATCGCATTATCATTTTTACAAGCCGGCGGAAATGTTTCGATCTGGGACTATTCACAGCAAGCACTTGAAGTTGCTAAAAAAGAATTAGCACAGTTTGCCAATCAAGTTCACTTCACACAAGTTGATGTCACTCAGAAAGATTCGTGCGAAGCTGCCGCTCAATCTCTACCATGGGCATGCGATGTTCTCGTTAACAACGCCGGTATTACTCGTGATAAATCTTTTGCTAAAATGGGTTTTGAAGAATGGAATGCTGTGATCAATACAAACTTAACAGGTTTGTTCAACGTGACTAAAACTTTATCTGAAAAATTTAATGCTCAATCAAACCACAAACGCATCATCAATATTTCAAGCGTTGTTGGACTATATGGTAACTTTGGTCAAACTAACTATGCTGCTGCTAAAGCTGGTGTTATTGGTATGACAAAAACTTTAGGTAAAGAATTAGCTCGTAAAGGTTTTACAGTGAATGCCATTGCTCCGGGATTTATTGCCACAGCAATGACTCAAGCGATGCCTAAAGAAGTTTTGGATTCTATGGCGGCAAAAGTTCCAGCGCAACGTCTTGGTTCAACTGCCGATATCGCTAATGCTGTTTTATTTTTATCTTCTGAACAAGCGGCTTACATCAACGGAACAGTTTTAAGTGTTGATGGCGGATTAGTTATCTAATACATGCCTTTTTTTAAAACACGGTCTGGGATAAATCTACATTACGAGATCTATCCCAGATCATCTAAAAAGCAGCTCACTTTTATTCATGGTCATCTAGGATCTTCTCGTTGGTGGACACCTGTTCTAAACGAACTTAAAAATAAAGAGTTGTGTCAAAATTCAGAACAACTAACTGAATCAATAGTCTTGATAGACTTTCACGGTTGCGGAAAAAGCGAGTCACCTCTTAGTATACCAAATTTTAAATTTGAAACTGTAATTGCAGATCTTAATGATTTACTCGTGAACCTAAATCTACCTCACTACAATTTAATTGGGCATAGCGCCGGTGGTCTTATCGTTTTACATTTACTTGCTCAATCAAATCATCGATACAACACAGCAGTTATGATTTCGCCCGTAGGATTAGATGGTTTGAAATTTGATGACAACCTTTACCCGATCTATCATAAAATGGCCAATAACTATGAAATCACCCGAAAAGTAATAGGATCAACTATTTTTCAAAATGATGAGAATTCAGTTTTTTTTAATGATGTTATCGCCACTGATGCCTTTGCTGGTCTCCAAAAATTAAATCATATATTTGTTGATTTATTAAAAAACTACTCTTCGCATCATATACCAATTAAAATTTGGCAAAAAACTTTAATTATTCATGGCTTCAATGATCACCTGTTATCTTATATAGAATCTGAAAATATGTGTTCAAAACTCAAAAACTCTAAAGTGATCATCCTCAAGAATGCTGGTCATTGTCCCATCATTGAAACACCAAATTTAGTTGCGAATGAAATCAATCATTTTTATTTACACGTCTAAAATATTGACAGTTTTAAATTTTTTTCAGGCATATCAATTAAAAACAACCAAGTGACAAAAACTGTGATAAGCATAGTCAGTTGAATTTTAAGCACTTAACTTAATGAGTAAAAGGGCCTTTGATCATGACTATTAAACACATATCTCGTCTGCTTATTGTATTTCAAATTATCTTCCTTTTTGTTATTAATATACAGGCAAAAATTCAATCACTTAAGATTGAAAATGGACGATACGTAAGTTACGAAGCTCATCTTAATCATTCCGATAAGCCAGTTTTTATTTTTTTACCCGGAATTTTTCGAGGATGGACAGCGGAAGACGAATTTATAAAGCTTTTGCGTAAAGAAAAAATGAATTTTATAGCAATACACTATAGCTTACACCCTGAGTCTGTTTCGAAGATCGGACAACAAGAAATTGCATATGTTTCGAATCACAACTATACAGCTCAAGACTTAGCTTTTGAAGTTGAATATGTGATTAACAAATTAAAAATTAAAATGCCTCTTATTGTTAGCTTATCATATAGTTCACTTGTTAGCTCAGTTTTAGCTGAAACAAAAAAATATTCTCCTATTGTTGAAACAGCTCCGATGATACGTTTCGATGAAAGCAATCCTTCAGGCGGACAAGTCACTGATTTTTGGGAAAGTTTTTTTAACCTTAACCCTTTTACTGGTCCAGTGATTACCAAATGGTATCTCAAGCAAACTTACCAACAGTATTGGAGCGATGTTGTTGATAGCATGTTAAAATCAAAAAACCTCAGTTTAAACCATCGTGAGTTGATGATTAAGTCATACACAGAACTGTCAATGACTGCACATGGATTTGATTTTAGTCGTCAAAATTTTGCAAACGGTATTCAAAGATTTTTTATTCTCGGACATCGTGAAGATGAACACCGATACAAACTTCAACAATCTGCAATAGCTCAATATGAAAAGAAATCTGGTTATAATAAATCAACAGCAGTGCTAGCTGAAGCTGGACATACCGTACCAGTTGATGCTCCTCTTGAATATGTTGAATTACTTAAAAAATTAATAACTGAATAATAATTAAAATCAGTTGTTTCATGAATGACAATTATAGATACTATAGGCATGCGTATGCCTGTCATCATCATTATATTGATCCTCTCACACTTCAATGCTGCAAAGATTCAAGCAGCTAATTCTGATTTTGAATTAAAAGAGTTTAATAGTTGCAGCTTCTGCAGTTTAAAACTCGGGTTTAGATTGCTCAGTTTAACTGATTATCGTGGAATAACTGTCGATCCCAATCCACAAATTATGCCTGGCATTGCTGCCTATTTTTATAATAATCAACTTGAAATCTTGCCAATGGCTGTTAATTATTATCATTACACGAATGAACCCTACATTCGCTTTCGCTATCGTCTTTACCAGGTTACTGACAAACCTGTTATCAAAATTCAAAATCAGGACACAACCTCATATTTTCGTCGTGAAAATACTTTTGAAGCTCAATTTCGTGTAGAAACTTTTTGGGGTGGCAACTCAGATGACTATGTCGCAGAAGTTTCATTATCATATTCTAAGGATATGAAAAACAATTGGGGTGATTACTTAGAACTTCTGACTAAATTCAAATTAGAATCATTTTTGCTTGATAAACCAAAAGTTAACTTAGAACCGAATTTTTTTGCTTCGATTGGATGGGGTAGTCGCTCACAAAATCAATATATTTACGGCCCAGAAGCAAATACGAATGGCTTCAATAACATTGCCTATGGACTTTGGTTAGCAGTACCCAATCGCGCCGATCGTTATTATCCCATTATTTTAATCAAACGATTCGAAACACTTCAATCCAAGTTTAAAAATGCAGACTACGCCAAAGACCATAACAATGGCGTGGCCATTTCGTTTCTTTATTCTGTAAAAGTTTTATAACTGACGAGTGTCCATAACGAATCGGTATTTTACATCACCTTTAATCATACGCTCATAGGCTACATTAATTTCTTGTGGTTTAATCAACTCAATATCAGAAACAATATTATGCTGAGCACAGTAATCTAACATTTCCTGTGTTTCTTTTAAACCACCAATTAAAGATCCGGCGATAGATCGTCGACCACCGATAAGTGCAAAAGCGGCAACGGGAATAGCATCCGGCGGCACGCCGAGTAATACCATGGTGCCATCGACAGCGAGTAAATTAAGATATTGATTGTAATCGTGTGGGGCGGAAATCGTATTTATAATCAAATCAAAGTGTCCTGCTAATTTTTTAAAAGTACTTTCATCTTTAGTATGAGCAAAATGAGCTGCTCCTAATTTTTTAGAATCAACTTCTTTATTAGCTGATGTACTCAGCATGGTTACTTCAGCACCCATCGAAGATGCAATTTTGACAGCCATATGTCCTAATCCACCAAGACCAACAACACCGACTTTACGTCCCGGGCCAGCTTTCCAATGTTTGAGTGGTGAATAGGTTGTAATACCAGCACAGAGCAATGGTGCAACAGCCGGTAAATTTAATTTCTCTGAAATTTTTAAAACAAAATTTTCATTCACAACAATACTTGATGAGTATCCGCCATATGTTGGTTTACCTAAATGCTTATCAAAACTATTATAAGTAAATGTCGCACCTTTAGAGCAAAATTGTTCTAAATTTTTTTGACAACTTGGACATGTTTGACATGAGTCCACCAAACAACCGACACCGACTGAATCTCCTATTTTAAATTTCTTAACATTTGAACCGACTTGGGTGACTTTTCCGACAATTTCGTGACCAGGTACTAGTGGATATTGAGCACCTCCCCATTCATTACGCACGGTATGAATGTCAGAATGACATATACCACAGTACTGAATTTCAATTTGAACATCATTCGGTTGAATATCTCGCCGTGGTATTGTGAGAGATTCAAGTGGTTTTTGTGCAGCATACGATCCAAACGCTTTAACTTCATTCATGATAGACCTCAATTATATAATTGTTTTGATGAGTCTGAAACATCATAAATAACAGTTTTATGGTTGACTAGTCCAGGACTCTACGTCTGATAGCGACATCCTGGTTTCTTACTCTGAGACAGAATTGTTATCACTTACTGACATAAACAACGAATTCTACTTGATAAACGAATGCTAGTCTAAAGATCAAGATAGGTTGTATATGTATAAATATTTTTATTTTTGGAAAATTAAAGATCCGCCAACAACTGAAAAACCTGTTGTTCTGATCACGGGATGTTCTTCGGGAATAGGCTTAGCATTAGCGAGATTATTTACAAAAAACAAACAATACAAAGTTATTCTAACTGCTCGCGAAAAAAGTATTGGTTTGCTTAAACAAGAATTCACCGAATCTGAAGATCTCAAAATTATGGCCTTAGATGTTTGCTCGGAAGAAAGTCGACTGCATGTTGTTAAAGAAATTCTAGAAAAATGGAACGGAGTCGATGTTTTGATAAATAATGCAGGCATCTGCTACCGATCTGTTTTAGAGGAAATGCAAGACCAAGATGAGTTATTACAAATGCAGACAAACTATTTAGGACCAGTCAGTTTAATCCGTCTTCTGTTACCAAATATGCGAAAAAAAGGGCATGGAAAAATTATCAATATATCAAGTGTGAGTGGTATGCTCGCAGTTCCAACAATGGCATCTTACTCTGCATCTAAGTTTGCACTTGAAGGAGCTATGGAAGCACTTTGGTATGAAACACGACCATTCGGAATTAATGTTTCACTTGTTCAACCGGGTTTTGTTCGTTCAAAATCGCATGAACGAGTTAAGTTTTCAGTGCGTTCGAAATTATCGAATACTCAATTTAGACCCTACACACTTGTTTATAAATACATGATTCCATACATCAGTACTCTCATGGAAATTGGACTCGCTACACCTGAATCTATTGCTGATTTAGTTGATCATGTTATCAAAACCGAAGATCCACCACTTTGGATTCCTGCAGCTTTTGATGCCGAATTTTTTTATTATTTAAAGAGATGGTTTCCACGAAGATTTCTAATGCCATTTTTTTACTTTATGTTGCCAGGATCGGACCTTTGGGGAAAAGAATTTACAAAAGCACCACGTTCAACATTTTCAACTAAAGTTAAAGCCTTATTTCGTTCAATAGGAGGAGCATTTACATGGAAAAACTAAATACACACCAAATAGAAGAGTTATTATTTTTTGAAAAAAATTCGGATGAACAAATTATTAAACCCATGATTGATATGCTCGAGCAGCAAATTAGTTATATGATCCCTGAAATGCGTTACAAACTTGCACTAAAAGATCATAACAGATTATCTCAAATTGCACATTCTCTCAAATCATCAGCTCTGCAACTCGGGCTACAAAAAGTTGCTGATATTTGCTTAACACTCGAAACAGAAGGACGTAGAAATACTGAATTCTCATTTGAGCCTCTTATATTTGATTTACAAATAGAGTTAAGAGAATCAATTACAGAACTAAGCATTTACTTAGAAAAAACAAAACAAATTGCTAGCTAATTTATAATTATTTTTTATGAGGCAGATTTAATGTTCTAATTCTTGAATTTGAAGATAACAAAGCAGAAGGGCCATCATCTTCATCGTAAATATCACCAACAACTTCCTCAAAAATATCTTCGAGTGTAACAATACCTAGAATCAAATCTTTTTTTATAACAATTGCTAAGTGACTTTTTTTGTTTTGCAAAATTTTTAGCGCACTCATGATCGGCTCATCAGCTTGCAATTTCGGTATTGGGCGTATTAACTCATTCCAGTTCACTTTTGAAATCTCTACTTCAGAAATAAACTCTTTTGCATGTAGTAAACCGATCGGCTGACCATTTTCACAAACAGGCATTCGCGTATGTCTTGCTTGCCTAATGTGACTCATGACTTCAGTGTAATGATCTGACTTATCAATATATGCAACTTCACTCCACGGCAGCAAAATATCCTTAACTCGTCTTTTATCGATCGCAATTAAATTAAAAACATACTGTTTGTGCGAATCAGATAAATCATCGATATCAATAGAGGTATTTTGCTCTGAATAAGATTCAGAGCCCATTTTTTCTAAAAACGGACTAATTAACACTTTAGTTGAGATTTCGAGCAAGTAAACAATTGGCGAAAAAGCTTTATCAAGCCAATTTAGAAAATATCCGCCTAATTTTGCAAATCGCATTGGATACCGTAGAGCTAAAGTTTTTGGAACAAGCTCGCCAATTACAACTGAAAAATAAGTTAATGGAATAACGACTGTGACGATTGCAAATGTTTCTGCAATCTCTTCTGATACATTAAACAAATTTTGAAAAAACGGGCTTAATGTCTCTTCTGCGCCAGCACCACCAACAGCCGCCGAAATAGCTCCAACCAATGTAATACCGATCTGCAACACTGAAAGCACACGTTCAGGGTTGGATTTTAATATTAAAATCTTGCGAGCTAACTTATCTCCTTCTTGAGAAAGTTTTTTAAGATGTGGCTTTGATACTGTAACAAAAGCCATTTCAACACAGGAAAGAATAGCGTTCAAAATCAAGCACACAAGCACAACGACAAATGTTAACAAGACGACTCTCTTTCTTTAATTAACGAAATCATGAGGAATGATTATCACGACATAGAACCTTAAATGCAAAAGTAAACATATTGCGTTTCTGCGTAAATTAAAAGCTTAGCGTCACTTTGTCTAAAATTTAGACAAAAATGTGCATCCATGACGAATTAAACAACATCCTAGAGAGATACCCTTTTTGCACAAAATCATAATGGGAGTCGTTCAAGCTGAAAAAGAGGTCATTACCCCAAGGTTAAAAAATCAAACAAACTTAAAAAAGGAGTCCCCTCATGAAAATAGCATTAACATTTATCGCGGCATTATGCTTAACTACGTCGGCATTTGCAGAGCTCACAAGAGATCAAATCAGATTGAAAATTGCAAGGACTTCAGAAGTTAAAGCTTTATCTGAAGCTTACAAAAAACAAGGATTTAAATGTCAAAACACTGAAGTTTTGTCAGCGGCAAATGGTCTGATACAAGCCAGAAAAATTTGTTCATATGATAACGGCAAAATAGAAAGTGATAAGATCATGGAAATCGAAGCCTTCTTAATGGATGATGTTTCAGAAGCTATCGTGACTAATATTCGATTTGATGTCGCTGGATAATTTTTCTAATAACGGGGGCTTGAAGTAAGCCCCTCTAAGAGGTTAATGACTTAAAAAGTAAAGCAATCAAACTACCAACTACAGAGTTAAAAAATGGACTTAGTAGATTTTTATAGACAAATTCTTCAGAATAAAATTGCAATAACTTTTTTTTAAAAAATCCTTCTATAGCAATAAGTATCAATAATAATATAAAGGCATAAATTATAACGTCTAAAGTTGTTTCTTTATTACATTCAAATATAGCTGCAACTAAAATCACACACAAAATCACAGTTGCAATCATCTTTATGACAGAACGTGTATCGTCAAATCTAAACTTAGCTAACAACAAAACCCAATAAGAAATAAAAAATATAGAGTATATTATCACCAAAGCCGATGTATCTAGAAAGTATGTCGCCATAAATGCAGCGATAATCGTTTTAATTTTTTCCAAAACTTGCTCGCCATTCTTGTCGTTACTTCTAAAATCATTACACATAGAAGAATAAACGGCTTAATATTTAGATAACTTTAGTAGATTTAAATTGATACATATAAAGAAACTAACTACTCCAAATTTCGAGAGGGAAATTTGGAGCGGGAGACGGGGCTCAAACCCGCGACCTTCGCCTTGGCAAGGCGACGCTCTATCAACTGAGCTACTCCCGCGATAATGCGTTTTGTGAGAGTTGACTCTAATGGCCTAACACAAGCAAGTCAAATATTTTAACGAAAAAAAGTATATTACGGCCATCATTATCATATGAAAATGCATTGATTTGATGCAAATTGTACATATTAGTCACATTAAAAATAGAACTACCCTTTTTTCTAAATAAATGGTTTATTGCAGCTTCACTGTCATTTTCGTAATTCATTAGATGTCCTATTGTCTTTTCTGTTAATGGCCCCAAAAACCTTCAGGAGGACTCATGGGTAAAAAATTATATATCGGTAACATTTCTTTCAACGTAGACGATCAGTCTTTAACAGATTTATTTGCGCAATTTGGCCAAGTTGAATCTGCACGTATCATCACTGACCGTGATTCTGGTCGCAGCAAAGGTTTTGGCTTTGTTGAAATGTCAACTGACTCAGAAGCTACAACTGCAATCGAAAAACTTAACGGTTACGAATTATCAGGTCGCGCTTTAAACGTTAGCGAAGCTAAACCAATGGCTCCACGCGATAACAGCGGCGGTGGCGGACGTAGAAACTTTTCTGGTGGTGGTCGCTCGCGTTACTAATAATATTTCCTTTCTCTGAAAGGAGATGTTATGGCCAAAGATGATCTTGTTAAGATTGATGGTAAAGTAACTAATATTTCCGGTGGCGGTAGTTACAACATTACGCTTGATAACGGACTAGAAATCACTGGTAAGCTCTGTGGCAAAATGAAAAAATTCAGCATTAAGATTGTTGTTGGTGACCGCGTAAATGTCGGTTTATCACCCTACGATCCTAGTCATGGATTAATTCTTTTACGACATAAAATAATCAGATAATTAAAAGGCGTTCATCTCTTGAACGCCTTTTTTATTTGGTAAAATAACGTAGCAAATAATTATTCAGCTTAATAAAAAATAATTGAATTGCATTTAAGCGTAGTTTGCGATTTTCTAATGTATCTTGATAAATCTTGTTCAGTTCAGATTTAACAAAATCCCTTCTCTCTCTCAGAATTTTTAATTTTTCGTTAAGCGATTGTTTAACGTAAGATTCATCATAAATTACTTTTTCTGCGTCCTTTAACCCTGCCTTTACAATATCATTATTTGTAAGATATGGCTTAACATCATCATTGATTTGAGCAAAAAGCGCTTCTAGAGCTATATCATCAAGCTGATCTACAACTTCTGTCATTACTTGAAAATACATCTCAAGAAGAACTGGATCGCGAGCAATTGCTAAATCGATACGGCCTTCATAATTAAAAATAAGCTGCTTGTTAGATTCATCTGCCATAGCATTGTTCGGAAAGGTTGGCACTTGCGCTAAATGCATTTGTTCAGCAAAGATATCATCTAAATCCCAAGGGACTATATCAAAATACATTGTGCCGCTATCCTGTTTTTTACCAAAAAAATAAACCTCATCAACAAAGTCTCCATTTTTTAATAAGTAGTTTAAAGCCATCCATTTCATGTAATTCTGAAGATTAAAATGTTTAGATATTTCTCTAACAAAATCAGCACCGCTAAGCGATGTTAGTTTTTTATGTAACAGACTAAGTTGCTGATGCGCGGCTTTTATTTCGTGATCAGTTAGATCTTTTTTACTGTCTTTAAATTCAATATCGTCATTATAACGACGACGAAAAACAACATCAGCATCTTTTGATTTTATCACGAAATCACTTGGATTATCTGTAACCATATAAAGACCCTGTGACTGACCGTTCAGTATCAACTCAGCATAATCTGATTGAAGAGCTGTTACACCAACATGATTTAATAACGAGTAACTTAAACGATTTTTAAGAAGCAATCCATCTTCAGGGCCAGCGGATAAAATTATCTTTTTAGATCGTATAGAACCAATATTAAATTTTGCATGTTTTTCTTCAGATCCATCAGTTTTGTACATCATTTTGAGAGTTAGATTTTTTCGTTTAAATTTTTTTAACGAAGTCTGTCCGCGATTTTGAAGTTCAACTTGAGAACGACCCATGAGTTGACCATTTGCGAAAATTTTAACTTCTGAACTATCAACTTCATACCGATCGGAAGAAAGTATCTGATTTAACTGAGCATCTGACATTTTGATTTCAACTCTATTAACGCTACTAGCTTGAGCGACAGCTTGCAAGCCTTGCATGATGACCAAAATTGTTACGAACATTATGTCTTTGCGGAAAATTAGACTTTGTTTCAAATTAAGACTCCTGGTTAGGTGAACAACATTAAATGTCTTATTCATAATGAGGGCCACGCATAGTACAACTACATTCGCGCTAGCTATAATCAGGTGAAAAAATGTTCGACAACTCTCTAACTTCATGACAACAATAGTCTGATCAGTATCTTTGAGAGGTAAATATGAACCATTTCTATAAATTATCAGCTAAAACAATCGACCAAAAAGACTTTTCTTTTGATCAACTAAAAGGTTTAACTGTTCTTATAGTTAACGTCGCGTCAGAGTGTGGGCTCACTCCTCAGTACGCAGCACTTGAAAAAATTTACGAAAAATATGCTTCTCGCCAATTTCAAATACTAGCATTTCCTGCTAATAATTTTGGAGCCCAAGAGCCTGGAACTAATGAAAAAATAGCCGATTTCTGTCAAAGCCGTTTTGGAGTAAAATTTCAAATGATGTCAAAAATTTCTGTTTTAGGCTCTGATATTCATCCCGTGTATAAATATTTAATTAATCATTCGCCTGAAACAATAACCATAAATGGCGATTACTTTGAAAAAGACATAGCTGAATTTGGTTTTCCTCGCAAACACCAGAACGATATTCTTTGGAATTTTGAAAAATTCTTGATCAACAAAAGTGGACAGATCACCCATCGATTTAATCCTGATGTTTTACCAGATCATGAAATTCTTTTAACGGCACTTGAAAAGCATTTATAATAACTAAATTGTATGTCTATTTTAAAAAGCAATTTTTGGCAGTTATCGCGTGTTTTTTTACCTCATTGGGGTTTTTTTGATATTATTGGCGATGATATCCAGCTTTATATCGAGATTGAGCAGACTAGAAAAATAGAAGTCATCAGCTTTCTTTATGATATAAAGCTATCAAACTTATTTTTCAATCAATACGCACATTTCGCAATGTTGCAGAAAAATGTTGTTGAACATTTCGTATCTGACTTACAAAATATTTCAGATCAAGGCGAAGTCTATAGTTTATCATCATATAAAATACTATCTCAGATATTAAAAAATCTAGAACAAGTAAAAGAAAATAATTTTCGCTTCATTATTAAAATAAAAAATAATAATCATCTAGATTATCAAAATTATTTTCAGTCCGACTGGATTAGACCATGATGATCACAAACGTAATTTTTAATTTTACAATTTACTATTTTTTCGCTTACGCTTGGCTGCATTTATCACTTTTTTTTGAGTTATCTAAAACTACAAATAACATAACTGCGAACGGACCATGGGCCTATCAAAATACACGGAGTGAAATTGAAAACTCTCTGAAATGGATTCCAACGAAAATTTTAAAGTTTACTTTAAATGATGTTTTATTACATTTTATTCGATTTCAAAAAATATTCTATGGACTAATCTGTATCATTATTTTTTTAGCCATCAATAGTCATCATCAAATCAACAGTACATTTTCAAACGCAACTCTAGTTTATTTATACGGTTTGATCATCTTACAGTTTTTATTTATTTTCTTACACTATGTTGTGTGCATTCGTTTTCGTGGTCTATACAACGGCGGTAGCGACATGATGATGATGGTCATTGGGATAGGCCAACTCATTAACTTGTGCTGTCTGATTCATGGACATCACTTTATGTGGGGCTATTTGTTTATTGCTGTCAATTTAGTCATCTCTTATTTCAAAGCTGGTCTTGTTAAAGCGCGAAGCATTGATTGGATAAGTGGACAGGCCTTAGTTTACTTTATTGAACATACAAATTCTCGATCATTATTGAGATCATTTGTATTACTGAATACAAAAAATATGTCACTCTTTTTTTGGAAATGTTTGTCGTACTCGGTTATTATTATTGAACTCAGCATGCCATTAGCCCTGATCTCTCATTCGCTATTTTGGTTTTATGCCACTTGGGCTTTTATTTTTCACTTAAATAATTTTTTAATTTTTGGCCTTAATAGATTTTTTTGGACATGGGTGTTAGCTTGGCCTTCATTTTATTACATATTTAAAGTTTTACATACCTATTAAAAGGCTATTTCCCTAAACCATTTATTTATAGCTATAATTTTATCATGATTCATTTCAACAGGCTTAAAGTAGACTAAGTTTTTGTCCATGCGATCATAGATAATATCAAGTTTTAGCCCCTTGATAAAATTAATCTCAATCGGACGGCTAAATAAATATTCAGGAATCTGTTCGAAACTATCAATCACAATTTCTTTTTGGTTAAATGATTTGAGTTTACCCCATGGTTTATCACCAAAACTAAAAAGAATTTTTTTTCTCGAGTATAAATTAATAATTTTATGCTGATCGTTTATATCAACTTGCTGCTTTCTATCCGAAGTTGATTTTGCCTTAAATGACTGTTTCTGTTTCCAGACCAGCTGGTCAGCAATAAATAAAAAAACAGTTAAATTAAATATGAATGTAACCCAAGCCATAGGACCTTGCCAGACAGGAGATTTATAGTTTGCAATTTGCACTAGCATATGCGAACCCACTAGTAACAAAGTGTACTTCCAGGCTTTCGTCGACCCGTTTAACATTATGAATCCAATTATAAAACTAAATACAGACAAAAAATAATTTGCCAAAGAGCCATTTTTTAAAAATGTTAAAATATTAATTTGTCCTATCAACAAATTATTAAAATATTTAATGTAAAAAAAATGAACAATAATATTTAAGAATGGTGAAATTATAAGTGCTAGGCCGAAAAACTTAATGACCCACTTTTTTTCCAAAAAACTAACAACACTCATAGTTACACTGCTTTTTTAAGATTTCCTGGATTTTCTTCAACTTTTGGCTGTTCAGAGCTTATTGGTTCTTCGTCTTTAAAATTCATTTGCAATATAATTGAATCTTCAGAATCAGGCATAGCGTTTTCTTGATCGTTTATAACATTTGAATTAACTGTTTTTTTTATTGTATGATTATTTAAATCAGCGCGCTCAGTATTTAAAACAGAGCTACTCTTTAAAGTCCGTCGACTTTCAATTGAATACGTTGATGCTATAACTAAACAAATAGCCAACGGATCAAAAACTGTTACAAATATAAAAATTAAGTAGCGAACAACAACATCAATATCTACGTTAAAATTTTTTGAGATAAAAATAAGTGGGCCTACTTTTTTCTTAACTTCTAGAATATTCAAATTTGATGCAGTCATCTGCTTATCAAGATCTTGTATTTTGCCTTTGAGTTCCAGAATACGCGGTTCAATAGCTTGGCGAGCTTGAAGTTTTCGTGTAATTCGCTCATCAGGTATTTCATCAACTGAGTAGCTTAAACGATCGATTTCAGCTTCAAAATTTTCTTGCTGTTTTTTTAAATCTCTTAATTTTATATTTTCAGCTTCAAGCACCACGCTAGCTGATTGATAAGCATCAGACAAATATCCAAAAATACCAACACTTGTAATAGTACTCAGTATAATGACCGAAACTGTCATGTAAATTTTCATTAAAGGATTAATAACTTTCCATGTTTGATGCAAGTAAGCTGCTAATACAAACTTTGCAAACTCAAGCGATCCAGCCATTATCCATATTGATACCGTAGCGCCTGAGAAAAGTGCTCCTAAACCTACAATGGAAAAATACGCACCAAGCGTAGAAACGCTTGTAGCAGCTAACACAAGTCCAATTGTAATCCAGAGTGAAATCATACAATCTTTTCTCGGGATTATAATAGCATGAATTAACGAGACAATGGTCTAGTTCATTTCATTTAAAGACAAATTTAAAAAATTGTTAAATATTTCTTATTACACGTATAATTTATGCCGATAATCAAATCAGACTTAGGCATATGGAGGCTATATAATGTCTGATCATAATAACTTGCAAACCCACTTTGGTTCATCACTTACTGTTCGTGAAAAAAGGTTCGATAGCGAAATCTACAAACAAATAAATGTCAAAATTGGCGATATCACTGCAGCTCTGCAAAACATATCAGATACCGGTGTTGCACTTTTTTCAGAAGTCAAATTTGATGCAAATGAAGAAAAAACAATGTCTATTTCGATGACTGAAGACTATACATTACAACTAAAAGGTCGTGTTATCTGGCAAAGGCCTGAGGGTCAAGGTTATATGTGTGGCTTTCATTTTAATAATCAATACCTAACTGAAGGTTTTCTGGAAGCTTTTGCACACGTCATCGATATAAAAAATGCTGTCAACACCGAGGTTGAAACTTATCTTGGACTTAATCATGATTTCAGAAATTTGACATACGAAATCAAAATGTATTTAGAGAGTGTTAAATCAAAACTCGATCAACTCGAACAGAAAATAAACGTGTCTAGCGCATCTGTTAAGAACTCTTATAAAGAAGTTATAAAAGCAACATTTGAAAAACCATTTGTTGATCAAGTTAAACTCTACTCAAAAAAACTCGATCAATTATTTACGTCATTTAAAGATAAAGAAGTTAAACACCGTCATAAAATGTTCTTTCGAGAGCAAGTTGGTCCTTACTATACAAATAATCCTTTTATTGGACGCGCCCTCGTGAAACCAAGAGGCTATGCTGGTGATTATGAAATGATGAACCAAATTTACCGAGATAATTATGAGGGTAACAATTTTTTTGAAATTTTAATGCATCGTTACGGAATTAACGAAAGTTCTTCAAATTCAGTTAAATACCGTAGAGGCTATTTATGTGACAAAATCATGTCACTTTCAAAGGGAAAAAGTCATTTTACTTTTGGCTCTGTCGCTTCTGGACCAGCCCAGGAAGTTCTTGAGTTTTTAAGCAAAGTAACACCAGAAGATTCAAGTCGTTATTCTATCTTCTTGATCGATCAAGATATTGAAGCATTATTAAATGCTAAAAGAAACTGCTACGAAAAAATATTAAGTCGTGATTTAAAATGCAAAATAGAGTTTGTACCTGTTGCTGTTAAGCAAATTATTGAGCAGGCTCCTGAAGCTGATATTTTAAAACAAATCAAATTTGACTTTGTCTACACAGCTGGCTTGTATGATTATTTGACACAACCAGTGGCGCAAATTCTGACTAAAAATGTTTTAGATCTTGTACAACCAGATGGTCATATGATTATTGGTAATTTTCATCCGAATAATCCGACTAAAACAATTTCTGAGCTTGTTGCCGACTGGAAGCTCATCCATCGCAACGAAGAAGATATGGAAGGTTTAGTGGCTCTTGCTCAAGTAAAAAAAACAAGCATTCATCATGACCCTGAAAGGATAGATCTCTTTTTAGAAATATATAAATAATGTCAAACAAGCAGCAAAACCTCAACAAAGTTGGACGTAAAAGCATGAATCGACATATATTCAGTCGATTCAAAGGTCATATTCGTTGGGGTGCGAGTTTGACATACTTAAGCTTCGGCTTCTTCGACTATCTATATTCACCTGAAAATTTTAAGACCTGGATGATGCTAAGATTCGCTTGGGTTGCAATGATTTATGCATTTTTTTACTTAGCATTTCGTTTTAAAAAAGTTCGTGATTCTATACATATTCTAGCGTCTGTTGCTTTAATTGGTGCCTGTTGGCCTATTGCCTACATGATTTATCAAACCGGCGGATCAAGTTCACTCTACACAACAGGCTTAATCCTTTGCGGAACAACTGGTCTGCAAGTTTTTCGCCTCAGAAGAACGCAAGCATTACTTACATTGAGTATAGCATTTATTCCAACAATACTTGTATTTTTTTACAATCCAGACATGATCACACCAATCAGCGTACTAATACAAACTGGTTTTCTGATCGGCATGATCATTCTGAGCTATATTTACGGATCGAGTGAAGAAATCTACGACAAATACTGGTTAAAGTTTAAAGAACTTGCTAAAGAGGAAATCAATCGACTCAACCGAACAGAAATTCTTAAAAATCACTTTCCCAAATTAATTCGAGAACAATTTGAAAAAAATCCAGCTTCTATATATCACAAAAAAGAATTAAAACAGGCCGTTGTCGGATTCGCAGATATTGTTTCGTCGACTAAAATTGCGAATCAAGTTTCTTTAGATGCTGACTGGGAACTTAAAGAGAAGTTTCTTGAAGCTGCTACTAACCGCGCTAAAGCATCAGGCATGGTTGTGCTCACGCATTTAGGCGATGGATTTTTGTTTTTAGCAAATTACGATGATAATCCAAACTGGAACTATAATTTGATCTCATTTTACGAAGCACTAGTTCGTGATTTTAAAGAGATATCAAAAGCTTATCTCACCCATGCAGCGAGTGATATCGAAACAGGTGTCAAGTTCGGTGTCAGCATGGGACCCGTCATCGTTGGTTTTTTAGGAAAAAATCAAAGCTATTTTACTGCTATAGGACCAGACGTTAATTTAGCTTCACGTCTGTGTTCGCTCGCTGATAAAAATGAAATCGTCGTAACAAAAAAAATATGGACACAGTTAAAAAATATTATTCTTGGTTGGGATATTCATTCTCAACCGAAACAAAATATCAAAGGTTTTTCAGAAATTATTGAAACTTTTCATATCAAACCGTCACAACTTAATAACGCCAATAAAATGCTTTGCAGTTGTTGCAATAATCCACTGGTTTTAGTAACAACAGATGAGGGGTTCCTCGATTATCGATGTCCTGAAGGCAATAACCAACTTAAATTAGCCAAAACTGCTTAATAAACCATATGTTAAGTTATGACTTTTCTATTTATCGTAATTAGTTTACTCTCGTCTTAAAGAGAATCAAATCTTAAGAAATATAAAAACTCATGAAAAGCTATATTGAATTATTTTGGATTTTTTTAAAATTGGGCTGCACATCGTTTGGTGGGCCAATTGCCCATATTGGTTTTTTCCACCATGAATTTGTACATCAACGCAAATGGATTTCTGACTCAGAATTTTCTAGACTTGTAACTTTATGTCAAATTCTACCAGGACCGGCGAGCAGTCAGCTTGGCATGAGTATTGGTTACATGAAACATCAACACTTTGGAAGTTTTTTAGCTTGGTTAGGGTTTACACTTCCTTCAGCCATTATCATGTTTCTTTTAGCACTGAGTACAACTTCTTTATCCAAAATCATGAATCATCATTTTTTTCATGCCTTAAAAATTATCGCGGTCATTGTTGTTGCACACGCATTGTTTGGAATGATTAAGTCCTGTCTTAAAGATAAAATATCTATTTCTGTAGCTCTCATGAGTACCATCTTTATGTTAATGATGAGTCATTTAATATATTCACAGATAGTTATTATCATGACTGCGGCAATATTGGGTTTTTTCATATTCAAAAAAGATGAAGTACGAACTGAAACTAAATTGTTTACAGGTTTGAATTATTCATTCAAGTTTTTTACAAGTATCTACTTCTTAGGGTTATTACTTTCATTTTTAATTTTATGCTTTATTAGTCCCAACTCAATAATAGGAATTGGTCTAAAGTTTTATCAAATTGGATCTCTGGTTTTTGGTGGTGGTCATGTCGTTCTGCCCCTTATTCAGTCGAACATAGTCAATACTCAATTACTGAATTTAAATGACTTTTTGACTGGATATGGCTTTGCGCAAATCATACCTGGACCAATGTTTACAATCAGCACATATGTCGGAGCTCAAGCTTTCTTAAAGTCGACACCTTTTTGGGGAGCATTGATCTCTACTCTTGCAATATTTTTACCCTCATTTATTGTGTTATTTGCGGTTTTGCCGATATGGTCTAGACTTCATCTCTCACCCAAAGTTAATAATATATTCAATACTATCAATAGCGCCGTCATTGGACTGTTAGCAGCAACGTATATCACACCAATAGCAAGCAGTGGTTTGTACTATGGAATAGATTATTTAATTACAGCAATTGGTATTTATGCATTGATCCTTAATAAAATAAAAATGGTTTCATTAGCATTTTATATTTTACTATTTTATGGATGCATTTCAATATTGAGTTTAATTTAAAACTATACGAATGTCTCTTGTGTATTCTTCGATTTTACGAAATAATCTTGAGCAATGACTTTTTTTAGCTTGGGAAAACATAAAATGAATCTAAAAAAACTTGATCCTTTTTTATTTGTTTCGATTATTTCATTTTTTGTATTGCTATCTAGTTATTCGTTCAAAATACAAAATTCATTTGTTCTGGCGATGATTACTTTTTTTTTAATGACATCTATTCTTTCGTCAGTACACCATGCTGAAATTATTGCCGAACAAGTAGGTGAAGCACTTGGGACACTTATTTTGGCTTTATCTGTGACAGTTATTGAAGTCGGCTTGATTATTTCTTTGATGTCATCCCAAGGTCCAGAAGCATCTTACATAGCACGCGACACAGTCTTCGCTGCGATTATGATTGTTTGTAACGGCATCGTCGGACTATCGTTGATTTTAGGTGGATTACGATACAAAGAACAAGGCTTTAGAGTTGATGGGTCTGCTTCGTTACTGATAGTCTTAATCGCACTATCGGCATTAACATTTGTTTTACCGTCGTTTACATCAACAACTAAAGGTCCTACTTACAACACTGCGCAACTCATTTTTGTTTCAATAACATGTCTCGTACTTTACTTTATCTTCATACTTTTTCAAAATAAAACTCATAAAGACTATTTTGAATCAAGTAATTTAGGGACCCAATCAATTGAGCAAACTAAAACAACAGATTCTGATATTAAAAAATCTTTACCTACAATTTTAACTCATTTTGTTGCTATGACTTTGAGTTTAATTTCAGTGATAGGTTTAGCAAAGATGATCTCACCCACACTCGAAAGTTTTTTAATCGATATTGGCGCTCCGAAAGCTACAGTTGGAATAATCATTGCCGCAATCGTTTTGTTACCAGAAACGTGGGCCGCCGTAAAAGCCGCACGAGAAAATAGGTTACAAACAAGCTTAAACTTAGCTTTGGGTTCTGGTATTGCTAGTATTGCATTAACTATTCCAGCTGTAGGACTTTTTTCGCTCTTAACTGAGCAAGATTTAGCTCTTGGTTTAGACGGCAAGGGTCTTGTTTTTTTATTCACCACATTTTTAATTGGTGGTATATCGTTAGCATCTGGCAAATCAACGGCCTTACAAGGATTTGTTCATATTGTGATCTTAGCTTCGTATTTCGTACTTGCACTGATACCATAATCAAAGCAAAGGATGCTCGTGCCTAGCTTTAAGCTGGCTCCAGCGACGATCTATTTCAAATTGAAATTCATCCAAATATTTTTTGTTTTCCGGCTTGAGCATGTGTTTTTCCTTACTCATCATTTGAAGCCACTCTTGCACAGGTCTTTTTTTACCTAAATGTTCTGGATCATACGTGATTGTCGTTAATCCATTTTCAATTTCATAAACTGGAAAAAAACAACAATCGACTGCTCGCTTTAAAATTTCTAATCCAAATTTTTCTTCAGATCCCCAATTAAGTGGACAAGCAACAAGTATTTTACCAAAAACAAGGCCTTTGTTTTTTGCATACCATTGCGCTTTGGCTGCTTTAGCAACCAAATCTGTTCCAAACCCTTCAATAGCTGAGAAAACATAATGAAGACCTGTAGCAGCCATGATTGCTAAAGTATCTTTGTGGTGAAAATTTTTACCAAATGATTGAGATCCAACATGACTTGTACTCGTTGCTTTACCATAAGGCGTAGTATAACTTAACTGTCCGCCTGTATTCATGTAGCCCTGATTGTCATATTCGAGAATAATCATCTTGTGATTACGTAATGCGGTACCGATAGTTGGTCCCATTCCAATATCCATACCACCGTCACCAGTAATCATAATAAAAGTTAAATCATCAGAAGTTTTGATTTCACCGCGCCGCTTAAGTTCATAAAAACTTTCAACCACTCCAGATAAAGTCGGAGCACCATTTTGAAATAAATTATGTATATAACTAACTCTATGTGCACTGAATGGATAATCAGTCGTTACAACCATCGCACATCCCGTGTGATATAAAACAACAATATCACCTTCTATACCTTTGAAAAACTGATCTAAGCCAGAGAAAATACCACAACCTGGACATGCACCATGCCCTGGTGTTATTCTCTTTGGTCGTAAAACGAGTTCGGCCGGAGTTGAAACTTCAACAAGCATTTTTGGTTTGGCCTTGATATCCGGATTTAAAATCACTCGAGTCAGTTTCAAATCCACTTCATTCTTTGCGAGCGCTGGCAAAACTTGCGGCGGTAGCTTCTGTAAAGATCCCTTTTTAGTACCCATAAAACCAAACAAAGGCACAGAATCTTCATCAGTTAATAGGTTAAACCCTTCTTCAATCAATTTAAGAGCATCAGATTCTTTAAAATCTAAACCACCTAATCCATAGATGCGAGTAACGGCTTTAATTTCACGATGGTGATCGGCTAAAAAAGCTGACCGTATCTCATGAGAAAGAGGACCTCCGGAAGACCCAGGCATATCACTTCGTTCACCAATCACAACAGATTTTAGTTCGTGTGAAGATTTTTTGAAATCCTCAAATGGAAATGGTCTTAGCAGTACCGGTCTTAACAAACCCGCTTTTTTATTTTGTGAGCGAACTACATCAATCGCATCTTTTGCAGTTTCAGCAGCAGAATTAAGCAAAACAAGTGCGGTTTCAGCATCTTGCATTTGATACTCTTCAATTGCTAAATATTGACGCCCACTAATTTCATAAAATTCTTCTGCAATTTTTTTAAAAACTGATAAAGCTTTTTCGTGCGCGAGATGCAATTGATACTTATTGTTCACTAAATCAGGGTCATTCATATATGGACCAACAGTAACAGGTTTTCTTGGATCAAGTGTCGTAAAATCAAATTTAGCTTTCCCAATAAAATCTTGAACGATTTGTTTATTTTTAAAAATGACACAAGATTGTTTTTGATGACTTGTAAAAAAACCATCACTAACAACGATGACTGGCAAACGGACATCAGAATGTTCACCTAATTTTACAGCGATGATATTTAAATCATAAACAGCTTGCGCAGTCGAAGCTAACAAAACAATCCATCCTGTTTGTAATGCGTACATAAGATCAGAATGATCACAACGAATATCCAATGGTCCACTGACTGATCGCGTGACTAAGTTAAGTACCATTGGTAAACGTGAACCAGCCTGTACAGGCAACTGTTCTAAGCTGTATAAAAAACCATTAGCACTTGTAGCATTGAGCACCCGTGCACCTGTCGTTGAAGCTCCAAAACAAGCACCCGCCGCACCATGTTCGCCATCTGCCGCTAACATGACCGTAGATACTTCACCTTGAGCTTTCATCTTGTTAATAATTTCGGCAATTTCCGTAGATGGTGTAATAGGATAATAACCCATAAAATGAAAATCGATGTGTTTTGCAGCTTCAGCAACCATTTCATTACCTGTCAAAAATTTATTTTCTTGTTCAAGCATCATACTGGTTTTTCCTTTTTTTGATGTCGGTATATATCGATCGGTGTATCGATAATGATCTGATTACGAGCACTGATAGAAAATTTTTTAACTTTTTTAGACTCTTCCTTAATATCTAATTCAGAAACAACTTCAAGAGCTGACGCTGGGCAAACCAAAACGCATTTCTGACACCCTTTGCAATATTGATAATCTAAACCCATTAATTCTGGAACATTATTTTTCTCTGTATTGACAGCCCAAACAAAACAATAATCTGGACAAACCATATCGCAATATCCACAGTTAAAACACAGCTCTTTAATAAACTGAGGAGCAAAACCTTTTCGACTTGCACTGTGATCCTTCAAAACAGAGTTTCCAGGATTTAGAATAATACCGCCGATTGGTGCATTCACATAACCAAGTTCAAACTCATTTTGCTTTAATTCAGAACCAAGCGATTGTTCATCTTGTCGGTATGATTCGCATGCGACCTTATTGTAGCCGATGTCAAAACCACGAACATTACTCTCTATTACTTCTTTCGTTAAATGCGAAAAATAATTCCGCAACGACTTAACAAGCAAATCTCTATCAATTTCACGCAACACCCACGATACAGCACCTAACATAACTGCATTAATTCCACATTCTTCAGTTGATGCGAAATGTGTGGCATCGATAGTCCAAATTCTTTTAGGTCGCACGTTGTCAGGTAATAAAATTTTTCGGGGTTTTAAATTTGTATTAATAATCAAATCAGATTCTTCGTGTAATCCTAATAAAACCTCTGGATGTGACTCGATTAATGATAAGTGAAATAAGACGAGGACATCTGGCCTTTCAATAAAGGAAACAGAGCGCACAGGTTTATTTTCAGTTGAATAACGAACAAAAGATTTTACAGGCGATCCGCGTTTTTCAGAGCCAAAACTAGAAAAATGATTCCCAGTATATCCAGCATGTATGACTGCCGCTTCAGCAATAATCGCACCAGCCGAGTGCGCACCCTGGCCACCAATAGCTTCAAGACGAATACTCACCAAAGAGCGATTTGGTAAATTATTTTTTTGCTTATTGTTGCTTCGGTTAAAAAACCACATAACGATAATTACCCTTCGAAATGCGACTGCCCCTCGAAAATTTTTTCGTTATTGAGGTAAATCTCATATTTGATAGGAAAGGCTTTTGCAAGCATAGCACTAACGCCGCAGTATTTAGTTTGCGATAAGGTAATAGAAGTTTTTAAAATCTCAGGATCAACCGATCCTTGCATTCTGAAAACGATACTCGCATCTGTAAAAACCTTTGGCATACCAACTGTCGACAACTGCGCCTCAACCTCAACTTCGAATGAAGTATATGACTGTTTATGTTTTTTCATCAGAGCAACGACATCCATAGCTGTGCATCCACCTAAACCAGCTAAAACCATTTCTTTAGGAGTCATATACTTGTCTTTACCAATTGGGGATTTCGCATCCATCGACACCGTGTGCCCAGCAGCAGTTGCTAAAAATTCCATATCTTGAGACCAATTTAAGACAGTTTTCATAATGACTCCTTTACTTTCATATACTAAAATATATTATTATATTATAATATGTCAATTTCTATAACAGCTTAACATTAAGCAAAAGGCCCTTATGAAAAGCTCAAGTACTGAAGTAACAAGAAAACAGCTTCAAAAAAAATCCAAATCTAATGGAGATTTGTCTGTTTTAAAAATTCAAAATAAATGCAATGAAATCTGTCTTATCCTAAAAGCTCTTTCTCATCCCACCAGATTGCTCATCATGGGACACTTAATCAATGGACCCAAAAGCGTCAACTTGCTCGTTGATCTATGCCAAATTTCTCAATCACAAATGTCTCAGTTTCTAACGCGGATGAAACTCGAGGGTCTTGTTAAATCGACGAAAACGGGAAAATCTCAAATTTATTCAATCGCCGACCAAAGGCTTGCACACTTGCTTCACACGATCCAGCTTGAATACTGCCCAAAATAGCTATTGAGTTCGTCGGCTGTAACACCGATATCACAATCATGAAAATATTTAAATTTGGTCACAATCAAGAAAAAAAAGACTTTCAAAACTTAGCCCTTCGTGTTGACGACTTGCTTGAATCAGCAAGAAAGCTATACACACAAAGTGAAGAAATCAAAAAAGTTGTTTCTCATGAAAAAAATGCTGTCGAAAAATCATCTGCAGCAGCACATCAAATAGCATCGATGGTGGCCACAACCGCGGCCGCAGCTCAAGAACTTCTGCAAGCAGCTAATTCCTCTAATCAAAACGTTGATCAAGCCGTCACCGCTCTTGAATCTCTTTCTGGTAGTATCAATGTCGTCAATGAATCAAGTAACCGTCTTCAATTATCAGTCACCAATGGTCTTAAAGAAATATCATCTGTAACAAAAACAATGGAAGAAATCAGAGAAAAAGCTAAAGTGATCAATGATATTGTTTTTCAAACTAAACTTTTATCTTTCAATGCTTCTGTTGAAGCTGCTCGCGCAGGCGAACACGGCAAAGGCTTTGCTGTCGTCGCCGAAGAAATGGGAAATCTTGCACGACTTAGTGGTGCAGCAGCAAAAGAAATCGAAGATATTTTAAATTCAAGCGTTGAAAGAACTAATAGCCAAATTCAAAATGTCACGAGTGAGCTTGAGTCTGTTGCTAGCGAAACAGTCAGCGCAATTAACGAAGTATCTGCTAAAACACAGGAAATCTCTGGTACATTTACCCAATTGACTGAAAACTCAAGAAACACGGAAAGCCAATCACAAGAAATCTCAAAGGCCACAAAAGAACAAGATATTGGCGTTAATGAAATCTCAAAAGCACTTCAAGAACTTGAAAGATCATCTCAACAGCTTGATAGTATGGCTATTTCAAGCAACAATCACTCTGCTGAATTAGCCAATCAAGTCGAACACATTTTTGACACATTCAAACAATTAGCCGACCGCTTAGGTTACACCATCAAACCTATTGAGAAAAAATTTGACTTTAATGCGGCTATCGCAGCCCACATCGACTGGAAAATGAAACTCAGTAAATACTTAGCTCATCCGGATGGATCACTTGACCACAATAAAGTTTGTAAAGACAACAATTGCGCTCTTGGCAAATGGATTTACGGTGATGGCCAATATTATCGCGATTTGGACAGCAATAAGTATGAACAGTTGAAAACTTCACACGCTGAATTTCATAAAATAGCTGGTGATATCATTAGACACATCAATCTAAAAAATACTCAAGAGGCTGAAATATTATTAAGCGCGGAAGGCCCGTATTTGAAAGTCTCAGCTAAAACTGTTGAGTTAATTAAACAACTCAAAGCAACTGTTGAACAGGCTGAGCTAGAAAAGTCAGCATAATAATACAATTGAATTTTTACTCTAGACATTTACTTCGCGCGTTACCTTGATATTGCACTCAAAAGCGTAACGCGCTGTAATCTTGTCGAAAACTTAAAGATCATTTTAAATTCTTCCATGCTAATCGTTTATAAAAACAAATGGAGGTTTTTTGTGATTCGTATATTAACATCTTTGGTTGCATTTTTATCAGCAACTTCTCTTTACGCAGCAGTGGCAATTAATGGCTCTGGATCGACTTTTGCTGAACCTATCTACACTAAATGGTTTTCTGACTATCAAAAAAAACACGCGAATGCTCAATTTAACTATCAGGGTGTTGGCAGTGGCGCTGGTATGAAACAACTTTTAGAAGGCACTGTTGATTTCGCCGGCTCTGACGATCCAATGAAAGCTGAAGATGCAGCTAAAGCAAAAGAGCAAGTACTACACATTCCAATTGCAATGGGCGCAGTTGTAGTTAGTTACAATGCACCCATTCAAGGCGCACTTAAATTAACTGGACCGGTTCTTGCCAAAATTTTTGATGGCCGTATCACAAAATGGAATGATCCTGAACTTGTTAAATTAAATCCAAAAGCTACATTACCCGATCTTGCTATAGTTGTTGCAACACGTTCTGACAGCTCTGGAACAACTGCAGTTTTCACAGAATACTTATCAAAAGTGAGCCCAGAGTGGACTGGAAAAAATGGTAAAACTGTTAAATGGTTTACTGGTAGCTTGGGCGCGAAAGGCAATGCAGGCGTAGCGGGATTGATCAAACAAAATGCAGGCACGATTGGCTATGTCGAGCTTGTCTATGCTAAAGAAAACAACTTACCTTTTGCATTAATTGAAAATAAAAAAGGTGAATTCATCGAAGCTTCTAACAAGTCTGTTTCAGCAGCTGCAGAAGGCGTTAAAAAAGAAGCAATCGAGAATAATTTTAAAATCTCTTTAACCGATTCAGCACAAAAAGGTGCTTACCCAATTTCTTCCTTTACATGGATGCTAGTTTTTGAAAAGATGCCTAAAGACAAAGGAGCTGAAATAGTTAATTTTGCTAAATGGGCACTCGGAGAAGAAGCGCAAAAAACAGCGGGTTCAATTAACTACTCGCCAGTACCAAAAGAAATTCGCGCTGAAGCATTAAAAGCCGTTGGTAAAATCAAACTTCAGTAAGTAGTTTTGAGAAGTTTATTTAGTTTTTTAAATCGAGAAAACAAACGAAGCGAAATCAGACATTCTGATTTCGCTTTTGTATTTTTCTTGAGGTCAATAGCTTCTCTCATCATCATTGTTTTAATATTTTTACTTCTTTATTTATGGAATGGGTCACTACCCATCTTAAAAATAACAGGTTTTAAGTTTTTTACCGATAGCAACTGGGACCCTACAGCAGATCAATACGGAGCTTTACCATTTATATATGGGACACTACTAACTGCTGTCGTCGCGTTATTAATTGCAACACCAATTGCTGTTAGCACGGCTCTGTTTCTGACAGAGATCGCTTCAAAAAAAATTGCTAAGCCTTTTGGATTTTTAATTGAAATGCTTTCGACAATACCAAGTGTTGTATATGGACTGTGGGGTATTTTCGTTTTAGCGCCATTTGTAAAAATTTATATTCAACCCCTATTTAATAACTACCTTGGATTCATTCCATTTTTTAAAGGTCCACCTTTTGGTATTGGTATTTTTTCAGCTAGTCTTATTTTGGCAGTCATGATTTTACCAACCATTACAGCGGTCTGCCGCGAAGTTTTTTTATCAATCCCAACAACATTACGCGAAGGTGTTTATGCATTAGGTTCAACTCGTTGGGAAATGATTAAAACGGCGGTTCTTGAAGCTGGTTTTTCTGGTATATTAGCTGCTATCGCACTCGGATTCGGTCGAGCTATGGGTGAGACCATGGCCGTGACAATGCTTATTGGTAATCGAGCCGATATCGCTTTTTCACTTTTTGCCCCCGGAGCAACAATGGCAAGTGTTATCGCCAATGAATCACCCGAAGCGACTTCTATGTTACACGTTTCATCTCTATCTGCTATTGGCCTAACCTTATTTATTGTTTCTCTTGCAGTGAGTGGGATTTCAAGATTGATTACGCAATTAACAAAAAGAAGGTTGAGTAAATGAGTAGTCTTAATTCGGCACTACATTCAACATTACGAAAACGCCGCTTCAAAAATAATTTGATGACGTTTGTGATTTACCTTTTTTCATTAATTGCCATAATACCATTATTTTTAGTTTTCTTTCATATCATTAAAAATGGATCTTCGTCTTTGAATTTAGATTTTTTTACACAACTACCGGCCCCTGTCGGTGAACCCGACGGAGGAATGGCCAATAGTATTGTCGGAAGTCTTATATTAATATCACTGGCGTCGATAATCGCAGTACCACTCGGCATTTTAGCTGGGCTTTATTTATCTGAATACACTGAGGATTATTTTGCCAGCGCCTTAAGATGGACAGTTGATCTACTCATGAGCATACCATCTATTGTTGTCGGGCTATTTGTTTACACTTCGATTGTAGTTCCTCTTAAGTCTTTTTCAGCTCTAGCGGGATCTATAGCGCTTTCAATTCTCATGCTGCCGATTGTGGCTAAAACAACAGAAGAAGTTTTAAAGTTAACACCGACCCATATTCGCGAAGCTGGGCTTGCCTTAGGGTTATCTCGTTGGCGTGTGATTTTATTTGTTGTCCTCAGAGGAAAAAGTTCGGCTGTTCTAACAGGCGTTGTTTTGGCTTTGGGTCGCGTAGCAGGAGAAACTGCCCCATTACTAGTTACAGCATTTGGTAATCGCAACTGGCCACAATCAATTTTTCAACCGACACCTTCACTTCCGGTACAAATTTATAATTATGCAATCAGCCCTTATGAAAATTGGCACAGACAAGCCTGGGCTGGAGCACTGACTTTAGTTACACTTATTTTTGTAATTAATATTTTAACCAGACTCATCTTTTCAAAAGATGGTTTAGACAAAAATCAATCATGACACCGCATTCAGAAAAACCACTTATTTCTATCGAACATTTAAACGCTTATTTTGGCGATAAACATATCGTCAAAGATGTTTCAATGACGATACCTGAAAAAAAAATTCTAGCAATCATTGGCCCTTCTGGTTGTGGTAAATCCACATTATTACGCTGTATTAATCGCTTACATGAAGAAAACTCAACGGCCAAAGTCACAGGTCGTATTTTTTTAAATCAACAAAATATACTAAACCGACAAACAGATCCAGTCGTTATTAGACAAAAAATTGGAATGGTTTTTCAAAAACCTTCAGCTTTCCCTGGATTGTCTATAGTTGAAAACGTAATTGCTGGTCGGCTACTTAAAGGCGAAAAGAAATCAAACCTGTTGGGGGTAGCCGAAACGGCACTCAAACAAGCATCTTTATGGGATGAAGTTAAAGAAAAACTCAATGCACCAGGAACAAGTCTTTCTGGTGGTCAACAGCAACGATTGTGTATAGCACGCGCACTTGCCGTTCAGCCAGATGTTATCTTGATGGATGAACCGACTTCTGCTCTTGACCCAATTTCTGCAGCTCGTATAGAAGATCTTATCATTCAAATACAGGCCTTCACCACAGTCATAATTGTAACCCACAACCTTCAACAAGCTGCACGTATATCAAACCAAACGGCATTCATGCATGCTGGACAACTCATCGAACTAAATAATACAGGCGAAATGTTCACTAATCCTCGTGAAAAAATGACTGAAGAATACATTACTGGTAAGTTTAGCTAAATTCCTGGTAACTAAATTAAAGTTTTTTAATTATAATTGAACTGAATATACGGTTGTCTAACTTTGAGACAATCTCTGCCAATTGTTGGCAAATGCAGTCTAATCTGTGCTTAATAAGCAAAAAAACGTTCATAAAACATTCTAAATTAGGAATCAATTTTGAATAAACCCTTGTGAAATAATTTTTATGTACGTTTTCGGAGGCTAAATGAGCTTTTCTCGTCAAATGCTGACTTTGCTTTTTGTTGTCCTGTCTTTTTTCAACGCAAACTCAACAGTATTCGCAGCAGAACAATGTGCGCAATTATTCACTTACAAAACATCTGGCCATGTTCGCTTAAATAAAGATTCAAAAAACATTCTTCTTAAAAAAGAGCAGCCTTTAAATGACAGAACAGCAACAGTTGAACTCTTAGCGAGATTTGCTGCGGATCATAAACTGCCATATCGTTGGCACGAGTTCGGTCCTGCTGATCGAAAAGTGAAACGCCTGGTGGTCGCCATTGATATTAATGATCAAAGTGTAATGAAGGCCTATCGCGAGCTATTTAACATTAATCAACAAACAATTAAGGGAGATAAAAACTCAGGAACATTAGTTATTGAACAAACTTGGGAAGATCCAAACAGACCTGAGCATTATGTCTATACATATATTCGAGCAAGTTCCGATGAAAACGAAAGTGTTTATAGATGGGGAAAAAAAGATCTTAATTGGACAACATCATTTCAATCAATTAAAGATAACGTACGCAATAAAAAAGGTTTAATTGGCTTCGGCCACCTTATTGAGTTAAACTCTGCCGAAGCTCAAAATGTTAAAATATTCTTGGATAACCCAGATCAACGTGGTCCATGTAAAAGTACAAACTGTGTTGCATGGTTAACCGGTACAGAACTTGGCAAAACAAGCAAAACAGCAACTGAAGAAGAAAGGCAATATTTATTTACAGAGCTGGGTATTTCTCGAACTATCGCGCCGTTTGAAATCTCGCGTCGATTGGTACATGCATCAAATGAACGTCACGGAGCCATGGTCGCTTTTGTTAATGGATCGCTTGGAATAGAATCTTTTAATAAAGAATTTGATCTTAATCTCATTCCTGAACCAAAAATTCCTTATGCTAACATTTTAAAAAATTACAAAACACCAAATCCTGCAGAGAATGCAATATCTCATATTCAAGATGGCGAAAAAATTTTTATACCAATAGCCGCTGGTGCAAGCCCAGAAGCTATAGATGCCTTAATTGAAAGATCACAAAAACTAGATCAAGGTATCGATGTACATATGCTTGTCAATGGGATAAGCGCACAAACTTTGCGTAAAGGTGTTGAAACAACTGATGGTAAATTCAGAGTTCATGCTTTATTTTTAGGGGGCAATTTAAGAGAACTCCATAGAGAAAAAAAAGTTTCAGTTATTCCTGGAAATCTTTCTGATTTTACACGCATAATGAGAGATCAAACTCAAAATCAGTTTCATTATGATACGATTGTTGTTCGTGTATCACCAGCAAATGAACAAGGATTTCATAGTCTTGGACCTAATCATGACATGATAATGACTATTCTACGTGATCGACCAAATATTAAAATTATCGCTGAAGTTAACCCCAATATACCATTTACTCGAGGCGATAATATTATTCATCAATCAAAAATAACTGCAAAATTTAATTCAAAGACTGAGCTTGCGGGACCAACCACAATACCAGCAAACGAAGTTGATACAAAAATTGGAACTTATCTTGGCCAACTCATAGATTCGGGCGCTACTTTACAAATCGGTATTGGCAACATCTTTGGCGCTGTACCCGACGGTCTCAAGAAAGCTGGCAAGTCAAACATCAAAATTTCTACTGAAATGTTTGGTGATCATATGATGCAAATGATGAATGACGGTATTGCGACAACAGCAGAAGCTGGTTTTGCATTTGGCAGTGGCAATCTTTATAAATGGTTAAATAATAATGAAAAAGTCAAATTCGTGGCTACGGAGTATGTCAATTCACCAGGGCGTGTTGCACAAACTCAAAACTTTCATGCGGTTAACACCGCCCTGCAAGTGGATTTATTTGGACAGGTTAATGCGACTATGGGACCAGATGGCCGTATATCAAGCCCAGGTGGTCAAATTGAGTTTATGTCTGGTGCAGCTCGATCAGAAGGCGGTAAAGCAATTATTGCCATTCGTTCCACTGCAAAAAATGAGACTATTTCCTCAATTAGTTTAAATTTATATAAAGGTCCGATAACAACTCCACATGAAAGCGTTACTCACGTCGTTACTGAATACGGTATAGCTGAATTACGTGGAAAAAATGAACAACAACGCGCAATTTCATTGATTAATATTGCACATCCAAAATTTAGAAAACAACTTGCTGAAGAAGCTCTTGATGCAGGGATAATCACAGCACAAAATTTAAACCAGGTCAGATTATGAAGCTCAAATCTAATATAATAGCTATTTTAAGTTTTATTTTATACATCAATACAACTGCACACGCACAAAATAAGTGTGTTGAAATTTTTCAAATACCCAACGCTATCATTTCACAACTTGAAAATTCTTCTGTAGCAATTGGATCAGTCGACATTTATGGAAAAAAAATCCCAACGATTCTTGTTAACAAACAATCTGTTGATTCGCTTAAAACTATTTACAACCAATCTATCGGAATAGTAGTCGCTCACCAAAAGGGTTACAAAAATGATCACGGTTTGTTACGTCTAGGCGATTATTTCATTGATCGTGATATTCCAGGATTTAGAAATCGCGGTGAAATTAACTCTACAGGTCTATCGTGGGCTCCAGTTAAAGAATACACACAATATACTTTTGGCAATCAAGGCAGTTATAATCGCGTTGAAGTTTTATTCGAGCTATCTCTATCAGAATATCAAGTGGCAATGATTTATCAAAAAATGCGTCGTGCTGCAATCATTCGGCCTGATTTTACTTTTGGTGGTGATAATAATCCTAAAGATGTTAACAACCGCCTGAGTGATTGCGGTGAAATATGTTTTTCTTTTAGCACGGGCTCAGCAACGAGATCTCAAGAACAATCAATACGCAGAAAAATTCAATCATATAATATTACGCATGTTGATACATTCATGAAATCAGATGATATTATAGTGTACGTTAATTTAATCAAAAGCCATTTGCAAAATAGCGGTTTGAGCGGAATAGAATTACATCCAAATCTCAGTCACCGTTTTGAAACACCTATTTCAGTAAAAAATTTAAATTTGGATCAAAATGCACAAAATGATCTTTTAAATTGGATTATTGGACTGCAAATAACTATGGAATACAGACAACTACTAGAAAAACTTGAAATTAATAACTCTTCAGATTATTCAAGTGCAAGGAGCTCACGAGCGAGTGCCGTTTTGATTTATGACGGCAAGACATCAAAAGAAGACTTTTTAAAATCAGAATATAAATCCGAAGGTGTATTTTCAACTTGGACAAATAAAGGATTAACAATCATACAGGATGGTCAAACACAAGGTTGGGGCATTGATCGAATAGTCGATTTATTTAGGTAACTATACAGATAAATAATAATCCGCAACTTAAATGGTGCAGTCGGCAGGACTCGAACCTGCAACCTACCGGTTCGAAGCCGGGAATTCTATCCATTGAACTACGACTGCACTGTAAGGATTAACTATAGAACGTTTTTTAATGCTAAACTAATCATTTAACCAAATCAACTTATTCGGTAGCTCGTTGATGTCAGTTTCGTGGTTTTTTTGCGGATAGTGCTTAATTAAAAAACTTTTCATATACTGAATTGCATCAATTAAGCCTTTTTCGTGTTGGTTTTTCTTAAAGTTTTCCTGAAGAATTTTTAAAACAGCTTCAGATAACTCTACTTTACCTTCAAACGCTGAACGTGGATCAACGATGATTTGTATTCTTTTTTCAAGCAATGAAATATATAAAAGCATTCCATCATGGGCATTAGTCTGAAATATCTTTTTTTCGAAATAAACCTGTTGGGCTTTACGATAAACATTCATTTTTCTTATTTCTGGTAGTAAAAATAAGCGCACTACTAAGTCAAAGCGCACTAAAAACAGCGAAAATAGCAAACCAAAAATAATAGAAATCAGCCAATACTCAATGACGTTCAAAACAGTTAATGAGTATAAGTCAAATATATATATCAGATCAATCTTCACTAATGCGACCAACTGAAAAAGAAAGAACAATATCCAAACAACATGAGCCCTCGATGAAGATTTTTGAGCTATCACTGGTACAAGCTCGAAACTCACCTGTTTTTCAAAATCAGCGATTGCTCTCTCTATGTTTTCGGTATTGATATTTAACTTACTCATAAACCTACCAATCCCCCGATGCGCCACCGCCGGCCGATGATCCACCCCCACCAGACCAACCGCCACCGGATCCATGTCCACCCCCACGACCAGCAGACAGTAAATTTAACAGTATCCAAATGGCAGTTGATGGACTAAATATAAGTATGACAAACCATAGGCCCACTAAAAAAATAATGATATAAATAAGTGGTATACCACCCTCTTCGCCATGAACTCTAGAGTTTGATTTTCTTTGAACTTTAAAAGATTGCACATCTTCTTCAGAAAAAGAATTTTGCAACCTAGGATCATTTAATATTTTATCTTTAAAGGAATTAACATTAAAAACTTCACCGGTGCTGTCCGTAAGCGCCGCTTCGCCAATAGCTTTGACCGCTAAAATAAAACCTAAATCATAATTTTGCGTACGAAACAATGGACGAATAACCTCAGAAATAATTCTTTTTGCCGTGATGTCCGGAATTGCACCCTCTAAACCACGTCCAACTTCAATTCGCATCTTGCGATCCTGAATGGAAGCTAAAATTAAAACTCCATTGTTCTTCCTAGCATCACCGAGTTTCCATTGATCAAAAATTTGAATGGCCACTTGTTCTATCGATTCCCCATTCAAACTAGGAATAATTAAAATTTGTGACTGAACAGTACCTTGTTGATTAGCATTACGTATTTCCGAATTTAGCTGTTGAATAGCAGACTGAGATAATAAACCCACTTGATCCACCACGGGACCTGTGAGCTTTGGCACTTCAAACCCATAACCAGGTAGCGCCGTTAAAACAACTAGCGCGACCTGGGCAATAAAATTTTTAAGCGATAAAATATCTCTCACTAAAATTTAACTTCTGGTGCTTTTTCGTTTTGTGTTTTTTCAGCCTCAGATACATCCCATTGAGGCATTTTTTCAAAGTGATAAAATATCATGTTTGTAAAATTAGTCGGAGGCACAGTCACAAGATTATTAAAATTTTTGATGGTTTCAATATATCGATTACGAGCAACAGTAATACGGTTTTCTGTACCCTCGAGCTGCGCTTGCAAATCTTGAAAACTTCTATCTGCTTTAAGATTTGGATAATTCTCAGAAATTGACATTAATTTACCTAATGCCATAGATAAATCACCTTGCGATTTTCTATATTCTTGAAACTTTTCAGCTGTCATATTTTTAGGATCAATCTGTATTGACGTCGCGCGAGCGCGGGCACTAACAACTGCATCAAGCGTTTCTTTTTCATGTGAAGCATAACCTTTAACGACATTAACCAAATTTGGAATTAGATCCGCACGGCGTTTATACTGATTAGTGACTTCAGCAAGCGAAGCTTCGACTTCATTTTTTTGCTGTGGAATACTTTGTATACCACACGAAGACAAGAATAAACCTGTTAAAACTACGAGTAAAATTTTTTTCATGAATGATCTCCTGTCATTTACCTTTTAATATGATACTTATTTAATATATGGCAAGTCCTTGCCTGTGACCACCTAAAGAGATACCCTGTAACTCTATGCATCCAAACGATAAGACAAATCAAAATCAATACGATTCGCTAAATAAACCGGCATCTATAAAACACATCGATAATGAATTGTTTATCATTTTCAATAAAAGAACTGGATTTAGAACCCACAAAGTTAGCGATAATCAATTAGGCCTTGTTGAAGTTTTATCTGATAAATTAAAACTCAATTTATATGTTGTTCACCGTCTCGATAAAGAAACTTCTGGCTTGATTTTATTTGCCAAAACAAAAGAGTCCGCAGCATTACTCGCTCAAAAATTTGAACAACATCAGATCCAAAAAACATATTTTTTTTTAACTGATCGTCAATCTAAATTTACCGAAAAAACAGTTTCAAGTCATATTGAAAAAAATGATAAAGTTTATCTTAATAATCCATCTAAACCTCATAACAGCGAAACACATTTAACTTATATAAAAAGTATCAACAATCAAATACATCTCTGGAAAGCTGAACCAGTTACTGGCAAACCACATCAAATACGTTTGCATGCAGAGCTTGTTGGTCTACCGATTCTGGGTGACACTGAACATGGTGGCTCAGATTTTTTTAGATTAGCACTACATGCTTCACAAATTGAATTCGAAATCGCTGAAAACAAATATAATTATAAAGCTGAATTACCCTATTGCTTTCAATCTCAAATGAATAGCCTTGGCGAATTTGTTCGGTCTGAATTTTACGATTTAGAGCATATCTTGGATCTGCAACCGGATCAAACTTATCGCATTTATCACCGCAATAACCATGTTAATGATATCCGAATTGATTTTTACTCTGGAGTTATTTGGGTTTACTGGTACAAAGCTTCTACACCAACAGAACTTGATATTCAATCACTTGACCAGTTTTGCAATGAGAAAAAATTTAAGTACGTCATCCGACACATGATCAATCGTGGGCAAGGTGTTGGTGGCAAAGAGCATCAGGATTTGTATTTCAAAGATGCTCCTGAGAAATGGATAGCAAAAGAAAATCAAGTCCTGGTTGAGCTAAGACGTGACCAAGGTTTTTCACCAGGGTTATTTCTCGATCAACGCAATAATCGTCAGTACATTTTAAATCAATCTAAAAATAAAACTGTGCTTAATTTGTTTTCTTACACCTCTGCATTTTCTGTTGCAGCAGCATTAGGTCAAGCTCAAATCGTCACTACTGTTGATGCAAGCCCCAATTTTTTAAATTGGTCAAAAGAGAATTTTAAATTGAATCAAATTGAGCCGATAACTCAGGACAATGGAAAACCAAAATATGAATTTTTCGCTCAAGACAGTCTTTTATTTTTACAAGGCTCTATCAAAAGAAAGCGTCAATGGGATATAATCATTTGCGACCCACCGTCATTTGGCCGCACAAAAACAACAACTTGGAAAATTGAAAAGGACTTAGCTCAGCTGATTGAGCTCATGTGGAAATCACTAACAATGGGTGGATTTATTTTATTTACATGTAATTTTGAAAAATGGTCATTAGAAGATATTAAAAAAGTATTTAATCAGACCCTGAAGGGGCAAAAATTTTCATTCGAAAATTTACCCATCTATGATTTAGACTTTGAGTTTCCTGATGCTTATGATAATTTACTAAAAGGACTTATCGTCCACAAAAAATAAGAACTTCTATTCATCTAGTCGTCTTTTAGATTCGTTATTCTGCTCATCATTACTGGTTCACTAAATGCATTACATTTTTTTATGAATAAAAACAATCAAACCATCTCAAAACAAATCACTCAAATTCTCTTTGTTATTTATTATGTACTTAGCTTTAGCCATACTGTTCACGCTACTAACAGCTGTCAAACTCTATTCGCTGATAAGCTCTACCAACCAATTAAATTAAGCGAATTGTATTCTTCTGATACATTTTTAATGGGGCCAGCATTTCGCGAAATATTTAAAACTGATGCAAATAACAAAATTGACTACGCGAGAGCTGGTGCAATTTGGCAAGAAACTCTAAAAAATTTCTCGGAAGTTGATAAAAATAAAATCAAACGAGATCTGATGAGTAAAAAAAACCAAGGTTCTCGTTTTTACAACAATGATTTTATCTGGAGAATAGATTTACTCATTTTCAGTTTAGATCCAATGTTACTATCCCGTTGGGTTCTAGACACTGAAACGTCGCCTCGATCGTATAATTTAGACTTGGCTCATAAAATGGCTAATCTCGCCATACAAAAATATCCGCAAGCCTTAAAAACACGAATAGCAACACCATTTAACTCAGAACTATCAGGGTTCATAGATATTCTACCGGGCAAACGCTCACTTATGGTCATGATTAAAGCGTTTCTTGGTTTACCGGAAATAGTTGTTACGCATACTCAAAATGGAAAAATCAACGCAAAATCTCTCATGAATGAAATAGAAAAATTTCAAGTGATAGTTGCAGATCAATTACAAGCCAAGCCAATTATCAACACTCAACAGCAATACGGTGTTATTAAAGAACTACAAAAAATAATTCAAGACTATAAAAAAACACAATCACTAAACCAAAACAATTTAGATTATTTAGTTCTCGATGGCAGTTTTGCGAATGGATTAGCCTTAACTGATCAATCTGATATTGACTTGGCTATTTACGACAAACCACTGAGACAATATGTTAATGACAATCTTATCGCCATACAAGAAAGACTACACAAAACTATGAAATCGCAAGGTTATGCAAATAACCCTCTCAGAATCGAAAATATCGCACAAATACATCCAGAACATTTCTCAACTCTTTACTCAGATTTGAATTTTGGCTTTATTGGCACTTTATCATTTAAAATCTCAGCAAATAAAATAGAAGTCGTTGTTTACGATTATCAAAAAAGCACGCCACACAAAGTTGTATTTTCGACTTATGAAATTATTGAGTAATTAAAATCTAGCCACGATCAAGTATATCGCTTGCAGAGTCTAAAGTTCTTAACGCATATTCAGCTTTAAGAATTTCAATTTGCTCTGGAGTGACATCTTCATTTTTGCCAAGTTTGTGCAAACGCGTTTGATAAATTTGGTATAAGCACAGTGCCCCTGCAACAGAAATATTAAAACTTTGAACAAATCCAGGCATCGGGATAATGACTCGCTCATCTGCGGCTTCAAACATTTCTTTAGAGATACCTTGTTTTTCATTACCTAGCACTAAAGCCAAAGGTGTTGAAAAATCAATTTCATGAATTGGTTTTGAAGCTTCAAGCGAAGTCACACAAATACGTATTTTATTTTTTTTGAAATACTCGATAGCTTCTTTAGAAGATTTCCATTTTTTAGTTTCAACCCACTTGTCAGCACCTTGAGTGACTCTTTGTGAATTTTTAAATTTCTCTTGCGTCTCTATCACATGAAAATTTGAAAAACCAAGCCCCTCAGCTGTGCGCATAACAGCGCTAATATTACCACGATCATAGATGCTCTCTAGAACAACAGGAATTGAAAAACATCGCTTCGCTACGACATTTTCGATTTTGCGTTGTCTGTCTGGTGTCAATAAAGGCCAAATCTTAGTTAAAACATTTTCAACTGTAGCAAAATGGCCCGGCTTATATTCTATTTTTTCACTTAGAGGAAAGTGGTTTTGATAAATCACTGTTAAAAGCCCAATTTAGCTAAATCACGCGTAATATTTTTTTGGTGAGCTTCCAAAGTTCCACCACCAATTTCTAATAATTTCGAATCTCTCCAAAGTCTTTCAACAACATATTCACCAACATAGCCGTAACCACCCAAAACCTGAATAGCACGATCAGAGACATTCTTAGCCATCGTTGTTGCAACCAACTTAACCCCATCAGAATCTAAACGATTACCCTCTTTAGTTAAATCAAGTTTACGAGCCGTATCGTATACATAAGCGGCCGCTGCTTTGTATTCAGCGTAAGAATCACCGATGTATTTTTGAATCTGGCCATAAAAATTTAATGGTTTGCCAAAAGCTTCACGCTCGATTGCGTACTTATTCATTATTTGAATTGATCGACGAGCAATTCCTAAACTCATCGCTGCTAACCCAACACGTTCAATCTCAAGATTACGCATCATGTGATGCATTGAATCGCCCTCTTGACCAACAAGGCGGTCTGCAGGAATCACGCAATTTTCAAACACAAGCTCAGCTGTGTTTGAAGCCCGCATACCAAGCTTATCCATAATTTTTTGACCGACATAAAAACCAGGGTCATTTTTTTCAACGATAAAAGTTGAAATCAAAGCACGACCATTTTTTTCGCCTGTTTTTGCATAAACCCAAACCATGTCACAAGCTGTTTTATTATCATCAAGAGTTCCGTTAGTAATCCACATCTTACGGCCATTTAAAACGTATTTATCGCCCTTTAGAGTAGCTGTTGTTTTCATCCCCAAAACATCAGTTCCATAATCAGGCTCCGACATCGCCATCGCTCCAACAAATTCACCAGATGACAATTTCGGCAAATACTTTTGTTTTTGCGCTTCTGAGCCATTCACCGCTAAGTTATTAACGCACAATAATGAATGCGCCAAATAAGCCAGGCAAAAACCAGGATCACTGGCTGATAATTCTTCATGAACCAAACACACTGCTGAAGCATCTAAGCCAGCTCCACCGTAGTTTTCAGGCACAGTTAAACCGAGTAAACCAAGATCTCCTAATTTACGAAATAACGGTAAATTAAATTGTTCTTGCCGGTCAAAATTGTGCGCTTGCGGTTCAACTTCAGTTTGAACAAAAGATTTCAGTGTATCACGCAACATTTGATGCGTTTCTGACGGATTTGCTAAATCGAATTGTTTTATATCAACATTACTCATATAATTCCTCTCGAAGACTTCAATCGCTTGACTGTAACAAAGTTGTCAGGCGTGATAAAGGAAAATTAAGTTGTCTTTTATAGGATTTTGCTATGAAAACTGGAAATAAAGCCACTATTTTAGGCGTTGGTACCGAACTCACAACTGGTCAAATCGTCAATAAAAACGGCTCATGGATATCTGAAAAACTCATTCCGTATGGAATCGAAACTGCGGCTCACATTGTCGTACCTGATAACCGTGACTTGATTCTCACATCTTTAGATTACGCAGCAACTCAATCTGATTTTATTTTTGTCACGGGTGGACTTGGACCAACAAGTGATGATTTCACACGTGATCTTATTAGTCAGTGGGCAGGTCAAAAACTTATTTTTGACGAGGCCTCTTGGGGACATGTTCAAGTACGCCTAACAAGTCGCGGATTTACCGTTAAAGATATTCAACGCCAACAGTGTTATTTCCCGAATGGCGCAAAAATTTTAACTAATTCGCAAGGCACTGCAAATGGTTTTCAAATGACTGTTGAATCTGCTCATGGCCCCAAAGAAGTTTTTGTTTTACCGGGACCGCCTCGTGAAATCGAAGCCATCTGGAATGATTCAATCGTTAAGTGGCTTTTTGTGAAAACGCAATTATTTGATAAAAAAATAACGCAATCATGGGATACTTTAGGCGTTGGCGAATCTGATGTGGCTGTTCTCGTTGAAAAATGCTTTGAAAACAAATGGTCCGATTTGCAATACGATTTGGGCTACCGCGTTCATTTACCTTATGTTGAAGTTAAATTTTCTTACATGAAATCACAAGAAAATTTTGCCAAAGCTATTACAGAAAAAATTGATACCGCACTTAAAGACATAACTATTTTGCGCCAATTTCAAGATATTGCGCAAATTTTTTCACATCTAACTTGCAAAGCTGATTTTGCATTTTACGACTTTGTGAGTGGTGGTTATCTGCATGGACGTCTTTCCTCACATTTAAAAAAATATACCAACTGGATGTGGAAAGAGTCTGCAACGGGTATCGATGCTGATTTTTTCAATGATGAAGAAAACTTTTTAGCGCTCTTGCCAAATAATGAAAGTAATCATAAAGCCATTATTATGTTTAATTATAACGGATCTAGTAAAAGTGTTGAAATAGAAGCCCCTATGACATCCCCCTTAATGACCGAAAGAAGAAAACAATACTTTGCCGAAATGGCCTTAATTCAGTTTGTGAGTAACTTTAAAATGTAGATTTTGTGACAACTGTGTCAAAAATCATACTGATCACTTGATCTCTGAAAAAAACTAGTGCTACCCTATCTTGGAATTATTTCGTTGAGTTATTTCAATTCAACGAGATTTTTTTTAATTTAACTTTTGTTAAAGCCTGTCTCAAGTTTTTCTAAATAGTCTGTCTCGATTATTTAGAGAAATACACAAGATTCGGTTCTGACAGAAGTCTACAAGGAGCAAAAATGCAAACACAAACAGAAGTTCAACCAAACTCTGCTATGAACGCCCGTCTAACAGCGTTCAAATCAGCAATACACACGAAAACAACGACAATGGAAAAAATTAAAGATCAATTCGGCAAAGAATCTCCAGTATCGGATTACTTTGGATGCATGACATTTGGCCTCGCTCAAATGCGCGAAAAACTGCCTAAGGATGCTTATGCGCATTTACTTAAAACTCTTGATCAAGGCAAAAAACTTCCAAAAGAAACAGCGGAAGCAGTCGCTTCGGCTGTTAAAGAATGGGCAGTAGCTAAAGGTGTTACGCACTTTTGTCACTGGTTTCAACCAATGACTGGAACAACAGCTGAAAAGCATGATGCCTTTATCTCGATTCAACATGCTAACCACTCTGAACTACGAGTTATCGAAAGATTCACTGGATCGCAATTGATTCAAGGCGAACCAGATGCTTCATCTTTTCCATCAGGTGGAATGAGATCAACTTTCGAAGCACGTGGTTACACAGCGTGGGATCCTTCATCACCATTATTTATTATCGAAGAAGCAAATGGCAAAACGCTTTGTATACCAACGGTATTTTTTGGTTATCATGGTCAAGCTCTTGATAATAAAACTCCACTTTTAAGATCAACTGAAGCCATCTCAAACGCAGGATGCGAATTTTTAAAACTCATCGGAGACGTTGATGTTAAGAAAATTCACACTACTCTGGGCGTTGAACAAGAGTATTTTTTAGTTGATAAAAACTTTGTTGCCATGAGACCTGACATCGTCATGACTGGCCGTACACTTCTTGGCTCCGCACCTGCTCGTGGTCAACAATTAGAAGATCACTATTTTGGCGCAATTCCATCACGTATTAAGCAGTATATGCAAGAAGTTGAGTTTGAACTTTATAAACTTGGTGTACCAATTAAAACGCGTCACAACGAAGTTGCACCAAGCCAATTCGAAGTTGCCCCTATTTTTGAAGATACTAATATTGCCTCTGACCACAATTTACTGACTATGGATGTCTTAAAACGTATTGCTTTAAAGCATGGACTGGTCTGTATTTTACATGAAAAACCATTTGCTGGAGTTAATGGTTCTGGTAAACACAACAATTGGTCAATGGCTAACGACAAAGGTGAAAATTTACTTGAACCAGGAAATACGCCACACCAAAATATTCGCTTCTTAGCTTGCTTAGCTGTTGTTTTAAAAGGTGTTTATGACAATTCTGCAGCACTACGTGCCGCAATTGCTTCACCGGGAAATGATCACCGCCTTGGTGCAAATGAAGCTCCACCTGCAATTATTTCAGTTTTTTTAGGTAGCTTACTTGAAGACATCTTAAATTCAATAGAAGGTGGCAAAGCACTTAAAGCGACAGATCAACAAATTATTGATCTTGGCGTTAACAAGATCCCGAATGTTTCTAAAGACTACACTGATCGCAACCGCACATCGCCATTTGCATTCACTGGCAATAAATTTGAATTTCGAGCTGTTGGCTCAACACAAAATGTTGCTGTCCCAATGTCGATTTTAAATGCTGCTATCGCTAAAAGTTTTAACGAATGCACGGCTCGATTAAAAGAACTTTTGAAAAAGAAAAAACGTGACGAAGCCATTATGGAACTCGTTCGTCAAGTTGTTAAAGAAACAAAAAATATTCGTTTCAGCGGTAATGGTTATTCTGACGAATGGAAATCTGAAGCTAAAAAGCGTGGTTTGCCAATTTTGAGTAACTCTCCTGCAGCATTAGAAGTTTTCAAAGATAAAAAATTAATGCAATTTTTAGTTGAAACAAATGTTTTAACTCAAGAAGAAATTAATTCTCGCTACCATATTGCAGTAGAACGCTACGTAAAAACTCTTGATATCGAGCATCTGAGTTTGATCGAATTAGCCGAAACATATGTTGTTCCAGCAATCGAAAAGCAATTTGCTTTGTTAGCCCAAGCCCACGAAGCTATTCCTTCGAAGGCAACTGCTAAATTACACGAAGGACGCTTGACAAATCTTGATAAAGTTTTCGGGCAAGTTTTAACAGAACTTGAGAAATTCAAAGCAATGGTTGAAAAATCTAAGAAATCCCATGATGAAGAAAAAAGAATGTGGGACATCGCTGACAATTTACAAACTCAAGCTGTGAAACTTAGAACTGCTTGTGATGAAGCAGAAAAATTAGTAGCTGACGATTTATGGCCACTACCTAAATATCGTGAAATGTTACTTGCTAATACGCTTGCTTAAGCGAACTTTGAAAAACTAAAAAAGGGAGATCAAGTTGATCTCCCTTTTTTTAGCTAATTTTGAATATAATCTTCCAAACGACTATCATCACGTATTAGATTTCTTGCTCTTAAAGCTTCTAAAATTAGTTTTTCATTAGGACTACGACCATTGAGTAAAGTATTTTCAAAAGTTAAAACTAAACGCGGATAGCTTAAGTCTAGAGTATAATCTATTATATCCATAAGTATATTGATACAGTTAGCAGTTGTGGCATAGTATGTCTCTTTCGCTAAATTTTCATTCGACATTCTTATGCCATTTAAAAGTAACATGTATTTATCACTGAGTGACAAATTAACAAGTTGATACTGTCTAATTATATCGCCATCAGGGATTTCTTCACCAACGACTCGATCGTATGTATTCACAAGCCTTGAAACAACAACATAGTTACCAGCAACAGCATCGAAGATATTATAATTATTTCCTATTGGCGTAGCTGCCTGTACTGTAAAAACCAGATCACTTGTGGCCGTTACGACCAGCTTATTATTCTTAACTCGGTACAATGTAGCGGGTACAGCTAATTGAAATCGTAATTGTGCATGCGTGAGCTTTATACCAAACAAACCATCAAATAGAGCCATTTGATAAATAACATTCTTAACACTATGTTTGTCAATTTTAGCAACCCAAAACTGTTTTTGATTAAACACATGCGCAACAAAAATTGAACGTTCGTTCTCTAGCTCACTGATCAGCGACACTGGATACTTCACACTAGTATCAACAAGATGGCCTACATAAAGACCGTCTTTATAATATACTTCTTCTTTAGCCAAATAGTCTTTCAATTTTTCGATATCAATATCAGTAACTGTATAAGCGTTTGCACTATAGAAAAAAACAAATAGATAAATACATCTTACAAAAATTGAAATGAGTAAATCATACCCCATATATCTTCCTGGTTAAAAAGACATGATCAAACTGTTAACTGCATTTGTAAATATTTAAAAAAGAGAACTATCAGAAACGCTCAAGTTTGGTATTAATCACATAATCGTCAAGTCTATTGACATTTACATTGCTCAAGCGATTTACGAAAATAAACCAAAATTAATGATTTAACTTGAACAAGCCGATGTTGTTCCACAATTCAAACACTTATAACAACCTGACTCCAAAACTGTATCACCACCACATATTCCACACTGAGGAAACAGACTATTGGCCTGTCTTACCCCTTTCTTCTGGTTGAGTGGTTGCACAAACTTGCTGCCATCGCGATATAAGGCAACTGCTTTTAATCCTAAACGCCAAGCTTTTATATAAATCTTAGAGACATCATCAACTGTCGCGTTTTCAGGAATATTAACTGTTTTCGATATAGCACCTGAAATAAAAGGTTGCACTGCAGACATCATATTTAAATGTGCATCTGCAGATAAAATATCTTGCCCGTTTCCAATAGTACCTGCTGCCGTAAAAAATATTTTTTGATGTTGAGGGTGTATTAATTCAAAAAAATTTTGACCCAATTGAATTCTATTTTTAATAGCGGTAATTGTTTGTTCGTCATACCCCAAATTTCGAATGACATACTCTACCGTCTGATTAACAAATTTTATTGTGTTCCCTCCAGTTAATTTTTTATACTTTATAAGAGAGTATTCTGGTTCTATCCCAGTTGTATCACAATCCATAACGAGACCTATAGTTCCTGTAGGCGCAATCACAGTAACTTGCGAATTACGATACCCATATATTTCTCCCCGCTGAATAACGTCATCCCAAAGATCATGACACAATATTTTTAGATCGACAGGAATCAACGACCAATCAACTTTCTTTAAATTTTCGCGATGTAAATTCATGACTTTTAACATAGATTTTTTATTTTTTTTAAAACCGCGAAATGAACCTTTTTTTTCGGCTATCTCAGAACTCGTATAGTAGGCCATACCGGTCATTAATGCTGAAATGACACTCGCCCATGCACAAGCCTGTGGACTGTCATAGGATAGACCCATACGCATAAAAACACTGCCAAGATTTGCAAATCCAAGCCCAAGAGGTCGATAATCATGTGAATTCTGGGCAATTTTTTCAGTTGGATAACTTGAATAATCCACCAAAGAATCTTGAGCTAATATAAATGTTTTTACTGCATGCAGAAAATCTTGAACTTGAAATTCAGATCCTCGAAAAAAATGAACCAAGTTAAGTGATGCTAAATTGCACGCTGAGTTATCAAGAAACATATATTCAGAACAAGGGTTGCTGGCCCTAATTGTATCTGTCATTGGACATGTATGATACTTTTGGATCGTCGATTCAAACTGAATACCCGGATCAGCACATGACCAAGCTGAATAACATAGGGATTCCCATAATTCAGAAGCTTTAACTTTTTTAATAACTTTTCCGTCAGTGCGAGCAGTTAATGCCCACATTTTCTTTTGAATAACAGAATTCATAAATTTATCAGACAGACGAACTGAATTATTTGCATTTTGACCAGAAATAGTGTGATAAGCCTCGCCATCTATATCTGCAGAATACCCAGATGCAATCAGAACTTTTGCTTTTTTTTCTTCTTTCATTTTCCATTCTATAAAATCAGAAATTTCAGGATGATCAACATCTAGACAAACCATTTTGGCAGCTCGTCTTGTAGTACCACCAGATTTGATCGCACCGGCGGATTTATCTAAAACTTCTAAAAATGAAATAAGCCCTGAACTTGTGCCACCTGTATGTAATTTTTCATATTTACTACGTAAAACTGAAAAATTTGTTCCTGATCCCGAACCGTATTTAAATAATTTAGCCTCTGTTTTTACAAGCTCAAAAATAGACTCTAAATTGTCATCTACCGACTGTATAAAACAAGCTGAACACTGCGGATTTCGATAAGCATCATGGACAACCTTGATTTTTTCAGATTTAAGGTCATAAACATAATGCTGGCTATTGGATTTTAATTTATAAGCTTCATGCAAACCGCAGTTGAACCATACAGGTGAGTTAAAACTACCCGATTGATTTAATAAATGAAATTTAATTTCCGCTATAAATTCATTTAACTCTGATGCAGAATCAAAAATACTATTTTGTTGCGTGGCCGTCCTAATTCCCATCAAAACTCGATCCACGAGTTGCGTAATTGAGTTTTCTTTTTTTTCAGTTTTTCGAAAATATTTGCTAGCAGCTATATCAACTGCAGTTTGACTCCAATGAACAGGAACTTTAATTCCTTTCATTTTAAAAAGCGTCGAGCCATCCTTTGAAAGAATATGTGAGTTTACTTTTTTAAATTTAAACGCTTTTAACAAATGCGCTTTCAAAGGAAGAAAAAAAGGATCTTGTTGTTTATGGGAACGTTTTTTAGTTTTAATCTTGGCCATACTTAATTAGAATTGAAATATTGAACACAAACAATATAATTTGAATCAACCTAAAAACTCTATGCGCTAATGCAAATTCAATCTAGACAAAAAAAGAAAAGCCTGCTGAACTTATGTTAGATCATGAAATAACACATGACTTAGGAGGCTTTATGTTCACTCAGTTTTTACGACCTTTTGTTGTCGCGATCGGTTTAACATTGACTGCTAATTTTTCTTTTGCGCAGCCAGGCTCATTAGATATCGCCGTTGATTCACAAGGCTACTCAGCGCAAGGACGTCAGTATTATAACTTTGGCATTGTCTGGCTAAACACCCGACAGGCCGTGAGATACACTGTGACAAACACCGGCGATCAGCCACTCGTTTTTAAACAAGCTCGAATTTCGGGATCTGCTTTTGATGCTTACCACAATTGTTCAAAAGGCCTACAGCCACAAGAAAAATGTAGCTTCACTGTCACTTTTTGGCCTGCGTTTGAAGGACTGTATAGCGGTACATTCGTTTTAAGCTTTACTGAGGACCGTGTTATAGTCGATTTATGGGGCGAAGGCCGTAGAATGTAATTTAACAAAGCCCAAGATGCTAAGCTTGGGCTAGCTTTAGAATTTAATTTATGTTATTATAAATCTTGTATGATACAGATTTCAGAAAACGCAGCTCGTAAGCTTGCATCCTTAAAACAAGAAGAAGGTCACCCTGAATCAGCTCCCCTACGTGTTGAAGTCAAAAAGGGTGGATGCTCTGGATTATCTTATAAAATGGATTTTAGTTCAGATCAGCGCCAAGGCGATCAGATATTTGAATCCAACGGACAAAGAATAATAGTCGATGGGCAAAGTTTGCTTTATCTCATTGGAATGACACTTGAATATTCGGGTGGACTCAATGGCAAAGGGTTTGTTTTTGATAACCCAAATGCGACAAAAAACTGTGGTTGTGGCTCTAGTTTCAACGTATAGATATCTTTAATTGACTTTACTAATAAATAAAACTACATTGAGTTTTGTCTTAACAATCTAGCTAATCTAGAAACCTCAACTGTATATAGCCTTGAATTAAGTTGTCTTATCTTCATCGAATAAACTTTTGACAGTCCTAAATTATTTTCACCCTAGTTCGTCGTTACAGGCTAAATAGCAAGAATGTGGATATATTGCTTTACTATTAAACACGAGACGTGAGAATCTCGCCACTCATTCAAATCAAAGGAACATATTGTGAATACCGAAAATACTGTGATACCAGCTTCGCCAGAATCTATCGATGGCGGACGATCTTCAAAACAAGAAGATACTGATTCAACAACAAATCTTGAAACTACAACTGAAAATATTAACGATTTTGCCGAATTTGCACTTTCTCCGGAAGTTCAAAAAGCTTTATCTAAACTTAAATTTACAAAAGCAACGCCAGTTCAAAAGGCTTGTATCCCTTACTTGCTTGACAACGATTCTGATATCGTGGCCCTTGCTAAAACTGGAACTGGTAAAACTGCCGCATTTGGTTTACCACTTGTTGAAAAGCTTTATCCGCAAAATGGCTTACAAGCTCTTGTGTTATGCCCAACGCGCGAACTTGCACAACAAGTTGCTTTAAATCTTAGAAACTTTGCTGAGTTTAAAAAATTAAAAGTAACAACTGTTGTCGGTGGGGAATCCTACGACAAACAAATTAGAGCTCTTAGTGCTAAACCTGAAATTTTAGTCAGCACGCCAGGTCGTTTAGTTGATCTTATGGAACAAAAAATAGTTAACTTACAAGATGTTAAGTATTTAGTGCTAGATGAAGCTGATGAAATGTTATCTTTTGGGTTTCAAGAAGCTCTTGAAACAATTTGGGATGCAACATCTAACCAAGATTTAAAAACTTGGTTGTTTTCAGCGACAATGTCAAAAATGATCCGTAACTTAGCTGGTAAGTATTTAAAAAGTGCTCACGAAGTTACATTAAATACAAAAGCAGAAAAAATCTTAGTTGATTCTTATGCTTGTGTCATATTCGAAGAAGACAAAGAAGATGCCTTATCTTTATTAATCAAAAATGAACCTGAGTTCTACGGTATTATTTTTGCGACAACTAAAAAACAAGTTGCTGAGTTAGAAATTAAATTACGTAGCTTAGGTCTTGATGTTGACAGCTTACACGGTGACAAAGTTCAAGCTGAGCGTACGCGCACAGTTGAACGTATGAAATCACGTCGCACTAAAATATTAGTTGCAACTGACGTCGCAGCTCGCGGCTTAGATATTCAAGATTTAACTCACGTTGTGAATTTTGAGATCCCATGGGATGTTGAAACTTATACTCACCGTATTGGCCGTACAGCACGTGCAGGTAAAGCTGGTACAGTTTGGACAATGGTTAAACCAAAAGAAAGTCCGAAACTTGCTAGATTTGAAAAAGCATTGGGATTACAGTTTAAAAACTTAAGAATCCCTTTAGTCGAAGAAGTTCAGGTTGCACAAAAAGTAAAATGGATCAAAGAAATCGCTCAAAGAAAAATGCGCGAAACTGATCTAGCTAAATTTGAAAAAGCAATAGCGGCAATTGATAACCCTGAATTAAAATTAGCTGAATTACCTGCTGATGCCAAAACATGGCTTATCAAAGCAATCGACTTTTTTGGTCAAGGCGAAGAACTTCGCATGAAGCAACCACGCGCTCTTGAATTACGTGCTCGCGGTGATTATAGCTCAAGTGATCGTGGTGGCGATTACGAACGTGGTAGTGAACGTCGCGGCGGCGGTGGTCGATCGTTTGGTGGTCGTGGCGGTGGTGGTTACTCACAACGTCGTGATCGTAGTGACAGATCGGATCGTGGTGATGAGCGCTCTAGTCGTGGCGATGGTGGTGGATATCGATCGAACGATCGTAAATCTGATGGCGGCTCTGGATCTCGCTGGGGATTTAACAAATCGAGCAGTGGATCAGGTTCTTCATCACGTGATGGAGGCAGCGGCTCTGGTGATTATTCTCGCGGATTTCGTGGAGGTCGCTCGGGGTCAGGTGGCGGTGGATCACGTAAATTTGGCGGAAATCGCAATCGCTCAGCTGAATAAAAATACTCTTCATACATTTTGTTAAAAATTAAAAAAGGCCTTTTAAGGCCTTTTTTAATTTGCGAACTGTTAAAACCTCATCCATTATCAGTTTAATGAAACACAATTTTTTCACAACGCTTATTTGGATTTGTATTTTGAGTCAACTCTCACAAGCAAAAACTTATTCTTTAGATTTAACACCACATAGACAACAATACTCACCACAGAACTCTATTTTATCAGAAAAAATCAATTGGCATATTCGAAGCCTAAATATAGCCACAATATGGCAGAAAACACGTGGAGCTGGAGTTACTATAGCCATCTTAGATACAGGTTTAAATGATCCCAATCATATTTTAAGTTCAAAAATAATAGATCAAAAAAATTTTTTTAATTCTAAAAATAATGATACTCGTGATGTTTACGGGCACGGAACTTCGGTTACAGGAATAATCACAGGGTTTGATCGACAGAATCTTAACTTTATCTCAATTGCGCCTGAATCAAATATTCTAATCGCAAAAGTCAGCGATGATCAGGGAACTACTCAATCTAAGGCGCTATCTGATGCTATCATTTGGGCTGCCGATCGTGGCGCTCGTATTGTAAGCGTGAGTTACTCAATCGTGGGTCTTGATCCTGAAATTGAAAAAGCAGCACAGTATTTATATTCAAAAGGTGGCCTAGTCGTTCACTCAACAGGTAATTCTGGAATTGAAATAAATCGAAAAAACTCAGCCTTTTTATTGGCTGTTGGCGCTTCAAATTTAGATTTCAAAAGAGCCAAGTTTTCTAACTATGGCGAGATATTAGATATCGTAGCTCCTGGTGTTGATCTTTATACATTATCCCACACAAATCAGTATACTTTTGAATCAGGCACTTCTTTTGCGACCCCACTAGTTTCTGCTATCTTGGCTTTAGCTATAAGCTGTAATCCACATATCTCTGTTACTGATCTTGTATCTGCTACTTTTCAAACTCAGTCTGAGGCTAATCAATGCATTTGGAATAAAGAAATTGGTTGGGGTATTATCAATCCAAAAATATTGTTTGAGAACAAATTGTTTTCAGATTGCAAACTGAAATCTGATATGAGCTCCTTGTATTGAGCCATCAGTCGCAATGAGATTATTCGCAATTAATTGGCCACCATGAGATTCACAAATTCTTTTCATGATAACAGATCCCAACCCAAGAGAAAGTTTATTTTGATTTAATTGAACTGTTCCAATATAAGTTACTAATTTTTTAGTGTTTTTGCATAAACACATAATTTAATTTTAAATTTCAACTTAAAACCATAATTTGCTAAAATAACTTTAATGAGTAAAAAATTTAACCTTTTTATTGGAATAGATCAAACGGGTGCAACCAATAAAAACGGTAAACCTAAAAGCCTACCTGTTTGCTTGATTTACAAAAATATAATTTATCCAAACCTCTGGCTCTCTGACTTAAAATTCGAATCTCTGGGTCAGCTTATACAAAAAACGCTCAATATCAAGGTAGATCACCTTAACAGCCTTAGACCACTTATTCTAATAGATTCAGTTTTTACACTACCAAGCGAGTTAAAAATAACTCATCATCAATTATTGACCAGATCCAACACATATAAATATAATAATAAATCTTTTGGTGCTGTGACAGCTTTTAATTTTTTTAATTCTTTTTTAATTCATGGTCTAACAGCTTTGCCTCAAAGAAAAATTGAACTTAAACTTAAAGCTAACTCTGTGTTTAAATTAAAACCTTTTCAAAGAAACATTGGATGCGGATCGTATCGAGTACTTAAAGAACTTTCTGCTGATCGCAATTGGTTTAAACTGTGGCCTGTCGATAAAAAACAAAATGCTTGGGCCACAATTGCTGAAGGATATCCGAGCTTTTACTGGAAAACGCTTTTCAATTTGAAAAATCGTCCACAAAAAAAATCGTTTAAATTCAAAAATACTATTTTTAATTTCAAAACTACAGATCATATGGATGCATTTGTGTTAGCAATAGCGGCTCAAAAATACAATAAACTCGTATGGCTAATACCCAATGCTATATCACAAAAAGAGGGCTGGGTTTTGGGTGTTACGTAATGCTCAAATCTTTAATGTCACTCGTTTCATATCCTGAATTAGACATGGGCTTTAACCTGCTATATAGTTACAAAATACGTCTGTGATTGAATTTTATACGCTCAATAAACAACTATTAAAAATATACATTAACTCATGTTGGCTCATTTTTAGCAAAAATGAATATACTGGAGAAATCAGGAACGTGATAAAGATTAAACTGTCAATACTTTTGACACTCATTTTATTAACTCAATTTTTACATGCTGGTACTCTTGAATGTACTGATTTGTTTAATCGAAGTTCTCAAAATTTACTGAGCATGCAATCACATTATATAGGTGAAAATCTAGGTCATTATTATGACAAATTGACAAAAAAATATTGGAAAGTTCACTACTTTTCAGATGCAGAACTTGAAAGCTTAACGCTAACTATTCGTGAATCTGCAATATACAACTTTAAAAAAGAAAAATACTCAACTGAATTTGATCCTGAACTTGGAACTTACAAAGAAGCCTTAGTCGTACTTACAGCAGAAAAAAAATTGCTTATATTACCTTATGAAGCTCGAGGTGTATACCATCACTCTTCCTTGAGTCGCGGACAAAAGGTTTTATTTGCTGGAACAATAACTATAGCCAACGGGCAAATTATTAGCCTGACTGATTTATCTGGTCATTACAAACCATCATTTGAATCTCTCATATATTTTATAAAACATCTTGAATCATATCATTTAGACTTAAGACAAACTCTTATTTCTGGATTCAATGTCTATCATAAAACTCGCCAACACTCATTAACATACAATGAATTAAAAAAACTCTTTAAGTTTGATTTTAACGATTATTATTAAACTGCAAAATTGTCGTGCTAGTTAATAAAATTAAAGCTCCAACGATTTGTATAGTATTAATTGGCTTGTTTAAAAAAATCCAATTAATTAAAATAGCACTCACTGGAAAAAAAAGTTCCGCTAACGCTACAACACGAGCAGATAAGCTTTGAACACCTTTATAATAGAAATACATTCCAATTAGTCCGGATAACAAAACCATCAAGAAAATTTTTGATACGTGATTAAAATCTAAGCTCCATGTTTGATCGGCACTTAAAAAGATCAATAAAACAAGCGCAATCAATCCATAAAAAAAACGTCCAAACATAATCTGTTCAACTGATAATTTCTCACGATCTAGTTTTTTACCAAAAACTGTTGAAGCACCCCAACTTACAACAGACAAAACGACTAAGCCATAGCCAAATAGCTGAGACTGATTCATCAAATTTTTTGAATTTTGAAATAAATTAATGCTATTGATAAGGTCAGTCCAAGAGATCAAAAGCGCACCAAAGATTGAGAGCAATCCCAACTTTAAAAAATGTTTTGGTATCGTTTCGTTTAAAACTAATCGAGCTAGAATAATGGCAATGATTGGCTGTAACTTTTGAAGAACAATAACAAGTGATGGATTAACAATAGAAAAAGCTTGCGTAAAAGCCAACGTACCTAGTGCCGAACCACAGCAGCCGATGATTAAAAAACTGAAAAAATGTTTTTTTAAAAAATCAACTTTTTGCTTTTTGATAAAAATAAAAATTAGAAAAATTAGTACTAATATTAGATGTTCAATGAAAACGATTTGACTGGCTTGAACACCTGAAAAAAGTAATGGATAACGAATGAGTGTATCGAGTGACCAAAAAATTGTAGCCAGCACAATAAAGAGCACACCCATACTGTTCCTATTTTTTATCAGTTGATTTATCTTTCTCAGTTAAGATCATAGTGTCTTGTTTTGCATGAATATCTTTTTGATCTTTAACTTTCACGCCTTTAATCTTTTTTTGTGATTCGGTTTTTGTTAGTTGTTCGGTTAAATCAACAGTAATCGAACCAAAACATCTAACCTGACAACTCAATCTTCGACCATCTAAATGATAACTTGTACCAATCAAATTCAGTTCAGCTTTTGTCGGTTCAGGAATTGAATCCATCCCTTCGACGATTTTAACTCTACATTCTGAGCATGACGGAACGCCATTGCAAATCGATTTAATTTTAATGCTATTTTCAGTTGCCAACTGCAGCAAGCTTTTCTGGGGATCGACTGGTATTTCAACACCTGAAGGTAAAAATTTAATTCTCATATTACATACCTTTAGTTTTTTAAAACTATTTAACTTTAATTTTGATAAACTTTTTCTTACCTGCTTTAAGGATTAACTCATCACCTGATTTCAGAGAAAGTTTCAACTTAGCATCAGAGACTTTTTCCTGATTAATACTAACACCGCCACCTTGAATCAGTCGTGTCGCTTCACTATTTGAAGTTGCAAACGCAACCTTGGTCAACATCTGTACAATTCCAATCTCTTGAGGATCAAAATCAGATTCTTCAATTTGATCAGGCAAACCTTTATCGACAAAAATTCTATTAAATTCATCAACTGCACTTTGAGCTGCAGCTTGCGAGTGAAAACGTGCGACCAAAAATTTAGCTAAATTCACTTTAACTTCACGTGGATGCTTTACACCTGATGCTACATCTGCTTTAAGCTGCAAAACTTCTTGCGGACGCATATCTGTCAATAGCTCATAGTAGCGAAACATTAATTCATCAGATACACGCATTGTTTTACCGAATATATCTTTAGGGCTTTCGTTAACTCCAATGTAATTGTCTAAAGACTTAGACATTTTATTAACACCATCAAGTCCTTCTAAAATCGGCATCGTCAATATACACTGTTGTTCTTGACCATATGATTGCTGTAAATCACGACCAACAAGTAAATTGAACTTTTGATCAGTACCCCCCAGCTCTAAATCAGTTTGCAAAGCAACTGAATCATAACCCTGACATAATGGATATAAAAATTCATGAATTGAAATCGGTGTACCTGATTTGTAACGTTTAGTAAAATCGTCACGTTCAAGCATTCGAGCTACTGTGTACTGCGCCGATAACTTAATAAAATCTATCGATGTTAATTTTAATAACCAGGAAGAGTTATAAACAATCTCTGTTTTATCTGGATCTAAAATTTTAAAAATTTGCTCAGCATATGACTTAGCATTTGCATCGATTTCTTCACGAGATAAAATAGGTCTGGTCGTATTTTTACCAGTTGGGTCACCAATTAAGGCTGTAAAGTCACCGATCAGAAACTGAATATGATGACCTAAATCTTGCAAAACTTTAAGTTTATTAATAACAACCGTGTGACCCAAATGAATATCAGGTCTATTTGGGTCAGCGCCTAATTTAATCTTAAGCGGTTTTTTTTGAGCAGCACTTTTACGCAACTTCTTTAAAAAATCCTGATCCGATATAAAATCAACAGTTCCAAACTTAATAATTTCAAGTTGTTCCTCTGCTGGTAAAAATTGATGACTCATTTTTCAATCCTTGATCTTCAAAAACCTTAGCGAGCAATTTCTACAGCTCTTGATTCACGCACAACTGTGACTCGAACAGCTCCAGCATGTGGCATTTCACGCTCAATTTTCTTAACAATGTCACGCGCAAGTACGACAGTTTGATCATCCGTTACACGTGAACTTTCAACAAGAACACGCATTTCACGACCTGCTTGAACTGCGACAGACTTAATGACCCCGTCAAATGAATTCGCAATACTCTCTAAATCTTTTAAGCGATTGACGAAACTATCCATTTGCGGACGACGAGCACCTGGACGAGCGTTTGATAAAATATTTGCAGAGTGAACAATCCAAGCAAGTACTGATGTATGTTTATCTTCATCATGATGGGCTTGAATAGCATGACAAACTTCTTCTGATTCACCAAATTTTTTAGCTAATTCAGCACCAACAGAGGCATGATGACCTTCCATCGTGTGATCTGCAGCTAATCCTATGTCATGTAATAAGCCGGCTCGTTTTGCAAGTTTAACATTGTAACCAAGCTCTGAAGCCAACAAACCAGATATGTATGAAACTTCCATCGAGTGATTTAAAGCATTTTGAGCATGTGTATTTCTGTATTTTAGAGCGCCCAGGTATTTAACCAGTTCACCGTGTAGACCAGTAACACCAAGTTCAACTACGGCTTTATCGCCTTCTTCTTTCATAGATTTTTGTAATTCGATTTTTTGTTTTTCAACAACTTCTTCGATGCGCGCCGGATGAACACGACCATCTTCCATTAATTTATCAATGGTCCGACGAGCTAATTCACGACGAATCGGATCAAACCCTGAAATGACAATAGTTTCAGGCGTATCATCAACAATCAAATCAACACCACAAAGTGCTTCCAATGTTCGAATATTACGACCTTCACGACCGATGATTTTACCTTTCATCTCATCTGAAGTTAAACTCATCACAGAAACTGTTCTCTCTGAAGTGTATTCTGATGCAAATCTCGCCAGTGCGCGTGCGATAACTTGTCTCGATTTTTTATCAGCTTCTTTGTGGGCTTGTTCTTCAATTTCAGCAATTTTACTTGCGGCTTCATTTTTAGCTGTTTCTTCTAAGACTTGAAAAAGTTCACGTTTAGCTTGTTCTTGCGACATTCCAGCTACATTTTCTAATTTACTTTGTACAAATTTGATCTGTTCTTGTGTTGATTTTTCAAGTTCTTTTAAACGCGATTCTGAAATGTTAATGCGCTCCTGACGATCCTTAAGCGATCTTTCGAATTTTTCATTTTCATCAACTCTTTGCCGATGTTGATCTTCGATTTCTTTTAAACGTCTTTCTAATTGCGACTCTTTATTTTTTAATTGTGCTTTTTGTTTATTGATTTCTGTTTCAACATTTTTACGTGCTTTTGTTTCAAAATCTTTAGACTTCGTTTCTGAGTCTTTCTTGATTTTGGCAGCTTCAGATTTTGCTTTATTTATAATTTTGTCAGCTTCTGATTTCGCTGTTTTTTTTGTGTTTGATTCATGAATGCGATAAGCTGCAAATACCGCAAAGGCTCCAACAATAAGTCCGACAACGGCAGATATAACCAGTTCCATTATTTAGAATTCTCCTGTTTGTGAATTTTATCAATTTTATATACTTGTTTTTCGGTAATAACATAATCCATACACAAATCATGTGATTCATATGGCACATTATTTAAAAAATTAATTTCATAACAAAGTCCAATCTTAGGACCTTGGAACTTCTGAAACGACTTGTCGTAATACCCCATACCACGACCTAGACGATGACCAGATTTATTAAACGCTAAGCCAGGTATAATTAGACCCGCAATATCCTGTATTTCAATTTTTTGACCAACAACCGGCTCACGAACGCATAAAGAGGAAACTTTCCATTGCTCTACATTTGAGTAAAACTGCAAAGTATCATCTTGAGTTAATGGATAGGCAATCTGCAAATGCGGCTCTAAGACAGTCTCTATAACTTCGAAATTGACTTGCGGCTCAGTTCCCAGCGCTTGATAAGAACCCCAGATTTGAGATTTCTGTTGGTTGATAAAGTCATTATTTTTTAAAAAATGAATCAGGTTTAATTGAATACTTAATGAATGAGCTTGTACGGTCTCAGGAGACATGACCATAATTTGATTTTTAATAAATTTTCTAAAATCTTTTTTTAAAGATTTATAATCAATAGCATTCACGTAGGGGCTCCAAAACAAAATTTAATTCAAGTTTGTTTTGCTAGCTTTAGTATTTTCAATTTCTTGAGCCAATTTTAAGGCCTTATTTTCAAGTTTAGTCAGTTCATCCTGAGCGCGTCTTTTCAAAAGAATCATTTCTTCCGCAATATTGAGAGAAGCTAGTACGGCTGCATTTTGAAATGAAGAATTTTTTGTAACTTTGAGTGCCTCTGTAACTTTGTGATTAACGTATTCAATCAACTGATTGAGCGTTTCATCATCATGAGATGATTTGATTTTATATGGGACTCCTGCAATTTTAAAATCAATTGTTTTACTCACTCTAAATCTCGCTATTTATCGCTCTAAAGCTCTTACTGAACTGTTTCCTACTAAACACTCATTTACTTTTAATAAACTAGTGTTCTGAACTTGAAATTTAAAAATTCCAAAGTTAACAATAACTTACATTCAGTATAGAGGTATTCAGAACCCACACACAAGACATTTTCTTGATATTTTACGATCTAATTTTCGAGCAAAAACAAACCTCACTCGCAGACTTTTTTTCGCAGCTAAGCTCTTGCTTATCTTTTGAGATAATCGCTCTTAGCTTAGTAATTTCACCCGCACGCACACTATATTCTATAACAAGACCATTTTCTCTTTTTTCAGTATAATCAGCCCACTCTTCTTGTATTCGCGTGTTTAATGTCATCTGCTTAATCTTACCACGAACTGTTGTTAACTTATGCTTCGCATCAATTGATTTTGGTTGCGCCGTACCATCCTCATCAATTCGAAACCAAGTTATTTTATTCTGGCTAACCTTTAATTTATATATTTCATCATTAGCTTTATAAATAACCTCAGCCGCATTGGTTATTTCATTTAACAAAATAAATTGTCTATCAAGGGATGCATACAAATTTTTAAATGAATCAATTTTTTTTAAGTTCTTTAATTGTGGAAAACACTTACTAATTTGATCCTGCAAAACAGACATCTCCTGTTGCTTATTGATTTTAACAGACTTCGGACCAGCAATAAGATTATCAATAATATCATCGTCGATACGAGATGCTTGGCTGCTAACCACTCCACACATCAATAAAGACACTAAAAAAATGCTTAAACCAAACATAAAGCTCATCAAAATAAACCAAATCCTTATTCTAACCTAAAATGGACTCAATATATTCTTGGGGCTCGAATACTTTTAAATCACCGATTTTTTCACCTAAACCGACTAACCGAATAGGTTTTGCTAGCTGATCAACAACACCAAGAGCAACGCCACCCTTAGCTGTACCATCCATTTTCGTTAAAATGATCCCTGTGATTTCTAAGGCTTTATTAAATTCTTGAGCTTGATTTAAGGCATTTTGTCCAGAATTAGCATCTAACACAATCCAAGTTTCATGAGGAGCATCAGCTATCACTTTACTCATGACACGTTTAACTTTTTTAAGTTCATCCATAAGGTGAGCTTGTGTGTGCAACCGGCCTGCGGTATCTAAAATAACATAATCATAACTCTGAGCTTTAGCTTTACTAACGGCATCGAATGCCACAGCCGCAGGATCAGTCACATGATCAGGCCAAAAGATTTCAACATGGCCCTTGGATGAAGCCGCGCGATCTGTCCAGACTTTAAGTTGTCCACCAGCTGCAGCTCTAAATGTATCACCAGCGGCAACTAAAACTTTAAACCCTTGATGCGCTAATTGCGCTGTCATTTTACCAATCGATGTTGTCTTGCCAGCACCATTAACACCAACAACCATCAATACAATAGGTTCATTTTGCTTACTTGGTAACAATTCTGAAACTAATTTACTATTTTTTTGTGATTCATGTATTTGAATCAGTATATCTTGCATTTGTTTAGCCAAAGCATTTTTAACTTTATCAAGATTAGCCATATCCGAAGAGGATAATTCTTGTTCAACTTGCGATAATAATTTTTGAACAGTTTTAGGTCCTAAGTCACTTGTATAAAGAACTTCTTCGATCTCTTCGATGACTTTTTTCTTATCTTGATTTGAAAAGGCAGATTTAATTCGACCAAAAAAACTTTCATTTGTTTTTTTCAAAGCTTTTTCAATTGTCGCCGTCGAATTGAATTCATCTTCAGTCAAATCAACAACAGCCGATAATGGTTGCTTTAAAGATTGGAACTGTTCAGTTGTAATTGGTTTTTCACTCAGCAGCGGGGTTGATTCAGGCTCTGACTTTGATTCAATTTTTGGTTTTTTCTTAAGTAAAGATAAACCGATTGGAACAAAAATCGCCAAAACTAATAAAGCAATGGCGATCAATAAATAATCTAATTGTGTGGCATGTGAGTTTGACATAAGGCTTATCTTATATCAGATAAGCTCACAGATACCATAGTAGAAACTCCGCGTTCTTGCATTGTTACACCGTATAGTTTTTGCGCAACTTCCATCGTGTGCTTATTGTGTGTTACGACAATAATTTGTGAACGCTTAGCCATTTCACGAACGAGGTCGTTAAAACGGAAAACATTGGCATCATCAAGTGGAGCATCAACCTCATCCAGTAAACAATAAGGAGATGGCTTAACTAAGAAGATCGAGAAAACCAGTGCAACAGCTGTTAAGGCTTTTTCACCACCCGACATTAAAGAAACGTTTTGCATTTTCTTGCCTGGAGGCTTAGCGATGATCTCAATACCCATTTCGCCTTTTTCTTCGTCTTCAACGATTTGAAGCATAGCCTCACCGCCGCCGAATAAAACTGGAAATACTTTTTGGAATCTTTCGTTAACAAGATCAAATGTCTCTTTAAAACGTTTTGAGCAGATCTTATTAATACGATCAATAACTTTACGTAACTGTTCTTTGGCCTCAACAAGGTCGTTATGTTGTTTAGTTAAAAATTCATAACGCTCTTGTGTTTCTGAAAACTCAGCAATAGCTGATAGATTGACTTCACCAATTTTAGCTAGCTTTTCACGTAAATCTTTTAATTCAGCATCAGCTTCAAATGGGTTACCTTCACGATCAGCGTATTTTTCAATGACATCTGGTAAGTTAACCATGTACTTTTCACGAGTTTGATCGATCAAATACTGCTCTTTCATTTTAGCTTGCTCAAGTTTTAACTGAGCATCATTCATTCTGGCTAAACGATCGTTTCTTTCACGTTGTGAACGATTAACTTTTTCGTCTAACTCGCGAATATGTGCAGTCTCAATTTCAAATTGATTTTTGAATTGAGCGACTTCTAAGCGTTTAGCTTCGATGTCAGCCACCATTCTTTCAAAATCAATTTTAGCTTGCTCTAAAACGTATGACCCCTCAGTCATTTGAGAAGAATAACCTTCAGCTTCTTCAGTCATACGGTTTAATTGATGGCTAAGTTCGTTAACTTGTCTTGTCACCATTTCAAGTTGACGTAATAAACCTTGGTACTCTTGAGATTTAGATGCAGATCTAATTTGCAAGTCAGTCACTTCAGCTTGTTGAGCTTCAAAGCCGTCTTTCATGGCATCAAATTCTGAAGTTAATTCTTGAATGCTTGATTCAAGTTCAACTTTTTGCGTTCTCAAAGTGATTAAGTTTTCAGACATTTCGTTGATTTTTTCATCTAACATTGAAAGCTGTTCAGTTAATCTGCGAACTTCTTTTTCTTGTCTTTCAACTGCATTTTGCGCTTGTGCAAGTTCATTATCTGCACGCTCTAAATCTTTACGTAATTCAGTGACTTTAATTTCTTGCTCGATACGTCGTTTTTGAGCGCCTTCAAAATCTGTCAGAATATTGGCCAACTGCTCTTCTGTTTTTTTAAGCGCTTGTGTTGCTAATGCTAATTTACCAGCCCACTCATTTTTCTTGTCAGTTAATTCTTTAATTTCACGACGACGTTTTAACACACCAGACTCTGCTGACTCACGAGAACCACCAGTTAACACACCATCAGCTGATAATGTATCACCATCAGCAGTGACAAATGTCCAACCAGCATAATTTGGTCTTAAATGCAGTGCTGTACGAATTGAATCAACAATCGCAACGCCTGATAAAATATTTTCAACTGAACTTGAAAACTCAGCTTTTGATTGCACAACTTTATTTAACAATCCAACAACACCAGCTTCATTTTCTGGATTACCTTGCGGAGTTAAAACTTTTTCACCTTGAGCTGCAAAAAAGCTCGAACGACCAGTATTGTTAGATTTTAAGTACTCGACAGCTTCTAACGCTGTTTCTTTTTTATTTGATAACAACATTTGAAGTTTAGTCCCTAAAGCAGCTTCCATAGCCACTTCAAACTCAGAAGGAACTTCAACAACTTCAGAGACTGGATGAAATGATTCAGAAACTGATCCATCAGCATGAGCTTGTTGCGATTTTGTTTTAGACCAAAGCATAACTTGCTTAACGCCCTCTTCAAAACCTTCGAAATTTGAATGCAAATTTTCTAAACCGTACAAACGAGAAGCAACTTCATTCAAATTGTCTTTAAATTCTTGAACTTCGGCCTGTTTCGTCTGAACTGACTCAGTTAAGATTTTTTTATTAGCTTCGAACGATTCAACATCATTAGACAAATCAAGCTGTAATTGTCTTTCTTTATCAAGTTCATTTGTAACTTTACGACGACGTGATTCAAATTCGTGATGAGTTTCACGTAATTCGTTTAACTTCAACTCTTCATCAGCTAAACGATCTGCAACTTCAGATCTTGATCCGTTAGCTGAGTTCAAGCGCGCATCAATTTGTGATTCAGTTTGCCCTAAAGCAAATTGCTCGCGACGTTTTGTTGTTAATTCTTCGTCGATTTCTGAATAACGTTTTTGATTTGCTGAAAATGCGTTCGCTTTAGTTAAAGATTCTTCTGCTAAATATTCAGATTCAGCTTTAAGCTCATCAACCTGAGCCTGTAATTGTTCTTGATCACGAGACAACAAATCATAACGAGCTTGTTGCTCATTTAAAATTGAACCCGTCATTTGTTCGTTACGTTTAGCTTGCTCAAGGTTGAATCTTAATTCTTGAATTTCTAATTCTTTTTTCTGAACCGAAGCTTGGTGGTTGTAAAAATCTTGTTGTTTGTCTTCAACAGCTTTTTCTTGTTCTAGAATTGTTAACTTTAAAGTCTCTAATTCTGATTGCATCGATGCTAAGTCAGCTTCGCTGCCTACTTCAAGTGATTGAGCTTCGTCAAAGATTTTTTGCGCTTCATCAGCTGCGCGTTTTAATTCAACATACTGAGCTGATGATAACCACAATTCAAGATCTTCAATTTGTGTTTTGATATTTTTATAACGTTCAGCACGTTGCGCTTGGCGCTGTAAAGAATCGATTTGGCGTTTTAACTCACCAATAATGTCTTGCAAACGAACTAAGTTTTGATCTGTCGCTTGTAATTTTCTTTGTGATTCTTTTTTACGAGCCTTGAACTTTGTAATACCCGCAGCTTCTTCAATAAGCATACGGCGATCTTCTGGTTTAGAAGTAATAATTTTACCGATCATTCCTTGGGCGATAATCGAAAAACCTTTTGAACCAGCACCTGTGTCCATGAAAATTTCCTGAACATCTTTTAAACGAGCAGCTTCTTTGTTAATGAAATATTCACCTTCGCCGTTTCTGTGTAAACGACGAGTCACCATAATTTCAGAGTGTTTTAAATATTTAGCTGGAAATGGTCCGCCATCATTTTCAAGTGTTAATGAAACTTCGCACATGCCAAGCGGAGCGTAACCTTCTGAACCACCGAAAATAACATCAGTCATTTGTGACGCACGTAAATCTTTAGCTGATTGGTCACCCATGACCCACATCAACGCATCAACGATATTTGATTTTCCGCAACCATTCGGTCCAACGATACCCGTAATACCCGCATCAAATTGGATAACTGTACGGTCTTTAAATGATTTAAACCCGATAAGTTCTAGTTTTTTAATTCTCAAAGCACAACTCCTTGCTTAGAATTCAGAATGAATACAATAAAATAACACAGTATATAACTGTCCTTTGGTCCAGTAAGTGAGTCAATCATGAAAAGCCCGTTCGGCTTAAGAAAATGATAAAAATGCGCAATGTGTTAAGTTAATTTTTATGCAGATTTTGTTGTCTGCTGATGTTTTGGGTAAGTAGGATCGAAAGTTATGAAGTTGATTGAAGCTTGGGGTGATGAAATAAAAATAATTTTCGCAAAAGTCCGGTCGAAAAACATCAATGAACTAGAATGATTTTTTCTTTCACAAAACTAGCAATACGCCACTTAAATATAGTTAGATATAGATTCAGCAAAATCAAGGTTTAATGGTTTATTCTAAATCACGATAATAAAAAATCAGTTATTTTTTCGTAAATTACTAACCAATAAAAAATACTAATTAAACAACAACTCGCAAGACAAAATGACGCGTGATCGTTTTTTTGCAAAACTCATGCTTTGTAAAAATGCTTCGACTTTTTGATTTTGTCGATAAAGAACATCAATTGTTTTATCAGATTCTAAAAAATTAACAATGCGGTCAGAACTTAAAAGTGCCACTAAACCTAAACCACCACTAACGATCAAAGTCATCATTGGAGAGTATCCGTAAACACCAGGCTGTAACACTTGACTCATACTAGCTAATTGAGCCAGTAAAATAACACGAAAATTAGTCAACCTTCTAAGCATGATAACTGATTTAGGATATTTACTCATATCCACAGAAGCTGAAAGTTCTGACCAAGAAAACTGAGTCATTGTAGCTAAAGCTGAAATACCTACAGCTGAAAACCAAAAATTCGAAGTCGATACTGCATCCAATAAATGATCCATTGACATTAATGAAACACGAGTCGTCTGAACAAAAGAACTTAAAGCAAAATTAGCCACGTATTGTGAAATGACTGTAGCTGTTTTATCTGAATGTTTCCAATTGATGTTAAATCGGCTTAATGTATTAAAGACTTTTTCTTTAAGAGGTCGAACAGTTGCAGGCCACAAATCTGGATTAACCCCAAATGTCGCACACAATAATAAATTAAAAGTCACTAATGACGACTTTTGATGAACATCTAATGCACTTGAATGGATCCAGTAAAAAGAGTCTATTCCTACACTAATGAGAGCAACTGTTAATCCAATTTTATCATACTTAATATTATTTTTAACTTTACCCGAATGATAATCGATAAATTGGTTAAATTTAGATTTTGCATTTGTTAATAATCCGAACGGAAGAATTTTAGTTCCGTGAATACTCTTTGCAGAAGATTCTACACTTGCTTTAAAGACTTGTTCATCATCAGTACTAATAACAGTGTCAAACTTTTGCTGCGTATTTTCGATAAAATTTTGAATTTCAGCTCGTGAAGATTCACCAACATCACTGATCACAATTCTAACTAACTCAGAACCAATTTTTTGTTCGACAATCATCTGCGGATTTTGATCGATAGCTTGCTGAACTGAACCCTGTAAAGATGGTTGGGTATGATGACTCGTATCATCATTCTTTAAAGCAAATGCCGTTTGAGATGTTAAAGCAAAAACTAAAAACATCCATCGCAGCCGACTGAATACAAATATTGAATAAGGACCAATCAAACTCATCATCTACAAACCACACTTCAGTAAGAGTCAATGTTGTTGTTGTGTTATAACATAGAAATAGATGACAATGTTAAATTCGATGTTCCTCTATAGACCAGATGACTGATCTCTGCAAAAAATTCCAAAGTGTCAATACTTTTGACACTTTGGAATTGACACTTTCAAACCTTACACCGTTTAAATATTATTAAATCAGAGATAAATTATTTTAATTACTAGACTTTTGAACGCGTCGATAGCCATCAGCCCAATTCACTAACGCCGACGGCTTCTTAGTTTGGACATAAACTTTACCCTGACCACGAAAACGACAGACAAACCCTTCACCACTAAAAAAGAGAGATTTATATCCACCTAATTTAATGATGTCGTAATCAAGACCGTCCGTAAACGCCACGAGATGACCATTATCAATTAAGATTTCGTCTTGAACATCAAGCTCTGTCAAGGCTCCGTAGCCATTAAACCAAACATCACCAAGACCACTCATTTTAACTAAAAACCAACCTGCCCCAGAAAGAAGACCTGCGGACAATTTTTGAAATTTAGTTTCATAATTCAATCCTTCTGTGTGCGCGACATAAGAGCTTGAAGACAAATAAACAGTTTGATTTTGTAAATGGATATGACCTATATCACCATTTGGCCCAGGGGCAATAGTCACTTCACCATCTACACCATCAGCTTTAAATTCTGATAAAAACAAAGACTCACCTGTAAAAAAACGACGAAATCCACCTTTAAATTGAGACGACATTTTTATATTCGAACTCATCGATGCCATCGCACTTGCTTCAACAAATAATTTTTGTCCTCGAGGAACTTGGACTGTTAACCATGCAAAATCAGGCTTGTGTTCAATATTAAAATTCATAAAAAACCTCTTAGTTACTTTTTGGTCTTAAATACGGAGTTAATAAACTTCCGTACTGTGATGGATTATGTGATTGACACCAAACTGTACCCCGCCCCTTAAAGCGACAAACAAAACCTTCACCGCTCATAAAGGAATCAAGCCACGTTGATGAGGCCTTGGAAATTGTAAAACTTAAAGTTTCTTCAAAAGCAACGATATGACCAGTATCAACAATATATTCACCTTCAACTTGAATAGGGTATATAAAACCAAAACTACTTAATAAAATTTCGCCATGACCATGAGCTTTAATCCAAAATAAACTCTCACCAGAAAAAATACTTTTCAAGCCTTGCCATTCTAAATCAATCGCAACATCAGAATCACAAGCCACAAAAGCCCCGCCAGCAACGATGATTTTCTGACCAGTTAGCTGATGAACCATCATATCACCCGGCAAAGCAGAACATAACCAAACCTGCGATGCTTGTTGCGCTTGATAGTGATTCATAAAAAAACTTTCACCACTTAAAAGTCTTTTTAAACCCGCCATAACACCACCACCTTTTTTTTGATGTGTGGTTGTGTTGACATTCACTGGACCTTTCAATGCCATCAATGCCCCGCCTTCAGAGACCAAAGTTTCTCCTGCCGGTAAGTGACAAATAGCAATTGTTGAAGAGGGCCTATGTTGCAACTCAAAACTCATTTTTTGATTCTCCATGAATTATCTCCAAAACCTAGCATTCAACCAGGCAGCTAATCCTTTAACGCTTCTAGTTTGTAATTTTATTTTACCATGACCTTTTAATTTTAAAACAAAGCCTTCTTTAGAAAGAAAGCTTGAAATGAGCCCACCGGCCAATTTTAACTCAAGCTGAACTGTTGATGGCCAAAGTAAAAGATGGCCAGAATCAACAATGTAATCACCGACGATTTCTTTCTCAACAACCGCACCATAACAACCAAACCATAAACGACCTTGACCGGTAAATGACAATTTAAATAAACCTTCGCCCGCAATAAAGCTAGCAAGCCCCGCCCATCTTAAATGAGTTTTAACACCTTGTGTACGCGCAATAAATGATCCAGACTCTAAAAATATTTCTTCATTATTGATATCAATCACTTGTATGTCTCCGGGTACAGACTGGGATATATAAAGTGACTGAGGCTTAGAAGACTTATTAAAGTATTCGTTTATAAAAAAACTTTCCCCACCGAGAAACTTTAAAAGCAAAGCTTTGATAAAAGATCCATTAACAGAGGTGTCTGGAACAATCCCTACATCTTGCGAAGCCATTGCTCCAGGTTCGACAATAATTGATTCATTAGGCATGAGATCACATTTTAATATTTGAAAAGCCGCTGTGCCTTGCTCGACAACTTGCATTTGAGTACCTCCTGATTTTAAACCACAAGTGACATATTCTAAGTTAAAGCTCTTGAATAAGTTTCTGAATTTTGATCCATTCAGAGTTCATTTGTTTATATTTATTATTTTTATCAGTTTGAGCAATTATTTTCTGCATAGACTCTATACGGTCTAGTGTTTGTGGATGAGATCTTAAAAAATTTTGCTTTTCTATTTTTGAAAGAATTTTAGATCCAGGTGATTCTGCAATTAATCTCTGATTTTCACGTTCAATTAAGCTTAAAGCCTCAGATAAACCATGAGGATCTATTTGACTTTCAATAAGAACTCTCACAGCTTGCGAATCAGCTTCTGTTTCTAAATCTCGACTATATGATAAATTTAACAATGGACCACCTTGATCCACAACAACGGCAATAAGTCCGCTGACATCACCTAAAAAAGCTTGAAAAATAACAAATAAGCCAACGCTTTGAAATATGTTCTTAACGACATGTCGTTGATCTATATGAACGATTTCATGAGCAATAACTCCAATTAATTGTTCTGGTTTCTCGATTTTTTTTAACAACCCCTGATTAATAAAAATATGCCCGCCTATTGTCGCGTATGCATTTATTTCTGATTTAGCCGAAACATGAATCGTGTGCTTCTGTGGATCAAAAGATTTCAACTGTGTTAACATAACTTTAAGTTGATCTTCGATTTTGTTTATTTGAGTGAATTGAGATTGAGAATCCTTTGCGAAAACTTGATCTCCGACTTTCTTTTCAAAAGAATAAGGTATCAAAACGCTGAACTGAGAAAAAATAACACCACGATAGTAGACTATCCCTGAAATCATCAAAAAAAAGACTAAAACTATAACTATTTCAGTGTAGAAATGAGAAGACTTATGTTTAATAAATGATTTAAAACGTTCATAAATTTGCGGATGATCTTCAAGATGGTTGATAATTTGTGTGTTCAGTTCAAAATAAACTGTTCTTGATTCACTTAAGTGAATAAAAATGAATTTGTTATTATTGCCACCTTGCTCGATTTTAACAGAATTAAAAAAAAAGACTTCTTGATCAATGACAAGTCCTGAAGGACTCAGTTTCAAAGTAACAGCTTTTTTAAGCTGTCCGTCTTGCAAAACTCCATCTATAACAATCGTTTCATTTATATTCATAGGCTACATTTGACATTATTTTTTTATCAATAACAACTTGTAAAATACAAACAAACTTATTGCTTTTGCGTATTTAAAAATAAAGCGAAAATAACTAAGCCTGAACCGACTAACTGCAATGAAGATAAAGTTTCATTTAAAATGTACCATGCTGCAAGAGTTGCAACAACAGGTTCAATCATAACCACAATAGAAGCTTGTGCACTTTTCATTTTTTGTAGTCCGGCCAAAAATAATGTCAGTGGGAACACTGTACACACAACAGCAAGCCCCATAACAACTATTAATTGCTTTGCAGTTAAGTGAGCTAATTTAGACATAGATGGCTGATGCCAAAGATATAATGCTATTGCAGCAGCTGAAATCACATATAAACTTGAAGATAATGGTTTAACTCCTTGTTGCAAACGACCGCTGACCAATACATAAATAGCATACGCAACGGCTGCAAATAGCGCGTACAATACTGCATGTAGAGAGTGAACAACTATAGGCCCCCACAAAACAATCGTAAGTCCTACACAAGCTAAAACAAGACTTAAAGTCTGAAGACGACTCATTTTGTCTTTCAAAATAAAATGCGCCCCAAGGCTTACAAAAATCGGAAATGTAAATAACAACAACGCGGCAAGGGCCACTGAAATGCCCTTAATCGACATAAAATACAAAGTCGAAAATAGCGCATAACCAAAAGCACCTAACAACAGCGAAATAACAATTTGTCTCAGAGATAAACGAATTAAGTCTTTTTTAAATATAAAAAGACCAACCCATAAAATTATCGCAGCCAAAGCAAATCGATAAGTTAAAAGCTCACCAACGTTGAGGTCGTTCTGAAAAGCGATTTTTCCAAAAACGCCTAAAAAACCAAAACAGACCCCAGCAAGTAAGACATAGATAAAGCCGATTATTTGTTGCATACGCCAATTGTTTTAGCGTCTATTTCTTTTTCTTTTTTAGAAATGCTTTAGCTGCCGCAAGCCTTGCAATGGGTACTCGGTAAGGAGAACAGCTGACGTAATCTAATCCAACGTTTTCAAAAAACTCGATTGAATCTGGATCACCACCGTGCTCACCACAAACACCAACTTTAAGGTTACCCTTTGTTTGACGACCGAGATCGACACCCGTTTTAACGAGTGTACCAACACCAACTTGATCAATACTCACAAACGGATCTTTAGCAAAAATACCTTGGCTCACGTAACTTCCTAAAAAGCGGCCTGCATCATCACGTGATAATCCCAGTGTGGTTTGCGTTAAATCATTTGTACCAAAACTAAAAAAATCAGCATGACGAGCAACTTCATGAGCTGTCACAGCGGCACGCGGAAGTTCAATCATAGTACCAACTAAATATTCAAATTTAGTTTTAGTTTCTTTTTGAACAGTTTCAACAACCTGAACAGTTTGCGCACGCAACATTTCAAGCTCTTTAGCCGTTGCAATAAGTGGAATCATAATTTCAGGAACAAGCTTAAAGCCTTCTTTTGTTAACTGCGCAGCCGCTTCAGCTATAGCACGCGATTGCATTTCGTAGATCTCTGGATATGTCACAGCTAAACGACATCCACGATGACCTAACATCGGGTTAAACTCGTGTAATGCATGAACTTTGTTTTTAAGTTTGTTCACATCATAGTTAATTCTTTTAGCTAACTCTTGAATTTCTTCTTCAGTGTGTGGCACAAATTCATGTAATGGAGGATCTAATAAACGAATTGTGACAGGGTGACCATCCATAATTTTAAACAACTGATAAAAGTCATCTCGTTGCATAGGTAAAAGTTTAATTAACGCTTTTTCACGTTCGGCTTTTGTATCGGCTAAAATCATTTCACGAACAGCATCAATACGATCAGCACCAAAGAACATATGCTCAGTTCGGCATAATCCAATTCCTTCGGCACCAAATGAACGTGCTGTTTGCGCATCTTTTGGCGTATCAGCATTTGTTCTAACTTTTAATCTGCGCATGTGATCAGCGATTTTCATTATACGATCAAAGGCACCATCAAGTTTTGGTTCGATTGTTTTAACTTCGCCTAAGTAAACTTCACCGGTGCTACCATCAAGAGTGATGATGTCACCTTTTTTCAAGTTGTAACCTTTTACGCGCATTGTTTCAGTCGCGTAATCAACTTCAACTTCTGAGCAACCAGCAACGCAACACTTACCCATACCACGAGCGACAACTGCAGCATGAGATGTCATTCCACCACGAGTTGTAAAAATACCCTGGGCTGCGACCATACCCGCAATATCTTCTGGAGATGTTTCAACACGAACTAAGATGACTTTTTTACCTTGCTCTTTGAGTTCAACAGCTTCTTCAGGAGTGAAGACAATTTGTCCGCACACACCACCAGGGCTTGCAGGCAACCCCTTAGCTAGTAAAGTTTTTTGTGCTTTAGGGTCAAGAGTTGGATGCAATAACTGATCTAAAGAAGCTGGATCTAAGCGTAAGATTGCTTCTTCTTCTGTAATTAATTTTTCATCGATCATATCGCAAGCAATTTGTAGCGCAGCTTTAGCCGTGCGTTTACCATTACGAGTTTGCAGCATCCACAATTTATTTTTCTCAATTGTGAATTCAATATCTTGCATGTCTTTAAAATAAGTTTCTAATTTTTTATAAATTGTTTCTAAATCAGTATATGGACCTGGCATAACTTCTTTAAGGATGCCGATTGGTTGCGGAGTACGAATACCAGCCACAACATCTTCACCTTGAGCATTAATTAAAAACTCACCATAGAATTTTTTATCGCCCGTACTTGGATCACGAGTAAATGCAACACCTGTTGCAGAATCATCACCCATATTACCAAAAACCATTGATTGAACATTCACAGCTGTGCCCCAGCTTGCTGGAATGTCGTGCAATTCACGATAAGTGATCGCACGTGCTGTATTCCAACTTTTGAAAACAGCACTTATAGCACCCCATAATTGTTCATGCGGATCAGTTGGAAATTTTTGTCCTGTCATTTGCTGAACAAGGTCTTTAAATTTTTGAACAAGTTTTTTGAGATCATCAGTTGTAAGTTCTGTATCTAAGTGAATACCTTTTTCAGCTTTAAGATCCTCAAGAGTCACTTCAAGCATTGAAGAATTCATGCCCATCACAACATCAGAGTACATTTGAATAAATCGGCGATATGAATCCCATGCAAATCTGGCATTATTTGCTGACTGCGCCAAGCCTTCAACTGTTTGATCATTTAAACCAAGATTGAGAATAGTATCCATCATACCAGGCATCGATGCTCGTGCTCCAGAGCGCACACTCACTAGTAATGGATTTTTAGCATCACCAAATTTTTTACCGATTTTATTTTCAACACGTGCTAAAGCTTTTAAAGCTTCTGGTTTAACCCAGTCAGGAAGCTTTCCGCCTTCAGCGTAGTACGCCGTACAAATATCTGTAGAAATTGTAAACCCTGGAGGAACTGGTAATCCAATAGCTGTCATTTCAGCTAAATTAGCACCCTTACCACCAAGTGTGTTTTTCATACCAGCATTGCCTTCAGCTTCGCCTGCAGCAAAGAAATAGACAAATTTTTCAGGTTTAACAAAAGTGTTCGCGTTTATAGTCTCCATGACACGAAATTCCCTTCAATTAGAATTGTTTAAGTTGAATAGCAATATATTGATTAAGTTCTTTAATTTTAACACGCTCTTGAGTCATTTTATCACGATGCCGAACAGTCACTGCGCCATCATTGATTGAATCAAAATCATAAGTTACACAAAACGGAGTACCAACTTCGTCTTGCCTGCGGTAACGTTTACCGATCGATGCTGTCTCATCATATGTCACGTCAAAATCTTCAGCTAATTGATCACGTAGAGCCATAGCTGGTTGTGACAATTCATCTTTTTTAGATAAAGGCAATACAGCAACTTTGTATGGTGCTATCTCAGGATGTAATCCTAATACAACACGTACGTCTTCGGATTTTTTACCTGTTTCATCTGTCATATAAGTGACTTCTTCACGGTAAGCATCGCACATAAAAGCTAAAAATAAACGATCACAACCAACAGCTGTTTCAATTACAAATGGTAAGTATTTTTCTTTTTCAGCTTCGTTAAAATATTCTAAGTTTTTACCAGAAAACTTAGCGTGTTGAGTGAGGTCAAAATCAGAGCGATTGTGAATACCCTCTAGCTCTGAATAACCCATTGGAAAATTATATTCAACATCAACGGCTGCTCGCGCATAGTGAGCTAATTTATCATGATCTTTGAATTTCAAATTTTCTTCACGGATACCGTATTTAAGATAAAACTTCCAACGACGCTCTTTCCATTCTTTGAAATACGATTCGTCTGTGCCCGGTTTCACAAAATATTGCATTTCCATTTGTTCAAATTCACGCGTTCTGAAAATGAAATTACCTGGCGTGATTTCATTACGAAATGATTTTCCGATAGCAGCAATTCCAAAAGGAATTTTCAAACGTGATGATTGCTGACAATTTTGAAAATTCACAAAGTGACCTTGCGCAGTTTCTGGGCGCAAATAAACAACCGAAGCAGAGTCTTCAAGAGGACCCATGTGTGTTTTAAACATCAAGTTAAAGTTACGTTCTTCAGATAAATTTTTGCCACCACACTGAGGACATTGTTTTTTGGTTAAATAGGATTCGGTATTATCAGCACGAAAACGTGTTTTACAGTCTTTACAATCAACCAATGGATCAGAAAAACCATCAACGTGACCAGAAGCTTTCCAAACCGTTGGATGCATAAGAATGGCAGCGTCAATACCAACAATGTCAGATCTACGAGTCATAGCATTCCACCATGCACGTTTAACATTTAATTTCATAAGCGATCCGAGTGGGCCGTAATCCCAGCAACTGCCTAAACCGCCATAAATTTCAGAACTTTGAAAAACAAAACCACGTCGTTTTGATAAACTCACTAACGTGTTTAAATCTTTTAAACGGCGAATTTCAGGAACATTTTGAGCTTGTGACATGATGCAACCTTTCACTCTGTAAATTAACAAATTAAGGCTAACTTTCACCTAGGCTTAAGTCAAACACCTATGCCGCGAACAATTATGTTGCATAGAGTTTAATGGAGTAAAAACTCGACATCCTATTGATTTTGAACACTAATTCAATGACAGAGCATACGAGCTCACTAACAATAATAATAACGACTCTTCATCGGAGGTTTTATATGCTAAAAACTATGACTTTCTTAGTATTTGCAGCATCAGTAGCGCAAGCTCAAAAGCTTAAATTTAGTACCGAACTGCGCTGTTTAGAATCAGTTCAAAAACTAATCAATGTGACAAATGACTTAGGGTTTTACGATCAAAAATCTCATACATTTACATTTAATGACGAATCATTTATTTACATCGTTTCACAAAATCAGGTCAAAAGATGCCCATTTGAAAAAAAGGAAATAACATACATTGTACCAGTATCAGCTCAGAATAAAATTTACTACTCAATAACCGAAGTCTTTAATTTTTACGGGCAAACTGAAATAGTCGACGCTAAGCCTTTATCAAACTGCACAGATATTTTAGATAAAAATATTGAAGCCAAAGTCAACGAAGCCATAAAAGCCATATTCGTCAAAACTAACGCAAATCCATCTGAAAACATACCTGCCCTGACTCCCGATGAAAGCACAAAAGCTCAAAAAACATGCGAGCCCACTTTTGCAAAACTTAAAGTTGATCGTTTCAATGAGTTTAACCAAACTATTCAACCATCATTACCAACTAGATCACTAAACAAATCTAGTCGGTAATTAAAAACTCATAAGCTACTTCGAAAACAATTCGATACATTTATGAGCCTTAGTGTGCGTGGCTTTTAATACCGGCAATATTGAACTATAAACAACGTCTTTTGCAGATGATAAGTTTACTGATTTAAGTTCTTGTGCTAATTGTTTTCTATCTAATTGCTCAAGATCAACAACACGTTCTGTTCTTTGTGCAAAATTATAAAACTGCAAACCCATTTGTGATTTCGGTGCCAGCGCACTTTCTGCTTTGACTTTTGTTTCAAATTCAGAAATTCTTTCTCGCACTAAGTTTTTTTGAATTGGATGAATAATTTGATACTGCCTTTGGATGTAAAATCTCTCTAAAACATCACCTTTAATTTCACCTTTAGCAGCTAAATGACGACCAATTGGTAAAAACAACAAATCATAATTAGCGATCAATGTGTGTCGTGCTTTTTCGCGCGCTTCATCCAACAAAACCTCTATTTCTTTTTCAAGTAATGCTTTTTTAGAATCTGACAATGTCATCACGTAAGCATTTAAATCTGAATTATTTGGCTGAGCTCCAGATCTCCATCGAGATGACATACCATAATTAATTATAGCATTGCGTGCTAAATCTGTAGCTCTTTGGATATCATTTGCAATACCAGCTGAATGTAATCCATTACGTACAGTGATTGATTCAGCAACTTCACCGGCCAATAAGATTGCCATTTCATTGATTAATGATTCTCGTGTAACTGGAATAGACTCAACTCGTTCTGAACGAGCAATACCATCATACAAGATAGCCTCACCATTAATAAGGGTTACTCCTGGCTTGATGGATACTCCTCCTGATCGTTGTGAATCTTGTAGTAAAACTCGACGTGCGACTTCATGACCAGCTTCGTGGTAAGCCGTCCATTGTATTTCTGAATCAGTTTTTTTAATTTTCCGCACAAGACCCTTACCATCAACACTCACTGGGATACTCAAGCTCTGGTTAACGATATTAAGAGTGAAATGAACTTGAGATTGTGATGCACCTGGAACATCACTTATTTTAATAAGCTTTACCGTTTCACCATGCGGAACTTTGGCCTTAAGAAGGGCATCGTGAATTTCAGGAAGCAAGTTATCATCGATAAATCTCTTGATTGAAGCTCCCTGTTCCCAAATTTTAAATCCATATTTTTCTATCGATTCTAAAGTCAAAATATAGTCTTGCTCTGAATTAAACAAAATATTCCATGAACGACGTCCATTCTGCTGTGATGAAAACTTTTTTATTGCTGAAACAAGCTTTTGATGAACAAGTTCACGTATTGTTTTCATTGTATGGGGTGCAAAATAAAATATTCTTTCCTCACCAACACGATTAATAAAAGCTTCAGAAAAGAATTTTAAAAGTGTTGCCCGTCTGAGTCCCGCATTTGCTAGATACTGCTCATAAATGGAACGAGCAGCCGCAAGTTGTTCGTTTTCAGGAATATGCCGAGGAATGTTTTTATACCACTCTTCGCCAGCATTACCTGTCATAACAATTTTAACTTTAGCCATTGATCTTGGTTTTTTATCCGAAAAAGTACGCACAACAGGCTCGCGCAAAATATCATATAACGCTTTTAAAATTTCAGAGTTTGCATTAGATATTTCATCAAATACAACAACTAAATCGCCGTTCGAGCGATCAAATTCTGCCATAAAATCTGATGCTATCGAAGAATTTTGACGATCTCTTGATCCCAAAATTTTATCCTTTAAATCTTGCACATTTGTAATTTGGCTAAAATCAATAATCAGAGGTTTTGTGTGAGTTTTATATAAAACTTGGTGCAAGGCCGTAGCAAGTTCAGTTTTACCTGTTGATGAAGATCCTAGAAACATATACACATCAGCGTTTTTTTGATTATATTCAACGTCATTAACTTTCTCTATATTTTGAGAGCGGCGGATATCTCTTGCCAGTTTTTTTACGATATGCTGAACACCTTTAACTTTTTCATTAAGTTTGCTTTCTAAATTAACTAGATCATCGATTTCAGCATCAGTAATGGATAATTTAACTTTATTTTTTTGGGTATATCCAATAGGTAATGATTGACCGTTTAATAAAAGATCATATGTTCCGTCTTGATTATGATGAACATCAACAATTACTTTTTCATTGTTTTTAAATTTGATTTTTTGAGCGAATAAAGCATCTTGTATGGTTTTAGTGACAAGTTGACTGATTTTCCCATCTAACAATCGCGCAGCATCTTCTGCACTTTGATCGTAATTCGCAACGAAATCAACTAAAGACTTTGAAAATTCAACTTGAAGAGATGGCATCCCTTTAAGTTTTGTCTGCGCAAACAATATTGAAACCTGTTTTAATTTTGCAGAGGCTATTTTTGCTACAATGTCAGATGAAAATGGTCTTAATAAAATTAATCGTGAATCCGGTATACGAGAACGAACTTCTTCACTCATGCCCCCTTTGCTATTTTGTGGAGACACTTTGGCTATTTCATCTTTTAACCGTGGTTTATCATAGGCTGCCAATTCCCATCGAGCCATAAGCTCTTGCTCTGTTAATGGACGCCCGACTCGTTGACCATTCTGATCTCGTGAAGCAATAAGACCAATGCCATGATTACTTGTTAATACAAAAGTCATTGGGACTTGCAATCGATTTAGCCCTGGGCCAGGGTTATTGATTTTAAAATAACCTTTTTCTAAAGCTTCTTTTAAGAGTTCATTGATTTGCTCTGCCGACCAGTCGTGCAATTCATTTACAAACAAAATAGCATCTTCTGGAGCAAAATAATCTGGTAAAACTTGCCCAGGTTTCCATTCTTCATTAAGAACGACATACTCTTGTTCTTGTTCATCTTGAGGCTTAACTATACGATACTTACCTGCTGAATGTTTAACTAAAAAACGAACAAGCGGGCTCAAATTTTTCGAGCCAACATATCCTGTTGCTGATCCTGTTAATGTCCAAGCATCTTTAGATTCTTTCACCACAGGATATCTAAAAATGTGATCATTCAGATCCACAGTTTTATTATAATTCACGAAGTGACGTGATTGAATATACGATTCAACAATTGTATCCTTACCCGTTCCAGGCAAACCGATAAACATCAAAACTGAAGGTTGCTTTCGAATTCCGCCACCTGTAATTAAATCTTTTTCAACATCAATCATGGCTTCGACAGCTTCGGGTTGACCTAAAACAGAATTTTGCATGAGCTCTGACATTTTGATAATATAATCTTGATAACTCATTCCCGTTTGCGATTTTTTGCTTTCTGTTGAATTTTGCAATATATCTGATTTTGAAGTTTCATCAGAAAGCCACGCATTTTTTGAAAGACTTAAAACATCTTTAACATTTTGCTTGATATCTGCATTTTTGGGTTGAGTATGATTATCTTTAATTTCATCGCCACGAGGTTTGATCAATTTCATGATTTCAATTTGATCAAATCGCGCTGTCGAAATATATTGATCAATGATTGTGCTTCTTGAATCTTGGTCAACATTATACACAAATGTTTCTGATTTTTGCGTTTTTGTTTGTTCTGTTTGATATAAAAAAGAAACAACGTCCTGATAACCATTTATGTCAACAGCTAAACCTTTGATAAATCCATCTCGATAAGCTTTTGAGTTCAAATCGTCAGGTAGAGGAATAATTTTTAAATCACTCGAAAAACCTGTATCTATATAACTGATACGCTTTCCGTCGATCAGCAAAATAACATCTTGCCCTGAGGCTGATGCACCGTACTTTAATTTAGTCTGTGCTGACTGGTTAAAACGAGTTTCTAGAAATTTATAACCTATTTTTTCTAGTTTTGAAATAGCGCTTTCATTACCTTTTACTGGAATATAAAATTGTTTTAAAGATCCTGCATACACGACATCCTGATTTTCATCTAAAACGCGAACATACTGACCGGTTTGAAGCTCGATCGTGTATCTTTTCTGAGTTGATTTGATTTTAATATCAACACGAGTTATTGACGCTGGTCTGCGCTGAATTGTCTCATTAAAAGACAAACTATTTGAATAAAAACCTGCATTCGAAAAAAGACTTACAACTGTCAAACATATAGCCGCAGATAAATTATTAAATCGCATACAACACTTCTCCTGGCATTTTAACTTACATTTATTCTTCAGTTAAAAAGACATTCAAAAAAACAGCCGTTTTTGACTGATGCCGCGCGAATGACGTAAACAACAAATCACTAAAAATAATATCGTATACCCAAACCAAGATGAAAAAATGCGCCCATTGTTGGTGTTAGACTCATACCAGGAACAATTTCGGCAAAAAATCTTATAGGTAACGTTTGGGGCAATACCTCAAAGCCAAATGGAATACGAACACCAAGTCCTAAATGACCAGATTTTTTACCTAAATAGAGATCATCAGAACTACGATCTTTATTGGTCAAAACAATAAGGCCACCGAACCCTACGTAAGGATTTGTCTCAACTGAAAACGGATTTTTATTTTTTATTAAGTGACTGACATGATAATGATAGTCTGCATAAACCAAAGTATAATCACTGAGTGAAAATGAAAATCCGCCAGCGACTGAATTGTGTTTACTGATATTGTGCTGAACTGTCACAGCAACAGGGTGTCCAATCATGACCCCAATACCAAAATTTTTTTGTGCCGATTGCGCAAAAACAATTTTTTGAAAAAAAAGTACGATTATAATATTAAATACATGAATGAATTTCATAAACTTAGTCTCACATATTTAATAACGATTGCAAGTGGACTTCCAAAAAATCAAATTTTTATTTCTACGAACTGATCTGAATTTGGTTCATACTCAAGTAATGCACCTTGCTCTAGATCAAAATAAATACCTAAAATATTCATTTGGCGACTTTCAATAGCTTCTTTTACGAACGGAAATGTTCTTAAATTATCCATCGAAACTTTAACACCCTCAAGTTCGCAATGTTTACATTGTGTTTCAAAATCTTCATGTGAATGTTTAGCTAATACATTTTCACGTGCATGAGCGGCAATTTCCATCCAAGCCCCAATAAAACTATCCTTTGTACGGGTCTGACCAGACATTAAAGCTCTAATACCACCGCACTGGCGATGTCCCAAAACAACGATATTCTGCACTTTCAAATGAACAACGGCAAATTCGATTGCAGCACTAACACCATGTCGACCGGTGCCGCTCGATTCATGCGGTGGAACTAAATTCGCAACGTTTCTGACAATAAATAACTCACCTGGTGATGATGATGAAATCAAAGCAGGATCAACACGTGAGTCACTACAACCTATGATCAATGTCGAAGGATTTTGCCCATTTGCTAACTTATACGAAAGCGGTTCATCACCGACATAATATTTATCTCGAAAACGCTTAAACCCTGCTACGAGTTTCAAAATTTCTCGATTACTCATCATACCTTCTTTCTGACAGTTTGCTATAGAATCAATTTAAGCTCTTCTCGAAACACGCTCTAAATATTCAGGATACGTCATATCATACGTCGTGAGCTGATTTTTATCGATTTCGAAAACTCGCGTTGTAATTTCACGCAAGAAATAACGATCATGGGAAACCATCATCACTGTGCCAGGAAATTCTTTAATCGCTTTCAATAAAACTTCTCGAGATTTAATGTCCAAATGATTTGTCGGCTCATCAAGTACTAACAAATTCACCGGGTGCGATAAAATACAAGCGAGTAAGACTCTTGATTTTTCGCCTCCAGATAATACAGAAATCTTTTTTTCAACTTCTTCACCTGAAAACAGAAATGCACCCAATAAAGATTTTATTGAACCTAACGAAGCATTTGGAACTCGAGACTCGACTTCTTGTAAAATCGTTTTTTGAGGGTCTAATACGTCTAACGAATTTTGTGAAAAATATCCCAGCTGTATAGATGGACCAATCGCACAAGTTCCTGTCGATGGATCAGTTTGTTTAGTGATGATCTTTAAAAGTGTTGATTTACCAGCACCATTTACTCCAACAACGGCAACGCGATCTAACCGCTTAACTAAAGCCGATGCACCAGAGAAAACATTTTTTTCACGACCATCTTTTAATGAATAAACTTTGCCTAAGCTTTCAAATTTTACAACTTCATCACCACCCCGTGGAGGCTCTGGCCAAATAAAATCCATTACGCGATCTTCTGCAGGAATTTCGATACGATCGATTTTTTCAAGTTTTTTGACACGTGACTGCACTTGAGCCGCATGTGATGCGCGAGCAGCAAATCGAGCAATAAACTCTTCTTCTTTGGCGAGCATGTCTTCTTGGCGTTTAGCTGCCGCAATTAATTGCTCTTTACGAATATCACGTTCTTTTTCATAAAAATCGTAATTACCGCCATATGTTGTGATGGCTTTATTCGCGATTTCAATTGTTTTTGTCACTAGTCGATTCATAAAATCACGGTCATGCGAAGTCATCAAAAGAGCGCCTTTATAATTACGCAACCACTCTTCAAGCCATACGATTGATTCGACATCTAAGTGATTCGTTGGTTCATCCATTAATAATACATCTGGCACTAGCAATAGAATTTTTGCTAGTGTGACACGCATTTTCCATCCCCCCGAATATTGCCCAACATCAAGTTGCATATCCTCGTTTGAAAAACCTAAACCACCTAAAATTTCTGTCGCACGTGATTCTAAATCATATCCACCCATAGCTTCAAATTGAGCTTGAGCTTCACCGTACTTTTCAAGAACAGTGACCATTTCATCTTCGGTCAGATTAGGATCACTTAGTTTTTCTTCGTATTTTTTAATGTCAGCATTAACTTGATCAAAACCACCAGCAGAAAGGACTTCAGCTATGACTGAGCGGCCTTTCATGTTTTCGATATTTTGTGAAAAATAGCCAACACGAATTTTGTCAGGACGGCTGATCGAACCCTGATCAGGACTTTCCTCTCCCATGATGAGCCTAAAAATTGTCGTTTTACCTGCTCCGTTTGGACCAACAAGACCGATTTTCTCGCCAGGATTAATTTGAAAAGACCCATTCGAATATAATATTTTTGATCCTTGCTGCTTTGTAACTGCATTAAACGAAATCATTTTTTATAACCTACTTTTATATAATTACATTTGATTTTGTTTTTTTTATCTCATTTTTGCTCTGTTGTATATGACTCATTTTTATAATTAATTGGCTCAATTTTGTCTCATTTTCCCAATGAAAAACAAATTTTATACTTTTTTGAGAATCTTTCATAAAAGATGGAAAAGTTTTTCAAGACCAGGTTAATATAAATACATACAGAGAATGCAACTAACGTAAGCCTTGCTAGAAGCTGGTAACAGCCTAATTAAAGGTCAGCGAGGAATCAGTAGTTAGTTCATAGGGGGGACGTTTGATGAGAAGAGTTTTCGATCATAACGATAAAGTACCGAAGTGACGTTGCTAATAATAAAATATTAAACACTTATTATATTATTAAATGACTTAATAATTTAAGTCACATGATGTTAATGACAACTATTTTTTTATAGGAGGTCACTAGCGGTTTTAAAGAATACGGGTCATTCCGTATCCTTCCTTTGCCTCAGGGCAAACCACTGGAAACTGTGGGACGCAAAGCTACAGGGGCTTTAATATGCCAGCCAGCTACCAAAGGGTATTTAAACCTGCGGTGTCAAAACTGCAATGGAAGGAAAAAAATTGAACACAACATTTTATTTCATGGATTGGTTTCATTCCCCTTGAACTCTAAGCCTATCAAGATGATGAGCTTAGGGTTTTTTCTTTTGATTAACTTTATATATCTTATATTTCCTTAGGTATCACTAATCTTACGCCGGCTCTCAACTTTGATTTTCTTTTAAGATTGTTAGCGCGACTCAATTCGTGAACTGATAAATTAAACTTTTCAGCAATCGAAGCTAAACTATCACCTTTTTTAACAATATAAAAATCACTTATTTTTTTTTCATTTTTTTCTTTTTTTTTGCGATCAGCTGTTTGTGAACGATCCTTCAGCGGTGTACGATCTGGAACTAAAATTGTTTGTCCGACCTTAATCCTTTTTTTACGGGAAAAATCATTGATCTCACGTAAAAAAGCAACTGAAGTTCTGTATTTACGAGCAACCGAAGCCAAACTATCACCGCGACGAACTTTATACTCTTGAGTGTCTTTTTGATCAGGAACAAAATCAACAACCGATGCTATACTGCTTTGCGCTGCATTCATAGCTATTTCAGATGTGCCGGCAGGTATTCTTAAACTTAATTTACTATCACTATCTAACGGGGCAACTTCACCTTTAAACTTAGGATTCAAATCTTTAAAGTCTTCGTAGTTAATATTCATTTTATCAGCCATTTGACGTAAGTTAACTGGCTGATTAAACGTCATGTGATCAAACTCAATCGGAGTCATATAATCAATCCCTTCAAATCCATATTTATCCGGATTTTTGGCGATTAACTTTGCAGCAATAAACTTTGGCACATAATTATCTGTTTCGCTTGGCAGTGCTTTACGATGACGAGCCAACTCCCAAAAATCTTTAGTTTTATACTTGCGTACCGCTCTTAAAACACGACCTTCTCCGACATTATACGCGGCCATTGATAAATACCATGAATTAAAAATTCCATATAAATCCTTAAAATACTCGGCTGCGGCTTGTGTTGCCAAAACTGGATCGCGGCGCTCATCGACCATTTTATTTATTTGCAATTTATAGCGCTTACCCGTGCCTCGAATAAATTGCCAATACCCAACAGCTGATGCGTGCGAAAAGGCCCGTGAACTAAATCCGGATTCAATTAAAGCAATATAAAATAGATCCTCTGGTAACTTGTTATCACGCAATACTTTTTTCATGAGAGCTTCATATCGTGTCGATCTGGCCAAATAGCGTTCCATATGCTCGCGACCACGCCCCTGAAAATATCGTATCCACATTTCAACGCTTTCATTAATTTCAGTTGGAATTGTTTCAAGCTCTTGATCGCCAATCTCAGTATTTTTCAATCCTGCTTGTGTTTGAGATAATCTAAATTTTTCAAGATCACCGTCTTGTGTATACTCGTTTGCAGGACGATTTGCGGTATCAGAATAACTTTGATCTGACGATTTATTCGATGAATTCGGTTTTTGATATAAAGCGCAACCAGTCGTTAATAAATTAATCAAAAAAATTAAGGCTATTAGACATAATCTTGCTATTACTTTTACAGTCAATCGGCTCACATTTTCACCTTTGTTTAAAGCTCAAGGCTACAAGTGAAAAACCAGTCAATCAAGTTTTAAAGACATTTTTAGGCTAAATCAGCTGTAATTTTGTCTGCAGCGCTTCTTAGATTAAGTACCATTGTCTGTATCGGCCTCTGTTCTATAGCTTCACGACGTAATTCTTCAGGTGCAAAACCAACTGTTTGAAAATAATCAAACAATTCGTTTAATTGTGTTTGGTACTTGTGCCGATAGTTTTCCGGCATTTTATCCAGAAGAACTGCCCAATCTTGAGTTGCATTTTTTTCCTGCGCTAGAGCCGATACAATTAAATAAAGCAAATTGACACACTCACGACCCATTTTTTTATAGTCTTGAGCTTTAATAGCCGAATCAACGAGATTTAGTCTTTGAATGACTTTTTGCTTAAGATTCGGCGAATAACTGATCTGTCGATAAACCCATAATGGTTGAACTATAAAACTTATTAAAATAAAAAAGCTTAAAAAACCCAACACAGGAAAGCGCCAATGCGACCAAGAAAGCGAAGCTTGACTTAATTCCGCCACAGGTAAAAATTTCCGCTCAATCTCCGCCTCTGATCCATTGATTTTTTGCGAAGACGATGTTTCATTTTTTTGTCCCTTAATGGGCTCTGTTATTTTAATTGCAAACTCTTCTGTTGATTTTGTTACATATTGTTTTTGTAAAGGATCGAAATATGAAAAATTAATCTGCGGAACTTTAACTTCACCTTGTTTATGAGCCAGTAATAAAATTTCAAACTCTTTGTAGCTTTGTCCATTTTTATAAAACTTAGCTTCGCTTTTAGTATCATAAACCTCTAACCCCTCAGGCCAAGCAATCGAAGGTAGTTCGATCAACTTGGCATTCCCTTGTCCTTCAAAACGGACTTTCAAAGAAATCGGCTGTTCTGCCGGAAACTGAAGACCTTCAATTTGGGTTTGTATTTGAAACTGTCCTACTGCGCCTGAAAAAGACTGCGGTCTGTTTTCAAGCGGGAGCGGCAAGACTTGAATAACCATTCGCTTGGAAGCTTTTGTGTAATCGTTGAGATCACCCCAACCAAATTGAGTTGGCAACCGTACTTTTGCTTTGATTTTAAACTCATCAATAGCAGCATTGCCGGCTTTAATCGGAAACAGAGCATGACTTGCAAGCAGCGCACGACGATACGGAACATTGTTAACTAAAACTTCTTCAAATTGCAAAGCCGGTACTTCTTCAATAATTTCCTTCCAAAAACCTTTCAAGTCAGGAAACTTAGCTCGATCTAAAGATTCAACTTGTCCACGAGTATAAAAATACCAATGAGCCGTTATTTGTTCACCTTCATAGGCAGTTTTTTTATCCGTTTCTAAATGAAGAAAAAAAGCTTCGTTCATGTTAACATCTAAAGTAACAGAGGGCATAGCACGACCTGAACCATTCTGCCCAAACTGTCTTCGACCACCGATCGATCCACCAGGTATACCCATTTGTCTTTGTAAATCTTCGATCATTTTTTCTCGTTGCTTCATCAATTGCGAAAACATGTCATCTTCATCTGCAAATGGATCATCTTGTTGATATTGAGGCCTTCCTGGCACTGTGCCTTGACGATTATTCGATTGCTTTTGATTTCCAACCATAATTTTTTGCGGAGCCGATGAAATCGTTTTTCCATTAATCGAAATATTAAATGAGGGAATGACAACAGTTCCAACTTTAACAGCTTGATACGACATTAAAAACTGCTGCGTTACTGTTTTTGAAAATTCAGTTTTGCCATTAATAAAATTCATTCGCGTCGATGAAGACTGCCCCATATTTTGAGCTTTGATGATTTTGAGCCCTGCTATTTCAGGAACCTGTGGTTGTGAAGCTTCAAAGTCATCAGTCGCCTGTACACTCAATACAATATCAACCTGTTCACCAACAACTGGATCTTCGGGATGAATTTCGACTTTCAGAGATTCATTGGCATGCAGAAATTGAATAAAAAAACAAAAAACAAAAAGAATGCTGAACTTAATTTTACCAGTCTTTGTCATTACGTCCCTCTTTACGTTCTTTTTTATTAAAATTAGATCTAATTTTTTTATCTTGTTCTGACAATTCACCTAAGATTTTTTTAACATCACCTTCAGTTAGCTGATCACCTTTAAATGGTCTCGGCTGATATTTCGGCGTTTGCGATCGATCTTTGTTTTGGTCTTTATCATCATTTTTATTTTGGTCTTTATTATCTTTTTGATTATTATTTTCTTTTTGATCTTTTTCATTATTTTTATTTTGATCTTTTTGATCTTGGTTCTGCGATTGACCGCTTTGTTGCTGTTGCTGCTGTTTTTGCTGCTGTATCAATAATTCAATATTGTGTTTTACTTCTTGAGATGTTGGATTTACATCAAGAGCGCGTTGATAAAATTTTAGAGCTTCTTCAACTTTATTTTGACTACCGTAGAATACACCGAGATTGTAGAAAATTTGAAACTTATCTGCTTCTCTTAACGCAGCTATATGGGATTCTAATAGACTTAATGCTTGCTTATGTGCTTTTTCCGACTCTTCTGTTTTTTTCAAATGATCAAATGCTATTCCTAAATTTGAAAAAATTTGAGCATTCTGTGATTCAGTTTCGAGAACACGCAATAAATATTGTAAAGCCAACTCTGGATTTTTATTTTCAAGCGCTTTTTGTGCTTTATAATTAAAATAATATGCTCTTAATGAAGGATATTGAACAATAGATTCTGTATTTACTTCCGCTTTTAGATTTTCACCAAAATTGAGAATTAAAATTAAGGTCATAATAAGCTTCAGAAATTGCGATTTACGATTCGTATTCATATCGCCCTCTCCATTGCATTTGTTCACGATTTCGATCATTTACAAAAAAGCTAATAATTAAAATCATCAAACCTACAATTAAAGGAAATATAAACTTTTCGTCGTACTGAACAACTGTAGAAGAATCAAATTGCATCTTTTCAAACTGATTTATATCTTGAACAATCTGCTTAAGATGATCACCATTAAATCTTGCAAAATAAAAGTGTCCTTGCCCTTTTTCCGCAAGCTGCTTTAAAAAATCGCCTTTAACTTGAGTTATGATAGTTTCACCCGACTGAGTTTTCTTCATTCCTGTTAAATTACCGAATTGATCACGTGTCGGAATGCTACCACCTTTTTCAGTTCCATAGGCGATTGAAATAATTTTTATGCCACTTTTAACAAGTTCTTGCGCAGTTTCAATAGCTCCTTGTTCTTGATCTTCACCATCTGAGGCTACAATAATAACTCGAGTAGTTTTTAAATTTTGTGATTGAGTCACACCACCTTTTTCAAAAGCCTCTTTAGCATAAGATAAAGCAGTTTCAAATGATGTTCCCTGTGTCGATACAGCGTAAGTGTCCAATGATTGTAAATACATTTTTAAAGCTGTCGGATCCGAAGTTAAAGGAGACATCAATGCTGCGCTTCCCGCGAATGCAATTAATCCCGTTTTGTTACCTGGCATTAAATCCATGAGCTTGCTTAAATCAATCTTCATTTGTTCGAGTCGCGAAGGCTTAACATCTTCAGCCAACATGCTTTCTGAAACGTCAGATAAGATCATCAGTTCGACGCCTTCGCTTTTAATTTCCTGTTCAGATTGCCCCATTTGCGGTCTAGCTAATGCAAGCAATAAAAATGAAACAGCTATGATTTCTAAAGATAATTTCAACCGACGTTTATATTGCGAAACACGACTTCTGAGCCAAGGAACAACCTTTGCTCCAAAATGTTGACCTAATTGTTTTTCAAATTTTTTTTCGACTAAAAAATAAAAAACGATATAGCCAAACAATAGCAAAAAAAACCAAAATGCTGTAGGGTTACCCCATTTAAGAACTGACATTTAAGGCCCCCTTCTTAAATAAGTTAAATTAAGAACTGCATGTACAAGCAACAATAATAAACCCCAATTTAGAAAAACAAAATAAAACTCGTTGTATCTTACAAATTTCTGATCTTCGATTTTAACAGTTTCAAGCTTATTAATTTCATTAAAAATACCTTGCAATGAATCCTCTTTATTTGCGCGAAAATACTTTCCACCAGTTAATTTAGCCATTTGACCAAGTAGATCTTCGTTCACTGTGCTTTCAAAAGGCTGATAACGTTTAAATTTATTTCCGAACATATCTTGTGAATAAATTGGTAATTTTGTAGGTCCGTCTTTGCCAATGCCTACAGAATATATTTTCAAACCATAACCTTTAGCGATTTCTAAGCCAGTCTCAGGATCAATAGTACCTGAATTGTTCTCACCATCAGTCAAAAATATCATAACTTTAGATTTAGCTTGTGAATCTTTTAACCGCGCCGCACCTGCCGCCAAAGCCACACCGATAGCTGTACCATCTTTAATTCTCGCATCTCTGGCTGTTTGGATTTGAGTAACACGTTCCATAATAAGCTGATAATCCAATGTTGGCGGAACAAGCGTAAAAGCTTCACCCGCAAAAATAACCAGACCAATTCGATCCGAAGATCTATTCTGAATAAATTGTGAAATTGTTTCTTTTGCGGACTCTAATCGATTAGATGGCTTCATATCTTCAATTAACATACTGTCAGATATATCAAGTACGATAACAATATCCATTCCATCCAATGTCCTTTTAACTCTTGAATCCATTGTTTGTGGTCGAGCTAAGGCTAAGATCATTAAAGCCACCGCACCAAGCAATATAAACTGATTAAAAATAACAAGTTGCGCCTTGCCTCGATTTTTCCAAGGTCGAAAAAGTGCGACTGAACTAATCTGAAAAGTTGATTTCTTTTTTTGTAACCGATGAAGAAAAAAATAAATAATTGGCAATAACAACAGTAAACTAAATGCCCAACTATTCGCCCAAATATAGCCAAAAAACTGAAGTGTCATCAATTTCCCCTTCCAAGATTACGAATAACGCTATCCTGTGGAAGTGATTCACATTTATCTATAAAGTTATAAAAATTTTTGATAAATTTTTGTTTCTGTTCATCGTTTAAGTTTGAACTGTTAGAAATATGCTCTATATCTTTAAGCATATTGATAATGACTTTGCGATGATCTCCAAAACGAACGAACTTGTTTTTGAGAAATTGATTGCTTTCAGAAATTGCAAGATCAAAAACAGGTAATTGATACTGTCGTAATATATATATACGACAAGCTTTAACGAGTTCATCAGTTGGAAATCGTCTTTTTTCAATCTGACGTATAGATTTATAGAATTGCTGTTCCGGACTTTGCACACTATCAAATGATCTTACCTGCTCGGAGAGACGTTTCCATTTTTGACGACGTATAGCTTTGAACAGCACATACAAAACAAATGCAAATAAAAAACCAATAATACTCAATGTATATATAAGTGGCCAATTCAAGTGTCCAAATGCATAGCCAAATGGCTTAGGTTGCTCTTGAGGCACAGATTGCTGAGACTGCGTTTCTGGTTGAGGCAAAACTGATCGCACTTCAAATTGAATATCACCTAAACTTATTTGATGTGAACCATCACTGATTTGCAATTGAGGAATCGTGATTTGACCTGCCACATACGTAGTGACATCTAAATCAAACGATTGTGTATCACGAGCTTCAGCTTTAAATAACTTCAATACATGTTGTTCTTGAGAATTGAGCATCAGTTGTGCTTGATCAAATTTGAATGATTTATCCCATTGTCCCAAACAGTTAATCACAAAATGCCTACCGACAGTTAGTTCCTTTTCAGGCAAACCGTCAACGTTGGGAATGTTTATTTGACAATTCACATCAGACATTATCGCGCCTTTCTTCTTTTAAAAAACGCTAGTAAAGATTTGTGAAATTCATCATTGGCTTCAAACGTAAAACTATCGACTCCTGATTTCTTTAAATTTTTTTGAAACGTTTCAAAATCCTGTTTAAATCGAGTTTTCATTTCCTCTCGGAAAGCTGGATTTGATGTATCAACCAACACAGTTTCGCCAGTCTCAGCGTCGTGCAGATCAATCAAGCCTACATCTGGAAACATAAATTCTGCTGGATCAGTCACAAGACCAGCTATGACCTCATGTTTTTTTTCTAAATATGACAATGCTGTATCATAGTTTGTATCTTGAAAGTCACTCAGCAAAAAAATAGTGGCTCTTTTTTTCAAAACACCGCGTAAGAAGTCTAAACTATTCTGAATATTCGTTTTTGAACTTTTAGGTTTAAAAAATAATATTTCTCGCAAGATTCTATAAACGTGAAATTTGCCTTTTTTCGGCGGCACAAACAACTCGACATCATCCGTGAATAATAGCAAACCAACCTGATCATTATTTCGAATAGCACTAAATGCCAAAGTGGCTGCAACGTACGCCAATGTTTCGCCTTTAAAATTATTTTTCGATCCGAAATCCTGCGAGCCACTTATATCAACAGCAATAATAAGTGTTAATTCTCGTTCTTCTTCAAATGTTTTGACATATGGTTTTCCAGCGCGAGCCATTAAAGCCCACGAAATTGACCGAACATCATCACCAGGGACATATTCACGAAAATCTGAAAAAGTCATTCCCTGACCTTTAAATTTTGTATGATACTCACCAGAAAAAATATTATTAACCAATTTGCGTGTATCAATTTCGATTCTTTTTATTTTTTTTAGTATCGATGTTGGCACTTGCTGCTGGTTGTGGTTGGCCTGATGATGATGATTCATGTTTAAATCTCTTTCTAAATCAAAATATGCTCAATAAAACTCAATTGAACCTATGCTGATACCTCAACTGCAGACAAAACTTCTTTAATAATGTCATCTTGATTTAAATTTTCAGCTTCAGCTTCATAAGTTAAAATCAATCGATGTCTTAATACTTTATAAATAATTGATTTAATATCCTCAACAGTTACAAAACCTCGTCCACGCAAAAAAGCGTGAGCCTTAGCTGCACGAATAAGACTTAAACTTGCGCGCGGTGATCCCCCAACAGCAATAATTTTTTCTAAACGATTTAAGCCATATTGTTTTGGTTCGCGCGTTGCCATAATCAAATCAACAATGTAATTTTTAACTTTTTGGTCGACATAAATTTGATCTACCGTTTTAACAGTTGCTAATAATTGTTCTTTTGTCAGAACTGTTTGTATTTGAGGTTTTTCATTTATTCCCATGCGAGTAACTATTTCAAGCTCTTCTGCTTTTGTCGGATAAGTCACATTAACTTTAAACATAAAGCGATCCATTTGCGCTTCCGGTAATGGATAAGTTCCTTCTTGTTCAAGTGGATTTTGTGTTGCTAAAACTAAAAAGGGATGATCGAGTTTGTAAGATTGCTCTCCGATGGTGACTTGTTTTTCAGCCATAGCCTCTAATAAAGCCGATTGAACTTTAGCAGGAGCACGATTAATTTCATCAGCTAAAACTATATTCGCAAAAATAGGTCCTTTTTTTGCTGAAAATTCACCTGATTTCGGATTAAATATCATTGTTCCAATTAAATCAGTGGGCAGCAAGTCCGGAGTAAATTGAATACGCTGAAAATGCAGCGAAATTGTTTGCGCAAGTGTTGAGATCGTGAGCGTCTTTGCTAATCCAGGTACACCTTCAAGTAATATATGGCCACCTGTTAATAATCCCATGACGATTCCTTCAATCATCTCTCTTTGACCAACAACAACCTTATTCATTTCATTCATCATTTGCGAAATGAATAAACTTTGATCTTTAACAGCTTGATTTAGCGCCGCAACGTCCATATGAACACCTCTAAGTTTGACATAGTTTGTCTGAAAAATACGTTAGAATTTATTTTGGCACAAATAGCCTTGATTTCAACCTGAAGTCGCAGGAAAATTGTAAGCTATGAAGACCTTGACCCAAGTCTGGCTGTGGAGTGCTGCCGGATGTTTCCTAACATTATTATTAGGTTTCAATTTAGCCGATCGCATTGGTTTATTTTTTGCGTTTTTATTATGTTTAGCTTTTTTATATTTAACTTTTTATGTTGGACTTCGCATATTTTTATCAAAGACTAAGTCGCATGAGATTCTAGGGTCTGATCCCAGTCGCATGACCGAGTACTTTCAAGAAGTTCAAAAGTACTATGGCGTTAAAAAAGTTAGATTTTTTACAACACCACACCGCACCCCGCCTTTAGTCTGGTCAGAGTTTTCAAATGAATTGATCATTACAATCAATCAAAGGGTTATTAACCATCTCACAACACAAGAAAAAAAAATTCTCTGTCATTTATTGCTCAGTCACGGACAACATCAATCTAAAATGCTAAGACGTGTGCTTGGTCTATTATTCATGTCATTGACCCCGATTGAAAAGCTTATTAGTCCATTTTTTAATTTTGCATCTATTCTTTTAGGACTTTCTAAAGAAATATATACAGCAGATTTAAAAGCCCTATCTCAAGCGCAAACTTTGGGACACGCCACCCAACTAGAATTTGGTCTATTCTTACACAAATTGCACTATATCAATCAGCATAAAGCTTTGTTAACTCAAGGCACTTATTATTTTTCAATACTTTCAGATAAATTTTCAAGTCTTTACAACTTAAATTTTCATCCCCATATTACTAAACGAGAAAAAAACATATTGGGATACTCAATATAAGGCAAAGGAAAGAAAACATGGAAAAAATGGAAGCCTCACTTACGGTTCTTATCATGTCAATCGGATCTTCTGCAGCAATTGCTTTGGGCATAGAGCCTGATCCTCAAACAGGAAAACAACATGTAGATAAAGATCTCGCAAGATTTAATATCGACCTTCTATCGGTCTTAAAAAGTAAAACACAAAACAACCTTTCTCAAGACGAGTCACGGTTGATCGATAATTTAATTCACGATCTGCAATTGAAGTTTGTAAGTTTAAGATAAATTTTTAACTCATAGCTGAAAAAATTTGAAAGGACAATTCATGAAAAGACTTCTCTATTTTATTATCGTTATAACATTAGTCATTTTTGCTTACTTTGAATCAAATACTTCAACGGCTCAACTCTTTCAAAAATCCCCCCCTGCTCTCAAACTTGGCGACGCGATGCCTGCCAATTTATTTGTTGAACTAGCCAAGGCTATTAATCCATCTGTTGTGAATATCTCAACATCTGTGATCCCACAAGGGCGTGCGTTTCGAGATCCAATGCAAGAAATGCTTGAACAGTTTTATGGAATTCCTCGCAGACGCAGCCCACAACCTGGCAAACCTCAAAGAATGGGTCTAGGAACTGGATTTATTATTCGCGAAGACGGACTTATTGTTACTAACAATCATGTGATCGATGGTGCTGATATTATCGAAGTTCAACTCACTGAAGATTCAAACAAGCAATACAAAGCTGAAGTCATCGGCCGCGATGCCCGAACAGATATTGCTCTCATTAAAATTAAGGCTGATGTGAAGCTTACAGCAGCAGCTCTCGGTTCTTCGACAGACACACAAGTTGGTGAATGGGTTGCAGCATTTGGCAATCCATACGGTCATGGGCACACAATGACCAAAGGAATTATTTCATCTAAGGGTCGTGAAATCGAAGAAATAAATCGCTTACCTTTACTACAAACTGATGCTTCGATAAATCCTGGAAACTCTGGAGGACCGCTTGTGAATTCAAAAGGATTTGTTATTGGTGTTAACTCAGCCATAGATGCCAGAGCACAAGGTATTGGTTTTGCAATTCCAATTGATGAGGTGAAAAAAATTATTCCACAACTTGAGCAACGGGGGTCGATTCGAAAAGGTTTCCTCGGTATTGGATTGGGTGATATCGACACTAGCTCAGCTCAAGCAATGGGTTATGAGGATCTTGCTGGCGCAGTGGTCTTAAAAGTTGATGATGGGCCCGGAAAAAAAGCCGGATTAAAACAATACGACATCATCACTGATTTTAATGGAAAAAAAATTAAAAATTCGCGCGACTTAACTGATGCCGTTTCTGATGCGGAACCAGGTCAACAAGTAAAAATGAAAGTTTTGCGCGGTGAAAAATCGATTGATTTAACAATCACTCCGACAGAGAGACCATCAGAAAAAACTTTAGCTAAAACTTTCGGTCAACAAAATGATTCTCAGGACGACAAAAATATAAATAAAAAATCGAATACTCCACACAATTTAGGTGCTCAGGTTTCAGATTTAACAAATGAATTGCGCTCTGAGTTTAATCTGAATAGTGAGGTCAGATATCCTATCATCACAGCTGTTGATCGTGGCTCAATAGCAAGTCAGATTGGATTACGCGTTGGAGATCTAATTTTAAGTGTTAATAAAATCGAACCTAAAAATGCGCAAGAGGCTATTAAAGCCTTTAAAAAAGGACAAAACACTTTACGTCTAGCTCGTGGTCGAGGGTTAAGTGTTTTAACTTTTGATCTAAATTGATACAAAATTTATTGAGTTTTCTTTTTTCACAGGTGGTCTAGAGCTATTTTTCTAAAAAAATCGCCCACCTGTGTTATTTTTTTAAAGTCTCAAGACGATCGTCCCGATACAAGACCTAAGTAGTAATACTGTTAGCAATGCAGCAAGGTATAACTACAAAAGTAAGTCTGATAAAAATCAACTTACTCTACAGGGGACAGCAACATGAAGATCAGCGAAGTTAAAATTTTTCCTGTGAATGAAGACCGCTTAAAGGCTTATGTCACGATCACAATTGATAATGTTTTTGTGGTTAGAGATTTAAAAATCATCCAAGGCCCAGGCGGTTTATTTGTGGCTATGCCGAGTAAAAAGCGCAAAGATGGACAGTTTCGTGATATCGCCCATCCGCTTAATCAAGAGACGCGCGAGCTACTTGAAGATTTAGTTTTTGAAGCTTATGAAAAAGAATTACGTTCTATGGGAGAAACATTAACGCATTTGAAGCGTCAGAAAGCTCCGCAGACTTATCAGGGTGATGATTAATCATTCTTCAGTAAGTAGGCAATAGGGGGAGTTTTTTGAAACTTCAAGTGGTTATAAATATAGCAACTTAGTACGACGAACGACAATTTGCCCTGCTCAGGTGATCAATTTTTGTGGTTCACCATAGAACAAACGGCCCAAACTCAATAAACTGAGTTTGGGCTTTATTTTTTCTTGCCCTCTTGAATAAAATTCATTATTTTAATTTTTACATTCAAACTGTTGGGGTATCGCCAAGCTGGTAAGGCATTAGATTTTGATTCTAACATTCGGAGGTTCAAGTCCTCCTACCCCATCCAATTTTTTTTCTTAGAAGTTGGATTTCTAAAAGTTCTCAAGTCAAATTAATCAGATACAGAGCAGAAAATGCTCACAACAAATACGGTTCTACGGTTCTATACATGAATATTTCAAGATATTTCAGCATATTTCAAATTATGGTAGGAATTGGTAGGGTTTTGGTAGGACGTTAAAGTCGTCTAAATCACTCCCCCACACCTCATAAAAAATTGAAATTTAAAACGATCAAATCAAAAAGTTAAAAACGAAATCTACATCCGCAACTATAGCTCGAAAGGCTGAAAAGGATGTTCTATGGAAATCGCAAAATTTGTATCGATTGTTGTTAGGCTTGGCCTGCTGCTGGCTCTGTTGGGTCAGTTGAAGTTCTGTACGCTGATGATGATGGGTAAAGCCGCCGACAAGTCTCAACACGGGATCATGTCGTATTCAAAATACACAAAGCAACTTTTAAAAAAATAGCCGTCTTAGTACGGTTCCAATCAAAAAATAAAAAATCATTTTAGCCTGAAGCAACCCTTCGGGCTTTTTTTCATTAAAAAAACCCTCAAAAACAGGACGTAAATTATGTCGAAAAAAACTTTTTTATACATTCGAGTTTCAACATTGGACCAGGCCCAAGGCGCTGAATCACAGGCACGAGCCTTAAATGAATGGTGTACCAGAAATAATATAATTGATTATGAAACCTACACCGATCACGGAGTATCAGGAGCTAAGGAAAACAGGCCTGCTCTTGACAAGATGATGGCTCGAGTAAAAAATAACGAAGCAGAGCAAGTTATTGTTTTTGCCTTCAGTCGATTTGCAAGATCAACAATGCACTTATTAAAGTGATGCTATTTGGCCGCGCTATTTCGACAGAGCCTTTTATTCAGTTCGCTTCACAGCCAAGTGTTTTCGATACAGTTTTAAAATTGGCATTTATTTGATTTTTTTAAGAGACAATTATTTTTCGTGAATTCCAAGGCATCTACACCTGAATTTAATTTAATTTTTGGGGTATAACCAATTTTTTCATAGACTTTACCATCTGTTCGTTGCCAGAAGTCTGTTGCCATTTGGATATTCATCTGTGAATTTTTTAAAACTAACTGACCCACGTTACCAAAATGAATAAACCCCGCAGTATTTTCACCTACCGTAATAGCAAATGGATGGCTCTCAAAAGCTTCAATAATCGATTCACAACTAGAAGCGCATTCTCTATCTATTAAGATATAAATTGGATGGGTAAAAGCTTTTTTATGATTAAAAGGATTTCCCTGGTCTACTTGATTTATAAGTTCTCTAGGTGAGTTTTCTTCTTTAGACATTTCATATTTTTTAGTTTTTTGTTCTAATTTTTTGGTTAAATACTCTGGAATATGTTTTTGACTTTGCTTGAGTCGCAAGATTTTTAATTTTGGGCTATTAACGGCAATTGCCCAAGTTTCTGGGGTATTACTTTTTATTATCGCTTTCCACGGTGTAGGCGCATTTTGCCCATACATATAGTTGGCCATCATCACGCCCATGGTGTCGTCGCCACCGCCATTGCCACGTAAATCAATAACTATTGCTGAGGCTGTTATTTTAATATTTTCAATTTTTTTTAGAAAGCCATCCCATACTTGATCTTCTGAACTAGGCATAGAAGTTATAGAAATAACTGGAATTCTGCTATTCTTAATTTTCATGTCTGAAATACGCCAAGCTTTATTTAAATTCGTATTTGTATTTTTTCCGACGCCAGTTGTTTTAGTACTTTCTGTGCTAAGGCATTTGTTACCATTCATTCTAATTGTTAGATGGTTATCTGGAATTTTTGATAAAGATTTCGCAATCTGAGTGCATAATCCAGATACAGTTAAAACTACGTTAGAACTTCGAATCATATTTAATGAGTCTATAGAGGCATTCAAAGTTTCTACAGGAATGTGATTTCTCCCTCCATATGCGTTTTGAATCGCATAAATTAATAGATCTATATCTTGCTTTTGCTGTGCTAAAGAAAGAGTTTCGGGTGACCTCAAAGTAAAGTTATCTTTAATGAGTAAATCGTCACTTGAAATACTATCGTGAACACAAAAAGTAGAACAACCAACTGATACGAATGATAATGTTGAGATTAAAAATCTTTTAAAATGCCTCACTTATCAATATTAACCTTGTTTCTACTTTTTCTTCAAGTTGATCATTGTAGGATCTGGGCTGAGGAATTAACGTCAGAACAAAATCTTTAAAGGCTGAAATGAATTGGATTTCTTGTAATGCTGGCCAAAGCTTTGGACATTGGCCAGAGTTTGGCGCAAACAGATAGCAAATGATCGCTGAGAAACTAGTGTTTTTAGCACACCAAAACTAAGCAATATTTAAAATTCTCAAATGAAATTAATGGGTTTAGACATAAAAAAATTTTTAAAAGTTCCGATACTAAATCAAAAATAGTGGTCAAAACTTTTGCCTTTTAAGAAATTCAAAATAAAACAAGCCTGAAGATTTCTATACAATTTTAGTATTCTATTTCTGGATTGAAAACTATATGCAAATATTAAACTAAAAGATGAAGATAATAGATCACCAAGCAGAAAAAAATCTGCAAAAAAATTTATTATTTGGCGGCAAGGATTTGTATCACAAGGTTAATTATTTTGATACAAGCATATTCAGTGGACTGTGAAATAAGAGCATCGGGTACTCGCCCGAAAGAGAGACGACAATCGGGGCAACGACAGAATCTAAATCGTTTAACAAAATTTTAACTTCACCAGTTAAACCGTTAATTTGTAACCATCATCATGGATCAACAAAGCTCGCTTTCCACTAGAATAATACCTTGATTCGTTTTCGAATATTGACTTTGAATTAATAAAGTTCACTTGAAATAATCGAAGTAAGATTTTTTGCTTCGATCAGAAGCGGATCGAGTTGAGTATTCACCTCTTTTAAAAAAACTTTGTAGTCATTTGAGAATTTTTCTGCATCTGCGCAGCTAATTGAATGGGCTTGATAGAAAGTTTTTCCAGCTGTCTCGGATTCATTGAGTTGTTTAAGTTTTTGTGCCGAGTTTGAAATATCACTTTGATCAGCATTAAAAAGTAATTGAGATAGGGCTTCAGTTTTACCAAGTTTTAAAATTTTATAAACTTTAATTTCAAGATATTCTGGCACTTTCGAAAATTCTTTGCCTTCTGGCGTAACAACGCATGAATTCGCTTTAACTTTAGAGTTGAATGAAGCTGAAATCGCTTTTTTCTTCCAATCTTTCCCTTTTAGAATAATAGCGGTCAGAAGAGGCGAAATTTTATCAGAACGAATTTTATATTCATTATTTACCCATGTTAGGCGACTTTGAGCTTTAGCTTTTAATTCCTCTAGAATTTGAGCAGCTTCTTTGCCTGACTTCTTGTCTTTATGAGACTCAGCTAGAACTTTTAACATAGTTGCGTAGGTTCTAGTATCTTCACTTGTTTGTGAGTTTAATTCATTCCCCTGAAGGTAAGAATATTCCTTTTTTATTCTTGAGAGCATTGACCGTCCTGGATCACAGCTTAAAAGCGTCAGACTTATCGAAATCAAAAGTAGGGTATTATAGTGTTTTTTCATTTTACTAAATTAGCAGCATTTTTCATATAATAAAGTGTTATGATACTGACACATAAAAAGTTCAAAATGTTCGAAGGAGTGATTTCTCAAGCATAATTATCGAAAGACTTAAATTCTTTAGATTTTAGTCAATCTATCCGAAAGGGTATAAGTAAACATAAGAGGTTACTATGAAACGAATTGTTTTAAAACTTTTACCGGGAATAATCTTTTCAGCTGCCTTTGTGATGATTTCCTTTTCAATTTATACAATAAATCTCTATTTTATAGGGTATCTTGTGTTGGTCTAATCTTGGGTATTCGCGCATATTAAAAGTATGCGCCATTTATGCGCCATATCTAAAGTGGCGCAAAGAGAGACTCGACCAATGTCGACGTTTCGGACCGTTTCAAGTCATTTGAATACATCTATTTCGACATCCTTCATTTCGCAAAATTTAGTACGATAGATTCAATCAAGCCGCAATTTCATTAAATGCCGTTGACGTTATTAACACTAGCTCAATAAAATCAAAGTATGGTGATCCCCATCTGATTGGCAGAAGTGGACATCCAAATTCTCTCGCTATTTTTTGGAAACTAAATAATTAAATGTCTAATTCAGATCGCAAATTACCAAAAAAACGTTCTAATAAATATCCTCCTGCTGGAGTTACACTTGAGATGATGATTCGTGCTCTTGTTGAAGAGTATGGTTGGACCGAGCTTGGTCAGAAGATTTATATTCGTTGTTTTAACGATAATCCAAGTCTGAAATCAAGTTTGATTTTTTTAAAACAAACTGAATGGGCAAGACTTCAAGTTGAGGATTTGTATTACTGGCGCTTTGGCGGCCGTCCAGCAAATTGGGTTGGCCCCAAACCTTGTGATGACGATTAATTCAGAGGGCAAAAATTAGGAACTGTGATTATAAATTTAATACTACCCAAGATGTTCATAGCTTTAACTCAAAAGCTTAAGGATAAAGACCTAATTTTATTGCTGAAATGCAAAGTTGTCTCTAAGATACCTCGATGACACCGCTTAAAGAACTCCTTAATTCATCGGCTTTAGAAGAAATTTCCAAATCTATCTTTATTCATGAACCTAATTTTGATCACAAACGATTTGTAAAAGAAACATCTCCACATTTAAAAAAATTGGAACTTAAGGGCCGCGTTAATTTTATTGCTGACCAATTAAGGATTTTTCTTCCTCAGGATTTAAAAAAAGCGATTCCTATTCTAACAGCGGCGGTCCAAGAAAAAAAAGGCCAGGCAAATTTATCCGGCTTTAAAGTTTGGCCACTGACTGAATTTATTTCGAAATATGGCCTGGATGAAGTTGAACTTTCAATGAAAGCCTTAAAACAAATGACTGTGGTCTTCACAGCCGAATTCGCTATTCGCTCTTTTTTGTTAAAAGACCCAAAAGCTATTTTAAAATATTTTGACCAGTGGGTTAAAGATCCCAACGAACATGTCCGGCGCTTAGTCAGCGAAGGTTTGCGCCCCTTATTACCTTGGGGACAACGTTTACCACTATTTGTTCAAGATCCTAAAATCACGTGGTCTTACTTAGAAGCTCTAAAAAATGATCCCTCTGAATATGTGCGAAAATCAGTTGCTAATCACATCAACGACCATTCTAAGAATCATCCAGAATTTATCACGACATTTTTATTAAAATGGAAAAAATCAGATCCTAAAAATGAAGATCTAGATAAACTTATTCGACATGCAAGCCGCACACTGATCAAAAAAAATCATTTAAAGGCATTTGCACTTCATGGGGTTAATTTAGAAAAAATTGATGTGCAATCCATCACATTTTCTAAAGCACACATTAAATTAGGAGATTCATTAGAAATTTCCGTTAAGTTAAGAAATCCACACAATAAATCGATTAAATTAATTTTAGATCATGATGTGCATCTGTTAAAAGCAAATGGGTCTCATAATGTAAAATGTTTTAAAGGCAAAAAGATTGAAATTAAAAGTAAGGAAATACTGATAGTGCCCTTAAAAGTTAAAATAGCTGCGGTCACGACGCGAACTTATTATTCAGGAACTCATTATTGGTCTTTGAAAATCAATGGCCAAAATTACAAAAAGCACTCATTCAAATTAAAAGTCTAACTTACTAAAACCCTGGCCAGCATGAGTTTTAGTAAGTTATTCAGGAATTAATTAATCTTTCTTACGGATTAATTTATCTAAAGAGTATTTTCCAGCTCCGTGAAATACAAATAACAAACTAGCAAAGAAATACACAAAAGCTAATTCTTTCACTTTAAATGGATCTGAACCATGCACGACTAAACCCGCAACACCCATTGTAAAACCTAAGAATAAAGCAGCTGGTCTTGTAAATAATCCTACTGCAATCAAAAGCCCACCAACAAATTCACTTAAAGCGGCACACCAAGCAAAGACAATTGGTAATGGAAAACCTATTGCGATAACGGCTTCAACCATTTGATCAGAAGGTGGCATTTTACCTAAGCCATGCGCAAAAGCCATTGATAACCCAACAAAAAGTCTAAACAGCAATAATCCTAGATCAGAATTATAAATAATTTTTTTCATTCTTCCTCGCTTCGTAGTAAGTGGTTAAGTTGTCCTAGTAAGATAAATAGAGAAATTCTAATTGTCTCTATTTTTGTTACAATTATAACATGGTCCGGGTTTCAGACTACATAAAAACCAATAACTGCTCATTTTGAAAGTTTAATGATCAGACTTAGATTGATGGAATGCGATCGCGAGTGATTTTTACGATATGAGTATGACCTGCATCTAAACTAGATTCGACTTCAATACCTATAATGTTCTCGTCGCAATTTAAAAATATTTTAATTTTCACTTTTTTCGCCGGTACAAATTGAGCAAGGAAAAAACTCCGCTTATTCAAACGGAGTTTGGCGTAACTAAATTTTTCAACAATATAGGGGTTATTTCCAATTACAAAAACCATTGGAGTAGGGATTTTTAACAGAACCAACTTTGTAAGCTCTAAAGTATAAGCCTATTCCAGATTTTTCGTTACGAGTTTCATCTACTCCAAAAAATTCAAACACTTCTTGTGATCCTTAAAAGAAGTCTCGATCGAAGTGCACCCGATTGTAAAAATTAAAATTAGAAAATTAAATGAAATGAAAAACTTCATATAATCACCCCTTTAGTACGATTTTAGTTTAATTCAAAATGAGGGGGTTGATCGATTCCATTTTTAATCAAACTATTTCAATCTATATAAATTCAATAATTTAAAATTTACTTTGATCTCAAAAAATGAGATACCCATCCTATGGACGAACAAAGATTTATTGATATTGAAACTAAACTCTTGCATCAGGAAGTTATCATAGAAGACCTTCATCAGGTTTTGTATAAACAGCAAGAAATGATCGATTTTTTACAAAAAAAAATTAAATTGTTAGATGAGCAATTTCAAAACAATAATGAAATTCGCGCTGCTGGTGAAAAACCTCCCCACTACTAGAAGAATGGCTATGGGGATGCTGTAGATCAGCGTGAATTATAGATTTAGTCTAATACAACATATTCAATCTTAAAAAAACAAAGTGCTCGAGTTTTTATTTATGGATAAAATATCGTTGTTAAATCGATAGAGCTAATTGCCTTTGCGACGCCCCCACGAAGGACCAACATTCGAGTTATTTTCGTTGCGTTGTTTTTTGGGCTGAAACTGATTAAATGAACTCGTGATAGAGCCAGATTTTTGGGCTTCGACTTTACGTTTGTTGGCTTCTGCTAATAGGTTTGATTTAGCTGGTGTTTTTTTCATGACTGAAGAATAAACTTAAAACTCCGTTTAAGGAACAAAGTTTATTCACAAATGCTCATTTTAATCTAAATTCGGTAATTTTTTACATGAGACTTTATAGATATTTGTTGTTCAAATGATTATCTAAAATACTCAACCTATGGCCTTATCTCATGCTGCTGCAGAAAAAATTAGGTTAATGCTTCCAGGAATTATCGAAGAGCTTCATAAAATAGCGGGACCTTCTGAAAGCGAAACTGTACGCTGTATTAACCTTGATTGGTTTGAGTATTAGACTAATGACAGCGTGTTTCGAAATCTCAAATATAATGATTTAACTCCGCTTGCGCAAAGTTAAATAAACAGAAAGTGCACCGATTAAAATGGCTGAACCTGATGCTGCTAGTACACCTAATTTGGCCACTGGAACGAGATCATTTGTCAGTGCCAGTTTTCCAATAAACAATGACATTGTAAATCCTATAGCTGCTAAATTACCAAGTGCAAAAATATGTATCCAGTTTAAGTCTTGTGGAATTTTGGCGAGTTTGAACTTACAACTTAAAAAACTAAATAAAAATATACCAATAGGCTTACCAAATATTAATCCAAAAAAAATACCTTTAAATAATCCTGTTGAAGTCACTTCAGATAACAAATTTATATTGATTTCTACGCCCGCATTAGCCAAAGCGAATATAGGCATAATGAAAAAGCTTACAGGAACGTGCAAAATCTTGATCAAATGTGCCGCTGGTTCTAATAGCTTTTTATCTTCATCTTTAAAATGAATCGGAGTTAATAATCCCAAAATAACCCCGGCAATTGTTGCATGCACACCTGAATACAGTATTCCCGCCCATAATACTAAAGCAAAAGGCGCGTAAGCAAAATAGCTTGTCATTTTTATTTTTTTCATGATTTGCACCATGACAATTGCAAATACACCAATTAACAACCCGATCCATTTCAATTGGGATGTGTAAAATAATGCAATGACAACAATAGCCCCTAAATCATCAACAATAGCTACTGCCAGTAACAAAACTTTAAGAGCAAGAGGAACTCGTTTTCCAAATAAACTTAACACCCCCAAAGCAAAAGCAATATCTGTCGCCATGGGTATGCCCCAGCCTTTTGCCTCGGGTAATTGCTGATTAAAAGTAAAATAAATCAACGCCGGAACAATCATACCCCCAAGAGCTGCTGCAATTGGTAAAGATGCTTTTTTAACTGTATTGAGTTCGCCTTGCACAATTTCTTTTTTAATTTCTAGACCCACTAAAAAAAAGAAAATAGCCATTAAACCATCATTGATCCAATGTCCAATTGATAGACCTAAAATATTGTACTCTAGTACGAAAAAGTAATCTGCGGCTAAACTTGAATTAGCTAAAAACAACGCTAAGGCAGTTGCTAATCCTAAAACTATACTCGATGAAGATTCAATATGAATAAATTTAACAAGCGATTCTTTAATTTTCGATAACATAGGGCTCCCTTTAGAAACGACCCTATTTCTTAATTACTATGCCTGTATAACAAATTGTACAGGGCACACCCAAATCGTAAATATACTTGATGGATCTAAACATAATATTAACTTCACGTCAATGTATCAACTAAAATAAAATACCTAATTGCAATTTCAATAAAGTTAGTCGAGGAAAATAGGAAATTATTTTCGTTGCTTGATCAACATCATCTTTGTCTTGCTGATTGCTAGCATAGTCCAAAAAAGCAGACTGTTTACGTGCAATATAGACTGGCTGAGCCCACGAAATCCAATCTATACCAAATGTCACATCATGATCAAAAGACCAACGATGACCAATAGCAAAGTTAACCCCTAAAGATTGAATCTTTACAAGATCTATTGAAGGATAGCTTCCACCTGATAACTTATTTAAAAGTTTATCACCGAGCTGCAATGAGAAATCAAAATAACTGAAACCATAGCTTAAGTTAAAGTTTCGGTTTCCAAAATACGATCGACCTATAATTGAGTATCTTTCATCAGTCATTTTACCGAGATCCTCAACAATAAATGGAACTGAAACACTTCCTCTTAAATACTCAAATTCCCAAGTTTGATCTACATTTTGAATATTGCTTAAAGTAAATCCGTACTTACTTGGAATTAGCAAATCAATAGGTGAGTAATTTACTAGCACTTGATAGTTATTTTGATTTCGGCGATTTCTAGATTCTGAAAAGGTGTTCGTGATTTCTTCAACTGTGTTCTGCAAAAATCGCCCTGATTGTTGTAAATAATTATTATCAGACTGTGAATTTGTATTTTTCTGCAACTCTTCTATCATAGGTTCATCTACAATTTTAGATTTTTTTTCATGAGCTATCTCTTCGGCACCCGCGGATTTAGCCACAATTATCAACATCGCTACAAAATGATTCGCTATCAATTTTTGCAAAACAAAAACTCCTTTTTAAAAATTAACCCTTGTTGTTTGAATGATCTTTAATTTTATTGATTACTTGATCTTCAATTTTTTGAATATTTTGTGAATTCTGTAAAGACAACGCTTTTTTAAGACCTGCACTTAACAGTTTAAGCTGTTTTGCGTATTTTCCACAATGATGACACATCATCAAATGAAACTTGATTTCAATTTTTTGCATCCAACTTATTTGATCTTCTGAGCTTATTTTTTTTACAACGGTTTTACAATTTAACATATATCCCTACCGGCTTTTTTGATCAATACATTCACGCAACTGATTTTTAGCACGAAACAACAAGACGCCAAGATGTGTCGCTGTTATTTCTAAAACTCGACAAATTTCTTCTGTTATTTCTTCTTCAATTTCTTTGAGCACAAAAGCCATTCGTTGATTTATTGGTAAATAATCTAAACATTTCCCAATTATTGATAAAGTCTGAGTGTTTTCAAAAAATTTATCCGGACTCACTGGCGAGTGATTTAAAATCCAATGACCATTTTCATCAAAATGCGCATCAAGAACAGATTCGATATTCTCTGTTGCATCAGCTTTTTTTAATTGTTTTCTAAGCTCGGAAGCTTTGTTATAAAGTATCCCAAATAAAAACGTTCTAATTGTTGATCGTCCTTCAAAGACATGAATAATATCAAAAAAAGTCATCCATACACTTTGTGTAAGATCTTCTGATTCGCTTATAGAAAAACCCATACCCAAACATGCTTTATATAAATGCTCGGTGTGTTGTCGCACAATAGCTTCTAATGCATTATGATCTTTAAGACGCAATAGTTCTAAAAATTCTTTATTTTCATTCACACCACCAATACTTAAACATAATGATGTGACTTGCAAGTTGCATTTTTTTGGCAACGTTTATTAATCAGCTGATCTAGTGATATTCGTGGAGCACCATGAATAAGTAAGCCCAACAATAACACAATGTACAAAAACTCTGATAAACCCAATAGAGATGATAAATCGACAATCTCATCTGCTTTGGCGGTGACCAGTGCGACAACCATGATTGTGATTAGCGGTAAACTTGCTAACCTTGTAATAAGCCCAACTAAAATCATAACACCCGCAATAAGTTCTGCGCCTGCAACAAGCGGGGCTTGAAAATGCGAAAATGGAATACTTAATGATTCAAAATAATGAATCACCTGATCTATATTTTTAAATTTACCATATCCGGATTCTATGAAAACAAATCCAATTACAAATCGCGCTACAATCGACGGTAACGAATGAATGATTATTTTATACATAAGATTCTCCTTCAATAGGCTTACTGCAGTAAATGATTTCGCTTTGAATAAGTTTTTGTAATTCTTGAATTATAAAGTTAAAATTAAAATTAGACTCTGTCGAAAATTTAACTAAGTCATCAATACTTCGTTTTGATTCAAGATAAAAAAGCAATGCTAATAAATCTGGACTAATTTCGATCATGTGCTTAATTTCTTGATTCTGACGATACACTATCAATCCTGATAAACCGATTTGCTTTATGAATGTTGACGGCTTAAGTTGAACCAAAAAATGATCTACTTGCTGGATCTCCGTCACACTTAATTGATCTTTAGGTTCTTGCACATGCATTGACAATATTTCATACCAATCTAAATAAACTAAAGACAAAAGTTCAGGATTTTTTTGTTCAACATAATTTAAAAACAACTCACTGTACTCTGCTAAATTTGGATATTTTGAGGGGGTACTTTTAATAAATGTGTCGACTAAATTATCGAAAAGCTCAACATGCAATGCTTGCTCGATTCTCGGAAAATCATCTCGCAAAGATTCTTTTAGCCGAATCGTATAAGCATCTTGGTAAATATGCAGTCTTTGTTTAATATTTATTGGTGATTTTTCAACAATGACATGAACTAAATCTTGCGGCAGAGACCGACTCTGCACAGACATCTGAATTAAATTTTGAATTTCACGTAGTTTGTAAAATTTGTTCACGAATATGTCCTAACTTTTTGATCTCGATTTCAAGTTCAGTCCAATCGGGTATATTTCCATCACGCTCAATCATAACACTTTGTAAACCCATATTTTGAACGCACCATTGATATAAATCCCAAACATCTTCACAAATTGGAGCATCATGTGTATCAATTAAATACCCGTCTTTTTGGCTATGACCCGCTAAGTGTATTTGGCCAATGCGTTGTGATGGAATTTTTTTAAGATATTCAAAGCTATCAAAGTTATGGTTTATCGAACTGACATAGACATTATTTACATCTAACAACAAACCACAATCAGCTTTATTTAACAATTCAACAACAAATTCACTTTCAGTCATTTCTGAAACTTTATACTCTAAATAACTCGAGGGATTTTCTACTAAAATTTGCCGTCCTAAAAAATCTTGAACATATTTAATTTTATCAGCGATGATATTTAAGGCTTCAGTTGTATACGGTAAAGGAAAAAGATCGTGCATATTCAGACCATTAACACCAGTCCATGATAAATGATCTGAAACAATACTTGGTTGAATTAAATCTTGTAAATTTTTAAGCCTGCGCAAATAATTTTTATCAATTGAGTCCACTGATCCAAGATTCATTGAAACACCATGCAACGAGACAGGGTAATCTTCACGTATTTTTAAAAGTGTTTCGATAGATTGTCCATATCCATACTGAGTCCATTCCATGAAATTTTCTGAAATGACCTCGACCCATTGAACACTTCGTGGTGGTTCAATTAAAAACTGTTGATGATGAGGCGGTCTTAACCCCACCCCAACACCTAGATCCTGAATCAGTGGATTCATAAATCGTCCTATTTTTGCTCTTCTGATTTTTCTTTAGCTTCGCCGCAACCATTTTTGCATGAATTCTTATCTGACTTTTTTTTCTTTTTCTTAGCGTCCTCTTGCCCTTTGCAACTGTTTTTTTCACCTTTGCAACTGTTTTTTTCAGCCTTCATCTGATCTGCAGATTGCCCAGTTTGTGATTGCTCTGCTTTAACCGCTTGTGAAGCGATAAGACCAGTAACCAATGCTGATGTAAAAAGTGCTGATAGTTTTTGATTCATTTTTTTCTCCTTTTAGCTAAGGCTATAATTAACCTCAACAATAAGTGGCGCGAACCTTCGAATTATTACACTTATTTTAAAAAAAATTATTTCTAGTGTTTTCAAGTACTTAGGCGCGCCACGATGGTCCAATTTACTTCAATTCTGAATTAACTTCTGGCTGAGTTAAATGATTAATATAATTTGAAAGTGTCTTGATCGAAACAATGAGCATCACTTCCAAAATATTCTGTTTGGTAAAACCCGCACTTATAAACTTATTTTGATCTGCCAAAGATAAACGTCCGCGCTCTTTAACGGCTAAGCGAACAAATTCAACTAGAGCCTTATCTTTTAAATTCGTAATCTCATTTCCTTCAGATAGTGCGAGCAATGTGTCTAAATTTGCACCTTTCATTTTACCGATTGCTTTATGCGCTTTAATACAGAATTCACATTTATTTTCGACACTGACGGCCATCAATGCAACTTGCTGATCAGAAACTGAAAAACTCGTCTTTGAGACAAGCTCATTCAGCTGCAAATAAGCTTCGATCGTCGTTGGCGCTTCGGCCATGTGTTCAAACATTGTTGGAATAAATCCAAATGCGGCCTTAATTCCTGTTAAAAGCGGTCGACTTGCAGCTGGTGCTGATTCGATTGTGTGTTTTGTAAATAATCCCATTTTATTCTCCTGTGTTATTGTTATTGAGCTGCCTCAATAATTGTTTTAGTAACTTTATTTGCATGAGTAATATGTGGACCATGACCACTATCAACAGAGATAATTTTTGATTTAGCCCGTTCAGCCATGAATTTTTGTACTTTAGGAAGAAGAGCTTTGTCCTTTTGAGTCAATAGATACCAAGATTTAATTTGTAACCATGCTGGTTTCCCCATCGGTTCAGCAAAAATTGAACCTGATATCGGACGTTGAGATGCCGCTATAACCAAAGCATCATGGCTTGAGACTTCGTTTATTAAAATCTCTTTATACTTTTCATTTTTAATATAGACAGAACCAGTATCATCTGGCTGTAACGCCTCGTTAATAGGAGCTGGTTCAAATTTATTAATCAATTGACCTAACTGCTCAGTTTCATCTGGTGCAAAAGCTGTAATATAAACTAATGATTTTACATTCGATTTTCCGTAAGCAGCTTGGGTAATGACAGCACCACCATAAGAATGCCCTACAAGAACGACCTGCTTTTCTTTAGCAATCACTTTCTGAGTATTATCTACATCCTCTTTAAGGTTTTTCAGGTTATTTTGTAATGCGATAACCTTATAACCTTTTTTAATTAATTGGGATGTAACCTTGTTCCAAGATGATCCATCTTCAAACGCACCATGAACTAGCACTACTGTTGGCAGCTCAGTCGCATAAGTTAATGCAGACATTAGTAGAATGTTTATAAATATCATAGTTTTTTTCACAGCAAACTCCTTTTTTGTTAATTGCTTTTAAAAACTATGATATAGTATTGTAAATGTACTTATAATGCTTTAAATAGCATTTTTTATCCTTTAAAGGACAATATGGATGCTTTATCTAAAATTTTAAACTTGCTTAATCTGGATGTTGACATCTATCACAATGCTAAAATTTGTGGTAACTGGCAAATTAATGAAAAACAGTTAGGACAAACTTGCTTTCATGTTGTAACATCAGATCGATGTCGACTAAACATCCCGCCAAAACTCACGACTGATCTTGTTTACGGAGATCTCATTATTTTCCCAAAAGAAATTAAACACAGCATGCAGCCGACAACTCGAGAGACCACGAAGCCAAAAATTTTTTCATTTAATAGTGAAAGTAAACTTAATAGCACTGGCTTGCTCTGTGCTGATATACGCTTTGCTCACCGTGGAAGTGAGTCGATTTTAAATATTTTACCTGAGTATATCATATTTCGATACTCAGAAATTAAAGGCTGGATGCAGCCCATTTTAGAACTTATTATTTACGAAAATATGAAACAAAATTCTTTAGGACAGAAAGCAAAATTAAATAAACTCGCTGAGTTAATTTTTTTAAACGCCCTTGGCGACTATATTTCCATTCCTCAAAAAAAAGGGCATTTTATGAATATTCTGTCTGATTCAAATCTTTATCCTATCGTTTCTGCAATAATTGATAAACCCGAATTTAATTGGGATTTAGAATCAATGGCGGCGTGTGGTCATATCTCCAGATCATCACTCGTACAAAAATTTAAAAAAATTGGAAATACAACTCCGATGCAATTTTTATCTTGGTGGCGACTCCAAAAATCTTGGGCTCTTTTAAGTTCTGGAGTAAATGTTGATCAAGCTAGTTACTCAGTTGGTTATCAGTCTTTATCTGCATTTAATAAAGCTTTTAAAGATTTTTTTGGCCAAACTCCCGGATCAGTTAAAAAAAAGTAATTATTAATTTATAAGATAATCTACAGCTGCAAATAAGAAGATCGCATGAGCTTTGCAGCGATAGGATTTTCTAGTTTTCTTTGTGCCGAAATTAACCAAATTTCTTCAAACACATCTGGCAGACGACCTAATTTTATCAAGTTGACTTCTTTAGCACCCGAAACTTCAGAAAATGGTGCTAGTCCCACCCCATGTTCCGAAAGTAATTTTTGCAAACTAGAATCTTGCGTCTCTGCTACAGGTAAAGCTCGAATTGAATTTAATTTAAAGAAATGATTTAAATCGTGACGAAGCTTGCTATGCATTGTTGGCAACACAAAAGGTTTGCCATCAAGCGATTTCGGAAAATTCTTACCAATCGATGCAAATTTTTTGGCTCCGTAAACTGACACTGGTAATTTTGCAATTGATTTTGAATACACTTTAGCCTCTTCCAGATCTTGTGCCGGATAATTCGAAACAATCAAATCGATTTTGTGCGCTCGCAACTCTCTAAATAATTCATTTCCCTTACCTTCAAGTATCGATATTGCACAGGGCGCAATTTTATAAGCTGCCATAACTAAAGCTAAAATGACATTCTTAGGAACGCTATCTAAGGCCCCTATTTGTAAATGTGGTTGGTTATCAGGTGTGTTATCTTTAAGAACTTCGAGCATCTCATCGCCCAATCGAAATATTTCATTGGCGTAATCAAGCGCGGCCTTTCCAGCCTCAGTCAGAATCAATTTGCGATTTTTTCTTTCGAATAAAGGTTTACCTACCATATCCTCAAGCTGCTTCAACTGAGAACTTAACGTCGGCTGACCAATATGAAGTCTTTCAGCTGCTCTGGCAATACCCCCTTCAGTCGCGATGATTCGAAAATAGAATAAATGATGATAGTTTAACCACTGCGTGTTTATCCGCGTCATAATGTCCTCTTGCAAATAGTTTGTTTTAAGCGAACAATTAGTTATTATTTATCGTCTTTTAAAAAGTATCTGTCAAAGATAAGATTATATATTGTTGGAGGATATTTTATGGCATGGTTTAAACGCATAGGTCTTTTCTTGGCGGTCAATGCACTCGTAATGATTACAGTGTCATTTATCTTGAATTTACTTGGGGTCAATTCCTACATCACAGCTTATGGTTTAGATTATAAATCTCTCATGATTTTCTGCTTGGTTTGGGGTATGGGTGGAGCATTCATTTCATTGGCTTTGTCAAAAGTCATGGCCAAATGGATGATGGGTGTACAAATCATTGACCCCGAAACTCGCGATCCCGAAATGCGTGAGCTTGTTCAAATGGTTCATGAGCTTTCTCGAGCTGCAAATTTATCTAAAATGCCAGAAGTTGGTATTTACGAATCACCAGAGGTCAATGCCTTTGCAACTGGACCTACAAAGTCAAACTCTCTAGTTGCCGTTTCAACCGGACTGCTTCGCCGTATGAATACTAATGAAGTAAAAGGTGTCATCGGCCACGAAGTCGCTCATATCGCAAATGGTGATATGGTCACAATGACTTTAATCCAAGGCATCGTAAATGCTTTTGTCATGTTTTTAGCTCGAGCAATTGCATTTGCGCTGACAATGACAAAAGGTCAAGATAGTGAAGAGCGCCAAGGACCTCCATTATCATTCTACATTGTTCAATTCGTTTTAGAAATTGTCTTTATGATTTTAGGATCAATTGTTGTTGCATGGTTTTCACGTTATCGTGAATACCGCGCTGATGCAGAAGGTGCAAAACTTGCGGGTCGTGATAAAATGATTCAAGCGCTTGAAGGATTACAGCGTACAATTGATCAGATCGACACATCTGCGCAGCCCAATGTGCAAAGTTTTAAAATTTCTAGCAGACCAGGTCGTTTTTTAAACCTATTTTCAACACATCCACCACTTGAAGAACGCATTAAAAGATTAAGAAGTTAATAATGAAAAAAATTGAAAGTCTTTTCGAAAGTATTATTTTTTCAAGTCGCTGGATTCAAGCCCCAATTTACGGCGGTCTCATTGTTGGATCGATACTTTATACTTATAAATTTCTAGTTGAGCTTATTCACTTAAGCTCAACTGTGACAACGATATCAGAAGAACTTTTGATGCTCGGTATTCTTACACTTGTTGATATTTCAATGGTATTAAACTTACTTGTTATGGTTATCATTGGCGGTTATGCAACTTTCGTTAGCCGAATCCATTTAGATCAGCACGAAGATCGCCCGGATTGGCTACAAAAAATCGATGCCGGAACTCTCAAAGTTAAACTTGCTGGAGCTTTAGTGGGAATTTCAGGTATCCATCTTCTTAAGTCATTTATAAATATCAACAATAAAGATTTTGAACAAGTCAAGTGGCAGATCATTATTCATGTTGTCTTTTTATTCTCAACATTAATGCTAGCCTATACAGAAAAAGTACTCCATTCTTCACACAGTAAACATTAATATTTAACCATTAAATTAAACTCATTACGCAACAATAAAGGTACAGTATGGATTTCATTTCACAAGTTTCAATCGCACCATCTTGGCTTTGGATTTCTTTTTCAGTCGGTATTATCATTTTATTGATGATAGATCTCAGCTTATTTGGCAAAAGCATGCACAAGTTTTCTCGCAAAACAGCTCTCATCGAAAGTGGTATTTGGGTTAGCGTTGCGCTTTTATTTAATTTGTGGTTTGGATTAACCTATGGGAAAGATCTAGGTCTCGAATTTCTGACTGGTTACTTAGTTGAGAAAAGCTTAAGCGTTGATAATCTTTTTGTTATTTTATTAATATTTAGCTCGTTTCGCATTCCTGAACAATATCAGCATCGAGTGTTGTTCTACGGTGTGCTCGGAGCAATCATTCTCAGAGCATTCTTTATCATATTAGGCGCTCAACTGCTGCATATGTTCCACTGGATACTCTATGTGTTTGGCGCTATTCTAGTTATAACTGCCATCAAATTTCTTCGTGAAACTGATGACAAAATTGAGGTCAAAGAAAATTGGTCTATTCGATTAATTAAACGATTTATACCAACAACTGCAACAATACACGGAAATAATTTTTTTATTAAAGAAAATGGCATTTCAAAAGCCACACCGCTTTTCTTAGCGTTAATTGTCATCGAAGTTACAGACCTGATCTTTGCAGTTGATTCTATTCCAGCAGTCTTTGCTGTCACACAAGATGCATTTGTCGCCTTTGCTTCAAATATTCTGGCAATTCTTGGTTTACGTGCACTTTATTTTGTATTAGCTGACTGGGTTAGTAAACTGAGATATTTAAAACCGGGACTTGCGGCCGTACTAGGCTTCATCGGTGTTAAGATGTTGATTATGGACTTTTTTAAAATACCAAGTTGGGTCTCAGTTCTTGTGATTTTATCAATATTAATTACAGCAGCACTAAGTTCATGGTACGTCGCTAAACTTGAAGAAAAAAGAGTAAAGTAACAAAATAAAAATAAGACAGATAAAATACTTATTTAGATCGGATAGTTTTGCTTATGATGATCGAAAAATTACAACGTAAAATTCAGAACTTTGTAAAATCTATCCAAAAATATACTGATCGCTTTTGGTATGCTCCACTCATAGGACTTTTAGCGGCATTAGATAATCTCATTATTATTATTCCTAATGATGGCATTTTAATTTCAAGTTCAATGCTAAAACCTAAACATTGGTTTTTATTTTCACTCAGTGTCGCTATTGGATCTACGATTGGAGCAATAGCTCTGGCTGCATTAGTTGAATACCAAGGATTGCCATGGATACTTGATATTTATCCAGGTATAAACGAAACTAAATCTTGGTCTTTATCAGTTCAGTTTTTTGAGCAATACGGACTATTTCTCGTATTTGCCGTGGCCATTACGCCATTTATGCAACAACCCGCTGTTATATTAGCAAGTTTAGCAAATACATCATTAATACATCTCGCGGCAGTTATTTTCATAGGTCGATTTATTAAATTCTTAATTATGGCCTATATAGGATCGCATGCTCCACGTCTATTAAGTAAATTGTGGGGCCTTAAAGATGAACTCAAAGACGCTGGTGTGAACTTAAAGCCAGATCAGTAGTTGTTGCTGCAGATTTTTAATCTTAAACACGATCAATCAAACATATAAATGCCTTGTTTCTCAAAAGCGAAAAACAAGGCCTCGAAAAAAACTAATCTACTTTAAATTGATTTCGATAGGCTTACCTTTATATTCAACACTTTTCTGCAATGATCCAGCTAAAACAGTTACATCCAAATCTTTTAAATTTTTAAATACGCTGAAATCAATTTTAATTTTTGTATCTACAACACTTTTCTTACAAACAACATTGTAATGAGCTTGCCAATCAGAATGTTTTACAATCTCTGTTTCACCTTTTTCAGGAATTTGCCCAATAACATCTGGTGTAATTATACATTCTGCACCTTGATCAAACTGCACAAATTGTTGAATAGAGTTATTGAATTGTTCTGTAACAGTTTTCAGTTTCTGAAGGTCTTTGTCTTTTTTAGGCTTATATTCAAACCCTAAGACACTTTGAGCCGCTGTTTTAAATTCAATACGTCCATTTAAATTATCAAATGCGATCGATAACTCACCTCCACCATGAACATGGGCTGCATGATGATGTTTGTGGTGTTTATGCTCTCCGGCAGCAAATACATTTTGTGCGATTAATGCTAGTAAAATAATTATTTTTGTGTTCATAAAATTCCTTTTTTTTAATTTCTAAGTTGCTATTACAACGTCTGATTTATATTTTTATGGTCATTTTTAAGTATTAAATTATGATGTATACATGCTTGTTCTTGGTGGTTTTTTTCGAGGCTCAAGATATGGCTGAAGGTATCGTAATTCAACGACATACACGAATGGATAGTCTAATCTTAAATTAAAATCAGCTAATCCTATCTCTAAAGTGAAATCAAAACTCAATTTTTCAGATAAATGTTTGCCCTCGCGACAATTATGCCCATCAGAATTACTATCGACAATTTGATCAATATTATTTTGAGAATTAACAGCAATGAAATGGAAGTGCAATAACTCATCACAATGCCTATGACTATCCATCAAAAAACTTGCTTTGATCGAGTTCACTGCAAAGATTAACAAAAGTAAATAGCTAATATTGCGATTATTTTTTTGCACGTTAAGATGTTAATCGCTCTCATTTCGATCAGTCAATAACTGATCGAGCACATCTATAGACAGCCTCATTTAAGCACTTTGTTGATCTCTCTCACCCGTCAGCTCTAGCTCAAAACAAGTTCCTAATTCACTTTTCGATAGTTCAACGAGAGTAATTTTACCATCCATCATTTCTAAGTATTTTTTAACGATAGGCAAGCCCAAGCCTGTTCCCTTCTCTCCGGAAGTGCCCAATCTTGTTGTTTGCTGATCTAACTCGAAAATTTTATTTCGCAAATCATCAGGAATACCAACGCCATAATCGCGAATTTGCACAGCAACTTTGTTATTATCCACTCTTACAATAATATCGATTACTGAATTTTCTGGTGAAAATTTAATTGCATTAGTCAGAAGATTCATTAAAACTTGGTTTTTCAACCAAGAAGCTTCTCCGCGAATAAAAATATTTGAGCATTGGTTAGAATCATAACTGATTTTTATATTTTTCATTGCAAGCTTTTCTTCGAGTAAATTGACAACTTCACTCAATAAACTATCTAATCGAATTGAAACAAAGTTAACACTTATTTTCCCTAATTTTGCACTATGAAAATTACGTACAGTTGTCAAAATTTCATCTATGGAGTTCATTGCTCGTACTAACTTTGGATATCTCTCATACAGATACTTTGCTTGCGAATCTGGTTCTTTATGTTTTTTCAATCCAGTCATACAATTGAAAATAATCTGCATTGGATTACTAATATCATGAACTAAAATATTCAATAGAGCTTGATTTTCCTGCGCCATCTTATCGATCTCTTTATACTTATATTCTAAAATAGTATTTGTTTCAGACAGTTTTTGATTTGCAACCTGCCATTGATCAGTTCTCGATATGACCATGTCTTCAAGTTGAGACTCGCGTTCTGTATCGATTTTTTTAATAACATATAAGGGTATAAAAATAGAATATATAAAGTAAAATGTGATGGCTATAGCAAATCCAAAAATAGCAAGGTCTTCTCTAGGTCTCATATAAGGATAATCTAATACATGAAATGAATTCGTTATTAAAAGTAGCGCATAACCAACATCTAATCGTGTACGGTTTGGTGATCTTAAAATTAGATAGGAAAAATAAAATAAAGCACATGAAATAAATAACACACCAGGTATTGCACTAATTGAATATGAAAATTTCATCGCAAATAGCACTAAACTCAATGCCAAACTTAGACTTGCTAAAAATGTAATATGTTTCCAACTAATTTTAAGACCTAGCAAGTGTCTTGAAATCTCAAAGAGGTAATAAAAACACAAAAAATGCGCCAAAAAAAACAATGAGAAATGTATAGCATTTAGCTCACTAAAAACACCTTGCGCTACGAAAGAAACACATCCACAAATCCAAAATAAGAAAAAATTTTTTAAAACTTTTTCGCGAAACGAATACCACAACAGTCCGGCGTACACCGAACTAATGGCTAAAATTCCCCCAAGAATATAAACTAAAACTTGTATTGTACTCATTGCAGCAGTCTACTTATCGGCATAAAGAGTCTATTTTTTAATCTAATTTAGGCATTTTTTGCAGAAAATTAACACATCTTGACAATGATTTAAATTAAAAATAGTTGATTAATCAATTTTTTAATTACTAGACTAAGGTCATGCATCTAAATGAGACACACAACCATTTGAGACTTTATGTAACAAATATCAGCCAGTCAAACACATGGACGAATGAAGAGTTCAACATAGCTAATCAACAATATGAATATTGGAAATGTATCTGGAACGCTCAATTCAAAAAAAAATCCCCAGAGTTTGTATTAAGTAGTGATAATTTCATGAGGCAAAAAGAAATTTACTCTTTACATGTTAATGATAAAATTATTGCACTTATTGCTGCGGATATTTTCGACTTAAACCATGTATTTACAAGAGACCATTCTTACTTTAGTGAAATTCCTGAAGATGTTTTTCAAACCTTGAAAGAGAAAAAAGCACTGAGATGTTTCACCATAAATCAACTTCTTGTATCACAAAAATGGTACGGAGATGCTCGAGTTGTTGACATTATGGCTGGATTAATTCTTCATCGCCTGTATACTTCTTTTTTGAAATGGGCAATTTGCTATACTCGCAATATTGGCAAAATAAATACACTTGGTTTAAGGTGGACAGGACAATCAATTAAATCTGACTTTTTAGTTCATAACGAACCTTCCGACTTTGTTCTCTTTAACAAAGACAGTTATCTATCTGCAGAAATACAACTTGAAAAAAAAATTGTTACAAATTTGTGGGATGAATACTTTTCAAAGCCTTCTCAAATACTTAAATTAAATACAGAATTTGGATGGAATTTCAATAATTACAAACAAATCATGACAAAAGGAGAATTAAATGAACCCAACACTTACACCGAAAACAGTCTATAATGAAATGCTTGTTGCGATTGACCGGATTGCACATGATTGCGAAAAGTTTGCTTGGCACGATGAACAGACTTATGCGAATTGGTTAGCGCAAAGCTATTACTATGTTTCTTGGACAACAAGACAACTAGCACTTGCATCAGCCAGAACTAAACCTGGAACTGAAGATACACTTCATTGGAGATTTATCGAAGAGGCTAAGGAAGAAAAAAAACATGAGTTGCTTGCATTAAAAGATTTAAAAGCACTGGGCTATGAACTCAGTATGTTTCCTGAACTTCCTCACACTGCATTTTTTTATCAATCTCTGAGCTATATGATTGAAAATGAACACCCAATAGCTATTTTAGGATTTTCACTAACTTTAGAAGGTTTCGCTGCAAAAAAAGCTCATCTTTCTTACCCAAAAGTTCTTAGTTCACACGGACAAGAAGCTTCGACTTTTATGAGATTGCACTGTGAAGTTGATGTTGAACATTTCAGTCAAGCATTACCTCATCTTGAAAGCTGCCCTACACATTTATTACCGATTATTTCTCGTGGCATACAGCTATGTACTGCTATTTACTGCGGTATTTTAAATGATATCACTCTAGATCAAGCAATTCGCAATCAAACGCATTCGATTCAAACTGAAACATCTATTTAATTTATTTATCGGGCTCAAATATATTGAGCCCGATAAATATGATTTTTTTTCGTAAAACTTTTTGTCACTAACTTTAATCACCCGTATTTTACTTTTCTAAATTGTAGAACTTGTAGACTCCGCTGTCCTATCTCGATAAAAATACAATTTTCCCAAGCTATTTAAAAAAAATAATTTCAAAATATAAAACAAGTTGTCTAAGCGACAAGGAGTTCATAATGTCTTTTTCAAGAAAAATGATCACGTTAGTTGGATTTTCAGTTCTTCTGTGTTGTAACATTTCTCAAGCAGAAACAACTGTCAGCATCATGCCATCATTAATTATTATACCAGATGACAATGGATGTACCTTTAATGGACAACCATTACAAGATGGGGAATCGATCACGGCCTATCAAAACTCAACAGTTGCTTTTGGTAATCAATGTATTTCCGAAACTCGCACTTGCAAAAGCGCATCACTCAGTGGCAGCTATCAATTTGCATCGTGTGCTGTGGATCAACCGGCTAGTTGTCTTTTTAACGGTCAAACTATTTCGCATGGACAGACGATCAATGCGTTTATTTCCAGCTCGGTTTCATTCGGCAGCCTTTGTCAATCAGAACAACGCACATGTCTAAACGGTGTACTTTCTGGGTCTGCTGCATATGCATCCTGCGCTGTCGATCAAGCAGCGAGCTGTCTTTTCAATGGCCAAACGATAGCCCATGGTCAAGCGGTTAAAGCTTTTCAAAATTCAAGTGTAGTTTACGGTCAATCTTGCATTTCTCAAGACAGATTATGTGACAATGGTGTACTTACAGGTGCTTATCAATTCGGTTCATGCTCTGTTGATCAACCTGCAAGTTGTCTTTTCAACGGCCAAACAATAGCTCATGGTCAATCTGTAAATGCTTTTGCCACTAGTACTGTTGGCTACGATTCGTCTTGTCAACCAGAACAACGTACTTGTCAAAATGGAATATTATCTGGTTCTGCAAACTATGCTTCGTGCGCAGTCGATCAACCTGCAAGTTGTCTTTTCAACGGCCAAACAATAGCCCATGGTCAAGTTGTTACAGGCTTTCTATCTAGCACTGTACCATATGGTTCATCTTGCCAATCAGAACAACGTACTTGTCAAAATGGAATATTATCTGGTTCCGCAAACTATGCTTCGTGCGCAGTCGATCAACCTGCAAGTTGTCTTTTCAACGGCCAAACAATAGCCCATGGTCAAGTTGTTACAGGCTTTCTATCTAGCACTGTACCATATGGTTCATCTTGCCAATCAGAACAACGTACTTGTCAAAATGGAATATTATCTGGTTCATATGCACAAAGTTCATGTTCTGTTCAGAATCCGCCACCAAACCCAACACCAAAAAATTGTTCAATTAATGGGGTAACAGTTCCTAGTGGACAATCCATCAAATTATTTATTTCACCTACAGTTCCTTACGGATCTACTTGTTCATTCGAAGAAAGATTATGTACAGACGGTGTACTTTCAGGCTCTGCGACTTATAAAAGTTGCAATGTACAACCTAAGCCACCAGTCACAGAACCACCTCCAAAAGACAAATGTGATAAACATATTAAACACAGAGATCATCATGATCATGGTAAACACTTAGGTGAAATTAAACACGGACACATTCGTAAAGACAACAAAGGTAAAAATCACGATGATGATTGTGTAAAAAACAACAACCCTCCACCGAAAAAACCTTGTGATAAAGACAAAGAAAAGCACAAGCCATGCGATAGCGATAGGGATAAAAATCACGACAAAAAGCCTTGTGATAAAAGTAAAAAAATAACATTTAAAAAACCGTGTAGCAAAAAAGAAGATCGTGCTAAAAACAAACCTTGCGATAAAAAGAATGTAGGTTCCCTCAAATCAAAAATAGAAAATTTAATTAAAAAAACTTAATTTTTCAAAATATTTACACCTACACTACAAAGACTCAGAGTTTTCAAACTCCGAGTCTTTGTCATTTAATTTCAACCAAAAACCATATACGATTGAAATAATAATTATAGTTAACGACATTTTCACAGAGTTAAAATAAAACTGTCTAATTGAGTGTTCTGTCCACCCCGCAGAAACTAATCGATTTAAATCTCCATTCGTGTCACTAGCACCATCTGAACTTAATGCCGAACCAAAAGGTAAAGACTGCTTAAATATTGCAATTCTGTACCACATTTTCAATGTTGCCGTATAACCTAACAGCACATAGCCAGCCAGAACATATTTCCAGAAGCTCCATTTTGGAATAATTTCAATATCCAAAAAAAATAAACTTAAAATAATAGTTGGAAATAGAATTTCTCCGATTAATCCACCTGCTGAAATATATTGATGTAATTTAATAACAGGTAAAAAGAATGTCATTTTCAAATTTATAAATAGTATGAAGAGCCCAACAAAAAATAAAAATAATTTTTCATTTTGATAAAATCGATATAAAAAATAAACTTGGACTAAAATTAATATTAGTGCAAAAATGTAAATTCGATTATAGCTAAACCACATTGTAAAACCCATCACACCAATAGGTAAAGCTGGTATACCGCCTAAATTTGCAACGATTGCATGTCCCATTTCGTGCATTTGCACAATAGTCATCATTCCTAATAAGTGTGTTAAAAATGTACTATGTAAAACAAGGCTCAGCACACTGACCAATAGAGCAAATTTTAATTCATTCCATTTTTTAAACTCTTCAAGAATTTCAAATAATCTCATAAGTAATGGCATCCTTAAAGTCACAGCATAATTATTAGAAATCAGAATTGGTTCAAAAGCTCAGTAAACTTTAAACGAGCGTTATTCAAATTTGATTTCCATTCGGTATCAACATTTTGATTAGACAAATCTGTTATGTATTTAATTGAGTGTAATGGGATTTTATAACTTTGACATACTTTAGCAAGAGCATAACACTCCATATCTACAATATTAAACAAATTGTGCTTATCTCTTGATAGCGTCTCAATATAATCTGCAGAACCGCACACGACTTGCGGTAATTTGGTGATTGAATTTAGTTTTAATTCTTTATTCAAGTGAGCAAGTACAGGATGTCTTTGCACAACAGAGGAAACTTCAACAAGGCTTCCAATAGGATAATCTATACTTCCAGCCGTACCTAAATTAACTACTCGATCAGGTCGCATGCGCTCAATAAACTTAGTTAACGATATTGAGGCATTAATTAAACCAACCCCAGTATAGAATATATTAAATCCACTTTTTTCTAACAATTGTTCAGATTCAATTTGAAGAGCCATAACGACAGCCACTCTATCAGATGCAAAACTTTTAAATGTATTAATCTCTTGAATACTCATCGACATACTAAATTTGCTGTTTCAAAGCGTTGTGCGCAATAATATCATCAACGACACTGCGCACTCTAGATTTTTGACTATCTTGTATACGTCCAAATTCCATTCCGAAAATATGTGACCCATTAGGCTTTTTTAGTTTGAAACGAACCTTCGCATCACAAACAACCTCTGATCTCTTATTAACTTTAAATTGTATGCGAATAATGTCGCCTTTTTCAACAGGTAGAGTTAATTGCGGTATTTCAAATCTTATTCCTGAATAAGAAATATCAATCACAACTGCATCATTTTTTATTTTTTGCTGTATCGACCAGATAGCCGCAAGTTGCGGCCAACCGTCAGGTATGTTGTGTCTTTCTTCTTTTCTTCGCTTTAATTGAATAATTTTGGCCTTATCAGAAAAACACAGTTGCTCATCTAACGCTTCAATTGGGGTTTTAATAAAAAAAACTTCCGTACCAATAAAAAACTTTATTGATACACTGTCATTGATAGTTTTAAGTTTTTCTTCAAAAGGGGTTTCAATATAAACTTTGTGATTTTCAGATTTTTTTATTTTCGCTGTGTATGTCTGAGGATCATGATCAATTTTAATAATCAAATCTGAGAAACTATCGATACATTTTTGCATTGCAATTAATGCATCGTTTTCTTCAAGCTCAACAAGAAATTCTGCTGAATTAGACATGCAGTTATTATCTCGCTTTTATAAACAAAAACAACAAAAAGAAAATACACGCAAGACTGCGATATAAACTCATAATTTAAATATGTTTGTCTATACTGATTGAGTCATCACATTAACCAGACTTTAGGATATGTCAGAGCTTATGAATGAGTGTAAGCCGGTATTTGAACAATTTTTTTCAAGACTTGATCCAAATAATGATCTAACCATCGTCGCTTAAAAACAGGCAATGTCTGTCGACATATATACCCCATATGCCCGCCATATTTCAAAAATGTTCGATGCGTAAGTTCATTCCATTGGGCTTTCATATAATCATCAAATACAATGAATGGATCATCTTCACTTGTTAATACAAAAGTCGGCACACTAATATGAGTCAGATAATCGAAAGTACTACACGTTTTGTAGTAGTCTTGATCATCAATAAATCCAGATTTTTGTGAAGTATAAAGTTTATCAATAAGTTGAGTTGATCCCCAGAGTGGTAGCTTCATTTTAGGATCTTGTTCTTTAATCATTTTTTTCAACATGAAATAAAAACGTAAATCGTAAAATTTAGAAAATCCTTTTTGCAACCTTGCAGATGCATGATTCAGTTTAATCGGAGCATTCACAACAATACCAAAATCTGGCAAATGCTGACCAAATCTCTTTGTTAACAAGTTCAATAAAACACTACCGCTTAAAGAAAAACCGATAAAAATTTGCTTCTTGTTTGGATAGTTTTGGCGCAGATATTCACTGATCGCGGAAGCGTCTTCTCCTCGACCAGAATGATATGGCCTTCTTGCGCTTCCACGAGTATGACCAACACCTCGATGTTCAACAAGTGCTACACTGTGTCCCAGTCGATTTGCCAACACAGCCGTGCGATGCATATAATCTGAATCTGCTGTTCCACCTAAACCGTGAAAAATGACAACTATATAGTCACTTGTGTTCAAATGAAACCGAAAACTCATCTGATCACCATCAGATAAAGTAATTGATTGTACACTGACTTTTTGGTTAAAAACCGGAGATTTAATAAAATGCCCAAGCAAAGTCTGAGTATGAGCCGTTTCAAATTTAAAATACGGTTCAAATGCTAATAAATTTAAATCTAAATCTAAAATTTTCACAAGTCGCTACATTTACCATATTTTTAATCTGTCCGCTTCACTTAAGTATAATTTATTCGAAGACTGACATGCAAAGGCTTCATGAAAACCACTTTGATGTTTAACCTGCTCATTGATTCGAGCAAACCCTAAGCTGTGAGGATCAGTTTTAAGAAGCATTTCTTTCATTTTATCTCTTGTAACTCCACACCACAAACGACCATAAGCAATAAAAAATTTCTTTTTATCCTCTAAACGACCAGAGTTGTTTGGAAAAGCAGCTTTGTAGGCGAAAGTTAATCCAACAAGATCTGCGACATTTTCTCCGAGCGTTAAAGAACCATTGTGGCCGATTTTATTAAATTGTTCGATCATTTTCTGACTACGCTCTTTAAATTTTTTAATATCTTCTTCAGTCATCCATTGTTTTAGTTTGCCATCAGAATCAAATTTCGACCCTTCATCATCGATAGCATGCCCAAGCTCATGTGCAACAACAGCACCCACTGCTCCCAAATTCTCAATGACGTCTCCTTCTGGAACGAAAAATGGATACTGTAATATACCAATTGGCATGACAAATTTATTTGCTTCAGGCGAGTAATAAGCATTAACAGTTAATGGCCCCATACCCCAAGCTTCGTGATTAACGCCTTCACGAATACGCTCCATAGATCTTTTATGTGATAATAACGCTAATTTTTTACCGTTCTCATATGGCTTCGAAGAAGAATATTTTTGAATAGGTTTAAAATCCCACTCTTTATCAGATTGGGGTTGTATAAGTTGTAATTTGGCCTTACTAATTTTTGCCAAAGCTCCTTGTTTACTCTGCTCAGATAACCAATTATTTTCTTTAATTCCTGTGATTATTGATTGTCTAACTTTTTCAGCAACGGTTAACATTTTCTCGCTTGGAAAATTAGGAAACAACCGTGGTAACATTTCTAAATCAAGTTCGCGGTTAAAGGCAGACATAACAGACATAGTGCATCGCTCTTGGCGGTCGGGGCGTTTGGGTGCTCCACCCAAATATTTAAAACTGAAAGCTAAACGTTTTTTGAATAATTCAGGATACGCGTCGTCCATGAATCCACGAGCACTTCTAAACATGTAAATATCTTTCAAGACTTGTAGATTCTCTTCTTTTTGCAATTCGCGATTAGCAAAAGCTATGCTCTCAGGAATGAAAATACGAACAAGTGTCTTTTCTGGAATATTTGCTTTAAAAAAGTTTTCGAGACCGATATTAGAAGTTTGTTTAAAAAAATCTTCACGACTGACATATCTTGGCTGCGTCCATCTTTGTCGAAACTCAGCAGGAAAAGGATAAGTTTCTTTAAAACGTTTTTCAAAATCTACGATGGCTAGGGCCCTTTGACGAAATGTTTCACGTTTTCCGTCAGGATATATAGTCATAAAAAAATCAGTCATCAATTCAGCATAAGCATCAGTTAGCTCTTTATTATCGTAATAACTATGCTCCGGCAGAAACATCAAGTTAATATCAAATGTTATATCGTAAATATTCGGGTTATCTATATTTGCCGATAGTTCATAGTTAATAAATGACCATTTCTCATTCATCATGTTTTGTTTATTAAATTCGATAAAATCTCTTAAAGATTTAATTGATTCGAGATCAAGTTTCAAATTCTGAACGAGAGTTTTTTCTTCTTTAGCAGCTTCTTTTTCATTCATACAAGCTTTATAGTAATCTTTCATTTGCAATGAACGCTCGCTTAATTTTTTTTCTTTATCTATATTTTTAAAAAAGCTTTTCTTTTTCTCTAAAAGTCTTTCAGCTGAGTCTTCGAATGCAAAGTGATGGGAACTTCGATCTTCACGTAATTGAAAAGAGTTTTCAACGTTCGAACAAACGTACTGGTGAAAATCATCACATGGATTGACTTCGCTTTTCAGTGTATAGTTTCTTTTTTCAGGAATTTTTGAAGTTTTTTTAACATTTTCTTGGCTGTGTTGTGTTTTAGCTGCATACGCAAATGGTATAACAGTCAGCGCCGATGCTACTGTACAAATTCCAATAATTGATGCTTTAGTCATTTTTTGAACCTTCCTTGATTACAAATTAAATGATTTTAAATATATAACATGAACTTTCAAGTTCATGGTCTAGTTAATCATGTTTATTTTGTCAGTAATTACCTCTTGCGTGAAGCTTTTTTTCCACATCGTGACAGAACTAAACTTTAGATTCATAATACTTTTATTAATTAGCGGAGGCCTATCACTATGTCAGTTCCATTTATCGATTTAAAATCACAATATCTCGCTCTAAAAAATAACATCGACTCTAGAATACAAAAGGTCTTAGACAGCGGGGCCTATATTAATGGACCTGAAGTTGCTGAACTCGAACAAAAGTTAGCTATTCACACCGGAGCAAAACATTGCTTAGCTGTTGCCAGCGGCACAGATGCGCTTTTAATTCCTATGATGGCCCTAGGCATTGGTCCTGGTGATGAAGTCATTACAACAGCTTTTTCTTTTATAGCAACGGCAGAAACAATAGTTCTATCGGGTGCGACTCCGATCTACGTTGATATTGACCCTAAAACTTTCAATATAGATCCCAAAAAAATAGAAGCTGCAATTACATCAAAAACAAAAGCAATCATGCCGGTTTCGCTTTACGGTCAAGTTGCTGATTTAGACGAAATTAATGCTATAGCAAAAAAACATAACTTATTTGTCATAGAGGACACAGCTCAATCTTATGGCGCAAAATACAAAGATAAAAAAAGTGGTGCATTGACGACTGCAGCAGGTACATCTTTCTATCCAGCAAAACCACTTGGTTGTTATGGTGACGGCGGAGCTATTTTCACAAACGATGATAAGCTCCATATTGCAATGAAAGAAATTCGCGAACATGGCTCTGAGAAAAGATATTACCACACAAGATTGGGTGTTAATGGTCGCTTAGATACAATACAGTGTGCTATATTGTTAGCAAAGCTTGAACGCTATGATTGGGAAGTTGAACAACGCAATAAAATTGCACATTTTTTCACTTCATCTTTTGCTGGTCTCGAAAAATTCGACTCTCAATTTTCAACTCCTCATATAAAAGCAGGCAACACAAGCGTATGGGCTCAGTACACAGTCACTGTCACTAAACGCGACGTGTTTCAAAAGAAAATGCAGGAACTTGGCGTACCTACGACCGTACACTACCCAATGACTATGGCTGATCAACCATGGTACTCCCAGCATACACCTCAAAGACACGACATAACGCATTCTCGCTGGGCAGCACAACATGTGATCAGTTTACCTATGTTTCCTGATATGAATCAGGAAACTCAGCAAAAAGTTGTTGAAGCCGTTAAAACAGCAGTTGAATTCTCGGCGAAATCTTAGGACAATCTCGGCTAAGTTTAAACAATTATCACGACCGAAGAAGGATCCCCATGAGCGAATTTAAACAAGAATTTCTACCACTGCAAAAAACAGTTGAACTTCAATCTAAATTTGGAAATATCACATGGGGAGATCGCAAAAGTTTTGTTTTGTTTGCAGGCCCAGACATTATCGAAGATGATGCTATGGTTATTGAAACAGCCCAGGAAATTAAACGCGTCACGCAAGCATTAGGTATACCTTGGATTTTAAAATGTTCATTTGATAAAGCCAACCGCCAAAGTATTAAGAGTTTTCGCGGACCTGGAATGAATCAAGCATTGAAATCACTTGAGAAAATTAAAGTAGCCGTGGGATGTAATTTTTTAACGGATGTTCACGAAACAATACAGGTTGAAGAAACTGCTCAATATGCAGAAGTTTTACAAATACCAGCTTTCCTATCACGCCAAACAGATTTACTAGTTGCGGCAGCAAAAACAAATCGTGTTATCCATATTAAAAAAGGACAATTTCTAGCTCCTTGGGACATGAAGGCTATAACCCAAAAAGCAGTTCAGTCAGGAAACGATAAACTACTTCTTTGTGAAAGAGGCACTACATTTGGTTATAATCGTTTGATTAATGACATGACTGGTTTAGTTGAAATGCGTCGGTTGGGCTATCCTGTCATAATGGACTGTACTCACTCAACTCAACTACCTGGCGCCACGGGCGAATCAAGTGGGGGACGTGGTGATATGGTTTGGCCATTAGCGCGTGCAGCAATGGCTGTCGGTGTCGATGGTATTTTTGTTGAAACTCATCCGAATCCTGAAAAAGCACTTTGCGATGGGCCGACGTCACTTCCTTTGCGAAATCTCGAAAGTGTTCTTAAGAATTTAAAAAATATTTTCAACACGCACCTATTATAAATTTTTGATCAATGTTGATGTTAAAGAAATATTCACGAATTATTATTTCAGTTATTTTACTAGCTTTAGTTTTAAAGTTTGGTTTGATAGACATCAAACAGTTTTCAGATACGCTTAAAAATCCCTTAATACTCGTTGTTGGTTTAGCAGCATTCAGTTTACAAATATGCGTCTTCGCTTGGCGTTGGAAGTCTCTAGTCAATCTCGAAGAAAGTCGATATCCTCTTACTCACGCAATACGAGAAACCTTGATTGGTAGTTTTTTTAATTTTTTTATCCCTAGTGGAGTCGGCGGAGACGTTGTAAAAGCTCTGAGTTTGTCTGAAAAATACCATGTACCCAAAAAATCAAGCTTTGCTCTCATTACTGTTGATCGCGTTCTAGGTTTATTCGCACTCATTTTATTTTCAACAGTATTTTTATTTATAGAATTTTTTAAAGGCTTGCCTGAAAATATGCTTAAATTATTTAATATATCTCTTTTATTACTAATTTTAGCATGCTGTGGATTACTATTTTTGTACCACTCTAAAAAAATATTTCCCAAGATAAAAACAAAAATCAAAATTAACATGCTCATAAAACTCATCCAAATGGCTGAACAAATTCAGTTAAATATTGAAAAAATACTTAAGAGTAGTTTTTTCCTTAAAATCATTGGTATCAGTTTTATATCTCAGTGCTTATCAATTGGATTTCTTTACTTCGTTAATTATGAGCTTAACCAAACTACAGTTTCAATTTTTGTCTTTTTACCTCTAGCCTGTTTTGCTTTTATGGCTTCAGCAATACCTTTAACTCCGGCAGGTATTGGAGTTGGTCAGGCAGCATTCTTTTTTATTTTCTCGATGATAAACCCTCCAACTGCGACAGCAGTTTCAACTGCTATTAGCTTGATGCAGTTTTTCAACTTAATATTAAGTTTACCAGGCGGATACTTCTTTGCCCGCTCAAAAGAAAACGCTTCGACTCATAGCTTAAATTCATAATTGACTCTTAGTATTTCACACGGACTTAGACAACTAACTTGCTCTTTACATAGAGTTTCTTTAACCTATTAAATAAGATAGTACTTACTAAATTATTCAGTGAAAAAATCAGGAGAGGTTTAGTCTATGACATTATTATTGAATCAACTTTTTAAATTTGTAACTTTACTACATTCTGAAAATGGAACGAAGCAAATTTCCTGGGGCCTCACTTTAGGGGCATTCTTAGGTTTTTCACCTTTTTTTAGCCTACAAACTTTATTAATTTTGATGATTTTATTTTTTTTCAAAGTACAGTTTGGCGCTGCTTTCTTATCGGCATTTGTCTTTAAATTTATAGCCTTTCTTGCTGATCCCTTAGCAGATAGCTTAGGTCGAATAACTCTCGAATCTGATTTGCTGCGCCCAATCTGGACAACACTCTACAATCTACCTATTTTACCTTACACTCGATTTAACAATTCTATCGTTATGGGAAGCTTTATTTTTGTTTTAATCATAAGCCCCTTACTTTATTTTATATTTTTAAAGCTTATCACTCAGTATAGAGAAAAAGTTGTACAAAAATTTGAAGAGTCAAAATTCTGGAAAGCATTTAAAGCTTCAAAATTTTATCTTCTTTACAGCAAGTATCAAGAAATCACGGAATAAAATGACATCGAATTTCAATTAAAGTCCTGTTTTTACTCTTTTCAAATTTAACTTAGATTAATTATTTAGCGAGAAACATTATGACTGACGAAAATAAAAACATACAAAGTGATAAAACAAAAAATAATAAGACTTATAAAGGTGGTCTCATTCGCTGGTCAGCTGTTGTACCTTTTGGCATCTTTGTTTTAGTCATGGGACTATTTTTTACACTTTTTTTTGATAGCATGATCAAGTCGGCGTTAGAGTGGACGGGCTATAAAGCAACAGGTGCTGAAGTTAATATAGCAAGTTTCAAATCATCTTTTTTAAATGGAAATGTTTCCATAAGTGGCATTCAGATGACTGATGCTGAAAATCCAGAATACAACACAATAGAAATTGGCTCTATTCGCTTTGATGTTAACTGGAACGCTTTACTTAAACTTAAATTTGTCGTTGAAGAAATGGCTGCTGAAAATATTCAGCTTATGTCAAAAAGAAGTCGTCGTGGAAAAGTAGCACCACCCGAACCACCGAAAAATAACGATGAACCAAGTTTAATCTCAAAATTACAAGATCAAGCACTTGATAAAATCAAAGATAAAAACAAAGATAATCTACTTGGTGACGTTAGCTCATTTCTTCAAACTGGTGATTTTAAAGAACAACTCAAAAGCATTGAGTCTCAGATGCTATCAAAACAAATGGCTGATGATTTAAAAAACAAATGGCAATCAAAACAAATTGAGTGGGATAACAAAATTAAAGAATTACCTAAAGAGTCTGATTTCAAAATCATTAAGACAAAATTTGATACCATCAAAGTTAAAGACTTTAAAAATCCTCAGGAGTTAGAATCTGCCATTAAGCAAATAAATGAACTGAAAAAAGATGTTGATGACAAAATAAAAAGCATCGATCAAACAAAAAAATTTTTTACAAATGATTTAGAAAGTTTAAAAAAAGACTACGAACAACTTGATAAACAAGTCAAAGAAGATATTGCAAAAATCAAAGAACGAATGAAAATACCAAAAATAAGTGCAGATCAAATTGCAAAATCAATGTTCATGGATTACCTCTCCCCCTACATCAGTAAGTTAAATAGAATAAATGAACTTGCTAAAAAATATTTGCCAGCAAAATACTCGACCATACTAGCTGAAAAAACAGATCCTAGTAAAATTATGTCTGGAAAAAAAACTATCAAATCAACTCATGCTCAAGAATCTGATGCAATCGTGCCGCACCCTCGAGACGTCGGAACAACTTATGAATTTCCAATAGCTCAAGGTTATCCGCTATTCTGGATTCAAAAAATTAAAGTGAGCACCAAAGCTAATGAACAAATTAATTATGGTAATATTAATGGTCAAATCTTAAATATCGTATCAAATCAGAAGCAAATTGGAAAACCAACGGTGCTTAACATTCAAGGCGACATCAAACCACAAAATATATCTGGCTTAAAAATTGATGCTACATTGAATAATTTAGGAAATGATCCAGAGGCTAATATCAAATTAATTATAGCAAGTCTGAAGTTGAATAGCATCGATCTTATTAAAAGTGATAGCGGAACAATTTCAATACCTACACCCGATCTATCTGTAGATGTTAAAGCTGAAACAGTGGGTTTTAAAAATTATATTATCGACATCAATAATAATTTTAATGATGTCAAATTCGATGTACTGGCCCAAGAAAAAAATCTTAACGAGATCTTAAAATCTAGCTTCAGTCAAATAAACAGCTTTAGTTTAAACGCAAAAGCAGAAGGCGCTCTAAATGAGCTTAATTTAAAAATCAATTCATCTCTTGGCGAAAAACTTGAAAAAGCTCTAAGCAACTCTGTACAACAAAAAATAGATGAATTAAATAAACAAATTCAAGATAAAATTGACTCTGTTATTACTCTGCAAAAACTTGAACTACAAAAGCAAATTAACTCTTTAACTAAGGGCTATTTAGGCGATGCAACAAATGCGGAATTGAAGCTGAACTCACAAAAAGCAATAGCTGATGAAAAAATTAATCAAGCTAAAAAGGACGCTGAGAATAAAGCTAAAAAGCAAATCCAGCAAGAAGGTCAAAAAGCACTAGATGATCTCAAAAAGAAATTTGGCTTTTAATATTAAAAGTATTGAGTATTAGGATTTATTGAATAACTCTAATACTCATCTGCACTAGAAACTATCGTCGCTTCCAATCGACAACTGTTAAAAATTTTTCAATAGAACTATTTTTAATAAAAAACGTAGATGGTACGCGATCAATATCAAAAGTTTTCTGAATAAGACCATCTTTATCCATCAGTAAAAGATACTGACTGTTTTTCAACTCTGGAAAACTTTTTAAAAACTTATTTAATGATTCAGTGTCATAATCAAGTGAAACAAAAATTATAGATAACTTTTTTCCATCGATGTCTGATTTTCGACGTTTAAGATATTCAAGCAAATCCGGAATTTCGTTAATGCAGGGATCACACCATGACGCCCAAAAGTGAACAATCAACTCATTATCTGAAGACAGCACAACAAAGTCCTCAAACTTAACATTATTCTGCTTATTAAAACTAATGCCGTCCGAATTAACAAGTTCATTGGAATATTTGATTAAGTTATTCAAAACTAAGTCTTTACTGACTTCAACAGATTTGACAATTTCAGATTTCTTTGAATAGTAAAAATAATTTTTAATAGAAAATATCGAAGCAACCAAAACAACTGCCAAAATGAAAAATATAATAAAAATTCTCATTTTCATAAAAATCCTTTCATTTTAAATAAAAAAAAACCCCGGTTTTATCCGGGGTTTTTTTCACTTCAATAAAAACTACTTCTGCGCAAAGTTGTAGGATCTTGATTTTGCTTGGATCTTACGAACAACTTTTTTAGCCTTAGCTTTAGCTACTGAAGCAACTTTCTTAGTTTTGCTTTCAGTTTTTTTAGCTGCTTTATCTTCTTTTTTATCAGATTTAGCTGCTTTTACTTTTACTTTTGCTTTAAAGTCAAAGTCAACAAACTCAAGAAACGCCATTTCAGCCGCATCACCTGGTCTTCTTCCGATTTTAATAACGCGAGTGTATCCACCTGCGCGCTCTTTAAAACGAGGAGAAATATCTTTTACGATTGATAGTGCTGCTTCTTGATTAGCTAATCTAGAAATTAATAATCGAGTTGCATTTAAATCACCTTTTTTACCAAGAGTGATTGCTTTTTCGATATGTCTTTTAACTTCTTTTGCTTTTGCAACAGTTGTTTTAATACGGCCATGCTCAACTAGAGAATTCATTAATCCTCTTAATAAAGCCTTACGTGGACCTGATTTTCTACTAAAATGTTTAACTAAACGACGGTGTGATGCCATTTTATAATCCTTTTACTTACTTAACAGATTAAGATTCTCTTTTAACTGGCGGAATATTTGGATCCCAACCTGGAGGTGGCCATCCATCAATTTTCATTCCTAAACCAAGACCCATTTCAACTAAAATTTCTTTGATCTCATTCAGCGATTTGCGACCAAAGTTTTTAGTTTTAAGCATCTCAGCTTCAGATCTGACAACTAGCTCACCAATATATCTAATATTGGCATTTTTCAAGCAGTTAGCAGATCTAACACTCAACTCAAGATCATCAACTGATCTAAATAAGTTTTCATTAAGAGTTGAATTACCCATAGATTTGATTTCATCACTTGGTTCAAGAGACTCGTCAAATGTTAAGAAAATCTGTAACTGTTCTTTTAATATTTTTGACGCTAATGATACAGACTCATCAGGTTTAATCGAACCATCAGTCCAAACTTCTAAAGCCAAAGAATCATAATCTGTTCTTTGACCTACGCGAGCATTTGACACTGCATAGTTTACTTTTCTGATTGGAGAATGAAGAGCATCGACAGCAATATAACCTACAGGTAATTGCTCAGATCTATTTTCTACTGGAGAATAACCTCTTCCATAAGAAACGATCAATTCAGCATTAAAGTTAGCATTGTTACCAAGAGTTGCAATATGCTGATGAGGATTCAAAACTTCGATTTTATCGTTTGTTATGATATCAGCAGCTGTAACAACTCCAGGACCTTTTTTACTTATTCTCAACGTGAATGTCTCTGCAGAGTGCTGACGAAAACGAACTTGTTTCAAGTTCAAAATTACATCAGAAACATCTTCAAGAACGTCCGGCATAGTTGAAAACTCATGTAAGACTCCATCTAGTTTGACCGCAGTTACTGCAGATCCCATCATAGAGCTCAAAAGAATTCTTCTTAAAGAATTCCCAAGAGTGACACCAAAACCTCTTTCTAGAGGCTTAACGATGAATTTTGCATACTCAGAAGTTTGAGTATCTCGCTCAATTTCGAAGCCTTTTGGTTTGATTAACTCTCTCCAGAATTTAAAATAATGTTCTTGCATTACAACACTCCTAACTATCGTGAGTAGTACTCAACGATCATGCTTTCTTCTACTGGTATAGAAATCTCATCTCTAGATGGTACATCTTTTACTGTACCTTTGAAAGCAGAATGATCAGCTTCTAGCCAGCTTGGAATTGTTCTACGCGCTACGGCTTGAATTCCAGCAAGAACTTTATTTACCTCTTTACTTTTTTGAGACACCTCAACAACATCGCCTTTTTTAACAATGTAGCTAGGGATATTTACACGTTTACCATTAACAACAAAGTGATTGTGCGATATCAACTGACGAGCCTCTCTTCTTGAGCTGGCAAAACCAAGTGTATACACAACATTATCCAATCTCAACTCTAAGTACTTCAACAATTCAGTACCTGTAATTTCTTTTGATTGATCAGCATTATAGAAATACTTTCTAAATTGTTTCTCAGATAATCCGTAATATCTTTTTGCTTTTTGTTTTTCTCTTAGCTGCAATGCATACTCAGAGAATTTCAATCTAGATTGACCATGTTGTCCTGGAGGATACGGTCTTCTTTCGAATGAACATTTATCAGAGAAACATCTGTCACCTTTTAAGAAAAGCTTAGTATTTTCTCTTCTGCATAGTTTACAAACAGAACTATTAACACAACTCATAAATTCCCCTATTAAATTCTTCTTCTTTTCGGTGGACGGCATCCATTATGAGGAACCGGTGTAACATCTTTTAGAGACAATATTCTAATGCCAGTACCTGCCAATGCACGAATCGCTGGCTCGCGACCTGCACCAGGACCAGTTAAGAAAACCTCAACTGTTTTCATACCACTTTCCATCGCCTTTTTAGCAGCATCTTCAGTAGTGACCTGAGCCGCAAAAGGAGTTCCTTTTCTAGAACCTTTAAAGCCCATATGACCAGCAGAAGACCATGAAACAGTGTCCCCAGATGGATCAGTAAACGTAACAATTACATTACCGAAACCGGCGTTAATATGACATTGTCCTTGAACAACATTTTTCTTAACTTTCTTTTTAGTAACTTTTTTTTCAGTATTATTATTTGGAGTAGCCATTATTTCACCTTACCTATACTGCTTTTTTCTTGTTAGCTACAGTTTTCTTAGGACCTTTACGTGTTCTAGCATTAGAACGAGTATTCTGTCCTCTGACTGGTAGAGATTTTCTGTGTCTTGTACCACGATAGCAGTTTACATCTGTCAAGCGCTTAATCGCCATACTAATATCACGACGTAAATCACCTTCCACTTTAAAATTGGCTTCGATCAATGCACGAACCTGTGCAATTTGTTCGTCCGTTAAAGCGTCAGTTCTCTGCTCAGCAGGAATTCCGACAGTTGAGCATATTTGCTTCGCTCTAGGTCTTCCAATTCCAAAGATATAAGTAAGAGCAATTTCTACTCTTTTATTTCTAGGTAAGTCTATACCCATTAAACGTGCCATATATTAACCCTGCCTTTGCTTGTGTTTAGAGTTTTCACAGATCACTCTGACAACACCTTTACGTTTGATCACTTTGCATTTATTACAAATTTTTTTAACCGAAGGTCTAACTTTCATAGATTTCCTCACAAAAGGATTTTGTTATAATCATTAACTTTTTTTATGTCTAGTATAATTCTAGATTTTTAGTGATTTTTTGATCTCATTGAAAACTATATCTGGCTGTAGCTCACCATTGACTACAACTAAATCACCCGTCTCACGAAAATAATCAATCGTAGGACTTGTATTAGCTTCAAATTGTTTTAGCCGCTCTGATATCACATCTGCATGGTCATCTTTCCTATGCACTAATTCCCCACCGCACTTATCACATTTATCACCTTTTAATGAAGGTTTAGTATGAATATGGAAAATTTCTCCGCAATTTGCACAAGTTCTACGCCCAGTAAGACGATCAATCAAGATCTGAGGATTGATCTTAAAATAAATAACACTATCAATTTTTTGTCCGATAGACTCAAGCATTTTTCTTAAACTTTTTGCTTGTTCTACAGTTCTCGGAAAACCATCAAAAATAACAGATTTTCCAGAGTTATAAGCTATGAAACCTTGAACTAAATTTAAAATTAAATCATCCGGAACCAATTGCCCTTTATCCATAAATGAACTAGCTTTTAAACCTAAGTCTGTTTTTTGCTTGATTGCAGATCTAAGTAAGTCACCAGTACTCAATTGGACAAAGTTAAATTTTTCCGTCAGCTCTCTAGACTGAGTACCTTTACCAGATCCAGGAGCTCCTATAAACAGAATGTTCAAAACTGAACCCTCCGGCTACGTATTTTCGTACCCTTTAAGAAAGAGTCATATTTCTGAGAAAGTAAATGAGACTGAATTTGTTGAGATGTATCAATAGCAACTCCAACCAAAATCAATAAGCTAGTTCCACCAAACTGAAAAGGAATATTAAAACCTTTTACTAATAAGCCCGGCAAAATACAAATTACACACAAGTAAAAACAACCTAAAACGTTAATTCGATCCAGAACATATCTAATAAAATCAGCAGTACTTTTCCCTGCGCGAATACCAGGAACAAAAGCACCTGTTTTTTTCAAATTTTCAGAAACTTCATCCGCGTTAAAAACAATATCTGTGTAGAAAAAAGAAAAGAAAACAATGAGTAAAACGAAGAAAATGTTAAACACAACACCATTGGGATTAGTAGCATCACTAAGAGCTTTTAGCCATGCAATATCCGTAAATTGAGCAATGGTAGCAGGAAACATTAATAGAGAACTTGCAAATATTGGAGGAATGACGCCAGGAAAATTTATCTTGATTGGCAGATGACTTGTCGCCTGAGATGACATGGCACCATTAGAAATTTTCTGGCTATATTGTATAGAAATACGTCTCTGCGCCACTTCCATATAAATAACAGCAAAGATCACAGCCACCATAAAAGCTAAAAGTATCAAAGCGACAACAAAATTGATTTCTTTTGTCTTAATTAAATCGAAAAGGTGTTGTGCTGCCGATGGAATACTTGAAGCTATTCCCGTAAATATAATCATAGAGGATCCGTTACCGATTCCTCTTTCACTAATTTGATCACCAAGCCACATTACAAACGAGGTCCCAGCAACTAGTGTAATGATAGTAACAAACTTAAAATAATATATGCCAAGCATACCAGAGGTTATAAGCAATCTTCCATCCGGCAGAACCTGCGAAGATAACCATGAACTTATGCCGTAGCCTTGAATGACTGCTAACACTATTGTAGCATACTTTGTATACTGAGTTATTTTCTTTCTACCACTCTCTCCCTCTTTTTTTAAAGACTCAAGAAATGGTATTGCCGACGTTAATAGTTGGAAAATAATCGATGCCGAGATGTACGGCATAATACCTAATGCAAAAATAGAGAATTGCGACAAAGCACCACCGGTAAAAGTATTGAACAAACCAAAAATACCGCGATTTTGAGCACTGAAAAACTCAGAAACAGCGTTACCATCCACACCGGGAGTTGGTATATGTACACCAACTCTATATATCGCTAGACACATAAGAGTGAATAATATTTTTGACTTCAGGCTGCTCGTACTTTTGTTGTCGGATGTGCTTTGGCTCACTATTTAATTACCTCTACTTTACCACCAAGTTTTTCAATTGCTGCTTGGGCATTTTTACTGATGTAATTAACTTTTAAATTGATTACAGATTTCAATTCGCCTTTTGCAAGAACTTTAAACTTTGAATTTTTCTTTAACAATTTTGCTTTGTAAAGAACCGTAGCGTCAACATCACCCTTAAATTTATTTAAAGTTGATAAATTGATAACTTCATAATTGGCAGCAAATGCTGCATTAGTAAATCCAAATTTAGGTAAACGTCTAGAAAGTGGAGTTTGACCACCTTCAAAACCTCTTCTTACTTTACCACCAGTTCTAGCTAACTGACCTTTATGACCTTTACCTGAAGTTCCTCCAAGACCAGATCCGATACCACGACCTACTCTTTTACGATAATGAGTAGATCCTTCTTTAGGTTGTAATGACTTTAATAAACTCATGTTATCCCCGATTATTTAACAACTTTAATATCAATTAAATGTTGGATTTTAAATAGCTGACCACGATTTGCAGCATTATCAGCTAGTTCAACTGAACTATTGATCTTTTTAAGACCCAAACCAGTTACAGTTTTTCTTTGAGTTTCAGAACACGCTATTAAAGATTTTTTTAATGTAACTACAAACTTTTTAGCCATGATTACACCCCAGCTTTTTTAAGCTGTTTTAAACCATCTAAAGTGGCTCTTACAGCATTGTGTGGATTACGAGTACCAACACACTTAGTTAAAATATCTTTAACACCAACTGACTCAAGAACAGCACGAACAGCACCACCAGCAATAACGCCAGTACCTGCCGCAGCTGGTTTCATGATAACTTTGGCAGAACCAAACTTACCAATAACTTCATGAGGAATAGTACCGTCTTTTAGACTTACAGTAGAGCACGCTTTTTTTGCAGAGCGTGTAGCTTTTCCGATAGCCTCAGGAACCTCACCAGCTTTACCATTACCAAAGCCAACGCTTCCCAACTTATCGCCAACAACAACTAATGCTGCAAACGAAAATCTACGACCACCTTTAACAACTTTAGTAACACGGTTGATCGCTACTACTTTTTCTTCAAATTCATTTGTATTTAATTTTTCCACGATCACCCCAACTAGAAGTTTAATCCACCCTCACGGGCTCCATCTGCTAATGCCTGAACACGTCCATGGTAAATAAAACCATTGCGGTCAAAAACGACATTAGTAATTCCTTTTTTCTTAGCTTCTGCAGCCAACTGAATACCAATTTTTTTAGCAGAATCTTTGCTTCCATTTTTCATGTCAGCAGACAAAGAAGAAGACGACAATATAGTTGTCTGAGCTTCATCATTTATAATTTGCGCATAAATATGTTTAGCACTACGGTAAACACATAATCTTGGTCTTTCCGAAGTACCTTTAACCACTTTGCGAATTCTGATTTTCTTTTTAAGTCTATTTACAGTTTTCGCAGATGTATGTTTAGAATAATTTAGTTTCATATGTTACCCCTATTTACCAGCAGATTTACCGGCTTTTCGTCTAATTTGCTCGCCGACATATCTAACACCTTTACCTAAGTAAGGCTCTGGTGGTCTAAAAGATCTAATTTTAGCAGCAACTTGTCCAACTAACGCTTTATCAGCGCCTGTTACCGTAACAGTTGTTTGCTTATCTACCTTAATTTCAATTCCTTCTGGAATATCAAAAATAACAGGATGAGAAAAACCTAGAGATAATTCTAGTTTTTTTCCATTTACAGCACCTCTGTAACCAACTCCATGCATTTCTAATGAAGTTGTAAAACCAGATGTTACTCCCTTAACTGCATTCTGAATAAGAACTTTGTAAAGACCGTGTAGAGATTTCGATTCTTTAGAATCATCTGCTCTTGATAAAACTACAGTTTTACCTTCTAGCTTTGGTGTAATTTTTGTATTCAAAACATAAGTTAAAGCTGATTTTCCACCTTTAACAGTTACAGTTTGACCACTTACAGTCACTGTAGCTTTGTCATCTATATTTACTGGGTATTTTCCAATTCTTGACATTTGAACCTACCAAACTGTGCAAAGAAGTTCACCACCAACATTTTGTTTTTGGGCTTCTTTACCTGTTAAAAGACCTTTGTTAGTACTAAGAACGCACATTCCAGTACCAGAACGAACAGTCGGAATTTCAGTTGATGAAACATAAACACGCTTACCTGGTTTACTTAATTTTTGAAGTGCACTTAATGCTGGATTACCAGCATCATCATACTTCAAGTAAATTCTCATAATACCTTGTTTACTGTCTTTAGCTACTTTAAAACTTCTGATAAAACCATTATCAGAAAGAATCTTTGCAACATTTTCTCTCAATTTAGAAGAAGGCATGTCAACTTTTTCAAGTTTTGCATTCGAACCGTTTCTGATAATAGTTAGCATTTGAGCTATTGTATCCATTGAAAACTCCTACCAGCTTGCTTTTGTTACGCCTGGAAGTTTACCTTCAAGGGCTAATTGTCTAAAAATAATTCTACAAAGACCAAACTTTTTATAATTACCACGTGGTCTGCCAGTTATTTCACAACGTGTGATAACTCTGTTTGGATTTGTATTCTTAGGAAGAGCTTGCAATTTCTTACGAGCAGCATCTCTTTCTTCATCAGACAATTTCATATCAACAGCTTTATCTCTTAATTCTTTTCTATACTTCCAGTACTTAGAAGAAATAGCTTTTCTTTTATTGTTCTTTTCAATACTTGCTTTTCTTGCCATAAAATCACTACTTTCTGAAAGGTAAGCCTAAAGCTTCCAATAAGGCTTTACCATCGTTGTCGTTTCCAGCTGTTGTACAAATAGTAATATTCATACCTCTAACTTTATCAATTTTATCGTAGTTAATTTCTGGGAAAACGATTTGTTCTTTTAAACCCATATTATAGTTACCACGACCGTCAAAACCTTTATTAGGCAAGCCTCTAAAGTCACGTACACGCGGTAATGCAAGAGTTTGTAAGCGATCTAAGAAAGACCACATTCTCTCTCTTCTCAAAGTCACACGCACTCCTAACGGAATACCTTTTCTTAATTTGAAGTTAGAGATGGCTTTTTTAGCTTTAGTAACAACTGCTTTTTGACCAGCAATTGCCGAAATTTCTTCAACAATGCCATTCACAATTTTAGGATTTTGAACAGCTTCGCTAGTACAAACACTAATAACAATTTTCTCTAAACGAGGAACTTGCATAGTACTTTTATAGCCTAATTGTTTAGTTAAGTGCGGAACGATTTCATTTTTGTATTGTTCATTAAGTCTATTCATAAAAATCCTTAAATTACTTCAGGAGCAAGAGAAACAATTTTAACGAATTGCTTTGCTCTTAACTCTCTCGCTACAGGTCCGAAAATACGTGTTCCAATAGGCTCTTTAGATGCGTTAATCAATACCGCTGAGTTATCATCAAAACGGATATAACTTCCGTCCGGACGTCTTAATTTTTGAACTGTTCTTACGATAACAGCCTTAGCAACGTCACCTTTTTTAACTTTAGCGGTAGGGATAGCATCTTTAATCGAAACGATGATAATATCACCGATAGATGCAAATCTTCTTTTTGATCCACCTAATACCTTAATGCACATTACTTCTTTCGCACCAGAATTATCAGCTACATTTAATCTTGATTGCATTTGTATCATAAAAAATCCTACTTAGCAGAACTCAAAACAGCAGCAAGAGCCCACTTTTTAGTCTTGCTGATTGGTTTGGTTTCATAAATTTTAACTGTATCGCCAACTTTTGAAGTTTGGTTCTCATCATGAGCTTTAATAACTGAAGACTTTCTGATGTATTTACCATACTTAGCATGTCTAACCATTCTGTAAACTAATACAGATATAGTTTTTTGCATTTTGTTTGCAATCACTTCACCTTGTAATTCAACTCTACGACCTCTAGTCGATGTATTTGTTGTTGCCATATAACTACCTCACACTCTTCTTAACGATTGCAGTGTTAATTTTAGCAATATCTTTTCTAACAAATCTAATTTGTAGAGGGTTAGATAATTGACCAAGAGAGTTTTTCATTTTCATTTCAAACAACTGAGCCGTTAACTCATTTTTTTGCTTAATTAAATCCTGCAAAGATTTGTTTTCAATATCTGCGTATTTCATATTAGCTTCTCTCTACGTTCTCTCTAAGAACTTAGTTTTAAACGGAAGTTTATGAGCAGCTCTCAAAAATGCTTCTTGAGCTTGTTCTTTTGTAACACCGTTCATTTCAAATAAAACTTTTCCAGGCAAAATACGAGCTACCCAAAATTCTGGATTACCTTTACCACTACCCATACGAGTTTCAGCAGGTTTTTTAGTAACTGGTAGATCTGGAAACACACGACACCAAATTTTACCACCACGTTTTACAGTTCTAGCGATCGCGATACGACCTGCCTCTAACTGACGAGCAGTCAAATGACCATGCTCAGCAGCTTGTAAACCGAAGTCACCGAAATCTAGGTTTGAACCTCTATAGGCTAAACCACGAGAACGACCGATAAATTGTTTTCTCCATTTAACACGTTTAGGACTTAACACGATTTACCTCCTGAACCTCACGAGCTGATAAAATATCACCTTTGTAAATCCATACTTTCATTCCAATAATACCATAAGCAGTTAATGCTTCAGCTGTACCATAATCAATGTCAGCTCTTAATGTATGCAAAGGAACAGATTTTTCATTGTACCATTCTGATCTTGCGATTTCCGCACCATCTAAACGACCAGAAACTCTAATTTTGATACCTCTTACGCCACCCTTAATTGCAGCAGCAATAGCTTTTTTCAAAGCTCTTCTCCAAGAGATACGTTTTTCTAATTGCATTGCAATGCTTTCTGCAACTAGTTGAGCCTCAGTATCTGGCTTACGAACTTCTTGAATACTCAAGAAAACTTCGTTTTTAGTTAGTTTTTGAACATCAGCTTTCAAAGTGTCGATGCCTGTACCTTTTTTACCGATAACAACACCAGGACGAGCTGTATGTATGATTAACTTAACTTTGTTAGCCGCTCTTTCGATTTCGATTTTAGCTACACCAGCATGTTTTAGTTTAGTTTTTAAAAACTTTCTTAATTTAATATCTTCATGAATATTATCAAAATAAGTCTGACCTTTAGCATACCATCTTGAATCCCAAGAACGAATAACACCAACTCTTAAACCAATTGGATGAACCTTTTGTCCCATTATTTCTCTCCTAAAACGACGTTGATGTGGCTAAGTTTTTTTCTAACACCGAAAGCACGACCTTGTGCTCTTGGTCTGAATCTTTTGAGAACAGGGCCTTGATCAACTGTGATTGTTTTAACAACCATTTTATCAGTAGCCATAGTTTTTTTATACTCAGCATTGGCTACCGCTGACTCAATCAATTTCTTGATCAATACAGCAGTTTTTTTGTTCATTACTGTTAAAACCTTCAATGCTTCATCAACTGATTTACCACGAACAACATCCGCGACAAGACGAGCTTTTTGAGCACCTACTCTAGCATATTTTAAAGACGCTTTTGATTCCATTTACTATTCCTTACTTCTTAGCTGCAGGTGCAGATGGAGCTGCTTTTTTCTCTGCATGCCCTTGGAAAGTTCTTGTCGGAGCAAATTCACCTAATTTATGACCGATCATATTTTCAGTTACATAAACTGGAACAAACTTTCTTCCATTGTGCACAGCAAAAGTCAACCCTACACACTCAGGGAATATTGTTGACCTTCTAGACCATGTTTTAATTACCTTTTTGTCATTTTTTTGTATAGCATTTTCGATTTTTTTCGAAAGATGCAAATCGATATATGGACCTTTTTTAATTGAACGTGCCACAAATACTCCTATTTACGACGTTTAACGATTGATGAATCAGTACGTTTATTATGGCGTGTTTTGTAACCTTTACAAGGAACACCCCAAGGTGTAACTGGGTGATGACCTTTACCCACACCTTCACCACCACCGAGTGGATGGTCAACTGGATTCATTGCCATACCGCGAACAGAAGGTCTAATACCTCTCCATCTAGAACGGCCAGCTTTACCTAATTTAATATTTTCGTTATCTGTGTTACCAACTTGCCCAACAGATGCTTTACAAGTTGATAAAATCTGCTTCAACTCACCAGATGGCATTCGCACTTGACAGTACTTATCACCTTTACCAGCAAGAGTTGCAGATGCACCAGCTCCACGACAGACTTGTCCACCTTTTCCTGGTCTTAATTCGATATTATGAATAATAGTACCCACTGGAATACTTGCCAAAGATAAGCAATTACCTGGTTTAATATCTGCTTTATCGCTTGATTGAACAGTATCACCAACATTTAGGCCAATTGGAGCAATGATGTACGCTTTTTCACCATCAGCATAGCTAATCAACGCAATGCGAGATGTTCTGTTTGGATCATACTCAATAGCGACAACTTTAGCTGGCACTTCTAATTTAGTACGCTTGAAATCGATTAAACGATATTTTCTTTTATGGGCACCACCGATGTGACGGACAGTGATCATACCCGTATTGTTACGAGCTGATTTCTTTTTAAGAGAAACAGTTAAAGATTTTTCCGGAGATTTTTTAGTAATCTCGCTAAAATCAAAACCAACCATTCCACGACTTGCATGAGATCTTGCGCCAAATACTTTCAAACCCATAGACTACGCTCCCTCAAATAAAGAGATTTTTTGTCCCTCAGCAAGTTGAATGTATGCTTTTTTCCATTTTTTAGGTTTAGTTAAACCAAAACGAGAATATCGCATATCGTCTCTACATACTGACGTACGTACTTTTTTAACTTTAACATTAAAGTTGTTTTCGATTTCTTTTTTGATTTGATCTTTAGAAGATGACAAATCAACTTTAAACACATAAACGCCAGCCTCAGCTAACATTGTGTTTTTTTCTGTAATTAGAGGAGATTTAACAAATTGTTTCATCTTAGTTCTCCGTTGAGCATTTCTCTACGATTTTAGCTACAGAATCTTTAGTGATTACTGCATAATCGTATTTTAAAAGATCAAATACATTTAATCCATCTACTGAAAAGTATTTGTAATTAACCAAGTTTTTTGCCGCTCTGCCAAAGTTTACGTTTGAAGCATTATCAACTAAAACGGCCTTAGCAACACCGAAGCCTTTAAGACGTTTATTTAATTCAGTAGTTTTACCTTCAGAGTTCATTGAATCAACAACAGACAATTTTCCTTCTTTCAATAAGTGAGATAAAGCCATTTTAAGAGCTACTTTTCTAACTTTTTTAGGAAGAACATATCCGTAAGAGCGCGGAACCGGACCGAACATAGTACCACCGCCAGGCATCAATGGAGATCTTGTAGAACCTTGACGAGCGTTACCAGTACCTTTTTGCTTGAATGGCTTTTTACCACCACCACTCACCAGACCTTTTGTTTTAGTCATATGAGTACCTTGACGACGACAAGCTAATTGCCATTTAACTACAGAGTGCAGAACGTCTTTTTTTACTTCAACTTCAAAAGTGTCAGAATTTAATTCCAACTGACCAACTTTTTCTTTTTTCCAATTTAATACATTAACTGTAGCCATTGTTACTCCTTAACCAATTTAACAAGAGTATTTTTGCTACCCGGAACAGGTCCTTTAACAAAAACAACACCCTCATCAGAGTTGATACCGACAACTTCAACATTACGAACTGTTACAGTTTCATCACCTAAATGACCTGGAAATTTCTTACCCGGCATTACGCGACCTGGCCATGTTCTATTACCGCTCGAACCAGGTCTTCTGTGAAATTTAGAACCGTGAGTTGCTGGACCACCAGCAAAACCCCATCGTCTAACAGAACCCTGGAAACCTTTACCTTTAGATTTAGAGGTAATTTTAACCAAATCACCAGTTGTTAAACTGTCGATAGACACTAAGGCTCCTAAGGCAGCACCCTCAGGAATAGCTTGGCGAATCTCTCTAACATAGCGAGCACCAGTTTCAAAACCAGCACCTTTTAAGTGACCGATTTCTGCTTTTGAAGAATTTTTTGCCTTTTTAGGAACTGAAGCGATCTGAACAGCCGTATAACCATCTTTTGCATCAGTTTTAATTTGAGAAACTTTCCAATTTTCATAACGTAGAACAGTTACTGGAACAGCTTCACCTTTATCGTTATAGATAGTAGCCATACCCTCTTTAAAGGCAAAGATACCATTTAATTTTAAAGATTGAACTTCACTCATATTTACCCCAATTAATCAGCCGAAAGCTTAATTTCAACATCAACGCCAGCAGATAAATCAAGCTTCATAAGCTGATCTATTGTTTGCTGAGTAGGCTCAAGAATGTCTAACATTCTTTTATGAGTTCTCACTTCGAATTGCTCTCTTGATTTCTTATCCACGTGCGGAGATCTCAAGACAGTAAATCTATTGATTCTTGTAGGCAAAGGAATCGGTCCAGCAACTTTTGCTCCCGTTCTTCTAGCAGTGTCTACGATTTCTTTTGTCGATTGATCAAGCAACTTATGATCAAAGGCTTTCAGCCTAATTCTTATTTTTTGACTTTGCATATTTTCCCCATCGCCCGTCAAAACCATTACCCACTTGAGCATTAGTCGCCCGATAGCGTGGTGGTTTCCGTAGCTAAAAATAAAACCAGAAGCGAAAATATCTTATACAGTATGTTGAGTGTCAATAGGAAAATGAATTATTTTTTGACATCTTTAAAAATTAATAAGGCACCATTCCAGGAACCCTATTTAAATACCAAAAATAGAGAAATACCTAAGGTCTAGCGACCCAGTTTAGCTAAGACCTCAGCCTTAACCTTAGGAGGCACGGGGGAATAGTTAAGAAAGTTCATACTGAAAAAAGCGCGTCCCTGAGACAAGCTTCTAATATCAGTCGCATAACCAAATAGCTGCGCCAGAGGCACTTCAGCATTAACGAGCTGACCGCCCGTTGACTTAGACATCATATTTTGAATTTTACCGCGACGAGAGTTAATATCACTAACAACATTACCAACAAAATCATCAGGCGAATTAACCTCAACTTTAAAAACAGGCTCCAATAGCACATGCTGAGCACCCTTCATGGCCTCGCGAAAAGCCAAAGAAGCAGCTGCTTTGCAGACGATTTCATCAGTTGCTTGTGGGTTACCTAATAAACCAGTTATTGTTATTTTAAGACCAATCATCGCATAACTTGCAATTGGACCAACCTCTGCAGCATCCTTAAGCCCCTGTTCGCAGGCTTTAATCCAATTAGGTTGAATTTCTTTAGACGACTGAACTAATGATATAATTTTTACACCCTCAGCTGGATCTATTGATTCAATCTTCAATTTAATTTGAGCAAATTTTTCCTCACCAGCTAACAAACGTTCAAATTTATAATCAACAGAAACTTCACCATTTATCGTTTCACGATAAGCCACCTGAGGCTTACCTACGTTGGCTTGAATTTTATGCTCACGTAAAAGTCGATCTACTAAAATATCTAAATGAAGCTCTCCCATGCCAGACAACAAAATCTGACCAGTTTCAACATCGGTCTTTAAACGACAAGAAGGGTCTTCTTTTTCTAAACGCTGAAGGCCTTCCATCATTTTGTCTTGTTCAGCCGATGATTTAGCCTCAACAACTACCGAAATAACTGGCTCTGGAAATGTAATTGATTCAAAGACAACTTGGCGAGATGAATCACATAATGTATCACCCGTCGTTGTAAATTTTAAACCGATAATAGCACCAATATCACCAGCCTTGATATGATCCACTTCTTCACGAGAATTCGCATGCATTTTTACAATTTTTTGAACCCGTTCTTTTTTTTCAGTTCGAGGATTTAAAAGCTGATCACCAACTTTAATTTGACCAGAATAAACGCGAATATACGTCAATGATCCTGCAAATGGATCATTCGCTAGTTTAAATGCTAACGCAGCCGCCGGCTCATCAAATTTAGTATGACATTGCACAACCATATCTTCTTTGACAGGATTCATTCCTTGAACAGCCGGAATATCCAGAGGTGACGGTAAATAATCCACAACTGCATCTAAAACCTGTTGAATGCCTTTATTTTTAAAAGCTGCTCCACAAAAAACTGGAAATATTTTTAACGCAATAACTGCTTTTCTAAGCGCAGCTTTGAGCTCCTCGATAGAAGGCACTTCACCATTCAGATATTTTTCGATAAGAGCATCATCTAATTCACAAATTTGCTCGATGGTTTTATTACGCTCTAATTCAAAAATTTCTTTAAGATCCGAAGGTATTTCTTTTTCTACAAACTCATGTTGCGTAGCTGTTGATGTATTAGTCCAAAAGTAAGCTTTTTGAGTCAATAAATCACAAACTCCTTGAAAACTATCTTCAGAACCAATAGGGATCTGCATTTTGATAGGATTAGCTTCAAGTTTTGATTTAATTGACTCAACACAAAAGTTAAAATCAGAACCAATGCGATCCATTTTATTGATAAAACAAATACGCGGGACTTTATATTTATTAGCCTGTCGCCAAACTGTTTCAGACTGCGGCTCCACGCCACTAACAGCATCATAGACAGCAACTGCACCATCTAGTACACGCAGAGATCTTTCAACTTCAATTGTAAAGTCAACGTGCCCTGGAGTATCGATAATATTAATTCTATGATTTTTCCAAAAAGTAGTTGTAGCAGCAGAAGTGATAGTAATACCACGTTCTTGTTCCTGAGGCATCCAATCCATAGTGGCAGCGCCATCATGAACTTCGCCTATTTTATGATTTTTACCTGTGTAGAATAGAATTCGTTCGGTGGTTGTCGTTTTACCGGCATCGATGTGAGCCATGATGCCGATATTACGAGTATACTTGAGATCAGCTTCGGATTTAATAGTATGAGCTGACATTAGATAATAAATTACCAGTTATAGTGTGCAAAAGCTTTATTTGATTCAGCCATTTTATGCACATCTTCGCGTTTCTTGATAGAGTTACCACGGTTGTTGTAAGCATCAAGAATTTCACCAGCTAAACGTTTAGAAAAATCTTTTTCTCCACGTTGTCTAGAGTAATCAACCATCCATCTCATAGCTAAAGCTAGTCTTCTTGAAGGTCTAACATCAACTGGAACTTGGTAAGTAGCACCACCAACACGGCGTGAACGAACTTCAATTGATGGCTTAACATTTTCTAATGCTTTTTTCAAAACGGCTAACGAATCTTCACCTTGAACTTTACCGTTAAGTTCTTCTAAAGCACCGTAAAATAATTTTTGCGCAGTACTTTTTTGACCGCGTAACATGATTTTATTGATAAATTTAGCAATAACGATATCTTTATGAACTGGATCAGGGATAATTTCTCTTTTAAATGTACGACTTCTACGTGACATGTGTTCCTCTTAAATTTTTAAACAATTCTTTAAAAAATCTTTTGAATCAATCTAGTGTTTTAGTTATTTTTTAGGTTTTTTAGCACCGTATTTAGAACGGCTTCTTAAACGACCATTAACGCCTTGCAAATCAAGTGTTCCACGAACGATATGGTAACGAACACCCGGCAAATCCTTAACACGACCGCCTCTGATCATCACAACACTGTGCTCTTGTAAATTGTGACCAATACCAGGGATATAAGAGATAACTTCAAAACCATTTGAAAGTCTAACTTTCGCAACTTTACGTAATGCTGAGTTTGGTTTTTTTGGAGTCGTTGTATAAACACGAGTACAAACTCCGCGTCTTTGTGGACATCCAGCTAAAGCCGGTGATTTTGTTTGGTTTTTTTGAACTGTACGCTCTTTTTTAATGAGCTGGTTAATTGTAGGCACTTTACACTCCTGTTAACTTTCAAGGTTGTCAACTTAACGACAGAAAATTCTGACGTCAAGTTAGTTTTAAAAAAAATGCTTATAAGGCATTTTTTTGTTTATTTGACGACCATCCAGAGGGTTAAAACCCTTGTGGATGGTCGATTTTTATAAAAATACTATCCGCCAAATGGCAATGCTGCTGATTCCATGTCTTCATCTTCAGCAACAACAACTTTCCATTTTTTATACGCTGTTAAACCTGTACCAGCTGGGATCAAACGACCCATGATGATATTTTCTTTTAATCCACGTAAATGGTCAGTTTTTGAATTAATTGCAGCTTCAGTTAATACTTTAGTTGTCTCTTGGAATGATGCCGCAGAGATCCAGCTTTCAGTGCTTAATGAAACTTTAGTGATACCAAGCAATAGAGATCTGAAAGTCGCTAATTGCCCACCCTCTTTAGAAACTCTTTCGTTTTCTTCAATGAGTGAAACTTTTTCAACTTGCTCTCCAGCTAGGAAACGAGTGTCACCTGGGTCAGCGATTTCAACTTTACGCAACATTTGTCTCACGATCACTTCAATGTGCTTATCATTGATACCAACACCTTGTAGACGGTAAACTTCTTGAACCTCATTGACTAGGTATGCAGATAGTGCTTTAGGTCCTAAAACAGCCAATAAATCATGTGGATTTGTTGGTCCATCAACTAGGGCCTCACCGGCTCTAACTAACTCACCCTCACGGACAGCAACGTGTTTACCTTTTGGAATAAGATATTCACGTTGTTCGCCAATTTCTGGGGTTACAATAACACGTTGTTTTCCTTTAACATCTTTACCAAAAGTAACGTAACCATCAATTTCAGAAATGATGGCTGCTTCTTTAGGTTTACGAGCTTCAAATAGTTCAGCAACACGAGGAAGACCCCCAGTGATATCTTTTGTTTTTGAAGTTTCACGATGTAGTTTTGCGATCACGTCACCAGCATGAACCTCTTGACCATCAGCAACTAAAAGTTGCGCGCCAACCGGAATCATGTAACGAGCATCAATATCACGACCTGGAAGTTTCTTCACTGTTCCATTTGCATCAACCATATAAACAGTTGGTTTAGTATCTGAAGATTTTGATTCAGTGATAACTTTAGTTGCGAAACCTGTCACAGGATCGACTTGCTCAGTCATCGTTTTACCTTCAACGATATCTTGGAATTGAACTTTTGCAGAAACCTCAGAAATGATTGGATTCGAATACGGATCCCATTCAGCAATTGCGTTTCCTTTAGAAACTTTATCACCGTCTTTGAAGTTTAATACAGTACCATAAACAAGTTTGAAGTTTTCTCGCTCGCGACCTGACTCATCAATGACAAGAGCAGATCCATTACGATTAAGAACTGTCAATTTACCTTGTTTGTTCACAACACTTTGGATGTTAACAAGTTTTAATGTTCCGTCATAGCGAGTTGTATGAACTGATTGCTCAACAGAACGAGATGCCGCACCACCTAAGTGGAACGTTCTCATCGTTAACTGAGTACCTGGCTCACCGATTGATTGAGCTGCGATAATACCAACTGTTTCACCTAAGTTAACAGTCGCACCACGAGCTAAATCACGACCATAACATTTAACACAAACGCCACGACGAGCATCACATGTTAATGCAGATCTAATTTGAACTTTTTCAATACCAAGCTCTTCAATTTTCTTAACTGATGTTTCATCAATTTCATGATTTGCTTTTACAATTACTGAGTTGTTTGTTGGATCAATAATATCATTAATAGTTGTACGACCTAAAATACGATCGCCAATCCCTTGAATGATCTCACCAGCTTCGTAAACAGGAGTAATCTCTAAACCTTCTTGTGTTCCACAATCAATTTCAGAAACAACAACGTCTTGAGCAACGTCAACTAAACGACGAGTCAAGTAACCAGAGTTCGCTGTTTTTAATGCTGTATCGGCAAGACCTTTACGCGCACCGTGAGTCGAAATGAAGTACTGAAGAACTGTTAAACCTTCACGGAAATTAGCTGTAATTGGAGTCTCAATGATTTCACCAGAAGGTTTAGCCATAAGACCACGCATCGCTCCTAATTGACGTAACTGATTGAACGATCCACGGGCTCCGGAATCGGCCATGACGTAAATCGGATTGAATGACGGACCAGTCATTTCTTTACCGTCAACAATAAATTTTTGCTTCTCGATTTGTCCCATCATTTCTTTTGCGACTTTATCTGAAGTTTGAGCCCAGATATCCACAACTTTATTATATCTTTCACCATCAGTGATAAGACCTTCATCGTATTGTTGTTGAATTTCTTGAACTTGTTTTTCAGCGTCAGATAACATTGTCGTTTTAGATTCCGGGATAATCATATCATCAACAGAAATCGAAAGACCCGCAACTGTTGAGTATTTGAAACCTAACTGCATAATTTGGTCAGCCAAAATACAAGTTGCTTTCGCACCAGCTAGACGGAAAGTTGTATCAATCAATGCGGCGATAGATTTTTTACTCATCGCTGTATTGATTGATGTGAATGGAACTTCTTTCGGAACAGCATCTGATAAAATCGCGCGACCAACTGAAGTTTCTTCAACTTTACCTTTAATTTTAACTTTACATGCTGCCTGGATATCAACAAGACCTGTTTCATAAGCATATAACGCCTCTTGAACAGATGCGAATGATTTACCAGCCCCTTTAGCACCTGGGCGAATACGAGTCATCCAGTACAATCCAAGAACAACGTCCTGAGATGGATTGATGATCGGCTTACCATTGGCAGGAGATAAAATATTATTTGTCGACATCATTAAAACACGAGCTTCAACTTGTGCTTCAACTGAAAGTGGAACGTGAACAGCCATTTGGTCACCGTCGAAATCGGCATTGAATGCCGTACAAACTAACGGATGTAATTGAATAGCTTTACCTTCATGCAATACAGGTTCAAAAGCTTGGATACCAAGTCTATGCAGCGTAGGTGCACGATTTAATAAAACCGGATGTTCTTTAACAACTTCAGCTAAGATATCCCAAACTTCAACAGTCTCTTGATCAACTAAGCGTTTCGCTTGTTTGATTGTTGTCGCAAGACCTTTTTCTTCAAGTTTGTTGTAAACAAATGGTTTGAATAATTCTAAAGCCATTTTCTTAGGAAGACCACATTGATGCAACTTAAGAGTAGGACCAACTGTGATAACCGAACGACCAGAGTAATCAACACGTTTACCAAGTAAGTTTTGACGGAAACGACCTTGCTTACCTTTAAGCATATCACTTAAAGATTTAAGAGGACGTTTATTTGGACCAGTAAATGTTTTACCACGACGACCGTTATCTAATAACGCATCAACCGCTTCTTGTAACATACGTTTTTCATTGCGGATGATAATATCAGGAGCGTTTAACTCTTGAAGACGTTTTAAACGATTATTTCTATTAATAACACGTCTGTATAAATCATTTAGATCTGAAGTCGCAAAACGACCACCATCAAGTGGTACTAACGGACGTAAATCAGGAGGCAATACAGGTAGAGCCTCTAACATCATCCACTCACATTTATTTGTTGAACCTTTGAAAGCTTCAACAACTTTTAAACGTTTAGATAATTTTTTAATACCAGCTTCTGATTTAGTCTCTTTAAGCTCCATACGCAACTTACGAGATAAATATTCTGGATCAATTTTACGTAACATTTCACGAACAGCTTCACCGCCCATACCAGCTTTGAAGTTTGGACCAAATTCGTTTAAAGCTGCGTTGTATGCATCTTCATTCAAAACGGCGCCTTCTTCAAGAGTCGTTTCCATTGGATCAATGACGATGTAGGATTCACAGTAAAGAACTTTTTCTACGTCTTTAAGTGATAAGTTTAATAAGTTACCAATACGTGATGGTAAAGATCTTAAAAACCAAATGTGCGCAACTGGTGTCGCAAGTTCGATATGACCTAAACGTTCACGACGAACTTTAGTTTGAGTGACCTCAACGCCGCACTTTTCGCAGATAATACCGCGAGATTTCATTCTTTTGTATTTACCACATAAACATTCGTAATCTTTGATAGGTCCAAAGATTTTAGCACAGAACAAACCATCACGCTCAGGCTTGAACGTACGGTAGTTGATTGTTTCAGGCTTTTTAACTTCGCCGAATGACCAATCACGGATCATTTCAGGCGATGCTAAAGAAATACGAACAGAGTCAAACGAAAGTGGATCTTTTGGTTTGTCGAAAAAATTTAATAAATCTCTCATTGTTATACTCCTACTTTCCTAATTAGTGTTGAACCACTTGTGAGTTGTCTTCATCAGTTAGAACAGAATCATCATCTTCTTTATCTGTTAAGATATCAGACTCAACGAGCTCAATGTTAAGAGCTAATGATTGAAGCTCTTTAATCAAGACGTTGAAAGACTCTGGCAAACCTGGTTCAAGAATATTTTCACCACGTACGATACTTTCATACATACGAGTACGTCCCGCTACGTCATCAGACTTAACAGTTAAGAACTCTTGTAATGAATAAGCAGCACCGTATGCTTCGATTGCCCAAACTTCCATCTCTCCTAAACGTTGCCCTCCGAATTGCGCTTTACCGCCAAGAGGTTGCTGAGAAACTAAAGAGTAAGGTCCAATAGAACGAGCATGGATCTTTTCTTCAACTAAATGGTGAAGTTTTAACATATACATAATACCAACAGTAACTTGGTTCGCGAATGGCTCACCTGTACGGCCGTCGAATAAGATCGACTGAGTTGATGGTAATTGTGCTTTTTTCAATAAATGACGGACATCGTTTTCACTTGCTCCATCAAAAACTGGAGTACCAACGTGGATACCGTTTTTCAATGCAACAGCCATCTTTTTCAACGACTCATCATCAGACGATTCAACTTTTTGAGTGATCTCTGCATCGTCAAAAATTTCTTTCATTTTTGCACGCATTTGATCAGCATTGAATTTCTCTAATTGTTCTTCGATTTGTTTACCTAAGTTGTGTGCAGCCCAACCTAAGTGAACCTCTAAAATCTGACCGATATTCATACGAGAAGGGACACCAAGTGGATTTAGAACCATATCTACTGGTGAACCATCCGCTAAGTATGGCATATCTTCCATTGGAAGAACTTTAGAGACGACACCTTTATTTCCGTGACGACCGGCAAATTTATCACCGACTTGAAGTTTACGTTTGATAGCAACATAAACTTTAACCATTTTAATAACACCTGGAGGCAACTCATCACCTTTTTTAAGACGATCGATTTTTTCATTAAATACTAACTTAACAGCATCTAATTGGTTGCGAGCACCATCGATAATTTTATTAACTTGGTATTCAAGTTCTTGCTCGAGAGGAATATAGCTTAATAATTCAAATGGGATTGTTTCAAGATCTGCATTTGTAATATCTTGACCTTTATTTAATAATTTTTGAGTACCATCCTCATTTAATAAGATCCCAGTTGTCGTTTTACCAACAACGATTTCTCTTAATTTCTCGATAGCATTATTTTTAATAACGTTTTGCTCAACAGATAAATCTTTTTCAAGTTTTTTTCGCTTTTCCTCGATAATTGAAGATAGACGCTCATCACGATCAGAACCTTCACGTGAGTAAACTTGAGCATCAATAACTGTACCATAAACACCCGATGGAACTCTTAAAGATGTATCACGAACATCACCAGCTTTTTCACCGAAGATTGCTCTTAATAGTTTTTCTTCTGGAGATAATTGTGTTTCACCTTTTGGAGTAACTTTACCAACTAAGATGTAACCTGGTTTAACTTCAGCACCGATACGGATGATACCTGAAGTATCAAGATCTTTAAGTGCCTCTTCACCAACGTTTGCGATATCGCGAGTAATTTCTTCTTTACCAAGTTTAGTATCACGAGCAACGCACTCAAATTCTTCGATATGAACAGAAGTGTATGTGTCTTCGTGTAATAATCTTTCAGAGATTAAGATCGAATCCTCAAAGTTATAACCCATCCAAGGAGTGAAGGCCACGCGGATATTTTGTCCAAGTGCTAATTCACCCAACTCAGTTGATGGACCATCAGCGATGATATCGTTTTTATAAACACGATCACCTTTTTTAACGATAGGTTTTTGATTGAAACATGTATTTTGATTTGTTCTTTGATATTTAGTTAAGTTGTAAATATCAACGTTAGCTCCTAGCTCACCACCTTTAGCTAAACGACGAATAACGATACGAGAAGCATCAACCTCTTCGATAATACCATCATTCAATGCAACAACTGAAGTTCCCGAATCGCGAGCAACTAAACGCTCTACGCCAGTACCAACTAGTGGAGCTTTTGATTTAATCAATGGAACAGCTTGACGTTGCATGTTCGAACCCATTAATGCACGATTCGCATCGTCATGCTCCAAGAATGGAATTAATGATGCAGCAATAGAAACTAGTTGTGACGGAGAAACATCCATCAAAGTGACTTTATCACGATCAACTAACTCATACTCACCATCACGACGAACAGTGTGGTTACCAACAGCTAAATCACGGCTAGCATTGCCATCTGTAGGAGCTTGCGCTTTATAGTGTCCGCTTTCTTCAAGAGCTGATAAGTAATGAATATCTTGAGAAACTTTACCATTTTCTACTTTTCTGTATGGAGTCTCAATGAAACCATAGTGATTAATACGTGCATAAGTTGATAAAGATGCGATAAGACCAATATTTGGTCCCTCTGGAGTTTCAATCGGACAAATACGACCATAGTGAGTCGCATGAACGTCACGCACTTCGAAACCAGCACGATCACGAGTAAGACCACCAGGTCCTAATGCAGATAAACGACGCTTGTGTGTAATTTCAGATAATGGATTCGTTTGATCCATGAATTGAGATAACTGGGATGAACCGAAGAATTCTTTAACAACAGCATTCACTGGCTTAGCATTAACTAAATCATGAGGCATCATTGTTTCAACATCTTGCAAAGACATTCTTTCTTTGATTGCGCGTTCCATACGAACTAAACCGATGCGGTATTGGTTTTCTAACAACTCACCAACAGAACGAACACGGCGGTTACCTAAGTGATCGATATCATCAACAACACCACGACCGTTTTTCAAATCGATCAAGTGTTTAACAGTTGATAAGATATCTTTGTGAGTTAAAACGCGGAAACTTGGCGGACATTCATCCATTGAGATTCCGAATTTGTGATTAATTTTAATACGACCAACTTCAGATAAGTCATAAGCTTCAGGATCGAAAAATAAACGATTAAAATAAGTCTCGGCAGCTTCTAAAACTGCAGGCTCACCAGGTCTTAAACGTTTGTAAATCTCGATAAGAGCTTCTTCTTTATTTCCTACTTTATCGACTAATAAGGTATTTCTTAAGAATGGACCAACTGTCAAACCATCAAAGAAAATCAGATAGAAGTTTTCAATACCGGCAGTTAATGCTTTTTTGATTAGAGAAACTGATAATTCAGTATTGGCGTCAGCGATGATCTCACCAGTTGACTCGTCGATCAATGGCTTAGCTAAAACTTTACCTTCTAGATCTTGCGGTTGAACTTCAACTTCAGTTAAATCTAATTCTTTAACTTTTTTAACGATAGCACGCGTGATACGACGACCAGCTTTAACTAAAGCTTCGCCAGTTTTTGGATCAATAATATCAGCAATAGCTCGTTGACCTGACATACGATCAATGTCTAATTTTCTGAAAAGCTGTTTGCCTTTTACGAAAATCTCATCAAGGTCATAGAAATATTCTAATAATTGCTCTGTATTCATACCAAGAGCTTTAAGTAAGATTGTCGCTGGGAATTTACGACGACGATCAATGCGCACATGGATAACGTCTTTTTGATCGAATTCAAAATCTAACCAAGAACCACGATATGGAATCACTCGTGCAGAGTAAATTAATTTACCTGAAGCATTGTTTTTACCACCGTCATGATCAAAGAAAACACCTGGAGATCTGTGCAACTGAGATACAACAACTCTTTCTGTACCATTGATAATGAAAGATCCATTTGCTGTCATTAATGGAATTTCACCAAGATAAACTTCTTGTTCTTTGACGTCACGAATAGAGCGCGCTTCTGTTTCTTCATCGACATCAAAAACGATTAAGCGAAGAGTTACCTTAACAGGAGCTGCGAAAGTCATTCCTCTTTGACGACACTCATCAACATCATATTTTGAAGGCTCTAAAGTATAACCTACGAATTCAAGAGAAGAGGTGTTGTTGAAATCAGAAATTGGAAATACAGATTTAAATACTCCATTTAAACCTTCATTACCTCTTCTATCTGCATCAACTTCTTTTAAAAGAAATGCTTCGTAAGATTTTTTTTGAAGCTCGATCAAGTTTGGAATTTCAATGACTTGTTTGTTCTTGGCGAATGACTTTCTAATACGAAGATTAGATGCCGTGACGGGAGTTTTTTCCATCTTGTTTTTTTCTCCATGGGCTAATTGATTTAGTTTCGTAATTTTAATTTTAAAAAACTAAGTAAATATTCGCTTCGGGGGGAATATTTAAGACCCACATTTATTCAAATTTGAACGTAAGCCATAGACAATAGCCAAAATTAAGACTAAAGGCAAACACTTGGTTCAATATTTGCTAATAGCGAAACAATTGAGGAATTTTTAACATTATGCTTAATTTATGTGCTTTTTGCCTTGCGACACTAAGGCCTATTTTAACCTAACTATAGAATAAAGACCAATCCAAAGAGTTTAATGAAATTTGCATTTTTTTATATCAATACCCTAAAATATCAACATAAGTAGTACCCTTAGCCAAAGCTGAGGATGGCTTAGCACGCTGCCCTTTTATTTGTACACGACCATCAATAAATAGATTTTTCAAACCCTGACGTGAAATATTTTTTAAATTAAGGTTTTCTTTTTGCTCCTTAAGAGCATTTAAAAGCGTGTTATCCATGCGACTTATACGAGAGTTCAACTCTAAAGTTATTCTGAAGGATTTTGGTGGTTGAACTGGTACTTGATTTTGCATAGTGTATCTCCAAAGTAGATTTATATAGCAAAGATTTAACTGAATGACGCTGTTTTTTTTGAATTTGTAATTACTACGTACCCCTCCAAGAGAAATTTAGTTTACAACTAACGACTAAAATAAAAAAGGAAGGCTCAAAACCTTCCTTTTTATAGAAACAATATTGATTCGAAAAATTACTTAACAGTAACTTTCGCGCCGGCTGCTTCAAGAGCTTTTTTGATTTTTTCAGCTTCTTCTTTAGTAGCGCCTTCTTTAACTGGTTTGTTACCAGCTTCAACAAGACCTTTTGCTTCAGCAAGTCCAAGACCTGTGATAGCGCGAACTTCTTTAATAACGTTAATTTTATTAGCTCCACCTTCAACTAAGATAACGTCGAAAGCAGTTTTTTCTTCAGCAGGTGCACCAGCAGCAGCACCACCAGCAACCATTACTGGAGCAGCAGCAGATACGCCCCATTTTTCTTCTAATTGTTTAACTAATTCAGCGATTTCTAATACTGATTTTGCTGATAATTCTGTAACTAATTGTTCATTTGTCATTGCCATTTTAAATCTCCTTAAAATTTATTTTTATATTTATTAAAGCCTATTAAGCTTGAGGTGCAGCATCCGCAGCCGGTGCAGCTCCATTTTTAGTTGCGTATTCATTAAGAACACGTGCAAGTCTTGCTCCTGGCTCTTTCATTAACATTAATAATTGAGCACGTAATTGATCTTTACCTGGTAACGTAGCAAGGAACTTGATTTTATTTTGATCAAGAGCTTCACCATCCATCATACCAGATTTGATTTTAAGAGCTTCGACATCTTTACCGAACTCAGCAAGAGTTTTAGCAACACCAATTACTTCATTGAACGCAAATACAACCGCATTTGTTCCAGTTAATTGAGAAGCTAACGCTTGTTCAGCAACAGCATTACCCGCAAAAGCGCGTTTTGCTAAAGTGTTACGAACTACTTTCATCTCAGACTCAGCAGCGTGAAGCTTTTTACGTAAAGTCGTAACTTGCTCCACCTTCATGCCTTTAAAGTCTACGACGAAAGCACCTTTAGCTTTTGCCATTTTTTCAGAGATCAACTTGATATCTGCGTCTTTTTCTGATCTTAGCATTAGTTTTCCTTTCGTTTTGATTTTAAGGCATCAGGAGAAAGGATAGAATAATCTTTAAGAAGTTAGAATTACCCCTAAATTTAAATCCAAGAGAAACTTACTAACTATTGAGAGATTTAATATCCGTCTCGGTTGGCTGCGACCCAAAACAACTTAGATCGCAATTATATTCAAAAGAAAACCAACTGTCTCTGACGCTATTATTTTAATTAAACTGTTTCAGAACCAGCCATTGCTTCGTTAGCATCTAAACGGATACCAGGACCCATTGTAGAAGATACGAACAATGATCTAAGGTAAATACCTTTTGAAGTTGCTGGCTTAGCTTTAACGATAGCATTGATGAAAGCATCAAAGTTATCTTTAAGTTTAGCAGCACCCATAGATTTGCGACCGATAGAAGCATGAACAATACCTGCTTTATCAACACGGAAATCTAATTTACCTTTTTTTTCTGCAGTAACTGCTTCAGTGACATTCATTGTAACAGTTCCCACTTTTGGATTTGGCATCAAACCACGAGGTCCAAGAACCTTAGCAACTTTCGAAACAGTCGCCATCATGTCCGGAGTCGCAATACATTTGTCAAAATCCAACCAGCCACCATTGATTTTTTCAACTAAATCATCAGCACCAACATAGTCAGCACCAGCAGCTTTAGCATCATTTTCTTTAGGGCCTTTTGCAAAAACAACAACGCGTACTTTTTTGCCTAAACCGTGAGGTAAAGCAATAGCACCACGCACTTGTTGATCAGATTGTTTAGGATCAATACCCAATTTTACTGCAACGTCGATTGATTCATCAAACTTAGCTGGAGCGATTTGAGCGATTAAATTGATTCCATCTTGGAAAGAGTATCTTTTTGTAGAGTCAACTTTCTTAGCTGCCTCTTTAAATTTTTTACCTGACATCTTCCACCACCTACTAATCTAACACTTCGATACCCATGCTCTTCGCAGTACCTGCTACTTGAGACATAGCTGATTCAACTTTAACACAGTTCAAATCAGGCAACTTTGTAGTTGCGATAGTTTTGATTTGGTCAGCCTTAATTTTGCCAACTTTATCTTTTTGAGGCTGTTTAGAACCAGACTCTAGTTTTAATGCTTTTTTGATCAACGAAGATACCGGAGGCGTCTTAGTGATGAAAGTAAACGATCTGTCTTGGTAAACAGTGATGATGATAGGTATAATACTATCACCTAACGCTTGCGTACGAGCGTTAAACTGCTTACAAAATTCCATGATGTTTACCCCATGCTGTCCAAGTGCCGGTCCAACGGGAGGAGCTGGATTTGCTTTCCCTGCCGGTATTTGCAATTTGATCATACCTGTAACTTTTTTTGCCATAGATCCCACCTTGCAAAGGGTTAAAAAATTTGGCCTATCTTAACTGATTCTCACTTTAAGAACCAAATAATAGGCCAAAGACTTATAAAATAAAATAAATGCTTAATCAAATATTTTTTAGTAAAATTAGCCTTTTTCTACTTGAATAAAATCCAACTCAACCGGAGTTGGACGTCCAAAGATAGAAACGAGAACCTTAACTTTAGCTTTTTCTTCATTAATTTCTTCAACTGTGCCATTAAAATTATTAAATGGGCCATCAACAACAGTAACTTGATCACCAATAGAAAAATTAGCTTTAGCTTTAGGTTTTTCTGAAATACCAGCCATTTGCTGAGTTACTCGCATTACCTCGTGCTCAGGGACCTCAGGTGGCTTAGTTTTAGCCCCACCGACAAAACCAGAAACTTTCGAAGAGTTTTTTACTAAATGCCAAGTTTGATCATTCAATATCATTTGAACAAAAATGTAACCAGGAAAAAACTTACGAGATTTAGTTGTTTTTTGACCTTTAACTAATTCAACTACATTTTCAGCAGGAATTAAAATATCACCAAAATAGACTTCCATTTTGCTTGTTTTAATTCTTTCTTCGATAGCAGATTTAGCTGTGTTTTCGCAGCCAGATTGAACGTTAACAATATACCATTTTTTATCAGCAGCAGGTTTAACAGATTGATTTTCCAAAACGCAGCTCCTTTACTTAATTAATTGGTTTAAAACAAAACCAGAGAATAAATCAAAAACACTAATAATAATTGAAGAAATAAAAACCATGATAATAACAACTACAGTCATAGCTTTGATATCTTTTACAGGAGGCCACACAACTTTTTTAATTTCCCCAACTACCTCATCAGACCAGTTTAAGACTGATTTGTTAAATTGAAGACTAAAAAAGATGGCCAAAGCAACAACAACCGGAAGACCATGCTTAAACAAATCGTAATTAGAAAGCTTTGCCACAAAACCAAAAGCCCCCGCTAATGCCTGGATAAGAACAGATAACGTAAATCCGATAAGCGCAGCAAATGATACGAAACACACAGTAATAAACTTCGAGTTTGTTTTATCCATATCGTAAATTCCTTTTCGATAGTTTAAATTAATTGGCAGGGCAGGAGGGATTCGAACCCACGACCTAACGATTTGGAGTCGTTCGCTCTACCGCTGGAGCTACTGCCCTGCACTTGTATATGTACAAGAAAGGAAAATATAACCTAAAAAATACAAAAGGGACAACTAAATAGTTATCCCTTTCGATTAATTGAACTAAGTTAATTAAAACAAAGTTTTAACTAGCGAGTTGATTATTGATTACTCAACAATCTCAACAACAACGCCGGCGCCAACAGTTCTACCACCCTCACGGATAGCAAAACGCAATTGTTGTTCCATAGCGATTGGAGTGATTAACTCAACGTTTAACTCAACTTTATCACCAGGCATAACCATTTCTGTTCCAGCTTTAAGAGTTACAACACCTGTAACGTCTGTAGTTCTGAAATAGAATTGTGGTCTGTAGTTAGTGAAGAATGGAGTATGACGACCACCTTCTTCTTTTGTAAGAATGTAGGCTTCAGCTTTGAATTTTTTGTGAGGTTTAACTGAACCTGGTTTAGCAAGAACTTGACCACGCTCAACGTCTTCTTTTTTAGTACCACGCAATAAAACACCGCAGTTATCGCCAGCACGACCTTCATCTAACAACTTACGGAACATTTCGATACCTGTAACAGTTGTTTTTTGAGTTGGTTTGATACCGATAATTTCGATCTCGTCATTAACTTTAACGATACCACGCTCAACACGACCTGTAACAACAGTTCCACGGCCAGAGATAGAGAACACGTCTTCAACTGGCATTAAGAATGTTTTATCAGTCGCACGAACTGGTTCTGGAATGTAAGCATCACATGCTTCCATTAATTTTAAAATAGATGGACGACCTAATTCAGAAGCATCACCTTCTAAACCTAATTTAGCCGAACCTTTAACTATTGGAATAGTGTCGCCAGGGAATTCGTATTTAGATAACAACTCACGAACTTCCATTTCAACTAGATCTAAAAGATCTTTATCATCAACCATGTCACATTTGTTCATGAATACAACTAATGCAGGTACACCAACTTGGCGTGCTAATAGGATATGTTCACGAGTTTGCGGCATAGGACCGTCAGCTGCAGAAACAACTAGAATAGCGCCATCCATTTGAGCGGCACCAGTGATCATATTTTTAACGTAGTCAGCATGGCCTGGACAATCAACGTGAGCGTAGTGACGTTTGTCAGTTTCATACTCAACGTGAGTTGTAGAGATAGTAATACCACGAGCTTTTTCTTCAGGAGACTTATCGATTTGGTCGTAAGCCATTGCTTGCGCTTTACCAAGAGTCGCAAGAGTAGTCGTGATAGCGGCAGTTAGTGTTGTTTTACCATGGTCAACGTGACCAATAGTACCGATGTTAACATGCGGTTTCGATCTGTTAAATTTCTCTTTAGACATTATTTCCTCCTGCAGAGAATGTTTTAGCTGTTTTAGTTTCTAAATCTTATTATATAAATTTTTTAAACTTCAAATACCTTAATTAAATATACTATTGGGGGCAAGTTATTTTAACATAGTGACCCTACGAACCGTAGCACCATGAAAAAAGTGGCTAAAGTTAACACTATCCCAACAAAATTACAATAACACTTAACCCAAAGTCGACAGCTGGAGCCCGTGATCGGAGCCGAACCGACGACCTCACCCTTACCAAGGGTGTGCTCTACCACTGAGCTACACGGGCCTTATGTAAGAATCCAGAACTAAAAAGTAACACCAAGATAACCATTTAATTCTAAAATTTGGAGCGGGAGACGGGTCTCGAACCCGCAACCCTCTGCTTGGAAGGCAGATACTCTAGCCAATTGAGCTACTCCCGCCAAATCTTTGCGACTGTGAATCAGTTAAACTAACTTTGCCACAAAAGGCAACAAAGATTAATTTAACGATTTTAGAATGTGCTGATAGAACCAGACATACCAGGAAAATGGTGGACAGGGAAGGATTCGAACCTTCGTAGACCGAAGCCAGCAGATTTACAGTCTGCCCCCTTTAGCCACTCGGGCACCTGTCCGCGGTTTCACTGCTGTTTTCAAATTTTCAGTCTACGATTTTTACATCTTCAACAGAATTTTTGAGTAAGGGAACAGTAGTTAAACAAAAATGCACACTCGCAAAAATTCGCTTACTTTCAAACTTGCAGAGTTAACTGCAAATAAGAAAATGGAGCTGGCAATGGGACTCGAACCCGCAACCTGCTGATTACAAATCAGCTGCTCTACCAATTGAGCTATGCCAGCATAGCCTAAAACAAAACGAAAAATTTAAAGACAAATACTTCGTCAAATTTTAGTAACTTGAAATTTCTACTGGATTGTTTTGGCGTGGTCAAACTCATTTTTAATCTTTTTTTCAAAAAAACAAAAAATAAATTCAATCACTTTAGAATCTGCACAAAAAAGAGTGACTTGTGCTAAAACTTAATCTTGAAGTTAGCAAAAAAAGATTAAATTTCAGCCAAATTATTTTTTCTGGGTCCATTGCCTCTTTGTTTCTGATAACGCTACAGCAGTGGCCACAGAAACGTTGTATGAAGCATCCGCAGCTAACTGAGGAATAGAAACTAACTCGTCACATAAACGCTCCGTTGTAACACGGAGACCTTTATCTTCAGCTCCTAAAACCCAAATAACTTTTTCTGGATATTCGATTTCGTAAATTGATTTTTTTGCTTTGTGTGAAAGACCGTAAACCCAAAAACCAGCTTCTTTCAAAGTCTCAAATGGCTCGTGAAAGTTATTTATTCGCGCAAGCTCAACGTGTTCAACACCACCACATGCGACTTTGTGCACTGTCGCAGTCAGTCCCACTGCGCGATCTTGTGGGATAATAATTCCGTTTACACCCATCAACCAACTCGTACGCATAACTGCGCCTAAATTATGAGGGTCTTCAACTCCATCAAGAGCTAAAACTAAACTATTGGCGTCCCAAGTTGCGACTGTGTAATCAAATGCAGGATTATAATCAGAAAACAAAACAACACCTTGCTGAGAGGGACATAGTTTATTTAAATCAATGTCAGAACGTTCTTCAAAACGAATGTCGTGTTCGCTCAATAAAGTTATAACTTCTTTGATTTCTGGAGTACTAACAAGATTACGTTGGACAAGAGCTTGCTTAACTGAGCCCGGGCGTACGTGTAAAACTTCTTTAACAGCATGCGTGCCTGTAATTTGCCTCCAAGAACGCGAAACTGACATCGACATTTGTGAGGATGACGGCTGCTGGCCGCGAGCTCTTTGTTGGCCGTTATAAGCTGTTTTTTTATGTCCGAGACCAGATGTAGATTTGTTTAATCTACCAGAAGTACTTTTAGAAAAATTTTTTTTTCGCATTTTGGATTGCCTCAAATATCATAACCCAATTCTTGCAAAATATCGATGATAACTTGCTTTGGATTGGGATTTTCCAAAATGGGTCTACCAATAACTAAGGCTGCCGCGCCAGCATTAATTGCAGATAATGGATTCATTACACGTTTTTGATCATCAACTGATGAAGATTTTGGCCTAATACCCGGAGTCACTTTGTATAAATCAAAATCTTTCAATAATTCTAATTCATGCGCAGAACAAACTACGCCTGACAAACCACAATCTTGAACAAGTTTTGCAAGTACACACACATGGTCAGCAACAGGTTTTTGCTGCATCACTGGTGGGTAAGACGACTCATCCCAGCTTGTTAAAATTGTAACAGCTAAAATTTTGAAGGGTCTGATTTTATTAAGTTCATTTTCAAGCTTTGCTAGGGCCATAAGTGCTTCACGACCTGACAAAGCATGCACTGTTGCCAAAGTTGCGCCCGCCTCGAATGAGGCTTTTATTGCCGCAACCATTGTGGAAGGAATATCAAAATATTTATTATCGACAAACACTGGAGCTATACTCGCACATTGCGCGACAAAATCAGCGCCATAACGATAAACCAATCTTGGACCAAGCTTTATTGCACCAACTAAATCTCCGACCTGCTCTAGAATTTGACGAACTTCAGACAAAGTATCAACATCAAGAGCTAGAATAATCGGATTTTTAAGAAGTGCTTTTTCTACCATCTACTTTAGACCTATCTTTGACTTAAAAAATTAACAATCGAATTGATTACGTCCTGTGGTTTTAGTTTTTCAACAGTTTTGGACTTACGATCAACAACTTCAATTTGACCTGCTTCAAAACCTTTTTTACCAACAACCACACGCACTGGAAAACCCAGCAAATCTGCATCTTTGAATTTCACACCCGGTCTTTCATCACGATCATCGATAAAAACCTCGATATTTTGTTTCGCAAGAACATGCGTTAATTCCATGATAAATGAATTTAACGTCTCATCTCTAATATCAAGAGCACAGATATGCACATGATATGGAGAAATTTCCTTTGGCCAGATGATACCATCTTGATCATGACTTTGTTCAATGGCTGCTTGAACTGTACGAGTTACTCCTATACCATAACATCCCATTTCATAAAATTGAGATTTACCATTTTTATCTAAAAACACACCATTCATTTTTTGCGAGTATTTTTGTCCAAGATAGAAAACATGTCCCACTTCAATTCCACGATAAGATTTCAAACGACCATCAGTTGTTTCTGGGCAACGATCACCCTCTTTGGCCATTCTTAAATCAGCCACTAAAGTGACTTGAAAATCTCTGCCATGATTAACATTTTTATAATGATAGCCATCTTGATTAGCTCCAACAATGTAGTTTCTCAAAGCTACAACTCCATTGTCTGCATAAATAGGTATTTTTAAACCAACGGGGCCACATGACCCTGGCATAGCGCCCGTCACTTCTTTGACTTCTTCATCAGTTAACATCAAAGGTGGATTTGTCATTTTCAGTAAATTTTTAACTTTAATTGGATTCACTTCATCAGAACCACGCAAGATCACTGCAAACGGCTTTAATGATTTATCTTGAGGATCTTGCCCCTCGTTAGCTGAGAAAAATAATGTTTTTACAAGCTCGTGCGCCGGCACGCTCGTGAATTTTTCAAGATCTGAAATTGTCTTTTGCCCAGGCGTTGCAAATTTTTCGAGTTCTTTTGGCGTCTGATCTTTTGCAACATAAACTGTTGCGTCAATGGCTGGACAGACTTCAACGTTAGCTGCGAAATTTGTCTTATCGCTAACAAGTAGAGCATCTTCGCCAGCTTCTGCTAAAAGTTGAAACTCATGTGTTTGACTACCGCCAATATTACCCGCATCAGCCTGCACGATACGATACTGCAAATTAAGACGATCAAAAATACGCTGATACGCTTTATACATATCATCATAAGCTTTAAGCGCACCCGTTTGATCAACATCAAAACTGTAAGCATCTTTCATGACAAATTCACGGCCTCGCATTAAACCAAATCGTGGCCTGATTTCATCGCGATACTTAGTTTGAATTTGATATATGTTTTTAGGTAAATCACGATATGATTTTAAATCATGACGAACGAAATCAACAACGGCTTCTTCGTGAGTCGCGCCCAAACAAAAATCATGATTGTTACGATTTTTAAATTTTAAGAGACCTGCACCCATCTCAGACCAGCGGTTAGTTTCTTCCCAAAGCTCACGCGGATGAACCATTGGCATTAAAATTTCAATACAATTAGCTTTTGCTAGTTCTTCTCGAATAAGGTTTTCGAATTTACGAATAGCGCGTAAACCAATGGCCCCATATGTGTACATGCCAGGAGCTAATTTTTTAATAAGTCCAGCGCGAATCATGAGTTTATGCGATGGGATCTCAGCATCTGATGGCGCTTCTTTAAGAGTGAACAAGTGTGTTTGTGACCATTTTAAAATATGTTGCATCATAAATTAACCTCAATTCCATAAGCTTTAATTTTACGGTGTAAATAACTACGTTCAAGACCGATAGCCTCTGCCGTTTTAGAAATATTACCGCCGTTTTCTTGGATTTTTTTAATTAAATATTCTTTTTCAAACTCAGCACGAGCATCTCTAAAAGTTGAAATATCAGAGTGTTGTCCTGTTTGACCTTCTTTTTTCTCCGTAAGACCTGCAAATTTTAAATCGTGTACATCAACATAGTCAGATGGTGTTAAAATATACACTCTTTCAATAAAGTTTTTAAGCTCGCGCACGTTACCAGGCCAAGTGTGTTTCATTAAAAGTTTAAGACCTTGCTCTGAAATTGTTTTTCTAAATGAAGCCATCTGTTTTGCACTAATATCGCTAAAGTGATAAATCAAAGATTGGATGTCTTCAGGACGATTTTTGAGTGGCTCAATGTAGATTTCAAAAGCGTCTGCTGACTGTAAGTACTGAGCCATATCTTGGCTAATTTTTCCGTTTGAGATCAGATCTTTCAATGATCGTGTCGCAGTTAAGAACAATCTTGCATGCGAAGACATTGCTTCTACTGAACCTATTCGACTAAATTTTTTTGATTTTAAGAATTGAACAAGTTTAGATTGAATAGCGAGTGGCATTTCTTCAATTTCTTCAATAACAACTGTTCCACCTTCAACAAGTTCAAGCTTGCCCTTGCGTGTTTTATCAATACCAGGTAAGACACCTTTTTCGATCCCAAAAAGTTCTATTTCAATTAAATCTTGTGGCAAAGTCGCACAATTAATTTCAACAATGGTACGACTTGCCAATGAACTCATATAGTGAATGTTTTGCGAAACGAGTTCGCGCCCAGTTCCAGCCTCACCAGTAATTAATATTGTTTGTGTAGTTTGAGAAACACGTGTTATTTGCTCTCGAACTTTTTGTAAAGCTTTAGACTCTCCGACGAGAGCTATATTTTTACGTAATTTATTTAACAATGCCTGCTTTTCATTTTTTTCGGCTCTAAATTTAAGTACATTTTCGATAACGAGATGAACTTTTTCAAGCGAAAGCGGCTTTTCGATAAAATCCCAAGCTCCAGTTTTAGTTGCCTTCACTGCTGTTTCGATAGTTCCATGACCAGATATCATAATGAAATGAGTTTCTAAAAATTGAGGTACAGCCTGCGTTAAAACTTCTAAACCATCCATTTTAGGCATCCAGATATCTAAAAAACAAATATGTGGCTTAAATTTGGGCAACAGTGTTAGCCCTTCCGGGCCATTCGCTGCGACTTGAACTTCATAACCATCGTCTCTAAGGCTATCAGAAAGTACCTGCCTAATTGGAGCCTCATCGTCAATAATTAGAATTCTTGTTTTTAATTTTTCTTCATGAATCGTCGTTGCTTGATTATTCAACATCATAATTTTCCCATAAATCTAAAGTCTAATTTATGCTGCAATAATCAAAATAGCAATGTGAGTTCGTAAAATGAATTAGTTTTGCTGCCTCTGCTATGTCTGGGGCGTTAAATATAAAGGCAACTCGATCATCATCTTCGTGCCTTGAGGATCGTGACCGAGTGCTCGAATGACTCCGCCATGATCTTCAATTATACTTTTAACGATTGGTAAACCTAACCCTGTTCCTTTTTCTTTAGTCGAAAAATATGGCTCAAAAACTCTATGACGATCACGTACTGGAATACCAGGCCCATTATCTATGATAAAAATTCGAGCAATCTTGTGTAGAGCTTGATACTCAGTTTTAACAGTCACTATTGAATTCGAGCAATCTTCTGTCGCATGAATAGCATTGTCGATTAAGTTAACAAAGACTCGTTTCATCTGAGCAGAGTCAAATTTAAACTCAGGTAGATTCTGATCTAAATCCAAATTAAAACTCGTTGATGGATGATTATGCATGTACAAATCCAACAATGATTTCAAATCTTTATTTAAATCCCCCAGAGCTAATTTTAATTGCGGCATTCGAGCAAACTGCGAAAACTCGTTAACTAAATTTCGCATATCATCAACCTGTGACACAATCATTTGAATAGAATCTCTGAAAGCAGCTTCCTGAATTTGATCGCCGTACTTACGAGATAATCTTTCTGCAGCAAGCTTGATAGGCGTCAATGGATTTTTAATCTCATGAGCGATACGTCTTGCTACTTCCGACCAAGCAGCAGCTCTTTGTGCATTTACAATGGGTGTCATATCATCAAAAACCATAATTCGGCCGATTTCTTGATTAAATTCATTTTTTAAAAGAGACACATGAACAGAAAGAGGAATACTTTCTCTTTCTGTTTTACCATCATTCGTTTTTTCTATCTCGATGCGTATTTCTTTTTGCAATGAAGCTAAATTGTTTTCCTGCATAGCTTTTACAAACTGTGCAAATTGATTATAGTTTTCAAGACTTAATGAAAGCTTAATAGGTTTACCAACAGCAGATAGTGGATCTACATTCAAGAGTTCACCAGCTCGACGATTCATGGTAGTCACAACGCCACTCATATCAACAGACAAAACACCTGCGCTAACATTACCCAATACGATTTCAACGTAACGAGTATACTGATTTAAGTTTTTGATAGTTTGCTGTAGCTCGATTTCCGATGATGACAAGTTTCCAATCATTTGATTGAAGTGCACAATCAAACTATTAATTTCTTCACTTCCTGACTCAATCTCAAGTTTTGTGTAATCTCCGCCAGCAACACGCTTAGTGGCCCTTCCTAATTGAACAAGCGGAATTGATAACTGCTTTGCTAAGTGAAATCCAAACCAGACAGCAGCAAATAAAATCACAAGCGACATTACAGTTTGCATAATGAAGTACATCGATTTCAGTGGGTTTTCGATTAAAGCATTCGATTGAAATTCTTGGTAAGCTCCAACGATGTCATCAAATTTTGCACCAGGAGTTAAGTTCAAAACTTTTGAAACAACAACAACACCTTTGCTCTTAACAGGCACCATCATTCGCAATAAGTGAGAGTCTGAAAAAACTTGAATCACGCTAGCTTGACTTTTCTGCAAGAAACCTTTCTGTAAAAAATCAAAATTTACTTTTGGAATTTTTTCGGAAATTTTAGTTTCATCTTGAACTAACAATCTTGGCGAAAGCAATTCGGGATAATACTCGACACCTTCTATTTTATAATCTGATTGAAGCTTTTTTAAAATAGTATCGATTGATTTTTTCTGGAGTGAAGCTCGATCGATTTCAATCGCAATGAGCTCTGCATACTCATAACCCTTCTTCTTCTCTTGCAGTAAAAAGGCATTTGTAATTTCAGAGGCATTTTTTAAAATCCCAATCATACGCTGCGAGAACCACTTGTCAAAACTGCTGTTCAAATAAAAAACAGATAAAATCAAGACTAATGTTGTTGGAATAACAGAGAACGTTGCAAATGAAATAATGAGTTTTGATTTTAACGAGGATCCGAAAATTTTACCCCGTCGTTCTATAAAAACCTTAACGACGTTTCTAAATATCAAAAACAATAAAAGCAAAACTAAAACTAAATTGAAGTTTACAAGTCCAATAAAGTAAATAATGTATGGACTTGGAAGTGTTTGACCAGAACGAAAAACAAAGACTTCTATAGCAACAAAAATGGCGAGTAAAATAGACAGAGCAAAAATATAAAATATTTCGCGTCGACGTTTTTGTAATTCAGACAGCCACAGCTGATTTTTAATCATGTACTTATATTTTCGTGAATTTTAGCATCTGTCCATTCGATATTTAATTAAATCAGCAATAGTGCCTATCTTAAATCCGAATTTTTCAGCAAAATCGATCAGTTCTGATCTCGAGGCTACTTCGCCTCTCGAGTTTAAGACCTCGCAAATAAGACTTGCAGAATTAAGTCCAGCCAATCGAGCTAAATCATATGAAGCCTCTGTATGACCTGCTCGAGCCAAAACACCACCTGCAGATGCACAAAGCGGAAATACGTGCCCAGGACAGTAAAAATCCTGCGGCTTTGATTGTGTATTAATAGCTTTAGCAATAGTTATTAACTTATCTTGAGTTGATATGCCTGTTGTTACACCATAAACGGCATCAATCGTCATTAAAAACGAAGTCTTCGATGGAGATTGTTCATGATTATTCGAAATCATCAGTGGCAATTTTAGACGAGCAGTTTGCTCTGGTGATAAAACTAAACAAATTTGACCTCTGGCTTGATTCATCAGAAAATTATATTTTTCGGTGTTAATAAACTCGGCGGCTATCATGATGTCGCCTTCATTTTCTCTGTTTTCATCATCGACTAAAATAACAAAACGACCGTTTTTAAAGTCCTGAATGATTTCTTCGATCGAGTATTTAAACATTTAAGCCCCACCAACACCACAACTGATAGCAAAAAAAAAGAGAGCTGTCTTGAGCTCTCTTTTTTAGCGCATAGCAATGTGTCTAATACGTCTTATTTCTTTTTGGTTTGCTTTGGAGCTTGTGTTTGTGGATCAACATATAACTTATGAACTCGTGTTAGTGCACCGACTTCTATAGACTCGTCCTCGCGAGGATTAAGAACTTTAGCTTTAGACATCAAATTACCAGCATCTTCGATCTCAACGATCCAAGGATCTTGTGTAACAGAAACTGAACCTAATAACACACCTGTTTCACTGCACGGTTCACCCATCCAATCGTGAACTTCATTCTCGATTTTAAGTTGATCGCCTTTTTTTAAGCCCAGTTCAGCGCCGCCAACAATGACAACATAATTATCACGACTAATCATCACACGACTTTGCCACTCTTGACGTTGAACACCAAGCAGGGCTTGGGCTAAGTCTTTAACAGATTGCTTTAAACCTTTCAAAGTCACTTCAGCCATACCAGTAACTCTGTAAAACTCTGGTCCGATATGAATTACACCTAAGTCAATCCCAAATCCTGCTGAGTAATCTTTTTTAAAACTTTCAGAATTAACCGCAGCCACTTTTTGCATTGTCCAAGGATCAATAGCTGAGAAGCTTAGATCCATTCGCATTTTATCAAGAGCGAATTTTGCAGAAATTGGCACCTGAGTCACTGATTGATTAAAACCAAATTGTAATTTACCACCAGAGTACGCTTCAAGCGCATTGATTTTACCATAAAGTAAATGTTGCGGACGTGATATCAAGCAAGATGACTGACTCGATAAATCAATCTCAGATGCTTTCATGGTTGGAAACCATGTTTTCATTTGCGCCAATGATTTATCATCAACAACGACGATATTACTAACTTGTTGAACTATTTTACCATTAACGTTAGGAAAATTTTCAAGCCGACCTTCTACAGCAGGATAGGTATTACGCTCATAAAAGTTCTTATCTTCAAATAAAACACCAGATAATTGGCTTTGTGCAACTTCGGAAAAATTAAATCCAGAGTTGTTCAGAAAAGATGATGCTTCAACAGAAATCACTTTTACGTTTTTTTTGAGTTGTCGTGTTTCAACAGGCTCCTGTTGGCACTTTTGATTTCCCATTAATAAACCTGACAATGCAACAACACACAAAGTAGCTGTCAGGTTCTTGTTGTTGATGTTAAACATCAATCCTCCTCAGTAATACGTCCCAGTTAAACCTTTAGTCCAGTGCGGAAATACATGACAACCCAGACACCAGTCTAGTTCGGAAGACCTTGGTCGAGTCTTGAGAGAAAAAATGTTATTTTTTGATTTCAAACTGAATTGTCAAAACATTAGACATTGATGCGAAAAATAAAATGACGCTTTTTCTGTCATCCACACTGAACTGATTAAAAGCAAAGAAAAAAATTACTTACCGAAACTTGTGCTACCTGATAGTCCTAAGAAGTAATTAAGATCATGATCTTTCATCAACTGATTGTCTTTATCATAACGTTCTTTTGTGTATTTTAAATACTTGGCGCCGCCAGTTAATCCAAAGCCAGCGATCGAAATCCCTAGGCCTGCCTCACTCACGACTGCATTGTTGGCAGATTCATCAGCCCAACGATAACCTGATCCCGCAAACAGGTACGCGGAGCCTTTATCGAGTTTTCCGCGCAAAATTAATCTTAATGTTGAATCAAGCCCAGTCACTTCTTTAATGTTAGAACCCGTTCGTTTAAAGCCCGTATTTCTTAACGTTAACCAGTCTGTGAAGTTCATATCAATGCCGAGATGAATTTCTTGATAGGTATTCCCATTATTGGTACCTGTTGAGCCACCAACATCACCAGATAAAAAAGGAGTATCTTTAGCGTATGCACCAACTGTAAAAAAAACTAACACTAAAATTGATTGAATAGTTTTTTTGTAAATTGGTTTAAACATAGCGATACTCCTATTTGTTTTAACTAAAAATCATTTGCTGATCTACATAGTCTACTTTTACCATAGTATCGGCTTTAATTTCACCTGCTATCATTTTTTTAGCTAAAGGATTTAAGACCTCAGTCTGGATCAAACGCTTAAGCGGTCTAGCGCCAAACACAGGATCAAATCCTTTTTCACCCAAATACTTAAGTGCATTATCGCTAAATTCACATTTTATATTTTTTTGTTCTAATCGCTGCATCACTTGCTGTAATTGGATTTTTACAATATTTGTTAAGTTATTTTGATTCAAAGGTTTGAACTCAATAACGTCATCCACCCGATTTAAAAACTCTGGTCTAAAAAAAGTTTTAAGTGCCGCCTGTATTGAATCAGATCCTTGGCCTGCGCCAAGATTTGATGTCATCACAATCACTGTATTTTTAAAATCAACAGTTCGACCTTGTCCATCTGTTAAACGACCTTCATCTAACAACTGAAGCAAAACATTAAAAACATCAGGATGAGCTTTTTCAATTTCATCGAGCAAAATAACTGCATAAGGTTTACGACGAACAGTTTCAGTCAGTTGACCACCTTCTTCATAACCCACATACCCCGGAGGAGCACCAATCAAGCGTGAAACACTGTGCTTTTCCATATACTCAGACATATCAATACGAACAACAGCACTTGAATCATCAAATAAGAAATCTGCTAAGGCTTTGACTGTTTCAGTTTTACCAACGCCAGTTGGCCCAACAAAAATAAATGATCCAATCGGTCTATTAGGGTCTGCAATTTCAGCACGAGATCTACGAACAGCATCTGATATAACCTCAAGAGCTTTATCTTGACCGATGACTTTCTGCTTAAGCACATCTTCCATTTTAAGTAATTTTTGGGATTCGCTCTCAAGCATTTTACTAACTGGAATATGCGTCCATTTTGACACAACATCTGCAATGTCTTCAGCATCGACTTTCTCTTTTAATAAAGATTCTGATTGAGATTTAAGTTTTTCTTCAAAATCTTTAAGTTTTTTTTCGAGTTCCGGTAATTGACCGTATTTAAGTTGTGCTGCCTTTTCATATTGAGCTTCGCGTTCGGCTCGTCCAATATCATTTTTTAATGTTTCGATATCAGCTTTCAAAGTTTTAACGCTATCAATTTGACTACGTTCAAAATTCCATTTTTCACGCAAGGCTTGCGATTTTAATGTCAAATCACTTAATTCGGCAGAGATTTTAGCTTTGCGATCAAGAGTTTGCTTATCTGTATCTTTCTTAAGGGCCTCAAGTTCGATTTTATAACTCAAAATTTTTCTTTCAATTTCGTCAACTTCCTCTGGCACACTGCGATTTTCAATGCCCAATTTGCTAGCTGCCTCATCGACTAAATCAATCGCTTTATCAGGCAAAAAGCGATTGGTAATATAGCGATGTGAAAGCTTGGCTGCAGCAACTAAAGCCGAGTCGGTAATTTGCACACCATGGTGAACTTCGTATTTTTCTTTAAGTCCACGTAAGATCGTGATTGTTTCATCAACTGATGGTTCTTCAACCATAACAGTTTGAAAGCGTCTTTCAAGCGCAGCATCTTTTTCGATATACTGGCGATACTCATCGAGCGTCGTAGCGCCAATACATCTTAGTTCACCACGAGATAAGGCTGGTTTTAATAACTGACCTGCATCCATTGCACCATCGGATTTTCCAGCTCCGACCAATGTATGTAACTCATCAATAAACAAAATGATTTCTCCACTACTTGCTGTAACTTCTTTAATGACAGCTTTAAGGCGATCTTCAAATTCACCCCGATATTTAGCTCCTGCAATGAGTGCTCCCATATCTAATGACATCAATTTTTTTCCCACTAAATTGTCAGGAACATCTTTTTTAATAATACGCAAAGCCATACCTTCAGCGATAGCAGTTTTACCAACACCTGGTTCACCAATTAACACTGGATTGTTTTTTGTCCGACGAGAGAGAACCTGAATGACACGACGAATTTCTTCGTCACGACCTACGACAGGATCTAGCTTACCTTCGGTTGCTAAAGCTGTTAAATCACGCGCGTATTTTTTTAGAACTTCGTATTGATTTTCAGGTTCATCTGTTGTCACTTTTTGATTACCTCTAATTTTTTTAATAGCCTGTTCAATCTGAGCCTTTTTAAACCCCGCCTGTTCAACAAACTTCTTTAAGGATACATCATCTGTTTTAAATAAAGCGAGCATGAAATGCTCGGTCGAGATCAGCTCATCACCCATTTGTACAGCTTCAGTGTCCGCTTGCTTAAATAGTTTTTGTAACCGTGTGCTTGCATAAATATTTTCTTGCGATTGTGATAACTGAGGGAAATTTTGTATGAGCTTGTGTAAAAGAGGTAAAACTTGATTCGGAGTATAACCAGACTCCTGTAAGACTCGTGGAATGACCCCATCTTGCTGTTCAATCAGCTCGACTAAAAGATGCTCAGGCTCAACCGTCGAGTTTTTGCGGTTTTCCGCTGCACGAGCCGCAGCTTGCATTGCTTCTTGGCTTTTACGGGTCATTTTACTGATCTGATTGTTAGCATCATGGTTCATAATCACACCCCTTATGTATCTCTTATATTAAAGTGTGTTTTTTATTGCATTTGTCAACCTCAAGAGATTACTTTTAAGATTATGGCAAAAGCTATTACCCAGTTTAACAAAAAAATTAGACCCTCAATGAAAAAAGATCCAATCAAAGCTTCTGATTTTTTAAAATACAAAATACCTTTCGCCTGTGAAGATTGCTCTCATTTTTCATCACAAGATATTCGGTGCACGCTTGGATTTAATTGCCAAAATCACTTACGAACTAAAATGTTAGCTGATTATAACCTGTCTGGCAAAATGCCACAGTGTCGTTTTTTAGAAATCGATTAACTATTAAAAATTCTATATTATTTCTCATTAATTTTTGTCACTATAAAAAATTTGACTCTGACTTGACTCGACAAAAATATTTTTCAATCTTAAATCACTTAGACTTTAATCATCATAGACTCGAAAAATATCCAGTCGAGTCTTAAGACTGACGTTTTGAATTCAATACTTTTATTGTGTTTTTCACTCTGAAAAAAATAATTTTTATTTCATTTTCTATTCTTGTGTCCTGTCAAGAATAGCTTTGATGCACCGAAACGAAGAATAAGAAAAAAACCCAGAGGCAGGAAGTCTCTAAGAGCACGTTTAGTGTTTCTCTCATTTCGAAAGGAGGCCTCAAGGATGAATTAAGGATGAAACAAATTTTACGGAAGATTTAATAAGGCACGCGCCAACTTAGTCCATGTGGACACTCAAGGCGCAAAATAAAAATGGATTACTCGGATGTAATCCAAAAAAAATTTCACGGAGGACCAAAATGATTAATACAACTTAAAAAAAATTAAACGGAGTTTACAATGGGAATGAGAATTACTACTAACGTTGCTGCTATTAACACTCAAAGAAATCTTACTAATAGTCAAAGAATGATGCAGACATCATCTGCACAATTAGCGAGTGGATATAGAATTAATAAAGCTGCTGATGACGCTGCTGGGTTAGCAATCTCGGAAAATATGCGTGGTCAAATTAGATCGTCTGGCCAAGCTAAAAGAAATGCAAACGATGCAATTTCATTAGTACAAACTGCAGAGGGTGGATTAGGTGAAGTCACGAACATCATCGTACGTCTTAGAGAATTGGGCATCCAATCAGCGTCGGACACGATTGGTGATCAAGAAAGACAATTGATCCAAACTGAGGTTTTACAGCTTAAATCTGAGGTTAATAGAATTGCAAAAGCAACAAGATGGAATTCAACTAATTTACTTGATGGTTCATCTCCGCAATTTGACTTCCAAGTTGGTATTTATGCCAGTGAAGATGATCAGATTACGTTTGATGCCAGTAAAAATGTCGCAACTTTAGATGCTTTGGGATTGACCGATATTGATTACACTTCGAAAGAAGGTTCAAAATCAGCAATCACAAAACTTGAAAGTGCTCAGCAAAGTGTCAATACAATGAGAGCAAACTTAGGTGCTCTTCAAAACCGTATGACATCAACTGTAGACACTCTAGCGATCACTGAAGAGAACTTGGCCGCTGCTAACTCTCGTATCCGTGACACTGATGTTGCCTCATCAACTTCTGAAATGGCTCGTAACAGTGTTCTTCTTCAAGCCGGCACTGCTACACTAGCCCAAGCGAATCAATCAACTCAACTCGCGTTGAAATTGATTGGTTAACACGGAAGTTAACACAATACCGTCAACAAATTTGACATAATGAAGCTGATCTAAACAATATGTTTAGATCAGCTTTTTTTTCTAAAGATCACTGGACCTTTAGCCGAATCTGTTTCCAAAACAGGATTTTAAATTTAAATAACAAAGCAACAATACTGATACGTTGACTGATGAGGCTAATATGAAAAAAGTAACCAAAACTTTTCTGCTCTTATGTGCAATGCTAACAATTAACTCTTGTGCTAAAAATGGTTTATCAACTGATTTACAAAGCAAGTCGGAACAATCACAAGATGGACAATCCAACAATGGTAACAATAACGACCAAAGTGGTGGTTCTGTTACACCTATAGCTAATCCAATTGATCAAATAGATCTTAAAAGCCGCGTCGATGATAGCGGTAACACACTTAGCAAACTTGGTGGTATGAATGGAGCTTTGACTTTTGACTTTGATAAAACACGTGGCGAATTTATAATTATGATTCCGATGCCAAATGGTCTAGTTTTCACACCAAGCGGTGGTTTTAAAAATTATCCAGACATTACGTTCGGACCAATTTTTGATGCAACTACAGGCAAGGTTAAGGTAGCTGTCAGAATTCCCGTCAAATATGTCTTGAAAGGGATAAATACAATACCAGCTGCTCGACTTCCAAATGGAGATTCACTACCTGCAATGCCAGCAGGTCAAGGTGAGTTGCCTAGCTTAGGATTAAGTTTTCCACAAAATGGCAATACTCAAGTGTTTATCTACATTGGCATCAATGCACTTGGTCTTTATGTTACATTGCCCGACAGTGCTGCATTACCCCTTCCGATCAATATAACAGTACCTGTCAAAAACAAAGATAAATCAAAAACTTACGGCTTTTTGACTTATGTTAATGCAAAAAGTGGTCACCCACCTGGATTATTTGTATCAACAGGTGTCCCTAACGAGGTTGCTCGTGTTCTCGAAGACTATTTTGGATTGTAAAAAAAATTAAAATTTAATTAGACTAAATGCGAGAGTCTCTTAAGACTCTTGCTTAGTTATTTTTTCCTCTATAATCTAATTGTGTTTCTTTTTTAAATATAACAATGGAGATAATCATGGCTAAAGCAAAAAAACCGGCTAAGAAAAAAGCTGTTAAAAAGGCAAAACCTATAGCAAAAAAAGCGGCTCCTAAAAAAGCCAAAGCTGTTAAAAAAACTAAACCCGTAGCGAAAAAAACGGCTCCTAAAAAAGCCAAAGCTGTTAAAAAAACTAAACCTGCAGCGAAAAAAACGGCTCCTAAAAAAGCCAAAGCTGTTAAAAAAACTAAACCTGCAGCGAAAAAAACAGCTCCTAAAAAAGATTTCAAAAAATCTGCAGCAGCTGCGGCCGTAATCGCAACAGCAACTCAATCTTCTTTTGATGATTTAGATAAAGAATTTGATGACGAATTAGAATTAGATTCAATGGTTGATATCGATAGTGAAGACGCTATGGACGATGCTGAATCTTTAGAGGAAGATGATGTTGAAGTTGAATTTGACGAAATGGAAGCTGAAACATCTGAAGACGAGCTTGAAGAAGACATGGAAGAAGACGCTGATGAAGCTTTTGTTAAAAATGACGAAGATGAAAATGATGATGATGATGAGGGCTATATCTAGTTCTTAAAGTTTATCATTATAAACTGAGAAATAAAAAAGCCACTTTCAGAAGTGGCTTTTTTATTTCTCTAAAATTTAAGTGAATATGTTCTACAAACGTTTCAACCTTCACATTCACTTTAAAAGCTTGCCAAACAACATCCCAGATTAAGCTTAAATCCAACAACGTTCCATATTCTTCAACTAACGTGCTACCCAACCCATGACAAAAATAAGAAATACTAATCTTTCATTGGTTTTGTATGAACAGCATATTTTTCGAACTCACCATATTCATGAAGTTTATTATATAGTGTTTTAATTGTAATCCCTAAGCCTTGAGCCGCTTGTGTTTTATTACCACCATAATGAGCTAGTGCTTTAATGATATATCTTTTTTCAAGTTCGTATAACGGCATAGAAGGATCAAAATCCAGACCCTCTTGCTTTGTCTCAGGATTTTTAACCATATCTGGAAGATCATTAATCATGATCATGTGACCTTCAGATAATATTTGTAAACGTTCACAAACGTTTTGCAACTCACGAATGTTTCCTGGCCAGTCATACTTAACTAAAACTTTCAACGCCTCTTCATCAATAGATTTACCACGATTTAGATAAGAGTGTCCTTGTGATAAAAAGTGTTGAATGAGGACCGGAATATCTTCTTTACGACGTCTTAATGGAGGAGCACTGATAACAATCGTATTGATTCTGTAAAACAAATCTTCTCTAAAATTGCCACGAACAACTTCTTGATCTAATTCACGATTCGTTGCGCAAATTAAGCGAATATCAACTTTGATTGGATCTTTTCCACCAACACGGAATATTTCGCCTTCTTGAATAAAGCGTAAAAGTTTAGATTGAATAGATAATGGTAATTCGCCAATTTCATCTAAAAATAAAGTTCCACCATTAGCTGCTTCGGCAAGACCAATTTTTTTATTGTAAGCACCTGTAAATGAACCCTTCTCATGACCAAAAAGTTCTGACTCTAATAAGGTTTCACGTAAAGCACCGCAATTAATAGCAACAAATGGTTTGTTACGACGATTTGATTTATCATGAATTGCACGCGCTATTAATTCTTTACCAGTGCCAGATTCGCCGAGAACTAAAATATTAGCTTGAGATGGAGCAACACGATCAATCATCTTCATGAGCTGACTCATGACATCTGATTTGTAGATAATTGATCTACTTTCAACCATTTTCTGTGTTGGCTGCTGTGCCCATGTAACTTGGGATTGATTTTGAGAACTTGGTAAAACCGTTGTTGCGCTTGAAGAATCAGAAGACATCTAAACCACCTTTCGTACGTGCTAGAAACGTTCAACTGTGACGCATCTCTTTTTGATACGCCGCGGTATGCACGAAATATAACCAAAGTCGTGTAGTAATTGCAAGAAAAATTTTGCATAGCATTATATTTTTTTTAGGACCTCTCAATTGATTTATAAAGGTGTAAAATTTAAGCATGCCTTTTAAACTGGAAGAACAAATAGATAACTTCTTGAAATATCTAGAGAATATTGAATCATGCTCACCGCTTACGTTGAAGGCTTACCGTCTAGACCTTGGACAGGCCTTTTTCGAGGTTATTATAAACAAAAAATCATCTAAAATTTCGAATAAAAGTAAATTAATGATTAATGGAAAACATAAATCTATTTACTTCAGCTCCGGGGAAGATTTGTGGCTCATGTGTCGTGATAAATTAAGCGCCTGGGGAAACCTTGCGCTTTCATCTCGCAACAGAAAAAGTGCTACGCTTAAAAGTTTTTTTAACTATCTCTATCATCATAAAATTATAGATAAAAATTATGCCGACCAAATCGTATGCCCGAAAGTTCCAAAAAAAATTCCACACTTTATATCGGTCGATGAAGTCTTATCAATTATTCAGTACCTGCACTCTGCTGAAGATCAAAACCATAAACAAGAAGCATTGTTTTATCTTCTATACGGCGGAGGACTCCGCATTAGCGAAGCTTGTAATCTAAAATGGACTGACATTTCATTTGATGAAAAAAAAATAACTGTGCTCGGAAAAGGGTTAAAAACTCGACTGGTTATATTACCTGAAATTTGTATAAAAAAACTGAATAACCTAAGAGTCATTAATAAAACTACAGTTTATGTCTTCGGATTCCAACCCCTAAATTCACGTACCGGATATGAAATGATTAGAAGCCTCGGCGTAGCTGCTCAGCTCATGCACCCTCTACACCCGCACTCTTTAAGACATAGTTTCGCAACCCACATGCTTGCAAGTGGAACTAACTTAAGAACCTTACAAAAAATACTTGGTCACGACACATTACAAGCAACTGAAAAATACACTCATCTTAACATTGATACTTTAGCACGTATTATTGACAGCGCACACCCACTTGCGAAAAAAAATTACTAGAACCCTGTGTCGGCATTTTTAATGTAATGAAATACTTGTGACTCAATTGAATCACCATAATCTAAGATAGAATTCTTCGTATCTTCAAACTGATCTAACTTTTCAGATTCAGCAATATTAATTTTTAAAAATGGAGTCATCCAATCTTCAACATTAATAACACCCTGCTGAAACAAAAATTTCAGATAAAAATGTAACTTAAATCGATAAAGATTATCAGTTAATGCTAACTTTCGTAACGAGTGTCCGACTAAGTTAAATAAAAAGTGCGAATCAACATCACCTTCCTGAGCAACATGATAAGCACAATTTAAAATAGTTAATGCAAAATCAAGCTTATCGTAATCTGTACGAATGTCTTTAAAATCATCGATCAATGTCGCCTCATTTAATACATTTAACTGACCATCGGATTTTGCTGATTTATATGTGAATAAAACATAATGACTAGGTTCTAGAATACCACCACCAAAGCGTTTTTTACTTTTCAATGCTGAACGCGCAATAAATGATTTTTTAGTACCCTCAACAGACAATGCTTGAATAATCAAATCTGATTCACCAAACTTTGTTTTCTTAAGAATAATAAATCTATTCTGCTGTTCAGACATGTCCTTTAAATAGTCCAACTCGCAGAATTGGTCAATTTTTCATTTTCAGTAGCGATTTGCTGAATAAGTTTTTCAGCATCAGGACCATTTTTTAAAACTAACAATCCTCGCAGATGCTGCTCATCACTGTAGCCCCCGCACCAGTTTTGAAACGAATCAATAACCCAAACAGGGAACTGACTAGGCGAAATTGCTAATTCTAAATTTAAGTTAAAATGATCAAAAAAGTATGATCCATTTGAATGACTGAAATAAAGAACATAACGGTCATTTAAGTGAGTGATTACTTTTTTATTCAAATTGAAATAGCAAATATCGTCTGGAACTACACTCAAATTATTTTGAGGAATAAAAAATTTTTGCAGAATACTGTTTAATTGAGCCCTGACGTTAGATAAATCTTTTTGAAAATGTGCAATGAGATATGGAGTTTTAAGCTTCTCGGTATGTAACACTAAACAGTCAGATTGATTAAATATTGAACCTGTAACCAGAATAATAGCATAAGGATTAGTCTCAAGAATTTGTACATCGCCTTGCTCTATGTAAGATTTAATTTCAATTGAGTAAATTCGACGATTTGAGAGAGTCTGGTGATACTTCAATCGATCTTGTTGACTTAAAAAAATCTCACCTGTTAACTCATTTTCAGAGCTCCAGATTGTAAAATTCACTTCATGATCCAAACCTGCTGCAAAGTTTTCAAATGATTCATCATCTTTTTTGAAAATCAACGGTGTTTGTATTCGATAAAATTGACCTAATACACCCTCAAGCAATGAAGTCCCTTTACGAATCATTGAAACTTTGGGCTTATGAGATAAAAACTGTAGCAACCCATGAATAACATCATAAAGAGCAATTTGTGCATTTTCAAAATAGCGAGTTTTCACCGTTTGTGTATTAAAATTATGCGAAACTAGGTCTGTAAGTTCATGATTAATAGTATTAATATTTTCTGAATTAAGATATCGCATGACTCTATTTGAAACTGAAAATTTAAAATAAGATACCTTTTTAAATATCTTTTGTTGTACAAAACTAGACAATAGGCCATACATTCAAACGCAGTATAATGTCATAATGGTACTTGATTTTATTTTTAAGGAGATATCTACATGAAAAAAATACTTTTAATTTTAATACTTTTTCCAATGAGTTCGTGGGCTTTATTAACAGCACGTGCGACATATACTGGACTGGTCTCTAAAGACGCTTTATCTGAAGTTTGTTCTGGAACTTCATGTGCAGGTCAAACACCATCGATGGTCCCACTTTATGGATTAGGAGCTGATGTCATTGTTAAACTTCCGATTATACCAATTGGCTTTGGCGTGCGCTATGAGAACCTTGGCCTAGACGCAACTTCTGGGTCAATCGAAGGCCATGCTAAACTAACTAGAACAGCAGCCCTAATTAATTATCGTTTTATTGACACGATCATTCATTTTGGCGTGATCGGTTCATACGGAATATCTCACTCAGGTAATGTGTCGGTAAAATCAGGTAACACGAATGTAGTCGATTATAATGACGGTAGTTTTTCAACTTACACAGCTGGACTCGAACTTGAAGTTAAACCGCTCATTGTATTACCGTTAATTGTTGGTGCTGAAGCTGGATACATGAGCGCTAAATGGAATGATGCTAAAGATTCTATAGCTTCAACAAAAAAAGATGTAGATTTAAGCGGATCTTATATCAAATTTTTTCTAGGACTAGATATTTAACTTAAAACTCGATCATTGATCAATATTAACGGGGTGAACTGTATCAAAATAGTTCACCCCTTTTTTTTCATGAATCAACTTAATACGCGGTCTATATTTTGCATAAACTTTAATGATGCTAAAAATATTTAATATTCATATTTCAATATTATCAATGCGCACTTTTCTGACTATTATCACGATAATATATTCTCAATTAATACTGGCACTTGAGGGCCATATTGAAGTTAATGGTCATAGATTTGAAGTTATTCAAAAAATTGGTTCAGGTGGCGAAGGCGATGTTTTTGAGGTGCAGGAAATAGATCAGCTTAAAAGAAGATACGCACTAAAAGTTGAAAAAATTATGGTAATTAATCCTAACGGTTCTATAAATCCACTCCAGCAAGAAGAGTTTACATTAAGAGAATACAAATTTGATTATTTTAAAAATAGAGTTAGAAACTTTCCCGATAAAATTAAGTCAACTTTTAAGTATTTACCGTTCACGTTTTCTTATCTCATACATTTACCGGAAGAAAAATTCAGAGACCCCTCGGACCCAAATTTACTTATCAAATCAGGTGTAAGTTTCATGAGGCTGGCTGACGACACTCTGTATTCGCAAATAGAAAAAATCAATCAGACACTTTTTTCAACTATTGAAGAACAACATAAAGCTAAATCTGATTTAGCCCTACTTGTATTTAATAATATAATAAAAGAATTAAGCATACTGTCTGAAAAAAATTACTCATATCTAGATCTTAAACCTGTCAACATTGGTTTTGATTCTATATCGAATACATATTCATTACTAGATTTAAACAGTATTTACTCTACATTTCAAAATGAAGATTATCATCGAAAAATTTTAGCTACGCCTGTGTACGCAGCTCCTGAAATTTCTGATTCAAATAAATACTCTGAAATTTCTCAACTTTACTCACTAGCTATGACGTTACTCAACGTATTGGATTCGAAATTTGAAAATCATATTATTTATAAAATGTTTAATAAAAATGATAATAGCTATGACCAAAATTTCCTAATACGCTTAGAAAAGGAATATCTTCAGTCATTTGCAAATATTGATAGATCAAAAATGTCTCAATTGTTTTCATTTATAAAAGCAGCCACAATCAAAGACCCCTACACCCGATTAAAAAAATTACGCGAACTCAGCTTCAACCAAGACATTGTTTTTATTGCCGATAAAGCAAATATTAAGCAAAGTAAAACTTCTGCATTGATAGAATCATTAAAATCTAAACTAACGAAAACTCGTCCAGAATTAAACTCGAAAATTATTTGTGATGGTTTGTTTAAGTAACTCTAAAATTGTGAATAATAAAAAAACCGAGTCATTCCTGAACTCGGCTTTTTATCTCAAGTTTATAATTTTTTTAAAAAGCTAAATACCCGATTTATGTCTTTCTTGATCATCAACAACTGATTGTACTCCACCTTTTAGGTTCGCACGGTAAGCAAGCTGCTTAATATCATATGTAAAATTAGCACCATTTAAACCTGGAGTTTGCCACTCAGGTCCTAAACGAATGGCATCAACTGGACATGCTTCTTCACAAAATCCACAGAAAACACATCTTAACATATCAATCTCATAACTGATCGGATATTTTTCAACACTTGGGTCTGGATGCTCACTAGCAGTGATTTTAATACACTCAGCAGGACAATTCGTCGCACACAACATACATGCTGTACAGCGGATCGAACCATCTTTTTTAACTGTTAAAATATGATTACCTTTGAATCTCGGAGAATATTCATATTTTTCTTCTGGATAGTTCAAAGTGATCATTTCTTTTTTGTTAAAAATATTTTTCACCATGTGTTTGAAAGTAATACCCAGGCCCGTAAATATACCCGGCAAATACCATTTACTTTTCTCAGAATTATTTTGCATAACTGCCATAATTTTTTACCTCAATTCGGCTGTCCGCCGAGTAATCCAGTTTCACTTCTTCGGCTGTCTGCCGAGTAATCCAACTTCGTCTCTTCGGCTGTCCGCCGATTATAACCGTCCACGTTGAAAAATAAATTCGTTTTTCTTACGATGATCTAAAGCGACTTGATCTGCTCTTTTGTTTTCAGCATTAAACAAATCTTGATCAGCAACAATGTCAACTTTGATATCTTGACCAACCAACAATGTCGCTGCTTCAGAAACCGTTAACGCTTCTGAAACAATTGTTGTAACTTTTTTAAATTGCTGAGCAACGCCAGCATGGTTAACAAAAGTACCAGCTTTTTCAACAAACGTTTTTGTCGGAATAACAAATACATTTTTGAAAGATTTATTTTCTTTTAAAACGTCAGCTTTAGCTGCTGTTAAGAAAATAAAATTATGAGCTTTAGCAAATAAATTTTGTTTTTCTGCTAGATCATTATAAACACCAACGTTTTCCGGACCAACAACAACTAGATTTTTTATTTTGCCAGAATTCAATGCTGACTCTAATTGTGACCATTGTGTTTGAACACCGTGCTTAGCTAAAACAGTCTGTAATCCTTTTGTATTTGGATTTTTGTCACCACGAATAAGTAATCCATCAAAATCACTTGCTGTTTTTTCAGAATTCCACCAATGGTAAACATTTTTAGTTTTAAACTGATTTACAAATGCAGATACAATTGATTCATATTCTTCGACAGTGTGCTGCCCCGTTAAAACTAATGCTGTGTCGTCTGAAGATGCCGCTTTTAAAACTTGAGCTGCATCTTTTGCGACAGATCCAGCATGTAAGTCAACAGTCCACTGACCATTAGCAAGTTTCATACCTTTCAATTGACGATTTTCTTTATTTACAAATTTGTAAATGTTACGGCCATCATCACACATCCAGTGACCATTAATTGCATCATTACGCTTTGGTTTAACACGGAAAACGCCTTCTTTATTAAAGTAAACTTTAACATTACAACCTGTTGAACAACCATTACAAACTGCTTCTGAATCTTTGAGATACCAAACGCGTTGGCGAAATCTAAAATCTTTGGATGTCAATGCACCAACTGGACAAATATCAACAGTGTTTAATGAGTATTTATTATTGAGCTCTTTACCAGCATGTGTTCCGATTTCAGCGTGGTCACCACGATTGAAAATTCCTAGCTCATTTGTTTTAGAAACTTCGTCTGTGAAGCGAACACAACGTGAACATAAAACGCATCTTTCAGAATCAAGAACAACAGTCGGACCAAGATCAACAACTTTGTGCTTTTTAGTTTTTGCTTCAGCCATTTCAGAGTTGTACTGGCCAAATTCCATGTATTGTTCTTGTAAACCACATTCACCAGCTTGATCACAAATAGGGCAATCAAGTGGATGATTAATCAAGTGAAAATCCAATCCCCACTTAACAGCTTCTTTAACTTTAGGTGAGTTATTATTAACCTTCATGCCTTCAGTCACAACAGTGTTACAAGCAATTTGTAAACGTGGATTTCCTTCGATCTCCACCATACATAAACGACAAACTCCTGCGATACTTAATCCCGGGTGCCAGCAATAGTGAGCAATCTTTTGATGATTGTCATACATTGCCTGAATGATCGTTGTTCCTTCTTTAACTTCGAGCTCTACGCCATTAATGGTGCATTTGGGCATGTGAGTGTCCTTTGTAAGCTGTTCCTTTTACTTTCGATTTTCCTTCGCGAACAAAATATTCAAATTCGTCACGGAATTTCGTCACAAAACTAATAACTGGTAAAGCTGCTGCATCAGATAAAGCACAAATTGTTTTACCTTTCATGTTATCAGCAACTTTTAATAGTAATTCGATATCTTGCATACGACCTTTGCCTGATAAAATAGAATGAGTGATTTTATCAACCCAACCAGTACCCTCACGACATGGTGTACACTGACCACATGATTCATGATGATAGAAATGTGTTAAATTCGCTAAGCACTCAACCATACATTTTGAATCATCAATAACAATGATCGCACCAGATCCAAGCATTGTTCCCATCTGCGCCATACATTCATAATCAAGAGTCGCTTTCATGGCTTCATCAGCAGTTAAAACCGGAGCTGATGACCCACCAGGGATAACGGCTTTTAGTTTTTTACCGTTTTTAATACCGCCACCTAAATTAAAAATCATATCTTTTAGTGGGTACGCCAATGGAACTTCGTAGTTACCAGGCTTAACGACATTACCTGACAATGAAAATAATTTTGTACCTGCAGATTTCTCGGTTCCATATTTTCTATAACCTTGAGCACCGTCACGCATAACATATTTAACAGCTGCAAGGGTCTCAACATTGTTTACAATGGTTGGTTTTTTTAAATAACCTTGCACAGCCGGAAAAGGCGGTTTTAATTTCGGCTGACCTTTTGAACCCTCTAGAGATGAAATCATACCCGTTTCTTCACCACAAATGTAAGCACCCGCCCCACGGTAAACATCCATATCATGATCAAAGCCTGAACCTAAAATATTTTGACCTAAATAACCTGCTTTGTAAGCTTCTTGAATAGCTGTTTCTAGAGAGGCAATTGAAGCATCATACTCACCACGAACGTAGATGTATGATTTTTTCGAACCAATAGCAAAACCAGAAATAATCATACCCTCAACTAATTGATGTGGGGCACGTTCCATCATCATGCGATCTTTAAATGTACCAGGCTCGCCCTCATCAGCATTACAAAGTAAATATCTTGGTTCATTGTTTTTAGGTAAAAATCCCCATTTCATACCGGTCGAAAAACCTGCTCCACCTCGACCGCGTAGACCTGAGTTTTTAACTTCATCGATGATCGCTTGAGGTTGCATTTTTAATGCTTTTTCAAGTTCTTTATAGCCACCGTTTTTTTTATAACCATCAAGAGTTTTAAATTCTGGCAAATGATAAAATTCAGTTAAGTATTTAACTTCACTCATGGCATGTCCTTATTTTAAACTGCGAATGATATTCATCGCAGATTCATTTGTTAGATTTTCGTAATATTTATCACCAATTTGCATCATTGGAGCAGTACCACAAGAGCCTAAACATTCAACTTCAGTGACTGTGAACTTACCATCAGTTGTTTTATCACCTAAATGAACATTTAACTCTGAACAAATGTGTTCTGATAATTCTTTTGCACCATTCAACATGCAAGATAATGTACGACAAACTTGAATGTGGTGTGTACCAATCGGTTGCTTATTATACATTGTATAAAATGTGCAAACTTCGTTGATATGAGCTTCAGAGATCTCCATCACTTTGGAAAGCTCTTTAATCACTTCGGCATTCACATGACCCTTATTTTCTTTTTGAGCAATATACAATGCTGGCAATACAGCCGATTGTTTTGATTCATATCTTTTCAGTTCGTTCAGAACTTTTTGTTTTCCTTCAGCAGATAATTGAAACATATTTTTCCTTCGTTTCTTCGGCTGTCCGCCGTGTAATCCAACTTCGTCTCTTCGCCAGTCCGGCGAGTAATCCAACTTCGTCTCTTCGGCTGTCCGCCGACTTACCTATCTAACTCACCAGCGATGACGTTCATACTGGCTACAGTTGCTATGGCATCAGCTAACATGGCTCCTTGTACGACCTCTGGAAACGATTGATAAATCGCAAAACATGGAGGACGCACTTTCAATCTGTATGGAGACGCAGAACCATCACTGACTAAATAAAATCCTAACTCACCATTAGCAGCTTCTGTAGCATCGTAAACTTCACCGACCGGTGGACGTAAGCCCTTAATCACAAGCATGAAGTGATTCATTAAACCTTCAATATTACCGTAAACATCTTTTTTCTCTGGCAATACGATATTTTTATCACGAATTGTATAATCGCCAGTTGGTACATTTTTACATGCTTGTCTGATAATTCTAATCGATTGACGCATTTCTTCAATACGTACGAGATAACGATCGTAAATATCACCAGCTGTTCCTACTGGAATATCGAAATCATATTTTTCATAACCGTAATAAGGCTCGGCACGACGCAAATCGATGTTAATACCAGACGCTCTCAGTAGTGGACCAGTGTATCCCCATTGAATGGCATTTTCGGCCGATACTGGACAAACACCTTGAGTTCGTTTAATGAAAATTTTGTTACCGAGCAACATTTTTGATATTTCATCAATACCATCGCTCATTTCGTCGCAAAAACGAAGAACATCATTAAACCAACCCTCAGGAGCATCTTGAGCCATACCACCAATACGAGTCATTGATACAGTTAAACGAGCACCGCAAAGTTTTTCAAATAACGAATAAACTTTTTCACGAAATGTAAATAAATGGAAAAACGCCGTTAAAGCCCCTAAGTCGACGCCACCAGTACCAACTGCGATGATATGATCGATCACACGCGACAATTCACAAAGAATCACACGCATAGTTTGTGCACGCGCAGGGATTTCAACACCTAATAATCTTTCAACAGCTTTACAGTAACCAACATTATTCATGGGCGCAGAACAGTAATTCAAGCGATCCGTGTATGGAATAACTTGATTATAAGGATGAGTTTCAGCCATCTTTTCAAAACAACGGTGTAAATATCCAATTTCACAGTTGGCTCGCACAATCGTCTCGCCATCAAGCTCAGTCATCACACGTAAAGTACCATGCATTGCTGGATGCGACGGTCCAATATTCAAAGGGACATATTTAGGATTTAACTGATCACCACTTTGCTCAGGAGTATTATTGAAGTGAATTGGCATAACCGAATTACAATGCTGCTGTTGATCGGCTTCGTAATCTTTACGCAAAGGATGACCAACGAACTGATGATGCGTGAGAATTTTTCTTAAGTTCGGATGTCCTGAAAATTTAATACCGAACATGTCATAGGCTTCACGTTCAAACCAATCAGCAGATTTCCAGATTGTGATTGCTGTTGGAACTGGCTCGCCATCGCGGATCGCAACTTTAACACGCAAACGTCTTGAATCACTTGATCCAAATAAATGATAAACAACATCGAATCTTTTTTCACGTGTTGGATAGTCGACACCGCAAACATCCATTAAGAAATTATACCCAGCATACTCTTTTAAATAGCGTAGTAATGCTGAAACAGTTTCAACTGAAGCATCAACAACATGATCACCAACAGGTGAAGTCGAAAATTTAAAAACACCATCACCAAATTTAGCGTTGATGTCTTGTTGTAATGTTACAAACTGATTTGTTGATAAGCTCACACTACACTCCGATTCTTGATGAAGTTAAAGAGTTAGGGACTGTGTTGCCGTTAATTTCAAATGGAGAAACCCAGTTGTCTTTCCATGGGCGTGGTGTTCTGTCTTTAATCATTTTTTGTAAAGTCATAACACCATCCAAGACTGCTTCCGGAGTTGGCGGACATCCTGGCACATACACATCAACTGGAATAACTTTATCGCAACCTTGCAAAACATGGTACGCACGATAAAAGCCACCAGAGCTGGCGCAAGCTCCCATTGAAATTACATATTTAGGCTCTAACATCTGTTGATAAATACGAACCAAAATCGGAGCCATTTTTTCAGTAATCGTTCCAGCAACTAATAATAAGTCAGCTTGACGCGGAGAAAAGCGAACAACTTCAGCTCCGAAACGAGCTAAATCGTATTTCGGTCCCATCACTGACATCAACTCGATACCACAACAAGCAGTTCCATATGGTAATGGCCACAAAGCGTTTCTTTGCCCCCACGCCGCAATTGCATCTAAACGCGTTGTCAAAGCAAACGACTTCGACATTTCTTCTAAAGACTTATCTTCAGACATACTTGATCTCCGTGATGTAAAAGGAAAAAATTCCGTTCTTAATTAGTTTTCAACACCACATCATGACAAAAATCATAAGTCATGACAACGAGATATGTCTTTTTTGCTTTTTGAAAAAGCATGATGACGCGATATGGTTAAGGGGGGCTTTCAGCAGCTTTGATTAAATTTTAAGTGAACTTTTAAATTGCTCCGGCAGGCTTGTAGTCAATCGTGACTGGTTCATTAGCAGCTGGAATAGAAGTTCCATGAAACTTCAAAAGCGAAACGCTTTGTCCCTGAGCATTGACTTCAGTCTGAATTGTCCAACCATTTACAGGATCTTCGATAATCGTGCGATTACCAACTGTCACTTTTATTGTTGATTTGTTAGGAGTTTGAGCAAATGGAAACGTTGTTAATTGATCAACGATGCGTGACTTAATATTTGATACAGCTTCGGATAAATCGGCATTACATATTGAGGACTTAATGCCCTTAGAAACATCAACTAAATTGATAAATTGAGTCCCTATAGACACAAAGCCACCTAAATTATCGCAGCTTTTATTTGTTAAAATTCCTATATAATTTGCTATCCATGCCCGCGAACCATTTTCAAATGGTGGCTTAATTCCATTCAAATAATTAACAAAATCATTTGAGTTTGGGTTACCAAATTCACTACTTTGATCCTGCTCATCACTGATAAAAATAACAGCAAACAAAGCATCGGATCGTAAAAAATCAGATCCAATTGATGTCAAGTAACTTGCCGATGTCACTAATCTCATAGCATCTAACCCACGCTCTAAATCAGAACCTGCTTCACCAACAATAATTCGATTTGAAAGCTGATTAATGTTTTGAGCATTTAAATAAACAGGTGATCCGACCAACTGTCGCGCCATAGGATAATTTGCTGTGTTAGTTGACATAGTTGTCGTAGTCACTGCGATATGATAATCCATACCTAGGCTGTTTAATGTCGTGATCATATCACTCACTTTTGCTGCTAGACGCTGCTGATACTGAAGCATAGATTTCGAATTGTCGACGACAAATAAAATATCGACTTTGTTATTGTAAGTAATTTGCCCTGCAGATTGCGTCGACATTTGCGGAAGTGCGAATTGTGTTCCCGAATTAGAGCAAGCCTGAAAATAGAAAAAAACTACTGTTGAAACCAGAACTTTAATCAAAATTTTCATATGGCAACACTCTCTTTCCTGTTTTTGTATAAAAAAACTTAAGCTGCCTGTATTGCTTTATTCGCATACTGCGCTATTGATGATTTAGCCACAGCCGATATTTTCAAAAACTGAACACCGTATACATTACCTTTTTTACTGACAATTCTACAGATCGCATTAAACGCAGGGACTTCATTCGCAGGTTTAAAATGCAAATAAATTTGCTGATCTTTTTCAAATGAAGCATTTTCAATCAGCAGCCCAGCGCCGCCTTCACTGACTTCAACCCCAACTGATTTGTAAACTTTCTTTTTGTCATGGACAATTGCTTGTGAGTTAAGTCGAACACGAGGAAATTTACGTCTAAAAAATAAAGTATCTTTTGGGTCTTGATCTTTTTTGTTTTTAAATTTTTCAAAAAGAGCACGAACTTCATTTACTGAGAACTCTTCAACATCAGCTAAACGTCTCCAGGATTTCATTCCTTCATGCCAAATAAAATCAAACTCATGTAGTGTTTTGCCTTGCAACATCTGGATCAATTCGGCTTTTGAAAATGGTCCATAATTATTATTTTGTTTCAACACAAACCAAATTCGTTGTTTTAACGGGTCACCTTCTGCAACAACTTTTAATCCTGGCTTCATAGGAGTTAAAAAGCTTTGATTAAATAACTCAGTAAAGTGAGGATATTCCATCAATAGAACCCAGTCTTGAACTTTTTCATCATAGATGTAATCATGCCAGTTAATTCTTTGATTCGATAACTGCAACTCAATTTCTTGTAATGTATAAGGCCCTTGCTGTTGACCATGGCTAGCGATGTAGTAAGTTGACATAAATTTATCCTTTATAAAAGTCTTTACAGTACTTTTATCGGAGTCAAATTATGAGATCTTGAGGGGATGCTCCTGGATTCAATGACAAACAGAGTAACAGCTAAAATCTGAACATCTGTCTGTCAAATAATTCGTCACAAAATTACAAACTTTTACTTTAATGCCTCACGTATGTAAGCAGACGCTTGATCCATTAACCAAACAACAATAGCTATAACCATGATGATTGTGCCGACCTCTGGCCACATAGCCTGACCTTGGTATTGAATAAGTAATGTTCCAATACCACCGCCCCCGACAAAACCAACGATTGTAGCCATACGCACATTTATATCCCAACGATAAACAGTGAAGGAAACATAGGGTAAAATAACCTGAGGCACAATGCCATACCACACTGTCTGTAAGCGATTAGCACCGCAAGACATAACGCCTTCAATAGGACCATCGCTAACAGATTCGACCATTTCTGAATATTGTTTTGCTAGCGAGGCTATTGAATGAATCATCAAAGCCAACATTCCCGCAAATGGACCAATCCCTACCCAAACTGAAAAAATAATGGCCCACAAAACAGCTTCTATTGAGCGCATAATATTAAATGTCGTTCGCGTTAATAAATAAATTGGATAACCGACTTTTCCAGTCATGACATTTTTAGCTGATACAAAGCTCAATACAAACGCAAAAGGAATCGCTAAAACGGTAGCCATGAAGGCCATAAAAATCGTTTCGAAAATATTTAAAATTGCTTTTGGTAACAGCGCTAGATTTGGTGACGTGATTTCATTAAATAAGCGAATTACGCCCTGAAAACCATCTATATTCAATAATTCATAGACTGAAAACTTAGTTTTAATTAATCCAACAATAAATAAAACTGTTAAAACAATCAAAAATTGCCAACCCGAAAATGTTTTGTACCAACGAACGACCTTGTGATCTTTCTTTTTGTACGCAGGCTCAAACAACTTACTTCCTAACGTAACAAAACCCAGATGCGATAAATAATAACTAATTCCAATCCCTACTACATACAAACCTAAAAACATTTGAAAATAGAAAAACATTTTTTCAATTTGTTCCTCGGGCGTAGGATTTAAAATCCACATGTAGGCCGTCATTGCAACAAAAACAAAACTAAGACCATCAAACAATAATTGTTTAAACTTATACGACATTTTCAACCTCAAATTAATTTATATGAACTTGCTGCGCACCTGCGCCATATATTTTCTCAAACCACTCTGGCGTAATTTCTTCCGGTGAACCTTCAAAAACCAACTGACCATCTTTTAAAGCCACAACGCGAGTAGCATATTGACGCACTAAAGATAAAAAATGCAAATTACAAACAACTGTAATACCAAGCTCTTGATTTACTTTTTTTAAATAATCCATGACGACATGACATGTGGCTGGATCGAGAGAAGCCACAGGTTCATCAGCTAACAACACCCTTGGATTTTGAGTAAGCGCACGAGCGATTGCAACACGCTGTTGCTGGCCACCTGACAGCTGATCAGCTCGAATATGAGCCTTATCGCCAATACCAACAAGGTCTAAATACTTTTGCGCCTCTGCTCTATCTGCATCTGAAAAATGTCCCAACAAACTGTTCAGCGTTGAAGTAGTCGCCAATTTACCCATGAGAACGTTACTTAAAACTGAATGTCTTGGCACTAAATTAAAATGCTGGAAAATCATACCAATTTTTTGTCTAATTTTTTTGACTCCAGATACAGAATTTATCTTACAGATATCAGTAAAATCACTCGAGTTCACATCGTCATAAAATAAAATTTCACCACTAGATGCATCAATCAATTTATTAATGCATTTTAAAAATGTTGATTTACCAGAACCGCTTAAACCGATTACAACTAAAAACTCACCTTCTTTAACATCGATCGATATCCCTTTTAATGCCTTAACACCGTTAGGATAGTTTTTTTTCAAGTTTCGGATTGATAGTATATTTTTTGTTTTTTCAGTCATAATAACCTTTAGTAGTTTTATTTTTTCAAAAGTTCTTCAGGATTTTTGCCAACAGCTTTCAGCATGTCACGCATAACATCATAATCTTTATCAACAGCAAGTTTTAAACCATTAACTCCATATATAGCCTTGAATGCCTTACGTCCTTGGTCAGTTTTTACAAAATTCATCATGGCCTCTACAATTTTAGCTTTCATTTCTTCAGGTAAATCTTTTCTAAAAACAAATGGGTCATTGGGTACAGGCTCTGATAAATTTATTATTGCAATCTTTTCTTTAACATCAGGATATTGAGCTAAAACTAGTCGACGAGCATCTTCGATTTGCTCAACACCGCTTTCATTTTTAGCCGGTGGCGAATAGTATGCAGCACCTGCATCAACCTGTCCCTGATAGACCATTGAAATCACGTTATCGTGTTTAGCTGCAAACATAGTTTCTTTTGGGGTTACTTTGTTATCTTTTAAAGTTTTAGCAGCAATTATGTAGCCTGTTGTAGATGCTGGATCTACATATGCTATTTTTTTTCCATTTAGATCTTCTAATTTTTTGATCGAACTACCTGCTTTTGCAACTATCATAGATTGATAAGTAGCAGAATCATGACGAAGAACGGTCATTCGAGCTTCAACACCATATTTGTCGTGTGCAATCAAATAACCAAATGTATTCATGGCAGCAATATCGGCACGCTTCGTACCAAAAGCTTCAACAACTGCTATATAAGACTGCGGTATAGTGACATCATATTTATAAGGTGTATTTTTTTCGAGATAATCTTTAAAGACTTTAGAATTATCCTCGATAACTTTAGCGTCTATAGAAGGAACAAATTGAATTTTAACTGGGTTTTCAGCTGTACCTAGCTGGGCTTTGTTTTGAGTACAACTTGAAGTTACAAATATAGAAAGCAACAAAAAGAAAAATGACAATGGCCAAAAACGATTTCTTAAACGAATAAATCTGTTTATAAAACAATTTATAACTGAATCTGAATTCATAGTCATAAGGACTCCTTTTTGTTGTGGGCCTAATAAAGCATTTTATTTATTTGAAATAAAGCTTTTTATTGATTTCAATAACATCGTTCGTTAGGTTTAAAATATATACATCTTTGAAAGGCTGCCTTCAGTCATGAATCAATACGATCTTAACACAATCCTTAAAATAGCTGCCGAAAAAGAACGCACGGCCTGTGTCTTTGATCTGGATTCCACATTATTTAATGTAAGTCCGAGAACACAAAAGATTATTGATGAATTTGCAGATGCCCATGAATCAAAATTTAAGGGTGTGGAAATCCTTCACACTGACTGGGGACTAAAAGAATCATTATATCGAGCTGGTTTTAATTCCGATGAAAATCCCGAGCTTCATAAAACACTCAGAGATTATTGGGTTGAACGCTTCTTTTCAAATGAATATTTGCACTATGACATACCTTACGCAGGAGCGGTTAGCTTTGTTCAACAGTTAGCAGAAACTAACTGTGAAATTCACTATTTAACAGGTCGTGACATTAAACGCATGGGACTCGGTACAAAGCAAGTTTTGCAAAAGTGGGGGTTTCCATTAAAAGATAACAACTTACACTTAAAACCCGATCGTTCAATCGATGACCATACCTTTAAAGTAGAATTCATGATTAAAAATTTTCCTGAAAATAAGTATGACAATATCTATTTTTTTGAAAATGAACCAGTCAATATCAATGCTCTGTTTACACAAAGATCAGATATTCAAATAGTTTACCTAGACACAACACATTCTCGTCGTGAAGAAGTGAGTGTTCCAGTATCCATCATCAAAAACTTTACAACCCACTTACATAATAAAACTTCTGGCAAACCTTAATTAGCTAAAGGAAAATAGAATGCTTTATCTCGTTGCAACCCCAATAGGCGATATTCAAGAAATCACAATAAGAGCATTAAAAATATTAAAAGAGGCCGATATAATACTTTGCGAATCAACAAAAGAAACATCTAAACTTTTTAAGCAATTAGATATTAAAGTGCAAAAATATGAAATTCTCAACGAGCACAGTACCGCGGAAGATTTAAAAAATCTTGTCACTTTATGCGAACAACACACAGTTGCTCTCGTATCAGATTGTGGAACGCCTGGTTTTTGTGATCCGGGAAACGATCTTATTCGCATTTGTAGATTGAAAAAAATAGAAGTTAAATCGATTTTAGGAGCATCATCTCTCATGGGTTTACTGTCGCTTTCGTCACGTAAACTTAATGAATTTTTATTTCGAGGTTTTTTACCTGCCGAATCTGAATCACGAACAAAAGAATGGCAAAAACTCAAATCTGAAAAAAAAGCAATTATTCTCATGGACACACCCTATCGCCTAAAAAAAACAATTGCTGAACTAGATCTCCACTTACCTAAAAGAGAAGCTCTACTAGCTTTAAATTTATCTCAAGAAAACGAACTGATTCTTGAGGGAAAAGCTCAGCTCATTAGTAAAAATCTGAATCAAGATAAAGCAGAGTTTATGTTGCTCATTTATCCGGACGAACAATGATTAGCCTACCTATTGATTCGCACTTACCTCAAATTTTGAAATTGGTTGAAAAACAAAAAAACTCTTTCTGTCCACTGATTTTAACTGCTAGCCCAGGGTCAGGTAAAACAACACGTTTGCCGGCACTTTTACTGAAACAAAAAATTAAATTTAATTTAACTCAGAAAGAAAAATGTTCGAAAAAAATCATCGTTATTGTGCCCAAAAGAGTTTCGGCAATATCAGCGGCAGATCGAGTTGCTGATGAACTTCAAATTCAACTTGGCCATGAAATTGGCTATCAAGTTCGATTCGACCAAAAAATAAGTCAAGATACTCAATTAATATATATGACTGAAGGTCTCTTCATTAAAAAAATGCAAGATCATAAATTTTGGGAAGATTTAGACACAGTTATTCTTGATGAGTTTCATGAACGATCTTCACAATTAGATATTATTTTAGGGTTGTGTTATGAAATGTTACTTCTTGAGCCAAAATTTAATTTAATTGTTATGTCTGCAACACTTAACATAAATCAATTGCGAATTTTTTTTGAATCATCCGAAACATATGAGATTCAAGCGCCTCCTTTCAAACTAGAGGTTTTCTACTCAGATAAAGTACAAAGAATTGTTATCGATGATACATTTTATAGTTCACTTAAAGATACTTTATTGAGATCTCTTAAAATAGCCAAAAAAGATATTCTCGTTTTTTTACCTGGTTTAAAAGAGATTTTAACATTCAAAAACCTCATGCAACCACTATTACCACAAATGCAATTTGAAGTTTTACATGGATCAATTAGCTTATCTGATCAAAAAAGAATTATACAAAAAAATTCAATCCAAAACCTAACCAGACGAATTATTTTATCAACAAATATTGCAGAATCTTCAGTTACGGTTCAAGGCATAGATTGCGTTATAGACACTGGCCTTGAAAAAAACATCTTTAAAGAAAATAAAATTGGCTTTACTGGGCTAAATGTTGATCGCATATCTTTGTTTTCTGCGCAGCAACGCGCAGGTCGTGCCGCGCGTGAGCAAGATGGATATTGTTTTAAATTATGGCATGAAATTGATGAGCGATCTATGAAAGAGCAAGCTGATCCTGAAATTATTAGTTCTTCACTGATTGAAGAAATACTTACATTAAAGAAACAACAAATTCAACAAATCGAGCACTTTAGCTGGCTTACAAAACCTAAAAATGAACAACTGAAAATCGCTGTTTCTCAACTAACACGTTGGCATTTATTAGATGAAAAAAATCAGTTAACTGAAAAGGCCGAAATTATTTTAAGTTGGCCATTAGCAATTGAATTTTCACTCATTACGTACGAACTTATACAATTAGGTTTTGCAAATGAAGCCTATAAAATAGCTACAGCAATGGACTCAGGTAAGGTTGAACAAATACTGAGTTCAGACAACTCTAATCAAAGCGACTTATTTAAAATAGTTAACGCTCAATTCAACCAGTTTAATTTGCAAAATAATTTAAATCAAATATCACGTCGCTGCGTTTTCAACCACACGACCATGCAAAGCAACATTCAAAATCTTGACGACGCCATGGTCTATATATACACAAAATATTTTCCTGAAAAAATAGCTGTTCGTAAAAAATCTGGATTTGGGCTTTCATTAAGAGGACGAGGAATTCAATTTGCACAGCAATCAGAACTTAACAACCATGACTATTTTATTATTATGTCAGGACATGAGTCGCACCAACAATCAACACAACTTGTTTTTGGTTTTGGATTTGATAAAAAAATAGCACAAAAATACTTCTCTGATTTTTCTAAAAAAACTATTGAAATTCATTACGATTTCGAAAAGCATGAGTTCTATAAATATGAAAAAATCATGTATGAAAATATAGTTCTCAATGATTTAGGTAAATCGCGATTATCTGAACAAGAAATTAATATGAACTGGAAATCTTATTTCATTGATAATGCTAGTGATTTCCTTAAAGCTCATCATCAATATGAACATTTTAAAATTTTAACTCAGTTTATTGTTAAATTTAACGAGTCATATTTCAATCTGGAAGATGATTGCATGAAAATGATTGAAGAAATTGATCACAACCTAGCTAAATTGATTATCAATTACTATAGTACCATTCAGGAATTTCTAAATTGCGACCTCTTATATTTGTCTTATCAAATTTTTGATGAAAAAATTAATTTTATTTTACAAAATCTTCCAAAATCAATCAAATCACCTCGTGGTAAAACTGTAAACGTAAATTATTCAGATGAAAAAGCACCTTTAATTTCACTTAAAATTCAAGATGCTTTTGGTTGGTCAGATACACCAAAAATTTATAACAATCAAATTCCCCTGACACTCGAGCTTTTAGCTCCAAACTACCGACCTGCTCAAATTACAAATCGATTAGGTTTATTTTGGGAAACTAGCTATGCTGATGTCCGCAAAGATTTACGCGCACGCTATCCAAAACACGATTGGCCTGAAGATCCACGGAGTATGCAATGAATTCTAACCATAAAATTTTAGGATTAAACGATCTCGAGGTTAAACAAAGTAGACACAAACATGGCTTTAATGAAATAGTCTCTTCAAAAACTGAGTCTCTTTTCGATGAACTTCGACATGTTTTTCTGGACCCAATGGGACTTATGTTGCTTGGACTTGCTCTTTTGTATTATTTAATCGGTGATACGACTGATGCGATTATTCTATTGATCGCATACATACCAGTTACTCTTGTTGATGTTTTTTTAGAGCTTCGAGCACAAAAGGCTCTCAGTGCGCTGAAATCAACATTCAATCCAATGGCCAAGGTTTATCGCAATGATCAGATCAAGGAAATTCCTATCCGCGAACTTGTTCCAGGCGATTATCTCATTTTTGAAGAAGGTCAGTCGCTTCCCGCTGATGGTGAAATATTTGAAGCCGTTGATTTAAGTATTAATGAATCTGCACTAACTGGAGAATCAATTCCGATTAGTAAAATGAATAAATCTCGCTTTTATGCTGGAACACAGATACTTGCAGGACGTGGTATCGGTGTAATAGATAAAATAGGGCAGCAAACTGATTTTGGAAAAATAAGTCATTTACTAGAAAATACGCAAAGTGAGCAAACTCCACTGCAAAAAAAAATAAATCAGATTGTTAACAAAGTTATTCTACTAGCTGCTTTGCTTGTCGTTGTGCTATTTCTTTTACAACTCAACAGGGGGCTTAGTGTTATTCCAGCACTTATTAGTGCTTTAACATTTGGTATGGCTGCAGTGCCAGAAGAATTTCCACTGGTCTTTACTCTCTATCTAAGCTTCGGAGCATGGAGATTATCTCGCCACGGTGTTCTTGTTAAATCTCTACCAAGCGTTGAAACACTGGGTAATGTTGATGTAATATGTACAGATAAAACAGGCACTCTCACTGAAGGTAAATTTCAACTTACAGAAAAAATTACTTTTCATCCATATCAAGACGAAGAAGTTTGGAAAATTGCAATGATGGCGTGTGAAACATCTGTAGTTGATCTCATGGAAATAGCAATCCATGATAAAGCTAAGCCTTTTGCAAATCAATTAAACGATTGGAAGCTGCACACTGATTACCCTTTCGAATCAAATCAAAAATATATGTCACACATATGGCAAAACAGTCTAAATGAAAAGTTGATAGCAATGAAAGGATCAATTGAAGGCGTTCTCGCCCACTGCTTAACATCAGACGAAGAAAGAAAAAGCATTACTGATAAAGCAAATCTCTATTCATCTCAAGGTAAAAGACTACTGGGATTAGCGAGTAAAAAACTCGATATCTTAGGAGACCGAATGGCAAACGAGTCAAATCTTAACTTTATTGCCATCCTTGTTTTTAACGACCCTATTAGAAAATCCGCAAAAGATGCCATTCGCGAATGCCAAACTTCTGGAATAGAAGTAAAAATGATGACAGGTGATCATCCATACACAGCGCACGCTGTAGCGGACGAATTAGGTCTTCTACACTCTCACCACCATTTATACACAGGTCATCAACTTAATTCTTTATCTCATATTGAACGCGAAAAAGCATATGAAAAAGGTGCCATATTTTCACGAGTTACACCTGAGCAAAAATATGAAATGGTTGCTCACTTAAAAAAAATTGGCAAAGTTGTCGCAATGACTGGTGATGGAATTAATGATACACCAGCTTTAAAACTAGCAGATATTGGCGTCAGTATGGGTGAAAACGCAACAGATGCTGCACGCTCATCTGCCAAAATGGTCTTAATGAAGAGTGATTTAAACGGGATCGCTAAAGCCGTATTTGAGGGTCGCAGAATTTTTGCAAATTTACGCCGTAGTTTTTCTTATCTCATTGCTTTTCATATACCAGTTATTCTGCTCTCACTAATACCACCACTCATGGGCTATCAAGATTTGCTATTGCCAATTCATATAATTCTACTTGAGCTGATCGTACATCCGATATCTGCATATGTATTTGAAAATATAAAAAGTGATCAATCCAAACAAAATAAAACTTTAATGAGTATGCAAAGTTTTCTTCTATCTTTGTTCTCTGGAATATTACTCAGTATTTTAAGTTTATCGGTATTTGTTTATTTTCAGAAAACAAATGATACTAATATGGCACGCTCACTCGCACTTGTTGTCATATTAATTGGTAACATTGGTTTGGTCTTGTACGAATGTTTACCGGCAATCACAAGAAGACTTGTAATGACTGTTTTAATTTTAGCAATTCTAGCTATCGTTTTAACGACTGTAGAGCCTATAGCTAAAATTTTTCATTTAGAAAAGTGCTCGGTAGAAAATTTTATACTAGCATGCATCGCAGGATTTATAAGTATTATACCGAGTTCACTTATCAAAAAAATAAAACACCTATAACTCTACTGCCTTCGGTGCGACGATTACGACTCCGGGGGCAACATCTTTCATAACAACAGCATTGGCACCAATACGAGCACCATCACCAATCGTAATCGGTCCGAGTATTTTGGCACCAGTTCCTATAAGTACTTTGTTTCCAACTGTCGGATGACGTTTGACACGATCAAATTTAACTCCACCTAATGTGACACCGTGAAAAATAACGCAATCATCACCAATGATTGCTGTTTCACCTATGACACAGCCAACACCATGATCGATCACCAGGCGTTTACCGATTTGCGCTCCTGGATGTATTTCAATTCCTGTAATCGTACGAGAAATATCTGCTATTAATCTAGCGATAAAATACAGTTTGATCTGATAAAAACAATGAGCAATACGATGAAAAAAAACAGCTCTAGGACCTGGATAGAGAAAAAAAATCTCTAAATATGATTTAGCAGCAGGATCATAGCGGCGATAAGCTTGTAAAAATTCGATCATAGTTTCCACTTTCTTTGTAAATCTTCAAGCCAAAAATATCGATCGAAACCTTCGTGATAACGAGACCACTGTTCGCCTGTTTGTCTTTCTATATTAATAAAGCCCATCATCGTATCAACTTTAGAATCAAAATCATCAATCATTGCAACAATCATAGCCTCTGGAAACATTGGCTTTTTAGGCGATCCATACTCTAATTGCCCGTGATGCGAAAGAACAATGTGCTTTAAGGCCATTTTCAGTTCTTCTGAAAAACCCAATATTCTTTGTGCTTTTTTTTCAATTAATTCACAAGACAGCAACATATGTCCTAGTAATTGTCCAGCTTGAGTATAAAAAATTTGTTGTTGTGGAGTTGTATCTAGTTCCCAAATTTTTCCAATATCGTGAAAAATAGCCCCGAAAAATAGTAAATCTTTGTTCAAATATTTGTAATGTGAGCCAACAAAATCCATCAATTTACATATAGAAACAATGTGTTCAAGCAAGCCACCTCGATGAGCATGATGAATTGTTTTAGCTGCAGGCGAACGCAATAGTCTTTGTTTAATCTCTTCATCTTGAAGACAATCTGTCATAAGTTGTTTGATCTGATGGTTCTCAACTTTTTGAATAAATTGAAAAAGCTCAGAATATAATGCGTGCGTATCAATTTCTTTTTCTTTAATCTTATAATCATCTTTGTTAATTGCTAAATCTACGACTTTATCTAAACGGTGAACTATAATTTGTTTTCGTTGATTGTAAATTTGCACAAGGCCCTTAATTTTAACCAGGTCTCCAATTTCAAATTTTGATTGCAGCTCTTCAACGTTATCCCAAAGCCTTGCATCAATATGCCCTGTCTGATCACCAAGCAAAATAGTCAAAAAAGGCTTACCTGTTTTACCAACGCCAAGATTTTTATCTTTAACTAAAAAAATGCGTTCATTGATGACATCTTTATCATTTAATTGACGAATCGAAACTAATTCCATAAGACCTACTTATTAAGAGCAAATATTCCAGAACAAAGCTTATCTTTGTAGCGAGAATCGGTTAAATTCAAATGTGATACAAAGTATTGAGTTCCTTTTTTTTGCACAACTAAATAATAACCTACTGACACATAGAGATATCTTAAATTAAATGTGTTAAGCTTTAAAAAATTGTGTTTTTGCAATTCTTTGAGTTTAGGCTTCAAATCAATCCATTTTCCACAACCTAAACCATATTTTTCACCATCTACTGTAACTTGAGGAACATCACTGATGTAGTAAATGTTTTCTAGGGTCACTTGTGGATTATTAAACTGTTCACTAGGAAAACCTAAATAAAAACTACCGTCACCTTTCAGCCACTCTGCCAAATCGATTTTACCACCACCATTTGGCAGTTGAATATGAAGATAGTTTTGTTGTAAAACATTTTCCTGGTCTGAATATAATGAAACTTTGAGTGGCGAAAATATAAACTCAGGTTTTGCTTGAGATTCTTTGCTTAAACTTTCTTTTATTTTCAACACAAAAGCTTTAGGAATTTTAAAATCGTCGGCTACAGAAGAAACTGTAATTAATTCTGGTTGTATTTCATGATGCTGAGTGCATCCAATTAGTAATAATAGTACTATTAAATATCTCAATCTATATGCCCTTTAATTTCTTGAAACGGGATAAAATCGTCATACAAAACTGAGTTCATTTGTACAAAACTTTCTTGCGAATTTTTCTGATCGATTAACTGTAGTTCAGCCCATAATGATAAAATACTTTTACTTGTTTTTAAAAATTCAACATGACGACTCATTTCAGATATTGAAAGTCCTTTCCGCTTTTTTGCATTTAGCAATGAGTAATGACTTGCATAATTTAATGCCATCTCTGGTGTTAATGTTTTTTCTAATGCGATTAAAGCATCAAAATTTTTTTGAGCTGATAACAGTTGTACTTGTAAATCAATTTTTAATTCTTTGCTCGCAATTGTGCTCTGATAGGTTGAGAATAAATTTTGAGCAGTTGTAAGATCACCTATTTCAATATTAGCTAAATAATCAACAATGAATTTTTGATCGACCGTTAAGTATGATTTTAATTTTTCTAAATAGTCTTTTGTTAAAGTAAACGAATAAAAGTTACCATAAACCGAATAAGGAACTTTAAATAGATTTTGTAGTCCTGCTGGTGTTGCAATATATTTTTTAAAACTGTCATTAAAATCTGACTCTTTTCCAATTTTTTTATTAATATACATTGATAAAAGCAGTAAAGGTTTTTTATAATCAACTTTAACAGCTACAAATCGATCAATTTCAAAAGACAGTTTCGTCAGTTCTTCATGCGTTTTTTCATTATTTGCAGCCAAATCAGAAAGAATATGTCCGAATAACAATCGACCTTTATCATTCTTTTTATAAAGCTCTAAAAACAGTTCAGAAGCTTTAGCGAAGTCACCATCGAGATAATCTAAAATCGCTTCATCTTCTTTTATATAATCATTCATTGGATCATATCCTTTAGCACGAATTAAAGCTTCGCGAGCCTCTTTCAAGTTTTGTTCTTGGATAGATTGATGCAACCCAATAACTTCAAGCAAGGCTTTTTTAGAATCATTTATTTTTGTATCGGCTTTTAGTTCATTAATGATTGCAGACCCATTGATAAGTCCTGCAGAATCTAATTTTGGTATTATCGGTATAATTTCGGATAGTACTATTTTTTGCGATTCAGGTAACATTTTGGTGTATGTATCAATGATATAGTTATCTAAACCTAAAATATAATATCTCTTAATTTGCGAAATTAGGTTTAACTCATGTTTTTTCTGCGAATTTATTTTGTAGTAATACCCACCACCAACCGCAATTAATCCGACCACAAACGCCAATGCAATAGAAAAATATAGCAATCGATTACTTTTCTTTATATTTTTTTGAACAACAGGGTCTGCTTCAAAAACATACTGTTTTTTCGGATTTATCTTTTGTGTAGTTTCTTTGATAGTATCTGTAGTCAAAGTTTCTACTTCAGTAAATGCGACATCTTGTATTTGCTTATCTGATAGAGCAGCTGCTACTTCAAGCTGAGACGCTGATTGAACACCTGGTGGTGTTCGCTCTGAGCTCGCCAACTCTTCGGTTTTTGTAATAGTTAATGTTTGAGTCCCTGAATTCGTACCGGTTTGATGAGTCTTTGTTTGAATTGTTTTCGTCATATCCTCAGATGAGGCCAACTCTATACGTATATTTTCAACAATCGGCTTTAAATCTTGCGTTTCGCGGATATAGTTCCACCGCGTATTCATATCACGAACTTCGTCTATGAGTGTAATTTGTTTTTTTTTAATAAGCTCTTCAATTTGTTCAAACGTATAAGGACCTAATATTTTACTGTCTGATTTTATAAGCCATTTACGTTCAATTGAAGTTTGCATATTTCCCCACTAAAATGGTGATTTCGTGAGTAGTAGTTTTAAATCATCATTTGTTAAGAATATCCCAGCACCACCGTAGACAGATTGAGCATCTCTTTTATTAAGAATATCATTATACCCGGCTGTAAAATAAAAACCATATCGCATACGATAAGTTAAACTTGATCGTAATTGTAATTTTTCAAAATCATAAGCTTCAATTGAAGCAACCAATCTTTTACCAAATGGCAAGTAATCAAAACCTACACCACCAGTGTTTTCAATCAAACCACCTTTAAGAGTAAAATCGTAAATGTTTTTTGCATACAACGCAGTAAATTTCGTTTTACTTTTATAGGTTTTAGTTTCATCAAGATTCGTTGTAGTCGTACCATTTGTCGTTGTAGAAGTTAATGTTCTTTCAACAACACCGGCTGGATCAGTCACAATACCTAAATAATAGTAGCGGTCTAAACCCGGTTGAATTTGTATACCAACAGTTGATTTTGTTGAGCCAACTTTATCTAAGTAATAACCATTAAAATCAACACCAGTTGTTACTTTATTAGCTGTGTCCATCAGTCCGCTTAGACCATCGATCGCTGCCGCAACATCATCAGCTGTTTTTTCATCCGAAACTAATTTACCAATTGTTCCTTCGCCATTATTAATTTTATTTGTAATGTCTTCTAAATTAGAAAGCGTTTTATCAATTTTAACTAATGACCTTTTCCAAACTTGTTTAAAACCCTCGTCGCTAGTATCATTTAAGCTTTCATCAAGAGTTTTTGTAATACCATTAACCTGTTTCACAATATCACGAATCTGGTCTTTATTTTCAGATGTCATTTCTGCAACATCTGCAGTTAGTTTTTCAATATTACGAACTATACGTCCTAAAATATGTTTATTAGTTCCGTCATTTGTAATGGCTTCATTTAAATTTTTTGTCACTTCTTTTAGTGATCCAGTAATTTCAGAGACTTGTGACATAACATCATCTAATGCGCCACCTTTATTAACAATAATAATTTGACCGCGATCAGTAAGCTCTCTATCTGTAGGATTACCCGTATAAACTTCGATATACTTATCTCCTAAAATACCATTTGCACGCATTTCAACAGATGCAGATTCTGTTAAATTAACATCAGATTTAACAGATATTAAAACCATTGCTTTACCATCTTTAAGCTTAATGTCTTTAATTGAACCCACAGGAATACCTGCAGACCGTATTGCAGATCCGTTAGTTAAACCATTAGCATTGTCTAAATAAAACCAGGCTTGCTTTGTTCGACCTAAAAATGCAGGATCATCGCTTACTTGCAGTGACATGAGCGCAATGAGAGCACCGATCGAAACGACTAGTGCTCCAACTTTAAATTCGGCAGTGCTGATCATACTCATTGATGTTTCATCCCTTTTGTCACAAAACGCTTAACCAACTCAATATCGGTGTTAAAAAAATCTTGCGCAGTCCCTGACAATAAAACTTTACCAGCATCTAGCATGACAATAAAGTCTGCGATTCTAAAAGCTGCACCAAGATCGTGTGAAACCATGACAGAAGTCGTGCCTTTATGCATTTTGTGAGTTTCTAAAATAAGATCATCGACCATTTCTGTCAAAATCGGATCAAGACCTGTCGTTGGCTCATCATAAATTAATATCTCAGGATCAAGAGCTAAAGCACGTGCAAGACCGGTTCTTTTTTGCATTCCGCCAGATATTTGACTTGGCAATTTATAATAATGTTTAGGATCCAACCCAACCATACGTAACTTATCTTGAGCAATTTGCAAAACCTGATCTTTTTTTAAATGACGGCGATGCTCTTCTAATGGAAAGCAAACATTCTCTAAAACGGTCATATCATCAAATAAAGCAGCGCTTTGAAATAGAACACCGTAGTGACAACGAAAAGTAGTTAGTTCATCCGGCGATAATTCACTTAAATCTTTACCAAGTATTTTAACAATCCCTTCAGTTGGTTTATACAAACCTAGTATATGCTTGAGCATGACGCTCTTACCTGTGCCGGAAAAACCAATAATTGCTGTTAGACTTCCTTTAGGAATTTTTAAATCAATACCTTTTAAGATAAAATCTTTACCTTCATCAAAACTTTTTTTAACACCAATTAACTCAATAGCATAATCACTTGAAATATCTTTTCTCACTAAACACCCGCTATTTCGTAATTCCGACCATAAGATAGTACATACGCAATAAATTTGTTAAAAAGTAGTCACTAACAATAATTGAAACCATGCTAATAACAACTCCTTTATTTGTTGCTTCACCTACACCCTTAGCACCACCAGATGTATAAAAACCTTGATATGTACAAATAACAGCGAAAATTAAACCAAAAATAGCCGCTTTAAAAAGACCTTCATTAATATGATGAACATCTACAGTCTGTCTGATTTTTTCAAAAAAGATAGCGCTGTCTAAACCAACAATTTTTATACACAAAAACCAAGATCCAAACATTGCCATAAAATCAAATAAACCTGTCAACAAAGGCATGCATAAGACTGCAGAAACAATTCTTGGCGCAATTAAATACTGTTTTGTATTAACACCCATAACATCCAAAGCATCAATTTGTTCGTTTACACGCATAGAACCTAAGCGAGCCGCCATCGCACCTCCCGCCCGAGCCGCCACGATCAAACCAGTTAACACTGGACCTAATTCTCTCGTAATACCCAAAGCCACCGTCGGACCTACAAGATTAACTGCATTGACTAGCTTAAAACCTAAATAAATTTGAAAGGACAATGCTAAGCCTGTAAAAATGCTTGTCAATGAAATTATACCAACTGATTGATTGCCGATAAATTCCATATGTTTGATCACTTCTGAATATCGATAAGGCTGCGAAAACAACAATCGCAAACTTGAAACTGCAAACATAGTAATTTCACCAATATGTAAAATGAAATTTTTTAATCGACCAAATGTATGATCAAAAATTTGATCCATGAAGTGAGCAATTTTATGAATAATAATTGTCATGAGATTACTCCTTTAAAATGACGTGGAACTCTTTCGCCAACTGAAGTTAAAATTTCCCAAGTGATTGATTGCATAGCTTGTGCATTTACTTCTGCGCTTAAAAAATTATTTTTTTGATCAAAACCGAACAAAATGACTTCTTCTTCATTATATGAATTTATTTTATCAGGCGAAACGATGTGTGTAACATCAATCATTAAAAAATCCATGCATATTCTTCCAACGATTGGTGCCCTTTGTCCTGCAAATAAAACACAACCCACATTTGATAAAACACGGTGCACACCGTCTGCATAGCCTACGGGAACTACAGCAACAATTGAGTCCTTTGAAGCTTTCCAACTTGCCCCGTAAGAAACTGATTCACCTTTACGAACTAAGCGAATATTGTTGACGACTGACTTAAATGTCATGACTGGTTTCAAATTAAGATGAGTAAATTGTGAATCGGGCATGTATCCATAAAGCATCAATCCAGGACGAAAACCCCAATTAATGTTATGTAAGTAATGTTTTCGATTCGCCTGTACTTCTGGTTTTGAAAAACTGGCAATACCTCCAGAATTAAGCAAATGTACATACACATCATCATTGCGAAAAAAATCATAGACCTGCTGCATTTTTAACGCTTGATTGTGCGAATGTCCATTTTCAATATGAGCATCTTCTCCCTGATAAAAGTGGCTCAAAATGGCCTTGAGTTTTAATTTTTTGGATTGGCGAAAATAATTTCTCAGTTTTTCAACTTCTTCGATTGGAAAACCCAAACGATTCATTCCTGTATCAAATTTTAGATGAATTTTAATTTTGTCATCCACTACAGATTCTAAATACTTTAATTGTTCCCAAGTGCTTACTATAGGTGTCAGTTGTGCATCATATATTTTTTGCGCACCTTCTTTATCAAAGCCTCGAAATACTAAAATATCTGACTTAATGTAGTGATTACGTAAGAGCAAACCTTCTTCGATTAAACAAACACCTAAATGTGAGCTACCAATATTTTCAAGATATTGAGCGACTTGAATATCTCCATGCCCATAAGCATTCGCTTTGACCATGGGACATAAGAAACGATTCTCACCGGCAATCAATTTCAACAAATTAAAATTATGCTCTAAATTCTCTAAATTGATTTCAGCAAAAGTGCGTCTAAAAATTTCCATTTTATCCATCCACCGTAAAATCTGGAGTATGGTCTTTATGAGCTTTTGCTATGCAGATTTTGTCGCCACCTTTACTTGAAATAAACTTCAATGCTCGTGTTGCTAAATCATCTAAACTCACAACATCGTGAGTAAGCATTGGATACTCTGCAATGCCTTGACTGACAGTTATATCTAAACCGTTTCTTTGTATCCTAGCTTGATTGACACCTAAACGTACACGTTCAGCTCTAATTGCAGCACCTTTTTTAGAACAATTAACTAAAATTAAAGCGAATTCATTTTCATCCGTACGACAAATATAATCAGATATTCGTGAAGAAAATTTTAATTGATCTGCCACTTCTCTCAAAACTTCATCAGCAGCACGTCGACCCTGACTAATTTCGATTTCAGCTAATTTATCAATCCCAATTTTGATAACACTGAGTGGTTGCAGCACTCTTTTAGCCTGATCTAACTCACGCTCAAGAATTTTGAAATAATAGCTCTTGTTGTAAAAACCGGTAAAATTATCTTCAACTTCAGTTTGTACATTTTTTATTTCGGAAAAATTAAGCTCATATATCAAACTCATCAAAGAAAAATCTTCTGCAACTTCAGCAGCAATATCCTGTGTCGAGACAAGAATTCCTTCGATTTTTTCACCTAAAATCATAGGTAAAAATTTTAATCTTGCGACATTGAATTTATTCAGCAAATAAGTTTCTAATGAATGAGGTAATTGACCAAGTAAAAGTGTGTTTATAAATTCTTTATCTTTAGCAGGAATCTTAAACGATATACCTTCGATCCAATCTTCAGGCACCTGATGATACGAAACGCATAAAAAAGTTTGAATTGTTGGTACAAATTTTAAGTAAATCCACGATTGATTTGGCGTTTGTTGATAAAATAAATCTAAAATATTTTCTTTTGATGTCGCTGTTTTATAGGCGGCTATTCGAGTCTGGTATGGTCTGACTTGAGACGAGCTTCTTTCATGACTTAAAGTTGATTCAATTTGTATTTTAGTATTTTCAGCTTCGTTTAAATCAACTAGTAGCTGTTCATTTTGATACGTGCGTAAAATATTTTCACATATGCTATCAACACTCCACAAAACTAAATATTCTAACATCGGATCGGAATTCGGCAAAACGAAATCAGTATTAAATTCTTTATAGCCACTCAGTTGGGGTATTTTCTGGTGCTGTGCTAAAATTATAAATCGAATTTCAGCAGATGCTTTTAATGCTTTTTCAACGAATTGATGCAAAGGCAATAAAGAAGTTTCCGAATCAAAAATAACAATGTGAGAAGGGTCCGTATTGACTTGATTAAGCAACAAATCTAAATCAGCAAAAAAAAATGATTGATAACCTGCCTGTGATACTTGATATTTTAAACGACTACCAATATCTACATTTTGAGAAAAAATAGAAATAGAAAATTGTGTAGAATAATCTCTTATTTTCATGATTTTGTCGGCTTTCGTATTTTAATTTGTATTTTTTCAGATACGGGCTCAACTTTAGCCAAATGAATGTCCGGACGCTCTACAGTTAATTCTTTTGGGTCATCCAATTTGACCTTCAATGTGCGCATTTCTTTTTCTAAGTTGAATGTTTGTGTTTTTTCCAGATCTTGAGCATCTTGCTGAACAAATTCTTGCTTTTGAACAACTGTCTTTTCATCATCAATAGATAAAATAGAATCAATATCCAAATCTTCAGGCATTTTCATAAGCTCAGAAATGATACCCGCACCACTTTGCGTGACTTCATTATGCAACTCTTTGCCTGAGTCCAGACCTTGTTCAATGAAAGTGATTTCTTTTGGCTCTACTTGAAGATTTTGTACAGAGCTGTTGTCAAGAGCAGATATTTTTTGTTTTGGCTTGATAAATTGAAACCTTAGTACAAGTCTATTTTCATAAAAACTTTGTTCGTACTCACATTTAATTTTATTGAGTTCATTTTTAATATCGTCGCTTAAATAAATATTTTGTGTTGTTGTCGCTTCAATATTAAGTCTAACGAACAAATCATCATCGATGGATTTTAATGTTAGATTTTTTACATCTGACTCTGAAAAGTAAATTGATACATTTAAAAATATATTTTCGAAAATTTTAACAAATAAATTATAATCAATGATTACGGTGTCAAAAGATTGAAAATCTTTTGTTATTTTTACTCCAGCTTTTTTTAGTTTTTTATCTACATTGAATATAGCTTGTTGGACACAGGCTTGTATTTGCACCGCAGAAGTTTGATCTTGGTGATCTATGGGCTTAATAAAAGCAATAGGCTTAACCTCAAACCGCTCTTCAGCGATCATTGTTGATTTCACAGGCAATGATTGTTCAGTAAAATGAGTTACATTTATTTGAGTCTGAATATGATCTTCGTTTTGAGTGCTTGCTACAGCTGTTGAAGTCATTTGCTGCAATTGACGTTTAAACTCGATCTCGGATTTTTCAAAATCAACTGCTGAAGTTAATTTCGATTTGAGCATGTCTGGCACAGCCGGAGGTGTCGGCATTTCGGCTGAACGCTGTGCTGCGGTTTTATATGAAGCATCTTTGCTTTTTGATACAAAAATTTGCTTTTCAGAATCCACTTGAGATCGCATAACATAAACTAAAATGCCCGAAATCATAAAACCCAAACCAATAATTATTCCTAGAATGGGCACAGGCATACTCAACATATTTGTCGAATTTTGATTAGCATAATTAACCAAAAACAAATTCGTTCCCCGCAACTCTTGCTTATCAACAAAATTTTTATTTTCGATACTATTAAGTTCTTTTGAAACACTCGCTACGTATTCGTATTCACTGTGTGCTGCGACTAAATTATCAGATGTTAACAATGTTTGCGTTGTCGATCCCGTTCGTTGCAAGTCAAAAAATCTTTGCAAGAAGCTAATATCACCAACAACAAATACTCCAGATCGTGAAGGATTAGTTTTTTTATCCTGATCAAAAAAAATAAGAACAAGCTGCTTTACATTAGCCTGATCAATAAACAATTGAACTCTGGTTAAGCTTTGATTCGTCGATTTAACATTAAGCTTTTGCTGTAAGTACTGAGCATTCCATCGCTCCGCAGAAGAACCAGATTGTGTAAACATTTTAGACACTACAACTTGATTTCGAGCATCCTCTTGAACAACACCCAGAACATAAAATGGCTTCAATTGAATCCAATTAATTTTTGATTCTTCAATTTGCAGTGAATAACCACTTAAAATATTTCTCAGTTGAGATATTTGACTCGCCAATGTTGAACGCAATGCAATCGATTGCGCTTGAATAGCATTTTGCCTTAAGGCATTTTTATCATTTTTATAAATATCGTTTAGTTTCCAAATGACTAATGTCACTACGAAAAAAACTAACGCGATGCTTGTATAGACCTGTTTTAACTTCATTTCTTCGGGCGTCCTTGCGAGAAGATTACAGTCTCTATTGTAGTTTTGTTTTTTGAAAGGAATCAACCCCTTAAAAATGATTTTTTTGGACAATTCATGAATATAGCTTTACAAAGTAAAGCATTCACTAGAGGTCTTATATGGGATATGATTTACATTCAGAGGTCATGATTATTGGATCAGGTGTTGCTGCTTTGAGCATGGCATTAAAAATAGCTGATCAAAAGAAGACCATCATTGTTACAAAAGACAAAGGACCAAGTACAAACAGTGCAATGGCACAAGGGGGAATAGCCTCTGTAACCGAAGTCTCAGATAGCTTTGAAAGTCACATTAAAGACACTTTGATAGCAGGTGCTGGTTTGTGCGATGTAAACGCCGTGTCAAACATCATTATGCAAGCGCCGGATAGAATTAAAGATTTAATCAATTGGGGTGTCGAATTTGATCCAGAACTAACTCGCGAGGGTGGCCATTCTGAAAGACGCATTCTGCACTTTGAAGACCAAACCGGAGCCGAAATCCATCGCAAACTCTGGACTAAAGTGCAGCAACATCCCAACATTCAAATTTTTGAAAATCATTTTGCGATTGATATCATTGTCAACAAACAAGCCGACCCGCATATCATAGGCCCTACAAGCGCTATTGGGGCTTATGTTTTTAATAAATTGACGAATACAATTAAAATATTACTCGCTGATGTAACAATACTTGCCACAGGCGGTGCTGGTAAAGTTTATCTTTACACCTCAAATTGGGGCGGAGCCACTGGCGATGGTATTGCTATGGCTTACCGTGCCGGTGCACGTGTGGCGAATTTAGAGTTTATGCAATTTCACCCAACCTGCTTATTTCACAAAGACTCTCGCAACTTTCTTATAAGTGAAGCAGTCCGCGGTGAGGGCGGGGAACTGATCAACGCCAAGGGTGAAGCCTTTATGAAGTCGATACACCCTCTTGGATCGCTTGCGCCCCGAGATATTGTTGCACGCGGAATTGATGCCGAAATGAAAAAATCCGGAGAAAGCTGTGTGTATTTAGATATCTCTCACAAATCTGCAGATTTTATCAAATCACATTTCCCTAATATCTATCACAAGTGTTTAGAGCATGGTATCGACATGACTCAACAACCAATACCCGTAGTACCAGCAGCTCATTACTTATGTGGCGGCGTCATGACATCTGTTAGTGGAAAAACTGATATTTTAGGTCTGTATGCTATTGGTGAAATCGCAAGTACAGGGCTGCACGGTGCTAACCGTTTAGCCTCAAATTCTTTATTGGAATGTTTAGCTATGTCACACAACGCTGCAGTTGAAATTATTGCAAACTGGGATCAAATTCTACGATCAACTCGCATACGCCAATTACCAAAACCTTGGAAAAAACCACAAGAGACCAATCAAGACGAAATGGTTGTGATCAATCACATGTGGGAAGAAATCAGACGCTTAATGTGGAACTACGTTGGCATAGTTCGGTCCACAAAAAGACTTGAAAGAGCTCAACATCGCCTCAACAACATCATGTCAGAAGTTAAAGAGTATTACTCCAATATGAAGTTACATAGTGATATTCTTGAACTTCGGAATATTGCAATCGTTGCTGATTTAACTGTCCAATGTGCGCTTAAAAGAAAAGAGTCTATTGGAATACACTACTCTTTAGATCATAAAACAGAAGAAACTATTTCCACCCTACGTCCAGATCAGCTCGACCTTAACAGTTATAGTAAAGCCAAAGACACTATTTTACTACGTGGTTTGAATTAAATTTTTTGACTTAAAGCTGGACTTCGCTAAGCTTTAAGTTATGTCAAAAACACTTAAGCGATCTGAATCATTTTTCAAAGGCTATGACGGAGCTAAATTATTTATGCAATCTTGGGAACCGCAAAACGCTTGCGGTACGATTATTTTCACCCATGGACAAGCTGAACACTCAGAGTGCTACAACAGACTTATTCAGGGATTTCAAAATCATCCCGATGGTCAGCGCTGGAGTTTTATTGGGTGGGATATGCGAGGTCACGGCAGATCCGAAGGAATTCGTGGATACGCAAAAGATTTCGATGAATATGTTCTAGATTATAAAATTTTTTTAGAATTATGTCTTAAAACATCGCTTGTTCAAAACAAACCGATCGTTATTTTAGCGCACTCAATGGGTGGACTTGTCCAAACTTGTGCTTTACATGATAAAAAGTATGATTCAATACAAGCACAAGTATTAAGTTCACCGCTGTTTGGTGTTTCTGTACCTGTTCCGACATGGAAAGATACTGGATCAGTTCTTGTTAACACTTTATTTCCTAAGCTAACCTTAGGTAATGAAATTAAAAATGAACAACTCACTCGTGATCCTGAAGTCATTCGCGAATATGAAAAAGATACCTATAGACACAATAAAATTTCATCAGGTGTCTATCTGGGTTTTAAACGCGAATTTGAAAAAGTTATTGCACACGCTCAGGAAATTACATTACCGACTTTACTACATATATCTGACAATGATCCCGTTGTCTCAAGTCCTATGGCAATTAAATTCTTCGAAAATCTCAAATCAGAATACAAAGATCTTAAAATTGTCGAAGGTGGAACACACGAGCTTTACAACGATATTGCCCGTGATGAAGTTATCGAACATGTCATTAATTTTTGTAACCAATTTAAAAAGGCATAACCAAATATGAATCAGTTATTTTATACTTTAATTACTATGATCTGCATTTCAAGTTGCGTCACTCGGCTACCAACACCACAAGGAATCAAAGATATTTCCACATCAGAATATGAAAATATTATCGAATCTAAAACAAAAAAAACTGAAGTTTATGATGGTTTTTATAACAAACTGACTATTCAAGCTACGAAACTAGATGCAGAAATGTCAGAAAATTTAATAGCCTATTCAGCCAAACTTTCTCAATGGAATTTAGAGAAGTATAAAGAAGAAAAAAATAAATTAATTGATAATCACTCAACTCAAACAGAATTTTTTATGAGCTTTTATACACCAGAAAGAAAACATGATGATTTAAGTTCTAAACAAACAACTTGGAAAATTTATTTAGACGTCAACGGACAGCGCTATGAAGGTAAAGCTGCTAAAGTTAAATCTTTATTTTTAGATCTTGAGGCTATCTATCCACACCATAATCGTTGGTCAACGCCTTATATGGTCTCTTTTCCCATTTCAACTGCCGCAACAGAAACTCAAAAAATGACTATAACTGTGACGGGCCCACTTGCGACAACTCAAATAAATTTTTAATTTAATTTTAAGATTTGATTCTAGTTTTTTTATTTTTTTGACGTTTATTCCATAAATATAATCGCTCAACTTTTTTACGAGCCCACTCTGTTCGTCGTAAAAAAGTTAAACTCGACTTAAGACTTGGGTTATCGTTAAAACATTTAATTTTAATATACGCACCCATTTGTTCCCATCCTAAATCTGAAATTAGTTCGTTCAAAATCATTTCAAGTGTTATTCCGTGCAATGGATCTTGTTTTTTTTGTACGTTATTTTTTTTTATAGATTGAGAATCTTCTTGATCGGAACCCATTTTCACCTTTGTTTATCTGAGCAATTACAGCTTGTTATCACTGTACTTGACAAATACTCAATCGACTACACATTTATTTTGCAAGGGGCTTTTAGCTAAGTATGGCACTAGCCCTAATCACAAAAAAGGAGGAATGAATGAGAAGTTTATTTGTAAACCCTAACCATATTGAGAAAATGTTTAATCAATTTGAAAATCACTGGATGAATTCTCCGCTAAGGCTTCGTGATTTATACAATGAATTTTCTGATGTGGATTCAGCACCTACTTTTTCTTCAGAAATGAAATTCATTACAGAAAAATCTCACTGGCAACTCACGGCAGAGTTAGCTGGTGTTGTGAAGGACAATCTAAAACTGGACGCGAAAGAGGGCCTCCTCGTTGTTTCCGGTGAAAAAACAAAAGGAGTCACTATTGGAAAATTTGAAAAAGTTTTCCGACTGCCTGAGGATTGTGATGTTGATAAGATTGAAGCTGAATTTACAGACGGTATCTTGACCTTAACAATCCCCTTGATTGAGAAAAAGACCGTTAAATCGATTCAACTTAAATCTTAGATTTCATCTAGATTGATGTGATTAAAATAGTCAAAGCTGCTCTTCCCAGCTTTTTAGGGCGATACTGATGGGTATCGCCTTTTTTATTATATAGATTTCAATAATAACTCTTACAACAGATTTAATCATCTATAGTACCGATCCCATTTCTTTCGGAGCGAGTTGTTTATTTTTCATAACAAGAAGAGCTACTAATGTCGCTCCATATGGTAACATCTGAACGAATTCATTTGGAATTTTAAAACCTAAATCAAAATTTTGTATTTGAATTTGTAGAGATTCCGTTAAACCAAAAAATAAAACAACGATCCAAGTTTTTCGTAAACTCCAACCAGCAAAAATGACAGCTGCTAATGCTATAAATCCACGCCCTGCTGACATTAACGGAGAATACGAGCTCGCTAAATAATTAGAAAGTATTGCGCCACCAAGCCCAGTCACAAAAGCAGCTAGACTGACCGCCTGCCAGCGACGCAAAACAGGCGAAACACCAACACTTTTTAATGCTTCAGATTTTTCACCTGCAAATTTAATTTGCAGCCCCCATGTTGTTTTTTCAGATAACCAATACATTGAACACATCATCAATATCGTGATAATTGTCACAATATAAAAAGTGCTTTGATGACTTAAATTGGCTGACTCAATTGATGGAGTTGAGCCTGTTGAATCGAATAATAATTTACTGACAATAGGAATAAACCCCATAGCTAATAGATTTAACCCAGTACCAACAACTATAGAATTCGCTTTCAAGACCAATATAAGATAATTAAAAATCTGAGCAAAAAGAACACAAACAAGACCTGCTGATAAAAAACCAAGGATTATCGAATGACTTGTGTAGCTAACAGATGCGGCTGTAAACGCACCCACAAGCAAATAAGCTTCAAGTGCTATTTGAGGAACACCCGATTTTTCAGACAAAAAGCCCCCTGTACTGGCATACAAAATAGGTAGTGACATTCGAACTGTTGCAAACAATAAACTCATCAATATTTCAAAAGTCATGATTTTTTCCTTCTGTAATTGATATAATAGGCTCCGGCCACACAAAAGATAATTAGGCTCTGCAACACTTTAGAAAAATCACGAGTTAAATGTTGAGTTTCTAAATCTAAATCCGAAGCACCTTTATGTAAAACAGCCATAATAAATGCTGATACAAGCATACCGATGGGATGACCTTGTGCTAGTAAGGCTACAACAATACCTAAAAAACCATACGAAGGTGAAAAGCCAACCTTAAACTGATAAGAATTACCCAAAACCTCAGTTAAACCAACAAAAGCTGAAAAAGTTCCCGCCAATCCAAGAGCTAAAAAATTAATTTTAGCTCTTGAAATACCCATTCTTTCAGCTGCTGATGAGTTTTCACCATAAGCTTTCAGTTCTAGACCCCATCGTGTTTTATTTTCAAAAAACCAAACAACGATGCTTGTCAAAACTGCAACAATTAAAAAAGAACTAACCGCAGATTGATCAAAAAATGTTTTAATAAAATCACTTTTAAAGTTTTGGTATGCTGGATGTATTAAACCACTTTCCGGATTTTGTGATTCCGGATTTTGGTAAAAATGCAAGACAACGTAAGTTGCAAAAGCAGTTAAAATAAAATTAAGCATTATGGCCACAACAACTTCATGACTTTGCTTGAAAACTTTAAAGACTGCGATAAGCTGTGCCGCTAAAATTCCTGTTAAAACGGAAATGCCAACAATCGACAGAATTCCAATAGCTATTTGCCAAGCCGAAACAACACCGAAAAAATTGAAAACTGTTTGTCCCATAATTGCTGCAACCATCGCTGAAATGACGATTTGACCTTCAGAACCAATATGAAATAGTCCAGCTTTAAACGGTATTGAAAAAGCTAAGCCGGCAAATAAAAAACATGTCGTATAAAATAAAGTTAATCCAAGATCAAATTTTGACTGTAAAAAACTACCACTCAACACTTTTAAAACATCTGCCGGATTTTCTTTAAAAATGATGACCAGAATAGAACTTAACGCAACACCTATGAAAAATCCTATTATACTTGAAAAGTCATAGTTCAATTTTATTTTCATATACACCATTCATGATTTGACTGATTTGATTTAAACTCAATTGGTCTTTTAAAAAAGGACCAAAAATTCGACCTTTAAAAAGAATTATAAAGCGATGTGATAATTTCAATATCTCATCTAAATCTGAAGACAGGAGCACGACACATTTTCCAAGCGATGCTTCATTGATCAAAGCTTGATGTATTTGTTCTTGAGCACCAATATCAACACCGCGTGACGGATGAGCTGCTAAAATAAAATTCGGATCATGCCATAGTTCTCTGCCGATAACATATTTTTGTTGATTACCTCCAGATAAATCACCCATCAACATATCCGCATTTTGAGGTCTAACATCCCACTTTATAATAATCTCGTTAACAATTTCACGAACAGCTGTCTTGTTCAGTAAACCTAAGTTAGAAAATGAATATCGATGCCGAATCAAAAAATTATCAATTAATGATTGCTTTGGATAAATACTAAAGCGATAACGGTCCTCAGAAATATCAGCAATAGAATAATTTAAACCTTTAAGCTCGGTCAGTAATTGATCTATAAATTGAGATTGACCGTTTCCTTCAACGCCCGCAACTCCCATAATTTCATATGTCATAAGTTCGAGATTGAGTGACTGAATGCTTAATTTTGATTTTTGCAGATTTTTTTGTTTTTCTAAATTATGCGCAATCGATTTTTGCTTACGACCTATCATTTTTTCAGCCATAATTTCAATGGTCAAATTTTCAATTGATGCCGTTTCTGTCAGTTGTCCCCGACATAAAATTGTCACATCATCAGAGACTTTTTTAATTTCTGCAAGCTTATGCGAAATTAAAATGAGTGTATGGCCACGTTCTTTAAGCTTAAACATGAAGTTAAGAAAATCTTGAATTTCATCTGGGCTTAACACTGCGGTAGGTTCATCAAAAATAACAATCTCAGGTTCGAGTATTAAAACTCTTAAAATTTCTAAACGCTGCTGTTCACCAACGCTATAAGTTTTAATACGCTCATTTAAATTAAAAGACCAACCAAATTGATTTAAAATTAAATTCGTTTTTTTTTGCAAGTCTTCAAAATTTAAACTCTGATTTGAAACGACCAGCTTTAAATGATCCCATCCCGTTAACTCATCAGCTAGTTGAAAGTGTTGATGAACAAGTCCAATCTTGTGATCAAAAGCATCTCGAGCGGAATGTGGTCGATAGATCTGACCGCGAAGACTCATCTCACCAGATGACGCTTGCTCAATTCCAACCAGAATTTTAACCAACGTTGATTTACCAGCACCGTTTTCACCAATAATCGAATGAATCGTATTCTTTTCAATTTTTAGTGATATATCACTTAGAGCAGTAAATTGACCAAACTTTTTACTGATATTTTTAAATTCGATCAAGCTCATAAGTGTTTACTCTTTATTTTGTTTTATAGTAATCAGGAACAATAACCTTGCCCGAAGTAATTGCTTTTTTGATTTGATTCATTTTTTCAATCTCAGATTGTGACCATAGTTTTTTATTAAAATCATCTAAAGCCCAATCCACACCGCCATCTTTTAGCGAAAAACGATTAATACCAGATTGATAAGTATTTTCTTTCACAGATTTAATTGTTTCAAAAACAGCAACATCAACTTTCTTAAGCATGCTTGTGAGTACTGTACCAGGCTTAACCCAGTTCTGATTTGAATCAACACCAATCGCATAGATCTTTTTTTCCGAAGCAGCATCAAATAACCCTGATCCCGATGCGCCTGCCGCATGAAAAATAACGTCAGCTTTTTGAGATATTTGCGATAATGCTATTTCTTTCGCCTTAGCCGGGTTATTCCATGCGTCGCCAGTAGCACCAATATATGACGTCAATAGAACTGCCTTTGGATTAACTGATTTAACTCCAGCTTCAAAACCGCGCTGAAAGCGACGGATTAATGGAATGTCCATGCCGCCAATAAAACCAACAACCTGCGTTTTTGATTTTATTGCGGCAGCAGCTCCAACGAGAAAGGCACCTTCATGCTCTTCAAAGAGTAATGTTTTAACATTAGCCGCAGAAACTTCACCATCTACAATAGCAAATTTAGTTTGTGGAAATAGGACAGATACTTTTTTGATAGCGTCTTTCTGCGCAAATCCGATACCGATAATTAAGTCGTATTTTTTTTGTGCGAAATTGCGATGTAAAGTTTCAAGCGAATTGTTATCTGTCGCTTCGACATATTTCAACTCAATACCAAGTTCTTTTTCGGCTTTTTTCGCACCTGTATATGCAGCTGAATTAAATGATTTATCGTCTTTACCACCTTTATCTAGAACTAGACCAATTTTAACTTGAGCTTGAGCCGATAAGGTAAAAAGCAAAGAAATGACAAAAATTTTAATTAAAGTTGGTTTAAAAAACATAGACTCTCCTTAGTGAACAAAATAAAAACCAAATGAAAAGTACGACTTGAGATTATGTATCATATTTAGAAAACACGAAATTTTCATTTTGCTTAATTTTATTTAAAAAAGAAAATTATTCAAGAATATAAGCAGGTTAGAACATATTGCGTAGCTATTTTTAAACATTAATTTAAATTAATGATCCCTTAATACCAATTTGAAGCCTATAATGTAGGCTTACTAATAAGAATGAGTGTCAATTTATCACTCTACTAAAAAATATATCCAACAAAGGAGTACAATATGAAAATCGTCGCATCAATGGTTCTAGTTTTAGCAACTACAGTTCTAGCAATCGCTTCGGAACCAATGACAAAAGAAGCTGTTAAAGCCGAAGTCCAAGAGGCCAAAGCGAAAGTTAATGATGCTTGCGCTGAAGATGCAGCTAAAGCTGGTTGCACAGGCGATTCTGCGACCATCGGCAAAGGACTTATGAAATGCTTAAAAGCCTACAAAAAAGAACACAAAGATTTTAAAATTTCTGATAGCTGCAAAATGGCTTCAAAAGAAATGAAACACAAACGACACGAACTCAAACAATTACGTCAAGAAGTGCAAAATCAAAAGACAGAAGAAGTTAAAAAATAATATAAGTCTACTCATACCAAATGATATGAGCTATCTCTGATTATATTTTGGGTCCATTCTAACGGTGAATTGCCAGTTGAATAAAGTAAAACCTCTTAGAGTGGGCCTACTTTTTTACATTCTTGATACACTTAACTGTCAAATGTCTAGACACCCTAGTCTTTATATTTTTCAAAGAACGATGATTTCGGATCGCATATCGATTAATTTAGCTCAAATGCACTAAATTTAGGTTATAAACAAAAGACTAAACCACTTGGGGGTCTTTTGATTATGTCTATAAATATCAGACAATGTTTAATTCTTGTTATTATTTCCACAGGATTATTTAGTTGCGTAAACGAAAAGACTCTGGAAAAGCAGATTGTTCCCGAGCGCCAAGCGCCAAATTCTATCGATGATTCTTTAACTATAAAAACGCAAAATAATCAGATTGGGCATTATACTCTCGAACTCAAAAAATCTGAGCTTAAAAAAGCTTTTTTACTCATGCCAATTTTAAAATCTACAGGTAAAAATCCAGATGTTAACCTTGCACACACTCAAGTCGTGAGTTTCGAGAGACATGGTCAAAAAGTCGGGTTATATAATTTAACAACAACTCAATTGTATTCAAGCATTGATTCAAATATTTTATTACAAACTTTTCAAATTGTGAGTGAAAACGAAAGTACGTTGTCTTTAGATCTTGACCGCGGTTTCACAAACATTAGCTCTCGTGATAATTTAGGTATTCTTGTCAAAGAACTCGTTCAAGTTGAGTTTGAAAAAATTAACTCAGGTATGGATTCAGCTTTTAATGTTAAAGATTCAGTTATCAAAAATGTAACTAAATTAGATAATTCATATTATATTCAACAAGGTGTTCGTATTTCGGGATCAAGCTTGGCTAAGAAAAAAAATCCTTTTGAAGAGGCCTCATCGAAATCAGCACAAGCTGAGCTCACTTTAGAAGAAAAAGAAGTTTCATTTAATATTGAATTTGAGCTTAGTCCGTATATTGAAAATAAAAATTTTGTGCCTAAAACTTTTGATAAAAAAATGAATTATGGTTATTTTATTAATTTTGCGACAGAAATTGGACAAGATTTACCTGTACCTTATATTGCAAAATGGGATTTTTCACAGCAAAGACAACCCATAACTGTTCGACTACAAAATAACACTCCTGAACAAGCTAAAAAATCACTCATCGATGGTATTTTATATTGGAATAAAGTTTTTGGTCGCCAAGTTATATCTATGGGACCTGAATTTTCGTCATCAGAACCGCAACCAAGCCGCACAATATTTGTTTATTGGATCCCTTGGGATACAGCAGGCTACGCTCGCGCAGGTTTACAAACAAATCCAATCACCGGAGAAATACTCAAAGGCCAAGTCTTCATGACATCGTCTTGGATGCTTATTGGTAAAAATGGTTTAAGATCTTTTGATAAAAAAACGAACACCCAATCAAATCTATCGACATCTATAAGCGGCTCTATTTGCCAACTTAATCAAGCTGATGTTGTCGATGCACTATCAACTTCAAACCATTTAAAATTAAGTGATCAAGTGACTTTAGACACTTTAAGAATTGTCTTAGCACATGAAATTGGACATACACTCGGTTTAAGACATAATTTTGCAGGCTCAGCATCAACAAATTTTACTGACCAAGATTTAGCAAAGTTTAAAGTTGACTATATTGAAAATCAGCTGTCAGATTCGGCTACAAATTCGACCACAGTTATGGATTACACAATCGGATTAGATACAGCAATCAATGGTCGCTTTATAAAAAATAATGTTCTTCCTTACGATAAAGCTGCTATTGAATGGGGTTACAATTCAACTGCTCAATCCCCTGAGACAAATTACAAATACTGTTCAGACGAGCATATAATGTTTGCCAATTATGTTGAAAAATCGATCCCTGGCTGTAATCGCTTTGATGTTGGTCAAAATCCTTTTGCTAATCTAACTGAAACAATCAAACTTAATACAAAATATAAAACAGAAATGATTTTCGAAATGCTTTTATCACTTTCTGAAAATAAAACGACCTATTATACTAAAGATACAAAATACCCTCTTGAAGCCTACCTTCAGTATCTAGTTAATTTTGAAAATCTTACTCAAAATATAAGTTCTGACAAAATTGATTTTATGTACAAAAAATCTTATATCGATTCTTTTGTAAACTTATCGTTCATCATTGATAGTTCTCTCAATTTATTAAATGGCTATCAGCTTGAATCAGATTCACAAGCAAGTACTTATTTTATTAATAAATCAAAAGAAATTGGTGGTTTATCTCAAATATATAAAGAACTGATGTCATTGCAAAATTCAGAAAGCAATTTGTTTTCAAAACAAGTTGAACGATTTTTTGCAACTCATCAATACAGTGATTATAGCGATGTCCTTTCTGAAGCACAGTTCAATGCAATCAAAGCTACGATGATCGAATCATCACAAAAAGCCGATTCTCGCTACCTTATCAGCGTTGTGACATCACTCCCTTTAAAAAAAGCGATTAACGAAACAGTCTCAGGATCAAGTGTGTCGCAAGAAAAAGTTATTTCTGAACTCATTGATTTTGGTGACCTTAATTATATCTCAGAATTGTTCTTGAAAGCCTATGCTCAAAGCTTATCACAAACGAAACTTCCAAGAATAATCAATGGTGTTCAAGTTGATTTAAGAATGTATCCATTTAACAATATTGTTGGCTCTCTCAAGTCATTTTTTGCACCAACAAATTATTCTGTTTTTTTAAAAAATCCAACACTCGCTACTCAAACAATTAATGCAGGTAAAGCTTTAGCTGCACAAAATGTAATGGATGTTCTTAAAGTACTTGGCGTTGATACAAGTAAGTTAAATCCAACATCTAAATCGTTAGAACAAGCTATACTTGCTATTAATTGGGACCAAGTTAAAGGTATCAATCAAGGCGAACTCTTTCTTGATCTTAACGAACTTAAAAAATGGGAAACTGAGTAACTTAAGAATTCTCAGCACTGAAGCTTAAAAAGCGATTTCGAGTGACGAAATCGCTTTTTTCATTTTATGCTAATATTATGGCTAAAGCTCAAAAGAATGAATGGATTCATCCTTGTCAAAAGTGCGGCGCTTGCTGCGCTTCTTATCGCGTATCATTTTACTGGCGCGAAGCCGAACCCAATGATCGTGAACATCCTGTACCGATTGGATTCTGGGAAGAAAATTATCCTGGCAATGGACAGTATCGCATCATGAAAGGCACTAACCAAAATCACAAAATAAAATGCTTAGCTTTACAAGGTCGAGTTGGCGAATTTGTGAGTTGTGCTATATACTTAAACCGCCCCAGTCCTTGTGATCAGTTTAAAGCCAGCTACGAAGATGGTTCACACAAACCACGATGCGATGAGGCCCGTGCTAAACATGGTTTAAAACCGCTCACAAAAAATGATTGGTTTCAACCTACTCCTCAGACATTTTCAAAAGAACACATAACAAATACTAATCAAGACCTTGATCGCCAATAGTTGCAAAGGCTTTTTTGATTTCAATTTGATTATGATTCGCTTTTTTAAAGCGTTCAAATATGGCATACAAAGCAGGTATCACATACAGAGTAAGTGCTGTTGAAACCAAGACACCGGCAATAATGGTAATGGCCATAGATCGAGTTAACTCAGCCCCCTCTCCAGTAGCAATAGCAGATGGTATAGCGCCAGCCACCGTTGCAAAAGATGTCATTAAAATCGGACGTAGTCGCGTTGGTCCAGCCTCGAGCATAGCTTTAGTAGGTGAGCTTTCACCTCGAGATCGGACTAAGTTTGCAAACTCAACTAACAAAATTGAATTTTTCTTGACTATACCCATCAAGAGTAAAATTCCAATCATCGAATAGATATTGAGAGATTGACCAGTTATCCATAAACCTAAAAAAGCGCCAGCAATACTATAAGGTAGAGCCATCAGGATAGTGACTGGATCAATAAATGAATTAAATTGTGCAGCTAGAATCATATAGGCTACAAGTAGCCCAAGAGCTAATGCCACTATAAGTCCCTGAAATGATTCTTTTTGCGCTTGCGATGATCCAAACTCTTCAATGAAATATCGGGGCTCTAAAATAGATTTTGATTTTTCTTTGATCAACGTCAAAGCTTTGTCTGCCTTAGCTCCTTTTTCTAAATTTGCAAAAATAGAAATTGAGCGCAATCGATTTTCACGATTAACTTGCTGCAAAGTATTTGCATTTTTAAAATCAACAATTTTTGAAAGTGGTAAAAAATTGCCTTTAGTGTTTGTAATATATAATTTTTCTAAATCTTTAACTTGGTCGTTTGTCTTTTGCAAACTAACTAAGATATCATATCTTTTACCGCCATCTTCATATTGACCGGCTCTCACACCACTGATCATGGCTGATATCGTTCTTGCAACCGAATTAACACTCACACCAGACTCTGTCGCTAAATCACGATTAGGAGTAATTTGAATTTCTGGTAAGCCTTGTAGTAAATTACTATCAACATCGGTCATCAAACCACTAGATTTCATTTCAGTCATTAATTTTTCAGCTTGATTTGTTAAAGACTGCCAATCAGGACCTTTTAATACAAATTCAACAGGATAACCGCGACCGCCGCCGCCGAATCCACGCGATGTGGGATCTTGAATAGATACTTTACCATTGATCATTTGGCTCATTTTTTTTCGAATTTCTTGAGTTAACTGTTTTTGTGAAAGCTCTCGCTCTTTTTTGGGTTTTAATGAAATAAACATGACGGCCGTATTTGCGTCATTACCTGCGCCAGCAAATCCACCAATACTTGAATAAACTTGTAAAATGTTAGGATCTGATAGCAAATACTTCTCAACATCAGCTGTTTTTTGATTGGTTACGTTAAATGAAGTGCCTGTTGGTAACTGCAGACGTGCTAACAATAAACCCGACTCTTGCGCAGGAGTAAATTCTTTATTCAACTTGGTGACAAGAAAGAAGCTTAATAGCACTGCAACAATAGACAACACTATCGTTTTAATCTTATTATTTAAGGCAACATTTAATGACTTGGTGTAGAGCATTTGCAATTGATCAAAAAACAAATCAAAGGCGTGACCAATTTTTGTCGTTCGATGTGATTGCTGTACAAAAGACGCACATCTCATCGGAGTGATTGTTAACGATTCTAATAAAGATAGAAGTACAGCAAAGGAAATCGTCACACCGAATTGTAAGAAAAATTTACCGATAATACCTTTCATAAAAGCAACAGGTAAAAATATAGCAATAACTGCAGCAGTTGCTGCAATAGCTGCAAATGTGATTTCGCGAGCTCCTACAATTGCAGATTCAATTTGATTACGACCCTTTTCATTGTATCTAAAAATATTTTCAAGAACCATTATCGCATCATCAACAACTATGCCGATGGCGAGAGTTAATCCCAAAAGTGTAAATGTATTTAACGTAAAACCCAAAAAATATAACGCTATAAAAGTACCCAGTATAGATGTTGGAATTGAAAGCAAAACGTTAACTGTCGCTGAAAAACTCCCTAAAAAAACCCAACACACAAATGCAGTTAAAATCACAGCTAAAAGCAAATGTTTATTTAATTCAGTAATTGATCGCTCGATGAATTGTGTTGAATCAAAATTAACCTTAACTGCAACACCAGGCATAAGATTTTTTTCTATATCTTGTATTTTTTGTTTAATACCACGAGCTACAGCAACAGCATTTGTACCACGCTGTTTTTTAATTCCCAAACCAACAGATGTCACTGTGTTAAATCGTGCGATTCGTTTGTCTTCAGCTAAGTCGAAATTAATATCTGCTACATCAGAAAGCCGCACTCGCTGGGTAGGATCAGCCATAGTTTGCCCAGCCCGTTTAGAGATAATAATTTTTCGAAACTCTTCTATTGTTTTAGCTTCACCTTTAACGCGTACGTTAAACACTTTTGCATTATTATCAACTTGCCCACCTGGTAGCTCGTTATGTTCTGACTGGATTGTGTCAATGACATCAAGAACTGTTATATTATGTTTTTTAAGTTTTTCTGGAATCACTTGAACTTTGAGTATTGGATCCGTGAACCCCGCTAAAATAATATCACCAACACCTTTAACTGATGTAAATTGATCTTTGATGTATTCTTTTGTGTATTTCATCAATTCTCGACGATCACCGTTCGAACTCGAAACTGCAAGCCACATAATCGGTTGATCATCTGGGTTAGACTTTGTAATAATTGGGGGATCAATATCTTTTGGTAAACGTCGTTGCGCTTGTGATATTTTGGTTTGAACTTCCTGCAAGGCTGCGTCAATACTGCGATCAAGCTCAAATTCAATTGATATATTTCCAACACCACTTCGGCTCGATGAGCTAATACCCTTAATTCCTTCTAGAGTTGTTAACACATCCTCAACAGGCTCAACAATGGTTGATTCAATAACTTCTGGTGATGCTCCTGACAAGCTGATTGACACGTTTATTGAAGGAAAATCGACATCTGGAAACTGACTAATACCAAGCCTCGAAAAAGATATGGCACCAAACACCATTAAAAAAATCATGATCATCCACGCCATAACTGGATTTTTAATTGAGAGATCCGATAGACGCATGTAGACTCCTTCGCATTATGATTCAATTTACTCAGAAATTTTATGTTCATTTATTAACTTTGTCGATCATCTGTTTTCAAAACTGTATGGCATTATGCGATACGCTGAAAATTTCAAACACTGACATTTCACAGATTATTAAAAATCAAGGCTTGAATTATCTTGAATTACAGAATAAATCTCAGCAAAATCAACTCTCTGTAGAACAGTTTATTTTGGGATATAAATGGAATTCGACTTTAGATTTTTCGCGCGAATGGGATAATACAGACTCTGTAACGAACGGTATCCCGGTTAATTCTACGAAAGATAAATTATCATTTTTTGTGAATAAAAAATTTCTAACATCCACAACAACGTCTCTTGAACTCACGCAGGCTCAATACAAATCCAATACAAATAACACTAATTATAGCCAAAATTACTTAACATTTTCTATTGACCAAAATATATACCCTTATCTTTTGACCCCTCAAGATCAACTTAATTATCAATCGCTCAACAAAGAATCTGAACGTATCGAATTGCAAAACGAACTCGATTTAAATGATCATATTCGTGATGTTGTAAGTTTATTTTGGAAAACATTAGCCATACAAAAATCAGTCCAAGAAAATTCTGACTTACTTAAAAAATATGAATCTCTGGTTAAACTTATTCAACGCAAACGACAAAACAGCTATGCATCCGCTGGTGAACTTGAACAAGCACTCGCTGAATACGAACAACGAAAACAAAATTTAATAGATGATAGAAATACTCTCGAAAACAATACTGTCCAGCTTAAACAATTACTAAATATAAATCCTAAAAATCAAATTGAGTTAGTTCAAGTTCAACAGAAAATTGAAAAACCACAACTCTACAAAGGCAATCTCAAGCTTCTAAAGAAATATCAAATTCAAAAACTAAAAGCAGATTCTTCTAGCGATGCTTATGATGCAACTAAACTTAAAGGTTCTCCACGATTGGGAATATATGCAAAGTTAACTGAACAAGGTCTAGATTCGAATTCAGCAGAATCATATCGCGAATTCCAAAATTTTTCAAAAGATAGGTATTCAATTGGAGTCAAACTTGACTACACATTTGATGACACAAGTTCTGAAAAAGATCGTGCAATCAAAAACTTGACAAAGACAATTGAAACTCAACGTTTTTACAGACTCGAAAACGATCTTGCCCATCAAATAGATGTCTATTACAATAAAATGGAAAATGCCTATAACAACCTTAAAACAACCGATACTATTTTAAAATATAGGATCGAAGCACTTAATCAGATCAATACTAATTACAACCAAGGAAGATCTGATATTAGTTTTTTAATCGACGCTCTCAATAAAAAAATTCAGGCAGAAGTTGCGATTTTAAATGCGATTGGAAATTTTGAAACTGCAAAGTCAGATTATCTTAATTTGATCTTTTAAATCCAATTCTAACAAGTTTATTGAATAACGAGCGAAAATGCAGTGAAATAAAAAGACCCATACCTGTCGATCCTGACGGCCACAGAACACTTTTTTCTTTTTGAATAGCTTGCATGATTTGTTGCGCGTATTGATCTGGATTCAGACTATCCTGTGGAACATTGATGTGATCAGAATATAATTTTTCGATAGCATCAAACATTTCAGTTTTAATACCTGGCGTAATCAAACAAAGTGTTTTAACACCTGTTCCCTTTAACTCTTGCTCGATACAATCAGTAAACGCCCATACAGCAGCTTTAGCCGCCGAATAAGTACTCGCGCATGGAAAATGCATAATTGATGAAACGCTGCCATGATTTATAATCAGGCCAGAATTAACTTTAAGCATTTTTTGCACCATTAACTGACTCAATCGGATTAGGGCATTGATATTTACAAAAAGCATCTTTTCAATATCATCCCACTTTTGATTTTCAATGAGTCCACCTGTTAGTAGTCCAGCATTGTTGAAGAAAACATCAATGGGTTCATTTACTAACTGTTCAGAAAGCTGTTGCAGCTGAATTGAATCTGATAAATCACAGACAAATGTTTTAACAGATAGCGCACCTTGATCTAGCAGTTGGCGTTCAAGGGATTCATCACGCTTTCGGTTAATTAAGATTAAATGACTGCGCTCGCGTGCCGCAGCTTGAACAAAACTTAAACCGATGCCACGATTGCACCCAGTACATGCTACGATTTTTTGATGTATAATCATGAATGAACTCCCCATGATTTAAGTATTTCTGTTTCTTCTTCCTGAGAACTTACTTTTTTAAATTTAACTCCAGGCATGCCCTTAACTTTAGGTTCACATTCAGCCCATGTTTTATATCGACTCACAACACCATTTTTCAATGTGATGTACCAAACTTCTTTGCTGGCACTTTTTGAATTTGATGACCAATTGTTTTCTGGCAACGGTTCAACCTTAGGCCTTTCTGCAATATCAAAGCGGTACTCATGAGCAGATCCATTAAACTTATAAACACTTTGATTTTTTGATTCAGCCACTGCAAGCTCATCACAGCGTTCATTTCCTGGCGTTCCAACATGTCCGCGTACATATTCCCACGAAATTTTATTAAGGATTTTTTTCTGCAGGACCTGTGCGACTTGATCTAAATTTTCCCACAAATCTTGATTGGTTACAGACTCACCGGCAGCATTTTTCCAACCTTTTTTTTTCCATCCAAAAATCCACTGCGTGATCCCTTTTATAACATAAACAGAATCTGTATACATGTGTATCGTTGTTTGCTCAGTAAGTTCTAAATTTTGCTTAACAAAAATCAGTGCTGATAGAGCAGCTTGCATTTCCATACGATTATTTGTGGTACTTAATTCACGTCCTGAAAGTTCGACCACTGATGCCCGTTCGGGACTTAAGACTCCAACGATAGCACCCCACCCACCAGGACCAGGATTTCCTGAGCAAGCACCGTCTGTGTATATAATTATTTTTTGATTCATATTTGGTAAAATACAACTGTTTAAATCACCCCGTCAATCTTGAGCCCAAAATAAAAAAGCGCCTCATACATTATGAAGCGCTTTTTTTATTTTAATAGCAAAGAAATGTTAATGAGCTGAAGCTAAATTTTCTAATAAATCAGTGTAGAAAGCTTCTGACTTAACTATTCCATTTAAATAATCAGTCATGACTTCAGCACTCACTTTATTATAGATCTCTTTCATTAAAGCATGTTCAGCTTTATCTTTTTCAGATTGTGATGCTGGAGGTGGCAAACTTACTTTCTTAGATTTATGCTGTAACACAACAGCTATTTTTTCAAACTCAAGCTGATCTAATAAATGCACCATCGGTAGCAATGTAATAGCCTCACGAGCAACAGCATTTTTGACATCAGCAACGTATCGAGTACCGTTGATCACTACTGATTTTGCAGATTTATTAATTTTGATATCGTGAATATCATCAAATCTGTAAACAGTAAATCGATCAAAAATAGCCAAGTCCTCATCATGTTCACGGTTAGGATCAAACATATTTCGACTGACCACTCGTGAAACAATTTGCTTAAACGGTGTTTTTCCTGAAGAATTCACGCCTAATCTTGATAAGTAACCATCTCTTACTTCCTTCAATGGAATTCGATTTATCGCATCGACAAGCAATGGTTGCTTAATTGTATGATTTGAATCCAAATCAAACCCGATTTCAAATTGAGCAATTGAACCATCAATCATTTTAAATGGCACTTTGTTCACGACATTATTTGCAACTACACCATTTAATACACTTAAGATTCCTTCACGAAGCTCGCTCATATTTAAAAAGCTATCTGTGTTTTTGTTCATTGTTGGTAAATCTATCGTTCTAGCAGTTAACGTTTTAAGAGCTGCAACTTTATCTAACCAGTACCCGCGAACGGCCAATTCATCGGCTGAAGAGCTTTCTGGATCTTTGATCGAATTAAAAGATTTACCACCCTGACCTACGATTAAAAATTCTGGCTTTAATTTAACATCTGAACAGTTTATTGCATCAGGGTTATAATCTAACATTGGAATAACAGCGATAACCTCTGAGGGCTGAGACGCTTTTGCAACTGCACATTGAACATCTGGAACAAGCAAAACATTCGTTAGAAAACTACCGCCTAAAAGTGCAGCTTGTCGCAGATCCTTTAAAAATTCGTTTTTAACCCAATGTTCTGAGTTATCAGGCAAGTTGTATGTATACTTGATTCGTTCAACAACTTCCATCATTATTCTTAATTCACGGAAAATACCAGAAACTCTCGACATGTATGTCAGATCATCCATTTCACTAAAACTTGCACGACCATCACGTAAGTTACGTGTTTCGTAAGCTTCTTGATAATCTTGAATCATATTTTTAACGATTTCAGTATATGATGTTCCAAGATCGAAGCGCTTACATCCTGCATTCTGACCAGTATGCTCATCTGTACAGTATCTAAAAGCTTTAAGTTCCTTGTTTTGTCGAACAAGATCTTTATTTAATTCTTGTAAAGTTGATGGAACTTCAACAACTTCTTCAGTTGAACCAGAAACGACTGTGACTTGTCTCAAGTAACCAAATCTTAAAGCCGCAATATCATATTTTCCTAAAACTGGAAGCGTTTTTAGATCATTACCGTAATCCATGACTGAGCTAAATGGTATTTGATGATCAATACCATTTTTAAGCAACTCATCAGTCGATAAAAAATTATCTTTATCTTCAGAAGCCGCAAAATTGTGTCTCAAGCCTAAATTGTGGCCCATTTCATGAATTAAAGTCGGAACCCAAATTTCTGGCAATATTAAAGATATAACTTGCTCTTTTTCTTGTGAGCTCAGTTCAGACCAAGGCTTTGGATTATCAGGAAATTTGTTCTTTAGTTTTTGACTGATACCGCTCGCAACACCATCAAATGCAGGGGCAAAAGCACAGTTCTTAGCTTCTTGTAGATACTTCATTTTAGCTTTAAGAGCTGATTTTGAGTCATTCATAACATAGTCGTAATCATTATTTTTACGAGATGTATAATTACGAAGATCTCTTGAAATTTTATCTGCACTAACACGAGATAAATTAGCATGAGCTATAGCATTTAAAGATTCAATAGGTTTTGATTTTTCATGTTGATTTGATTGAATACTTTTTTCATCTGAAGTTTGAGCTAAAATTTTATCAAACATATCCGATGCACCAAAAACTTTTCCAGTATTTTTAAGACTAGTAAATCTTTGAATAATACTTGGACTTAAAGAAAAATCAGCACCTTGCTTTTTAACATTTGCAAGTTCATATTTTTTCTCGCGAACGATTTCATCATATGTGTATTTGATATATTTTTTAATTGTCCCTAAAAACATGATCGTTCTAGCGGAAATAATTTCGCCAGTGACAGGATCTTCTGTTTGTGGACCATAACCAATCACTGAAGATGCTACAGGGTCTTCGACAAGAACAATCATACTATTTCGGATATCACCAGGAACTTTACCCTTAGCTTCATCAATTTTAATTCTAAACTTAACACCAGCTTCTTCAAGACCTTTATTAATATTTAACACTGTATCTAGAGTTAAATCTTTAAGTTGTTTATTTTCTTGTTTGTAGAATTCATCACTTAAATAATAAACGATTTCTTTGCGATTTGGATTCCATCTGTTCATGATCTGAACTGAGCTTTTGTTTGTATTGTTGTTATCTACATCCAGCACACGATATTGAGTTTTAAAGAAACCAAAGGTATTTTCATCATCTGAACCGTCTGGGTAGGATACAGTTTGATAATCAGATGACAATACTGATTTTGCCTTCACTAATGAATAGTGATAAACAGCAGATATTGTAGCATCAGATAACGATGAAATATCACCTAAGCAATCAAGTTTTGTTTTAAATGTTCTTTCTATTTGAAAGTTAATTGATTCAGCATCAATATCTGATTTTAATAACCTTGAAGACACATTTTCATAACATGAACCACCAAATGTTGAATCAGAAATAATTGGTAAAAGTTCAAGTTCTCCAGACTTAACTTCATCAAGTTTAATTCTAACAGTATCGCGCTTTTTCCAATCAATTTGGTCACTTTTTGTTTCGGTGTTTGTACATTCACCATATCGATCTTTTTTACATTCATACTGAACATGCTCAACAGGTATTTCTAAAACAAGTTTATTATTTGTTGTATTGCTTGCAAATCTTTGATCACGCTCAACTTCAATAACTCTTAATGAATCTTTTGTAAGCTCAAGTTTGACTCTTTTATTATCTCCTGATGAAAAAGGCAAAGCGTCACCAGCTGAACGACTGGCGTTTTGTTGAGATGATGAATAAATATAATCTGAATTTTGATCAATTAAAGTTTTACTGACGTCTTTTTCTTTTTCTTCCCAAGGTAGTCCTTCAAAAGGGATTGTTTTAGTACAAGAGCTTACGATAAGACAGATTGCCATTAAACGTAAAACTATCTGCGATGTTTCTTTTCTTGATTGTATCTGTTTGATCATCGACTACCTCTTTCGTTATGATCCGCATTTATTAAATATTAAAATTCAACCCGGCTCTTAAAATTGATGTATTTTCATCATACACCTTAATATTCGAGTCTTGCCCGTTAGCCTTGAGAGCATTACCTACATTTGACGTGCCTAAATTTAGAGACATTTTGTCACTAACATCAAAAACCAGATCACTGTGATATTCAAAAGCAAATCTTTGCTTATTAGCGTATGTCCACGCCGTTTTATAGGTACCAGAATTAACAAATGACCATTTTTCTGCAAATGCTATTGATAGTTCAACTTTATGACCAAGGCTGTATTGAATATTAGCTAACCCATCAGCATTAAAATCGTATTCGTGAAAATTGCGTGCAACTGACAAACTATAACTGGTTTTCATAAAATCAGTTGAATAACTTAAACCGTTACTCATCCCAACACCGGCAAATAAACGATTATCTTTTTGCGATTTTTCACTTGTTGGTATAATTGATAATAAAGCGTGAGTCGTTTTGAATTGTTCAGTTATTACATATCCTTTAATAGATAGACCGATTATCGAATCAGACATTTCAGTATCATTAGGCGGAGTGTTTGATCTCGAAAGTGCAGATTTATAAAATAACGAGCTATTGTCATTAACTTTAAACATGAGCCCAAAACCTAAATCTAAGCTGCTACTACGTCGACTAAGCTCATCAACAGAAACATTTTGTGAATGTTCTAGACCAAATTCTAATTTAAATAGACTGAGTAGAGATTCTTTATTTTCAATTTTTTGCGTGCTTGACTGAACAGCTTGATTGTCGCTTTGTTTTTGAATTTCTAGTTGAGATTGTGAAGTTGAATTTTGCCCATGGACTTGTGAAGTTAAAAATATAACAGAAGAGGCAAAGATAAGCGAAGCTGGCTTTACTAAACGATTAAATTTAAACATTTTTGGAGTCATGCAATACCCTCACAATTTATTCCAGCAGAGAAGATATATAACATTTAAATAAAACACTAATCAGCTTTATCAATTATCTTTATAATATTCTCTTATAGCGCGCTTAAAATGCCTTAAATCATTTAAAAGCAATTACGCACCCAAAGAATATAACGCAAAGGACATCTAAATACTTAAACTGATCGTAATATCGTTTATTGATATGAATTTTTTTCTTACAAAAACTAAGCTCATGTCAAAAGTTTTGACAGTCGCTATCATTCTACATGCTTTGAACTTGTTGAATTTTATACGTTTTGCGACTAATTAGATTGATTTTTATTGAGTGCATTAATTTTAGTCGCTAACGAATGCAAATAATCATTCGATCTGAATTTTACACTTAATTGATCCGTTTCTTTATTAATATAACGGTCAAGCTCACGTTCCAGTCGAAATAGCGGCCCAGCAAATTTGTTTGAAATATATAAAACAATAAACAGACCAATGCCTAAATTGACAATCATGGGTAATATAATAGCCAAATACAAAAAGATCTTCCAAGAACCAAGAACTCGATAATCAACAACAATCGAAATATCTGCTGCGACTTGTGCTGCCATCCATTTCATTGCCAAAAATATACCAAACATTTGAATACATGAAATGACACAGAGACCAATTGTGATTTGAACTAACAACGGTTTTTGTATTTCAGGATAAATAAAAAAGGTTCTGCGCAGAATATTCATATAAATAATTCCTTTTCTAAATTTTGAGAATTAATTGTTTTAATAATTATATTTTGATCATATGGATATATGACAGCTAGATGAACTTTCTGATAACTTTTAATAAAATTCATTTTCATTAAACAAACAGCGTAAAAATTTAACTGTTTCAAAGCCTTATCTAAGTATTGATCCGATCCAGTTTTATAGTCAATAATATATACATCATCGTGATAAATTCCCCACGCATCTATTTGCCCTTGAACGTTTTGAAATAAATCATTATCAATACTCACTTTTAGAGTTACACCAAATCCCATTTCAACATATCCATTTTCGAGTATTGTCATTAGCGGAATTTGTTCTTGTTCTTGCAACCAAACCAAAGCTCGCCGATCGCCTTCATCCAAATAATTAATTAACTCATGAGCCGATTGATACTTTAAAGCTTCAAAAAAACGATGAAGTTCAGTACCTTTTTGAGCTTTCAGCGTAGTGCGAACATAGTCATTTTTGAAAGAAACATCATTTGATTTATGATGAACATTAACACCTGTTGATTTTATCATTTCAGTAATAGCTTGGTGTTTTTTTTCAACTATATTTTCACTCTTTAATGATAAAATCATTTCTTTTTTGCCTAAGTCATGATTCTTAAATTCAAAATTTGTTTCTGAGGTGTTAACAAAAGAAATTGAGAAATTTTCTTGGGTATACTGATCAATTGACCAATTTATTTTTTCAATCCATGAATTCTTAACGGATTTCTTATTTTTTCGGATAAAGCTTACAGTTGATTGTGCTCTTGTCACTGCTACATATAACAATCTATCATTTTCCTGTAAGAGTTTATCTGTATAAGCGTCAGCCACCATATGAGCCCAATGAGTTGCTTCAAGTTTATCGCTTGATTCAGAAGAAAACATTTTAAGACAGAATTTTTGATCATTTTCGTTAATACAAAAAATATCAGGTGATTGGCTTTTAACTTGATCTTCTAAGCCCACAATAATGACATGTTTAAACTGTAATCCCTTTGACCCATGCACAGTCATTAACGAAACACGATTGGCTGCTGTTAATGGTATTGCTTCCCCTGTTGATGATGTTAAGTCCTGATTTAACGAACTAAAATTTTTATTTATAAAATCACAAATATTAAAATTTTCGTCTTTTTCTTTTTCAGCAACGGTTTGTACAAATTTCCAAATATTGGACTCACGTCGCGTTGAAGAATCAAAATATAAAGCTGATCTTAAAAAAATGGTTTCTGTTAAAAAAACAGATAAACTGTGCGACAAACCATTACGCAAATATGTCTCTTCAATTTTTTTTAGTATTGTGTAATCATCATTATTAACAGCTTTAAGCTGCGACCAAATTGAGAGGTTTTGATTTTGACAAAGATCTAAAATTTGCTGATCTGTCATTGTGAACCATGGCATTCTCAGAACCTGTATTAAGTTTTCGTTATCATACGGATTAACAACAAACTTTAGAATACTAATCAAATCTAGAATTTCTGATTTACTATCAAAACCCTTTGCTATCTGAATTTGAACCGGTAATCCAAACTTACTCGCGTATCGAGAAAAATCTAAAATTTGATCATTTTTTTTAAATAGAATTGTGATATCAGAATATTGAGCACCACTGTTGATTAGATTTTGGACTTGAAATAATAGTCCACTATAAACATCATCAGCGGTCACAAAGTATGCTTCATAAAAAGGAGATGTTTCAAAATCTGTATTTTTAAGTTTCATTGGCGAAAACTGATTAGAATATAAACTAAAAAAACTATTAATGAAAGACATGAGCCGTGCCGATGATCGGTAATTAGTATCAAGTATTTCAATTGGTAGATTTTTCTGTTTAAATTCATTTTCTTTAATATTAAAAACCTCAGAGCGTGCACCACGAAACAAATAAATACTTTGCTGAGGATCACCAACGATAAAATGTGATTTATGTTCCACTAAAGCATTGAGCAATTCTACTTGAATCGGAGAAGTATCTTGATATTCGTCGATCATGATATAGTCATATTGTTGCGAAAATCGATTATATTCTTGTGGATATTCATTAAGAATTTTTTTGGCCAATAGTTCTAGATCAGAAATCGAAATCGAACTTTGCTCTTTTTTCAATTCAAACAAAGCTTCACTAATCAACAAAGCTAATTTGTAAAATAAATTATTCAATCGATTAAACTGGTTCAAAGACTCATCAAATGAAACACCAGTAATAAAATCAGGTTTAAATAAATCCGAAATCAATTCATTATCTTCTTCTGATAGACCGACATCTTTTTTAAAAGTAAATTTTTTGACCGGCTTATACAACGCATAGCAAGATTCAATCTCTTGAAGATTTTGGTTTTCAAGAGCACCCTTCAACTGCCTTAAAAATATAGTAGAAGCTTCCCATGCGCTAGGATAATGATTAGCAAAATTTAAGTATCGTTCAATAACACTGATATATTGATGGTTAAACTCATGCGCTCGATCTCTAAGTTGCTCTTGCGGAACAGGTTGAAGATTTAAAAACTCCATTTTTTTATTTGAAAACTTATATATAATATGAGTGAGATCTGAATAACTATAGTGATTGAGCAACTCGAGATAATCAACGCTTTCTTGTAACTTTTTTTTCAGTATTTTTTTGCAATGCTGATAAAAATAGCCATCATCTTTAATCTGAAAGTTATTTGATAAGCCTATGTTTTCAGATGTCTGACGCAGAAGTAAGCTCAAAACACTGTGAATAGTACCAACATGAACACCATTTTTTTGACTTATATGTTGGAATAAATTTGTATCATCGTATTCAAGTGATTTTAACAATAGCCGCTCTTTAATTTCTTGTGTAGCTTTAGTTGTAAAAGTTGTAATAATAATTTTAGGGTACCGTTGATGTTTATTATGAAATTTAATAATATATTCAATACAATTCGAAATGAGATTTGTTGTTTTTCCTGCTCCAGCACCAGCACGAATAAATTTAACCTGCTTCGCTTGATCAATTGAAATTACATTCGATTTTGTATTCTGCATATTCGAATAGCCTCACATTGATTACAGTTTTTATTGTCGGATGGTGAAACAGAATATTTTTTTTGTTCTATATTATTAAATATATCAACTATTTTATTTTTAAAATCTGCTAGTAATTCTAAAAACTCGTCTGAATTCACTAACGTATTCTTCTGAGTTATCAGTGTTTGTTCAAGCTCATAAGAAACATTAGGCAACAAATATCCATAGTTGTGTTTAAAATTTTTATAGAAGTAGTACAAACCACCAATAACTTTAAAATTAAATATTTTTTCAACTAATGCAGTATACAGTAATAATTGAAATTGTGATGTTTCAATCCATTTATTTGAATAAGTTGTTGAATCACTTTTGTTTGATTTATAATCAAATATGATAGCTGATTTTGATTTTCTATCCACATCCATTCTATCAAAACGGCCGCGGATCAAATAGTATTTATTTTGCGGCTGCTCATTGGTCAATTCGGATTTAGCTAAATCGAAGTATATTTCAACAGGATGTTCAACATAATGTTCAATTGTAGTTAGCGAGGCAAGTCTTTCTTTTTCAAAAGCGGCAAATTCTTTTGCTAATTTGAAAAATCTCTTCTTTTGCGATGTCCAAAAGTAATCTAAATTTACAAATAATCGATTTTGCAATCTAGACTGCTCTAAATAATCAAGAATTTCCGCATCAGTAAAAGATAGATATTTCTTATCTTTTACCAGATATTGAAATAATCCATGAATAAGATTTCCTTTTTGCCTATTTTCGATTTCATATCCTTCTGGATCTAAATTTTGTAACTTAAACCCTTTACGGACTAAAAATTTAAATGAGCATTTGCTGTATGTTTCAAGATCTGATGGTGATATTGATTTAATAACCACATCCGAAATGGGTATACTTAACTCTCGCGATTCAAGTTCTAGTTTAAATTGTAATTTATTGTTTTGAGTTAAATCAAAATACTGCTGTTCGCTATCTAAAACAGTCAATGCATCTACAGAAATCGGCTTTTTGCAGTGTTCAATGAAAAATTGAGATATATTCAATATTTCCGCTTTTGCACTAATATTGGCGGACGTAAATATTTGCACTTCGCATTGACTCATTGAATACCAACGCAAGTTAAAATCTGAAATTGATTCTTCTGGATAATCAAAGGCTAAGTCAAAAGTTTGTTTAAGTTCCGCAATGTCTTCGGTTGGGATGGATTTATTTTGTCGTCCTAACAATCCAGATTCATCTAAACCAAACCATATCTTATGAGTATATCCGATGACGCGCGATGAGTTTAACGGAAGCACGGATAAACCTTTATCAAAACCATTTCCGGTTTTGATCTCAATTTGCGAAAGTCGTAATTTCAACAAATCATACCAATCGATAAATGAAAGATGAACGAGTGCGCTATTTTGAACGAAATCTTTAATTACAGTCTGCAATATAGTATCAAACTGCAACTGAGGGTCGACTTCATACCAATAAACTAACAAACGTCTTAAAAAATCGTTTCTGGTTAGTATCTCTGATAGATTAATTTTTTGAAAAAATATTTTTTTTATATCTTCAGATTTAGTTAAATCTTCTGAATCGACAAGCTCTATAAACTGAGCTTTAAATTTATGAAATTTATTAATCAACTCTCGATTATCAAACTTTGCTAAAAAAGAGTCATTATCAATCAAAACCGTATAGGCATTTTCTAAATTTTCCCACCTAACATCAGCTGTTTGCGCTTCAATGAAACTTAAGAGTTTTTGCACAATGCCTAAGCTAATAGCTTTACTAACGGTTTCTTTTTGAGTCTTAATACCCTCTGCATCAAAATGAATTTTTAATATAGGCCAATAACTTTCAAGACGTGGTGATAAAATACACATTTTATCGAGTTCAATTCCGTGGTCAAGCCATTGTCGAATTTGATAAGTTATAAATTTAATTTCATTAATTTCAGATTCAAATCTAAAAAAATTTTTCTCATGAATACTTTGAGTATATTTCGAAAGCTGAACATTTTTATATTTTACATAACCAATGTAATCAGTATAGGTTCGAAGTAAATATTTAAACTTATGCTTCCAATCTGGGTCAGGAACAATAATTTCAATTGTTTGCGATTTAGATAGAGTATTTAGCACACCCATCTCTAATGACGTCATCTGAGCACCAAGATCAACAATAATTTTTTTTGGCCATTTTATTTTTTGTAAATCCAATGTTTGTATAAAACTCACCATCCAATTACTTGAAAGACAATGGTGCTCATGAATAATATAATTAACACAAGCCTGAGCTTTTATTTCCCACTGCGCCCATCGTGGAGTAGGTTGTTTTTCTAATATCCATTCACGTAAAGATTCTTGACTGGGTTTATGCAAAATCAAAGGAGCAAGATCACTCATATATTGAAATAAGGTCTGTTGGTCATTCTTATGTAACCCAAGATCAGTACCAAATTTTGCAATGAATTGAGAAACCAAGGCTAAAATAAAGTCATCCGATACAATTTGAATTTGAGGAGCTAATCTTCGAAGCCACATCTTCCAAAAATCACTAATTCGAAGTATCGAATCATCAATATAATAACCATTTTTTTCTAGACAAATTTCTTGCAAATCTTGTTTTGATTTTAAATCTGATACAATCCAAGTCGTCGTTTGCGGGTCAAACGATTTAATTTTTTCTAAAAGCTGATCTGGGTGCTTAATAATTTTGAACTCAAGCATACCCCATAAGCATATCTATCTTCTTTGATTAAGTCGCCTTCTTTTTCCATCAGCTGCTTGAATTTTAAAACTCTTATCCATATCTAACATTAAACTTAAGCTAACAACATATCTCGGATTTGCAGTTTGCCCAGCCGAAGTCCCTAATTCGCCTGTATAAGATGCTGCATCAATACGAATAAATGAAAAATCGACTGTACCCCCATAACTGAGGTAACCTTGATAATAACCGGCACGGACATCAAAAATACCCAATGACAACTCGGTTCCAAGATCAATTTTTTTACTGATATCACCATCATTTCGTATAAACTTATACTCAATCGAAGATAACCAAGAAATAAATCCGAATTCTTTTTGAGCTGCATAGCCAAAAATCAAATTATCATCTTGTCGCTCTGGACCTTTTCCAGAAGTTGGATTAAACTTCGTCATCCCAACGTCGTGCCAAGCTAATCCTATTTCATTATTCCAACCAGATCTTTGAAATGATGCCAAAAATCCTAAGTCTAAAGCGTTCCCCGAGCCCTTATCAGACAATGCCGCTTCAAGCACACTCTGAGTATTACTTCCAACTAAATCAGTAGCTGGCATGGTCAAATCCCCCGACCAACGCTTCAAACTACGCCCAGTCAAACCAAAAGAAATCTCATCGGTCAGTTTAAATGCACCACCAATCGCATAACCATAATCACTGATTAAATTAACATTATAAGTTGGATTAGATGGGTTTGAAAAAGATTGTAGAGTTGTATTATTTGAATAGGCTCCTACAGCAAAATAAGGAATAGCTACGCCTCCGTAAGCAGTCACATCTAAAAAAATGTTCTCACCATAAAGTGAATTTAAATCAGATAAACTGATCGAACCACTACCGTTTGTAACTGAAAGTTTATCTTTTAAAGAAATTGAGTTAGTCGAAAGACTTGCACTGAAGTTAACGAAATTCAAAACTATACCATCTGTTTTAGCCAAAGCAGCAGGGTTTAAATATAAAGCATCAACTCCGCGAGCAAAAGCCACTGAAGTTCCACCCATTCCCCAATATCGTGCGGATAATCCCTGCTGATATAGCTCCTTTGCGTGTAATAAAGATTTACTCAATAAACTAATAACAAATATCAACAAATAAAAATATTTCATAACCACCAACTTCAAGGACATGCCAATGCTATTTTTGTATCATCGCCAGCAATGTCATAAGTTCCAATTCCATATTGCGATGTATTCAGTAGTCTTCGGAAAAATGCTCCTAATGCTGTACGAGTCGGCGCGCTCAACCCCGAGGGATCTGTGACCGTGCAGCTGACACCTGCTTGTGTTGTACAAACTGAATTAAGATTTGTTAATGCTGAAAGCGATCCTGAACCAATCAAAGATGCGCTCACAAAACCAATATTCAACGTGAAATAACCAAAGCCAATAATAACATCTTCGATCTGCGAATCAGTCACTGTAGTACATAAATTAACATCAGCAGTACCATCACCTAATGTTGGTGTTTTATCTGCATTTTGTCTTAAACCTGTCCCCATTAAAGATAAACCTAATATAGCTACAAACATATTCTGCCCGCTAGTGCGATAAGCAGAAGCCCCAATACTTTCCATTGTTGAAATAGCAAGCTTACAGTAATTAACGTCGGTCGACACACCAACAAATGGAGTCATCATAAATAAAAATGGTGCTGTCGCAGTCGTTTTAGATAGGCTATCAACATAATTCAAAAAATTGAGACCACACTTACCTGCATAGGCCGAAGCCAGTAATTCTTTTGCCTTAGCGTAACCTTGATAACGAGCAGACATTTTTTCTGTAATTATGATTATAGCACCATCATAGTTTTGCGCATTATTAGCCTTAGTCGCTTCTTCGTAAAAATAATCATCACTTGTTTTAGAGGCTAGATCCCCCATCAAATTTTGATTACAACCAAAACAAAATAGATTAACTAGCGTAAAAACCAAAGCATTCAGCTCAAAGCTATTTATTTTCATAAAGCTAAAACCTCACAGCCATCTTTAAAGCATAACGACGATCTTCTTGTTTGATTGAGCTTGTTCCAACCTCTTCACCATAACTTGCAAATTGCCATGATATTTTTTCTGATGACAATTCTAAACCATAAGTTAAATAGTTTTGATTTGAGCCTAGACGTAAAAAAACAATATCATATAAATTAAGTTCCACACCTAAATGTAAGCGTCTTGAATATTCACTTTCAGCTCTAGTTGTACCAATGTCTCTAAACTCAATAGTCCACACACTTCGAATATTATTTTCATGTATTGGAAAAAGTGAAAATGCAACATCATATGATTCTTTTACTGTCGTTGGCTGAGATGTCGTGGAAAGTCTTACACCATTTTTACGATTAAATTGAGTATCTCCTAAATTGTGCCCAACAACTGAAATCGTCGGAATCCATTTAACTGGAAATTGCACCATTAAACCAGCATCGTACTGAACAGCTGATCCTTCAGATGCAATATCTTTTAATGTCAAAGATCCTGATGTTGGAAGTGCTGTGTTGATCACTTCAATTCGATTGAAAGCTTTTACAGATGCACCTAGTTTTACGACCCCACCCATAATCGATTGGTTGAGCCCGATAATCCCCCCCATATCACTTTGGTATTGAGTATCCATTGTGGTTGTGTTGGTGCCACTTGTTGCCGCATTAATTTCACTACGATAAATTAATCCGATACCAAAATTTCTTACAGTGAAATTTGGTGTTAATTGCATACGCGCATGATAATTTGTACTGGGATTTGCAGCCATAATTCCAGCTATTGTTTCAACTTCAGTTGCTTTGGCTGCGTTACTCGAATTAATTAAATTTAAGATGTGAGTTGCACCGGAGAGTTCAGGGTCGAAAGCTGTTCCAAAAACACCTCGTATGCTACCTAGATTTGCCGGGTTTCGATAAAGAGATGTTTCATCACTCGTTAAACCGATTTTAGCACCACCCATTCCTAACGAACGAGCATTTGTGTAGTCTTCTAACCAAGCCGATGACTTTGCCATCTGACAAAACAACATGATCACAATTAATATGAATCTTTTTTTGATACATCTTGTACCCATAAAAATCCTTCTTTAAATCATACTCTGTTTTTCTTATCGGCTAAATTTTGAAAAACTTGAATAAAAGTGAGACATTCAAGACTATCGTTTTAAGACCGGGAGTAAATTTTTGACTTGTATCTCAAGATCGTAAATATTAGTTGAATTATCCAGACAATAGTCTGCTTTTTTTACTTTTTCGCGTAACGTAATTTGAGACTTCAAGCGTGCGATTGCTTCAGAATGTGTTAAATGATTTCTTCGCATTAATCGATCAATTTGTATACCTACAGGAGCATACACTAATACAGTTTTTGCAAATTGTGCTTGTAAGTTTTTTTCAAACAGCAGAGGTACATCATAAAAGCATAATTTAAACCCCTGTTGTTCATATGAACTCCTTAATAAGTGAACCTTTTCTTGAACAAGTGGGTGTAAGATGTTCTCTAATTTTGTTCTTTGGTCAATATCATTAAAAATGATTGCTCCTAGTTTTTTTCTGTTAATACACGCATCTGAATCTAAAATATCACGTCCAAAATATTTAACTATTTCAAAGTAACCTTGTGCATTAACCTGCGTTAGTTCATGAGAAATTACATCAGCATCAATAACAGGAATTTGGTTTTGCGACAAAAGTCGAGAAACTGTTGATTTTCCTGAAGCTATACCACCCGTTAATCCGATCCATTTCATAATGCAGTCTCGACCTCCGTCGACATCTTCTAACTTTTACTGCTTTTTGTAAAGCTTGTGTTCAATAAAACCGATAACGCAAATGATGTCAAAATATGAAAAATTTGGAAAATACATCCTCTTAGAGAAATTAGCCGCTGGTGGTATGGCCGAAGTGTATCTGGCAAAGTCAGCAGGTGCGAACGGCGTTAATAAGTTTGTCGCAATTAAACGCATTTTACCTCAATTTTCCGGCAATGAAGAATTTATCCAAATGTTTCAAGACGAAGCTAAAGTATCAGTAAATCTCAATCATTCAAATGTTGTGTCAATTTACGATTTTGGCATCGAACATGGACAATTTTATATTGTCATGGAATTTGTCGAAGGACGCAACTTAAGACAAATAATTAATGAACTGAAAAAAAATAACAAATCACTTAAAATCGAAGAAGCTGTCTATATCATAAAAGAGGCGGCTGCTGGTCTTGATCATGCACATCGCTGTACAGATCAAAAAACTGGTCGTCCTTTAAATATCACACATCGAGATATGTCTCCACAAAACATTATGATATCTTTTGAAGGTGAACCAAAAGTCATTGATTTTGGAATAGCTAAGCAGAGCGATGCCGACAAAGAAGAAACACGTGCAGGTACGCTCAAAGGTAAATTTGCTTATATGTCACCAGAACAAGCAGAGTCTGAAGAGGTCGATCCGAGAACTGATGTTTTCGCTCTTGGAATAATACTCTGGGAGCTATTAGCGAATGATCGCTTATTTACAGGAAGCAATGAAAATGCAATTTTAAGAAAAGTAAGAGAATGTCAAATTCCATCAATTCGTAAAATCAATCCCCTTGTACCTGCTGAACTTGAACGAATTGTTATGAAAGCTTTGTCTAAAGAAAAAAATAATCGTTATCAAACAGCTGCAAATTTACAAAAAGAATTAAATCGTTTCTTAAATACGCAGTATCCAGATTTTTCTCCTCAAGACTTAAGTAAAACTATTATTGATTGTTTCAAATCCGCTTTCGCTGAAGCTAAAGAAAAATTAGTTGCTTATTCTAAAATAGAATTTAGTAACTTAACTGAAAACATCACGCAACAACTTCCGGAAATACCGGCTACTCATAACGAAATAAAACAAGGACAAAAAATTCAGTCTACAAGCGAACTTCCGCCAGTTCCAGCTCATCAGCAATCGCCAAATTTTCAACAACTAGCCGGTCAGCAGCTTGCAGGGGCAAATGAATTAGAAAATCGTATTGTACAACCGACACAACACAAAGTTGAACTTGAGGGTTTAAAAGATGCGATGAGTAACTTTCAAAATAAGAAAAACACTCCAGTCAGTCATAAACCTAAAGAAACGACTTCGATTACACGTGTTTCGCAAATCAAACCAATTATTTACCAAGAAGAAAAAAAAGATTTTTCATTTGATGTACTTGTAAAAATATTCACTTTGGGTTTCATTATCTTTGGTGGGTATTTTTCATATAATAAATATATTGCTAATAAAAATGGATCAGCAGCTCAATCAAGTTCTTATCGTAGCAAGAATCTTGCTCAACAACCCCCTTTAGAGCAAGGACAAGTTGATTTAGCAGCTAAAGCTTCGGTTAAAGTATCATTCAATAGTGAGCCTAGTGGCGCAAAAATAATTGTAAACGGCAATGACTCTTTAAGAACGACACCAGCAATTATTGCCCTACCCGCTAACGTAGAAACTTTTGTAAAATTACAATACAATGATGAATACAATGATCTAGATTTAAAAAAAGTTTTTAAAGATGGAGAGTCACTAACATTCACTTTACAAAAGCTTCCTAAATCAGGCTACATTAAGATCAATATTCAAAATGGCGGAGCCAGTCCAAAATTATACATTAACGGACAAGAGGTTTCACCACCATTTGATGGCAAACGATTAAAAGTAAAACCAGATACTGAAGTAACTGTTATGGCAATAAACCCTATAACTTTATTAAGAGATGAAATTAAAACTACTGTGGCTGCGGATCAAGAAAAAACTATCGAGTTAATACTAGGACGAAAAAATTAAACCATGAAAACACCACCACCATCATCAATAAGTCACTGGCTTCAAGCTGCATATAAACATTCAGATGTTCGAGCTGTTAAATTTAAAAAAAATCAAACTTGGTGTACACTGTCTTTCAAAGAGTATTTACAATCTATAGCTCACATACAATCGATTCTAAGAGATCACAATATTACTTCTGGTCAAAAAGTTGCTCTCATGTCGAACACTCGCTGGGAATGGGCTGCCATTGATGTTGCAACTTTAGCGCAATCTTCAATACTCGTACCGATCTACCCAAACTTGTCTGATGACGACGTTACTTATATACTAAATCATTGTGAAGCTGACTTATTATTTGTCGATACTGCAAAAACTCATGAACAATTTGAAAGAATTAAAAAAAATCTTAACAAATCTATAAGCTGTTTGATTATTGATGATTATGATTTTACGATTTCATCAATAACAGATCAAATTGTCATAAAAATGATTGATGCGAGTCAAAACGTTAAGTTGAATGATCCCGTTACAATCATATACACTTCTGGTACTACAGGAAAACCTAAAGGTGTTCTTTTACAACACAAGGCACTTGTATCCGAAGTTTATGAAGCTTTTTCTTTATTTGAAATTAAACACACAGATTCTTCTTTGGCTTTCTTACCATTTGCTCACGTCATGGGGCGCGTTGAACATTGGGGGGGACTTTTCAAGTTATGTCAAGTTGCCTACGCTGAATCAATCGATCAATTAAAATCTAATTTAGTAGAAATTAAACCTAGCTTTCTAATAGCCGTTCCAAGAATTTTTGAAAAAGTTTATGCTGGCATTTTGACAAAGGTCGAAACAAGCCTTTTACAAAAAAAAATTTTCTTTAAAGCCTTAGAAATTGCAAAACAAATGCAGTATTATCGAGAAACAAATCAAGCGGCGCCTATAACTATTGCTGTAAGTTACGAAGTCTTGGCAAAAGCAGTATTTACACCAATTAAAAAAGCATTTGGTGGTCAATTACGTTTTGCTATCAGCGGTGGAGCACCACTCAGTAAAGAGTTGGGACTATTTTTTGCGAACTTAGGTATAAAAGTTCTCGAAGGATATGGACTAACAGAAACATTTGCAGCGATCACAGTCAACACCGAACAAAAATGGCAACTTGGAACAGTAGGTCAACCAATTGGCGATGTCGAAATTAAATTCGACCACGACGGCGAAATACTTGTCAGAAGTCACAAAATTCTAAAAGAATATTACAATAACCCTGAAGCTACTCAAGAAGCATTTGATAAAGAAGGCTTTTTTAGAACAGGTGATATCGGCGAATTTGATCAAAATGGATATCTTAAAATTACTGATCGAAAAAAAGATTTAATCAAAACAGCGGGTGGAAAATATGTGGCACCTCAAAAACTTGAAGGTCTTTTAAAACAAGAACCTAGCATTGCTCAAGTACTTATTTGTGGTGATCAAAAAAAATTTGTTACAGCTATTCTTACTGTTGAAAATCTCTCCGTAGATGCAACATCCGAAGAAAAACAAAATTTAATTAACAAATTAACTACACACGTTCAAAAAGTAAACTCTGTCCTTGCTAGTTTTGAAGCGATCAAAAAGTTTGAAGTCGTTTTTGAAACATGGTCAGTTGACAACGGTTGTTTAACACCATCAATGAAAGTTAAAAGAAAATTTGTACAAAAAAGATACGAGCATCTTATTAACCAGATGTACGAAGATTAGATTCATAATTTTGCAATTTTAGGTTACAAACGAAAAGGCTAACAATTCAATTATCCTTAATGTTAATTTTTTTTACACATGCACAACAATACACATTAATAGCATTTATTTATAGCCAAAGCCTTGCATAATCAACATACATCGTCTCAAATTAATACAGGTTTAATTACTTAAACAGGCATAACTCTTGCTCATAATTTATTTCAACTGATGATGATTTATGAAGGAGTTCAATATGTTTAATCTAAAATCACTATTTACTATGAGATTAATGTTTTTTGCATACCTTGCAATGGTGGTTTTTTTAGTAACTTCTTGTCAGAACAATAACGACGACGAACAGAACGCAATCAATGCGAACTGCGTCTATAATCCAGCAGCATGTCAGGCAAATCTTTACAACCAAACACCTGGTTTTACGCCCTATAATTATTATGGCTACGGTTATGTCAATGGTTCAAGTGGACCTTTTCATTATTTAAACAACTCAGCTTACCTTTGCAACTGCCCAGCAGGAACGATCCCAACTTACAATTCCTATGCAGGTCTTGGCTGCATCCAGTCAAACTACATAAGTGGATTTAACTATTCATTTATGTCATTAAATGGCAGCACAACGAACAATTCGCACTGGGTTAACATTCCCCAAATCAGCAATATCCAAGGCTATACAACAAATGGTTGCTATAATGGCGTTGTTCAGTCATGTGTTGTCTCTAATGCAAGCACCTGTCTAGCTGGCTACGTGTGTCGACCGACGACTGCTGCCTCTGCAATAGGCTTATGCGTGTCAACATCTGCAAATAACCAAACGGGTCAAATCTTTAGATAATTTTCATCTATAAAGAACGGTTTTTTCTCGATTCGAACATGAAAATCAGCCATATTATTAAAGTTATAATTAGTGACTTTAATCGGAAGGATTTTTATGTCGACAACTCATAATCAAATACAATCACCAGAAATGACCACTGAACTGAAGCAAAATCCACTTCTTTTTACTTTTAACGATAAAGATCAAGCAGTACCTTTTCACTTGATCAAAACAGAGCACTATATTCCGGCTCTTCAATATGCCATTGCTGAAGCAAAATCCATAATCGAAAAAATTAAAAAGGATCAAACAACAACTTTTGAAAATACAATTGTAGCTTTAGAACAAGCTTCAGAAAAAGTAGATCGCATATCTACAATTTATTTTAATTTATTTTCGTGTGAAGCTAATGAAGCGCACCAATCACTCGCACAAGAAATATCACCGATTTTATCTGCGTTTAGCTCAGACATTTCATTAGATCCAGTTATTTTCAATAAAATAAAATTTGTTTTTGATAACAGAACGCAACTGAAATTAACTGGTGAAGACCTTAAATTGACTGAAAAAATGTACAAAGATTTTTCTCGCAATGGCGCATTACTCGATGAAGTAAAAAAAGAAAAATTAAGAGCGATCGATCAAGAGTTATCTGTTCTGAGCCCTAAGTTTTCAGAAAACATATTAAAAGCGACTAATGCTTTTGAACTCTGGATTAGTGACCGTAACGATCTTGCCGGATTGCCTGATGGCGCAATCGAAGCTTATGCACATGCCGCGGAAGCAAAAGGAAAAAAAGATCAATGGCTCGTTACACTACAAGCGCCGTCAATGATTCCATTTTTAACATATGCAAAAAATAGATCTCTCCGTGAAAAAGTTTGGCGCGCCAGCTCATCAAAATGTTTTAATGATCAATATGACAACCAAGAAATTGTGCTTAAAATTGTTAAACTTAAAAATGAGCGTGCACAAATACTCGGTGCGCAAAATTATGCTGAATATGTTCTTGAAGAACGAATGGCAAAAGATTCGAAAACTGTGTTTCAATTTTTGGAAAAGTTAATTGTACCATCAAAAGCAGCAGCACAAAAAGATTTAGAGGAAGTTCAGCTGTTCAGAAAAGAGCATGATGGCTCATCTGACGATATCAAGCCTTGGGACTTTGCCTACTACTCGGAAAAATTAAAAGAAAAAAAATATGCATTTAACGAAGAAGAACTTCGTCCTTATTTCAAACTTGAAAATGTCATTGACGGAGTATTCGAACACGCACGCAGATTATTTGGTCTCGTTTTCAAACCTGTACAAGGGATTCCAGTTTACCACGCTGATGTTAAAACATTTGAAGTTTTTGACGAAAATTCAAATAAATATATTGGTCTTTTTTATATGGACTTTTTTCCTCGTGATACAAAAAAGGGTGGAGCTTGGATGACCAGCTTTCGCGAGCAAGGTTTATACGGAAATGATATTAAACGTCCACATGTTAGTATCGTTTGTAACTTTACAAAACCAACACCAACAAAACCTTCGTTACTATCATATGATGAGGTCAGCACTTTATTCCATGAATTTGGTCACGCATTACATGGACTACTTTCAGACTGTAAATACAAATCTCTTTCTGGTACTAATGTGTATTGGGACTTTGTTGAACTTCCATCGCAAATTATGGAAAATTGGATTAAGGAAAAAGAAAGCTTAGATTTATTCGCGAAACACTACGAAACAGGCGAAAAAATACCGGCAGATTTAGTCGAAAAAATTAAAAAATCTTCACGCTTTCAGGCAGGCTGGATGAGCCTTCGACAGCTTTCATTTGGTTGGCTTGATATGAATTGGTATACAACCGACCCCCAAAAAATCAAAGATGTCGATTCTTTTGAGTCTATGGTCAGCGAAAAAACAAGATTACTTCCTCGTGAAAAAGGACAAAATATGTCTGTGAGCTTTAGTCATATTTTTGGTGGCGGATATGCTGCTGGATATTACTCGTACAAGTGGGCTGAAGTTCTTGACGCTGATGCCTTCGAGTACTTCAAAGAAAAAGGCTTATTCAATCAAGAGATTGGAGCTCAGTTTAAAAAATCTATCTTAAGCCGCGGTGGTACTGCTCATCCGATGGATTTATATAAAGAGTTTCGCGGTCGTGAACCAGATCCTAACTCTCTATTAAAAAGAGATGGTCTTATTTAAGTTTTAATAATCCGAAAATAATGAGGGCGTATGACTGTTAAAAACCAGAGGGTTAAATTTTTAAAGCTCAAAGAAAAAAAGAAAATTGCTATAGTTTATCGATCTCATTCTCTAGATGCTGTTAGCATGGCAAAAAAAATTGCTAAAAAATTAATTGGCAAAAAAATCAAAGTGTTTACAGCTCCTGAGCAAAAACAAATTGATGGAACTGACATGCTCATCAGCTCTCACGATTTAAAAGAGATGAGTCTTATTATTGTTTTAGGCGGTGATGGAACTTACCTCAGAGCAGTACGCTTACTCAAAGGACAACCCGTTCCGATTTTAGGATTTAACATGGGCTTTCTAGGCTTTTTAACAGCCCATAATGCTGATGATGCTTTTGCAATTATTGATGATACTTTAAAAAATAAAATGGTCATTCAAGAAAGAGCTCGTATTCATACATCTATCAAGTTAAAAACTGGCCGTAGGTTAGCTTTCGATGCTTTAAATGATGTCGTTGTCGAAAGAGGCTCTTTTTCACAACTCATCAGTACAGCGATATATTATGACGGATCATTGGTTAATCAAATCAAGGCGGATGGTATTATTATTTCAACACCTACTGGTTCGACAGCTTACAGTTTAGCGGCAGGTGGTCCGGTCATGCATCCCGAGGTTAAGGCCCTTGTATTAACACCAGTTGCTCCGCACTCATTAACAAGTCGCCCTCTTATTTTTCCAGATCATCAAAAGCTTACGCTAAAACTTGAAAAGCAAACAGCTACTGCTCATTTAATCGTAGATGGACAAAAAGTCCTTGAATTGTCGCAAGATGACGAAGTTACAATTAGCCGCTGTGAGGTGGATCACATCATGATTCGCAAATCAGGTCATAATTTTTTTGAATTACTAAAGGAAAAACTAAAGTTTGGAGATCGTTATGCTTCAGGAACTTAAAGTCTCTCAATTTGCTATTATTGATTCTTTACATGTTGAATTTCGCAACGGTTTAAATATCCTTTCAGGAGAAACTGGATCTGGTAAATCTGTTTTATTAAAAAGTTTAGCTTTACTGATGGGTGAAAAAGCTTCTTCTGATACAATACGCACTGGTTGCTTACAGGCTACAGTCGAAGGGTCATTTGATATTACACATCGACCTGATTTGGTAGCTCACTTGGATGCCATGGGTATCAGTACTGATGATCATCAGCTTATCGTTAGACGAATAATATCTGCTGGCGATAAATCAAAAGTATATCTTAATGGCGTTCTCTCACCGCTTAATCAATTACGTGAAATTGTCGCACCTATGATTGAAGTCACTGGACCGAGTGCTCCACTCATTGAAATGACTGGTCAACATGATAATCGAAATTTATTATCAAAATCCTATCATTTAGATTTATTGGATCAATATGCTGGCCTTTGGGAAAAACGAATCCAACATGAAGGATTATTTCAAAAATGGAATACCCTAAAATCAGAAATAGAGAGCTTTGAGAAAAAATCACTCGAAAAAAATCAAAGACTTGATTTTTTGAAATTTCAGTTTCAAGAGTTCCAAGATTTAAATTTTGAAATTGAAAAAGATAGTCAACTTGAAACAGAAATAAAAAAACTAAAAAATTCTTCGCGATTAATTCAATTTGCAGACTTATGCGACGAGCTCGTTTATCAGGATGAAGGTTCTATCTCATCACGCTTAAAAGCAATCAGTAAAAAAGCAGCTGAGCTCGCGCAGATCGATACTGTTCTATCCGAAAAAACACAGTTACTTAACCAAGCACAGAATATTATTGATGATACAATTTATTCAATTCGAAGCTATGTTAATAAAATTGATGCCGATCCTGAACTTCTTGAACAAAAAGAAGCCCGCTTGAGTACAATCAGAAAATTGCAAAAAAAACATGGTTCTGATTTGATGCAAATGACTATTGTTTTTTCCGAAATGGAACAAGAAATTAAATCTCTTGAAAATAGTGATCACCATTTAGATCAACTCAAAAAACAAGCTACTAGTTTAGAATCTGATTTACGTAAATTAGCCAATGAACTTCATAAGATTAGATTGAGTGCAGCCAGAAAACTTGTCGACAAAGTTAACCAAGAACTATTGGATTTAAATATGAAAGGCGTCATGTTTGATGTCCAAATAGTCCAAACAAATACAATAACGTCAACTGGTTTAACAGACTTAGAGTTCTTATCGCAAACATCACCTAAAGACCCTAAGCGTCCTCTCAATAAAGCAGCAAGCGGTGGCGAATTATCTCGAATTTTGTTATCACTTAAAAAATCTCTTGGTAAATCTGATTTTCCAAGAACATACCTTTTTGACGAAGTTGATACAGGAGTTTCTGGAACAACTGCAGAAAAAGTTGGACGTAAACTTAAAGAAATAGCCAGCGGACAACAAGTGATTTGCGTCACGCACTTGCCACAGGTTGCAGCTTTTGGTGATGTTCACTTTTCTATACAAAAAACGACCATCAAAGATCAAGCCGTTATGACTGTGAATGAACTAACAAAAATGGATCGAGTTGAAGAAATCGCTCGTCTTATTTCTGGAGAAAAAATCACAAAAACATCATTAGCTCACGCGCAAGAGCTGTTAAAAGAGTGTCAGGTCTAATTTAAATTAAGGAAATACAATTTTAATACTAGTGCCATGATCTTTATTACTTAATTGTTGTTCTTTTGATTCGACAATTAGCTTTGCGCCCATAGCTTTTACATAATGTGAGATAATAGAGCTTCCGTACCCTGTACCAAGCTCGCCGTGTGTTCCTTTTGTTGTAATTTGAATATCTGAATAAAAAATCTCGTTAATTTTTTCCGCAGAGATACCGACACCATTATCTCTGATCTCTATTACTTTATGTCCATCATGTAAATAAAACTTGATAATGATGTGCTGTCCAGCTTCGGAAAATTTAATGGCATTTGAAATTATGTTTCCTAAAATTTGATGAGTTAAAACTGAAGCATCTGCATATACCGAATCATTCTCACCAACTAGAACATGAACTTTTAAACCTTTTAACTCTAACAAATCGTCGAACAAACTTATGCATTTATAAATACAATCTTTCAATTGAACATTGACTAAATAAAGACCATCATTCGACAAATGAAGATTTTCTTCGGCTTTAACTGTTTTTAAAATTTCAATAATTTTATTAGTTGAATTATCAATTTTTTGAACACTTGATGTCATTTGTTCATCAATATGCGTATTATTTTTAGCCTTTCTTAAGGCAAGTTTTATGATTGTTATTGCGTTTGAAACATCGTGAGAAATGACTTTTAATAAACGCTTATATTTCGACAAAAACAATACATTTTTTTCAGCAATATTCTTTTCTAAACTCAATCTATTAATTCGATAAGCTAAACCTAAGCTTAACGTTGTTAACTCTGCAGCATTACCAATAATTAATAAATACTCATGTTTAAAGGCAAACCAAAGAACAACACTGCCAATGACAAATACCCAGCTCATTAAATAATAAACTGCTTCTGTTAAACCATCTCTAAATAACAAATACGATACTACTATAAAATATACGAGTGATCCGACTAAAGTAATATCAATTAAAATTCCTATCCAAAAAAGTGATCTATAGAACTCGATAATCCAACTTGCAAAAATAAAAAATATAGCAAAGCAAATTATGATATTAAAACCAGTTATAAATAACCTATTACTTACTTTTTTAATTTGTAAATAACTCTGTGCAAATAAGGTCGCCATTAATAAAGAAACACCTGAAAATAACATTAAATGTTTAATAAAAAAATTACTACAATTCGGTAACAAGTAAAAATCTACAACTCCGTTAATCACAATTGATGTCATCAAAAAAGATAATGAAAACAAAGAGTACAACAAATAAGCCATTGATTTAGTCATTAATCCGATGCTGAAATTGTAAATGATCAAAGCCAATACAAATCCGACATAGAAAACTAAAAGTAATACAAACTTATTCTCTTTATTTCTAAAACCTTCAGCACTTATAATCTCAAATTTAGTATCAATATTATGATGAGTTTTAATAAAAAAGTAGTACGCAGAACTGTTTTTTATATCAATAGCTGTCAATCTAGTCTTGAGTTTTTCGACCTGAACAAGTTGATCTTGCTGTATTTGAAAAATATCAACATTCATCAGAGAGTATGAACTTAGATACAAAACTTTATTTTCTAAAAATGATTGATTAACATTGTCAAATTGAAGTTTAACACAGAAATTTTTAGGTGAATACCCTAAGCTTAATTGATTACTTTCGACATTCTGATAGTCTAAATTTTTCAAAATTAAATCTGAAGCCTTACACTCGCTATAGCTGATGTTGAAAAAACTATCTGTTTTCTCAACAGCTTTTGCCGAGCTAAGTGAAAAAAATAGCAACGTTGATAAAATTAGATTTAGATTCAAATTTAATTTTGAACAAAATTTTAAATAAGAATAACTTCGATAAAGCATTTCCACTCTTGTATTTGAAATGGAATAACTAGCTGCTTATTCGTACGCTCTAACTGATTTAAATTTTTTGTAAATTCAGCCGTTGGCGAAGCCATTTTAAAATCATATCCCATTGGATTCAGTTTAGCTTTCATTGCACCATACACGATATTAGTAATTTCACCGATTCCATCTAATATTTCATTATTAAACTCTTTAGGCGTTTCACCTAGCATGTTTCCGATTATTTTAACAATCGCATCTTTAGGAAAGTGAATATGTAAGAAACCGCGATGTTTAGCAGATTTCATTTCCATGACACCAGTTCCGTCAGCCACAGGCTTCCAGTTTCTTTCAACAAATGGCTTATCAAAACGACATTGCACTTGCGCCATTTCGGATAAAGTCGCCGAAATTCCTTCGGCTAAAGCATTAATAATATTAGCATCCTGCAAAGGGTGTCTTTGTTCATTGTTGTTATTCACATCGCTCACAAAAAATCCTTATCGCTAAATTTTCAGTCTTTAATAATAACACTTCTCGACTCATTTTTCATGAAACTAAATTTTATTTTCAAAAAAACCATATGCATCAAATGTTTTTAACCTACTAAAATATCTCAATTTAAGACAACAGTCTCACATACAATTATTATGTTTTAAGAAAATGGTGCAAATTGATAATTTGAATTTTATCGTCTTCAATACATAATGTTCGCGGTAAATCTAACCATGTTCCTAAATTTACAGATCGGATTTTCTGACCTCGTGCATCCGTAAATTCGTAATCATCAAAAATATGCATATGGCCTGTAATAATTATATCAAAATGCTCACTGTTATAAACTTTCATTGCATACGCTTGGATCATAGTACGTAGCCGTTCTGTATTGTCTAGAGTGTAACGAGCAGTTTTTTTTCGACTTTTTGCACTCAGCATTTCACCAAACCACTTCCAAAACCAGCCAGGAAGTGTGTGGGCTATCCATTCTATCCAGGGCTGTCTGATTTTCTCTCGATAACTAATATAAGCATGATCATCTGGATTAATATAATCACCGTGTTCACATCGCACCTTAATTGATCCAATTTGAAAATAGGCTTCATTTTCAATAACAGGTATGTTGAGTTGACGAGTCCAAAAGCGATCAATATGAAAATCGTGATTACCTTCAAAATAGACGAGTTCTCCACCATGATCTTTAAAATACTTTATTTGTTGAATTAAATATTGATAGTGCTTTTGAAAAGCTTGACCATCAGATAACCAAAAATCAAATATATCACCTAAAAAATAGACTTTATTTTGTGATGGGTTTTCATTTAAATAAAAGAAAAAGCGCAATAGAGTATTTCCATTGCGCTCATTAATATCTTTGATGTGAAGATCCGATATAAACCAGTGTTTCACTTCAATTAAGTTGAAAGGTCGAAACCTTGTTTCTTTCTGATAAAAGCTGGCACTTCTAAAATGTCACGCGCCATTTTTCTTGCATTTTCGACTTGTTGTTGATCTTCGTTAATCATCGAAAGCTGTTCTGGAGAAATATTTTTATCATCTGTAGTTGTTAGACCCTGAGCTTCTCTAAATGCTCTAGCTTTCGCTAACAACATATCGCGAGCAGATTGCGCTTGAGCAGCAGGTTGAGCCGCTGCTGGCTGCTGTGTGCCTTGTGCTTGCATTGTTACTGGCGAAACAGCTGATGAAAAATCTTTTTGAATTTCAACTTGAACAATAGATTGCGGTTGAGCATCAGAAAAATTAGCTGCAATTGAAGAAGCATGACTCATTCCACCTTGTGCTGTAGCTGCAGTTGTAACAACTGTTTGTGCAACTTCAGTATGAGGAATAGCAGATGCCATCATTTCTGGTTGAGTAAAGTTTTTAACTGACTCTTGCACGTTCGTGATCGGAGGCAGAGTTTGCGCTTGTGCTGGCGCAGGAGTTTGTGGCGCCATAAAAGCTGCCGCTTGTGCCATTTGCTGCTGCATCATTTGTTGTTGCTGTTGTTGCAACATTTGAGCGTACATAGCAGCTTGCTGTTGCATCTGTTGAGTATTCTGAACTGCACCTGCCGCAGTGCTTTGGTTTGGTAAATCAAACATAATCGAAGGTCCCGCAGTTAAAAAACTTTGCATTGAATTTAACGCTGGAACAACTTCTTTTCGCTCTTCATGCGCAAATCCAGTTGCAATAACAGTAACACGAACTTCGTCTTTAAGATTAGGATCAATAACAGCACCGAAAATAACTTCAGCTTCTTCACTTGCTGCTTCAGTGATTAACATAGAAGCTTCATTGACTTCATAAAGAGATAAATCAGATCCACCAGTCACATTGATAATGATACCAGTTGCTCCATCAATTTTAACGTTCTCTAGTAACGGAGATGAAATGGCTTGAGTTGCAGCTTCAACAGCACGGTTTTCACCTTTAGCAGAACCTGTGCCCATTAAAGCTAAACCTTTGTTGGCCATAACAGTTCTGATATCAGCAAAATCTAAGTTAATAAGACCGCGAATATTAATTAAATCAGAAATACCTTTAACAGCTTGTAATAAAACTTCATCTGCTTTTTTGAAGGTCTCAACTAAAGGAGTTTTATCAGCAGCTATGCTTAATAGTTTTTGGTTTGGAATAACAATTAAAGCATCGACATTTTCTTTAAGCTCAGCTAAACCACCTTCAGCGTGCTTAGTTCTTTTTTTGCCTTCGAACATAAATGGTTTAGTCACAACACCAATCGTTAACGCACCAAGCTCACGAGCAATTTTCGCTACGACTGGCGCGCCACCAGTTCCTGTACCACCGCCCATACCAGCAGTCACAAATACCATGTCTGAACCTTTAAGTTGCTCAACGATTTGATTATATGATTCGATTGCCGATCTACGACCAACATCAGGATTAGCACCTGCACCAAGACCTTTTGTTAAGTCAGCACCGAGTTGAATTTTATAACCAGCTTTGCTTGAGTTCAACGCCTGAATGTCTGTATTTGCTACGACAAACTCGACACCATTCATTCCGCCCTCGATCATGGTTGCAACTGCATTCGATCCGCCGCCACCAACGCCAACAACTTTTATGTTTGCTCCAATATTTACGTTTTCTTCCAATTCAAACATTAGGCTTCCCTCCTAGAGTATAATTAAAACTTTTAAAATAAATCCGTAAAAAATTTCTTCATTTTCGATGTAACACCATTTAAAGAATCAGAAACAGCTTCTCCAAACAATGCAGAAGTAGTTGGATCTATATGATCAACAACATATGCATCTTTTTTAATTTCTAATGCATACATCAATAATCCAATTGAAGTTGCAAATTCACCACCCTTAACAACATCTTTAAGGCCACCAACCAAAGCTGGATATCCTCTTCGTAAAGGAAGATCAAAAATAAATTCGCCCATTTCGATTAATCCATCAAGTTGACTGGCTCCGCCAGTTACAACAAGACCAGAACCAAGCAATGGCTGCAATCCACTCATCTTAACATCATGAGAAATCATATTAAGAACTTCTTCGGCACGCGCCTCAAGGATATGAGCCAACTCTTTGCGAGGTACTGATCTTGATTTACGCCCACCAACACCGTCGACTTCAATTGATTCTTGATCATCAACTAATGTTGCCAATGCACAACCATATTTCTTTTTTAAAGTCTCAGCAGAAACTTGTGGAGTTCTCAGACCTACCGCCACATCATGAGTAAAATGCGATCCACCGACGGGTACCATTGAGGTATGCGCTACGCTTCCATTTACCATATAAACTAGCTTACAGGCCCCGCCACCCATATCAGCAATACAAACACCTAAATTTTTCTCATCAGAACTCACTACTGATTTCGTCACAGCAACTTGGTCTAAGACAAGTCCGGCAACTTTCAAACCAGCTTTTTCAATACACTTAACTAAATTTGATAATGCTGATTGACTTGCCGTAACAATATGAACATTCGCCTCAAGACGAACGCCACTCATTCCAATTGGATCAGTAATTCCATCTTGTTGATCGATTTTAAATTCACGAGGTATAACATGTAAAACAGTGCGATCTGCAGGGATAATAATAGCTTTAGCCGCTTCAATAACACGATCGATATCTTGCTGAGTAACTTCTTTGTTTTTAACAGCAACCATACCTTTAGAATCAAAAGAATGAATGTGTGTTCCGCTGACTGAAACCCAAACCTCATGAACTTTAGATCCAGACATAAGCTCAGCTTCTTCTTTAGCCTTACGAATACAATCTGTCGTTGCCTCAATGTTAACAACCACGCCCTGTTTTAACCCTGAGTTTGGAGCTAAGCCCACACCTGTAACTTCAATAATATGTTTTTTATTTTCTTTTGGATCGTGAATAACATGAGACATCACCAGCTTAACAGCTGAAGAACCAATATCTAACGATGCTAGTATTGGGCCGGTATATTTTGAAGCACTCATCCGTAAGCCCCTAACTTAAGTTATGTTACACAAATGTTATTGACTCGAATAGATTTGCAAATATATTGAGTGAATAACCTTAGACAAAAGTCATCCCGACGATTGTCCTTAACTTAAGCTTATGGATTCTGCTGCAACCTGACAAGAACTTTTTTAGAAAGATTTGCGTCTATGACGCGAGCTTTAAGATCTCGTTTTTCTAAATAATCCAAGACTTGCGAGACCCGAGCTGACTTAACTGCAAACTGATCATCTCCTAATTTAATTTTCATATTTGATTGAACAACTTCAACCCAATAACCTTCTTTTTGATCGTAACCAATCTCTGATATTAATTTATGACTTATTTTTCCTTCAGCCGGCAATGACTTAACAAGTTCTATCGCCTTCTTTCTTTTATTTGTATCTTTTAGAAAAACTTCCCCTTTTAACATAGCCAATGAAGGCGCTTGATGAGTTGGAATTTCAGATAAAAGATCACCATCCGCAGTCACAGGCCTTACAACCCCTTGAGCTAACTTAGCAGACTCAACATATAATAAAGTCAACACTTGAGGTTCGATTTCGATTTGTAACTTTGAAGGCCAAGATCTTGAAATTCGAAAATCTTTAACCCATACTTGCTGACGTAAATGTTGGGCGATTTTCCCAAGAGAAAACCTCCACAATGACTGTCCTTTAAATGTAGAAAAATCTTCATTCAATTGATCAATATAAGGTTTTGCAAATTGGATTTGATCACTCTTGGCAATCACCACCATTTCAATTTTTTCAATATTAAAAAAGCCTTTCTGATCCAGTGCAAATATTGAAAAAAAGATACTTACTGGCGTAACAACAAACACAATTAATAACTTTAAATACAGTCGTAACTTTAACCAATTCACTTCAATCACCCACTTTAAAATAGACTATCCGGCCGCACCATCAAAACCATACGCATCATTAAGAGCATCAGTTTTATTCTTAAGCTCATAATCTATTGGCAAACCCATTTGTTCATAACCACATTGGGGATCAACCTGACCTTCAGTGTTTAATTTATGTAAATACAAAATCGAATCCATTTCACCTTCTAAAGCTGTTCCTAAACGATCGAGTGCCCTTTCAGAATCTGCCAACCCATTAGTCCCTAAGCTTGTTTCGTCAAACCAATTTGTATTAAAATCAATTGTTTTTTTACTTTTTATCGAAACCGTATTATACCATTGAGACTTCTTAAGCTTAAAAACAAACATCCAATGCTTACAACCATCTGCAGGAGCTTTAACAGTAGTTCCCGGTGCAGTAAACGCATCCGAAGCACTCATCTCGTAACTGCTAGCTACAAATGGCGAATAAGCCTGATCTCTCGAAATTCCAACATTATCATCATAACCCGACGCGTACCAATCAGTATGGCGATTAACAGCATCTCTTAGTCGCTCATAAACAAGTTCAATATCTGCATTTTTAGTTCCGAGCTTAGTCACATAATTAAATCCTAAATCTGCACGATTCCACAAATCATCTTTTTTAGATAACCACTCTGGCAATAAATCTGAGATAATCTTATCGCTTTGTTTAACTCTGTCCTCTTCTAAGGCTTTAGCTTGCTCAAGTTTAAAATTAATTTCCTTCAATTCATCACTATTTAAATATTTAGGTTCCCATGTTTGTTGATCATAAATAAAATATTGACCATTATCATCAAGCAACGGAGTTAAATGACTAAAATCTGTTCTACCAGCTTTATAAGGAACTTTAAAATCAAATGGTTTTTCCATCGGTACAAAATTAGGTACAACGACAACAGATTCATCTGAATTAGCAAAAATTGGATCATGTTGAGTGTCGCGAAGTAACCACGTAGCTAATCCAGCACGTGCTGCTAACCAACGATATGCAAACGGACTTGAAAAATACTTATCACAGATAGATTTATCTTCAATTTTATCAAATACTGCATCTTTCAACACATACTGACCGCTTCGACGATAACAATTATTTGTTATGGTCGAAGAATACCATATCATCCCGTTAGATTCAGGCGAATTTGGTTTAAAATTTGAATCACCTCGAAAATCATAAAAATAATCCAAATCGTCTTGAGAACAACGCGAACTAAACTTTTTATACTCAGCCAGATATTTTCTGAGCTGATCAATCGTTGCTGGCGGCTTTGCCGGACTCTCAACATATTTTTTGAATATAAATTTTGTTTCACAGACAGTGTATGGCTCAACTGGATAATCTTCAGTATATTTTCCGATATTAACAACCATATTTTGATTTTTTTGGTCAGCATCCTTTAAAGCAAAGATTTCACGCGAAGCAATTATAAACTTACGATAAGATTCCGCGGCTACTTGCGGCCATAACTCAGCATTAACATTAATAGGCTTTTGCGAAATAGCTGGCAATGTATGCATTCTGTTAACCCAACGAACCTTATCTTCAATTAATGTTGGTCGATCTCTAAACTCACCACAAAGCAAAGTCATAAATGCATGTGCATTTTTACGACCTGATTTAACTTCCGCAACTTGAGGGAAATCAGCCGGTGGATCTACCAAGTCCTTACCTTTTTTCAATTCATATGACATGAGCGGACCTGAATAAAAATAATAACTAAATGGCGATATCATAGCTAATTTACGAACAGCAGATATTACAAGTTTATTTTTGTAATTTGGCTTCGGAATTTGAGATGAAAATCGATCACCAATGCAATACTTACTCCAAATTAAATTTTCCATTGAGGGTGATACATTCACAGGCGGCAATATCGCCTTATTTAAACTAATTTGAGCAAAGGTTACTTCGACGAGCAAGATAGTTAATGTAAATAAAAGTAAAAAATTTTTCATATATACTCTCACCTATTTTTTAATCGATTTATCAGTTTTGCTTGTAAATTTTGGATTATAACCCATAACACTCTGACGAGATAAGCATGGGTCTCGTTCAGCTTGAAACACAACACATACATATGGTTTAGCCGAATGTTTTTTCTGCTTCGCTATAGCCGCACGTGTAAATCGCGTAATATGTCCTTTTTGCTGCGAGCTAATCTGATCTGTCAAAAACCCAACTGCTAAAAATTGATCTTTTGAATTAATTTTACGATCGCGATTGCAATCGAGAGCCAGGTTATACATAACATCTTCTGTATTCACTACCTCACGATTCGATTCATTGAAACTAAGCTCACCACACTGTGAAATCTTCTGATAATTTTTATCAAGCGCACTTGATGGCAATCGCTGCTCCGATTGTTCCATATGATTACAAGAAAACATTAAAGAAGAAATTACTAAGATAAACAAATTTTTCATATAGATCTATTCCTTTACAGTACTCATAATGGGTTGCTCACTAAGTTTGTCAGAAATTAAACCTTGCTTGGGTAACATTTCAGGCGCAGTGGCTAGCTTATCCCAAGTATAAACATAGTGTTCGGCAAAGGCCTTAACAACACTCGGTATAGTTATATAATAAGAATTTTCCCAATTTTTATTAAAACCAGCACCAGTTAAGTTTGCTGAACCCGTGAAAACAGATTTAAAATCATCTACAGTATTTTTAGATGGATTTTTATCATATTTAGCAAATAGCAAATACTTGCTGTGGTGCAATTGGTGCTCTTCACCATTTGTTTCCATGTACTTAATTTTTGCTCCTTTAGAGGAAAGTTGACTTAATTTGTAATATTCTTCTGGCATCGTATCGCCAATCGTATAATTCGGATCGTTGACTTTATAAAAAGTATCGTCGTCAGCAACAATTCTCAATTCAGGCTTTGCAGACGAAGTCATTCTTTTTGAAAGGGCATTAATCATTTTACTATAAAAAAAGCGATGACATCCCATCCATATTTTTTTAGCGTTTAAAATCCCAGGAAATTCACCATCACCGTACAGCAAATATTCGACTGCAGTTTTTTTGGTAATTCCGGATTCAGGTTCGCCCTCACCCGGAATAAAAAATACTTTTATATCTTTTTCTTCTGGAGCTGCTATAGACGCACGGCAATCTCGAATGGCTTTTATATAAGCTTTCCGATCGCGCCCCGATTGATCATTCCACTCTGCTCTCATCGCACAGATATGCGATTGAGCAAAATGCGATTTCGCATGAGTCGTAATAAAATTCCAATTTTCGTGATGAATAACAGGACCTGAAGTCATATTTCCAGAACTGAATACAATTTTAAATTCTCGTTTTGAATTAGGATTTATAATAAAAAACTTATTGTGAGCAAACCCCAAACCACCTTCCATACCACGAGTTTTCATTTGCACATTATCAGGATTGCAGGCCACTAATTCTTTTGCAGCTGTTTGATCCTCAGTCGCACTCATAACAAAATTAATTCTGACACCTTTTTTTGCCGCAGAACAAAGTGCTTCTTTAACAGCTTTATTTCTAAATGATAAATAAGTGAAAAAAATTTCTTTTTCTGAACTACTTGAATTCACTAATTGTTCAATCCACTGAATAATACGATATTGTGGACTAGATATTCGATCGCCCGATCTTCTTAGATCAAATTTATTTTTACAATACACGTTTTCTGGTTTTTGCGTTAACAATACGCCAGATTGACTATAGACTGGCGCATTATATTTATACACACCACATACTGGGTCCGTAAAAAGAACTTCATATTTAAATGGTTTGTAATCACTTAGAAAGTCAGGAAAAAGACCACTCTTTAGTTTTTGTTCAAACTTATTTATTTCGTCACTAGAATCTAGCACATCTACAAGTACATCATTGTTCTGTTGATTTGCATCTTGAGCTACTGATCGACCAACTAAATTTTGGCAACCGAAAAAGTTAATTCCTAAAATTATAATTAAGCCATACGCTTTCATCCATGAAAACATTAAGATCTCCAATAATTAAATAATAACACACTTAACCTAAGTCAGAATATAAGAGAAACAGACAATATAGAATCAAATATACATTTCATAACTTTTGCAAGTGGATAGAGCTCGACTAAAGTTAGATTTGGCCGTGCTTTAGTCTCGTTAAAAAAAGCAATTCAAAATCTAAAAAATCATTTTAATTTGAACGTTCAACACTTCTGGTTGAGAAATTAATTTTTGTTGTTGCCAGGCTTGAAGCTTTGACTGGTTCAGATAATATCCACATTTTTTCATCAAATTGTTTATTAAACTCTTCAGCAATTTGAATTGATATTTTTTTATTGCGGATTGTAATCATGTTTTCATCATTTGAATCATTACCCTCTTCACTCCAGTTTTGAGAACCAATGATAATGAATTCCGTTTGACCATTTTTTCTTTGCAAAGTTGCAGTTTTATGATGATTTAAACCCATCCAATCTGAATAGCGAACTTCAAGACTACCTTTTGGATTTGCGCTAAATGGATTTTTTTCAAGCAAGTTAGCCACTTCAGATTTGGGCCACATCGTTGGGCCAGAACTCGTTAGCTTGTCCATCACAATACGTACTTTGGCACCATTAGAAACAGCTTTTTGAATAGCTCTGACATATTCAACACCTGATCCACCAAACATACTGATCCTTAATGTATCGCCTGATCGAGCAGACAAAATCGTTGGGATAATAGATCGATGTTCACCATCGTCTGTCGGGGAAAAATGAATAGCAACTTCATGACCATCATCAAAAATAAAGTATCTTTTGGTGTTTGGGCGTTTTCGATTATGAAATGCTCCTGTTAATAAGTCTTTGCGATCTTGAGGGATCGGATTAAACATCTCTTGAAATTCAGTCATAAACGAATCAGCGATAGCATTATTTTTAATATAGATGGCCATGTTAGAATTATATTCGTTTCCCATGCACGTTTTGGCCACGTTAGTTGTACCAGTCCAAACAGATTTTTCACCGAATTGATTTTGCATGATCATAAATTTATTATGCATGATACCTTTAGTTGGCCATTCAATTCGAATTTGTGAATCTGCATTTGTTGCAATCTCAGCATTTAAAGCATTAATTAAACTCACAGAACCATCATACTGGTAAGTTGATCGAATAGATGATGAAACATCTAAACGCGTCACTGGATTTAATCCCATAAGCCACACGAAATCTTCAGTCTCTTTGCTGTGGATTTCTTTTGGAAAAATTTCGTTTTCAATTTGCCATGCATTTTTATTTTTCGAATTGTATTTTGATCCATAGTCTAAAACATCTTTTTGCCAATTAGCAGCTCCGAAAAACCAGTAGTTCAAATTTTGCGGTGGAAGATAGCTAAAGCTTAATGTATCTTTATCAAGCTTTACGATTTGCGGCTTAATGTTCCCACTAGCCTCTTCCGTGAATACAACGTCATACTCACGAGTAAAAGCATTGGGTCCACTACCATCTTCTACATCAATGACAGCGTAGGTTGGTTTATTCGCGGATTTTCGACTAACAATGGCATCATAAACAGATTTCATAGTATCAAAAATATCATCAATTCCATATAAAGCCATCCAAAGCCCTTGTTCGGCATCGTTTTGAATTTTTTGAGCTAATATTTTAGCAACAGTCATACGTGTACTGGAAATGTCATCGTTAATTTTTTTAAGTATAGCATCACGTTTTCTTTTACGATCGGCTTCATTAGAGGCTTCGATTTTATTGATTTGCTCATCAATATCGGCCCAAGCAGTTGTTAAAAATGCTTCAATTTTTAGTTTGGGACCAGCTTTAACTGGAGTTCCCAAATCGTCTGTTAAATCTTGTCGCCAAATCGTCGTCGGTGTTAAAATTGGTTTTTTAGCTAAACAAGCAAGATCATCAAAACGACAAAGCAAAAACTGCGTTGACGAATTTAGTAGTCGTTTCATAATGTCATTCAAAGTAATAATGTTTTTAGATTGTGATAAATCAAGTTTAAGATGCGAAAGATAATTTAAAAAACCAAATAATAATTTTTTTTGATCGTTTTCATTTAATTGTTTAAACGACTTATGATTAGACAAACTTTGATTAACGATTTGTACAACAGCAGGCGAATAACTTTGAACATTATATTTTTTGATATCAAAACCAGGTTTTACAGCACCAAACACTTGAACTTGTGTCATTAACACAATGACGATCAAAAGTTTGCGTATCAATCGAATTTTGTTTATAAAAATCGCATTTTTCATATACTTAGATTTGAGCAAACTAAAAGCCGACAACAATCTCAATATGGTACGTTAAAAGCTAAGCTATTATCTTTAAATATGAGATTGTATAAAGTCTTAACAATTGGCCTTTTTTTGGTATTTAAGTTCATCTTTGCTTATTTATTTTTTAGGTTTAGAAGAGCAATTCCGAAACATTAAAGTGCGGTTAGTAACTTATTTTTTTATATCCATTTTTGCTTCTATCTATGTACAATCTCAACAACCCAAGAGGATGTATTTAGGTAATTTAGAACCTGGTAAAGTCATTACAATATTTAATGATCCTAAAGTTAACTCAACCAATTGTACAATCTTAACAGACCCAAAAACAAATGAACCATACTGTCAAGAAGCTGTCGGATGGCCCAATCGAGATGCAGAAATTTATTTGACCGGAAAAGAAAAAACAATTCCCGTACAAGAAGATGGTATGATCAAAGATTTCGAAATAGAAGAATTTGTAGAAATTAATTTTTCATACGATATTGAGATTAACGGTGTTAAATCAATAAAATCGGGAACTGGTTGGGTTTCTAAAGATATTTTAACTGATAAACTCTACAAACCATTGATCTCTCACGAAACACCGCCATCAACAATCAAAGAGGTGTGTCCGCCCAAACCGTCAATAAATAGTGTGATCAAAGCACCTGTTGATATCTTAAATTTAAAAGATGAAACTCAAGTTTTAAGTGATAAAAAAATAGCTGAAGACATTTACTCACGAGTTGGTAGATGTCCATTTAAACCACCTCATGTTATGCCATCTTCATTACCTTCAGGAAATGCTTATGATAAATTAGTAATGCCCCGTCTGAATTTAAATAAATTACCAACACGCTCTAACGGTCAAAAAATAACAAAAGAAGATATTATCAACATCGATGCTCTTGCTCGCACCATGTACGGTGAAATGGGTGGTTGTTTTACAAAAGGACTTCATTACCCTATGGCAGTGGCTCGAATTGCATTGAATCGTATTGAACTCAAAGACACATACACTGAATTTATTAATAAAAAACAAAATTTAAATAAACCAACTTTGACAAAAATATTAGCTTCGCCAAATCAATTTAATAATTGGCAGCACACCTACAAAGCAAGAATAAAATCTAAACCAAATGAACCAACTCCTGATCCTGAATACATCATTAAACCAAATCCATCACTTCATCAAAGCTTATGCCCACCTACATCAATGAAACATGATTTCTGGAACGGTAAACCTACACGAGATACAATTGATCGCTGGCAAGAAGCCGTCGAAGTTGCAACAATGGCTGTTTTGGATCATGAAAATTTTATGAAAATGACAAATTCACTTAAAGGCCTATATTACTATACATCAAATGTTGGACGATTTGGTAGACCAGGTGAGTACATACAAGTTAAACCATCGATAGACGGACGCAAACTCAATAACACAAGTTGTATTGAAATTTGGAAAGAAACTGACAAGGCGCGTGCCGCGCGCAAGCAGCAATAAAGTTCTAAATTAATACTGAATTAAAGACTTCACCTTATCGTTTTTAAATTTCATATCATTTAAAAATGTTAAATCAATCAGAACTAAAATATCTTGAACTTGATAACCAGCTTTTTCACAAAGACTGATTGACGCTTTCAGTGTTCCGCCCGTTGCCAAAACATCATCACAAATAACAACTTTAGTTTTACGATTTAAATTTTGTGCTGATGACGGCGCTATTTCAAGCGTTGCTTCACCATATTCGAGTTTATATGATTCTTGAATTGTCGGAGGTGGCAACTTACCAGCTTTACGAAGTGGTAAAAATCCTTTTTTAAAATACGCTGCTAATTGCGCAGCAAAAATAAATCCACGTGATTCAATACCTACAAAAACATCTATGTCATTTAACTGCAGTAATTGACCAAAATCTTGAGCGACTTGCTCAAAAGCATGAGCATCTTGCAACAACGGAGTGACATCACGAAATAACACACCAGGAATTGGAAAATCAGGTACACTTTTAATTAAATTCGCATAGGATTTCATAATCCTATTTAAAACATTTTTTTACGCTGACTGCTAGGTAATATTTTTAATACTTCGCGGTATTTTGCGACTGTACGTCGTGCGATATCCACACCATCTTTTTTTAACATATCGACTAATTTTTGATCAGACAAAGGCTTTTTAGGATCTTCTTTTGAAACAAGTTCTTTAATTTTAAGCTTAACGGCCTCAGAAGCTAGTGCATCTCCATCTGTTGACGCTATCCCAGAATTAAAAAAGTACTTCAGCTCAAATATCCCTTGTGGAGAGTGCATGTACTTAGCAGTTGTTACACGTGAAACAGTTGACTCATGCATTCCTATATCTGCAGCAATGTCTCTTAAAATCATTGGCTTTAAATAAGCTGTACCTTTTTCGAAAAATTCTCTCTGATGCTTTACGATACTTTCAGCAACTTTAAATATTGTTCTTTGACGCTGGTGAATTGATTTAATTAACCAGACAGCAGATTTAAGTTTCTCAGATATAAAATCAGCGGCTTTTGTATCTCCAGTAGGTGATGAACCGCCTTTAAGCATATTTCGATAATAATTAGATATTTTTAATTTCGGCAAACCATCTTCATTGAGTGATACTGAAAAATCATCTCCGACTTTGTAAACATATACGTCAGGAGTGACATAATGTGTATCATGACCAGCATATGCTCGGCCCGGTTTAGGGTCCATAGCATAAATTATTTTACACATTTCAACGATTTCTTCCATTGGCTTATTCAAAGCTTTTGCAATAGCATCGTAATTTTTTTTCTCAAGATCTTTAAGATGATTATTGATTAAAATCAGTAGATCCGTTGTATCTTCCTGTATATGTCTCGCTTGAATAATCAAACATTCCTTTAAATCACGCGCACCGACTCCTGCCGGATCAAATTCATGAATGAGTGTTAATGTATCTTCAAGATCCTCAAGAGGCACTTTTTCCTCTTCAGCTAATTGTGCTAACGGTGTTTTAATATAACCATCATCATCAATATATGTAATTATAGCATCAGCAGCACGCTCTTCTTGTTCTGAAAATCCAGCCATTTTAACTTGCCAGTATAAGTGATCATGTAAAGTTTGAGTTGTTGAAATCACATTTTCGTAGTTCATAATCTCTTCTGAACCCGAAGATGACTCTCGCGGAGCTTTATGTTGTGTCTCTAAATAATTTTCCCACTCAAACTCATCTTGCCTTTGCGGATCTTGTGCTGCTGCATCCGGAGTCTCTGTTTTACCTTCAAGCTGAGCTGCCACTTCTTTAGTACGTTCGAAATCTTCCTCTTTTAAGACTTCAGCTTCTTCTAAGATAGGATTTTCTTCAAGTTCGGATCTTACTTGTGACTCTAGCTCTAGGCGTGACATTTGAAGCAGTTTGATTGCTTGTTGTAACTGAGGAGTTATAACAAGTCCTTGCTGCATTCCGATTATTTGCTTCATTGCCATAGTCAGTGTTCCTTTTTCTACAATCTAAAGTTATCACCTAAATAAAACTTACGAGCTATCTCTGAATGGGTTATTTCGTCTGTTGTTCCACAAACTTGGATAATTCCATCCTTCAATATATAAGCATAATCGCAAATTCCTAAAGTCTCACGCACGTTGTGATCAGTAATTAAAACTCCTATACCTTTGGCCTTAAGATCACGAATAATATTTTGAATTTCTGAGACTGCAATAGGGTCAATACCAGCAAAAGGTTCATCTAATAGTAAGAAGTGCGGTGATCCAGCTAAAGCACGTGCGATCTCTACGCGACGTCTCTCGCCTCCTGATAAAGCATAACCATAAGACTCGCGAATATGGTTGATCCTAAAATCTTGCAATAATGATTCTAATTTTTCGCGACGCTCTTGTGCATCATAATCATGAGCTTCTAAAGCTACCAAAATGTTGTCTTCAACAGTTAATTTACGAAATATACTTGGTTCTTGTGCTAGATAACTTAATCCATGTCGTGCTCTTTTATACATTGGTAAATCACCAATTTCTAAATGATTGAGCTTAATAGAGCCCGAATCAGGCTTAACGAGACCGACGACCATGTAAAATGATGTTGTTTTACCTGCTCCATTTGGACCTAAAAGTCCCACAACTTGTCCAGATTGAACCTCAAACGAAACATCTTTGACTACAACACGTTCACCGTATTTTTTGGATATATTTTGTATAACAAGATAACTTGATGTTGGCGTCTCTGACATTTTTTACCTTAATTCTTTAGATTTCATTTCAACTTTATTGATCTTAACTTTTTTTCCAGAATCTAGGAAGACGATTTGTTCTCCAGCAATTTCATCATCACCCATCTGGACTTTAGGTTGGCCGTTAAGCTCCATTTTATCTTCACGCAAATACATAATTAACTCAGAACAGTTAGCAATTTTCGCATCGTCTTTAAGATAGACTTTATCATTTAACGTAATCGAATCGAGTGCTTTGTATTTTTCCGAATATTTAAATAGTGCTTGTGGTGCCTCGATCCGCGTAGGGCCAAATCGCATTTTTGTTTGACCTCGAAATAAGGCCTCTTGATTTTTATTTGAGAACTCAGCTCTTTGCGATTCAATGAAAAAGTTTTTTTGATTAATCGTTTTTTGAGCTTCAACTTGCGCAGGGATAATCATTCGACTCGTACTCAGTTCAATAATAAAACCTAAACCAGTTAACTGAAAACCGTCACTCCCCGTCGATTCAGGACCTATCATTTTAACTTGATCATTGCTTTTGAGTTGTTTCTCTTTCGCGACAAACATTAAGTCATTTGTGACAAACTGGTAGCCATTAGAGCTTTGGGTTACGACTTGACCCCGAATGATCATATTCTTAGTTTGACCGTCAATTTCGCCAATATCGCCAGTAACAACAAAGCTTGATTGATTCTCATTGAAAAATTCTACTTTTACTTTCTTAAGTATCCACTGCTCGTCACTAGAGCCAGACGCTTCGTCTGCATACAATTCCCAAGATTTATTTTGACTCGCGTTTTCTAAAAGATGAAACCCTTGTATTTTATGTTCAACCGCTTTTTTTGAATTATTATGTGCAGCCATACTTTGAATTTTAGATCTGGTCATTTGACCTTCGGAATTATCTAACTCTTGAGGCGCAAAAAAAAGGGTCTGAATAAATATCAGACCTAGTATGATAAAAAATAAAATAGATAATTTATTGAGTTTTAGTTTCTTGAGTCGCATTTTTTTGTTCTGCTTCTTTTGCGACAGCGAAATTGATCGGACCACCACCAGCTTCATAAATTGAGTACATAACTTTTTTAAGCGTTAGATAATCCATATCTTTGTCAGCCTGCAATGTAACCTTTCTCCAAGCGTTGGAGTCATTGTCTTCATTACCTACTGTTTCATCAACAACATTTTTAATTTTATTTTGAAGCTTTGCATCTTGCTCACTTTTTGCCTTCTCGAGCAAAACTTTGACTTGATCTCTTAAGTTAGGAATGACCCAGTCCGTAGCTGCTTGCACTTCAGCAAATGTTGCGACTGGAGTACGATCAATCAATACTTCTTTTGATGACACTGTCACAACAACTGCAGGTTTTAATTCATTAACACGTTGTGCTTTTGGTAATGTGACTTCTTTAGGAATATATAAAATTTCACCAGTCGCACTATAATTTTGTAATAAAAAAATAACTAATACAGTAAACATATCAACCATCGCTGTTAACGATAGTACAGCCGTTACGCCTCGCTTATTTTTTTTGCGCTTTAATATATTATGATAGCGATGTCTTTCACCGGGTTTATAGATAGCCATTAATTTGGCCCTCCTGTCAGTAGCTCTGGTGAAAAACCAGCTTTCAAACCAATATCCATAGCACTCACAATATGATCATATTTAATTTGATCTTCAATGGCCATTTTAATGCCACCTTTATCTGGATACATTTGTTTAACTTTCAAAAGATCGGATACTAGGGTTTCTTTGTCATATTCTTGTCCTATCATTGGGATTGATTTAACATCCTTGCCAACATATAAAACATATCCATTCGCTCGAATATCAAGTCGTAAAACTAAATCTTCGAGTGGAGGTGGTTTAATTTCAGTTTGATTTGGATCTTTCGGTGAAGCAAACGAAGCTCCTAACTGAATCATAGACACTTGAGTCCAAACAGCAGAAATTAATAAAAATGTGATCAAGACCGACATCAAGTCGATAAAAGGAACTAAATTGAGTTCAAAATTAGTGCTTCGTCCCCGACCACCGGTATCGATGTGAGCCATAAATCACCTATTAATCTTTCATTTTATCACGATTAGCAGCAACTAGATTTAACAAGGACATACTTGTTTCAATCATTTCATTCTCTGCTTTTTGAATCATGTGTTGAAATAAACCGTAAGCAATAATTGCTACAATCGAAACTGATAATCCAAAACCAGTACAGTTTAATGCATGTGAAATACCTTGCGATAACAGTGTTGCTTTAGTTGCGGGATCTGCAGATGAAACCGCACGGAATGAACCAATCATACCAATAATTGTTCCTAATAATCCCGCTAAAACTGATATATTACCAAACACTGCTAAAAATGATGTCCAACCTTCTAATTTTGGCATTTCACGCATGACTGCCGCATCCATGGCCACTTGAATTTCCTCATCAGGTCTTTTATTTAAGGCACCGACCAAACCAGCTTTAACTGTATTTGATAGCGGTGTTTGTCTTGAATCACAGAATGAAATGGCTTGGCGAATATCACCGCTGACGATCATCCTAAAAATTTGATCAGCAAATTCTTTTTTATCGACTCTTAATGATTTAAGAGCTGCGAATCTTTCAATCACGAGAATAATCGTTAGCACCGCAATAAATGCGATGATATACATGACAGCTCCACCCTCACTAAATGCTCTGACGATTGGATTCATATTCTCTGTTGTTGCTACTACTGTTGATGCGTCCACTTATTCCTCCTAAAAGTTTATTAAATTAAAAAATTATTTTTGTCCTTGAAATGTAAATGGGTAAACGACTTCGGCCACTGTACCCGGCGGTGGTTCTGGAAAACGTATTGTTAACATCCTTCTTCGAACGCACTCTTCCACTTCGTAGTTGTTAATTGTTGATTTATCTTTTATGATTTTTGCATTACGAGCGATTCCTTTTTCATGAATTTCCCATGACACAGAAACTTTACCTTCTAAACGTGTATCTTTTTTATACTCGCGTTCATAACAAGCTTTAAACGCAGCTAAAGAATCACGAACAGCTCGTCTAACAGCTTCGCGGTCTATTGAACCAACAAATTCAGCTTCAGCTCCGCCACCTTGAATTGCTACACGATCTTTTTCACCAAAACCATTACCGTTACCAAAAGCAGACATTCCCGTACCCAAACCTTTAGTCCCAACTCCGGCAATACCTTGTGTAGCTGTACCTTTACCACCAGCACCAGTATCTTTGAATTTACTACCGAGATCATTGCCAGCTCTATTCTCATTAAAACCTGAAGCACCAGTTGCTTTTTCTCCAGCCCCTAACGCTTCACCTGATCCAGAGTATGCTTTATCGAGTGCTGAACGAGCACCACCCGAACCAAAGGCCGATAATAATCCTGTGTTTGTTGGATCTGGATCTTTTGACTGAGCATTGGCACCAGCTTTATCTCCAGTTTTAATTGCTCCGCCTTGTTTCGTTGATGTGAACATTTTTGTTTTAAGCTTTGAATCTTTTGGTTTTACTTCCGCAGCTCGACCAGCGGATTCAGCTTTTTGAGCTTTAGCATCTGGATTTTTAGTATCACCTTTAACTTTTTTTTCTTGTTGTTTGTCAGAAACAACAATTTTTTGAGGTGGTTCAGGTTGTTTTATTTTTGGTGGCTCTTTCACAACTTCTTTAGGTGGTTGTTGTGGTGGTGGCGGTGGGGGCATCGGCGGTTTCACTTCAACCGGAGGCTTCGTAAATATCACCTGCGCAACACGCTGAACTTCATCATCTGTTTTTAATCCTTTTGGCGTTAAAACTGAAACAATAAGACTTATTAAAACTGCAAAAATTAAAGATGCTAATATTCCAGTAAATTCAGATGCTGTTAAAATAACTGGTGAATCCATTGGAATAACTTTTGTCCTTGGCGCAAATCTAATAGCTATAGACATGCCATTCGCAAAATTCACAAATACAACTTCATTTTGTTGCAATCTATACTGTGACTCTGAAAGCATAAGAATGTTTTCAGTCCTATGAACTTCAGCTTTCATATCTGAGCTTAATCGAACAGTTACTCCAGAAGTACAATCAATCAAACACCAATTACGAGGAACAGTCCCTTCAGGTAATTGTATTTCTTTATTTGGCCCACTGATGTAGTGACCGAAAGGATTCAAATGATACGTATTGAGAATTCGCTCTTTCCACGAAACAATAACTTCGACTAACTGCCCTTGTCCAGGCTTAATAATTTCACTTAAAGTACTAAATTCACTTTGTGGCGCATACGTGCGATCGCCTTTGCGATGACGACGTTGCTTTCCAGATTGTGAAAGATGAGTTTGACGTTGAGACACAAAAGCTGTAGCTATGACAGGCTTTTCAATTGGAGTTGTCGAAGCTGTATTTTTGATTTTGCTTGAATCTTCTTTTGCCTCAACACGGTTATTAATTTCATTTACTTCGACGACTGTTGCAACAGGTTGCGGCGTCTCTGATTTGATTGATGTGGCATCCGATTGATTTGATTGATGTGATTTATCAACGACAACAATTGCAGCTTTTAAAGATTCACTAGTTGCTGTTTGCTGAATATGAATAGGCTTAGGGACGCCAACAAAGAAAATAACTTTAAATGGTCCAATGTGAAACTCGTCCCCACTGGCAAGGGGCTCATCCAAAACGTTTTGTCCATTTTTAAAAGTGCCTTGTGCTGACCCTAGATCACATAAATAATACTGTAATCCACGTTTTTCAACCAAACAATGTATTGCCGATATTTCTTGTGAATCTAAATCAACATCAACTTCTGAACCAGAGTCAGTGCTGCAACCAAAAACTAATTGATCTTTGTCAACAAACTGCTTTACAAAGTGAATTTGATTATTCTTATATACTCTAAATATAATCGGAGATTTCAACGTCCCCCCCGAAGTCGCTGTATGTCTTCAGATGTTCTTCTCATCTCAGGTAAAAAATTTTCTCTTAACTTAATTAATCTTGTATAGTTAAAATTCTTTTTTTGAAATAAATAAAATAACTCTGGCTTTTGAGCACTACCCTCAACCAGCTCATCTTCGAAATTTAAGGTCTGTTTCCGACCAGGTTTCATTTGATAAGTCTGTGCACTTACAAAGTCTCCTAGTAAAAACAAACTGAAGATCATGAAGTATACAATTTGTGAACGCCGCATAAATATCCTCGTCATTCTATTTTAAACCAGCTTTTGCTATTGATTCCAAATCTTTTATTACATTTCTGACTTCAGAAGGCGCTCCTACAAACTTTAGTCTATTCAATATATCAAGACCTTCTTTATATTTCTGCAAATGCTTTATAAGTGTAACAGAATAATTAAACATAAGATCTCTTTGCCCAGGATTATCTTTTAATAACTTTTCGTACAAATCAGCAGCCTTTGCAGCTTTTCCGTTAGCCGCCAAAGCGACAGCATAGTTACCAAGTATTTTAATGTCTTTCGTTCCTTTTTTATAGGGTATCTCCAATGCCAACTCTGCTTTTTGATAATCTTTTTCGTCTAAATACAAAGATCCTAAATTGGCTCCTAAAATCATATCTTGAGTGTTAACTTCGAGTCCTTTTCTGAAAATCATTATGGCCTCTCGTTTTTCATCTTTTGCAAGCTTTATTAATCCCAAATTATTATAAAGCTCTGACTGTTGCGAATGAGCCAAAATAGCTTTATTTAATAAATATTCAGCAGCTTCCAATTCATTCTTTTTAAAATGAACCATCGCAAGAGCATTTAGCGCTTTAGCATCTTTACTATTTTGAGTTAAAACTTCTGTTGCTACTGATTTGATAGCATCATCATTTTGTGATTTTATGGCTTCGTGTAGCTTATCAGATAAACTTTTACTAACTGGTCTATTTTCAGTATCAATCGGACGTAGTCCGTCTTGTTCCATACTTTTTTTTAGTTGGGCTTGAGCTGCACCAGAATTCATAGTTGGGCTTGTTTTTACAACAGCGTCAGCTTCATCACTTGAATAATTCGCATCTGTACTTGCACACGAAAATACACAAAAGCTAACAAAGCTCAAAAATACTAATTTGATGAGATGTAATTGAGTTGTATTCATTATTTGTCTCCCATCCAGTGAATTAAACGTGTATCAGAAATTAATTCAGGGCCATAATAATAATTTTTAGAATCGGCTTCATTCATTTTTTTTAATGCATGTTTATAAGCAGATGAGTACACTTGTAAATCTTGTCCGCGATCAACAGCCGCTTTATAACTTTCGATTGCTTTTTTATTAAATGGCTCAATAATTTTTCTAATACCATCGATATATATTTTCTTTTGTTCTTCTTTTAGATTAGTAGGCAATGGAGTATTTTCTATAGCGTTAGAAATATGCTCATTTGTCTCGCCTAATAAATTGAGAGAGGAAACAATTTCTTCAGGAGAATCCAACTTAATAGTTTCTGTTAACAACTCTGTAGTGCGTGTAACAAGTTCAAGTTTTTTATCAACGGCTTTTTTTTGCTTTGCTGGATCTGCTGGAATTGAAACAGATCTCATCTCCGCATATAGCACTAAAGCATCATCATACTTCATTTTAGCAATAAACTTAGCTACTTTTGAACGTTCAGAAGATTTTAGTTTATTATATGTGTTTATAGCTTTTGATTTTGATTCGATTGATAAAGTATTTTTTTCTAAACGCTGACCTAAATTGTAAAGCCAATAATAAGCTTCAACTTTTTGATAATTATCATTACTCATTTCAGTATAGTTCTTATACTTTTCAACAGCAGCAGTTAACGAATTAGACTTTCTCATTAACTCAGCTAAATTAAATATCGTGTCTGCAGTGTCTTTCGTTTGTTTGCTATTGTCTAAAAATTCATTATAAGCATTAATAGCTTCTTTGTCTTTACCAAGAGCTTCAAACATCAAAGCTGAATTGTATAAATAATTTGGCATTAATGGATCTTTTGGATTGTCGCGCGCAATCTTCTTGAATAATTGCGCAGATTCTTCAAATTGACCAGAATCTTGATAAAGCTTAGCTAAAAGTTTTTCAGATTTAGGACGAATAACGTCTGAATTTTTATCCTTAGTTTTTAACAACTGTTTATAACTCTGAATAGCTTCATTATTTTTTCCAGATCTTTCGAAATTAACACCTGCATTAAACAATGCCATTGATACAAGTTCGGATTTTGGATTTTGCTTAGCAAATGATAAAAATTGCTCAGCTGATTCTAAATATTTTTTTTCTAGTTCGAGATCTTGTGCTTTTTTAAAGCTAGCTCTTTCTAAAACCCCGCGAATATCTGACCCTGCTTGCGAAGAAGCAATTGCACTGTTTTGCAACAACTCATTACCCACTTTTTCAAGACCAATGTAATCTTTTTTAATGTTGTAAATATCGAGAAGAAGATTTGCAGAATAATTAGAAAATTTAGTATTTGAATGTTGCTGAGTGATTTCTTTAAATAATGATTCAGCTTCGTCAAAATGATTTGTTTGATAATACAAACGAGCCATTCTGAATTTGATTTCAGCATTTTTTTCAGATTTTGGAAATTTGTCTAAATACCATTTCGCCGACTTTAAAAATCTTTCAACACGTGGATCAAATGGAATTGGAGCAGTAGAATCTCCTACAGTTTTTCGAATTTCTTCATCTTTTGGTAATGCTTTTTCAATCGACAACAGTATATTTTGTCCAGCTTTAGCCGCATACTTATTGTTTGGTGAATTTTCAGCTACCCATGCATACTGTGTAGCTGCTTCATCATATTTATTCATGTCGTACAATAATTCAGCATAGAAAAAATGCATGTCCGCCGCTTGATTTGAATCTGAAAATTCTTGAAAGTATAATTGATACCCCTCAAGTGCCGTTTGACGAGAATAGCTTGCTCTCGAATTTTGCGCAGTTTGATGCTGCTGCATTATATAGTTACGTAGAGTTTGCTCTCTCAATTTATAAGCATTATCAATAAATTCTATATCGGATTTATTTTTATTATACCATTCTGTATCTCTTTTATAGTCGATAATCCAGCGATATAAAGCATCTTTAAACTGCGGAGAATTTTTTGAAAAGAAATAATTTTTAACGATTTGATATTGGTATTCAAATGCTTTTTTTGCTGTAGGATCTGATTTAATTAACATTTGAAACACATCACGAGACGAATCTTTCATACCTTTGTCAGCATAATAGTACGCTAATTTTTCGATATGAATGTTTTGTTCAGCACCCGTCAGGTTACGAAAGTAATCAACAGCACGTTTAGTATCAGAAATATCGGCAAAAAATACAACAATATCTCGTAGCGCTTCATTCTCAAGTTTTGATTTACCTATATTTTTTTTAGTCAGTGAATTTGAATTCGAATCAGAACCCATTTTGATAATAAAATCTAGATAACGAATAGCTTCTTCAGTCTTACCCAAGCGATAGAGACACCAGCCGCCTTTATACAACGAAAATGCATGTAATCGATGGCGCTTATCCTTAATCAAAGATGAATACTCTTTATAAGCGTCTGCCCACTTTTCTTTTTCAAAATAGTACTCACCTAAAGCAAAATGAGCTTCGCCAACGTATGGACTACGCGGGAATCGTTTTGTTAATTGATCATAATATTTAGACCCCGAATCAGAACGACCTAGCTCAAAATGATTATAACCTAGAAAAAATAATGCTTGGCTAACTTTGTCATCATTAGGATAATCACGCAAAAACCATTCATATAGTTGAATCGCTTTTTGATTATATTGACGAGATTCAGTCGTATCTAATTTAGGCTTTGCTTTGGATTTACCATCTTGAAAATCCTGCAACTGTTGATCGTATAAATCTTGCTTTCGAAAATCTACTAATGCAGCTTTTTCAACATACAGCTCCGCTAAGCGCAACCAGAGCTCTCCGCGATTTGAACTTGTTTCAAATTTTTTAGTTAATTTAAATAGCTCTTGTATTTGTTTATCTAAAGTTTTTTCATATTCAGCTTGATCATTGCCAGGTTCAAATTTAAGAACTTCTGTTGAGCGCGGAGGTTTCACGCTTTGTAAATTAACTTGAGAGGGTTGCTTACTGAAGTTAAATTGAGATTCTGGTAAGGTTATATCACCTTTTTCCATTGATCTAATTTTTCCGCCACGATCTTCATTTTTTAACTTTTGTAACAATTGACCCACAGTCATTTTTGCAGCGTAAGTATGACCAGAAATCAAAGTGACGACACTGATTAAAACTGAGAACGGTAATGGCTTTAAAAATTTATTCATATTTTACTCGCAGCTTTGTTGACCAAGATAGTGATAATTTCCAATTTCATCCAACCAGTACTCTCCTTGAAAAGGATAATACTCATATCCATTTTGAATATAAAACGATCGATCTTGTTCATCATCAACTTGTACATCCGATAGATCTTTACCTGCTAATCGTTTTTTAATTGATTCTTTTTGACCATTAATCATCTCATATCTAATTAAACTCGCCTGTTCTTGCAAATCCTTAAGTTCAATATTCATATTTTCTAAATGAGCTTTAACCATATCTCCTGTACGAGCTTTAGCACCTTTAATCCTATTTGAGACAATTTTGAGTGCATATGATCCGACCGATAGAGTACGAAATTGTGGATTATCTTCGATTGCACGCTTTTCTTCTACAAGTTTCTTAATATATGAAAGACTTCTTCTAACATCACCTTCTTGATAAATTTTGTTAACAACTTTCAGAGGTAATATTGTTTTTCGACTAGCAATCTCTTCTTTTTTTAAGATGTATGCTTTTTCAACTTCAGAATAATAACTTTCTGCAGAGACTTTATTTTTAAGAAAATTATCTATACTCGTTTGAACAGGACCGTACTGTTTTTCATAAAGTTCAAGTACTTTTTCCATTTCATCGTATTTACAAATGTATAAATACACAATTGATCTAAGCAATAATGATTCCGGTATATAAAAATCATCATAGTAACTGGAATGCAGAGATTGAAAATTACTTAGAGCTGAGCGAAATCGCGCGGAGCGCAGCATAGCCCAACTTTTTTCAAATAAAGCATCATGCCACATCATATGATCTCTTGGGATCTTTCCATAAGCATCTACTGCACCATCAAAATCCTTCTTTTGATATAATGTTCGCGCTATAGCCATCTGAGCTGCAACTCGATTAAGATCAGTCACCTTAGCTTTATCTCTCGAATCAAGTAATTTTTTAAATGCACTAATTGCAAGATCGGGCTGTTTAGCTTCTGCATAAGCAAGTCCCATATCATATAATGCATTGTAATAATAACGACTATTTGGCCCTACTTTTTCTAATAAAGATGCTGCTTCTCCAAATGAGCCACTATTTAATTTGACCTCACCCATACGATAAAAAAGCATATCGCGATGTTGCTGAGGTATGCTGTTAACATCAATACGCTGTATCGCATAATTAAGTAATGTTTCATCACCTAAGCGATCAGTCACAATAAGTAATTTCTCTAATGCTGATCTCATAAATCTTCCATCACCAGATTTGATTATATCAACAAATTGAAATGCAGCTGTTTGGTTGTAGTTCATTTCCATCAAAGCTTCACCAAGATACATTTTGATTTGAGATCGTTCTTTGACTAAATCATTTCTTTTACTCAGAGAAAATAATAAATTCGAAGCACCTGCATAATTACCATTTTTGAATAGAGTAATTGCATTCTGTATCTGATTTCGAACAGCACTATTTGAATTAGTTGTGTATAATTTAGGGCCACTTGCAGTTCGTATTGTACCTTTAAAAGGAGCTGCTTTTTTACTCTTAGCTTTATTAACCGTTGAGGCCTCAAGCTGCGTCGTAAAAATTAATCCTAGACAAAATTGGAATAAAACAAATAGTTTTTTCATCTATAACCTGCCTCTGGAAAAAAGAAACTCACACCTGCAGTAAATATAAGATCGTTATAACCGCCTTGTGATGGATTTGAATTGCTTGCTGTTGATTGTGGTGTGGCAGCAAATGTATTAAAGCTATAATCCCATCTAAAAGCCATCGATTTTGATAAAGCAAAAATTTGTCCCGTACCAATATGCAATGTTGAATTATTTTTTTCTTTAGAGTTAGTTACAGATGTTCCACCACCGATCGAAAAATACATATCAAAAGGAATTATTTTACGATCTAAAGACGTCATCTTGCCGTAAATTGGACTCCAAACTAAATCTACACCATAATAACTTTTTGTGTAAACAAACTGTTCAGCGTTGAGTAAATTGTTATCACGAATTTCTTTGACTGATTTACTCTCCGAACTAGTTAAAAAAGTTGATTGTAGTTCAATACCTAAAGATTCTGTAAAATTATAAGACAAATTTAGCTTTCCGCCAAAATTGTTATACCATGGAGTATTCGTCATAGCACTCGCACCAACAAAAAGCTGAAATCTCTCAGTTTTAGGCAAAAACTTTTTTTGAATAACAGATACTTCTCTAAACGGAGCTAACTTATTAAGATCTTTTAAATCTTTAACTTCTTGCACGCGGTTACTATTATCTGCACCGCTATTTGTCAATTGCGTTGGTAGTGCATCGTTTTTTTTAATTTGATTAACTTTAGGCAAAGGCTGTGCATTATACATACCTTCGACGCTAATTATTTCACTGTCATCTAAACCCTGTTCTTGAGCATAGATTTTCACATTTACTGTGAGCAGTGCAAAAAATAATATTTTAACTAGATGCTTTTTCACTCATGCTCCTAAAATAAATAATTCAAACCAATTTCTAAGTTTGTTGTTAATGTCAGTCGCTCATCAAAACTATCAAAAGATGGAATTGGATTATTTGGCCTTAAAGCATTTGCTTTAAAAGGAATCGGTGCTTGATGGGCAAATATACGCAAATCAACTTTTAAAGATAACTCTCGATTAAAATAAAATCGTTCGCCAACACCAACAGCTATTGCAGGATAGGTTTTATGTTCATATTTGATAGCGCCAGCTGCAAGAGATCCATATATTGTCGTATTAAATACAGAAGATTTTGTTAAAGATAGCTTTCCATAAAATGGCTTATAATTATAATCTACAAGATAAGTACTTAATGGTTTAGGAGCGCGATTAAAATCAAGATTATTTGGACTTTCATTTAAGGCTTCACCGTCTTTTGATAAACCCGTCGAATTCTGGGTAAAAAAGAAACCAAGCGAGTGTAGCTCTGTTAAATGATAGTTGAGCGCAAATCCAATTTTTGAAGTGTTGTAGATTGGCTCAGTTAAAGCTAAAGCTCCAAACAGACCAGCGTCAATTCTCCCTTGTGTTTGTACATTTCGATTGCGCACGCTTTGCGGATGATCAAATACTGGGTAAACAGATTCTTGAGCTAACTCATCTTCTGGTACAGCCACTTGCGCAAATGAAATAGTACTTACAAGTATACACAATGTTAATACAGAAATTAATCGCACTGATTGTGAATTGATTTTTTTCATTTAAGTATTTCCTTTGGCAAAATGACCATATTTTAATATGTAATCACACACTTCTCGAACCGCTCCATTACCTGCAGGTCTTTTAGTAATATAGTGCACAGATTCGATGACTTCTTCCATAGCATCAGGAACAGTTGCAGAAAATTGCACTTGTTTCAAAACAGGAATATCAAATGTATCATCGCCCATGTAGGCCATTTCGTTTGGCATAAGCCCCGATTGTTTCTGCAATTCTTCAAAAGACGGAATTTTATTAAGTGCGCCTTCGAAAAAATAATTTATTCCTAACATTTTGGCTCGCGAGCGAACGTCTTCAGCTGTTGAACCAGTGATGATGGCTACTTTATAACCCGATTCAATGAGTGCTTTAATTCCGACGCCATCACGTACAGAATATATTCTTTTCCACTGACCATTAGAATCCATCCAAAGTCGACAGTCTGTTAAAATACCGTCTACATCCAACACTAACATCTTAATATTTCTTAATTTTTGTACATCTATTCCCACTCTTTAATTGTTAAGAATAAATAGACTGAGGGCAACATCAGCAGCCACCTTGAATGACTAAAGTCCTGCATTTACCTACATACTCACAATATTCTAGACTTAAGTCTTAAGACCTCTCTTATGATCTAAATAGCATTGTTTTAAATTTAAAAATCGTTATTTTAAAAAAATCGCATCTCAGGAGGCCCATTTGCAATTTTACATTTTGTTTTTAATCACTTTATTAATGACAGCTGTAGCACAATCTCAACAATTCAAAGTTAATCAAATTAAAGGTCATAAAGCCATAATTGAAATGTTGAACGGAGATATATTAAACCCAGGCGAAACTTACACCTTACAAAATGATGAAAACACTCAATACGTAAATCAAAAACTTAATATTAAGAAAAACCAAAGAAATAATCTCATCGGTTTATCTGCATCCATTTTTAGTTCAAAAAATGATTTATCGAATTCTACTACACAAACTATAATGGACATTAATGGACGTTATGGGTGGAACAAATCAATTTACGAATATGGTATTATAGGATTATTCGGATATATCGATTCGGGATCATTAAAAACAACATCATTTGGTTTCGGAGGGTTTGGGACTTACAATCTCAATGAAAATAAACCAGGTACAGATTTTCTTTTTGCACTTGATACTAGTCTTACATATCTCATCAGTAAAAATACAAATGCCTCACAATCTTACGATGATTCTTACTTATCTGCATCTGCTGGTCCCTTTGCAAAATGGTTTATGCTAAGTAACGACTTTAGTGTTAATGCTGGATTTGTATATACTTACACAGCATTCAAAGCAGGACTTGCTAGCGCATCATCTTATAACACTCATAAATTCGCAATCAATGCAGGTATAGCAAATTATTTTTAAAAAATTTGTATCATTTATCGTATTTTAGCCGCTAGTAAATCTTGATAAATTAACATGCCTACAGGACTTAATGGTTCACTAGAATTTTTATCTAAAACGATTAAAACTTGAATACGAAATTGCTCCATTAAAAATAAAGCTTTTTCAGCAAGCTCTCCCGCATCAACTGTTTTAGGATTTGCAGACATGATATCTTCAGCAATAGCCATAAAAGGATTTTGATTTCGCTCTAAAAAACGTCTGATGTCACCATCCGTGATAATACCAATTAGTTTTTTGTGATCATCTAAAATTCCGGCAGCACCTCGCACGCTTTGATGGGTCATTTTAGTCAAAATTTCCTTCATTGTGGTGCTTTTTGTTATAAACGGCAGTGCCTCACCTGTCTTCATGATATCTTTAACTTTTAACAGCTTAATACCTAGGGATCCTGCCGGATGGTATTCCGCAAAATTTTCTTTTTTGAAACCACGCATTTCCAATACAGACATGGCTAGCGCATCGCCCATGGCTAATGTTGCCGTACTTGAAGACGTCGGCGCTAAATTTAACGGACAAGCTTCTTTTTCAACTGAAACATTTAAACAAACAGCCGCTGCTTGCCCTAGTGAACTTTCGTTTTTTCCAGTTAAAGCAATCATTGGAATTCCACGACGCGATATAAAATTAATAACTGTGTTGAGTTCAGCTGTTTCACCACCATAAGACAAAGCTATAACAATATCAGCTTGCGTAATGACACCCAAGTCACCATGACTGCTTTCAGCGGGATGGAGATACAATGCCGGGGTACCTGTGCTTGATAGTGTGCTTGCAATTTTGCGCGCGATTTGTCCAGACTTACCGATACCTGTTACAATCACTTTTCCCTGACATGATAAAATTAAATCAACAGCTTTCACAAATTGTTCGTCAATCCTCGAAATCAAAGCTAGAACACTGTCAGATTCAATTTTTAATACATTCTGAGCTCTTTCAATAATTTTAGAATTCATTGCTTATTTACTCTCTTTCAATGAAGCTTTAATAAATGACGCAAACAATGGATGCGGATTCAGAGGTTTAGATTTAAATTCGGGATGATATTGAACACCAATAAACCATGGGTGGCTTGAAATTTCTAAAATTTCAACCAAATTACGATCCGTATTGATTCCCGAAGCCTTCATCCCATTTTTTTCAATCAAATCTAAATATTGGTTATTAAATTCGAACCGGTGGCGGTGCCTTTCCTGGATATTATTTTTCTTGTAAATTTTAAAAACTAAACTTTTAGGATTTAATCGACAGTCATATGAACCTAAACGCATAGTACCACCTTTATCAATTAAACCTCTTTGTTCGATCATTGAATCGATCAATATAGGCGGCTGCTTTTTGTTATTTTTAAGATCACCAATGAATTCGCGAGAAGTCGCATCTCTTAGTCCACACACATTTCGAGCAAACTCAATTGCCGCAAGCTGCATTCCAAAACAAATGCCAAAGTATGGTATTTTTTTCTCACGAGCATATTGTATAGCGAGTAATTTTCCATCAACACCACGAATACCAAACCCACCAGGAACTAAAATTCCAGATACGTCTGACAGACTTGATTTGATATTTTTTGAATTCAATTTCTCAGAATCAATGTATTTAATTTCAACTTTAGCTTGATTAGCCAATCCTCCATGAACAAGAGATTCATGTAAAGACTTATAAGATTCTTTTAAATCAACATACTTACCAACAACAGCTATTTTAACATGCTGTTTAGGATTGTCTTGAGTTTTTACAATCTTTAACCAACCAGATACATTTGGTTTTTTTGATTTTAAATTTAATTTTTGAACAATAAGCTCATCTAATTGCTCTTTGTGCAATGCAAGTGGTACTTCGTAAATTGATTTCGAATCTTGAGCCGAAATGACATGATTTTTTGCAATAGAACAAAATAGACCAATTTTAGACTTAAGCTGCTCATCAATCGTTTTTTCACTTCGGCAAACTAAAAAATCTGCTTGCAACCCAATTTCACGTAATTCTTTAACAGAGTGTTGTGTAGGCTTACTTTTTAATTCACCCGCTACTGCAATATAAGGCACGTAAGTAACATGGACCAGTGCTGTATTGGCATCACCTAAATCCAGCCTGAGTTGTCTAATTGCTTCGAAAAAAGGTTGCGCTTCAATATCACCGACAGTTCCACCAATCTCAACTATTGCAATATCATAATCTTGGCTGGCATTCATTGCTTTAGCTTTAATTTCATCTGTAATATGCGGAATAACTTGAACTGTTCCTCCCAAATAATCACCACGTCGTTCACGTGTAATAACTGAGTCATAAATTTGACCAGCACTAACTGAATTCGCACGTGTCAGTACTGCACTTGTAAATCGCTCATAATGCCCCAAGTCCAAATCCGTTTCAGCACCATCATCAGTTACAAAAACTTCACCATGTTGGAATGGCGACATTGTTCCTGGATCAACATTCAAATATGGATCAAATTTCATAATCGTTACCGAAAAACCACGAGCTTCTAATAAAGAACCTAAACTCGCTGCAGTTAATCCTTTACCAATTGAGGATACAACTCCACCAGTTACAAAAATAAATTTTTTTTGACGATTTTTATTTCGACGAGATTTCATAGATCTTCCTTTAAAATAACATTTCTAATTTTACTAGATCTTCAGGTGTATCTACACCTTGTATAGGTTTATCAACTGATAAAACTTTAATTTTAGCACCCAAGTACAATGCTCGTAACTGTTCTAAACTTTCACACTTTTCAATTGATGATTGAGGCGTCTCGCAGAATTTCCTCAAAAATTGACGACTGTAACCATATAGACCAATATGCTTTTCGCAAACTATATGACCGGTGTCTATTTTTTCACGAGAGTACGGTATTGGAAAACGACTGAAATAAATTGCCTCACCATGAATATTTTTAATCACTTTAACTGCATTCATATTACCAATATCTTCTAAGTGAAGAGGATGCGATAAAGTTGCCATATCAAGAGATTTATTAATTTTAAACGCCAAGGCGAGCGGATCAATATATTCTGAAGTAATTTGAGGTTCATCACCTTGTATATTAAGTACTACGTCAAAATCGAGAGATTGCGTAGCTTCAAAAATGCGATCAGTACCAGTTGGACAATCAGATCGGGTCATTAAAACTTCTGTGCCAGTCGCTTTCACAGTTTGAGCAATGCGATCATCATCAGTTGCTACATAGACTTGTGAAATATGTTTGGAAGATTTTGCTCCTTCAATAACCCATTGAACAATTGGCTTACCTTTTAAAAGTTCCAGTGGTTTACCTGGAAAACGAGTTGAACCATAACGAGCAGGTATTACAGCTATAATTTTCATGAACCTTTAATCCATTCCTTATATATAAATTCTTCCATTTCTTTATAGCCAATATTTTTTGTACTCGAAACAGGAAATAATAAACTAATGTGAGAATGCTGTTTTAAGTCTTTAATTCTTTCTTTCAATTCTTTTTGATTTAGTTGATCAACTTTTGTCATAGCAACCAAAATGGGTAAACCAACTTTGTTTGCAAAGCGTAACATCATTTTCTCGTCATCTTCCCACTTTCGTCGAACATCCATAACAAGAACAAGTCCCGCTAGACATTCACGTTGAGATAGATAGCTTTCAATAACTTTCTGCCATTCAAGAATTTCCGAACCACTTCGAGATGCAAACCCATATCCAGGCATATCAACCAAAACATAGCTTTCACCAAAAGCAAAAAAATTCAAAAGTCTTGTTTTACCCGGGGTTTGACTGACGTGGGCAATGTCCTCACCCGCGAGAGCGTTAATCAGTGAAGACTTCCCCGCGTTAGAGCGACCGACAAAAGCTATTTCTTTTTTATTATGAACTGGATAATCTTGTGGCAAATAGCCGCTTTTTATAAATTTTACTTTTTGTTTTTTTGTTGCCATTGCAACATCTTAAAACGGTTTATCTAAATTCTCAATTCTTAGATCGAAAATCTAAAAAATAGAAAAACTATGAAGTGCCAAACTTTAAATCGGATATATTCGTTTTAAAGCATTTTTTGATCCGGCACCGATCTTGATTAAGACCTATTTGCTAATTAAATAGGGGGATTAAATGCAATATGCTTTAGAATTATTAGATGGTAGTCAAACAAGTTGGGTTATTGAGCAATACGCTAATATTGGATCGGACTCAAATTGTCAGATCAGAGTCGAGCAACCACAAATTTCAGGTCGACACGCTCGTCTTGAAGTCAAAGAAAATGCTCTTATACTAAAAGACCTTAGATCCGAACATGGCACTTATGTTAATAGCGCACGTGTCATTGAAAGTATTCTTAACGATGGTGATCTTCTTTCTCTTGGTTATGCAGACTTTGTTATTCACGATCTTAAAAAACAAAAAAAATCATTACCTCTTACAAGCAAATCAGATTATTGGTCCGAACAGTTACTCGCACTAGCCAATGTTGCTCAAACTGAATTTCCTGTTTTATTACTTGGACCGTCAGGTACCGGTAAAGATGTAATTGCTCGTAATTTACATCAAACTTCATCAAGATCAGAAGCTCCTTTTTTGAGTGTCAACTGTTCAGCATTGACCGAAACTTTAGTTGAAAGCGAATTATTCGGTCATGTTAAAGGCAGTTTTACTGGAGCTGTTGGAGATCGAAAAGGAGCTTTTGAAGCAGCTCGCGGTGGAACATTATTTTTAGATGAAATCGGTGACTTGCCATATTCATTACAAGCAAAAATTTTAAGAGCAATAGAAAATGAAGAAATTCGTCCAGTTGGTTCAGATCGCACAATAAAAACTAATGTTAGAATCATTGCAGCAACACACCAAAATTTAATTCAAAAAATTCAAGAAGGTGTATTTCGTTCAGACCTTTATTATCGATTGAATGTTATAACAGTTAATGTACCTGCATTAAAAGAACGACTTGAAGATTTCGATGATATTCTTTACTCGTTTGCTAAACAAATGAAGGTTCGCTTTTCATACAATGCCATTTTAAGGTTAAAAAAACATGATTGGCCTGGAAACATTCGAGAACTTAGAAACTTAGTCGCAAGAGCTTCAGCTCTATATCCAAAACAGTACATAAATGAAGACCACATCGATCTTTTGCTAAACAAAAAAGACAGATATTTACATATGAGCGGTCATACTGGACTACAATATGGAGAAAACTCATCACAATCATTATCTGTAATTAAAGAAATTGAAAAACAAATGATTATCAAACGATTAGCAGCCAATCAAGGAAATCAAAAAGTTACAGCATTAGATCTCGGCATGCCAAAATCAACACTACATGATCGCATAAAAACTTACAAAATTGACATGAGTCAGTTTAAATAAGTGATTAATACTTGATAATAAAATTATTGTAAAAAACTCGGCGTATTTGACTTTTTGTAAGTGCAGCGTTGATTCTTTCAGTCGTCATTTCGCTGAGTTTAATTTTACCATCAGCTTCAATGAGTTCATCGTAGTTAAACTCTTCAACTGTACGCAAAACCATATCCCTAAACTCTGCTTCACGGTCTTTAATTTCAATGATGGCTTCGTTAGATAAAGATTCAATGACAACTTCATAAGCGACCATTGGGTTTTCAGATGAATTATCTGTAGGCAATATATTCGTAGTTAGCTTCGATAATGTCATAATATTTTTAGAAAAATTCGGATTGTCAAAATAAGAATCAACCTCAAGGGTTGGATCATACGGCTCTGCCAGACTACCCCATTCTTCATATGAGTGGACAAATAATTTATCTTTAGACATCCAGAATTTTGATTTTACGATAAAAGTAAATAGACTTGAAACTAAAATAATAGTTATCCAAAATAAAATAACTTTTTTAGGATTTTGTTTAATTAAAAATGGTTGTTTTAAATACTGTAACAAATTGTGTGTAAAACTATTTTGCTTGAGGTTTAGCTCAACAGCACTTTCAAGAATGGAGCTTTTGTTTTGCAATTCTTTAACAGTTGGATCATCTTTCAAAGCTGTTATTTTGTCATCTTTTTTAACTTCAACTAAGCTATTAACAAACTCAGGATCTTCTTCCTTAAGCACACTTTCAAGAAAATTTAAACTCTCAGCGAGTTGCTTTTCTTCTTGCTCGTTTTTTTCCTTATTTGTCTTGTTTACAAAGTTAAAGATATCCACCTGTTTAGATTACAAACTAATGTATGTAAAAGCACTCTTACTTTTGTCTAGAAGATCGTGTTTTTTTGCAATTAGGAATAAAAAAATATGATGAGCAAAAAACTTTAGATAAAATGATAATTATGAAAAATTTCAAATTCATCAATGCTTCTCTTTGTCTAATTTTATTATTTATAACATCTTGTTCAAACTTTATCAAAACTGCAGAAAGACCAGAGCTTGGATCAGATCCAGATCGATCACAAATGTACGAACGCGTATATGTTCGCTCAGGAGATCTAGAAAAACTACAAAGAGGCGATTCAAAACTAAATAGCGATTTAGAGAAATATGCTTATGAACTTGGGCTTGATCCAAGAAAAGATCTGACTCAGTCTGAAATTCAAGAAATAAAACAACGGCGTTTACTCAGAACACTCGAGCGCGATTTAGACACAGAAAAAGAGCGCTACAATTACTCTAAAGTTCTACCATTGTTCAAAAATGATTCTGAAAAAATAGAGTATCTCAACATCAAGTCTATCGAAGGCAAACAAGCTTGGATCAACAAACATAAAATTTGGGAAAGAGAGAGAAAGATCTCTGACTACCAAGAGATCATTCAAAATCAAGACATAGCTGTGGGAATGTCTCAAGATATCGTTCGTAGATCTTGGGGTGAACCCCAATCAATAGATATAAGTGGTAATCCTATTTATAAAAATGAACGCTGGAAATACATACGTGAAATGCCAACAAGCAATGGATACAAACGAGAAAGACGCTACGTGTATTTTGAAGGTGGTAAAGTCGTTGGCTGGGAAACTGAGTAAGTCTTCCCAGCATATTATCATATTAGTTTTAAATATTATTCACCACATTTTACTTTGTCTTCATCGCATTCAAAACCAAACTTAATTTCGTCAGAACATTTTTTCATAACATCAGCTTTGGCTTGAGTTAATGACTTTTGAGTTGAAGTAAAAGTGCCTTTCATATTTGTTTTAATATAACATGTGAATTTCTTTTTATTATCATCTCTAAGATCACTATTCTCAACTTCAAGATCAAAAACTCGGTCTTGCAGTTGCCTAACAGCTTTCTCTAAACGATATATTCTTTTTTCTAAATCTTTTTTAGATGTTTTTTCTTCTGAGCCAACATCAATCACGATAATTTTTTTATCGTCATTACTATCATTGTAGTGAAATGATTTTGCAAATGTTGAACTTAATGAAAATAAAAACACTAACGATAGTAAAAATGGTTTTAACATATAATGATTTCTCCTTAAAACTTAATATATATTAAATAGATTTAGAGTGTATGAATGCAATCTAAATTCTTTTTAATGGTGTACAAAAAGCAACAAATTGCCATTATTTAATGTGCTTGATCCCAATTATCACCTATTGACTTATTAACTTTCAACGGAACCCTTAACCGAACCACATTTTCCATAATTGCTTGAATTTCTGCTGAAATAATCTCAAGCTCTTCAATTGGGCCCTCAAAGATAAGTTCATCGTGAACTTGCAATAACATGATTACTTGTGATTTTGTCATTCGTAAATAGCGATCAACATCAATCATCGCCATTTTCACAAGATCACTCGCAGTTCCCTGTATCGGAGCATTAATTGCAGCGCGCTCTCCGAATTTTTTAACCATAGCATTACTAGAATCTAATTCACTTAAATATCGCCTACGACCAAATAGTGTTTCAACATATTTTTGAGTGTGAGCTTTTTCAATTGTCGAATCAATATACTCTTTAATTCCTGAAAATTTTTTGAAATAACGATCAATAATATCTTTAGATTCAGTTCGGGAAATTCCAAGAGTCTCAGCAAGACCGTATGCACCTTGCCCGTAAGCAATACCAAAATTGACGGCTTTCGCAATACGACGCTGTTCTTTAGTGACTTGAGCAATATTAACAGCAAAAACTTCGGCCGCTGTCGCTGCGTGAATATCATGATCTTGGCTAAAAGCTTGAATTAAACCAGTATCATTTGAAATATGAGCTAGTATTCTAAGCTCTATTTGTGAATAATCTAAAGATAGTAACTTAAGACCTTCGGATGCAATAAAAGCCTGACGAACACGCTGACCTTTTTCAGTTTTGATTGGTATATTTTGCAAGTTAGGATTCGTGCTTGATAGACGACCAGTTGCAGTTAATGCTTGATTAAAATGCGTGTGCAATTTCTCTTTTTGATCAACAAGCTCTGGCAAAGCATCAACATATGTCGATTTCAGTTTGGTCAGCTCACGATAATCAATTAAATGCTTTGCAATTGGATGATCCATTTTTTCTAAAACTTCGTTATCAGTAGAATAACCTGTCTTCGTTTTTTTAATGGCTTCTAAGCCCATTTTTTCAAACAATATAGCACCTAGTTGTTTCGGCGATGCTATATTAAATTTCTCACCCGCAATGTCTGTAATTTTAATTTCAAGGTTTGCAATTTCTTCTTCGAGCTCTTTTGAAAAAGCAGCTAATTCTTGAATATTGAGCCTAACGCCTCTTCGCTCCATACCGTACAAAATAGAAACGACAGGTTTTTCAAGCTTATTGTAAATGGTATCCATTTGTTTTGTTTTAATTTCAGATAAAATAAATTGATTCAACTCAACAACTTTTTCAATCAGTTTTAAAAAATCTATCTTTTCTTTTTTTTCGGGCGTTAAATCAACATCTAAATATTTTTTAATAAGATCTAATAAATCAGACGTATCTTGCGATTTTAAGCAATATGCTCCTAACATTAAATCCCAATCAATTTTATGCAAAGATGCATTTTCATAATCTAGACCGATTTCAGTCCAAACTTTTTTAATATCATAGCCCGACCAAGTTATATTTTGGTAATCAAACCTAGCCTGAGAAATATCTCCGACATAAGCGTCTGTTTTATTAAAAATGAAAACAATTTGGCTCTCATATACAAAGCTAAAAAAAGATTCTGACTTAATTCTTTTTTGAATGAGATCATTATTCCAATCTTGCATACTGATTTGGATATATATTTTATCGACAGCTTGACCTGACGATTGATTCGTAGATTGATGAATTGTCGAATTCATATTTTGATCTAACACCGAGTCAGCAATAGTTACATTTTTAATTGAATTTTGCGAAGGTGCCGCAGAAGCCAATAAAGACTGCTGTCCGTCACCTAGTAATGTTTTTTCGAATGATTTAAAATTTAAATCTTGTAAAAACGATCGCAATTCTTCGGTTTTGAAGTTTTTTACTTTATAATCATCGAGTTGTTGGCTCAAATTAACATCTGTTACGATGGTCACTAATTTTTTAGATAAAAAAGCGTTTTCTTTAGATGTTTCAAGTTTAGATTTTAAACCTGCTGGACTCACATGATCTATATTTTGATAAATATTTTCAAGTGTTCCAAATTGTTCGATAAGTTTTTGCGCGCCTTTCGGACCTACACCCGCGACGCCAGGAATATGATCTGATGTATCACCAGTAATGGCTAAAAAATCAATAAACTGTTCCGGATAAACACCGTGTTTTTCTTTTACACCTTCTCTGGTGTAAATATATTCTTTCATCGTATCGTAAATAAAAATATTTTCACTCACGAGCTGGCTAAAATCCTTATCACCACTAACTATATAAACTTGATAGCCTTCAGATTCAGCTTTTTTGGCAACTGTTCCAATGAGATCATCAGCTTCAAATCCAGGAACTTCTAAATCAGCAATACCGAATAACTCAGCGACTTGTTTAAGATAAGGCATTTGCACTTGTAAGTCGTCAGGCATTTCTGTTCGATTAGCTTTGTAGTCAGAGTAAATATCTTTTCTAAATGACGGCTCTTTGCGGTCGTAACAAAACAATACATGATCAGGATTTTTTTCTTTAAAGAGTTTAACGATCATTGAAATAAAACCGTAAACAGCATTAACCGGAACACCTTTAGATGAACTTAAAGGTCTGATAGCGTAGAAAGCACGAAAAAACAAAGAACTCACATCAACTAGATAAATTTTCTTCATGCGAAAATTTATCTTAGAAAAATAAGAATGTCATGAAGGACACATTTTATTAGAGGAGCGTTATTAGACTTCTGAATCAGTCATTTTTTGTTGAGCTTCGTATTTATCAATTTGCTCGAATTCATATCTAAAATTCCATGCATCACATAAAGCATCTAACTTGAGATCATTAGAATATTCACTCACCTGTTGATTCAGTAATTGCGGATCAATTTGACCAAGCTCTAATCTTTTTTTGAGCTCCGATTTTGTTAAACCCATTATTAATGATAAATGTTCAAGTTTCATAGATTCTAATTAGAGCTTTAGCTCTATCCTTTTTCAAGAGAAATCTGCTTAAGTTTCGCAATGTATAAATGTATTAGCTTAAAACAATAGCTAATATCTACTCAGGAAAGACAAAAATAAGGTCATGATCACCGACCAGATCCATTTTATCACGAGCTTGACGTTCAATAAAAGCTGGATCTTTAGCCTGCTTCAATTGCATGTCAAGAGACACTATTTGAGCCTGCGCATGCGATGTTTGTTCAATGATAGTCTTTTGATCACGATATAGCCCCCAAAGTTTCCAAAGTGTGCCATTTAAAAATAATGTGAGCATTAAAACAATGAAAGATGTAAAAAAAACTTTTCGAGGTTGGTTCAAAAAAACTTTAAGAGAAAATGCCAGCTGTCGCAATTGATCCATCTCTTTATATTGTCTCGTTTTTATTTTTTTTGAAAGTAAAATGAAATTTCTGTTAAAAAGTCTTAAGACTAGACAGATGTAATATTCAAACTAAATTGATACCTTTTTTTAACAAAAAAACCTGTCTTTTAATTCTTCTAAGTTAAGCTCTGCAAGCAATACAGGTATTCGCTCTTTAGCTTTGCGAATTTCATGATTTTTGTCTGGATTGTTATGACGTGTAGCTATGATCAATTCGTTTTTCATTGAGTGTTCAAAACCCACAAGTTCAGTTACGGTCACATCATATCCATGTGCCGTTAGCTGCAAACAACGTAAAACATTTGTCACATGACTACCAAACTCACGTGTATGCAAAGCCTGACGCCATAGCTCGACTAATGGTTTGTTTAACGATTTTGATTTGTTTTTTCGTAATACACTTGCAACTTCAGCCTGACAACACGGAACAAGTACAATATGACTCGCATTTTTTTTGAGTGCAAAATGAATAGCATCGTCAGTGGCCGTATCACAAGCGTGCAAAGCTGTTACTATGTCGACAGACTCAGGCAAATCAGTTGACTTAATTGAATCGGCTACAGATAAGTTTAAAAAAGACATTGAGTTAAATTGAAGTCGTTTAGCTAATTCTTTTGATTTAATAATTAACTCAGAACGAGTTTCAATGCCATAAACACAGTGTTGTTCTTTTAAACTTTTAAAAAACAAATCATAAATAATGAATCCCAGATAAGACTTACCCGCACCATGATCAACTAAACTAAAAAATTTTTGATTTCCGTTATTATTTTTTTTAGAGCTCTCTAAAACGTTTTCCAACAAAGGTTCAATAAAGTGATACAAATGATAGACCTGCTTTAACTTGCGACGTGAATCTTGATTCATTTTTCCGTCGCGAGTTAAAATATGTAACTCTTTTAAAAGCTCAATCGATTGACCGGGCTTTAAATCAGATATTTCTGTCGCTTGAGTGTCATTTTTAACAGGTTTAGACATTGATTATTTCTTTATGTGAAAATATTTAGCGAAACCCAGCTTTATCCCAGTACATTCCCATACCACCAAGGTCTTCTTCGATTCTTAAAAGTTGGTTATACTTAGCAGTACGCTCACCACGACAGAGAGATCCCGTTTTAATTTGGTGACAGTTTAATGCCACAGCTAAATCAGCAATCGTAACATCTTCTGTTTCACCACTACGATGAGACATAATTGTGCGCATTTTATTTCTTTGCGCTAAGTTGACTGCTTCAAAAGTTTCAGTCAACGTTCCAATTTGATTAACTTTAACAAGCAATGCATTAGCTGCTTTTTTCTCTAAACCCATGCGCAAACGTTTTGGGTTTGTCACAAATAAATCATCACCAACCAATTGAACATGCCCACCAAGGCTAGCTGTTGCACTCACCCATGATGACCAATCATCTTCAGAAAAACCATCTTCAATACTAACTAATGGATATTTCTCACTCCATTTTTTATAAATTGATTCTAACTCTAAGCCGGAGATTCTATTTTTTTCCCAAGTGTAGTGTCCTTCTTTAAATAATTCGGTCGCAGCTACGTCTAATGCTAAAAACACATTTTGACCAGCTTCATAACCAGCTTCGTGAATGGCTTGCATTAATAACTCTAAAGCTTCTTCGTTTGATTTTAAAACTGGAGCAAATCCACCTTCGTCACCAACCGCAGTTGATAAACCTTTTTTACTTAATATTTTTTTCAATACATGAAAAATCTCAGACCCTGCTCTTAAACTTTCCGCGAAAGAATTGTTAACCGTTGGAACAATCATAAATTCTTGAATATCTAAACCGTTATTAGCATGGGCTCCGCCATTTAAAACATTCATTAATGGCACTGGTAATCGACATGCTTGTGAACCACCAACATAACGATACAACGGCAAACCTGCATCTTTAGCAGCAGCTTGAGCTACTGCTAAAGATACACCAAGTATCGCATTAGCACCTAAATTTGATTTATTTTCAGTGCCGTCAATATCACGTAAAACTTTATCGATATAAACTTGTTCGAAAACATTTAATCCAACGATTTCTGGAGCTATTTTTTCGCGAACGTGATCAACGGCTTTAAAAACACCCTTGCCATGAAAACGTTTTTTATCACCATCACGTAATTCACAAGCTTCATGCGCACCCGTACTAGCACCTGACGGAACTGCAGCACGCCCCATATTTCCAGCTGTTGTTTTAACTTCAACTTCTACGGTTGGGTTTCCACGACTATCTAAAATTTCGCGAGCAACTATGCTAATGATTTCTGACATATCTTGATCCTTTGTTAAATGTATTAAATTATTATAACATTATTCTTTAAAAAACTGCTCTTGCGGCTGATTAATATGGGCTTGTTCATTTATGTCAGCAAAATCAGGCTTGTTCATTTTTTTAAGAATTTCTAAACTTTCAAAAATAATTTGTGGGTATTGATTTTTAACCAAATCCCAATCAACACGATGAAATGCAGCTTTCATACCCGGTGTTTGTTTTTGTCCCGCTGTTAACAGAGTCACAAGTTGATGTGCACGCACCATATAATCATGTAAGCGCGCTAAATTCTGCGCCACTTGATGTGTTGGTTTGCGAACAAATTCAAATTGAGTAAAGTCCGCGGATGACAACTGGATATTTGTGTTTTGATTTTGCGAATTAGAATTTTCAGCAAGACGAATCAATTCTTCGTTACGTCTTTGTAGCTCGCGATTTTTTTCTTCAAGCTCACGAGAACTGTTTTGTAATTGCTTAACAACTTCTTGCATAAGCTCAGGTGAAATCTGATGACGTTCTGATGAATCTAAAATCGTTGCTTGCTGCATTGGCCAATCAAGTTCAAATCTTACATGATTCCAACGACAATGACCTGCCGATAAACCAACATAAATTGGCAAAGCTTCAAAAGCAGCTTTGAGATAACCCGTAACGAGAGGATACTGCTCTGCTGGCAATGGAATATCAAAACTAATGCCTTTATCTGTTCGAACTAGGTTATCCAATGGTGGTTCTGGAGAAATAAAATAGCCTAAAAACTTCTCAGGTTGATTAAAGATCTCTTGTGGTCTTGGCATCATACGAAGTACGCTATCTAACACACCCCATGCTCGAAGTTTAGGCGTTAAGTGACCAGCTGCTTCAATTTGTGCATGGTTTTTTATCACTCTCTCGAGAAAAGCTTCCATATCGGGAGCATGCATCCAGTTCGATGGGTCTCTTAAGAAATCCCACGGGACATCAGTTTCAGAAAAAATTTCGCTTAAATCGATTTTTTCTGACTCTAAGTACGTTAAAATTGAGTTGGTAATCTTACAACTAAAATGCACGACCAAAAAGCTATATGCCAGAGTGAAATGAATCAAGAGTTAATTGCCTGCACCACTCGAGAATTCTGTGTTTTTGCGAATGAACAGATAACTATGAACCATAGAGATTATCATTTAGGCAAACAGGACAGCTTGCTACACAGCTTTTTTAATTTTTTGAAATTTTGTGAGCGGAAAGTTAATTTTGTTATCTACGATTTCTTGATAAAAAGATGGTACGTTGCCAGTGGGCTCGATGAACCCTTCAAGTTTACCGTCAGGCTTACGTACTAAGTTTTGAATTTCAAAAATGGGAACAACAATATACTTGTTATCTTCATCAACACCACGAACTTCTGAAATGGCTCCAATTTTACGCGATCCATCCGAGTACCTTGAAATTTGCACGATAATTTCGATGGCCGATGCGACTTGCGAAACAAGAGCTTTTTCAGAGATTTTAGCGTCTCCACCCATAGCCAAAGCTTCTAAACGAACAATAGCATCTTCTGGCGAATTCGCATGAACTGTTCCCATTGAACCCTTGTGACCTGTGTTCATTGCATTAATTAATTCTAAAGCTTCGCTGGAACGAACCTCACCCACGATAATACGATCTGGCCTTAAACGAAGTGCACTTTTTAAAAGATCTTTAATTGTGACTTCACCTTTACCCATTTGATCAGCTTGACGAGTTTCAAAACGCACAATGTGCTCATACTCAACTTGCAACTCCGATGAGTCTTCAATAATTAAAACACGTTGACCATTTGGAATGCGAGAACACATCAGCGAAAGCAATGTTGTTTTACCAGAACCTGTTCCGCCACTGACTATAATGTTTTTACCTAAGAACATACACAGATCAATAAACTGCCATGCATCCGGAGTTATTGTCCCATATTTGATATAATCAGCTGGAGTAATTTTACTGGCCGTAAATTTACGAATACTAATAACGGTACCTTGTCGTGATATTGGTGGAAGAACAGCAGCTATACGTGCACCACTAGCTGGTGAACCTTCTATTATAGGTAGACGCGCATCTAAACGTGGTTCATCGACATTGATACGACGACCAACTGATTGCGCTATACTGTTGATAGCAGCTTGCAAATTATCTTCATCTGGAAATTGAGCTTGAGTGAGTTCAAGTTTACCTTTTCGTTCGACAAAAATTTGATTCGGTCCATTAATTAAAATTTCAGAAACACCCGGATCATTCAAAAAGTCAGTTACCGGTGCTAAAGCCCGCGTTATGACTTCTTTAAAATTTGATGTTCCGTCTGATGACATATCTAAAACCTATTTTGTTGAAGATTTTTCTGAAGCTATTTTGCGATTGGGTGAATCTGATATAATCACAGCTTTACCCAAAGCACCTGTTTCTGGAGATTGGTACGAGTATACACCTTCAACTTTGGGTTGAATTGTAAAAGTTTTCACAACACCAAAAACTGTATTGTGAACTTGTGAAAATGCATCCATTAAAAAGCTCACATTTTTTTCTTTAGAATTTAAATTAACAATATGAATTTTATAAATTTCATTTTTCTTTAAGTAAATTTTCTCAGGCACAAAACCTGTTTCAGTCTGCATAATAACAATTTCTTGTGAAGGCTGAACTGGGTTTACTATTTTTTTAATCGCTTGAAAAAGTTCTTTATCAGCGTTTGGATTTGCCGATTCTTCAACATTCGATGATGGCATCCTTTGATTTTCAATACGATTAAAATCAGTCTGTCTACGCGACAAATCAATCATCCAATCCGCAGCATGCACTTTAACTTGCGCAAAATAAAAAAACGTAAATAAAAATGTTTTGATGAACGTTTTAGTGTAAGTTTTTTCTGTCTTGAAATTCACTGAATTCACGAGCAACCTCCAAGGCAACAAATTCGACCGATTTTTTATCCATATGCAATAAAGCTTCGATAAGTTTTTTACGATCACCTGAACACGCATTAATTGAATGGCAAGCTTTCACAATAATTTGTGGATTAGAATTTAATTCGTCATTTATTTTAGCCCAATCAGAATGTAAAACCGGATCAATTGCTCCTATAGAATAAAGAGCATCAAATACAGCTTGTAAATCCCCTTGAATAAACATGACGAAACCTCCTGGTGTAAAAACTTATGTACAACTTCATTGATGTACAGAGTTCTTATCGGAGATTTCAGATTTTACTTGAGTCAGTCTGAGACAGTTTTATTATTTCTAGACTAAGGTTGAACTTTAGCCCCATCTTGGACTAGTATAAATTCTTTTTTTTCATTAACCAACCAAACATCAATCTGGTTTGAATTACCTAATGGCATAGCGATCATCATTTCGAATCCAGACTCATTTGCAGAGCATCCACGTTGGCAAAAATTCTTATAAGAAGATAAGTCAACTTCGCTGACAAACGAGCGATAATTAATTTCACCTTCATCGCCTAACCCTTTACGTCCTATAAAGGCATCTGTTGTCATTTGTTGCGGATTAATTTTAGGGTTGTCATTAGTATTTATATTAGATGGCTCTAAAAATCCTGCTTTAAAACTTAATTGTTCATCAGTTATCAAACCAGTCGCAACTAAATCAGTAGTATAGTAATTATTTTCAATGAAAAATGATAGCTGTGCGGCATATGATGAGGCCATAAAAATTTTTGCAGCTGATCTAAGTTTATTTATTTCGATTTCATTAAGCGTGTGATCTTTTTGCTTTTGGTTAAGCACAATGTTATCTTTATAGTAAATTTCTGATTTTACTTCTGTATTTTTTGATTTTTCAACCAGTGGATTTTGAGTTTTGGATTTATTTGTTTCAATATTCTCAATATGAGTTGCTAAATGAACTAATGAATCTTGATTTTTATTTTTTTTGAAAAAAAATATCAAGAGAACTAAAACAAGAATAATAAAATATATATTTTTACGATTCATTATTTCTTTTTTTGCGATTCTTCGATTTCTTTGAGTTTTTTATTTTTATTATCAATCATCTTACGTGCTATCTGCGATGGCGAACCACCTGTTCGCATCTGAGTGAGACGTTTTTCACTTTCAACTTTAGATGATAATCTGATATCAGCTTGTGCTATCATTTCAACAATCGAAGTTTCAAAACCACCACTTTGGTACTGCTTTATAAAAGCTGGTTTAAATTCGGAAAGTGTATTTTCTAAAACAACAGTAGCTGTGACTTGCTCAACTGGTGAGGTCTGTTCGTTTTTAAGGGTATTAAGAGATTGAACCACAATCTGGCGAGCACATGATTCCCACTCACCGATGTCTTCTAAATTAGACTTAACAATTGAAATAACCTTCTCTAAAGTAACGTCTTCATCTGGTCTAGAATAAGCAATCAAGACACCTTCTTTAAGAGCCTGAATACGATTATTTTTCTTATAATCGTTTGCTTTTTCCCTAAGAATATCAGTCATTTGATCTAAGTCGAGTATTTTAAGAGATTTGTAGGAATATGAACTTTCAATCTTTTCTAAGCCGCTCATATCTAGAGAATTCTGCCCATCGCTATTGTGCGATCCAGATCCGCATGAAAATAGACCCAAAGCTAAAACTAAAATTAACAATTTTGCCATAATACATCCTCAAATTAAGATTATTATTAATCTTCGAGCTTCACAAGTCTTCTGTACGGTCACAAGCTAGACCTAGGTCTTATGTTACATCTAGACTGCATACACAAAGTGTTTTCGTTTGCAGAAGTCTATGTAAGACTTATCTTCGCTAACAAAAAATAGAAGTCAATACGGAGGACCTCTTGAAAACATTAACACAAAAAATTACACAAATAGCATCAGCAGCTTTTATCGGTTTAGCCGTTACTGCTTGTGCTCCATCTGCTAAACAGCTTAAAGAAGCTATTGAAAAAGATCCATCAATCGTTTTCATCGCTATCGAAAAACACCCCGATAAATTCATCGAAGTTGTTATGAAAGCACAACAAGAAGCACAAAAAGTTTCTGCTGAGCGTGCACAAGAAGAAGAAAAAAAACAACGTGATGAAGAATTTGCAAATCCTTTAAAACCTGAAGTTCAAGAAGGACGTGTTATTTTTGGAAATAAAGCAGCTCCTGTAACTATAGTCGAATTTTCTGATTTCCAGTGTCCATATTGCTCGCGTGGCTACCAAACAATTCAGCAAGTTCGTAAAGAATACGGCGATAAAGTTCGCGTTGTATTCAAACACCTACCACTTGATTTCCATCCACTTGCAATGCCAGCAGCTCAATACTTTGAAGCTATAGCATTACAAAGCCCAGAAAAAGCTGAAAAATTTCATGACATGATTTTCGAAAATCAAAACATGTTAAAAGAAAAAGGCGAAAAATACTTTGCTGAAGTCACTAAAAAAGTTGGAGCTGACCTCAAAAAAGTTGAAGCATCTTTAAAAGATGAAGCGATTGCAAAACGTATCGCCGCAGACATGGAAGAAGCTAAAAAATTTAATATGAGCGGTACACCAGGTTTCATCATCAATGGTGTTTCTTTACGTGGAGCTTATCCATTTCCTGAATTTAAAGCTATTATTGACAGACATTTAGCAGCAACTAAATAAATTTAAAATAATTATTTAATTATCAGCAAGAAAGCCTAGATTTTACATCTGGGCTTTTTTAATTTTCAAAATGGATTAACTCGCAACTTTATATAGAGTTAAGGGCAAAGACTTCCCTTTGACTTCAATATCACCAGCTAAATGAAATTTAAATTTTTTATCTTGTTCAGACTCTAATCTTCGAAAGACTTCATCACTAATAAGCAAATCCACTTCAAAGTTTTTTGTTGCTGATTCAATTCGCGAAGTTACATTTACGGTGTCACCAATAACCGTAAACTCCATTCGCTGCTCTGACCCGATAGTTCCTGAAATTGCGGCGCCAGCATGTAGCCCCATACCAATATGAATTTCGCTTAATCCACGATTTGCACGCGAACGATTAAGTTCATGTAAGGCTTCGCGCATTTTTAAACATGCACTTAATGCATTTTCAGTGTCATGTGGTCCCGGCGAAGGAACACCCCAAACAGCCATAATAGCGTCGCCAATAAATTTATCAACAACACCACCATGATCGTTAATTATTTTGACCATGACTTCAAAGTATTCATTTAACATTGAGACAACTTCTTCTGGACTATGTCCTTCACTAAATTTGGTAAAACCACGAATATCCGAAAAGAAAACTGTAACATCTTTACGAGTACCACCAACACTAATTTCTTGGCTTAACAAATTTTCAGTGATACTTGATCCGTGAAATTTGTTAAACAAATTTTTAACTTTGTCTCGTTCTTTTAAGCCATCTGTCATATGATCAAACGCAAATGCTAAATCTCCTACTTCATCTTTTGAATTCACTCTTTCTCGCGCAGAAATATCAAAATTACCTTTAGGAATTTCTTTGATCAACTCCGCTAAAATCTCAATAGGTTTTGTTATCGTGAGTGAAAACAAAAACACTAAGAATAATGATACACTCATAACTATACCAGCAATATAAATCACTGTTCGTTGTACACCGTCAGCAGGTTCAACAACAATTTTTATTGGCGTTTGCGCTAGTAAAGTTACACCCCAAAATGGACTTTTAACAAATGCTCCAATATATTCGTCGCCTGACTGCGCATCTACAATTGTGACTTGTTTTTGTTTTACGTTTTCATTTTCAAGAGATTTGATAAAAAGAGGATTTTTAGACCAATCATTATCCATAGACAGATAGTCTTCATTTTTATGCGCCAACAGATAACCAGCACGATCGACAAGAAAAAAATCACGTGTACCATCAAACGAAAATAATGATTGAATCATTTCTTGACTAAATCGCGCGACAGCAAAAAAATTTACCTGACCTTTAGCATCTCGAGCTAGTGGAAATCCAATATTTATCAATCGAATACTTCCTGAATTAATATTAGCAAACTGTATCTCAATTTTTTTCTGCATTACAGAAGCAATAGGAAATGGAGTTTTTTGTAAAAGCATACTTAATTGTTCTTGTGTAAAATTATATTTTTTTAAAAAATCATTTTGCGATTTTTGAAAATATATCGATGGATACCCATCGGTGATTTTCCAGACCTCAACACCAACTAAATACTTATCTTTTGGTAATTGAAAATAAGTTAAACTTTCATTATTTTCCTTAAGAATGAGCTGTCCGACAGATTTTGCTTTTTCAAGTGACGTATCTAATACTGTTTCAATTTGTGCCGTTCTCAAACTAGCTTCAGTTAAATTTGTGAATTCTTCACGCTCGACAATCGCTTTACGTAAATACTCATTACTTTGCTTTGTAATTAAAATCATACAACCTAAAATTATAATAGTTGTAATTAAAATAATTTTAATTGATATCGGAATACGTATTTTCATTTTAAGTTTATCAAACAATTGCATCATAATTGATACTCCACTAACAGATTTAAATAATGTCCTTTAATATCAACCCTATTAGGATCATCGCCGTTGAAGCCCGTACTCGTATTTGCTGACGACTTATAAGACATTGTATCCAAGCGATAAGCGTAACCAACAAGACCTGTTAAGCTTTTATTAAATCTATAACTACCAAGCACACCTGCTTGATAAGATAAAGATGGCACAAGAGCTTTTGAATTTGTTGTCTTAATACCGTATAATGTTGGCAAAAGCTGAGCATTAACTTGTAGACCAACTTTTGAATTTACTGCATGCCAATATTCAATTCCATATCTTATCCCGAGCGCAGATAAAGGCTCGCTAATCGCTTGAGTTTTGGCTTGATTATTTGAAATATCTGGCAATTCTTTATATAAAATACCAAGTGTTTGTCTGATTTCACCTGCAGTATTTGGTCGAAACTTATGAACGCCGTTAAAGTCTATAGCGTTGTAGCGAATTGAATTAAATCCTTCGACCTCTACAACACTAGTTTCAAATGATGAAAAATACCCCCAAGCCTTCTTTTTTGTCATATAACCTATGCCAACTTTTGCAGTTCCACCAATAGCGTTGAAAGTTGTATCAACATTATTTTTTTCAGGATTGTGACTGAGATAATCAACAGAAGTAACCAAATAACTTCCTGTTGCATACCACCCACTTAATCGATCAATAGACTCTCGTAATGTAGCTAATTCTTCAGTAACGACCGACCGATCGCCATCAATAACCGCAAAACGTGAACTTACGATGTCCGAATCTAATCGCATATAAGCTAGAGATTTAACACTGAATCGATAGTTTCCACCTGGCCACTCTTTTTTAAAAGGTAAATTATTAGACTTTGTTTGTCCTTCGCTAATAAGAGTGTATTTTTTTTGTTTTAAGTCATATTTTTCGATTTTATATGAATACTCCGTGGCTAATTCAGAGTTTGACCATTTCAAATCACGAACATATAAACTTTCTATCGCAGTAATTTCCGGCGCATCAAGCTTTGTACCGATTATAGAAAACTCGACTTCTTTTGTTTTTATAGGATGACTGTCAACATAATCATTGATTGCTTTAACACTGAATTTGTACCTTTGGGCAACAGCTAGGGAAATAGTCTCTGTTAACTTAGTCGTTTCGATTGTTTTCCTAAAACTAGGATTATCTATTGAGACAATTTCTAGATTGTATTTTTTAGCAAAAGGTGTTGATTTCCACTTTATACTAATCTTTTCTATATCTTCTTTCGATGATTGGACTTTAGCATTCGCTATGGGATTATAAATTTCGACGGGATCAAGATGAACTTTAAATTGTTCATACGATGACCATGGACCAGGAACATTTCGTTTATCTCGTCCACGTACACGCATTTGAAAAATACCAGGCGTTAACCGACCTTGCCACAAATGATTTTGCACAGTGAAGGTAAATGTTTTTTTTGAAGCTTTAACTTCTAAATCATATTTACGCGCATTTGGTAATGCTTCCCACTCAAGTTCCACATTACTTTCAGCAGCATTTATGTAGTTTGCAAATAGCAAAATAACAGCAACAAAAAATATTTTTAAATTTCTTTGTTGTGCAATTACTTTCATTATCATTTCACTTTCGCTGGTTTTAACTTAGGTGGAATTAAATAAGTAGCATCCAAAACATTAACTGTTTTTTTGGCAACGGCTCCAAAACGACCCGCTTTATCCATACCAGCAATTTCGAATTTGTATTCACCAGGAGGTAGATCCTCAAATTTAGCACTTAACTCTCCGCCAGTCCGTGTGTATTTTGTATCAAAAACTTGCTTTCCTTTACTATCAAATAAATTAATTCGAAACTTGATAGCTCCATCCAGATATAGCCATTTAACCTGGAAATCTCCTTTTTTATTAGCAGTAATACTATTACCATCAACAAATTCAGGAGGTGATAACATCGGTAACTCAGAGACAATGAAAGCTTTTGGATTTGATGACCCAATTATTTTTTGTGATTGATCGATTCCTTCAATACTAGCAATGTAGCGTCCAGGTTTCAGTAGTTTTGCTTTAATAATCGATTGAGATGTCTTAAGTTCGATAGGCTTACTACCATTTTGATTTTGCGGTGTAAGTTTAATTCGATATTCACTAACCTTTATACCCTTTAAAGCTTCCCATTTCATTTCTAGTTCTGGTTGTCCTACATATTTCTGTTCTTCAGCCCCACGATCATCTAAATAATTTGTTTGAATCCAGTTAATAGGCTCAATCTTAACAGGTTGAGCTACAACGGGCTGTGGTGGCAAAAGAACTGGTTTAGCTATAACATCCGATAATTCGCTTTTGCGATTGAGAACAAACTTTTCTATTCGCCCAGGGATAAATTTATTTTCAGTTTCAAATTTAGCCGACAAACGATAAAAATACTCACCTTCGGGTAGATCAACTGAAAAGCGTTGATGTTTATCAAAATTTTTACTTATAATTCTTGATTTTAAGCCCGCATCTTTATAAAGGTCTAAAATGTAATTCTTAACAAATTCACCTTCAGTCCAGTTGAATTCAATCTTTTGTTTTACATTTTCAATATCAAATATTTGATTGAGCGTAGGATTAATTACTACGGGCATACTTCTTTCAATTATTTTTATTTTTTGCAATTTAGATTCAGCTACAATTTTATTGTTCATAGGATTGATAAAGAAGATTTTATAAAAATAAAAACCTGCACTCAAATTATAATCAACAATTGAAGACTGTCCTGGCTGTACTTCTCGAATTAAGTTTAATATAGACCGATCGGATCCCAACGCCACTTTTGCAAGTAAATCTTTAGGCACGTTTGCCCATTGAATTTTCACAAAGCTGCTATCACCATCGGAAAAAATATGTTTATCTTTTAATGGCGATACGAGTTTGAATGACATCATTCGAGTATCATTCATCATTGTAAAAAATGGATTAATATTTTGTGTGATATCACTACTTTGGATTTCTAAACTGCCATTATTTGCTTTAGTTAAAGTTGCATGACCTTTAATTAACACAGTCTTACCATTTTGAATTAAATTAATTGTCGATACGGATTGAGTTGCTTCAGAAGCGGTCTGTGTCGTTAATGCTGTAACTGTAGCCCCACCTTCCATTAAATCGAGCGCCAATTCTTTATTTGAATTTTGAGCAATAAGAACAATAGAATCTGGTTCGATATTGATTGAGTGACCTCCATTTACAAATTCAACTTGAACTTCACTGTTTTTTGCAGTCCGAATAGCTTCGCCAGAAAATATATAGTCGCCTTTTGTTAGGCTTTGCCAAACCTGACGTTTTATCGGTCGTTTATCGACTTCGTCTTTGACGTTTCGAATATAGGCAATTGGCTCTTGAGCACTAACACCAAGTGATTCTGGCGTAGTGAGGTCAAACCAAATTTGAACAATTGCCAAACTTGTTAATGATACAAATGCTGCTAATAATAATCTAATCCACGTATTTTTCACGGTCTTTCCATCATAAAAAAAATTATTTTATCCCGATTTGATATCGGGGTTTAACGCGGTCGATTACACGGGTGCTTTGGTCTAGAACTCTCAAAGTTATTTGTATAAGTGTCTCAAAATGAGAAAACAGTTATGAAAACTTATGATTTTACCGATATACTGTCTATGGGAATTTCCAATCAACAATTTAAATATTTGGCAACAGGTCTAGTATTTCTTTTTGCAAGCTGTAAAAAAGGCGTCCCTGAATTTCAAACGATTAATAAACTAAGTGCGTTTACAGTTGACCAATCTCTCATTTATTCAACTAGTCGAACTAATATAGCTAGCTTCACTGTTTCGGGCCAATGTGATTCGAGCATCAATAAAATTCAACTAAGCTTTGATAATAAGTCTTATGATTCAATTCAAAATTATAGTTCGTCTTCGTCATTCACGTGCACAAGCAACTCTCGATTCACATACACGATTGATCCTACTAAAAGTGCTCAGTTTGTAATACCGGATAGCTCGAATTCAAAAACTATCTACGTTAGAGGTTCAGGTGATTTAGGTTTCTCTCAAGTCTATCCTGTAAAAATTGAAGTTAAAAGCTCTGGCACAGACGCTTTTATAACAGGCGGGACCGGATCTGGAACATCAGTTGGGGCAGAAGAATATAAACTCAAAGGACGCGTACAAACTTCTGTTATTAATACGAGCTCAGGATATACACTAAAAGGGTCAATCAAAGTTCAGTAATTAAAACCAAAGCACTTCGAGCGTTTGCTGAGTCAATACAACATGATTTTCATTAATATTCACAAGCAAAGGCGTAATAATTAACCCTCGTTCGAAGGCAGACTTAAGTAGTTTAGCATAATCAGGATCAATTTTAGATGCCGAAAAAAACTGAACATCTTGTCGTTGTACAGTAAAGATTAGTTCACATTTATGACCTTGCCTCATGAGATCAATCATTTCGATTAAGTGTTTTTGACCACGTTCAGTCACTGCATCTGGAAATTGTGCTATAGAGCGATCACCAATAATTTCTTTATAGGTTGTATTTTTAATTTCAATAAAGTGTTTTTTTACTGAATCTAAATCTAAGTCACTTTGTTTATAACAAAAGACTCCATCCAAACGCGTTTCTTTTGAAATTTTGTATTCAGGCTTATAGTAAGTATAATCACCCCAGTGCTTTAAAAAAGATTTTTTACTTTCAAATCCTGCTTGAATAGCCTCTGTTACGATGCGATTAGGATTTGAAGTGTTCACTCCAACCCAAGACCCGTCAATTGTCTGAACAGCTTCAAGCGTACCTTTTAATTTTTTTGCAGGGTCATTATGAAGACTGAAAAGACAATTTTGTTTTACAGACGGTTTTTTTTCAATCACTGATTTTAATGATCCAGTATTAGGTACATGTACAGTTGCCTGAAAAAGCTGACCTGAAACAGTGTATTCAACATCTGCAAAAAATCTTTTATACCTCTGAATCAGTTGTCCATGTATTAAAGTTGAACTAAATTTCATTACATTCTTTCTGGTACCGGAATTCCTAAAAGAGCAAGGCCATTTTTTAAAATTAATCCTGTTGATTGCGCTAACGCTAATCTTGTCGCTTTTAATTTTTGATCATCAACATGACCAATAGGGCAATCATGATAAAACCCATTAAATTTTTTAGCTGTATCATATAAGTATGAACATAAAGATGCTGGTTTGTAGTTTTCTGCCGCACTTAGTACAATTGTATTAAAGTTCATTAGATGCTGCATCAGCTTAACTTCACTTGGATGTGTTAATAACGAGCCGTCAATATCAGCTTCTGCTTTCACCTTTTTCAACAATGAATTAATTCTAGCAAATGAATACTGTATAAAGGGCCCAGATTCACCATCCAGTTTCGTCCAATCATTCATTTCAAAAACAATTTTTTTATTAGTATCTTGTTTAAGCATACCATACTTGATAGCACCTTTAGCAACTTGGTCACTAACGAGCTCTATTTCTTCTGAGCTCCAGTCCCCTTCATAACGCTTTAAATACTCGGCCTTAACATGAGCTTTCATTGTCGAAACAAGTCTCATTAATGGCACAATGTTACCTTTTCTTGAACTCATAGCGCCATCTGGCAACTCAACATAGTTGTATTGCAAGTGATAACAATTTTTAGCTTGCTCAAAACCTAAATGCTCTAAAGTCTTAAAGACTTGTTTAAAATGCAAAGCTTGACGTTGATCAACAACATATATCGATTTTTCTATCTTGTAATCTTCGAATTTTCGACGTGCTAGCTCGACATCTTTTGTGGCGTACAAACCAGTGCCATCTGATTTAAGTAATAAACAAAATCCTAAATTATCACTTGAAAAATCTAAACCAATAGCCCCTTGCGATTCTACAAGTTTACCTTCTTGATAATATTTTTTAATAGTTTTAACTGAATCAGAATCAACATCAGATTCAAAATACCATTGGTCAAATTTAATGCCGGCCCAATCGTAAACTTGATTCATAAGATCTATCGACCACTGACGTGTTACTTTCCAAAGATCATAGTATTCGCCATTTTTAGATTCTAATTGTTTTAATATTTCAGTTAAGATTTTTTTATTTTCTTCATACTTTGGGGTATTTTCTTCGTCTTCTAATTTAAGGTTACCTTTAGAATACATGGCACCCAGCCACTCACCCTTGTTTACTGCAGGAATTGGCTCTGTATTATGAAACTTTAAATACCACAAACATTTTGCAACATGGGTTCCAACGTCACCAGGAAAAGTTGACGCCAAAATATTATAACCTGAATAACGAAGCATGCGAATAAGAGCATCTCCTAAGCACATATTACGCATATGCCCGACGTGTAACTCTTTGTGAGTGTTCGGTTGAGAATACTCAATCATCATCTTTGGCGTGTTTTCGGTGAGCTTTGTTTGAAAAACTGAATCATTTAAAACAGGCAAAACAGCATGTTGAAACAATCCTATCGAAGTAAATTTAACATTGATATAAGGGCCAGCCGCTACAACACTTTCGATTTGTTGCGCATAGGATGGTTGCTGTTTAAGCCATTCAGTTAATTGCTGAACGAGAACTTGCCCTACCTGAGGTGGTGCTTTTTTCAAATGTTTGGCCGCAATAAAACAACCAAAAGCCAAATGCCCCATATCTGGATTGGGCGGTTCAACCAAAGCTTTATACACATCAATAATAGACATCAACTGAGGATCTTGCCCAGCCAATTTGAGCTGTTCTTGGAGTAAAAGATGCAGAGGTTCAGTAATAAGTTTTCGTAATGGTTCGTGCATGATTGTCATATAGAACTTTTCTAGCAAAATCGCTGTCTAGAGTCACATCTTTTATCAAGATTTAATCATTTCTAGTAAGAGTAAAAGCCATTATCTATGGGGTAGTGGTATTCAACATTTTTTTCAACGGCTAAAATTAGATTCAACTTCTGAGTATTTGCCTGTCGTATCCACAAATTTCTCACCATTCCAGATAAACAAAATTTCTGATTTTTCACCATTTAATGTATAAACATATCTGATAACGGGCAAATTTTCAAAACCTCGCTCAATTTTAACATCTCCGATCAAGGAATTAGTTTCCTCACCGGGCAATGTTTGATCTCTTTGAGTGAGTACCCGAAAAATTTCATATAATGCATCATCTAATATTATAAACATCGACATTGACGCCACAAGCCCCTCACCTCGCGAAAGATATTCTGATGATCGCACCGTTAATATTTCTCGCTGGTGATCTAGAAAAACTTTACTCAAAGAAAATTCTGCATTTTTAAAAAAAAGATTATTTAAATCTGACCTATCACCATTGTAAGCATAATAAGTCTCAATTTTACGACCATCTTTAAGCGAAATTTCGATGTTTTGGATTTGACCATAATCGTCCATATCATCGCTAGGCTGATCATTGAGTTCGATTTCAAAATCATAACCTTTAAGAACCTTATCTACAGATAATGTTTGATCTATAGGACTCGCGCTTAATACATCTACACTATTCGTTTTCTGACTATTTGAAGTTTTGAGATATCCTATACCGATTGCGCCGAATACAAGAAATAAGAATGTACCAACAAAGAGAATTAATTTCTGCGCACCCATTACAAATAACTCCATTACAAAAACTGATGCATTATTTTAGCAAAACTTTAAATCCAAAGCAAAACAAAATAAAAAATGCATTTCTTAAATATTCAAAGATTATATTAATAATTAATTTTATTCATCGTCAAAATTTTAGACATTCATGAAATAAAGACAGTTTAAATAAAAACAATGATTTTTTAAATTTAAATATTTGAATTTTACAACAAGAAACATTTTAATACATTTGCTCTATCAATTTAAATTTCGACAATTTAGAGGTCTTTAAAATGTTCAAATTCAATATAAATAAATATATCTGCTCATTACTAATAATAGGCTTTATTACCTCAAGCTGCACGCCGAAAAATGATCCGCCTCAATCCATACCACCGGCTCCACGCCAAGATGAACCGGCGATTGAAAGCATAAGCCCTTACGACGACAGTTGTGAAAAATTTATTTCAGTTATTGACCAAAGTAAATACTCCTACGGGTGGGTGGAATCACCAGAAAATCCATTAGCATCAAATAGTCCAAAATTAAAAATATTCTATATAAAACCGCTTAAGATGACAGACAATGTAATTGCCTTTTACAATGGCGGTCCAGGTTCAAGTGTTCACAGTTCTTTTGCTTTACTCGAAACATATTTAATTCACAAAGGCTTGCAAGATAAAATCAGTTTTATTTATATTGATCAACGCGGTAATGGTTGTTCGTCAGGTTATCCAGTCGAAAAATTTCAAAACTCACCAGAAGCAACCATTCGTAGACTGACATGGTACGGTTCTACAGGTATTGTTTACGATTCAGAAGCTGTTCGCAAAAAAATTTTAGGAGATCAACCCTGGAAAGTATTCGGTCAAAGCTATGGCGCATACATTGTCCATCGATATATTAGTTTATTTCCTCAATCATTAAAAGCAGCTTATGCTCATGCGAATGCAATTTCAGATGACAGCTTAGATCGATTTACATATCGAATTGAATCTCAAATTCGCATGTCTGAAGAATATTTCAAAACACATCCTGATGACAAATTACCTTATGTAACTCTTAAAAGATTTTTAAGTGCAAATAAAGACTATTGTGTTGAAACTGCTGTTTATAAACAAAAATACTGCGGACTAGAAATCGCCGAATATCTCAATTACAGCCTTGGTTTTAAGGATTCTTGGTCATATTTAAATTTTTTACTTTCAAAATGGGTGCAAAATGGCATAGTCATTCGCGAAGAGATCCTCAATGAACTTAATGCAAACGGTGACGAACCACAAGATAGCCGCGCGATTGCATTTGCAGTTATAGGATACTTTGATCGCAATATTGCCGGTGGATCCAAAGACAATTGCCTAGCAGTTCTTAATCGACTTAAAGCACAAAATGTTTTTGAAGCAGACACATCGATTCATGAGTGCTTGGGCTCAGTTCAATATAGTTATACCAATGAATCACGAGAACAAGTCGCCGCAGTATTAGGCTATCAACAAGATTTAATGTCTTACACAAAGCTTAAAGAAAATTTAAAACTTATGCCTTTACGATCATTTTATTTGTATTCAGGCGCTCTTGATACCTTTGTACCTCCCAAAACATTCGATAAAGAATTGTCATTCATCAGTGACTTAATAAACTACACCCATTTTACAAACTCTGGCCATGAAGGATTCTATTCTGAGGATCAAGTTTGGCAAGATCTTGTTAAATAAGCAGATCTTAAATTTAAAGACTCTATAAAGCCTAGATAGAGCGTAATTTCGCTCTATCCATTTGTCAAAATAACGACATAATATTTGCCTAAAGCACGAATAAAAGATAGAAATAAACATTCTATCAAAGGCGGCTTTTATGGACAACAAACCCCAAAGTTCTGCAGATCTTAGTTCAAACAAATCAACGACATCTCATCCTCAAATAATACGAAAACCTGAATGGTTAAAAGTACGTGCTCCTGCCGGCGAAAACTACGGTCGAATCAAAGAAATGTTGGGAGAACTTAAGCTCGCTACAGTTTGCCAAGAAGCAAAATGTCCCAATATGGGGGAATGTTGGTCCGGTGGAACTGCTACATTTATGTTGATGGGTGAAGTTTGCACGCGAGGCTGCAGATTTTGTAATGTCAAAACTGGTAATGCCAAATTAGGATTACCTCCAGTTGATCCTTTCGAACCTGAGAAAGTTGCTTATTCAATTTCACAAATGAAACTTAAATACGTTGTGATCACATCCGTTGATCGCGATGATATGCCAGATCAAGGATCAGACCATTTTGCTCGCACTGTAAAAACGGTTAAAAAACTTGATCCAGATTTAATTGTCGAAATCCTAACACCTGACTTTCGTGGCGATGAAAATTTAATTTTACATTTAGCAGCTGCTTATCCGGATGTTTTCGCGCATAATATCGAAACAGTTGAACGTTTAACTCCTTCAGTACGTGATCCTCGTGCCAAATACAGACAATCATTAGATTTATTAGCATCTGTTAAAAAATTTGATCCAAAAATTTATACGAAATCATCAATCATGCTGGGCCTAGGTGAAAAAGACGAAGAGATTATTCAAGCTTTAAAGGATCTTCGCGCTGTTGGCTGTGATGTTGTCACTTTTGGTCAATACTTACAACCAACGCCAAAACATTTAAAAGTTATCGAATTTGTAACACCTGAAAAATTTAAATACTGGCAAAAAACAGCTGAAGACATGGGTTTTTTATATGTGGCTTCAGGACCACTTGTGCGCAGTTCTTACCGTGCCGGAGAATTTTTCATGGAAGGCATGATTAAAAAAAATCGCGCTCTCAACAGACAAGAACAAGTATAAACTCAATTTATAATTTTAATTTAAGAAAGAGGATACAACATGACAGACATTAGATTACCAGAATTAGGTGAAGGCGTTACGGAAGGCGAATTAGTCAAATGGTTAGTTAAACCAGGTGACACTGTTAAAGCAGATCAAACTGTAGCTGAAATTATGACTGATAAAGCCACTGTTGAAGTCCCAACACCAGTTGCCGGCACTATAAAAGAGCTTTTATTTAAACCTGGCCAAATCATTAAAGTTGAATCTGTGATTGTTAAACTTGAACTTGGTGCAGCCACTACAGCCACAGCTATGACAACTGCTCATAAGCCAGCAGCGCCCGTCGCAGCTACAAACTCAACTGCAACTGTTGATGTTAAATTGCCCGAATTAGGCGAAGGTGTTACTGAAGGCGAACTTGTTAAATGGACTGTCAATATTGGTGATGCCGTTAAAGCTGATCAAACTGTAGCTGAAATAATGACTGATAAAGCCACTGTTGAAGTTCCAACACCAACTGCTGGTATCGTTAAAGAATTAAAATTTAAAAAAGGTGATATTATTAAAGTTGAATCTGTCATTTTAACTTTATCTGGCTCCGTAAGCACGAGTACTCAACCACAAGCTCATGCAAATAGTCATGCTACAAAACCAACAACAACGACTGCAGCTCCGACTTTAATGATGGCTCATACAACAGCATCATCATCAGCTAGTCTATTTCCACCAGTGGCAGATTCAAAAGTACTCGCAACACCTGCAACTCGCAGATTAGCTCGCGAAATGGGGGTTGATATCAACGGACTATCAGGTTCTGGACTTGCTGGCCGAGTCACACGCGAAGATGTCTTATCTGCAAAAGGAGGATCTGCTGCTTTGACTAAAGACACTGGTTCTGGCGCCGTATCTGCAGGTACACCAACAATGAATTTTCCTAAACCAGCATACAATTCAACAAATGCTGCTCTTGAAGAGCGAGTTGACTTGGTTGGTATCAGAAAAAAAATTGCGCAAAACATGCAAATGTCAAAAGCTGTTATTCCGCATTTTACTTTGATGGACGAAGTTGATGTTACTCAATTAGTTGCTATTCGCGAATCTGTAAAGGATTTTGCAGAAAAAAACGGAACCAAGATCACTTATTTACCAATCGTGATGAAAGCTTTGATCGCAACAATCAAAGAATTTCCAATGTTTAATGCTTCAATTGATGATGCGAACTCTCAAATCGTCTATAAAAAATATTTTAATATTGGATTTGCAGCTGATACTCCAAATGGATTAGTCGTACCAGTTATTAAAAATGCTGACCAAAAAACAATTTTAGAAATATCAAAAGAAATTTTAGATTTATCTAAACGTGCTCGCGACGGAAAATTAAAACCTGACGAAATGAAAGGTTCTACAATCACGATCACAAATATTGGATCAGTTGGTGGTATGTACGCTACTCCGATCATCAATCACCCTGAAGTTGCGATTTTAGGAATGTACAAAATCCAAGATAAACCTATAATCAAAGATGGCCAATTAGCTGCTATTAAAGTGATGAATTACACAATTACTGCAGATCATCGTTTAATTGATGGCGCGGTCGCTGCAAACTTTTTAAAATCATTTTTCGCTAAAATTCAAAACCCTGGCGTTTTAATGATGGGCTTGACGTAAGCATTCTCAATAAACAAGGAAAAATTAATTTATGCAAAATTTTGATGTTGTTGTTATAGGTTCTGGTCCTGGTGGTTATGTAGCTGCTATTCGTTCGGCTCAACTTGGATTTAAAACTGCTATTATCGAAAAAGAAGCTCTTGGCGGTGTGTGTTTAAACGTTGGTTGCATCCCATCAAAAGCCATGATTACAGCTACTCACCTTTTACACAAAGCTCAACATGATTTTAAAACTATGGGTCTAAACATCAAGGGTGGAATTGATGTCGACATGAAAACATTAGTTTCATGGAAACAATCTGTCTGTGATAAAATGTCAGGTGGCGTAAATCAGTTGCTTAAAGGCAACTCAGTTACAATCATTAAAGGCACCGCTGAATTTAAAACAACAAAAGAGTTAACTGTTAAATCATCATCAGGCACTGATACTGTTATGGCCAAATATTTTATTATAGCAACAGGATCACGCCCGATCGAAATACCTGGTTTTACTTTTGATGAAAAAGATATTTGTTCATCAACTGGCGCACTGGCTTTTGATACGATACCAAAACGCGTGGTGACTATTGGCGGTGGATACATTGGATTAGAAATTTCATCTTACTTACGCAAATTAGGTACTGAAGTCACTGTTGTAGAAGCTAATGCTTCATTACTTTCTGGCGTTGTTGATCCTGAATGTGCACAGGTTGTGGCTCGTAAAGCAGAAAAAGCAGGTATTCAATTTAAATTTGGAGCCAAAGCCAAAGGTCAAAAGAAAACAAAAGACGGTTACGAAGTCATAGTTGAAATTAACGGAAAAGACGAAGTTCTTAAAACGGATAAAATTCTCGTGACTGTTGGTCGTAGACCTAATGGCGATCAAGCCAATATTAAAGGCGCCGGTATTCAAACAGACGAACGTGGCTTTATCAAAGTTGATGCTCAACGCAGAACAAATATTTCTCATATTTTTGCAATTGGCGATATTTGTGGACAACCCATGTTAGCCCATAAAGCTTCGCATGAAGGCGTTATGGTTGCTGAAATCATTTCTGGCATGAATCGTGTTTATGACGCTAAAACTGTACCAGCCGTCGTTTTCACGGATCCTGAAATTGCTTCTGCTGGCATGACTGAAGCAGAATGCAAAGCAAAAGGATACAATGACCTGATGATTTCTAAATTTCCTTTTGCAGCTAATGGCCGTGCTGTTAGTATGTCAGAAACTGACGGTTTCGTAAAAATGATTGCCGATAAAAAGACACACGTTTTATTAGGTGTTCACATTGTTGGACCAGAGGCTTCAAATTTGATTTCAGAAGCTGCTTTAGCCATTGAAATGGGCGCACGGTTAGAAGACGTTGCATTAACGATTCATCCTCATCCAACTCTTGGCGAAACCATGATGGAAGCAGCAGAGGCTACATTAGGCCACGCTATTCACATCATTCAAAAACCACTTGGCGGAGCTCATAAAACTACAACTGTAAATAAATGATTATTGTATAAAATTAAAGTTTTCTAAAAAATAGAGAAGCATATTGTTCACAAAATGCTTCTCTATAGAGAAAATTATTAAAATAAATTTTCACATGTTAATGTATTTTTTTTATTCTGCTTTTGCTGCAACTTATTTTCATTAAATTTTGAATATATATTTTTTATCTCTAACCATGAAATTTTGGCTAGTAAATCAAAATTGACTTTTTCTTCGGTAACAATACGTTGAAAAAATTCTTGCGGATGAGTTAATATAATTTCTCGAACAATAGAAGTCAGATTTTTAGAACTACCCGATTCAATTAACATTTGATTTTGAATAGTTATCCCTCTATTTAAATTAATAACTTCGTATTTCATTTTTAAACCACAATTCATCACAAAGCCTAACCACTCAGTCATTGTGATATTCTTGCCATTCAATATTTTAATTTTGTCCCGAATAGATTTGTTTAAATCAACATATGAAATCTTATTATCTGAATGCACTGATAATTCCCAAAAAATTTGACTAATAAATTCAGCATCTAATGATTCTAAAGCCATACCCAGTACTAAAAACTTATTTTGAGTTTTTCGATCTACAAATCCGCCCATCCCAAAATCAAGCATGTTGACTTGTATGTGAGAGTCTTTAACTGAAACCAAAAAATTACCTTGATGCAAATCACTATGATAAAATCCGTTTCCGAAAAAAGTTTCTTGTATCCACATTTTTGCAATTGCTTCAGAAATAAGTCGCTTCAATTGTGGCTCTAATTGATAGTATTGATTCACAACTTTATCTAATTTTGTACCGAACACAAGCTCTTGTACCATTAATTCTGAGCTTGATTTAAGTGGTAAATAAATTTCAGGAACGTGTGTTTCTAAAATATTTTTATAATTTCGCCCTTTAATAAACAACTTATTGTTATACGAATGTTGAGCCTTAATCTGTCTATCTATAGTTGATTTAATATCAAGTTCATCCATGACAGATTTAATAATGTCTTCAATCACAGGCGTAACTTTTGGTAAACCCGATTGAGCTAACAACGGATCTCGATCTAGTATATCAGCTATATTTTTTAAAATGACTTCATCTTCAATAACTCGTTCAGAAATTCTTGGTTTTATAAATCTTAGAACAACACTCTTTACTTTACCATCAACTGACATTTTAGCACGATGCACTTGTGCCATAGTGCCAACACCAAGTGGTTTTTTTTCCACGGACACAAAGCTATAGTTATCTTTTTCGGAATCAATAATTTTTTGAACTTCAATCCATGGAACAGGACGAACAGAACTTTCTAAAATTTTAAACAACTCTAACATTTCATGTGGAATATTCTTTTGTGTTCCTAAAATTTGAAGAAATTTTTGAAAAACAGGGCCACTATTTTGAACAAGCATTACAAATCGAGCTTGATCATCGACATTAATAGGTAAACTAAGCATTGACGATAATATTTGCTTTTTACTGTCTAACGATAGTTGTTTAAAATACTCACTAAAAACAGTTTTTAATATTTTTTTAAATACAGGATTAATTTCTGCCTTATTATTTTCTAATTCATTTGCGATAAGATCACCCATACTATCTAAATTATGTATTAGATTTTTGAAAATCGATTCTGTTGATAGTGAAAATAAATTTTTGACATTAGAAATGGTTTTATTGATCTGATCCTGACTTTGAGCTGGTCCTTGTATCTGGTGATTAAAATCAGAAATTAGTGATAACAAATCTAGATCTAATAATTTACTTTTTTGATTTAGAATATTCTTAAAGTAGTTAACTTTATTTGATCTATATTGATTGATTTTTTTTTGCACTTTTGCATTATCAGATACGTACTTTTTAAATGGCTGAATCGACTGTTTTTCAATGATATCTAAATCTACTTTTAAACTTGAAGTATCAGGCCATCCAGCTTGACTTCTATTTAAAAATTCTTCAAAAGATTTTACGACTACTGTTTCAATTGGCATTGATAGCTTATTTAAGATTATCTTTTTTAATTTATCGAGAACGATTTGTTGATCTTTTAGGTCTAACATTTGTGATTGTAAAATATACGAAACAATCAGTCTTTCTTCGAAATCAAGATAAATTTTAGAATTGTTATTAAATTCGTCAGATGAAGGCAGTCTAATTCTATCAGAAATAGAATTAGCAGATGGATAACCGAAACTGCTCATGGCAGTTATAAAAATAATTGTTGTTAAAACAATAGTAAATAAAGCGCGCATAATCAACTCACGTTCCTCTAAGTATAAGTCTTAGCATGAAGTGTACCTTTATCTATGCCAAATAAAGCCTATATTAGTGTCTAAAGATTTTAACAACTGACACTTTTTGTCTTATATTGAGACCGTCTATTGTAACTACATCAACCTCGAAAAAATTAGAGACTTGCCAGTTTGTTTAAATCGGTTTAAAAACAATTTATGATTTTTGAAGACTGGGGACTTGTATCATACAAAGAAGCCTTAGATAAACAATTGGATTATGTTAATCAGCTCGATCTAGCAATTGCTGATAATTTGAATCATCCTGGCTTCTTAATTTTTTGCACGCATCCACCAGTTGTCACAACTGGAAGGCAGACCCAACATGACGATGTGTTCTCTTGGCCCGGAGAAATTATAGAAATCTCACGCGGGGGACGAGCAACATATCATGGGCCATCACAAATAGTCGTTTATCCCATAATAAACTTAAAAGATGCACGTCATAACAGAGGGCCACAAGAAATCCGTGGCTATATAAGAGCTTTTGAAAATGCTATTGTCGATACGTTATCTCATTTTAATATTCAAGCGACAGGCAAAACCATTCAAAAATTACCAGGTCAATTAAAAGAATCAGACGAAACAGGCGTTTGGGTCGGGCAAAAAAAAATTGCTTCACTTGGTATAGCTGTAAAAAAATGGATAACATATCATGGTGCAGCCATTAACTTTTATGATGATCCAAATGCTTTTTTAGGTATTAATCCGTGTGGATTTTCATCAAGTACAATGTTAAATGTAGAGAAAATTTTTAATGATCGAAATGAAAAAATTGATAAAAATTTTGAAATACAATTTAAAGAAACTTTAAAATATAATTTAATGAAACAACTTTAACAAAAAAAAACGCTCTACGATATCACTAAAGAAACATTTTTTTGCAACGATGTTATGTCGCGCGCAATCACTATCTCAATTTGATACAAGAGGTCCACCAAAATGAGTTTTTCTAGAGTATTTACTTTTTTGTACCTAAAAAAAACCGATAAAGGTAAGCATGCTTAATGGACCTCGCCAACACCAAAGTTTTCAACAATACCATAAAGCCAGCTGGATTTTATGGGCACTTGTAGCTTACTTCACAAGTCTAATTATTGTTGGATATGAGCTATATACATCACGACAATCTTTACAAAATAATACTAAAAATGAGATCGGCTCTCTGATTCAAATAACAGATAAACGATTAGATGGGATGTACACAAATACATTCTTAAAGCTTGATAAAGCTCTATTACAAATTCGTAATTTAGAATTACAGAAAAAAGATCAGATTGAAGAAATTCATAAAGTTATTCTAAAGCTAAATCAAGAAAACAAATATCTTATCACAGCAATAACTGACGAAAGTGGTCGTCACATAACTTCATCTGCTCATTTACACTCAAATGTAGATCTTAGTGATCGTACATATTTTCAAAATCTAAAAAATGATGACCAAATAGAATCAATTGTATCTGAACCACTTATCAGTAAAACACACAAAAGATGGGTTATTGTTTTTGCAAAAAAAATTAGAACTGAATCAGGAAAATTTAAGGGTATGCTCCTAGTGACTTTTCCAATCGAAGGCCTTACAGAAATTTTAAAATCAACGCTTGATCGTCCAGGTAGCAATATCACACTTTTCACAAAAGAACTAACATTCATAACTCGTTGGCCAAACATACCTGAATTAATAGGTAAAAAAGCAGACATAAAAAAACCACAGAGTTTTATTACTTATGAATTTGATGATTTAATTTCACCAATTGATAACGAACACCGCTTCGTTGGACGGCAATACGTTCTCAACAATGAATGGATTTTAACAGTTGGCTTTACTGTGAATGAGCTTTATTCAAAGTGGTGGTTTAAGTTCTACACCTATATTGGTTTATTTTTACTTTTTATTGTTTCGATTATTGTTTTATATTACCGCCAGTTTCAATTAGAGAAAATGATGATCATACAAGAAGCTAAACTCATTAACTCTGCAAAGTTATCCAGCTTAGGAGAAATAGCAGGCAGCATCGCGCATGAAATTAATAATCCAATGTCAATTTTACAAATTTCATTTGATCTTGCCAAACGAGAACTAAAAACAAACGAATTATTTTTAGAAAATAAAAAATTATCAAATTTTTTTCTGAAAATTGAACGATCAATTTCTCGTATCAATTCTATTTTATATAAAATAAGACGAATCTCAACTGATCAGGGGTTCGAACAATTTCAAGATAATGACTTAAAAAATCTGGCGCATTCGGTCATAGATATTTATAAATCTAAAATTCAAGAAAAGCGAATTCAACTTATTGTGAAAGAGTCAATTTCCAAAGTTATAGTTAAATGCCAAGAGCTGACGATACAACAAGTTTTAATGAATGTTATTCAAAATGCAATCGATGCTATTAATGATTCATACGCTCAAGAAATGACAGATCGCTGGATTAAAATTGAAATTTTAACAGACAATCATCATCCAGAAATTAAAATTTCTAACTCTGGTCCTCGCATACCTGAATCAGTCCAAGATAAAATGTTTGATATTTTTTATACAACAAAACACGAAAGGACAGGTCTTGGATTGCCGCTATCAAAGAAATTTATGATCGAAAATAATGGTGACATTGAATATGATAGCGAAGCACTTAATACGACTTTTATTATTCGCTTTAATAAAACTAATTAATGAGTTTCTTAATTTCTCTTATTTGATTTAAATGAATCGCTGTATGTGTTGTAATTAACCAATACCACTGTTTGGGTTTGATTGCCCCAAACCATGGATGTAAAAATCGACTTTTATTTTCAAAATCCTGAAATTCTTTGTTCATCTTCGGATAATCAACCGAAACGAAGGTATTAAATTCTTTAATTGCTTGCTGCTGTGTCATGTGACCAAGCGGCTTTACTTTTGCAACGTCAGCCACAAAATTTGGAGTTTCACCACGTTGTAAACATAAAATAACTGAGCACATGGCTCGTCCAACAATAACAATATGCTCTAGGGTCATAGCAACAGACCAATATCGAGAGCTATCCTCTAGCCCCATCATTGGAGGTACAAGTTTTTTTTGCAATAATTGCTCTGACGATAAAGAAGCCAACTCAGCGGTTATTAAGCTCACTATTTTATCAAAACGTCTTTTGGATTCATCGCGCGTTGTGCGATTTGATACAAATGGACCCACATAATACTTTAAGATAATATGCTGAAACCATGTTAAACCCGCCCCTGGAGGCGCAAGTTGAGGTTCCATATTCTTTTGCATTTGATTATCAATTTGACCCATTAGGCATCAGCAGCTTGTCCTGCTACTCCGGATGCCATGACTATTGTGGCTTCACCTTTACAAACAATATCACCATTTGCTTTTTTGGCTGTCGTCTCCACAACACCTAATCCTCGACCACGATGAAGCTTTGTAATTTCAAGCTCAAAAATGATTTCATCGTCAATAAAAACTGGATTATAAAATTTTAAAGTTTGTCCACGATAAATGCCACCAGTTCCAATTGTTTGTGTCAAACATCGAGAAATAATGGCACCTAAAATCATCCCGTGAGCGATTCTTTTTTTAAAGATTGTCGTAGCTGCATATTCATCATCTAAATGAATTGGATTAACATCACCAGATAGTTCAGCAAATTGTCTAACCATTTTATCTGTAATAATCTGCTTAACGACAGCTTTGTAACCAACATCTTTAGACATTTGGCTTTCAAGTTCTTTTTGATCCACACCTGCCATGACAATCTCCTTTAGAGTCTTTACACTATAGGATATTCGCAGCCAATTCTGCAAGCTCAGATCTTTCGCCCTTAGTTAATGTGACATGGGCCGCTATGTTCTGCCCTTTAAATCTTTCAACAGCATGTGTTAATCCTGAGTTTGCCGAGTCTACATACGGATTATCGATCTGATAAACGTCACCAGTTAAAATAACTTTTGTACCGCGACCTGCACGCGTAATAATCGTTTTAATTTCGTGCGGTGTTAAGTTTTGCGCCTCATCTACAATCAAATATTGCTTTGGAATACTACGACCACGAATATATGTGAGTGGTTCAATATTTAACATACCTTGGTTAATAAGCTCTTGCGCACGACCTGCAGCTTTTTTATCTGCTCCCATTAAAAATTCAACATTATCAAAAATAGGCTGCATCCATGGATTTAATTTTTGCTCGATATCACCTGGCAAATAACCAATGTCACGACCCATTGGAAAAATCGGTCTCGAAACAAGCAACCTTTGAAAGCGACCTTCATCTAAAGTTTTAAATAACCCGGCAGCAATCGCGAGTAACGTTTTACCAGTACCTGCTTTACCAACAAGTGAAACCATCATAATTTCGTCATTCAACAAAGCATCAAGAGCAAAACTTTGTTCAACATTACGAGCATGAATACCCCAAATAGAATCCGGAGGATTAATCAAAGGAACGATAGCTTTTTCAACTCCTGAAAATCGTCCGATAGCTGAGTGATTTGGGTTTGATGCATCTTTTAAAATTACATACTGGTTAATATATAATTTGTGATCGACGGCTAGTTTTTTTTCACGGTAAAAAGTATCGATTTGCTCAGGCTTAACTTCGATTTCTTGATAACCTTCATAGAGTTCTTCTTGGCTGACATCAGAACTATCATAATCATTGGCATTGATACCATAAACATCAGCTTTAATTCTTAAATTGATATCTTTCGAAATTAATTCAACTTTTGCTCGTGGATGTTGCTTTTGCAGAGACAATGCCGTGCTTAAAATACGATTATCGGCTTTATTTAAATCTAATTCTGAAGGAATACCAGCCATCACAAGATCCGTCGTGATGTAGACATATGTTTCGTGGTTATCAATCTGCACACCTTGTGCTAAATTACCTTTTGAACGCAACACATCGATAAAGCGACTAAATTGTCTGGCATTACGACCATTTTCGCCTTGATCACGTTTAAATTTATCAATTTCCTCAATAACTGCGAATGGAATGTGAATATCAGCATCACCAAATTTTAATAAAGCAAACGCATCGAATAAAATCACATTTGTATCAATAACAACTTTTCTACGTTTTGTTTTACCATTAGAACCATTTGGTGTAGCCAATTCAGACCTCCTGTGTCGTTTTAACGGCTAGCAATCAATTGCTAGACCTAATTAAATTCGACCTCAAATAACAGAGGCTGTCAAAATTAAAACTAAAGTCTTGAAATTAATAATGCGGAACTCAGTATAGGCTATTAAAAAACAGGAGAAGCAATAAGATCGCCTTCATCAATTCTTAACCCCTGATTCACTGAGATAATGAAGTTTACAAAATGCCGAAGCGCAACATCAGGAGCATCACTTTTCATGTACTCAACACCGTGACGTATAACACCTTCTTGAGAATCGTAAGTCGCATGTTTAATAACAACTTGTAATGGAAAATAGATTTTATGATTTAGATAAACTCTTAATGCAAGCTCTTCGCCGACTTTAAAAGATCCCAAACCAGGAGGCATTTCAAACGATAAACCCTCTTCTGATATATCAAATAAAGTAACTTTTGATAGGCCCTTTTCTGGTAACACAATCATACCACTCACGAGATCACTTAAGACAGTTCTTTCGATCTGACGTCTTTCCTTAATAAGTGTTAGCTTTCCAGTACCCTGAAATTCACTTAAATTAAGCAATTTATGATCATCAGCACCACCAGTTTCGCTTTGATTCTGTGCAACTGTTTTTAAACGTGGTGTAATATCGATAATTTTTGCCATGATCCCCCCGAAATAAGATATTCTATTATCGGCAAAAAATTGTATTAACTTGAGATCTAAAAATGATACAGTTGAAACGATTATGTTGCGTTTGACCTTAGTCTTAATCTTAAGCTTGCTTTTGCATTTTTCGATATACACTGTCGTGGAATACGCTCCTGCTCTAAAAAAACCTATTGAACTCACTGAAGTTGAAATCATCGACCCTAATGAAAATGCAAAGAACGCTCAAAATCGTGATTTTGAAAAACCAATTATTAAAAATTCCGCTGAAACAAAACCGCAGGATATAGATAAACCTGCAGATTTCATTGCTGAAAAATATCAACGATTCGAAAAGCAAACTCGTGTAGATAAAAACGGTATTTTCCAAAATGCGGCACCACAACTGCAAAAACAAACTCAGAAGAATTCAACCGATCAAATGAAAAAACCAGCGAGTGAGCAAAAACCACAAAATGGTGACACACCTGAGTTTGCTCAAGCAGTACAAAATAATACGCAAACATTACAACAACAATTCAATACGCAAACATCGAGCTCACCTTATGATTTACCTCGAGACATTAATCTTGGTTTTGCAACTAATCTCAATGCGGATTCGCATATCTATGCATCGTTTTACAATCGTGTCATTGATTTATTTTACGTCAGATGGTCACAAAATTTAAACTATATTTTTGATCGACTACCCATTGACATCAAAAGACAACTTTCTGGTAAAAACTGGTCAACTGAACTTGAAGTTTTTTTAAACTCAGAAGGTGTTTATCAAAAAGGGTTTATACTCAAAAATTCTGGTTTCAAACCCTTTGATGAAGCCGGATTAAATGCATTTAAGGATGCGAAAGTGTTTCCTAATCCACCCCGCGGCAAAATCGAATCTGATGGCTTTGTTAAACTCAAATATCGTATTTTGGTGCAGGTGCGGTAGTATTTAAAAACTTATGAAAAACAACTAATAATAATTCTGATTACCGGCATTTTTTAACATCCGTCCAAACAAAGGCTTTTTTCTCTTGAAAGTCTTGAAGCGACTGTTCAATTACTGTTTCACAACATGCCATTTTTTTTCAATTGTCCATTTTCATCAATGCACTTACCGACTTGATTTCTCTGTATCTGCTGCGCACAGAATTGTTGATCATATTTGCTACAGGGTGGGTATTGAACGCTGGCTAAATCTGACGATACTTCTGCCGTAAAATTTATCGCAGGCCCAATTATACCGTCCCACTCTCCAACACTCATTGTTTGATTACCCCTAACCTTTAACGTTTTTCCTGCTGGAATTTTAAAGTTTTTGACATAGCTCATAACCAGTTCTGGATGTGACATGGATTCACATCCAGTATTGTCAACTGAAACTGATACATTTTTATTTTGCATTAATGGAACGATTATCTGCTCTAAATAATCTATAGTTAACCAAGCATCTGTCCAATGACCAACGTAACCTATACTAACTTCATCAATCAAAGTGTTTATGCTTAAATCCTTATATGAGGTACCAATAGGAACAACCTGTTTTGTGTCACAATTATTTTGCGATTGAAACCATCGATTACAACCAGCTTTAAAAAATAACTTTTGTGAAGACGGACTATTACCAATCTCACAAAAACACATTTTACTTGCAAGAGCTAAACTGTTTAACATTAACATTGCTATTATGAATCCGACAAAAGCGTGCGCATTTTTCATTAATATACCTCGATATCATTTAAATGATGCAACCTATGCCAAACATTCATTTACGTCTCAAAAAGAGAAAATCATCTTAAAGCAGTTTATAGAGTATTTTAAAAAACATGTGATTAACAATTTTGGGCCAAAATCTAATCTTCTCAATCCCCTCGACCAACGTCCCCCGTTCGAAAGTACAAATCCTTAATGCATATTAGAGAACATAGATTCAATAGATCTGTTTTGAACTAAACTAGAGAAATGAACAAAAAATCGTTCTCAATAGTTATATTTTTAGTATTGAATCTGATAACAGCCTATGCCTATGCAGTTGTCGTAGAACTTGGATTAAGTTATGGATTTCAGAAAAAGAATTTCAATGCTGATAATTATTATCAATCTGAATACAAGACGGCATCTTTATCATTTTATTTGTTTGAGAAATTGAATCTTGAATTGAGTTACACAGATTCATTTTATGAAAATCAGGAAAAAGATAATTCGACTGCAACATCAAGAGTGACACAGCAAACGTCAAATATTTCTGGCGCAGACCTTATATTTATTTTAACTGACCAAAGATCAACCTTTCAGCCTTACTTAAAAGGTGGTATTTCGTATGTTCACAAAAAGGCTGTCATCAAATACGAAAATACAAACGCCTTTGATATACCTACCAAAGATGGTTTTGCTCCAAGCTACGGCATTGGTTTAAAGTATAAATTGAGCGAAGTCTTTTCACTTCGCTTAAATTACGATATATGGCAGACACCTATGGATGATGGATCAAAAAGTAACGATACTGCTTTTAAAGCTGGCTTAAGTTGGTATCTATAACATGTTAAAATATGCTCTTGGATTATACTGTTTGGCAATATCTGCCTGTCAAATGGGGTATATTTTACAGTCAGCACAAAACCAATTTTCAATGATGGCTCAACGTGAAAACATTGAAGATACTCTAAAAAATAATAAATTAAATGATGAACAAAAAAGAAAATTACGTCTAAGCCAGCAAGCTCGTGATTTTGCACTGAACGAACTTCAATTAAAAGAAACGGACAATTACAAAACCTTCATAAACTTAAAGAGACCTTATGTGAGCTGGGTTGTACACGCAGCTTACAAGTGGGAACTGAAAAATTACGAATGGAGTTATCCTTTAGTCGGCAAAATGCCTTATAAAGGTTTTTTTACAGAACAAGAAGCTCTCGATGAAGCCGCATTAATGGAAAAGCAAGGATATGATACTCTCGTCCGTGGTGTATCTGCTTATTCGACTTTAGGTTATTTTACGGATTCAGTATTATCTTCTATGCTAAGATATAAAGATTACGATCTTGTCAATACGATCATTCACGAAACAGTACACACCACTCTTTACATTAAAAACAATGCAGATTTTAATGAACGTTTAGCTGTGTTTATAGGGGCCAAGGGTACTGAATTATTTTATAAAAAATTGGAAGGTCCGAATTCAGCGACTCTTAAAACTGTAGAACTTGAAAATGCCGATGAACAACTATTTTCTAAGTTTATTGGATCAAAAATTATCGAATTAAATGAATGGTATAAACAGAATCAAAAAAGAAATGAATCAGAACGCAACGTTCAATTCGAAAAGATCAAAAAAGATTTCAGTCGTGATTTGACATTACAACTTAAAACAAAAATTTACGAAAAGTTCAAAGATCAAAAAATAAACAATGCGTATCTGGGTTTATACAAAACTTATAATCAAAATTTAGATGATTTTGAGATTGTTTATAATAAAGTAAATCGTGATATTCTTAAGTTTATTGAAATGATGAAGACCTTAGAAAAGTCTGAAAATCCAGAACAAGATTTGAAAAAACTTGGCGAAAAATAGTTTTTCACCAACTGATTTGAATTGAACACAAACCTGTTAAACTCATTCGTTTTCTCAAAATGAACCAAATCTTATTATTGAGTTGAATATTTTTATAATAAGTATAGACTAGTTTGTAATGCAAACTAGTTTGGAGGATGCAATGAAAACAGATCAAAACCTAGAAAAAGCACTCGAAGATATTAACTTTTTAAAATCCTTTATCGAAAATAAGCAAAGACCGAATCGAAAAGATTTGAATATGAATATTATCATAAATGCGATTGGCTTGTTATTTTCTAGCTATATTCTTTTCGTCGATTTTAATGATCCTAATATCATTAATAACGTATTACACTCAGCAAACAACTCTCAAGAGTTTGGGTTAAATTTAATTTTTTTCATATTGAGTGTTCTTATCATAGGATTGCTATTTTCTGGCTATTTTATATGGAAAAAATCTCAACTGAAAAATACTAACTTAAATGATTATATTAATGTCGCTATTCCGTATATGCGTATTGAAATATTTTTAAGTGATCTAATTATCAAGTTTTTAATTCTTTCAGTATTTATTGCTAGTAAAAATAGCCAGCTCCTAGCATCTGTTTTTGTTATATTTATTGTCGATTACTTATTGCGAAATTCATATTTTGCGCTAACAAAAAGCATTCGTCTTATATCAGCTGCAGTATTAATTTTTATATCTGCCAAACTCATATTAGCTAATTCTGCGAGTTTAACTCTGCCTTTGATTATATTTATCACTTTGAACTTAGCTTCAATCGCCAGACTTATCTATATCAAATCCGCATTAAAATTAAGAGAGATATCCCATGAGTAATGATATCTTTTATGATAAATCAAGACTGTCTATTTTAGCAGTCTTGATCACTGAAAAATCAGAAATTACTTTTAATGAGCTTGTTGAAAAAACACAACTCACCAAAGGAAATTTATCATCACATTTGAAAAAACTTGAAGACGAAAAAATTATTAAAATTAACAAATTTTTTAAAGATAAAAAACCAGTTACTTCTGTTCAACTTTCAGCTATGGGGCGAAAACAGTTTGTAGACTATCTTTCTCAAATGGAAAAACTCATTAAACATTCATTGAAAGGTACAGTATGAAAATAATTATCAAAAAAATAATTAATATTATACTTAGTTCAGTTTTTTCTTTTATGATAAGTTGGTTACCATTAATTATACTTGACTACGTCATAATTTATTTCAATTTAAAACGTCAAAATTTTTCAATGAGAGTTTGAGTCACTTGTACTTTAATGGCTATGTTTTTTATTTGCTATTATGTTTTTTCTAACAACATTATCAAAACTAATATAGAAAAAATCCAAAATGTCCTTAATACGAAAACTCGTTTGGGTCATTATATTACTGTTTGGCATTTTTCTTTTTAAGCAAGCTATAGAAATATATTTTAACTAATTATTTAATACTTTTCAAACTTTCTACCTGTTGCTTAATTCCATACTCAGTCACAATTTGACGATCCTTTTGAACTTCAGCAAAAATTTCGTGATTTACATTTTTGCGAATTAATAACTTATGATAAAAATGGTATTGAATGGCTATATTGCAAAAAGGTTGAATCTTAACGCCGTTTAAACTCATACGGTAGTCGATATCAGAATCTTCACCAATGCCTGCGCCTTCATATCTCGTATCGAATCCATTAATATCAAGTAAATCTTGCTTATGAACAGAAAAGTGACAACCCACAATTCCACGATGTTTTCGATTAACCAAATCTCGAAGCCAATTATTTTTAATGTAAATTCCTTTTGGAGCATTATTATCTTTCATCCAAAGTATAATTGGAAATATCCACCAAAAGTTTTTTTGCAAAAATCCAGATTTAATTTTTTCAGGTGTTAATTGCTGCGAAACAAATGGAGTCAAATCAGTTCTACGCCCACTGAGAACTGTTCTGGTTTTACGATGCTCGTAATGTTCTTTTAAAAACTCAGGATGAAGAATGCAATCCTGGTCTATAAAAACAAGATAATCACTCGGCGCCTTTAATATACCCCAATTCAACATGCGGTTTTTACGAAAGCCAACATCTTGATGCCACAAATGTAAAACCGGAAAAGACAACTCATTTAAATACTGTTTTAACTCCAATATATTTTCAGGTTTTGACCCATCATCGCAAATTATTACGGAAAAATTCTTAAAACTTTGAACCTCTATCGACGCAAGAGTTAATTTTAAAACATTTAAATTGTTATAAAAGGCAATAATTAAAGATACATCATATTGCTTTTGATGATTGCAGTGTCTGTTTTCAAATTCAATTGCAGAATCATTAACATTAGAAAGTGATTGGTAAAAATCTGAATTCATAGATTACGAGCCTGCCATGTTTAATAGAAAAATTCACTCTTTACTTCTCTTCTATGATTTGAGGCGGCGAAAGCGATTTTGTTGTACTCGAAACTGAACTTTTGAATTTATTTGAATCTTCACCAACAAGTAAGTTCTTAAGTTTTAAGCTAATATCCTGCTTAATCGCTACGTATTCTAAAAATCGACGTTCACCAAGCAAATTTAGCATTTCTGAAAACTCAAGATTACTCACCTGGCTGTAATCTTGAGTTGCTTTTTTAATTTTTTTAACAGTCAAAGTAATCTCTTTTTTAGACATTGATGGCTTTTTTCGAAACTCGTAAGACAATGCTGCAAGTTCAGATTGCAAACTAACCTTTTTTTGATTTAAAGATTTATGAATTTCAGAGAATTTTTTTTCTTCAGCAGCATTCAAACGAAGCTCATCACTCATTTTCCAAATAAAAATATCTTCAACTTGATTTTTTTTGATAGGCGCATTTTCAGTATTTGCTAAAGACCTATTTGGAGAATAAACTACAAAGCTAAATATAAAACTGATTATGATATGTAGATAACAAAATTTAAATTTCGACGACATCGTAAAAATTATATCTGTTTTTTTTACGACTAAACAACTTTAAATGAGTCTTGGACATCCTTTTCCAAGCCCTTAATATAAATAACTAAAGCTCAATCTGAGCCGAACTATCCTGAGTCATTTTTTCATTAATGACTTCGGCTATAAAATCATTTTCATTCTGTACCGACCCCACAAGCTCAATCCAGTCCTGAGGACTTTGCTGCGCCTGATTTACAATCATCTGTTGATTCGTTAAAACTTGGTTAGATTGGTGCAATAAACTCAGACTTGCTAAACCTAGGCTTAAGCCCAAGGCCATAGTGACTCCAACAAAGCTGAATGTAACGACTTTCATGGTCGTTACATTATTTGAAGGCCTATAATATAGAGCCTTTTTTTCTAAGAAGACCCACGTCTTAGCCCAGCGACTTAAAGGCTTAATCTCAGTTTTCTCGACACTTGCCATAATTTTATCGTGTAATTTATCAAAAAACAGATCATCCATTGGTAACTCTATGGGGTCTTCTTCGAGCAATTTGTTTTTGATAAGGTTATCATTCAATCCTTGATTATTTTTCATTATTCCGCCTCCGCGTATTTTGCGTTTAATTCAGTAAAAAAACCACCAACCTCATTCGTCCATGTTTTAAGTTCTGACTTCATCTCAAAAGCTTCTTTTAACTTAAGCAGAGCATGTCTGTAATTTGCTTTTGCTGTATCATATGGGCACTCCATAACATCAGCGATTTCATTAAAGCTCATATCTTCATAAACTCTCAGAACAAGAGCAGTTTTCTGTTTGAAGGGAAGTTTTTCAACCTCTGCACTTAAAAGCTCGCCAACAGCTTTATGGACTAGGCTTTTTTCAGCTATAGCATCAACACCCAAGTGAACATCTGCTATGTCCGAAAAGTCATGGCGATCCTCGCGCAATTTATTTCGTGCAGTATTGACTGTGATTTGATACAGCCAACTTTTGAAAGACGAACGCCCTTCGAAAGAATTAAGCTTTTCATATGCTTTGATGAAAGCTTCTTGCACCACATCCTGTGCTATATCTGGGTCCCTCATAAATCTCATACTCAACCGTAGCAATCCTCTTTGATGTCTTTTCACGAGCTCTGAGAAAGAAGCACGATGACCTTTTCGCACTTCTTCGACCAACTGAAAATCAGATCGATCGAACTCTTGCTTCATAGACACTCTCCTGTCTAATTTAGGTTAATGTTATAACCTTTTTTCACGCTGCCCCTCTCTGGAAACCACTTCCATTTGCTTTCAGCGCTTGCGTAGATATATAGCAAATTGAACGCCATAACTAGTAGTGACAAAATGACTTAAATATTTGAAAGTATTATGTTTTTTTAAATTATTTTAATGTGATGTATAAGCTATTCTTATATACAAAAATAGCTATTAAGAACTTAATTTTTTATTTTTCAAACTGTTAAAATAAGCACGACTAAGATCTTCACATATATTTAAGATTTTATCCTGCTTAAGAGGATTTAAGCCTGCAAACTCTAAACCCAACTCAGGATTAGATTTATTCTTTCGACCAACAAACTTAATATCACAGGCTACATAAAAAACCGATCTTTTACCAACTTTTAAAGACAAAATAACACTGCTGTCTTTTTGAAAAATAGCAAGGTCAGAATTTACTCTAATACGAATACCTGATTCTGAAAAATTAATAATTTCTGCTTTAAGTCGAACATTGCGATTTAGCGGAGTAACCACAGTGCATTCATATGAATAATTATCGGGTATTTCAAAGCGAACGTGACGGCGCCTTTTTAGTTCAAATAAATCAGTTTTGGAATCAACAAAAAATCCCTTACCATCCATATGAACTTTTGATTTAAAAAAATAGATTCGTGTACCTAAACGAAAACTAAAAGCACAAGTTTTATCTTTTAATTCAAAAACTTCATTTGGAATAATATATATGCGATTATCGTGCAAAGCCCCAGTAACTATGAATTTAATTTTCAAAACAACTGGAGATCGCCCCTCTTGAACAGTCAGCTGACATTTTTCATAAGAGCCACTTTTAAATATAAGATCTTTATCATCAGTAGATAACTTTTCAAAAAAATCTTGCATACTGAGCTCTTTACTTTCGTCTTAACTTGCCAGTGTAACCTTATTACGACCAGTTTGCTTACTTTCATACAGTGCTTTATCAGCTCGCTCGTAAATAGTTTCCCAACTATCAACATCAGGCCTAAACTGTGCAACACCAATAGAAATTGTAACGGGTATTCTCTTGCTCTCAAAAACAAATTGATGATTTTCAACAGTATGACGAATACGATCTGCAACTTCACTTGCTGTTTTTAAATTAGTCGCTTGCAAGATAATAACAAACTCTTCACCACCATATCGTGCAAAGTAGTCATTTGATCGAACTAAATTACTTTGTAAAAGAGTACCTAACTCACGCAAAACATAGTCACCACCCGGGTGACCAAAATTATCATTAATTTTTTTGAAATGATCTAAATCAAACGTGATAACAGACAAAGGTTCACCAAGTGTTTGTGAGCGTTTAATAGACTCGGGCCCCTTCTCTAGCAATGCACCCTTGCTGTAGGCGCTTGTTAAAGCATCTTTTTGCGATTTTTCAAGTAAGTGCTGATTGGCAATAACTTCGATACTTCCTTTTTCTAAATAGCGGAAAATAACATTTCCCGTTTTAACACGATCATTATTTTGCAGTTTTCGAGGAACCATTGAAGCTAAAGTCTGCTCATTGACTGAAGTTTTATTAGTTGAATTCATATCTAATATAGCTACATCAAAACCATTCAAACTAATTTTTGCATGTGAACGGCTTAAAGACTTATCATCGACATAAATATCACAATCAGGAGAACGACCTATTGTTAAATCAGTTTTGTTGAGCAACCACTGACGACCAACAAATCCTGACGGACCGACTAAAACGACAAGTGCCGGCGGAGCTTCATCTGCCTGCTTTAGCGCACCACGAATAGCATTTGTACTACTCATGACTGTACGTTCTTGTGAATCATTTAAATCGTCATCAATACTCATTTGTTCAAAAATCCTTATCCAATTATTATGATAGATTTAATATGTTCTATCAATGAATCCATAAATTAATTAACCTCAGTCTAGTTTTGAAATGTTTTATTATGATACAACGACATCTTCCTCTATCCGATGAAAACCACGCCATTCTTTTAAGCGCCCATGAGGGTTAATATCATTTTCGACATATTCAAAAAGCACATAGGTTAATTTCGTGATTCTTCCTAGAGATACGACATCTAACGAAGTTAACTCAGTCCAAGTTCCAGTATTAAAATACTCTTTACGATTACTCCATTTACGATACTCATAAACATGTGTATGACCAAAAACAACTGAATGAACACGCTCATCACTTAATATTTTTTTTGCGGCCAAACTCAGGTCTGGAAATATCGCACTCTCTAAAAATATTTTTAGTAACTTTTTAATCGGCCACTTGTACCTAGGATCTGAAGTAAAAATAATTTTATAAACATACTTTAACAATAATCCTAGCGCTTTAAATGTTACTGCAGTTTCATTAAATAAAGCCCATCGAATCATAGAACCAAATGGTCGAATTTTATCAACATGCGGATACTTTTCCTTGATTTTCAAGACAAGTTCGACAAAAAAATGTGAACCAAATGGTAAGTTTAAAATAGGTTCAGGAACACCTTGCTTAATAAAAAATTTACGAGGATCAATCCGATTAGCAGCTTCATGCATGTGACCATGCTCAATATGAATACCATCAACATAATAAATAATACTTTTGTATTGTAGTGGCTTTCCAATAAATTGATCTAAATAATCTTTGCACGCCTGAAACATCATTGCTTGGTCATGATTGCCTATGACGTAAGTGATCGTTCGATATGGCTGACTTAAGAATTCACCCATCGCTTTGAAGACTTGAGAATGTCCATTCAATATAGATTTTAATATCTCTAATGCCACTGACTCTGTAACCGTCGTTAAAAAGTGACCACGGTAATCAGCCTGTAAAAAATTAATAAAGTCGCCATTAATTATGACCTCAACATCATATTCACGATAACCACCAGTCGAATAGTACTGGAAAAACTCTACTAACTTATCGGAATAATAAAATTCCTCTAGTGGATTAATTTCCCCATCATATTGAATACGACCCTTCCCCAAGTGAAGATCACTAATAATGAGTTTTATTTTTTTGAGAGGTCTTTTTTCTTGATCGCTCATAGTTTTAATAACGAGTAGTATTTATTACTCAACCTTCTTCAATGGTGCTTTATTTTCCTCTTGAAGCTCAAGGTTTGCCATGGCTAATCGCAAAGCTCTGGCCGTTCGTTTGAATGAATCCTGACTTGTTTCGATAATTTTATTCAAATCGACACATTTTTGTCTGTAGCTTTCCACTTCTAACTGGACTTGGTCTAGCTTTCTTTTTAGATCAAGAATTTGTTCATCTTTTGATTTCATCAAGGCATTTTTTTCAGCCCTGATTAATTCTAAGCGATTCTCTAACTCACGTTCTCTGATACGAATCTTTTTTAAATCAAATTTAATCTTAGAATCTAAATCATCCGCTTTAGCAACTGCTTTATGAAGTTCGCCGTCTTTACGTTCTAACTGTTTTTTTAAAATAGCTAGTTCATTTTTAAATGACTGTTCGAGAGCTTCTCGATCATTCTTAAATTCTAACAATTGCGCATTTAGTAAATCCGCGCGTTCTTTAACAATTTCAGATGCTGATATAAGATCTTCATTTTGCTGACGAACTTTTTCATTTTCACGCTCTAACTCTAAAATTTTTTCTTGAGCCATTTTCAAGTTCTCAGCTTGAACTAAATTTGAATCAACAGCCCCCCAAGACGCATAACCACTTGAAGATGCATTATTTCGAATTTGTCCAACTGAAATCTTTACTTTATCATCGTGTGTATCAACATCTCTTTTTTGATTAAAACCCGCAACTGCTAATGTTCGTTCATTATCTGAATAATCTGATGAATGTTGTTTTAACTCTTCATTGCGATTATCTCGTTGTGCAATATCTTGCGTTTTTTCAACCTCAAATGAATTCTCATTCGATGACTTACTCACAAACGGATTTGATTGATTAGAAATAACTTGTGTTTTCAAATCGCTCTCAAAATCAGAATTAAAAGATTCGGACTTAATCTCTGCATGAGCTTCTATCGCCTGACTGATTTGATTCAAATCGGAAACTAAATCTACAGGGTCATCTCCGAATAAACTTGGTTCTGATTTAGGTAAGTGTGTTACTGGTGAAGCTTGTTTTTCCAATTGCTGAGTTTTTTTATTTAACACACTCATAGCACTATTTAAGCCAATACTCATCGAATTTGAGTCGATTGGTACAATCTGTGTGCGGTCACTATTTATTTCTAATTTTGAAGCTAAATCAGAATCTGAAAAATTCCCATCGGCTCCAGATTGACTTACAGAATTTTCGCTTTGCAGGCCTGATACTTTTGAAAATTTTGAATCTTCAGGTGGCGTATCAGTTAAATCAACGCCTGAAAAGATTGATGTTTTTTCTTCAATTGGCAAATCAGCTATTTGCTCATGAAATTGCGACACAGATAAATCACTATTGGATAAGTTTTGCGCATTTTCAATTTTTGTTCTCTCTAGCACACCTTGAAATGTCTCTAAATTTAAATCCCCGAGATCATCTCCGGTGCCAAATAAAGTGAACCCATCGTTTTTACTTGAGTTGCTTTTTGGTTTTTCAGAAAGATTAATATCCTCATCTAAAGGATTTAACGAAACACTGACATTTGTTAATAAAGTTGCATGCTCCTCATTTGGTCTTAAATCAGATAATCCAGGCAACAGCGAATCCGAGGAAATATCCGCATCTAGGTCTAAATCTAAATTATCAGGTGCACTGATTTGTGTAGCTTCAGCAACATCTTCGGAAACCTGGCTTGCATCAAAACCAATAACAGTCTTGTCGACCTCTTTGAGGTCGTTCATCAAATCAGCTAATATATCATCAGCTGTTTGTGTTTTTGAAATAGCTGTTTTGGAACTTGCTTTGCTCATATCACCCTTAAAAACCGATTTTCCTACAAGGACTTATCGGCTCTCAGAGTGAGAAACTTAATTCATTATTGATAGGTCTAGTCTATATCAAATCACATTCTCAAATTGAGATCATGTTATGAAGGTCTTGAGTCATCTTGTTGTATGAAGGCTTATCGATTCTAGCTAAAGCCTTTAAACTAAAGTCCTGAATCGTTTGCGATGACATAACTGTCCCAGCAAGAACGGCTTGTTTAAGTTCAGTCCAAGTTGGAATACCCTCTGTTGCATTGACACCAACTCGTTGACTCGATAAAAAGCCGAAAAAGCCTCCAGCAAAGCTATCACCAGCTCCAGTTGGGTCAACAACATTTTCGACTGGTAAAGCAGGACATTGAAAAAATCCATCATCACGTGAATACAAAGTCGAACCGTATTCACCACGCTTAACAACAACGTATCTTGGACCTAATTCAGCAACTTTTTTAATTGCTTTAATAGCATTGTCTTCTTGAGTGAGCATTTTAGCCTCTGTTTCGTTCATAAAAACGATATCAACTTTTTTCATAACTTGAATAAGATCAGCTTGTTTAGAGTTAATCCAAAAGTTCATACTGTCCATACCTACAAACAAGGGCTTTTGTATTTGTGATAAAACTTTTAATTGTAAGACTGGGTCAATATTGGCCAAGAATACAAATTTGGAATTTTTGTATTTATCAGGCAATTCTGGGTTAAAATCAGCAAATACGTTCAACTCTGTTTTTAAAGTTACAGCTTCATTTAGATTCTGTTCGTAAGTCCCTTCCCAATGAAAAGTCTTACCTGGAACAACTTGCATTCCATCTAAATCAACACCACGCTGCTTTAAAATTTCACGATCAGAGTCTTGGTAATCTGATCCAACAACACCGACAACACGTACTTTTGAAAGCAAACTTGCTGATACTGAAAAATAATTTGCTGATCCACCTAAAGATTTTTCAGCTTTACCTGCTGGCGTTTTGACAGAATCATACGCTAGGCTGCCCACGACTAAAACTTCTGACATTTGTTCCCCCAATTTTAGAATTTGAAATATCCATTGTTTCAGGTCTATCGACTTTTGTCGTCAACTGACCGCAAGCAGCGTAAATATCACGTCCCATCGTTCGGCGTAATAAAACTTGTGCACCCAATCGCATAGTTTCAGTGTGAAATGCTTGCACAGCCGCATCACTTGGGCGCTCAAAACCTGACCCCGGATGCTCATTAAATGGAATTAAATTAATTTTACATGGAACATCTTTTAAAAGTTTTACCAACTGACGAGCATGATCAATTTGATCAGTCACGCCTTTCAGTAAAACATATTCCATTGTGATTTTTTCACCTGTCGCACGATAATAACGTTTACATTCTTCGAGCAAATCTTTTAGCGGATATTTTTTGTTAATCGGCATAACAAGAGACCTGACTTCATCACTATAGCCATTCAAACTCACCGCTAAACGAACTTTAGCATCGGCAACCTTGTGCATTTCAGGAATTAATCCAGAAGTTGATACTGTGATTTTTTTGCGAGATAAATTCACACCCCATGGCGAATGAATCACGTCGATTGCTTTAAATACTTCATCTGAATTATCTAAAGGCTCACCCATACCCATAAAAACGATATTTGTTATACGCTGACCAAGACCAGCTTTATTTAAAGCATCATAAGCCTGCATAAACTGACCAACGATTTCTCCCGCAGTTAAGCGACGTTTTAATTTTTGTTTGCCCGTAAAACAAAATTGGCAGGCCATATTACAACCAATTTCAGACGATACACACAAAGTCAGACGATCATCAGAAGGAATTAAGACAGCTTCGATCGAATTACCGTCGCGAACATCAAACAAAAATTTTTGCGTTCCATCAACACTGATTAAATGCTTTTGTACAGGTGGTAAATGAAAATTGATTAAATTTTTAAGTTCAACTCTTAAGTCTTTTGATAGATTCGACATTTGATCAAAGTCTGTAACACGAGATTCGTAAACCCATTTAAAAATTTGCTGAGCACGAAATTTTTCTTTGCCATATTTTTTAAGAAAAGCCTCTAATGCAGGTAATGTAAATGAATAAAAATTAACAGATTGGTCTTCAGAAACAGCTTGAGCTGTCACGTTCTCAGATGGCGTCAAAGGCCCCCCTTTATGGTGACTTGTTACAGTCGATAAAATTAGAAATCTCGTTCTAGTTGATAAAGGCTGAATTGTCTAGATTTTAGTGGTCGCATGATACAAACGACTTCATCAAGCACTTGCGTAGCCTAGTTAGTAGATAGACTTTTCATAACTATCTACCAATTTGACACTATTTTCTTGGTTCATTCGATATGACTAATGTGGATCACAATCCATAATGGTCTCGACTTTTGTGGATTATAGTCCACACTGGTCATTTAAAAGTAGCCCAGCATAATACAGATTTCTATCCCTTAACAGCAGCCACTAACTCATCAGCAGAACAAGGTACACACCCAATTTTACCAACAACGATACCAGCAGCATAGTTAGCCATAACACACGCTTCAGCCAAAGGTAATCCAACTGCCACACCTAAAGCTAATGCCGCAATAACAGTATCGCCAGCACCAGTTACATCAAATACTTTTTTAGCAAAAGTTGGGACCTGCACCACTTGTGTATCACTTGAAAAAATAGACATACCGTCTTTTCCTTGAGTCAACACGACATCTTTTGCACCTGTCATTTGTTGCAACTTACGTCCAACAGCTAGCACTCGCTCGTTGACATTTTCGATGTCTTCTTCATGTATTTTAGTTAAAGCAAGCGCTTCATTATAATTTGGTTTAATGAGATCGACGCCTTTGTAAAAATCGGCAAACTTTGTTTGATGCGGATCAACCATGAGATATTTGCCAGCTTGTTTACATAAAGACACAATTTTTTCAACTAAACTTACTGAAAAAATACCCTTAGCGTAGTCCTCAAGCACAACAATATCTATTGAAGGAATTAAGTCTTTAACTTTAGCTAAGATTTTTTCTTCGGTTTCAACTGATAAGTTTTTACGAACTTCGTAATCAACGCGAACCAAATGATGATGTCCAGTCATGACTCGTGTTTTTCGCGTTGTTGGACGTTTTTCATCAACAACTAAATGCGCAGAACCAACACCAGAAGCTTTTAATAAATCTCTTAAAATATCAGCCCCAGTATCGGCGCCAACAACAGAAATTAATTCGACATGACCACCAAGACTTACGACATTTTGAGCTACATTAGCAGCTAAGCCAATACGTTTATCTTCATCAGTAACTTCTAAGACAGGTACAGGCGCTTCGGGACTGATACGTTTAACTGCGCCCATAACGTATTCATCAACACCAACATCACCTATGACGAGAATTTTCTTTTTAGAAAAAAGAGAAATTTTTTCAAGAATATTTTTTTTAACCGAGTTATCGACATTAAATTGCAAAATTGATTGTTTAGAATTTGACATAAAACCAGTCTCCGACGAATATGAGTCACAAATTCATTTATGCGCTACAAACCAAATAAACCACAATTCAAAAAGAACCTCAATCTGATTTACAAACCACAAGCAATTAGCGCATCCGAAAAAAAAGAAATTATTCACTATTTAGAGTCTTTATACCCTATTTGGGAAATGCGCTTTTCTGAAAGCAATCCAGCACCGAGCGGAGAACCCAATAGACCACTTTTACGCCCGGTGTATTGGCTGGGAAATTGGCAATTTGCATGTTTAGATTATTACCATCCACCAAAAGGTATCCAAAATCGATGCGTAGCAGCTGAAAACTATCCTCCTGTTTTAGAAAAAATCGTTCACCGCATTGAACAAATGGTCCACGAAAGTTTCAGCGAAAAAGATATTCCTCATGGTTGGCACCTCAACACCTGCCTTATTAATTTTTATGGTGATAAAATCATCAAAACTGAAGATGAACTAATCAAAAGAGTAGATACAGCCAGAGTTGGTGAGCATAAAGATTTTGAACCAGGCCCAGTAGGATCGATCTCTTTTGGTGAAAAAGCTTTATTTCAATTCGTGAAAAGCGAAAGTAAATCGCAGAAAAGTGAAGTCATTTTACAACAATGGTTAGAAGATTCTTGTTTACAAATATTCGGTGGCGATAAATTCAAAAAACAATTATTTCACCGCGTTCAGCGTGTTGAAGACAAAGGCTTTGTTTTTAAAAACATGAAAACAACTGATTTTGAAACACGCAGAATTAATTTTACTTTTCGATATGTTCCTAACGATCACATTAAACCGCTTTCAGATTTTCCTGCAAACTTACAAAAAGATATTCGCCCATATATTGAAGATTTGGCTCAGCATTCGAAATTTTGGCAAAACGAACTGAGATAACTACTTTCGACCGAATCCACGTTTAGTTAACTCAACTAAAAAAGGCCACTGATATTCTGGTGCTAAAGCACAGTGCAATCCTTCTAATTCTGTGAACTCAACTCGAGTAAACTTGCCAGGTTGTTTTTTATCGCGAATCAGATTTGAATTTAAATTATTCATAACAGCAGGATCATGTGGTGTTGTATAGATTGAAATCGGAGTTCTTTCGTTTTTGTAAATTGGCCAAAATTTTTGTAATTCATAAAAAGTTTTGCTCTTTTCGATATGTTTAACAAACTCTGCTGGAAACTCCAGATCTGGAAATTGCTTTTTAAACGTTTGCAATTCCAAAATAGGTTTAGGCTCAGTTACATTGAGCCAATTTAAGACTGCAGGCATAAAACGTGGCTTAAAATCAATAAATGATTTCCACCATTGAATTTTATCAAATTCAGAATGTTTTAACCTTAATGCAGAAAACCGACGTCGGTTCCATAAATCCATTGCAACTTGAAAACGACCAGCTGTCGCATGTTGCTTAAATGTTTCTTCAAAATTCACAAGCGGACAAAACAATTGAATCGCCTTAATTTGCTTTTTATATTCACCATTATATCTAGATTGCTCATCTAAGTAATTTGTCACAAATACGCCAGGTCCGGCCAAACTCAAGCCCATCAAATATATTTCAGAAATTTGCCTAGACCATTCAAATTTATTTTGTCTGAGTAACTGCAAAACATAAAATGTATGCAAGCCTTCTTCGATCCCGCCTTCACTAATCCGATCATTCAGTGTTAAATAACCATGGCTCGTTAAACTTTCTAAGACGAGAATATTATAGCCTAAATCTTCAAAAACAATTTTGGCCAAAAACCTTTCAGCTAAAAACTCGTCAATATTGCCATGAATTCCCATTCGCAATATAACCAGTGGACGTTTGTCTCGAGTCGTTTGCAAGCCTAACAATCCCCGAAATTTTACAGCCGGTTGTGGCTGAAATTGAATGCGATGGAATCTAATATCTTGCTCAAAATTAAACTGAACATATATTTTGCTGATTAACTGCTGCCACAGGTTTAAATCGTAGCTTGCACGACACAAATCAGAATTTAATTTCTCTGAGCTGAGGCTCTGTAGACATTCCTTGGTCACCGTAGCCGAAGGTATCCACCCCTTTTGCAATCTCATAAAACTGTATAACCAATGTGGATACGTACTTAGCCGAGGCATATCATCAATAATCTGATAATAAACAGATTTTTGACTTTTAAGGGCTGACTCGTTGCCGTAAGCAGCATGATATGCCAATAAGAAACACAAAACTAGACTAAAGTTTTTGCAAAGAGTTGAAACGCATAGCTGCATGAAAATCCCCAAATAGAGTTTTAACTCGACAATAATGAGTGGCTTTTCTACAATAGTTTCATTTATATTTAGAAAAATCAAAAGGAGATTTTCCATGCCGGCTCAAGATAACTTGAATCCACACTCAGAAGCTCATTTAAATGGACCGCTATTTCAAAATGCTCTCCAAACTTTAAACGAAGCTGCCAAAATTATTAACTGTGATCCAAATATTTTAGAACGACTTCAAAAACCGCGACGTTGCATAACTGTTTCGGTCCCAGTTCGCATGGATGACAACTCTGTAAAAGTTTTCACTGGTTATCGTGTGCAATATAATGCGACACTTGGGCCTTACAAAGGTGGTATTCGCTACCATCAAAATGTTGATCTGCCTGAAGTTGTTGGACTTGCAGCTTTAATGACATTTAAAAACTCAGTTTTAGGTTTACCGCTTGGCGGAGCTAAGGGTGGTATTTGCGTTGACCCAACTAAACTATCACGCACTGAAAAACAAAACTTAACTCGTCGTTATACTTCTGAAATTTCACATTTTGTTGGACCAACAAAAGATATTCCTGCACCTGATGTTGGAACTGATCCGCAAACTATGGCTTGGTTTATGGATACGTATTCACAAGAACAAGGTGGCTACGCACAACCAGGAGTTGTCACGGGTAAACCAGTTGAAATCGGTGGTTCACTCGGCCGCAACCACGCCACTGGATTAGGGGTTATTTACGTTTGCGAACGAGCTATGGAAATGAAAGGCAAAACTCTTAAAGGCTCAAGACTTGTGGTACAAGGTTTCGGAAATGTCGGATCTTTTGCTGCAAAGTTTGCCTTTGAACGCGGAGCTCGTATTGTCGCAGTCAGCGATGTCTCTGGTGGTTATTATAATGGCGATGGTTTGAACATCCCTGAGCTTATTGAATACGTAAAACAAAATAAATCATTAAAAGGTTACACAAAAGCTCAGCCTGTATCTAATTCTGAACTTTTAGAGCTTGATTGTGATGCTTTATTACCTTGTGCTCTTGAAGGTCAAATCGATACTCACAACGCTGAAAAAGTAAAAGCTAAATTTATCATTGAGGGTGCAAATGGACCTGTCACAAATGCTGCGACTAAAATTTTAGATAAACGTGGTGTTTTTATTGCTCCGGATGTTGTTGCTAATGGTGGTGGCGTTATTGTTTCCTACTTTGAATGGGTGCAAGACATTATGTCATTCTTTTGGGATGAACAAGACGTTGATGCTAAATTAAAAGGTGTAATTTTAAAAGCTTTTGATAATGTTTATAAATTTCAACAAGAAAAAAATGTTGATATGAGATCTGCAGCAATGGCCGTATCTGTTCAACGCTTAGAAAAGGCCATGTTGTTACGTGGTTTATATCCTCGCTAATTATGTCTTTAGTTCGGCCATGGCTTTATTTGCCTGCAAAGCTTGCTCATGATTTAAGTCCTTATGGTTTAGAGCTTTATGCTTCAATAAAAGGGTTTCAAGACACACCTGTCTGGAACCCTTTTTCATTTAATAACCTTCATTTTAAAAATCGTTTAGGTATAGCTGGTGGAGTTGATAAAAACGGTGACCATTTAAAGGCCTGGGAAAAAGTTGGATGTGGTTTTATCGAGGTCGGCACAGTGACACCTTTGCCACAATCATCTAATCCAGGTCGAATTGTTGATCGCCATATTCCTACTCTATCAGTTTGGAATAAAATGGGTTTTCCTTCTGCAGGTGCTGATGAAGTTGTTTTCAACTTAAAACACTTTAAAGCAACTTCACACATTCCATTGTTTGTAAATATTGGGAAAAATAGATCAACAGATAATACCCAAGCTTCCCAAGACTACATCTCTTGCTTAAATGCATTTGATCAACTAGCCGATGCATACGTTATAAATATCAGTAGCCCAAACACTAAAGGCCTTCGCGACTTAGCAAAATCTGATTCATTTTTGCCGTTTATTACTCCAATTAAAAAATATCATGAACAACTTAAACTGAACTCACCTGTATTTTTGAAACTAAGTCCAGACCTTGATCCAGATGACTTAACAAATATAATTGAGATGAGCTTCGACGTTGGTCTAGATGGATTTATTTTAACTAACACCACACTCGATAGAGTAAATACTTCATTTTACCCTTCAGAAGGTGGAGTATCAGGAATGCCGCTTAAGAATAAGTCAATTCAAGCTCTTACTTTTACACGAAATCTTTTGAACAAAAAAAATGAAAAAAAATGTTTAATTTCTGTCGGTGGAGTGATGACAGCAGCAGATGTTTTTGAAAGAATAGATCTCGGTGCGGATTTAGTTCAAGTGTACTCGACCTTGATCTTTGAAGGACCAGGATTTTTTAGAAAGGTCGCTCAAGTTGCAAAACAAAGAGGGTTCTCACAAGACAGCAGATCAAAACAGTCAGGCTTATCAAGCTAAAAAGTCACCACGTCCTAAAAAAAATTGGATTCCGGTAGTTGCTGGAATTTTAAAGAAAAACAATCAGATTCTCGTTGGTCAGCGACCGGAAACTCATACACTGGGCGGTTTATGGGAATTCCCCGGTGGCAAAATTGAAATGGGCGAAACACCTGAGCAAGCTCTAGCACGTGAACTCAATGAAGAATTGGGTATAGATGCCGAAATAGGAGAATTACGACTTGCTTGCACACACTCATATGGCGATGTCGGAATTCTTATTTTGTTTTATGAAGTTCTATTCTGGAAAAGCGAACCTAAAGCAAAACATCATACTCACTTAGAATGGATTGCTCCAAAAGATTTGCCCAAAAGGAACATTCCTGAAGCAAATCGCAAAAACATGAATCGTATATATAAAGCTTTTAACTTAGTGAATGAAACTGAAGTGGAAAAATAAATGATTAATCAACTAACGAGGAATATTTATGAAAATTCTAATCGTTAGCCCTGATTTAAACCCTCAAGCAGAACGGATTGCTTCAGAGCTAACAAAAAATAGTCTTCATACTGAAGTTATCGATCAACTTCACCCTTTAAGATTAGTATTTAATCAATATGATTTGATTCACTTTATTGAGCCTGGGAATCCAAAATCAAACAAATGGCAAAACCTGCTAACATACTTCAGACAGTCACTTCAAACGGCCTTTACTCATGCCATTGGTTTACCGACACTTGTTACACTCTATGATCGATCTGATAGTCCAAATACTCTTTTAGAATTGCCAAATCAGTTCTCTGCCCTAACCGCAAGCCACATTGAACAACTTAAATTACACAGAAAATTTCAAGGTGAAAAAATGATTTTACCCTATTTACCTGTAATTTCTCGCGGTTTATCCCATACTTTAAGTGAAAAAAATCAAAATAAAATTGCTTTTATTATTCCTGTTTATAAAGATTTTACTGATCTATTAAATTATTCAAAATTGCATTTTCAAAAAATACTGAATTGCGATTTTTACATTGATGCTCGTGGTTTAACTTTTGAAATGAGTCATTCTCAAATTCGAAAAGAGTGGACCAAATTTATCAAAAAAAATAAAGATTATGCCCAATTCATACTTTTCACAAGTGATGAAATATTTAATGGTCTAAAAGACTCAGCACCACTTTATATTGCATTGGCAAAAATGCGTACCACACAAAAACAATTTGCTAACTGGATAGAATGTTACTTGCAAAACGATATTAATCTTATTCTTAGTGAAGATCAGGCCACAGGGTTTTCCAAATATTGGAAACACCAACAAAACTGCTTTATCATTAAAGACACTTCGCAATTAGACAGTTTTGAAAATAGTTTACTCGACTACATAAATACCAAAAGACTGGCAAATGAAACCTTTGATAAAATAAGCTTATTTAGCCAATGCATAGATGCAAAAATCAATGAACTGACTAGACTATATACTAAAATTATTCAGCAAAAAACTTCCTTAAACCATCGCACTTCAGTTAAAATGGAAGTATGAATCTTTTTAACAAAACCAAAACAAGTGCACAGGCTCAACAAAAAGAAAAACTTCGTATTTGTTTAATTGGCGAGAAAATTCAAGTTCAAAGTCGATCATCAGACACAGGCCTACTTTGGCCACTGGCTCGAGGACTTTCAAAAAAAGGACATGAAGTTACGATCATATCATCAACTTCACCACTCAAAAAACATGAAATTTACCGCGATGGCATACGCGCTTATTATTTATTTGATGGAGTTTCTACATTTAAAACTTTGCGCTTTGTTGATGCTGTTCATCGCAAATTTATATCTCTTAGCACACAAAAAACATTTGATATAGTTCACTGTCTAGATGCTGGTGGTTATAAAATTGGGCGTCACAAGAAAAATTTTTCAACTTGTGTAGCTTATGATGTCCAGGCCACGACGATGTCTGAGGTTTTTTCTATACTTGCTGAAAACAATGGTTCATTAAATTCCCAATTAAAAACTTCATTAAAATTGGGATACAGATTTATCCATAATTATTTTACTCACGATCGCAGCTTGCTCGAAACGGCAGATGGTATTTTTGTAACTACACCACAGCAGCGAATGATTCTTGAAAGATATTTTTTATTTCCCGACTACCATACTTACACAGTTCCTTATGGGATAAATCTTGGAGATTTGGCCCCCAGAGAGGAATCTCAAAGCTTTAAATTAAAAGTCAATATACCTGAAGATTCTAAAATTATTTTAGCTGTTTCAGACTTTACAAATGCTTTTGAAATAATCCCCTTACTTAAGGCATTTGAAAAAATTATTTTAAAAGATTCACAAGTTTATTTGTTTGTTGTTGGAGATGGCCCTCGTTGGAAAGAGGTCGAATATGAAATGTTAAGACGAATCCTCGGTAGTCGTGTTATATTAACAGGCGCACTCAATGCCGAGGAAATTCTAGATTACATATCAGCCTCTTCAATTTATGTTGATCTCAGCTCTCGCTCGACTGGCTTAGAGCCAAGCCTTATCGAAGCCATGGCTCAAAAAAAAATCGTCATTGGATCAGAGCTTAGCCCTATATCTGAAATTATTGAGGATGGTAAAGACGGATTTCTCGTTCGTCCGGCTGATGATATGAGTATATACAAATATATTTCTCAAACTTTGCATGAAGATAGTTCATATGAATCAATTGGCCATGCTGCTCGTGACAAAGTTTTGCAGTTTTTCAACAGAGAAAAGATGATTGATGCATTGCTTGATGCTTATTATCAAATAATCAACAAGTCCCTGCCTTTTAAACACCGCAAAAATAAGCCTGAAACCAAAGAAAGAGTCTTTTCAAAAGCAGAATAACAAGACATAATAAATGAGTATTTTCCACAACTTAGGGGATCAAATGACAAAGGCAGACCTGATCAATTTAGTATCTGAAAAAGCTGGCATAACTCGCGTTAAAGCAGAAGCAGTTGTGAATACTATTTTTGATACGATGGTAGAAGCATTAATGAAAGACGATCGCATTGAGATCAGAGGATTTGGTTCATTTGTTAACCGTGAATACGATGCCTATAAAGGAAGGAACCCTCGAACTGGTGAAGTTATTTCTGTCGATGAAAAGAAATTACCCTTTTTTAAAGTGGGCAAAGAATTAAAAGAATCTTTGAATAAATAGATTTTTATTAAAACCGATCAGGATTCTTGCCTGATTCAAAGCTATTAACTTTGAATCAGCAAGAATCTACGATCTAACCCCCGACATGAGCCAGTAATCAAAATACAACAAACAAAAAAACTTAAACCCCCAATGGTTTTTTATTAAAGTTTCCCAACCTTAATAAAAATATAACCATTTCTTAACTCACACCTGGCTACGTGCTTGTTGTGCTACTGTTGTAGCGACTTATTCTGTCACTTTCCACATAAAACTCGCGAGTTTGAAAATTCAACTAAACTGTCTATGGACTTTACATTTCTTAACGCCATGTAAAGCCTTTCGATACCTAGAGCAATACCTGCACTGGGTGGCATTCCGTATTCAAGAGCTTGAAAAAACTGTTCATCTAGCCCAACTAATTCTTGTCCTGCTTTTTGCTTTTTATCTAAATCATCTAAAGACCTTTGTCTCTGTATTTGGGGATTATTCAACTCATGAAAAGCATTCGCAAGCTCTAGGCCTTTCCAATATATTTCGAAACGTTCAGCCCAACCATCTTTATCAATTCTGGCTAATGCAGCTTGATACGGTGGATATTTTTCGATGAACACGAGCCGATCAGCAGGCCAACGGTATTCAATTTTATCCATAAAAATTAAATAAAAATAATCATCGATCGTTTCTGCTGAGGCCACATCAACACCTAATTGCAATGCAAGATTTTTTAACTGTTCTGCAGTTGTGTCAGGTTTTAGCTCAAATCCACAATAAGTTTTAAACAAATCTGCAACTGAAAAAGTTAGAACTTCTTTTGGTTTTTCAACTTTTAAATTATCACACAAATACTCAACGAGCTCGATAGCATCATGTTTAATATTAGCCAAATAAGACATTGATCGATACCATTCAAGCATCAAAAACTCTGGATGATGTTTTTCTGTTTTTTCTCCGTTGCGAAATACATGTGCTATTTCAAAAATTTTTTCGGCACCCATGCTGAGTAATTTTTTAAGATGTAGTTCAGGAGAAGTTGGTAAATAAAATTTTTGCCGGTTTGAACCTATAACCAATTCGGTTACGAATGGATTTAGACTTGGTTCAGTCCCCGGGCAATCCACGAGTGTCGGTGTAGTGGCTTCTAAAAAACGTTTTTCAACGAAAAAGTTTCGCAAGAGTTGCAAATACTCGTAATAGCTTTTTTTCAAAGTCCACGGATGTTCTTCGGCTTTATAAAAACCAGGTCTATTCGTCAAATTTGGAGCTAATAAAACAAACTGACCTGCTGGCATAAGAGCAATAAGATCACCATCAAGCAATATGTCTCGACCGGTAAAATCTTGAGCATCTCGAGCTTTAAAATCAGCTAATTGACTCACCCCTAACCGTAACTGATGCACTCTGCCGTACTGCAGAAAACCACGTGGGCATTCAGGATAGGCATTCCAGTATTTTTGCAAATATTCATCTCTTGTTTTGATCATTCTTAAAAGATGACTTATAAGAATGGCCTATGCAAACACAATCTTTATCAATCGCTTTACCTCACAAATTTGAATTTTTATTTAAAGAACAATTTAATCTTTATAAAAACCAAGCTGACTTTGTGGCCTTTAAGCTCATTTCAGAAACGACTCGCGATTTAACAGTCCGAAATGGAAAACCCGAGTCTCTCACATCATTTCACGATTTAGGAATAATGATTGAAGTTATGGTTGGTGGTCACCTAGGATACTCTGCAACTTGCGAATTAACTCCTTATGGTATTCAGCAGGCTTTTCAAAAAGCTGTACATACGACTTCGCAATCTGCAAAATACTCAGTGGCTCAGTTTGATCTGTCTGTTAGACCTCAAGCTATTGGTCAATATAAATCTGTTCGACAGAAGGGTCTTGATCAAACTGCCTATTCAGAAATCTATGATTTTTTAAAAAAAACATCTTCTCAATTAAAAGTTTCTAATAAAATTGTGAGTGCAACTGCTGATGCTATGATTATTGAATGTCGCCAACGATATCTGTCGTCAACTGGTTCTGATTTTGAACAAGATTTTAATATAATTGTCAGTTCGTTTGGCGCTATCGCACAAGAAGGCTCAGAAACACAATACCGCTCTTTACACGGCGGTCGCGGAATATGTTTTCAAATTGGCTCAGAATTTTTTAATTTAGATCATTACCTGCCTTTGTGTGAACGCACTGGACAAGAAGCTCTAGAATTACTGACAGCAGACAACTGCCCAAACGAAACTTTAGATCTCATTTTAGCACCTGACCAAATGCTTTTACAAATTCATGAATCAATCGGCCACCCACTTGAACTTGATCGCATCTTAGGTGACGAACGTAATTTTGCAGGTTGGAGTTTTGTTCAACCAACTGATTTTGGTCAATTACAGTATGGTAGCCCCATCATGAATGTCGTTTTTGATCCGAACTCTGAGAATGAAATGTCAAGCTATGTATTCGATGAAGTCGGCAATAAAGCGATTAAGCAATACCTGATCAAAGATGGCGTTTTACAAGCTGCACTCGGCAGTTTAGAAAGCCAATACCGCAGCCAAAGACTTTTTGAAAACAAAATAACTGGTGTTGCGAATTCACGTGCAAGTTCTTGGAATAGACCGCCAATTGATCGAATGGCTAATATTAATCTTGAAGGTGGTCAATCAACACTTGCTGAAATGATTTCGCAAACTGAACGAGGAGTTATCATGCACGCCAATCGTTCATGGTCTATAGATGACTATCGTCGTAAATTTCAATTCGGTTGCGAATATGGACAACTGATTGAAAACGGCCGCATAACTAAAACTCTTAAAAATCCAAACTATAGAGGCGTTACGGTACCATTCTGGAATAGCCTAAAAGCACTTTCACAAAAAGATAGTGTCGAAACATACGGATCACCCTACTGTGGAAAAGGTGAACCAAGCCAGATTATTCGAGTTGGTCACTCATCTCCGTATGCACTTTTTAATAATATAGAAGTTTTTGGTGGCTAAAATGATTAAAAATTACATTCACAATTTATCACAAAATATTTTTAAATTACTTGAATCTAATGAACAGCTCAGTTTGTTCTTACATTCAGAAGAAAGTACTTTTATCAGATTCAACCAATCAAAAGTCAGGCAGAACACACAAGTTCATCAACACGAACTAACACTCCAATTACACAAAGACCAACGTTTAATTAAAATGTGTCTAAATTTAACTCTTAATGAGTCATTAGACCTAGACGCTGCTCATAATTTGATTTTAGAAGCTCGTACGCAATTACCTTTAACTGATGCCAACCCACAGTTTTTTAGAATCAAAAACAACGGTCATTCTGAAGTTATCAAAAAATCAAATTACCCAAATGTGACCGAAATCCCTGAAATTATTTATAAAAATTTTTCGCAAGACGATCTGGCGGGGCTTTGGTGTTCTGGGCCGCTTAGACAAGCTTCGATCAACTCTGAAGGGCAATTTCATTTTTTTGAAACTGATTTTTTCTTTTTTGATTATTCTCTATATAGTGGTCCTCTTGCAGCCAAAGGCTATTATTCAGAACATGATTTTAGTGAAAAAAATTTTTCTAGCCAAGCGTATGCAACAAAAAATAAGCTTGTTCTATTAAAGAAACCAATTCAAAAAATTCCGCGTGGACAATACCGTGTCTATCTTGAACCCATGGCTGTAGCAGAAATTTTAGGAACAATGTCTTGGGGATCGTTCAGTCAAGGCAACTACAAAAAAGGCGTTGCTCCTTTAAAAAAACTAGCTGAAAAGCAATTATTCTTTTCACCAAAAGTGACAATTTTAGAAAATTTTGAACTTGGATTAACTCCTGAATTCAACTCTATTGGTGAACTCAGTTTACCCCACATCAAGCTTATTGAGCATGGACATTTAAAACAATTTTTAACAAGTTCAGCAACAGCTCAAGAGTTTGGTCTAAATTCAAATAATGCAGATGTTCGCGAGATACCTCGTTCAATTGAGCTTCTTTCGGGCTCAATGAATGCCGATCAAGCTTTACAGGAACTTAACACTGGAATTTATATTTCAAACTTACATTACATTAACTACAGTGATATTCAGTCGGCCCGTATAACTGGTATGACGCGATTTGCATGTTTCTGGGTTGAAAATGGTGAAATTGTTGGACCAATTCAAGATCTGAGATTTGACGAATCACTCTATAATATATTTGGCTCACAACTCATTGAATTAACTGAGCAAAGTTCTATTTTTGTGGACATAGGAACATATCAAAAAAGAAATTTAGGTGCTATGAAAGTTCCCGGAGCATTGGTTGATAAATTTAATTTTACTTTATAATTATCACTTTTCATGATTAATTAAGTCTATTCAAACAAATCGGTAACGAGGAGAAAACTATGGCATTAGGCAAAATTCAAAATTTAATTCAGAAAATTGCTCATACTGACAAAGTTAAACAAGTGATTGCTGAAGTTCAAGCAGTTAGTCATGATATCCAAAATAAGGTTCAAAAACTATCTGCCGATGAAGCTGTAAAAAAATATAAAGAGCTCGCAAAAAAAGTAGTGGCTGCCGAAAATGATTTACAAAAAGAAGTCACTAAGGTTGTCGCTCAAGTTAAAAAATCTGCTGACGAAGTTGAAAAAAACTTTAAAACTTACAAAGCTAAAGCCCAAGCTCAAAGGTTAAAAATCGAAAAGATGATTTTAGCTAAAACTAAAACTAAAACTAAAAAAACAGCCAAAAAGAAAGTTACTACAAAAAAAACTGTAGGGAAAAAAACTAAAAGAGCATAATTATTATAAAATTATATTTAATCCTTTTATGAATTAAATTATTTTGCTAAAATCTTAAGCCATAAATACAAGGTTTTTATAATGAAAGCAGCATCCGTTATTAATTTAAGAGAACTTAGCTCATGTCATAAATGTGGACATAAAGATCACAATATTATTTGCTCGGTAAGCTCGGATGTACTAGCACTACTGGATGCTGCTAAAATTAAAACAACGTACAAACCACACCAAACCATTTTTTACCAAGGCAACGATCCACTCGGTTTATATACTGTGTCCGAAGGTCTTGTTAAATTAGAAGCTGTATCAGAATCTGGACAAGCTCACACAGTCAGATACGTTGGTGCTGGTCATGCTATCGGTTATCAATCTTTATTTACTAACGAAAAATACAATGTTTCGGCAACAACTGTCGAAAGTTCGATTGTTTGTTTTATTCCAAAAAATGTGGTCATGGATATTTTTAGTAAATTTCCAATGGCTAGCTTTCAAATTATGAAGGCACTCTCGGAAGATTTAAAGCTGGCTGATTCAAAATGGACAGATCAAATGGATAAAGATGTCCCACAAAGAGTCGCAGAAGCTATTATTTATCTACAAGATCATTTTGAACACCAAAACTGGACCCGAAAAGAAATTGCCGAATGGGCGGGCACTACTCCTGAAAGTGTCATTCGCACCCTAGCTCAGTTTGAAAAAGCTGGATTTATCGATCAAACAGAAGGTCGAAACATCAAAATTTTAAACAGATCTGGACTGATGAATAAATAATTCTATTTTGTTTATGACATAGATCATAACTCTAGCGCTTTTAGCATGTCATATTTATGCTTGAAGAGTTATGGAAAAAACAAAAACTAGTTTAGGCGAGAGCATCCAGCATTGTCAATATTGCGGAACCAATACAATTGGTGGTCAGCGCTATTGCTGCGCCGCTTGTGAAAAGCTTGATTCTGATTTTGCATTTGTCAAAGACCACAAAGAATCAAATCCTTACTTATACCTAGATAAACCGGATTACGCGCAAACCTTTATAAATGATAACCAATATCATTTTTTTATTGAAAACTTGCAATGTTCTAGTTGTGTTCACCTTATTGAAAAAATACCTGATTTCTATCCTGATTGTAAATTGGCCCGAGTCAACTTTGGTCAGAATCTATTAACGGTCGAACTCACTGACAAAGGGCAATTATCGCAAGTTGCAAAACTCATTGAAGATCTTGGATATCAAGCTTATCTCATTAAAAAAACAGATTTAGAAAGTAAATCTCGAAACTTAAAAAATCGAGATGATCTTAAAAAAATTGCAGTCGCTGGCGCTGTGGCCGGAAATCTTATGATTTTTGCATTTGCTATTTATGCCGGAGCTGATGGCATAGCCTTACAGTTTTTTAGATGGATGAATCTCGTTTTATTTTTACCTTTACTACTCTACTCAGCCCAAAGTTTTTATTTTGGGGCGTGGAATGCACTCAAATACAGAGTGATTCATATCGACCTACCTATAGTCATCGCACTGGTCTCAAGTTTTGCTTTTTCAACTTACAATCTTTTTATTGGATCAAATGATTTCTACTTTGACTCAACGGCCAGTTTTATTTTTTTAATATTGTTGGCTCGGTATTTTGTGAAAATGACACAACAGTATTATTTATCTCCAGTCAGATTGGGTTCAAGCTTAGTCAATCAAAAATACACACTTTTAGATCAATCACCTATAGTTGCTGAACAAATAAAGGTTGGAGATGTCTTTAAAGTTGCTCCTGATCAAATGATCCCCGTTGATGGAGTTTTGATTTCTCCTAAAGCATTGATTGATACTTCATACTACAATGGTGAATCCATGCCACAAGTGTTTACTGAGGCATTGCAAGTCTACTCTGGATTTAAAAACCTGTCTGAATCCATTTTGATTCAAGCTGTATCAACCATGCAAGGCTCTCAGCTCAATAAACTATTAACGCAAACTCAAGATCATCTCTTTATTAAAAATAATTATATTAACTTATCTGACAAACTAGCTCAGAGACTTGTTACAGCTGTATTTAGTGTTGCTGGTTTATATTTTATAGGTTGGGGTTATTTTCACTCCTACCAAGAATCTTTCAATCGCGTCCTCGCTTTAATTGTTGTCGCTTGTCCTTGCGCTTTGGCTTTTGGTAGCCCACTCACAATGGCTATAGCGTTTAAAAAAGCACAAAATAAAGGGATTGCTCTTCGAAATGCTAATGTATTTGAAAAACTAAACCACATTAAAAATATCTTTTTTGATAAAACTGGCACTCTAACACAGGGAAAACTTACACTCGTTCAAACTTGGCCAGATCAAATTAATGAAGAGTTAAAATCAATCATTCTAGGATTAGAAAAAAAATCTTACCATCCAGTTGCTTTTGCCCTCAGAGCTGCATGGAAAAATACTAATGTTTCTCCATCTTTAACAAATATTAAAGAAACTTTTGGATCAGGAGTACGAGGACAAGTTGTTATTCCAACAGATGTTCATGATTTGGTCGATACTTATGAAATAAAGTCACTACCTGAGAATATGCACGAAGATGATTTGGCAGTTGTTGTTTTAAAAAATGGAACGGCTGTTGCCCGACTTTATTTTAATGATGAACTTCGACAAGAGTCTAAAGATCTTATTCACAAATTACGCAACCGTCATTTGAACTGCTACTTACTTACTGGAGATAAAAAATCTCGAGCTTTTCAAAAAGGCCAGGCTTGTGGTATTCAATCTGATTTTATATTTAGTGAATTGTATCCGGAAGAAAAAAAAGAAATTGTCAAAAAATATCATTCAACAATGATGATTGGTGATGGCCTAAATGATGCTCTGGCATTAAGTGCCAGCGATATCGGAATTTCAGTTAAAGGCAGCTCACATCTGACAATTGATAGCTCTGATGTTCTTTTTCTAAGAGGTGGGCTTGAGCCACTTTTGGAATTATTTAATATTGGCCTGCAAGCTGATCGCACTCTTAAAAGAAATTTAGCACTTGCTCTCATATACAATATTCTTGCAGGTACGAGCGCACTTTTTGGTTTAATCAATCCATTCTGGGCAGCTGTGCTCATGCCCATGAGTACTATTATAGTTTTATTATCAAGTTTATTTGGTTTTATTGATTGGAGAAAAAAATGAGCGTACTTATATTAGTTATTCCAATGGCGCTTGTTTTAGGGGCCGGATTTTTATACGCCTTTTTCTGGGCAACATCGAGTGGTCAGTTTGACGACCTCACAACACCTTCGATGCGCATGTTAGATCAAGATTCAAAAAAAATTCAAAACAATAAGGAGAACAACTTATGAATTCAAACAGGACAGACAACATCGTTTACGATGACGATATAGTAAAGAAATTTACCATCGTCACACTCATCTGGGGAACAGCAGCATTTTTATTTGGTTTAATTGCAGCATTGCAGTTGGCAAATTGGCGCTTCAATCTTAATTTAGAGTGGATTACATTTGGTCGATTAAGACCTCTTCATACAAATGCGGCTATTTTTGCATTTGCAGGCAATACAATCTTCGCTGGGATTTACTACTCAACACAGAGACTTCTCAAAACAAGAATGTTTTCAGACACATTATCAAATATACATTTTTGGGGTTGGCAGTTGATCATAGTTGCTGCCGCAGTTACCTTGCCACTAGGTTACACACAATCAAAAGAATATGCAGAACTTGAATGGCCAATCGATATTGCTATCGCTGCAATTTGGGTAGTTTTCGCAGTTAATTTCTTCATGACTCTTAGACAGCGTCGCGAAAAACATTTATATGTTGGTATTTGGTTTTATATAGCAACCATTGTTACTGTAGCAGTCCTTCATATTGTTAATTCTATCGAAATTCCAATCACTGCTTTAAAATCGTTTCCAGTTTGGGGAGGCATACAAGATGCTTTAGTTCAATGGTGGTATGGACATAATGCAGTTGCATTTTTCTTAACAACACCATTTTTAGGATTAATGTATTACTTTGTACCAAAAGCTGCAAATAAACCAATTTACTCTTATCGTTTATCGATCATTCACTTTTGGGCTTTGGTTTTCATTTATATCTGGGCTGGCCCACATCATTTACTTTACACATCACTACCTGAATGGGCCCAAACATTAGGTATGATTTTTTCTGTCATGCTATGGGCTCCATCTTGGGGTGGTATGATCAATGGTTTAATGACATTAAAAGGTGCATTTAAAGAATTGATCAAAAACCCAATTATCAAATTTTTCGTGGCCGCTTTAACATTTTATGGAATGAGTACTTTTGAAGGTCCATTATTATCAATCAAATCCGTATCTGGATTAGGACACTATACTGATTGGATTATCGGTCATGTTCACTCAGGAGCTTTAGGTTGGAATGGACTTATGTCAATGGGTATGTTTTTATGGCTAGTTCCACGTTTATGGAATACACAATTATACTCAGAAAAATTGGCTGAAACTTCTTTCTGGACTTCATTGACAGGTATTGTTTTGTACTACACATCAATGGTGACTGCGGGTATTACTCAAGGTCTTATGTTAAGAGCGATAGATAGCCAAGGCCGTCTTGTTTATCCAGATTTCGTCGAAACAGTAACAAAAATATTACCACTGTATTGGGTTCGTGCAATCGGTGGTTTATTTTTTATCGTTGGCTTTCTTATTACTGTTTATAATATATATAAAACAATAAAATCAGCGCCTGCTACCCAGGAAAATAAAGTTGTTGCAGTGACTAAAACAGGTTGGGATGAACAACCAACAACAACTCACAGAAAACTTGAAGGACTTGGATTTGTCTTTACAGTATTAACAATTGCAGCCATTTTAGTTGGATCTGTTATTGAAATTTACCCTACACTCTCTATGCATAAATACGTTAACCCGGAACAAACTACAGAGCCATACAGCGCTTTAGAACTTGTTGGTCGCGGTATTTATATTCGCGAAGGTTGCTATGTTTGCCACTCACAACAAATTCGCCCTATGGCTTCTGAAGTTTTACGCTATGGTCCGGCTTCGACCCTTGAGGACTCTATGTGGGATCACCCATTTCAATGGGGGTCAAAACGTACTGGTCCTGATATAGCACGCGTAGGGAAAAAATATCCCGACATGTGGCACTATCAGCACATGATTAATCCACGCTCGATCAATCCAGACTCAGTTATGCCAAATTATCCGTGGTTGGTTGTTAAAAATGCGGATTACTCAACAATCAGAAAAGAATTATCTGTTTTAAAAATGCTTGGCGTGCCTTACGACGACAAAACCGTTGGTGATGCAGACATCGTCGCTCAAAAAGAAGCAATTGAAATCGCTAAAAATTTAGAATCTGCTGGAGCACCTGCTGGATTAGAGAAAAAAGAGATTATTCCATTGATTGCTTATTTACAGGCACTTGGGCAAAAACAAAAAAATAAAAACTCTTCTTCTGCCTTGAACACAACAGGACAATAATATGAAACAACTTGCATTATCACAATTTACAGACACACATCTAACAGTCATCGCGATGATGATTTTTTTAGGTTACTTTTTGATTATAGGAATAAAAGCTATATCAATGAGTTTTAAACAGGTCGAATTGTACTCTAATATGCCACTACAAGAAGATATCGAGGTTAAAAATGAGCGATAACAATAAAAACGATCAAGAACAACATTACCATGAATATGATGGTATCATTGAACATGACAATCCACTTCCTAATTGGTGGCTGTGGACTTTTATCTTAACTGTCGTATTTGCATTCATTTATTATTTACATTACGAAGTTGCTGGTGGACCAACTCTTCAAGACGAACTTAAAGAGTCTATGGCCCAGATTGAACAACTTAAAAAAGATTCTGGTTCTAATACTGGTGAAATCACAGAAGCTGATGTTTTAAAAGAACTTAAGTCACCGGACAGTTTGAAAGCTGGATCAATCGTTTATGCTGGAAAATGCGCTGTTTGCCATGGTGATAATTTAGAAGGTAAAATTGGTCCAAACCTAACAGATAATTCGTGGATTAACGGCGACGGTAAAGCTAAGTCTGTGGCACATATTATACAAACTGGTGTTCCTGCTAAAGGTATGCCACCATGGACAGGATTGTTGACTGATGATGAAATCAAAAAAGCAACAGCATTTATTTTATCTAAGAAAAACACAAATCCGGCGAACGCAAAACCAGCTGAAGGAAAAATTATTGAGGATTATTTTTCAAATAATTAATTTCTGTTAAGTTTTTTAAGGAACTTTTATGGCAAAAAAACAAATATCGGCAGATATCCTTTCAAGTATTGATGAACACGGCAACCGGTTGTACTTGCAGCCGGCTGAAGTCAAAGGTTTCTACCGTGACTGGCGAACTAAGGTTCAAGTCTTGCTGATGTTTGTTTTTTTAGCTACTCCGTGGACAACAATCAACGGAATGCAGTCTATTCTACTGGATATTCCTCAAAGGGAATTTTATATTTTCGGTTTTTTGTTTCGTGCTCACAATGCTCCACTTATATTCTTTCTTCTTTTCGGTGGAGCTATTACACTTGCATTTGTCACAACAGTTTGGGGTAGAGTTTGGTGTGGCTGGGCCTGTCCACAGACTGTTTTTATTGATGGAGTATTTCGCAGAATCGAGTATTTCGTCGAAGGAAACTATTTAAATCGACGAAAAATGCAAACTGAACCAATGACAGTTTCTACATTTACAAAAAAAATCGTTAAATGGATTTTATTTACTCTCGCTTCATCTCTTATTGCACATAGTTTTCTAGCTTATTTTGTTGGCGCTAAATCATTTATTCAAATTATTGAGGATGGTCCTTCAGCTAACATGACCGTATTTATTGTTGCACAGTTTTTTACTGCTTTATTTTTATTTGATTTTGGTTGGTTTCGTGAACAGTTCTGCACAATTATGTGCCCTTACGGGCGCATACAAGGTCTTCTATTAGACAAAAACTCACTCGCTGTTGCTTATGAAGAAAAACGTGAGGCTGATTGTGTTAAATGTAATCGTTGTGTTTCAGCATGTCCTATAGGAATTGATATCAGAAATGGTTTGCAAATGGAATGTATCGCATGCACAGCCTGCATTGATGCCTGTGATGAAATTATGGAAAAGGTCGAAAAGCCAAAAGGTCTCATCAAATACAAAACATTAGACGATCAACCTATTAAGTTAACTAAACCAAGATCATTATTATATTTAGTGGCGATACTATTGTGTATTGTTGGCTTAAGCTATAACCTCATACACCTAGAACATTCAGAGGTATTTTTAGTCAGAGCTAAAGACGAACCTTTTAAAGCTTCTGAAACAGACATCATCAATCATTTCAAAATTCATGTTACGAATCAAAGCTTTGCTATTCGAAAATATAAACTCAGAACTGAAAATCACGAAATGATTGAACTTATTAAAGCACAAAATGAAATTACTTTAAAACCTAAAGAATTTCGAGAATGGCATGTTTTTGCAAAAATCAGTCGGACAGAATTCAAACCTCAACTCAAAATCAAATTAACAATTTTTGATTCGGAAAATGAAAAAGACTTCAGTCGGACTTTAGAAGCCGAATTGCTAGGGCCGGCGAATTAAAATGGACAAATCACTTTTAGTATTATGCAGCTCAATATTTACCGCTGGCCTTATCGGAAGTTGGCACTGCGGAGTAATGTGTGGGCCAATGGCTTGTTTTTTGGCAGCAAAAAAACAGCTCAAAACATATCAGCTTGGCCGCTTAATTTCGTATACCGCAGCAGGAGCCAGCGCTGGATCAGTCATGGGCATTTTTTTTCAGTCCTATAGTTGGCTAAAATATCTTTCTGTAATTGGATTAAGTTTCTTACTTATTTTTATGGCATTTAACACACATAAACAGTTTAAAACTCCGGAAATCTTCGGAGGCTTTTACAAAAAATTTCAGAACTCGGGATTCTTTCTTGGTTTTTTTAGTTTTCTTTTGCCTTGCGGTTGGCTATGGACATTTGTGGTTTCAGCTGCGGCCACCAGATCTGCATATGCTGGGGCACTCGTCATGTTTATTTTTTGGTGTTCGACTGTTCCCGCACTGACAACAGCTCAAATTGTAATCAAAAAAATGATTGAGAAAGCTCCATTAAAAACACAGCAAATCTCATCAATCGTATTGCTATTTGCAAGTCTATACAGCCTAGCAACTTTTTGGTTTTTACATAGTTCAACTTGATTACTTTACTAAAAAAATAAACAATTTATCATGTTTAATCATAATGAAAAAATAGCCTTAACAAAATATCTCGAAGCTACTCTTTTTGATCGTAAAAAATTTTTTATATCATTCATTTACATGAGCTACACAATCGGTCTTTTACTTACAATTTATACTTATTTAACAAGTAAAAATTCATTTAAATCAACTCTCACTATGTATGCTTTTGTTATGACGCTTTTACTTTTAATTAACCTTACTGTTCTCTATTTCATTTCCAAAAAAATGATTTTGAATCGTGATAAAGCAATTAAAAAATTTATAGAACAGTGGAGCGAACAAACTCCTTACATCATCGGAAAAATTAAAAAAAATCATGCTCTAGATTTTTTAGTACCTAGAAAACTAAGGTCATTTGTAGCTGCTAATGGAGAAATATACAAAATATCATACTGCATTGAGATCAGTTCAGATCAACCGTATCGACTTTACGAGACCCAACGCAAAGGACCATACGATTTTGAGTTCATTGTCTTACCTGATCATATTTTCGGCTTAAATAAACGCCCACAAAATTAGCCACAAAGCTCTTAATTCTTAGCACAAAAAAGACTTAAATCTGTACAATTTTAACTCTCTGGGCTAGCCTTCTCAAGAATCATTTACCCCTATGAAGGAGCTGACCATGGATTTAAACACAAGCCTTTCTCAATTATCAACTCATCAAGAATTTACGCGCCGACATATTGGACCTTCTGAAGAAGACCAAAAAGCGATGTTAAAAGAACTTGGTTTTACAAACTTCGATGAAATGATGACTAAAGTCGTTCCTAAATCGATTTACAACACGGCACCAATGAATATTGGTCAAGGTATTTCTGAACACGATATTTTAAATCAACTTAAAAATATTGTTTCTGAAAATAAAGTCTATACTTCACTGATTGGTATGGGATTTCATGACACAATTACACCGTCACCAATTTTACGCAATATTTTCGAAAATCCTGTTTGGTATACGGCCTACACTCCTTACCAACCCGAAATCTCGCAAGGCCGCTTAGAAAGTCTATTGAATTTTCAAACAATGATTGCAGATCTGACGGGTATGGAAATTTCAAATGCTTCATTGCTTGATGAAGGCACTGCTGCTGCTGAAGCAGTCATTATGGCTCAATCTGTCTGTAAGAAAAAAGATGCTAATGCATTCTTAGTTCACCCTTCAACCCACCCACATGTTATCGAAGTTTTACAAACTCGTGCCGAACCACTTGGCATTGAAGTCATTATTCAAGATCCAATCAAATATGATTTTTCTAAAGAAGTTTTTGCAGCCGTTTTTCAATACCCATGTACTGATGGTACAATTGAAAATTACAAAGCATTGACAACAAAATTACATGACCATGGTGCACTTGTTATTGCGAGTGTAGATATATTAGCTATGACAATTTTGACACCTCCAGGAGAATGGGGTGCAGATATGGTTGTTGGCAACTCACAACGTTTCGGCGTCCCGTTGGGATTTGGTGGACCGCACGCCGCTTTTTTAGCAACAAAAGACGCTTACAAAAGATCAATGCCAGGTCGCTTAGTCGGTGTATCAGTTGATGCTCATGGTAAAAAAGCTTTACGCTTAACATTACAAACGCGCGAACAACATATTCGTCGTGAAAAAGCGACTTCAAATATTTGTACAGCTCAAGTTTTACTCGCTAACATGGCTGCCATGTATGGCGTTTACCATGGCCCCAAAGGCTTGACTAAAATTGCCACTCGCATTCACAAGTTAGCAATGATAGCAACAGTTGGTCTTGAGAAACTCGGTTTTAAAACACAATCAACAGCTATATTTGATACAGTTAAAGTTAATACGCAAAATGTTTCTGACATTATTGCTCAAGCTGAAAAACTTGAGATCAATTTACGCTCTTATAGTGATGGCGTTGGTTTTTCGATTAACGAAACAACAACTTTGGCGACACTTGAAAAAGTACTTATGGCTTTTAACAAAGGACAAAACCTTAATTTTAATTTGAATGATCTTGATTCAGCTGCAAAATCAAACATCCCTGCTGAAATGGTTCGCACGTCAAGTTTTATGACTCATCCAACGTTCAACTCGTATCATTCAGAAACTGAGTTAATGCGTTATATTTATTCTTTACAAAATAAAGATGTCACATTAACTCATTCAATGATTCCCCTCGGGTCATGTACAATGAAATTGAATGCTGCGACTGAGCTAATTCCAGTTTCGTGGCCTGAAGTTAATAAAATGCATCCGTTTGCGCCTAGCCACCAAACTCTTGGTTACCAAAAATTAATTAAAGATCTTGAACAAAAACTTTGTGCAATTACTGGCTTTAATGCCGTTTCACTACAACCAAATTCGGGTGCGCAAGGCGAATACGCTGGCTTATTAGTTATTCGTGAATACTTTAAAGCTAAAAAAGAAACACACCGAAACATCTGTTTAATTCCGTCATCAGCGCATGGAACAAATCCAGCTTCTGCTGTTATGGCAGGTTTTCAAGTTGTTGTTGTGGCTTGCGATGAAAACGGCAACGTCGACGTTCAAGATTTAAAAACCAAAGCTGAACTACATAAAAATAATTTAGCAGCGTTGATGGTTACATATCCGTCGACTCACGGCGTATTTGAAGAGGCGATCACTGAAATTTGTGAAACTATTCACAAACACGGTGGTCAAGTCTACATGGACGGTGCCAACTTAAATGCTTTAGTTGGTGTTGCTCGTCCTGGTCAATTTGGCCCTGACGTTTCCCACATGAATTTACATAAAACATTTGCTATTCCTCACGGCGGTGGTGGTCCAGGAGTTGGCCCTATTGGTGTTGCGGCACACTTAGCGCCATATTTACCAAAGCACTCGTTAGTTAAAGAAGCGGGTCCTCAATCAGGCGTGAGTTCAACAACGAGTGCTCCTTGGGGCTCAGCAAGTATATTACCAATCAGCTGGAGTTACATTACAATGATGGGTTCAGAGGGTTTAAGACAAGCAACAGAAGTCAGTATATTAAACGCCAACTATATCGCAAAAAAATTAGCTCCTTATTACCCTATTGTTTATAAAGGCAAAGAAGGTCTCGTTGCGCACGAATGTATTATTGATATTCGTCCGCTTAAAAAATCACACGAAATCGATGTGACTGATATCGCAAAACGCTTAATGGATTATGGATTTCATGCGCCGACAATGTCATGGCCTGTTATTGGAACTTTAATGATTGAACCAACTGAATCTGAATCAAAAGCCGAACTTGATCGTTTCATCGATGCTATGATTCAAATTCGTAAAGAAGCTGATGCTTGCCCAGATGTTATTAAAAACTCTCCACACACAGCTGATGTTTTAATGGCGACGGAGTGGAATCATAAATACACGCGCGAAACAGCAGCCTATCCGCTAAAATGGGTAAAAATGAATAAATACTGGCCACCAGTTGGACGCGTTGATAACGTTTACGGCGATAAAAACATTGTTTGCTCTTGCCCTCCACTGGATTCTTATCAATAATTTTTATTGAATAGAACTTATGACATTTAAAAAAAAAGTTTTACTAATTCGTTTAGATAAAATTGGAGATCTGATCTGCACGTTACCAGTAGATCAGATCTTAGATGACGGACATGCATCCAATAATACTTTTGAACCTGTCTGGGTTGTTCAAAAAGGTCTCGGTCAAATTATAGAACTCGGTGAAAAAAAACGCCAATACATCGAACTCGACAAAAATAATCAGAAACAAGCGCAACAACAGTTACGTCAATTTTTAGCTGTTAACAATTTTGAAATTGCCGTGAGCTTTCAATGCCCTTGGTGGGTCAATTATGAATTATTCAAAGCTCGCATCAAAAAAAGAATAGGTGTCTTAAGTCAGTGGCATAGCTTTTTATTTTTAAATCATGGTGTAAGACAAAAAAGATCACAAGCCTTAAAACATGAATTTGAATATAACTTAGATCTGGTTTTACAAATTACAGGCCCACTCCCCCAAGAAGCATTAAATCACCTGTATTTTTATTTTAAAAAGCCAACTCATTCAAATGTCATTTCTAAATATAATTTGCCGCTGACATATTCAGTTGTTCACCCTGGCATGATGGGATCAGCACTCAATTGGAAACAAGAACAATACATCGAATATATTCGAAAACTTATTTTACAAGGTAAAACGATAGTCGTAACCGGAACACCTACGGATGAACCTTACTTATACAAAATTAAATTAGCCTTTGCATCCAATAATCAAGTTATTTGGTTACAAAATAAATTAAGCATGCAAGAGCTTATTGAAGTTATTTATTTCAGTGAACAAATCACAGTTCCATCAACAGGTGTGGCACATATTGCCGCTGCACTTCGCAAACCCGTTAAAGGAATTTACTCACCAATTCAAGTGCACCATCCGCGCAGATGGGCCCCCCGTGGCGAAACTGTGACCATTTATACACCACCAGCCCAATGTCCAGCACAGTTCAAATGTCTAGGTGATCGTTGTACTGAGTACAATTGCATGGATAAATTATCCTTAGAAGAATAACCTAATACTACTTCAATTATTTTTATTGTCATGAGTATGGGGAACTACAATGTCAGCTGAAAATTTACGACCGACGACTTTTAAATATCATTTCACAACAAAAGACAATCGAGAACACACTTTTGAAGTCGTTTTGGATGGCCGCACACACAATATTATACAAGACAGCGCAACCCTTTCCGGGCATTTTCAAAAACCCGATTGGACTAAACTTGATCACCACAAATGCTCACACTGTCCTTATAAAGCTGAATCAATGCCACACTGCCCGGTCGCTTTGAATATATCTCATGTTGTTGAAACATTTCAAAACGATTTATCTTACCATGTCGCACATGTGACTGTCGAAAGTCCCGAAAGACGTTATGATAAAAAAGCAGACTTGCAAACAGCATTACAATCACTGCTTGGCCTAATCATGGCAGGATCTGACTGTCCTCATATGAATTTCTTAAAAGGCTTGGTCAAAACACATTTACCATTTTCAAATTTGCACGAAACAACAATTCGTATCTTTGGTTATTATCTGCAGCAGTCACTTAAAGATAAAGAGCAATCAAATTTAAGTCTTAAAACACATGCTGAAGTTCTATCGTCTAAATACAGGCAGCTTTCTATTTTAAATAAATTCATGATTAAGCGAGTTCAATCAATCAAGGCCCAGGGCGAATGCGTTCAAAATGCAATTATAATTCTTAGTAACTATGCGACACTTATTCCTCTAGATAATCTCATCGATCTTGATTAAATTGTGTTCGCAAATTGACCAAAGTCCTGTCAAAAACATTGACATTCAAGAAAGCAATTAAGTGACCGCAAAAGCTCTCCGATAGAGCTTTTCGAGGTCACTATGGAATTTAATCATTCAAAAAAAATAATCATTGTACTTATTGCTCTAACAGCTTTTTCTGGTTGTATGAATGGTCTCAGTGCCGTCGAAAATTCAAGTTTACAAGCGACGCAAGCTCTTGGTTGCTCAAACTTTAAAAGTAAAGTTTTCGATTCAATGTATGATTATCTCGATGGTCAAAAATCATCACCAAGCCTAGAAGATTTTATTAGCGCGCTTAATTCACAGATAGATCAAATTGCAAAAGATCAAAACATACAAGACACTGAAAAAGTTTCTCAACTCAAAGAAGAGATGGCTAAACTCTACGAAACTTTAATCGATCGATCTAAGAAACTCAAAAAAGTTCAAACAGCACGTCAACACTTAGAAACAATTATAGAACTCGAAATGCAAGACATCTCAACTACGGAAAACGTAAAGCTTAATACAGAGTTAGCGCAACAATTTAGCAAGGTTGAATCAATTGCGAAATCAACTGATGTTCAATGTAGTTCAAATCAACCTACAGCCCCAGATTCTTCAAATCAAAATGGGCAAGCAACAACACCGCCATCAAGCGGTAGTGATAATGCACAATTGCCACCACAAACAAATCCAGACGTTAATAAAAAAAATCGAATTATCGCAGGTTCGAAAAATGTCATTGCTACAGCTTATCAAAGCTGCCAATCGTTAGATATTCCAGAAATTTCAGCAGCTACGCCAAACGTGATTGGGATTACAAAGTTAAAAGACAAACACCAAGATGGAATCGGCGGGAAACGTATTATTTCTGATTTAAAACAAGTGCAAAACACCCATCCATATATCAAAGTTGCCGGCGGAGAAACGAATGGCTGCTTCAATGTACGCAATAACCCGCTGATTTATGATTACGGCGGAGAACCATCAGTTACAAGCACGACTATTAACTTTTTCAAAGACAGTGGCACAGGCACATCTGTGTTGGGCGTGGATTGTTCTGCGTATGTATCTGCTGCAATTGGTGTTGCTGGATTAAAATATAATCCATCTGTTGACAATAAACCTATTTTTATTCGCCAAAATTCTTCTAAATTTATAAATGCCAATGCATCTGGTTTTAAATGTTTCTCTAACGTTATAGCTAGCCCTTCAGAATCCATTAAACCAGGAGATATCGTTGGCGTTCGCGGACATGTTGTCATGATAGATAAAATTGGTTCTGATCCGTTTGGATTAAAAAAACTTAAATCAGCCAATGATTGCTCTAATATGAAAATTGATAATTTTGACTTTATCGTTAGCCAAAGCTCACCAAGTAAGAATGGAATCGGGATCAACAGATATGTCGTCCGTGATTATTTAAAAGAAACCGGTCCAGGTAAAATGCAAACTGCTTTTATCGGTATTGCTCAAGCTGCATGTCAAGCTTACTTTAGCCAAAAAAATGTGCCTACTCCAAGCCAAGATTACGGCATCATCAGACATAAAGGAACATCTGAATGTTTAACGAGTCAGGTACAACTCGCAAATCAAAGTTGCGTAAGTCAATGTCGTGAGTAGACTTTAGCTTAACATATTTAATGTGGCTTATTTTAAATCAAAATAAGCCACATTGTTTTTATAATAATACAATTTAGACCACTGCTTATTGTATATAGATACACTGTAGTAATAACGACCCTTTGTTTTTAAACTCAAAGCTTTGCGCGCCATCCATGATAAATCCATACTTTGTAATTTCAATAAATTTGCGGAAACAACTTTTGAATCAACAGGCTTACCTAAAGGATCAGTATAATAAATATTAATTAAAACATCACTCAAGTTTATGTTAGCAATCAATTGCATACGCAAATTGTGAGTGAACATATTGTCTGCAATTGTGTTTGAAAAACTCAAAGTTTTTAAATTGAAAAGGTCTAATACTTCAAACTGTGCAATGTTTCCCTTGAAAAAAATCAGTTTTTTATAGTCTATGCTATGTACCGATACAGATACATTATATAAACCTATAGGTAATTCTTTAGGTAAAACATAGCCTTCTGATTTAAACTGCTGAGTTTCACCTGCACGATAAGTCGTTGCAAAGCGAACACTTCCTAACATTTGTCCTGCTACATTTGTATAATAAAGTGTGGTATAAACAAGATCTGTTGAGTTGTTGGCAGTCAAGTTAGCAGTCATTAAAAACGACTGCCCTGCAGACGGCTTTAGATCATTAATGAAAATTGAGTCTAAACTTATTTTCAAACCAAATAAGTCTTTAAATTTTTGAGCTGATTTCACAAAAGCTGTAGGTTTTGTTGCTGTTGAGTACAATCTGTGATCGCCATCAGACGCTAATTCAAAATAGCTGTGAAAGGCAATATTATTGGATGTATTGTTAATATAATGATACATTTGCTCAATAAAATAGGGATTGTCACCGCCAGCACCATATTTAAATGACTCATCCCATACACCCCACTCAGTTAAAGCAAATGCTTTCTTGTGGCTTAATGCAAATTTTTTTATTCGATCTAAATTTGTTTTGATCGCCGTCCAATTTCGTTTTTGTCGTTCAAGCCTACAAGAATCAGAACAGTTTAATGGATAGGGATAGGTCTGCCCAGTGTAAGCCGTGTCATAAATATCTGTACTAATGTAGTCAACGTATGCGTCACCAGGGTATACAGCATTTAACGTTGTTAAAGTTGTGCTCGGAATAGGATTCCAATCAAATTTCCAATTTGCACTAGGCTGACTTTTTCGAAGAGTATCAACTATTCGACGGTAGCAGCTAACAAATAAATTTTCTTTTTTGATCGACGACCAAGCATACCAATTACCGGTCATTTCATGACCGATCCGAATTATGGCTTTGTTGAAGCCAAATTTCATTAGGCTTTGCCCAAAGGGTATCCAACGATGATCAAGCTGTCCTGATACACACTGTTCAAGTGTTTCACCGGCAGCTAACATATGTGCTGTGTAATGCAAATTTTTAGATTGACCAGATTGTATATGCTGCTGCCATGGCCGTAATTGCCAATCAATATTATAAGGATAATTCCAATTTGTTGGAGAACCACTAGCCATAACCAAATCAAAATTTCTATTAAGCCAATCTGTTCTTAACTTTAATTGTGATACAGCAGACCCAGGTTCTCCTACAGACATTGAAAATAATGGACTCGACATTGCAACAGCAGAAAAAAAATGAAAAAGAAAAAAAATAAACTTCGTCACATATCCCCCACAGCACGTTAAACGTATGAACATCGCCCTTATAAAAGCACTGCAGTATCAGGACCAAATGTAACCATGATCTCAATAGTTTTGATTGATATTCAGCTCAAAAAGGTGACTAAATTTTAACTTGATGATTAAGAGTTTTACGTTTGCAGTAAAAAATAATATGGCTGGATTGCATCTTAACTTAAATATCTTTATTTTAGTCAAAGCATACTCATGATACGCTTATTAAAAGTGTTCATTTTAAGACAAATCGATCAAACATTTGGTGAAAAACGTTAAACTTTTGATCAGAATGAGTTGTTAAAAAGATAAAGACATTGGATAATCTTACTCATGACTCAATTTACAAACAGCTCTGATATTTTCCAGTTCATCAATCAACCGCATCACAAAATACAAACCGTGGTTGATGCTATTCAACGACTTTCAGATTTTTTTGTAACCAAACCAGATGATTTAACGCCATGGGATTACGAATACTGTCAAATTGCTTATCGCTATTATTATTTGCCACTAAATTTTATTCGTAATTTTGAAGTGATTAAACGCGGACTCCAAGTTGATTTTTTTAAAGATTTAACCACATCTGTCGATTGGGGTTGTGGACCTGGCACGGCTTCACTTGCTTTAACTAAAGTCATACCATTTAAACTGCAAAAGCAACTACTCATTGATCAATCTAAAACAGTTCATCGTCATTTTGCAGATATTCACAGAGAACTTTCTAACCATGAACTCAGCAACGAACTCAGCTTAAAAGAATTAAATCTCAATTATGCAAAATCTTTGCTCGTGCTATCTTACAGTTTAACTGAAATGTCTGAGTTACCAACTGGCTTTGACCAATTCGACTCTTTAATGATCTTAGAACCCTCAACTCAAGATGATGGACGCAAACTTCAACAATTACGTGAAAAATTAATTGCTTATGGTTATTACATTTGGGCCCCATGCGTGCATCAACAAAAATGTCCTTTATTGCATGAATCTAAAACAGACTGGTGTCATGATCGATTTCACGTAAATGCACCCGCTTGGTTTTTAGATTTCGAAAAACATTTACCATTTCGCAATAGAACTATCACAACAAGTTACTTACTCGCAAAAAGAACACAATCTGCTTCATATACAAAAAATGCGGCTCGTACGGTTGGCGATTCTGTCGAGGAAAAAGGTAAAAATAGACAACTGGTTTGTCGCTCCTCTCAAAGAGAATTTTTAACTTGGATGCATAAAAATAAAAATGTACAAATTATTCCACGCGGTGAACTCATTGAATTACCAGAAGATATCGAGCTTAAATCAAATGAGTTACGTATAAATAGCGAGATTAAGTTTACTAAAAGTAGACAATCGAACTAAAAGCTGATCAAATTTTAATATGATCAAAATAAATATTTTAGTAACAATTGGTTTTGTGGCTATACTCACGTTATCATCATGCTCTAATCTCAGTACAAAGCTGACTACTGCAACAATAAGTCCATCTGAAATTACTGCTGATGGATCAACACGTTTAGATGTTATGTCTTCACCATCACAGAATTACACATCAACATCAGATGCTAGCGCTAGACCTCCGACATTCAGCGCAAATACATATTCTGAACGTATTTTATCGGGTACTTTTGTTCATACGTTCTGGAATCGTGTGCAATTTGGATTAGGCTTAAATTCTGACTTTGCCCTATTGGGATCTGCACAACTACAGCTATTGGGCGAACCGAACAAAGAAGGTTTGAATTCAACTTTAGGTGTCTCTACTGATTTTTCAAGTTTTTCTAAATCAGGAGACCAAAAAGGAACTTTTGGTCCTGGTGGTTACCCATGGAAGGGCTCGATTTCACAAAGCACCTTCACGACTCAATTTGCTTTGGGTTATCGTTTAAATCAAAACTTTTTGCCGTTCATAGGTTATAGTCAAAGCAATCACTCGATTAGATCTAAAATTGATCAAAGTGTCAGTACAGACAATTCTGATCAAGGCGGTAGTTATGACAAAACTGAATCAGCATCGAGTAAAGCCGCTGGTCTTGGACTTAAACTTACATCTGGAAATATTCACTTTACGCCAATCATACAGTGGACAAAGTTTGAAACCAGCTTAACATCTACTGAAGGCGTACAAGCAGTCTTTGTTTTTTCAATTAATTAACATAAAGGAGAAAGTTATTATGGGCAAAAAAATCACATTAGGAGCACGAATTATTTTAGGATTAATCTTTTTTGTTTTTGGATTAAATTTCTTTTTAAATTTTATTCCGACTCCGCCACCACCAGAATCAATGAAAAATATGATGGAAGGTATGATGAAATTAAGCTACCTGTTGCCAGTCGTAAAAACACTCGAAGTTGCATGCGGTGCTTTGTTATTGCTCGGATTATTTATTCCACTCACTTTATTAATTTTAGCACCAATAGTTGTGAATATTGCAATTATTCACTTTGTTTACGAACCAAGTGGTGCCCCGATGGCTGCAGGTATTATCGTACTCATGTTGATTTTAGCTTGGTCTCACCGAAAAGTTTTCAGCCCGTTGTTGAAAATTAAACACTAAAAAAGCGACCCCACAGAAATCCCTGAACAACAAAATACTTCGGGGATTTTAAGTCCCGACCATGGGCTTGATTTCAAATCAATAGGTCCTAATTAAATTCAATGGATAACCTTTATAACAATTGTATAATAACTAAAATCTGCAAGCAGATTAAAAATATTCGCAAAAGCTCTAAAGTCAGTCTTAAAAACTGACGAACATGCTTATAACTTGTTTGCATGTTGGCCGCCTTTCACAATAAAGGAAGCTAATGTTATTCAAAAAGCTGTGGGGTCAATCTACAGCTTTTTGCATTTTTGCGGCGAGGCCTTAAACTTAATTATTTTAGTTAGAGCTATTTTGCGATCCGGAATACATAAGATAAGAACTATCAATTCTTTTTACATTAGGCATAGCAATTTCTACAGCGTCTGCAAAGATGACAATTACAGAAATGAAACAACAACTCATTTCAGGCGGGCTTGCTGGGCAAAACTGCTCTATACTTTTATCAAGCTTATCTAACTCGTCTACTTGTGAAAGTGTTGACTTAGTCCTTGATAGCTGTGCAATCAAAATAACTAATGGCCTAAACAAACAAGTCTCTGCTCAAGATGCTTTAATTTGTAAGTAAATTTATCTCCAAGAATAGCGGCTCAACTCACTTCTCACTCAAGTCGTTATCCTTTTTCTGATTCAAAAACAGGCCAACTCTCGTGTTTTTCATCATGTTGCAGATCACTGTATCTGAAAAAACTTGCTTAAGCTAACCCAGGCAGAGTATTTTCTTGCCATGACAAATACAGTTAATAAAACTCCGCTCTTTAATGAACACGTTGCACTTAACGCTAGAATGGTGGAATTTGCTGGCTGGCAAATGCCCATTCAATATGTTGGCTTAAAAGAAGAACACAAAGCTTGCCGAGAACATATTGGCTTATTTGATGTTTCACATATGGGTGAAATCAGATTCAAAGGACCAAAAGCTGTCGAATCATTACAGTGGCTCGCGACGAATGACGTATCTAAAATTGAATCAGGCCAAGCTCAGTATTCACTTTTACCAAACAAGCAAGGCGGACTTGTTGATGATATTTTTATTTATTGCTTAGAGAAAAATGCAGATTATTTAGTCTGCGTAAATGCTGCCAACAAAGACAAAGACTTTGCCTGGATGACGGCCAACAACAAAGGCGCAGACATCACTGACGAGTCAAACTACTGGGGACAAATTGCCGTTCAAGGTCCAAAAGCATTAGCTCTTTGTGATGCTTTATTTTCTGAATTAAAGCCAAGCCAGTGGGCACGAAACGAAATCAAGAAAACAACATTTCAAGGATTTTCAGCTCTTGTTGCAACAACAGGATACACTGGTGAATCTGGCTGCGAGATTTTTATTGAAGCCGCTGGTACAACTCAACTTTGGCAAGCCCTTATGCAACACCCTCTTAAACCGGTTCCTGTGGGATTGGGCGCTCGTGACACGTTAAGAACTGAAATGAAATATTCTCTTTACGGACACGAAATCGATGATACCACTAATCCATACGAAGCAGCTTTAGGTTGGGCGATCAAACCACAAACTAAAGACTTTATAAACAAAGCTCAAATAGTGGCCGTCAAAGATCAAGGGCTTAAACGTAAACTTATTGGTTTTAAAATGATTGATCGCGGAATTCCTCGCCAAGGTTATGAGATTAAAAATTCAGCAGGATCTAGAATTGGAATCACAACAAGTGGTACACATTCTCCGACCCTTGATGAACCAATCGGCATAGCTTATGTTGAAACTGCACATTCTGCAGAAGGTTCTGAGATTTTCGTAGACATTCGCGGAAAGCTTGTTAAAGCTGTCGTGGTTAAAACACCTTTTATTCAAAAATAATTACTAAGGAGCACACAATGCCATTTCATATTCCAGAAGATTTATATTACACAAAAGACCACGAATGGGCTCAAGTTGATGAAAACATCGTGACTGTTGGTATTACTGAATTTGCACAAGATCAGTTAGGCGAAATCGTTTATGTTGATCTTCCAGAAGAAGGCCAAAAAGTGACGCAAAATCAATCTTTTGGCGTTGTTGAAAGCGTTAAAGCTGTTTCTGACTTATTTGCTCCTGTTTCGGGCACAGTTATCGAAGTTAACTCGGCATTATTAGAAGATCCTTCTTCGTTGAATGATGATCCAAATAATGATGGCTGGTTAGTTCGCATCGAGATGGATTCTGAGAAAGAATTAGCAAACCTTATGCGTTCTCCAGAATACAAAAAATTAATAAACGATAAATAATCCTATTGTTTTTTTTCAAAAAGACGGTTAATTTAACCGTCTATTCTTATCTTGTCTCGTGCCCAGTTGGTGGAATTGGCAGACACACTAGGCTTAGAACCTAGCGCCGCGAGGCATGGGGGTTCGACTCCCTCACTGGGCACCATTTTTGGTTCATCTCATTTAGCAGTTTATTAGACTCTTCTCATTTTACTCTTTATCACACAGCGTAAGTCTTTAAAAAACACAAGCATTTAGCGTTTTCAATCGATAGTTTACGGCTCTACGGTTCTACTCACTCGATGGTGGAAGTGTATCCAAAATCCAAGACATTCTATAATTGCTATATTAAGTAATTTGTTTCAAACTTTGACCTTAATGACCTATCGAAAACTATCCTTCATCATCATTTTTACAACTGTTCTAGGAGCAAAAATGCCTGCATCTACGAAACAAGAAGGCACTATATCAAAAATCTTAATTTTAAATTCAAACTTTAAAGTAATTAAAACTTTAAATTCAAATTCAGACATCGAAGCGTTTTCTCAACATTGGTTTTCAAAACAAGAACATGCATCTAGCGAAAAAGCTCCTGGTCATTATAAAATAGATATTTATACAACTAACTCTAATAACCGCTACCTCTACAATGAAAATGGCACAGTTAGATTACTTACAAAAACAATGACACCTGAATACCAAATACACAATTTCAAATCCTTTAACAAATTATTAGGTATCGTCGAATAAGGACCGACATTTCTTCCATTAAGATCAAAAATATAAATAAGCATCTCCAACATACTATCAAAATTCAATCACTATGAACAAAGACTTGAACGCCGACACAGCAGGTGCGATTTTTAATAGATTACTCTTCAACAGATTTCTTTAAACTTTCTATTATAGTTTTTTCTGAATTGTTTTTTCCAAATTCAGGTCTATAGACGATTGAAATTTTATCTTGAAATGTTGGTGCTTTAGTTATTTTGTATAGATTATTAAAATTTAATAACCCAACTGCACGCGCAGGTAAAATGCCATAGCCAAGACCTTCATTAACAAATCTCGCAATCAACTCTAAGTTTTCAGTATTAACAATATTTTGCGGTCTATCTTTCCATTTACGCAAGATTGATTGCGTTTGAAATAAAGATAAATCGCAAAATAATCGATCATGCAGCTGCGTATCGGCTTTTCTGTTTTGCCAAACACAAACTTCGTCAAAACCAAGAGTTTTAACGATCAAATCAGGCGACATTATAGCATTTACAACAAGACCAATATCAATTTTGCCATGCTGGATTTCTAACTGTATATTTCGCGACAGATCATGGCGAAGATTAATTTGATACTTCGAAAACAAATTCGGGGCCATACGCATTGCTTTCGGTAAAAAATATGAACCTATAAGAGGATGACAACCTATCGTAATCGATCCTCGAATCTCATGATCATCCTGACTAACAGAGTCAAGGGCGCTGACAGCATTTTTAGCTTTAATGTAAATCTGTTTTCCCACTGGCGTCATTTCTATCCCCGCTCTCGAACGATAAAATAATACCTCACCAATGTCGTCCTCAAGTCGCTTAATTGACTCTGAAAGTGCTGGTTGTGAAATTTCAAGTTTATCGGCACCTTCACGCATTGTTCGAGATCCAGCAATTGAAACAAAATTTTTTAAATCCGTTATTCTATATTTCATAAGTAAACACCTATATTAAGTATAATTAAATGTCAATTTGACTTATTAAACACTTGAGATACAAATGTCTTCAAGTACAACGAACCATTCAGAAATAGGAGACATTACTATGAACAAAATTAATAAATCAGGATACTTCATCGGATTATTGACAATACTCAATCCATTTTTAACAAATGCCCAAAGTATCGTATGGCCAACACTAAATTGTGAAGTCGTATCTTCTCAATTTAAAAAATCACCATTTCCACCACAATTAAAAGATTCTATATTATTTCAAGCGTGGAATGATCAACAAATCGAGCTCATCTTTGAACCTCATACAGCAGATCCTAATAGCAACATTAGTTATGTTGTAACTCCCCAACCTTTACAATTAACAACTGATCAAGGATTTCCAAATCCAACAAGAAAATGGGAATCTGAATTTCAAAACGAGGATAAAATTATTTTACAACAGCTAACTCTTTCAATATTTAACAATCAATATATCGGTCGATTCGAACAAATTGAAACTGAAATCAATAATGACTCAAAAAAATCAATCGATTCTTTTGAATTAAGATGTGAATAAAAAACTATTTTATAAGTCATTTTTCAACTTTCACAAGTTATTCAAAATGTCGACCACTTGACAGTATAAGTTCTTATTCATGATAATACTTCTTTCAACAAAGGAGTATTATCATGTCGACTTCATCACGATTAACTGAAAAATGGATCAATAGAGGATTATGGCTGATTTCAGTTGTGTTCGGAGCATTTCTTATCGGACTTGGTAATCTTATTGTACGTGATTTGCCCAAAGTGCAAGATTATCCGCAACGAAATACATATATTGATCAAAACAAATATGATCAACTCAACAATATTATTAAACAAAAAGATAAAGTTATTAGTGATGCACAGTCAGAGCTTCAAAATGAAAATCAAAAATTTTACAAATTACAAGACAAATACTATCAGTCAAAAGATTCATACGACAACTGGATAGCTGCCCGCTCGTCAACACAAGATCAATCACAAAATCCTGAAGTTCTTAATCGCACTCGCGATCTAGAGAAACAGCAAGAGGCTATGAATGAGCAACAAAAAATCATTGATAACAAGTATGTTGAAATTAAACGCCTCCAAGACGACCGCTCGAAGTCAGAAAGTGAACTTAGAGATTTAGAATATGCAGCGGACCTAATCGTCGATCAGGTTGCTCGCAAAAATGAAGTCAAAGTCTTTATCTACCGTTTACTACTGACTTTACCACTTTTAGCTATTGGTGCTTGGCTTTTTATTCGAAAAAGAAAGTCTCAACAATGGCCATTTGTCTGGGGATTTATTTATTTTTCGCTTTTTACTTTCTTTGTTGAACTTGTTCCATATTTACCAAGTTATGGAGGTTACATACGCTATATCGTAGGCATCATTATGACTTTTTTGATTGGTCACTATGCCATCAAAGCTTTGCAGAATTACTTAGAAAAACAAAGAAAAGCCGAATCAATGCCAAACTCTGAGCTTAAAGAAAAGCTCAATTATGATTTAGTTCATCAAAGATTATCTCGCAGCATTTGTCCGGGCTGTGAAAGACCTGTAGATCTAAAGGATGTTACAAGAAACTTTTGTGTTCATTGTGGTACGGGTTTGTTTAATCACTGCACGAAATGCAATTCTCGAAAAAATGCATTTGCAAAATATTGTCATTCTTGTGGAGAAGCTAGCTAAACACTAACTTTAGCTGCGATTTTTTCCACGCTTTTGTAGCCGATCAATCATTGCTTTGATCGCTTTCATTTGAGATCCTGATTTTGTCATGTAAGACTGGCCAGTAAAACCATACCAGTCCCAACATGCAAACGGGTTATCTGGCGATAATTTTGCTGATTGTGGATATAGTATAACAATATCATTAGACTCAGCCCATTCATTGAATCCAGCATGTTTTGCAAATTGATCTTGAACATAGTCAGGAGATTGCTGGCAACCATGTAAAGCAACATGAAGCTTGCACTTCTGCCCTTTTTGACAATTCATTGGGACATAAACCCAACCATTTTCAAAAAGTGGAGTTGCAGCACCACCGAATTCACTTTGATCATATGCAATTAAATTATTTTCAGAGACATTAGTTTTCGGATTAAGACCATCATACATAACACTCAGTATTTCACCAGCTCCATCATAATTACATTTTAAAATCCAAGGCAAAAAACCTAAACCACAGCTCGATCCATAATCAATTGTTGGAAATCCGTGCGCCGCAGGAACTGTTTTTTCGTACTTAACCAAGTTCGGAGTCGTAAATTGTGTCACGAACTCATATAATTTATCACTTGCTGTGGGCTTAATAACCGTATCTTTTGTACCAGCAAAGATAAATACTTTTTGTTTTTTTAAATTATCTAACGGATCAATTTCGCCTGATGAAGCCAATGCTTTAGCTTTGTCAATGAAACGATCGCTATTTAAAGCCGCAGGGTTTTTCATACAATCGCCAGTAGCGCGATCTTTGTTACCCTCAGCACACCAATAAATACCGCCAGCAATACTTCCATATCCTGAAATTGTTTTCGAGTAAGCCACACCAAGTTGACTCGCCATAAAAGCACCTGATGATATTCCTGAAACAGTGATTTGCTTTGGATCGATATTGTACGATTGAAGTTTTGAATATGTTGGCTTATCGTTTTGGGCTAAGAGTTGAGTTGAAAAAACAAAAATCAAAATGAATATGGCTTTCATAAGCTGCACCCCTTTTGCAAAAGCATTGCATAACTTGTAGATATTAACTAGTTTATTCCAGCTTTAAACGCAGACCAACAAAATCCTAAAAATAGAACTTATACTTTAGCTTTTGCCTGTATAAACGAATAGAAAAATACTGCATCGGGATCACGTGCAACTTTAGCCATTTCTTTTTTCATGCCATCAACCGTTTCAGCATCGACATACTGCGCTGACACTAAAGAATCAGCCGCACTTAATAGCAACTCAGTCCAGTAATCGATCATTTCTTTTCTTTGCTGTGGATGCCGATTATCTAAATGCCAAGTTTTTACTGTTGTCTCAATTTCACGAAAACCACACTGCATCAGCAAATTTCCCAACTTCGCCCCGATAAAAGGATCACCAGTTTGATCATATTGATAATCATTGAATGCCATCCAATATTTCCATGTGTATGGGGAATACGGATCTAGAAAAAATGAAGAGTTCATAACTTCTGTAATGTAGATTGGGCTTCCGGGCCTTAAAACTCGTCTGACTTCATTTAATACTTTTTTAGGTTCTGGCACATGCTCAAGCACCCAACATAAAAACGCTCCATCAAATTCTTCAACATCAAATTTCATTTGTGTTGCATCCATTTTGTGAATTTTATATCGCCCTTGAGCCAGAGGATTCGTTGACAAGTTTTTCTCGGCCGCTGCGAGTTGCTTATCAGATAAGTCTATTCCAGTTAAATGAAGCTGCGGAAAGCGTCGAAGCAATATTTGGCTTTGAGCTGCAACACCACAACCAACTTCTAATAGCTTTTTTACATTAGAAAAATTAATATTTTGATAAACAGTATACTCGGCAAATAAAGCTTGCTTAACTAATCGTCTTTGTTCATCTTCCGAAAAGCCATGTAAATAAGGAAACTCTAGATTTTTGCTCATGTTTTAACTTAATAAAGGAATATCTTCTTTGTAAAGTTTTTGTTCTATTTTGAACATATTTCGTTTAATCTCATGAGTCATAATCTGAAAAGAAGGCTTATATGACAGAATCAGAAACAACCTTATTCAATCAAATTGGCGGAGAACCTATAATTCGCAATTTAGTAAAAAGATTTTATTTTTATATGGATACATTGCCGGAAGTTTCTGACATTAGAGCGCAGCATGATAAGGATCTTGAATCAGCCATCGAGAAACTCAGTTTGTTTTTAATTGGTTGGTCTGGTGGTCCACAAGTTTATATAGAAAAGTACGGGCACCCACGACTTCGTGCAAGACATTTACCTTTTAAAATTGGTATAAAAGAACGCGACCAGTGGCTCTATTGTATGTTCAAAGCACTTGATGACTCGTCAATTCCACAGCCTCATCTCGAAGAACTCAAAAAAAGCTTTGCTCACATTGCAAACTTTATGAGAAATCAAAACGAACAAGAATCTTAGAGATGAGAGAATTCAAAAGGGATCAAGTTCCAAAACTAAAACCTGAAACGCTGAAAATGCTTTCAAATTTTACAGCATTATCTGATAATCTCTATCTAGAAATAGGTTGTGGAGTAGGGCTACATCCTATTTTATTCTCCAAGACTCAGTTAGATAAAAAATTAATTGCGATTGAACGAACTCAGGAAAAATTTAAAAAATTTGAAGGACGATTCATTCACCATAAATCCCCATCTAATTTACTGCCTTTACATGCTGATGCTATATCTGTTGTCACGCATGGTCTTTCGGCTCAATCGATCAATAAGGTTTTTATCCTCTATCCAAATCCAGAACCCGGTAATAAAAACCAACGCTGGATTAATATGCCATTTATGACAGAATTAATTTCTAAATTAAAAAAGAACGGCGAAATAGAAATTCGAACTAACATTCTCGAATATGCTGAAGAAATTAAAGCAAACTTTAGTCAACATAATTTAACTCTAACTTGCTACAGAACAATACATAAAGACGAAAAACTGAAAACCCACTTTGAACATAAATATATTAAACGTGGTGAAGTTTGCTATGAAATAATTTTGAAGGTCAAAAATCATGAAAGTAAAAAATAAAAAATCTCCTCAAGAATTACTCTGGATAGAAGACCTATTGCCGCTCGATCAGTACCAAAGAAAACCTATGTTTGGTGGATTTGCATATTATTACAATTCAAAATTGATTTTACTTATTTTTGAAGATGCTAAAACGACTTCGTATAAAAATATTCATTTAGATTACCCTATCTGGCATGGCTGTTTATTTCCATCAGAAAGGGATAAACATGCCATTATTTTAAAAAATTTTCCAATATTGACTCAACATCCCGTCTTACCAAAATGGCTCTATCTACCGACGGCTACTGAAAATTTTGAAGAGGAGCTTTCACAAATTATTAAAAATGTTATTAAAAATAGTGATATATGGGGTATTATCCCGAAAAATAAGGCCGCTCAGCAAAAGCGAAGATCTAAAACAAACAAGCAAAATTCTCAATCAAAAAAAATTGATATGTCTAAACCTCAGATGTTTAGAGATGACTTTTCTGGTTTTGATATCAATAAAATTAAAAACATCACTGATTTAAAAAACTTAGGTCCATCTTCTGAAAAATTATTAAAATCTGTTGGAATTAATTCAGGTCAACAACTACTCAAATTGGGTTGGAAGAAGGTTTTTTTAAAATTAGTGAAAAAAAATCCTAAAAATTTACATTTGATATTAGCCAAAGCTCTAATTGGCGCAATAACAAATCAAGAATGGTTTCGAATTAATCCGATTACCGAACAAGAAGCAAAAAATCTCATTCATGAATTGCGTTTAAAAAACAAAACTAAATCAAATAATAAAAAATAATTATCTAAAAACAAACATGTTTGTTTTAAAAATTGATGTTTTGTCTTTATTTTTATAATAAAGACTTTCTTCTCCAGCGATTCGATTTGAAATAGAAAAAGTTAAGTAAAAAAGTATGATATAATTCCAATCAGATAATATTAAGGCTAAAAGTAAAAAACTCCATTTTAACTGTGTTACTCCTGATAATATCAAAAAAGCCCCCAACGACATTCCAAACCATATTGGTACGTTGAATATTGAAGCCATTAAAATCCCTAAAGATGCACCCGACACTGCTAGCGGCACGTATTCACCACCATAAAAACCCAAACTCACAAATAAGACCGTCAAGATTATTTTGAGCACAATAAAGCTTAAATCTGTAAAAGTGTATTGAGACGTATGAACATAATACTGAACCATCCCTAAACTTAAACTTTGTAAGCTTTGAAATGGTTTTAAATATAAGAAAATCGATAAAAAGCAAACGACAGCAAAGCTAAACCAAAAATGCTTTTTAGATTGGGAAGATAAATAAAAATAAATTTTTTTATAACCATAAGAAATAAGCCCACAAAACACAGCCATCGACAAACAAAACATGATCCGATCAAAAAACAATGATGAATCTTTAAAATCAGATATCCTAAAGAGTGCTTCTAATTTAAATGTTTCCACAAGCAACAAGCCAGCCCACGCCCCAATGAATGCAAGTATTTTTTGTTGCATAGTTGTTCTATACATTTCTATTAAGAAAATTAAACTAATCCACTTTGATCCGGTAACAACAGCAAAACCGATAGCAGCACTCACTGGAATCCAAAACTGTAAGTTCATATTCATAAACGTAACAAAACCACTTGTAACCATGACTATGACACCCTCACGCCCAACCGATGCTCCAAATAAATGAGAAAGGTGCGCACCAAAATAGTGAAATAAACTCATTTTTCTATTCCATATCGAGATAACATCTGTTGTCTGAGATTCTTCTAAGTCAGAAATTTTTTGCGGGAAGTATAAAGTTTTATAACGAATGTAAAATGAACAGATAAAAGCAATCGGTAAAAGTAAAACTAACCAATCAAGTTTCTGTCTTAGATAATCAAAATATTCTAAAGAATTAGAAAATCCTAAATAAATAGCACCACTCAAGAGTCCAATGAATAAACTTTGAATAATCAATTTAATTGACATCGAAATACCCTTACTTAGAGCAAGCTATTTTTGTTTTTTATCGTAATTAACCATCAAATAGCCAATAACTAACCAATACAAACGATCAGCCATTCCCCCTAATGATAGATGAACATGATATATCATAAGAATCGGTAAATGAGTCAAAATATATATTGCTAAAATTTTAACTTCGGGGATTGTGCTTCGCATTTTTTTAAAGCTCATGACCAAAACACCCATTAATCCCGTTAAAATAACTATAACAAATCCAAATCCTCCAATAACACCTGCAGAAACTATGATGTTGTGTGGATCTTTATTGGCATTATAGCCTCCGGCATTATTTTCATTAATATCTGAAAACTTAGTAAGCAAACCTTGTCCTAAGATTGGACTTTTTTTAAATGTTTCAAAACCTCTTTCAACTTCGTCAATACGGCTAGCAAACCCATCCTGTGCCGCTCGCAACCCTATTGAATTTTCCCCGCGAATTAATCCAATCGTATAATCAGCGATTATTGAACCAAAAAATAAACTTCCTAAAACTAGGCAAATTCCAAATGATACTTTTAAAAACTGAGTCGTTGGCTTTAGCGAAGGAAAAAAAATAAACGATAAAAAATAACTCATAATAACAGCAAATAGAGCTGATCGTGTTCCCGTTAATATGAGTAAGATGAAAATAACTGCAAAAAATAAACTGTAAATAATTTTACGTATTTTTGATTGATTTAAATAAACCAAATCGTATATCAAGAATGTACAAGCTATCGTAGCAACTGTAACCATATACGGTATATGTTTAAATACACCGATGAAACGCCCGCCTTTGAATGATATTCCCGGAAAAAAAATCAGATAAATTACACTCAATAAACTTAATGTGAGAGTTATATATTTAACAATTTTAAAAAAATCTTCAACTTTAAGTTCACATGGTATTGCTCGACCATATATGTAAACCATTAAAACGACAGAACATGCGCTCAGTATTTGCACTAATGTGGAAGAATCAGATTCGATAAATAAAGTTTGTAAAATTGTTATTCCTAAAATAAACACTGAAAATAAAAAAAGATAAAATTTATATAATTTATTTTGAAAGTTTATATGTTTCTTTGATAGTAAAAAGGCGACAACAACGAGAGTGCCAATTATCATATTCACTAAAATATTAACAAAGGGGTGTAATCCACTTTGGAAAAGCAAAAATGACATCTGTTGTGGAAAACCAGGAATAATTGCTAATGATACTTTTGACAAAAATATTAGGATCAAAAGTATGTAAATAAAAAACTTCAAAAAAACCTACTTTGAATTTTTTTCGATTAAAACACTCGTTAATATTATACTGGTTATTAAAGAAACAATTGTGATTGATCTTGAAACATCATTAGATATCCATGGTTCTTTTTTAGGGATATAGACAAAATCATCTTGCGCTAATTTAAATGGTCTGATTTCTGATGTTGATTTCATAAGTTTATTCAAATCGACTTCATAAACACCGCTTTGGGCAGAATCTGTTTTACGCACAATTACAGATGATAAATCTGCGTCATCTGAGCCACCTGCGAGAGTAACTAGTTTAAGTAAATCTGTTTGAGGGGGAATATAATATATACCCGGATTTTTAACAGCACCAAGTAATTGAACGCCAATTAGAGACTCTTTTGGTGATGATCGATAAATAAATTCAGAGGCTCTTGGGGGCTCTTTAATTTCAAAAAAACTAGATTCTGCATAAACCAAGCTTGACCATGTTTGGCTTGTAACCAATGAAAATGTAACAATAATTGAAACGATCAACCGACTTTTAACCTGCTTAAGCATAAAAACTCTCCATTCTCTCTAGACTAAGTACTGGATTATTAAAAAACAATTAGGACTTATGGTCAACTGGACGAACGTTAAATAAAATAAATCATATGGAGTATACAAATTTGAATATGGAAAATAGCAACTTACCAGAACACGAAAAAATTTTTAACGAAATAAGTCAAAAACTTAATGCATTATCTCAAGATGAAGACATTAAAAATAATTCTAAAGAACGTGTCGTTCAAATTGAAAAAATGCAAAATCAACTTAAAAACTTTCAGTTCGAATTGATGTCAAATCACGAAGATATGAAGCTTAAAATCGAAACACTCGAAAAAATGACCACTTCGAATTCAGATTTGACTTTAAAAGTTAAGGAGTTGACTGATCTTTTAAATCAAGAACGTCAGCATAACTCTAAGTTATCGACCGATTTAGCAAGGTCACTTGATTTGTCATTAAAATTGCAGCTAGAAATTCAAGAAACTAAAACAAAAGCTATTCAAGCTCAAATGGAAGAACGCAAAGTTCAACTAGAAAACCTTGAAAGAATTCAAAAAAATTACTTAGCTGATAAAACAGCTCTTTTGCAGACAAATGATGAATTGCTAACAGATATTCAAGATAAAGAAAAACAAATCGATGAACTTAATCTAAAAATATCTGAACTTGAAAATAGTTTGAACGAAATTCAAATGACCTCACAAGAACAAGCTGAAACAATTAAGCATCTTATGACTGTGGCTGAAAATAAAATCGTCGAACTTAAATTAGATGCCGATCGACAAAAATCAGATTACGAAAACCTAATGGGTCAGCATAAGCAAATCCAAACTCAAATTGAAATTCTAAAACAAGAAAACTATGCGCTGAAAGACTATATCAATAAGATGACTCAGTTTCAGCAGCAAATTTTTAGTGCTCAACAAAGCGTATAAAAATCAATTCTACAAAAAAGCTAATCCAGTTATGAATTAGCTTTTTACACGAACTTACTCGACTTTATGCAAAAGCATTTTTAAATACTGTCCTTCGGGAAATTGAATCAATGAAGGATGATCCCAACCTAATCCACCTTCTGCGATCAACTGCGCTTTTTTACCGGTTCTGACAATTGATTTTCGAAGTGCATTTTTAAAGTCAGTCATTTGTACTAAGCCAGAACAGGTACAAGACGCGACAACACCTTTAGTGGCGACAATACGAAAAGCTTGTTCATTGAGTTTCATATAGCCATGTAAACCCGATTCCATATCTTTTTTGTTTTTTACGAATGCTGGTGGATCTGAGATCACAACATCAAATGAGTTATCAGCAAATTCAACTAAATCTTTTAAAACATCCATTTTGCGGTACTGAACTTTTGCTGTATAGCGAAGCAAATTTTCACGCGCTTTCTTTAAAGCCAGATCAGATACATCTACAAGCATAACTTCAAATGGAATATTTTTTTTCTGTAAATAAAAAGCAATCTGCGCTGACCATTGTCCCATATAGCAACACAAATCAACAATACGTAAAGGCTTATCTTCTGTGATTTTTTTAAACTTAATCATTCCCTCTAATGATTGAATGAGAATTTTCATATTGAATGTTTGATCAAGAAAAAAACCAGTTTTTTGACCTTCGATAAGATTCACAGAAAATTTTAATTTATCGTTTGTGTTCAACGACTCAGACATCACGGATGGAATTTGAATTTCAACATCATTTAGATCAATGTTATCAGGATTGTACTTAATTTCCGGAGTTTGAACTTCGAGCCCTTCCAGCTTACGAATATTCACATCATTACGCTGAAGTAAAATAGTTTCACTCCATCCGATATCAGAAAAATTTTGTTTTTGAACTGTCTCGGCTAATTTTTGATATATATCTAAGGCTTGAGAAAATATTTTATCCATACCTGCAGTTAAAAGTTGATATGACAACACTTGATATTTTTTATTGTTCTTCTCAAACACGTAACGATCAACAATAAGTCCTGGCAGCTGATCAGCTTCAGAAAAACAAACACGAAATGAATCTTGAAATCCTAAATGCATCCTTTTTTCCCAAGCTGTGTAAAGCTTTGAAAAAATATAGTCGACAGATCCTATTTCAAAATCTTTTAATTCAAAACTTAATGCTCTAAAAGCAATTAAAGAATGTGGATTACCATAACCACGCGCTAAAAAATGACCTTTGTAGTCTTGAGCTTCGATCAGATCACCGGCTTGAATACCTTTGGGGCTTTCCATTAGTTCGTTTGAAAATACCCAGGGATGACGTGAACGCAATCTTTGATCACAGCCTTTTTTTAACTTCCATACGCGCATAGTTACGACCTTTACTGATAGACGAGGCTGACCTTAAAAGCCAACCTTGCAAAAAGTCATTTCTATAACAAGTTACGTCTCACTTTAGCAACCTGAAAAGTATTTCTCATAAGCATAGCGATTGTAGTGGGGCCAACGCCTCCGGGAACAGGAGTTTTAGCACTCAACCAGCTTATAGAATCATCATTTTTAGAAACAGATTCAACATCACCGGTGAGTTTATTTTGGCTGTCACGATGTATGCCAACATCAATAACAATAGATCCTTTTTTAAAATCAGTGATTTTAAAATATTCAGATTTGCCAATAGCAACACAAACGATATCAAAATCTTTAATTTCTTTAAGTAGCTCTTGTGATTTCGAATGAAATAAAGTCACGGTTGCATTTTCTTGATTGAGTAAGTGAACTAATGGTGTACCGACAATAAGACTACGCCCGATAACAGCAACTTTACGACCTGTTAACGAAATATTGTAAAATTTGAAAATTTCAATAATACCGGCCGGAGTACATGGCTTAACAACAGAGTTTCCCACAACTAATGCACCCATGTTAGATTGGGTCAAACAGTCGACATCTTTAATCGGAAGAATTGTTTCTAAAACTCGTCGTTCATTAATATGCTTTGGAAGTGGTAACTGAATTAAAATACCGTCTACAGAATCATCTTGATTGAGCTTTTGAACCTGAGAAATTAAATCAGCCTCAGTCACCTGCGATGCAATTCGCAAAACCTCTGATGTATATTCTAAGTTTTCACAAGCACGAATTTTATGACCAACATACACTTGGCTGGCGGGATCATCACCGACTAAAATCACAGTCAGTTTAGGCAAAGTTATATTTTTAGACTTCCAACTTTGCAGTTCGTGTTTAATATCATCCTGTATTTTGTGGCTAACAGGTTGGCCTTTAAGTTCTATAAGCATGCAGTCTCCGATCTTTAAGAACAAGGTTTCGTGTTATAAGTTAGTCTTCTTGATTAAAGAATAAAGTTTTCTCTAGAGATTTCAATAAGTTATACGCTTCAGTATTATCATTGGATTCTTGACCTAGATCAAGATATGAATTAAATTGCAAGTCTTGCACTTAAATACGAGGAGACTTTAAATGGCTGAAAAAGTTAAACTTTCTAAAGATGGTAATTCAATCGACTTCGTTCAATCGGATAGTCTTCCAACTTCGCTTAAAAAATTTCGTCAAAGCCCTGAAATCGAAGGTTTTTACCGCTTTATCTTTGAAAATGATTTACAAAAAGAAGCTTTTGAGATTTTAGAGCGTATTGTTGCTAACCGTAAAGCCACTAAAAAAGCTCAAAAAACAGAATCTAAGCAAGCCGCTAAAGCAGAAGCGGCTCTACCTAAAAAATCTAAAAAGTAGTCCTAATACCGGATTTTCGGATTTATAGAACATTATATTGAAACACGCATTTGACAACCTCTTGCAGGAATCCCCTCAGGAGGTTTTTTTATGTTCACAAAGCAAATTAAAAATAAAAAAGGTCAGGGACTTATTGAATATTTAATGCTTGTTTCACTGATTGCCGTCGCAACGATAGGTGTCGTGCGAATCGTTGGCTATAACTTAGGTCGAAAATATGAAAACATCAATCGAGCAATGGGTGCACCCACTTCACAAAGCTTAGATGCTATCAATTATCAAGGGGCAAATCGACAAAAAGATTTATCAAATTTCTTAGATGGCTCACGTATTCAAGGTCAATAAGAAAGGTCAAGCTCTTCTTGAGAGCTTGATTGCCCTGGCAATTTCAATACCTTTAATCTTTACACTACTGAGAAGCTTTAACGAGCAAATTAATATTATGCTTGTAGATGAACTTATTGAGGAAAGATTAATATGTGAATTAAGTCAATCAAAACTCTGCAAGCAGCATTTTGAACAAAAACTACAGCTCGTAAAGCCAAAAATTCAAAAATCAGCAACTGTAAATCTAAATGAAAAAATTATTGTTTCAGTCACTCTTCATTCGGGGTTAACTATCAAACGTGAAATTAACTTGAAGGATTTTCAATATGAATTCTAAGTATGGTTTTATTTCAATACACTTATCGTTTTTTTTAACTATTTTTTTATCTTTATATATGACTATGGCTATTACATTTTCAGTTCTGCAAAAAAAAGATGTCTCTCGAAAAATTTGCATCGAAGAGTCTATTAATATTCAGCAAAAAGTGTTAAAATCTACACGTCTTTTGTTCGGCTTAAATAAATATTCTACTTTTTTGCGCGTAAATATAATTGCAACAAAGGCTGCTATCGTAGCAGCAACAGTAACACTAAATTTCCCGCTGGTCAGTGCACTGAATCGATATTTGCAATTCTGTTATCGGATACAAAAAAATCTCGACAGTGCACAAAAAGCGCTTATTAAAACTACTGAACTGTATATAACAAATAGCAAAGCAATTTTGTTAGCAAAAATAAATAAAGCTTCTTTTGATCAATCACAAAAATGGAGTTTTCTTATTAACAGCGTAAGCTTTACAAAGATTAATAAATCAATGTCATATCCCATTCAGGCAGATTCAAAAGGCGGATTAGCTCCAAACTACGAATGGAAACCAAATGCCGAAAGCGAGCTTGAATTGGCTTATTCGTGGCAATTATTATTTTCCAGCCAGCGATCATTTCAATCAATTTTAAAATGGGACAATCGATACAAAATGAAATGTGGCACGAATGTACAAATTAGGGGAAACAAATGGTTTATAAAAATTCTCGAGGACAAGTTTTAATGGAATTAGTGTTAACACTCATACTATTTACAAGTCTTCTGTTTGCATTACAAAAAATGAGTGTGAAGTATTCTGAAAGTACTAATAAATATAAATTATCTAAAAAAAGTAGGTCGTTATGAATAATTATTTATTAAAAATTAAATACATGGTCATGAACCAAAAAGTATTTTTTATCATGTTTACATTATTTGTTCTAATTTACATTTTCACATCCTTAACATCAGCGTATCAAAAAAATAATGAATTAATCACAGATTCTCTTGATACATTTATCCCAAGAGGGCACGTACTTGTTCCAATTGAACTTGAGAATATAGAAACAATTAATGGACTTATTGAAAACTTTGGTGTTATCGATATTTATTTAGGAAATAAACTAACAAATGATTCAAAAAAGATTCTAAATAAAGTTAAAATTATTAGAGCACCGTTAAATCCAAATAAATTTGCGATCTTACTAAATGATAATGCAGCTAAGTACTTTATGAAATATGATGGACAATTTGTTGGTGCTGTTCAAAACAAAACCGAGGCTAGCTTTAATCCTATCGTTGAACAAGAAAAAAAGAAAAAAATTAATATTGAAATTGACTATAATGGAGACAGTAAATGAAATTCATTTTAATTATTTCTTTAAAACTTTTTATATTATTTCCAGCTCAAGCAGAGACTTTACTTATTGCCTCTGCTGATTCTGAAAACTCTTTCTATAAACGAACTTGTCAAACTCATAATTATCTGTGCTTACCAGATAATTATGATAAAATCATTAATATAACTAAACCTGAATACAACAAACTCATAGAGGAGTTTGATCTTGATAACTCAAGTTATATTCAAAATTTTTTCACAAAGGCTAAAAATATCATAAAATCAGAAATGCTTAACATTGATGATTATGAGCACATAGTTTTTTCAGGAGAGAAAATTTGCGCACAAGCATGTACACAGTCTCAACAAAACGATCTTCGTCACATTAAAAATATTGTTTTAGATATAAATAAAATCACAACTGATCAAAAATTAATTGAAAAGAATGATCCTGATTATTTATTTTATATTGCAAATCAAAAAATCAAGTATAATCAAAAAACACTTAACTTTATACAAAAGAATCTGACTGATATTTTAATTATTAAAGTTGGTTATAATTCATATGAAATATTTAATGAAAAACAAAAGTATTTTTTTCTTAATGGTGATTGCCATAAACATAATTATTGGGATAATAATATTAATCAAATAAATATGCAAATCATGCCATATTTTAAAAACGGATGCAATTTCACTGAAGTTGCTAATCGTCACACACTTAAAATAACTGATCACCTAACTGCGCATAAAAATAAATATATCTTCGGATTAGCTTTTGTTTTAAGTGCAATAATACTTAATAATAATCCAATCATCATTGAATATTAATACATTCCCCATTGAAAGTGATTTTAACAATACCATTTTCATCAAAGCAGGTTTCACAGTTTCCCCAATTTTTACCCATTGGGGATTTAGGATAAGAATGAAATTTTGTCCAGTCTTCTTCTAATTTTGGTATTGCAAGCTTACAACTTTGCTCAAGAGCGATTTTATTTCTTAATAGTAGCGATGGTTCAATTGGACTATCAGAACCAAAACTTAGGTGTATTTTGTTTTTTCGAATCAATTCCCATTGAAATAAATATTGATCCAAATCACCAATTTTAGATTTCAGCCACGAGTGGTCTGACAACCAATGAGATGGTTGCATATGTATATATACATGCAAAGGCTTTAACAATTGCAATGTTTCTGGCCTAAGTATTTGGCAATGTTCAAGATGAATTTTACCAATTAGGCCTGATGCTGAAATCTCACGAGCGATGGTTGCAACAGTATGCACAGCTCTGTCGCCGATTGTATGTATTGCAATTTCAATTTTATTTTTCCAGCATTTTTCAATAATTGATTTAATTTCAATATCTGACCAACACAAAATTCCTTGATGATTTCTTCCTAAATAATTTTGTGACAAATAGGCAGTTTCAGATCCCAACGATCCATCAACGAAAATTTTTAGACCTTTTATTTTTAAATACTCACATGGAAGATTTAAACATTTTTGATACTCAGAAAAGCCGCGCTCAAAATCTAGTATATTTTCAATTGTAATAAAGCCTTCAGTGTATAATTTTAATAAACCACTTTCAGCTAATTTTTTTTGCATTGCCCATTGCTTAAAAGTCATCGATAGATCACGAACATGTGTAAATCCACCACGATTAAAAGTGCATCCAGCATCTAAAATAAATTTTTCGATTTGTAAATCTGAGTATGCTGGTAACATCAATAACGCTTTTATATGAGCTTGATCTTTAAGTATGCCGGTGAAACTTCCATACTCATCATAACATACTTCACCACCCACAATAGGTTCATTAAAGTCATAACCCATCGATTCAAGTCTTTGTTGGGCTTTTGTATTTATCCAGCTTGTATGACCGTCAATTCGCGAGAAAAACACTGGATAGTCGGGAAATATTTGATCGAGTGTGCTCTTATGTAATTGAATCCCCTCAGCAGCACTGTTCCAATAATTATCGTTCCAACCAAAACCAACTAACCAGTCTCCACGAAGTTGGTGTGGTTGAATATTTATATTTTTCAAATCATTGATGTTTTTAATATGATTAAGCTTGAGCTCACTAGCAACCTGTCCAGTTGCTAGTAGATGAACATGGCTATCAAAACAATTTTGAATTGTTTCGAGCATAAAAAATTACTATCGGCCACCACTAGTTGTTGGCACAGTGACACCTGTCGTGCCACCATTGTAATTATAAACTGGTGAAGTTACTTGCCCAGGTATAAATGTTGGAGCTTGAGTCCCGATACTGTTGTAATATCCACCACCAACTCCTGCTGATGGAGCCGCAATACCTATGTTAACTCCAAGAGTTCCACCAACGCCATTAACTCCACCTAACCCTGAACCAGTATAAGCGCCAGAGTATAACATTTGTAATCGCATCTGTAATGATGCGATCTCTTGTTGAACTTGGGCCGCTTGTTGTTGAACAGCCACTTGGCGCTGATAAGCTTGTTGTTGATATTGAACTTGTTGTTGATAATATTGCATTTGCATTTGCATTTGTTGTTGCGCTTGTTGCATTTGCTGCTGCGCCATTTGCTGTTGCATTTGTAACATTTGTAATTGGTATTGTGGGTTGTTCAGCATTGTTCCCATCGACATGCCACCCATCATATTTCCTGACATTGGAATTCCTATTTGGCCATTTGCCATTAATCCCATAGCTCCCATTGCGCCCATATTGCCGTACATTGGATATCCACCCGACATTGGAATTCCCATTTGGCCATTTGCCATTAATCCCATAGCTCCCATTGCACCCATATTGCCGTACATTGGATATCCACCCGACATTGGAATTCCTATTTGGCCATTTGCCATTAATCCCATAGCTCCCATTGCACCCATATTGCCGTACATTGGATATCCACCCGACATTGGAATTCCTATTCCACCATTAACCATTCCGTTGACAGCTAAACCCGGAATCATGCCATACGGGTATCCTCCATGAGGACCAGCGAACATCCCATTAGGACCATATCCGCCCGGATACATACCACCCCCCCAAGGAGTTCCGTACATATTTGCAGGATAACCGAGCGCTCCGCCCATAGAAGCAAGTGGACCGTAAGCACCCATAGGTCCTCCGAATGGACCGCCCATTCCGCCACCAGCACCCCATGGAAAGCCACCACCATTCATACCACCAGCACATCCAAAACCGCCACTTCCCGATCCACCAACGACAGCGCCATAAACGCCATTCATAATGAACGGAAAGCCAAGAGAGACTGCTGTTGGATAACCTTGTGTCGGAGGATATCCAAGCTGAGCCTGATACTCCATAGCTGATTCATCATATTTTTTACCAACATAACCAAGAGCTAGACCTAATCCAACGTTCATTGCAATTTCTGGCCAATCACGTTTAGTTGAACGATATGTATAACCACGAGAATATTCATCACATGTTGGACAATCACTTTCCGTGTTTCGTGCTTTAAATTCACGCTCAATTTTTTCACGCTCGCGAATGTCTTTAATCAACAAAGCTAGATCTTTGACTTGATTTTCAAGGTCTTCGACCTCACCCTGAAGCTTGTCACGTTTAGCCATGTTTTTTTTAATTGCAACTAATTCTTTTTTACAATCTTGATCTTTATATAAAGGTCTTTCGATTTTAAGCGATCTATCCGCGCACATGGCATCAACATTAACATTACCTTTGCCACTTACACAAAGTGCAGGACTGTTTGCTGTAGCTGTTGTCCATCTCAATCTTAATTTTTCAACAACTTCAACTTGAGAAGGGCAATCAGCTTTTGGATTAGAGCTATTTTGACTTGAATCAGGTTTGCCGCTCGAAGATGATGTACCACCAGTCGCACATTTTGGATCAGCTGGATTTGTGTTGTATACACTACATTGATTCTCTTGAGAAAAATGCGTATCTAAGACAAACTCTGTGACTTCTGAATCAAATATTTTATCAAGCTTGCGTCTTGATTGTGTCACATCAAGTTCCGCTCTTTTTAGATCTAGTTTTTTTGTAGCGACTGTTTTTTGTAAATCTTGAATTTTATCACGCACATCCTCTTCTTCATCTGACATACTGACTGCATTACGACCACGTGACCAAGGATAATTACAACCTTGCATAGCGCCCCAATAACCCGATCCATACATTGAACCCATTCCGCCATAACCTGCGCCTGCCATCGCATATCCACCGCCATATTGGGCGTACGTATTCTCTTTTATCAGAGAAGTTAGTGCAATTGATAAGACGACTGTTTTAACGATTGCAGATTGCATGATTTTTTTAAGCGACATAAGTGTCTCCTTGGTGCTTTATTCCCGCAATAGCAGGACACTTCCGATCATTATTATTATCGTAGCACTTTTCGACAGGTCTTTGCGATAGTTAGAGAGTCTAGCACTTAAAAATAGTCTAAGGTCAGTAGTCTTTAGTAGAGTCAAGATTTAAACCAAAAGAGTGACAACAAAACTTGCTCATTTAAAATAAATATCATTCATGGAAAGACCTAAGCTTTTATATATAGATGATGAAATTGACAATCTTGATGCACTAGAACGTCTTTTGCGTCGAAAATTTGAATTTTTTAAAGCATCTGTCCCACAAGATGCATTTAATCATTTAGACCAACATCCAGATATTGCAATTATTATTTCTGATCAACGCATGCCACTTATAACTGGCGTAGAGTTTCTTGAAAAATCAATTGATACACATCCAGATAGCATCAGAATACTTTTAACAGGCTACACAGATATAGAATCAGTCATTGAAGCTGTAAATAAGGGTCAAATATATAAGTATATCACTAAACCTTGGGATCCAGTGGATTTACTCAAAAGCTTGGAGAATGCTTATGAAAAATTTTCTCTTAGAAAAGAATTAAAAAGTAAAAATCAAGCACTTGAAAAAGCTCTGTTTGATCTGCAATCTCTAGACAAAACAAAGTCACAATTTATGATTCTGATTAATCACGAGCTTAAAACACCTCTGACTTCTATTTTAAGTTTTGCTGGATTACTCAAAGAAACATCATTAACGGATGAACAAAACTTATTTACTGATCGCATACTTAAATCTTCTGAAAAATTAAAAAACATAATTGATGACGTGCTGCTTATTGTTAAAGGCGAACTCGGACAAATTAATTTGAATATTTCAACAATTAATCTTGAAACTTGTTTAAATTATATCAACGAAGATATTCAGCTTATGATTGGTGCCAAATCGCAAGCACTAAGTTTACATCTTAACGCCACTACAGTTAATTCAGATCCTATTCTCTTTCGGATTATTCTAAATCGTGCACTTCACAATGCCACGAAATTTGGCTTACCTGGATCAGATCTCAAAATAAATTCATATAAGATTGGGCAAAGAACTATACTTGAGATTCAAAATAAGGGACCACATATATCAAAAGCCATTTTAGACAAAATTTTGAAACCATTTACTCTTGACGAAAATGTTATGAACCATTCAGTTGGTATGGGTTTAGGTTTAACCATTTGTCAGACTATTCTAAAAGCGCATCAAGGTTTTCTTGAAATCGAAAACAGCGAAAATGGCGTTACTGTAAGGTTTATCTTTCCTTAAATCCGAAAAATCGGATGAATTTATATCCCGACTTTTTAATTTAATTATTCAAACGAATCAATGGTCCATAAATTGATGTAACGACCATTATGAATAAATTATTAGTATTGATCTTATTTTTATTACAAACAATAACAGCGTGTAAAAGCTTTGCTTACAAGCAATCAAAATTGTCAGAGATTTTGATCGAAATTGGTGATAATTACAAAATAAACAACATTAAAGATAAACTTTGGATAGAAAATTCTAAAATTCTATCTGCAACAGCAAGTGGCCAAAATGCTGTTATTAAAAGTTTACAGGTTGGCCGATCTACAATTAAATATAACTCTCAAACTTTTCTAGTTTTTAGTTTACCAAATGGTTATAAATATTCGTATGATTACTGGCAAAAAGCAGTACGCAAAATTTCAAATTTATCAGTTGATTTTTGCGAAAATTCAGTTTGCCTTAAAGGCAAAATTACGAGTCTCGATCAATTCATAAATATTATAAATCGAATGCAAGATGATAAATCTCACATTTTTTTAAAATTAGATGCCTCACCCGTCGTGATCGAACAAATTGAAAAATGGTATGTCCAATACTTTCGACAACATGAGATGACGCCGCCTAAAATTGTTTTTGAATCCAGCCCATGGAAAGTAGCCTTGTCGAGCAAAGATGAAAATATCAAAAACAAAGAGTACACACACAAAGTTGGCTTAATAACTGAAGAAAATAAAAACAAAATCGAATTGGGTGACAACGTTAAAGTCTCTGTGCAATTTGTTGAAATGAAAAAAAGCTTTATGCGAAAAATTGGAATTGACTGGCCACAATCAATCTCAGGTCAAATTAATCAAAGCAACTTTGAAAAATCAGATGAATTGTTTTTAACTTTAAATGCTGCAGAACGCGCAGGTGATTCTAAAACTATTGCAACACCCAACATTGTTTGTCGCTCAGGAAAAGAGGCAGAATTCTGGGCTGGTGGTGAATTCCCATTTAGATTAAGTAATTCAAATCGAATTCGCGAAGTCGCATGGAAAAAATATGGTATTCAATTAAAAGTTAAACCCCAGATTGATCCTTTAGGACAAATGAGCATTGAAATGACTGCAGAAGTATCAACGCCAAATTTAGCTAACAGCGTTGACGGAATTCCCAGCATACAAACAAACAAAGTTAGCAGTCATTTTGATTTAACAAAAAAAAGAACTATTATTTTGTCAGGTTTAATTGAAAGTAGCTTATCAAAAAATCAACAAGGCCTATCATACCTAACACAATTACCAATTATCGGTAATTTATTTTCAAGCCGTGACTATTTAGATAATCAAACTGATTTAGTCGTTCTTGTAACGCCGGAGCTATATGAGTAATAAACAAATCGACATTAACCTTGTTAAAAATGTTTTTCGCAAAATTAAAGAAGAGCAAAAAAATTATCTCGAAGATAATAAAAACTCGAGTGATGATACGTTTATTAACCACAGTGAATATGTATTGGCGCAAGTCAACTCAGCACTTGATTTGTACGATATTAATATTAAGAAACGTTTAGAATATGAACTCGATGGTTTCGGTCCGATTCAGTCATTACTTATGAACGATACTATTACTGAAATTCTTATCAACCAGTTTGATCAAATTTTTTATGAAGAAAATGGACTACTTAAACAGCACGATGATCATTTTTTAGATCAAGACAGCTATCATCAATTTATTGAACGATTAATGGCAATTGGCAAAACTTTCATTAATAACGAAAAGCCTTTTGTTGAATTTCAAAAAGACTTTATACGTTACACGATCATTTACCCAGATATTACTCGTGGACACTATGTTTTATCTTTAAGAAAACAACCTATGTCTTTTTGGACATTTGAAAAATTAAAACAAAATGCCTGGGCAAGTGAAAACGATTTTTTAATATTAAATAAAATTATAAATGAAAGAAAAAACTTTCTCGTAATTGGTGGAACCGGTTCTGGAAAAACTAGTTTGTTACAGTCATTTTTACATGCGATAGGACAACAACAAAGAACAATTATCATTGAAGACACTCAGGAACTACAACCAATTTACCCAGTTAATACGTCACTTCTAGCTCGAGTTGGAATAGATCAAAACATCAATGAAATTACAATGAACGATTTATTGAAAAAAGCGTTACGTCTAAGACCCGATCGTCTTTGTGTAGGAGAAATTCGTGGTGGCGAAGCGATGGCACTTCTTATGGCTTTGGCGACAGGACATGAAGGCAGTTTTGGTTCGCTACATGCTAAAACTCCACAAGAAGCTTTACTGCGACTTGAAATGCTCATTCAAATGGGCGCTCCACAATGGTCATTGCAATCAATCAGACGTCTTATTGGTTTAACTATTCAAAATATTATTGTCTGTGGAAAAATAAACGGAAAAAGAAAAATTTTAGGAATTTATGAAATCACAAGTGTTGAAGAAAATGGAGTGACTCTTCACCAAATTAACAATGAAGAGTCTTTTTAAAAATTACTTAATACCTTTGTCTTCTAAAAACTTTTCAGCTTGAGCATTCAGTTTAATACCCACTTCATTTAACTGATCACGACTGACTGTGCTTGGGCAATCAGACATCAAACATGTGGCTTGAGCTGTTTTTGGAAACGCAATAACTTCGCGTATAGCTTCAGTTTGAGTAAGTAACATCACTAAACGGTCCATACCCCACGCGATACCACCATGCGGAGGCGTTCCGTATTTTAAAGCTTCTAAGAAAAATCCAAATTTATGTTTAGCTTCTTCTTCTGTTAAACCTAATAATCTAAAAATAGCTTGCTGAATTTCATTACGATAAATACGTATTGATCCCCCACCCATTTCGTAACCATTACAAACTAAATCATAAGCTTTAGCTAACATATGTGGATAAGCTTTTTCATTATTTTTAATCATATCATCAAAATATTCATCCGTTGGTGATGTGAATGGATGATGACGTGATACCCAACGTTTTTCATCTGGAGAGTACTCAAGTAGAGGAAAATCAATAACCCACAAGAATTGATATTTAGAGTGATCAATTAATTTTAATTCACGGCCAAGATGCAATCTCAGTGCCGATAAAGCCGAACATGCTGGATCAAAATCATCAGCAACTATAAGTCCGCAGTCTTTTTCTGTACAACCAAGCGCTTTAAAAATAGCTTTTAATTTTTCAGGTGTGAAAAACTTAGAGACTGGCGAGTTAATTGTTCCATCTGCCTCTTGCTTTAACCAAACAAGCCCTTTAGCGCCGTTTTTCTTAGCTAAATCTGTTAATTTATCAAATTGACCACGAGTAAATGTTGATCCACCAGGAACACATAACCCACGTACAATACCACCACGAGAAAGAGCATCATCAAAAACCTTGAATCCAGAATTTGTAACAAGCTCTGCGATATTTTGAATTTCCATCCCGAAGCGTGTATCAGGCTTATCACTACCATAGCGATTCATAGCTTCGAAATAAGTCATACGGGGCAATTTAGCAACATCGATACCTTTGATTTCTTTCCAGATATGACGAAGCATTCTTTCATTTAAATCAAGAATATCCTCGACGTCGATAAAAGACATTTCCATATCGATTTGCGAAAACTCTGGCTGACGATCGGCACGTAAATCTTCATCTCGGAAACAACGTGCTATTTGAAAATAACGATCATATCCAGAAACCATGAGTAATTGCTTTAAAATCTGTGGTGACTGCGGTAAAGCATAAAAATTGCCTGGGTTAACACGTGAAGGTACTAAATAATCGCGCGCTCCTTCAGGAGTTGATTTAAATAAAATAGGCGTTTCAACTTCTAAAAAACCATTATCAGACAAAAACTGACGAACTAATTGCGCCACTTTATGGCGAGTAATAAGATGATGTTGTAATCGAGGTGATCGCAAATCAAGATAACGATATTTTAATCGCAAAACTTCATTGACGTTTTCATCATCGATTTGAAAAGGAGGCGTTGCGGCCACATTTAAAATTTCACAACGAGTTGCTTCAACCTCAATGTCACCAGTTTTGATTTTAGTATTTTTCATACCCTCTGGACGTGCTCTTACAAGACCTTCGATAGCGACGACATATTCACCACGAAATTCTTTGGCAGATGCTGTTTCGGTTTTATTTGGATCAAGAACGACTTGAACGATACCTTCACGATCACGTAAGTCGATAAAAATAAGACTACCATGGTCACGACGAGTATTAACCCATCCCATCAAAACAACTTTTTGTCCGACATGAGTGCCATTTAAATGGCCACAATATGTATTACGCTTTAACTCTCTAACAAATTTCATATATTTGGTCCTAGTTTCTTATGTTCTGTTTAGAATATTAGACTCTCACAGTTGACAAACTTCAGTCAAAACTCATCTTTAGTAAGTTAGACTTTTTTTACGAGCAAAATACTGTTAGCATAGCCAAATGACTGAATGTTAACTCTAACCAAGTAGGACGCACTATGCCTAAATTAAATTTTGAACTGCCAGCCAAGGTTTCTGCTGATCACGCTTTTGGAAAAATTCAAACTTTTTTAAGTTCTGAAAATCATTTTACTCGATTAGATCCAAAATTGACCACGACTTTTGACCAGACACAAAAAAGTTGCCATCTCAAAGGATCTCAATTTCAAGCTGACATAAAAGTATCTGCACAAGCAGAAACCTGCACGGTCAATGTTGTTGTTGAAATACCGTTAGCATTAGCTTTATTTAAAAGTAAAATCCAGCAGGAAATTGAAAAGGCGTTTATTAAAATTTTAAGTTAATTCACTGGAATTTAAACATGGCGCAAAAAAAAGCATCTGCAACAAAGAAGGTTCATACTAAAAAATCTCTGCAAAAAAAACAGAGTCCTTCTACTGCTGCGCCTAAAAAAACAAAATCAAGCCCTAAATCATTTTCATCTACACGTAAAAAACTTAAAACTCCTGTAAAACAAACGAAAATAAAAACTGTTGTTGCTGAAATTGTTGATGATGACACATCAATAATTGACTCTCAATCTGAGATAGCAATCAAAGATCTCGTGACAACTCACGAAACAGATCAATCCGATACTATTGATCTGAGTGAGACATCCTCTCAACTGCCTAGCCTTGTGGATACATCCACTGTCAGCAGCAAAGATTCTTTAACTCAATACCTGAACGAAATTCGTAAATATCCGGTTTTAAGCAAAGAAGAAGAGATGCGCATAGCCAAAGTGTACTTTGAAACAAAAGACCCTGAGGCCGCTCAAGCCCTGGTACGAGCTAATTTACGTTTTGTGGTGAAAATTGCTGCCGAATATGCACGGTTTTCATCAAGAATGATTGACCTCATTCAAGAAGGCAACGTTGGCCTTATGCATGCGGTTAAAGAATTTAACCCTTATAAAGGAGCACGTTTAATTACTTATGCAGTTTGGTGGATTAGAGGCTATATTCAAGAATATTTAATGCGACAATTTTCAATGGTTCGTATTGGCACTACAGCCAACCAACGTAAACTCTTTTACCAATTACAACGTCAAAAACAAGAACTCGAAAAAATGTCTTCACCTGAAAAAATTGCTGAACTCTCACATCAACTTGGTATTCCTGAAGACGAAATTGCTGAAATGGCTAAACGCTTATCAGGACGAGATGTCAGCTTGGACAAGACAACCGATGATGAAAACTCTGGTGGTGTTTCACTCGGCAGCTTACTCAAAAAAGACGACGGCAGCTTACCTCTTGACGAGCAGCTTGCGCTTGCTGAACAAATAAAATATTTAAAAGACGCTATTGATCTTGTGACACCAAAATTAACGGAAAAAGAAAAAATTATTTTAGAAGAGCGCGTGCTCAACGATGAACCGCTGACGTTACAAGAAATTGGCGAAAAATACAAAATCACACGAGAAGCTGTTCGCCAAAATGAAGTCAGGCTGATTAATAAAATCAAAGAAGCTTTAACTGGGTTGATAGGATAGTCACTAAATATTTCATTTATTTTTATTTGTTTATTTCGTTTGGTTTTCTAAAAACCAACAATATCTCAGAGTTATATAATACTCTTTCAACCGTAACTAATTCAAAACCTGCTTCTTTTACGATGGCTTTCAACTCGTCACTTCTATAAAAATTCAATGCACTTTCAGCCTGATGAAGCTCATCAATTGCAAATATTTGAAAATACAAATCTCTATAAGTAGCACTCTTATTAGCAATCAATGTATGAGGGTTTATTGAAAACCAAGAAAATGAATTTCTTTTAAACTCGTAAGGCGTTGGCTCTTTTATAATAAGCTTTCCGCCAGGTCTTAAATTACTAAATATTTTTGACAACTTTGAGTTTATAGATGCACGGCTACCAGCTCTATAAAACGCATGATTTAAAATAAAAGTGTCTACTGATGTTTCCGCTGACAAAAAATCTTTCAACTTAGTCAATTGACCTCTAAGAGCACTAAAATAATTAGTCATTAATAATTTAAAGTCCTCTGTATAGTCTTCAATTGCTAATTTAAGATTTGAACGACTTTGCACAATTTGAACAGCAAGAGAAATATCACTCAAACCTAACTGTACAACAGTTCTATCAAACTTAGTTTCTTCTTTTAATCTGCGCATAAGTGACAAATACTCTGGGTCGCTAGCAACAGTTTTCTGAAAAGACAGTATGTAATCTCGCCAAAATGTATTAGATTTTACCCCACCAATTTTATTTATATAATCACGAAACTCAATTTGTGCCTCTAAATACATTGATTCTTTGAATAGACTAAGATTTACATCAGCAAATGATTTATTATTGAAAACTGGAGTTGAATTTGGAAGCGATTTTGGATTCCATGAAATAAATATATTTTGCATAAACTTTTCTAGTTTTTCTTTTAATCTTATTGCATCAACATCAGACTGAATAAATTTTGCTTTTTTAGATTTAAAATAAAACCTATCAATAAATTCAGAAGATTTTATTTTCATAATATATCTATTCTCTACGCCAATTTCAACAGGCGTAAACACATCAACAAATCCATAGCGTCGATATAGCTTTCGGCCCACAGCTGTAGCTTCTATGTAAATAACTGGCTCCTGTATAGAATTATCAATATTATGGTTATTATTTAAAAACTGTGCTACTTTGCCAAATATATGCTCTACGTTTGTTTCAAGTACCTCATCAGTTTTTACTAATCGACCAATTTCAATCAAATATGGTTTTTCAGATTTTTTTCTTTCTTCTAAAACTAAATTCGGATATTCAATTTCTATTGGAAGTTTTTCAGTTTTTTTATCTTTACTGTAACCACTCGAAAAAACAGTCGTATTATCAGGTGAGGCATCAAAAACACGAATGACTTCAAGTGCTTTTTGGGTGATTGGATTAACTGAAATAAAATAGATACTTCGGTTAGATGGTAAATTTCCTTCAATTTGAATTAGAGCACTGACTGATGATTCCGGTATAATATTTCTTTTAATATAGGTGTCAAAAACAATTTGCAGTGCATTTCTAACCTTTGATCTCATTTGCAAAGATGTATCACCAAAATAAATAGATCTATAATTTCTATTATCGTAAGGTTCATTCAGTGATACTATCGTTGCAGATTGTTTTTTAGATTTTTGTGTAGAATAATTAACACCAAATACTGAATATCCCGACAAATTAAGTTTAACTTGTGATGGTGTTAATTCAACTGGCCAAATCTCATAATGATCCACATCTTCGATAAAACTAGTACTATTATTTAAATTAAATAAATTTTCACAAATTGTCCCAGAAGCTTGAGCATTTATGTAAAAACAATTTAAAATTAATACAAAAATCAATATTTTGAGCATCAAATCCTACTAATCTTTTTATTAAACATTATGCAATTCGTAGGCCGTTTTCATAATTAACTAATACTGTTTGTCTTTAACGACTCATATTTAGTCAAGTCAGTTAAAAACTGAACCCATTGAGTTGAACGCATGTTTGATTGTAACTTTGATGATGATTGATTAACGAAGTCGCCAACTAATGTGTTGTGAATTATTTCAGTCAATACCTCTACATCAATTTTAAAATGAAATATATTCTCTCTTTGTCCGGCTAATAAATGCTCTTTTATTCTATCACGAGCTCTAGCTAGAATTTCACTGTACATTTTCGAAAAATCGTCATTCGAACTTCCTAAATAATAAAATAGTAATAATATCTGAGCCTCTTGTTTATTTTCTTGAGCCCATTGTAAATTACCCTGAATATGCTTTAAGAGTCGCTCAAACGCATTATCATAAATCGATATCAAAGTTGAAACTTTTTGATGATTACTTAAAACAACGTAATAAATAATCTCCATAATCAAAGACTCTTTTGTAGGAAAATGATAAAACGCTGCTGCTGAAGAAATATTAGCTAATTTTGCTATTTGACGAACGCTTGCACTTTCAAGACCTACTTCAGTAAGTAATTCTACTGCCTTTTTAAGTATAATTTCCTTTGTTACAATGCCCTTTTTAGGCTTATTTTTCTTTTTATTCATTCAAACAACAACCTCAAATTGATCTTAACTATTCAATAATATTACATTAATCTAAATTATCTATCAATAATAATAAAAAACTGATCAATGATCATTTTTTTTATTGACGCTAAGCGCTAATTGAGTTAAACTCACCCACACAACAACTTAACAAAAGGAACTTATATGAAAACGTTAATATTAATCTCAATTGCAGTATTGATCACTTCTAACCAATCATTCGCTGAAGCTTTTAGTGCAGATTGCTCAGTTCGAGGCTTAAATCTCGAAACTAATCAATTTTTAAAAGGCTCAAACTTTCAACCTCGCTCTGTTACTCTTGATGAAAATGAAAGTTTGTATTTTGCCGAAATGGGTGGATATGCTTTTGAAGCTCGAAACAGTGGTACTGAAATTCAAGCAACGGCTATTTCCAAATCAACAGGTGATGTAATAAACCCAGTTATTGTTGATGGCTCTCAATATTCAATTCTTTCTATTAAGTCTGGTAAATTACAAATCACTATGGATTGCACAAAATTAAAATAGTTTAAAACCGTTTGTTATCTTCTGAATTAAGCACTCATTATTTAAAAAAAGATGAGTGCTCAATTCACAATTAGTAAAACTTGTCATTTTAGTTATTATTTAGAGAAATTATCTCAAATTTACTATTTAGGGAACACGTCCTTATTTTCGACACACATTTCATTTAAAAATAAGTATATAGCTTTTAAGACATGAACAGTCTGGCTCTCTATTCGCACATATTTTGGTTTAAATTTATCAAGGTGGTCATAATGTTTAAAGTTTTGACGATTTCAATTCTTTGCTTAATAGGAATCTCTTCATTTGCCCAAAACCAAGAGCTTGGTCCATTAGTTATTACAGATCAACAAATCAGCTACAGCGGTGCTGGCATTGCTTCATATATTTCATCTAAACTTGATTCTTTAGAAGAAAGCCACACACAAAGAAGAAATTTTTTTAAAAATGAACTTAACATTTTAAATCAACAGAATGAATACCCTCTGGGTTTTGTTCAATACGTTCGCAATACAAAATTTGTACTCGTTGCGCATTTTGATTTACAAGAAACATACACAGATGGAAATATGAGCGAAGGCCAAAAGATAGAAATCTATAATAAATGGCGAACAAAAAACTTACCTGTTGTTCAGCCAGGCGTAGTTTATATACATTACCTAACTGGTGGCGCACGTCTATATCGTTTAGACCAAGCAATACATTTATTATTTCAATACTACATGGCAGAAGTTAGATTGAATCAAGCTCACCCGCTTCAATAGAAGCAGCAAGCTTAGCTCGCAATCTTAAAACGGCCTGCGCATGTAACTGAGAGACACGTGACTCAGTTACACGTAAGACTTGACCGATTTCTTTTAAATTCAAATCCTCAAAATAATACAATGATAAAACTAACCGTTGTCGCTCTGGCAAATCTTCGATGGCTTTAGCTACGACATCTTTTACAACCTTAACATTTAATTGATTAAATGGGTTTGCTGATTTAGCGCCTTCGAGTAAATTTACAATTGATTTTTTATCTGAATCGCTAAATGACGGTTGATCATCAATCGACAATAAACTGACTGGTCTAACCTGATTAATTAAATCATGAAATTCTTCGATTGGCATATTTAGTCGTGCAGAAATTTCTTCATCAGTCGGCGCACGACCAAGTTCTGACTCTAATGCCGTTATTGTTCTATCTAAAGCTTTCGATTTATCACGGACAGAACGAGGAATCCAATCTTGCGAACGTAATTCATCTAGAATGGCACCACGAATACGAAATTCAGCATATGTTTTAAATTTATTATCTCGAGTTGGATCCCATTTATCTATAGCATCCATTAAACCGATTGCACCTGCCGAAATCAAATCATCAATATCAATATTAGGTGGCAATCTGACAGCTATTTTTTGTGCAACAAATCTGATTAACGGAGCATACTCTTTTATGAGTTCTTCTTTTTGTTCTCTCTTGATACCTTTTTTGGGTTCGTCTTTAGAGTATTTTTTCAGTAAATTAGCTTTAGACATTTAGATTACCCCTCTACTAACAGTGTACAAAATAATTTTGTTGTTTCGATAGTCCAATATTCATTTTTTTCAACTAAGCATGACCTGAGGCTGGTCTAAATATAGCTTCAAGACCTGCGTTTTGAATCGCCTTTCGATTTGAATACGAATTAAACTCTTCCTGGTCGAGTAAATCTACAGCCATGTGTTTAAAAATTTGCTGTGTTAAAGATTCATAATTTTGTCTCATAATAAGTCGCTGCTGCTGTTGAGCTTTAATGATTTGTTCATCATACATTAATCCACCTGCATAGCTCAGCCTAACAGATAAAAACTTTTCAACAACTTCAGAGAACTTCACAAATAAATGAGCTCCATTATTTGATCTCAAATGATTAAAAAGTATTTTAAAATTTTGTAATTTATATTTTTGATGTAATACTTTTATTAAAGCATATGCATCTGCAAAACTTGATGGATCTGGCGTCACAACAACAATGCATTCATCAGCAATAGCATTAAGATGCAAAACATGATCATAAATACCGGATGCTGTATCAATTAATGCAATGTCATATTGAAACTGAAGATCCTGGACTTGATTGATAATTTCACGTCTTTGAAATGCGTTCAATCTTGTGAGTTCAACGAGCCCCGAGCCTCCGGCAATAAGATCAACATTCGTTAATAGTGGTGTAATACAAGACGCTATAGATTTTCCAGTTAAGACATCACCTATATGTGATATTGGTCTAACTCCAAAATGTATATCTATATTCGCTAAACCTAAATCACCGTCCACAATTAATATTTTTTTATCTTGATCGGCTAAAGCCAGCGCCAACTGACACGTAACTGTCGTTTTGCCGACGCCACCTTTTCCAGAACTAATAGCGACGATTTTCATATATTTTGATCCTGATTGTTCAATTGTGTTTGTGTAATATTTAAAATAAGGTCAAGTACACGCTCTGCAGACGCTCTTTCAAAATCTTCTGGCGTTTTAGGTCCTATACCAAAAGCAAATAAAGGTTCTTTTGTTTTTTGCGAAAAATTATAAATATTTCCGTGTACACTGGCTTCATCTAAATTAGTGAAAATAATATCTGAAACGTTCAAAGACTTATACTTTTTATGAATTTCAATTAAGTCGGTATCTTTTGCAGTTGCAGATAAAACCAAGTGGTTTATAACTGACTCTGTCACTGGCGGCATCATGTTTTTTAAATACTCATACTCGTCTGAAGACTTTAAGTTCAAACTCGCAAAATCAACAAGTATATGATCAACCTGATTTAAATACGGTAAAATTTTATACCAATCAGCCTGTGATCTGACAGAAATATACGGCAAATTCAAAATTTGTGAAAATATTTTCATTTGCTCATCGGCACCAATCTTTATTGTATCAGTCGAAATCAATGCTACTCTTTTCTTATGACTCAGTACTAAATTACTAGCATATTTAATCATTGAAGTTGTTTTGCCTGAGCCTGATGGCCCCATGAACGAATGAAACTTATGATCAGCCTTAATTTGAATAGCTGTAGTTTTCAAAACATATTTTGCAATAAATGCTTCAATGACTTGTGCATTTGCTTGTTTATCTAATGGTATCATTGCCTGAGCTTGAATCAAAATTTCAGCAGCAATTTCTGGCAATAATCCTTTGCGAGTTAATTTTTGAAAATGTCCACTCAGATTATAATTTAATCCATAATCTGCACCTGGGTGTGCTTGCAAATAACTTTGTGGCATAGTTTTAAACTGTGTCAGTAAACTTTTTAATTGTTCAATTTCATTTTTTAACTGATCAACTTCAGCATTTACTTGATTATGCTCCTGCTGTTGAACATTCTGTTTAAATATCATACCTTGTTGACCAATTGCTTTTTTAGCAAATTGATTATAATTACTGTTTATCGATGCTTGTGATTGAGTTAATGGTTTATTGTAATCGAGCATCACTGTTGATTCTTCAGTTTCAATATCAGCATATCTTCGCTGAGTCATATTAGAAGGAAAAACAGGCTTTTTAGCCTGCGTATCTTTATCGATTTGCTCTAATTGATTGGTAAAAGCTTTTTGAATAGTTTGCTTTTGCAAGCGCGCAGGCGCTTTAATAAATTGTTCGCGTAGGTGTTCTGGCATTCTATTTTCAATTATTTTCTTATTCTGTAATACAGTTTCAGAATATGCAGCTGTGATTTCAATACTCTTAACACCACCCAGGCCAAAACCTTTATTGACCTCTTTAGCAGATAATATAACCGCATCAGGACCCAACTGAGTTTTAACCATTTCTAAGGCTTCTTTCATTGTACGCGCTTCAAATTTCTTTATTTGCATATTACGCTAACCCCTTTATGCCGCTAAACTCACTGCCGCCACTGATTGCACATTTGCCTCTGTTGAGACCTCGCTATGTGACAACACAATCAACTGTGGTATAAACCTTGATAGTAACTTAAATAAATGTCTTCTGATAGTTGGACTAGTCAATAATATAGGCTGACCAGCTATCTCAGGATGATTTTCAATTTGATTGGCAATATTTGAAATCATTTTTGATGCTGACTGCGGATCCATCACAAGTTGTACGCCTTGCTCTGTTTGCAGTAGTGAATTTGACACCATTTCCTCTAATCTTGGATCTAAAGTTAAAACTATCATAGACCCATCCTCAGATAAATATTTTGATGTAATTGATCGTGACAGTTGTCTTCTAACTGACTCAGTTAAAACATCCAAGTCCTTCGTCCGAGTAGCTTCATCAGCTAAAGTTTCAAAAATTGTATATAAATCACGTATAGAAACTTGTTCGCGTAACAAATTTTGTAATACTTTGACCACGCCACCCAAAGACATTGTTTCTGGAATGAGATCTTCAACAACTTTAGGATGTGTTTTCTTGAAATTTTCAATCAACTGCGAAGCTTCCTGACGACCGAGTAACTCATGAGCATGAGTTCGAATCATTTCTGTTAAATGTGTCGCAATCACAGTTGGTAGATCGACAACAGTATATCCAGCCATTTCAGCGGCCTCTTTGTTAGCTTGGCTAATCCAAACCGCGTCTAAACCAAATGCTGGTTCTTTCGTAGGTACACCATCAATTCTTGTCGTAACATTGCCCGGGTCCATAGCCATTAACATCTCAGGCTTTAGGTTACCACCGCCAACCTTATTACCTTTTATCATGAACCGGTACTCACCCGGAGCCAATGTCAAATTATCACGAATATGTATACTCGGAACTAAAATACCTAAATCGAGCGCAAATTGCTTTCGAATTGATGTAATTCGTTCTAGCAAATCACCTGTTTTTGTTGAATCAACAACTTTAATTAAGCCATATCCAACTTCAAGCTCAAGCATATCTATTCCTTGAACTGAATCAATAACTTCTTTTTTAGGAGCTGCAATTTCAGCGTCTGTTTTTTTCTTTTCTTCTTGTTCTTTTTCATTTTTAAATTGAACTAGTACCCACGCAAATGCAGCCATCAATGCAGCCATAACTAAAAATGGAACTGTCGGCAACCCAGGAACTAACGCTAAAGCAGCTAGTACGGCTGCTGAGACATAAATTGGCTTTGGATTGCTTAATAACTGACCCGAAACCTCTGCACCCATATTTTGCTCGCTACCACTTTTAGTAACGATTGTACCTGCTGCAGTTGAAATGATTAGTGCAGGAATTTGTGCGAGCAAACCATCACCAATAGTTAACATTGTGTAATACTTAGCTGCAGTTGCTATATCTAAATCTTTTTGCAATACTCCAATTAACAATCCTCCGACAATATTAACAATAGTAATAATAATACCAGCTATTGCATCACCACGAACGAATTTACTAGCACCATCCATGGCTCCATAAAAATCAGCTTCTTGCTCTATTTCTTTACGACGTCTTCTCGCCTCTACTTCATTGATCGCACCTGCATTGAGTTCAGCATCAATCGACATTTGCTTACCTGGCATTGCATCTAATGTAAAACGTGCAGCGACCTCAGCGACACGACCAGAACCTTTTGTGATAACGACGAAATTAATAACAACTAATATAACGAACACAATAAAACCAATGACGTAATTGTTACCAACAACAAAATTACCAAAAGATTGAATGACACTACCTGCGGCTTGAGGACCTTCGTGACCATGGGATAAAATCAAACGTGTTGTCGCAACATTTAAAGATAACCGAAAGAGTGTCGTCATTAATAACAATGACGGAAAAGAAGAAAACTCAAGCGCCTTCGTAATATAAACTGATGTTAATAGTATAAGCACACTAATTGCCAATGATAAAGTTAATGATATATCAAGCATCATCGGTGGCAGTGGAATAATCATAACCGCCAAAATTGACAACAGTGCAATAGCGATAAATAAGTCTGTATTTTTTGTGTATCGTTCAAATTTTTTAACGAATTGAAAAATAAAATCCATAAATTTCCTACTTACATTCTAGTTTCGTTAATGGGTTTATTGTTTTTGCGGCGCTTACGTCGTAATCTGAAAACATACGAAAGCACTTCAGCTACAGCGACAAATAAATCACGAGGAATAACTTGGCCAATTTTCATTGTTTTAAATATTGTTCGAGCCAATGGTTTATTCTCAATAACTGGTATATTGTTTTCACGAGCCACTTGTTTTATTTTCTCAGCCATAAAATCAGCACCCTTTGCCACAAGTTGTGGGGCTGGTAATTTGTCAGAATATTTTAAAACAACTGCAATATGTGTTGGATTTGTTATAACAACGTCAGCCTTTGGAATAGCTTGCATCATTTTACGCTGCGACATTTCGCGTTGTATTTTTTTAATTCGAGCTTTAATGATTGGATCACCCTCTCGAGATTTATGTTCTTCTTTAATCTCTTGTTTGGTCATCATCATTTCACGTTCAATTTGCCATCTTTGATAAAAATAATCAGCAACAGCAATAATCAAAATAAAAATACCGCTACCCATTAACAACTTAAACAAAACTTTACCCATATAAGAGAAAATCTCCATGATTGACATTTGCGACAAAAATGGAATTTGGTAAATTTCTGATTTAAGCAAGAAGTAAATCGTTGTTAAAACGACAATCATTTTAATAATAGATTTTGTAAATTCAACAAACCCTTTCATTGAAAAAATTCGACCTAATGCATTTAACGGATTTAATCGATTCAAATTTGGACTTAAAGCATCTTCGACCTGCAAAAGTCCTGTCTGTAAAAGCTGAGATACAACTCCGATAACCATCGCAACAATCATAACAGGCGCTAGCAACAGCATAATTTTGCCACCAAAGAAAAAAAACAAATCACTATATTGATTTTCTTTGACCATCTTAAGCATTGTTAGTCCAAAGCTAACATTAAAAACTTCACTTAAATTTTGAAAAAAGAAACGACCCATCGTAACGAGCATTCCCGCTGCTGTAAGCAAAACAATAGCTGTCGCAAGCTCTTTAGTCACTGCGACTTGCCCTCTTTTACGAAACTCTTCACGCCTCGTATCAGTGGCCTGTTCGGTTTTCTCGTCTTGATCTTCAGCCAAATTAATTCCTTCCTAGAATCAAAGTGTTTTTATAAATTTAAATAACTCTGTTGTTGAAATATCTAAGAGACCATTTAATTGCATCACCATGAGAGGTAGGCTTACAAGTAATATACCCATCCCTAATAAAATAGTAATAGATGCAGAAGTCATCAAAACATTAACTTGCGGAACTGCTCGGCTTAGTATTCCGATACCGACTTGAACAATGAGCATTGAAATCAGAACTGGAGCTGAAATTTGAATTCCAAAAACAAAAAATTGCTGCATTGATTTAACGATATCAACAAATCCATTCACATTAAGTGATGTCTGACTAAGTTGAATAGTATTAAAACTTGCAACTAGCCCTTCTATCATATGATGATGACCATTTAATCCCAAATAAAGTAAAGTCGCCAAAGTCACAAAAAACTGTTCAACAACATTACTCATACTTCCCATCATAGGATTAAATATCTGAGCTTGTCCTAGACCCAAGGCAACTGAAATTAAATCACCAGCCATTGTAATTCCAAAAAAGAATATTCTTGTTACAAAACCTATAATCACACCAGCTAAAATTTCTTTCAGAGCCAACATCAAAATAAGGCTTTCCGATTCTTTAATCTGCATGATGATAATATTATTCGTAACTGAATTATATACCGTCATTGTTAATACAACTGAAAAAAGAATTTTAAGAGGTACAGTGATTGAATTCGAGCTTAAAATCGCAGCTGTAAATACAAAACCAGACATTCGAAGCAAAATGAGTCCGAATGCAATAATTTGAATTTCATTTAGCTGCGAAAAAAAAATCATTAAGGCTCCCTCACAATCGTCGCCATATTTTCGAATAAATTTACGGTGTATGATTTCATAACATCCATCATCCACGGACCAGCTAATAAGATGACAATTCCAATGACAATCATTTTAGGCACAAAGGTGAGTGTATTTTCATTAATTTGTGTTAAGGCTTGAAAAATACTAATAACTAGACCAATGACAAGCGTACTTAATAAAAGAGGCGCTGATAACATTGCCATTGTTTTTAAAGCATCTTGTCCAAGTTGAAGAACAATATCCTCACCCATATTTAACCTCTTTTACTATCCAAAACTTTTAACCATTGAGCCAATAAGAAGTGTCCAACCATCGACCATCACAAAAAGCATAATTTTAAATGGTAAAGAAATAACAGCTGGCGGAACCATCATCATACCCATTGCCATTAAAACGCTTGCCGCAAGAATATCTATAATTAAAAATGGCAAGAAAATAATAAATCCAATCATAAATGCAGTTTTAAGTTCAGAAGTGATAAACGCCGGAATTAATACTGTAGTCGGAACATCTGCGCGTGTTTTTGGCTGTGCGACTTTTGATAACTTTAAAAATAAAGCTAGATCTTGTTCACGAGTTTGACTAAACATAAATCTTCTTAGTGGCGTAACAGCATTCTCAAAAGCCTGCTCTTGTGCAATTTTCCCTGCAATATAAGGCTGTAACGACTTTTGGTTTATTTCAGTGAAAACAGGCTGCATGACAAAAAATGTTATAAATAATGATAAACCAACTAATAATTGATTGGGTGGTAATTGCTGAACCCCCATAGCTTGCCGTAAAAAAGACAATACAATAAGTATCCGAGCAAAACCTGTCGTCAGAATTAGAATTGCTGGCGCTAAAGTCAGAACTGTCATCAGTAAAACCATTTTGATAGCATTAACAACATCTGCAGGACTATCACTCGTTTTAAAACCTAGATTAACTGTTGGCAATGTCACTTGAGCTAATGCAAATTGAGCTGTCAAAAGAGTTAATGCAAAAATGATTAATGATTTGATTTTCATTACTGAAAGTTCCTCATTGATTTTAGTTTTTGCGTAACCGAAGATTTAATTCCTGAAAAAGAAAAATCGTCTTCTAAATCAGTATTCATTTCTTGAGACAAATGGTTTTGATGATTACCCGACAAAGCTTGTTCAAAATGTTCAGGACCAGATTCAACTGGTATCTCGTCATCAATTAAAGAAAGTGACTTAATCATTGAAATATTTTGATCCGTAACACCAATCAGAATTGATTCACCTGCCACTCTGACAACAGCTAGCGTCTTTTTCGGACCTAGATGATGCTGCGTTAAAATTTTAATTTTAATATTGGATTTACTTTCTTTATTCGAAAATGAATACTTTCTAATGAAATAAAAACCAGTGCCAAGCATACCAACTAACACAGCTAATGTTAATACGAGCTTACCGGCTTGCGACTGACTGTCTGTCGCCTTCACCCCAGCATCAATTTTCAATGGGATTTGGTCTTCAGCTAACGAATCTGTTTTAAGTTCTACAACTTTTTCCTGATTTGAAACACTATCTTGCAATGAATTTTCAGCATGCAAAGTTTCAATATTAAAAAAAGTCATTAAACCTATAAAAACAAATATTGCATATATATATTTTATCATTTTAACTGCTCTATTCTTTCTGTCGGAGATATAATATCTGTTAAACGAACACCAAATTTTTCATTTACGACAACCGCTTCACCACGTGCAATAAGCTTATCATTAACTAGAACCTCCATAGGTTCGCCTGCTAATTTTGATAACTCAATAACAGAACCCTGGGTTAAATTAAGCAATTCACTAACAGGCATTTTTGTACGCCCAAGCTCAACTGTAACCTTAAGTGGAATATCCAAAATAAGGTTTAAATTTTTATCTTTAGCAGTTGAACCGGTTACTGAACCTGAGTTTGATGTTCCTGCATCACCCTCGAGTTCATTAATCATTTTATCCATTGGATCTTGGCTCATGATGATTTCTCCCTTTACTTTTCTATCTGACGTGTTACTTGCACAGCAACTGTTCCGTGATGTATTCCGTAATAACCTTTAAATTTTTTAACTTCTTCTACTTGAACATCTAATTCACCTGTCGAATCCTGAGTCAGTGGAATAACATCACCCACTTTCAATCCCATGAGATCTTTTAACTTAATTTCCGTCTCTCCAAGATTTACTTTAATCGCCAACTCTGTTTCTAATAATTGTTCTTTAATGATTGCTGTCCATAGTCTTTTATCAGTTTGATCTGATTCAACTTGAAAACCAGTTGCAAGCTTTTGCTTAATAGGTTCAATTGTTGCATACGGAATAACAATAGAAACTGTTCCGTTAATATTCTCTAACTCGATATCAAATGTTGTCGCAATAACCACATCTGTAGGAGGCACTATACCCACGAATTGAGGGTTAATTTCAGTTCTTTGAAACGAACAACCAATCGTCTCAATAGTTGACCAAGCCTGCTCTAAGTCTCCAATCGCAAGCTCGACAACTTTTTTAACAATTTGTAATTCAATCGGAGTAAACTCTTTACCATCTAATTTAGAATATGGTCGATCCGATCCACCAAAAAATGAATCGACTAATGCATATGCAAGTTTTGCCTCTATCACGAACAGTGCCGATCCTCTTAAATTATTAAAACGAAGAACACTCATACATGTTGGAATCGGCAAAGTATTAATAAACTCGCCAAACTTAATAAACTCAGTTGACGTTAATGTGATCGAAGCAATTTTACGCAATGCCGATGATAAAGATACACGAAACGAACGCATGAATTTTTCATATATGACCTCTAACTGAGGTAAACGACCGCGAATAATTCTGTCTTGGCTTGTTAAATCATAAGCGACGACGTTTTTATCCGCGACGCCAACTGAGCCTAATGGTCCCTGCGAGCCACCAGATTTTGCGCCACCAGACTTTTGTCCACCCGTAGGAACATCACCGTCACTCACCGCAGCTAATAGGGCATCAACTTCACTTTGCGATAGAATTTGATTCACCGATGACTCCTTTTTTAGTTGTAAATTAACTCGGTAAAATAAACGTTCGTTATTTTACCTTTGCTTAAAAACGTATTAATATTGTCTTTAATTTCAGATCTAAGCGCGTCTTTTCCTTCTTTAGTTGCGATTTCTTCATATTTTTTAGAAGATAAAATAATTATTATAAAGTCTCTGATCTGAGCTTTACGTGTATCAATTTCACCAATGATGTTACCATCACCTTCTTTATTGCCCTTAACTTCGAATTCCATGTTAACTTTTAAAACTTTGCGCCCCTGGCTACCAGCTAAATTAACAATAAATGTTTCTAGTGGAATAACTTTTCCGATTTCTTCTGTTTTATGTTTTTCTTCTTCTTGAGTTTTATGCTCACCCTGAATGACATGATCTATTGTTGGTTTTTCATCTTCTTTTTTCTTACCTTTATAAACCATAAAACCAACACCCATAACAACAAGCATATTGATCACAACGAGTGCGATGAGAATAATAGGCTTTTGTCCTGGTGCTTTTTTACCAGCGTCATCTGTTGCTGCTTCTGCCTTTGCTGCTTTTTCTTCAGCCACGAATTCCTCCTTGAACTCAAGCTTATCTTCGTTTCTTCAAATTACGTGTCATATTAAAGACACTGGTTTACTCATATTAAAGCAACAGTGATGCCAAGCAGACTTTGTACCAGATAACTTGTATTCTTTTTTCCACCGTCAAAATAATGATACTTAGATACATTAAAGTCCTGGAATTAGACTTTCATCTAGGAAAAAAAAGACCAAATATCTGACTAGTCCTGTTAGAAATTTGTCGGTTTTATTTTTTTATGATTTTAGAAATTTCACTTTGAAAAAGCTCGACTATAGTTTGATTTCCAGCAATTAAACTTTTTTTGAATGGATGATACTCTTCGTTTTCAAATGTACGAACAACTCCGCCAGCTTCTTTAACAAGCAATAAGCCAGCTGCAGAATCCCAGGGCTTTAAGTTTTTTTCCCAGTACAAATCAAAAACACCACTCGCAATCAGTGCTAAATCATAAGCTGCAGCACCTGGTCTACGTATGGCGCGAGCTTTCCAGACAACATCTTCAAAGATTTTTAATTGCTCCGCTAAGACTTCACGACTTTCAGCAACAAAGCCCGTCGACATGAATGCTTGATCAAATTGCTCTGTTTTAGATACGGATAGTCTTTCGCTATTACAATAAGCCCCTTGACCTCGAATTGCTGTAAATGTTTGGTTTAGCATTGGCATATCGATAATACCAAGTTCAATTTCCCCGTTAATTTCTAAAGCTAGTGATATACAAAAAATCGGAAACTTATGTACAAAATTAGTCGTACCATCTAATGGGTCTAGTATCCAACGCGGTTTCTGAGACACCGTAAACTGATCTATTCCATCTAAATATGAAGTTTCCTCGCCCAGAAAGTCATAGTCCGGAAAATCATGAGCTAACATATTTTTGATCAAAATTTCACACTCACGATCAGCTTCACTGACTAATCCGGCAGATTTATCCTTTTCGCTAATATTATTAATTTTCCCAAAATACCCTAATAAACAGGCTCGGCCTGCCTCTACGGCTCGCATTGCCGATTCAAAACTAGACCTATTGTTACTAGACTTATCCATAGTTTCACCTGTGATTGACCAAGTTTTTTTATTTCCGCTATGATTTAAGATATACTTATTTGAAACAGGAAGCAAATTATGACAGTCAACACAAACAGAATTATTGAATTATCTCTCGTCTTTTTTATATCTTTGTTCTCATTCTCTATAGGCACATTTGTTGGTAAGAAATATTCCGACAATCAGCATAGACTTTCACAATTAGAACCAAATAAAAAAATAGAAGATCAACATAGCGAAACAACAGCTAGTGGCCACAACGAAGGTCAACATGGTGAAAAAGCTGCAGAATCCCACGACCCAAATGATAAGAATTCACACAGCATTGAAGCTAAATCTGAATCAATGTCAGATGGAGAAATTACTGATGCTGACGTCGCTAAATTAGCTGAAGAATTTGCAAACACGGCAGAAACAAAAGTTGAGAGCAAAACTGGACACGGCGACACACACGTTAAAGTAAAAACTGAAACTCATACTGAAGCAAAAACACTAACACACAGTGCTGCTATAAAAACCGCAGAAAAAGAAGTAAAAGAAATTTCAACTCATGAAGCTAACAATGAACGTGACATTGCAAGTGTTCCGGCAAAAGTCAATTCGATGACTGCTGCAAATGCACAATACACAGTTCAAATTGGTTCATACCCTGAAGAATCCGAAGCTCAAAAAGTTTCCGATTCACTCATTGCACGTGGATACAAAGCGAATACTGTGCCAGCCGATGTTAAAGGTAAAACATGGTATCGCGTACAAGTTGGAATGTTCAGAACGGTTGCTGAAGCGCAAGACTATAAAAAAGAATTAATGGAAAAAAATAAACTATCTTCAGCCATTGTTCAAAAAATTGTTCCGAAAGAATAGATAAAAACAACATTTTGACTTTTTTGGATGTCTGTCCAAAAAAGTCAATCTCAAACCTTAAAACTCCAGTCCGATTTTTAAGGTTGTTGCAGGTACAAAATTCGGTGAAAAGCCTTTTGACTGCAAATAATGACTACTTAAACTCGCAACGAAATATCCGATTTTTAATTGTACAGCTGCACCTAGACCCATAACATCATCCCAATCAGTTTTTTGCGTCGAAGAAGTGCCCAGTAAATATGTTCGAACTCGTGTTTGCGATTTTCCGTAAACAGTGTGAAGAAAAAAATCAAAGTGTGTATAATCATCTATATTTATTTTTTGCTCTGTATATTTGTTTTCAAAAATTTTGGTAGCTGATCGATCAACAATCCAAGTATATACCCTGTATCCGCCAATCATTAATAATTCATCAATCTGTGATTCGACATTCAGTGATGAGTTTCCGGACGCCTCTGATAACCGATTATACTCTAAACTAACTAAATAAGACTGAACGGTATAATTAACAGAATAATTATGATAAAAAACCATTTCTCTTTTTTGATTTAGAGTATCTTGAAATCGCATTTGTAAACCTGGCAAAAACAACTGAATTTTACCGAGAGCACTTACTGAAAAAAGTAACACCAAAGAAAAAATATATTTCATTATTTTTTAATCACTTTATAGGAATTATTATTATTGGTACATTCGAACTTACCTGCATCTGCATCTTGACTTATATACTCCTTCAAAAGATCACATTCTTTAAATGATAATGATTCACTATTTTGATTTATATAGTGAAACAACCTAAATATATCAAAAGTTTCTGTGCTATTAGTTTGACTTGCTTGAGCAGGTAATGTTTTTAAAAATTCTATCAGCAACCGCGCGACAGTTAACTTAGCTTCTGGTAAATTCAAATTTTGCTCTTGAGATTTAATTTCAGTAAATTGCTTTAAAAAACGAGCATATCCAGTGCCTATATTATAAATAACATTTTGTCCTAAGTATGAAGATGGGTTATCAAAACTCATTAAAGCAATTGTGACCTCATTTTCTATTCTCTGATGAGTCCAAAAACTGTTACGATTATCACTTAAAACTCGAGTTTTTGAAAAACCAGAAAGAGACCACTTTAAAAAATCAGAATCAGATGTGTAAATCCAACCCCAATAATCTGCAAATCCTTCATTCAGAGCACGCAAAAATGTTTCATTAAATAAATCTTGCGGAGTAATGTTATCATTTTTAGTTACTTTTTGGTGTGATGTTTCGCTATGAATTTTTTGCGCAATTGGTAAGTTAGTTTTATTGATTTTTTCATAGACTAAATTATAGAAAATTGAATGAAAATACTCATGTGCTATAATTCCGCCGTTGACTGAAATAGGCAACTCATCAAGAGTGTAGCGCACAAAAACGAAAGTCTTTGATCGCCCATCAAAAAAAGCATTATTCAACATGCTCGTCTGTTGATCTTCTAAAACTTTGGCTTGTACAGCGACTTGTGCGGGGACAGTCAGCGCATGACCCAAACCAATTGATTGCGAGAGCTTTGCTAAACTTTGAAAATGATAATACAAAGTCGCCATTTGCATAGATAAATCGTCTTTAGGAATGAATAAACTTTTTACTGTTTCAATAAAAAATGCGACTGGTGATCCACCATCTAGCATATTATTTTTTAACCCAGGCGAATAATAAAAATGCGCATAATCACCACGAACATGCTTGAGTGATTCTATTTTTTCTAGAAATACATTTTGCAATTGATATTCAATTTGATCGCCAGTTTTTGATTGGAGAGGAATTTGAACCTGCACACGACCTGACGGTTCGGTTGGCTTTGCCTGCTGACAAGATGTATTCAGCAAAAAAACACACAATAAAAGTCCGATGTGGTTAAGTGCAACTAGGCTTTTTTGAGAGAAAATTTCGTGATATTTCAGCAATTTAAGCCCCTTTATGCTTATTCTTTAACGCGATTATCGACTGAGCTGCGATAGGCCCCCTGAGCTCATAAAATTCGTTGCGTCAAATATAGAGTATTTCGTCGAAATTCTCAATTTATGCAGGTATGAAATAATCATCTATGAACGTTCTTGAAAACCTTACACGAAATTTGAATCCAACGCAGAAAAAAGCTGTCGAAACTTTTGACGGTCCATTACTTATACTTGCAGGAGCAGGCTCTGGTAAAACTAGAGTACTCACTCACCGAATGGCTGCTTTAATCGGAGAAGGCGTATGCTCTCCGGAGGAAATCTTGTGTGTAACTTTCACCAACAAAGCGGCTCAAGAGATGGAACACAGAATTTACAAACTGCTCTCTGAAATACAAGTTCCTGTCACGCGTGATTTATGGATTAGTACATTTCACTCATTTTGCGTTCGTATCTTAAGACGTCATGTTGATTTACTAGATTACAAAAAGCCATTCACAATATACGACTCTTCTGATCAACTATCTCAAATTAAAAAAGTCATGCAGGCTTTAAATATTAACGACAAAATGTTTCCAGCTAAAAGTTTTCAAAATCGTATTAGTAACTCAAAAATGCTGGGTTTGGCTCCGGAAAACTTACGTAATGGGTCTCGTAATATTATCGATCAAAAAACACTCGAGGTTTATACTCGTTACGAAGAGGAAATGAAGCGCGCAAATGCTCTTGATTTCGATGATTTACTGTTAAAAACTTACGATCTTTTTAGAATGTACCCTGATCTGCTTGCTGAATATCAAAATAAATTCAGATTCATTATGGTTGATGAATATCAAGATACAAACCATATTCAATATTTGCTTGTGCAGTTATTAGCAAAAGCTCATAGAAACTTGTGTGTTGTTGGTGATGAAGACCAATCAATTTATTCTTGGCGCGGGGCTGACATTAGCAATATTCTTGATTTTGAAAAAGATTTTCCAGAAGCGACTGTAGTTAAACTCGAGGAAAACTACCGATCATCTGGGAATATTGTTAAAGCTGCGACTTCTGTCATTGCTAACAACACTGAACGCAAAGATAAAACTTTATTCACAAATAACGACCCAGGTGAATTGATCTCTGTTCGTGAAGAGCGTAACGAATACGACGAAGCTCGTTATGTTGCTAAAACCATTCAAGGACTCGTTGCTGCTGGTGAACCATTAAATGAGTTTGCAATCTTTTACCGTACCAATGCACAGTCCCGCGTACTTGAAGAACAATTACGCTCATTAGCATTACCCTATAAACTTATAGGCGGAGTTCGTTTCTATGAACGTGCTGAAATCAAAGATATGCTCGCCTATATGCGAATGACTTCTAATACAGCTGACGACATTGCGGTTAAACGTATTATCAATGTGCCAGCACGTGGTATTGGTAAAACAACCGTAGAGCATATTGAACTTTATGCTGGCGAAAATAAAATTTCATTTTATGAATCGATTCAAAAAAATATTGATCTTAAAACATTTAATTCTGGCACCACTGGGAAACTGCGCCGATTTTTAGAAATCGCAGAAGATCTAATTTCACAAAGTAAGTCTTTTAAACTCTCGGAATATTATTCAATAATTCTAGATCGCACAGAGTATTTACAAAATTTAAAAAAAGAAGACACTCCTGAAGCCGAAGCTCGGATCATGAATTTAGAAGAGTTAGATAATGCCATTGTTCAATTTGAAAAAGAACGTGGAGATGATGCGACTCTTTCAAACTATCTCGAAGAAATGACTTTAGCCTCTGACCAGGATCAAGTTGATCAAAGTTTTAATGCCATTACAATGATGACATTGCATATTTCAAAAGGTTTAGAATTTCCTTATGTCTTCATTGTTGGCTGTGAAGAAAATTTATTTCCATCATTAAGATCTGATGAAGACGAAAATCATGAAGTTGAAGAGGAACGCAGACTGGCTTACGTTGGTATGACTCGTGCGCGCAAGAAACTTTGGATGACTCACGCTAAAATGCGTCGTGTATGGGGCCAAGAGCAAATGAACCAGCTTTCACGATTTATAAAAGAAATACCTAAAAACCTGATTCAACAGACCTCAGCTGTTTTAGCTACAGCTCCGGGTAATGGCTTTGCAAGTCGCTATGGACAAGGATTCCAACCTTACGGTCAAAATAAAAATCAATCGAGCTATGATTCAGATTTTGGTCATGATAACCAGTCTTTCCCAGACTATGATGAATACAGCCAAGCTTCTGGAGCAAAGAATTCAGGCCAAAATGGTTATTTTAAAGGTATGAAGGTTAGACACCCCACTTTTGGAGCTGGGTCAATTTTTGCCACCGAAGGTTCCGGCGAGAGTTTAAAAATAAGCGTGCTATTTCAAGATAATACGATCAAAAAGTTTGTTGCTAAATACGCTAGGCTTGAAAAAATCTAAGCTTATAGATAAGCACTCAAATTAATTTTAAGCTGTTTTTTGTGAATGGTCTAATTTCCTCATTAGACTATCGCTTTTTTTATTGATTAAAAGATTAAAAATGTCTAGGTTCTCGACATGAATAAAAACACATTAATTTCCAAAATATTTTCTTTATTATTTCTCATACTCATATTCATATCAACGAACGGTTGTCAGCCTAAAGAAACTGTAACAGTCATTGAAAGAGTTGAAGTTCAACAACGAACGCAAAATTTGTTAAAACCCAATAATAAATCCGGCCTTACCGAGCATATCACGACGTCAGAAATTGCCGTTAATTCGCAAGTTACATTCAACAAATCTAAGCTATTTAATCGTCAGTTTTTATATGGAGCAGATTTACAACATTCTTCAATTTACGACAAAGAGTCTTTACTTTTTAATCAAGTCTACACAATGGGCCATGAAATCGTATTTTTTCGTCGCCAGAATCAAGTCATTCAAATTGTAATTGATCAAACTTGGAAATTTGAGTCTGACGTTAACACTCCGGAAAGACTTTTAAACGAATTTCCGATTATCGAAGAATCTGAAGAAACGATTACTGTAGATATAAGTAAGCCTTCACCGATACTACGCCAAATGTTCTGGGGATCATCAACTGATGTAACTAGATCTGCATGGTTAAGATCAGTTGAATTTCACGACGATGGCGAATACTTATTAATAGAATCATCAGTTGAAACAATTAATGGTGATATTGTTGAACACCTTGAAAGTTTTTTTCCAAGAGAAAACCTAGTTAATCAAAATACAAAAGTGATCTACAATTCAGACGATGAACCACTCTCACAACGTTTTAAATTTATCAGTAATCAGTTAGCTTTTATCAATACCGAAGATGGGCGTATTGCAAAGGCTGCTGCAAATCGATTTGATCTAACACCACAGAAAACTGTCAAATGGTATGTCACACGAAACATATCAGATGATATTATAGTCGATGTTCAGAATTCAGTATTAGCTTGGAATCGTTATTTTCAAAACATGTGGGGTAAAAATGGTTTTGAGTTTATGGGTAAACTTCCTGAAGGAGTAAAACTTGGAGATCCTCGCTTTAATGTTATTGTATGGGATAACGTTCAGGACGGTGATGCAGCTTATGAATCACAAGCATCAGATCCTCTCACAGGCATTCAATCACACTCAAATATTTACATACCATTTTCTTGGCTTAAAACGGCTACAGAATACTGGAGTAATGCTCAGTATGCGTCACAAATAGATGATGATAATCATAAAACAAATCAAAAAAAGAACTTTATTGAATCAAAACAATTTCTCGGTCGGAAATTAAAATTTGGTTGCTATAGAAATTTGAATGAAATTATTTTATCACATAGTAAATCTGAAGGTGATCTCAAAATACTTGCGCGTGAAGTTTTAAAAAGTGTTATTTTTCACGAAGTTGGACATGCTTTAGGCTTGGATCACAACTTCAAAGGATCTCTGATTGTCGAAAATGGACAATACACCTCAACTATCATGGATTATAATCACTACAATTTAGAGTCTAAAGTTTTCGATGACATAAATACTTCAGATGGCCCCTTGTTAGAATATGACCGTCAAATTATTGATGTTCTCTACAATAATGCGCAATCAATTAAATCATCGCGAGAGTTACCCGCATGCAATGATTTCGATGCTGACAATACATCCGGAGGAATTGACCCTCTTTGTAGTCGTTACGATGCTGGTGAAAACCCATATCAATGGCTTACTGAAACCCAAAATCTCATTGAAAAACCTAAATACAAGCTTGGCTTATTAAGAAGCTTAACTGAGAGCCTTCAAGATTTAGTCGCTTTACTTGAGCAACCTCAACTTGTTACAAATAAGGAAAAATTTGATCAGAAAATTAATTTATTATTTTCAACTGAAAAAGCACAGTTTAATTTTTACTTGACCGGTGGAGCTCATAGCTTAAGATACATGTTGCAAACAAGTTTAAAGTCATTAAAAGGTTTACAACCTGGTATATTAGATAATACACCTTTTAAAGAAATAGATTTCAGAAATCAAACCATTGCTTCTTTAAATTATTTATTTTCGATGCAGGATATACCAACAGAACCGTTGAATGTTCTTCGCTTAAATTTAGACCAAGCTATAATATGGACCAAATCGACTCCTTATTTTTTAAGTTTAAGTTTAATTGAGCAGAATCAAATCTTAAGCGATATTCAGAATAAGCATTCTGATTTATTAATTACAATCAGTGGACAAAATGATAGATCAGTTTTATCTGTAACTCGTTCACGAGTTTTAGCACTACTTAAATTCGACGAAAATAACTCATATTATTACTCGGCAGCTGAAAATATTGATGCAGAAAAGTATGCTATTAATTTATTAAAATCAGTTGCAATCTCTAAATCACAAGGAAATCTCAAGCGATCTATGAAAGAACGACTAGCTGCTGTAAATTCATTAGTTTCATTTAAAGATTTAGAAACATCAACTGAATCAATAACTGAATTAAAAAATAGTCTACAAAAAGAACTTGTTGAAACCACTCAATCTAGCGAACGTAATAATATTCGTAAGCTTTTATCATTATTAAAGTGATAATTATTTTTTACAAAAGGGAGCTTTAGGATCTTTACTGCAAATATAATCTTTAAGAGCTGCATTTTCGTCTTCGAGTTTTTTCAATCTTAAATCAGCCTCAGTTTTTACTGAGGCTAAGTTTCTCTCTACATTAACTATTTTATAAAATAATGCCTTAGTAGCTTCAATGAGTGGAGCAACTAAATGATCATAAGCAACTGATTTTAAGCCTGTTTGTTGGTCTGTTATGACAACTTCTGGAAATACTTTTTCTACATTCTGTGCAATCACACCGACTTGTTTTTTGTCGCTAAATTTAAGCTTATCTTTATAATCATATTCTACACCCTCAAGAGTTAAAACTTTTTCTAAGGAGTTTTTTAATGGCAAGATATTTTCTTTCAATCTTTCATCTGAAGAAGATGTACAGCCTGTACTTGTACACACTTGCGTACCACCAAATCTTAAAGCAGATCCAGAAGCAATATTTACTGTACCTGAAACATCTAGCGTGTATGATGGCGATATTGTTCCAATTCCTACATTTCCACTAGCAGGATTAATTGCTCTTAAACGTATATCACGATAATTACCTACAGTTCCATTGTTAATTTCAATTAATCCTGAACTATTTCTAGCAACAGCCACATCAATTAGACCCATTGAGTTTGAACTCGTTGTCCAACCTAACACTCCAGTAATTGGTAATTGAAGAGAACTACTTGATGCACTTAAATATACACCGTTATAAATATCACCACTAGCAACTAATGAACCCCATCTGGATATAGATAACATCGATGTGTTATCTACTTGTAAGTCCATTAATAATGACCCACTAGATGAAATGTCGGTAACATTAGCTTTGATCAAGGTAGGAGATCCAGTCGTATTCCAAGCGCCACTTAAATTTATTAATGGCTGAGAGTTAGAGCCAGTCAATTGATATCCTGTACTCTGTATTGCACTAGTGTTTACTGCAGGCCTAACATCAAGAACAGCAGTTGGTGAACTTGTTCCTATACCTACACGTCCCTGCAAATCAATTCTCATTCGTTCATATGTGTTAGTCATAAAACCAATTTCATTTGCAGATGGATTTGAAATACCAGTATTTGATTGATACCAAAAAGAGTAAATTGGACTTGGTGAATGCCCTGTAGAAACCGGAGCTTTAAGATACGGAGCCGAAACTGCAAAATATGGATCATTACCAGCTAACGCTACAATATCCCCTAGTACATGAAGCTTTGCGCTAGTCGGCACCGCGCCAATACCAACTTGTCCCCCGTTATAATATATCCTCGTTCCACTTGTCGTCCATTGAGATGCCGCTGATGCGGACACTGGCGTATATCCCAACGCACTTATCACATTAGATCCAGTTAATGACAAATCACCATCTAGAACAGTTAAATTGCTTCCTGTTGGCACTCTTAATATACCATGATTAATCACGCTTCCATATTGATACGCATTTGCTACTGCTGATGTAATTCGACCTAAAGCATCAACAGTTATACTTGGTATAGCGTTTACTGAGCCATATGTTGCTGCAGTTACGCCGGAGTTTCCTAATCCCAAGTTAGCTCTCGCTGTTGCACTTGATGCTATATCACTTAGATTGTTACTTGCCTGTAATGCGCCAGTAATTCTTGTATCATTTCCTGCGGCTACTGTATTTGATGTTGTACCGACATTGACTGTTAGTACTGGCGTTGTTGTACTATTTGCGATACTTAAATATCCATTCGCACTCGTTACACTTGATACGGTTCCGCCACCGCCGCCACCACCTGTGTATGCTGTCGTTTGCACAGTGCCATCTGGAAAACGATAGCCAGTATTGGTGTTAATTGTTCCTGAAACATCAAGCGTATATGATGGAACCTCTGTTCCAATACCTACATTTCCAGTATAAAGCATTGTAATCCACTTGTTCCATGAACCACTTCGCTGATTAATAAATTTTATTGATCCATTTCCATTTGAAACAAATTCTAAATTTCCCGGTTTAACAGAATGGTTTGGACCAAACATTGTTAAATATGGGCCATTTGTATCTGTTGAATTGCTAAAAATATCAAATCGACCAGTAGTATCACTTGTGCCTGTTCTATACGACTTAATCGATGTCGAAAATCCAGTAATAGATATTGTTCCAGACACATCCAAAGTTGATGTTGGTGAAGATGTTCCTAAACCTAAATACCCTGTTGAATTAAATCGCGCGACTTCATTATTGTTTGTTAAAAACCTAATATATCGAGACGAGCTCGAACCCTGGATCATTTCACTCCAACCATTAAATCCAAGACCATAGTTCCCGGACGCATCCCCAATTTGTACCGAACGATTCGTGGCAATATCACCACCACTAATGTGCAACTTCGATATCGGATTACTCGTTCCGATGCCGATATTACCACTGTTGTAATTAATTGTTGTACCACTCGTCGTCCATTGAGTACCACCATTTGCTACAGGTAGCACCCCTGAAACATCCGCCGTTAAATCAATTGAACTCTTTCCAGCAAGACCACCTAAACCCATCCAACTTAAATTACCCGATCCATCCGTTTGCAAAACTTGACCACTCACACCTGCTGATACTGGTAAACTCAACACATAACTTGATGACAACCCCACCGGAGCTTGTAATCTAACATAGTTCGATGTTGCGGCCTTATAAATATCTACATTATTCACTGACGTTGAATTTGCACTGATTGTTGATGTTGTTACACCGTTAAAACTCGCATTACCACTACTATCACGTCTTACGATTGTATTCACAACAGCTGATGACGATGCTGCTGTCGACGCTGTCGCTGCCGCATCAAACCTTGTATAATCTGCTGCGGATAATACACCAGCTGAACTTGCTGATGCTGTTGTTAAACTTAACACAGGAGCACTTGCTGTTCCACCAATCACTAAACTTGCACTGCTTGAAGTAATCGATTCAATTCCAGATCCTCCACCGCCGCCACCAGAATTATTTACACATGAAAATGTACTGCCGTTATAACTTAAAATTTGATTCGTTGTACACGTCACAGGCTTTGTCACAAAATCTGTATCTAGTTTACCGTTCAATGCCAAAGCATTCGATGCTGTTGTTGCACTTGTTGCCGTATCCGCTAATGTAGAATAATTAGCATAAGGCACACTATTAACTTGCATAGGTGAAACTGTCTGCCAACCTGTTCCGTCATTAAACTGCATCACAACTTTTCTTGTTGATGTTGTTAATGGTGAATATGTAGATCCTTGTTCACAAGAAAATGTCCCCGAATTTTTAAATGAATCAACAAAAACCATTGTCCCTGATGTTGGATAAGATCTCGTCCCAGAACCAAGCGTAATAGCAATATTACCGTTACTACCAGTCATGTTAATAGCAGCGAACATCTCTGAAAAAACACTACAAGTCGCTGTTGGATCCATGACGGTAAATTTGAAATCAACACGATTATTTTCAAGTGGTGAGCCATCAGATTTAAATATTTTTGCTGAATAGGTTGTGTATTGAGGTGATGCAAAAGCGACCGAATTTGCTGCTAAAACAACAACAAATAATAACCAAAAAATAATTTTAAATGCATTTTGTAAACGCATAAAATATGTGGTCTTCACGTTTAACTTATCGACATTTATTAGGAAATTCTAAAGAAGAGAACGATATACTCTAATCGTCGAACTTAAAGACGTTCCATTTTAAAACAATTTATTAAGTATCTAGTTTATTATTTTTAATTTCATTCCATTCATTTTGATACAGTTCAAAATCTAAAGGCTTAATAATGTGCTCCGGCGATGGACTAACATATCGAGCATTTACTCCATCCCAACCTTCGTAATAACGAATATGATTTTCATTTTTTATCTCAAACTGTGGAACATAGTAAGCTTTTCCGCCCCCATTTGGAATATCGACCGAAAACTGCGGCATTGCTAAACCCGATAAATGCCCCCATAGTTCTTTTTGAATACTGAGAGAATCATCGATTGAGGTACGTAAATGATCTGTTCCAATTGAGGGATCGCACTGAAACATGTAATATGGTTTTGCTCTTAAAAATAATAAGCGACGAGACAAAGCTTGTACAATCGCTGGATGATTATTAATCCCATTTAATAAAACCATTTGATTCATAACAGGAATACCATGATCTACAAACATTTCGACAGATTGCGCTGATTCAGCGGTTAATTCACGCGGGTGATTAAAGTGAGTCATCAAATAGACTGGCTTGTATTGTCGAATTGTTTTAACTAATTTTTCAGTCACTCGCATTGGTGCAACAACTGGCATTCGCGTACCAATACGAATTATTTCAATATGTTCGATTTTTCTTAAATCAGATAAAACTTTTTCTAGCTGAGAATCTGAAACTGTTAAAGGATCACCTCCAGATAGAATGATCTCACGAAGTCCTTTACGACTGCGAAAGTAATCAAGCGCTACTTCATACTCAGTATTTTTTATAAAGGCTTGATCCGCACCTGTAAAATGCTTACGGGTGCAATAACGACAATATACTGAGCAAATATCAGTAATCAAAAACAGTGCCCGATCAGAATAACGATGAACTACACGAGCCACAGGATTGTTTTCTGATTTACGTTCGCCTAATGGATCTAACTCGGCCTGAAACTCAGTAGACAGTTCGTCCGAATTTGGCATTAATATTCGACGGATAGGATCATCAATTTTTTGAGAATGCGCGAGAGCTGTATAATAGGGTGTTGATCGAATATTAAAAACAGATTTTTTTTGATCTATACCGAAAGCAGTTTTTTCACTTTCACTTAATACAAAATATTTCGCAAAGTCTTGCTCAGTTTTTAACGATTGACGAAGTTGCCAAGTCCAATCATTCCAATTTTCTCTGGAATGTTGCGAAGGCAGTTCAGATATTTCGTTAATAGAAGGAAATTTAAATTTCACAGTATCTAATTGCCATATGTAACCTACTTTATCAATGAGTTGATCGATTACGATACAATTCTTAAGTGACAGTCTTTGTTCATCGAATTTGAGCAAGTTGCGTTAACATCACATCAAGAACGAGGGTTAACTTATTAAAATATCTTATCTTTTTCATTTTGACACGCGTTATTCTCAAGTTGAAACTCTAAAACTTCAACAGCGGTCTCAGTGCGAAACGCTCTAGTTGAATCCTAAATTCAAAGTCATATTGCATACTTAACTGGCCCATCTCAACTTAACACATGGTCTCTGGTTCGCTTATAGAAATATCATAAGCAAAGTCTCTCTATTTGGAGAACTTGGAGGATGTATATGAAAAATCAATTGAATTCAAATAAGATGTTACTCACGACTGCATTATTGGCCGTACTCGGAGCTAATTATACATTCCAACAAAACTCAGTTGAACTAAATCGCACTCGTCTAATTGAAATGTCATCAACTGCAGCTGATGCTAAAAAAGACGCTTCAATTCAACCTAAAGTTAAAGCCAAAAAAACTAAAGACTCAGAAAACGAAAGTCCAAATGATTCCTCAAAAAATGATGCTCAAGCGATAACTGCCGTCATGATTGCATCTGAATCAGCTTGCCCAAATGGGACTTGCGCCAATATTGCAGGAGACTCAAAAATCGTCATGCAAGCTTCAGTGCTTAAAGCTATTGTTGATGAAGCAATAAAATCCTCTCCTACAAAAGCAACTGCAAGCCCAACAACTTCCGAAGACAGAAGCGAAGCTGCGAACGAATGTCATTTTGCTAAAGATGGTAAAAAAGAAACTCGAGCAGAACGCAAAGAACGTGAAGAATGCGAGCTTCGAATAAAAAGTGACGAATTAGAAACTGTTTTTGCGGAAGCTATGGATAATCTAAAAGATCGTTGCGAAGGACGAAGTGAAGATGAAATTCAATGTTTAACCGAGGGGTACACAAAAGAACTCAAAAAAGCAAAATACTTTGGCAAGGGACGTAAGGAATTACTTTCAGATTCTTTTGCTAAATCACAATTGCGCGACTTAATTGGATCAAAACTGGCTAAAACTTTAGATAAAATTGATCCGAATGATCACGAATCATTAGAAAAAATTAAAGACATGGTCTCAAGCTTAATGGACACACTACCAGAGTCATATGGTTTAAAAACATTAACTTTAAACTCTTTTAAATCATATATGGCAAAGCGTGCGAACTCAGTTGTTGCTTTATACACACAAGCGCGCAATCAAGATAAGAACAATCCTCAAGCAGCTCTAGCTGCACGCAACCAAGCATTTAGTGAAGCACAAGAATTTAGATCAACAGCCGAAGCTATTATCCAAGGAGCTATGTCATCTAATCTTCAAGAAGATAGCACAGCATACAAGTACTATAACACAGGCTTTTTACCTGATATTCATAAAATGTTCCTGGCTGTTAACAACCCGATCGCAAAAGATATTCAAAACAACCCAGCGCCAATCAATGAAACAACGGCTTCTAATCAATCAAATAGCACTCCGGCTACAACAACTCGCAATGCAAATCGCGGCGGTCAAGTTGTTCAACCAAATGGCCAAATCTCTGGAAAAGTTGGTTACGATAACTATCAAGGTACGTTTTCAATTAATGGCGCTGGCCAAGCTTGGCAAGTACAACAACCATCAAACAATTTAAATGCTGGAACAGTCACAGTTGGACAACCAACAATGCAACCAGGTCAATCAAACCGTGGAACTCGAAATGGCGGAACTGCAGCACCTGTTAATAGACAAGGATCAGTTTTTCAAGGTATTGAAAATAACTTCTAATTTAGTAATCTGACAAAAAAAAATCCGCCGGAGGTTTCCCCCCGGCGGCCCTGCTCAGCCTTCATCACCAGCTGTAAAATACACATTCTGTGTCTAAGTAGTCATCCTAAGCTGTCGTACATGCTGTCATCACGTTGTTTCTAAAAGGTGATGGCGGCCTTTGTAGTAAATCCAAAATTAGCTTTTGTATCTCGATTATTTGATCCCGCTGACCATGCAGATCCGGGCATAAAATAACCAATTGAATTAGACCAGATAACTCGCTCTCGCGGTTTATAAATAAGCTCTGCATCTAACTCTAATCCTAAATCTTTACTGAAATTTGTAAAGCCATTTGCATTCGTCATTGCTTGTGCATAAACGGCTGTATATTTCATTTCCAATTTGTCATCATATAAATACTTAAAAGATGGTGCTACAAACATTGCATTTGAAACAGCCTCATCATCAACTGAATTTTGAATTGATAATTTATTTCCATTTGAATTGTCATTAACATGTAACGAACGAGTTCCAATAACATTATCTCCTGCATATCCCATTCTATGATTAAACAACAACATTCCTAAATCGTAATTACGATCTAATTGGTAGCCTTCATAAGACGCCTGTGTATCTGGATTATCACCACTGACAACACCAAACTTAGCACCGTACTCCCATTTACTTTCTTGTGCTGGTTTTAAAGCTTCCGCAACGACAGCATATGAGTTTAATTTAATTTCATCGCCAACTGAATTTGCGATTCCAGTGTCGCCTGTTAAAAAGCTTGCTTCGACTTTAAACTCAAACGCAGACCACTTTCTTTCAAGGAAAATATTGATCGTTTGCTCTTTAAAGCCACCAATTACTGAATTACCACTTGGATACAATTTAACCGTATTTGAAATATATGCATCATTATTGCCTGCACCCGCGATGCGTGTTTGATGCAAAACTCCAGCTTTTGCACCAATATCTTTATTGTCGTATTCAAATAAAAAGATTTGATCGTTTGCAACACCACCGCCAAAATCGTTTTGAACAACGCGACTTAACATCGGGGTAAATGCTATATTATCCACTAAAAATCTATATGCTAAAACTTCTTTTGTATCAATCCAATGATCAAAAGGATTTCGACCAGCATTGTGGGTAATTCCTAAACCAAACTCAATCGGCGCTCTTCCAACCAACAATGATCCATTTTCGTGAACAACATTTAAATATAATTGACTGACAAGCAACGCAGATGAATTCTGATTTTCAGAGTTAGAATTCAAACCAGTACCTTGATTACCATCGTTCAATCCAGAACCAATCAAAGAACCAACTTGCGAATTTTTATAAGCCAATGTTTGACTCGGCAAAATATCAAAACGACTGTATATATTAATACCGTCAGACCCTATAATACGCGGCTGCAAGTAGAGGTAATTTAATGCATAAGCTTTACTTAATTTTGGGTCTGATAAACTTGGACGATCTACACTGACATACTCAATTCTGTATCCACCAGTCCAATCTATTGAAATGGCCTGAGTCACTGATGTCAGTAAAAATATTGATAGTATAATTATTTTTTTCATAATTCCCCTTAAATTAATCGACAATCCCTAAAACATCTTTTTCATGAACTATATACAAATTTTCATCATTAAACTTAACTTGAGTACTTGCATATTCAGAAAATAAAACTTTCTGACCGACTTGGACATCAAGCTGCTTAATATGTCCTTTTTTGTTGTATTCGCCTTGACCAGCTGCCAACACTTCACCCTTAACATACCCAACAGTCGATGTGACGGAATCAGGTAAAATCAATCCACCTGCCGTCACTTTTTCAGAAGCAATCGGACGCACCACTAAGCGATCTCCCAATGGCGTGATAACTTTTGTATAATCAATTATATTTTTAGCTTTTACAATAGATGGTTTAGTTTTACTAACAACTTTCTGATTCACAGTTTTGGAATTGCTTTTAAGTTTTAAAACCGACTTAACTTTGGTTTTGACAAGTTTTTTCTTTTGTATAGCTTTACTTTTCTTGACTATTTTAGCGGTATTTTTTTTAGTCGCTTTTATAGATTTAGGTTTAACTATTTTTTTATTTGTTTTTTTGACAGTTGATTTTAATATGTTCTTTTTCTTAACAACTTTAGATTTTTTCGCTTTAGCCACGGCGATTTTTCTCCTCTTCATAGTATTTTCTATATAAAATATCCCACTCAGTTGTCCCCTCTAAAACATTACGCTTTAAAGAAGCTACTTTTTCACGAGCTTTTTGATCAATTTCATTGTCTTCTTTAACAAAAGCAATAATCGCTTTCTTTGCCGCCCTGAGAGCTTCATCATCATCACTAAAATCTACAATATCATCGCCCCAAACTTTGTCCGTAATAATATGAGCGAAATGTGTTTGTCTCTCTTCCGATAAAATCATAAAATAATCTTCTTTTCCTTGGCCATCTTCTGTCTCAATAAATGAAACATCTTGCCACGTTGAAATTCTTGGCCAGTTTTTTCCATTTGGTCCATAACTGCATAGACCTCTTTATCAAGTTCCTCTTCGCGTTTTAAATCTGCAACAATCACATCTTTCATTGTCTGCAAAACAACTTTTTCATCGACTTTTAATGTTATTAGGTTTTGAGATTTCCATTGGTTTAAGATTTTTTCAGCTAACCTTTGTATTTGACTTGGAGTAAGCTTCGTCATTTTATTATTCTATGCCTCTATTAAAATTTAGTATTCAAAACACTTCACGTCTATTAAAGACTAGTTTTGTGATAATCACAAGCGCTATGGCGCTTAGTGCAAAAGCGCTTGATTTAACACCAAATAAGATCAAACAGGAGTTCGAAGACAAGCTAACGTCGCAGGCGTTTTTACAATCAACACTTTATTTTGCAAGAGGTTATAGCTTTCAGTCTCAACATAAATGGAACACTGAGAAAGTTTTTGCGAATTTGATCTCTAGTGGCTACCGCAAAAGATTGCCGGATCAAGTTTTATTAGCATCAGATTTCACCCTTCTTGAGGCTCAAGACTGCAGCAATCTCCTACAAATAAGCCTTGAAAAATCCGACCAATGCTTACTTCTTAAAAACAAGGATGATGAAAGTTATGTTATTCATCTTACGCAAATGCCGGCAGAACATCAAAAAGATAACGATCTGGCGTATCAACAAATCAATCAAATTTATAAATTGGACCCACTGGCAAAAGTTAACAGTTTCCAAACAGATCCTATTCTTGTAGCTCAATTTCGCAATAATGAACCAATCATGCATAAAGAACTTAAATTAGCTGATTACCCAGTCCAATGCTTAAATGCCGTTATTGCTATAGAGGACAATGATTTCTTAGATCATTCTGGAATTAGCTATACTGGTTTGGCGCGTGCAGTCTTAAAAAACATAATCACAATGCGCAAAGCCCAAGGCGGAAGCACAATCACTCAACAATTAGTTAAAAATTATTTCTTAACTCCTGAAAAAACATTTACACGAAAAGCCAAAGAAATATTTATGGCCACAAAACTTGAAACACTTTGGAGCAAAGACGAAATTTTACAAACATACTTAAATGTAATATATATGGGGCAAAATGGAGCTTTTCAAGTTCGTGGATTTGGATCTGCCTCTGAATATTATTTCAACAAACCCATTCAAAATTTAAATTTGTCGGAATGCGCACTACTCGCTGCAATTATTAACAACCCAGGTTTAAATAATCCTTGGAAAAAAACCGACAAAGCTAAAACACGACGCAAACTTGTTTTATCTAAAATGAAAGAATTAAAACTCATTAGTGAAACAGAGTTTATCCAGGCTGATAATGCCCCCATGCCGACCCACCAGAAGCAAAAAGCTAATGAAACTGCTCCCTATTTTTTTGAAGCTGTTCGAAAACAAGCCCAAGAACTCAATATTCCAACAGAGGGTGTATCTTTCTATACAAGCCTAGATCTTGATTTACAAGAAAAGGCTCAGAAATCTTTACAACAAGGGATTTCAGAGCTTACCGATAAAAAAAAATCACTCGCCAATAAAAAAGAAAAGGGTCTTGAACTTCAAGGCGTCATACTTTCAGCTGACAATCATACCGGCCTTATCACAACATTTGTTGGTGGGCAGAGTTTTAGACAAAGTCAATTCAATAGGGCTCTTTACAGTAAACGTCAGATTGGCTCACTCATCAAACCTTTTGTCTATTTAACTGGATTAGAATTTGGTTATCGAGAAAATAAAAATGTTAATCCAATGACAATTTTAAAAGATGAAGCTTTTAACTGGAAATATGATAAAAAAATATGGACTCCAGAAAATTATGACCGCAAATATCGTGGCGATGTTCCTTACTTTTACGCTCTTAAAGAGAGTCTAAATTCTCCGACTGCGCAAATAGCAGAATCTGTTCAAATCGCGAATGTTATCGAAAACGCCTATAAATTTGGTTTAACATCTAAAATGGAACAAGTTCCGTCAACTTCTCTAGGCGCCAGTCAACACACGCCTATTGAAATCCTGCAAGCCTACACAACAATTGCACGCTTAGGTTTATTTCACCCGCTATCATTTATCGATAAAGTTAAAAATCATTCAGGAGAGACAATCTACAGTTATAAAATTTTTTCGCCAGCAGAAGCTCAACTTCAAGCTTCTGTAGAAAAAATGTCAGTTCTCGTCGGTATGATGAAGGAAACATTAATTTCAGGAACTGCGAAATCAATTCACGCGTCAGGATTTACCAAACCTGCAGCTGGTAAGACTGGAACTACTTCAAATGGAAAAGATGTGTGGTTTGCAGGTTTTACACCGAACATAACAACAATAGTCTGGCTTGGCTTTGACCAAAACTTACCAACATCTTTAACAGGTGCCGGAGGTGCCGTACCTATATGGCTCCAATTCATGAAAGAAGCCACGGCTTTGGATTTGCCGATTGATTTTAATTGGTCACAAAAAACAGAATATCGTGAAATTGAATCAAATCTCGACAATAAAAAAGTTAATCTGATTTTTGAAAAGTAAATTTACAATTCTATTTCTTGCGATTCATAAGCCAAGTTCCAAGAAAATTTGGCATTTTTAAAATCACGCTCGAAGACTTCTTGGGCTTTGATTTTGTACCCCTGAATATCCGCGTAACTGTCGCTAGGATCATAGTGAGCCAAAAATACTTGTTTGACGCCAAGACGATGAGAAAGATTAAAAGCTCTTTGAAAAGTTCCATGTCCCCATCCTTTTTTAGTCGTCATCATTTCTTCTAAATACTGAGCATCAATAAAGAGCAAATCGACATTTTTATACAAACCTGCATCTTCGCCCAAAGCAAACTCTGTAACACGAACAGCTTCGGTGTCAACGGCATGACCATAGGATTTACCATCTTTTTCAATGCGAAATCCATAACAAGGATCTGGATGATCTAGCAAGTACGGAGTCACATCAAACCCATTAATTTGAACTTTTTGATGTGGCTTAAGAGTTATAAACTCAATATCTGATTTTAATAGATCGTATCCTACAGGAAAAACTGGTTTATTAAATAACGATTTGATAACGTCTTCACAATCATTTTGTACGGCATAATATTTAATTTTTGCACCAGCTTTAAAATGCGGATGAAAAAATGGTAGTCCTAAAATATGATCGAAATGAAAATGTGTCATCAAGATATGATATTCATTTTCATCATTTGTCTGTCTAAGTAACTCATCACTTAAATATTTAATACCACTTCCGCCGTCAATAATAAGACGCTGTATTCCCGCACTAACCTCGACACAAGTCGTAGCAACACCATATCCATTGATATCGATCGGACTTAGTTTGTGAACGAATTTTTCAATGTCGCTAATCGTCTTATAACCAGAGTTAACAAATGCCGTCAATAAAGATACAAAACGATCTTTTGTTTCAGCTACTGTAGCACTGCTTGGAAGCGAGCCCCTGACTCCCCAAAATTTAACTTTCATAACATTTAGTTTAATTCTGCATCTAAGACCTGACAAATCGAGAACAATAAAACTAGACAATCATTCAGTCCTATTTTGTCTCTCGACATTAGGCTAAACTGTTGTTTATATCGCGATCTATTTCTGCTACAATAAATAATTAGGTGGCACATCCATGAAACCATTCGATTTACGAAGACACGAACAAATAGTCGCATTTAAATTAGATGACGATAATATCGTCGGATATCATGCCTACAATTTAGAAGTGGCTGAAGTCAGTCCTGAGTCTTTTGCATTGATGACGCCAATATCAATCAATGATGGCCTTATACCTGCAAAGATAAAACCTAACTCGATTGACGAACAAGACGCCATGGATGCATTAATAAATTGGAATGCAGAGATTAACCCTAATGCAAAAAGCGGAAAACTCGATTTCGGCATTCGATCAATTACTCTGAACATTAATCAAATATGTAATTTAAAATGCGTCTATTGCGCTGCTGGTGGTGATGGAACTTATGGCGAGCCCACCAACAAAATCTCAATTGAAAAAACATTACCTCAATTAAAATTTTTTCTTGAGCAGTTAAAACCAGGACAAAAATTCGCAATTTCTTTTGTTGGCGGAGAACCCCTCTTACATCCAGATGCTATTCACGCTATCTACGTCTATATCACTAGCGAAGCTCAAAAATTAAATATTACACCATCAATGCAAATTGTGACCAATGGCACTTTACTCAGTGGTCGTACACTTGAGATTATTCGCACAATGAAAATCAATCTCACATTTAGCTTAGACGGATCAAAAAAATATAATGATATCGCTAGGCCGGCCAAAAATGGACAGAGCTCAACAGATTTAACGGTCGCTGCCTTAAAAGAAGTATTAACTAATCGTGGAGAAATTCAAAAAATTGGTCTATCTGCAATCTGTTCAGAACAATGTCCGGATATGCTTGATAGTTATCATTTTTTTGAAACACTAAAGCCCGATTGGATGGATTTTGTTTTTGCCTATGCTGAAAAATCCGAAGAACTGAATAGACGTTTCATAGAGGACTTAACCGAAATCGCTCGTCAAGCTTACGCTAACGGTGGCGAACAAAACCTACGACGGATAAAGACTTTTGATCTGTATTTTAGACTTTTAGACAACCAGCAAAGAATAGAAAATTTTTGTGGTGCAGGAAAAACTTACTTGATGGTTGATGCCAAAAATCGTCTCTATAGCTGCCCATGGGATGTTGGACTGAAACAAGAATCGGTTGGCCATGATAAACAGTATGACTACGACAAGCTCTCTAACTACTCAAAATCACTTATAGAACTTAATAATTGCCAGACCTGTTGGGCCAGACATCTTTGTGGCGGCGGCTGTATGCACATCAATCGCGAGCATACAGGCGATAAGCACAAAAAAGACAAACTCTTCTGCGAACGCACACGGAGCTTGATTTTAGTGGGCATTTTGTATTATAAATTAGCAAGAGCTGATTGATTTTCAATCAGGAGGACAATATGAACGCACCTAAAGCACAAAAAATTCATATCAAAAAAATCAAACCGTCAGCATCGGTTGGACCAGGTACGCAAGCCGGTGGTTCGTGCGCTCCGACTGAGCGCGATTAGTTCATACAATTATTAGAACCAATTAAGCTTGGAATATTCGTCGCAATTATCTTTTAAAAGTCGCTATTTCTATTTAAAGTTTTTATTTGCTTTCATAGCAGCTATTTTGATTTCATCTTTAAAACTTGATTATATTGAAAGTTTTTTTTACGACCAAAGAGTTTCGCTCAGAAGTCACATCGATTTATACAAAAAAACTGATCCAAAAGTAGCCGTCGTTCTGATCAATTCAAAAACAATTGAAGCCTATCAAGGCAACCCATCTTATGGTGATCACACCAAACTCATTCAAACGCTCAATGAACTTAATGCTAAGTATATCGTTTATGAATTTCGCCAAGTTCAAAAGGATTTTTTTGATATTGAGGGTACATTCAACGAAAAGCTAAGCTTCGCTGATGAAATCAAGAATATTAAAAACTTTTATATTTCAACTCAAGACTTAAAAATGAAAGGTGAAAAAGACGATCTAAAACTAAATCCACCACTGGATGTTTTAAAGTTGTATTCATTTCCAATCAGCGCTGACAGCAAACTATTTGCTAAAGATGGCGTAACACGTAGATTGATGTTTCAGTATCAAGACCAATCGATGATGCACCCTATATTAGCGTCGTATTATAATCCCGAGTTATTAAAAGTAGACAACATTCAAGGGCAATTTGATCTACTTGATTCAAAGCAGGTTTATATTCATTACTACCCTAAAAATACTTTTCCGACATTTTCATTTGAAGATGTTATACATAAAAAAATACCAACTGATATTTTTAAAGACAAAATTGTTGTTGTCGGTACAGATTTAGGTCGTTCGACAAAAGATTATGTCGCGACGCCTATGCTTCATGAACCAACAGCTATGCCTGTTGCGGAATTGCAAGCTCATCAATTACAAACAATGATTGATAACAATGCCCCGATGAGGGCTCCTAAATTTGTAGATCAGTTACTAACTGTTATCATGTGTTTATTTACAGTTTACGTAACTCTTGCACTTAAACCATCTCGAGGGTTGGTTATTTTGGGAGCCACTTTGGTTAGCTATGTTATTTTAGCTACGATTTTATTTATAATATTTAATTTGTGGATTGATTTAGCTCATCCGCTGCTAGCTTTATTTCTATGTTATTATTTTTTTATACCTTATCGTTTGATTAAAGAGAATAGACGCAGTTGGGAGTACTATCAGAAACATCAACTATTAACTCAAGTCGAAGAGCTTAAAACAAATTTTATATCGATGATGTCGCATGACCTCAAAACTCCAATTGCTCGAATTCAAGGAATGACAGAAGTCATCTATAAAGATCAGCAACCGCTGTCAAATTCGCAAAGAGATGCAATAGACACCATTCGAAGTAGTTCTGATGATTTATTAAAGTTCATAAATGCTATACTTCAATACGGTCGAATCGAAAGCCAAGGTATCGAGCTTCACCGGCAGTCAAAAGACATAAATCAATTACTGATTGACGTTGTTAAAAAACATGAATTCCTAGCTAAAGTTAAACGAATCAAAATTCAACAAGAGTTAGAACCTATGTTTCCAGTTCAGGTTGACCCGGAACTCTTAAAACAAGTTTTTTCGAACCTGCTAGAAAATGCTATAAAATATAGTCCTGAGGACTCAGTTGTCACCGTTAGATCTCGCGAAGATGGTGACAAAGTTTTAGTCGATTTTATTGACCAAGGCATTGGTATACCCGAAATGGATCTACCCAATATCTTTATGAAGTTTTTTAGAACCCACACAGTAAAGACATCAACTATTAAAGGATCAGGATTAGGACTATATTTAGCTAAGTACTTTATAGAGCTTCATAAAGGGCAAATTTCTGCACAAAGCGAGCTTAATAAGGGTTCAATTTTCACTGTCGAACTTTCAATCAATACTTAATTTTTAAGTAAACTTTACTGCTTAACCAACAAGCCCTCTTTAAATTGCCGTATATTTGTGCTACAACAAAGTCGACAAATTCTGTCACGAGGTTTTATTTATGTTAAAAGTTTTAGTTGTAGATGACGATCAGGCCCTGAGATTATCCGTTCGTAATGCTCTTGAATCAACTAAAAGGTTTGATATCGAAGAGGCTTTTGACGGCGTGAATGCTTTAGAAAAAATTAAAGCTCACGATGTATCTAAACGTATTTATGACATCGTTATTTTAGATGTTGATATGCCTCGCATGAATGGCTTAAATGCTTTAAAACAAATCAAAGAGTTTGATCCTGGTATTATTGTCCTCATGCTGACGGCTCACGCGACTGTTGAAGTTGCAGTTCAAGCTGTCAAAGATGGTGCATATAACTTTTTATCAAAACCAATTTCAGGTGATGATTTAGTTGGGCTAATTGATAAAGCGATCAATGCACATCGAATGATTTCAAACATTGCTGCTTCGTCACCAGTGTTTGTTGACGAAGGTCGCAAAATCATTGGCAACACATCGCAAATGCAAAAAGTTTTTAATGTCATTCACAAACTTGCTAAAGTCGAGACACCTGTTTTGATTCGTGGAGCTTCGGGAACTGGTAAAGAGCTGGTCGCGAAAGCAATCCACTTTAATTCAGCTCGCAAAGATGAAAAATTCGTAGCTATTAATTGTTCAGCAATACCTGAAAATTTATTTGAATCAGAATTATTTGGTCACGAAAAAGGCTCTTTCACCGGCGCTGATCAACGCAAAATAGGTAAATTTCAATACGCAGAAGGTGGAACTTTATTTTTAGACGAAGTGGGAGATATGCCGCAGCTAATGCAAGTTAAAATCTTGCGCGTATTACAAGAAAAATTATTTACTCCGGTTGGATCAAATCGCGAAATTCCGACTAACGTTCGTATTATTGCGGCAACAAATAGACCGCTTGAAGAAATGATGAAAGAAGGCAAATTTCGCGAAGATTTATTTTATCGTTTAAATGTTGTTCCAATATTTCTGCCACAACTAAATGATCGTAAAGATGATTTAGATGTACTGATTAATATTTTCATTAAGAAATTTAATCAAATTCATAATAAGAAAATTTCAGGAACCACAAAAGATGCTCTTGAAGCATTAAAACGTTATAATTGGCCTGGAAATATTCGTGAACTAGAAAATGTCATCGAGCATTCTTTTGTTCTTGAATCATCAAACCAGATTACTTTGGGAAGCTTGCCAGAAAGCGTTTTGATCGCCGCTGGCATTAGTCTGATCGACACAATGGACAAAATTCAGAGTCAAACAGAAAATATAAAATTATCTGCCAACAGCTTGAGCTTAAAAGAAATTGATGAAGATGATGATTTAACAGTTGACTCAGGCTCTTCTGACGACGAATCCGATGACTTTGATGACGAAATTATCTCTTCTGCTATGACTAGTGGTGGAGCTCTAGACTTTAATGCTCAAAAAGAAGAATTCGAAAAACAGTTTATTATCAAGGCCTTGAAAACATTTAAAGGTAAAATCAACCAAACGGCATTGCACGCCAACATACCAAAAAAGACCTTACTTCGTAAAATCGAAAAGTATGGGATCGTGGCCAAAGATTACGCAGAAAATCGAAATGATTAATTCTTAAACTTGAGTTTTTTGCACTTTGCAAAGTGAAACTCAAGTTGACTGATTTTAACGGATTCAATAGCGTATTTTCCCTATGCGCGTGAATCCACTGCCTCCACAGGCTTACACTAAAGAGACTCTTCAAAAAGCCTACGCTTGGCTTTTAACACAGAACTCATCAGTAAAAGAAATTGCGCAAGATCAAAATATTTTAGTTAGCCTTTATCTTAAGGCTCAAAGAAATGGTGATGCGGCTCTTGATACACCAAGCATTCAAAATTTCAAACAGGAATTAAAATCTTTAGCGTCAATCATGGGTGATTTTCAACCTGACCAAAATCAAGTATCAACGGCGACTTCAACTGGCAACACTTCGCATTCAATTGGACATGCCCAACAATCACATGCAAGCAACCCCATGCAAAATCAAAATAGTAATTCGAATGCAACAGTCATCGCGCAACAAACTAATGTTAGTCTTGCTCAAGCGCAATCTGGAAACTCTGCGCAGCGTGAAAAGCATCAATTAAATGATTTGCTTGATGCTAAAACAATGTCGGCCATCTTTGAAGTAAAAGAAGCTTTAAACTTAGGTTCAGACACTGAAGCACTCAGAGCACTTGTATCGTTAGGAATGAAGCAATTTAAAAAGTTTAATATTTAAATTGCCATTCAACTAAAATAGCTCTAGTGTTCAAGTATTTCATGAAAAGCAAATTAATGTACTTAATTTCAATCTCTAGTTTGGTGATCGCTCTCGATCAAATCACTAAACTACTTGTTCATACTCGCTTTCAGCTACACGAAAGCGTTGCTGTCATACCAAATTATTTTAATATAACTTATGTTAGAAATTTCGGTGCTGCTTTTGGTATATTAGCGCAAACACCACCAGCTTTCAGAGAGATTTTCTTTTTAGCCATGCCACCTTTTGCATGCTTGCTCGTACTTTATATTATTTGGGGATTAAAAGAATCTCAATCATCTCAAACAATAGCTCTTTCATTTGTATTCGGCGGCGCTATTGGTAATTATTTAGATCGAGTTAAGTACAAATATGTTGTCGATTTTATTGATTTTCACTACTATAACAAACAAACATGGCCAGCATTTAATATCGCAGACGTTGCTATTGTTGGTGGAGTATTCGCTTTAATATATTTAATCTTTCTTGAAAGAAAATCAGAAGAAAATCAGCACACAACATGAAACCACTAATTGATCTCGGCGTAATACAACTTCCAAGTTTTTATCTAGTTATTTCATTTACTGCCACGATTATTCTTTTAATTGTACACAAACAAACTGAAAATTACAAAATAGCAGATCGCAAATTTATTTTTGACCTTTTAATTTTAATAATGATCTCTGGGTTTACTGGAGCACGAGCATTTCACATTTTTTACGAAGAATTCACTTTTTATTATACTTTTCCATTAGAAATATTCAAATTTTGGAAAGGTGGTTTTGTTTATTACGGCGGTTTTACAACTGCTCTTATCGCTGCGTTATATTTTTGTTACAAACAAAAACAAAATTTTTGGTTGTGGGCAGATTTTTTTGCACCTTATGCTGGATTAGCCTACGCCTTTGGGCGTATAGGTTGTTTTTTACAAGGTTGCTGTTATGGAAAATACTGTGAACTTCCGTGGGCTGTACAGAACTTACACCCCACGCAAATATACATGTTTCTTGCAGAGATAGTTCTCATATTAATTCTTGTAAGAATAAAAACTTGGGCCTTGATTAATAAAAATTTATTTTATAGCCGAATTTTCAAATTTGACGGTTCATTTTTTCTTTTTTGGATTTTTGGCCACGCACTGAATCGATTTATTATCGAGTTTTATAGAAATGACGATCGCGGTGCTGTCATTGCTGACTTTTCAATTTCACAATGGATTAGTTTTGCAATAATGCTTATAGCTCTAATCGTGTATTATTTTAAATTTAGGAAACTTTATTTAGTCGTCGATACAGTTGAATAAACTTTATACCCAGTATCTGTGTGTGAATATGCATCTGTAGCCGTTTTCATTGCTGGTGCTACGCTAGCACCACCAGAACTTTCCATACTATACTGATAAGGTTCACCAACTGTTTGTGTAACTTTATAACCTTGACGTGCACCATCTACAAAAGTCGCCGAACCAGATACTGGAATACCATCAGGCAATGTAGCTCCTGTAGTTGGTGTTGTTGATACTTCATAACTTGTTGATCCAGAAACAAGTGACGGGGATGTTTTTCCATCAAATATGTTAGAAATCGTTGTCGATATTTCTTCGATCATACTCTGATCGCCAAACGGTGAACACGCCGATAGGCCTGTCGAAACTGAAATGATTCCTAAAATGTTTAACATTTTCATATCTGACCTATCGGCTATCACTCAAAAAAAGTTAAACTTGAGACGTTTCTCAATTTGCTACGTTCTTTATTGATAAAAAACAGTTAAAGGCTCAATTAAAGTCCTGTTCTTACGATAAGTACACTGTAAGGGGATGAGCTTTATGATGCTTTTCATTTCAAAAGTCAGAAAATACTTTTGGCTGTTTATTCCTTCGATTCTGTTGGTGTTTGCTTTTCAGAACTGTGGCCAACAAGAAGGTTTAATGGTGCTTGAAAAAATTCAATCATCAGAATCACTCGATTTTTCGTCTGAATCAAACAAAGTTTCAGGCTCGAACTTCACTCGCTCTATGAGTGACGTGATTGCACAACGAGTATCTTTGTTGTTTCCATCAGCTGATGTCACGAAAATTACAAACCCGTCAAACTCACTCGGTCAATCTTTGGGAGCAGCTAATTTTGTTACCGAGTATTTACTAACAACACCAACCTCTCCAAACGCACAAGCTTCATTTAAAAAATATGTTATAAGCGATCTGTGTAAAGACGCTACAACAATGTCCAATGTATTTGCGACGAATAATATACTTATGGAAAATGAAGTATTACCTTCAGCACCTGAAGAACTTTTTGCATTCAGTGCTGCACGTAATGTTTGGCTTATACCATACACATTAAAATCTGATGAAGTTACTATTTTGGTTAATTTAGCTAAACAAATTAAAGCAGATGGCGGAACAGCTGATGAAATGAAAAAAGCGATTTGCATTGCTACACTCACAGCACCACAATTTTGGATCGGTAACAAAAGCAAGTTTGAAGTTATTAAAAGAATTGCTTTAGAGTTAGGACAGCGAGCTCCTAAATTTTCTGAGTTTAATGAATTTAATAAAGGAACGCTAACTGTTTCACAATATGTTCGCAACATACAGCAAGAAGCTGGATATTTAAAATCAGTTAAAAGCTGGCACAGAAGATGGTTAACACCAAAAAGTGTTAAAGATGATATGGGCCCACTCCGCGGAATTAAATTTTGGTGGGGCTGGGGCGGTCCAACATTAATGGGCGGTCAACAATTTATACCACAGGATTCAAGTGGTACACTAGATCCTAAAATACCAATTATTCGTCAAGTGATTCAAAACTCAATCGAATTATCTGATACATCAAATTGCTCTGCTTTCCCACAAGAGTTTGATCCGACAACACAAAGAATACAGTGGGAACAGAAAGTTGCCGGACAGTGGTATATCATTGGTGGATGGAAGTTTGTAAACGGAGCTTGGGTCAAGTTTGATGGCAACTTACCAATAGCTAATACAAGTACAGTAACTAAAGTTGATGACATCATACGCGCGCCAGCTACTGTTAACAAAACCACTTTTAATTACGCTAGCGGAAAGCTCGCGGGGCTTGGAACTTTTGGTCCAGGCGACAGACGAGTCCGTCGCTTTACAAAACCTGACGACATTGGTCCATCAGAAACATCGATTAACGAACAAAATGGCTACAGCAAAGTCAAACTATGGTGGAGTGGTGAAACAGTCTATGTTTGCAATGCTTTAGAAAGATTTATTCGAACATGTGCATATCGTCCAAAAGTAAACAAAATTTCAATGAATGGTAGTTCTAAATGGAATGCAGCCTCTGGAACACTCGTGATGGGTATGGGAGGAAACGAATTTATCGGAGTCGATACAGTTGCGCACCCAGAAATCATTAATGATATGTTCTGCTCTATAGATTCATCAAAACTCCCAATTGGTAGTGCTATTCGCAAACCTAACAGTCTGTCATTTGATGTTGATGCCATTAATATGGCTTATTCTAAAAATCCACCATACAATGAAGTTATTGTTAATGGCGAAATGACTTTTGCAACAGATAATGTTCTTGCTTTTCCAACTAATGCTACAACAAAATATACTGCTATCGCTAATGAGTTAGCTGCTGTCAGAAGCATTTCAGAGGATATGACCAACGAACCTCTAAACTTAATTGAATCAATAGTTAAAGAAAATCTTGATTATCGAAATATTTTAACTGCAAATTGGACCGTAACACGCGGTCCACTCGAACTTTATTATCAAATTCAAGGTCATTATTTAGCGAGTTATCCATTAGGATTTAAATCTATTCCAACAGATTCGCAATACATGAATCTCAAGAAAATCTATCCTATGAGTTTTCAACGTTTACCACGATCAATGTTTGTAAATAGTTTCGGCGGCGAAACAAGTGCTGCTAATGGCAGTGCTTTTAAAGGCGACAATCCAGGTTCTGCTTCGTATCCAATTGATGATATAAATGCTAATGCACTCGCACCAAGACCTGTTTCTGGTTTGCTAACACAAACGGCTTATCTTGGCAGCGCAGGACCAAAAATAAGATCTATTAGCGCCAAAATTTTTAAAACATTTACGTGCGGTGATGTTTCATCATATGCACCGAACCAAGCCGCGCAAGATTTACAAGTTCAATACATTCCGATTGGCGAAAAAAGTGGCGCTGAGCATGTTGACCGTAAAGGCACATGCTTTATTTGTCACATCAATATGGATCCACTAGCAAGTGCACTGAGTAAAGGCTTTTTAATGAAAAAGAATCCTTTCACTGGAGCTCCTATTAATAGTGGAAGCGAATGGTTATATGGATTCGGAGAATTAGCACCATACGAAACTATGGATATCCTTGATGGATTTAAGTACGGCGTTCGTGGAAACGTTGACATGCCATCAGAAGGAGCTTTGTTTGGACAAAAAGTTTCTGGTGTTCGCGAAGTTGGTCAAGTTCTAGCAAACTCTAATCAGTTTCAAAAATGTGCCGTTCAGCAAGCCTTTACATCAGTATTTGGAAGATCACCATCAACAACAAGCGATCTAGAACTTGTTGATTCAATTACTCGCAAATGGTCACAATCTGGATTTAACTACAACAAAATGATTGAACTTCTCGTATCAAGCTCTCTCTATCAGGTAAGGGATTAATTATGAGTCAAAAAATTCTAAAACCCACACGAAGAGATTTTTTAAAATACGGCCTGTCTGGCGCAGCGGTGCTATCTACTGCCGCTTACTCGAACATTGCCATTGCTAATAATATTCCTAGACATCATTTAATTAACATTGTTCGTCGTGGTGGCTGGGATTCTTTATGGTTTCACAATGCGGTACCACTATCAGAAATTCAAGATATAGTTGAGACTTCCCGCTTACTTGTATCTTCACAAAGTTTTGTCAATAATTCTGGAAATATTTTAGCTCCATACGCCGATGTATACAAAAATGCTCTTAAAGGGCAATGGACTCAAAGATTCCCTGATTCAAATATTTTCTATCATCCAGATGGCCAAACTACACTTGGTCCAGGTCTGAATTTCATGAATACATCGGATTTACAAGAGATGTGTATTTGGCGCGGAATAACATCTGAAGGTGGCCACGATCTTGGAAATCAAATATTACAAATGGGCGCACTTGGCGGAAACTATCCAAGCTTTTCGGCTGGCGTTGCTACTTATGCAAGTAAAGCAGGTATAAACCGTAAGTTACAATACGTGCAAATTGCTGCAAACTCTGTCGAGCTTTGCACTCAAACAGGTGAATTTTCTGAACACGTACAACCAATTAATTTACCCAATTTAGGCACATGGCAAAACATAACATCATCATCAACAAGTTACTTAACTAATGCAAAAAGAAGACAACTTGTTGATCAAGCTGTTGAATCTCTAAGTAAAGTTGTAAGTGAAAATACAAGCACAAATGCATCTACGCAAAATGTCTTTTCAAGCTTTTTAAATTCATTTATTGGGGGTAATAGCATTTCTGGATCAAATTTCGCAACATCAACAGAATTTTTATCAATATTCGAAGCATATAAAAGTGAAATTAGAAGCATCGTCAATAACCATATCTTTAAAACAACGTGGTTTAGTAGTTCTGGAGCCACTGATATTGTTGCCACTAATGGTTATGTTGATCAGCTTTCTTTTAGATTTGCTTTAGCTGAATTTCTAGTCGTTAAAGATTTATCGACTGTAGTTGATATTTTAGTACCAGGAGAAGCAGACTTTCATAATAATGCTAACCGAGATGCTTTATTTCATTTGGGTTTATATGCAGCCTACACGATTCTTGTACGTCGTCTCAAAAAGACTGAATTAACTCCGGGGGCAAGTGCCCTAGAATACACAACTGTTGTTATGCATAGTGAATTTGAACGCCATCCTATTATATCTCACTTAGATGAATCTAGTAAGCTTACTCCGGGTGCTGATCACTGGGGACCAGCAACGTCAATCTGGCTCGCTGGCAAAGGAGTGAACAAAGGAAAGGTTATTGGTGATTTCAAGCGGGGCACGAGCAGTTCAAAATTTGGATCTTCATCGTATAATGCATTTAAACCATACTATGCATTGCCAGTAGATAAGAGCTCTGGTCAAGTTTCGCTTTCTGGAATATTTCCACACATTAAAAATCTAAATCCAACGATACTCGCAATTTTTGGAGCGTCAGGGTATTCAAAACTTAATGGGATCAATCCGTTTACACCTGTAACTAAACTATAGAAATAATAAGGCTATATAGTAAAGCTTTTCTAAAGTGCGTAAGTAAACCCAATAGTTGATACTAAACCCGGGCTATAAAAGCTGTAATTTGTTTGAAACTGCTCATTAAAAATATTATCAAATAGTACAAAAAACTTAGCTCTATCATTATAATTAATAAAACCACTTAATAGAAAAACAGAATACGCCGGTAATCGAGTAGTTTTATTCACATAATTTAATGAGTACTTAATATCTGATGAAGATACGTATTTATGGCTGAGTGTTAAAAAAGTGAACTGATTATACTGATAACTATAATCAATAAGTGATGTAAATAGCGACCGCTTATAAAGCCATTGATTTGTTTTTTCGTTGCGTGGTTCTTGGTAAGTTAGTGATATATGAAAAATATTTTTTAAATTGTACTGATATTCTAAACCTTTTGAACTTACACTATCAATATTAACATATTTTTTAGATAGGCTATCATAATCAATAAGCTGTCGAAATTGAGTCAAAAAAAATGATAGAGAATAATCACTTTGGTCATCGATTTTATTTTCCCAAAGTATAGAATTGGTAAAAGCCATTTCTGATTTCAATTCATTATTTGATAAAGATTTCTGATAAAGTGATGCATTTTTAAAACCAGAAGAAAATTCATATTTTACATTTTTGTTATAACTCAATCCAAATTGATATGTTGTATTTAAATACTTCGACTTTTCAAAATCAATCCGAGCTCCAGCCTCAAATGTATAATTCGGGATTATAAAAGAATCCAATTTTACATAGAGGCCTTCTGTATTTGTCATTTCATGATTTTTTTCGACATGAGCGTTTATATACTTAAACTTTTCAGTTTCTAGAGCCAGTCCAGACTTTGCCTTAATTTTTGAACTTTCCCAAAATAGATAATCCAGTCGAAATGAAGTTAAATACCCAAAATACTTATCTTGAACAGCATATCCATTTATATTTTGACTTTGTTGAATGCTGTAATCACGCTGATTTTCAGAGTAAGCTAATGAAATACTCAATTGGTCATCTTGGCGCAATATCATTTGCGCTTTTTGATTATTCTGATTGGTGTAATACTGATCAGTATCAACTGGACGCGATGTTAAGTCATTCAAGTTAGGAATATTGGATTTTTGATTATCAATCTGAATTTTAGAAATGAGTTCTAATTGATTAATTTTAAATAAATGAGCCAATGAGAATTGATAATTTTTTTCAGAGTATTTTTCTATAGAATTTTGAATCGGCGATTGATTATAGCCAGCCATTGTTGCAGCGCCAAAAACAGCTTTTTGTCTTTCATCTATATTCATTGTTTGATGTGCCGATACATATTGCTTAAGACCATTGGATTGAGCACGGAAATTAAATTTTCGTTCTGGATTAAAATTAGTGAAAATTTTAACAACAGCTGCTAAAGCTTGCCCACCATATAAAACAGATTGCGAACCCTTAATAATTTCAATTTTTTTTATAGATGAAAGTTGGATTGAATTAAGGTCTGTTGTTCGTTGTATTGTCGATGGATCATATAAAGGCACACCATCTAACAAAAATAAAACATGACTAGAATCACCGCCACGAATAAAAATAGAAGTCGGTTCAAAAGTTGATTGACTGATATTCAAATTGGTTTTTTTAAAAAGTAATTCAGCTAATTGTGTTGATTGAGAATCCTTAATATCTTGTTCATTTATGACTTGATAAGTTGAAGAATTAAAATTTGTATCTGCAACTGTTAAAACAATTTCAGATAATTGATCCGATGCTCGAACAGATAACACAAATAAGAAAAGAGGGATAAAAACAAATTTCATCCCTCTCTGATAACTTATAACCGATTCGTAATCAAGACTTGAACAACAGAGGGATCAAGTAATGTTGATGTATCTCCCATATTATCGATTTGATTTTCAGCAATTTTTCGCAAAATTCGACGCATAATCTTACCTGATCGTGTTTTCGGTAAGTGCGGAGCCCATTGTAGTTTATCTGGTGATGCTATAGGTCCAATTTGCTTTCGCACCCACTGAATGAGTTCAGAACGCAACTCCTCAGATGGTGTTTCACCATTTTTCAACGACACATATGCGTATATTCCCTGTCCTTTGATTTCATGTGGAAATCCCACAACAGCTGCCTCTGCGACTTTATGATGAGCTACAAGTGCAGACTCAACTTCTGCCGTGCCAATGCGATGCCCCGACACATTAATGACATCATCCACTCGACCCGTAATCCAGTAATAACCATCTTCATCTCTCTTACAGCCATCCCCTGTAAAATAATATCCTTCATAATTCGAGAAATAAGTTTCTTCAAAACGTTTGTGATCACGATAAACGGTTCGCATTTGACCCGGCCATGAATCTTTAATCACAAGCACACCCTCACAAGCACCCTCTTGAATTTGACCTTCGGGTGTAAGGATTATAGTTTGAATTCCGGGCAATGGCTTTGTAGCTGATCCTGGCTTTAATGCAGTTTGATTCGCAATTGGTGAAATTAAAATGCCGCCCGTTTCTGTTTGCCACCAAGTATCAACAACAGGACAGCGATCACCACCAACATTTTTTGAATACCAGAGCCAAGCTTCTGGATTAATAGGCTCTCCAACTGAGCCTAGCACTCTGAGTGAGTGACGTGATGATTTTTGAACATATTCAACTCCTTCACGCATCAAAGATCTAATTGCCGTCGGAGCTGTATAAAAAATATTGACCTGATGTTTATCGATGACTTCCCAAAAGCGTGATGGAGTAGGATAATTTGGAATACCCTCAAACATTAAAGTTGTAGCACCATTTGCCAATGGCCCATAAACAATATAGCTATGTCCTGTGACCCATCCAACATCAGCTGTACACCAGTAAATATCATGAGGTCTGTAATTAAATACTTTTTCATGAGTATAACTTGCATATGTTAGATAACCACCAGTTGTATGAAGTACACCTTTGGGTTTTCCAGTAGAACCAGAGGTATATAAAATAAATAATGGATCTTCTGAGTTCATCGATACGGCTTCACATTGATCATTCACAGTTTTTAATTCATCGTGATAATATAGATCACGTCCTGAAATCATATTCACACTCTGTCCAGTTCGTTTGACTACTAAAACTTTTTTAACCGTATCTACTTTTGTTAAAGCTTCATCGACATTTTTTTTAAGTGCCACTGGTTTACCACCTCGTAAACCTTCATCAGCCGTAATTAGAAATGATGAATCACAATCACGAATTCGATCTGCTAAAGAATCTGGTGAAAACCCACCAAAGACTACCGAATGAACAGCTCCAATTCGTGTACAGGCTAGCATCGCATAAGCAGCCTCTGGAATCATCGGTAAATAAATTGTAACAAAATCACCCTTTTTAACTCCGTGTTTTTTTAATATATTAGCCATCTCGCTAACACGAGATGAAAGCTGCTTGTATGTGATTTTTTGCGCTTCTTCTTTTGGATTATCTGGTTCCCAAATAATGGCAACTTTGTCGGCATTATGCTTAAGATGACGATCAATACAATTTTCGGAAACATTTAATTCACCATCTAAATACCATTTGATACTGACTGGTTTTTTAAAAGAGATTTCTTTTAATTTTGACCATGGCTTACGCCAGTGAATTCTTTTTGAAATATCTGACCAATGCTGATCAATTTCGGCTTGAGTCATGTCCGGTGTATACGCGTTTTTTTGAGATTGCATACAAAACTCCATTTTTGTAAATAAATATTGCTTAGAGTATATATTCTATTATTTAATCATACAAAAGTCTGCTTTCATAGCGCTTCATTATTTTAAAATTAAATAGCGTCTTATTTTAATACAGACTTTAGTAGTTATTAAAATTGATAAATCTTTAATTCTCATTTTGGTCCCCTATCTATGATATCATTTTGCAAGATATGAAAGCTTTAATGAGTTTAAAAAAATACTTCCAAAATAGTAAAATATTTTTAAAACCTTATTTGCTTGGATTTTGGATGCTCTTACTTAATAGCTGCCTAGAGGAGCGAAGTTTAAACGTTATTGATAAAACTAATAGTAGTATTGCAAGCACTATTGTGTTCAGTCAGCAACCCTCTTCTGGAATTGCCGCTTCGGTATTATCACAACAACCTAAAATCAGTATTCTCGACTCTAGCGGTAAAAAATTGATTTCAGGACCGGATGCCTGGGCACAAATTAATTTAGCCGTTACAAACGGAAATGGAAATATCATTGGTACACACTCAACATACGCTGTGCTTGGTGAAGCTATTTTTACAGATATTGCTATTGATCAAACTGGCTTAAAATCATTAACTGCTACAAAAGTTGATATGTCTGCTTATGGTGGCTCAAAGAGCATAACTGCAGAAAGTAGTAATTTTTTAATTAGCGCTGGCAATGGTACAAAGTTAGTTTACTCGGCACCAGCTTTTTTTGATGCAGGTTTATGTATATCATCAACAATAGCAATTGCAGATGGTGGCAATAATCTAGTTTCAGCTACAACTTCTATCAACATTGACATTTCCAATCCCGGTGTCGGTAGTTTTTACTCGGATGCGAATTGCTCGACAGCCGTATCAAGCACTACGATATTAACAAACTCTACCAGTCGCACTATTTATTATAGAAACTTCGCGCAAGAATCACTAAATGTAATATTTACGGATCCCTTATCGCAATATGCAAGTACGTCGTATCAGTCTTATGTTAAACCCGCAAATTTTAACCAAGTGCTTGTTAAAGATACTGGTAACGGTAGTTATATTTGCAATCTTTATGATTTAGGATTCGTCGGATGTCGCTCCTTCACAATTGGCTTTGGTGGCGGTGAAGTTATTAATCGATATTCATATGCGTCAGCCGTTTCGCAAACTGCATTTTCAGAAGCATCTCAAAGATGCCATTTACTAGCGAATGGTACAGCTACCTGCGATAATGGAAATACATGGCTATCGATACCAGGCACTATAACTTCCATCGCCGTTGGTATAGATCACAAATGTGCACTTTCAACCTCAGGTACAATTCAATCACTATATTGCTGGGGTCAAAATAACAATCGACAACTCGGTGATGGCACAACAGTAGCGCGAGTAAACCCTACCCTTATTAATTTGGGACTTAATCCCGGAGTTAGCATTAATAAAATTCTAATTACAACTCACACCGCTTCTAGTAATAAAAATTTTGCAGTCTTGAGCTCAGGCGAACTCATTATTTGGGGTGGGGCTGGGTCAACAAATTATAATCCAAAATTTATTAATGGTGTTAACAATGTTAAAGATGTGCAAAATATTGCAGGTGATAATGAAATTTATGTACTTCTGAATGATGGAACGATCCAAATGTTTTCTGTCAATTATGCATCCGTTGTGGGTAACACAATTAATACCTTTGCGGCACCAGCTACGTTACCCGGATTTGCAAATATACAACAATTTGCAGTCAATGACCTAGGTCAAGTTTGCGGGTTTGATACAAGTCATAGACTTTTCTGTTATGGCCCACGGTCAACGCAAACTGGTTCATTGGTCAACAAATCTACTGCGACACAAGAATTCGATTTCTTAGTTGATTCAATAAGTAGTGGCTATTTTGAAACATGTGCACTTATAAAAAATGACCACACTAAAGCAATTTGCTGGAAAGACTCAACCATTAGAATAGAGCCTACATTTACACCATTAACATCAACTATTGAAAAAATAAAATTAACAGCTACATCTGATAATCCAATATTGTACCCATTTGAATGTAAACAAATAACACTCGGTTACTATTATAATGAAATTATTAAATTATCATCAACCGATTTACAAATTCAACTCGTTGATCAAAGCAACCAAGGTCAATTTTATAGTGATGCAAATTGTAGCCAAGCAATCACAACAAAAACAATACCAACCTCGGTTAGTCAACGCTATATTTACTATAAAACTAATACTAGCTATTCATCTCCCAAATACATATTTTTAGATGGAAAACCATTAACATCAGGAACAGCAACAGGTCACCTGACACTCGTGTTAACAGGTGATGCCACGCAAATGAATCACGCTGCCGGACCAATTGCAGCCAATGTTTGCGGACCCGTAGTTATCAAGGCTTATGATCAAAATTACAATCCAACGTATTTTTCTAAAACAACATCAACAACACTTAATTTTTCGTTAACTAGCGGAAATGGAAAAGTCTATTCAGATGCTACTTGTTTAACGGAAGTTAATTCAATCGATGTCTCTGCTCTCGCAGATCAAGCAACAGTTTATGTTAAGTTTTTTGATAGCTGTGGTGGATCGAATTTTAATATCTCCGCATCTGGTTTAACATCAGGATCAATATCAGCTTCTGAAGACTGCGGTTGCGATTAATCAATTTCAATCCAATTATTTTTAAGTAATAAGTTGTATTCTATATTTTGGCTACAAAATTTATTAATATTTACAATTTGCTTAAATGAGCTTTGAACTTCGTGTTTCTTTTTTACTTCAAGTTGCCAATCGATATCATCAAAGTCTGGATCTTTTGCATGAATAGCACATAATTGCCTGACTCGACTCAAAAATACAACAGGATCACACCTTATTCGTACCACATTTGGCATATAGAGATCAATTTTCATAGGGGATTTCCCCGCATAGTACACAGTTGCAATTGAATTACAAATTGTAATAGTGTCAAACATATGAAGTGATAATATTCGAGACTCACCAGTTATAGAGTTATCACGACCTAAAAAATGTGGCATTCCATTGAATAAAATAAGTAACGATAAAATTGATAAACCAGCTAAATCAAATTTAAAATTATTTGTATCTTCAGTATTTTCGAAAATATCGAAAACAAAAAGACTTAGAATCAAAAGCATCAACATCGGATAGTAAAAACCGACGACACCCAAAGATACAAGATGAAATAAAAATAATTGTGTCAAGATTATGGTTTTAAATCGTTTTGAGAACAACAAGAACCAAATCAATAATAGCTCCAAAAAAACGACATACTTAGCCGCTAACGGCTTAAAATTATCTGGAATCAACCACAAAGATCCGTAAATTGCTTCTCCACTTAACCACTCAGGATTGAGCTTCAATAAACCTGCAAAAAAATAAAATAGCAAAATAATTAATCTTAAATACCGAAGCTTATTCAGAGAAAATAAATACGTTGAAACAACAAAGAATATCATAATATTTTGATTAAGCCTTAATCTATAATCAATTAAAATAAATAAGACTGATGCAATTTCACTTATTAAAAGTAGTAAAAAAGCAGTCTTAACCTTTTTAAGAATAAATAAAATTGATGTAATCAATCCTAAAAAAGCTAAAATAATGAAAAAAACTTTATAATCGATTGGATTGGAAAATCTAATACCACTGCAAGACCGAAAAAAAGGCCAGCAAACTGATGCCTGATCAATTGTTAACTTTTCTGCAAAACCGTAAATCCACCAATATACAGATTGGAATACGAATATAAGAGATAAAGCGGCCCCGTAAAATGTTAATTTACGACTCGATTGAATTATTGATATATTGTTTTCGAAATACTTTAGCATTCATAAAAATTATATGTTCTTGTGTATGGCATTGATAACTGATTTTGAAAGTCTCTGTATAGAAAAATCAATACTAGACCTAAGTAGATAGATTCTTTTCTAATGACCAATTTTTGACACTTCGAGACCTTAATCCATTTGCTAAATATCTATTAATGCCGACATATATTTGATGAATCGATTAAATTGGTTTAGTTTTATTTTAATATTTAGTTTGAGTGTATTTTTAACTGCCAATGCACAAGACAAAAATCGCTTAAAACTTAATCGATCATGCTATTTTCAACTTGATCAAGATATTTACCCTGGAAACCTCATTTTAATAATCGAAGATAGCCTCGATAAATTTAAAATAAATTCATACAACCGACAGTGGGTAGAAATTGAATTAAAAGATCCTTACTTTTGGGTTGAGACAACTTGTTTAAATGACTCCTCAACTCTTTTAAATTGCTCATTGTATAATGATGAGTCTTTAAATAAACCTGCGGGCTTGACGGCCTTAAAAAGAACATTCAATGTTGTTTCTAAAAATCAAAGCAGTACTCAAATCGAAATTTTAAATAAAAATGGCTATCTTAATTCTTCTTGCCTAGCTATTGACAAATTAAATCCACGCCTGGGAAACAATATACAATTTTCAAGCTTATCATTAGGACTTGGATTAACACAGATGAGCTTTAATCAAAATTCAAACTCTGACTTTTCTCTTAACAAAACATCACAAATTGGTTTTGATATTGGCAGTCAATTCATGATTGGTCAAAATAGTCTAAACATTAATTATGGTGAATTTGTTTTAGATTACCAACCAAATTCGTCTCCATTTATCAAAAAAACAGTTTCATCATCACTAAAAATCGACAATTTATATAACGATATAAATGTGATTTTTGGTCTCTTGTATGATACAAATTTGATTTTTGAAGGCCAGACAAATAGTTACGAACAATCCAAGCTATTTACTCACGAAATTTTTATAGGGTTAGACTACGAAATCAAAACAAGTTTTACAAATATTAATATTGGATTAAATTACTATAATCCATGGTCCTCTAATTCGACATTCTTTATCAAAAGATCAAGTATTTATTCAGTAAATGCAAAGTTAACGCGTCAATTGCAAAAAAATCTAAATTTAGCCCTTGAAAACAAATATTTAACCAAAGAATTAAATTTCAGCCATACAAAATTAAATCAAGATTCTCTTGATGTTACTTACAAAAGTAGCGAATTTAAAACAATGCTATCATTAATTTACAAACCCTAGTATAAATACAATCATACAAATGAAACTAAAACTACATGTTATTCCAAATTCATCTCAAAATCAGATTTGCGGTTGGCATGGTGACGCACTTAAAATCAAAATTACAGCGCCGCCAGTCGATGGTAAAGCTAATAAAGAAATAGTTCGGTTTCTGGCGTCATGCTTTAATGTCTCAAACAAAGACGTCACCATTTTGCACGGTGATACTGGTAAAACAAAACTTGTTGAAATTAAAATTGATCTAATAACTGGCGAACAAGTCTTAAAATCTTATTTGAATCAACAGTGAATCAAAATTTATAGTTTAAAAAAATAACAAAGGTAATTATTCCAGCAGTTAATGGAAAAATTAAGGTGTCAAATAATGAAGCTTTATAGTTTTTACGAAATAAGCTCGCCAGACCGTACGATATAATCAACACATAATTACAATTAATTAAGAACAATAGAGTAGTATTCATGCTACCGCGAACTTTAGCAAATAAAAAACTCCAGACGACGTATTCGAATAAAACTTTCGATTCTCTGTTCAGAATCCCAGATTATTAGCGCTTTTTCAGATATTAATTTAGGTAAATCAGTTTCATCATTAGAAACTAAAACACAACCAAGACCCAACTGTGCATAAAGAACAATGCAAACACTCAAAAATATTAGACTTTTCATATTTTAAGTACAATCGAGTAGATAAGCCAAGTCAATTACCACACATAATATCTTTAACTTAAGTATTAACATTATTGCGCCACTGTTAATAAGTTATACAGCTGTCTATGTCTATATTGAATATAAATATGGCTTAGCAATTGAAGTGCATTTATTTGTTATAAATTGAGGATTTATTTATGAAAAAAATTATAGGCGTATTTGGATTATTCATAATAACGGCTCTACTATCAAGCTGCGGAAGCAAAGACGATGGTGGCCAAGCAAACTTAGCTTGCCCGATTGGATCAACATACTATAACGGCGCTTGTTACAATGGTGCTGGTGGTTTTGTTGCTGGTGCCGGCTACACATATTCGAATGGTTTTTACGCTGATAACTATTCTGGAACTACAAGTTTACGAGTAACAAATGGTTCTAAAATGCTTGAATTTTTAAAAAATGGTATGGGTGTATGCGATCGCGCAGGTGGTTCAAACTATGGTCAAGCGAGTTGCCAATCATACTTAAGTGGCAAAATGGATATTATTATACAACTACCAACGACAGGCCAAAATACACTACTTGCAACATTTATCGCACAACCTCAGTATAATCCTTATTTCAATTACTCAGCCCAACTACCTTCTGCTCGTGGATGGTTAGGCTTAGCATTGGGATGGGCTACAGGAATTTACTTACCTGATCCAAAACAATACTACGGCGGCTATTACCCTATTTATCAAGTTGAATTACAAACTTCATTAATTAATAATTCAGCAGGTTTTTCTGCTAATGGCTATGGCAAGTACGATACTGGATCATTCAGAACAAAACTGACTATCGAAGTTCCTCAAGGTAAATCACAAGATTATCAGTTACCTTTTGTATTCAAAGTTCAAGATGTACCGACTGCGCAAGGTGTAATGTCGAGATGCCGTACAATCAACTGCGGATTATAATCAGAAACCGTGACAAAATCTCTAGCCTAGAGCATATTCCTTATAATGAAACAAGTTAAATGCCCGCAGTGCGGGCTTTATTGCATTTACTCTGTCGAAAACCCTTATCGACCATTTTGCTCAGATCGCTGCAAATTGATCGATTTAGGCGAATGGGCCAGCGGTGGCTATGCGATCCCTGTGCAAAATCCAAAATATAACGAACTGGAAATTGAAGAACTCATGAACCAATTAGAACAATCTGAAAAAGACTTATCTGTTGCAGCTTACCAAACTGTTGCAGGTCGCAAACAACAGGAGTAGTCTTAGAACTTCGTAAAGAGGTTAACGACCATGTTTGTTTCTAAAATTCGAAGAATTCTTATTGGTGATCCATTACACAACTCACAACAATCTCATGAATTGATTCCTAAATGGAAAGCATTAGCTCTTCTAGCTGCTGATGCTTTATCTTCAATAGCTTACGCAACAGAAGAAATCATCATCCCATTGGCACTCGTCAGCGTAACATTAGTCACCTGGTCTCTTCCAATTGCACTCGCCATTTTAGGTTTAATGTTTATTATTACACTTTCTTACAGACAGACAATTAACAACTACCCCAATGGCGGCGGAGCATACATTGTTGCAAAAGAAAATTTGGGGAAATGGCCTGGCTTAGTTGCTGGCGCAGCCTTATTGATCGATTATACGCTCACCGTTGCCGTATCTGTTTCCGCAGGGGTTGAAAATCTTGTCTCTGCTTTTCCTGCGATGGCAAGTGTACAAGTTTTTACATGCGTTTGGATCATATTGCTATTAATGGTTCTAAGTTTACGCGGAATTAAAGATTCTGCGACAATATTTGCGATACCAACATATTTATTTATATTTTCAATTTTTCTACTGATCATAACAGGTCTTGTGAGAGGACCAACCGATCCTGCAATTCACAGCCATGAAGTTCTGTTAAATAATATGCCTGAAATTAGTATGATCCTTCTTCTAAAAGCATTTTCTTCGGGTTGTACAGCATTAACAGGTATTGAAGCTGTATCAAACGGAATTCCACTCTTTAAGCATCCACAATCTAAAAATGCTAATGCAACTTTATTAATGATGATATTTATTTTGGGATCAATGTTTGCCGGTATAACATATCTTGTAAATTCATATGATTTATTACCAATGAAAGGTGTAACCTTAATTTCTAGTTTATCAAAAGCCGTCTTTGGTGCAGAAAGTATTCTTTTTTATTTAGTACAGATTTCAGTTTTTTTGATTTTATTCATGGCTGCATCAACAGCCTACGCTGATTTTCCAAGATTATCTTCGCTACTTGCTATCGATCGATATGCTCCACGCCAATTAGCTAGCGTTGGCGATCGTCTTGTTTTTTCGAACGGCATTATTGGCTTATCTCTCGGAGCCATTGGTTTGGTTATTTTCTTTGGCGGCCACACGCATTCTCTTATTCCACTGTATGCTGTCGGTGTCTTTTTATCATTTACACTTTCACAAGCTGGAATGGTTGTTCATCATTGGAAATTACGCGAAAAGGGCTGGATTCCATCAATGCTCATGAATGGTCTTGGTACAATAGTGACGTTTTGTGTTTTAATTGTAATTGGTAGCTTTAAATTTACCCATGGTGCATGGCTTGTGGTGATCGTTATTCCGATTATTGTGTATTCGTTTCATCGCATTCACGTTCATTATGTTATGTTTGCACGTGAACTCTCGCAATCGCACCATAATATTGAGAGATGCGACAAGGTTACAGATCATGTCGTTGTCATACCGATATCGGGTTTGCATCGTGGTGTCATGAATGCAATTCGGTACGGCAAGAGCATTAGCACCGATATTCGCGTTTGCTTTGTTAAAACTGATGATTTATCGGCTCAGCGTATGCTCGATGCATGGAATGCTAAATTTCCGGACTCTAAACTTTATGTTCTAGATTCGCCATATAGATCTATTTCAGAGCCTATTTTGAATTTTATTGATGACGTTCGTAAAGAGCATCCGACAGAGTTTATCACAGTGATCTTCCCAGAATTTGTAACGTTTAAGTGGTATCACCAACTTCTTCACAATCAAACAGCTTGGCTGATTAAGCTTTCATTAATTTACAAAAAGAATGTTATTGTGACGAGCGTTAAGTATCATTTATCTACAACGTAATTGTTGACGATAAAGATTTTTTGTTTTGAGATGTCTTAATCACGGAAGATTGATTAACAACAGGATGTCACAACAACTTTTGGTATTGGATTAGCTACAAAGCTTAAATGAGTAGGCTAACATGAAGCAAAACCCAATGCCTTTCTCACGAAGGAGAAAACAATGAATAAAGCGCAATTAATCGAAAAAATCGCTGCTGAAACAAAATTATCAAAAGCTCAATGTGAAAACATCGTTGACTGTTTCATCAACAACGTTAAAAAAACTGTTAAAAAAGGTGATGATGTTAAATTAGTAGGTTTCGGTACATTTACTAAAGCTAAACGCAAAGCTCGCACTGGTCGCAATCCACAAACTGGTAAAGCAATCAAAATTCCTGCTGCATGGACTCCAAAATTCCGCGCTGGTAGCGAATTTAAAGCTTTAGTTAAATAATTTAATTTTTTAGCTTAATAGTTTACAAATAGATAGAGAAAAAGCTTGGTTCGTCCAAGCTTTTTTTTTACCATAAATCTACAAACTCTGTCCGAAAGGAAATTCTCAATGAAAAAAATTGGCGTTTTTACGAGTGGTGGCGATGCCCCAGGAATGAATGCAGCGATTCGAGCGGTTGTTCGAACAGCACATGCTAAAAATATTGAAGTCATTGGAATTTTAAACGGATATGTCGGAATGCTTGACAACAAATTTGTACCGCTTAATCCACGCGATATGGCCAATATCGTTCAGCGCGGAGGCACTATCTTAAAAACAGGCCGCTCTACGGAGTTTTTAAAGCCTGAATACCGTTCAAAAGCTGCAGAATATATTAAATCACATGGCATTGATGGTTTAGTCTGTATTGGCGGTGATGGTTCATTCAGAGGAGCACAAGCTTTATGGAATGAACATAAAATTCCAATAGTTGGCATTTGTGGAACAATCGATAACGATGTATTTGGCACAGATGATACAATTGGTTTTGATACTGCAGTCAACACTGCGCTTTCGGCAATTGATAAAATTCGAGATACAGCCGATAGTCACGATCGAATCTTTATTGTTGAAGTTATGGGTCGCAACTCAGGCTTTATTGCGTCAGCAGTTGGTATTGGCGGCGGAGCTGAAGAAATTTTAACTGCAGAATCTGTTGTCACTGTAGATAAAATTGTTGAAAAGCTTAAAGACTCGCGAGCAAAAGGTAAAACAAGCTCTATTATTGTAACTTCAGAAGGACAAAAAGCTGGTCGCTCATATGATTTAGCGGACTCTATTCGTAAAAAATCTGGATTAGATGCCAAAGTTTGCATACTCGGACATCAACAGCGCGGTGGATCGCCTACAGCACACGATCGCATTCAAGCATCACGCTTGGGTGCAGAAGCTGTGCTCGCACTCTTAAATGGCAAAGCTAATATCATGATTGGCACCGATGGTGGAAAACTCATCGAGATGTCGCTTGATATCGTCACACAAAACACAAAACCTGGTGATACGACACTAATTCAACTTGCCAGATTGCTTTCTGTTTAGTGAAATACAAATGATAGTTTTTTTAAACAAGGAAGGTTTAAATGAAAAAATTTTTAGCTCTTTTAGCACTCACAACGATTGCTTTTTCAGGTTGTACTAAAAAAACAAATGAGAACGAAATTTTAATTGGTAGTTACAGTTCAAATACTGGGGCAACAGCGACATTCGGTGTATTTCAAATGCGTGGTATCGAAATGGCTGTTGAGGAGATTAATGCTGCTGGCGGTATTAACGGTAAGAAAATCAAACATATTAATTACGATAACAAATCAGATAACGATGAAACTTTGGCTGTTGTTAATCGTTTAGTCAGCCAAGATAAAGTTGTTGCAATTATTGGCGAAGCAACATCTGGTCGATCTAAAATTGGTGCTCAAATTGCGCAGCAAAATAAAATTCCTATGTTGACATCTTCTGCTACAAATCCTGATGTTACAAAAGTTGGAAATTATATCTTTCGAGCATGCTTTATTGATCCATTTCAGGGTCAAGTTATGGCGAAGTTTATGATCGAAAATTTAAAGTTAAAAAAAGCAGCAGTCCTTCGTGATGTAAAAAATGATTATTCAGTTGGCTTATCTGATGTTTTCAAAGAAGAATTAAAAAAAATGGGCGGCGAAATCGTTGATGATATCGCTTACCAAGAAGGTGATATTGATTTCAAATCACAATTAACATCAATTAAAACAAAAAATCCAGATGTTATTTTTGTTCCAGGTTACTACAATGAAGTTGCTTTGCTAGCAAAACAACTTAAAGAAATGGGTATGAAACAAATTTTGTTGGGTGGGGATGGTTGGTCTTCACCTAAACTATATGAAATTGCCAAAGATGCAATGAATGGCCATTATTTTTCAAATCACTATACAACTGAGTCGACTGATCCAAAAACAGTTCAGTTTGTTAAAAATTTCAAAGCAAAATATAATGAAGACGCAGATGTGATGGCCGCCCTTGCTTACGATGCTACATATATGATGGTCGAAGCGATTAAAAATGCGAAAGAAATTACACCAGATGCTATTCGCGATGGCTTAGCTAGAATTAAAGATTTTAAAGGGGTCACTGGCAACATTACGATGAATGACAATCGTGACGCGATTAAATCAGCTGTTGTCGTTAAGGTTGAAGGACCAAGTTACAAGTTTGTGACAAGTGTTAATCCACTTTAATTTTTGGAATTAATCATGCAGGAATTTCTACAACATACAATTAACGGCTTAAGTTTTGGCAGTGTTTATGCATTAGTCGCGCTTGGCTACACGATGGTGTACGGAATTCTTGCAATGATTAATTTTGCACACTCAGATATATATATGATGGGCGCCTTTGGGGCTTATTATGTTATCCGTTTTTTTAATTTAGGCGATCCTAATCCCCTGCATTTTTCTATTGGATTATTGGCATCGATGATTTTTGCGGGATTTGTTGGTTATTGTGTTGAAAAATTTGCATACAAACCATTGCGCAAATCGGACAAAATGAATGTTTTAATTACTGCAATTGGAGTGAGTATTCTATTCGAGTTTGGTGGACAAATCATTTTTGGCGCAGATCCGAAATCATTTCCACAGTTACTTTCAAATGAAGTCGTTTTTCAATTTTCAGGGATCTCATTTCAAAGTGTTGATATCATGATTTTTGTCGTCACATTTATTGCTTTGATTGGTCTTAGCTACTTGATTGGCAAAACACAAACAGGCCGTGCTATGCGTGCCGTAAGTAGTCGACCTGATATAGCTCCCCTTATGGGAATAAACGCAAACAAGATCATATCAACAACATTTGTCGTGGGATCAGTTTTAGCAGGCTTAGCTTCTGTGTTAGTCGCTATTAAATATCCGAAGATTGATCCTATGATGGGTGTTAAAATCGGCACCAGTTCGTTTGTAGCCGCGGTTTTTGGTGGTATTGGTAGTTTACCTGGCGCAGTTATTGGTGGTTATATTCTAGGTCTTGGTGAGTACTATTTGATAGGTTACGGGGCATCAACATACAAAGAAGCCTTGTCGTTCTCACTTTTAATTTTAGTTTTGCTAATCAAACCAACAGGCCTTATGGGAACTAAAGCCAAAGAAAAAATATAAACGGATAGTGACAAATCATGAAAAATAAAAAAATTATTTTCCTCATTTCATTTATCACGATTGGTATTGTATGCCACTTTTTTTTAAATTCATATATTCAAGCACTTGTCATTTCGTTTATGATTAACGCAATAATGGCTCTCAGTTTAAACTTTATTACAGGTGTTGCGAACCAATTTTCACTTGGACAAGCTGGCTTTATGGCCTTAGGAGCTTACACATCTGCAGTGATTACGAAAGAGTTTTTAAGTGATGCTTGGTACACAATACCTGTAACTGCAATTTTAGGAGCACTTGTTGCAGCTGTTGCAGGATATTTAGTTTCTTTGCCGTCTTTTAAGTTGAAGGGTGATTATTTAGCAATTGTTACAATGGGTTTTGCTGAAATTGTTCGTGTTATACTATTGAATTGGAATCACGTCGGCGGACCTCGTGGCTATAATGCAATTGTTAAATGGCCTGAATTTTTACTGAGCTATTCAATGACCGGAATATACTTAATTCTAACATTTATCGTTCTTTATCATTTGAAAATTTCATGGTTCGGCCGCAATCTTTGGGCTATCAACGAAGACGAAATTGCCGCTGAAGTTATGGGGACATCAATTGCCAAAAACAAAAGAACTGCTTTTTTAATATCAAGTTTTTTTGCTGGGCTCGGTGGAGCACTTTATGGTCATCACTTAGGTTATATTAGCCCAAGTTCGTTCAGCTTTTTAATGTCAGTGCAAATCTTAATTTATGCAGTATTTGGTGGTCTTGGTTCTATGTCTGGTTCAGTTTTATCAGCATTGATTCTCACCGCCCTTCCTGAAATTTTGAGAAGCTTACCTACGGGTGGTCTTGATCTACGCATGATTATTTTTCCTATTTTGCTTATCATTATGATGATCTTAAGACCTGAAGGGCTGCTCGGAAGAAAAGAATTGTTTGAAGACAAAGAGGCTTCGCGTGGCTAAAATATTAGAAGTAACAAATCTAAATTTAAGCTTTGGTGGAATCAAAGCTGTTCATGATGTTTGTTTTCACATTAATGAGCATGAATTATTGGGTCTCATTGGACCTAATGGGGCTGGCAAAACTACAGTATTCAATATGGTCTCTGGATTTTACAAGCCTGACTCTGGCACAATCAAACTAGATGGTCGTGAGATTCAAAATCAATCACCTGATCAAGTTAACAAATCTGGCATTGCACGTACATTTCAAAATATTAGATTATTTAGTAAATTGAGTGTTCTTGAAAATGTTTTGATTGCTATGCAACAGACAGAACAATTAGGCTGGTTTGAAAGTTTATTTCGAACAAAAAAATACTTAAAAAAAGAAGTTGAGCTTAAAAAACACTGTCTTGATTTATTAAAAATTTTTAGCCTAGATCATTTGGCTTATGAGCAAGCGTGCAATTTATCATATGGCTTACAGCGAAAATTAGAAATCGTTCGTGCACTAGCCAGCAAACCGAAAATTCTCATCTTAGATGAGCCTGCTGCAGGCATGAATCACCAAGAAACTGATGATCTAAAAAAACTAATTTATTTTATTAAAGATAAGTTTAATCTTACCGTATTACTCATTGAACATGATATGAAGTTAGTTATGTCTATCTGTGATCGCTTAGTTGTTTTAAATCGTGGTACAAAAATAGCCGATGGTGCGCCGTCAGAAATAAAATCAAATGCAACAGTCATCGAAGCCTATCTAGGAAAACGTACGCACCATTAAGGGATTTAAAAATGACTCAAGAATATATCAAAATTCAAAATTTAAGTGTTTCATATGGCAATATTAAAGCAGTTAAAAATGTAAGCTTCGAATTTCAAAAAGGACAAATCACTACATTAATAGGTTCGAATGGCGCCGGTAAAACATCTACATTAAAAAGTATTGCTGGCCTATTACCTACCACAGGCACGATTGAGCTTTATAAGAGTACTTCGATTACGCGATTACATGAACTAACAGCCACCCAAAGATTAATGAATAAAATTGCGTTGTGTCCAGAAGGACGTGGAGTTTTTCCTAACTTAACAGTCTTTGATAATTTAATGATGGGTGCTTATCTAAACAAAGATAAAAACAAAATCGAAAAATTGATTCAACAACAATATGATTTTTTTCCAAAGTTATATGAACGAAAAAATCAATTATCTGGAACTCTTTCTGGTGGCGAACAGCAAATGTTAGCTATTGCCCGCGCACTTATGAGTGAACCAGAATTTTTACTCTTAGATGAACCATCATTAGGATTAGCGCCTGTTATCATAGAACAAATTTTTGATAAGTTTGTTTATTTAAAAAATAATGGACTAGGTTTACTTATTGTAGAACAAAATGCGCATTTAGCACTTGAAGTTTCAGATTTCGCCTACGTTTTAGAAACTGGAGCAATGACATTGAGTGGAAGTGGATCTTCACTCTTAAAAGACCCACGTGTGCAAGAAGCTTACTTATGTTAGAACTATAATCAGTTTAAACTGATAAAATTAAAAGCTTAATCTGTAATGTCCGCCAGATATGATTCTTTGATCTAAAAACTTTCCATTAACATTTATTGTTTGAATCATTTGTAAAGTTAAATCAACTGAACCGTTTTTAGATTTCGACTTTAACTGTTCTAAATTTAAAAGCACTGTTTGTGTATCAGCATTAGGATTTAAATCTAGACGAGCGAGCTCACGAGTACCTTCATTATTCGTTACTTGCAACACTGGTTGTGAATATAAATTTTCTAAGACTGAATTACGACGGTTATAACGCTCAGATTGACATAAGTTAACTAAAAACAACTCAAAGCCAGATGATGTTTGTTGGCAAACAAATGATTTTAAATTTAATTCGACAGTATTTCCATCTAACCGAACTGCACTTAAACGATAGGCTCTGCTACCCACGTCATCTACAGACTGACAACGAGCAACAGATCCATCTAATAAAACAACATTATTTAATTCGTTAGTTTGCGCATTGATTGAAAAAGCCAAGGCCAAAGTTGATAAAAATAGCTTCATATAATTCCTCCTAGAGATTTTTATGAATGATCACTTATAATGGTTACTTTTTAAAGTTTTTATAGAGAAAAAAGACCAATGACAAGGCCATAAAATTGAAAAATGTGAAATTAAGATATTCGTGCACTGATTTGAGTTATATGCATGAAAAATATACTCTCTAAGGTACTGATTATACTTTAAAATACTACGCTGGTTTCTTGAACTCTAAGCTTATCGTCGTCCCGTGATCTTGTGGGTGTTGGTCTTCTGATTTTGAATGAATTTCAATCGAACCACCATATTTTTCCATAAATAATTTAACCAATGGCATGCCAAAACCTGTTCCAGTTTCATTTTGTGTACCGGCTCTAGTTGTTTTTTCAGTTTTCGAGAAAATTTTCTTCACAAGATCATCTGGTATACCGACACCATGATCGCTAATTTCAACTTTAACTCTGCCATCTGAATTTTGGCATTTAATATCGATTGAACCACCTTCATGTGAAAATTTAACAGCATTAGACAATATATTTCCAAATACTGAATTAAGTGCAGATACACGTTCGAGCAAAACTAAGTTACTCATTGTATTAATATCATCAGAAACCTGGTTATTAAAATTAATTTTAATTTTTTTAGCATCAATTTTTTCTTGAAAATTCGAGAGTGTCTCTTTGATAAGATCATTAACATTAGTTGGTGCTAACTTAAGCTCAATTTTTTTATCTTCCATAGCTTGCATATTGCGAACATTAAGCACAAGATCTGCCATTTTAGTGATTGTGTTACTTAATCGATCAATATTTTTTTCGATAGTTTGTTCATTTTTTTCCGAAGATAGTACGTTCTTTTTAAGTAAAGATAACGAGGTTTTAAAAACACTAATATAATTATTTAAGTCATGTGATAAGAGTCTTGATAAAGAAACTTGATCTTCATATTTTTCTTGCAACTTGCGTGATAAATCTTGATTTAAGAAAATGCGTCCTAGTCGAGATAATAATTCGGGTTCACAAACTGGTTTATTGAGATAATCATCCGCTCCTGCTTTAAAGGCTGAAGTGATTGTTTCAGCAGCTGACGAAGATGTAAAAAAAACGACTGGAATTGACTTGATCGTATCATCAGATTTAATCAACTGACATAGTTCTGGGCCATTAATGTAAGGCATTTCATAATCCAGTAAAATTAAATCAGGTTTTGCCTTTTTGATTTCGTCTATAGCTAAACGAGGATCTTGTATGAAAGTAATTTGCATTGCAAACTTTTCAAGAGTTTTTTTGATAATGAGGTAATTTAGTTTTAAATCGTCAACAACTAGTATACTTTTATTAGTGTAAAGTGACGAATTCATGGCGTTCCTATCCTCTGAAATTTATAAACGACTTTATATCTATCGGCAATTCGAGCACTAACTCTAAGTCAAATATTAAAATATTTTTTATTTAGAATCTCATTATGAGATTGATTAATGTATTTTTAACACATCATTTCAAAATGAAATGCAATCATGATTTGAATCATAAATAATTCGATCTCATTCATGTACATTGGACCTGCTACATATAAAGGAGAATTTATGAAAAAAAATATACATGATATTGAAAGAATGGTTCGAATTGTAATCGGGTTATTCCTAGTTGGACTCACATTTATGAGCGAAACGCCAAACTACTGGTTCTTACTTGGTGTGGTACCCTTAACTACAGGTATTATCGGATGGTGTCCTCCTTATGCAATGCTTGGGATTAATACTTGTAAGTTACAAAAAGCAAAAAAGTAAGTAACGAGCTCGACTAACTGCTCATTACTTACTTTGTGGAGATTTAAGTTCTAACTATTTAATTATCTTTTGAGCTGAATAACTTCACTTAATAATTCATCAGAAGTTGTAATTGTTTTTGAATTTGCTTGGAATGCACGTTGATTCGTGATCATGTTGACAAATTCAGAAGCCAAATCAACTGTCGATCTTTCAAGGGATTTAGACATAACCGCTCCACGACCAGATGATCTAGGTGCACCAACTGATGGTGTACCAGAATGTCTAGATTCTTTGAAAAGATTTCCACCAACTTTAAACAAAGCCTCAGGGTTTTCAAATTTTGCTAGAGCAATTTGACCTAAATCAAGTGTTTTACCGTTTGAATACGAAGCTGTTAAAATACCTTCATCATTAAATGATAAACTATTCACTGTACCTGCTGCGGATCCATCTTGCGACCAAGAAATCACATCTGAATCTTTACCAAACTGTTTAGTTCCTTCTAAACCTTTACCGCCAGATGCTATATCATCACCAAAGTTGAATTTTATTTGTTGATCTTGTTTTGCACCACCAGCGAAGTTAAAGCCTGAGTTACTAACTTCTTGAGATTGAAGCTTACCATCTTCAGTAAATTGCAATTTACCTTCGACAACTTGTGCTAAATCTTGGCCTTCAGGAGCACCACCCTCAACTTCTTTACCATCAACCAAACCGCGATAAGTCCAAGTTCTATCTTGTCCTTTAGTAAAAAATAAATTTAGTAAATGTTTATTACCTTGTGAATCATATATTTCAGTTGCTGTTGAAAAATGTGAAGTTTTATATGGATCTTTTGGGTCAAAAACTTTTGAATCAGCCACACTGCGTGAATCTAAATTTAAATTTAATTTAACTTCTTTAGTTTCAGTTGCATTAACTAAAGCTCTTGGAAATTTAATATCACCCATGCGACTTTCGATCTGGCCTTTTTCATTGGCCTGAAAACCTTGGACTTTATGTCCAGCATTGTTAACTAAAAATCCATTCTTATCAAAGTGAAATGAACCATCACGAGTAAATGCTGTTCCTTCAGAGCCTTTAACTTGGAAAAATCCATCACCACTGATAGCTAAATCAGTTGTTCTTTCAGTATTATCAATACCACCTTGGGTCATAATAGGGTTAATAGCATTAACTTTAACACCGCGACCAAGTTGATTACCACCATCAATACCTTTAAGACTGCGCGACATAACATCCGAAAACTCTGCTCGAGATGATTTAAAACCGATTGTATTTGCATTTGCAATATTGTCAGCAACTACGCCTAAAGCTTCGCCTTGTGCTTGAAGACCAGTGATCCCAGTCCACATTGATGATAGAACTCCCATGATAACCTCCATGTTTTTAATCTAAACATTCGTGTTTAGATTTGTTTTAATGAAACATCTATATTCGATAGATATTTCGTTTTCAGATTTACTAGTCGAGTAAATCCGTTTTATGAAGGGCCCCCTCTACGAGGACCAGCCCTAAAAATTAAATTACAATTGTACTGTCAATATTGGTAAAAACATTTTCTTTTAAATTGTTTTTATCCATTACTGTTACAACAGTATTATTCTTCACGCTAACGATGGCTGCTGAGTCATCCATTAAAACTAAAGTATCTTTTGATCCTTTAGCTGCAGCTTTCTTAATAGCCTCATCAAGCTTTGCTAATCTCTCAGGATTATATGTGATCCCTCGTGACTGCATACGCTCAATCGCGTGATTAGAAAACTTAAGTAAAGATTTTTGATCACTTGCTAAGCCAGCTTTAACAAAGCTTGCTTCTCCTTGTGGCTTTGACTCACTATTCGGAATCTCAGCTAAAATCTTTTCAAATGTTTCCTTGAAAGAACCAGCTTTATCGCTTTTGTCAGTCTGATTTAAACTCTTGTCAGACTTTAACTCTTGCGGAGCTTTAGGAATCAGATTTTCAATTCGCGAAAGTCCATTCGCTAGTTTCATCTTATCCATTGCTATCCCCCATTTCTAACTTTATCCATCAACTCGCTAGACATGCCAACTTGATTGAATAAATCATCAGCCGATTGAGCTTCCGCTTTTAACTGCTGAGAGGTTTTCGCTTCTTCCTTGAAATTAGTTTGTCTCATTGGGTCATTTTTTTTCAAGTCGAGTTGTGTAATATCTTTTGAATTCTGGTCGTTGCTCTTAAGACTTGGGTCAGAAAACTGACGTATGTCCTTAAGACGAACATTCTGTTTTCCTATCTGAATGACTGGGCCATCCATTGAAAAACCAATACCAGTAATAACACCTGTAAACTCTGTTTTTGGATTTACACTCTGTCCTGATGAGTTTTTGCCTTCAAAAACAAATCTGTAGTCACCAGCTTTTTCATTCAAGCCGCGATCATTTTGCCCATTCCATGAAATTTTATTCTCACCTTGTTTTAAATCTGAAAATTTAAATGTGCGAATAACTTCATTTTTATTGTTCACAACTCTAATTTCTGCAGAATCTACATCTTGCGGCAAAGTAAATTTAAACTCATGTTCTTTGTCAATTTCAGTTCGAGTTATTTTAGCACTGTCACCCGCAACTTGCTTGCCTATCAAATTCAAAGCTTGAAATTGTTCTGCAGGTTTTCCTGCTCCTTTAATTTCGTTTAATGTTGTATTCATGTTTGTCATCTGTTCTAGAGTTGAAAACTGCGCTAATTGAGCAGCCATCTCATGATTTTTAAGTGGATTAGACGGATCTTGATTCTTCAATTGAGCTAACATCAACTTAAAAAATGCATCTTTATCCATTTTGTTGCTGCCAGCACCTTGAGATTTTTTAGACGGATCAACATAATTTGGATCGCTTAATTTATTCAGCATACCGCCTATATCATCTGCACCAAGCTTATCTTTTTCTTGAGATGTTAATTGACGAGAAGGTCCTTGAGATCTCAGATCAACTTCACCTTGTGTTGGTTCTCGCCAAGTTTTCGTATTCATCTTTGTATCAATCATAATTACACTTCCCTTTTCTTATTAAGCAACTCTATTGAGACTAGAACCAATATAAGCACTTAAGCCATATCTTAGATTTTTTGTTGCTTGAGGAGTTGTCTTAACAAGTTGCGATACTCCTTGGGCATCATTCAATCGTCGATTCTTCTGTTGCTGTAGCTGATCATTTTTTTCATTTGCCAATTGAGATCTAGCATTTTGCTGCCCTTGATTCGATCCCATTTGCGAATGAAATTGCTGATTCAACATTTGGTTCTGCTGTTGATCAGAGTGCGAGCCATTCAAATTCGACTGAAGTTGAGTTTGATGACTGGCATTCACAACATCCACGTTATTAATCTTAACATGATCTATGCTCATTTGGTGCAATGCTAGACTAGACTTTAGATCAGAAAGACTATCTTCTATTAACTTTTTCACATTTTTATCATGTGAATTCATTTCAATATTAATTTTTCCTTGATCTAAAATAACTCGAAGTTGCATTTCACCAAAACCTTCCGGAGTCATTTTTACTGTCATCTCACCACCACCCTGTGTAACTAAGAACTTAGCTTGATTGATGATTGATTGAATATTCTCTTCACCATTATGGGTATGATCAGCCGAAGCTTCTGTTTTCGCGCCTACATGCGTAGACTGATAAACTTGCTTTTGAGCTGATTGTTGCTGCAAGTGTAAAGCTGATATCTGAGATGACAAATCATGATCAAATGATCTTATAGCTGCAGGAGCTTCCTTCCCTTGGCCATTTCCGCTTAAATCATGACTATGCTGCTCAGAGCTATCAGCATACGATCCTTGACCAGAATCAGAATCAGAATTCAAATTTCGATGATCATGCGAAACAATTTGACTGTTTAATCCATAATCTATTTTTTGATTGCTAAAATCTTTTTCTAGTGCGGCTTTAATTTTTTCTTGCATCAAGCTTTTTTGACTAGTTTCACTCTGCGTTTCCATTTGGCCACTGTATTGAGCGTCTTCAACTTTTGAATTAAGATCGCTAACAGATGCATCTGCTAACTGACTAAATTCTACTGCTGATGAACTTTGAATAGCCTCATTTGTACCCAGAGATTTATTTTGTGTATTGCTCAACAAGTCAGTTGCTTGACCATAACTTAAAGTTCCACCATCAATATTAGATTTTAAGCTAATATCAGCCATTATTTCAGTTTCTGTTGAGTTTAAGTGTTTAAACTCATCTGAATTAATAGAAATGGTATTATGTAATAGCGTATCTTTATCTAAAGCATTATTATTAGATAAAGAACTATCATCAACCTTTACAGATTGCTGTAATACTAAATTATTTTGATTATGAGATAATTTTGAATCTTCAACTTCAAGCAGATCGGTATCTGTATCTGCGGTTTTAACTTCATCCTCTTTCGAGACCACTCCATTTAAAACCATTGATTGATCTAAAATTACACTCGTTTGATCATCAGGTCCACTCTCAGATTTTTCTTCTGATTTAACTGCCTTCTTTTTGTTTCCCCCAGACAGTTTTTTGGGTACCTGTTCATGATCATCGTGCCTATCCTGCGCTTCCTTCATTTTCTCTTTGAAGTCATCTCGCAATTTAGACTCGTTGTCTTTCTGAGTTCTCGTTAGTCGATTCTCAGATGGACTGCCCTGCGGGGGGCTGACACGAATCAGATTTTCAAGCACCTTCCTCCATTTCTACCATTACGGTTTTTGCGTTTCTGCTACATCTTCTTTTTTTGTATCTTTATCTGCGCTAAGACCATCAGTCTTTGTATCAGTCTTTGTTAAAGCGGCAGGTAATCTATAACCTGCATATCTCTCTGCAAATAACTGAGCTTTTTCAGCTTTCATTAAATTAAGAACATCAGCTGCTGTTTTCTTTTTCATTTTCGAAAGAATCTCGATGACTAAATCTTCATCCATTGTCTCAAAAACTTTTGCAGCTTGACCTGGTCGCATATTTGTATAAATTTGAACTAAATTATCAATTTTAGCTGCATCAGCTTTAACTCTGTCTTGTAACATTGATGATATTTTAATTCTATACTCTTCCAATTCTTTTAATTTTTGCTCGACATAAGTTTTTTGCTGATCAATTTCTTTTGCTTTTTTATTTATATCTTCTTCACGAAGATCAAGCTCTTTTTTTCTCTCAGTTAGCTTATACAGTTTATCTAAAGCATCTGATTCGCTATTTTCATTATTTACTGTTTCAGTACTAGTTAACTTTTTTTCTTCAGTTTTGGTTGCAGGTTGAACTGTTGTTTCTTGCGTAGACTCCGCGTGTGCCAAACCTATACCAATTTCAATTTTGTGTAAATATGTCTCTAATTTATCGTAACTTTCAACAGCGAAAAATAATCCGACAGAGCAAGCAATAAAAACGATAAATTGCACTAAAGGAAACTTTCTTTTTGGCTTTATATTTTTCTGTGCAACTTTTTTACGTAGTTGTTCGATGGAAAGAGACTGTTTTTGATTGCTCTCACGATTTGCTTTTGGATAGCCTGAATCAGACAACTCTACATTGCGTTTCAATTTTTTGAAATGTTGATTATACGAACTATTCTTCAGCATTCTTTGTCATCCTAACAAATCTGATTGTCGAAATTTCATCTAATTCTTTGTTTTCAGTTTTTTGTACTTCTTGTATAAAATCCTGCTTTTTATTTTCTTTAAGCCTTTCCATTATTTTAACCTCAGATAGGGCTTGTTTCAAAACTTCTCTGCGCGCCTCGACTACTTTTTCAATTTTTGTTAGACGTTCGTTTTGCTGTTTGATACGTACGTCTTGTAATACTAAATATTCATTTATTTGAATTATTTTCTGCTGCCAGTCAGATGTCTGGTTGACAACTAGACCCCTTTGGAGAGTTGCATGCTCGCGCTCAACTCTCAAATTTTCCAAAATGACTTGTTCTTCATTATAAAAATTTAACGCTTCCAAGTAATCTTTTTGCGCCAAATCTAATTGAATTTGGCGATGATTTAAAACTTTCTGTAGAGGGAATTTAAATTTCATTAAATTATGCTCCTACAGTAATTTGCTGCATTATCCTTAGACACTGACTTAGATTTGAATGATCATCTGTTCGTTGTTTTAAAAAATCATTTATTGCGTCTATTGATTTAATAGCACGGTCAATTTTCGGATTAGCACCAGCTTTATATGCACCAATATTAATAAGATCTTCAGCCTCTTTATATGTTGCCATAAGCTCTCGCATTTTATTTGCCATTTTAACATGTTCTGGCGTTGAAACAGCCTTCATAACACGACTTGCACTTTGTAACACGTCAATTGCTGGATAATGTCCTTTTTGCGCGAGTGTTCTAGATAATACAACGTGTCCATCAACAATAGAACGTACACTATCCCCAATTGGATCATTCATATCATCACCTTCAACAAGCGTTGTATAAAAACCCGTAATTGATCCACCATTTTCAAAATTACCAGCACGCTCAAGCAATTTTGGTAAAGTTGAAAACACACTTGGAGTATATCCTCGTGAAGTTGGAGGCTCACCAATAGAAAGTCCTATTTCACGCATCGCCATTGCAAAACGAGTTACAGAGTCCATAACCAACAAAACATTTTTTTTATTTTTAGCAAAATATTCAGCAATTGCAGTTGCTACATAAGCGCCACGCATACGTAGTAATGGACTTTGATCACTCGTTACACATACAACCACAGTTTTACGCATACCTTCTTCACCGAGTTCGTGCTCAATAAATTCTCGAACCTCACGACCACGCTCACCAATGAGAGCTATGACATTGACATCGGCTTCAGTTTGTTTAGCCATCATACCCATCAGAACTGACTTACCAACACCAGAACCTGCCATAATAGCGACACGTTGACCACGCCCAGCTGTAATCATTGAGTTAATAGCTCGAACACCCACATCAAGTGGTTGGCGAATTGGATCGCGATGCAGTGGATTAACGACGTCAGCATACAAAGGGAACTCTTTGAAGTTATCAATCGGACTTTGATCGTCTAGTGGCATACCCATACCATCAACAACTCGTCCTAATAAGTCTTCACTTACACGCACCGAAGCGACTGAGCGCGATAAAGTTATTTTACAACCTAATGATACACCACGCATTTCATTTAAAGCCATCATCAAAACTTGTCTGTCTTTAAAACCAACGACTTCTGCAAGTAAAGGCTTTGTTGTATATGGCGTTTCAATAGCACAAATACTACCTACCGAAGCGCCGGGCAAAAAACCTTTAATGAGTAAACCCGTTACTTCAGTAATTTTTCCGCTATCCTCAGTTAAATGAGCAGCATTAATCACATCTAAATATTTATCAAAGTTTAAATTCATAAATCCTTTAAAAATTTAATCTTACTCAATAGTATCTTTGATTTTTGGTGTAACAGCATTAACTTCAGCCCAAAGCTTTTGAACTCTTTCATGAATACGAGCATCAATTGCACCATAGTTTGTCTCAATTATGCATCCACCTGGCTGAACATTTTCCGAAGCTTGAAGTTTGACACCTTTTAAGAAACTATACTTATCTTCGTTTGAATTTTTATATTTTTCGATAAATTCAATTTGCGATGGCGCAACTAACACATTTACATCTTCATCAACTTGTGCCGAATTCATAGCTTTACGAATGACCTCTATAATAATCTCAGGTTTTTTTTCAATATGATCAAACGCGATTTTTTCTGCTATCTGAAACACTAAGTGAATAATATGAGATTCGTTTGCCGAAATTAAATCTGGTTTTAAATTTTGTATAGAAAGCAGCATTGTTGCTAAATCTTCTAAGCCATGATTAATTTCGCTTGTTTTTTTTTCGAGTGCTTTCGTTAGACCTTCTTCATGTCCTAATTTATAACCTTCATCATAGGCAGCTTTTTGTATTTCGACAACTTTTTGCAAAACACGTTCTTCAATTTTTTTTTCTTCTGATTCTTTTTCTAGTTCTGCAATACCTGTCGTTTCTCTTAGTGCATCACTTAATACAAAGTCATCACCTTTGTGCTTTCTTTTTAGATAATCAATGGCAGCATCTGGAGTACCCAAATTAAATTGCCTTGGTTGATAATCCAATACAGTTGCGGTGTCTTGTGATTGATCTGGTCGTATTTTGATTGGACTAGACCATCGCATCTTCGCCTCCACCACGTGCAATTATCAACTTACCTTCAGCTTCTAATTTACGAGCAATATTAACAATTTCTTGCTGGGCCCCTTCAACATCAGATAAACGAGCAGGACCCATATTGTTTAGATCTTCACGTAGCATCTCTGATGCACGAGCTGATAAGTTTTTGAAGACTTTGGCACGAATGTCTTCATTTGCAGTTTTAAGCGCCAATAATAGTTTATCATTTGGCACTTCTTTAAGAAGAAATTGAATACCACGATCATCAATTTTTGCAATATCATCAAAGACAAACATTAATTTACGAATTTCTTCTGCTAACAATGGATCTTTTTCTTCTAAACGTGACATAATTGATTGTTCAGTATTTTTATCCATTACGTTAAGCATTTCAGCAACTGGCTGAACACCACCAAGAGTGTTTTGTTCAACATTTGTAGTCGCAGCTAACTGATTTTTTAAAACGCGATCGATTTCACCAATCAAATCTGGATCAACATTGTCTAAATTAGCCATTCTTAAAACAACTTCTGCTTGTAAGCTTTCCGGCAGTCTTTTTAAAACATCACCTTTTTTCTCTGGTTCAAGATGAGCTAAGATAACAGCAACCGTTTGTGGATGTTCATTTACTAAAAACGTTGAAAGTGATTTAGCATCAACCATCTCTAATGATTCAAGTGTTCGTCCACCCGTTGAAGCAATATTAAGTCCACCTAAAATTCCACGTGCACGATCTTCGCCAAGTGCTTCGACAATAGATTCTTTGCTTGATATTTTTTCTGAAAAAATGAAATCATCAGATTCACTAATCGTATCGTAGAATTCTTCTAAAACTTTTTTAGTAATATTAACTGGAACAATTTTAAACTTTGTCATTAAATGAATTAATTTTCTAATGTCAGCATCATCCATTTTTTGAAATAAAATTTTGATTGCATCTTGCCCCAAATAATTAACTAAAATAGCTGCTTTATCTATACCTCGTAAAGAATCGTAATCAATTGATTCATATCTGGTTAATTTCATTGATTAGTCCTTTCTTGATACCCACAGATTAATTGCACTTGATGCTTTTTCTTCATCTTTACTTACAAGACTCATAATACGATCTTTCAATAATTCACTTTCAGCCTTATCAGGATCGATAGTATCTTGAATAGTCGGAAGAACACCGCTTAATCCAGGCAATGTATTGTCAACTGATTGTAACTCTTCTAGCTCTTCTATTGTACGAGGTAACATATCCTCAACAGAATCCGTAAATGAATCAGTCACCCACTGCATAAATGGTCTGATCACTAAGAAGAAGAAAAGCAACAATGCAAAGCCAAGTAATCCCCATTTAAATAAAGATTGAACTAATTTTTTCTTTTCTAATGAAGTTAAAAGCGCTTCACTTTCTGCAAAGTCTTCGGGCTTAAACTGAATTGATTCTATTTTAACAGAATCACCACGTGCCGGATTAAAACCGATTGCGTTTTTAACAAGAGATTCATACTTTGCAATTTCTTCTGCAGACCTTGGTTCCCACTGACTGACCGGCTTACCGTCAGGACCATTTTTGGTTATCATTGATCCATCAACTAACACCGCTACACTAATTTTTTCAACATTACCAGCAGCTTCTTTAATATTACGAACAGTTTTTGGCACTTCATAATTAACTGTTTTCATTTCTTTTTTAACGTCTTGTTTAAAACCAACTTGTCCGTTGTTGTCTTCAGCCCCTGGCACATTCGAACGCGAACCCGGAATACCTGCAGGATTAGTTCGTGCACCATCCATTGATTCCTCATTCGTTGTAATACTTCGAGTTGCTGATTTTTCCGGATCAACAATTTCTTCAACCGATGATACAACTTTATTATTCAATGTAGCATCAACCTTAGCAACGATTCTTCCTGTGCCAACAACTTTAGTTAAAATTGCATCAATTCTTTCTTCGTATTCTTTTTCAACTTGTGATTTTAGTTCGAGAATTTCACTAGAAGCCCCAAGTGCTCCATCTGATTTTTTAGACAACATTTTACCATGCTCATCAAGTACAGTAACACGATCTGGATCCATACCCTCAACGGCATTGGCAACTAAAAAGCGAATTCCTCTAACTTGATCAGCTGTTAGTTGTTTACCCGCATTCAAAGAAACCACAACAGATGCACTTGGTGGAGTTGATTCTTCCATTATTGTTTTCTTCTGTGGTAATGCCAAAATCACTTTAGATTGCTTAACGGCTGTTAACGTATTGATTGCTCGCATTAATTCGCCTTGCAAAGCACGTTGAAAATTAATTTTCTGAGAAAATGAATTAATTCCAAAACTCTCTTTTTCAAAAAGTTCTAAACCGATTGATCCCATATTAGCAGTTCCAACTTCTGACATAAGTTGCATTTGTGTAGCATGCAAAAACTCTTTTGGAACAGTAATTGTCTTTCCATCTGCTTGCAGTTGATATGGAACAGATTTTGCGTTCAATTTACCAATAATCACCGGAACTTGATCCGATGGGATATTTGTTAACAAAACTGCGTAATCTTTACCTGAAGCCATAAATGTAATCAAGCCCATAGCCACAACAACTATCAAACCTGAAGCGACAAAGGCCATCTTTTTAGTGGGGCCTAAAGATTTATAAAATTCGTTAAATTGTGCTAATAAACCGCCAAACAGTTTCCCCACATTACACCTGCATTCTCATGATTTCTTGATAAGCATCAATTATTTTGTTTCTGACTTGAACCATTGTTCTTAAAGCAATATCAGCCTTTTCTGTTGCAAGCATGACTCCTGCGATATCATCAGTTTTACCCGTTGCTAGCTCTTGAGCTTTTATGTCTGCAGTTTTCTGCAATTCGTTTACATTACCAATTGCATCCTTCAGCGTATCTGCGAATGTTTTGCCAGATCCAGCAACGTCGCCATTTGGAACAACATGTTCATTTTGTGTTGATCGAATGCCGCCAGCTTCAATAAATTTATTTGCATTTGAGATCGTTAAACCATCCATGGTTAGGACTCCTCAATTAGGTTATATAGTTAATATTATCTACCAATTTCTAACGCACTTAAAGCCATATCTTTTGTAGTTTGAATAGCCTGTACGTTAGCCTCGTAAGAGCGATTGGCTTGTATCATATTGGTCATCTCTTCCATTAGATTAATATTAGGATAAGCTACATACCCATCCGGGTTAGCATCTGGGTGTCCGGGCTCATACTTCATTAAAGGACCCTTTTTGTCGTAGACAATATCTGAAATCTGGACCTGATTAAAATCTTTTCGTGGGTCAGTAACCCCAATCATATCACCAAACGTTTTACCATCTTGAACAGCTTCAAAAACTACATCCTTACGTCGATAGGGACCGCCTTCAGGCGTTTGTGTCGTATTAATATTCGCAATATTTGAAGATATGGTATTCATTCTTGCTCTTTGCGCGGACATACCGCTTGAGCCTATTCTAAAACCTGATAAAAAATCTGACATAATTATCGCCCTTCCCCAATCGCATATTTAAGCGCTGCCATTTTTTTATTAATTAATTGCAATGCTGATTTATACATAATTGAGTTTTCAGTTAAAGCAGACATTTCTTTTTCCATGTCAACGGTATTTCCATCATTGTTAACAGCAACATCAGGATTATCAAAAATTTCGGCCGACACCGTTGGTATTGCGCCATTAATAAAATGATTGTCATGAGTAGCACTCATTGCGTTTTGATCGTCAACATTCAGCGCCCTTGCTAACGCATCTTCAAATTCAACCTTCTTAGCATGATATCCAGGAGTTTCCGCATTAGCGATATTGGCTGATGTAACATTGTGACGAATTTGTCGCATCCTTAGTGAAGTGGCCAAAGCATCGGTTGTTTTATCAAACAAAGCACTCATAAATAACCCTCCTGACGATACTGATTTAATTTGTTTCTTAAAGTTCGAATCGAAATACCCAAAACTTCGGCAGCTTTGGTTCGATTTTGTTCAACAAAAAATAGTGTTTGTAGAATATATTGTCTTTCTACATTTTCTAATTTTTCGCCTATCGTAAAATTAAGATGGTCTATTGGATTTTTTAAAACTAGATGTTCTGGTTCAATAACATTTTTATGAGCGAGTAGCATTGATTTTTCTAGAACTTCTTCTAATTCGGCAATGTCACCAGGCCAAGAATAAGCGATTAATTTTTCTTTGGACTTTTCTGACAATATAAAACGTCCTGAATTATTCATCAATGATGAAACTTGAACAACAAATTCAGATAAAGCCACGATATCTTCCTTACGTTCACGAAGTCTTAATGTTCGAAATAAAACTGAAGTTACAAATTTTGATGTATCATCAGCAACATCAGCAACTACTATGGCATTAATTGTCTGATCATAATTCGTGTAATTAACAATATCAATATGTTGACCTGTAATTTGTTTGATTTTATTTTGCAAATATACTGCTAATGAATGACGGCCAGTATTTTTATGTCCGCATACAATTATCGAATGTGAAATTTTACATTTTATTGAATTCAAAAATGCATCAACTTCATTTTTTAAATTAATGAAAGCTTCTGATTCACTAGCAATCATATCAAACTCAAAATAGCTCACTTTGAATCCTCCGAATTTTTCTCAGATTTAGTCATTGCAGGTATTCTTTTCAAATATTTTTTATTTTCATCTTTCCACTTAATATCATTGAGTTTGCTTGCTGCTAACTTACTTAAAGTCGATGATGTTTCACTTTTTAATTCAGACCAAATTGACTCTGCTTTTTGAATTTGTCCTGCATTGAAGTAAATTTCACCAAGCTGGTATCTTTCTGTTGATAAGTCTTTTGTTTGACCATATTTTTCAATATATTGAGCTAAATATTCTTTACTCATTTCAGTGTCACTCAGAGTGTGGGCTATTTCGATCATTTTTCTATAAGCACTCATTTTCTCCTGATCTTTAAGCGAGGCTTCTTGAATAATTTTATTTAAATTATTTTTCGCATTAGAATAATCGTGATTTTTAATTTCAAAATCTGAAAGTTTTAGTAGTGCTGGCCCTAATAGATTAGGTTTATCTGACCACTCACGACTAAGCTCTTTTAAATATCGAATAGCATTTTTATAATCTCCACGTTTATCAGCCATAAGTGCTGTATAATAAATTCGATTGATCTGATCTTTATCAGAAAGTTTTTCTGGATTATCAATCAGCTTCATTTTGTCAAAACTATCTTTAAATTGCCCTTCCTCAAACAAACATAAGGCCTTCATTAAATTAATCTCATCAGATGTTGGCAAGTTTTGAGTGAGTGTCGTATGCACATCTTTATTTTTACCAATGTCTAATATTTTTTGAGATACTTCGTTAAATTTATTTAACGCAACAGAATAAGCTCCTGCTTCTAAATATGCTTTTGCAACATAAAAATCAGTATCAATCCGAGGTTGTTTTTTTATCCATGTGTCTGAGTACTTTTGATAAATTGACAATACGCTTTTATAGTCGCCACTATCTAAAGTTTTCTTAATCAATGAATTAATATTTTGCGATATACGCAGAAAAATCTGACTAGAATCAGGACGATTAGGATCTTTTTGATAAAAAGTTATTAATTGATCAAGGGCTTTTTGATACTCATTTCTCTTCGAAAAGCCATCTGAAATCATTGTGACTTTAAATTGATCAACATTTTGCAAATCACTTTTTGAGGCTAGTTCATCCATTTTACTTAACGTTTCTTGTACTTCTTGATCTTTCATAACTTTCATACGTGTACTTAATAGATGTAATTTGGCAATGATCGTTTTCGGACTATCTCCATAGCGAAAATTAGTTTCTAGATAGGCTCCAACTGCTTTTGATTGCTCAGCTCCTAAAACTTCAAGTAATTCGCCTACTCTAGTAAGTGCATATGGTGCATATTCGTGCGACGGAAACTTCTTAACGAAATTTAAAGCTGCGGCATGAGCTTGCTCTGGCTTACGATCTCTGAATAGAACCTCACTGAAATTAAAATACGTGCTAGGAAAGTTTTCAGCCTGTTTTTCGAATTTGCTGATCGATTTCGAGTAAGCATCAGCTGCTTTTTCATACTGACCAACTTGCGCAAAATAATCGCCTTTTCGCAAGGCGGCTTCAGCTTTTGTATTAACGTTTTTAGCATTATTTTCCAAGTCCTCGATATTTTTTAGCGCTTCATCAAGCTTATTCAATTTCGATAAAGAATATGCCATACCTAATTTTGCATACTCAGCGGATTGTTTATTTTTGTATTCTGGTTTATTGATATGTGCATCAAATAATCTCACAGCAGATAAGTAGTCTTTTTTATCTAATTTTATCATTGCAACTAAAAGAGATGTTCTTTCTTTTAGTTTGCTATTTGGAAAACGCTGTAAGGCTTTTGCATAAAAACTGAGAGCGTCTTCATAGTATTTAGCGTTGTTGCTTTCTAAATACATATCGTACATAGCATCAGCATTCATAAAATAAATATTCTCAAGATAATCTGATGTTTTAAATTTCTTTTCAAACCAATCAGTAGTCTTACGCATAACTAAATATCGTTTTTTATCAAATAATACTTTTATAAGCTTAGCTTGCTTGTACTCATCAGTATCGTTAGCCTTAAATTCATACTCAGGCTTATTCTGCTTCATCAAAGTCCAAAAATCAAAATCACGTTCTATAAGGGGATACCTTAAATAGTAGTCGACCATTTCTTTTTGCAGCTGACTTTTTCGCGTGTCTATAATCCCAAGTTTAAAGCGGTCAAATTTCTCATCACCACCATCAAACAACCCAGATCTTATATTTGACTCTTTGTCGTCAACATTAATTTGAGTCATTGGATCAATTACAGATAAAAAATCAACTTGCGCAGGTTTTCGTTGTAACGATCCAATTTGTGTTTGTACTAACTTAGGTGGATTAGATCCTTGACGACCCTTTATATCGACATTTTCTTTTTTTATATTTTTATCTACAAAATCTTCGTTTAAATAAAAATCTACAACGAGTTTTGAAGGTTGTTCGGTTAGATAATCGAAGGCTTCAACTTGCTTGCTTGCCAAACTAAATTCAATTGTAGAAAACCCATCTAATTGATTTGGTAAAATTTTGATGCTTTTTACGAAAGGATTGTCTAAGTTTTTTAAATTGCTGATATTTGTTTTATCACTATTTTTAATCGTCAGTAAAATCTTGTCATTTACTCTTTTTAAATCATAATCCCAATTTTTTTGTCCTGAGATTTCAAAATTAAGTGTTTCACCTTGAAGTTTAACTTGCGAACTCAACGTTGCGGACCAAGACTTTAGTGTTGGTAATAACATAAAATTAATAAGAATAGCCATGTTGAATATCGATACTGTTTTCATCATTAAATTGAAAAAGCACAACAAGTGCCAATGGCAATTGCTCATCAAATGCAATTAAATGAAGGACTAGGTAAATTCATCCATAATTTTGGCGAATGCTGACAAATGATTGACACTATTTATATGTTTTTATTATCTTAGAAAGTATAGACTAGACTAGACGAAACCTACATATATATCTATAATTCTGACAATGAAGATTTCGCAGAAAATATTTACTTCTTTGCTATTATTATTGTTTATACCAGGATGTATTTCAAACTTGTTTAAGGAACCTAAACCAACCTTTTCAACAGACATACTTCTGCCAGCTCTACCTATTGATTATCAAAAACTTGATGATAACGTCTATCCAGCTTGGAAACACAAAGATACAGGAAATGTAATTTCTGTTATTTCAGACTGCAATGCAGGACATTTCACTTTAAAATCAATTCATTCTCTTATGAGTGACTCTTTAGATAGTTTCAAAATCGCGGAGGAAAAAAATATTTCAATTGCAAATCACAAAAGTTATTACAAAAAAATAAATGGTCAAATCGAAGACAAAATTGTAGAAATTCAATCTTATTCTTTAGCAGATAAAAAATGTCTTTTTGTTGTATCACTTGCTGGTAAGCCTGAGAAATTATCTCAAAATCAAGTTGATTTTAAAAACTTTATTCAAAAAATTGAGTTTAAAAAATAATTTATGTCTGATTTGCAAATCCCCAATAAAGTCAAAAGCCAACTCGAATTTATCGGAGGATCAGCTTTACTAACTAAACAAACTTTTTCAGAACTATTGAATAAGCCATTTTATGGCTCTTTACTGATAGATCAAATTTATCAAATAGGTGTTAAATCGTTTCCGCTTATTTTTATCACTGCATTATCGACAGGTATGGTTATGTCTTTACAATATGGCCTAGGATTAGAGAAGTTTGGTGGAAAGCCCTATGTTCCAAGATTGGTTGCATCGACAATTTTGCGCGAAATGGGTCCTGTGTTCACCAGTCTTATGCTGGCAGCTCGTGTTGGAGCTGGTATGGCCAGCGAAATTGGTTCTATGGTTGTAACTCAACAAATAGATGCAATCAGAGCACTCGGGACATCGCCTATTAAAAGAATTGTTATCCCCAGAGTTTTAGCCTGCTTGATTGTACTTCCACTGCTTGTATCAGTTGCCAACATGGTTGGAAATTTCGGCGGCATGGTCGTTGGATCTGCTGAATTAAATTTAGATGCGCAATTCTACTTACGTCGAGTTCTTGAGACATCCAACCTTAAAGATTATCTTGCTGGATTTGGTAAAACGTTCTTTTTTGCACTTTTTATTTCTATTCCTTCTTGTTACTTCGGTTTAAACGTTAAAAATGGAACGAAAGAAGTTGGCATTGCTACGACTAAAGCAGTTGTTACAGCATCATTACTAATATTAGTAGGAGACTTTTTTCTTTCAAAAATATTTTGGATAATTGAAAAATGGCTTTAATTGAAGTAATTGATTTTAAAAAGTCTTTTAGCCATAAAACCGTCCATGAAGGCGTCACATTTTATGTTAAAAAAAGTGAGTGTATGGGACTTGTCGGCGGTTCCGGTGCTGGTAAATCAGTTATTTTACGTAGTTTAATTGGTTTAGAAAAACCAGATTCAGGACAAATTCTGATTGATGGTGTCGATATTACTAAATTTAGCGAAAAGGATCTTATCCAAATTCGCAAAAGAGTAGCCTATGTTTTTCAAGGCGGTGCTCTTTTCGACTCAATGACAGTGTTCGAAAACTTAGCCTATCCAATCAAAGCACATACAAATTTATCTGAAAACAAAATAACTGACAAAATTCGTAATCAGCTCGAAGAGTTTGGCCTGCTTGATGCGATTAACTTATATCCTGCCGAACTCTCTGGTGGCATGCAAAAACGAATTGGATTAGCCCGCGCTATGATGATGGAACCTGAAATTATTTTATATGATGAGCCCACAGCTGGTTTAGATCCTTACAACACAAATAAAATTCAAGAACTTATACTTCGTTTAAAGGCAAAAGGTGTAACAGCAATTCTCGTAACACATGATATGCCAACTGCGATGAATGTTTGTGATAAATTTGCTTTTCTAAAAAATAAAATTATTGCAGAGCAAGGTACTATTGAACAACTTCGCCATAATAAAAACAGCTTAATTCATCAGTTTATGGAAGGACAAATCCTATGAATAACAACAATGTTAAAGTTGGTCTTTTTTTAACCGTTGGTTTAACGGCTTTAATTGTATCTATTTTTATGCTGGGATCAAATAAATCTCTTTTTCAAAAATCCTATACCCTGATAACATATTTTGATTCTGTGCAAGGACTTAACAACGGAGCTATTGTATCGATCGCAGGTTTTAAAATTGGTAATGTTCAGCAAATAGATTTTGATGAAAAAACAAATATGGTTAAAGTCATGTTTGATATCGATGCTGATTATGCTAAAAAAATTAGATCCGACTCTGTTGTTGAAATAAAAACCCAAGGTGCACTCGGCGATAAGTTTTTATACATTACTCCGGGTCAGTCACAAGAAATAGTTAAAGATGGTTCGGAATTAAAATCAGACTACGGGAACGATATACTTTCTATTATTAGTAAACGCGGATCAGAATCAGAGAAGCTATTCGACACTATTCAAAATTTAAATATTATCACAAAGGGTTTAGCTGACAATAACAAATTACCAAATCTCATTGCAAAATTAGATACAGCAGCCGGGCATTTAAATGAATCGTCTCTTAAAATTAAGCAATCTCTACAAGCTGGTCACTTAGACCGATCGCTTGAAAAAATGGATCGCATACTTGAAAAGATTGACAACGGCCAGGGAACATTAGGCGCACTAATTAATGACCGCTCAATTCACGAAAGATTAAAAAACATACTCGGAGCAGGCCAAAAACAACAACAAGTCAAATCTATTATTAAATCAAGTGTAGATGAATAATTTGGATATGTATTAGATTGAAACGACATACTAGCTAATTATTGAACAGATCATTAACAATTTGACACCTTCATCTTTCGTACAAAGTTTTAGATGCTCTAGAGCTGGTCTTCAATTCGCATTTCCTAAATAGGACAACATTTTTTTGTTGGCTTTATCAATTAAGGAATTCGTATGCGCATTAAGTTCTTCTTCAATACTATTGTATCTTTCGTGGTTTTACTTCTGACATTATTGTTTTCAGCACATATAGCCAGCGCTCAAAACATCTGTGGTCATCTGTTTGCAACAAAACCCAGTTTATCAGTTTTCGTTAACTACTCTAAAATTATAGATGATATTATTAAAAACAAAGTAACCTCAGAATATAAAAATCATGTTTCTCAGATTAAAAACAATCAAAAACTTCAATCTGAATTAATTAAAAAAATACACCAATTATTAAATTATGAAAATTCTAATATCATAGAAAGCGAATCTGCTGCTCAGGTATTACATGGATTATATTTATTATCAGAAATAGACACTGATCATACCGTAAATTTAATATCAAACTTCCTCAACTCAAGTAATTCTAAAGTGAGTTTTTTTACCAAAAAATCAGTCAAAAAATTCGTTACTGAATTAAACAGCAATATTCCATCGTTTATTATTTTTCAACTCATAAAGAATCCTCTTTCTAAAAAGAGTTTTCAGTCTGTCATGCAAATAATTGTTAACCATAAATAATATTACGAAAGCTATTTACAATCTATAGATTTTTTTAAAAATATTTCCTTGCAATTAAAAACGATAAAATCAAAAAACGATATTCTTAACGAAGAAGATTTTAATATATTAAACCAAATCCTAGATTCATCATTTTCATCACAATTAATAAAACTGGCAGATTCAAAAAATGTGATTTTAAAGAATAGCCCGCGACTATACCTTTACAATCAAGAATGGGCGAATTTGGTAAATATGGCTTTTTATTTACGTGAACTAGCTGAAAATTCACAAATACCAGATGCTGCTGCATACTACGAAAATATACTCAATTTACTAGTTGAGGATTTGAGAATTTATAGAAATAACCGTTTATATTTATCAAATGAAGTTCGATCAACACTAGATCTCAAATTTTAATACATTTTAAAAATTGAATATACTTCACTAATTACGCAAAATAGTTCCATTTTGTAGCTCTATAATTTGATCATAATCTTTAAGCGTAGAAATGCGATGTGCAATTGTCACTAATGTAATTCCGCTTAATGATGAACGAATAACTGTTTGTATTAAATCATCTGTTTCGAGATCCACACTAGCTGTCGCTTCATCAAGAAAGATAATTTTAACATTAACCAATAATGCTCGAGCCAAGCAAATCAGCTGTCGCTGTCCTTGCGATAAATTTGCACCGTTTTCGGTCACATGATAATTCAATTGCTGCGGCAATTCAGACACAAATAATTTAAGACCAACTTTATCTAAAATGTCCCAAATCTCTTGGTCAGACTTTTCTGAATATCGATCTAAGTTTGATCTCAGTGATCCTAAAAACAGAGATGGATCTTGTGGGATAACTGCTAACTCTTTTCTTAATCTTTCAAGTGGAATTTCTGTCACAGGCACACCGTCAATTAATATTTCTCCAGAATGTGTATCAACAAAACGATATACAGCTTGAAATAAAGTCGATTTACCCGAGCCTGTACGACCAACAATTCCAGCGCGATGACCAGATTCAATTTTAAAACACACATCTTTTAAGACATCAGGCAAATGATCTGCATATCTTAAATAAACATGCTTAAATTCTAAAGAACCTGACTGCGGCCAAGTTGGATATTTTTTACGAAACTCATGATCTTGAACATAATCAACTTCAGCTGGCAGTTGAGTGTAATACTCAAGTCGTTCCACAGATGTCATCCGCGACTCGAGATCAGAAAAAATTCGTACTCCCCAGTTTAAATGTCGCCAACATTCAAGAGCATAAAGTGTAACTAAGCCAGCCATACCTGTTGTGAGCCACCCTTTTGAGGTCGCTATCACAACTCCGGTCGCTGTTGTTAATGAGATCAAAGCTCCAATCAATGGTAACCGTGATGAGAACCATCTATTAACCATATAATGCGTGTAATACATTTCAACAGAGTGCTCTAGTTTTTTTAAAAATTGTTGGTTGAACCATTTCTCATTATTAAAAGCACGTATAACATTTAGCCCCTGTAATGTTTCTTTAAAGTGAGCATAACGTGGCGATCGTGCTAGCGAATCTAAACGTTTAACTTCACGAGCAACGCGACGATAACGATTCTGAATAAAGTAATAAATAACTAGCGTAGGAATAAGCACAACTAAACTAATAGGTAACGCAATGATGATCAACAAAAATGAAGAAATGACATTAAATAGTGAATGTATAGCACTATCAAAACTCCATTGCAGATGAACATCAACAGACTCAACATCTCGTGAAAATCTCTGCAGTATTCGTCCGATAGGCGTACTGTCAAAAAATCTAATTTTACTTTTCAAAACTGAATTCAGCATTCGATCGTGAAATAGTTTTCCAGCCGTAACTCCGCGATGCGTCCACCAAAATGTATTAAGTGCGCTAATAATCAATGTTAATAAACCAACCAACCCATAACCAATGACAAGCCACTCGGGCGACACTTGTCCACTTTTTTGCGTTAGCCATCCACGTTGAAGCATTGGCGTACAAACATGTAACATGGCTCCAGTAAATAAAACAAAAATAAATAAATTACGGTAACGACTATCTCCACCTAATGTGCGGATGTACGACCAGTAAACACTCGCCTCAACTGATCCAACCGCTCGATCTTCGTCAACTGTTACTCGTGTTTCTTGTGCTGACTGTATAATAGCAGAATCGCTCAAATTATTTTTTTGTAAAATTTCGATTTCATGAGTTTTATTTTTGTTTTCAATTTCAAGAAAAACTTTAAATTCCTTTGAATTGTTTTTAAGTTCTTCAAAGCGCCCAACTTGATAACCAGATTCTGTTAAAAATAGAATCTGATCAAAACGATCTAAATGAGCAATACGATGCGTGGATACTATTCGGGTTTTGTTACTCCACTCTCCGAAAATAAGCTTATCGCAAAGCCAATTTTCTGTTGCTGGATCAACTGCCGATAAAGGGTCATCTAAAAATATAATGTCAGGACTTGAATAGACTGCTCTCGCAAGACTAACTCTTTGTTTTTGCCCACCAGATAAATTGACACCTTTTTCACCGATTTCAGTTTGAAGGCCAGATGGTAACAAATTAACATCAGAATCCAAACAAGCTAAATGTACAGATTTTTGCAATCGTTCGTGATCATAAATCTCGCCAAAAACTATATTTTCTTCAAGTGAAGAATTAACTATGAAAGCTTCCTGTGGAACATATGCTTTTTTAAGGTGTTGTGATAATTCAATTTCACCCTCATAATCTGCTATTTCTGATAAACACAACTGTAAAAGTGTTGATTTGCCCGATCCTACAGGACCTATAATTGCTAACGACTCACTTGGTTTTACAACTAAATTTAAATGGGTCAAAAGCTTTTCTTGATTATTATATTTAAAATTCAAATTTCTTATTTTTAAACCACTTGATAAATTTTTTGTATTTTCGATCACAACAACATCAGGAACGATGGCTGATTTCAAAAAAGTCGTAATTCGATTGCCACTAACAAAAATATTCATAAAACGTGATATAAAACGCGAAAGGCCTCCGAATTGGTCTTCCATTAATGAAAAAATTGACACACAAGTTAAGACCAGTGGTAAATCGATTTTTTCCCCTCGATAGTAATGAGTTAGCAATGCTACAAACAAAACGACAGTTGAAATTGATGAATACATCAATCCCCACAAAATCTCTGATTTGGCTAATTTTTTTCGAGATTGTATTTCTTTAGTTCTGATCGCTTCGACTTCTTGGTGCACACTTTTTTCCCAAGAAAAATACTTAACAACACGTATCGAATTTAATATTTGTGTCATTAAAGTCATGCGCGCATCTCTTTGCGACATCATTTCTTCTTCAAGATGAACAAATTTTTTGGCTAGTTTTTGAGTTAGTGGTATCAACACAGCCATAACAACAAGTGCAATAAACGCAGACCATCCTATATAGTAAAATAGAAGCGTCGAACAACCCACCAACAAAACAGCTGCGTTCGTTAAATCAATAGTTGTAATTGCAGCATCACCCATTGCATCAGCATCCGAACTCATAAAATTAACAATATCGCCGATTTGATACGTTTGCTTTCCATGATTTGATAAGCGTAAAGCATGATTAAAAATTTTTTTATTAATCACACTTGTTGAAGTCTGAAAAAATTTTAATGTTTGATAAAAATAATGCTGTATCGTGATCCCATTCATCGCTCCACAAACACCAAATCCAGCGGCAAGAGTAAATAACACAATCATATTGTCTTGTGACCAATTACCTTGTTGTAAGCGAGTCACAAAGTTATGAATTAATAGCGGCGTACAAAATGCAAATGCACTTCCTAGAATTTGAAAAATAATAGCTCGAGTTAGTATTCTACGGTAAACGCGAAAAAGTGAAAAATATAAAGCTCGTCCTGAACTCCAATCAAGTAGCGACTCGTTCCAATTCGAACTGTATACACTCAAATCGTCTGGAACTTTTAATTTATCTTCAGGCTGGATTATCTTTTTAGCCCCTAATTTTATTAAACCAGAGGCCTGAGAAAAGAGAATTTTTTGAATCAACATCTGACTAGATTGTCAGTGTTTATAAAGATTGGTCAACGTCCGTTTTGTTATTTAATTTGACAGCACAAGCCAAGTTTTGCGCTTGTGCCTTAATTGATACGTTTGGGTTTTGCACCACACGACTTTGCAATTTTACAAATATAGGCTCGCGTATAGCTAGATTATTATCTTGCAATACGCACTGGCGAGCTAAACGCTCTTGCATGTTAATTGCAATCGGAGCCTTCACATTTGCAGTCATTTGTGTTGGATCATCCGGTATTGTAATGATGTTCATAAATGAAGGTTTTTGATCGGCTTTAATTTTCAAAAGTTCTAATTCATTTTTAGTTAAATTAACTGAGTAATATTGACCAAAGATTTCTGGTTCTAAAACAGGAAATGCAATTGAGGGTAATTCACAACTTTGTAACCACGCAAAAATATCGTCATTCGGATCATCTAAAAGAACGAAGTTTCTAAGGTCTTGAAAACCCAATAAACCTTCTGGAAAGGTAATAATATCTTCATTTTTTAAATCAATCTGACCGAAACGAGTCGTATTAATAACCACGACATCTCCCCCCATGCTTAAATTATAAGACACTCGATCATCCTTAACCGGTTAATCAAATATTCACCTTAAAACACAGGAGCTTCAATTTGTTTATTGCAATGACGCTGCAGGCTACGCAGTTTTATTCAGGTTTAAGCAATTTAGAAATGTTTTTAACTTTATCTTTACTGACTTGAACCGACTGTTGATTTTGATCTTGAATAGCTAAATAAACTTCTTCACGGTGTATTTTCGTGTCTTTAGGAGCTTCAATACCTAATCTGACTTGTTTACCCTTGATTTGGACCACTCTGATTTTGATATGGTCATCAATAGCGATGCTTTCACCTAACTTCCTTGTAAGTACTAGCATTTTTAAGACTCCTTCTATTAAAAAACACCTTGGCGGTGCTGGGCCTTTTACCCACAGGATCTATCTTCAGAACCTGTCTCTTAATAATTTCAGTGAATTTAAATTGAGTTGAAAACTTAACTCAACTTGAGCCGAAACTATTAGATCGAATTACTTATCGGATCTCTTTCAAGAAAGTTTAATTATTTTGATTACTTTCATAAGTCAAGAGGCCATTGTTTGCAAAAAATAGATCTAAGTCCATAGGTTACAAACTTATGCCAACAATAAATCTTTAAAATCTGTCACGGTCTTAAATTTAAAAACTTTGAGTATAGTCTAATATCTAGATAGAGTGGTTCTTTTGTTAGGAAAACCACTACAGATAGAGGTTTCAGATTTTTTTCTATGCTTTTTATAGCGGCACATTTAATTTACCAGAAACACGTATTTTTAAACTAATTTTATTGAGACATAGGCTTGATGCGTCTAATTCAGAAGCCATTTTAGAGGTCTTGCACAGTAGTTTGATCAATTACCTTAAAAAGTCCATCAAGCTTTGATTTGAGAACTTCGCCGATGTCTCAAGCGTGGCCTGCAAAGTCTGATTTGATCTTGATAAATCACTCATCACTTGAAACACATCTGCATCTTCTAATTGTGAGTTGTAAGTTTTATTATCAATCGTTGCTCTCTGAATGCCTTCACTGGTCGCATTTAATTGATTAACTCGTCCACCGACTTCAGCACGTGCTAAATTAATTTGATTAAAAGCTTGATCTAATGCATCTAATGACTGTTGAATACCGACTTTGTCATTTGTTTTAAGTGAAGTCTCTAAACCCTTAACTGCTGAAAAAATATTTACGCCACGCATTTTCGAAACAGGGTCTACAGGTGATTGATCGCGATTTTCTGTTAAACTAGCAGGTCCACGGATTTCTAAAGCATTCTGCATGTATTCTTGTTTTTGAAAATCATTCTCAATTTCTTTTAATTTATACTTTTGTAAATCTTCTACAGTTTTTGGAACATACTGCTCACGACTAACAGCTCCACCGAAAGCTAAATCATAACCAAGAAAGACTTGAGAACCAACTAAGTTAATCGGCGTGTATGTCCCTGACATATTCTGAACCTGAATTTGCCCGTCATCACCGGTATACTGTCCACGTATATCAAATGGAGCCTGCGTTGTTTGAAAACCAGCAAATAAATATCGATCACCTACTTTACGATTACTGAGTTCTACAACTGAATTGTAAATTTGTTCAACTTCAGATCCAATCATCTCTCGAGGCATACCTGAATTTGTATCACTTGCCGCTTGCACAGCTAACTCTTTAGCGCGAACAAGTGCTTCACCAAGCTGCGATAAAGTCGATTCAGTATTTTCTAAAAAAGTACGTGCATAGAAAATATTTCGCTCAAACTGATCAAGTTTTTTTTGTTCAGTTTTATTATGCATAATTTTAGCAACGCCAGTTGGATCATCCGAAGGCTTAGTCACTTTTTTTTGAGAAGCAGCTTGATTTTGCAAATCAGTTAATTCGGATCTGTTTTTATTCAGATTCGTTAACATTTGAGATTGTCGCATTTTATCTGATACTCTCATTTTGCTAAACCCTATTAATTATTACATTCGCTTTAAGTTTAAAACTGTATCCATCATTTCATCTGCAGTTTTAATTAATCTCGCAGACGCTTCAAAAGATTTTTGATACTCAATCATCTTTGCAGCCTCTTCATCCATATTAACTCCACTCAGGCTTTCGCGAATATTTTTAAGCTGGTCTAATGTATTTCTTTGGCTATCAAAAGAACTGTTCGCTCTTTGTGTAAGAATACCAATTTCACTCACTTTTGAATTGTAAAAATCATCAAATGTATACTTACCATCTTCCATAAATGTACGGCTTTGCAAATTATGAATAACATTTGCAACAGTATTATCACCAGGTGCATTAGGTTTTGAGGCCACAGCAATACGACTAACATTTTCAATAATACGATCAGAAAGTTGAAAATTATTTATTGAAAACGGCTGCGTTTTATCTTTTGTATCAAAAAATGAAAACCCAGTAGACCCATACTGGTCGTAACCCTCGATATGTGCTTTATTGACTTCGGTTGCAATATTGTAAGCTAAATCTTCTAAATTATTTAATAACTGCGCTGTAGTGCCATCTCTAATTTCAAATGCAGCACCTACTTTACCAGATTTAATTTGATCACTGATATCAACTAATGTTCCACCCTTACTAAGTTCATTATATATGTTCACTTTACCATCAGAAGTTTCAGCAGTTTTAAGTTGGTTGAAAGTGGTGCCAGCAACTAAAATTGCATTTGATCCGGCGGTGACGTTAATCATCCCTGTTGATTTATCTTCCGCATAATGTATGTCTATTTTTTCAGATAATTTTTTTAACAACAAATCTCTTTGATCACGCTCATCGTTAGCAATATTATGACCACCAATTTCAATGTCTTGAATTTTTTGATTAAGTCCAGACAATTCTTTGGCTAAAGCATTTACCTCGCCAATGTTATACTCAATACTTTTATTCATGTCAGCTGTAACGTCTGAAATTTGTTTACGAGCAGTTTGAAAACCCGCGACTAAGTTAACTGCAGCCTCACGAACTTGCGTTCGAGATACAGCACTTTCTGGATTATTAGCGATTTCGCGAAATGCATTAAAGAAATTTCCAATTGTATCACTCAAACCTTTTACGCTTTGCTCGTTTACAACTGATTCAAGACGAGTAAGACCAGCAACTTTTTGTTCTAATTGATTAAAACTTGAATTTTCTTTTTCAAGTTGCTTCTCAATCCATGGATTATTCATTCGAGTAATTGATGCTAGCTTTGCTCCCGTACCCATACGGAAATTGCCTTCACCAATAGTTGGATTTGTTGTTTGCTCAACACGTTGTACAGAATAACCTTCTGTGGTGCGATTCGTGATGTTATGTGATGTCGTCTGCATTGCTGTTTGACTTAACAACATGCCCCTACGACCTACATCTAAAACACCGTGAATTTTGGCCATCCTATGCCCCTTTACGTGTTATTCAAAAACAAATCTGTTCATCATGAACAAATATAATTCAAAACGATTAAGCCTTCTTAGCTACAAAATGACCCGAAGTATCTACTCCAGATTTATACTTACCCTTGTTCTGATAAGTTTTCTGACCAGACAATTGATCTTTAAAATTGTCTAAGGCCGAACTTACAGTCCTCAACGCAGATTGTGCATAGACTGAGTTTTCTCTATTTAAATCACTTAATCGTTTAATGACCATTTCTAAAGCAGAATGCATAGTTCTTAATTTTTCACCTTCAGCACCACCAATTTTTTGCGCTATTTCAAGCAAGCGTGGCTGGACTGAATCTGCTTGTAAAATTTGTGCTAATTCAGTTGCATAAGTGATTCTTAATTGATCGAGAGCCTTAATTCTAATCGTGAGCTGCTCTTTGTGCGCATTACTTTCATTAAGCTGCTCAATTTGAGCTGCTATTAATAAATCTTTTTCTTTACGAACGCAGTCCAACAGAGATCTGTAATATTTGAGAATTTCTTCTAAATTAGAAGCTAATTTATCGTATGCTATTTTTTTTAGAGAGACAGAATCCATTCGTCTTACCTTTATTTAAATTGATTATTCGTTATTCGTGCGTCCTGCAGCCATCAGATGTTCGTCGACCATGCGATCAGCTATCGCTTTAGAGTCTACTTTGTATTTTCCTTCATCAATTAATTTCTGAAATTTTTCAATTTTAGCTAAGTCAACATCAGACCCTGATTTTGCAATTTCTTTTGCTCGTTGAATATCTTGCGATCTCTCAGATAAATCAACTCGCACAGATTCAACATTTGATGGCATAACTGAATTTGCTTTAAGATTTGAACTCTCAGTTGTTTTAGTTTGAACACCTGAATTTTTGCTAGCTTTGTCAGCTCGAGACGAATCCGTTAAGTTCAAATTCTGTCCAACCTTATTGTGCGTAATTTTCATCTCAAACCTCCGCGTTTAATATTCACTCTTACAGTGTATCACAACGACACACTATGACCAAATCATTCTGATACAGAATTTTTCACAGTCCATACCAAAGGACTACCTACTGGAGCTAGACCAAGTGCTTGACCAGACTCAATTTTGTCGCCAGCTGCCAAATGTCGCGTCTCTTGCGATGGTGCTCCATGCGTTATAATTAAACTATCAAGGCCATTGTCGTGTTTAATTTCAAATGCTGTCTGCCCACTATCCATTAAAGATTTTTTTTGCAAAACCCCTGCCCATGGATTTTGAATTTGGACGTTTTGATCTGATTCTACTTTTGAGTCACCGCCACTAAGAGCTTCGCTTTGTAAAAGTAAAGTCACATTTTTAGGATTTACTGAGTTTAATGGTTTTACTTGTATTTTTTTGTCTAAAGGCAATGGCCCCATTGGCGATGAAACTGTATTCTTAAGCCCCAGTTGTGATCCAAATTTTTGTGTTAACTCTTGATAAATCATATCTGAGATACCAAAACCACCACGTTTGTTCCATTCAGAACTATACTGGTCATCAAGCTGTTCTTGAAAAATTTTTTCAGCGTTATTGGCTTTCATGAAACCGCCCTCACTAACAGTAGAGCGCATTTGTTTCATCATTTCTTTTAAAAAATATTTTTCATAAAGATCTGCTACTTCACGAATCTTAGCATCTTTTTTTTGCAAATCTATTTGTTCAATGTTTTGAGTATTCTTAGTATCGAGCGAATCCGGCTTTAAAAAAAACTGTGGGCTAATTTTTGTTATATCTCGCATTCAAAAAACCTCACTAGAAAGTTTCAAGTTCACCCTGAAGAGCCCCTGCTGCTTTTATTGACTGTAATATTGAAATCAAATCTTTTGGTGCTACACCAAGCTTGTTAAGAGCTTGCACCAAATCACCAACATTAGCACCTGTATCAAGTAATGCTATTTTGTCATCAACAGGTGTTAACTTTTTTGACTTTTCATCAATGACCTTTAATGAAATATTACCATGACTTAAACCGATTTTAGAAATCTTTACCTTTTCACCGATGACGATAGTTCCAGTTTTTTCGTTGATAACGACACGTGCTTTTTGATCAGGGTTAACTTCGATTGACTCAATTGTAGCCATCAGTTCTACTCCTTTATTTTCATAATCAGCCGGAGTAATAATATCAATCGTGCCCGCATCTTTTGCGGAAGCATATTGCCCACCAAGCTCTTTATTTATGGTTAATATTGCACGTGCTGCTGTTGTAAAGTCTGGATTATGCAATGTTAAGCGATACATTTTCCTATTTGAAAAATCAGCCTGTATATCTCTTTCAATCATTGCCCCGTTAGGTATTCGACCAACTGTCGTATGTATTTCTTTACCATCGCCTGTGATGGATATTGCACCTTGGGCCACAGCAAATATTTCATCATTGCCAGCTCTTAGGGGTGTTTGCAAAAGTGTTCCACCCACTAAAGATGCTGAGTCGCCAACTGCGCTGACAGTGATATCAAGTGGATTACCTGCTTTAGCAAATGCAGGCAACTGCGCAGTCACAATAACTGCAGCAACATTTTTACTCGTTAATTGTGCTTGATCTAATTTAACACCGAGTTTTTCAATTAAACGAGCAAATGATTTACTCGTAAACTCAGCCTGAGTATCACCTGTGCCTTTAAGACCAACAACTAAACCGTATCCAATTAACTGATTTTCACGAACCCCACGAATACTTGCGATGTCCTTTAGACGAGCAGCAAAAGACTGTTCTATGATTAAAAATAAACTCAAAGCAAAAAGAAAAAACAATTTCATCTACTCCGCCTTTTTCACATGTAATACATCAAACTGAGCATCGTATAGTTTTTCAGAACTAATGGACTGATCATTAAAGTCATCAGAACGCACAACGCCAGTAGCAATAATCTTATATGGCTTATTTCTAATATTAATTGTTTGCTGTCCCATTACTTTGTATTGTCCACCCTGAAGAGCTTCGGTTATTTTCATCGGGAATTTATCAAGCTCTTTGAGATCAATCTTTTCGTCTTTAACTTGATCTTTAACGGCTATTTTTGGCGCCTCAGACGCTGGTTTTCTTTCAGCAATTCTTTTTTCAGCTAGCTTTTGAGCTGCATCTTCATTATCAGCTTCGTTTTTCGCAAGAATAGATTTTTTTTCTGATTCAATATCAGCTAATTTTTGCTGAGCAGCTTCTTGCAATCGTTTTTTTTCTTCAGCTTCTTTTTTTTGAATTTCTAACTCTTTAAGCAAATCCTGTATTGTTGCAACCTTTGTTTGTAGCATTTTTAAGGATGCTCCTTCAACTTTGACATTCGTCATATCACCTTCTCGGCGATGTCTATTCTGCGCAAATAAATAACTTGTTTGACCTTCCATGACCCATAAAGAACCTGCACCAGCATGTAATTCAGATTCTTCTTCCATACGCTCTTTTGTCATACGCTTATACTGCCTATCAGTTGTTGGTGCATAGTTTGAAATATCAGAGTATTTCGTAAATTGCTCTTTAGGCGCTTCTTCTTTAACTACAACTTCTTCTTTTGGTGGCGGTACTTCAAAACCAAAAAAATCACTCATCGTTGCACATCCCGACACAAAAATCATGTAAACAATTAGTATCATTTTCACAAGTAGCCTCACTAGTTTATTCAATTTTAACCAATCCACGATCAATAACTTTAGCAGCAAACAATTTATGCGTATCTAAGTTTTTGACACGTATAACATCTCCGTATGCACCGTTTTCTTCCGTAACTGCAGAAATAGATAATTCCAAATTACCTTGCCCAAAAATAGCCTTAACAATTTGACCTTTACGTATAATTTGTTCGCGTTTAAGGTCACGATAATAAATAACTTGTCCAGCATTTAAAAAGCGAGAGGCCTGCATACCAAGTATTGCTTTTTTATCCATAACAATATCTTGATGGCGCATGACAAGTCGCTTCTCAAGCGTGATCATTTCATCTGATATCGATTCATTCATTTTAGCATCACGAATTAAAACAGGAACACTGGCATATTTTTTAATTTCAGCAATAATATTTCCTTTGATTTCAGGATTAGACTTTGAATAAAGTGGCACATTGACAATTGATCCATTCAAATCTGTATTAACATCAAGTTCCCAATCACTCGTTAAATGATTCGGCACAGAGTTAATCTGAATTGAATATTCACACGTATTGCATCTTGTTAGTAAATGATTTTTAATTTTTCTCTCTAGTTCCATTCTTGATACATTCGACTTTGAACGTAAAATTTTTATCTCATTAGGTAAGATAAATTGTGAATTCAGGCTTCTGAGTTTGCGCATTAAATCTAACTTTGCAATATACTTAACATCGCCTTTAGCTAATTCAATTTCTTTCATTTTCATCAATAGATCTTCGGATAAATTTCGACCTTCAATTATATCATAAGCCGTGATGACTGCTCGCGGAGAAATCTCTGTTGCAGATGAAATTGTCACTTCACCCTTTTGTGCAAATGATTTTAAACTAATAAGAGTTATTAAGTACAATGATAGTATTTTCATAAATTATTTCACATTCACTGCAGTTTGAAGCATTTGATCTGATGTTTGAACAACTTTTGAATTTGTTTCGTAAGCTCTTTGCGCACTAATCATATTAATCATTTCATCTACGATATTAACATTGCTTGTTTCAAGTTGGCCCTGCGCTAAATATCCTGTGCCCAATGTACCCGGACGAGTACTCGTAGGCTGTCCACTTGCAGCAGTTGGTGTAAATAAGTTTTTTCCTAAACTTTTAAGTCCAGCTGGATTAATAAAATTAGCAATTTCGAGTTGTCCAAGAGATTGAGGCTCAATATCAGCATTATGTATGCAAGTAATTGCGCCAGATGGACTAATCTCTACAGTTATTGCTGTGGGTGGAATTGTTATTTCTGGGATCAAAACATTACCATTTTTATCAGCAAGTTTACCTTCAATATTTTTTTTAAAAGATCCATCACGAGTATATGCAATTTCACCATCTGGAGTTCGCATTTGAAAAAAGCCAGAGCCTTCAATTTGAATATCGAGTGGGTTGTTTGTGACTGCAGATTGTCCTGTGGTAAAGTCTTTTTGAATAGCAGCTGTTCGAACCCCTAATCCTGTTTGTACGCCCGTCGGAGTCACTGAATTCAGACCACTTGCTTGTCCAGGATCTTTTTGATTTGAATACATAAGATCTTCAAACTCAGCTCGTGATTTTTTAAATCCAGTTGTATTCACATTCGCTATATTATTAGCAACAACATCCATGTTACTTTGCTGTGCTATCATTCCGGTTGCTGCTGTATTTAAACTTTTAAACATGATGACTCCTTAAGGGTATTAAGCTTTCGAATTTCCGACTTGATTAATTAATTTATCTGACATGCTATCATAAGTTGAAATAGCTTTTTGAGTTCCTTCGAAAACTCTTTGTGCCATTATCATATCTGTCATTTCATTAATGATATTCACATTACTCATTTCAAGAAACCCTTGTTTTAATGATGGATTTTTATTTGCTGTTAGTTCTGGATTAATATCATCTCTATATGAAAAAAAATTCTGACCTAATTTTTGTAATGCTTGATTATTCCCTACATTTACAACAGACAATTTTCCAATTTTATTATCACCATCAAAAACTTCACCAGCGTCTGAGATTGTCACAGCAGCATCACCTCGAAATGTAGCTATTCGACCTGTCGGATCATCTGATGCTAATCCATCTGAACCCTCGATAGGCTCTAATAAAACTTGATACCCTTCTTTTGTGACTAATTGTCCTTGCCCATCAATAGTAAAGTTTCCAGCACGAGTTAATCTCAGACCTTGAGGGGTTGAAACTTCAAAAAATCCTGGACCATCAATTGCGACATCCAATTTACCACCTGTTGGCTTAAGACTTCCTTGCTCCATGTTTGTATGTGTACCACTTGCATCAACAAAGCCTTTGTCACCGCCATTCATTTGGTAAAAACTTTCAATCGAAGCTGGAACGCGAGGAACCTGTATGACATCAGGTTCTTTTTCTAATGCAGTTAAGTATTCTTTGAAAGTCTGCTGATCTTTTTTAAATCCAGTCGTATTCACGTTGGCAATGTTATTAGCAATCGTGTCCATTTTTAGAGATTGAGCCATTGCTCCACTTAAGGCTGTATAGACTCCTTTTACGCTCATAAAATCCCCTCCTGGAATTATAATTTTTATTTAGACTATCAATTAAGATGTCACAGCAACGCCAATGCCAAAAAAATACAAACTCGATTTAAGTCCTAACGCAAACGCAAGTCTCAACGTATAGTCTAATTCATTTTGATTTGAGTATCTAAATACTGCCTGGACATTTGTAAAGACTAGGAAAATGATGTCAGCTTTTTGGCACCAAGAAAAACCAGACTGTCAAAAATGCCATCTCGACGTTCAGTTACTGATTTGCGATACTGATCAAATGAAAAAGCTGATTTCTTATATTATTGTAATAACAACGTTAAGCTCTTCTTTTTCTGTAGCAGCTGTTCAAAACCATTTGGTTTTAGATCAAAAACTCAAAACAATGAGTTTGAAAGAAAAATTAAAATTACTTGAGCAAAAACAAAGTGGCAAAACAGATCATTTTATTTTTGATTTGCCTGTAACATACAATCACAAAGTCAGCCACTGGATTTCATACTTTCAAACAAAAGGAAAAAATTTTTTCAGAAACTGGCTCGAAAAAGCATCCAAATATATGCCGTATATCCAAGCCGAACTCAAAAAAGAAGGATTGCCTGGTGATCTTGGTTATATGGTCATGATTGAAAGCGGTTTTTCTTCAACGGCTGTTAGTACTGCACAAGCTGTGGGACCGTGGCAATTTATTCAATCAACAGGTAAAAATTATGGACTCAACCAAAATTATTGGCTTGATGAAAGACGTGACCTACAAAAAAGTACACGAGCTGCCGTGAAGTATCTCAAGGATCTCTACAACGAATTTGGCTCTTGGTATCTAGTAGCCGCAAGTTACAACATGGGTGAGAATGGCTTAAGAAAACAAATTAAAAAACATAATACTAAAGATTATTGGGAACTTGTCAGAAGAAAGGCTTTGCCTACTGAAACGCAAGAGTATGTCCCTAAAATTTTAGCTGCTTTAATGATTGCCAAAGCACCAAACTTATATGGTTTTCGTAATTTAGATCCTGAATTTCCTGTTAACTATGAATACGTACAAGCACCTTCTGGTACTGATTTAGACATGCTTGCCGACTACTTAAGTGTGACGAGGAAATCCATCCGTGACATTAATGCTGAACTTGTGCTGGGATATATTCCCAAATCGCAAAATAGTCATTGGATTCGAATCCCTGTTGGATCACTCAGTGTGGCACGACAGTTTTTTCGTGATCAAACTAAGAAATCAGCATTAGAATAACTTTATGTTAATAGTACAAAAATATGGTGGCGCAACACTTGAAACACCTGAAAAAGTAAAAGCAGCAGCTCAGCGTATTGCGGATTTAAAAAATAAAAATATCAAAGTCGTTGCTGTTGTAAGTGCAATGGGATCAACAACAAATGAACTCATCGCACTTGCACATAAAGTTTCGCCAACACCACACCTTCGAGAGCTTGATATGCTTTTAACAGTCGGCGAACGTATTTCGATGTCACTTGTAAGTATCGCACTCAACGACCTTGGGCACGAGGCTATTAGTTTTACTGGAAGCCAAGCGGGCATTCTAACTGATGATGCGCATCTCAACGCTATGATTAAAGATGTTAAGGGTTTTCGCGTCGAAGAAGCTCTTAATCAGAATAAAATTGTTATATTAGCTGGATTTCAAGGCGTATCACCACAAACTAAAGAAATAACCACTCTTGGTCGTGGTGGATCAGATACCTCCGCTGTGGCAATGGCCGCATTTTTAAATGCTGATCGTTGTGAAATCTTAAAAGATGTGCCAAGTATTTTCACTGCCGACCCGAAAATAGTTTCGCAGGCAAATCCATTAAATGAACTTAATTATGATCAACTGCTGGAAATGACATACTGGGGCGCAAAAGTTCTTCACTATCGTTCTGTTGAGCTTGCAAAAATTAAAAAAGTTAAATTATATGTTGGACCAGCACACAGTCCAAAAAATAGCACTGAATCAATTGGCACAATTATACATGAGGATATTATGTTTGAATCATCAAAACCACTCGCTGTAAACTCTCATGCTCAAGTTATTGCAATTCAATTTAAAAATACAGATCTTGCAACGGCCTTAGTTCTTTTTGAAAAGTGGCTAACACAAAATAATGTCGGAACACCCCAAATTTTGAGTGGCTTAACTGAAAGTACAAACACGCAATTACTTTTAACAGCACCAACTGAAAATTTAACAGCTTTAAAATCTGCCATTATTAATGATTCATTATTTACTATTGATTCTCAGCTCTACTGCTCTGTTAGTCTAACTTGTACTGGCTCATCTCTTAATGAAGTCCTAAAGCAAGCCAGTCTTGCACTAAAAAATAAAAATATTATTCCAACACACTTTGTTCAATCAAGCATGAGCTTAAATTATTTTTTACCAATAGAAAAAAAGAATGAAGCCATACAAGTGCTTCATTCTTTAATCTAGTCAAAATAATTTATAAATATAACCTATGGATTTTGAATAAAAGTGTGATTTTGATCCGAATATCTTTTTGTCATGATATCAAAAATATTTTTATTTTTCGAACCTAGCGCATATTCATTACCCGCGCTACCAGGAATTCTTAGTTTAGGCCTCCAGGCATCAGGATTCGGTTTAGTTTTATAACCTAAACCACTACTACCACCACCTGCTGACCCATTTTTACGACCACCTAATAAATCATTTAATAAATTCTTCGCTCCGGTAATAAAGCCATTACCAAATCCTTTTTTCTCTTCTTCAGTATAACCTTCACCGGATCCTTCAGTCGCTGGTACGCCACCACCACCGCTGCCACCGCCACCGCCGCCACTATTTTGCGCTTGAGCAAATGGTGATCCAGGACCTGCAGTTTCTGGTGTTCCACTTGCTACTTTAGTGGCTTCTTCACCAAGCAATGCATTTAAATCATTTAACGAAGACGCTGAGAGTTTTGATCCAAAAGATCCTGAGCTATTAGCTTGTGATGGCATCGAGCCTAATGCTGCAACCATACCTTGAAGATTTGGATTATTGTTCAATGATAATTTACATGCATTTCCATTAGGATTCATAATACATGCACACGCCGGAGAATTTGGATTAGCTACACAATTATTTTGGTAAGTTGCGCAACCGACTAAGCCTGGATTCATTTTACATTGAGCCAGTGTTGGTAAATTATTACAATTTGTAGCACCTGGGACATTTTGACAATTACAAACTTTAGCAGCCTGTTGAGCCGACGACATCGATCGTTCAGCTGTATTTTCCAATGTTGATTTTTGCCCTTTTGCTTTTTCATTACATTGTTTATTAGCTTCTTCAAACTCAGCTTTCTGACTCTCAATAATACTATTAAATTCAGAAATTAAGTTAGCATCTGGCTCAGTAAGACTTCCAGTACACTCGTACAATAAAGCTTTAGATTTAGCCAATTCATTGTTTGCTTCTTCGCAAGCGCTTTGGCATGAACTAAAGTCTGAAGAACACCCGTCCTTCATACTATCAAGAACACCCCACATAGTTTGTGTACCTAATGTTGAAATTACACAAGTATCGACTTCGCCAGAACCTGCTTTTTTACTAACAGCTAAACCGCCCAAAGTGGATAAAACTTTTTGACCCGCTAAAATAGCACTATTGCTTTCTTCAGAACTTTTTGCATCTTCTGAGTTACAACTAGTAACTGCTGCTTTAGAAGTTGTCTGACACGCTTGAACCTTAGCCGCCAAGTCTTTGATTTTTGAACATTGTTCTATATTTGTATTGTTATTTTTAGCTTGAACGTCTGCATCAGAAACTAATTCACAAGATGAACTTTCTGTGTATGTTACATATGTTTTACCATCATTGCATACGCATGGCATCTCATAAGGTTTAAGAGTTTCTGCTGTTGCATGAGCTCTTAGATTACTATCTAAAGATGCTCCCATATTTGGATTATTTTTTGATCTAGTAAGATCACAAGATCCAGTATTGGTCCCCGAGCTAAAAGCTTGCTTACTGCTATCTAAAATACATTTTCTATTACTCTCATCCCAGCTGATTCGATCATCACTTTCTTGCAAACTCAAGCACTGAGTTATTGTGCAGATGCTGGTATTGTTGATGCTGCAAACACTTGAGTTCGCATTTCTAGAAGCAGCTTTTTTTGGAGCTGCCTTTTTACTTGTCGTTGAAGTTGTGCTTTTTGCAGAACTAGGAAGATTAACATATTGACAACTATTTTTATATGTATCCCAATACCATCCAGGCCCCATGACAGTACAATCATTTGCTAGCGAAATTTGTGCAAATACCAAAACAAAAAATAATGATAAAAATGATAATGACCTCATTCCGACCTCACACTAGCCTATCGGCTAAAAACGAGAATCACTTGAACAATCATCACGCATCAAAAACAAATCTCAAATTGAAACACTCAAGCAGTGTATATCAAAGCACAGATAAAACAAAATCGATCTGTTCTTCGGTATTAAAGGCTTGAGTGGTCAAACGAATGCCCGGGCCGCGAATAGCGTGCAAAATTTTATGCGAGTTTAACTTTTGCGAAAGCTCACCAATCGAAACAGAATGTGTGGGTGTAAAATTCACAAATGCTGTCGAATGAATTTCTTGTTGTGAAAAAGGGCTAACAACTTGATAGTGTTTTTCAGATAATCCTTCACGCAATTTTTGAGCTAATCTTAATGCTTCATTTTCAATTGTTTTTGTACCGACATTTAATATCAATTCAATGGCTGCACTCAAAGCAGTGATTTCTAAAACTTGTTTTGATCCAGGCTCAAACTTGCTGGCATCACGCTTTGGCTCACAGGCAAAATCAGATGGATCATCACAAGTTCCATAAGTATAGGCTCCGATAACTCGTGGTTTTAATTTTAATGTTAACGAATTACGAATCGCAAGAAAGCCAACTCCGACCGGTGCTAAAAGCCATTTATGGCTTCCACCCATAACAGCATCAACACCAGAATCCCAAAGATCAAAATCATGAAAACCTAGGCCTTGCATAATATCGATAAAAACAAAAATGTCTTTAGATTTTGCATATTGAATTAATTCTTTTAAATGACTCATACGAGCTCCATTCATGAACTGAACCCAACTAAAAGCAATCACTTTTGTTTTATCAGTTATAGCCGCTTTATAATTTTCAACTGGTGTTGATAAATCACTTTCTGATTCAACTAATATAAGCTTGGCACCGCAAGCATCACATGCGGCTTTCCATGGATATAAATGACTTGAATACTCTTGATCCCACATCAAAACTTCATCGTCCGGCTTTAAATCTATTCCAAAAGCAACTTGATTTATGGCGCCCGCTGTTGATGTGAAAAAAGCAATTTCTTCAGGCAAGCATTTAATAAGTTTAGACAATTGCATCCTTGTGTTTTTAACATCAGCCATATAATCGTGATCCGTTAAAAAACCTTCTTGCCAAAATCTTTCAGCCCAATAATTAATTTTATTTTTCGCTGGCAAACAAATAGGCTGCAAACCAGCATTATTTAAATGAACAATGTCTGACTTAAAAAACTGTGATTGAAAAAATTTGAGTTTAGATTCCATTTAAGACCTAATTTATTTTTTCAATTCCAGATTTAATTGTTTGTATTAGCTGCAAAACTTGTTGGTAATGCAAACGAAAACCAAGCAAGCAAACGCGTATACAAAACTCACCGTTGATTTCACATCCACTTAGAAACAACTGTCCCTGTTGATTAATATAGGCCAACAATTTGCGTGTCATCTCTGAATTTTTATAACTAAACGCTTGAATAGTGAGTTGCGGTTGAGCCACTATTTTTATACCTGTTATCTGATTTAATATATTATGAAGCTCTTCAGAAAGAGCTAATTTCTCTTCAAGATTTAATTGAAATGGACCAATTCCAAAAGCTTTGATCGGCAACCAAACTCTTAAACCTCGAGGATCACGCGAAAGCTCTGGTGACATATCTGCAAAATCGACTTTTTCGTAATCATGAGCTTGATTTTCTAAACCTGGCGATGGTGGCATATATGAACTTGAACCTGCAAATTGTGTTTCAAAATATTTTTTATTACGAACAAGTAAGCATCCAACTCCGTATGGGATTTGTAATGCTTTATGCGGATCAAGTGCGACTGAATCAGCTCGTTCTATACCTTTGAGTTTTTCTTGTCCTTTGTTCGTCATCATAAATAAAGCACCGTAAGCACCATCAACGTGAAACCAAATTTGATGTTTCTTACAAATTGACGCTAGCTCATCTAAAGCATCTACAGCACCAGTATTTGTCGAACCCGCAGTACCAACAACTGCGATTGGCGTTAAACCAGATTGAAGGTCTTTTTGAATTTGCGCATCTAACTCAGATGTCTTCATTTTAAAATTTTCGTCAACCGAAATTAAATTCAAGCATTGTTTAGGAAATCCTAAAAATGCCAATGCTTTACCAATGCAGTGATGCACTTGTGTTGAAGCATAAAATCTAGCCTGATTTAAATCACTTGTTTTGAGTTTAGTATTACGAGCTGCGACCAAGGCCATCATATTAGCTTGGCTGCCACCACTGGTCAGCAAACCAGAGGCGTTCGAATCAGTTATTTTACACATTGTTAAAAACCAACGAATCACTTCCATCTCTAAAGTCACCAACCCCGGAGACAAACTATAATGCCCCGTAAACTGATTTAACGTTAGTGCTATAACTTGAGCCGGAGCACTTAATGGGTTAGCTGCACCTGCGACGTAAGCCATGTATCCCGGATGACCTGGTTGTTGCCCCAAAGGCGCCACTTCATTCTGAATAAAGTTGAGTAACTTATCATATGATTCAGGCAACGCTGGAAAATTTTTTGTCGTTTGGTAAGCCCATTTAAAATTTTGATTAACATCATTTAATTGAGCTTCTAAAGCAGTGCCTTTTGCTGGCATATTTGTTCTGTTTTTTTCAAAATTGACCACGAACTGTGACGTTGATTCATAAGTTGATTGAATATTCGCCAAAGACATTTCAAGTGGCTGTTGAATTTGTTCAAACCATCTGTCTTTTTTCATTTGATCTAAAACATTTTCTCTCGTCTGATGAACATAGTCTTTAGTTTTTTTGATTTTGACTGCTGCATTGTCATCTGATCCGTCTAATGTCGCGGCCATCCTAAATCCAGCATGTTGAAAAAAATGCGGTCTAAAGTGAAATCGAGCATTAACACTCGCTTCATGACCACAACTCATGAAACTGCCACCTAAAATCATCTGATGTTTACCATCAAAACATGGCGTCGAAAAATCATCGTATAAACGATGAACTTTAAATTGCTCTAGCGGATTAAATTGATCTTCGGCCCATTGCCAAACATTACCCATGACATCGTAAACATCGCAAATTTTTTCGCTGTGATTGACTGGTGAAGCGGATGTATAAAGAAAGTTAAAATTAAATTTATACTCATATTGCAACCTTTGACCATTCACAACACTGTAAACGTTTTTTTGCAACACTGGATCTTGCGCGATGTTTTTTCTTAACGTGACGAATTCAGCCTCCGTGATAAGGCGGTATTTTAAGTTCGTATTTGGCGACTTTTCACGATCTTGCTTTTGCTTCCAGTGGGCATAGGCTTTAGCTTCATGATAATTAACTTCAGCGGGCCAATCCCAGGGCATATCAATAATTTCAAAAATCGTTCTCAATTTGTAATCATGTAAACCCTCTGGGCCGTAGGCGACCCAAAATGTTGGTCTTTTTGTATTGCGAAACTTTCGCCACATAAGACCTTCAGCTTCCCAATATTGATCATCACAATACGCACCAGTTGATACAAATTCATAATATTCTGCATTGCTAATAAGTTGCTGAGTCACTTGAAAATCTTTTGTTTGTGTAGATCTTTGACCAAATTCATTGTCCCAACCAAAACTTGGTACAGAATCGCTTTTACCATAAGTTACAGCTTGTCCCTTAACCTGTACCCATTTATTCGCAGGAGCTTGCGATTTTTCTTTAACAAAATTGGGAAATAACGGCGACCAATATTTCGGAGTTTCAACTAAATCAATTGGCAATTCACGAATAAGCACACTTGAAGTCTCAAAATGAATTTTTTCGTGCTCAAAACCCATAAACAAGGACCATAGAGGATGATGTTGGTTCAGTTTAATACCTGGATTTTTACGACGAGTTTCTAAATCTAAATCAGGATGAGTCATAATAACATTTTTAATTATGTTATAAATTTTCTGGCGATAATCTTTCACGATCGCCACAGATGGCCATTCCATTTCATTTTTGGACATGTCATCCCAGCTCATTTCATCAACGCCTGTTTCTAAAATTTTTTCTAAGTATAAATCCACAGGTTTTTCAACAAGCCCCGCTAAACGTAATTTATTTAAAAACAAAACAGCTGTATGACCATAATAAAATATTTTCGGATGACGCAACTGATGATATGGCGACCTAATATACGTTGATTCGTGCTTGATACCCGAAAATAAAATTTCAGTGAGTGTCCATGTATTATCAAAATAATCCATAACATCTTGTCTTGTGCATGTATCTAAATTTAACAACGGTAACGCCTGCAGATAAGCAACTTCAGTTTTGGCATCTCTATAAAACCCCGGGCACTTTTCTGGATGTAAACCAGTCCACCAAGAGTCTTTAAATTTTGTTAATACTTCGTTAGGACCACTGCGATCAATTTTAGGAGCCGATAGATTAGGATTTCGTGTCGTTGATACGACGTGTGGCACTTGGTGACTATGACCATTTTGACTTGTTGATGGTTGACCTGTGTGTGATTCCATAAAAATACTCCGCATGAAAAGTAAATAACCTATCTATATTAGCTTATAATAACTGTCATTGTTACTATTTAAATATGTTCTAGAACATATCGCATTTAAATTATTGAATCTGTTATATAGCAAATCTATAATCTAGATCATAATGAAGCGGGGTTTTATGAAGAAAAGCTTTTTTGATTTTAATGTAAAGGATAGCCAAACGGCAGACTATAGTTTAGCCCAACACAAGGGAAAAGTCGTACTCGTTGTTAACGTTGCAAGTAAGTGCGGCTTTACGCCTCAGTATAAAGGTCTAGAAGGCGTGTACCAACAATTCAAAAATGAGAACTTTATCATTTTGGGATTTCCGTGCAACCAATTCGGAGCTCAAGAACCCGGCTCAAATTCGGAAATACAAAGTTTTTGTGAACTTAACTATGGTGTTACATTTCCAGTTTTAGGCAAAGTCGATGTCAACGGAGACAATGCTGATCCCGTTTTTCAACACTTAAAAAATGAGGCTCCTGGAATTTTAGGCACAAAAATGATCAAGTGGAATTTTACTAAATTTTTAATTAATAAAAACGGTGAAGTCATTAATCGCTATGCCCCAAACACCGAACCAACAGAAATCGTTGCGGATATAAAAAAAGCCCTTGCTGAATAACAACAAGAGCTTTTAATTTGATATAATATTCTTTAAAAATGAACTCGTTTTACACTAGTTCATTTTATCTTTAGATGCGTCTTTAGACTTTTTAGATTTTTTTGGAGTATCTAACTCTACCGATGCCTCGTCAGAAACAGCATCAGCCATATCCGCAGTCAACAACAACTGACCAATACCATTTTTTGCTAAAATAGCTTTTCTTAATTCTTCTTTGATTGCTAAGTTTGCTTTTAAGAACTCTTTAGCTTGATCGCGACCTTGTCCAAGTCTTTCGCCTTTGTAAGAGTACCAAGCACCAGATTTTTCAACCATGTTAGCAGTAACAGATAAATCTAAGATGTCGCCTTCTTCAGAAATACCCTCACCATACATGAGATCGAATTCCACTTTAGTGAATGGAGGCGCCATTTTGTTTTTAACAACTTTAACTGCTGTTCTGTTACCAACAACGTCTTCGCCGTTTTTAATCGCCCCAACACGGCGAACATCTAAACGAATCGTCGAATAGAATTTTAGAGCATTACCACCTGTTGTTGTTTCAGGATTACCAAACATGACACCGATTTTCATACGAATTTGATTGATGAAAATGACTAATGTTTTAGAACGGTTAATTGCAGCTGTTAATTTTCGTAAAGCTTGCGACATCAAACGAGCTTGTAACCCCATATGAGAATCACCCATCTCACCTTCAATTTCGGCACGTGGAACTAAAGCTGCTACTGAATCGACAACTAGAACATCCACCGCTCCAGAGCGAACAAGTGTTTCAGTAATTTCTAACGCTTGCTCACCTGTGTCTGGTTGAGAAATCAATAGATCTTCAACATTAACACCTAACTTACGAGCATAGTTTGTATCTAACGCGTGCTCAGCATCAACGAAAGCAACTACTCCGCCTTTTTTTTGCGCTTGAGCGATAGCAGATAGGGCGATTGTTGTTTTACCAGATGATTCTGGACCAAAAATTTCGATAATACGTCCTTTGGGAAAACCACCAATTCCTAAAGCTACATCCAACGACAGAGATCCCGATGGCACAATTTCAACGTCCTTGACTAATGAATCGCCGGTACCAAGGCGCATAATTGAACCCTTACCAAATTGCTTTTCAATTGTAGACACTGCAAGCTCTAAGGCTTTTAGTTTTTCTGCTTGAGCTTTTGGATCTTGTTGAGCGTTGTTTTGTGTTGCCATCGGATACTCCTTATAACTTTTTATATATTTTGTTAAATTATATTAAATAAATTTAATTTAATTATTGACGAGTTGTTCAACAGACAACATTGCATTAAGCGCTGCCATATATTGAATGACTTGTCGTTGTGTTGTTATCGATGAACTTAAAGACTTCTTAGAATCTTTTTCGAACTTCGAAACAACGAATTCATGATGAAAAATCTGAGATGATGTTTTAATGCTATCTGCTTTATCTGTACCAGTAACAGATATAAACACAGTTCCAACTGGCTTTTGTTGTGATCCGCCATTTGGACCCGCAATACCTGTGATTGACACCGCAATGACTTTCTTTTGCGAAGCCTTTTCATAAGTTGATTGCATCTTATTATAAAGACCTTGAGACATAGCCAGTGCACATTGCGCACTAACAGCTCCATGATCTTTAAAAACTGATTGATCAACATCTAAAAACAAACTTTTACTTTCGTTTGCGTAACTCACGACAGAACCCCAAAATAAACTTGAGACACCAGAGTGACGTGTTAACAAACTCGATAAAAGTCCACCAGTACAGCTTTCAGCAAACCCCAGAGTATAACAGTTGTCATCAAGAACCTTAATGGTTCTTAACACAGTCGCTTCGACCTGTTTAAGCAATGTGCTCATCGCTTCATCAATATCTTGGTCAAAGGCTAATTCTGTACGCTTTATCTCTGGAATTATCATACTTTCAGATACTTTCATATAATTTACATATAAAATTACATATTATTTTCACATATGCAAAAAGAATTTTAAAAAGTCTGGGTTTGCGCCCCTAGCCAATTTGTTTGTGCATAAACAACTTGCAACAGCATGTTACAAATCACGCCTGCAGCAATATCATCCACCATGACACCCACGCCTCCGCCAATTTTTTTGTCGAGTTGGCGGATAGGTGGAGGCTTCACAATATCAAAAAATCGAAAAAGAACAAATCCAAAGACTGCGCTTTGCCAGGTTAACGGCAACCAAGTCATTGTTATAAGAAAACCTACAACTTCATCGATGACTATCTCTTTTGAGTCGTGTTTTTGAACTATACCCTCGTAGGCCTGCGCGACAAGTATACCGCCAATAGATAGCAAAATAACAGTCATCATATACGGAATTATCGATAATTGCGCTAATAAATACCATAAAGGAATAGTTGCCAGTGTGCCCATTGTTCCCGGCGCTTTAGGAAAGCATCCTGCATAAAAAAACGTTGCTAGAAGTTTTATAATTTTATTTCGCATGCGACAACGCTACACCGAGACAATAGATGTTGCAAGATTCTAAGCTCGCTTGAGATACAAGCAAGCAGTAAAGGCGGCCCATACATTCATTGCTAATATTAAGATCTATTAAATTATTTCCAGCTATCAACTTTTTTGAAAACATAGCCTGCTAAATATAAAACAAAACCTGTGACCATAAGGCTCACTACGCGCACACCCGTGGCAGAGCTCGCCAAATCAAATAACAAAGCTTTTGCTGCGGTGATAGCAAATATAATCATCGAAGATTTAGCCAAATCTCTATCTTTGACAATATAGCCCCACGCTAAAACGACGATAGCATAGACTGACCAAACAGAAGTTACAGCCAATGTGTTAAATTTATCAACTGCACGGTAAAGAGCGATAATTGATTGAATATGAGCAAAAATGAGTACTGGCATTAATCCAGAAGTTTTATTTTGCAATTTATTTTTATAATAATAAAACAATAGCATAAAAACACAAACCATAAGAGGTACATAATCATAAGAATTTGGGTCAGTCATAAGATTAAAATTCGCTCTTAAAAATTCGTAAATCGCAAAAATTAAGCTAACATAATAGAGAATACTGTAGCGTTTTTTTTGAGTAGAAGTTTTTTCATTGTAGACATACGCCATAAATAAAAACAAAGGCAGTAACCACGTTTTAAACTGAATCGGAAGCAAATTGAAGTAGCCCGCATGAAGTATAACAACCGCTGCGAACGGATACACAATAATGTGGCTTTGCAAATCGGTTAAATATTTTTTTGCAAACTGATGAAGAGCCAACAATACCCCACTAAATGCAAGAGCAATAAAATTGACGTAATCAGGAGTGTACAAATTTAGATATCTATAAATGACTGCATAAAAGAAAATAGCTAGTGGCAAATATGCATAAGACTGTTGTTCATTAAGAGGAGACTTATGTCGAATAGAATATACAGTGACACTGCTGCTAATAATCACAAACTGCGCACACAAACTCACAATAATAATAAATAGCTCCGCTTCATTATTAAGGTTTTTATTAAGTAAGGCATAGACACCAACACTTAAATAACTCGCAACTAAACTCAATACCCTGCTTTTAAATGAGAATGCTAATCCAGAAAACAATACAGCCGACATCATGTAATACGTAGAATAAAATACGACATCCCAATCATAACCAACTAACAATGGTATAAAATTAACTCCTGCAGCTGTTAGCAGTAAAAAAATCTCGCTCTTGTGATGATCTGCAAGATAAATGCAAATCATTGCCGATATTGCTGCTAAAATCATGGCCACTGATTGTGGAAAAACATGAAAGTACGTATGAGAGGTGATACTTGCAACATATAACACAACAACACCAGAAGCCGACAAATAGCTACGATAGTTGCGATCTATAACATCTAAAAACCGACCTAATGCGAGCAGAACCACACCAAACAAGCTAGCTAATCCCCACTGACGATGAAGATTGAGCCAACCCGAATCTATCGTCATTTTGACTAAGAATATTCCTGCAAAAACAAAACAGACCATAGAAATTATTGGTAGAAATGAAAATGTAGAATCTGAAACACCACTGGACTTCAAGTTATTTGAACTAGCCTGCTCGCTGTTAGATGATGGTTTTTCTAGACCTGGATTTACAGGTTTGTCATTTGTATTTTCAGTTTGATTCACGTGCCTGTCGAAGTTTTTATCTGCTCGAGATTCTACAGAGAAATCGCTATTTACAACCGATGAAGAGGATCCAGTTGTTTTATTTTGATTAACGACAAAATCAATAAGATGAAGATACTTTTTTGAAAGTTCGTCAATTTTACTTTCCAAACTATTTAATCGATTATCAATATTTTTATTTTCAGAGTTATCCATTCAACATCCTTGCCTCGCATGACCTAAATTAAATTTCAGAAATGCGCATCAATAACTTGAATGTGCCAATTCATAATGTATTTGGCTAAGACAAAGTTCAAAAAGCTAGTCTAAGATCGATATTCTGGTTGTTTTCTTACTGAGAACACTCACCATAGCAATTCAAATCATAGGTAATCAAAGTTTACTAATTTCTTGAAATAATCAGGAACATCAGCTTTCACTAATATCCTTGCTTTACTATGAGGATGCGTAAATTCAATTGAAAATGAATGAAGCATCAAATTCTTGTTACCGCCTGATTTTTCTTTACCGTACTTAATATCACCAACGATAGGATGGCCTTCGCCCGCCAGATGAACTCGAATTTGATTTTTTTTACCAGTTAATAATCTAATTTTAAGTAAACTGTATGCGCCAACTTCTTTTACTACTTCGTATTCTGTTTGAGCTAGTTTACCAGCTGTATCTTCTTTCGAAGAATGTACAAAATAATCTTCATCCTCTTGCAAATAACTTGTTATAAGACCCGATTTTTTTTTTAAGGCGCCACGTACTATTGTGTAGTAGAATTTTTCGGTCGATTTCCAATTATTTTTTAAAAACTGTTGAGCTTTTTCTGATTTAGCAAAAATAAGAACTCCTGAAGTGGCCTGATCTAATCTGTGCACAACAAAAACTTCTTTGTTAGATCGTGGATTTCCCTTACGAATATACTTTTCAAGAGCACTGTGAATCGTTTTTTCTTTGTTCCACAAAGCTGCGACCGTTAAAAAACCTGCTGTTTTGTGACCAACAATAACATCAAGATCTTCATGCAGAATCTCATAACCTAAAGGTTGGTATTTTTTAGGAATTTTGGGTTTGTTCAACATAACCAACTCTTTCAATTCACGATTGTCTTATCATTAAAATCAAAAATTAATAAAAATTTACAATCGAACTAATGCCGATGCCCATGTAAATCCAGCACCAAAAGTCACCATCGATATGAGCATACCGGGTTTAAGTTTTCCTGCTTGCATAGCATCGTACATACCGAGTGGAATAGTTGCAGCTGTCGTATTACCGAACTTATGAATGGTCGTGTGAGCTTTGTCGATTGGAATTTGCATATCTTCACACACTTTTTGATTAATTCGCATGTTCGCTTGATGAAAAAAATGTAAATCGACATCCCCAAGTTGCGTCTTTGTAGCCTGGAGCGATTCGTTAAGGACTTCAGGCATCTTCGTCACAGCGTTCATGAAGACTAATCGACCATTCATTTGAGGATAAATTAAACCCTCATCGATCATTGCATGGGTGACCCGTTCTGGACCAAATGCGCTGCCCGGTGCGGGCATCCATAATTCTTTCGCTGCCGAACCTTCAGCATGTAATTTAGTCACTAATATTTGTGAATCATTTTTTTGCGTCACTTTTGTTTTTTGAACAATCACAGCACCTGCGCCGTCAGCAAATAAAATTGTAACTCCTTTACCACGTGGAGTTTTGTCTAATCCTTTAGATTGAACCTCGGCGCCAATAACGAGTACGCACTCATTTGATCCTTGTGAAATAAAATTTTGTGCAATAGACAACCCATAAATAAATCCAGAACACGCCTGACGAATATCAAAATAAGGAATTCCTGTTAATCCTAATTTAGCTTGTACAAAAGCAGCACAACCTGGGATATCCGTATCGGGGCTTGATGTCGCGACGACAATCATATCAATTTGCTTCACATCAATTTTAGCATTTTCAATAGCTTTAAGTGCAGCTTGATAAGCTAAATCTGAAGTGGACTGATCGTCATTAACCCAATATCTTTGCTCAATACCGGTTCGCTGCTGAATCCACTCATCAGATGTTTCAAGCATTGCTTCTAAATCTGTATTCTTGATCAATCTTGGCGGAATATAACCACCAATACCTGTAATTTTAGCTGCTATTTTTTCAGACATTTAATTTCCTTTTGGAATTATTATTTTCTTCGACCCTGGTCGATAAATCAACAATGAAAATTATTTTTTAAAACCTAAAAATCTAATTTTATTTGAACTTGAACTTTCTACAGGCTTAGAGACTTTCGTTTGCTGCCCTAGAATTTTACCAGATTGATAATGTTCTTTTGAAATTTTTCGACCACGGGATCTCAAGCTTTTTATACGAGGATAACAATCCTCTAAATAAGTTTGAACTTTATGTGTTGCCAAAGCTAGCTGCCGCTGTGACGACACGTCAACTATTGGCGAAGAATTTGTATTTTCAACAGATAAACTTTCGTAAAAACCATCAATAAAACCTATTTTAAAAGATTCTTTGTCAATTTTCGAATGAATGATCTGCTGATTTTTAAACCAGCAACTTTCCGAGGACTGATTTAAAAAATTTAAAACATACTCTGCCATTAATATATTTTCAATCAAACCAAAAAACTCAATCGCTGTTTCATGACGAGCAGTCTTTACATTAAACGTTTGAATTAATATTGATTTAACAAAATAAAATTCGTTAATCGTTCCTATTAATTTTTTATCAAATGTTGATAAATTTTTCTTATTTAAAGGAACAACATGCCGGCGAATCTTAGTTTCAAAATTTTTTTCTATTCCTATTTCTTCAATATTATACTTTAAATACAGTTGTCGCACTTTTGCCGCTGCCATCTTAGATTCATGTTCGTTATCAGATTGAGCCAAAGACAATAGTTTTTTAATCTTTTCAACTAATGGAGTTGATTCGAAAGTCTCATCTAATTTCAAAAAGTCTGAATTTTCATTTATAATTTCCAACTGTGCTGATTGATATCTGCGATCGAGTCTGATCTGATAACAAGCTTCTCTAAATTCCGATCCGTGATTGCAAACAGCTGCATGATCAGATCCATACTTGTTAAACACAATCTGATGAGCTATTTCGTGTTTAAGCACACCAATCACGTCTAACCAGTTTTGCTCAAAAACCAATTTTCTAGAGATCGAAATCGTATTTGCAAACGAATCATATTCGCCCCACTTAGATTTAGAATCGAACAGGACTATTTGCGCCTGAGTAAATTTAAGCCGAAATGTTTTCCATACATCAAAATACTCGCGCTGAAGTTCTAATAAAATCAACTTTTCAACATCAGCACGAATTTGCATAGATATGTTTAATGACTATTAGCTAAATCAACAGTCATATTAAAAACCAACTGTTCAGATTTAGAATCTTTGCTATCAAGACAAAAATAGCCAACACGCTCAAATTGATATCGTATCTCTGGTTTAGCATGAGCTAAGCTTTTTTCTAATTTAGCATTTTTAATGATCTTTAAAGAATTTGGATTAAGGTTAGATTTAAAATCTTGTCCCTCTGGTACGTTCTCAGGATCAGCAACTTTAAACAATCGATCATACAATCTAATCTCTGCATTAACACATTCAGTTGCAGATACCCAATGTACGATACCCTTAACTTTGCGACCATCCACTGTAGGCTTTCCACCCAAAGTCACAGAGTCATAATCACAGCGTAATTCAACAATCTTTCCAGATGCATCCTTGACAACTTCTTTACACTTAATGACATAAGCATTTCGCAAACGAACTTCTTTACCTGGCGCTAATCTGAAAAAATCATCTGTCGGATTTTCCATAAAATCAGATGCATCAATATAAACTTCTTTAGTAAAATAGATCGTTCGCTTTCCTAATTCATGATTCTTAGGATGAATAGAAGTTAAAATCTCTTCTTTATGATCAACAGGCAAATTATCAATAACAACTTTAATCGGATTTAATACTGCCATTGCGCGATGTGCAATTTCATCTAAATGATCACGCACACAGCTTTCTAAAATTTCAATATCGATCAAACTTTCTGCTTTAGCTACACCAATTCTTTTCGCAAATCGATGCATCGACTCAGGCGTATAACCTCGGCGACGTATACCAGAAATTGTGGGCATACGCGGGTCATCCCAACCACTGACATATTTCTCTTTAACGAGTTGCAAAAGCTTACGCTTACTCATCACAAGATAAGTCATATTCATGCGCGCAAACTCATACTGTCTTGGCTGAGCAGGCACTTTGACATTATCAATGCACCAATCATAAAATGGTCTATGATCTTGAAATTCAAGAGTACAAATCGAATGCGTAATATGTTCGATAGCGTCCGATAAAGGATGGGCATAATCGTACATCGGATAAATACACCATTTATCTCCTGATCGATGATGATGAGCTTTACGAATACGGTACAACAATGGATCACGCATATTCATATTAGGTGACTTCATATCGATTTTAGCACGCAAAACATGCTGACCTTCTGAAAACTCACCCGCCTTCATTCGCCGAAACAAATCTAAATTCTCTTCAATCGATCGGTTACGATAAGGAGAATCTTTCCCCGGTGTATTAAAATCACCGCGATATTTTCTAAGGTCTTCTTCACTTAATGAACAGACGTAGGCTTTACCATCACGAATGAGATCTTCAGCCCAATTATATAACTGATCAAAATAATCTGACGCAAAAAATAAATTCTCACCCCAGTCAACACCTAACCATTTAACATCTTGCTTGATGGATTCAACGTATTCAACTTCTTCGGTTTCTGGATTTGTATCATCAAATCGCAAATGGCAACGACCATTATAATCTGTTGCTAAACCAAAATTTAAACAAATAGATTTAGCATGTCCCAAATGTAAATAACCATTTGGTTCTGGCGGAAACCGCGTAACGACTGTATTATGCTTTCCTTCTTTCAGATCTTTTTCAATTATCTGCTTTAAAAAATTAGGACCATCAGCCAGAGTCGAATTTTTATTTTTAGGATCATTATTATTAGGTGCTTTACTCATTTTTTTAAAATCTCTTTTTAATTGTTAATATCGATTTTTTACTTTTTAATTCCAGTATTTTGCTGACTGAGAGCTAACATTTGTTTCATTGTCTTTTCCAAACCTTCAGTGGAGCCATCCAAGAAAATCGTATTACCCTTACCTGTTTCTGCAAAATGCTTAACAGCATCTGTCCACATTGAGAACAAAATGAACGAACTATCTAAACCAGCTTGCTTCATTTCATCTGCAGCCTTAGCCATACCCTTAGCAACTTCTTCACGAAATAACGCAATACCTTCACCGCGCAATTTAGATGCTTCTTTTTCAGCTTCCGCTGAAATTTTAATAGCCATACCATCTGCTTCAGCAGCTTTTGTTTTTTTAATTAACATGGCTTGCGCTTCGTTTTCTGCGGCTGCACGCAAATTACTCGATGCCACAACTTGCGCCATTGACTGCATAATCGTTTCATCAAATGTGATATCATTTAACTGCATATCAATTAGGTGGTAACCCCAAGATTTTAAATCTTCATCAAGTTGACCTTTAACAGCTTCAACGATTTCACGACGTAGACCTAAAATTTCGTTTTGTCTTTTTGTTGCTACAAATCCACGAACGCTGCCTTCAACCGTGCGGTTTAAAGTCTGCATCAATGACCCAAAATCAATAAATTTAAATGCAACATTTTTAATTGTTTCTTCGGTTTGATCAATAACTGAATAAAGCAACATAGCTTTAAAATTCACATTTGCCTGATCTACTGTAATAGCTTGAAACTGCAACTCTATAGATTGATTTTGTACAGATACACGTCTAAAAACGACTTCCAAAAATGGGATCTTAACATTCAGTCCAGGATACATCACACGACGATACTTACCGAACATCGTAACAACGCCAACTGACCCTTGATTAATCGCAACAAACATTCCACCAAAAAAACCGATAACAATCAACAATCCAACAAAACCAAATATCCCAAAATCGAAGAACATAAATTACTCCCTTGATCTGATTAGACCAAGGCTAAGACTAGCATATCTCAAAGCCTTTTGTTGAGTTGAAACTGTAAATGAAGCACCGAACCTAGGGCTAGCTTTTGCGATTTAAAAAATAAGCAATAATTGACGACAGCACTAAATACAAAACGATTGCCCTAGCCCAAAAAGCTTTTCGGTTACTTTGATTAAGAACGAGTGGTTTGGTCGCAACATCTTTAATATGATTGACCCAGTCAGGTATGGACTCATGCGATGGAATGAAGTTTTGTTGAAAAAGGTTAATTAACGCCATGTCTGGAAATGCGATCTCAATATAAAAAATTTGTGCTAAATACGCATCTGTTCGAAACTCAGCCAGAGACAGCATATTGCTTGGACTGTTATCAGTTATTTGCTTTTCAGCTTGATCATCTTTGATAATTTCAAATGTTATATTTTTAGCTTCTAACCAAATGAGTATTGAATTTAATTCTTGGGGAGTAAATGGTCCATATTTACGTTGATACATTTTTACCCCTCAGAACTCATTTTACCTTTTCTTTTTTTAGCATCTTTGAGCTCAAAAACCAATAAATCTAAATAGCTTTTGACCAATTGCTTAACACCTTCAACAATTATTCCGTTTTGATCATGACGAATAGCTGACACATAGGTGCGGCTTGCTTTCTGGCCACTATGAAGTCGCCCCATAAACCAAGCATTGTAAATTGATAGTTGATAAAACTCATCCTCTTCTTTTTTAGTATCAACGCTATTAGCCGCATCAAAAAAATATAACTGCTTACGTCTCAATAAAAACTCTCTTTCATTACCATCAAATTTAAATCTGACGACTTGGTAAGAAGGATCATAACCACCTAAGTGAGATTCAGAACGAGAATAAATGTAATCATCTAATGTGCGCAACAGATTATCCTGAACCTGCTGTTTAAATTGATCAACCGAAGTTCCTAAATCTTCTTTCAATTCAAATATAGTAATGCGGCCATCATCTTCACGTACCAAAGCAACAAATCGCAAAGCCTCTTTAGAACCACCGCGATCTTTTTCTCGTCCACCAACATCAAGAACTTGCCAGTTTGATTGAGAAAATGCTTTTTCAAATACAGCTTTAATTTGGTGTCGGCGATTATCATTTTGAATCACGCTTGATTCTACACCATTGTTGAGCAATTTAAGTCCTGTTCCATCAGTAAATTTATTCGCTTTTTTTACTTCAAGTTCTCGATACTGCTCAAAGGTTAAATTTAAGTATTTCTCAACGATAGGCGGTGCAACTATCTCTTGACCAGACAAACCGGCCACGTATGAATTCCATAGTACCTTCGTTTTAACATCGGACACTGCTTTAATTGCGGCTACGTAACGAGCAAAATCAAGAATAAAGGGCGCCGTGCCAGCATCATCCGCGTCGACTACTGTCCAAATTAATTTTTTCATGTAAGGAATTAGCCCAAAGTTTTTATTATGTGGATCACCAACAACACGACCTTCATACGTTAAAATGTCCACTGAATTCTTAAAATAATTCTCTGCATTCAATTTGGCCCACGCCCAGTATTGTTCAGCATTGCTCCTTAACAATTGTGATGGGCTTTTTGACTCAAGCAATTGCTTAAACATTTCATGCGGCTTTTGTTTAAACAAGTCTTGACATTGTTGGCTCGCCACAGCGTTTAAGCTCATCATTATTGTAACAATCAGTGCATGTACTAACTTCATTTAAACAACCCTTCACAAGCCATTTTCATAGACTTATGCTGACTGAAACGATGACTTTTTACAAATTGTTTTGTGTCAAGATTTCTCCACACTTCGGGCATGAGTGGTTTATACTTTTTGTAGGACATGTTCGCTTGTTCCAAGTAAGCAGCATAATCGCCCAGAATATTCCAACCATCTTGATAATCAGGTACTTTTATGAGCAACAATGGTGATTTAATTTTTTCAAGATAAGCTAACCTTTCTTCAATGAACTCAAGTACGAGGAAATATTGATTTACAGATTCCTGAGGTCGCAATGTTCTCCATTCTAAACGAGAAGATTCAGCCAACAAAGAGCGAGACTTGCGAAAATCGCCACGTATACCCAATGCAGCATATTTCAAATTCAAAACTGTCCAAAAATGATTTACAACATCGACCGTTTTAATTGATTCAGGATGTGATTTGAACTTCTTTGCTAATTTATGGGTTCTATCATAAATCGAGTTCAAATCCTGTACAAAATTAACATGTTGTTCGCCAGTTAATGCAAAAATCATTTCTTTCATTTGATTGAGATCTCTTGCATATTCTCGATTATTCGCTAACGAGTTTAGCACAATGCCTACTGCTGGATTGTTATAAAAATCAACTATGAAATTGTACAACAAGAGTGGCTTGTTTTTAAAATAATTTAAATCGATATTATTGTGACCGGAACCCGAAATTTCATGCGGAACTAAACCATGCTGTTTCATCACTTGAAAAACGTTTTCTTCGATAAATTGAACATTATCTTGAATAAATTTTTTGGTAAATTTTGTGGCTTTAATTTCAATTACGCCGGGATCATTCGTAATCTCTATTTCAAGTCCATTGTTAAATTTCACTTTAAAATTACCATAAATAATTGGACTATCGGACTTATCGATGGCACACAAACGAGTTTTAGCACAATACTTCACATAAAAATCCCAAAGAGCTCTTTTACGATGATATAACTCCTCGCTATACAAATCATCATGAACAGGATCCGTTCTATGTAAAGTAAAAGTCCACTCAGGACCATGGTGTAAATCTTCAGTTAATGGATCAACCTCTGCTTTTGCCCAAGCAAAACCACACACGAACTGTATTAAAATGAGACTTAACAAAATATTTTTCATCGTATTGGGCTAATGCAAATTTAGCACTCACTATAAACTCATATACGAGATTAACAACGCCGTTAAAACCTGAGCTTGTGCATAACTTATTGCAAGCTGTCTAATGTTTAACCTAGTATAAGGCTCAATGACCGACAGCTCAAATAATGACTCAAACTCGAATAACAGAAATAACCGCCAAAAAAGCGGTTATCGTAAACGTCGATTTTTAACACCAGGCCAAAGAGCAGCTTTGCCCAAATACACTCTGCCACAAGCTAAATACAAAGTTATGGAACTTATGGCGACCCGGGACCATAGCGTCAAAGAGGTTAAAAAAAAACTATCTCCCCGTTGTGAAGTCGAAACGCTCAAACTGCTTTTAGATTGGCTGCAAGAGCAACCATGGCTGCCAAAAGAAGAAAAAATCCAAGAACAAGTGATTCATGCACTCGGACGTCGAAAAAAAGGGCAAAATTATATCAATAAAAAATTGAGCGATATGGGACTTAAATCAGTACGTCTAAATCCTGAAATCGAGCTTGAAAAGGCTCTCGACTGCGTACAAAATAAATGGGATAAAAACGAGTTCAAAGGTCTGCCTTTTAAAGAAACGCAAAAGGCCAAGGCTAAAGTTATTCGCTTTTTAGCAAGTCGTGGTTTTGATCTGTCAACTGCACAAAAAGCTTATAATTTATATTTTAAAAATAACTCATCTTCGATTCAAAACACTGAAGATGAAATGACTGAGGACAACAATTGTGAAGACTAATATGATGACTAACTCTGAAATTAGAAATGCATTCGTAAATTATTTTAAAAAAAATGGCCATGCTCACATAGGAAGTTCTAGTCTTATTCCTGAAAATGACCCCACATTATTGTTTACAAATGCGGGTATGAATCAATTTAAAAATTTATTTTTAGGTTTAGAAAAACGCGATTACAACAAAGCCGTATCTGTTCAAAAGTGCGTTCGCGCTGGTGGTAAACACAATGATTTAGATAATGTTGGTTTTACAGCACGTCATCACACTTTTTTTGAAATGCTCGGAAATTTTAGCTTTGGTGATTACTTTAAAAAAGATGCCATTCACTATGCTTGGGAGCTTTTAACTCAAGATCTGCAAATTCCAAAAGAGAAATTATACATCACAGTATTTGAGAACGATGATGAAGCCGCTGATATCTGGCACAAACAAGAAGGCATACCAAAAGATCGTATTTTTCGCTTAGGTGAAAAAGATAATTTTTGGCGCATGGGTGATGTTGGACCATGTGGTCCATGTACTGAAATTTTTTACGATCATGGTCCCAAAGCTGGCAAAGAGTCAGATCCTTATAAAGGAATTGTGTCAGGCGAGGATCGTTTTGTTGAAATCTGGAATTTAGTTTTCATGCAATATGAAGAAACGGCCCCTGGCAAATTGCATCCATTACCAAAACCTTCCGTTGATACAGGTTCTGGTTTAGAGCGTGTTGTTGCAGCTTTACAAGGTCAGTTTTCAAACTACGATACAGATTTATTTTCACCCATGATCAATATCGCATCTGAAATTGCAAAACAAAGTTACGTCACCGATCCTGAAGTTTTACGAACCGATGCTGTTGTTCGTGACCGCGTAGCTGCGATGCGCGTGTTAGCAGATCACTGTCGTTCGACTTCGTTTTTAATTGCCGATGGCGCTTTACCATCGAATGATGGTCGTGGTTATGTTTTACGTCGCATAATGAGACGTGCGATTCGATATGGTCGCAAATTATCAATGGATAAATCATTACTATTACCAATGAGTGAAGCATTGATTAAAAATATGTGCGATTTCTATCCTGAATTAAAAGCTCGTGAATCACATATTTTATCAACAATCAAAGATGAAGAAAGTCGTTTTTTACAGACATTGGATAACGGAACATCCATTTTTCATGATGAAATCAAAAAAATTAAATCAGCCAACTCTAAAACAGTGAGCGGTGAAACAGTTTTTAAACTCTATGACACTTATGGATTTCCGGTTGATTTGACAGCTTTAATGGCTGCCGAACAAGGTTTAAATGTCGATGAAACTGGTTTTGAAAAAATCATGCAATCAGCAAAAGAAAAAGCCAAGTCATCATGGAAAGCAAAATCTTTGCAGGCCGATGCTAAGCACTTAATTGAGTTTGGCCAAAAATATTCGAGCAAACCAACTCACTTTGTTGGCTATGATAAACTCTCTGAATCAGGTCAAGTTGTAGCATTGTCGAATGGATCATCTGAAGTGACATCACTTAAGCAAGATGAACAAGGTCTTGTGATTTTTGATCAAACACCATTTTACGCGGAAGGTGGCGGGCAAGTTGGCGATCAAGGTTTGATTGAATTTGTAAATGGTTTAGCTAAAGTTGTAGATGTCACAAAACAAGGACAAAGTTTTTTACATCATATCGAAGTCGTTAAAGGGCAAATTGATGTGAACCAAAAAGTTCAACTCAAAGTTGAAACCCAAGAGCGTCGCCAAACAGCTAGCAACCATTCAGCAACTCATTTAATGCATTCAGCGTTAAGAACTGTTCTCGGAACACACGTGACTCAAGCTGGATCTTTGGTTGACAGCAGCAAAACCCGTTTCGATTTCACCCATAATAAACCACTCTCATCTGAAGAAATCAAAAAAATTGAAGATCTCGTTAATGCTGAAATTTCTGCAGCTCATCCTGTTCGCGCTGAAGTCATGCCACACAAAGCGGCGCTTGATAAAGGCGCTATGGCTTTATTTGGTGAAAAGTACGGTGATGAGGTTCGTGTTTTAACGATGGGACCGCAACATGGTGTAGAAAAGCCATTTTCATGTGAGCTTTGTGGCGGCACGCATGTCAGCAACACGGCTCAAATCAGAGCTTTTAAAATCATTTCTGAATCAGGCGTCAGCTCTGGTGTTCGCCGTATTGAAGCGATTACTGGTGATGCTGTTATTCAGTATTTCTTAAAAAACACTGACGAACTTAAAACCGCTCGTGTAGCTTCAGGCGTTGCAGCAGATAAATCTTTAACCGACTGGATCGAAGCTAAAAAAGATGAAATTAAAGACTTACAAAAACAAATTAAAAAAGTTCAAAGTGGTCAGATCAACGTTGATGCTTTAGCCCAAAGTGCTCACAAATTTAATTCTAAATCAGGTGAAGCTAAATATGTTTTCGCTGATATTAATTTAGATGATCGCGATGTTTTATCCCAAATTTCGGATCAGTTAAAAAACAAAATCCAAAAAGGTATAGTGATAGTTGTAGGTTCGGGAGAAATAAGTCATCCAGTTTCTGTTTCTGTCACAAAAGACATCTCCACTGAATTCGCAGCCGGAGCTTTACTGAAAGATTTCGCACAAGTTCTTGGTGGCAAAGGTGGCGGGCGTCCAGATTTTGCTCAAGGAGCCGTTCCTGATCGTACAAAACTAAGCGAAGCTCACAAGTTAGTTTTGACTAAATTAGGTATTCATTAACGATTTTCAATTTGATCTAAAGCAAAATTAATAACAATTTAATTGTTCTCTTTGTAGCTTTAGGTCATTGAACCAATTTTTTAAAATGGCAGCTTGATCACCACATAAGTCGATAGAGTTGGACCCACAAGAGTTAGAAGCACTACCTAGTGGTACAACATCACTATTTGTCTCAACTTCTGCGTATGGCATTTTAAAAATTTCGGCGCAGACAGTTCCCTCTGGTAACTGAGGATTACTTTTGCAAACTTTTGATCCGTATAAAATATGAGTTAAATCTGCTTTCAGCTTTTCAGTTAGACAGTAGTGCTGTAAAAATTTTTCATCTGCATCAAGTAGCTGAACTTGCCCTGATGCAAAATCAATAACATATTTATTTTCTGCAACTGTAATTTTAGTATTTGCCATATTTGCAGTTTCAATATCATAAAAAATAACTTTTTGGATATTTGATTGTTGACCAAACTGCGTCTGTGTTGTTGAAGAATTTCCTGATGCTCCGAAAGTTGTCGTCGTTCCCGAGACCGTATTCGCATTTTGCTCCCACTTGGGTTCTTGACTGACAGAACAGTTTTGAAATCCAAATAAAAGTAATCCGATAAAGACAATTGTCGACTGCAATTTACTCATTTAATATTAACCTCGCACCATACACTTATCGTCAAACGCATGTAATGACTATAGCTATGGTAATCGCTTAATTAAATTATTTTAGTTCGATTAAATTTGCATTTATGAATATTCTAAGAAAAACACTCACGACTTAGTACAGTAAAAATATTTTGTTTCATAGTGAGACAACGAATGAGCCCTCTTTTATCTATTCAACACTAGCGCCGGGAGAGCTTAAAACAGTCATCATGTTATTCGCTTTTAATTGGCTAATCGGAGTAATGATTGGCTCTTCAAGATTTAATTCCTTACCAATACTTGTTAATCTTTCTTGAATGAGTCTTTGAACATAAGGGCCATCAAGTCGCATGTCTTTAAATTTTTGAACAACACCAACCTCTTGACCAGTGACTTCTTGAAAGACTTTATAAATCAATTCGCTGCAATAAATTCGATCATCTGAAAACTCAAAATAAATATCGTAATTCTTCCCAATGTATTTTCTGATAACTGAATAGAGACTAGGGGTCATTTTTTCAGAATCAAAAAAAGCGAAGCGTTTAATTATAAATTCTTTTCCACGTCCACGAGCAATAAACTGATCGATTGGAGTTAATCTAACCGGTTGCACTGCTTCAGCTACATATGTTTTTCCATTATTTTTAACAACTAAGCCAACATGAGACCACGGCGATCCTGAAGCCTCTTGGATGGCGGCAGATTGAGAACTTTGACTTTTTTGAAAGATGACATCACCTTCGACAACTTTTGAAAAATCAGCAGCTCTCAAACAAACGCCGCTGAAAATAACTGCAAGCACGAGTAATATTTTCATAATTTTATTATGATATGAGTAATTACGATAGCAACAAAAAAAGACCCTTTTCAGGGTCTTTAATGTCAAAAAGTAGAGTTTTTAATCTATAATTAGACTTTAGTCCTCAATCCAGATATGAAGCTAAGCGTCAGCTGAGTAGAATTTCTTCTTAAGATCTACCTCAACCTGAGCAACTGTTGCTTTCAACAAAACGTCGAACATTTCTTCTGGATTGATTTTGTAAAGCTCAGACAGATTTCTTAGTGTATTTAAAGGTGGATGAGATATCCCTCTCTCCCAGTTAGAAATAAATTGAGAAGTTGAGTAACCCAATTTTTCAGCTACATCTTTTTGTGAAAGACCAGACATAACCCGCTTTTCTTTCAAAAACTTTGCTAATAGCTCTATTTGATTTTTATCCGACATACATACCTCATAAACCAATTAGTTGTATTTAAATTATTGTTATCTATTGACATTATCTTAACAACAAATCGCTATTTAATAAAGCTAAAATGTTAAATTCCTGTCAAATAGAGGCCAAAAAAAATGTAAACTAAAATTATTTAAATAAATCAAATAGATATTAAACTTTATTTTGAAGAATAAATGTCTCAATATGAAACATTTACACGATAAGTGATTTTTTCTGTGTAACTTGTAGACGATTTCAATCAAGCCTATGTTGATTAACTTAACTCATGACCTAAAGAATAAATAACTTCAGATAGCTTTTGAAAAGCACGCATAATTTATTCAAGCCGTTTAAAACTTATTGATACAAAAAAACCCACTCTTTCGAGTGGGTTTTGGAAATATCTTTGGATTGATATTCGAATCGATAAACAAAACGATTAACGTTTTGAGTATTGACCTCTGCGACGAGCACCACGAACACCGTATTTTTTTCTTTCAACCATACGTGGATCGCGAGTAACAAAGCCAGCTTTTTTCAACACATCTTTGAATTCTGGATTAAAAGCGATCAATGCACGAGTAACACCGTGTCTGATTGCTCCTGCTTGCCCAGATTCACCACCGCCAGTTACCATAACTTTTAGATCAAATTTACCCATCTGACCAATAGCGTCGATTGGTTGCATAATAACCATACGAGATTGCAAACGAGTTAAATAATCATCAGAAGTTTTACCGTTTATAGTAACTTTGCCTTTACCTGGTTTTAAGTAAACACGAGCAGAGCTCGTTTTTCTTCTTCCAGTTGCGTAAAATAATTTTTCAGCAGCCATTTTATTACCTTCTCTACTCTATTATTTAGATTTAGTTTTGATTGTGTAAGCTTGAGGTTTTTGAGCTGCATGTGGATGCTCAGCACCTGTATACACTTTAAGTTTGTTAATTAAAGTTTTAGAAAGTTTGTTAACAGGTAACATACCTTTTACTGCATCTTGAATAATGAAGGCAGAATCATGCTCTTTCATTTGAGTAGCAGTTTTCTCTTTTAATGAACCAAAAAAGCGAGAGTGTCTGTAGTACTTTTTTGTGTTCCATTTATTACCTGTCATTTCAATTTTGTCAGAGTTGATCACAACAACAAAACCACCCGCATCTGCGTTAGGTGTGAAAGTCGGTAAGTTTTTACCACGTAATATATTTGCTACGTGAGTCGCTACGCGACCTAGTCTTAAACCAGCAGCGTCTACGACGAACCACTGTCTGTCTGTTTCTTCAGTTTTTGCATTCCAAGTTTTCATAGTTTCTCCAAAGATAGAATGAGTGTTTTAAAGTTCGCGGCACTTATTGTCAAGGTTTTGAGGATAATAAACTTGCATTAAGTACAATCCTTGGGGCTCCGCAGGGGGGCCAGCTACCTTTCGGTCCTGCGCCATAAGGATTTCCTGCATTTTTTCTGGGCGCCAGCCCTTCCGATGAGCTAATAATTGGGTTCCGACGATATTTCGCACCATTTGTTTTAAAAAACCAGACCCAGTGATTGTAAATTGGGCAATGTTGGGTTTTAACCATTTCCAGTGCGCTTGATGAACCGTTCTGATCGTATGAGGCACATCAGTCCCCACTGATTGGAAACTTTTAAAATCGTGCTCACCAATAACGAACTGACTGCATTGATTAAAGTAATTGAGATCCATAGGCTTACGAACCCAACCAACATAACGAGCATTAATAGCACTTGGTCTTTGTGCATTTAAAACAAGATAGCGGTAAGTTTTACGCTCAGCAGAGATTGTTGCATGAAAATCGTCCGGCGCTATCCAAGAACGTTTAACAACAATTGATGGTGGTAATTTATTACGTACAGCCCAACCCAAATCCCAATTGTAAAAATGTTTCTCATCACGAGTTGTTGAAAAATGACAGACCTGATTAATCGCATGAACACCAGCATCCGTTCGACCAGAAGCATAAAGAGTAATCGGATGTTTGAAAATTTCTTCTAGAGCTGTTGTCAGCGTTTGGGAAATACTGGGCTTATGATCTTGGTTTTGGCGTTGCCAACCACAATAATCAGTACCATCATAGCTAACTGTAAATTTAATCTTTGTCATATTTTAAAAATCGAATCCCAATCCAACTTGCGCAAAACCATTTTCTAATAAAAAAGCTTCAGAACTTACACTAACAAACTTAAATTCACCAGTAAGCCAAAGATTTTGAATGTTATATTCTGTTTCAAAATCAGCACCCATATCACGATCAACCGCTGATAGATTTAACATGATACCACCTGCAACATAAAATCCAGGTGCCCCGATTGCGTTTACATCTGATTTATCTTCACGCTTTTCTGCAAGAACGAGATACGTTCCGCCACCACTTACATAAGGCACAAACATCTGACGATCTTTGTACTCAAAACGATAAACTAAACCACCATATAATGGAACAGTCATAAATGAAAACTTTTCGACCGATTGAACTGAAGGATTAGACGCGAGCCGACCATGACCAGAAGCATATTGAACAGAAAGTCCAATCTGACCACCTAGTTTACCTTTTGTTTTAACAAAAAAGTACTCATATAAATATTCGAGACCCACCCCAGTCGCATCTTGATAAATGTCATCATAACTAACTGTCTGACAATTATTAAGATTATTATACTGACAAATATCAGCAGATATGTCGGGATTTGATACATACCCAACCTTCATATGACTTGACTGAGAAACACGTTGCGGTGCCTGTTTGTAAATATAATTTCCATTTTTATCTATGCGGATTAAGCCATCTGCTGTTGCGCCAGGCTTTTGCTCTTTACGTGTTCGAGTAAAACCATCCAGACCATATGTTTTGTTAGCTACAAATGATAAACCTAGAATCAACAATATCCAAATGTGTAAATGACTTGGCCGCTTCGTACGGCGCAATTCAAAAAAAATAGAAAATATTTTTTTTAACCTGATTAATGAAACAAAGAATAAAATTGTAAACAACAATGACCACAATAATCCAAACTTTAATGACATCATCGCAAACCAATATAACGGGTATAACATAATTTTAACCACAAATTTGAGAACTCCTGATTTTGAAACCAGCTGCGCCCCAATAGGCCCATAAGTGTAATACCATTTTACAAAGTTTGCGCCCCAAAAGTTTTTCAATAAAAAAGAATCACGAAATTTTCTAAAAGTCTGAACTTCTTGAGCCATTTCTGATCCAAAGGCAACAGTTGAGATAAAGCAATGCTTATCGTCTAATAAACCCAGAACTTCTGACGGTGTTCCACAACTCACTAAATTAGAACCACCAACATCAAATAAATATATATTTTGAGCTTTATTTACGTTAGCCATCAAAACACAATACTGCTGGTAATTTTGCAACCCTGTTATAACATTATCGGTGCTTTCATAAGATGAATTATACTGAGAAATTTTAACAGCATCAGAATTGGTAATTGAGCCTGAAACCGTTGTTGTTTGCTTGTAAAAAAAGGCAACACCATACCAATCAGGATCACCCGAATTCACTTTGTTCGGAGTCGACGACGAACGAACGAAATTAGTCAGATAGAGTTTTTCGTCTCCTGGCGTATCTAATCCAAAACTACACATACCGTAAGAGCAAGATGTACTGAAAGTTTGCTGATTCATAGCAGTAACTGTACGATCAACATAATTCACATAAATTGGAACAGAAGAATACTGACTTGCATCCGTGCTGTCATTGTTAGTGAAATCGGCATACACAAATAATTTAGTAGCTTGTGGAAAATTTACAGTACCTGTTGTTGTACTAGATGCTGATCCTGTCGGGTTACAAGACGAATCAAAATTACCACCATAAAAACACACTTGCCCCCAAGTTGTTGTTAAAGTGAACTGAGCTGTTCCATTTTGCAAAGTCACACTATCTAGTTGATTATTGTTTCCTATTGCCGAACTAATATCAGCCCCCGCATATAAATACGCCGTTAGGCCATTATTGAAGGTTCCAGAAACAGTGAATGTCACAGATATAGTCGTTGTTGGAGAGATATTTTTTTTATTACAAGCCACAACGCTATTGGAAGTACAAGTATCACATGTACCAAGCGTACCACTATTACACTGACCAGCTAAACCACCGTAGATAACAAAACCAGAATTATCAGTCTTTTTTTCAACATAACTACCGCCCGACACTTCGGTGATAGTAATGCCCGCATTGGCCGAATAACTAAAAATGAGTGTTGCTATAAAAAATAAAAGATAGTTCACAGTGTCATTGCATCATATTCAGAAAACACTGTGAATCAAAATCGAATTAAAAAATCATTTTTTTATTATAAGGCTTTAACTAAATAGTAACTCGGAAATTTGCAAACCGTTTAGCGCAGCGCCTTTTTTTAAATTATCAGACACAACCCACATTAACCAACGATTTGGATTATGGCGATCTTGGTGTATTCGCCCAACAAATACAGGCTCTTCACCAGAGACCTCAAGAGCAGTGGGATAATCACCATCTTCAACAACAGCCAATCCCTCAAAATTACCCAATGCGTTAACAACATCAGTTTTGGTTACAGTTTTATTAAGTGTCACCCAAACTGACTCGGAATGTGAATTAAGAGCAGGGATGCGAACTGTGAAAGCAGAGACTTTGATCTCAGGAGCGCCCATGATCTTAACTGTTTCATTCATGATCTTTGTTTCTTCGCTACTAAAACCGTCAGAACCAAATGAACCAATTTGTGGAATACAATTAAATAATATTTGCTTCGGAAATGCTTTTACTTCTTGATCAACTTGTTGAAAATTTTTTGTCTGATTTAATAACTCGTCATAACCGGGCAAACCAGCACCGCTAACAGCTTGATAAGTTGAAACAGTTACATCTGATATACCGAATTTATCATAGAGAGGTTTTAAAGCTACGACCAATTGAATTGTCGAACAATTTGGATTGGCAATGATTTGCGGTTCGCTTGATGGGTTCAATAAGTGTCCGTTAACTTCAGGAACAACTAAGTTGATCCCTTGGTCCATTCTAAAGGCATTTGAATTATCAATTGCAAAAGCACCAGACTTGACAGCCTGAGGAGCCCACTCTTTTGAAATATCATCGCCAGATGAAAAGAAAACCATGTCTAAACCATCAAAACATCCCGGCTTTAAAACCTGAACAGGCCATTCTTTGCCAGCCAATTCTAACTTAAGACCTAAAGAATTTTGAGAAGCAAAAGGTCTTAACTCCGCTATAGGAAAAGCATGTTCATCGAGTAAGTTTATAAACGTTTCACCAACAACACCTGTTGCGCCAACTAAACCAACTTTTAAAGGCTTTTTCCATGGTTTCATAATTTAGTCTTCTTCCTCTTGTAGATCATTTTCATTTACTTGTGCCGGAGCATACACGCTTGCAGGCAATGTTTTACGATTTTTACCCCAGCGGAAAATCCCAAAGATGGCTCCTAAAGCTGCATAACCAAAAAATAGCACAAACAACATCACTTCGGGCTTTATTGCGACAATAAATAAAACAATAACCCCTAAAATCAAATATCTAAACGGCAATCTTTGCTTAAGATCTATATCTTTGAATGAACGATATCTAAAGTTTGAAACCATCACAAAAGCGAGCAAGATCGTAATCAAAAGTAATCCGTAGTTTCCTTTAGCATTCCAACCCATATCCTCAAAAGCTAGGAAGGCCGATGCAATAATTCCTGCTGCCATCGGAATTGGAAGCCCCTGAAAATAATTTTTTTCAACGACTCCAACTTGAACATTAAATCGAGCTAATCTTAACGCTCCACAAGCTGCAAACAAAAAGCTCGCCATGAGACCTAAACGTCCAAAATCTGATAATGACCATAAGTACATTAAAATTCCTGGAGCCACACCAAAGCTAACAACATCACAAAGCGAATCAAGTTCAGCTCCGAACTTGCTTGTTGCACGGGTCAGTCTCGCCAAACGTCCATCAAGCTGATCGAAAATTGAAGCAACCACAATAGCTATTGCCGCAACTTTATACTCATGCTGAAAAGATGCAATAATCGAATAAAAACCACTAAATAAATTTGCGATTGTTACCAAATTCGGAAGTATATAAACATACATTCCTAATTTTTTGCCAGATTTTGTTTTCTCTTCTAACTCATCAAATTGATCAACCATGATTATATCCAAACTACCTTAAATGTTCAAAAATACTAAAAAAAGTAAAAACTATTGTAATGCCAAAGCTACTGAGAACCGGCATAGTAAAGTTATCATCTATCTTAGCTATTGGAATAAGTTCAGCAAGTGCCCCTATGACACCCGCAATTAAGCTTACTAGCCAAATGTATTCACTTATATTTTTAAAGTAAAGGAAAGCAAACGTTAATACGAAGCAAACAACAAATGCCGCTACGAATCCCTGCACTGATTTATGGCCAAAAATTTTATCTTTACCATATCGAATACCGACATAACTTGCTATCGGATCAGCAAACGCCAAAAAGAGTAAACTTAACGCTACGACAGAAGGGTTGAAAAGGACTCCAATAAAAATAACACCCGTTAATAAATACGTCGTGCCGGCAGGTCTATCGATTTCATTTTTTCTCATGATAGGTTTAAACCATCGCGTAATTGTTCGATTAAGTTGAGGATTATATAATCTGATTAAATCGGCGGGTACAAAAATAACCCACGCTACAGATAATAAAATCAAACTGACATAGTTAGGAAAAATTGACCAGCCTACAAAAAGCAAGAATACACCAGTCATGTGCCACACTTTGCGCGCTAAATGAACATCAGATCTTTTTTTAAAATCACCATCAAAAGTTGTATTGTTATTAGGTACATCATTTTTCACAACCGAAACAAGTTATGTAAACGCAAGCATGCTGTCACCAGAAAAACTATTGGACACGATGAATTTTAAAAGTTTGACTCTTCATTTGCCCATCGTTTAAGCGAATATGAAACTGAAGCGTGTTATATCCCTTGTCTAGTTGAATAAAATCACTGTTTAACGAATCATCAGCTTGTCGAAAAATTTGTGCTTTGTAGCCATTTGTTAGATTCGTTAAATCGACTTCTTTTAAAGAAATTTTACTTGTTGAAGTTAAACCATGTACTTGCTTTTTTGCAAAAGCCTGAGTCAAATCACGCGAAGAACACTTACTCAAAGAGAGTATAACATGGTTTGATGACACGCTCGCTGACGGCGAGTTTTCTTTCAGCAAGTCCTTACAGCTTAGGCGCAACTCAGTTTGAAATTGCAATTCATCACGTTGTTCTTTTTCTAGCGAAACAAACCCTTTGCCCTTAGCATCAGGCACTGAGGCCACACCCCTCTTAACGAATTTATTTTGACTTATTTCAAATACTGATAAGTGTTGATTGTCAGTTTGTGCTATTTTTTGCTGTTTAGGTTTATATATAGAATAATAAAAATTAATTGTCGTAATTAAAATAAAAATTGGAACGATAATTTTAAGTTTTCCCTGGTTAACGATCACCAAACCATATCGGTTTAGCAATCGCTAATATTGAGTCTCAAATCGAGATTTTTACATCAAAATCTCGACTGAAGAAGAGTCTTTACTTGCAATCAGATTTTCCTTCGTAAGGCTTAGCTAATGCCGCACCATCAAATGTAGCGTTCACTGTTTTAAGCGATAAAGTTCCTTTGCGTACAATTTTAGAAGATTTCTCAGCTTGCTTTTCGCAGTCAGCTTTATCTTTCGCTTCTTTAGTTTCTTCAGTTTCAACTTTTCCATTGTATGGCTTATAGGCCTCCGTTTCTTTCCCCGGACAGGCCTTACGATTAATTTTCATGACGCATTTCCCTGCCTGAGCATTGAATGCGACTAATGAAACTAGTGCTATAATAAAAGTGGTTTTTTTCATTTGTTTCTCCTTTAAACTTGCCTGCTATATGACCTCTAGTTAACAAGCATAATTTAGTTTGTCGGATTAAAACAAACTCAACTTAAATTGTTGATTTCTTAACTATTTTTTATCAATACTTATTGCAAATTTCTTTACACCTGAAGCTTTAACTATGTCCAAAATCGAAACAACGCGTCCGTGAGGAACATCTTTGTCAGCCGCAATAATCGCTTGAATTTCAGGGTTTTTTTGCACTTCTTCTTGAGCGACCTTCTGAACTTCAGAATCATCAACAACCTTACCATCTAAATTGACTTTACCATCGGCAGATAAAGCAATGTTTAACTTACTTGGTTTGGTTGCATCACCCGAAGCTGCCTTCGGCAAATTAACATTAATCGATGGTTTCATAATCATGGGCGCCGTCACCATAAAAATAATGAGCACTACCAAAATAATATCAACCAGAGGAACGACGTTAATCTCGGACATCACGTCGTCATTTTGATCAAATTTTCCTGCCATAAAGCACTAGCCTTTCTTTTTCGAGTAGGCAATTCCTAGTTCTTTAACTGATTCTACGCTAGCCAGAATACCTTTTACTTTGCGGGTATAATAATTGAAAAAGATACCAGCTGGAATAGCCACAAATAATCCAGCAGCTGTTGCAACAAGTGCCACAGAAATTCCAGCCATCACGGTTTGTTGTCCAGCATCTTGAGCCATGGCCAAATCGTTAAACGCCTTCATTATCCCCAAAACTGTACCAAGTAACCCTATAAATGGTGCATTGGATGCTATTGTCGCCAACACAGGAAGAAATTTTTCTAAATCGGGTTTTTCAGTTAAAACAAACGAGTTAAAAACTTCTTCAAACCCAGCTTCACCATTAACTTTTAAATGCTTTACAGCTTGAGCCGCCGCACGACCTTCGATAGAAATTGGATCTTTCGCTATATCTTCAAAATCACCGACAGCACCACTTTGTAATGCAACACGAATTCGAGCACGAACTCTCTCACTTTCTGAAGAAACTTTTTTTAACGTCATGAATCTTTCAAAAATCATAGCTATCGAAACAATGCTCATAATTAAAAGCACAATTAAAACAACTTGATCGGCATAATGGGCAATAGCAAAAATTTTCTCAGCAAACATGGATGCTCCTTTACATTTTAGACTATTTCATTATGATGTTATTAAATACTATGGTCAAAAAACTGATGATAACTCTTCACACTAAAGTCTTGAAAAAGCACTTCTTTTTTTACACCATACTTATGTTATTCGCATTAATACAGACTTCATGCCAGCAGGAGTCTAAAAAATCTATCCTCATTTTGGCTTTTGAGCAGCTTTCTCCGGATCAACTTAACTGCTCTGAAGAACGAAGTTATGAAAATTCTGGATTTGCAATCGTATGTAGAGAATCTACGCGCTTTAGTAAGGCCTATACGACATCACTGCAACCAGCAGCAGCCATTGGATCCATATTAACTGGCCAATACCCACTTACGCATGAATTACATCGTAGTTTTGATCGAATATCGTCTAATCAAAAAAGCTTAGCACAAGTGGCACTCAGTAATGGTTATCGAACTGCTTTTTTTAGCGGTAGCCCAAACGTTCTTAAAAGAACAGGCTTAGCAAAATTTTTTGAAACCTTTGATGACTCAGTTGGTGCTCAGTATTCACAACAAATCATTAAAGATTTTAAAACAAGCACACAAGATTTTCTAAACTGGTTGAACGAAGATTCAAGTGGTGCTTTTTTAACCATTATAACGAACGCTGAAATAGGTGCTTTTAATGAAAAAGATACACGAATATCAAACTTTGAAAAACTTGACGAAAAGCTTTTTCAATTTATCCAACAACTTAAAGCCGATAATATATGGCAAAGAAGTTATATTATTGTTGTTGGTTTAAAGGGGCAAGATTCTTATAATCGTGTCGAAGAAACTTCATATACAAATTTACATTCAGAAAACACCAAAATTTCACTGTTTATTAAACCTCCTCGCATGAAAGGAGATGAAGGAATTTCTTGGAAAACTGATGATGTTGTTAATTTAGCCGATCTTGGATATTCACTTAAAAGAATTTTTAATCATGAAGAGCAAAACCAATTAGAGCCTTTTCAAAATGTAAATTTATTTGAATATTTAAAACAAGGTTACAGAAGAAATTATGACAATCGCTCCATTTTAATTGAAGCACCTGATTTGTGGTTAGGACAAACACAATATATTCGTTTAGCTTTAACCAATTCTAAAACTTTGGCTATAACACAATCCAATGAAATTGTTTTTTTTAATACTTTAACAGATACTTTTGAAACCCTACCCCTTAATAAAAATGAACTTTTTGAATTTGAAGATATTCAAAAAACAATTATGACGATTAAACAAAATAAAAACTTAAACTTTAATTTAAATCGGCCCCAAATTGTAAATCAAGTACTAGACAAAGAAGATCTGCGAAATTATAAGCTCACAAATTTAGAGTCAAAAAAAATTAATGATAAGTTTCAAGCTTGTATTAAATTAATTGATGACAAAAAAATTAACATCGAAAAATTTAAAAAGTGCCGAGATCCACTTTTTTTAGAGTTTTTAAAATATAAACACCACAATTTTTTTGGCGTTAACGAAGATAAGGCTAAATTAGCATACGAAGTTGCTAAAAAAAATTATTTTGAAAACTTGAAAATACAAAAGCTTAACTTTCAACTTGAAAATATTTGGGGATTATATAACGCAAATAAAAACTATTTTCATGCACTGATGAAGTATGATCCAAGTTTTTTCAACTAAACTGATCAATTTTTATTTTCCAAAATGTTTTTTCGCTATAATATGAGCTCATATCGATTTCATCCAATTCTTGAACTGACAACGAATAGCAATCAACTTGCGGAGTTTTATCAATACCCAACAAATTGGGTGGCAACAGAACTGATTCATCGATTAAACCACCACGTTGATAGAGATTAAATATTTTATGGTTTTTTTCGTACTGGATTGAAAACCTACCCATTGAAGCAACTACAATTTCTCTTTGACTTTTAAAACAAACAGCAACTTCAAATCCGAACAAATATTTATCTTTATTATGTGTATATATAGCATCGTTTGCTAACAGCAATGCAATACGAACTTTATTAGCTATAGTTGATAAACTCTCTAAATAGTCAAATGGTGTTGTCACTTCAAGTTCTGCATCAGCAGCAGATAAAAAGCGTGTTATTTCATCAATAACGGTTTGAATGTGATCTGAACCAGTCCACGAACGTATTACTAAAATAAGTTGATCATTTAAGTATGTCGTTACTTGAGTTTGCGGTAATTTAAACTCACCGCTATTAAATGAATGTTCGTTGTACTTCATTATATGACTCCATATCTTTTAAGCTTAATAAAGGCTTTTCGATAGTAGTCCCCTTCCTCAAGATCTAACTCAAGAATTTTTTTCCATTTGTCTTTTGCTCCCGGACGATTTTCAGTACCATCAACAAAACCAAAATTTTCATCAATGATTGACTCTTGGTACATAATTTTAACTTGATTTCGTAAATCATTCGAGTATTTTTCAATCTTGTCTTTTAAAGTCTGATTATCTGGATCAAAATCTAATGCCGCTCTTAACGACAATATTCCATCTCTTAATTTGCCTTCTTTTATAAAGACTTCGGCATTAGCTAAATTAGTCTGATTTTTTTCCCTTATCTTATTCTCAATAAGTTTGATTCTTTTTTTAGACAATTCTTTCAAGTTTTCAGGATCATTAAGTGATGAATTGATAACTTCCTTATATGCTTTAATTGTTTTTCTTGGAAATCCTTTTTGATTCAAATCCTCAGCTTTTAAAAATAACTCTTTTAAAGCCAAAGCTTGCTGAGCTGCAGTTTGTTTTTTCTGCTCTTCAATACGCCGATCTTCGACTATTTTAGCAACTTGATTAACAAGCCGTGATATATCTGGATTATCAGGTTGAATAATAGTGGCTGGCGACAAGCAAAACTGCATTTCTTTTTCTGTAACATCTGGATTAATGATCTTTTCGCATTTCGCTATCGTTTCTGCGATAATTTCTCTATTCTTAGCCTCTTCTTTTTCACGTCGCTCAGTCTCTTGTTGCGTTATAATCGTTAACTCACCGTTTTGAGCTTCAGCTTCGTGTGCTTTTGAATCTTTATATCCCAATGGTAAAATCGAATGTACACGATCAAGATTTTCTTTAGCTGTTGAAAATTGCTGTTGTTTCAATGCTTTTTCAGCAGTAGAATACCACATTTTAATTCTATCTTGATCTTCTTTATTAAGCTTAAGGAATGGATCATCGATGTTTGCAATTTGCTGACTATTTTGCACCACTGGTTGATTAAACATTTCTGAAATGTAATAACTCCCGGCTAAAATTAAAATAATCACTGTTGCAAAAAGCGGTTTGTTTTGCGTAAATTTCTGCCACGGTGTTGGCTCTACAACAGGTTGTTGTTGTTGAAAATTATAAAATTGTGACTGCGCCTGACCGTACGGAGGCATTCCAGTAAATGGCCCACCACTACTTTGCTGTGCATAAGTTTGTTGAAAACCTGAATTGTATTCCATACCCGGCTGCACAGATGGTGCACCCATGTAGGCAGGCTCTTGAGAAGTAGGTGATTGATCATAACCAGATCCAACTAACGGATCTTCGATATCTTCCACATGCGTTTGACCTTCGATATTCATGCGAGGCACAATTGGTGGAACATCAATGCGATCCATTCTGTATTGAAAGTTAGGATCGTGTAACTCAAAATACATCGTATTATCTAAGACTGTAATGGCATCACCACTCTTAAGCGGCTCAGGCTCAGTACCTGAAACAGGTGATCCGTTTAAGAAAGTTCCATTGACACTCGCCAAATCAATAATGCTATAAAGTCCGTTGATTTTTCGAATTTCAAATTGCCTTCGACTGACTCTTTGATCCGGGATAACAATTTGACATGAAGGGTCTCGTCCTGCTACCCACAAATCGCCAACTTCAAGTCGTAACATTTCACGAACTTGGCCTAGCGAATCCAGCATTTTAAAATATGGAACTTGTTGCACAACGCCAACGACTGTGCGTTCGTTCTCATCGATTTGAGTTTCTCGACGAATTTGCATATCAGTAGCTTCCGCTACTTCATTGAATACAAATTCGTATGGTGGAATTTGAAATGTTTGACCATGCTCTAAGGTTAGATTTTCAACTCGTTGCCCAAGAGAGTATATTTCACCAAAACGCGATAAAGATGTTAAGTGCCACTTTCCATCATCTTCAAATTTAAGTTTGAAATGTTCTCGAGAAATTCCCTTTTCAGCTTGCAATCGAATATCACAACTTTCTTTACGTCCACCAACATACTCTTTGTCGGGGTTCAAAGATAAGTCGCTAATTTGCGCACCTCTTAAAATGACCTTCAATCTTGCCATTAACGAATTCCTTCAGAGGCCAATCTGCATTTCTCTTTCATGCTCTGAGCAATTTGATAACTACGATCATTACTCTTACCTTGTAGCATAACAATAACTTGCTGATACATAGCCTCACACATCTTAAAATTATGCTTCTGATAATAGCTTTCTCCAAGTATTAATTTTGCTTTTAAGACTTCATCAAAGCGAGCTTTGGCTAAGAAAAGTTGACGTCTTGCTTGCACGTGATTTGGGTCTAGATTCAATACAACCTGAAAATAATCCATAGCGCGAGAATAGTTAGCTAGATAAAAGTCTCGCATTCCTTTTTGGTAATTCTCCTGAATACGTTGATATGTTGGAGAGTTAACTTGATCAAGTTGCTTTTTTCTTTTTAATTCTAAATCTTTTTCCGCTTGCGAGTTCTGTTTAATAAAAAACTCATCTTCATATTTTAGAGTTGATTTAACTTCTTTATTTTTTTTAGCTGGCGGAGTGTCGTTTAGCCAATAAATTAATGCTGTCAAAACTAGACCTACGACAAGGTAAAATCGAGCCTTTGGATGACTTAAAATTCCACCTGAAAAATGATTTTTATTTTTTATATTTCCTATTGGTGGAAATCCCGTAAAATTTCCGCCCTGTGGTGCACCCATTTGTCGATGAGTATTTTGCATGGCAGGTGGGGCATAAAATCCTTGATTTGTTTGAGCTGTAATATGCATTTGTGCACTGACAGCATTAACAGAACCTGCTTTCGGTAAGTTTGAACTTATTTTTTGTGGAATCTGCTGCGGCGTCAAAGGTAACGACTTAGCTGATATATGCGTTTTATCGCTTGATATATCGGTGCTGACTTCAACTGGTATAGATTGATTTGAGACTATCGATTTTGGGACTTGATGAGCGGTCATCACTACATGTCCAATATCATAGTTAATTATAATTTCTGAATCTCCTAATTTAAATACTGATTCATTGGTTAGTTTCCATTTTTGAATAGATTCAGATCCAACAAAAACTTGATTTTTGGGGCTTAAATTTAAAATTTCAATATCTTGGCCAACAACTTGAATTTGTGCATGTTGCCGACTGATTTTAGCATCATTCAATAAAATAATTTCATTTTCAGGACCGCGACCAATTGAAAAACTCTGTTTGTTTAAAACAAACGATTGCCCAGCGTGCGGTCCTTTTAGAACCGTCAGCTTAATTTCAATCTGCGAGTTTATCTTAGGTGCTGCCGACATAAACTAGTTTGGTTCTACCTTTGTTAGTGTTATAAAATAATATTCTGGTTCCCCGGATGTATCAATCATTGCTTGGATGGCAATTTCACACTCAAATTGAGAAAATGGAATACGATCAATATGCTTTTCGTAAACACTTTGCTTCGACTTCTCGATTAATCCACTAATGTTCTGAACAAGCGCAGGATCATTGAGCGCTGTAAATTCTTGCTGTAAAACTTGATCTTTCTGGACTTGTGATATCGTTTCAAATTGTGAATTCATCGACACAATTGTAAGGTTTCGATTTAATACTAGTCCTGGTTGAGTGAGCATATTAACTATATTCGAAAACTCAACGTCACGATTTTGTTGCGGCTTCATTGCAGCACTGTCATCGTTAACGCCATTCCACATTCGATTAAGAAGCAAATTAACATTAGCAACAATTTTTTGAACTTCTGGGTCATCAAATTTAACCTCTGTTCGATCTGATTTTTCACGCAGTGCTGTATCTATCTGAGCGTTTAATGATTTCAAAGGAAATGATATCAATCTTGAAAATAAAAAATAGAGCACAATTCCAAAAATGCTAGCAATAACTAACGTTTGCATGAATAAACTAATGACTCGCCCCTCATCTACATTGAGAGAACTAATGTCATAGTACACTATAGAATGATATTTAATTGAGGTTTCACTTGAAATAGGATCATAAACTCCAATGGGATGAGAAGCTACAATAGTTTTTGAATCAACTTGTGAAACCAATGATCTACTTTCTTTTCTAACTTGAGCTAAAAATGGCTTGTTACTTTCTCGACCAGCTTTTTCGATAGGCGCAACAATGGCTCCATCTGCTTGTTGTATGATAATAGCCTCTTTTATGCCATCTTCTTTTAAAGCTTCTTGCACTGTTAAGTTTCCAAGTTGGCCGCTTAATAAGAAAGTTTCATTAGCTTTAGCCATTGTACGGGCGACTGACTTTGCACGTTTAGACGCTTCAATAAAATTCGATTCTTTAATGATTGTTGTTAATGGAAACATTGAGAACAAAGTAACAGAGACAACAAAAATCAAAACGAAACCCAATAAAACTTGTTTAAAAGGCAAAAGAAATGATATTTGATATATAGCTGGCATAACCTTTAATTCAATAAAATCATCAATTTTTTCACTCATTGTTTTTTGCAAAGCTGGTGCACTGGCTGCAGAATGCGAACTGCTTTGCCCACTAACAAATGAATCTCCGTGGGGCTGTGATGTCGTTTGCATGCTTGGATCAAATGCTTGGTGATAATTTTGAATTTGTAGAGCTTGATTACCATAGACGGGATATTGCATTTGAGATGGTATTTGTGCATTTGCACCGGCAGAAAATTGACTTGTGCCATTTAATGACACATTGCTTATTGGCTGATCAGAGGGGTTCGAGTTTTTTCGGGCCGTTGGTTTTTGCAAATTTGGACGTATATCTGGTGTTGGTATGACATCCATTATAACATCAAATAAACTAACCTTATCACCTAGTTTAATAATTGAATTTTGAACTTTAATACCATTAACAAATGTCCCGTTACTTGATTTTAAATCAACTAGAATGACTTTGTCTTTGTACACATGTATTTCACAATGCTCTTTTGAAATACCTACTGATAAAATTTTAAATTCACTTTGTCCACCACGACCAAAAATATTTTTTCCTAATTTTAAATCAAAAATTTGTCCTGCCTGAGAACCAGTTAAAACTCTAATTGACCACATACAGCTGATCCCCTTCTTTGATTTGAAACTTTTCAGCACATCCAGCTGACATTTCAAAAACAGAGTGTGCTTTCCAAAATGGTCCGATTATTTTGAACGGCCTAACTTGTGAAATAACTTTTTTTACATTCAAATTTTTATCTACAAAAATACAATCAATAGTAAAACTCATAAAAAAAGTATGAATATTATTACATGGACTAATCCACATAGCTTCGGTTTGATTTAAAAACTTGTGTCCCAGTAATCCTTTGGCGCGTGCAAAAAAACTTTCAGCTTTCAATACATGATCTGCCAAAAGATCAGCATGACCATTAGGATTAATTTTATACAGTTTCAACACATTAATTTTTTCCATACATAAATCCAACTAACATCGGGCCAAACACCATTATAAAAACTGCAGGTAAAATAAATACCATGAGTGGTAGCAAAATTAATTGCGAAGCTCGAGCGCCTGCCTTTTCTGCGCGAACAAATCTTTCAAGACGCATTTGAATCGATTGATCTTTTAAAACTTGTGCAATACTGGCACCCGTCGCTTCAGCATCTATTAACACAGCAACAAAACTTGTAATTTCATTCATATCGAGTCGAGCAGCCATTTCTTTAAGAGCTTCTGTTTTTGATGAACCGACTTTAATATCTTTTAAAACAGTCTTAAATTCTTCGGCCAAAACAGAGTTTTGATCATCTGCTTTATCTACTATTTTTTGAATAGCTCCAAAAAAATCTAATCCAGCTTCAACAGATAAAGCCAATAAATCGATAAAAAAGGGCATATCAGCTCTTACTGAAAGCTCACGATTTTTTTTAGCTGCCTTACAATGCATTTCAGGCATAAAAAATCCAACAATACCCAAACCGGTTAACATCATTGGAGAAAATCCAAGATCTAAAGAAAAATTCATCAAAATAAGAAACAGTGGAAATGCAAAACCCAAAAACAATTGAAGCCCAATGAACTCATCAACATTAAGCTCAGAACTTAAGCCACCAACTTTAATCAAATGTGAAATTTTCTTACGGTAATTTTGTGATTTGATTTTAACTGCATGTTGTAATGTAAACTGATGAACAAGCGGGCGACACATGTTTATTATCGCATTTTTTGATTTTACAGGCTCAGTTCCACTCGCCCATTGTAATTGAGCTTCTCCAGGTTTACCAGCAAGCAACGACGATACAAATAAATAAACAGCTACACCTGCTAGCATCAATCCTGTAAATAACATCAGTTCAGCACTACCCATAAGTCCTCTTTTAGGTTAGATTTATAACTGAGTAAAAAAATGAGCAGCACTTTAAAACTAAAAAAAATAATCTTAGCATCGCAATCTCCACGTCGTGCAGAAATTTTAAAGAATGCTGGCTACAAATTTGTCTCATTTCCAGTCTCTATATCGGAAATTCCGAATAAAAACCTAAGCTTAGATGATCAAATTATTGATATAGCTAGACGTAAAGGTCAGGCTAGTTATGATCAACTATTTACTAATCAGCAAAAAAACCCAGACCTAGATCTTAATAATGATATCATTGTGGCCTCAGACACTATGGTTTGTTTTCAAAACGAAGCTATTGGCAAGCCAGATAATGTACAAAATGCATTCGATATTCTAAAAAAACTTTCTGGTCAAACTCATCAAGTCAAAACAGCCCTCTACGTGTTCGATCTTGAAACAAAATCTGCCGTATCTCACATTGAAACATCAACCGTCACATTCAGACACTTTTCGGATCATGAAATTACTGAATATATTCAGACTGGCGAACCCATGGATAAGGCTGGAGCTTATGCTATTCAAGGAATTGGCTCTAAACTCGTAGATCATTTTGAAGGTGATTATCAAAACATAGTTGGATTGCCGCTTAATTGCCTACAAAAAATATTTACCGAACATCGTTGGATTTTAGATCAAATTAAAGTCGATGATTCTTATTACATGCAATTAAAAATGCAGCTCACATCTCAACAGCATTTATTGGCTGTGAGCAAGTTGCAACCTACGCCCAAAATTGAAGCTCTTTATAGACTGGGCCAAAAGCACTTCGGCGAAAACTACATTCAAGAAGCGCTTAAAAAGATAGAATTGCTCAAACCACTTGATATACAATGGCATCTCATTGGTCCTATTCAAAAAAATAAGGTTAAATATCTTAAAAATAATTTCGCCTATATTCACTCAGTTGATTCTTATGAATTGGCTTATTTAATTTCAGAGAAAGCACTACAAATCAATTATCAGCAAAAAATTTTTTTACAAATCAATTTGTCGCAAGAAACATCAAAATCTGGTTTCAATCTGTCAAGTATTAAAAGTGAATGGGACAGTTTAATAAAACTTAAAGGAATAAAAATTATTGGTTTAATGACAATGCCACCTTTACAGAACAATGCTGAAGAAAATCGTCCTTTTTTTAAAGAGCTATTTGAGCTTTCTCGTCAACTTGGTTTATCCGAATTATCTATGGGCACTAGTCACGATTATAAAGTTGCATTGGAAGAAGGTGCGACATGGATCAGATTAGGAACGGTTTTATTTGGAGAACGTGAAAAAATAAAGTAGACTAACAGTATAGCTGATGACCTAACGATCGGAGCCTTGCATGACTCATCCTTTACTCAAGACTTTTAAAATTGGATTCATTGGGGCTGGTAACATGGCTCAAGCACTTATTAAAGGTATTATCGAAAGTAAAGCGATGCGGCCAGATCAAGTTATGGTTTCAAATCGTACTCCAGGCAAACTTCTTAAACTTAAAGAGCAATTTGGAGTTCAAACCCGAGAACACAACGAACAAATTGTAGAAGAGTGTGAAATCGTAGTACTCGCCATGAAGCCACAGGATTTACCAAACGCTGTTGAAAATATGCACTCCGCATTCAGTGAAAATCAAATTGTTATTTCACTTGCAGCAGGAATCAACTTAAAGACACTCTCAAAAATGATCCCCGAAGGACGACTTGTTCGTTTAATGCCAAATACCCCATCACTTATAGGCCGCGGTGTTTTAGGTCTGCTCAGCAATCAAAAAGATTCATCTGTAACTGAAATGATGCGCGATTTATTTTCGAGCTTGGGTGTGGTTTTAGATGTTGAAACTGAAGATCAATTTGATGCCCTTATGATTTCTTGTTCAAGCGGCACTGGGTTTGTTTTTGAAATGATGATGTACTGGCAAGATTGGATTACTGAACATGGTTTTTCAACTGAGCAATCCAAAATCATGACTATCGAAACATTTGTTGGCGCATCGCTTTTGGCTGCTCAATCCGCAGGAGTAGATATCGAAGAGCTTCAACAGCGCGTGACTTCAAAAAAAGGAGTTACAGCCGCCGGACTTAACTCCATGCGTGAACTTGAAATCGAAAGAGCCCTACGTATCAGCTTTGAAAAAGCAGCTCTACGTTCACAAGAAATTGCTCGCCAAACTCAGTAAAACATATAATTTGACAAAAATGCATTGTTAGTCCATAATAGCCAAATATGTGGATTCAAAGGGATATTTCAAAAATTTTAACTGCCAGCCATGACCCGATACAGATTATTCGAGGTCCGCGCCAATGTGGCAAGACAAGTCTTATTTTGCAACTCGATCCTGAATTTAAGGAAGTTTCACTTGATGATTTACATCTCAGAAATTTAGCTCAAAACGACCCTAATCTTTTTTTAAAACAATTTGGCAGCAATAAAATATTTATCGACGAAGCGCAGTATGCTCCTCAATTATTTCCTGCTTTAAAAAGGAAAATTGATCTTTACAAACGCGAATCCAACAAAATAAAAACTATTGTTCGCATAACTGGATCAAACCAAATTTTAATGGACAAAAATGTTAAAGAAAGTTTAGCAGGTCGTGCAAGTTATTTTGACATGAATACATTGTCAATTTCTGAAATTTTATCGAGCCAAACAAAAAATATTCAAGACATCTTATACATGGGTGGATGGCCAGAACTTTATTCACGAGGCAACGTCAATCCCAAGAAATATATTGATGACTACATCAGTAGCTACATTGAAAAAGATATTGTTTTAACAAGTGGCATACAAAAAAGTACAGAGTTTCTTAAATTTGTTAAATTACTCGCAGGTCGTGTTGGCGAGATTTTAGATTTTGCAAGTTTAGCTAAAGATACTGGTGTAGACTCTAAAACAATTAAAGATTGGATTTCTATTCTCGAGCGGATGCATATTATAGCTTTAGTTCAACCTTACTCAAATAATTTGTCAACACGACTCATAAAATCACCAAAAGTTTTTTTCATAGATACTGGTTTGGCTTGTAGACTGCAAGGGTGGACTTCTTCAGAAACTATAATTGTATCTCCTCAGCAAGGCCATTTATTTGAAAATTTGGTCTTTTCTGAAATTTACAAAATGAATATTAATCATCAATATGGATTTGAAATATTCCATTGGCGTTCTAAAGACGGAGAAGAAATTGATTTTCTGATTCGACACCAAAATGATAACTTATTTGTTGAAGCCAAAGTCAGCTCTCGCCCTATTGATCATATCTCTCAGTACAGAGAAGTTAAAAAAGTTTTCAAAAATAAAATACCAGAAATTCTACTCTGCCACCAAGAAGGACAACATGTACTCGAACAACAAGTTCCCATTCAGTTTTTAAGTTCAAAAATTAAATCTCATTTTAAATTATAGCCATCTTTACAAACAAGCTAGACTTTCGTCGTAAATCCAAGGTACAGATCTTTTATAAAAGTATTGCCGCAGTCTTTTAATCTAGGAATGTATTGCCTATACTTAAATAGAGCATGCAAGTGCTTTTTGCAGCCAAAAGATTGCAAATCATTTTTGTTCACGGAGGAACATAATGAAATACTATCCTGCTGAAATTGCAAATAAAACTTTTGATCGCAAAATGATGGGCTTTGACGCTGATCAAGTCATTCATTTTCTTCACATGGTCGCAAACCAAATGGAATCTTTAATTCAGGATCGTAAAAATCTACAAGAAGAATTAAAGAATAAAGAGCTTGAACTCATTCAATTCAGAGAGCGAGATGCTTTACTTAAAAGCGCGATTACACAAACAACTCAGGTATCAGATAAAATGAAGTCAGAAGCAGAACGCGAATGTAAACTCATCATTCAAGATGCTCAACAAAAAGCTGAAATGATCACACGAGATGCAAAAGAATCTTTAAGAAAGATTTATCAGGAAATTTCTGATCTTAAAAAATCAAAAATGCAATTTGAAGCCAACTTAAAAGCCATGGCTAAAGCTCACTTAGAATTACTTGAACAAGCCGATGAGTTTATGCCGAGAATGCGAATGTCGCATCTCGATTTAGAGTAATAACTAAAATCACGCCCCTCCCCTAAAAGTAGTGATTTAGATTTGAACATTAAAAGCAGTATTATTTTTTTCGCAATATCCACATGGCATCAGATGCACCACCACCAAGCAAATATCCGCCACCAGGAAAATTGCCACTATGACTAAAATTGTAAGTAGTACCACCAGTTAAACTCCAAAATTCCGTCATATGAAACGGGCAATGTATGAATGTATTTCCCCCTGAACCTGCATCACGATGACCACATCTTGACTCAGTAGGATTTGTCGGATTTCTCAAACCGTTCATAGTCATCCAAATAAATGTCTCTCCTTCACTTCGTCCTCTGACTGAACCAATAAAATCAACTTGATAAAGTCCTGTCTCAGACGGCGTCACAGAAAATCCGCCACCTCTATAAGCTATAGCAATCGCGGAAGAATTCTTTGCAGGTCCGCAATTTAAAAAATCGCCAGAAGAGTTCGCAGTAAAAACAAATGAACCTTTAATACCTTTGATAGCTCTAACTGCCGTTGAAGTATCGAATTTAATATCAATATTTGCTGAATACTGGTTAGTACCAATTCGAACCAAATTAGAATATCCAATGCTGGCAATCTTAATTTTACTTTCCGGAATATAGTTTCCAGCAGTAGGGACCATACTTGTACCAGCAGCAGTACAAGCTGCTGGTACATTAGGAATAGGTTGATTATATCCACCTGGAATAGAGACTGGAGGATTAATGAGCATACCGCCAGATACTTTTGATGATCTAAACAAACAACTACAAAAATTATCAACTAAAATTGCTTTTTGCAGTCGAGACTCAAGATCTTTAATCACTAGTTTTTCAGTTAACCCAACAACTTCTTTATTTTGAGATACAACCATACTGGCCATACCTAAACCAATAATGGAAGCTAGTCCTATCGAAATTAAAGTCTCCATAATTGTAATACCTTTACAATTTGAAACTTGATATATAACGCTCATAGCTCTCCAATTTATTTTCATAAATCTTCCTTAGTAATTATCCATGTAGCTTCTGAAGCGCCACCATTAAGTAAAAAACCGCCTCCGGGAAAAATGCCTCCATGACCAAAAGTATATGTTGTACCCGAAGTTAAATTCCATAATTCTGTCATATGAAATGGACAGTGAATCCATGAATTTCCCCCAGATTTAGCATCTCTTTGTCCGCACCTAACCTCAGTAGGAAACGCTGGATTACGTGAATTATTTAGCGTCATCCAAATATAAGTCTCACCTTCTGTGCGACCTCGTACTGTTCCAATAAAATCAACCCTATGTAGACCAGTCTCTGTTGCTGTGTAATTTACCCAACCGGATCTTAAGATAGTTGAAACTGGTTCAACTTTAACTTGACCGCATGATTGAAATTTTTTTGCACTTGAAGAAGGATCAGACATATCAACTCCATATGTTATTGGAATTGTAATTGATTTAAAATTATTACGACCATCTATAGAGACACTGAGGTTAAGTTTAGTTAAATACTGATTAATACTGATTGGACTCGATTTTTCAAATGTAATTCTGTCTAGTCTATACTGATTTTTTGTTTTTGTTCCTGTTTGCTTTTTCGAAAGTTGTAATATTTTATCACTTTGTGCAACACAAGGCTCAGAAACACTTGCTGGTATAGGGATTTCATATCCTACAGGGATTGATGTCGGTGTATTACTTAAATTTAAATCATTTATATTCAATGTTGAGCCTCGCATAAAACAACTACAGTATTCGTCCACTTGCAACAATTGTGAAATTTGAGACTCTAAATCAGAAACTACTAGTTTATCATTAAGACCCATAATACTACTGTTCTGAAACTGTATATTAGAAGAAATACCTAGAACGATTGCGCTAGATATTGTCATAAATATCAAAGTAGATAAAATACTATAACCATTTTGATTTCTACATAATGGTTCATAATAGATCTTAAAAAATAGTAAGCGATTAAATTTATTCATGAATATAAAAAATACCTACTGCCCCTTTTTCTTCTTCTTTTTTAATTTTATCGTATATCCTGATGGATCTGAATCATTATTCACGCTGTCTTGTTTATTCGATATTGTCGTCTCAAATTGATTCTGTTGAGTTTCATTCTGAGAATTATTTGAATCAATGGGCTGTATGTATTCTTCTTGCTGGGGTCGTACCGGTTTAAAGTAGTCTTGATTGACACCATCATCTGTATCTTCTTTAAAAAAATCAGCATCTTCGGTTAATTTTGGCGATTGTCGGTCTTGAGATTTTTTTGGACCATATGTTTTAGGCCTAGACTGATAGTTGTTATTTTTTTTCACAGCATTATTTTTATTTTCAATTTGTTTGTTTGTATCACTCTGAAAACTTAAACCAGAATCAAAACTAAAAGTCAGCACAGCACCTACCGTAAATCCTTGAGCAATATTAGATCCATGAATATCGTAGTTAGCAAATGCTTTAACAGCTGTATTATCTGTAACTAAAAATTTTAAATAAGTTTCTATGCTTAGTAAATTAGGATTTATCGAATAAAACTTTTTACTTCCCGCATTGACTCGATTTATAATTGCATCTCGTACAATTGCATTATTACTCTTATCATCATTCTTTATCGTCGAAAAACCATTTATAGCAAGGCCCAAACCCATTTCAGAAAATCGGTATTCAGCCCCGATTCCGTAAGTTAACAGTGTTGATAACCCATCACTTCGGTAATTTATTCCAATTAAACTGTAGGGATAAAGCTGATCGACTGACATTCTTAGAATGAATGTTGGTTTAAATTCAGATGCTCCAACACCATTAATAACTGCGTCGGTATTTGTTTGTATTTTATCCGGCGAGTAAGAATATTCAACATCGACTATGCCTTGAAAGCCATCGAGGTTCATGAGTAGATAATCAATACCGAAATCAATTCTGTTAAACGTAGAATTTTTTCGAGTCGCATAAACATCAGAAGATTCTGCTGAAGCGATATTAAATCCAATACGTGTACCTAAGCTATCAAAAACTCCCCATCTAATTTGCGGGTTAACATTTATTAATTGATAATAATTCGAGTTGAGTAAATTTTGCTTAGTTCCGTTAGCATCAAAGTTCTGTTCTGATCGATAGTAATCAGACCATATTGCGATGTCGAATTGACCACTTTTATAAGCCTGATCCGGATTTGAGTAGGCATTTGCGTAATCACTTATCAAAATCAAACCTGCGAAATAAAAAATAAATGCATTAATGCATTTTTTAGCTCGATAATTCAGTTTTTTCATAGCCAGATCAGTCTATACCAGTTTATAAACAGAAGGCAGAGGACGAAAGTCGGGATCTCTTTTATGAAAAAACCACTCATTGTCATATTTCTAACTGTATTTATTTATCTTCTTGGATTTGGAATGATTATTCCAGTCTTGCCATTATTAAGTACACATTACGGTGCCACCCCTCTTCAAGCTGGTCTTTTGATGTCCTGTTATTCGTTAATGCAGTTTCTATTTTCACCGTTTTGGGGAAAGCTCAGCGATAAATATGGTCGACGTCCAATTTTAATGTACTGCTTACTTGGTGAAGCTATATCTTATTTAGTTTTAGCTGCATCAAGATCTCTAGAGATGCTTTTCATTGCGCGCTTACTAACGGGGTTTTTCGGTGCATCGATTTCTACAGCATCTGCTTATGTTTCTGATGTAACAACTCCGCAAGAAAGATCAAAGGGTATGGCTCTTATCGGCGCGGCATTTGGATTAGGCTTTTTGTTTGGTCCCGCGATTGGCGGTGGGTTGACAGTCTGGGCTGAAAAGATTTCGAATGATACCGGATTTATTGCAAGCTTCTCTTCATATGGCGTTGCCTTATTTTGTTTAGTTACTTTTATTTTTGCGTATTATAATTTGAAAGAATCCATCAGTGCTGAAAATCGAGAAAAAAATACTCTCGATAAAAAAAATCGTATTGATCACTTACTTAAATATTTTCAAACCCCACTGGTTGGCCAATTAATGTCTGGATTTGGTTTAGCTACTTTGTCTATGGCCATGATGGAATCAACTTTGGTTCTTTTTATGAAGCAAAAATACAACTGGAACATAAAAGAAGTCAGCTTTGGTTTTGCGTATATCGGTATAATTATTGTCTTCACACAAGGTTTTTTAGTGCGAAAACTTATTCCACTTTTTGGTGAACGATTCGTTCTACGTTTAGGATTATTTTCTTTAGGTTTAGGTCTAACTGGAATTGGGTTTGCTTCAAATATTGCAACCATGGGTCTGGTCATGACCCTTCTTTCTATTGGAAGCGGTCTTTCTAATCCTGCGTTTTTAGGTAGCATTTCATTACTCGTACCGCCCGACGAACAAGGTTTAGCGATGGGAACAACCCAAAGCTTATCAGCTCTTGGCCGGGTTGTTGGTCCCGCTATTGGTGGATATTTATTCGGTCACTTAACAGTCGAGTCTCCATTTTTTATGGCTGGTTCACTAACTTTTGTCGCATTATTACTCATCATTAACCACTATCACAAATTACCAGTTTCAGGCAAAAAGGTGTCGTAAAGATGAGCAATACGATGTTTAATAAAATCGGATTTTACCAGCTTGATAATCTCATTCAAAATAGAGTTCCTTTTTTATTTCTAAATCTCAGCGAAGATATTACTCCGTGGTATCAGTCTATTTACAAAATGCATGTTGAAACATACCAAGTTTTATTGAAAACAACAGAAGACGTCATGAATGAGCTTAAAACCAGACAAATCCCCAAAGAATTTGCCATTTTATTAGTTTGTCCAGACGGAAAGCTATCTGAAAGCTTAGCTCGCCAGCTTGAAATTAAAGGTTATACAAACGTCTACTTGATTGATGGCGGTTATCAGCAAATGGTGACCGACCGAGGTTAAATCAGCTATAGTCTTTTGATATGACTACACCAAATCAAAACACGACACTCGCTGATCGCTACAATCCACAAGATGTTGAATCTACTATCTATAAATGGTGGGAAGAATCTGGCCATTTCAAGGCTCAAGATAAATCCACAAAACCGCCATTTTCAATTATTTTACCACCACCAAATGTGACAGGGTTTTTACATTTAGGCCACGCACTTGATCACACAATTCAAGATTTACTTATTCGCTGGAAAAGAATGAGTGGCTTTAATGCGATGTGGTTACCTGGTACAGATCATGCTGGAATTGCTACGCAAACTGTTGTTGAAAAAGAATTGAAAAAAAATGGTGGTGTTACTCGCCACCAATTAGGTCGCGAAAAATTTGTTGAAAAAGTTTGGGAATGGAAACACGAATATGGTGATCGTATTTATCGCCAAATGCGCAGACTAGGTGATTCTTGCGATTGGGACCGTGCAACGTTTACGCTTGATGAAGGCGTTTCAAAAGCCGTTCGCAAAGTTTTTGTAACACTTTATGAAAAAGGTTCAATTTACAAAGGACAAAAACTCATTAATTGGAGTGGTCCTTTAGAAACGGCAATTTCAGATTTAGAAGTCGAACATAAACAAGTTAAAGGTGCGCTTTACCATATCAATTATCCAGTTGATGGAACAAATGAATTCCTCACTATCGCAACAACCCGACCTGAAACACTTTTAGGTGATACAGCGGTCTGCGTTCATCCAGAAGATGATCGCTATAAACATCTCATTGGCAAAACAGTCACTGTGCCGTTGATCAATCGTAAAATTAAAATTATTGCTGATACTTATGTGGATAAAACATTTGGATCTGGTGTCGTTAAAATTACACCAGCACATGATTTTAATGACTACAAAATCGGTAAAGCACACAAACTTGAGTTCATAAATATTTTAAATAAAAAATGTGAGTTAAATGAAAACGCAGGTCCATACAAAGGCCTTAAAGTTGCTGATGCTCGCAAAAAAGTTTTAGAAGATTTAAAAAACTTAGCCTTACTTGTTAAAGAAGAACCGCATGTTCACTCTGTCGGGCACTGCTCTCGATCTGGTGCAGTTGTAGAGCCTTTTTTATCTGAACAATGGTTTATGAAAATGGATGAGTTGGCTATACCAGCTAAGCGTGTTGTTGAATCTGGAACTATTCGTTTTGAACCAGAATCATGGACAAAAGTTTATTTGCATTGGATGAACATTATCGAAGACTGGTGCATTTCACGTCAGCTTTGGTGGGGACATCGCATACCGGCATGGCACTGTGCTGATTGTGAAAAACACACTGTTGCCGAAACTGATCCTACAAAATGTTCTCACTGTGGCAGTTCAAAAATTTCACAAGAAGAAGATGTGTTAGATACTTGGTTTAGCTCAGCATTATGGCCATTTTCGACAATGGGTTGGCCCGCTGAAACTGAACACTCAGTCGAAACGCAAAAAACTTTTTACCCTACAAATTACTTGGTTACAGGTCATGATATTATCTTTTTCTGGGTTGCGAGAATGATTTTGATGGGTATGGAATATAAAAAAGATGTTCCGTTTAGAACAGTGTATATTCACGGATTAGTTCGTGATAGCCAAGGTCGCAAAATGTCGAAATCATTAGGCAACTCTGTAGACCCGATTGACATGATCGAAAAATACGGAGCTGATGCTTTACGTTTTAGTTTTTTAGCTCATTTATATAGTGGCAAAGATTTTAAATTCAGTGAACAGCGTTTAGAGGGCTATCGTAATTTCATGAATAAAGTTTGGAATGCTGCACGTTTTGCTTTATCAAACTTGCATGACTTTAAAGTGCCAACTGACGGCTTAAAGGCTATTCCGCATAAAAACGATATTAGTGTTTTTGATCAGTGGATCATTTCAAAGTTAGCTGATGTTGAGAAAAACGTTCAAAATCACTTAGAAAATGAAAGATTTTCTGATGCGGCTATCGAGCTATATCAGTTCATTTGGAATCAGTTCTGTGATTGGTATATTGAATTTTCAAAACCAATTTTAAACCCACAAAATGGCCAATCTATAAATTCAGATGAAAAACATGCAACACAACTTGTGATTGCTCACGTTTTAAATCGTATTGTGAGATTATTACACCCATTTTGCCCTTTTATAACTGAAGAAATTTATTCTAAACTACCGCTAAAAGGTCAGGCTTGTATTATTGATCAATATCCAACGATACAAAATGACAAAGAATTTTTATCTCTTGGCAGCAAACAAGCCGAATTTGATATTGATATCGTCAAAGAAGTTGTCACAGCAATTCGTAACATTCGCGGTGAAAATAGAATCAGTCCGGCAATTAAATTAAATGTACGCTTAGCGGTTAATACAGATGATCTGCAAAAAACTTTAAGTGCTAATCGTACAGCCCTAACAACTTTAGGCCGACTTGAAACATTAGAAATAGGCGCAGAAGGCAATCTAACGAAATGTGCGGTAACACCTGTTTCTGTTCAAGATTCTCAAGTTAAAGTGATCATTCCACTTGATGGCTTAGTTGATTTCGACGAAGAAATAAAGCGTATTCAAAAAACAATTGAAAAGCTTGATAAAGACATCAATTTACTATCAAACAAATTATCTAACGAAAAATTTGTTCAAAATGCAGATGAAGATGTTGTTGCGGCAGACAGACTATTATTAGCACAATCAAAAATTCAAATTGTATCTCTTAAAGAAGCCCTCGTTCGTTTTCAATAACGAACAAGGGTTTTAATTTAGACTGGTTTAAGCTTAGAGATTTTTTCGACTTCAACGTGACTGCCTTGATCTGTACGAACTATGATATCTACAAATTGGCGATCTTTAATCAAATCATGTGCATGATATGAATGACGAGCATGAACTGTTTGGTTAAATGTATCATCGTAGCCAATAACTAAAACTAAAATTTGTGCTCGCGATTTTTTCATCTCTTCAAGAGATAAATTAAAGAGTGGACTTGATTGATCTATATGATGACATACAGTCCAAGATAAATAAAACACAGGGGTCCGCGCTCTTATAACCGGTAAGTCTGTTAACTTGTAAATATGATTGCCTTCTGGAGTTAGTACATCTTGCATAAAGCTCACTTGAATTTTGGCATCAATAATTTGATTACCGCGCTCATTTGCTAATCGAAACAATAAACTTGGCTTCCCTAAGTAAGGCGTCAGCAGTGCTACATTTGAAAATGCGACTTTGGAATCGGGCCGTGTAAACCTCGCAAAAAATAATCCAGAAATCATTCCGATACTAATAAGTCCACTAAATGCCTCGATAGCCACAACAACATTTTGTAAAAAACCTGTTGGTGAAATGTAGCCGTAACCAATTGTCGAAAATGTTTGAATACTAAAGAAAAAACATTCTTTAAAAAAATCTAAATCACTAGGACCTTTTATTCCATCAAAGCCCTCACGGCCTAGAGAATAATAAAGAAACCCAAAAAACAAGTTTACAACGACATAAGCTGTTCCATTAAATAAAATAAAACTGACCCAGTCCATTTTTAAAAAATGGTGATACAAATCGCTCATTGATTTAATTTTTTTTGGAAAGCTCACTTTTAATTTGTCCTTGTTAGCTGTTTAATATTTGCTAAAGCATCAATAGTTCTAGGCTAAAACCGAATACCAAATTTGTCACCCCATGAAGAATATGCCTGTACAAAAATTGCCACTCGTTTTCTCAGCTAAAACCAAGTAAATACATAGCCAACAAGGAGTACCAAAATGAATACACTTAATATTTCATTAATGTTCGTTCTAGCCGCTTTAATTGTAACTCACATTGTAATTGTATAGTTGATTTATTCTAAGCACTGACAGTTAGACTGCATAGAATCTAGACCTGTACAGCTAACTGTTTTCGACCCTTTTGTTAAAGACACCGACTCAATTTTACCTGAACGTTCAACAAGAACAAGCTCTTCACCGTCTGGAAAATAAGCACGGCTTCCTCTTTCGTCTAAAACGATCGAAGCTCCACCTTTTAAATAATTAATATAGTCATCTGTTGGATTGATAGCCTTCTCCTGATCAATATTTTGCATTTCAGGCAGGCCTTGATCGTTAATATTAAACAATTGAACATATTTTGTCGGATTACTTGGTGATTCATAGTTCACTTCTGTTCTAATTCTTTTTTTAGAACCATCAGCACTTTGCAGATCCATTTGAGTCCAATCGTCCATTTGAACAACCAAATCACCTAACGCTGGTCGCAAACTCACAAGCATATTATCATATGTTGGTTCAATTTGTGGACTATCTATCGCAGTACCAATTTTTAAACAATTAGCTATGTCTTTGAGTCTTTCAGCAAAATTCTTATCAATAATAAGTTTGTCTTCTGCTGTTATCAGCTGTGGCTGTTTGAAGGGTAAGGTCGACGAGCTTGCAGCCTGAGCCAAATCGCTAAAAGTTGTATGACTTGTTGGTTGTGTTTTAATGTAAACCTTGGATTCGCTCAACACGTTATCATGAGGAATTCGTCGTTCACCTTTATGATCATTCCAATAAAAAAGAGCCATTGAAATCACAACGGCTCCGATAAGTAAAAGTGTATTTCGATTCACAACCAATCCTTTGATTTTTGAAACTTTCAAACTTGCTGTACTCGCTTTATTTAATTAAACCAATTTCTCTTAATCTTTGCATCAAAAAATCATGAGCCGTTATGTCAGGATATTTTGCGCCTGCACCTTTACAAGATGGTAAACAGCTTAATAAACTTTCTGGATGCGGATGCATAAAGAACGGCATTGAATATCGAGATGAATTCGTACCATCTTGTGGATTAATCACTCGATGAGTTGTTGATGGAATAACTTCATTTGTTAATCGCGATAACATATCGCCAGCATCAACGATTAACGTTCCAAAATCAGATTGTATATCCAACCACTCGCCATCACGATCTTTAAGTTGCAAACCTGATTGTGTTGCTGCTGGCAAAATTGTTATAAAATTAATATCTTCATGTGCGGCTGCCCTTACACATCTAGGATCAACACCTTCTGGAATAGGTGGATAATGCAATAATCTTAAAATAGAATTACCCTCTTGAACCATATTCTTGAAATAATCTTTCTCGACTTCTAATGGATAAGTCAAAGCTTCCATCATTTGGATTCCTGCTTGTTCTAATTTAGAAAACAACGTCTCAAATGTCGGTCTAAACTCAGGAATTGTATCATCAGGCCAGATATTTTTAGGATAATACTTACTGAATTGGTGTCCAGCAGGAACTTCACGACCAACATGCCAAAACTCTTTTAAATCCATTACTTCTGCGCCTTTGGCATGCTCTTTTCCAAAAGGCGTATAACCACGCTGACCACCACCATTTTCAGACACATAAGAGAGTTTTTGCTTTTCAGAAAGTGAGAAAAATCTCTCTAAAACGTGATAAGATGATTTAAGTAAATCTTGGGAAACATCATGATCTTTTAAGATAATAAAACCATAGTCTTTAATACCCGTAAAAAGTTGCTCGATAAATTTAACTTTATCAGCTTGCGATCCCTGCGTGTAACTACCTAAACTTAAAGTCGGCACTTTTCTAAGTGTATTTGATGTTTTAGATTGATTGTCTTGAGTTTGCATTCTGGACTCCCCCAATGTTTCAACGTTAATTTACGTATATCAGTTAACAAATTAAGCATATATGCGCAAAAAACACTAGAAACTTCATAAAGTTTAATGAATTTTTCAAAGACTCGAGAGTCTCGCAAACGACTAAATTCATGATCGTCAATTTTTTAGACGGTTAAATATTTTAATTTATAAGTACCATTCAGTTAAAACAAGATCATCGTAACCAAAGCCGTGTTCTCATTCAAAAATTCGAAGTGAATATCAGCATCATAAAGGCGAAAAGCATGTTTTGTGCGATATGGAGAGATAGTGTTTTCAAAACCACGATAAACTACAGGACGTGGATCTTGTTGAATGACTTCAATAATGACTTTTTCTAATTCAGGACGTCCAGTACGTCTCATCCACTGTTGCAGCGTCAATTGAGCCTCTTCACTAAATTCAACTTGAATAGCTCTTACGTTATGTGCGCTATCAACAGCCCATCCACCACGAGCTTCTGGGTGACTTTCAAATTGTGGTAAGTAAGGCTTAATATCAATAATCGGAGTGCCATCAACTAAATCTACACCAGATAAATAAATTTTATTTTTTTCTATTTTAATCATTTCACACAATGATAAGCCAATAGGGTTTGGTCGATGAGGTGATCGCGTAGCAAACACACCTGTCGATTGACCACCAAGTCTTGGTGGATGAACTTTAGGATGGTAGCGATTGTTTGAATTTAAATGAAATATAAACATTAACCAAACATGAGAATAGCCATCTAACCCCTCTAAAGCAAATTCTGGCTGCCATTGGGGCAAGATTTCAAGTTCAGAAACAGTCTGTTTGACTAAACCGGATTGCCTCGGAACACCGAATTTATCAGGAAAGCAGGTTTTGATAAATCCGATCGCAGACAAATTAAAAGTTGTGTTATTTAAAGTCACACAACTTTTATATTTGAGACTTACTTTGATTGGCAACTAGTAGTTACCAATCCATATTAAGTTTAAGCTTAAAAATTTCCAGATTTAGCAACAAGACCCGCTTTATTTTTAATAATGATCTCTTTACCATTAAGATCGATCAAACCTTCATTTTTAAACTCTGTTAAATGACGTGATAAAGATTCGTTGATTGTGCTAGCCAATTGAGCGAATTCATTGCGAGTTAATTTTAAATTGATCGATATCCCATTTGGCGTTTGGTTTCCAAAACGATCTGCCAAATTCAACAATTGATGAGCAATTCTTTCTTGAACCGATGCTAGATAATGAATTTGGCTCGTTTTTTCATAATTTTCGATATCATGAATAGCTTGCTCTAGTACATTTCGAACAAGTGGATGAACTTGTGACAAGACACTAAAAATAGCATCTTTTGAATACAGCCATACAACAGAGGGCTTCACGGCCTTAGCATAAGAGTTGGTTTTAAGATTACGAACAAGGGCTTTGTAACCGAAGACTTCTCCTGGTGAAACAAGTTTTGTAACATACTCAGGAGATGTTGTTCGCCCTCTTGCGTGCTCACGATTAACAAAGACCTTAATACATCCTGTTTTTAATAAATAAAGCCCTTTTGGCTCTTCACCCTCATTAAATAATATATCACCATCATCAAAATTAATGATCGTGTAAGGAATTTCGAAAGTATTAAGTGATTGCGAAATCAGCGTCGCCACAGAGGAGCTTGACGAATAACTCGTGTGTGTATCCGATAAACTGTTGTGACCTGCCATTAATCTAACCGGTTGTTGCCCAAACTGAGACATATTGACCTTCCTTAATTAGTTTAAGTTTTTTTAAACTAATTATATATTAATTGATTTTAAGCAAATTTCCACTAAAAATTTAATGTCGATCGACATGTTCTATATCAAGATCATTAAATTGAATGAAAACGTGTCAGCACACACAAAAAGGAGCTCAAATTGAATAAAACAGCTTTAAACATTAAGGCGCCATTAATTATAGCAACTGCGCTGGCCTGCGTAACCGCCGTTTACTCACCTCGACTACAAGCATGGGGAGGTCGTGGTCATGACTCTATCTGTGAAAGCGCGGTTTATTTAGTTCAAAACAAGAATTTAAAAGATTTCTTAATGAGCAAACCTCACTTAATGGGTCATCTTTGCAACATTCCAGACATTTATTGGAAATCACTACCAATGGAACTACGCCGACACGGAGATTCTGGTCATTATGTAGATCCCGAAGTTATCGGGTTAGCTGTTAAGGATATCCCGACTGACTATAAAGCTATCGTAGAAAAATATACGAATAGCGAAAATAAAGATAAAACTAATGCTAAAATTTTATCTGTACCTTTAGAATTCGGAAGCAACTGGTGGAGAGCCGATCAAATGTTTCGCATAGCAATTGAAAAAGGATCAGAATTACAAAAGCTCCCCGCCCCACAAAACAGTAAAGAAGAGCAAGATCAAAATTTAGCATACAATAAGGCTTTCTACGAAATGCTTACAAGTATGGGTATCATGGGACATTTTGTTGGCGATAATAGTCAACCTTTCCATACCACTTCCGATTATGATGGTTATGCAGCCAATCATGGCGGAATTCACTCTTATTACGAAGAAGCCACAGTAAGTTTTTTTGGCCCTGATCTACAGGATCGTATCTATAAAAAAGCACTGAAACTAAAAAATACGTCATTTATCAAGCCAACAAATACAGTCGACAAAATGAAAGCTCTCGCAGAAATATCAACAAAAGAAATTAAAGATGTTCTAAAAGCTGATCCGCTAATATCGCAATCAACGATCAAATTAGAACGCGGTATGAGTCTAAAGGTACCAGCTAAACGCAAGTCAGCCGAAATTGGATTTAAAGCTTTTGAAAAAATGCAAATCGAACAAATGGCAAGATCAGCTTTACTTCTTGCTCATTTATGGGACGACATCTACACCAAAATAGGCAAGCCAAATTTGGATGCCTACAAAAGTTTTAGATATCCCCTAACAGTCGATTTTATATTACCAGATTACTACGATATTAAGGCTGAAGATTCTAAGAAAAAATAAAGAGATCTGCTGAAGATCGTTGATCTAATTATTTACCCATAAAAAAAGCCGCATTCTAAGTCAGAATGCGGCTTTTTATTTTCTAAGTTGATTTTATATTAAACCAATAATTAGAAAGCGTAAGTTAAACCAACTTGGCCTAATAAGTTATTAGAACCTAAATCAATATTTTGTTTTCCACCAGCTAAGATAGAACCATCAACTGTTACTTTGTTGAATTTTAAACCTGCACCTGCAGCAAAAGTTGTGTTGTTAGCACCTGGAGAAAATTCAGAAGATGTTGTTGAACCAGTCTCTTCTTTAGTGTCGTTGATCAACACAGTTTGTGTAACTGATCCACGTAAAGTTAACCAAGATGCTGCATCAGCTTCAAAACCAATGATAACTGGTAAAGTTAAAGCTGTTGTTTTCGTATCATCTGTTGAAAGTGATGTTTTAGCATCTTTAACAACTGTATTAACTAAGCTTGCACCGTAGAAAAATTCGTTACCATCTTTTTTAAGAGATGTTACCGCACCTGCTTGGATAACATTTTTATCTAAATCGTTATCTTGTGTACTACCAGATGATTTTTTAGCACCTAACATCGAGTAAGAACCATAAACATAAAGCTCTGGAGATACATTGTAACCACCACCAACAACTAAGTTTGTTTTACCTTTAACTTCAGTTGTTCCAGATGTCCATTTGTTTGCTAAACCCAAATCAACAGATGCCGTCCACAAAGCAGTTTGCGCACCAGCACGTACTGACATTGTGTTTTCTTTTTCATCAGCTTTTTTATTGTTGTAGTTTGAATAAACTAAAGTACCCGCAACAGACATATCACCCATTTTAGTTCCATAAGTTAACTCAATTGGATTTTGCTGAGTTACAGTTACAGTCGTTGGAACTAATGTTGTTCTTAAATCATTTACGTTTACATCTTTGTGACCTAAAGCAATACCCACTTTTGCTTCGCCAAAAGATTTAATCAACATACCTTCAGCAGAAGTTGCTGTACCAGAAGTTGAAGTTGCGCCAGTTTCTAAAGTCAATGACTCGCTCAAACCAACGATATCAGATGGGCTTCCGTAAACTGTTGCTTGTTCAACTAAATGTGCAGCATTTCCTAATGCATTTAATCTAGATCTTGTAGCAAAAGCTGTTGAAGATGCGATAATGATAGCAATTGTTAATAATGATTTCATTTTTATATTCCTTCTTTTTAATTTAACAAATTATTAAAACATGTAAGTAAGACCAACTTGTGATAACAAGCTGTTGCCATCTAAATTTTGGCCAGCAGTCGCACCTGTTAATCCAGAAAGTGTACCATCAACTGTAACTTTATTAAATTTCAAACCAGCACCAACTGCAACAACTGTGCTGTTTTTGCCTGGAGCAAATTCAACATCGTTGGCTCTGAAAGCAGCATTCGCCGTTGACGGAGTTGTTTCAACTTTAGAATCTGCGATTAATACATTTTGTGTGATTGATCCACGCAATGTCATCCAAGAGTTTGCATCAACTTCCATACCTAAAATAACTGGCATGTTTAAAGAAGTTGTTTTTGTTTCAACGTTAGCACCGCCAAAAGTAGTCTTTTTATCTACATTTTCTAAAGAAGCACCGTAGAAAACTTCGCCACCATCTTTTTTCATTGAAGCTGTAGCACCGACTTTAAATGTTGTTGCTTTTACAGATAAATCAGAAACAGATAGTACCAAAGTTCCTTTTTTATCTACAGATGCTTCAACCATCTCAGCATAACCCCAAGTGTACAGGTTACCCATATTGTATCCACCGAAAAAGCTTGTGCCTGCCTTTCCTTTGTAATCATATGATCCATCTTTTGATGCTGTATTTAAAAGACCTTGTTTCCAGTAAAAATCCCAAGCACCTGTGCGGCCACCTAAACGAAAACCAGCAGAAGATTCTTTTTCTTTGTTAGCTTTATCGTTGTAGTTTGAATAAACAAGCGTACCTGCCCAAACCATATCAGCGGCTTTTTGACCGTAAGTGATTTCGATTGGATTTTGCTGATGAACTGCATTTGCTGTTGGAGCAATTACAGTCTGATTGATAATATTTCTTAATGCATTCGTGTAACCTGAGGCATTTTCAGATCTGTGGCCAATCGAAAAACCAAATTTCGCATCACCCATAGTTCTGACAACCATACCTTCAGTATCAGCACCTTTAGCAGTTCCTGAAGCTGCTGTAGCACCAGATTCTAGATTGACATAATCACCAAAAGAGAAAATGTCAGACGGATTATTGTAAGCACGTTGAGTGTCCATAACGTGTACAGAGTTTCCGAGCGCGGTCATTCTTGCTCTTGTTGCGAACGCATTAACTGATGTTAAAGCGATAGCAATCATCAATAACTTTTTCATTGTTGTTATCCTTTCGTTATCGTTTCTTTTCAAAAACGTTTTTTTAATAATCTGTTAAGACAATGGTAATAAGGTCATTAGTCCAGCGCAACTGCAAAAGTTTTAGGAAATTACAAACAGCCATTTTTTTAATCACTTAAAAATAACTTGTGGACTAAATACATCAAAGAAGAAAAAAAAACCGAATGTGTTTTTTTTCAAAAATTTCAGTCTAAAAGTAGAGTTTTAACTTTAGAAAAAAATTGTATTTTAAGACTCATTTTTAAAAACTTACAACAAAATATATTGAGATATACTTTGCTGTAACTTACACATTTTTCTCACAATAATTTTAAAGAATTATGTTTCGCATTTTCATTTTCAATTCATTTTAATTGCATCGTGTTATTTACTCGACCATAGGCTAGTCAAACAGCGTCAATCAAATACTTAACGCACTGATTTCAAGAACAATAGCACTCAAAACGATCGAAAATTTTTATTTTTTGTTCTCGTTATTCGTTACTTCGATATTAATTTCTTACCCAAATCTTAACAGTTCAACAGATTGACGAACGTCGAGTTTGGATGAACCATAGATGCAATAAATTAAAAACAAAAAACTTAAATCATTGAAAGGAAATATAAATGAAAAAGTTATTATTATTATTAGCAACGATCGCAAGCTCTACAGCATTTGCAGGCAGTATCTCTCTTGATACTCGTGTAGATTCTGATTCTGCAACTTACAACACTGCGAATGGCGGTAAAAATAATTCTAAATTTTACCTCCAAACAGGACGCGTTGATTACAAAGGTAAAGCAACAGATGATTTATCATTTAGATTGAGATTACGTTTTAATAAAACTCAATCAGCTGTAAACACTCGCGACAGTTTAAATGATAGTGTTGACTATGCTAGCATCACTCACAAAATGGGCGATTACGCTTTAACTGCAGGTAAATTTGATATCATGACAGCTGGTTTTGAGGGCGCAACTGCTGGGTCAGATATGTACTTCACATCGCTAGCGTACGGCTCATTAACTCGCTATGCGACTGGTGCAAATTTAGCTTATACATTTGGTGACAACACAGTTAACGCCATGGTTTTAAATAACAAATCGGATACGACTTCGGGACAAACACGTAACATGTATGCGTTAGTTTATAAGGGTGCATTAATGGATAAAGCGCTTAATTTAATTGCTTCATACCATATGCTTGCTACGCCATACACTGAAAATTCTGAAATCAAAAATCATAATGATTCATACGTCACTTTAGGCGCTCAGTATAAATTGACTGGTATGGCTTTCAGTTTGGATTATACCCTAAACACTTTAGCCGATACAGCAGGTAACAAAGATAAAACTGAATCAATAGTCCTAAACGGTTCTTATGATTTAAATGAAATGTCTGCAGTTAAAGCTAAGATTGAATCATCTACTTACAAAGATGCATCAACAAATACTGAATCTAAAGAAACAACTTTGGGCTATGGTATCGCTTACGAAATCAAACCAATCAAAGATGCAGATTTCAGATATCATGTTGCTTACACAAATAAAGATGTTAAACCGGAAACTGGCGATACTAAAACAGAATCGCACATTATTGCTGGTCTCAAGTTACAAGCTGACTTCTTGAAGTAATTTTTCACTTAATTAAGTGCAAATTTAAAGGCAGGGCTCAAATCCTGCCTTTTTTATTTGGGTGAAACGTTAAACTTCTGTTATGTTGGAACGTAGATGACAGGAGTCACAAACGAAAATGAATTCTCACAAAAATAAATTTCTACAAGGAACTATTAAAAGACACCCAGACGGATTTGGTTTTTTTATCCCGCAAGATCCTGAACATCCAGATGTATTTATACCTGCTAGCGCTATGAAATATGCTATGACGAACGACCATGTTACTGTCATCGCCGAAAAAGAGCGTGATGGCCGATTCAAAGGTGAAATTGTTCGCATCAACGAGCGATCGCAAAAAAAAATAGCCGGCGCATTTACGCCATTAAATGAACGCTTTGGTTTGATCAAAGACGAAGGCAAAGGTTGGGGTAAAGACCTTAAAATCCCACTCGAAAAATCTCTCAGCGCAAAAAAAGGAGAACTGGTCGTTGCACGAATTACAGAATACCCAGATGAAGGTGATTTTTTGGGAGAAATCATCGAAATTGTTGGTGATATAGAAGATGCTCTAAATGATATTAAACGTGTGGTTATCGCACAGAATATCCCAGAAGATTTTGCAAAAGATACTTTACGCGAAGCTGAGTCTTTTGCTCAAAACCCAGATGAAAAAGATTTTAAAAATCGAAAAGACTTGCGCCACATTGACATCATCACAATAGACGGCGCAACAGCAAAAGATTTCGATGATGCTGTTTACGTCGAAATGGGTAGCCACGGATTTCATTTAATCGTTGCGATTGCAGATGTTAGTCATTATGTCAAAACTGGCACGTCGATGGATAAGGATGCATACGACCGAGGAACATCGGTTTACTTTCCAAATTTTGTGATCCCAATGCTACCAGAAGCTCTTTCAAACGGGCTTTGTTCACTTAACCCACACGTTCCGCGATTAGCATTGGTTGCGGATATGCATTTTGATTTTACCGGAGAAATGACAAAGTCCAGCTTTTACGAAGCCGTTATAGAAAGTAAAGCTCGTGTGACTTATGGACAAGCTCAAGAAATTATCGACAATCCTGAAGGAAAATCTGAAACACACATGAAATTTAAGCATGTCCAAGGCAATATATTACGCTGTGCTGATTTAGCTAAAGTGTTGATGGCCAAAAGATTTAAAGAGGGATCTCTTGATCTAGAGGTTCCAGAAACTGAATTATTAATTGATGGCGCTGGCGAACCTGTTGATGTAATTAAATCAGAACGATTATTCGCGCATAGATTGATTGAAGAAATGATGTTGGCAGCAAACGTTGCAGTTGCTAAATTTTTATCTGAAAAAGAAATTGCAGCCATCTACAGAACGCACGAACCACCGGATCCACTTAAAATTCGTATGCTTGAAAAATACTTACAAACATTTGGATCAAAAGCGCATCTATCAGGTGATCGTCTACAAAAGAAATTAACCAAAGCACTTCATGAATTTTCTAATGAAGCGCAAGCTCAAATCGTTCATATACTAACTTTAAGATCAATGAGCCAGGCAAAATACACGCTCGAGAACATCGGGCACTTTGGATTAGGTTTCGATCACTATACACATTTTACTTCGCCGATTCGACGCTACCCCGATCTAATCGTTCACCGACTCATTAAAAATGCTATTGGTCTACCAGGCTACCGTTTAATGCCTGAAGACGATATTCAATCGGCTGGGACTTGGCTTTCTGCTTGCGAACAACGATCAGCCAAAGCCGAAAGACAAATTCAAGCCATCAAAAAAGCTCGTTTTATAAAAAAAATGATTGGCCAATCATTTGATGGCATGGTCAGCTCTGTCACAAAATTTGGTATTTTTGTTTTACTGCGAGAATACAATGTTGATGGGTTAGTTCGAATTGACGATTTAGGACAAGATAGTTGGTTTTTTGACGAAGAAAATCTAAAGCTCGTCGCAAAACGTTCTGGTATGTCTTACAATCTAGGCGACAAAGTCAAAGTGACAGTGAACTCAATCGATATTGAACTCGGACAAATTAACTTTGCTTTAGAAGGCGTAGAAAAAACTGCACGTCATTCAAAAGAAGATAAAGTTAAAATAAAGTCTGAAAATGCAAAATACTCTTCTGCCAAAGCCAAGCCTCGTTTTGAGCGAACTCAAGAAAAAGTAAAAATTGAAAACAATTCGACTAAAGAAAAAAATAAAATGAAATCAGGATCAAAATTTATTCCTGAAGTTGCACCAAAAACTCAAGAAATTAAACCCAAGTATGCGTCATTATCAGATTATTTAGATCAAATGGCCAAAAAGAAAAAACAAGGACAGTCTAGCGATGGCAACAAATCATCGAAATCAAAACATGAAGGCAAAGAAAAGTCTGGTAGCAAGCTCTCTGCAGATCGGAAAAACTCTGAAAAACGTCAATCGACTGAGAACAATTCTGACAGTGTTCGCAAAACACGGTCTCAGAAATTTAGTCGAAAAAATAAATCTCGGTAGTTTCTTATCAGGATCAGTAAATTCTACAAGTATTCTCGAAAAGGAAAATTTGACGGTCCCGCAGCGTTTACGTCTCAGTTTCGAAGAGCTTGGTCCCACCTTTATTAAATTTGGACAACTATTGGCAACACGACCTGATCTAATACCACAAGATTTTGTTAATGAAATGTCGTTACTTCATGACCAGGTTCAAGAGGTTGAGTTTAAAAAAATTTCTGAAGTTCTTAATGACGAATATGGATCAGACTGGAATAACTATTTTCAATCAATTGAGGAAAAACCGATCGGTTCAGCCAGCATAGCACAAGTGCATCGCGCAAAGCTTAAAAATAATCAAGAGGTTGTTCTAAAAATACAAAAACCCGGAATAGTTCAAAAAATTAATGATGATCTAAATGTTCTTTATTTCATTGCTGAATTAATTGAAAAATATATACCAGAGACTCAACCTTACAACCCTGTTGGTATGGTTGATGAATATTTTAAAACTCTCGAACTTGAAACAAATTTTGTTATCGAAGCCAATAATATCCGTCGTACAAAAGCTAATTTTAAAAATGATGAAAGCGTTATCATTCCAGAAGTACACTTTGAATTGACCACAGAAAGAATTTTAGTACTTGAAGAACTTAAAGGAAAACCACTCAGTAAAATTGATTCACTGAGTTCTATGGGCATTAATCCGGATGATATTATTAAAAAAGGGCTTAAAACTTATATTAAAATGGTTTTTGTTGACGGTTTTTTTCATGGTGACTTACACGCTGGTAATTTCTTTATCATGCCAGATCATAAAATAGGTTTAATCGATTTTGGTGTGGTCGGTAGATTAAACCAAAAAACACAAACTGCAATTGTTAATATGCTTATCGCTTTATCTAAAGAAGATTATTCTCGTTTAGCATATGAGTATGTTGATATCGCGCCATTTTCTGAAAATGTAAATGTTGATTTATTTGCAAAAGATCTGCAAACATTGATTGCTCCTTATTACGGATTGACACTTAAAAATGTTAATGTTGGACGAATACTGATGTCTTCTTCCGGAATAGCAGCTGACCATGGCCTTAGCATACCAACTGAACTTATGCTTTTCTTCAAATCTATTGTTTCAATTGAAGGTCTAGGGCAAAAAATAACGCACGACTTTGATTTTCTCGCTTACACTTTGTCGCAAGTCGGAGAAATTGCTCAAAATTTCTTTCAACCTGTACGTGTAGCAAACGAAGCTCAATTACTTTTTCGTGAATCTAAAAACTTCATTAATGCACTGCCAAGACAACTGAATCACCTTTTGCGTAAAGTTAGCTCTCCGGATTATCACACAAAAATTCAAGTTCAAGAGTTACTAGAAATTAAAAAAACAATAAATAATTCGTTTAACTTGCTGTTTCTAGGGATCATCATCGCATCCCTTCTGATGGCAAGTAGTTTGATTTATGCAAACTCTAAAAATATCGATCAACTTTGGTCCGTTGCCGGCATGCCTGGGATCAGTTTTATCGGTTACGTATTATCAGGAGTTCTTTGCATCATTGCTTTTTTTAATTATTTAAAAAAGAACTAATGTGTATTTTGACATACTGACGTTCTGATTTTTTTTTGTTAAGATTTGAATATGTCTAATTCTAATAACGAAGTTCCTCTTGAACTACAAAATTTAGCTGATCTTGTAGGTCAATTCATCCAATACTGGGGTTTTAAAAAAATTCATGGGGAAATTTGGACGCATATTTGGCTAGCAAAATCACCAATCGATGCCACAACTTTAGTTAAGCGTTTAAATGTATCAAAAGCGCTCGTCTCATTAGCAATCAAGGATTTACTTCAATATGATGTCATCAAGACTTCAACAGAGGGTGATCGACGAAAAATACTATTACTTCCCAATAAAGATGTCCAAACAGTGATTATTAATGTCCTTAAAGCTCGTGAATCTAAACTTATGAACGAAATTATTGATTCACAAACAAACCTAGAAAAATCATCAGTCTCATTTGCAAATCAATACGAAATTGATGTTAATCAACTTGAAAGTATGAAAACGATGACAGTGATGGCGCAATTAGCGCTCGATACATTAATTTCAAATAATTTAGACGTAAAAAGCTAATTTCTCCAATAGTGGCACATATATCCGTTCGGATTTTTCTTTAAATAATCTTGGTGGTCGTCTTCTGCACTATAAAACTTAACCAAAGGACTGATTTCGGTCACAATCGGTTTGCTCCATTTTCCAGATTTTGAAATGCTTTCCTTAACGTCTATTGCTGTTTGCTTTTGATGATCATTTGTAAAAAAAATAGCAGACCTATATTGTGTCCCAATATCATTTCCTTGCTGATTTAAAGTTGTAGGGTCATGCAGTTTAAAAAATAATTCTATAATTTCTCTATATGAAATAATATTTGCATTAAAAGTAATTTCAACTGCTTCAGCATGTCCAGTTTGACCCGTCTTCACTAAAGTATAAACAGGATTATCAATTTGACCACCACAGTACCCAACCTCAGTACTTATAACACCTTTAATTTCACGAATAAGCTCTTCGACTCCCCAAAAGCAGCCAGCTGCTATATATGCTTTTTGTATATCAGACATGATTTATTCCTCTTACTTTTTTGACAAACCCATTAAGCACATTAACTCAAACATTGTATCAACTGCAGCTAGACCTGTTATTTGCGATGAATCATATGCAGGACAAACCTCAACAATATCTGCACCAACTAGTTGTTTGATTTTCAAAGCTCGTAATATCTGTTGAGTTTCGTATGTTGTTAAGCCACCTGGAACTGGTGTTCCTGTTCCTGGAGCATATGCAGGATCTAAGCAATCAATATCAAAACTAATAAAAGTTGGTCCTGTCATTGTAGGCAATTTTTTTAAAAATTGAGCCAGTGGTTGTTTTCGAATTTCATCAATTGTAATCACCTTAATTTTATGACCTTTAACAAAATCTAAATCATCTCCTGATGCAAGAGGTCCTCGAATACCAATCTGAATCATTTTTTTAGGATCGACTAAACCTTCTTCAACAGCATGTCGCGCAAAAGCTCCGTGATGATACTCGCACCCCCATGCGGCAGGATAAGTATCTAGGTGCGCATCAAAATGAATAAAATTTAACTTACCGTATTTATGCGACAACGCTCTTAACAAAGGTAAAGTTGTCGAATGATCTCCACCGATTGAAATAAATTTTTTGCCAGTTTCAAGTATATGAGCTGCAAATTGACTGATCTTTTCATAAGTTTGTTGTTGATCTATGGGTACGACCGGGCAATCACCAACGTCAGCAAATCGTATTTTTTCAAATAAATTCATGGCTCGCGTCATATGAAAACCGCGACCTAAACTTGAGCACTCACGCACCAAAGTAGGAGCAAACCTTGCGCCTGGGCGATAGCTAACGCCTCCGTCATATGGTGTACCAAATAAAGCGACATCAAATTCATCATCAATAGGACGAAACGGCAATCTAAAAAAAGTTTTAATTGCTGAAAATCTTGGAAACTCACGACCACTTAATGGCTTAAATTCTGAACTTATGTGTTTTTTCATATGGATCATTCTATCATGAAAAATAAATATTGATAGAAGTTCATAACTTTCTATACATTGTGTCTATGCAAATTCTGCCAAAGCAAATCAAACAAGATCGTGAAAAATTAATTCAGTGGTATCAAAAAAATAAACGAACTTTGCCATGGAGAGCTTCTCGCGATCCATACAAAATTTGGATCTCAGAAGTCATGTTGCAGCAAACGACAGTAACAGCAGTTTTGCCTTTTTATGAAAATTTCATGAAAAGATTTCCAACAGTTCAAACTTTAGCTCAAGCTTCCATTGAAGATGTTTATGAATATTGGTCTGGACTAGGCTACTACTCACGAGCACGTAATTTACATAAAGCAGCCCAACATTTCGCACACCAAGGCTTTCCTGAAAAGGCTGAAGAATTAATTAAATTTCCCGGGTTAGGGCCTTACACTTCAAGAGCTGTATCAAGCTTAGCCTTTAATGAAAAAGTTGGAGTCCTCGACGGAAATGTGATTCGAATTCTTTGTCGTAAATATGGTTTGAAAATTAAATGGTGGGAACCAATAGAAAAAAACAAATTACAAAAAATTGCAGATCTATTAGCGCAAACAGATCTAAACTCTGACCTGAATCAAGGCATGATGGAGCTTGGTGCAACAATCTGTTCACCTAAAAAAGTGATGTGCTTATTGTGTCCCTGGAACAAAGATTGTGTGAGTTATCAAAAAGACACCATCGAAGAAATACCTCTAAAAAAACCAAAAGAAAAATTTCAAATTTGGCAATGGAGTTTTGACGTCTTAATACACAAAGACCACATTTATCTTGAAAAGAATCTAGCAACTCCATTTTTAAAAGAAAACTGGCTGCCTATTTCAAACGCGACGCTTTTAAAGCGCAAGCCGCAAAATTTTGATTTCAAACATGGTGTAACCAAATATGAAATTTATGTCAGTGTGAATATCAAAAAAGCCCCCCACAAGAAATTAAAAACAGGACTTTGGGCTAAGAAAAATGAACTTATTCGACTCAATCCAACAAGTCTTATGAAAAAGATAGTCGCCCATATGGAAAAATCAGCTAAACTATAATTATGAAAATTTTAGTTTTAATTGCCTTCAATCTACTATTTTATAGTCACATCATTATAGCTGCACCAATTCCAACAACAGGATCATCGATTGTAAACTCGCCACAATGGAACACGGCATTTCTCCAAATGGGTTTTACTCTTAAAAATGTTTCAAATGACTGGATTTTTTTGAATAACTCAAATAGTAAAATAGCTTTAAATCATGAAATTAGTTTAGGTCTTAGAACATTATCCAATACTGCAAGACTTCATTTAAAAACTGAAACTTTCAAAGCAAAAATTTCGGTTGAGTCCTATGTTAAAAAATTTTTAAGAGATTACAATCAATATGGTTTTGAACTGCTTTCTTCCAAAACGATGACTCTTAATAATTCGAATGTCGTCGTTGTTGATCTGATGCAAAAAAATAAATCAACACAATCACGCCAAATATTTTTTAATCACAAAGATAAGATCCTGACAGCAACATGTATTGATAAGTCTGATTTTTTCCAAATGACCTCTTCGATGTGCAATCAACTATTAAATAATCTAACTTGGAATTAAACGAAAACTTTATTTGGCCGTTCAAGTGACAAATGCCAGCTCTTCGTCAAATTTTTTGACACCTGATAAGCCCAAAATGTCTTCTAATTAAATACACTTAGTCATAATACTGGCTCAAACATCGCACTGATGCTTTACGAGTTATGAGGTATTTCGTGAAACGTGGACTATTTTTATTAGTATTGAACACATGTATGGTTTCAAATGCACAAATCACTCGGTTGAATCAATCTGAGCTTCTTATCTCCTTTAAAAACTCAAGTCCTGTCGTCATCGAACAAGGAAATACACCTAATTCGGTGATACCTGAAATCCCAGAAATATCACTGAACAGACACGAAAAGCAGCTTCAAAGCGAAAAATTCAAAAATTCGACATTACTCTCTTATTTCACAGAGCGATATAAATTAACCATAAATAAATTATTGCAAAATTACATATCAAACGACTTTAATATTTTATCTGAGATTAAAAAAACTGCCCAGTTGTACGGAATTAAGCCTGAACACATACTAGGTGCGATCATTGGTGAACACGTCTTTAATGTTGATTTAAAAGACCGCGCACAAGAGTACACTTTGAGAGCAGCCATGTGGGTTAATTTTTTTTCTGGAAAACATCCTTTTGCCGATGTCATCGAATGCCCAGAAATGAAAACCTGTGAAAATCAAACAACTGAATATATGAAGTGGGAATGTTATGATTCAGTTTGGACTTATAAACTCAGAGGAAAAATAGCTTGTAATCAAAATTCGTTTCAAAACAAAAGTCTCATGATGGCCTATTTCGACCCAACTGTCGCTGGCAAAACATACGGACTAGGTCAACTCGGACCAATTAAAATGTTAAGTTTAACAGATCTAGTGAATCGTTATAGTGGTTTGCCTAAACTTTCTATTCGAGATCAAAACCAAGTTTATGAATCAATATTAAATCCTAAAACTACAATTCATTATATTGCAGCGGCAATCTACAACTCAATTCAAATTTATAAAAAAGAAGCTAATTTCGATATTTCAAATAATATTGGCTTAACAGCAACTTTATATAATTTAGGATATGAGAGACGAAGAGCCATTGAATTACAACGAATCAATTCTAAAAATATTTCATCTGGTAAAGAAATTAAACTCCCACAAGTTAATTATTACGGTTGGTTCATTAACTATGTCGAAAAAGATCTACAGACCAAACTTCATAGTACAGTTTTAAAATAAAGGATGATATTCATGCGGCACGTTTGTAGTCTAATTCTCATTTTAATTCACGCTATAAACTTCGCAGCAGTTGCGAAATCATCTGATATCAATCAGAAGAAAAAATCAGTTTATATTGAAGGGTATATCCCTAACCCGCAAGCCCCAGAAACCGGAGTTCGTAAGGTCTATTTATTAATTGAAAATGGTCTTATTAAGAAAAAGTCTCACTCAAAGTTTGTTGTCCAAGATAATGTACGCAAAATTACAGAAAAACAATATGGACCGATGCTACTCTCTTCTGGTTTTATTGATTTACACGGTCATCTAAAATATCATGTTATACCCCTTTGGAAAGAAGCTCAGGGGCAATTTGGAAATCGTTTCGACTGGCGAGCAAAAACGAGTTACAAGCAAAATGTAACTTCTTACTTAAACAATGATGCTCTTGGCAGCAGTTCTGACCCGCAATCGCTTTACTGTCAAACGTATCATTACGCCGAAATCAAGGCTCTTGTGGGTGGGGTAACAAGTGTTCAAGGTATCGGGCAGGATTCAACTTGTACAGCAGGATTGTTTGCACGCAATGTTGAAATTCAATCAGACTATAACGAATCAACTGATATTCGTGTCAGCTCTGAAATGATTAATCCAAACTCTTCTAATTATTTGCAAAACTCTATTTTACCAGAAGTTATTCGCAACAATCAGTCAATTGATGCAGTTTTTACCGAAAAATTAGCTCTAGCTTCTGAAACATCCACTACGGTTCCTTCTGCATTTAAATCATTTATGGAATTAAGAACTCATTATTTAAAATATTTTTCTCGTATTGTTCCTATAGGCGATATTCGAGGTTTTATTGCCCACTTGTCAGAAGGCCGAAGACAAGATTTTTATAATAAATTAGAATACAAAGCTGCTCGTGTTGCTGGTTTAACACAAAAAGGACTCATTATAATCCATGGCGTTGGCTTAGACGAACAAGACTTTATTCATGCTTCGCAAAATGAAATCAATTTCGTGTGGTCACCTTTTTCTAATTTACTTTTGTATGGCGAAACATTTGATGTTAAAAAAGCCATACATTATGGACTTAATGTATCTCTTGGATCCGATTGGAGTCCATCGGGTTCTAAAAACTTGCTCGATGAAGCTAAAATTGCTAAAAAATATCTATCTTTGAAAAATGAACATATCAGTGATCGCAAAATTTATGAAATGATGACAATAAATCCGGCCAAGGCGCTTAAACTTGATCACAAACTTGGACGATTAGATGAAAACTATTTGGGAGACATCGTTGCTTTTAAATTGAAAAGTTTCAGATCGAACCCATTTACACAAATTATTGAATCTCATCCAAGCGATATTCAATTTGTGATGGTTGGCGGTCAAATGGTTGTTGCCAAAGAACGATTGACTCACAGCTCATCAAATTTTGATTCATTACTATCTAAAGATGATCTCAATAAATATTCAAAATGTTCGGTCTATAAAACTACAAAAATCGCTCATGGTTTACTGAGCTATTCTGATTTAGTTGAAAACTTAAAGACTGTATTTCCTGTGCTTGACACTCCAACTTCGTGTAATGATGATTATTATACTCAATCAACCCAACAAATTCCACTACTCATAAAAAATGGACAACTCTCTCAACAGAATGATGATCAAGAGTCACAAAAATTCTATCCACTCAATAAACAACTGCAATCACTATTATCTCCAAATCACAGGACTAACGACTAATTAGAATTTGTGAATATCATTATTTTTCAGACTTTCATCGAGACCTAACAAAATTATGTCTTTTGTAAACCCAATTATTATTTAAAATAAGAATTGAAATACATTCAAAGGATTAACATGTACCTTATAAATGCAAGGATAAAAAAATCGTATTTATTTTTAACTATAAGTTACCTAGTTATCATAGGCATATGTACTGGATGTCTTCATAAAAATAAGGTTGTCGAAACTCGAGAACCAGCTTCAGTTAAAGTGAACATTAAATATGATCTTCGCCGTGGATCACCTGCTGAATATGATCCAGGAGCACCTGCTGATTCGAAATGGATTGAACTTTTTGGCTCAACACCCAATTATCGATCCATTGGAATTACAACTCTGAATGGTTCAGCAATAAAGAACGAAAAATTTAGATGGGAATTTGGTCCAATGTGGTATCGTGGGAGATTAACATCTAACAGCGTAAAAGCTTTCATTGTAGGGCAAGAAGGAGCACAAGACGAAAATATTTCAAATCGTGCATTTACGGGATCGACAGGTACGCGTGTACAAAAATTTTTAAATCACCTTGGAATTTATCGCAGTTATTTGTTTTTAAATACTTTCGTTTATACAATCAACGGACAACTGACAGAAACTGTTGATGGTAAACAAGTTAAAAATCCTAAATTTGATTGGCTTGAGCAAGGGCTTGATTCACCAATTGTCATTTATCGCCATAAACTTTTTGATAACATGCTTGCGACCAACACAGAAACTGTTTCTTTATTTATGGGTGTGGGTTCAGGTGGTAAAGCAAGTCTTGCAACCTGGATTAATGCCCGCGGCGGTAAATGCTCAGTTGCTTACGATATGAAAAATTGTGATACAACAGGAATGGCAGAATGGTTTAAAAACAACTACAATGTTACAATCAAAAATAAAATTTTAGCAATCGGAGTACCTCATCCGGGTGGAGCCAATCCAAACCTAGGTGGTGATGCTCAGCTTGAAAATATTAAAGCTGGTTTTACACAAGCAGCACAAAGAGTCGCAGCATTTAAAACTACTCATCAAAATTGGTTAATATCTGATCAAGATGAAAAAGCAACGAATGAAGAACTCATTGCACGTCTGAATGAACCCTATGTTTATAAAGGATATGCACCCATTCCATTTCGTGATTTTGCATTTAACACTAACTGGCGAATGGGATCAGAAGGTACGACTTCAAACCGATGGGGCTCTTCATCGATTCAAATCTATTCTGATGCTGGTGAATACAACGATAAAAATTCAAAATTCAAAACTCCTTATGATTTAGATTCGGGCCTTAATGCAAAAAAAACAGCACTCATTGGAATGCACTCGAGCGAATTACCCTATGAATCACCTCGGTACTTAGCGACTAAATGGAACCCCGAAAAACCAAATTTTGACTACGGACCCTGTGGCTATATTAAAGACACTGATACAGGTTGTGAACTATCAAAAGCATTAAATTCTTGGCCTGATTTAAAATCTGTAGGTATTAATTCTATTAGCCATGAATCTTTTGGGTATTTTGGTACATATCGTGGCCGTGCTGATCATGCTCAAGTTTATATTTTGGCTGATCAAACATCGCATGACGATATGTTTTCAACTCGTGCCCTAACTGGCACAGAGGGACAACGCTTACAAGCAGTTTTAAATTTGAGTGGTGTTGGTCTAAATTATTTTATTCAAAGAACTTTGCCTGTCGACACCTTAGGATTACCTACAACCGATCTGGTTAAAGCTGTTATAAAGCCTGAAATGATTCAAACATATCAGCGTATTTTAAATGCTGTTCTCGAAAGGTCATCACCAAAGATTTTTGTTGCTTTGGGGCCCGTGGCCTCAATCGCGATTAATCAATTGATGTTACCGCAAGGATCAATCGTGATAAAGCTAAACAACTTAAATGATGTAACCGTCGTGAACACAACAATAAAATCAATCTCGGATACTTTACAAACAAAAGTTTCAGGAATGTACTCTGGTCAATTGATGACCATACCTCGTGAAGACTTACCCTATCACACACGTTGGTGGATGGGCTCGTCAGGAGATCGCGCCGCCCGTGGTGAAGATTACTCTTTAGGTAATTTCTATCGTATCTATGCACCTTATTGGGTATCAAAACTTTACCCAAAACCGCTTACTCAAGCTGAAAAAACTTTTCTAAATAACAAAATTCAATCTATTCAATCTGAATAAAAAAAGCCTATGACCATCACGATCACAGTCATAGGCTTTGTCACTATTTAGTTCAAGAATTAATTAAGTAATTTTAAACCCATTTTTGGAAGATCTGCTTCTAATTCGAAAATGCTAATATCAACTGATTGACCAAAAGGCACCTGTTTATAACAATTCAAAAAACCTTGGCTTAACACTGAAGTTATTTTGGGATGAACCTTAAATTTGACTGTAAGATAAACTATTGTACTTGTTGGTTCGCTTAATTTATTACAAACAAATTGCCGATCACCTGGTACATCAGAATGCACATCTTCTACATATTGGCCCGACAAGCACTCTGCACCAAAATGTCTTGCGAACGAATCAGCATCTGTAACATCTAAAACAACACCAGATTTTAAATTAGCTTTTTTACTATTCAAAGGAGATTGAACAAATAGCTGATCAAATTCTTTCTGACTTAAATATGGCGAATTAAAGTGACACAATTGGGACTGACCTTTTACTTGATATGAATATTGACCACCATGCTGTTTCGCTTTTTCAACTTCAAATTCATGAACATTTTCAATAGCCCTGATGAAGTTGTATTCTCTGGTTAAATCAAATACTGCAGATACTTCGAATTTTTGATCAATAGCATGTTGCGAATAAGTCTTACCAGCAACCAAAAAAACAAAAATAAACAATTGTTTTAAATTCATGTATGAAATCTCCTTAAGTTTTTAATGAGATAACATAATTTATAAACATTTATGTTAGGATATCGACAAGTTTGAATTCTCTTTGCAAAAGATTCATCTTTGTATGCCCTCTAGACATATATTTAAATGATTCGTTTTAGTCGATTTCGAATTTAAATAGTCTTATTATTCAACCAAACGAAAAAACCGATTCACGGGTACGGCGTTCGAGTGAAAAATCAACTCAAGTTCTGGCACGCGAATATCTTTTTTCAATTTAGTAATTTTTAATGTACCCCATTGTCCCTCCACTAGAAGACCTTCAACACGACTTAACAGTGTTTTTAAATCAATATTTCCACTGCGGGTCTGAATAGTAAGCAAATAATTTGGAATATGTACATAAAACTCGCCATTAACCTCTAACAAATCAAATACATTTTGCAATGTACGATGAAGATTTAATGTATATGAAACGACACCAAAAACATCAGTGATAAGTTTATATTTGGTTGAAGATTGTACGTCAAAATTTTCAAATGCACCTTCAATAATCTTTAATTTTCTTTGATTTGTTGATCTCCAAAACCATCGACTTGATTTATATGTCACAGCTGTCAACTGAGCAGCTTTTGCTAAATCATGAAATGAGTTTAGATAATCAAGCTGTGCACGAGCACGTCCTGCGCCCAAATCAAGCCAAGCTTGATCGTAATATAAACTCTGCAAACTCGCTTTAAAATCTTGGTGCAAAATTCCGTAATAGTCGACAAGCTTTCTTCCCGTTTCAAAGTCGTTGCGTTTAACTAAATCATGAATTGGAATATATTCTTGTTTTTCTAAATTTATAAAAACGTGACTGCAGTTAGAATTTGCATACACAAGCCCTGTAAATAGGGTTAAAAAAAATATGATTAAAATAAACTGTAACACTTTGTGTTTCAAAATAAGACACCTTTTTCAAATTAACAATTTAACCGCAAATAAAGATCAGCAAAGACTGAGCCAAAAAATTGTTTTTTTGTAGAAAGTATACAAATAGAAACCGTTCCCAAATTATTAATATATTAAGGTTTTTTGTAAAGTGTCTAAACAATGACCAGTGTTAGAAAACTAACATCTTTCGACTCATATTGATATTGTGTACAATGCCTCAAAATTAAAGCAGTCGTTTTGAAAACATGGGAAATTAATCCCACAAACTTTGAAACAGTATCAACGGAGAATAAAATGAAAAAAATTATTTTAATGTTAATGTTATTTAGCACCAATGTTTTTGCTGCAGTCGCAGACCGTTCAAATTTAGCTTGTTTAGATGCAGGAGCTACTGCAGTTGCTGCTTCGGCTAAAGTTAATTCAAACCAAACAGTATCCTTTGTTGAAGGTGCATCTTTTGGTGATGGCATTAACAGTATTTATATATTGTCGTATCAAGTCTCTGGTCACGATGGATACTATCTAGTGAAACTAACAGCAGATGGTTGTGTCGCTTCAAAAGTACTCCGTATCAATAATTAAATAAAATACAAAAAACTGATTTAAAAGCTTTTTATCAAAGCAATTTATCCAAAAATCTTTTTAAAGAAAGACTTAACAGATCCAATGATTCCCGCTGGTTGTTGACCATTGCGGGAATTTTTTTGTGCAGCTAAGTGAGCTGGCATTTGCCTTGGTCCTTTATGATGACGATTCTGATTATTTTGATTTTGATGTTTTTTATTTTTATCAAAATTTCTGTGTGAACCTTGACCATTTTGCTGATTTGATTGATGACCTTTTTGGTTGACATGAACACGTCCCGACGTACGGTTTTGATCATGACGTGGTTTTCCACCCTCTTGACCATGACCTTGTTGACCTTGAGCTTGGCTCTGCGCTTGATGAGCTTTTTTATGTTCAGGTCTGCGATCACCATGTCTTGGCTTACGATCAGCGTTTCGATCAAACTTACCAGATGTTTTTGACTTGCGGTTATCAAACGGTGCGCGATTAAATCGTCCATCTGAAGCTGCCATCGGTTTTAAATCTTTGATTAATTCGCTGTCTTCTAAATAAACAGTTTCGATTTTCTTTTTAGTGTACTCTTCAATGCGCTGTAATGATTCAACGTCTTTTTCACAAACTAAAGAGTAAGCTTTACCCGTTTCACCTGCACGACCTGTACGACCAATACGATGAACATAGGATTCGCTGTCTTGAGGTAATTCAAAATTAATAACTAAATCAACATTTGAAATATCTAAACCACGAGCAGCCACATCAGTTGCCACTAAAACGTTTTGATTGTTTTCTTCTTTAAATTGAGAAATCACCCGGTTGCGTTGATTTTGCGAAATTAAGCTCGATAATCCCATTGCTGGAATTTGGTTATCAGTTAAGTATTGCGCTAAACGATCCACACTGTTTTTGTAGTTTGTGAAAATAATAGTCTGACGAGGATTTTCTTTTTTAATAATCGAAACCACATGTTGAGGTTTTTCAGATTCACCTAAATGAATCAATACATCTTTAACATTGTCTGCTTTAGCGACATCTTTAGAAATATTAATTTCAACTGGCTCTGAACCAAATTGATAAGCCGTATTTAAAACATCAAAATTTAAAGTCGCACTGAACACTAAAAACTGACGATTACGCTCAATACGGCTTAAGATGTATTTCATATCATCTTTAAAACCCATATCAAACATACGATCAGCTTCATCAAACACAATGGCTTTAACTTTTTTAAAATCAACAAAATGTTCTTTGTAAAGATCAATCAAACGGCCCGGAGTTGAAACAATAAATTGTAAATTCTGAGACAAAGCTTCTTTTTGTTTTTCGTATCCAGTCCCACCATAAAGTGGAAAAGATTTTAATCCTGTGCCGGCTGTTAGTTTTTGAATGTTTTCATGAATTTGATCAGCTAACTCACGCGTTGGCACTAAAATCAAAATAGAATTAAAAGCTTTCCAGTCTTTAAACGCTCTTTCGTGTTCAGGATGAGTCTCTGCTTTTAAAATTCTCTCAATCAATGGAATCAAAAAGGCTGCTGTTTTGCCTGTTCCTGTTTGCGCAAGACCTGCTACGTCCTGGCCCTTAACGATTGGATCAAATGCTTTTTCTTGAATGGGTGTCGCGTCTTGGTAACCGAGTTTTTGAATACATTCTAACAAACGACTGTCTAAATTTAAATCAACGTACTTCATGAATGCTTTATATTATTGAAATGCCATTAATCCAAATATTCTTTGTGATTTTGAGAGCAAAAAAGCCCCATATAATGTTACGCGTTGTGAGAGGCTACAAACTTGCGGAAACACTGAACAAATTCTTCGAATTTTTCATAGTGAATCCAATGACCAGTGCCTGCGAATTCAACGCCTTCAATATTCGGATTAATTGCGAGCATTTTCTCATAAGCCTCACGACTTAAAATATGCGAAGTTTCTCCGCGGACTAACAACACTGGCATTTTGAATGAACTGACTTCAAGCCAACGATCTTTCATATGGCCTTCGCGGACGATCTCATAAACAGCGTTTTTAGAAAATCTCCAGTCATATTGACCATTCGGTTTTTCTTCCATATTGGCTTGCAAAAACGTCGATAGAACCGCAGGAGGTTCTTTAGACGGAAATATATGACGAAAATCACTTTCAAAAAATGAACGAACAGCTTCTTTGTTAGCAAATGGAGTTGGAATTCCACCTAACATATTATGATAATAAGCTTCCATCGCAGGGTCACGATCTGGTCCCATATCTTCAATGGTTAATGTTCGAACTTTATGTGGATAAAGATGCGCAAAAACCATTGCATTACGCCCGCCCATTGAATGACCAACGAGATGAAATTTATCCCAGCCCAGTTCTGTCGTAATTGTATCTAAATCTTGAGCAAAAATTTCTGGTGAATAGCCTGATTCAGGCTTAAACGAACGTCCATGACCACGCTGATCATAAATCAAGCATTGAAAATCAGACTCAAGACGATTCGCAATTTTTCGCCAGTTGGCTGCAAAAGCCATAAGTCCGTGTATGAAAACAACTCGCTCTTGTGTATTTGTACCCAAAACAGAGTAATGAAATTGCGATAAAAAACTCATATATCAACTAAGTACTCGACTCAAAGCCGTTCCTCAATTAAAAAATAATAATATGCCAATGCAAAAGTTCAAATCCATTCTTAAATCAGCTTACCATGATATCGACCCCGGGGCTGTTGGCGTGATCAAAAGACTTAAAGACTCTGGTTTTGATGGCTATCTTGTTGGTGGTGGAGTCCGTGATTTATTAGTCGGTCTCAAACCTAAAGATTTTGATATTGCAACTAATGCTTTACCAAACGAAGTGAAAAGAAAAGTTCCAAATTCGTTTATCATCGGTCGCAGATTTAAACTTGTACACGCTAAACGTGGTGAAAAAATTTTCGAAGTCGCAACGTACAGACGTGAAGCCACTCAGGAAGAACTTGAATCAGCTGATATCTCAGAAATGAATTTTGTCGAAGAAAATTTTTTTGGCACACTCAAAGAAGATTCTTTTAGGCGCGATTTCACTGTTAATGCTTTGTTTTATGATCCATTATCAGAAGACCTTGTTGATCACTGCGGTGGTTTAAATGATATTGAATCGCAGACTTTAAGAATTATTGGTGACCCAACAGAACGCCTTAAAGAAGACCCAATTCGTATTTTGCGAGCAATTCGTTTATCACAAAAATTAAATTTCTCAATTGAACCAACTTTGAGACACGCTATTTTGACCCAGTCTGAAGATTTACAAAAATCTGTGTTACCGCGTCGTCGTGAAGAATGGCTTAAATTTTTTAGACTTGAAAAACCAGAATTAGCTTTATGGGAAATGCTTGATCTTGGTATTTTAAAATCGGTTTTACCTGCGTTTAATGAACTTTTAAATGATTCAACCAAATCTCATGAATTTATAGTTCTTATTCAAAGATTTACTCTTGCTGGTATTAACTTTCATGATCCCGTCGAATTGTTTGCTGCTATAGTTTATGCATTTCTCATAGCTCAGTATGGTTATGCTTTTAATATAAATGAAATCTCTGAAAATCTACGGTTTCAAATTTTTTGTCGTGACGAATTGGGAATTTTTAAAGCCGAAGTTATTTCAATCATTATGGCAATTCAATTTATTCATACACTGTCTCGTCATGATCAATTTCTTAAAAAAGGTGATCGCAGACGCCGTGCTGTTTTAGCAAATCCGCATTTTGCACTTGCACTGAAATTAGGTTTACTCTCTGGTGAATTATCAAATTACGATTATACTTTTTGGTCTTTGCAAATTGAGGCCTCAACCCAAAAAATTAATCCTGATGATAACCACAATCAAGAAGATACATAAAATATTAAATTTTATGTATCTCTTAAAAATAGAATCAAATGAGTGCTCACAGGGCTTGTTTAACCCACGTCTTAATTTGCTCAATTTTACTATCTGAACGATTTGAATTTTGTAATTGATTAATTCGAAATATTAAATTTCTTCGACCAAACATAACAGCTAAATCTAAAGCAGATTGTTTTTTGGGGTTAACGTAATCAAGTTGAGCACCGGATTGAATCAGTAAATCAAAAATATGGGAGTGTCCTTTAAAGACAACTCCCATTAAAATTGAATTTCCGCTGTTATCGACAGAATTGACATCAGCACCTTGATCAATCAACTGTCGAACAATTTCCTCATGCCCATTGTACGCAGCAAGCATCAAGACTGAATGACCATTTTCATTTTTTGTATTAATATCTAAACCACCATAATCAAGAATTTTTTTGATCATATCAAAATTTCCGATTCTTGCTGCAGAAAAAATATCCATAAATGATCCTTTCTTTTTATACTCGCTTCACATCAAATCGATCTGCATTCATAACTTTGCACCAAGCTGCAACAAAATCGCGTACAAACTTATCTTTAGAATCCGATTGCGCGTATATTTCAGCCACGGCTCTGACTTCTGAGTTTGAACCAAACAATAAGTCAACTTTAGATGCAATGTAAATTTGTTTCCCAGTTTCACGATCATAACCTATATATTCTCCGTCTAACGAAGAGGGTTTCCATTCAGTTTTCATATCAAGTAAATTAACAAAAAAATCATTAGTTAATGTGCCTACTTTTGATGTCAGAACTCCATGTTGTGAATTTTCATAATTAGCACCTAATACTCTTAATCCACCAACAAGTACTGTTAATTCTGGCAACGTCAATCCCAGTAACTGCGCTTTATCGATTAATAGTTCTGGTCCGTACTTCAATAAGCCCACTCCGGCATAGTTTCTAAATCCATCTGACATTGGCTGAAGAACTGAAAATGCTTCGATATCAGTTTGTTCTTGAGTTGCGTCGACACGCCCTGAAGTAAAAGGAACTTTTATTTTGTGTCCAGACCTGCGTGCAGCTTCTTCAATTCCATGATTTCCAGCTAAAACAATCAAATCAGCTAATGATATTTTTTTCTTTTTATTTTTTTTATTGAAAGCCTCTTGTATTGATTCTAATTGATTTAATATCTTATCAAGCTGGTCCGGTTCATTAACCTGCCATTCGCGCTGTGGCATCAAGCGTATTCTAGCACCATTTGCACCACCTCGAAAATCAGATCCACGAAATGTCGATGCTGATGCCCATGCTGTTTTGACAAGTTGAGATATGCTCAGTCCAGACTTAGCAATCATTTTTTTAAGATTAGAAATTTCTGAGTTAGTCAGCTGCGGTCCTTTTCCTTTCGGTAATGGATCTTGCCATATCAGATCTTCTTTAGGGACTTCAGGTCCTAAATAACGAGATTTCGGCCCCATGTCTCGATGAGTTAATTTAAACCAAGCACGTGCAAAAGCATCTTCGAATGCTTTGAAATTTTTATGAAAATGTCTTGCTATCTTTTCAAAATCTTTATCAAAGCGTAAAGATAAATCTGCAGTCGTCATCATGGGCGGTGATTTCTTTTGAGGATCATGAGCGTCCGGAATTAAATCCTGAGGATCGCACTGGATTGGATGCCATTGATGCGCTCCCGCTGGGCTTTTTGAAAGCTTCCAATCATATTTAAAGAGCATTTCAAAATAACCATTATCCCATCGTGTTGGATTGGGCTTCCAAGCTCCTTCAATTCCGCTTGATGTTGTATCAACTCCTTTACCTGATTTAAATTTATTGCTCCAACCAAATCCCATTTCTTCATAAGATGCAGCTTCAGGCTCGGGGCCGACTAACTTAGGATCACCAGCACCATGTGCTTTTCCAAAGGTATGCCCACCAGCAACTAATGCAACAGTTTCTTCATCGTTCATGCCCATTCTTACAAATGTCTCACGTACATCTCGCCCCGAAGCTACTGGGTCTGGATTACCATTCGGTCCTTCAGGATTCACATAAATTAAACCCATTTGTACAGCCGCTAAAGGATTTTCTAAATCACGATCACCCGAATATCTTTCATCTGCTAACCATTTTTTTTCTGATCCCCAGTACACGTCCTCATCAGGTTCAAAAACATCGGGACGTCCACCAGCAAAACCAAAAGTTTTTAATCCCATTGATTCTAGAGCGACGTTACCCGCCAATATCATCAAATCGGCCCAAGATATTTTATTTCCATATTTCTGTTTAATAGGCCAAAGTAATCGCCTAGCCTTGTCTAAATTTACGTTGTCAGGCCAAGAGTTCAAAGGTGCAAATCTCTCTTGTCCGCGACCACCACCACCACGACCGTCAAACACACGATATGTCCCAGCACTATGCCAGGCCATACGAATAAAAAATCCACCGTAATGTCCCCAATCCGCTGGCCACCACGGTTGAGAACTTGTCATTAGCTTTTTTAAATCTTTTTTTAAAGCTTTGTAATCAAGTTTCTTAAATTCTTTAGCGTAATCAAAATGAGTATCCATCGGGTTTGATTTTTGCGAATGACTTCTTAAAATATTTAAATTTAATCGATCAGGCCACCAGTGCATATTAGCTTGCTGTTCATAAGTTACTTTTGATCCACTTAGAAATGGACATTTAGATTGTTTAGACATTTTAATTTCTCCTTGATTTATTATTTGTAATCACTTTTCATTAGATCACTTTAAAATTTAAATATATATTTGTTTTATATACCTAGACCTATGTTGAGTATGGGAATAATCAGCAAACCCATAATCATTTTTTGATAAGAAAGTTTGCGTCCTTCAATTGCAGCCTCTTTGAATTCAATAAAAACAGACATCACCATGGCTCCACCTGCCGCAGCCAAAAAGAAAGGTGCCATTGTGTTTGAAAATTGCAAAAAAAATCCTGATATTGTAGCCCCCGAAAATTCCACAACGCCGGAAAGTAAACCGCCGACAACTGATTTCAAAATGCTGTAACCTAAAGACTGTAAGCAAAGTACAATGAGAAAACCTTCTGCAATATTTTGCACAAATAAAGCTATTTGAATAGGTAAAGCAGACTGTACAGACATCCCCGCGACGGAAGCCCCTGAACCCATTCCTTCTGGTAAATTATGAATAAGTAATGTAAGAACCAACAAATATTTAGAAATATCATTATTTTGTGATTGTGATCGCTTTTGATAAGTTGAAATCAATTTCTGAGTCAGTAAAACAAAGAACATCCCTAATCCAATTGAAGCTAGTATCATAAAACTTTTTTGATCATGGAAATTTGATTGAATAATTCCTGGCCCGATCAATGAAAACGCAGCTGCAGATAACATCACACCAAGAACAAAATCTATTGATGTCTTGAGTTGATGAGCTAACGACGTTTGTTGAAAAAATATAAAACTCAATGATCCTAATCCAGTTGCAACAAACGATGCTATACCGCCAATAAGTGCTAATTCTAAATAATTCATCGCCTCAACCTCCGTGTGATATCAATAAGACAAACACAACAACAGTATCGACAAAATTATTATATAAATAAAATATGATATATTTATTTAATTATAGTTTTAAACTATGCTTGAAATTAATAGACATTTTAAGCATAAAGAAGATGTTTATTTCAATTCAATCACTTTAACCTTAGGAAATTGACCTTTTGTAACAAACTCAAAATGTGTTTTTTGACGTGCTAGTCGATTAAATCCAGAATCTACAAAATCAATTTCAATGCGATTGACTTTAATACGGCCAGCAAAATAATTATTTTTAACAAGAACGATGTAGCTTTCGCTATCAGAATGTGAACTAGGGCAATACAATCCATCTTTTGGGTAATCCATTAAACCCAAATCACAAAGATTACCATAAGGAGGCCAAAACACAGCTTCATCCCAATCTACAGAAGCAATAGACTCTAAGCTGATATTACCCTGTTGTGACTGTTGCAACAATTTGAAAAATTCCAAATTCAAACTGTCATTTTTCAAGCGACCGAAATATTTCCAGTACACAAATCCAAAAGGGGCTATTAATACGGCTACAATCAAAATAATAACGATCTTTTTCATAGTATTCTCTTTGTTTAGCCCAACAACCCAATCGCTGATTCAACAATATGGCCCGCATCCATACGATGCTTGCGGTATAAATCAATCGCATTGTACGCACTTTGACCAAATTCACCATGTACACCAAGAGATTTCATCGTAATAAACTCACCAGACTGTACCAACTGATGACAAACAAAAGAACCTAGCCCCAATAAAACTTGATGATCTTCTATTGTCACAATACGACCTTCACATTTTTTAACCAATGGTTTTAGTAACTGTAGATTAATTTTATTTAAACAATTAACGTTTACAACAATTGAACCAATACCTTTTAACTCAAGTTCTTTTGAAGCTTTAATTGCTTCACCAACAAGTGAACCAGTTGTGAGAAGCATAACATTTTTAGCCCCAATTGTATGCGAGTGCACAACTTGCGGTTCGTAAGCTTTATAAGCCAGTTTATTTTTTTCAGTCGAATAAGATTTAGGAAAATTCTCACGACCCAAAAAGAAAAATGATGATTTAGGGGTAACACCAGATTTTATATCTGAAGCAAATTTTTCAATAACTTCAGTCATGATCATTTCAGCCTCTTCACTTGTTGATAGCGAGAATAATTCAACCCCAGGAATAGTCGCAAGCATCGACATATAACTTAGAGCTTGGTGAGACGCTCCATCAGCAGCATCTTGAAAACCTGTATGAGAAAATACTCCAAGAACTGGCGCTTCAGAAAGATTTGCCATCGTAATAGGCAAAGCACCTTTAGTTACGCCAAACTGAGCAAATGTATCAACAACAGGGATAAAACCTTGTTTTGATAATCCTGCAGCAGTTGAAATCATATTGCTTTCAGCCACACCAACATCAAATGAAGCTTGCGGAAACTCTTTTCTAAAATCAGCTACACCAGTTGAGCCTGGCAAATCTGATGTGACGGACACAACTGGTAAACCTTTTTTAAATGCATTCACCATGGCTTTAGCAATACCTTTCTGAATTTTTTCACCAGTATCAGGTGTTGCTTTTGCTTTAATGTCTTTTTCTTGTTGAATAAGCTCGTTTATCCACTCATTCATAAAAGATGGAATTGATTGTCCGTTGTAAATTTCTTGAATAAAGGCTGGTAACTCTGTCGGAGATTTGCACGGGAACCCATGGCCACCTGATGCCGATTCAGCCGTTTTTTTAGTCCCGATACCTTTAACTGTTTTAGCCCAAATTGCTACAGGCTGATGTGGATTTTTTTGCGATTCTGCACATGCATGTTCGATAGCTGATAAACATGATTGTAAGTTATTTCCGTCCTCAACTTTGATAATTTTCCAACCTAAAGTTTTTAATGATTCAAAAGTTGGCGCCATCGAAAATGAGTCTTGATCAATACGACCAGATAACTTCGTATTATTGTCTGTAATCAACAACACATACGGAGCTAGTTTGCCCTTGGCTGCCAAACCTGGAATTGCAGCCATGGCTTCTTTAGCTTCGCCCTCCATAGCCGCGCCATCAGACAATGTACAAATAGTTGTGCGATTTGTACCAGCTAATTTTTCAGCCAAAGCTAAGCCTTGTGATTGAGGAAAAGCAGATCCTAATGGTCCATTACTCATGTAGACTCCGCTTGGAAATAGATGAGCCTCACCGTGACCAGTTAAGTTTGATTCAATCGAACGAAATTTTTTAAGAGAATCAAAATTAAGACCCGCCATTTTATAATTGGCTTTAAGAGCATATAGCCCGTTTTCACAGTGCCCGGCATCGTTAATGATATGAAACAAGTCAAACCACTTTTTATTCTGAGAGTTAGCTTGATAAAAAGCATAAGCATGCAATGCTGACCATAGTTCTGCTAATGCTGCAGGACCACCATAGTGCGAAGCCGCTCCACCAAGCACTGCGTTCATATCCATCAATGCGACCAAGGCACGCGTTGCTTGTGGATCAGCACATTTTAATTTTTGAGTCCCAAGTGAAGCTTCAACAAAAAGCTCTGGTTGGTTGTTGTGAGTGGCTAAATGATTTTTAACTTGTAGTGGATTAATTTGTGTCATACATCATTTTTATGTCAACACAACTAACTATTCAAGAAATCAGATCACTTCCTAAAATTGACTTGCATCGCCATTTAGATTGCTCAATGCGCTGGAGCACTTTACTTGAAGTGGCCAAAACACTGAAAATTGATTACCCGACTCTAGTGGCTGATCAAAGATCTCATTTTTTAGTCACTGAGCCTATGAAAGATCTCAATGCCGTCTTGAATAAGTTTTTGGTTGCCCAAAAAGTTTTAGCTTCGGAAGAAATTCTTGAACGCTTAGCCTTTGAAGCTTGCGAAGATGCTTTTAATGATGGAGTAAGAATTCTAGAAATGAGATACGCACCATCATTTATTGCCGACGGACATTCAAACTTAAATTATGAAAAAATACACCAGGCCTTCTTGCGCGGACTAAAGAAAGCTGAAAAGCAAATGAATATTGCAACAGGTTTAATTTGTATTTTACAAAGAATTTTGCCATTTGAAAAAACTAGTTTAATTACGGATTTTGCAATTGAAAACAAAGATACTTTTATTGCTTTAGATTTAGCTGACAATGAGGATGGTTTTGAACCTAAAAAATTCGCTCCACTATTTAACAAGGCTAAAAATGCGGGTTTACATATAACGGTTCACTCAGGCGAAACACCCCATAAAGATGCAGGTCAATGGATCAAAGACAGCATTGAAATCTTAGGCGCAGAACGTATCGGCCATGGAGTTCAATCGATCAATCACCCTGAAATTATTCAATTATTAATCAATAAAAATATTCCGCTTGAAATCTGTCCTTACAGTAATTATTTGACACAAGCTTTTACAACTTTAAGCAATCATCCACTTAAAAAACTTTACGATCTTGGTGTTAAAGTCACTTTAAATTCGGATGATCCAGGCATGTTTGCTTCATTATTATCGGACGAATTCCAAATCGCTCAGCAATTTCAAGGCTTCACTACTGAGCACTTTAATCGCTGTACACTTAATGCTTTCGAACATAGTTTTATTTCTATAGATAAAAAATTGAAAGCTTTCAGTGGCGAAAGCATGCCTTTATGTTAGATCGCAATAGACACAAAACCAATTAAGATCCAAAATTCGACACTCGTCAAAAAAATAGACATGCAATACCTTTTAAAAATAATATAGCTGTTTTCATAGCTGTATTGGTTTTGCAGTTTATCATATCGAGAAAATCTCAGATTAGAATCGAGAGGGTGATATATGAAAAAACTAGTATTAATGTTATCAATGGTTTTGCCATTTTCACAGAATATTAATGCTCAAGCTATTAATACTCAAACAATTCAACAAATCACAAAATCAGAAATTAGCAAATTATTTGTCATTCAAAACGTTGCCACAGAAAAAACACGCGTCTATGAACGTTGTGACGACACACCAGGCTGTCCGCACAAGCTCATATTTGAATCTGACATGGTTGTTGGTCGATCAGAATCAGGCACGAAAGACGATCCTTACGCTTTTGTTACACAACTCGGTCATTCACGAATTAAATCTTGGGTTAAATTCTATCAAGATAAAAATGGTCACTATCCGCACTGGTACCAAGAGGGACAATCTCTAGAAACTATACCAGAAAAAGCTCCTCGAAATAGTTCTGGTCAACCCGAGCCTACTATGGGTTGGGGTAAAAAATGGATGAAAAATGATACTATTTATGGTGCATTCGGCTGGTATGCGGCCTTACTCACACCTTCGAACAGAGAAACTGGCGTAAATTATCAATGGATTCATGGCACGATTGGTTGGGCATCAGACAAAAATGCACCCATTCAACTGACAAGGACATGGTTGCTCAATCTTGTCTCTGATCCTGGATCATCAGGTTGCACACGTCTTTCAAATGATCAGGTCTCATACCTCAGACACATATTACCCGCTGGTACAGACATATTTAGGGTTTATGCACACGAGGCTACACGTGAAAATCCTTGCGCAAAAACTGGATTTTTTGGCAAATGCAAAAAAGAAAATATTTTTGAGTCATATAAAAATCAAGCCTCACCGCTAAAATGGAATTATATCATGTTAACTGATGATGCTCAAAAAACAAATGGCCTGACAGCTGACGCCGCAACAATTGAGTCATTACAAATACCTGTTATCGAAGGACAAAATCTAATCGAAAAAGGTACGGCTGAAATTAAACAATATCCAACTGCAATCGGAATTAATTATATGAAATCAGCTTCTTCCGGATTATCAGGAGATCGATATTCAATCGATGACCCAACAGGTACAGAAGAAAGTCATTTCAAAGGCGTATTTCTTGTCGATGAGGGAAAATTTATTAATTATGAACATCCAAATACTGAAAAAACACAAACAAAAATTAGAGTTGGTGGATTTGAAAACTTTAAAAGCAATGTTCCAGATAGCCTAAAAACGGATGGCTCGTATTATCAAACACCACCAGCTTATTTAAAGAAAAATCAATACTAGCACTTACAAGTAAGCAGCTTCTATGACTTGATTACGACGTATTGTTTCAATGATTTGATCTTTTTGGGCCCAGATTTGATTAATCCATGCATCGAATTCTTTTTTTAATTCTGGGTTTTGCAATAGATGACCACGTCTAAATTTTTCTGGAATTTGAATTTCACGGACATCAATCCAAACATCTTTTAAACGCCCACTCAATAAGCTCCAAAAACTGGTTCCCGAATTTTGAGGGTACACTATTGTTACATCAATGATGTATTCTATCTGTTCACCTAAAGTATCAATGACACTTGTCGCCCCACCAACCTTAGGAGGTAATAATGATTTAAATTTGCTTTTTAAAGCTAATCTTTTTTCTGAAGAAAAACGTGTACCTTCTAGAAATATTAAAATCGATGCTGGAATATTTTTGAATTTGCGGCATGCTTGTTTTGCAGTTTCTAAATCTTTTGAACCTCTAGTTCTTTTCATAAACGGAAAATCCAAGAACTTCCAAGCTACACCAATGAATGGAACCCATTTCAAACTGTCTTTAATAAAAAAACGAAAAAATGGAACTCTTTTGTTAAAGACATACTGTAATGCTATAATATCAACCCATGATCTGTGGTTCGAAATAACTAAATATGTTGCGCGCTTTTTTAAATCACTAGGCAGCTTAAAATGTATTTTCACAGGATTCATTATTTTCAAAAAAATTGAATTACATGCAATCCAAGATTCAGCTAAAAAGACTAATGTCTTGCGAATAAACTGAGTTATTTTTTGTGCTGGAAATACTGTTTTAAAAACCACAAATGGATAAAATAAGCTACACCAGAAGATTGTGTTCACCACAAAAAAAACAAACCCCAAAACACCTAACAACAAATGAAGCATATAAATCCTCTTCAGTATCTTATACTTTAAGACCATTTGTAATGAAGTCTAAGCCAAAATGCAAGACAACTTGATTTTGTATAGTCTAAATTAAGATTAACCTTTCGCGTTTTGACGCACTCTCAAAGAATCGTTATTGTTAAAGCTATTACTCTACAAAGGAATTAATATGAGTTTCTATCCAGAATTTGAAGCCTATAAGAAAGAATATCTTAAAGTTTCTGAACTTCACACTCTTTACGTTGAACAAGCTGGAAATCCCGATGGCGTTCCTGTTGTATTTTTGCATGGAGGCCCGGGCGGAGGCATAAGCCCTGACTATAGACGTTTTTTTAATCCGAAAAAATATCGTATTGTTTTATTTGACCAACGGGGTTCCGGTTTGTCCACTCCGGCTGCAGAATTACGCGAAAATACAACTTGGGATCTTGTCGCCGATATTGAAAAAATTCGTGAACATATGGGGATCGACAAATGGGTTGTCTTTGGTGGTAGCTGGGGATCAACGCTTGCTTTAACATACGCTATATCACATCCTGATCGAGTCACTCATTTAGTCGTGCGCGGTATTTTTCTATGTAGACCATCTGAGATCCATTGGTTTTATCAACATGGAGCTTCGGAAATATTTCCAGATATATGGGAAAATTACTGCAACCACATTCCTGTTGAAGAGCGACATGATTTTGTTAAAGCCTACTACAAAAGATTAACTCATGAAAACCAAGAGATTCGTTTGCAGGCCGCTAAAGCCTGGAGCAAATGGGAAGCCGCTACCTCTAGGCTTTTTATTGATCCTTCAGCAGTTGATGAATTTGAAGACCCGACTTATGCTTTACAATTTGCAAGAATTGAATGCCACTATTTTATCAACAATGCATTTTTTAAAACTAATAATTGGATTTTAGAAAATATCTCAAAAATTCGTCATATACCATGCGATATTATCCAAGGCCGATATGATGTTGTTTGCCCAACTAAAAGTGCATGGGACCTGCATACTGTTTGGCCAGAAGCTCGCTTGAAAATAATACCTGATGCTGGTCATTCCATGAATGAGCCAGGCATTAAAGCCGCGCTCATTGCAGCTTGTGACGCTATCGTGAAATAAATTCCATAAGCAAATCTTATAGTGTCTATATTTTTATATGCGTTGAGTATGATCAAGTCTTAAGTTTATTTTAACCCCACGACATGAAAACAAGATCTGAGAGGGGCTCAGAGAATTGTGCTTTGTCATTTAATCAAAAAGATTAAAAAAGTGGGGGACTTATGAATACAGGGATGATGAATAAAAATTTAATACTGACGGTAATCCTATTAACGGTTGTACTTTCTTCTTGTTCGCCCGAATCTAACTATCAAAACTCTGCTGATGAACAGCCAATTGCAACTCATTCATCAAACTCAAATATTATCGGCGGATCTTTAGCCGATACAAATTATCAAAAAGAAAATGGCATCGTACAACTAAAAATTATCAGCGCAAGCGGTATTTCAACTTGTACAGGATCACTTATCGCACCTAATTTGGTTTTAACAGCTGCACACTGTGTTGTTGATCCGGAATTACAAAGCATTGCCATACTTTTTGCACTTTCTGATAAAGGGCTAACAAAAGAGCAAGTTGTATATGCAACAAACGGGACCGTTAACCAAGAATATGATCCAAGCGCTGAAAAAACATCACAACACGATATCGCCATACTTAAACTAGCACAAAATGCTCCATCTGACTTTAAATTGGCAACACTTCCAAAGACAAAATCAGTACCAGAACTCAAAAAGGGGGCTGTTTTATCTTTCGCTGGTTTTGGAATAACAAATGCTATTGTAAACAAGGCCATTACAGACGCTAGCGGACGAACACGAATACTCTCATTACCATCTAAAGGATCAGGTACATTACGCAAAGTTGAAAATATAGTTGTTACATCAGTCAGTGCTGATTTGAAAGAAATTTCGCTCGATCAATCTAAAGGTAAAGGTGCTTGTCACGGTGATTCTGGTGGCCCAGCATTTTTAAGTCAAGCTGATGGATCTCGCTTACTTGTTGGCGTAACTAGCCGTGGTACTGAAAAATTAGGAAATTGTAATGTGGGTGTTATCTATACATCAGTCGTTGGCGAGCTCGATTGGATTAAAATAGAATCTGAAAAATTATTGAAACCTGTTAGTTCTGCGGCGACTGCTGTAGCTGCAAAATAATACTTAACAACAAACTAGCAATCTGACTTGGTTGATCAAATAAAATTCTATGACCAGAATCCGAAATCCTTTCATAATGTGAAAGGATTTTTTTTTGCTTTAAATTTTCCGCAATTTGCAAAAATTTAAAATCCTTTTCACCGACTAACCATGATACTCTTGCGTGATTTTTTTGAATATGCATTTCCATATTGTCTTGATTAGCTAGCGAAAGCTCACGCAGACCGTACTCAAGTTTCACGAGATTTAAATTTGAGGAGTTTTGAACCATCGCAGTATCATTTTTAAATACAGGTTGCTGTGACCATTCTTTTATAAACTCAGCAAACGTTAATTGTTGTAACAGCCGCAACCACTGTTGGTCATGACTGAATCGATGACGTTTTTCATCATGTGCAGTTAACCCAGGATGTGTACTTAAAAATATAAAATGAGCAAAATCGAAAGAATATTTTTCTAATAAATGCAACCCTATTCGTCCACCAAGTGAATACCCAATGAAAATTTTTACTTTATTTGGATCCGACAAATTACGAATTTTATCTGCAAGATAATGAAATGAAAATAAATCATCAGCAACTATTTGATCATCACTTTGATTAAATAAATTTATTTTAAGCCATTGAATCTCTATGGATTGTTGTAAAAATTTACTCAACTTTGTTTGCAAATCTTTTTCAATATTAACCCAGTCATCTGCAGATCCCAGAAAACCATGGACAGCAACTATTTGAATCTTGTGCATATTTGAGCCAATTCAGACCATACAGAATCTGACTGCGTTTGGTCGGTTTGAATTTCGATTAGAAAATGATCCTGAGTCTTGTTTTTGGCAATTTCTTCTACTGCATTTAACTGACTATGATGATTTACGCACAAATAAGACCAATTCCACATTTTAGCCAATCCAGAAAATTCGATATTATGCTGGTTTAGAAACATTTCATGCTTAAATACTTTTTTAAAAATCTGCCCGCCACGATTATTGATTATAACAACTCTTTTTAGAGCGTAAGGATCATGATCTTGATTAAGACCAAAGGCTGCCATATCATAAAGAGCAGTTAAATCACCAACAATAGCCCATGATGAATCCATTTTTTTAGACCATCCAAAATAAGTCGATAATTGCCCATCTATACCATTAGCACCGCGATTAGCATAAACTTGTTGATTTACACCCACGCTAAACATATCCCATTCACGAATTGGCAACGAGTTACCGATATAAATTGGTTGATTAAAAATACAACGACTCAGCCAATGAATAAAATACGGCTCCGAATTTTGGTAACGACTCATTATTTCAGTTAATTTTTCAAAAATTATATTTTTATATTCAACAATGTTAAGTGCACAACTTTGAACTGAATTCAGCAATTCTTGTAAAATAGTAGAATCAGCAAAATATGATTCGCGCGACAGCCCACTAAATTCTCGTGAAGTAACATTCAGTACGGGTATGTGTTTCAATCTTGACTCCAGATCCCTCCAAGTACGAAGAGTTGGTATGCCACCTATGCGAATGACTGAATCAAAGTGATTTTGATTCAAGTAATCAGATAAAAGCGGCTCTAGAACATTAAGCTGAATAGTATTTAATTCAATGTCATTTTTTAAACCAGATAAAACTTCTGCATAATGCGGAATTTGATATTTCACCAAAAGAGGGTAAACAGCTTTTCTTTCATCATCAGATAATTGACTTAAAATAATTAATGGCTTTTTAAATTTCTGTAATCGCTGATCATAGACATCTGAAATGCTATTTTTCATTTCTAAATTATTTTTTTCAGTAACTGAAAAATTTATTTCGAGCGAAGTTGTAAAATCATTTTTCCAATCAAAATCAATGAGTGGCTCGTCAAAACATAGATTGAAATGCATGGGTTTATGTAAATCAAATAAAATATTAAAATCAATTTGGTTAATATCCCAATCAAAACAATTTTGGACATAGGGCCCAAATATATTATTTTGTAAAATGCTTTGAGGTGCCCCTGTGTTACGATAGTACTTGGGACGATCAGCTGTAATTACAATCAAAGGTAAGTTTTGGTAATAGGCCTCAATTACAGCAGGTAGTAATTCAGCTACAGCCGTCCCGGATGTTGTTAATATCGCGATCGGTTTTTTAGTGATTTGAATACGACCAATAGAGTAAAAAGCAGCCGATCTTTCTTCAAAATAAGATTTAACATTAAACGCAAAACGCTCTAATGCAACAACTAACGGAGCATTTCGAGCACCCGCACAGACAACAACTTCCTCGACACCTAGTCCAGATAAAATTTGATACGTCACATTAACAAGTTGATAATTTTTTAACGGCATTATCCAGCCTCTTCTTTCAAGTTAAACATTTTAAAGATGGCATTTTTTTTAGTCATAATTTCGACCCATTCTTTTTGCAATTCACTTTGAGCAGTCACGCCACAACCACACATCACAGATAAACGTGAATCTTCCAAGTTCCAACACAAAGAGCGAATTCCAACATATATACGAGCACAGTTTTTAGTGACAAACCCAACAGGTGAACCAAAATAAGCACGTTCCTTTTGTAGTTCTAATTTTGAAAAAGATTCTGCTAATTGTAAATTGCGTGGATATATACCCAAGGCAGCTGTTGGATGTAGTTGCTCAACCAAATTAATAAAATGTCTTTCGCTCTCAACCTTAATCGTAATATCAGTTCGCAAGTGATTTAAATATTTCACATTATAAATATATGTTTTACTCGCCTGAGCACGTTCCCCAAGCCGTGATACAATATCTTGAACAACAATAGAATGTTCTTCACGTGTTTTAAGATCTACATCTTCTACAACAGAATAGTTAATATGATTTGACCAGGTTCCAGCTAAAGCCATGGTGGTTAATATTTTATTTTCGTATGAAGCGAGTACTTCTGGCGTTTTACCTAAATAGCCATTTTTTCCAGACCAAAAACAGTAAACAAATCCCGAAACATCTTTATTGTGAATAGCAAAATCTAGAGCTAACCAAAAATTAAACTGATCAACTTGGTAGTCAAAAAATGTAAAAGGTACTGTTTTGCTTAGGCGACCAGATTGAAATTGGGATTGCGACCAATCAAACTGATTCTTAAACTCAATAAAATGATCGCTCACCAGCTTGAGTTTATGCCCATCTTGAGAATTTTGATGTCCTAAAATGTGTCTTGTTAAAAGGCACAAGTCTTCGCGGCTTAAACGAAAACTCTGTGGATAATAGTATAAATTTTCAGCTTCTCTGTCGCATTGATTAGCGGAGACAGGGTTTAAATAACTCCAATACAGAGTTTGGTAAACTAGTATTTGATTCTCACCAATGGCATTCAAGTCAGCTTTAAATGGCTTTTTTTGCCCCAAAAGCAATATAAACGAATTAAAGCCATCTTGAATAACAGAACCCTCTTTTAAAAGAGTTGTTAAATGATTTGAACTTAATAATTCGTTTATGTTAAATTGCTTTTCCACAATTTCCTTTATTGAGATCACTACCTAAGCAACTAGTATGATAAAATAAGTCTATAGATGAATTATATCGTCTATTAACTAATTCTTAAAGTTAATAGATAATTAAACTAGTTTTTTACAGTAGCTTAATATAGAAATTAAAACTTGTAAGGTAAAATTTTATGGTTGTACAAATAGGTCAAATCAAAATCGGAGGTCCTGAGTTCACAGTCATAGCAGGCCCGTGCTCAATTGAATCCGAAGACCAATTCCGAACAACTGCAAAAGCTGTCAAAAATTCGGGCGCCTGTATGCTTCGTGGTGGTATCTGGAAAATGCGCACTTCCTCTAAATCTTTTCAAGGCTTAGGGTCATCGGCTTTTGACTTTATTTTAAAAGTTAAGAATGAACTTGGATTGACACTTATTTCTGAAATCACAGATATCCGTCAAATCGAAGAAATTGCACACATTGTTGATGCATATCAAATTGGCGCCCGTAACATGCATAACTATTCACTTTTGAAAGAACTCGGCCGTCAACCTAAAGCTGTTCTGCTAAAACGTAATTTTTCTGCTTACATTGATGAATGGATAAAAGCTGCAGAATATATAACAAATGGCGGAAATCAAAACGTTATACTATGTGAACGTGGAATTCGCACATTCGAAACTGCAACTCGTAACACTCTTGATATTAATGCTGTCATATATGCTAAAAAGCACACTGATTTACCTGTGATTGTTGATCCGTCGCATGCCGTTGGGATATCAGACCTAGTTCCACAAGCGTGCTTTGCTGCAGCAGCTGCCGGCGCAGATGGTTTAATTATCGAAACCCACCCAAATCCAGCTGAAGCACTATCTGACGGAGCACAAGCTCTGACTCTGGAAAATTTCGACAAAACGATGCGCCAACTTGAAAAGATTTTGGCAGCATTTGATCGTAAGCTGCAAAAAGCTAACTAGAATATTTAAGTATAAAAGGACAAATATATGTCACAACGTACACAACACTCAACACAATCTAGAACATCTCCTGATCCAGAAAAAATACGCTCTATGTTTTCGAAAGTTGCTGCTAAATACGATCAAGCAAACTCAGTGTTGTCTGTCGGCATTCATCACCTTTGGAGAAAAAAACTGGTTAAGCTTTCTGCTGTTAAACCTGGCATGAGTGTTCTTGATTGCGCAACAGGTACGGGCGATCTTGCTATCGAATTTAAAAAAAATGTCGGGGTTACTGGCTCTGTCATCGGTACAGATTTTTGTAAAGAAATGCTCGAACCCGCACCGCAAAAAGCACTTAATTTAAATTTAGATATCCATTTTGAACTGGCTGACGTTACACAATTACAATTTCCGGATAAAAAATTTGATGTAACTTCCATCTCATTCGGTATTCGCAATGTGAGTAACCCTGTGAAAGCATTACAAGAGATGGCGCGTGTGACAAAATCTGGAGGACGTGTTATGGTTTTAGAATTTGGCCAAATGGATGTTCCAGTAATATCGGATCTCTATAATTTTTATTCAGAAAAAGTACTACCTAAAATTGGTGGGTTAGTAACAGGCCAAGGAGATGCTTACGAGTATTTGCAAAAATCATCGGCTGCTTTTCCATGTAAAAACAAATTTCTAGATCTCATGAAAGAATCTGGATGTTTTTCTGACATGGCTTTCGAACCTGTCAGCTTCGGCATAGCTTACATTTATATTGGCGTCGTGAAATAAATTTTACTCACTCTAATACTCAACATAAATAAGATATATCAAACAAATTTAAACTCGATCTGTCATAGCCCAAAGGACATGATCAGCCAAAACAAACCACGCCATGCTCTCAACGACTGGTATGGCTCTCGGAATAATGCACGGATCATGGCGACCTTTTTTAGCGACATCTTTAATTGATGATGTCGGCTTGAAAACCAATCTAAAAACAACATCTTCACCTGTTGTGATACCGCCACGGATACCACCATAATTTTCAGAATCAAGTTTTGAATGAAACTCGGTGCCCTTATAATCGTTTGACGTAAAACCAGCACCAAGCTCAAATCCATTCACTGCCCCGATTGACATCATAGCTTGTGCTAAATCTGATTTAAATTTATGAAAGATCGGCTGGCCTAAACCCTTGGGCATATTTTGTATGCGGCATTCTACAATACCACCGTAACTTTCGCCATTTTGCTTAGCTTCCACTAAAAGTGCTTGAACTGGCAATGGCAAATCAGATTGTTTTCTTTCGTTTTCAGCAAAAATATAATCAGCAATTTGGACAGGGTAAGCACCTATCGTTGGTGTTTGCTTTGAAAACTTTTGTTTTAAAAACATTTCTGCAAAACTACCCGCAATGACACGATTAAGAGTCTCACGACCAGAAGATCTGCCACCACCACGATGATCCGCATGACCAAATTTGTTTTGCCATGTATCGTCTGCGTGCCCTATGCGAGGTTGATTTTTAATTTGGTTATAGTCTTGAGATTTTTGATTTTTATTTCTGACGATGACTGCAATCGGAGTACCTAAAGATTTATCTTCAAAAAAACCACTTAGGATCTCAGGCTGATCATCTTCGTTTCTGGCCGTAACAAATTGATTTTGTCCTGGTTTGCGTCTGGCCAAGTTTTTTAAAAGCAAATTTATATCTAAATTCACATTGGCAGGAAAACCATCAATCACAACACCGTAACTAGGTCCATGGCTTTCACCAAATGAAATCATTTTTAAACGTTCACCAAAAATATTTGCACTCATGATTGATCCTTATTGTTCCAAAACTCATGCTGTTTGATGGCTTGGCTCTCAAACATTTTAACACCTGAATAATACTCTACACCAGATATCTTTTGCGCATACTCTAAACCCATCGAATTTTCGACATAATTAAGATCAATAATTTTATGCGGAGACCAAAATTCTGGCGGAAACTGTGTTTCAACAGATCGTGGTGCAGCCCAGATAACAACATCTGGTGAGATTATTGTATCTTCTGATGTTAGACCCGTTTTTAGCTCTCCTGTTCGTGATGAAAAGCACTTAATCTCAGGATATATTTTTTGCAGAGCGCTTAAAACACCTGCTCCACCCCAAACATATATTTTAGGCTTTGTTAATAAATCAACCTGTGCACTTTCAAGTAAATCGCGAAAACCAAAATGATCTGTTGTCGTTCCTATCCACTGATTGTTAACGAATTTAAGTGTATTAATTCCCTGAACAGTATTTTGTACTGATACTAATTTTTGAGCTTCAATTTTAAGTGGCGCTGTTACAGCTACAGTATCTATTTTTAAAAGTTTAAAAATATCTAAGTACTCTCTCAAATCATTTGATTTAACTGGAACATCTATAAATGTTTTTTTGTAATGACAGAGATGACCTTGAAACTCAGGTGTTCGTGAATGATGCACCGGATATCCAACAACAGCACCGTATGTTGATTCAGTCGCAAGGCGATTGTAAAAATACTGATACAAACTCGGTTGATCATCAAAATCAGCTTTAGATTGAATAAAATTAATATTTTGCTTATTCAGCATAATAATACGAAACCAACGCCATAAGGATTTATCGAACTTATTTGGCGTCCTCGGTAAAAAATTTCTATTTTCAGGATCTTGTTGCTGCCACTCAAATCCCTGTTGTAACTGCTTTAAGTTGTCCACAACTGGACAAAATTTAAGTGAATATTTTTGATTTGTGTATTTTTCAATAAGCTTGAATGATTCGTCAAAATTATTACCATGAACCGATATGATATCTGGCTGAAAATCTCGTGGAACATCACCTAATTCAAGAGGCCAATCAAGTCTAATCTTTTTAGTTCTTAGATTTTGGTAGTCTGTGTATTTATCTTTTTTTCGTCTGACAGATACGATAAACTCACAACCTGAGCCTCGTGATAAAATAGTTTTCATTTCATCCATTGAAAGAATATCTGAGCGCAATTCAAAACGATTTAAATATTTTTGAACTTGAAACTCTGGCTCACCAGACAAAGTATAATAACCAATAACGAGTGGCTGCGTTTTTTTAAAAATAATTTCCTCTATAAAACTTGATCGGTTGAGCCCTTCTGGTACGTGGTACACCCACTGGTTATACTGTCTAAATAAAGGTTCTCGCTCTGAATATCTGATTAAATACTCTTCAATAGCTGATAAGTTTTTATTCAACCTTGGGCGATTTAAAAAAACTCGACCATCTTTGTCAGTGCGACGACTTAAATATATAATTTCAAATTTTTCCAAAATTTGGTGATCAATGGTATTCAGTAAAAACCCTGCACCCAATGAAATAACAATCTCGTCTTTTTGTGCAAGTTCTTTAAAATATTTAATCTCTAACTTACGAAATTCTGATTCACCTTGATCAGAAAATATTTGAGATATTGGTTTTTTTTCAGATTCTTGAATAAATAAATCCAAATCTACATGGTTAATTTGTGGAAAATAACTTTGATGTCTTTTAAGAAATGTTGATTTACCAGTGCCTCTGTGGCCAATAATGAGTTTTTTCATAAATATGTTTTGGTTACCATTTCATCTAATGCATTTAATCCAATGTGTTTATAAAAATCTTGGTAGCTTTTTAAAATAACCTGAGGTTCAGTCATTTGAATTGGAAACCCTTTAAGAATTAAAATCGCAGCCGCAAATGCCATACGATGATCGTGATCTGGATCAAAAACAATAATGTCACGAGCACGATAAGTGGCCTGCGGATTTCCTTTGATCTCTAAGCCATCACTGAGTTTATGACATTGAAAACCGCATCTAGTTAAAAGCTCATAAGTTTTCTCAATACGATTAGATTCTTTATGTACAAGTTGTTTAGCTCCAAATAATTTTGACACACCCGGAGTAAAGGCCGCCAACACAGCTAATACAGGAAATAAATCCGGGCAATTGCTTAAGTTTGCAATTATATTTTTTTGCAAAGGTTGCTTGGCAACGGCAAAATTATTTTCAGATTCAAAAATTAATCCCGCATCTTTAAAGAGACTTACAAATTTCATATCAGGTTGTAATGAGTTTTTGTTCCAATTTGTAAGATTTACTTTTCCTGCTAATACTGCAGCCACCGCCAATGCAAAAAAAGAACTCACATCAACTTCACCCACAAGTTTTTTGCGAGTTATTGTCATTTGCCCTGGAATATCAACAACTGCAGTTTGCTCATTATAACGAATGGCACATCCAGCTTGTTGCATAACTGATATAGTATATTTAAAATAATCTTGTGATATCATATTTGGCGCAATTTCGATACGTTGATCGCGCGGTAATTTAAGCGATGATAACACGAGTCCACTTGCGAATTGACTTGAGTCTTGAGCTTGAATTTTAATGATTTTGGGTTGAATCCAACCTTGTGATTTAATTTCGAATAAATCTTGTTGACGATTTAATTGCGATTCAACACCCAACTGATTAAGCAAATCAATGAGCTCTTTTTGTGGACGATCGAATAATTTTTTTTTGGCTTTTATTTTATATTGCCCTGCAAATCTCGATAAAAATAAACTTAAAAAACGAAAAGTCGTTCCACCTAACCCAACGTAAAATTCAGTTTTTCCCGATTGAAAATCTTTTAAAGCTTGCTTAAGTAAAACCACATCAGCCGCCGTTGACTCACCAACAATTTCAATATCGTTTTGCTGAGCTTGCAAAATTAATGCTCGGTTCATCCACGATTTTGAAATTTCAAGATCACCAACATAATTAAAACTCATAGCATTGAAAACCTTTGACGACTGTATTCTGATACTATTTCTTTTATCGATTTTTCTTGAATAATAGTTTTGTGCTTTGAAGATAAAAAGACAAAACGTATGTTTGCAGACTTATTTGATTTTTTCTTATCTGCAAGCAACATTTTTGCTAATTCTTGATTTTTCACACTGTACATTTTTTTAAGTAAATCATCCATACCTGGCACTTCTAATATTTTTCGAATAACTTCAAAAAAATATTGATCAGTGATGTAACCTAAATGATAACTCCAACGCGCAGTAAAAATCAGCCCTAAAGCTACTGAATATCCATGACTTAGTTTAAGCTGGCTTTCTAAAACATGACCCACAGTGTGACCTAAATTTAAAACATGACGAATACCTTTAGTTTCATACAGATCTTGATTCACAATTTTAATTTTACAATCGATCAAAAAATTAAGATGCTTTAAAATATATTTTTCATTAATCTCAAGACTTATGAGCATTTGTGGTTTAGTCAACAAGACCGTTTTAATAACTTCACCATAAACATCATGCAATCTTTCCGATGGTTGTGATGTTAATACTTGAGAAGACAACCATACAGCGGCTGCAGGATAAATAGTTCCAATTTGATTTTTAATAGTGTTTAAGTTCAAACCGTTTTTTCCGCCATGAGCTGAATCAAGAGCTGCAAGCCAAGTCGATGGGATATGTATAAGCTTAGACCCTCTCTTATAAACTGAAGCTAAAAATCCGACAAAATCACCAACTGATCCACCGCCAACAGCAACAAAAGTTGGTTTGCGGTTAAGTTTATGCGAAGACTCCCATTTCTGAATCTTATTTAATATAGCAGAAAACTGATCCATTGTTTTAAGAGACTCTCCGGCTTTAACGGCTATGCTTAATTCAAATTGCTTAATCCACTTAGAAAAAGTTGAATTTTTTAGCAATATTCTATCAAAAATGATGACATATTGAGAATTTACCGAAGAATCTATGTTTTGGAGCTGTTTAAAAGTCGGTAATTCGGTTTTGATGATTAATTTTGTTGAGATATTTTGTGTCTTATTCACAATAGTCAATGTAGACCTTAAACCTAGTCTTTTCAACATGATATAAAGCATTAGGCCGTGTCAAAATAGTGAGTTTGCTCTATATTGCTAAGTTCACTTTATCTATTATTTTTAAAAAGGGGAATACGATGCAAAAAATTAAAGTAGCCAATCCAGTTGTGGAGCTTGATGGCGACGAGATGACAAGAATCATCTGGAAATTTATCAAAGACAAATTGATTTTACCTTATCTTGATATCGACATTAAGTATTTCGATTTAGGTATGGAATATCGCGATAAAACAAATGACCAAGTGACTGTTGATGCTGCTGAAGCAATCAAAAAATACAACGTTGGTATCAAATGTGCGACAATTACACCTGATGAAGCACGCGTTAAAGAGTTTAACCTTAAACAAATGTGGAAATCACCGAATGGCACAATCAGAAATATTTTAGATGGTACCGTTTTTCGTGAACCCATCATTTGTAAAAACGTCCCGCGTTTAGTTCCTAATTGGACAGCTCCAATTTGTATTGGTCGTCACGCATTTGGTGACCAGTACCGTGCAACTGATTTCGTCACTAAAGGCAAAGGTAAATTAACAATTACTTTCGAAGGTGAAAATGGCGAAAAGATCTCACACGAAGTTTATAACTTCAAAGGTGATGGCGTAGCAATGGCTATGTACAACACAGATGAATCTATTTCAGGGTTTGCACGTTCATGCTTTAACACCGCTTTAATGAAAAAATGGCCTTTGTATTTATCAACTAAAAATACGATATTAAAAAAATACGATGGTCGTTTTAAAGATATTTTCCAAGCTATTTATGAAAAAGAATTTAAAGCACAATACGAAGCTGCTGGCATTACTTACGAACATCGTTTAATCGATGACATGGTTGCATCTGCACTTAAATGGAATGGTAACTTCGTATGGGCTTGTAAAAACTACGATGGCGATGTGCAATCAGATACTGTTGCTCAAGGTTTTGGTTCTCTAGGCTTGATGACATCTGTTTTAATTACTCCAGATGGTAAAACAATGGAATCAGAAGCAGCTCACGGAACAGTGACTCGTCACTACCGTCAGCACCAACAAGGTAAACCAACATCGACGAATCCAATCGCATCTATCTTTGCGTGGACTCGTGGTCTTGAGCACAGAGCTAAATTGGATAACAATGCAGCTTTAGATAAATTCGCAAAAACGCTTGAAAAAGTTTGTGTTGAGACTGTTGAATCAGGAAAAATGACAAAAGACTTAGCTGTATGTATTTACGGTGACAAAGTTTCTGCTGATCAATATTTAAATACAGAACCATTCTTAGATTTAATCGATGCTAATTTGAAAAAAGCAATGTCGATGTAGTTGATTGTGACAGTATTGTCATGAATACAAAGCCTCAAAGCGAAAACTTTGGGGCTTTTTTTATATTTTCAACTCACCCCACATATAACTTTATCCATGCGTACAACATTCACCAGGATTTAAAGTCCCCCGTCCATAGTCTAGACTTCAAATCTATTTAAGACTGCTTACGTTCTACAAACATTACTTTAAATAACTTACATAGACTGTATTAAAATCAATATCAGCAATAACCAATATATATTTTTTAATATGTCTAAACTTATCTTTAAAATACGCCGAATAAACAAATACGTTCTTTTGTTCATTGGCACCTCCAATTCCGAAAAGCGGAGGATGTCGACACTTAAAAGCTATACATGGGGCTAGCCACGTATGGCTTTTTTTATTTGTGCAGAGACGAAGCCATGCTTAAACATTTGCAAATATATTTTAATTTTGCCTTAAACCAAGACGATAGGAATTGAGTAATGCATAAACTGTGGAAATTAACAAATTTAATTTTTCCTTTATTATTTTTACAATCATGTTTTTTGATTAAAAATGAAACTCATTTATCGTTAGAACAAAGACTAGATCAAAAAGTGTTATTCTTTAAAAAGTATATCGATGGTCGAAAGTCGCCGATTCAATTTCGAGAATATGCCTATCCCGTTTCCTATGTTAAAAATGACCATTTAGAACAACTCGAAATAAAAATGCCTTCTCAAGACTGCAACGCAACTTGGATAGAGTGTCGTAAAGATTCTAATAATGAATACTTTTGCAAAGGATTTAAAACTTTACTGAAATGTAAAAGTGAAAATACCGTAAAAGGTTATTATTATTTTCCAGAAAGACTTAGAATTAAAATGATCGATTCTAAAAATATTGAAGTTACTGATCTCAAAAATAATTCAAAAGCTTTGTTTCAAATTTATAATAATATAAGTGAAGTCCCAGCATATAATGAACCAATCAATGAACAAGCTATCACACCCATTTAAATAATTATAAGCACCAATCAGGTGGAGTTACAACTTGATCGATTTCATGTGATTTAATCAATAAAAAATCATGACCAGAGTTAATTTTTAAGCGCTGATTTTTTTGTGACTGCGAGGAAATGGCAATAAGCTGGCCATATCCGCCATTGTTAGTTTCAGAAGTACCTGTGATACTTGGACCAAGTTTCCATTTTAGTTTTTTGTTGGCGACTGGTGTTAAATCACGCTGAGAAATAATTTTGTTCGGATCTTTAATTTCAGGTCTACAAACTATTTGAAACCGTATAACTGTCATAAATAAATTACGACAGTTTTCATTTTGCAAATAGCCGTGACCAATATTACAAGTGTTATAACTTTTTTCAAAAAAGCCGATCTTTGTACCAGAGAGCCTTAATGCATTTTGTAATCCAACAAAATCAATAATTTCCTCGTATGACGTAGGTAATTGTGTCGGTACACTCTGGTTTTCTTTTATTTTATCACTTGCACAACTGACCAAGGCAAGTATAGCGATAATGTAAATGAAATTTTTTATAATAAGCATGTCATAATTTACTGCCATTTTAGATTCAAACCAAGTTGTAATTTAAATAAAAAAGGCGTGATGACCTCACGCCTTGATATATTATCCAGAATCTTAAAGCAAAAATTAGATAGATGGATTAAAATATTTTTCTGTCATTGAGCAAAACTCTTTACGAGCACCTTCACCAGCGTTCATTGAAGATTTATAGCACTCATGTCCTAAATCCATCCATGATTGCGTAAATCGCATAGCTTGATCCATAATAGTTTGACTTGTTTTCCATTGAAAAGCAGCAAATGCTTTCATAGCTTCAGTCATTTGTGTTGTGTACTCAGTATTAAAAAATTCTGGTTGTTGTGGTTTTTGTGCCATTGAATCCTCCAAGGTTGATGCTGCAATTGCAGCAATTTAATTCTGAATTTCATTTCGGAAGGAGTCAAAAATTGCTGCAGTCGCAGCAAAAAAACTAGACCATATCAAAAAAAATTTATTTTTCTTTAACAGATTTTTGAAGCCAGTTCATAAAGGGATTCCACTTCGTCATAAGTTCAACTGAGTGTTCTAACATAGGGTTCCAAATGTTTTTAACTGCACTTTCATTCAATCTAATCATTGTCATTAGCATATCCACTGGTAAATGCTGAGCACGACCTTGCTCGAGCAATATCTGCGTCAAAATTTCCGATGTAATATCTTTATCATTAGTAACATCAATAACTTGTACTTGCCTTCCATCAATTATCCATTTTGATATTTCAGCTAATGTCACATAGCGTTTTTCTGAACTCGAATATAAACGTCTGTTCTCATATTTTTTAATTTGAATTGATTCCAAAATGGCTCCTTAACAGGTTCTTAGTCTATGATAGGCTAGTATTTAAAAAAATTAAAACATATTTTGAATAAATTATTTTTTATGCTTTAATTAACTAAAGTAAACTAAAATGTTCTTATATCGGGCTTAGTGATCATGGACGAGATCGAGGTACTCATATGAAAAACAGCATAATTCAATTGTTTGAACAACGGTTTGAAAAAAAACTTGAAACAAGTTTAGAAAAAATAACAACACATCCACTTTTTTTAAAAACTGTTTCGGAAGCTATTAATCTTAATAGCAAAAGAATGCTTTTATCACAAAAAGCCATGCAATTTCTGATTCAAAAAGCAGAATTACCTCTGAAAAAAGATCAAGATAAAATGCTTTTTCTATTACAAGAAATGCAGTTTCATATTCAAAGACTAGAGTCAGAAATTAAAAGCATTAATAATGAAAAAAAATCTGATCGTAAAGTTGAGTCAATAAATACTTCAAAAGTACATGACATAAATTCTAAAAAAGACGATCAACCTCAACCATTAAAAAAAAAAGAATCATTAAGAGATCGCATTCAGCTTGATTCACTTAATTAATACATATGTTTGATTTTGATTTTCTAAAACAAGGCAATCGCTTACACCAATTTTGGCCAGATTTTTTGAAGCATCAAAAATTTAGTATACTTGATCGACAAGGATCTCACGAATTATTATATTACAAAAGCAGTGCAAAAAAATATAGCCGACCAATTTTTATTATACCTTCAATGATCAGCCATTATTATATTTTGGATCTACAAGAAGATAAAAGCTTAATCAACTATTTGAATCAAAATGGTCACGATGTTTATGTGTTAAATTGGGGCTTACCAACAACAGATGATCAGTTTATGGACTTTAATAGTTTGTTATTAAATCGAATTCCATACTTTATCGAGCAAGTGTTAAAACATTCAAAGCAAGAAGATCTTAATTTAATGGGACATTGCCTTGGTGGAACTATTGCAGCAATGTACGCGAGTTTAAATAAAAAAGAAATTAAATCTCTTTTCTTATTAACAGCCCCGCTTGATTTTTCAATCAATAGTAAGTTATCAGAATGGATTAATACAGGAACTGTTAATTACAAAATGCTCATTGATTCTTTTGGTAATATCCCTTGGCCAGTTTTACACAGCTCATTTTTAATGCTAAAGCCCTTATCTCAATATTCTCGTTTAAAAAAATATTTTCAAACAAAAATGACAGATGAGCAAAAAAGAAACTATTGGTCATTGGAACTATGGTCTCATGATAGCGTAGCTTTTCGTGGTGGTTGTTATATGAATCTAATCTACGATCTCTACATGAAAAACTCATTTTCTCGAGGCACATTTCAATTATCAAATTATGAGTTTGCCGATTTAAATAATATCAAAACACCTACTTTATTAATTGCATCTGATTCGGACCACATTGTTCCACTGGAGTCGGCTTTTCTTAACTCAAATTATTTACGCCATGCTCAAGTGACACGTTACCAATACTCTGGTGGGCATGTGAGCTGCCTTGTTCATAAAAAAACACAAATGGATTTGTGGCCTAAAATTAGTCAATGGATAGGAAGTCAGAATGACAACAATTGATCATTTTCAATGGAATGAATATCAGATCTACTATCGTTTTATTAACAATCAAGCTGATGAACCTGTCATCGTTTTCTTAAACGGTTTAACAGATAGTCTGGATGCCTGGAATGAAATTATTCAAAATTTACCAATGCAAAATTCTTATTTATGTATTGATTTGTTAGGCCAAGGATACACTTTAGATCATCAGCTTAAAAATGAAATTAAGCATTATAATTTTACTGTCGAACAACAATGCCAAGTTTTAAGTGATACTTTAACAAAATTAAATATTACCAAGCCAATTATATTAACAGGATTTTCATATGGCGGCGGTATAGCGATCAAATGGGCAGCAGAGAATCCGCACATGATTGCTAAACTTATTTTACTTTTACCTTATATTATTCGATTAGATAGAGCATTTCCGGCGGCTCGTTTTTGGTGGAATCAATTAGAAAACCTAAAGCAATCAACTGGATTTTTAGGCCGTCAAGCTCAGATGTTTGATCGTGTATATGATAATTTTATTCATCATTATATGCATTATCGTTATTCGAATCATGTACCCGAAGAACATCTCAGAACTGCAGCCATTGAACTTTCAAATGAAATCATGAAACTTAATGTATTTGATTATTTGCATTTGTTACCATCTAAAGTGACTTATTTAATAACTTCTTCACGCGATACACTCGTACCGAATACTCTTTACAGAGAATTATGGGATAAGTTACCGGCCACAACAAAGCAAGCTTGGGTGCAAGTTTCGAATGGTGAACATCTTATTTTGCAACAAGCTCCATTACTTGTAGCTCGCTGGTTACAAAAAATTATCGAAACGCATGACTATTCTGGTATCGAAGTTGATGCGGTTTAATTAAGGATTTTCTGGTTGAGATTTATCGCCAAGACAACTTTCTTCTCCTTGAATACATGCCCAATCACTCGGATTTGGTCTTGGACCATTAGACATAAAATTTTGTATGTTATCAAAGCTGCGCTCATAAAAAACCTCAATATATGGAAAGTTCTAAAGCAAAGAGTTAGCCTGATTTATTAAAAAATGAGGTGTATAACTTTTTGACATAGAAATGTTCTTATTTGTTCGTATATTTTTTGATTCATAGCGATTATTTTCAATTCACAAACAAAAACAACAAACCCTAAACAAGGAGAATTTTTATGATAAAATTATATTGGAAATCAGTATTCTTATTTTTAATATCTTTAGCCTACATCAACTTAGCTAATGGTCACCCTAGTGAATGCGAAGTTGCGACTGCTACAACAAATGTGACATTAATAAATATTAAAGCCAGCAACGAAAGTCCGTCTATATTAACTAATTTAGGATACTTTCCCTACAAGGCGGACAGCCTGGATCAAGTCACAGTAGGTGGATTATACTTAAATTGGAAATATTCTTGGGATGCGAGCCTAGGAAGTACATATAAAGCTACACTCAAGATTAAAGAATCTAATCGAAATATCATTTTAAAAGAAGTTACTTCAAATAAGAGCCTAGAAGATGCACTAATGCAGCTGCCGTATTGCTCGCAATTATAGGTTCAACAGTACAAACGAAAAATGAGTACAATTAACGGCGCAAAAGTTGACTAAATTCAACCCTAACCCAACCCCATTATATCTAAAGCCTTGGCAAGAGGAACTATCCACACACCCTCTTGCTTTTTTTCTTTTGTACCTCGATAAATAACTATTTTTTGTATTTTTCGATAATAACGTTCAATCGCTATTAATTTTGAATAATCAGATTCTGTTATAGACGTACCAGACTTACACTCTATGGCAAATTTTTTTCCGTTGTTAGCAAATATAAAATCAGCTTCTAACCCACCACGAGTTCTAAAGTTATACATCTGTGTTTCCAAGTCTAAGGCATGACTTGTATTCACGATTTGGTTATAAACAAGGTACTCCCACATAGAACCTATACGATCATGTGATAATTCAAATCCACCACGCAGTGCATTAACCACACCAATATCAAAAAAGAAATATCTTGGATGTTTTACCAGATCACACTGATCAGAATCCAAATCAGGATCATTTTCGACTTTTCTAGCTATAAGCGTATCCTCAAGAATTTCAAAGTGTCTGACGACAGATTGTCTTGGGATTTTAGATTTTTTAGCTAATTTTGAATAGTCTAAGTAACCGCCAGATAGAATAGCAGCTTCTCGAATAAATCGGACAAATCCATCCAGGCTTCTAACTAAAGACTCTGCTTGAATTTCCTCTTTAAGATAAGTATTGGCATATGATTGTAACAATTTTTTTCGTTCAGACTCTAGTTTAAGAGAATATACTCCCGGCAAAGTTCCATACTGCATCGCTTTTTGTTCAGTCCAGTCAGCACCAATTTCTTTTAGACATAAAGGATTCATGTAATAGGTAAACAGTCGACCAGGCAATAAATTAGCTTTACCTTTTTTAAGTTTACGAGCGCTCGATCCAGATAAATAAAATTTTAATTTTGGATTTTCATCTATGACCGCTTGGATTGAGTTCAACAGTCTTGGAATTCGTTGTATCTCATCAATGTAAATTGTTTTAGCTTTTGCTGCAGCCATACGAGAAGCTAATTCAAGATGATTTCCTTGAAAATCAAAAAACTCATCTTCTTTAGCTAGATTAATTACAAGATCTGGCTTCAACGAAAGCAAAATTGTTGATTTGCCGACCTGCCTAGGACCTAGCAATAAAATACTTTTTGATGATTTTCGTAAGGACTCAGCTAGCAATCTGTTATACATGTGGTTATTTTTACATACAATTCAACCACAAACAATACAAAATTAGACAGCCAATAGTATTTAAATACCCACTAAATACACTTATGCAGTACGATCCACAGATTATCTAAGTTATTAAAATTACAAAGTTTTTTATTTTCTGGGCATGTGGAGTTGGCAAATCTAGCTTAATTCAAAACCATTTTAAATATCGGAATGCTAATGGTATTTGTCGAAATGAAATCAACAGAGAAAATTTCTAAATAAAATTTTTGACTCACAACTAACTTAAATGATCACGCAAACCATCGCTGATCAACTGAGTCGATAAAATCAACAATAACAAACACATTCCTGGAATCATCATCAACTGCGGTGCTGATTCCATTAAATTTCTCGAATCGCTCAGCATAGTCCCCCACTCTGGGTATGGCGCAGGAATACCTAAACCCAAAAAACCCAAAGCTGCTGTGTTTAAAATGGCTTCACTACAGCAAACTGCTGTTTGTACAAGGATCGGAGTTACACAATTAGGCAACAAATGTTTGAATATAATTCGATTGTGTCCTGCTCCTAGCGCACGAGCAGATTGAATATAATCTTTAGACATTTCAACTAATCCCGCAGAACGCACAAGTCTATACATTGTAGGAATTGAAACTAAAGTCACAGATAAAATTGTATTAAAAACACTTGGCCCTAAAATGGCCACGACAAATAATGCTAATAATAAGCTAGGCATTGCTTGCAAAGCATTCATTAACTGATTGATAAAATTATCAATCTTATCACCGAAGTAAGCTGAGACCAATCCTAAACCCGCGCCAATAACAACAGCTAGTCCACCAACAACGAGACCAATTCCTAAAGAAAATTGTGATCCTTTAAGTAACCTTGAAAATAAATCGCGACCTAAATCATCTGTACCTAACCAAAACTGAGGCCCCATTGGCTGCAAAGTCATTCCTTCAAAAATTTCATTAAATTGAAATGGAGTCCAAAAAATGGAAACAACAAAAAAAGAAAAAAATATTGAAAATAAAAACAAACCGATTAAAACATTTTTATTTTTAAGTATCTTGCGCATAGTTAAGACCTAGATTTTTGAGCATCACGCATTTTAGGGCTAACTAATTTAACACTTTCATCAGTTAACCAGTTAATAACAATTACAATTAACATCGAATAAAAAACACCAGCTTGAACAACCGGATAATCACGAGCTTCGATACTTTTAATAATCCAGCGTCCCATGCCAGGCCATGAAAATAATGTTTCGGTCATAATAGCACCAGTTAATAATTGACCTAATGCTAAGCCAATTGAAGTTAAAATCTGCGGCAATGCATTTTTAAAAATATGCTTAAATAAAACTTGCTGATGCGGTAATCCTTTAGCACGAGCTGTTCTAACATAGTCTTCATCAGCGACATCAATAATTGATGCACGAGTTACTCGCACAATTAAAGCTAATGGGACTGTTCCCAGAACAAATGCTGGTAAAGCAATATGTTTAAGCGAGGACCAAAAAGCATCGATTTGACCAGATAAAAGAGTATCAATAAAATAAAAACCGGTCACATAAGGAACGTCAAACATGACATTAATTCGGCCGGAAACTGGAAACCATCCCATTTTCACGGCTAGAAAAAAAATAACAATCAGACCCCACCAGAATATTGGCATAGCAAAACCAACAGTAGATAAACTAACTGCACCATAATCAAAAAGTGAATTTCGTTTAACAGAAGCAAGAACCCCTAACAGAACACCTACAATTGTTGACCAAAACAACGCTACAAAAGCCAATTCAACAGTAGCGGGCCATAAAACTTTAAACTCACTAAATACGGTCTGTTTAGACACAATTGATTCACCAAAATCACCAACAAGAGCATTCTTAGTAAATGTTAAATACTGCATGATAACAGGTTTATCTAAACCGAGATTTTTTTTTATTTCTTGAATTCGTTCTTCTGAAGCACCTCGTTCACCGACAATATGTTGAACAGGATCACCTGGAATAAGTCTTATGATGATAAAACTCATCAGACTTATAAATAAAAAGTATGAAATAATTTTTAGAATAGTTTTAAAAACATTCATTATTTCAATGATACACTTTCAAATTGTTCGTGACCGAAAGGATCAATTTTATAACCTTGAACTTTCGACGAAATAACTTTGTTCTGCTTTGCATGGGCGATTAAAAACCATGGCCGATTTTTTTGAAATAATTCTTGTGCTTTTAAATAATAAGCCGTGCGTTTTTTAATATCAGACTCTTCTTTAGCTTGCTGTAGCAAATCATCAAAACTCTTATCGCACCAACGAGCATAATTACTACCCGCTTTGACTGCTGAACAACCTAGTAAAACATTTAAAAAATTATCAGGATCACCATTATCACCAGTCCATCCAAATTGGATCATTTGGTGCTCGCCTTTTTTGGATTTTTCCAAATACGTTGGCCAATCAAATGTTACAAGTTTAACTTTAACACCAATTTTCGCCAAATCAGCTTGAACCATTTCTCCCAGTTTTTTACCGTTTGGTAAATACGGTCTCGAAACTGGCAAAGTCCATAACTCTGTTTCAAATCCTTTTTCCAATCCAGCTTCTTTTAAGAGAGATTTGGCTTTTTCGATATTAAATTCTTGTTCTTTTGATTTTGTGTTGTAAGACCACATCGTAGGTGGAATTGGGTTTTTAGCCGCAGCTCCTTGTGATTTATAAATCACATCAATATAAGCCTTTTGATTCATGGCTAAAATTAATGCCTCACGTACTTTTTGATTATCAAATGGTTTTTTAGTTGTGTTAAATGCTATATAACTAACATTTAAGCCTTCAGTACTGATGACAAGTGAATTTGTTTTTTTAAGAGCTTCAATATCTTGAGGCTGCGGTTCACTCATGACATGACACTCACCAGTTTTCATTTTTTGCGCTCTAACAGTTGAATCAGTAACGATCACAAATATTAAGTTTGTAATTTGCGGCTTACCTTTAAAGTAATTTTCGTTGGCTGTAAATTTAACTGTCGAATCTTTTTGGTATGACTTGAAGACAAATGGACCAGTTCCTATAGGTTGCGTTTCTAAAAGTTTAAGGCCTTTACCTGACTTAACAAGTGTCTGAGCATATTCTTCAGACAATATACTTGCAAAGTCCATTGCTAAATTAGCCAAAAACGGAGCCTCAGGTCTCTTGAGATTAAAAACGACCGTATAATCATCTGTTTTTTTGATATCACTGATTAACGTATCTAACTCCATAGCCTTAAAATATTCATAGTTTGCCCCTGGAATAGATAGAGCGTGCTTAGGGTCTAACTGTGTTTTAAAAGTATAAACTACATCGTCAGCATTAAAATTTCGAGTTGGTTTAAAAAGTGCATTTGAATGAAACGATACGTTTTGACGAAGTTTGAACGTGTATGTTTTTTTGTCTTTTGAAATGGTCCAAGATTCTGCCAAAGCAGGAACAATTTCAGTTGTGCCTTTTTTAAACTCAACAAGACGATTAAAAACAGTCTGAGCACTAGAATTCATACTTACGCCATCAGTGACCAATTGTGGGTTAAACGATGCCGGGCTACCCTCCATACAGAAAATAAAATTTTGATCAGCCGCTTGCGTATTTATGGCTAAACTTATGACTGCGCCAACAGCAACTAATTTTAAAGACCAAGACTTGACATATTTTTTCATGAATTTCCCCTTCAAACTTGAGATAATCTCAAGTAGCATGTCACAGGAATGACATTGCTTCAACTATACAATGCATCGAAACAATTCGGTGCAAAAATACTTTTTGATCAGGCCGGGTTTTCAGTCAATCAGGCAGAACACATCGGCGTGATAGGCCCTAATGGCGCAGGCAAGTCCACTTTGTTTAAAATCATTGTTGGCCAAGAACACCTCGACACTGGCGAAATCACAAAGGCCAATGGACTCCGCATTGGCTACCTCGAACAAGAATCAGATTGGACTATTAATATCAAGTCAGAAGATTATCTGACTGAAAATTGTTCTAAGCCTATTTGGGAACTTAAACAAATCGGCTTAGGACTCGGACTAACGGAAAATCACTTTCAATCAGAACTTACAAAGCTTTCAGGCGGCTATCGCATGCGCATGAAGCTATTATATTTAATCGGACTTGAACCAGACATTATGCTTCTTGATGAGCCTACCAATTTTTTAGATTTAGAGAGTATTCTGACCCTTGAAAAATTTTTACAAGATCACAAACAAGCATTTTTACTTATTTCGCATGATCGTGAATTTTTGCGTCGCACAACGGAGTACACTCTTGAAGTCGAAGCAGGCGATATTACAAAATTTCCTGGGCATATTGACGACTATTTCGAGCAAAAAGCAGAACTGCAAAGATTACTTCAAGCTAAAGCAGAGCAAATTGAAAATAAACGTAAGCAAATTCAGGATTTCGTAGATCGTTTTCGCGCCAAGGCCACTAAGGCAAAACAAGCACAAAGTCGACTGAAAAGTCTAAATAAATTAGAGCAAATTGAAATAAAAAAATTACCAACAAAAGCCATTATAAATTTGCCTGAAGCTACCCATACAGGAAAAGAAATTTTTCAACTCATTCAAGCCCAACTCGGATATTCAAAAGATAAGATCATTTTACACAATGTGAATTTAACTATAGAAAAAGGGCATAAGGTTGGAATAGTTGGTTTCAATGGAGCCGGTAAATCGACTTTACTAAAATCAATTGGTGAAAAAATTCCGCTAATTACTGGTCAATTAAAGTGGGGACATCAAGTTGATTTTTCTTATTTTGCACAACACCTAGCGGATGAATTACTACCCGAAGATTCTGTTTTAGATGCACTCCAAAGGAAAGCTCATAAAGACAATACTGCACAAGATATCTTAAATTTAGCAGGTTCTCTCTTATTTTCAGGAGAGAGCATTCATAAAAAAATAAAAGTTCTGTCTGGCGGAGAAAAAACACGTGTTGCTTTAGGTCAAGTTTTACTCCAAAGACGCCCTTTACTTTTACTTGATGAACCGACAAATCACTTAGATTTTGATACAGTTTCAGCTCTTGCGAATGCACTTTCAGAGTTTAAAGGTACCGTTATTGTTGTCAGTCACGATCGTAATTTTTTAAAACAAGTGACAACCCAAATTGTTGAAGTTCGAAATGGTCTTATTGAAAAATACCCTGGATCATATGATGAATATCTATGGAGTTTAGAAAAAGGTATTTTAAGTCAGCGTGATAATTCTGAAGAAATATCCAATAATCAAAAGTTAGTAACAACAATTCCCTTAAATGATAAAAAATTTAACTACAAAGATGAAACAAAGAGATTGCAGTCTGAAATAAAAGAGTTCGAAAGAAAAATTTTAAAAACAGAACAATTACTACTTACACAAACAGAAAAAATTAATGAAATTAATCATTCTTTAATGTCAGCGCAAGGATTGCAGGCTCAATCCTTAGCTAAAGAAGCTACTGCTGTACATGCAGAAACTGAAAAATTAGAAAATGTTCTGCTTGAGCATATGGAAAAAATTGAGCAATTAAAAAATGAACTCTCTCGATTGATAAAATAATTTCAACTTAATTTTTATCTCAGTATCAGACAAAAAATGTTTTATATTAAAACATTAAAAATAATTTTTGTTTGATATTGATCACTTCATTAACAAAAAATTGTAAATTGAATAACAACTCTATTATCCTGTTTTAGTAAAAACAGCTCTAGGAAAGGAGCCCTTATGTCCAGCACCAACACACAAACAAATCAAAACACCAACAATATTTGGCAGGTTATTGGTGCATCGAGTGCAGGCACACTCATTGAATGGTACGATTTTTATATATTTGGTAGCTTAGCTACAATTATTTCTGCTCAGTTTTTTCCTAAAGGAAATGAAACGATTGCATTACTTTCCACACTTGCAACTTTTGCAACTGGGTTTGTTGTGCGACCATTTGGAGCCTTATTTTTTGGTCGCATGGGAGATCTGATAGGTCGCAAATATACATTTATGGTTACCTTGTTGCTGATGGGTGTATCAACAACGGCAATCGGTTTTTTACCAAGTTATGAAACTATCGGATTAGCTGCTCCATTAATTCTATTATTATTACGTTTATTACAAGGTTTAGCATTAGGCGGTGAATACGGAGGGGCCGCAACTTACGTGGCTGAACATGCTCCGGATGGAAAACGTGGATACTATACGAGTTTCATCCAGACAACAGCCACGCTGGGGTTATTTGTTTCTTTAGGAGTTATTTTATCAACTCGCTTAGGACTGGGAGAAGAAACATTTAAAGCTTGGGGCTGGAGAATTCCTTTTATTTTATCTTTCGCACTTGTAATTTTCTCATATTTTATTCGCAAAAAAATGCACGAATCACCAGTCTTTGAAGCTGCCAAAAAAAATGGTCAGGTCTCAAAATCGCCTTTACGTGACAGTTTTATGAATCCAGAAAATCGTCGTATGGTGATATTGGCTTTACTAGGTGCGACTGCCGGCCAAGGTGTAGTATGGTACACAGGTCAATTCTATGCCTTGTACTACTTACAAACCATTCTAAAAGTTGATTTTGTCGTAGCGAATACTGTTGTTGCAATTGCATTACTCCTTGCAACTCCGTTTTTTGTTGTGTTCGGCGCTTTAAGTGACAAAATCGGACGTAAAAAAATTATGATGACAGGAATGATCGTCGCCGCAATAACTTATATTCCGATATACAAAGCCATTGTGCTTTTTTCTGGATGGGACCCCGCTCATCCCGAAGCTGCTGCTCAAAATCCGAATACATTTATGCTAACATTGCTTATTTTTATTCAAGTCATTTATGTAACAATGGTCTACGGGCCGATAGCAGCTTTCCTAGTTGAGCTTTTTCCAACTAAAATCCGTTATACTTCGATGTCATTGCCATACCACATTGGTAACGGTGTTTTCGGCGGACTTGTCCCATTTATTGGTACAGCTGTGGTCGCTTCAACAAAAGATATTTACTCAGGGTTGTACTATCCTATTGCAGTGGCTATTGTCTGTTTTGTCATCGGTGTATTCTTTATTAAAGAAACAGACGAAGTTAAATCACTTGATAAGTAATCACCACTGAATTTCACCGCGCCCCTTTTCTTTGAGCCACTTGTTTGCTTGAGAAAATGGTTTTGAACCAAAAAACCCTCGATGCGAAGAAAGTGGCGATGGGTGCACACTTTCTAAAACTAAATGTTTAGAGCGGTCTACAAAGGCCGCTTTTTTTTGCGCGTAAGATCCCCAAAGAATAAATACAACATGTGAACATTCACGATTTACAACTTCGATAATTTTATCTGTGAATTTTTCCCAACCCTTACCTTGATGAGATGCTGCCTGACCTGCTTCCACTGATAGTACACTATTTAGCAGCAAGACGCCTTGCTTTGCCCATTTGGTTAAATCACCATGATTTGGAGCTTTAATTTTTAAATCAGATTCTAACTCTTTAAAAATGTTTTTTAATGATGGTGGAAAGCGAACACCTTCTTGAACCGAAAAACTAAGACCGTGTGCCTGTCCCGATCCATGATAGGGATCTTGGCCCAGAATCACAACTTTAACATCATTGACCTCAACTAAATCTAATGCTCGAAAAAAATTTTTAGCCTCAGGATAAATCACTTTTTTCTTTTGATATTCATTTTTTAAAAATATCTTAAGTGATTGCATATAATCACTCTCAAATTCAGATTTAAGATACTTTAGCCACGTATTAGATAATTTTATATCAGACATAATATCTTATTGATACAATGACTTACGTCGAGACACGAGAGTTAATTTACTGCAGCTAACAAAAAAAATATTTTTTTCAACACTTGGACTTTTTGAAAAACAGACACAATGTTAAAATAAGGTAACGGCAAATTAAAGGAGGTTTCTATGGCTAAACATATGTCACGTATAGATACACCTGTATCCGAAAACTCAGATAATGCGAACCCTTTAGTTGACACTTTAGAGCTGATTGAAACAAATCCAGAGGTTAAATCATTTGTTTACCAACAGATCAATGAACTCACACCATTTGCAACCGAAAATACAACAATCCTCGTTATGGCACGAGATCCCCAGGAAGCTTATCAAAATGAAGATCACTTACTCGCAGAAGATGCCACAGACCCTCTTCATGAGCGATTTACCTACAGAATTGCTATTGTTCTAAAAGAAGATGAAGGCTCTATCGAGGCAGAAGGCTTTGGTTACGACATTTATGATGCTGTCCGATTTGCAAAAGAGGCTTTACTACAAAGATTATCTGAAATTCAAGATGAAGTTGAAAGCCCACAAGATCGACTAAATGCAATCCAGCAGGCTATGGATAATTCACAGGTCCATTAACTTATGAATTATTTTTGCTCTACACACTGTCCGCCATTTAATGCAATCGTAAATCCGTGCATGTGAATATATACATCGTGCTCGCCATCTCTAGTTTCGCGTAAAAATTCGATAATCGCTTTGGCTGGTTGATTGTTAACCCATTTTTTAGGGTTATAGTCCACAGAGACGTATTTATTTTGGCCTCTGATTTTCTTCATTTCATATTTATGATCAATTTTAACACCTTGATCGTCTGTTTGAACTTTTCCTTTTGCTGTTAAATTTCTTATTTCGTATTTAATGCCCGAAGGTGTGTTTTTCATTGTAAAGCGCGCCTGAAAGGAATCTTTAGTCATCATATCTTGAGTACAAATAAATGTTCTTGTCTGACTAGATGCAAATACAGATGCACTTGCTAATAGTGTGGCTAAAAATAAGGAAGTAAATTTCATAGTATCTCCATTTCAAATAGTGTTCAAATGAGGATATGCGAAACTTGTTCCGAAAATTTATATAGTTAAATAGAAATAAATCAAATTAAATGCTTTTTGTTGTTGATACAATAGACATGGGCCAAAAAATGTCAGAGGTCATTTCAACCAAACTACTTCAAATCAGTTTGGACAAGATGCCCAATCACATCTTGTAACTGTTCAAATACACCACTGTCTTTAGGAAGACTGTCTTTTAACTCTGTTGTAAGAACAGGTATATGATTTTCGACCCATAAATAACGCCCTAAACTGCCGGGAAAATTACCTAATCGTCGCCACGGCAAATAAGTATATGCCGGTGGTCTTACATGCGGGCCATCATAATCCAAAACATTTAGAGGTGTGTGAATTGATATAACAAAATGCGGCTTAAAATCAGTAATGTGATTAAGTACACAGTTAACTTCTGGTTCAGATGCAGCTTTTTCTCCAGGAAATTTTCGTAGGCTGCTTTTTGTTTCTTTCTTCCAGTATTCAACTGCTAAAGCTTCCCAATCTTTTGTCGGAAAATTACGATTTAAATCGACCCCTGATGCATTCGTTCTTGTTTTACGAATTGCACCATCTGGATTCAACATTGGAATTATTCTCCAGGTATTGCGTGGATCAATATCTTGAATACGCTCAAACCAATATCGTCCCAATGAACCAGCACCGATTTCATCGCCATGTATAAGACTAAGAACAAGTATATTTTTAGCTTTTAAATTTTTTCCGAGCTTATCTATATGATAAATCGGTTTGCCATCAACGGACTGGCAGCCTTTCATTTGTAATACTTTTTCACAGGATTTTTTCAAGTCCGAGTTTTTTTTGTATCCTTTGTAGCCGTTTAAAGATTTGACACACCAATCGGCTAATTGATTTTCTACACTTTGAGTCACTTGCTGCGCATCAACAGAATTAAAATAAAACACAATAAACATCAAAATGAGACTCGATAATTTCATCCCCAAAATACATCATAAATACAAATAAAAGTCCTCATGTTTTTTAGGAACTCACCGATAGGTTAAAGACATAACCTAGACCAAAGGCCATGGGGAGGAATTTAATGGCAAAAAAGAGTAGCTTTTTACTGGCAGTTTTATTTATAGCAAATCCTTTTGTACTATTGTTTTATCAAAACTGTTCAAAGGCGCCGCACCCAAAAACTGCTGAAACGAAGATAGCGCCACCATACAAATCACCAGCTAGCGAAACCCACTAGCCACTGAAGGTCTAGGTCTTTAAAACTGTAAATAACTATTTGACTTACACATAAATTACACTGTAATTTATGTGTATGAAGAAATCATCGCTCGATAAAAAAAATGAAAAAACATCGTCCCTCCCGACTTTGCCGCTTCCACCTTTAACTAGCAAGGAGCGTTCAGTTCTTCTATTTATCGAGAAAGAACTTACCACCAAAGGCGTGTCTCCATCTTATCAAGAAATTTGTGATCATTTTGGATTTGCTTCGTTTAATTCTGTCCAGAATTATTTAAAGCAATTATCAAATAAAGGCTACGTTCATATTCCTCAAAATCAAAAGCGAGCCATTCACATTTTACACTCAGTTAATGATTTCCAAAACCAATTGAACAATCGACTTCAATCTTCAAAAGAGCCTTCGAGCAGCCCCTTCCCTGGTCAGTCTTCCCACGATCACGAAGAAAGCTCGAAGGTTCTTCCTATTCCATTTTTAGGACGCGTTGCTGCCGGCTCGCCAATCGAACGAATGCAAGATAACGAATACTTAGATGTGCCGGCCTATTTTATAAAATCCCCAGGTGATTATTTTGCATTAAAAGTTGAAGGCGACTCAATGATTGATGAAGGTATTTTTGATGGTGATTTTCTAGTTGTTCTTTCGCAAAAAAGCGCAAGAGACGGAGATTTAGTCGTAGCTAGTGTTGATAACGAATCAACAGTTAAAAGATTTTTTATGAAAAACAATCCTGACATTTCGAATTCGGCAAAAGCAATCGAATTACGTCCTGCTAATCCACGATTAACTTCCATGTGGTATCATCCACAAAAAGTGGAAATCAAAGGTCTTGTTAAAGCGCTTTTACGTAAATACAACTAATTTTTTTAATTGTTTATTTTTTATTTTACAAACTGAGTTACATCTTGTCCGACATCTTTCAAGTAGCTTCGTACAAGATCGTAGTCTTTATCAGATGCTACTTTAAAGTCAGTAATGTGATACATATCCAATAAAACTTTTTTACCCTCTTCAGTTTTAACATATTTGAACAAAGCATCCGTTATTTTTTGTTTCATCTCCTCAGGGATATCTTTACGAAAAGCAATAGGGTCATTTGGTATGGGGCCTGTCAATTTTAGTATTTTAACTTTTTCGTAAATATCTGGATATTGCGTTCGAAGCAACCAACGGGCATCTTTTGGCGTGCCATCTTCATCCGGAGGAGTGTAAAAAGTAGCTCCAGCATCAACCTTCTTTTGGTAAACTGCTTGCACGACACCATCATGTTTACCAGCAAACATAAATTCTTTAACCTTAATGTTTTCTTGTTTTAACAAACGCAATGGTAACAAGTAACCTGATGTTGATGCCGGATCAACATAGGCAAAAGATTTTCCTTGCAAGTCCTTGATTGTTTTTGGACCATCTACCCGCGCGATAATTTGACCATAATATTCATCACGGCCACGGTTAATCAGTTTTAGTCGAGCTTGTACTCCATATTTTTGATTAGCCATAATATATCCAAAAGTATTAATTATGGCTAAGTCCGCTCTTTTGGTACCAAAAGCTTCAACGACTGCGACGTAATTAATTGGCAATTCTACACTGAATTCTAATTGGGTTTCTTGCTCTAAAAATTTTTCTAAACCTTTTGATTTGTCTAAAAGCGTTAGCGTATCCTGCGCAGGAACTAGCAAAAATTTAATTGGATTTTCTTTGCTACCTAATTCCTTTGAACGAGTGCAGCTAAAAAACAAGAATGCCATGCCAAGAAATAAAAATGGTGTTAATATCAGTCTTAAGAATTTCATGTGGGTGAAGCTACATGAAAAGATTAACGAGAGCAATAGCGTGCTAATATAATTCACACATATAAGGATTCTGTATTTATGGTCGAAATAAACTCAATCTACACAGGCCGCAAACACTGCGAAGCTAAACACCAACCATCACAAGCTATTTTACAAACAGATGCGCCTAAAGATAATTTCGGCTTAGGTGAAACGTTTTCGCCAACTGATCTTTTAGCTACAGCCCTTGGAACTTGTATTTTAACAACCGTAGCTATTTTCGCAGAGAAGGAAGATATTTTAATTGTGGGTGCAACAGCAAAAACTGAAAAAGTAATGACCCCACCACCACGAATGATTGCTTCCCTAAAAACGATACTTTGTTTTCCTTCATCTATACCTGAACACTTCAAAAAACAAATTCCTGAAATAGCCAACAATTGTCCTGTTAAAAAATCTATACACCCTGATATTTCAATACCAATAGAAATAATTTTTATTTAACTTTTTCCAATTGGTAAATCAACGATTTGCGAGTTTTTACTGAGCGAAATCGAAATGTCTCGCGGCAATGATTTTTGAATGGTCTCAATTATTGATTCTTTAAAAGCATTACGTTTAAAGTGCAAATTATGGATAAGACTAACTTCACGAGTCGGAATTGGATTTGTGAATTCCTTAACTTGCTTTTTATTTAGAACATCTTGTGCCGCCAAAAAAGGTAACAAAGTGAAACCATTTTCTTGATCGACCATTCTTTTTAAAGTTTCTAAACTACCGGATTCAAATCGAATTGATCTTTTGACATCAGAATATTTTTTTCTATTTTTACAAACAGCCAAAGATTGGTCTCTGAAGCAATGTCCTTCAGAAAGCAGCCAAATATCATTTGAATTTAAATCAGACTGATTGATTTTAGTTTTAGAATACAAAGAGCTATTTTCTGAAGTATAAACTAAAAATGGCTCATAAAATAAGGGCGTTGATTCGAGCGATGGTTCTTCAATCGGAGTGACCAACAAAGCTACATCAAGAGAATTGTTTTTCAATCTTTCTAAAATTTGTTCTGTTTGCAGTTCTTCGACATTAATTTCAAGAGCAGGATGCTTTGAGCTAAATTTTTTTAAAAACAGTGGCAATAAGTATGGCGCTAGTGTCGGTATAATTCCTAGCGAGACTTGACCTTTAACTTCACCATTACTATCTTGAATAATTTCGTGAAAATGCTGGCTCTCAGTCAAAATCACTCGAGCTTGTGCAATCAACGCTGATCCAATTTTTGTAGCTTTAATCGGTTGATGACTGCGATCAAATATTTGCACACCTAACTCATCTTCCAGTTTTTGAATTTGCATACTTAAAGTTGGCTGCGTGACCGAACAGCTTTCTGCGGCCAGACCGAAATTTTTTAATTTATCAACTGCTACAATGTACGATAACTGCGTAAGAGTCATAAAAACCTTTATTTAAAAAGTATTGGTATAGTTATTTTAGATCCAGATTTTGCCTTCACAAACTTCATTTCTAAAAACATCTTCTTTAAAATTTTTTTAACCAAATCTACATCTTTTTTTTGGCCAATCGTAGAAACAATTGTATTCGTTACTTCTTTATAATTTAAAACGTAACCTGATGGGTGAACATCAATTCGTAAAGATACTGTTCCATTAAGTGGGCTAAAATCTTTTATGCTATCTGAAAATTGCATAAGTGCTTCACCTATAGGCTTCTGCACTTGATTAGTTTTTAAACCACCAACAACATATGGTCTTGGCTCAACAAACCAGCCATGGATCACTAATCTTGCTTTCTGCGGGTCACGCGTTCCTTTAACCTCAGTGACCCCGTGAGGAAAACGTGGATCAAATACTATGAGTTGATCAAATTTCGATGGCAGACGATCAACAAAACTATTGTACTCACGATCATGTTGATCTTGAAATGAAGTCCAGTAATTTAAGATTTCAGGTTTTAAAATTAAAGTCTCTCCACCCAGAAATTCTTTTGGATTAACAGTCAGTGAATAAACCCAAGCCCAGGGCCCATGTGGAACATCCGAATGTAAGTTTTGATAACAGCCATCAACATAATAACTCATCCACGGAGGAGAAATATCATGACAGCCTAAATTTTCACGACCCCATTGAACTAAGTGCGAATGAAAATTTTGATAGATCTTTTTTGTAAAATAATAAAATGCTGGAGTACGAATAAGATGATATTGGTTTTCGAAATACCAATAATCCCAAACAAATCTTTTCGAATCTGTAGCTCTTGGATCAGCGAACTGCCGATCAAACTCGGCTCTTAACTGTTGTGCTTGTGGAAAAAACTGCGGATAAATTTGAAAATGCTTCATTTGTTTGACCTAACGAGGTAACTCAGCTTGCGATACAACTTGATTGATCTGACCAAATAAGCTTTCACCACGTTGATTAAACATTTCGATTTGAATACGATCACCAACCTTCATAAAAGGCGTCGTAACTTTACCTTCATTAATTTGTTCTAAGGTCCGTTTTTCAGCTAAACAACTTGATCCAACAGTAGCATCCTCATTCGCAACTGTTCCGCTGCCTATTAAGGTTCCCGCTGCCAAATCTCGTGTTTTTGCGGCATGTGCGATCAATTGACCAAAATGAAAATGCATTTCTTTAGCATTTGCTCGTCCAAAAAATTGATTGTTCAAGGTCACATTTAATGGCAAGTGAATGCGTCCGTCTTTCCATGCATTTTCGAGTTCATCTAGGGTAATGGCCATTGGCGATAAAGCTTTGTTTGGTTTACTTTGAAAAAAACCAAATCCTTGAGCTAATTCTTCTGGTATTAGCCCTCGCAAAGACACATCATTTATAAGGACTATTAATTTAATATGTTTTAAGGCCGCTTCAGGCTGTATTCCCATTGGGACATGATCGACGATTACTCCGACTTCGGCTTCGAAATCGGTTCCATGACTAAAATCAATTTGAGGAATATTCTCAGTTGGATTTAAAAAGCGTCCACTTTCTGCCTGATACATTAAAGGTACTGTGTATATTGTTTCTGGCAAAGCAGCATTACGCGCCTTACGAACAAGTTTAATATGATGAATAAAAGCAGATCCATCTGCAAACAACCATGTTCTTGGTAATGCAGATGCAAAATTTTTAAATCCGTCTGTAGGTTTTTTTAACAGACTTTGTCCAGAGTTTAAAGCAACACTTCTTTTTTGTAATTCAGGTTCAACTCTTGACCAATTTTCTAAAGCACTCAATAGATTTGGACTAATGTCATGAGCTGATGTATAAAACTGGTTGTCCTGACTCACTATAACAAGTTCGCCATCTTTAGAATGTGGGCTAAGTAAAGTTCCTAATTTCACGATATAATTCCTTTAATTCGACATCTCAATATTCAATTTCAATTAGTCAAAAACGAGTAACAAGCTTAAACCGATTGCTCTTGAATCTTTGATATCTGTCGCTAAATCGCCTGCCTTTTCGAAAAATAATGTTAATCCAAGATTCGGAGAAAACTTAAATTGTCCACCAAAAGTAATTGGCATTATTGATGACTTAACACCAGCTGCACCCGAAGAACATCCTGTGCACTCATCCGACATCTTCATGGCAAGCGAAGGACCAATAAAAATACCTGCGTAATCTTCAAACTTAAACATAAAATGCAACGGAACATCTGCATACGTGATTTTTCCTTCTATTTTTTGAGATCCCGTTTCATTTTTAAACGATCTTTCGATATAACTTAATCCAGTTTTTAAACCAAAATTTTTGACATCGTCAGATCCAAAATTAAAAACAATTGATCCTCCAAATTGAAATGCCTGACTTTGCTTATTTGAAGTAGCTCCAGTCTGGTCTGCCGTATTCAAACGAGCGCCAATTTCAAGCGAAGGCATCGAATATGAAACTTCCGCTTGCGTAGCCATTCCAAATAATAGTAAAGAACTTAAAACCGTCAAAAATCTAATTTTAAAGCTAAACATAAAGAACTCTCCTTAATTAACTTTCAATAGTGTACTGCTTAGAAACGAAACCTGCACCAAAAGACGCAATTGCTTTGTGCCGTTCTGCGCCATATGTTGGAGATACAACTCATCCCGATCAGACTATCCAAATGAATAGATTAGTTTTATATAATTATTTTCGAAGTTCGACATCTTTTCGCGTTCGCATAGCGCTTGAGCTCAAAAAACTAATCTATGAATACAAACCAATTCATTTACTGAATAACGGCGGAGAACAGCATTCCTCGGAGTACAAAAGTTTAAACCCAATGGGCGGCGTACCAACACTTGTCCATATAACCCAAAATGGAGACCGTAAAATAATTGCGCAGTCTCTCGCCATTATAGAATATCTTGATGAGGTTTTTCGCGACAATCATCCTCTTTATCCACAAGATCCTTATCAAAAAGCACTCATTCGGCAATTTTGCGAAATTATAAATGCCGACACACATTCTTATGGAAATCTTCGTACGCTACAATATTTAGAAAAAAATTTTAACGTAACCGAAGAACAAAAAAATAACTGGATTCATCACTGGATACTAATAGGCCTACAAGCTTGTGAAGATTTTTTAACTCTACATAATAAAAACTCAAGTCATTTGTTATTTTGTTTCGGGGAAGAAATCACAGCAGCAGATCTGGTTTTGATTCCTCAAATTGTCACAGCACAGAGATTTAAAGTACCATTACACAGTTTGCCAACAATAATGAAAATCTTTAACAACTGTATGGAAATTGATGCTTTTAAAAAAGCCCACCCATTTAGACAAATTGACACGCCGGATGAATTAAGATTGACATAGAAAAACGTCAATAACCTAAATACAAATCCCACAAAGACATTTGCGTTCGTATCCAAGGCAAATATTTGTATGCGAGCGCCAAATGACCAGTGCCGGCACATACATCAGATTTTGGTCCTTCCCCATACGATGAAATGCCTGCAATTTGAAATTGTTGTCCATCGAAAATCATTCCAGGCCCACCAGAGTCACCAGAACAAATTCCTCCTTGATAATTTCTACTGATCACAACCGCATTATTATAATAATAGTAATCACCATATTTTACTTGCGTAGTTCTGAGCACACCAGAATCACTTTCATCTGTTTGAGTTATTCCATAACCATAAAGATAAAGTGCTGACTTACGACCTTCAGGATTTTGATGAATTTTGAAAACAGTATATGGATGTGGTATAGGTTGCTTCAGTAATATTAAACCAACATCAGCATTAACACTTGTATACGTATCAGGAACATACTCTGGATGACTCGCGAAATCTTCTGCACTAACAGTATCAGTTCGAATATCAAATCCACTTGAACAATAAGCACTTGTTTTATAAGCAACTTTAATTAACAAGGCGTCTTTAATACAGTGTGCAGCCGTTAAAAGCACTCGGTCAGAAATCGCCGTCGACGTACAAAAACTAACTTTTTCATCGCGGCCTAAAATAATCAACATCACGGCGTTAATTTTTTCGCTTTCGAAACTTTGCACCTCTCGACCTTTAACAATAGAATTCACATAATCACTGATACAAAATTCGTTATCAGATTTTGGGATGGGGGTTTTATTTGAGCTTTGCATATCGCAAGAAACAAGGCCAAAAATGAAAAGTAATACGAATGATAGAAAACTTTTTTTGTTCATAAATCCCAATAAAGCTTATAGATACAGAATGTGTATTAAGTTAAATTAAGATTGTCTAGAATACATTTTGTAAAAGTCTGAATTGTATATATTTCAATACAAAATTACAAAAAAAGCTTTAATGTCGACCGATAAATAAAAAACTCCATTTATCAATTACAGGTACAAACACAAAGACTAGCATTGAAAAATTAATCCACATAAAAAAAGCAAACCATCGTTGTTGGCCGTGCGTTTTGTAAAAAATAAAAAATTCTTTCAATAGAAAGAAAACAAATGGGAAAACTAAAAACAAGTACATCCAACTCACATTTAAAAAAAATGGAGCTGCAATTGCAACACCAACATAAGCAAAAGTGTAAAGTCCAATGTGAAATATGGTCCGATCAACACCTAGAGCAACAGGCAATGTAGGTATGCCACCAAGCTTATAATCATCTTTATACTTCATTGCTAATAACCAAAAATGAGGCATTTGCCACAGGAACATTATTAAAAACAAATAAACTGAATCAAGGTTGAATATATTAGGATCATTGACGGCATAACCAATCGTTATCGGCAATGCCCCAGGAATTGCACCTGGAACAGCCCCAAATATCCACTTAGGCTTCCAAATATAAGTATAAATACCATTATATAAAGCGACTGATAATATGCCTATCCAACCTGCTGCAACTGATAAATCAAACAGCATCGCTAAACCTAAAATAAGCAAAGTTAAGGCTATAATCAGTCCAGCCATAGGCTTAAGCCGACCCGTTGCAAGCGGCCTTTTCTGTGTTCTTGGCATTAACCGATCAAGCTTATATTCTTGAAACTGATTTAAAGCTAAACTGCCAGAACTTAAAAAATACAGTCCACCAACAAAAGTCATCAAATGTTTAAACGAAAACTGTGTTTCAACAAAAAAGCCGGTCGCATATCCTGCTAGACCGGCTAGTAATACAAAAATCACAATTCCGAATTTTGTTAGTTGCGAATAAACTTGAAACACAAATTAGAGTATTGAATTAAAGTTCATTCGAGAAACTATATCGATGAAAGAAATCAAAAACAACAACCCTAAAAAGAAAAATCCTGTTGCAAAAACGATTTTATTTTCCATATTTTCATATTTCAAATGCATGAACCAAGCCATAACTAAATAAGCTTTTACTGCAGCGATTCCGAATGCAACAAACGGCGCCAAAACACCAAGCGTATCTCGAATAGCATGGGCACCTATGGTTAGAAAAGTTAAAGCAAACAGTGCTAATGCAACTTTTAAATAAGTTGAAAAAGGCGTTATGTGATGATGTTGATCGTTATGAGTTGCTGAGTGATCTTTTTGTCCCATGATTTACCCCACTAAATATAGTAACGGAAATAAGAAAATCCAAATTAAGTCAACGATATGCCAGAAAATACCAACACCTTCGACCGCAGTATAATAATTTGCATTAAAATCACCACGCATTGCTCTTATCAATGTCCAAGTAATTAAACCCATTCCTAATAATACGTGAATACCATGCAAACCAGACATACAAAAATAAAATCCGAAGTATAACCCTAGATTCGAGCTTTTGATTGTTGGCTCACCAAGTTTCAATAAGTGCTCATTTAGAACATCTAAATTAAGCATAGTTCCAGGAAAAATTCCCATATGAAACTTATGAGTGTATTCAAAATACTTAATGACCATGAAGATCGCACCACACAAAATTGTAATTGCCAAAGACATGACAGCTTTTTTAACTTGGTTGACTTGACAGAAATAAATACCAAGCGCCATTGTGAAAGATGAAAATATCAAGACCAGTGTATTAACGAATCCCAATCTCCAATCAAGAAAGCGTGCCCCCTCGGCAAACATTTCAGGATATTTCATGTGCATTAAAATATAGCCCACAAACAAGCCACCAAACATTAAAATTTCGGTGACCATGAACAACCAAATACCCATTTTTGCGGAATCAAATTGGTGAAATGCATTCTTATAGTGTTCTTGTACCGGAACACCATTAATCATCTTACTTGTACTCATATGGCCCCTCTGTCACGACTGGATCATTTTTAAAGTTATGCATAATTGGCGGAGATTCAGCTGATGTCCACTCTAGAGTTTTAGAACCCCATGGGTTCGCTGGAGCTTTTTCACCATCAATAAATGCTTTAATAATCGCAAATAGAGCAATTAAGAAACCAACACCAATTAACCAAGAACCTATTGTTGAAATTTTATTGAGACCTTCATATGCCGGAATATAATCAAAATAACGTCGTGGCATACCCATCGCACCTAAAACAAACTGAGGGAAGAATGTTACGTTAAATCCAATAAATATAAATACAAAAGACCAACGTGCCAAAGCCTCGTCAAACATGCGACCAAATAGTTTAGGGAACCAAAAGAAGATTCCACCAACTAAAGCCATCAACACACCACCCACCATAACATAGTGGAAATGGGCAACAACAAAGTACGTGTCATGAAAGTGAACGTCTATTGGTAAAGTTGCCAACATAATTCCAGTAACTCCACCAATCACAAATAAGAATAAAAATCCTAATGCATACAGCATTGGTGATCTAAACTCAATCGAACCTTTGTATAGAGTTGCAAGCCAGTTAAACATTTTAATTGCCGTCGGAACACCAACTAACATTGTTAAAAATGAAAAAATCACACCAGCAAGTTCCGATTGACCAGAAACATACATATGGTGACCCCAAACGAAAAATGAAACTCCAGCAATACCTAAAGATGAATACGCAATTGCCGTGTAACCAAAAATAGTTTTCTTAGAAAATGTTGTCAGAATTTCTGAAATGATACCCATCGCTGGTAGAATCATAATGTAAACAGCCGGATGTGAGTAAAACCAGAAAAAATGTTGAAACAATACTGGATCTCCACCTAATTTAGGATCAAAAATACCGACCCCAAATGCACGCTCCATAACGAGTAACAATAATGTAATACCCAAAACTGGAGTCGCTAGCACTTGAAGTATTGAAGTGGAATAAAGTGCCCAAACAAATAGTGGCATTCTATGAAATGTCATACCCGGAGCTCTGAGCTTATGAACAGTTACAATGAAATTTAACCCAGTCAATACCGAAGCCATACCCATAATAAATGCCGCTGTAACCATCATTGATACGGCAGTGCCAGTTCTAATTGAATAAGGCGTATAGAACGTCCAACCCGTATCAACTTTTGATGTAAACATCGTTGCAACAGCCAAAACTGCACCGGCCATAAATACGTACCAACTAGCCAGATTTAACTTTGGAAACGCAACGTCTTTAGCTCCAATCTGCAACGGCAACAGAAAGTTGCCAAGTATAGAAGGAATACCAGGTACAATAACCATGAAAACCATGATCGCCCCATGATACGTTAAAACTTGGTTATAAACATCCCCATTAGCTAATACTTGACCGACGTTTGCAGTTGTATTGTGCGCAAACAATTCTGCTCTTAGCAGTAATGCAGCAATGCCCCCAACTAAAAAGAAAAATAAAACTGAAACAAAATAAAGAATCCCGATTCTTTTATGGTCTAATGAAGTAAACCATGAAAGCAGGCCCTTTTCTGCTTTAATATAACTAGCGTTATGATCTACGTGTCCGTGTCCCATTTCTTACCCCACTCTATTTAAGTGATTTAATATATTCGATTAATGCTGTAACTTCAGCATCCGAAAGTTGGCCCTGAAAAGAAGGCATTGATGTTCTTGGCCCAAAACCTTTGACGACTTTAGCTTGAGAATTCAAGATAGATTCTCTTAAATAATTTTCGTCAATTGTTACTTTTGATCCATCTTCCATTTCATGATTTTCTACACCGAACGCTTTATACAAAGTCGGTCCTACTTTGGCGTTTAAATTGTCGACATTGTGACAAGAAGCACAAGCACGAGTTTGGAAAATTTTAGCTCCACGCTGAGCAACAGGCAATGTTGATACTTCTGATTCCTGAATTAACCATTTATCAAAGTCTTCTTGCGACACGACTTTCAAAGTTGTGATCATTCCTGAGTGTGAAGTCCCGCAAAACTCAGTACAAAACACATGAAATTCACCCATTTTTTCAGCTCTGAACCACAATGCCGTATAACGTCCCGGAACTGCATCTTGTTTGATGCGAAAGCTAGGAATATATAGTGAGTGTATAACATCTTCTGCAGTCATAATAATTTTAACATCGCGACCAACTGGTACTACGATATCAGGTGACTTAACGCCATTTTTATATTCAGTAATCCACGCCCACTGTTTACCAGTCACTTGAATTTCTAAAGCATTTTTTGGCATTGTTCGCATGTCGTGATAAATGATCCAGCCCCACGCAAAAACAACTAAAAATATAATCAATGGTATAACTGACCATAATATCTCTAATCGTGTGTCATGCGTGATATACGCTGTTTTATCATTGTTCGATTTACGCTTATATTTCAAAGCAAAATAAATCATTCCACCAATTAATATTGCGCACGAGATAAAACTCGCCGCGAGTAAAAATCCGTAAAGATTATCTACTCTATGAGCAATCTCCGTTGCTTTGCTTGGCATGAATGACTGGGCATTTGCCGCGTTTATTAGACCTAATAACCACATCATGGCTACACTTTCTCCCTTCCTGCTTTCACCAACACAGGTATCAACCAAATTGCGAGTAAAAGGACCGTTAAAGCTCCACCAAGTTGAACAACTCGGAAAACTTGCAATCCATACTTTGACTTGTGTTCATCGTACTTAAAACAAAATAAAACAACTGAATCGATAAAATTTCCAACTTTGCCATTAGCCGCTTCATTTAACGCTAAACGCATATCTTTTGGATCAAACTCTATACCATGCAAATAACGTGAAATTCTTCCCTCTGGCGTTAAAACAACAGCTGCCGATGCGTGTGACCACTCACCAGCAGCAGCATTCCATCTAAATTGAAAGCCTATTGATTCTGTGAGTTTTTTAATTGTGGCTTCATCAGCTGATAAAAAATGAAAACCAGAATCAGTTCCCGGACGGTTATACATTTTCATGTAATTAGCTTTTTTCTTAAGAGCTAACTCTGAACCCTCTTTTGAATCAAAGCTAAATGCAATGACTTGAAATTTATCTCCAGGATTCCAGTCAATTTTTTGAAGCGATTCGATAACACCATTAAAATGAAAATTACATAAACCAGGACAATTAAAATAAATCGGACTTAACATCACAGGCTTATGAGAAGTAAAATATGAGCCTAAAGTTCTGATCTCTCCATTTTCATCTCGAACCTGTAAATTCAAATCTACAGTTTGATTAAGCTGTTCGTTGATACCAACGCCTTTTAGCTCTTCAGGCATCGCATCTGCTTTTGCTTCAACTTGTTTTCCAGTGTACGCAGGCATACCTTGCGGGCCAACTTGAGCCCAAACACTCGACGCTAAAAATAAAGTTGATACCAAAGCTTTAAACATCTTTTCCTTAATTGATACTAGTCAGCCGTTTGAGCAAAAGTCGCAACGTCTTCAGGCTTATCTTTAGATTTGTTTTTTGTGATCGATTCTATGAAGTTAACAATAGCCCATCTTTCATAAGTCTTTAATGAAGCTTTAAAACCCATCATTTGCGACGGTTTACCATCAACCATCAAACCATTCTGAAGAACTTTGAAGTTTCCAATGTGTCCACCGCCAGCTTTCCACTGACCTTCAATCAAATTTCGCGCATTCGGAATACCACCAATAAGATCACCATTTGCGCCGTGGCATGCAGCACAGTTCTGCTTATATAATTTGGCGCCAGCTGCAACAATTTGTTCCGTAGACACCCAAGGATCTTTAACAGATGATAGATCAAATTTCACAGCTTCTTCTTTTTGTGGATCGGTAACTTTTTCCGCTAAATCTACACCTTTGTTAACGGCAACAATATAAAAGAAGAAAGCAAAAACAAAAACCACTGATCCCAATAATGCAATCAATCCAGCTTGGTTATGATAATCTTTTTGTTCAGACATGAGGGGCTCCTTAGCGCATCGACAAAGTTCTAAAAAAATCAATTTTCTTTTTTAAATATCAATAAGTTATAACTTAATTTTAGAGACCGAGCAATTCAAAGATTATAGTAGGCCAAAGTACTGATGCGTGCCAATTGGGCATTTTTATATAAACTAATCAATAAGCTAAAAACCAGTTAAATAACAAAAAAAATTATTTTTCGAGTTTAATTTTTTCAGTAACTCCATCATTCTGATAAGAATCAAGTCCTTCTTTATTAATTAATGACTTCTGCCGATCATCATTTAGCAGCTTACTTTTTGCTGGCTTTGATTTAACACCATATTGCGAGCCAATTTTTTTGTTTAAATTTTTAACTTTCTGATCGATTGTCTGTGGTTTTTCATCCACACCATCCACATCTTCGACACCTTTTCTTTTATATGTACGACCCTTTTCTAATCCTTTTTCCGGAAATCTCATATAGTACTGAGTCTGATATCTTTTGTAGTTTTCTTCAGCATCTTTAACAACTTTAGTTTGTTTTTTAATCTCCTCAATCTCTTGAAGACTCAAGTTACCTTCACTTTCCTTAAATTTAGACTTAAGGATCTCTAACGCCTTTAACTCATTCTCAAATTTAACTTTTGCCGTGGAATAGTCTTTTAGAACCTGCTGCCATTCATCCGACTGTGATCCAGAATATGTTTTTTCCTCTTTTTTATCGCTTTGTGCTCCAGCTCCGCTCGCGGGTTCACTTGCCCATACGATTTTTTGATAGTTAATGAAAATTAAAAAGCACACACTAAGTAATCGCATTTTGTTTCCATTCCATAGCAATGTCTAAAAACTGAATCCTGCGAGCCAACACGAAAGCCTGAACCGGACTCAAATTTTTAAACTCAACACGACCAGACTTAATTGATTTGATATAATCATCTACATGCCAACCAAATTTAGAGTCTTCAAGAGCTTCTTTAAGAAGCTGCATAGATTCTTTCGAATCTATATTGGCTATAACCAAATCATAAGTTAATCCAGAAACTATAGTTTGCTGATTACCAAAATTTGCAATTTCTTGAGCTATATTTTCAAACTGCCCAGATACACCAGACAAATGAGTAGTCACTTGCTCTTGCATCGGCTCTGACTGATTATTTAAATCAAGTAAGCTTTCTGTCTCAACTGAAGTCGATACCCAATCAGTGCTCATTGGTACCGATAAATCCGTTTCATTTATCCGCATCTCTAATGGAGCATCTGTTGAAGCTGAAAAAAAATTATCCTGCGAATTTACTGACTCTGAATTAAAATTTTCAACACCAGCTTTCATCCCTAAATCAGATGGTTGCATCATTGATTCAGAAAGATTTTGATGATCGCTGCTACTTTTTTCTGATTTTTTATTTTTCTTTTTAGGCAAGGATTGCTCTTGCAATGCTCTAATTTCTTCTTCGCTCGGCGCTTGAAAATCACCATAATCTGGTGATCCATCAAAATTAATAAAGTACACACTACGACACAGTGGGCATGTAAATAATGCCCCAATATTTTTGTCTTCAACATGAACTTCTTTATGGCAGCTTGGACATTGCATTAAAAATTATTTTTTCTTTCTTCGTTCAGCACGATTCTGCGGACGACTATCATCACGCATAGGCCCGGCAACTAACCGACGTTTTTGTGGCTCATTTACCGCTTCCATCCCAACGCCCGATTGCCCATTTGACATTTCATTCACTGAATTTGACGCAAAAGCCGCCGATTCGTCTGGAGCTGTGTAATCCAACTCATCCATGTCAACTTCTTCAGGCCTCATGCGCTCAAGAGCCTCCTGCATACCTTCGACCTGTAACTGAACCCGCATAATTTTCTCAACGGTTTCAGATTTAATAATATTATTTAAGTTTTCAAAGGCCTTAAAAGCCTCTTTTTTGTATTCAATTAAAGGGTCTTTCTGACCGTAAGCACGTAAATTGATACCCTCTTTAACTTTGTCGATAATATAAAGATGTTCTTTCCATCTTGAATCGATGGCATTCAACATGATCATTTTAGCAACTTGTTCAAAAAACGGTCCCATTGTTTTCTTTTGGTGCTCAAAAATTTTCTTAATATGTTCAGTTATATCCGATTGAATTTGCTCTTGCTTTTTGCCTTCTGTTTCGATTTTAAAACCAAATAATTGCATTAAAGCATTATTTAAACCTTCTAAATTCCAATCTTGTTGGCGCGATCCTTCTGGCATATTTGTATCTAAAACATGCGATACAACATCACCTAATTGATCAAGAATCGTGCGCTCGATATCTTTACCGTCCAATATTTGTCGGCGCATTTTATAAATAGCATTTCTTTGCTGATTCATAACATCATCAAAATCAAGTAAGTGCTTACGAACATCAAAGTTATGACCTTCGACTTTTCGTTGCGCACCTTCAATAGCATTCGTAACCATTTTATGCATAATTGGTTCGTCTTCTGGAATATTCAACATAGTCATAATTTTCTGAATACGCTCACCATTGAAAATTCTCATTAAATTATCTTCAAGTGATAAATAGAATAACGATTCACCTGGATCACCCTGACGACCAGCACGACCGCGCAATTGGTTATCAATACGACGTGATTCATGACGTTCGGTGCCAACAATATACAACCCCCCCGCAGCCAACACTTCTTGCTTTTCAGTCTCACACTGAACTTTAAATTTTTTTAAAGCCTCTAAATATTCTGGTGTTTCTTCGTTACCTACTGCTTTTTTAGCTAATACTTCGGCATTACCGCCCAACATAATATCAGTTCCACGACCGGCCATATTTGTCGCAATTGTGATTGCTCCTTTACGGCCCGCCAAAGCCACAATTTCAGCCTCACGCTCGTGATGTTTAGCATTTAACAAGTCGTGCTTGATGCCTTCACCCTTTAAAAATCGGGAAATCGCTTCAGACTTTTCGATAGACGCCGTACCGACCAACACCGGCTGCCCTTTAGCATGACGCTCTTTAATATCTGCCAGAATAGCTTTATACTTTGCCATTTCAGTTTTATAAACGATGTCCTCACGATCAACACGCTGAATAGGCTTATTTGTCGGAATCACATGCACATCAAGATTGTAGATTTTTTTAAATTCAACAGCTTCAGTATCCGCTGTTCCCGTCATACCAGACAATTTACTGTACATTCTAAAATAATTTTGAAAAGTAATCGTTGCTAAGGTTTGATTTTCATTTTTAACTTCAACCTTCTCTTTAGCTTCGATAGCCTGATGCAATCCATCTGACCAACGACGTCCAGGCATTAAACGACCAGTGTGCTCGTCAACAATAACAACTTCGCCATCTTTGATCATATACTCAACATCAAGTCTATAAAGATGATGCGCTCTTAGCGCTTGGTTCACATGATGAAGAATTTCGATATTAGCAGGATCATATAAATTATCTAATTTTAAAAGCTTTTCAACTTCCGCGTTACCAGCATCGGTTAAAGTTGCGGATTTAGATTTCTCTTCCATCGTAAAATGTAAGTCTTTTTTTAAAGCAGGAATAATCTTATCAATTATAATATATTTATCTGTTGAAGCTTCTGCTGGACCAGAAATAATTAATGGCGTTCGCGCCTCATCAATCAAAATAGAGTCACACTCATCGACAATAGCAAAATGAGGTTTTCTTTGAACATAATCCGCTAGATCAAATTTCATGTTATCGCGTAAATAATCAAATCCTAACTCATTATTTGTAGCATATGTGATATCAGCATTATACGCTTCACGTCTTTGTTCATCTGTTAAACCATGTTTAATAACTCCAGTTGTTAAACCCAACCAGTTATATAAACGACTCATCCACTCACAGTCACGTGTAGCTAAGTAATCGTTGACAGTTACAACATGTACACCTTTTTTAGTTAATGCATTTAGGTAAACAGGTAATGTAGCCACTAATGTTTTACCTTCACCAGTACGCATTTCAGCTATCGCACCACGGTTCAAGATAATTCCACCAATCATTTGAACGTCGTAATGGCGCATGCCTAATACTCGCTTTGAAGCCTCACGACAAACTGCAAACGCCTCTGGCAATATGTCAAAAACCGTCTCACCTTTTTCTAACCGAGCAATGAACTCTGGAGTTTTATTTTTAAGTTGCTCATCCGTTAATTTTTGAAAATCAGATTCCAAAGAATTAATTTTATCGACAATAGGTTGAAGTTTTTTCATTTCACGTTCGTGATGAGTTCCGAATAATTTAGCTATAATTTTTTGTACCATAGACAACTATGTTAATCAGGATTAGGCCTAACGGCAAGTAAGCCCGCACCACTAGACCTGGTTCGACACAGATCTGAATACAGACATTGATCTAGGTTTTCATTCGAACCTGGCGATAACCTTCATAAATCGTAATAGCAACTGCAGTCGCTAAATTCAAACTACGCACAGGGCCCGTTTGCGGGATCATATACGTCTTATCTAAATTTTCAGCGATAATATCGGGATCGATACCCTTCGTTTCTTTTCCAAAAACAAGCCAATCACCTTTTTGAAAAGAAGCCTCAAAAATAGTCTGTTCAACTTTGTTTTCAATGAAGAAAATACGATCTTTGTTTTCCACAGAGTTATACCAATCCATAAAACTGTCATGAATTTTCCAAGACAAATGCGGCCAATAATCAAGACCAGCTCTTTTGACTTTGGTGTCATCAATTTCAAAGCTCATTGGTCTAACGAGATGCAATTCACAAGACGCACCTACGCAAGTGCGCCCGATGTTTCCTGTGTTTTGAGGAATTTCTGGCTCAACCAGTACAATACGAAATAAAGGTTCAAAATCTTTTTTTAATCGATCCATTAGATCAGGTGGTTATAAACCTCTTTACCCAAAGGACTCAAGGCCAAACGACGACCTTTATCAACAATAAGTTCTAACTTCATAAGCTCACGATAAAGTGGCAAATCATTGATAGGAACAATATCGCGACCCTTAACAGCACCAAGTTTAAGCACATAAGTTTTTTGCTTATCTGTCAGCTGTAAAGGCAATGGCAATTCTTGCTGCAAAGAGCGTTTCCAATCTCCATCATGTAACAACTGTGCTTTAGAAGTTAATTTTTTAGGATTAAAAAAATAAACAAAAGCTGACTCAATCTGCCCCGATGATTTACGAACTTGCACTTCAGAACGATAATGCAGACCCTTAGCCGGTTCACTTAACTTCACACCGTGAAGAGTATCGATTAAAGACAATAAAGTTACATCGCAATTCAACTCAATCAACTGTCCATGTATAATCTGTGTTTTACTTTCGGTTAGTATCGGAAACCCTACCGGCAATCGATACGCAGTTGCCTGAATTGAAGCATTTTCATAGGATACAACAAAAGGTGCTAATTTCTGGAAATGAAACATGCCTTCGGTCCAAGAACCGATCATAAAAAACCGCGTTGACGTCATCAAACCCCCCTCTGATCTTTTGACTGCAAGTGTTTTTCTAAAAGTTTGTGTGTTTTATCAGACACTATCACAAATCGCAATTTTTAAAATTTGCGTCACCACTACAAAATTTGACCCCATGAAAAAAACGGATAAACTATGAATAAAAATCGACAACTTAAGCGAATCATCTTGACGCCCTATTTTTTGGCATCTCGATTAAAATGTTTAAGACAAAGCAGTCGTTTACATGTGCTCAACAGCAAAAAATTATATAAATAAAGGATATATTTATGTCAGGCAAAATCAAAAACTTTAATCATAATCTTTGGTACACAGAAGACGATGGGATTATCACAATTGGTATTAACGATGATGGTTTGCAGGAAGTTACCGAAATTAATTCTGTTGATTTGCCTCCAGAGCAAGAAAAAGTTGAAGCAGATACAGCATTTGGCAGTATTGAATCTGATGATGGCACAATCGACATTGTCTCACCAGTAGATGGTACAATCATAGAAGTTAATCAACAAGTCATCGATGATCCAGCTATCATTATGGAAGACTCATACGAAGAAGGTTGGCTCGTTCGTATTGAAGCAACTGACGATGTCGATGATGAAGAGGAAGAAGACGCTGACGATGACGATGACGACTATGATGAGGATGAAGAGGACGATTACGAAGAAGATGATGACGACCGGTAATTTATTTTATTTTTTGACTGCGGCCATTATATGGGGAATCACTTGGATTGCTATTAAATTCCAAATTCCCTATGTTAATGGCACAGTAGCTGTATTTTACCGTTTTATTTTTTCATGTTCGATTATTTTCGTATTTTGCCTACTGACCAAAATCAATCTCATTTTTAAATTCAACTTACACAAACGCTTTATCGCCCAAGGTTTATTTTTATTTTGCTTAAATTATCAATTAACTTACTGGGCAACATCTATGGCAACTTCAGCATTGGTCGCTTTGGGGTTCACTTCTATCATTTTTTTCAACATGTTTGGTGCACGGCTTTTTTTAAAAACACCGTTTAATCAAAAAATAATTTTAGGAGCAATTTTAAGTTTTGCTGGCATGGGATTAATTACAATTAACGAGCTTGCAGATCACAATTTACACCCGATGTCGATATGGGGATTTACATTAAGTCTGCTTGGTACAGTATCTGCTTCTGCTGGCAATTTAGTTTCTTCACTAAACAAATCCAAAAACATTCCTATCATGGCCAATAATGCATGGAGCATGTTGTATGGTTCACTTTTCACTTTAGTTTTTTGTCTAACTAAAGGAGTTTCCTTTAATGTTCAATTAACAAGTGAGTTTTTAATATCATTTGCTTATTTGTCAATATTTGGAACGATAATAGCTTTTTGGGCATATCTGAAACTCATTGAAAGCGTAGGTCCATCAAAAGCTGCTTTCACAAGCGTCGCATCACCTGTCATTGCCTTGGTTGTTTCTACAATTTATGAAAATCTACACTGGACTCTGTTGTTGGGTTTAGGCGCAACATTTTGCATTGCAGGCAATATCATTGCCTTAAAGCCAAATTCACCCCCACAACAACAGCTCTAATATTTTTGACAACGCTCCTGCGGATACTCAAGAGTCACAAAATACGTATTACCATTTTTTAACAATCCAAACTTATATCTGACTTTTCTAAAAAGTTGATCGTTGGTTCTTTCTTCAATTAATGTGGTCGATAAAGAAACAGCTTTAATAGAACTATCTGAAGTTGCAACTTCACCATTACAAATAAAATTAAAATTTTCTACGTATTTACATTGATCAGCATCCCAAATAACTTTAAACGATGATCCAATACTTTTTAAATCTTCGTATTGCATTTTCTGAAAAGATAAAGATGCAGCGGAGGCAGGTCCCTGAAACTGAGGCATGTAATCATAACCGATAGGATTAGTTAAATAAAATCCAAACTTATTACGTGAGTTTTCATCATCAACAACAAAACGGGTATCTCGCTGACTTGGCCAACACATGACAATTGTTTTTGCGCGAGCATTTTGAACTAAAATTATGAGTGCGAGTAAATAAAATATTTTATATTTCATAGTCATGTTCATTTTCAATCATAACAGGCTGGCTTAATTTAAACATTTTATGCACTGAAAAAGCAAGCTGTGATAATATTGGTCCAAGGAATAATCCAGAAATTCCAAACATAGCCATGGCTCCGATTAAAGCCAAGAGCGATATCAGCGGATGAGCGGCGTCTTCAGCTTGGCTTAATACAAATGTTTTGATTACATTATCTATGATAGATGCTGCCAGGGCCGCTATCAACAGCACGATTCCCGAAAAAATTTGACTTTGCATAAAATTATACAAGGCCAGTGATATCGAAATCGGAGCAGATCCAATAACAGGAACAAATGACATAAAAAATGCCAACATGAACAAAATCAAAAAGTCGTTATAGCCTGCCATGAGAGCGGCTAGCGATATAATAAGGGCTTGAATGGAAGCTATTACAACCGTTGAAACAACTATCGTGTAACAAACTTTTTGTAAAAACTGAATCATACCAATGAGTGATTTTTCGGGAATTATGTTAAGCTCATTCACCCATGAAAAAATATTTTTTCTTCGTAACATCAAAAAATACAAACAGGTTAAAAACACTAAAAATTGCAGAAAAAATCCAGGCAATTGACTAATGGCATCCGTCAAAATTGGAACAACAACTGAAGTGATTTTTCCAATAAGATCTTGGACATTAAACTGCTCTGAAAGATTGAATCCAAATTGCTGAGCATATGAATTAATACTATTGAAAATATTTAATACAGCAGTTTCAGAGTTCTTATATATTGGAAGTTCAGTTAATCCTGATTGATTTATATGCGAAAAATTAATTAAACCCTTAATAACTAAAATAGATAAAGGCAAAAAGAAGATACCTAGAAGGCCTGATAAAATACCTAAAATAAGTATTTTTTCATTTCGAATTCTAGATTCAAACTTCGAAATAAATGGCGATAATGCCAGTGCAAATAAACTCGCAAATAAAATTGATTTTTTAAATGGCCAAAACAAAGCAACAAAAGAAAAATATACGAAAAATTGAATGGCGTATTTAACATATAAAAATTTAATATTCATTGAATCCTCTATTACTGTGATATCACTTTAACACTAAAATGACTGGATTGGGAACGCCCTAAATTATCTTTTACATATATATTATAGTATCCAGGGTTTTTAACGTAATAAAACAAGGGCTCTAATTTATTTGAACGCCCAACGTATTCTTTATTAACAAACCAATCTAAATACGAGCTATCTGATTCAGATAATGCATTAAGTTCAACTTTCAAATCACGTACGCCTTTTGGTCCAACTTGTAATATATAATCAATACTGTTTTGCGGACTCGTTATAACTAAATCCTTCAAAAGCACTTCTTGAGTAGCCAAACTAGAACGATCACAACGTACAATCTGATTTGACAGAGCATTTTTTGCCAAACCTACTTGCTGAAAAATACTCATTAAGTCGTCTGGCCAAACTTCAATAATTTTCTCAATCTTATGACCATTTGAATTGTCAGATTTAGGACATTCAAACTTTTGACTAGTAATATTAAATAATAGCTTACGATGAATTTGACATTTTTCAATTGGTGAAACAGATGAAATAAATAACGCCGTATCAGTTTTATGCTGACAATTTTCAGTAGCTATTTTTTTTGAAACCGTACATATATGCACAGACTTAATGTTTAAACCAAGTCGCGAATTCCAATATGGATTTTCTTGCTGCACAGCAATTTTTGAATTATTTTTTATATAATCAAATATTTGAAAAAAAAGTGGTGCACTCATGCTACGACCAACTAACGATGGATTCATTTCGCGATCATTATCACCGAACCATATTCCAATCAGCAAATGACCGACTAAACCAATCGTCCATGCGTCTTTATATGATTTTGATGTCCCTGTTTTCCAGGCTACGGGTATTTTTTGCTGAATAAGATCTTGAATTGTTGATCCTTCAAAACGAGGGTTTTTCTTAAGCATTTGCAAAACTATGTATGCCGATTCTGAAGAAACGATTTTATTCGAATTTATATTTTTATTATTTTTTTTCTGCAAATCTAAAAAATAATTTATGTCTTTGTAATGGCCTAAATTAGCTAAAGACGAGTACAATTTAATCAAGTCCAACATCGTGAATTCGACACCACCCAATGCTAATGATAACCCATAATGCTTTTCATCACGAAACTTTAGTGAACTTTTATTTTTTAGAAAATCATAAAGTGTTGGAGAGTTTAATTTAGAAGCTAAGTCAACAGCTGGCAAATTTCGACTTAAAACCAACGCTTGATCACTTGGTACTGGCCCCATAAACTGTTCATCAAAATTTTCAGGGTTAATGCCAGAAAATGACATTTTTGTGTCTTTGAGTAATGACTTTTCATGAATAAGTCCTTGTTGCAAAGCTAACGCGTATATAAAAGGCTTTAATGTAGAACCTGGTGGCTTGAGTGATCTATTGGCATCGATTTGACCTTTTATGTCTTTATTAAAATAATTTGCCGAGCCAATATAAGATAAGATCTCATTGTCTCGAGTATCTACTATAACAACCGAAAAGTTTTTAACCCCATAGTTCTGAACATGCGCGAAGTATTTATGAGCTAAATTTTCAATATCACCTTGCAATCTAAGATCTAAAGTGGTTCGTACTGATTGCATTTGTGGATCATCAATAATATTGGCTTGCGATAAAATCATGTCTGTGAAGTGAGGAGCTAGATAAGGAATGTTTTTTTTTCGAGCAAGTGCTTGTGTCAGATATTTTTGCGGATTTTGTGGAATGTTAACAAGGTACGAAATTTCATTAGATGTTAACTTCTGACATGATTTTTCAAAGTATATAAAGCAAGCTGCACCTATGCCTTCAATATTGCTTCCAAAAGGTGTCCAATTCAAATAGGCCTGCAAAATTTCTTTCTTTGAATATAAAATCTCGAGCTCAATTGAATTGAGTAATTGAATAAGTTTACCTAACACTGACTTAGTACTGTGCGGATACATAAGGCGAGAAACTTGCATCGTAATTGTTGAAGCCCCTTGCCTTGAGCTTTTAACTATGTATGATTTATATATTGCACGAGTTAAACTAATCGGATTAAATCCAGCATGTGAATAGAAATACTTATCTTCTTTATCTAGAAAAGCGTTGACGAGTTTAGGGTCAACTTCATTCAGATTATAATTGATACGATACTTCTCATCTCCAGAGAGTGTAATACGCATTATTTGATTATTTCTATCCTTAATCACTTTTGAGTAAGTTTTAAATTGAATCAAATTATCTTTATAAAAAAAACGAAAAGCAGTAACAGTTGTCAAAACTATTACTGTCAGTAATATATAATATTTTAATTTTTTATTTAATCTCAATTTGCCCAGAAGAACCTTGTCCTATTAAGTCTGTTCTATATAAACCTTTAGCATATATACCAGGCACTTTAAATTTACCTTTTGTAATCGCTTTTATGCGATAGGTGTATTCTTTTAAATTTTCATCAACATTCGCATAAATATTAACTCGGTCCTCTCTAACATCAATGTGATCAGCAAATAATGGTGATACCGTAGTCACATTCAAAAGACTTTGCGCATTGGCTTTACCAGATACAAATAATAAAGGCCAATAATATTGGTGAATACGAACTGGATGTTGGGCTCCATCGCCACCATCGTTTTCATAATTTTCTGAATCCATTTCAACCGGTTGAGAATCGTAACCTTCACCATCATCGTATGCAGGTTGTTGACTATTCGATTCATCTTCGCTTACATTTTGACGAATCGAATTTAAAACTACTTCAAATCCAGCCGGCAATAAATCGTTAATGAGCAATGACGTCATTGCTTTATCTAGAGTTCGCAATCTAATTTTAACAACTGCTTCTTTACCAACATCTATTGAATTAATTTCCTTGCCTGATTCATCTTCAATCACTCTACTAATCTCTATTCCCCTATAGTCCTGCTTAATTTCATCACTAGGAGAGTACCCTGCTTTAATGTAAGAGGCTATAATCGGCTTTCCTGAACCGTTTACAAATTTAATTTTATTGATTTCGCGATTTATATCGATTTTTTTAGTTTTATCAATAGCGATTGGTTTATTATTTTTATCTAAACCTTCAATATTTATTTTTTCTAAGGCAGAACTTTGTGTTGTATTTTTCAGAATTGAATCCAAGGTCATCAGTAGATAACTTGTAGAATATGTACTCATATGTTGTTTATTTACAAGATTAATGACTTTTAAAAAGTCCGAAGAGTTAATAATGGACTCTGCTTTTTCTGGAAAAGATTTAAGCACAAGAGCTTGGCGTTCAAAATCTTCAGCCCCCGGAAATAAATAATCCATATTAACTGATAATTTTTTATTATCGTCGGACATTCTAAATGCTTTATAACTGAGATCGTCCTGCATGGCTAATTTATAACTTGCCGCTAAGTACATAGCAGCTAAAGAGGTAAAATCTTTTTGCGATTTTTTATCTTTAATTATTGTTGCCATGTTTTTTAAATCTTCTTTGGGCACAAATTGTGATCTAACTAAAATGTAAATGGCTTTTGCTTTTCGCTGTAAATCAATTTTAGAAATCGTTTGATTGTAGTTTGATTTTAAACTTTCTAGATAACGTTTCCAAATATCTTCAGGAATCGGCTCACCTTTTTCTTGCATGTACAAAAAGATCATACCCAAATGTAAACTAACATCTAAATTAGGTTCATAACTGTTTGGATATAATCCAAATGATCCATCTGATTTTTGACGGGATCTTAAAAGTGAGATTAATTTCTCGACAGTTTTTTGCTCGTCTTTATTTTTATCAGATTTTAATACCAATGGTATTAATTTAGAAGCTATTTGTTCTGAACATAAATAATCATTAACTTCATAAAAACTCTGAAACGGCAATACTAAATCCTGCACTGTTGTGTGGAACTGAACTATATTCTTTTTAAACTCATCACGACTATTATTTTGAACATCAATTATTTGCTCTTTATCAGTCAAAAGCATCCACTGAATAGTTTGCTTATATGGAGAAGCTGGACGATTTGATAACTGCAAATCAATTTTAGATTTTTTATTTCCTATGCCTGCTGTAATCTCAATTGAATGAGCTCCTAATTTTTGAAGAGACTTTAATCTAAAATTGATACTTTTTTCCTTATTTTCGGGAATTTCAATGCTTATTTGAGGTTGATCGATCATTGCATAACCATCTTTAGACGGAGCAATTACAATATCAACTTTCGCTTTATCACCACTGCCTTGTAATTGATTTGCTACAATTAAATTAACTTCAAACTCATCATCCGGAGCAGTAAAAGTCGAGGTTGTTGCATTAATAATAAAGTCACCTCGTACATTAACATCAGCAGATTGTGATCCTAACTTTTTCTCATCAGCAGCAACAACCATAATTTTAACGTTCCCATTAAAATGATCTGGCACTAAGTATGATAAATCAGTCCACTTTTCAGATACATCAAAAACTCCTAACCACTGTGCTACTGGTGCAATATTTTTACGCTTAAATGGATTAATACTATTACCTAACAGTGCAGCTTCATCTCCTCCGGCTGCTTTCGGCAAAATTTTTGCGAAATCTGGCATAACTAAATCAAGAATTTGATATGTATTAACCTGTAATGCTTTTTTTTGAAAAAAATAGTTTAACGGTGCTGGCAACTTATAGTTAGCAACTTGTAAAATACCTTCATCAACTAAGAAAATTGCTGCTTTTGTTTTAGACTGAGCTTTGACTTTAAAATTAAGCTTTTGACCGGGTTTAACAAATTGCGGTGATTGAATGTCAATATTTGCTTTTCGTGACTCTAAATCAATAGCAAATGTAGCAACGCCAAATGATAACGGAGATGTATAAATATCTTCAGAGTTTATATCTCGTAACATAGTAACAACTATGTAGGCTTGGCCTTCTAAACCATTAGGAATTTGAATCTTTTCGACAGCACTTGTTGAATTAGATTTAAACCACTTAGTTGCGTAAACCTTGTCTCTTTCTATAGTAATTAACCCTGCACCTGGATATGGAGATTTAATTTGAACTTCAATAAAATCATTTGGTTGATAATCTTTTTTATTGAGACCAACTTTAAGTATAGTTGATTTTTCTAATCCACGTTCGAGATCACCTTGTCCGACAACGTTATAAGCTATAGTATTTAATATAGTCTTATTATCATCTTTAAAGATGATGCTGAATTCTCCAATTTGATCGGTATCAATTTTAAATTTAGTCGATTTAGCACTAACATCAAATTTGTGACTTTTTAAAATCTGAGTTTTATAAACTGTTTGATACGCATAAGTTTCATTTGGTAATTTAACTAACACTGATGTTGGTTTTTTCTGAATGACTTCGACATTAACATCTTTAACTGCTACTGTATCCAATTTTGAATTGACTGCAATTAAATCAATTTGCACTTTTGCATTTTGTTTTAAAAATGATAAATCATTTTGTTGCGTGTTTATTCCTAATAAATATTCCCTATCAGAAACTAATTGGCTTAGTTGTGCTTTAACACTTCGCCCGCCCTCAGTTTCAAAAACTTCACTACTCAGATACAATCGGTAGACTGAAGACTCAAGTTGTCCGATGTTCAAATTCCAATTCACTTCACCATTTGTGTTCGTCTTCTGATCAGGTAATGAATCGTTAACTTCAAGCTGCTTTGAATTTAACATCGTACTGAAATTATAATCTTTCCATTTTTTGAAAAAAACTTCAGTTGGCTTAATTTTAATTTTTGATCGTGTTAATCTATCGCTAGCAGGTTTTCCGTATAAATTAAATGCACTTAAATTTAAACTTAGCTTATCAGGTCTAACCCAACCTTCTAGCTCTGTATTATTTAAAGACGTGCGTACTTTAATCTGATCTGGGATAAATTCTTCTATTTGAAAGTTAGTAGTCCCAATTAACACCGCTATTTTATCTTTTTGCATGATATGTGCGTAGATTACATAGCGACCTGTCTGAAAAAAATCCTCAGTTTTAAATGAAACTGTATCAATTGAATTAGAACTGACTGTTATCGTTTTTTTCATGACTTGCTGACCAGATGGATTATCGATGGTTATTTCGACTGGTATTTGATTAAATGCTTTACTCCAATTTTTAGATCTAACAATTAAACCGAAATCTGCTTGTTCACCTGGTCTATAGATTCCGCGATCAGAAAAAATATAAGCGTTAAGTTGATCTGATTCAGAACTATCTCTAACCCCACCCACATCAAACTGAGTAAAATCAATTTCGCGATTATAGGCATTAAATGGTACAAAAGAAATATTATCACCTTGCTGAGCTACGAATGCTATAGGTAATTTGTCATTTTTAAAATCTTTTAAGTTTGGAAAACTATAAGATCCATCAGTCCCTGTTTCGCCCGATAAAATATTTAATCCATTTTGCCCGAGTACACTAACTTTTGCACCCACTACTGGCTGGCCGGTACTTATATTCTGAACAAACACTTCATAATTGCCAGATATAGATTTTTTAACAATCATTCCTAAATCAGTAATCATAATAAATCGGTAATCGTTAACATATTGGGAAGAATCTTTTGAATTCAAAGTTATATAAAATAAACCTTTCTTGCTTCCGTTGAGATATGAATTTAAATCAATCGAGCTAAACTGTGTTTTTTGTGGATTTTTATTAATGAGTGGAATTTCACCCTCGAATCGCTCAGCGATTCTCTCAGGTCTTAGATCATATTGCTCTGGTTTTGTGTAATCATAAATTAATGCCGGAATCAGATGATTAACATGTTCGATTCTGATTTGATTTATAACATATGATATTTTATTTATGTTGCGAGAAACAATCGACAATGTTTTAGATCCTGTCAGCGGTATTAATGCACCTTTACCCATAAACTGCAAGTCAGCCGGATATTCTGGGACAATCATTACAGATTCAAAGTCATCTTTGAGTTTAAAGCCACCAAATGAAGTCGTATTTTTTGGAATTTTGACGTATAAACCGCGGCCAGGTGTTGAACTTAATCTGAATGAGTGTGCCGTTGATACAAGTTGTTCTGTTGGAATCAAATCAAGATTTATTTTTTTAGATCGTTCTAAAACATCCGAAGTCACTTCAGAAATGCTTGACCAGTAGTGTGGGTTTTTCTTTTTATCATTTCCATCTAAATGATAAGGCAATTCATAAAGCTCTACTGATTTAAACAAATCTTCCGATGCTATTTCAGCGATATTTTCAATTCTTAGAATTTGTTCAGATTCATATTTGTCATTTCTTGCAATAACAATATTTGATCCCGTTATTTTGAAATAATCATAAAGTGATGGAACTTTAATTGTGACGGAAACCTCTTCATCACTTGAGCCACCGAATTGTGACATCACTCCTTTTTCAATAATAAATTTAAATTCGCGGTTATAATCTGTAATTTTTATATTTGAAGATGATAAGTAAACAGTCGTTTTTTCTTCATTAAAAGATATTCCCAAATCACTGTCAGATTTTTTTTCAAATCCATTTTCCGGTTTTTCAGTCAGTTTAATCCGCTTTTTTAAAGATTCTACATCTACTGGATAATTAAATGAAAAAATAGCTGTAACTTTTTTTACATCAGAAAATCTAGGGTCTTGGTAAAATGAATGACTATAAACAGCGGCTTTAATATTATTAATTTCAAAATCAAAATCATATTTATTCAATTCAATATGTGATGCTAATACTTTTTTACGAATTGATACAGAGTATTTAGCTCCAACTGGCCAATCAATTTTACCGTCTAAAATTGGTATAAACTTAAGCTCACGATCAGTAGACCATATCCATTTACCTTTAACTTTTGGACTCATTTCTAGACCATCAATAATTTCTTTACCAATCATATGAGCTGGAGCTACCGATTTGCTGAACGAAACGAACAGCGGGCGCATCTCTGGTTTAACAGGATTAAAATCAGAAGGTTTGAATACATTAAATGAGACAGCTTCAGGCTTAGGTAAACTATCATAGTATTTTTTAGCAAAAAATCCAGAAAGACTAGTTGCAATAATTCCAGCTAAAATGAGTTTATTTTTTTTTGTATTATATTTGCTATTAACTATACGCGAGCATAGACTGTTGATCCATATTGGTCTTTGATAATTAACCTCGCCAAGTACTGAGCGTAATACCTGAGCTAAAAAAGCAATAATTTTTTTCATAATGATTTCCTACGTTTTTTGATACGTAGAATATTAAATTACATTTTCCAAAATTCTGGAAACACTATTGCCGTTCCCTTTAGTCCGGCCTGAATTCCAGACATAGGTCGAGGCGCTAAAAAAGCTTCGCGTCGATGATAAATAGGTATTAAAACATCATTCTCAAATATTATGTTCTCAATCTTTTTCATAATCAAAATACGTTTACTAAAATTCCATTCTTGATCATAAGCTGACAACAAAAAATCTAAACTTTTATTCGAGTAACGAATAATGTTTCCACCTGTCCACGAATTTTTTTCGTTCGGAATTTCTTGTGTAGAGTATAAACCCTTTAGCGATGTATCTGGGTAAGTATTTTGACCAAACATTGCTAATTGAAAATCACCTTTTTGAATTGTAGTACCTAATAATAAGCGTGGTGGTTCATTTTTAATTTTGCAAATAATGCCAATCTTTTTAAATCCATCACATATAAATATCTGAATATTCTCGTATAGCTTAATTCCGGCTGAAACTTTAAATGTTAACTCTAGAGCTTGCTGATTTTTTCGACGAATACCATCAGGTCCTAATCTCCAGCCGTCTGAATCAAGGAGTGCAGCTGCTTTTTTTAAATCATATGCAGATTTTCTTTTAATGAATGCTGGATCTGATTCGGATAAAATAGTCTCTGCAGGATTTAATTTGCCAGATAAAAATGAATCACTAATAGCCTTTTTATCGATAGATAAAGCGATCGCTTTTCTGACCTTTAACGAAGATAATATAGGATCCTGAGTATTGAAAAATAAAGCCTGAAATAGCGGTGCATTTTTAAAGTGAACTGAAAAGTCTTTTAAAGATGGATCTGATGCAAACTGAATTGCCAAATCTGGCGGAAAACCGATACTCGCGATTGCGTTCAATTCATGACTGAGCAAATAACTTTTCAAAGTTGCTGTATTTGGAATCAGTTTCACAATTATTTTTTTTATTTGTGGTTTTTGCCCCCAAAAAAATGGATTTTCTTCTAAAATCACATGACTTCCAAGCTTTATTTCAGCTATTTGATATGGACCCGAATAAAGTCCTTTTTTAAATGGATCTCTGACATACATAGAACTTTGTTCATATTCTCCTGATTTAGTATTTTTAGTTTGAAAAATACTTTTTTCTATATGAGCTGGCAATAATGGTGGCAAATCTCGATCAAAAGTCCACGAATCATCAACATAAGTAACTTCACATTTTTTATTATTTTTACTATCAACTGATATTTTTTCAATTTTAGAATAAATATTTTGCTCAGTCTTAGAGACATTTGGACTAAGCCCAACAAGCCAGCCTAGTTCCCAGTCAACGCATGTTATTGGTGTGTTGTCAGACCAAACAGCATTTTTTTTAATTTCCCATTGGGCTACGACCTTTTTAATGTGACCAATTTGAATAATTTTAGCCATTTTGTTTTTAAGGCTTGGAATTTTAACTGCCAAATCAGCTATCACAGTACCCTTTTCATCACGATAAACCATATCTCTATAAAGAAAATGCAATAGAGACTCTGTTGCTGAAGTCTGTGTCGTTACTGGGTGAAACACATCCCACTCTTGTACTATCCCAATTTTTATTGTGGCTGCAGTGGCTTTGTTCATTTTTATAAAACTGACTAACATCACATTGATCAAAAAGTAGTGTATTAATTTATTACTCATAATCACAAACTAAACTAAATACTAGTTAGGCACAAACCCTAAAATTAATCCGTTTGAACTTTTATTATAAAAATAGTTTCAACTTATTCGAAATGTTTTATTTTTGTCATTTCAAATTTGTGTAAACCAACAAATAGACAATCAAAATACTTTCATGTGATTATGAGATAAAATAACCAAAGGACATTTATGAAACCAGTTGATATCTATTGCATGGCCAACCAAGATCGAAGTGACCGCGTTCGTTGGTTGCTTGAGGAATTAAAAGTTCCTTATGTAGATCACTATCTGAAGAAAAAAAATGGTGACTTAGACTCAAATAACTATAGAAAACTAAATCCAACGGGACGAGTACCAACGATAGTTGATCAAGGCCAAGCTGTATTTGAATCTGCTGCAATTTGTATTTACTTAGCTGATAAATACAAAAACCACGTTCAACTCGCACCAGATATCAACTCTAATGAACGTGCTGAATACTTGCAGTGGATGGTTTGGTCAACAGCTAGTTTAGAGTGCGTGGTTGCTCGCATGTTTACTCATGTATCTAGTGATCAACAAAAAATTGAAACTCACCAATTTGTAAAAGAACAGAGTGAAGTTTTCAAACTTGCACTTAATCCAGTACTAGAAAAACAAGATTATATACTCAAAAGTGGATTTTCAGCAGCAGATATAATGTTAGCAGCAGTAATTCCTGGGGCTTGGGATTACTTAGTAGAACCTAATCCGGCGATTAAAAACTATATGCAAAGATTAATGAACCGTCCTGCTGCAATTAAAACTAAAGTTTTTGAAATACCTGAATCACACTAAATTTTTGCTATCTACAATGATCAAAATGAAAATAAAAAAGGCTGGTTTTTTTGACCAGCCTTTTTTATTTTCAAACTATTTTTATTCTTATCTTAACACAACTCTAAAAGATGCACGACATCCACGATCAACCCATACGCGAGAGTGATCATAACCCCATGAACGACCTAATTCACAAGGTGAATTTGATCTTTGGTCAACTAATTGAACATCGATAATTTGCCCACCAACTTCACATGATTTAAATAATTTTAGGTTACTGCTGCATTGAACAATTGTGGTTCTAACAGGTCGGTGTGGATTCGGATAACCACCACCATGACCACCTTGATAGCCATCATCATATCCACCATTGTTACTCACTAATACTTCAAAATCTGCTCTACAACCATCCATAACGATAATTCTTGATCTATCAATTCGTACGTTGGCCCCAATTACACAGGCTGCATTTGATAATTGACGAATAATACGAGCTTCTAAAATTCTACCGCCCACGCCACAAACAGCTGGTGATGGCCCATGGTTTTCACATCGAACGACAGATCTATACGTGCCACTGCCATAACCAGGTTGAGGCTGGTAAGGATTATATGGTGCTGGTTGAGGCTGATATGGATTTATATCGTGACTATCACCTGGAACTAAGTAGGCTTGTGCCGAAACAGACAACAATAGAGCTAGTGTGATTAAAATATTTTTCATTTATCCCCCTGATAATGTTAATTACGGTTCGTTAAGGGACATAGCAAAGCAAAGACCAATATTTTTAGATTCCTTTTGACACCAACTGCAAATAAAATAATCTAGTTGATTTAAAATAGATACCCAAGACCAAGTGTGGTTATTTGTGTCGTATTTTTAGGTTCGTAAAAGTAGGCATTTTCTTGTTTGGAATAGGTATATTCAGATCGATCAACAATCCAACGACGCATTCCTAATTTAGCCGTTAAGGTATCAGAACTTGTGACTCTATAATTTAAATTTATGTCACCACCGATTGAATTCCCAGATATGAATTTTAAGTTAACATCTTCATAACTAGAACTCACATCACTTAAATGCGTATATACCCCACCCGATAATAAAGATTCGAAACTTGCATCAAAAACCAAATTCATTTGTTCATTCACTACAACATTTACAAATGATCCCAAGGAATAATAATTATACGTAATATCACGTGCGTAATCGGCCTTTTCATTAGGATTATTGGCCTGTAATGTTTCTTTACGCCCCAGTCCAACATAAAAAAAGATGTCAGTATCTTGAGATAAATCTGTCTTAATACTCACATCTCCTTTAAATTCTCTAATCTTATAATCATTATTAGTTTCATACGCAGCATTTGAATTCATCAGATGTCCATCGTATTTCAAGTTACCAGTTAAAAACTGCATATGACCGCGCAAATATAAATCAAGCTTAAGCGAGTATTGAAGCATCGCCTCAAGCCCAGTTAATCGTCCCGAATCTGTAATGTCTATATCTGGCTCACGATACACAAAATTCTGCCCAATCACACCAAGATGCACCTTCATCAACGGTCGATCATAGATAACTTGTACATCTGAAACTTCACTTACGTTTACAGCATCTCCAACAGTTGGAGTATAGCTTTCAATAATTTCACCTTGGCCTGAATTACTGTTTGAATCCGCTGCAATATCCTGAGCTTGAGTCAAAGAATGACCAAATAGTGCAAATACAAATAAAATCGTATAAAAGCGAATTAGTGTTTTCATCTACGCCTCATTTTTTATAAGTCATGTACATGAAAAATCCTCTTAAGGAAAGTAATTAGATTTCAGGCTACAAATACGACATCTATCATTGAGTTTCTATTAAAATACCTCGACAATTAGGTGCCTGCTTAAATTGGCTACAAGTAATTTAAGTTAACCACCTGTAGCGTAATTAGTCGATTAGTTAACCACCGATTGTCCAATAATACGTTCTAACAAATAAATTGACCTATAATAGTCACTTTTCAAAGTATTGATTTTAACTTGATTTTCTAACATAAGTTCTATTGCGCTTTTTAAGTCACTTGAACTTTTGGTACCACGGCGGTACTCATCTGTAATCAATTTAAAATAGCGCTCATTTTTTTGACGAATCGACTTTTCAAATTGTAAACGCATTATAATATTTTCTATGTTTTTAACTAATCCAATAACTTGATTCTTTAGTTGGTTGCGCTCCAAGTCTAACCTCATTTGACCTTGCTTAAGTTTGATCGAATTCATGCGATACTCATTAAGAGATTCAAATCCAGAAAAAAATTCCCATTTTGCAACAATGGATAGACTTGTTTCATTATTGCTAGTTGTTTCACGCAGTCCCTCGCGACCACTTGAAATACGCAGATCAATGATTGGATAATTTACTAATTTAGTGTTCATTAATTCTTGATGAGTTTTCTCTAAATCAACAATTAAATCTCTCTGCTGAGAAAGCTCATGTCCAAGAATTTTATCTAGATCATCAATTTTCAGTTTTAACGGTTGCGGACTTAAATCAGAGGAAAAATCACGAACGCCAATTATTCCAGATATATTTTTAATCTCGTCGAGTAGAACAGCTTGCTCCGCTTGATATGCACTTAATTCATTCCGTAATTGATCATTAAACAATTCAAATTCTATAAGTTGAGATTCAGTTACTAGGCCAGATTTTTTTCTAGATTTTATTCCAGAGATATAACGATTATTAGTTTCTAGAATATTAGCATAGGCTGTGATAATATTCTGCAAAGCTTGCCCTCGGCTATAAAGTGCTAATAAATTTCCTTTAAAATTTATTTCAGATCGTTTAATGCGATAATCTGCTTGGCCGACATCTGTCCGTAATAAATTTAACTTAAGCCGATCCCTAAAACCATTGAATAAGTTCCACTCTAAATAAGCGTTAGCTGTTGATCCGTATTCTGAATTGCTCGTGGAATTAAAATGTTCATATCGACTTTCGATACCAAATTTAGGATAAAAAGCCGATATCATCTTACTTAAATGAGTTTCAACATACTCTTTATAAATTAGATTCTGCTTGGTTTCGTAGTCATTGTTGCGAGCTATGACATAAAAGTCTTCGAATTTTAATGAAATATGATTATCTGCCAATAATTCACGTAAAAACAAAAATATACTAATAAAAATAAATACTTTATTTATTTTCGAGAGTGAACTGAACATTGTCAGACTCCTTTCCATCAAAAACATTAACTTTAACTGTTACACGATGCTGACCTTGCCAATTAAATTCAGATTGCCAGTGAGTTTTTTGATCTGTGAATAAAATCGGTTTTTTCTTATTTTTTGGAAGCTCTAATTCAGTTTTTATTTTAAATCTTTGTGTTAGTAAATCCTGACCTTTTTCGTCATACACATATAATTTTAATGTTTGCCCTGTGAGGACTAATTCAAAATGATTTTCATGAGTTGACTGCAATGATCCACCATGCTTTGCTTGAAAAGTTGGAGCACCATGGTCATGCTCAGGGCCTGCAAGTGTTACATTTGTGATCATCCAAAAAGATAAAATAATTAAAAGTTGTTTCATAATTCCTCCGTTGTTTTTTTGTTGTTAATATATTTTAAAGCTGAATTTTTACCGTATCGGTAAAAAATTATTGGTGTAATCAGAATATCTAAAATAGTGGAACTGATTAATCCACCAACAATGACTACTGCTACCGGCTGTAAGATTTCACTACCAGTTTGACCTTTTGAAAAGACCAGCGGCAATAATGCAGTTGAAGCGACAATAGCAGTCATGATGACTGGCACTAATCTTTCGAGAGATCCTCGAATAATCATTTCTTTACTAAAAGCTTCGTTTTCGTATTTCATTAAATGCAAGTAATGAGAAATCATCATAATTCCATTACGACAGGCTATACCACATAAAGTTACAAAACCAATCATACTTGCTATTGTTAAATTACGATTAATAACAAATAACATGACAAGCCCTCCGATAAAAGCAAATGGGATAGTCAACATTATTTGTGCTACAATCATTTTCGATTTAAAATGTGAGTACAAAAGTAAAGCAATAGCGATTATCGATAGTAGCCCAAGTGAAAAGATTTTTTGAGTAGCGCTTTCGTGAGATTGAAATTGACCACCATAGACAGGATACGTTCCAATCGGAAAATTAACACTTTGTGAAATTTTCTGCTTAATTTCATTAACTGTGCTCACCAAATCACGACCAGAAACATTCGTCGAAACAACAACTCTGCGCATACCGTTATCTCGATTAACTTCATTTGGTCCTTGAGTTTCATAAACATCAGCAACATCAGACACTCTTACACGTTGACCGTTTGGCATTATCTTTAAAACAATATTTTTTATCATTTCAATGTTAGATCTCGACATATCATCGAATCGATAAATAATATCAAAAAATTTTTGACCATCTATGACTTGTGCTACTCTCTCACCATTCAAAGCTTTTTCTAAAATCGATGTTATATCGCCACTGGAAAGTCCATATTGAGAAGCTTCCTCGCGCAATACATAAATTTTAAGTTGAGGGATTAATCCTTGGTCTTCAACTTTTAAATCAACCACACCACTTATATCTTTGATTGCATCACGAACTTGATTGGCGGATTTGCGTAATTCCGATAAATCTTGACCATATATTTTGATTGCTATTTGTGCTGCTACCCCTGAAACCATATGATCAATTAAATGTGCTATAGGTTGACCAACACTAACATTCATACCCTCAAGAACTGATAATTTATTTCGAATTTCGTTTAAGATTTGATCGCGGTTGCGCTGACTATCTTTTTTAAAGTCAACATCAATTTCGCTAACATGTAATCCCATTGCATGCTCATCTTTTTCTGCACGACCAGTTCTTCTTGAAACTGATTTAACTTCTGGTATTTCCATAATGAGTTGTTCAGCTTGTAAACCAATACTATTTGCTTTGTCTAATGAGATTCCTGGTTTGGCACCCACAGTAACTAAAGCAGTTCCTTCATTAAATTCAGGTAAGAAGTTTTTACCCATCATTGGAACTAACATCATTGACATAACAAAAAGTACAACAACCAAAGAAATTAAAACTTTAGGACGATCCAGTGCTTTGTTTAATATTTTTCGATCCCACTTTTTGAGAGTAGCTACCAAAGCTGTGTCAGCATGCTGAGTAAGCATTGCCTTCCCCAGTAGATAATAACAAAGCACCGGAGTAACAGTTAAAGAGACCAGTAATGAAGCTAACAATGCTGTTAAATATGAAATTGCTAACGGTGTAAATAGTCGTCCTTCAATACCACTCAAATTTAATAATGGCACAAAAACAAAACAAATTATGAGAGTTGCTATAACGATTGAGTTTCTGACCTCTGAAGAGGCATCAAAAATAACTTTCAAAATTGATTTAGGCTTTTCTAAAAAACGATTTTCCCTCAATCTTCGAAAAATATTTTCTACATCCACAATAGAATCATCAACAAGCTCACCTATAGCTATTGCTAAACCGCCAAGAGTCATTGTATTAACTGTTAATCCGAACAGCTTAAAAACAATGAATGTCATTAAAAATGATAACGGAATTGCTGTTAAAGTAATTAGGCTCATTCGTAAATTCGCTAGAAATGCAAATAAAACAATAAAAACCAGAATTGTTCCGAAGATCAGTTTATTTTTCACACCATCAATTGAGGCTTCTATAAAATTAGACTGTTTAAAAACATCAGTCGTTATACCTATTCCTTGAGGTAATGAAGATTTAATTGATTCAATTGCGGCTTCAATATCTTTAGTAATTTTAACAGTATCAGTTCCTGGCTGCTTTTGAATGACGAGTACAACGGATGGCTTGCCATTATAACTTGAATCACCTCTTTTGATCGCAGAATCTATTTTAACTTCTGCAATTTCTTTAAGAAGAACAGGTTTACCGAAATGATGACCGACAACGGTATTTTCTATATCTTCAATTGTGCTAACAGTGCCAATATTTCGTATCAGTAGTTCATTTTCACCACGGGTTAAATATCCCCCAGTTGTATTTTGACTGATTTGGCTTAACCTTTCATTAAGATCTTCAAGATTAATACTGCGAGTATTTAGTTTTTCTGATGAAATAAGTATTTGATACTGCTTTAGTCCGCCTCCCATTGCGATAACCTGTGCAACACCAGGTATCGTTAAAAGTCGCGGACGCACAACCCATTCAGCTATGGTTCGTATATACATCGGATCAATTTGATTTGATTCTGGATAGATCGCAATTTGCTGAATTTGTCCCATGAGTGAAGAAATAGGCCCCATTGCTGGTTGTATATCTTCAGGCAACTGATCTTTTGCCAAGATTAATTTTTCGTTAATTAATTGACGACTTAAGTAAATGTCTGTTCCCCATTCAAATTGAACATATATAATTGACAACCCAACACCTGATGTTGATCGTATCGATGATAATCGAGGTAATCCATTAAGCTGTGATTCAATGGGTATTGTAATCAACGTCTCAACTTCTTCCGGCGCCTTGCCATGCGCCTCGGTTACAATTGTAACCGTAGGTTTCGAAAGATCCGGAAATACATCAACCGGAAGACTATAAAATGATGATAGTCCTAAAAAAATTAGAACAGCAGAAATCCCCAACGTTAATAAACGCTTTGTTAGGGAAAACTTAATTAATATGTTAAGCAATTTTCCTCCAATAGCTAAAAATAGTTTTTACTTTTTTTAAAAATAAATAACTAAACTATTGGTGGTCGATAAATAGAATTCTGGTAATTGTGCAAAAATATTTGGTGTGATTTAATATATGATTGAGAAATTAAAATATTAAAATCGAATGTGCTTTTTGAAAAAATATAACTCGAACAACACTGAGATAAACAACAGTGGTCTGATTCTGTCTCTGCTTGTTGCGGCTGTTTGTGATTTAAAACAAAATGATGCGAGTTTATTACTGTCTTTATTTCTTCAATTTTTAAGACTTGATTATTGTCAACTTTGCTAGAGTGCTCATGGGTATGTATATGAAATAAACCTGCAAAAACTTGCATGAGTAAACTAAACACTATAATGAATGCAAAAAAATTTTTTAAATACATACAATGATTGCATATAAAGTGTGTTATTTTTAATTAAATGTCAATCACGTGCTTTTTGTATATTCTCTAATAGCCATGTTACTTAACAAAAAAGCACTTATATTCTATTAGCTGTCAATTAATACTATTATTTGCAATCCAAATCAATAATCTCAGTATACTGACGCCAGTCGTGATCCCAGACAGCAATAAATGCATGTTTATCTTTAAGCGAAATGTGTAAGTAGTGATCTTCAGCCATTTGTCTTCCGATATAAACCTGCTGTCTTCCAAAATGATCTAAAGTTACTGAGCTTCTGATATCCACGAATTTATCAGGATTTCTAGATTTAAGACCCATAGCTAAACTTAAATCTTTCAAACCTACGAGTTGATCTTTATCATTCACCTGAATAGCAACCATCGGTATTTTCAATGAAGCTCTTTCACAAATTAAAGTTTTCAACTCAGATGCTTGAACCTGGTTAAATGTTAAAACTAGAAGAATCAAACTTAGCAAAATTTGCATATTATAACTCCTGCAATTAGCTCAGCACTATCTATGCCAAAACGGCCTTAAACGGAGCACTTACTATTACAACTAACTGTCTATAATATTGACTATGGTCATAAAAAGTCGCCAATAAACGATGAAAAGGTCACAATCAATTGATGCACTCACGTTCTTATCAGTAAAATATAATAATGCTAAATTACGCTCAAACAAATAGATTGTAAAAATGCAATTGCTGAATTTCATTTAAGTTCGGGTGATGGTGTAGCTTCAACATCAACAATTTTAGTCGATTTAATTTCTGGTAAAAAATTTAATTTGAAGAAGCCAGCAATCATTTTTCTCAAAATGGTCAAGCGCTAGTTCTTATGAGTTCAAACATTGAAGGCGAAAATTGTGGAAAAGCAAATCAATGCGATGTGCAATTTCAAATACTTCAATGTTCAAATAAAAATATAAGAACTTGTGACTTAAAATCAAATAAGAACTTTCTGGACCTGCTGACTTTAAATGGGCATCTGAAAAAATGCCGATCAAATTTAATTTAAATTACTTTGAATGTGTAATGGCACAGGATAATTCTATTGTAGGGCTTTCAAAATCAGAAACAGTTTCTTGCATCAATATTGATTGGTTTAAACTGTAATGTAAGTCTTCGCAGATCTTCTTATTTGCGGCCACAATTTGTAAACCCGTTCAAGCAGTTGGAAAAATGGTAGGGGGCCCTAAACTTTCCGAAAACCCTATGTTTCCGAGCATCTAGCTTCCCACCTGACGACTTTACACTACTACAGCTTCTTCCTTAGCTCAACTATTTCCGCAGACTCCACGCCGTGAGTCTCTAGGTCGTCGAGTACACTGGTGGCACCCTTAATATTGATCTCAGCTTTCCGCATGTAAATCATCATGGTGTCCATGTCCTTCCAACCACCCATCGACATTACTTTGCTAGGCACAACTCCTTTATCCAACAACAGTGTTGCCCAGCTTGCGCGAAGATCGTGGAAGCGGACTTCTGGTAAATCGCAAAGCTGGAGAAACATCCGAATGCAGCGTACTCTCGCCTGAAGTAAAATGCTTAGTATAGATTAATGATGCAATAATAGAGGCTCTCTGATATAAAGTTGTGCGATGGACGCTAACCAAAATAAAGACCGTACGGACATTGAGAAGTTACAGAAAATCCTAAAAGCAAAAGGACATTTTAAAGTGTCAGATCTTCTTCGTGGTTCTTACTCGTTTCTGAATGAAAGTGGTACCTATGGATCTAGGTGGTTTTCTACACTGAGCTCATTTGAAATTTACTCTCCGCTCAAAGAGTATGAACAATTGAATAAACTAAGCCAGACAGAAAAGACCGAGATGCTAAATTGTGTCTTGGCTATATATCCTCTTCGCGAAAAATCCCCAGAAGTTACATGCATAGAGTTCTTTCCTGACGTAGATTTAATGACAGGAGAAGAGTTTGTTGATGCAAATGAGTTGAACAAGCTATCCTTTGAATACATTTCGGACCAGCTTGCTAAGTGTAAAGATAAAATTGGAAATGAAGACTACGCAGGCGCAGTAACCAATGCCCGAACACTCATAGAATCTACTTGTCTGTACATTTTGCACGAACTAAATATCGAATACGAAAGCAAGGGTAATCTTACTGACATGTATAAACGAGTCGCGAAGGAATTAAAGATGGAGGCTAGTCTTTACAATGATGAAAATCTGAAGAAGATTATCTCTGGTTCTATATCTATAATTGACGGTATTGCAGGATTGAGAAACGCCTACAGCGACTCGCATGGATCGTCTCCAGCTAAAAACTACCGAATAGAAAAACGCCATGCTGTACTAATCGTAAACTTAGCAAAGACGGTCTCTGAGTTTCTTGTGGGAAGTTGGCAGTCCAAACGCGAGGTTCCGTTCTAGCCAAGTGCCTATCTGAACATGTGATCGCAGCACCACGGACCGAATAAGAAGCACGAAAACTTCCGCAAAAGAGTATGCGCAAATTGTTTTCTAAATCATTCGATCAGTAGAGAATTAATCATAAATCTCACGTACTACTTTTTCGATTCTCTTATCAGGAGCCAACCAGATTATAGCAACAATTGTGTATATTATAAATGCCAGCTTTGGAAACCAAAACGATATTATAAGCCCGACAACGTAAAGAACTAAAGACGCTTTTTCTTTAAACTTATTTCCCAAAGCTAAGTGAAGCACAGATTCTTGTTTATGATTTTTAAGTAGCGATAAGGTCAAAATATAATAACTGAACGCACACCCTAACAAAACTACTCCATAAAGCGGAACAGTAATATCTTGGAAATGATTCTCTCCCATCCAGCCTGAAGCGAAGGGAATTAACGAAAGCCAGAATAATAGAAATAGATTTGACCATAACACTTTGCCATCGACTGTTTTCACCGATTGAAAAAGATGGTGATGATTATTCCAGTAAATTCCGACGTAGATAAAACTAATAACATAGCTAATAAATACAGGTATCAGCTTTAGGAGAGCCTCGATTGTTGCCTCGTGCGGAACCTTAATTTCAAGAACCATAATTGTAATTATAATGGCAATAACACCATCGCTAAAGGCTTCAAGTCGTCCTTTGTGCATAAATACCTCGAAAGGGCTCTTAAAATTAGAGCCCTATTATTAACTGAATTTTAAAATTTACTTTGCTAAATTCTTAAGTACTAATTGTGCTACCGCACGTCCCGAATTTTGCTGTTGACCAGTAATTAAATTTTTGTCCTGAATTGCAAAAGGTGTAAATGCAGGCTTTGCAACAAATTTTGCTCCGAGCTTGTTAGCTTCGTCTTCGATTCTAAATGGCATTACTTTTTGACCAACAACTTTATCAGCAAAATCTTCTTCTGAGTTTGCGAAACCTGTCATCTTTCTGCCTTTTATAAAAGGCTTACCATTTTTATCTTTAAGGTCTAATAAAAGCGCAGTACCGTGACAAAGAGCTGCTGTAGGTTTCCCAGTATTGTAAAAATCCATGAACAACTTTTGTAATTCTGTATTATTTCTAAACGTAAACATTGGAGACTGACCACCAGCAATTATTAATGCTTTATAGTCATCAAGCTTAACCTGAGATATTGGCATTGTGTTTTCCCACATTTTAACTAAATCAGGTGAATTGATAAAACCCATCGTAATTAAATCATGCTTTGAATACCCTGACTGATCTCTAGGGTCACTGTACCCATCAAGTTCTACTTTTCCGCCTTTTGGACTTGCAACTTCTACTGAATATCCAGCTTCTGTAAATTCTAGATATGGATGGGTAAACTCAGCACCCCAAAAACCAACAGGCCATCCCGTTGTTGTAGATTTTGCGGGGTTCGCAACGACGATTAAAATCTTACCTTTCGATTTAGCTTGTTCAGCGGCATACCCATTCAAGGTAAAAAGTGATGCTAGTATAGCAATCATTAATTTTTTCATTTTTTTCTCCTTTTATTTTTTGTTTTTATTAATTGAAAATGCAAAATCACGACCCAAACCATATTTGTAGGCTGTACTTATCCATAAAAGTGCAAAAGGCTCTAATAAGCGAGATGATTTAATGTCACCAGCATCCATCGGTTGAAAACCCAATTCTTGAATGATTGTTTGCGTTTTAAACCGAGCCTCTTGATCATTCCCACAAAAGTACATGACTGATTTTCTACCGTCGATTTCAGGGTTCTCCATAATATTAAAACCAACAGTGTTGAAAGCCTTTACAACTTTTGTTTGAGGCAACAGCGCTTGAAGTTGCTCTCCGCCAGAATTTTCACCAGATACTTGAAGTCCAGATAAATCAGGCTTCAAAGGGTTGGTGCAATCGATGAGAACTTTACTTTGGAGAACCTTTAAATACTCTTTTGCAATTGTTTCGACCGCATTCCAAGGAGTAGCCAGAACAATAATCTCACTTAATTCAATAGTGTCCTTAATAGAATTAAGCTGTGCATTGGCTCCAATAGATTTAGCTAATTGTTCAAGATCGGAGTTTGCTTGACCTCTAAATCCTAGAAATATCGAATGCCCCTTTGCCCCAAGTCGCTTTGCTAGAGTGCTCCCAACTTGTCCTGTTCCAATAAATCCAATTTTCATAAATACCTCACTTTAATTTATTTTTTATATCTAATAAGCTTAGTGCTTCTTCAGCTAAAACTTGATGTACTTTGGAACTTGGTGAAATTGACCACCAGTTCATAAATTCATTAGGATCTAGGTTCTTTTCTTTGTTATGATTTTTTATTTTTGGAGTCTTCAAAGGGTTACTGAAATCAATTGCTCCGACAGGCAAATAGGAATCAAGATATTTTATTCCAAATTTAGCTGAAGACGAGGCAATATGTGCAAAAACCTTTCCACCTTCAAATTTATAAAAGTGAATTCCATTTTCAGAAAATTTTTTAATTATTGAATCGATACCATTATTAATATCGGCGCTAAGTTTTGAAGCTACTGATTGTTTTGGAGTTCCAAAAATCCCAGGTGCAAATCCTAAATCTGGGACAGTGGCAATAAGTATGTTCTTAGCTCCAGAGCGCACAAGGAGATCAATACATATTTTAATATTTTCAGCGGGTGGGTATTTTGCTAAATCAGGCTGACCATATTCTAAATAGTTTCCAATATCATGACCACCAGCCCAAAGAACAAATAATGTGCCTGCTTCAATACTGGGTTTATTCGAAAGATATTGTTTTACTTGTGCGAGCATTCCCATGAGTTTAACATCTTCTGGTAAGTTTAATTTTTGCCTTAGTGGTTCATTAATATTATATAAACCAGTCGTCGCACCACCCATTGCAAAGTTGTTCTTCAATGAGATATCCAGATTCAAGCGATCAGCTAAAATCTCAACCCAAACTTTACCATTAGTCCATCGACTATCTAAAAAACCAAACTCTGCTGGGGGATATTTGAAATTCGTAATCTTACCCCAAGCCCCCATATCATTAAGTCCATCACCAAAGACAACAAGGCTACTGAAACGTTTGCCTTGCTTCATCTTGGCACTGTTTGTTGAACAAGAAAAATTCAGGAATATTAACGACATAATTGTGAATGCTTTTAATAATTTTGTAATTAACATTAGCTGCCTCCAAACTATGAAAGAGAATCAAAAACAATTATCCAGTATTTTATCATTGAAACAAGATAGTGATTATGGGAATGTATGTTCCATATTATGGAACAATACCCAGACTTTGAGTCTATCTTTCTATTTATTAAGGTTGTTGAACTTTCGAGCTTTGCAAAGGTCACACGTCAATACAATATCCCTAAAGCAAGCCTTAGTCGGAAAATAAGTCAGCTTGAACAATTCTATGGAGCACAGTTGCTAGTTAGAAATACTCGCCATATCCAATTAACGGAAATAGGACGAGAAATTTTTCACAAATCTTATTCGATTCTCTCGCTCTTGGAAGAAACACAAGCCGTTGTTTCAAAAACTAAAGAACAGCCTCATGGACTATTAAGAATTTCTGCTGGAGTAGAATACGGATTAAGTGTTATTTCTCCACTAGTAAATGATTATCTTAAATTGTATCCGGAAGTGAATATTGATTTGGATTTGACTGGCCGTAGAGTTGATCTCATTTATGAAGGTTTTGATCTAGGAGTAAGAATTGGCCCCCTCGAAGACTCAACACTATCCATGAGAAAAGTTGGATCATTCAAATACGGTCTTTTCTGCAACTCTAGCTTTCTGAAAGAACATAAAATAACAAATATTGAAAAACTAACAAAAATTCCATGCTTGGGCTTTACAAGAATTGGAAGTAAAAAGTCTTGGACGCTTATAAATAAATTAGATGAACGAAAGATAGAAATTAATCCTAGATTGGTTTCTAACAATTACTGGGCTTTGCTAAATGCGGCGGAATCTGGACTTGGTGTAGTATTTATGCCGATTTTTTTAGCTCAAAAAAGTATCCAAAAAAATTTGATACAGCCCATACTCCCAAATTGGAATTCCGAAGAAATTCCTGTTAATTTTGTATATCCATCGCAAAAATATTTAACATCTAAAGTTCGAAATTTTATAGATTACTCAATCAAAAAACTGAATGCTTAAATCCAGTTGAACTGAAAAAGAATTTGAAAACCTAAACAAAAGAGTACGCGCAAATTGTTTGGCGTTGCTGCTGCTCCGACAAAGGAGTAGCCGCAAACTTATCGCGCTTGGCCCAAATTTCTGTCGTTAGCGAACAAACTACATTTTGAATGCTAACTACGGCGGTAACGACAAACGTGAAACAAACACAAAAATTCTCCTCTGTGTTCGTTCGTAATCGACTGTTGGATGAAAAGAGTCTTTTGGTTCCTTAAATGTTTGATTTAATTTTGAAATCTCTGTTTCTGACTGACTAAGGGAAAAATTGGTAGGGGGAGAGGGACTTGAACCCCCGCTCCTCGGATTATGAGACCGATGCTTTAACCAACTAAGCTATCCCCCCGACCGAATAAGATATAAAATGTTGAAATAACTGTAACAAAACGAAAAAGGGAGATCAATGATCTCCCTTTAAATAATTCTACTTGTCGTAATTTTAATCACCAAATTAGCGATTAACGGTCACATAAACCAAAAACTAGCTGTCAACAAACGTTTTTAATTTATTAGATCGGCTCGGATGACGCAACTTACGTAAAGCCTTAGCCTCGATTTGACGAATACGCTCACGTGTTACGTTAAAATCCTGACCCACTTCTTCTAATGTATGATCTGACTCTTCACCGATACCAAAACGCATACGCAATACTTTTTCTTCACGCGGAGTTAACGTCGCCAACACTCGACGAGTTTGCTCAGCTAAATTTAAGTTAACAATAGCTTCTGCTGGATTAATCACTTTTTTATCTTCGATAAAATCACCTAAGTGCGAATCTTCTTCTTCACCCACTGGTGTTTCTAAGCTGATTGGCTCTTTTGCAATTTTAAGTACTTTACGTACTTTATCCACTGGCATATCCATGCGATCTGCGATTTCTTCTGGAGTTGCTTCACGACCTAACTCTTGAATTAATAAACGTTGTGTTCTAACAAGTTTATTAATTGTTTCGATCATATGAACAGGAATACGGATCGTGCGTGCCTGATCGGCAATAGCACGTGTAATCGCCTGTCTGATCCACCATGTCGCGTATGTCGAAAATTTATAACCACGACGGTATTCAAACTTATCAACAGCTTTCATTAAACCAATGTTACCCTCTTGAATAAGATCCAAGAATTGAAGACCACGGTTTGTATATTTTTTGGCAATAGATACAACGAGACGCAAGTTAGCTTCAACTAATTCTGATTTTGCAGCATCAGCTTCGCGTTCACCTTTCCAGATGGCTGTGTATGTTTCTTGAATCCATCTAAAGTTCATTTCAGTGTCTTGATGTAAACGCTTAAGACGTATTTCAGCCTCTTGTGCTTGTAATGCATACGTTTTGAATCGCCCATAAGACAATCCAGTATCACGAGTCATTTTGATTAATTCTTTTTCGTTTGATTCAATTAACTTCAAACGCTCGATCATTGTTGCAACATCTTTAGAAAATGTTTTTTCTATACCGTCTTTGATACGTTTTCTTAACGAACCCATACGGTTCACTAAGTTTTTAAATTTAATCACAACACGGTTAATTGTTTTACGATTAAAGTTAATCGATTCAAAGTTCGCCATTAGCTTTTCGTTATAACCACGAACTTCTTCAGTTAATTTATTTTTAAGATCTGCCTTGATAGCTTCTTCACGTAATTGCGTAAAAGCTTTTTCAGTATCTTTTTGGTAAACAGTCACGATACCGATTAATTGATGAATTTTCTCGATATATTCTTTTTCATCATACTGAGTATCTTCGTCTTCTAGACCACGGAAGATAGATTTAACTTTGATACGGCCTTGGTCTAAACGTTTACCTAAATTGATAATTTCCCAAGTTCCAAGTGGTGACATGAGCATCGCTCTTACGATCTCGCGTTCACCTTTTTCAATACGACGAGCAATTTCAACTTCACCCTCACGAGTTAAAAGCGAAACTGAACCCATCTTGCGAAGATACAAACGGACCGGATCGGCACCTTTAACATCTTCAGCTTCTTTAACTTCTTCTTCATCAACTTCTTCTTCATCAACGTCTGATAAGAATTCTTCTTTTTCGTCGGCACGAGCGGATTCAGTGTGCTCTGTAATTGCAACACCATTAGCTTCGAGTGTATGCATTAAGGCATCGAGCACTGAAGCGGCAATAATTTCAACTGGAAGAGACTCATTGATCTCTTCAATTGTAAGACGACCTTTTTCCTTAGCCGTTTTTAAAAGCTTTAAAACTTCTTCTTTAGCGAGAGCTTCTTGCTCAGCAATGGTTAAAACCTTTGCTTCATTTTTTTCTTTGCGATCTGAGTGCATATCTGACATTTTACCCCGCCGATTTAATTAAAAATTTTAAATCATAAAAAATAATTTTTAATTTTTGTTTTTCAAAGACAGACGACTTTTTTGAAGGTCTGAAATCTGTCTTAGTTTTTCGTCATCTAGATTTGCACTGCGATTAATTTGCAAATCTTTTTTGACATCTAAAACTAAACGCTTAGCCTCTGCTTTGACAAACTCCTGCTGAACGCGATTGACTAAATCTGAAACTAGTTTCTTTTCTTTTTCTTCGTCGAATTCAGACACTGAAACAGCATCTAGTTTCGAACTTTGAAACAAAAGTTCTGGCTTATCAATTTTATCGATCAACAGACTGACCAACTTATCAAACCTGTGGACATCTTGTCTATAAACTTCGAGGGCATTTTCTAAAATTTGTCTAACACCTAAGTGTTTGATTTGGCTTAATAATTGCTTGAACGAATCATCATTCGAGTCAGCATCAGCCGTAGAGTGAATTCCACGATTTAGCTGCAGCAAATAATCAAAATTGGCACGACTCTTGAGTACATTTTGTAATAACATCAGCTCAACTTTAGAGGCATCTGATAACTTAAGTTTATCTTCTGAGCCAACTTCAGTGACTGGATTTTGTGCTTTTGCTTGTTGATGATTTACCTCTAAAGATTGGCGACCTTGAGCGTTAGTTTTTCCTGACAGCGAATCTCTCAGCCAAACTTTTGTTACACTCATCATTTGACACAAATCATCAGCATATAAACTTTTCAGGCGATTATCAGTAATCGCATCAAAAATAGGCCGAATTTTATCTACGAGACGCACTTTTTCAGAAGCTTCACCGCGATAACCAACCATCCAAGATTTAATAACAACATTAAATAAATCAGGACTTGATTGAATTTTTTGCCTTAAACTTTCTACACCAAATTTAATTACGTATTCATCAGGATCTTTTGCATCAACCAATGTCAAACCACGTGGATACAAACCTTGTGACAGTAGTATCGGCAAACTACGTTCCGCAGCCATCTGTCCGGCTTCGTCGCCATCAAACAATACAACAACATTTTGAGTTAATCTTTTAATAAGTCTTGCATGATCTGGAGTTAATGCAGTTCCCATTGTCGCAACAGCATTTTTTAATCCCGCTTGAAAGAGCGAAACTAAATCCATATAACCCTCGACAACTAAAACTAAATCTTCTGATCTAATATGTCTTGCGGTCTGAGCAAGTCCATACAAGACTTTGCCTTTATGAAACACGGGCGACTCAGGAGAATTTAAATATTTTGGCTCACCCTGGTCATGAATGCGTCCACCAAATGCCAACACTTCGCCACTTGGTGATTGAATCGGAAACATCAAACGATCGCGAAACAAATCAAAGTAACCCGTACCATCTTGTCTGCGTTTGACGAGTTTAGCTTCATCAGCGATTTCCATTGAAATGCCTTGGCGATTTAAATTTTGCACCAATAATTCCCATTCGTTTGGCGAATAACCAATTTGAAATTCTTCGAGTGTTTCAGCATTTAATTTACGTTTTTGAATGTATGACTTGATTGGATGATCTGCTGGAGATCTTTTTAAGATCTCACGAAAAAAGTCAGCAGCAAGCTTATTAGCTTTTAGCAATTTTTTTTTGTGATCATGTGCTTGCGAAGCTTGATCGTTGTGATCTCTATTCATTTCAGGAATTGGTATATTTGAACGATCCGCTAAATATTCAAGAGCTTCGGGAAAGCTCATTCCGTTATAATCTTTTAAAAAAGTAATAACATTGCCGCTCTTTTTACAACCAAAACAATGATAAACTTGTTTGGCATCAGAAACCGAAAAGCTGGCTGTTTTTTCTTGGTGATCAGGAAAGGGACACCGCCCCATGTGACCACGACCACTGGGTTTTAACTGTGTGTACTGTGAAATAATGTCGACAAGGCTTGTTGAATCTATAACCTTGTCGATGAAATCTTGCGGATATCCCAATGAACTCCCTAAATATGAATTAAGAAAGTTTTGACTTAATTACTTCACTAATTGTTTTACCGTCAGCAGTACCTGCCGTGCGCGCTTGAACTTCCTTCATCACAACGCCCATTTCTTTAATCGTTTTCGCACCAGTTGCAGCGATAACATCAGAAACCACTTGCTCAATTTGCTCTTTTGTCATTTGAGCTGGCAAGTAAGCTTCCATAACTTTTAACTCAGCTGATTCTTGATCGGCTAAATCATTGCGTCCTGCAGCTTGAAATTGCTCAATTGATTCTTTTCTTTGTTTAACAAGTTTTTTAATAACAGCCATAACATCGTCTGCTGTTATAGGATTTGGTCTCGAATCGATTTCTTTATTTTTAATCGCTGATTGCAAAAAACGAAGGGTATTTAATTTAACTGAATCTTTTGCGATCATGGCTGCCTTAATATCGGCTGTGATTTTCTCTCTTAGTTCCATCAGAAATCTCCTGAAGTATAAATGATAAAATAAATGGTCATACTAACTATAATAAAACAACTTTTTACAAATTATGAGTCGTTAGAATAAAGACCAAAAAAAACCCCAAGTTTCCTTGGGGTTTGGCAATTACGAAATTACTCGCGATCGCGGAAACCGCCGCCACGTGTTTTTTTAGTCGCGCGTTTACGTGCAGCTATAGATTTTTTCTTAGCAGCAACACTCGGTTTTTCGAAGTGTTCGCGTTTTTTAACTTCTGAAAGGATGCCAGCTTTCTCACAAGATTTTTTGAACTTTCTGAATGCAGATTCAAAACTTTCTCCATCTTTAATTTTAACTAGTGCCATTTTTAACTCACCCACCCTTTCATTTTAGACTTAAATCAAATACGAATTATTAGCAAAAGGACTTCACTATGACACTTAATGACATTAAGCAGCAAGACCATTTTTCTGAAATCGATAAAAAATTCATGAAAAGAGCTCTGAAAATAGCGAAATTGGCCGAAACAAAAGGGGAAATTCCAATCGGAGCTGTTCTCGTCGACAAAAATGATCAAATTATAAGCCAGGCTCATAATATTCGCGAGTTGCAAAACTCTGTTATTGGTCACGCTGAAATCGTAGCCCTGCATAAAGCCGGTCAAAAACAGCAATCTTGGCGACTGACTGATTGTACTTTGTATGTGACTCTTGAACCCTGCTTTATGTGCGCTGGAGCACTCGTTCAATCTAGAATCAAACGTGTCGTTTTTGCGGCTCACGATCCCAAAGGCGGCGCCCTAGGGTCACTCGCTAATCTCGCTGAAGATAAAAGGCTGAATCATCGATTCTCTGTCCAGTCTGGTTTATTTGCAGAAGAAAGTAGCCAACTCTTAAAAAAATTTTTTAAAATGAAAAGACAAAAAAAATAATTTTTCAATTCGATTAAACACGAGGTTTTTATGACTGAAAAAGAAGCTCTCATTAAACTTGAAGAATCTTTGCGTAACTTAAACTCGACCACGATGGGGCGACGAATGTTTTTAGCCTCAACAAGCCTATTGCTTGCAGCCTGCGCCACTGGCGAACAACATCGCAAGCGAGAGGGCAACCTGATTGGTAACGAAACAGATTTAACTGTGAACGATGAGCGTAAAATGACTCAAGAAGTTCTTCCACAAATGCGCAAAGACTATCCTGCTTTGCAGAATAACGAAATCCAAAGCTATATCAGCAATCTTGGTCGTAAGATTGTTTTATCAAACAATTTAGAAGGTCATCCATATAACTATAATTTCACAGTGGTGGACGTACCTCATGTTAATGCGTTCGCACTGCCCGCCGGCACTGTCTTTGTAACTGCGCCCTTAATTGCTATGGCTGATAACGAAGCTGAATTAGCAGGCGTCATTGGACACGAGGTCGGACACATCAAAGCTCGTCATACTGCCCAACGCATGACCAAGGCCAAGCAAGAACAAGGCAAAACGTCTTGGTATGCAGGAGGAGGAGCTCTTATCGGTGGTGTTTTAGGCTATGGAGCATCTAAATTACTGTGCAAACCTGAAGATAACGAATGTATTCAAAAATCAGTCGGCTACGGATTAGCGGCCGGTGCTGCCGGCGGTTTACTTGTACAAAAATATAAGTTCATGGCGAACTCGCGCGAAGATGAAATGGAAGCCGATCGGATTGGATTTAAAACATCTGTTGCCTCTAATTTTCATAAAGATTACTCTGGTCGTTTTTATCAAAAACTATTAACAATGGAACAACAAGCAAAAGGCGCTGCTGACCCTTTGACGCGCTCATTAGCTGATGCCCTCAGCACCCATCCGCCATCACAAGAACGCGTAAATCAAATGAATATTTTAGCAGCCGAAACGTCGCAAAACTTGAGCAAAGCCATCATTAATTCAACACAGTTCGACCGCGTAAAAAAAATCTGCCAACAAGTTGTCGATCGTCAGAAACAAAAAAAGCAGAGCTAAATGTTAGCTCTGCTTTTTTAAAAGACTCATTTTCTCTTAAAAGATTATTTAATATCCAACCTGTACCCAAAACTCGGTACAGCAGTTATGACCCCAACAAAGCCCTCAATTTTTTTCTTAAGATAATTAATTTGTGAATCAACATTTCTTGGGGTTACATCAGAGTGCCCCCATATTTCTTCCATAAATGTTGTGCGAGAAACGAGATTATTTTTATTTTCTATTAAAAGCTTTAAAATTTCAAACTGTTTCGGTGTTAAAATAACCTCACGACTGTCAACATAAACGATACGTGAATTTAAATTCATAACCAAATTAGCGACTTTTAATTCACCAGCTTTAGAAGTTGGGACTGGCGTTGAATAACCCTGAATTCTTTTTTTAACTCTTAACACAAGCTCTTTTGGATTAAATGGCTTAGAAATAAAATCATCGCCACCAGATTCGAGTGTCTCAATACGTTCGTCTTCAGAGGCAACACCTGAAATAAAAATAACAGGTATGTTCTTAGTGCTCTCTTGATCCTTTAATAACTTGCAAACCTCAACACCATTCATATTTGGCATATGATAATCCATGATGATTAAATCAGGTTTATAGTCTTTAACTAGGCCCATTGCAGATTGTGAATCTGAAGTAGCTTTGCACTCAAAGTAGGGACTCAGAATTTCAGATAATAAATAACATGTTTCTTCAAAATCATCGATAATAGCAATTTTATGCATTTTGAACTATACTCCCTTAAATTTAATTTTTTTAGTCTCTAATATTTTTTTTATAGAGTCTCTTTTATCACCTTGGATTTCAATGCAGCCTTTTGCATTTTCAATGAAATAACTGCCACCGACTCCACATTTTGCTTTTAACTCTTTAGTTAAATCCTTTAAATAACTATCAACTGCAGGAAGTTGATCTAAAACCGTTACTGTTTTACCCCCGCGACCATTTTTTTCAATTCTGAAAACAACAGTAAACTTGTTTTGAGCTAAAATTTCATTTTGCTCTTTTTCAAACTGTATGCGATCACTTTCTCCAGACATTTTAGCTTGGTCACGAGGATCATCTGAATAAACTAAAACTCTATCTTTCGAACTCACAAATCACCACTTTATAAAACTCAGAATAGAACGACTACTCTAATTATTATTACTTATCATTGCGTACAATGCTGCCTGTTGGAAGAAAAAAACAACAAAATTTATTAATCAATTGATTAACAAATCACTGATCAACAAACACAGATCAGATTGATTATTTTATTGGCTGCGCTCTTCAAAAAAAGAACTTAAGTTTTATCACTAGATTCAGCAACAACTTGTTTTTCGGCCGATAAACTATGCTTTGTATATTCTTTTCCATCGAATCTGAAAAGCTGCGGCTCGTTATCCATGACAGTAACCAGATTTACTGGTCTTTTCCAAAGAGTATTAAGATTTCTTAATGTTGCATCCATATAATTGGGCTGCAAATCCAAACCTTCGTGTACGTGCTGTAAAAGCAACTCACCGCGATTTTCAAAGTTAGCATTTTCGATTTTGATTATAGGTTGACCAAAATTAGTCATCTGAAATAACAACTGAGCTTTGATCGCTTTGAAATCTCGTGTGTCAACTTCAAATCGTTGGGTCTCTTTGTTCATTTTATAAACAAACATTTTATTGCGAACACAGAAATCTTCTGTCAAAAACTCATCAATAAAATTCACATCATTATACAACTTACGAACCTCAAAAATTTTTTCGCGTCCCAAGTTTAATTTACGATCCCAATGCTTTCTTTCGTTAACATCATCACAATCTTCCCACTCACGGCCGAATTTGCCTTTATTCCAACGATCTTCAATATCACGCATGAGCTCTAGACCAACCTTATATGGATTGTAACCACCCATTTGCATAAACATAGTGCCCGCATGATGATCAGCAAAATCAATAATTTCTGAATCATTTAATATATGACGAGTCATAATGTGTGAATGCCAGTATGAGGCCCATCCCTCATTCATTGTCTTTGTCATCCCTTGCGGAGCAAAATAATAAGATTCATCTTTAACGATTGCTAATACATCCTGCTGCCACTCTTCAAGTGGAGCATAATTAATTAAAAAGCTCAGAATATCACGTACAGGTTCAGATGGAAATTGTGATTTGTTTTGTATCTTTTCAATCTGCTCTTGCTTAAATTTTTCAATGATATCGGGTGGATTGATATATTTTTGCATATAAGAGCGTTCAACTTTAAAAACATAATCTGCTTCACGAGCTTCTGGTTTTTTCTCTTGAAATTTTACGGGCCCATTTAAAATTGAATATCGATCAATAAGATTTTCTAGACTTAAACACGTGTCGATAAATTTTTCGACTTCCTCATAACCATAGCGATCAATATAACGACGTATACGAGTGGCATGATTAGCCATCTGATCCATCATTTTGCGATTCGTTTTCGAAAACCAAATATTATTTTTAAAGAAATCACAGTGACCATAAACATGTGCCATCACAAGTTTTTGATCCATCATTGAATTGCCTTCCATCAAATAGGCGTAACAAGGATCTGTATTAATCACCATTTCATAGATTTTAGATAATCCATACTCGTATGACTTTGAAAGCTGTTCGTATTCCATACCAAAACGCCAATGTGGATATCTCACTGGAAAACCACCGTAACTCGCAAATTGACTGATTTGATCATAAGTAATCAACTCGAAAATAGTCTCGAAAAAATCTAATCCGCAATTTTTAGCAACTTGGCAAATTTTCTTTCGCTCAGCTTCAAGTTCTAAAGTCAGATTAGCCATTTTTACTTTCCTTTTCCTAAAAAATCTTTAATTGAATCTAAAATTTTATCACGCGATTCAATTTGGCTTAATGTTATTTGATCATTATCAGCAAATTCTTTTTGCAAATCCTTTAAAAATTGACCACTACCGTACTTGCTTTCAACTTGCCCATAAGAAAAAACATTTACTCGAGGCATGAAATACTCGCGAATTAACTGCACACATAGTCTTGTGTCTTCACCGCTCCAGTTATCACCATCACTAAAATGAAATGGATAAATATTCCACTCATCAGGTGAATATTCTGTTTCTATAATTTGCTGACACAACTTATACGCCGAACTGATTAATGTTCCACCGGATTCGCTCGTCTTAAAAAATGTATTTTCATCGACTTCTTTTGCAGCAGCATCGTGAATAATAAAGCGAGTCTCTAAACCTTTGTAATGCTTTTTAAGCCAGGTATTAATCCAAAAAGATTCTAATCTGACGATTTCTTTTTGTTCTTCACCCATCGAACCAGACACGTCCATCATGTAAATAACGACAGCCTTAGTAAAGGGCTTTTGCGTTTTCTTAATTGTTCTATACTGATAGTCACTACGAATTGGAACAATCACTGGATCATCGGGATTATACGTTCCTGATGAAATGTATCTAGCCAATGCTTTTTTGTATGTTTGTTTAAATTTACGCAAACCCTCTGGACCAACAGGCGCAATCCCAGAATATCTTGTTTTTTCTGTGACTAAATTATTGGTGCCTTTGGGTTGAATTCTTGGTAACTCAAGTTTTTCACCAAGGATCTCAGCAAGTTCTTCAAGTGAAATTTCAACCTCAAGCATATGTTCGCCAGGATTCTCACCCGCCTCACCTTGACCACTGCCTTGCTGACCTTGTCCCTGTTGCGGTTGACCACCTTGTTGACCATCACCTTGACCGACACCCTGTTGATTTTGTTTAGGACCATAACGAAAAGTTGGAATATCTATCCGTGGAAGTGGAATCTTAACAAATTCCTCTTCGCGTTTACCAATAAGTTCTCCGTTCGTGACATATTTTTTAAAGTCATCACGGACCCGACCTTTAATAATATTTCTAAATCGGTTTTGGTCCTCACGAATTGGCATTTAATTAACTCCTTTTAACATCTCCACGAGCGAAAATACTAGCAACATAATGTAGCACATCTGTCGCAGAAATTTCGTCATAACCAAAATCTTTAATTAAACGTGATTTCACGATTTCAATTTTTTCTTGAGTGTCTTTGTCAGCTACTGAACTGACTAAAGAAGTTAATTTGATACTATCTTTTTGATCTTCAAATAACTTTAATTCAAGAGCTTTATGTAATCTTTCATTCATTTTGTAATTAAATTTTTTGCCGTCTAAAGACAAAGCTCCAATATAATTCATAATCTCACGACGGAAATCGTCTTTACGTGATTCCGGAATTTCGATTTTTTCCTCAATCGCACGCATTAATCTTTCATCTGGATCATCATCTGCACCGGTAAACTGGTTACGCACTTTTTCTTTTTGTGTATAGGCTTTAACATTATCAATATAATTAGCGCATAATCTTTGTAAAGAACCTTCATCTGCACTAATTGCTCTTTGCACTTCGCCTTTGATAATTTCTTCGTATTCTTGTTTTACAACGCTTAATAATTCTCTATAATCTTGCTTTCTTTCTTCATCAGAAATAAGTGAATGATGTTTTAAACCGCTTTCTAACTCATTCATCACCATAAATGGATTTACAGATCCCTTATTCATTTGCTGAGCCATGACTAAAGCATTAGATAATTTATCTTGAATGTAACGTGGTGAAATTCCATCAAGACCTTCGCGCAAAGTTTCTTTGCGAAGTTCTTTGACGTTGTCTTCAGTGTAATTAGCCAAAGTTTTGCCGTTATAAAGTTTTAGTTTTTGCAATCTTGTCAAATTTGCTTTTTTAGGTTTTTCTAAACGAGTTAGAATCGCCCACATCGCGGCCATTTCAATTGTATGCGGAGCAATCGAAATACCGCGCAATTTTTGTGAATTAAAATCTTTTTTATAGATATTAATTTCTTGCTTCAAGCGAGTAATATACGGAACATCGATCTTGACCGTACGATCGCGCAAGGCTTCCATAAATTCGTTATCTTGCAGTCTACGGTACTCAGGCTCATTCGTGTGACCAATAATAACTTCATCGATATGAGTTTGTGCGAATTTTTTTGGTTTAATTCTATGTTCTTGCGAAGCTCCTAATAAGTCATATAAGAAAGCTACATCTAGTTTCAAAACTTCAACAAACTCAATCATACCACGATTGGCAACGTTAAACTCACCATCAAAGTTAAAAGCTCTTGGATCTGAATCAGAGCCATATTCTGCAATTTTACGATAATTAATATCACCAGTGAGCTCAGTTGAGTCCTGATTTTTTTCATCTTTAGGTTGAAATGTACCAATACCAACGCGATCAGCTTCTGAAATAAATAATCTTTTCACACGAACGTGAGATAGCACTTTCATTAAATCGCCATTATATTTTTCCATTAAGTGTTTAAAAATGAATCTTGACGGTGGACACAATTCTCCTGAAATTTTCATACGATAATCACCGTCTTGACCACGATTGATTTCATCAACCATCGCTTGTCTCATATCATCTGGAATGAGCAATAGAGGCTCTTCATTCATTGGGCTTTGATAAACCTTAACGTCTTTACCAAATAAACCATCTAATTTTCCATGTTCATCGACCCATTCAAATGTATAAAGTGCTCCTTGCTCTGAATGCGAGTAAGCTTCTAGGCCTTTTTTGAGCATACGACAAATAGTTGATTTAGCAGAACCAACTGGTCCATGTAATAGAATTACACGCTTTTCAGTACCATAACCAAGTGCAGCTGCCTTTAGTACATTGACCAATTTCATGAGTTGAACATCTAATCCAAAAACAGCATCTTTGCCGTTATTATCTTTATCATCGAAGAATTTGTAACGAATCACGTGCTTTTTGAAGTCAACATATTCTTCTGTACCAGCTTCCATAATCATGTCATACATTCTTTCGTAAGCATTACGAGTAATTTTAGGATTTTTCTTAACAAGTTCTAAATACTCCGTAAATGTACCTGTCCAGTGCTGAGTTGAACTTGAATTTGTTTGTTGCCATTTTTCGACAATCGCACGGAAATTGATTGAAGCTGACATGATGGTTTCCTCCATAAAAAAGCCTCTTCACGAGTGCTTCTACTATAGATTATGCCTCTTGTTGATTCGGTTAGCGAATTAAAATTATTTTATAGTTATTAGTCGATATTCTTCTGGCTTTTTCAAGACAAAGGTCTCGTTATAAGACATATTATGTTTCTTCATAGTTTTATAAATCCATACAAATCTGAAGACAGAGTTTTCAATAACCATTTTCTTTAAGCCATTGTCTTTAGTTTCTTTTGTGACCGTAGTCGATAGGCTTTTTTCATTAACAACGCATTCGGTAATTTTATCACTAATACGACACTTAAAACCATACGCCGCGAGATCTCTATCAAAAACAAGAGCCCATAATATTTTTGGATCTATTTCATGTTTAAAAAGCGGCCTTGTTGTTTTTGTAGTCACTGGCCCTACAACAAATACCTTCTGTTGATGCAACAAATAGGATATCTGATTTGGAATCATCACTAAACTACCAAGTTGTATCCCTAACATAGCACTAACTTCTAGTCGAAACGCAGAGTTTTGTTTGTAAAACAAATCTATATTAACAGTATTTGATTCTGATTTTGCTTTATCTTCAATTAACGCTTTGGATTCAATATGGATAATATCCGCACGACCTACATCATCAACATTAGGACTACTTACACATCCATTAGAAAATATAAAAAGGCTAATGACGACTAGTTTTTGTAAAACACTCTTTGAGTCTTTGTTTAAATTCAACATATACTATGTATTAAATGACAAAATTAGAAATTAAACATTATTTTTTATTCTTTTTAAGTTTTTTTATTTTTTTAATCTCAGAATTGCCAGGCGCTAGTTTGATTTTACTTTTAGCTTGGGGACAAATGGCCATTTACCTTTGGGAAAAACCATTGACTAAAAAAATTCAAATTTACGCATTATTTCATACTCTACTGCATTTACCGATTCTTGTTTTTTTAGGATCAGTTCTGTCGTTTTCTGCAATATATTATAAAGAAGGAAACTATACCTTTTTAATAAGTTCGGTTCTTATTAGTTTCATCATTCTCTATATCACATTAATTTATAACATAGGATTCTATATTTACCACAAAACTGAAAGCTCTTTATCGCTTATATACTCACGAATACTAAAAAACCTAAAAGTAACCAAAATTTTTTACCTAAAAGCATCAATATTCTTCTTATTTATTATTGCGCTCAGTCGCCCACTTTCAATTGATTACTCAATAATTTTAGCTCTTATTGGTACACATTTGATCTGTAAATTTATGGCGAAGACGCTGCCGCAGGAGACCTAGTTCTTTCTGTATCTATGATTGAAGTAATTTTAGATTCAAGTATTTTAATGCGTGAAGTATCTTTTTCTTCTTTTTTAGCACGTAAGTATGCACTACGAGCTTTATCCTCTTTTTTTAATTTGAGATACACATCGCCAAGATGTTCAGAAATAATACCGACATCCGGTGATAGTGCATGCGCTTTTTCTAAATACTCTACTGCTTTTTCGTACTGGCCCTTTTTAAAATAGACCCAACCAACTGTATCGATTATAAATGGATCATCTTTTTGTAATTCATGTGCTTTTAAGGCCCATACCTCAGCTTCATCTAAATTAGATTCCATCTCTGATAACGAATAAGCTAAATAGTTCATAGCTTGATAATTTTTAGCATCAAAATCAACAGCTAATTTCATGTGTTTAAGCATTAGCTTTTTATCGTTTTCTTTATCATACAACATACCTAGCACATAATTTACTTGAGAATTTTTAGGAAATTGCAGATCAGCTTTCTTTAAAATATCAATTGCCATAACATATTTTTCGGATTCTTCATATAACTGCCCCAACATCAAATATGCTTGCACACTACTTTTTTTACTCTTGATAGCTACAGTCATCGTTTCGATAGCTGCCTCTTTATTAACGTTTATTTTTTGCAAAAAAGCAGCTCGTATGCGAGCATCTTCATAGTGATTGCTGTTTGGTTGAATTTGTAAATAAAACTGTGTAGCCTTATCAAACTGTTTAAGTTCTTCATATACAGCAGATAAATAAAATTTCACTTTGTCTGATTCTGGTACCAGTTTATTTAATTCTTCCAGTTTATCTGATGCTTTAAGATAACTTTTCTTATCAATTAAAATCAAAGCCATTTTGAGTTTAACTTGTACAATATCTTCAGAATTATTTTCTAAATACTCAAGTTGATCATATGCTTTATCATATTGGTCTTTTTCAATATAGTATTGCGATAGAATTTCTGCCAATTTTACTACTGGTCCATGTTGCTTTTGATAATGAATAAAAAAATCAATTACGGCTTGCTTACCTTGATTTTTCTCAACAACAGTCGCATAAAGCTGAATAGCCTCTAAAAAGTCTGGCTTCAAAGCAAAACACTCTTCTAAATCTTTTTTTATAGCCTTTGACATTTTTTTATCGCCAGAATCAAACGCTGTTCTGGCTCTGTAGTAATAAGGTAAATGCTTCAAATCATATGTTCCGAGGTCAATGACTTTTGAAAAATATTTACGCGCTTTAGTATAATCATTTTTTTCAGAAGCAACTGCACCTAAATACAAATAAGCATCGGGTTCATCAGGATAAAGTTTTGTTAATTTTAAGTACGCAGTTTCAGCCTTAGTGTAATCTTTGCGAGCCATCTCTAGCGAACCGTACAATAGTAATAAATCTTTTCTAAGTGGTTCTTTTTGTAGTGCTTTATCGGCCCAGTAAATCGCATCAACGATCTGTCCTTTACGATAGTATTCAACTGATAATTTTTGCATTAATGTGGTCGAGTCCATGTCGATTTGCAATGCTGTTTTAAGCGTTTCAATTGCTCCACCTCCACCACTTTCTGAAGAGTCAATTTCTGCACGTAAAAATAAGTAATCTGCTAACGACTGTCTTTCGATACTTATGAGTGTTTCATCTTTTTTATCGTTAAAAATTTGTGGATCAACAGTTGAATCTTGACTAATTTTGCGATCAGCACTGCGTAAGAGCTCTTTCGGAACACCTAGCGAATCCGGAGCTTTGTTATGATCATTCATAGCCGAGTCGAAATATGGATACGGTCCGCTTGCACACCCAACAAAAATTGAGAAAATTATATTGAAACAAACAAATTTCTGACTCAAACGAGTTTTCATGAACAACTCCTATTGGAAGAGTTATCGGATTGATTAAAGTCAGAACTGCAGTCTAGATAGCGCATATTATGAGCAAATTTTAAAAACTAGACCCGTGACATATGGTATTGAGCTCGAACAAAATGCATGCTTTTGTGCATATTAAGAAAACATTGATTGTCGACGTATAACTATTCAATACTACTATGCTTATTTGTAACTATTCAGGTTTGTATATATGACTATAATGGGTTCTTAGACACTGTGCGCGATGTATTTTAACCTAATGCTCACTTTCCACTGTCGACTTACTTGACAAGGAGTGGCGGCAGAGCTAACTTGCCAGCGAATAAATAGGCGAAAAGCTTTAGTTTTAGGCTCAAATCATCATCCTGTTTAGAACGTAGAAGCCCCTAACTAAAGCACTAACAAGTAGCCAGGCAAATGGGAGGCCATTGTGATGAATCAAATGGATACTTTGAACACAAAACCAAGCGCAAAGGTAAAGATTATCAAGCGTTATCAAAATCGTAAGCTTTATGACACAAAACAAAGCTGTTACGTCACTCTTGATGATATTGCAAAAATGATCCGTTCAAACGAAGAAGTCATGGTTATTGATAACAAATCAAAAAATGACATTACTGCTGCGACTTTGACTCAAATCATTTTTGAATCAGAGAAGAAAGCTTCACAGTATGCTCCGCTTTTCACTTTACGCGAAATCATTCAACACGGTAACGGAAGCATTTCTAGCTACTTAGCAAAACTTGGAGCATTTCCAATTGATTATATGACTAAGCAAGCTGCGGTGACTGTTAATGTTGAGCGCGCATCTACTGATGACATCAAGCAAAACCTAGAAAACAGAGTCGCATCGGCAGCAAGATTAAACACAGCTGACGCTACTTCTAAAGTAGTAGCTGAAAAAGCGACCGTGTTACCTGGTCTAAATCAAGAAGAAGAAACTCCAAATCTTCCTCTTCCAAGTAGCAATCAAAACTTTAATCAATAATGAAGCTCTAATAAAAAGGCCGGTTAAAAACCGGCTTTTTTATTTTTGTAGATGAGTTTTTATCAGCTTATAAGCCGATGGTTTTCTTTTTAAACTTTTTACGTATCTGTTTATGGTTTGTCCAAACCATTTCATTTGTTTTGAGATTAGTCAGAATTAGAGTTAACTTGTAATATACGGTTTTATCTTTATCGACTGTTTGAGTGATAGAATCTAAACGCCCATCAACAATATAATCAGCACCAATCTGACCACCAGCAGATTTTTTTGTTTCTGCCGAAACCATACCAGAATTTTGGTAATTATATTCGTCAGCGACATCTTCACGAGCTTCTTTATTTATGAATGTTACTTTTCCAGTTTGCATCATCTCTACTCTAAACATATCGATGATACTCATTGTATCTACATGATCACTGGTTTTATTTTGAATTTTAGTGAACATCAATTTTGGTGGAGTTTTCGCGTTCGCGATAGCAGGTATCGACATCATCGATTCAGTCAATGACTTCACGATGACTTGCATATCCGTCTCTGACCACTCATCATTCAATAAATTTTGTTTTTCTGGATCTTCATAATCGCCTTTAACAAAAGCTTTTGGACCGCAAGAAAAAATAGTTAAAGACACAAATAACAATAAAATATTTTTCATATTTTTTACCTCTACTTAAAATAATAATATATCCGAACAAAAACGAAAAGCGTTCTTAGCTTCGATAATCACCTGCGCAATTACGACTTATGTCTAGCAACACAAGTACTACTTTTGCTGACTCATTCTTTATGCAGCAACTACCCAAAATTGAATGTTCCCGTGAAGCTTATTTACTACTTATGACACACCACAATCCAGATTGTGAAGAATTTTGGGGAATTTTTATAAATCATCAACTTGAATTGTTACATTACAAGCTATTACACAGAGGTACCCTTAATTACTGTAAAATACATCCACGAGATTTATTTCGTGAAGCGGTGAAATACAATGCGCATTCAATTATTATTGCTCATAACCATACGAGCACTAACTACGAACCCTCCGAACAGGATATAAAACTAACTCGTCAACTCATTAAAGCATCTAAAGTGATGGAAATACCAATTATTGATCATATCGTTTTTAATAAATATGGATTTTATAGTTTGAAACAAAACAATGTGATTTAAAAGTCATTACTCTCTAAAGCCCGTACATCTATATCGTTGGTCGGTTTACGAATTGGTTCAATGCTAATAACTTGCAAATTATCATCAACTACAATTTCATACCCATTCTTTCGAGCATTGGCTTTAAACTGCTTAATATATTCCATTTTTTCAATTTCTGTCTGACGATGCTGATTTTGCGCAGCAATCAATTCTTCCTGAAACTTCTGTTCTAAGCTTTTATTGCGATCTATCTCATTATTGAAATCTTTTGCAATTTGACGATCAACTGGTACTTTTTGCGGATTGGTTTCTACGATTTTTTGATGCTCATCTAATGTCTGCAAATTGCTCGCACTAGTACTTAACATGGTCTGTGTTTTATACCTATCACTGTTTAATTTTCGATTGGCTTCTTGCAGATACTTATTCGCTAAATCTTCAGGGTTCTGATCAATGGCCAATGATTTATCCTTTTTTTGAACCGATGTATGAGTCATTGAAAAATAGATAATACCACCCACAAAAATGAGACCAAGCATAATAGCATAGTTTAAAAAGCGGCTTAAAAAACCCATGTAATCATATCGGCATAGTGTCTAAATAAATTAATGTCTCATTATGAAATAACTAGTGCTGATCATGCTTTGAACTGCGTATTCGGCTTTAACGGCAATATAATCATAAACTCCGTACCAACGCCCTTTTCTGATCTAACTTGTATTTCACCACCATGATTTTGCACAATACCATATGAAATACTAAGACCCAAGCCCGTGCCTTGCCCCACGCCCTTTGTAGTAAAAAATGGTTCAAATATTTTATCTATTGTTGTTGCATCCATACCAGCGCCTGAATCTTGGATAGAAATTTGAATTTTCGCTGGAGCATCTATTTTAGGTTTCACGCTGGATGTTGTTATCCAAATTTGACCCGAACCACTTATGGCTTGAATTGCGTTCGAAATAATATTCATTAATACTTGATTTATCTGTGAAGCATAGCACATTAATTTAGGTAGCTTTTCATATTGCCTATGAACTTGAATCCTATTCTTAATTTCTCCTTGTAGGATCTCTAATGTTGTATCAATAGATTCATGTATATCAATTTCTTTTAATTGTGCTTCTTCTAATCTTGAAAAATTTCGCAATCCTATGACAATGTCGCGTGTTCGTTGGGCTCCGTCCTGACAAGACTTTATTAATCGCGGTAAATCCATTTTGATAAATTCATAATCAATTTGTTTTTTGATTGCTATAATTTTTGGATCATTCTGATTTTGTTGATCAATAAATAAAAATAAACTATCAGCGTATTCTTTAAGTAAAGACATATTACTATAAATAAAACCAATAGGGTTATTTAACTCATGTGCGACACCAGCCACCAATTGCCCAAGACTAGTCATCTTAGCCGAATGAACTAGTTTTGTTTGAGCTTCAATAAGTTCAGAATTAGTTTTTTCTAATTCTTTGATTTTTTTCTTTAAATCTAAACGAACCTGGTAAACTTTATAACTCATTTCATTAAAGGCTTCTGTTAAAATTCCGATTTCAGTATTTGTTGTAACAGGCAACTGAATAAGCTTTTCGTTTTTTTCAAAAATTTTAAGAGCTCTTATCAATCTTTCCACTGGTTTAAGAAATAAATTCGTTGTTATTAATATAGTCATTACAAGAAATAAGGACATGAGTGACACAACGCTCACAAAAGCCACATTAAAATTTTTAAGTATTGCTTGAGTGTCTTTCTTTATAGCGCCAATACCTATATAAAATTTTGATCTGTCCCAAATAACGGGATATAAAACAAAACCATATTTTTGACCCAGCAATTCGTAATCAATAAAATTTTCGTCAGACATATTTAGAATTTTCACCTGAATATTTTTAAATTCAGGTCGTGAACTCAGGACGATCTCGCGAGATTCATTCATGATAAAAAGCTCAGTTTTTAAACGAGATTTTAACTTTAATAGAAATGTTTCCCGAAGCTCTATAACTTGTTCAAAGTATCCTGCTGTAGAACCCTGCGCGGTCAGAGCTTTCGAAAAAAGAATTAATGAAACCTTAGAGTTTTTTTGATCCAAAAATCCAATTTCATTTCTTTCATTCAAATTTGAGATGTATTTACTATTGAGAACAATTTTTTCTTTATTAAGACTGAAATTTCGAACCTGCCCTTTTTCATCACGAAAACTAGTTGTTATTAGTTTTCCTTCTTTATCATAAAAAGACAGTGATGTAACAGGGGATCGCAATATCCACTCTAAAGACAAATTATTTAGTCTATCTACGTCAGTACTTAGCAGCAGCTGAATAAATTGAGCGTTGTTGATATACTTTTCTTTATAGTTATCAAGAGTCGAATAATAGTCGTTTAAAATTGTATCAACTTCACGACCATTTCCTTGCAATCTTTGAATAACTTCTTGGTCAAAAGCTTTCGCAAATTTAAATATTGAATACCAACCAATAAACGCTAATGGTACAATTGAAAACAAAATAAACCAAATAAGCAGAACAGATCGAAGTGATCTATATTTTTTATTTTTTTTATCATGCGGTCTATTCACCTTGGTGCACCTCTAAAATGAAACGCTTTTGCCCATCGGGTAATTTTCGAGGATGCGGTTCAAAACGGTAATTTAAATTACCATATTTTTTAAATTGCGTGATAAGTGTATCGAATTTATCTGCGGGAAACACGAAATGGTAATAGCTTGTTTTTTTATTTTTAATCCATCCTAGCTCAACTTCACCTGCTTTTGTTCCACCAATTTCAACAATTTTATCTTTAATCAATTTAGAAACGATTTCCCAGTCCTGGGCTGTCATTTCGCCTTTATAGACACCATTAATAACTTTTGCTTCTGCTTTGGTATTTATGCGAACATCTTGTGAAACGACTGAACTGACACTTTTTGATATTTGCATAGATGTTGTTTGACTAGTTGATACGACCGGTTTGACTTCAGAAAGACTTGTTTCCTGCTTATTAGGGTTAGCCTCAGCTTGAACTACTTTAGAAACAGTCTCATCCAAATCATTCGTGATCAGATCAGTACGTACTATCTCATTTTTCTTAAGAGCCACTTCATCTAAAATTATTTTTTTTCGGTTATCGTTTATATTATCAAGTTTTAAAAACGATGGTCTGATGACCATTAATACAGTAAATATCAGCAACACTACAATGATGATGATCTTGTCTTTATGTCTGCTAATTTGAGCACTCTTTTTTTTCTGAGGCAGACGACTTGATTCTAGAATCTGAACTTCCTCATAGAAAATATCACCAATTTTAAGAGAACTGAGCTCGTTTTGAAATGAAAGAATATCGTTTTTTATTTGATCATAACGGCTTAATTCTTTTGAAGAATTGTCTATTTTTCTTTTCACTTCATCAGTTGATAAATTTAAGCAGTACTCTGCAAAATGCTCGTGAATGAATAAATTAGTCACATCATTCTGTCCATATTCTCGAAGCTTAAGATCTTTCTTACTATCAAAGTTAATATTGTAATTTTTTATGACTTTACGAATACCCTGATTTAATAGGTATCGAATTCTTGTTTCTGATACTGACATCACTTCACTCAGGTAAATTAAGTTTACATCATGAGCCAATACAGACATCAATATAAACACTTCATCAGATGTGCATTTTTGTAATGCTTTATTCCATAAAATTAATTCATTTTTTGCAAATTCAAAATAAAGTGATGCAGATTTAACTGGGTCATTCTTTTTAAAATAAAAATACAGTTTTTTTAAAAAAGTAAGAAAGTCAGAACTCAATCCTTCTTTTGCCACTAAAGTATGAAACACATCTCGAGCTTGAGACGAATTTTGATACAAAAGATGGCAACTTATCCAAAGCTTTTTGAGTTCCTCAATTTGCATTTAACCAGTTTAATCAATAGTTAACTGGCTGAGTAGGTCTATTTGGTCTAGAACTTTACCCGATCCCATGACCACACAGGTTAATGGATCTTCAGCGATCGAAACTGGTAGTCCAGTTCTTTCGCGAATTAAAATATCTAAATTTGCTAGAAGAGCACCGCCACCAGTTAAAACTATACCATTGTCTACAATGTCAGAGGCTAATTCAGGTGGTGTTTTTTCTAAAGCTGTGCGAACCGCATCGATAACTTCAGCCAAAGGATCCATTAAAGCATCATTGATTTGAGTACTTGTGATCTCAATTGTTTTAGGAGCACCTGCGACTAAGTCACGCCCTTTAACTTCCATTGTTTTTTCTTGTTCAAATGGATAGGCATTACCAATTTTAAGTTTGATTAATTCGGCAGTACGCTCACCAATTAATAAATTAAATTGGCGACGAACATAGTTAACAATAGCTTCATCAAATTTATCACCGGCAACCTTAATTGATTTACAGTAAACAATACCACCAAGTGAAATAACCGCTACACCAGTTGTACCACCACCCATATCAACAACCATGTTTCCCGACGGCTCAGTGATTGGCAATCCTGCACCGATCGCAGCTGCCATCGGTTCTTCAATCAAATGAACTTCACGTGCGCCAGCTGATTGCGCAGCTTCTTTAACTGCTCGTTTTTCAACTTGAGTAATACCGTATGGCACACAGATAATAATTCTTGGACGAACTAAAGATTTTTTTTCACCGATTGATTTCTTAATAAAATAACCTAACATCGCTGAAGTCACTTCAAAGTCTGCAATAACACCGTCTTTAATTGGTCTGATCGCAACGATACTGCCAGGTGTACGACCTAACATTTCTTTAGCTTCTTTACCAACTGCTAAAACACGATTTTGCATTCCACGATAATTTTTTTGAACAGCCACAACTGAAGGTTCATCAAGAATAATCCCGCGGCCTTTAACATAAACTAATGTGTTAGCTGTACCTAAATCGATGGCAATGTCGTTAGAAAAATAATCTGCAAATTTATCAAATAATCCCATGAAAAAATCCTAAGCTAGCTAAAATCAAATTTGATATCTAAACTAGTCTAGGAATTTAAAAAATTTAGGTCAATACCGATATTTAACGCAGGTTGACGTTGTCGTCCAATTATAAAGTCGGGCGACAAGTTAAATTCATTTTATAATTAGAGTCTTTGCTTGCAACAGTCATCACTGAAGGCACAGCCAAACTCGATGTTGTTGTAACAGTTAACCCGCCTAACGAAGTTGAACCATTAGATAATCTAACAGAGCTTCCAGTATTTAATACTGATCCTGAAGTTTGAACTGAGATACCTTTTGCAAGTTGAACCTCATCATCTTCCCATGCTTGATTAATTTCTTTAACCGCAGACAACTCTTTTAGCTTTTGCGAAGTTAATTCTTTACCTAAACATTTATATTTTGATGGATTATTCACTTTAACTAAGTTAACAGCCGTTACTGAAGAACATTCTACACTAATTGTTAATCCAGCATCGTCAGCGACGGTTAAACCAGTAACTGATCCCGCAAATCCTGTCGCAGTTGCAACAAGACGATTCTGATCTTTTGTTTCAACTTGCAAGTGCACACTATCCGGTTGACCGTTTGCAGTAATTAATTTAACTGAGATATTGGCCAATCGATTGGTTGTAGATAATCTAAATGAGTTAAAAAAACCATGAAAATAAGAATTAGATTTACCTAGGCCAGCAAACAATTTTGTAGCCGTATTTGCCACAACTGGAATTTGCATCGGATACGAATCGCCAGTCCAACCATCTTCTGTTGAAGCACTAACGCGGCAAGATAATATTTTAGCATCTGGCGAATTTAGATTATTGTTTGGCAAAGACGTTTGACCGTTAACATCAACACACATGTTGTCTCGATAAACCGTACCAACATGACATCCATTATTTAAATTTTGATTGAGTAAATTATTATTAACTAGACCATTGTTGTAACCCGCAAGATTCACTCCGCGGCATTGATCATTAATGATAAATTGTCTGGCTTGGTAGCCGAGCATATTTGTATCAGTTTGCAACTTGTAGCACAAATCTTGAAGGCTCACAAACGTCACAGCAGGGCCTGGCACACCATTTTCTGTACATTGATACGAATTACCAGAAACATTACAAATGGCGTTATTCCCGCTTGGATAACTTTGTTGTTTAACGCCAGGGACAACAGTTGTCTGAGCTGCGCCACCACCGCCGCCGCCATTGTTACACGATGATAGTGCAAGAACAGAAATTGCGAAAACTGACTTAAGCTTATTGAGGCTAGAATGTTTCATACTGCAGCTCCTTAAAGTAAATATAATCCTACTTAAAGAGATCACAGCATGGTCCAGGCCAAAACAAAAGTATCATAAAATTGATTAGAGTGCCGCAAAACTGTCAATCTTTTTTACAGCATACACAAATTGTTATTCAGACATTAAAAAAGAATTTAATTCAGGCCGATAAAAAATCGTGGACGGAATTTACGCTATACTTAGTCTCATCATTAACATTTCTTTTCTTGGACTTTTCACGTTCTTGATTCTCCATATTTTACGAAACTTAAAACGACGAAATTTACTTGATGATATAGCTAAGATCGAAGCCAAAATGGCTGCACTCAGATTAAATTTAAGAACACGTGTTAAAAAGAAAGCTAATCGCTTTCGAGCGACTTATCCACAAGTTATTACACAAGGAGATCCGATCGATCTCGCAACCAATCGACTTATGGATATATCATTTGAGAAAAATAATGATTTTCAAGAATACATTGATTTATGCAAAAAAATAAATAGCTACATCGAAGTTGCGGCTATTGAATTAACCCCTGAAAAAAAAGCAGAATTATTAAACCCAGCAATCAATAGCGACATTATGGGTACGGACTTTAAAAACGAAATAAATATAGCGCGTCTCATTAATGATCTTGTCAGCGTTAGTAAGATACAAAATAAAATGATCTCAAAATACAATAATTTTGACAAAAAATCTAAAATACCACTACGTGAATCAATCTATTTTACATCACTATTTGAACTACAAAAGGTTTTTAAATCAGAAGATCTCGAGAATCATAAAGCTTCGAATAAAGATGCTGCCTAAATAACTATTTTAATAAATTTAGAATATCAGGCTCAATTTCGCTAGGCTTATCAGATGAGCCATATCTTTTGACAACTGCACCATTTTTATTAATCAAAAACTTATTAAAGTTCCATGTAATACGACCCTCAAAACCTTTTTGTGATTTTAACCACTTGTAAAGCGGATCAGCACTGTCAGAGTTAACTTCAATTTTAGCAAGCACCGGAAATTCTACACCATACTTTAGTTTGCAAAATTTTTGTATTTCCTCATTTGATCCTGGTTCTTGACCTAAAAATTCGTTTGATGGAAACCCTAAAACAACAAAATTTTTTTCTTTATACTTTTTGTAAAGTGCCTCTAATCCCTCATATTGATTTGTGTAACCGCATTTACTTGCGACATTAACAATTAAAATAACTTTGTTTTTAAATTCAGACATTTTAACATCTTCATTTTTCGCATTTTTTACAACAAATGAGTATATTTTTGATTCTTCAGCTAGAGACTCTATGCTGAATGAAAATAACATGGTTAAGAATAAAATTTTAATCATACTGGCACTACTCCTAAAGTCTTCACAATATTATCACATACTATTGTTTCAAAATGAAACTATAAATTTAAGTCTAACTTAATTATGTATTTATGCAGATAAATTTGATCAATAGTTTTCATTTAAGCGTGACAAAATTTTTTCCGACAAGATCATATCTAACGGAGCCATCAAATGAACAAAATTATTAGACTCATTACATTTACAACCTTATTGACAATTGTTTCGTGTAAAAAAAGCAGTGTTGAAGATTTAAAAGATGCACAGTTCTGCCTGAATACTTCAACCGCAGCAACGGCTCGCACTTGTTTAGATAAAATTACTTCTGACACCTCATCGCAAGCGTATGAGTTAAGATGTGCAGCTGAATTCATAGCTGAAAGTAAAGATATATCTTCTCTTTTAACTGCTTTAAATTCTGTACAGGGATCATCGCAAACCGCTGTTGCAATTCAGTCTCTTAAGTTTTCTTCAACAACTGTAGCAAATACGGCATTTAACTACTGTAATTCTTCAGGAATTGAGGTTTATGCTCAGCTTGGATCAATTTTTAATATTTCTACACTAGCATCCAGCATGGCCGGTGGCGATATTTTAACCCAAGTCAACAATATCGATGATACAACTTTGGGAAACATAGTTCTTACAACATATCAAACAGCATGTCCAACAACTAGTACTACAAATTCAAACTCTTCTAGCGGTGGTACAGAACAATATTGCAAGGAAATTCAAAATGCTGTTGCTGCTAATGCAAATAACCCGGCTGCAATCGGAGCATGTATGACTTATCTGTTAACAAAACAAGGTGCGCAACCATCTGGATGCGTAGTACCTTAGAAATTCATACCAAATTTTGCGGCGTAAACTCTATTTTCAAGTTTATTTGATGTCGTACCGACCTCTTCGCCATATGTCGCCGCTTCGATATTGAAAACCCCTAATAAAAAGGTGGCTCCAGCTGTATAGTAACCTTGATTAAGACCACCTCTCAATTGAGTTTTAAAATATCCACTCGGCGAAAAATCAAATTCTAATCCCGCATGTAGTGATTTATTTAATGTAATCTCAGGATGCATTATATTTTTAAAATCAATCATTGTTCTAATCACAAAACTTCCCAATTTTGTAATTTCATACTGAGATCCGATATCAACAACTGTTGGCATTTTCTCAGGCGCTGTTGTCGCATCTTTATTGACAAGTTTCATTTTAGAAAATTTACCGCCTATAAGATTTCTAGCTACTATAGAAAAAGTCAAAGGGTAGTTTTCATCGAATTGTGGTTCTTCATCGTTTTTTTTGTCAATTTGAGAAACCTCTACTGAAGTATCTGACTGCACTGTTCCTGATGCTGCAACTGAAACTGTACCAGAGGTCGTAACTGTTCCAGAAGCGGCTAAAGTCACATCTCCAGAAACTGCTTGCGTCGCATTCGTCGTAATAGTCTGAGAAGTCGCTGCACTTGAATCTAGCGATAGTTCTTCTTTTTTATCTAAGCTTGCAGTTACAGGCGCAGCTTGTGCGATTGAACGTTGCTGTGGCTTGACTTTTTTGGCTTGCTTAGCGGGTTTTCTTTTTTTAACAAACCAATCTGGAGAATATAGCAATCCAATATCAAGATCACCAGCTATACCCTCTTTCATGCGGCTTGCGCTCAAAACATTAGAGTTAGCTGCAAGCTCAAGTACTGGTAGATTCTCATCAGCAGAAATACGATGGATCGCTTTGGCTGTAATCCCCCAAGCCCATTGTTTATTTAGCTCTGTTCCATAACCATAAGCAAAAGTCGTATCACCTTTGACATTTAAATCAATTGAAGGACCAACTTGCTTGTTAACAGTCATATCAAGAGATAGATCAATTGGAATTAAGGCCATACCCCAATTTTTACGAATCCAAAATAATTCAACAGCTTGAATACGACTACCAATTGTTTTTCCGTAGTAAGGCTCTAGTGCATTAGCTATATTTTGCGCTTTCTCTTCGTCCGTGTTTCCTTTTTTAGATGCTTTGTCTATATCGTTGTACATCGGGATAGTTTGCGAATTGAGTTGTGCACCTGCAAATGTCATTTGAATTTCATTTTGCTTTTTAAATGCAAAGCCAGCTGGATTATAAAATATTAAAGAATAATCATCTGCTACCGCAGTAAATGCATTACCCATACCCATTGCACGTAATGATATATATTGATTGTGAATTTTTGTGTTCAAAGTTTCGCCAGCGAATGTGGCTTGAGAAACTACTACAGTTGCAAGAACAAAGATCCTAAATATTGATTTCATAAAATTCCTAACTCAACAGTTACGAATTTTAATTTATAGTCAAAATTAAGACCTTTCAAAAAATTAAATACTTTTTATTTTAAACTAGTTTTTTATCATAAGACATTAGTCGATATTGCTTATGCAGCAAGACCACAGCATTTTTTAAATTTTTTACCGCTACCACAAATGCACGGATCGTTACGACCAATTTTAGCCTGATCTCTAACTACAGTCTGCGGTTTGGCATGGTGTTTATGGGTTTCACCTTCTTTATGGGTGTGTCCTTCTCCGTCAACAAAATACCATTCACCCGAATCTGATTTACGAAATTGAGAAACTTCATGATGTTCTAAAATTTCATCTTCATATTTGTATTTAGCCATGAATTCAACTGTGCCTTTTGTATCACTTTCTAAACCTTTATCTGAAGATAAAATTTCTAAACCTAACCACTGAGCTTGTTTAGACCATTGTCTCGTATTGTTTTCATCGAAGTCAGTGCGTGATTCTGGCGCCAAAGTTTTTTTTAAATAATCAATCTTAGACAATACATAAGCTGAGTATCTTGAACGCATCAATTGTTCAGCAGTTTTAGCTTTGGTTAATCCATTTAATATAGGCTCACAACATTCAGTATATTTTTGATTAGATCCGCAATAACAATTTTGCTGTTCCATATTTTGGCCTCTTTTCCAAATTAAGTTTACTCATGTTTCATATGTTATGATTTCGTTAAAATTGTCAATCTAGACTAACGTCCATTGAATACCATTTAGAATAGTGAATAATTTAGATAAAAGTCCAAATGGATTCAGGAGAGAAATGAAAACAAGAATTTTAGTGTTTATTTTGTTACTTACTCAAATTACCTTAGCTGAGAGTTTTAAATTCGGCGTTATTGGCGATGCGGGTCTATGGAACGCTAATACACAATCAGTACAAAGATCTATGATCAATCGACAAGTCAATCTTCTGATTATGCCAGGTGATAATTTATATAAGGGTACCTACAAAGAAGCCTGGGCACCATGGATCAATAAAAATTTTGAATTCAGTATAGTTGCCATTGGCAATCATAATGATGGTTATCAAAATGAAATCAGCTTTTTTAGAATGCCTGCAGAATATTACTCGAAATATTTTGGTCAATCAGAATTTTTAGTCTTAAATTCAGATAATTCCCGTAACGTGGATGAGCAAATATCATGGCTCGAAGAAAAGCTATCAACGTCTCAAAGTTTACATACTTTTATAGTTTACCATCACCCGAGCTTAACTATTGGTAGCCACAAATGGACTGAAAAACGTCAATTTCAAATCAAGATTCGTAATTTATTTAAAAAATATCGCAATAAGATTACTGCTGTATTAGTTGGCCATGATCACGTAGCTGGTCTCATTCACTTTGACGATTTACCAATTATAGTATCTGGAAGTGTTCAAAGTCCGGATAAAAGCCAAGCTGTTAATAATACGCAAGAGGGTATTATAGTTAAAACTGAAATATTATTTTCAGCTGCACCTTATTGGGTAGAACAAACTATTGATGACAATTCTGAGTTCGTTATTTTTGATTTTATTCGCGCCAATGACAGTAAACTCTTATGCACTGCTAAGATTAAAAAAGGACAAAAGGCTTCTTATAACTGCACAAATTAAAATCGCAAACCAAAACTAGCTATAAAGCCAATTGCTCCTTTAAATCTACGTTCTTTTTGAAACTCAAGATGCGGAGTTAATTGCATATCTAGAATATTTTTATAAATAATTCTTTTATATGAAACTGAAATATCATAAGATTCGAGATGATAAGATTCTCGATTATTAGAATCGAAAATCAAACCATACGACAAAGCTGACTTTGAACTTAAATCATGCTCAAGACTAATGCCGTTAGATGAAAAAAACTTATGAATTCTATCTTGATACTCAAACTCATTTGGGAATATAAGAGCAAATTCATTATTTAATTTCACATAAAAATTTAAGTCTTGTGATAGACCTGTACCCTTATACGCACTAGCAAAAAACTCTAACTTTGGATGAAGTTCGAATTTTTCAAAATCTGCAAGAGATTCAAATATAATTGAATTTGATATTTTAAGCGGATCTTGAAGCTCTATTCGTGGTTGGAATGAGGTTCTCATGCGACCAAGCTTACGAAAAAGTCCGAAAGTTGCAGCGTAGGTTTTATTTTCATTTTTTCGTCTTAAATAAGAACTCGTAACAGCCCGATTCGAACTTTTTTCATCTGTGGCAGTAAATTTAACCTGAAAATATTGCTCAACATTCTGTAATCGCACATTAAGATTGAGGCTTGTCTCATTACTAAAATTATCGCCTTCTGTAGAAGAAGTCGTATTAATAATTTTAAAATAAGAAGGGTTCTTTTTTTGAGTTAAACGCTTACCAACTAAAAAGACATCAAGACCATCTGTCACATTATCAAACCAGTTAGTTATCTCTTTATTTTTTTCAATAAACTGCTCTTCGAATGAAGGATCCGACTTAGCACCAATTTGCTCTTGCGAAGATACACAAACATGTATAAGAAAAATCCAGATAAAAACTATTAAAGGTTTCAATGTCATGCTCGAATAAATCCCTGTACATTTATAGTACGAAAATTTAATCTCATTTCATGATAAAAGTAAAAAAAATACTTCAAATAACCTTACTTTTGCTTGCGATCAAAGCGTCTGCCTATGAACCATCAGAGGGTAACTTAAATGCTGGCTTGGGTTATTTTATTTCACAAAATCAGCTGCGAGGATCAGAATATAATAAAACCAACCCTACTTTTGGCGGTATAGCTTTGATCATAGAAGGTGACTTGAACTCTAAAAGTAATTTAGAGCTCAATTTACAATACTTTCAAAAAAACTATGTGCGTAAAACAATAACTGATTATGTTTCCGAAAAAACAGAAGTTCTTAATGTCAACATGGGATACCGCTATTGGTTATTCAAACCTATATCTGCTGGATTAGGGCTTTCTTCTTTGTATTCTATTGGGGAACCTACAGTTATTTATGGTAAATCAGTCTCTAGTTCGCCAATTGATACATCTGCATCAAGTATTGTTAAATATGGATTAGAATTTTCGTTACAATTTGAAATCTATAACTCACAAAGTTATACACTCCTAATTGATAATCGGTATAATTATTCACTCTCTAACAAAGATGGTGAATCTGCTGACCATATGACAAATATGCTTATTTATAAAAAATTGATTCAATCAAAATAATCAACTTGACTGAAATCTGCAAAAGTACAAATGTTTTGACGTGTTTCAAATAATTCTATTATTAATTTCAGTCATCGCCGGCACTCTGGGTTCTATTTTAGGAATCGGAGGGGGGATGATTATTGTACCTGTGCTGACTCTTTTTTTAAATATTGATATCCGTTATGCTATTGCGGCGAGTTTAATTTCAATCGTTGCAACATCTTCGGGAGCCGCCGCCAGTTTCTTAAAAGATCAATTGACCAATATCCGTGTTGCAATATTTCTTGAAGTCGGAACTGTCTTTGGCGCTATGACAGGATTTTTGATTTCGAATCAAATATCATCAGCTTACTTATATTTCGTATTTGGCTTTTTTCTTGTTTTTTCTGCCATCATGATGTTTCGCAAACGTGAAAACATCATCGCTACTGCAAATCACCCTTGGGCTGATAAACTCAATTTATCTGGAACATATCCTGATTCGCAAGGAAGGCTGAAAGTATATAATGTTGCGCAAGCTCCATTTGCATTATTTTTGATGTATTTTGCTGGTCTATTATCAGCACTTCTTGGTATCGGTAGTGGCATACTTAAAGTGCTCGCTATGGATGGAGCAATGAAATTGCCATTAAAAGTTTCATCAGCTACCTCAAACTTTATGATTGGTGTTACTGCCACGGCAAGTGCTGGTGCATACTTATTAAAAGGTGATATTAAACCAGACATTACTGCTCCTGTCGCCATAGGCGTTATTGCAGGCTCTTGGATTGGAGCTCGATTGATGATCCATATGAAACCTGAAATCATTCGAAAGATATTTGTTGTTCTTTTAATTTTAGTTTCAATACAAATGATCTTAAAAGGATACCAATCGTTATGACTAAAAATACAAAGAATATAGAGCTTCAGATCGCTCAGTTTTTACGAGTTGGAGTAATTGTATCAGGTCTATTAATTTTCATTGGCTGGATGGGTAGTATAAATCTCAGCACTAACATATTCCAAAGTTATGAAATTTATAATCATGAGCCACTTATCTCAACATTATCAAATTTTAAAATTAATCAATGGCCACATTTAATGATATATGCTGGTCTTATTTGTTTAATTTCATTACCTTTCTTTCGTGTTTTATTGACGGGGTTTCTTTTCATCAAACAACGCGACTATTTAATGGCCAGCCTAGTCCTAGTGGTCTTTATTGGCCTAACAATAAGCATCAGTCAAGGTATTGAACTATAAAAACATGATGCTCATCATATTTCTCACTTATGAAGTATTGTAGATTTACTGCATAACGGGAGGAAATTATATGTCTGCTTGTATAGTTTGGATTGATTCGGAACATGCTAAAATATTTAAAATTGGATCTGCTGGAGTTGAAAAAAAGGATATGAAGTTACATTCACCTAGCCATTCTAATAATCACCAAGACGGTCATAAACATGAACATGAGAAAAAATTTTTTAGCCAAGTTGCTACAGCCATAGGCCACGTAGAAGAATTACTCGTGTTTGGTTCTGGAACAGCAAAAACGCACTTTAAAAGCCACTTAGATCACCATCATAAAGCTGATTTAGCCAAACATGTGGTCGGTGTTGAAACACTCGAGCATTTAACTGATAATCAAATTTTAGAGGCTGGTCGTAAGTTTTTTAAAAAATATAATACATACCACTCTACTATTTAATAGACTGATTTTTCTTATGTTAAGATACAAAACCCTTACTGACATCTAAGTAAGGGTTTTTATTTAAATAGAGACTCATCATAAAATTGATAAGGTTCAATATAAATCGATAGCAAACAGTTATTTTCAAGCTTTAAACCTATTACAGAATTATTTTCCAGCTCAGCCAATATAAGCTCTGATTCTTTTTCTAAATCAATACAGCTCTGGTCAAAAAACAAAAAATGAATAAAATAATCGTTATCTGCATTTAAGCTAACAAGCTCAAATTTTTGATTTTCAATAATAACTAATTGAGGATTTTCAACTTTAGTTCGACTCAAATATAAGTCACCAACATCAAGATCATTCCAGGTTTTAGCCATCAAACATGGTGCAATTAGCAATATTAAACTGAATAAATATTTGTGTAACATCAAAATATTTTTTAACATCTTTTTTATTGTGAATTATTTTTTTGATTTTGGCTAATTTATTTAAGGAATTATCTATCTCAATTACAAACTGAAATTTAAATTTTTTTCACAAACATATCTTTTGGACCACGAGTTCTTGGGCCGTATAAGCCGCCAACATCTTTACGACCGGCTCCTATGATCATGACGACATAAGCATCACATGGAAGTTTCAATAATTTTTTTACACGTACTTGATCAAAGCCCTCCATAGGGCAAGAATCATAGCCAGCAGCATGTAACGCCAACATTAAGTTTTCTGCAGCTAATGCCGTTGTTTTTGTTGCCCAAAGTAAATTACCGGATCGACCAAATGGTCCACGATAAGAAACTTTCGATAGTCCGATAACGAAAGCAACTACAGTTTTAATTATCTTAAGAATCCCGAAAGGATCAGTTGAGTACGCCATTGGAACAATTTTAGAATAATAGTTATAAAAATCTTTTTGTTTAGGATCATTCGAATCAATATGATCTAGATTTAACTTTTGACCTTGTTTCCAATGATCTGGTCTTGCGACTATGACAATTAAATCTGATGCTGTTCGTGCTGCGCTTTGATTCATACAAAAGCGAGCTATTTGTTTTTTTTTGCTTTCATCTTGAATCCAATAAAATTCCCAAGGCTGTAAATTTGAAGAATTTGGCGCTAACAAAGCTAAATCTAAACATTCTTCTATAATTTCAGTCGGTATTTTATCTGTTGTGAATTTTCGAATTGACCTACGACCATTGACAATTTCTTTAAATATAATAAATTTCTCCATTTTATCCCCTCAGAATATGATTATATTAGCAAATATCTGCACAGCGAAATATCGAAAATTCGCTGCTTTGATGTTTAAATACAAATTTTAAATTCAAATGCCTTTCACTTTTGCATTTTTTAAGAATTCACTCTTGTCCTGTTTACAAAGTTAGTATAGTTTTAGCCGATGAATCAAAATGAACCCCTTCAAATTACAAAAACGACCCGTCCTAAAATCAAACCTACAGGTGATCTCGGCTTTGGGGTCTATTTCTCTGATCATATATTTTCGAGTGATTTTTCAAGACAAAAAGGTTGGTTTAAATCTGAGATCATTCCATACGATTATTTCAAGCTCGATCCAAGCGCAAGCGTTCTTCACTATGGCCAAGCACTATTCGAAGGCATGAAAGCATTTAAACAAAAAAATGGCGACACTGTAATCTTTAGGCCGCAATTTAACTACCAAAGAATGAAGCAAGGTGCTGAAAGACTTTGTATGGAAATGCCATCTGAACAAATATTTACCGAAGGCTTAAAAGCCCTTGTTAAAGTTGATAACGATTGGGTTCCGGAACAAAAAGGTAGCAGTCTTTATTTACGACCAACTTTAATTGGAACTGAAGGCTTTTTGGGAGTAAGACCAAGTGATGAATATAAATTTTTTATAATAGCCTCTCCTGTTTCGAGTTACTATAAAGAAGGCATCGGTCCTGTTAAAATATGGGTAGAAGAAAAATATGTCCGAGCAGCGCCAGGAGGTCTTGGCGCAACAAAAGCAGCAGCTAATTATGCTGGTAGCTTAAAAGCAGCATACGAAGCCAAACAACAAGGTTATGCTCAAGTTCTATGGCTTGATGTTAATCATGAACATATCGAAGAAGTTGGCACAATGAATGTCTTTTTTATGATAAATGGAGAAGCTCACACGCCATCTCTTGAAGGAACAATTTTAGCCGGTGGAGTTAGAAATAGCATTATTCAAGTTTTGAAAGATAAGAATATTCCTGTTATTGAGCGTAAAATTAAATGGACTGAAATTGAAGCGGCTTACAAAAATGGAACACTGACTGAAGCTTTTGGCACTGGAACGGCTGCTGTTATAACTCCAATAGGACAATTGACTCGTGGTGCATATCAAATTTTATTAGACAATCACCCTAACTCTTTTCAAGTTGCCCGCGATCTATATGCAACAATTACAGCTATCCAGTCTGGCGAACTACCTGATAAACATGATTGGTTAGTTAAAATTTAATATTTTGTTATTTTTCCTTTATTTTTAAACAAGCTAGTCCGATTTAGGGCTAGTGAGACAATCAAATGTAAACTATTTTTTGCTGGTCATAATTTATTGCCTGAATACAAGCTGTCAGCAAGGACTAAGAACTAATCTTAATTTATCAGAGTCTTTAAGTTCGTCTCAAAATGAAACACATCAAAATCCTCCGAGTAGCGACAGAGAAGATAATCCCACTGAACCACCCAAAAATGATGATCAGCAAACACAACCAGTTGAACCAATTAATGACCCTACTCATGGACTCTGTCGACTTCTTGATTTTACAAATATTCAGTGGCCCATGAATTACGATATTAAGCAGCAGCGCAGCTTAGCTCTCGCACTTACGATTACTGGAAGTTACGAGGGCCATGCGCAGTGGTCAAACATTACTAACAATTTTGATCAACAAGGAATGAGTTTAGGCTTACTTCAACAGAATTTTGGTTCTGGATCTTTGCAGCCTCTTTTATTTAAAATGCATAGCCAGCACTTTAATATAATGAAAATTTATTATTCAGATACAGATTTTAAATCTCTTGATCAAATGATTTTGAATTGGAAAAACTCACAAAATTATAAAGATTTATCAGAAAAATTAACACCATTAGATCAAAACGACCTATTTCCAGAATATACTAACTCATTACTAGATACTGAAAGCACAGCTATTGGTCCTTTGATTAGTAAAGTTGAAATAATGAGTCGAAACGCAGAAACGAACTGGGCTCTCAATACAGTTTACTCTGATTCAGGAAGAACTTTTATACCAAGATGGAAAACATCATTTCAAAATATGGCAAATTCAGGAGAATATAAATCTATACAGATTGCTGCTAGTACAAATTTATACAATAAAGCAATGGCCTACTTTAAATATTTTGATTTTAAAGAACTGCGGTCATTTTTATTTATGTACGATGTTGTTGTGCAAAATGGTAGCTTTAGTGAAGCTCATAAAAATGCTTTTAATGCATATATGAAAAATAATCCAAATTTAAATGAAACCCAAAAAGCACTCAAATTATTAGAAATTCGTCTAAAAAGCGTTAAACCTCAATATGTAGAAGACGTTCGTTCAAGAAAACAGACTATCATAAACGGCACGGGTCGAGTTCACGGTGAAAATCGCAATCTGCCACAAGAGTATTGTGTTAACTTGAATGAAAAGCTATAAAAAGATACTTGCACACTGACTTGTAACTATTTTTCGATTCTGCCTAAGCAAACGAGCGTACGCAATAACACCCCTCAATATTGAACGTCCTTTTTCTGAAAATTCTTTATTCTGCGAAATTTCTTCTGGAAATTCAGCATGAAATTGTACTGATAAACTTTTTTGATTGTAACTTTGTAGTCCCTCAACAAGCATGTCCCCTTCTGCAAGAGCAACTGCAAATGATTGTCCTTTTTGGCTCATTCGAACAGCTTGATGATGTATACTATTTACTTCGACATATGATTGATTTTTCAAAAAGCGATACAGCATTGAGTTCATTACATAAACTTTATGCCACGTTTGCTGTTCGGCTGCGTTTTTGCCGTCTAAGTTTACATGTCTATCTGTATTTGAATGAGTATCTTCTGATAGATCCTGATAGAGAGTATGCCCATCAGCAACAGCACCTAGTTGATGCCCTCGACATATCCCAAAAAACAATCCTTTATCTTTATTCTTAAAACTTTTAACACGATCAAGTTCTAATTTGTCAGTTACATAGTTAACACTAACTGCTTTTCGATTTTTCTCTAAATACAGAGATGGATCAATATCACGTCCACCTAAGGATATCATAAGATCAAAAGATTCAGCTATCTTATCATGAAAAGATTTTACTTCACTAACATTCAAACCGAGCTCTGCACCAAGCGCAATAATGTATGTTTCAGCACCATTATTGTTCAGTAATTTAATATTTCTCTGAATGCGCGATCCTGACAAATACATATCATCAACCATATTGGCATTAACAGCTGTGATGATGCGATTTTTACTCTTCGGATTAAACTCAGAAATAGTTCCATGATCTGCTAAATCTATTCTGCTAAAATCAGCTGTTTTTTGAATTCGGTTTAAATTTCTGAAATAACGATTTACAGCTGAATAAAAGGATTCATTTCGTTTTTTGGGCAAGATAACTGCAGGCGCACCAGAGCTTTGTTGCCAGACGATCAAATCAACATCTGCACGAGCCTGTAAAACAAATAAACAACATAATAATGTATAAACAAATCGCCTCATCTTCATAGCCTACATTTAATATTCGCTTTAATAATGTTTCAATTTGAGAAAATACACTGGACGTGTAAAGTCTCACCATCCAAAAAAGTTTATGCAAACTGCATGCAACTAACTTTCTAGAGTTAATCTTCTATTTTCTGGACAATAGTAAGACTGAAAGATTATTTACTCTTCTTTGTTTGAATTAAATTGTAAAATAAGCAAATGAGAATATTAATCTCGATAATTTGTTGTATTACTTTTAGCTTTATATTTTTATCATGCAAACAAGAAGATTCTAACGAAAATGCAAATCAAACCAATGGAAACAATACGAATAATTGCAGTACGCAACAACTTGAACAAAACCTAAATTCAATCCTAAGCACGACAAACTCTGAAGTCGATTTTTCATTTGTTATCGAACGAGTGGATGGTCGACGATTTTCGTATAACCGTGGCAACTCGTCTTTAAATACTTTATACGAATCGGCTTCGACATCAAAGCTTGTCACTTCAGTTGTCATCTTGAGACTTGTTGATCAGGGATATTTAAGTCTAATAGACAAACCACAAAATCATATTTCCACATGGCCAATAGGCAGCAGTGATAGTTTGTATAATATGAGTCTAAAAAATCTTCTCAGTTTTACCTCGGGCCTAACGACAGAGCCAAATTGCATTAACCTAGCAAGTGCTAATTTCCAAAATTGTGTTAACACTATCGCGACTACTAACGCTAATAATGGTCTAGTACCTGGTTCACAATTTTATTACTCAGGCACTCATATGCAAGTTGCAGGTTTAATGGCCATAAAAGCTCGTGGTGTATCAAATTGGCAAGATATTTTTACTGAGTTTAAAAATCAAACAGGCTTGTTTGCAACTTCAAGCTATGATTTACCTTCATCTACAAATCCTCGATTAGCTGGCGGGATGCATTGGACAGGTGCAGAATATCTGAATTTTTTAAAGACACTGAGAGATGGTTCTCTTTTAAGCTCTACATCGTTATCACAGCTAATCACTGACCACATCGCTTATTCAACAATTGCGTATTCGCCAACAATAACGGGCTTAAACGAAGACTGGCATTATGGACTAGGAATATGGCATGAATGTAAAAATTCAAGTTTTAACTGTACGCCTGGCCAAAGACTATCTAGCCCTGGAGCTTATGGAGCTTATCCTTTTTGGGATCGTACTAAAAACTACATTGGACTTGTGGCTCGCCAAGGAACGCTTGGTACTTATACGAATGGTATCGCCATAGAAAGAAGTGTTCAAGACGTAGTAGACCAGTGGGCAACGTGTAGCAACCCCTAGGAGATTTTAAAACATGATTAAAATTTTGATCACATATTCTTTAATTGCTAATTCTGGTTATTTTAAAGATAAAATTAAGGAACGGATTAAAAATAAATTTGAATCAGAACCAGCACCAATTGCGTCGCAAATCAGCCACTCAGAAAAGCTGAGCCCAGGTGATTACACATTTTCAATCAAAGTTGATAATATCGATCGCTGGTTTAAAGTACATGTTCCTCAACAGTATAATTCAAAAAAAGCAACTCCTCTTATGTTTGCTTTACACGGTGGTGTTGGTGATATGAACATTCAGTCCACTGATAAATTTTATCGACAAATTTCGAAATCAGATCAAGAAAATTATATCGTGGTTTTTCCAAATGGTTACAGTCCATTTCAATCTGGTAAAATAGCAACATGGAATGCTGGAAACTGTTGTGGCCCAGCACGCGACAAAAAAATTGACGATGTAAAATTTATTAAATTAATTATCGAACAACTAAAACAACAACTTAATATTGATTCAAAAAAAATATTTGCCAATGGAATGTCTAATGGTGGAATGATGAGCTATCGACTTGCTTGCGAATTATCAGATGTTTTTAAAGGTATTGCTGCAGTAGCTGGAACCGATAATACAATTGATTGTAAACCAAAAAATCCTATTAATATTTTACAAATTCATGCAGAAAATGATGACCACGTTTTATTTAATGGTGGAATTGGACCAAAAGCGATCAATAAATCATCTGAAACAGTTTATAATTCAGTACCTAACACTATTGCAAAATGGGTTAGTATAAACGAATGTTCTAAGAAACCTGAACGAGTATTAGAAAACCACGGAGTTTATTGCGATCTTTATTCGCCTTGTAAAAATCAGACTCAAATCAAACTTTGCGTAACAAAAAACGGAGGGCATTCTTGGCCCGGAGGTGAAAAACCTCGTGGCACGATTGAAAGCTCAAATGCAATATCAGCTACCAATGAAATATGGAGTTTTTTAAAAGATAAATAATAACTATTTAGCACCGAATCGAATATCAATCTCAGTACGTATAAGTTTTTCGTAAAATCGAACTTTTTCGAATAAAGGATACCAATCAAATAAAATCAACTCGATGGGTTTCCAAATTGAAACCCAACCAAAAATTATGATACCTTCACGTAAAATATTAAGCCAACCATCATGTGCTGTATTCAAAATGCTCTGTGCGAGCGTTAAACACGCAACTAACATACAAATACCAATTATCAGAAATAATTGGGCCCGTCTTATAAATGCCTTTAACTCACCACGCTGTAAATCAATTTGGTAAGCTAAAAAGCTATGTATGGCCTCTTTTATTGAATCTCTTGATAAATCTTTATTTTCATCTTCGCCAATATAAATGACAATTTTTAAAGGCGTAGAGAATGTGAACTCTTTTGCTGATGATATTATATACTCGACAAAATCATCATCTAAATCTCTTTCGCGAAAGGGTGCTGGATCACGTGCATCAAATAATTGCTGAGTATCTTTAACGCGAACCTCAATCCAACGTTTTCCATCAACATGCTTATATCTTAATTTTCTCTTTGTCTCAGCCATAGCATATTATATTCTAGTTTTAAATTGATTTGCACGTTCATTTTCATCTGTTTTTAATTAGTAATTACTTTTTAGATTGAGCCGTACAGACAATTTTGTTTTCAACCTGTCTGCAGTTAATTATTTCACATCGCCCGCTATTTACGAGTGCTTGATTATGACCGTTAAATATATGCTCACATAATTCGACATCGTGAATGATGCCATTCAATCCATGTTTTTGCATTTCATCTGGACTTAAAATACGAGTTTTTTTAGAACTTGAAGAACATCCTACAAATTGAAAAACAATCAATGCATATAAAAAATATAATTTCATTATTCCTCTGGCAACGGCACAGTAGTTGTTTCATCTATAACTTTAGCAAAATATCCAGATTTCCAGTCATTTTTGGCTTTTTCAATTTTGCTTTTATCAGTTGAAACGAAATTCCAAAACATAAAGCGCGGTTCAGGTAATTTTTGTCCACCAATTATAACATACCTTGCATTTGTATTGGCTTCGATTTTAATTTCAATTTCCGGTTGTAACACAATTAAAGCCGATTCATTAAATACTTTATTGTCAATTTTAATCTCACCATCTATAAGATATAATCCAAGTTCTTCGTATTGATTAAAAAATGAAAAGCATGCACTTTTCAACATTTTCACATAAACATAAATTGTTTCAAAGTAAGTTTTAACTGGTGATCTATAATTCAAAAAATGACCAACAATAATTTTCGCTTCAGTTCCTTCGTCATCAAATACGGGTAATACATCAGCAGAATAATGCACAAATCTAGGATCACAATCTTCATGCTGTTTTGGTAATGCTATCCACGCTTGCAACCCATGCAGTCGGCTTGATTCTTTTGAATAAACACTTCTTTCAGAGTGAGCTATGCCTTTACCAGCAGTCATCCAATTAACATCTCCAGGCTGAATAATTTGTCTTGTGCCAAGGCTATCACGATGAAATAGTTGACCTTCAAACAAATAGGTCACAGTTTCTAATCCAATATGAGGATGTGATAAAACATCTGCAGAAGAATTTTCTGAAGTTGCAGCTGGACCCATATGATCTAGAAAACAAAATGGTCCTAGCGATCTTTTGGTACGAAACGGTAATATTCTTTTAACGGTGTTGTTTTCGCCTATATGGGCCACACGTGGATAAATAATATCTAATATCATAAAAGTATGTCTCCTTTTATTTGCATAAGCTGATTTTTTTGGTATTGAGCAATGTCTGATCCATACAAGCACTGCAGTAAGGGATCCTCCATCAAATCGACTCCGACTAATTCTTTTTCAATATTTTGATCAAAAATTACATCGTTAATTCGAATATATAAAGAAATAAGAGATTCGTGATTAACAATAGCAGAATACAACTTAAATTCAGCGATTTCAGTTAACCAATCAGTTTGCTTTGAATTTTGTTTATTGACCAACACCTGATTAGCATTAATTTGATATATGTATTCCGTTTCTTTTCCCAGAGAGTCATATATAATAAGTTTCCAGTATTTTGTTTGAGTATTCCAATAGTTCTCTTCAGTATATAAAGACAATTTATTCTTGAGCAGATCTGGAACTATATTCATACAGTAATTTTTAACAACAAATGCCGCACTATCATCTAGTGCAGGTAAATAACGAGCTATACTTGAAGTGTGCATTGGTTCAAAAAGAGTGTTCAGCTTGTATTCGTAATCAACAGACTTTTCTAAAGTTATCCATTCAATTGATTTTGCTTCAGATAAGCCTTTTGAATCGAAAATAAAACTTTGACCTGGATCAAATTTAATAACTTGAGTATGTTTTGAATGCCTTGAGATTAAATTACTGAATTCTAAGTAACTGATTGCAAAAAAATGATGATTGTACCATGACCAATCTTCGAATCGAAATTGACACGAACTTGGTACAATAAACCTTGGATTTAATTGAGAGATTTGATCAACCCAAACTTGCGGAAATGTATTATTCTCAAATTTCAGCCTTGATGGTGATAATACTTCTTTTTCACGCATCACTTGAAATGGCCACAAAATTAAATCCCAAGATATTTGACATAAATTACGATGGGTGTCCCAGTCGATCCACGAATCAACAACATTTAAAATATTTGTGTTCTTGTTTTTAATTTGAAAAATAGTGTCAACTTCTGTTTCAAGTGCAGGCCAAGCAACAATCTCAAAATCGTTAATTTTAATTGTGTCATGAGTTTTAATTTGATGAACACTCGAAAAACCTAGTTCTCTTAAGAGATCAAAAAACATTTGATTTTCTGCATACAAATATATCGGAATCTGGCGATCAAAATATTGTAGACTTTGTAAAGAGAAATGATCGTCATGATAATGTGAAATGAAAATAGCATCTATCTTAAGATGGGGAATACATTTTAGATCAAATTTTACACTTGGATGTGCATAGCAATTATAACTGAATGGATTTTCAAAAATCGGATCAAATGCAATACATGTTTTTCCGTCATCAAATATATACCCTGCATGTAATATCCGACTGACAGTCAAACTCAAGCGATCTCCTTAAATTATACACTTTTAAGTGTATTTTTTAAGCTTACGTTGCAAACTTTGTCTATGTAAACCAAGATCTTTAGCTGTTTTACTTATATTACCGTTATTTTTAGTTAATAAAAAATCGATATACTCATGCTCTACTTCAGATAAAGATAATCTTTTAAAGTCATCATTTTGCTCAAACTTTATGCCATTTAATGCAGACCAAATTTGTTTGAAACTAGCTGGTTTGGTTAAATAATCGATCGCGCCTTTTTTGACAGCCTCTACAGCAGTGGTAATGCTTCCGTAACCTGAGAACACGATAATTTTGACATTGGGATTATATTCAATAAGTTTGGTAATTGCATCTAATCCAAACTGTCCCTGCGATAATCTCAAATCAATAACAGCAAATTGAACTTTGGTATCTGCATGAATATCAGAAACTCGATCTAAGCATAAAACATCCAAACCAAGCTCTAAAAAATCTTTTTTTAAGCTTTCCACTAAGTGTTGATCATCATCTAGAATCAAGACTTTATTTTTCATAAATCACTCACTTGGTGAGGCCAAATTATTTTAACAACCCCACCCTTTTCGCTATTTGATATAATCAATTTACCACCAAGACTTTCTGCAAACAAACCAGTAACGTATAATCCCAAACCTGTTCCATTTTTTTTTGTCGATATAAATGGCTCGCCCACATGCTCTATTATTTCTTTTGAAAAACCAGGCCCTTGATCACGAACAGTTAATTCAACTATTTTATTATTTATTGCTAAATCGACTTGTATTTCAAGACCAGAGCTTGCTTGATTTGCATTATCTAATAGGTTTATAACAACTTGTGCGAAATTAATCACAGGAACAAAAGCTTCAATATTGGTATGATAACTTTTTTTAACTAGCGCATATTCATTTTCATCAAGCCAAGACTGAATAACATCATCAAGTAATTCACAAAGATTGACCTTTTTCAGTTTAAAACTGCCAATATCCATCTGCGAAGTATTCATTTGATTCACAATGCTCTCACAGACCAGCAAAGATTCAGTTGCCATATTTAAGTCGTTTTGTAAGTTTTTAGGAGTATTCATCTGATGAAGATTTCGTAAAACACGATCTAGACTGAGTTTAGCCGCATTTAACGGGCTAGCAAACTCATGCGAAAATCCGGCTGCTAAAGCACCCACAGCTTTCAATCGATTTGTTCTTTCGATGGCGTTAGCTTGCTGAATTTGTAAGTCAAAATATTTTTTCACAAAAGAACTAATTACTTGCGAAACAAACCAACACGATAAGTTAATAAAATGAAAAGTAACAATACTTAATGTCAAACGATTATCTAAATTAACATTTTCAGAAATTAGATAATAAAATTGCAAAATACCAACACATGAATGTGACAAAATTAAAAAACCTATAGAATAATTAGCATTTAATAGAAAGCCAGCAATAAAAGTATTCAAAATTAATATAATACAAAATGGATTACTAAAACTACCTGCAACAAATAATAAACTTGTAGCCATAATCAAATCTAAAGTTAGCTGATAGAACACTGCAACTATTGGAACATCTTTTTTCGGATCAACATACAATAAAATTGTAAAAATATTGACAATTAAAAGTATTGAAATCAATCCGACATAAATAATCATTTGCGATCGATTTAAGAATTGATATATGTAAAACGGTATCGAAAGACCAAAAAAAAGTGCAATGACAACCCATCTCAATTGAGTAAGCCACTTGATTTTTGATTGTTCAATTTGAAACGGATTAATTTTAATTTCAAATACTTTAAATAAATTCAGATTTTCAAACACAGACATAACACTTTGTCTATACACTATAAATTTAACTCAGTACTAGATTATTTCACACCGCAACTAATTGTTGCGCTGTGAAATAAATCGAAAATACTGAAAATAACCTTATAAAGTGCGCGTATATATTTAGCAACACTCAGACTTTTCTAAATCATCTTATGAATCTTAGCACTATGATCATCTAAGGAATATAAAATCAAACTTCGTTTTTTCTTAAAATTAACCAATTTGCCAATTCTGTTAGACTTTGAAAACTCATATCCATTCCATGAGCGATGACCTCATCAATATCTATGTGTGGATCCCAAAGTGCTGCGACAGAAATAGCTTTTATGTTTTTAGCTGCAATCATATCCGTTTTTGAATCCCCGACCATAAGATATGAGTTTTTATTTAAGCTATCTAAATTAACGCGAATATTATCAGGATTAGGCTTTGATGTTGTTCCGTCGTTGCAATTGATTGAAGTAAAAATATTTCGTATTTCGTATTTATCAAGTATCATCAAAGTCGATTCAGTGTCACGGGCTGTCCAAATGTGCAGATTAAATCCACAATTTCTAAGTTTTATTAATGCTTCTTTAGCATCAGCAAAAAGATCATATGAGTGACTTAAAGCTATCTTGCCCCATAAATTCATAGCTAATTGTTGCGTTTCATAGTTTTCGACACCAAACAATTGAAACAATTTTTTGAATTCTGTCGCAAACTTGGATTTAATTTCTTGTAGACTGATATCTCTATTTAAAATGCTCGAAAAAACTTTTTGATTGATTAAGTAGATGGTCTCTCTTGAATTAATTAAAGTTCCATCAAGATCAAAAAAAATATCGGTGATACAACTTTCTTCAATTTCGATAACACGATCAAGTGGCTGATAGTGAAGTTTAACTTGACCAAATTTAAATCCCAAATCCAATTTCATTTCCGGATTAAGGTTAATATTTCCTCCAATTTTTTGCTTCGAAAGCCCATGACGGTTAATGAATGTTTGAAAACTTTCTGCTATTACAAATTCAATATGCTCATAGCCAGTTTCATACTGAGTACCCTGTTTTGGTGCTGGCAATTCAATTATGTCAATTTCATGTTGATTATAAGTTAAAGATTCACGCAATCGATACGTACTAATTGGTCGACCATTTACATTGGCTTCTATAATAAGTTGACCAATCTGACTTAATTTCACTTGAAATAGTCTATATTCATCCATTGTGGCAACTCTGTAACACAAGTGATCGGGGAATGCTTTACTTAAATCTAAGTTTAAATTTTCTATTTCTTGCTGAATATTTTTAATAAACCTTTTAGCTTCGATTATCATTTGAATACTATGACACTTTAACTGATAAATGCAAATCAACAAAAACTTACTTAAAGGCTAAATATGGTATAATCAAATAGAGTGTGACATCACGAATCAAATAAAAAATTATAATGCCAACAAGTGCTTTTTTGCCGAGCTTGGCACCTAGAGCTTTAAATCCTTCTGTACGGACAATTTCGCGTGCTTTCTTGAAAAATTGAATTTTATTTTCAAAGTATTTTTTCAATATAATTTCCTATACCACATACTAACTGCTATATTTAGAATATTAAATCATCATACCTATTAGCATCAACAACAAACAATACTTTAAAGATATTATTCTACAATTAACTATAATTTAAAAATGTTGTTTTGCTATCAAGCAATAGTTAAAAACTATATTTCAAAAAAATCTTGTGAAGCAGATAAAACGCGTACTTCATGTTTATTTTGTACTTGATAAACTGATTTCGGAATACTTTTTAATATAACACCAGCTAAGGCATTGACTACTGTTTTTTTATTGCGTGTTTTATGATATACTAAACTAATTTTTCGTGCTGGATATGGTTTAGCAAATTGTCTAGCGTTCTTTTCGATCTCTGAAGTTGTTAGATTATCTAAAGCAAGTGCAGGCAATAAAGTATAACCTTCTATATTTCTGATGACCTCAACTAAGGTTTGTAGGCTGGAAGATTCAATTTTTAAATTTTTAGATCTATCTTTTTCTTTTCCTTTACAAAGCTGCAGAACTTGATCACGCATACAATGAGCTTCGTCTAATAAAAGTATTTCCTGATGTGATATTTCTGTAATTGAGACATTTTTATGATTAAGTATTGAGTGATTTCGAGATGCAAAAACCCAAAATGGTTCATAGAATAAAACTTTTTCGATAAGTAGTGGCGGGCATTTTGCTGGAGTTGAAAGAATAGCACAATCTATTTTACCTGAATCTATTTGCTCAATGAGTTGATTCGTTGTCTCCTCTGTAAGAGATATTTCTAACTTGGGATAATCAGCAAGTAGTGGTTTCAAAAAATACGGTAGTAAAGATGATCCCAACGATGGAATGATACCTATGCGTAGTTGACCTTTTATTTCACCTTTTAAATCGAGCGCCATATTTTTCAAATTTTCAGCTTGATCTAAAATTAATTGAGCTTGTTTAAGAAGCTCAATTCCTGCGGTTGTGATTTCCACGCCATGTTTATGACGCACAAAAAGTTTATAACCAAGTTCATTTTCTAAATTTGCAATTTGAACAGACAAAGATGGCTGCGATATGTTGCAATTTTCTGCAGCTTTCGATATTTGCTTTGTTCTCATGACTTCAATTGCATATTTTAACTGATCTAGTGTCATTTTCTGTACTCATTAAATTAAGTTATGGTTTAGTGCTTGGGTAATCAAATGTTCCGTCAGGATACTTTGCAAATCGTTTAATTTCTGGCCCGTGAATCATATCATGCCTAGGCCAAGGCCAGCCACCAAATTGATTTTTTTGATACTCTTCAAAGGTCTTTAAAATTTCAGCTTTTGTGTTCATGACAAACGGCCCGTGCTGAACTACGGGCTCATTAATCGGTTTTCCATCTAATATCAATAACTCTGCTTCACTTTCTAACGCTTCTATTTTTAATTCAGTTTGCGAATCCACAAGAATAGCATTTTTACTATCAATTTGATGATCATGAATATTTATTTTTGCTCCAGAAAAAAAATAAACCATTCTTGTTGACTCAGAACATTTTGACTTCGGCAATTTAAACTCAGAATGTGGAGAAATTTTAACCAATAAAAGTTGAACCCCATTGTTTGCATCCGCTGCATAACTGTCTCGAGGAGCATCAAAATATTTTGTATTTTCATATTCGCCACAAATTAAATTTACATGAACCCCATTTTTTTCTATTTTTGGAATATTTTCAGACCAAAGCATTTTATAAGTTGGATCTGACATTTTTTTAGATTTAGGCAAGTTAATCCAAATTTGAAATAACTCAAGTGTGTTTTCTTTATCTTTATATAGCAGAGGAAACATTTCAGAATGTTGTACGCCACGACCTGCTGTCATCCACTGCACATCACCTTCACCGTAGCGACCTGCGGCGCCTAATGAATCCGCATGATCAGCATATCCTTTGCGGACGATCGTTATAGTTTCAAAACCCCGATGCGGATGAACTGGAAATCCAGGAATCTCCTCCCCATGGTACAATCTAAAACCGTTCTTCGCTTGAAAATCCGAACCCATTTGACGACCTATAAAGTGATGTGAGTCTAGTCCTAAATTTTGATTGCCTTTGGGATAGTAATCAAAATGGTGTACGCAAAATAAAAATGGATCAATCGTTGGCCACTGAAAATCAATAGGTACAATTTGCTTAATCATGAGCAATCCTTTATTCTTCTCGAGGTCTTACTTCGAGCATTTCAACATCAAAAGTTAAATTTGAGTTTGGTTTAATAAATTGTCCAACTTGTCTATCGCCATAAGCTAATTGCGATGGAATATGAATCTTTCGTTTACCACCCTCTTTCATACCCAATACACCATGACTCCAGCCGACAATAACTTTCTTAGATCCAACAACAAATTCAAATGCACGTCCATGCTTTTTAGTTGAATCAAAACATGTACCATCATCTAAATATCCATCATAATGAACAAAACAAAGTGCACCCTTTATGGCAGTGATTCCACTTCCAACAACAATATCTTCAATTCTCACTTGTATCTGCTCATTCATAAAATGAGCCTTGGTTATATTTAATCATGCCAAATACCTTTTTTAATTAAAAAATATATATTAATAGCAACAGATAATAACATGATGACAATTGCGATATAAAACAAGTTTGAATTATTAAATGGTATTATGTCAAAATTCATTCCCCAAAAAGACGACCAAAAAGATAATGGGAATCCAATACTCGCTAGCAAAGTTAGTTTCTTAATTTGTTGATTCATTTTATTTGACTGCAAACCCCAGTATAAATCGATCGTTGATGTTGTTTGCCCTCTGTACATAGCTAATGTTCTATTGATTCGCTCACAATGGTCATGCAAATCTCTAAGCTTCCAATTTAGATCCGTACCAGCCTGATGAAGATTTTGTGCTTGCGACGCCACAGATGGTAAATGACTTATTGATAATTCAATATCTGTTATTCGACGTTTTAATTTAATTAAATCTTGTGGTTTAACTTCTTTTTTGAAAAGATTTTGCTCAAAATCATCAATTTGCCGATACAGTAAGCGTAACTCGGACCAAGTTATATCAGTTAACCTATCTAATAGCGCATAACATGCATGCCAAACATCAGAATAATATTCTGAATTAAAATTCAAAAATTTAGACCATGCTTCACCCACTGGAGATTGTTCATGTGGTACGAGTATAATGGTATCTTGCAAAATAATAATTTGAATTTCATAGATTTTGTCTTGATAATAGCAAAACCAAACTAAAAACTTATGATCAGCATAATCGTCAAGTTTTGGTCTTTGATCTCGATTTAAACAATCCTCAACAACCATGTCATGAATTTGAAATCTTTGAGCTAGAGATCTCAGTTTTTTTTCATCGACACTTGCTACTTCAAAAAAATTAATCATTTATAGTCACTTTACTTTATATTGTTTTAGTCAGTTTATTTGTTATTTCACATAAAAACAACTTAACGAAACTATATACATGTAGTGCCATTTTAAAACCAGTAATGTCATCTATCGACTTTTTTGCAAAGCAAAAGTCTAGTTTAAGCAAGTATGTCTACTGACAAGCTTTATAATAATATTCTCATTGACCCAGTCTAAATGCTCAATAAAATATTTATCTGAATTAGGTTAATCATAACAAAAGGAGTTTTTATGAAAAAACAATTAATCACGTTTTTAGCAATTTCAACAATCGTAGCAACTGGTTTTGCAGCACCTAAAAAAGATAAAAAGGCAGCAGCAGATGCAACAGAGCAAACACTTAAGCTAGATGCTGCAGCTAGTTCAATCGAATGGAAGGGCACTAAAAAAGTAGGAAGCTTTCATGTTGGTGGAATTAAAGTAAAAGAGGGTGAAATTGTTGTCGCTGGTGACAATATTAAATCAGGTCAAGTTGTTGTTGACATGAAAACTATCACAAACACAGATTTAACTGATGCTGATTACAATAAAAAGCTCGTCACTCACCTATCAAATGCTGATTTTTTTAATGTCGATAAATACCCAACTTCGACATTTAAATTAAGCTCAATTAACGCTGGTAAAAACAAAGGTGAATTCAGCGTAAAAGGTGAGTTAACAATGATTGGTCAAACTAATCCTGTTGAGTTTCCTGCTAAAATCAAAATTGAAAATGGTCAAGCTATGGCTGAAGGCGTACTTAAAATTGATCGCACAAAATGGGGTTTAAAATATGGATCAGGTAACTTCTTTAAAGAATTAGCTGGTGATAAAATCATTAATGATGAATTTGAGTTAACTCTTAAACTTGTTGCTAAAAAATAATTTACTGAAATTGGCCTCTTATGAGGCCAATTTAATTTTGGCCCAAATTCTTTTCTAAAGACGCTAATGATTTTGCAAGTTCAGACATCTGCACGCTAAACTGTTTTGTTGTTATCATTTCGAAAAGTTCTTTAGTTGGCACTGAACCCTTTCGCCCCCGTTGCTTGAATCGACCTTTGATATAACCTTCGGCTACAATTTGCCTTTTGTGATAGAATTTTTGCGACATGTAAAAGTCTTTTTCATCCCAAGATTCAATTTGCGTTACCAGCTCAAAAAACTGAAATGGCTCTAGCGACTTTTTAAAGCGAATTCCCTCCGAAGCAACAACAGGGTAAAATCCCTTTGAAAACAATTTCCAAAATATACCTGATTTAATCATCAGGTCCATTCGGCCCAAATCCATAATCGATAAATAACGCCCATTATTCATGTGCATGTTAATGTCCAAGTCGAGTGGATTCACCCAAAAATTAGTTTTACATGCAGTAAATAGATCTTTCTTTCGCTTATAGAAAATACTTTTTGCAATTAAAATAATAAATCTGAAATATAAATTCATAAATTTAACCTTCTCCTATACGCCTTCAATAATACCAGCTATACCCATTCCGCCAGCTGTACATATAGATATGAGTGCTTTTTTATTACTACCAGCTAAAATTTTAGCAAGACTCGCTAAAATTCTTCCACCAGTCGCAGCAAATGGATGTCCTAGTGCAAGACTGCCACCCACGATATTCAATTTATTTTGATCTATCGAACCTAATGAGCTAGGCAAATCTAAAGTCTTTTGACAGTAATCATCAGATTCCCAAGCTTTTAACGTGCACGCGACCTGCCCAGCAAAAGCTTCATGAATTTCATAGTAATCAAAATCTTGAAGACGCATATTTTGTCTTTTAAGCAATTTAGCAACTGCGATAGTCGGAGCCATAAGCAAACCATCTCCGCCAACAAAATCTACAGCCGAAACTTGAAAGTCAATAAACTTAGCTTGTGGTCTTAATCCTAGTTGTTGCGCCCCCATTTCACTAGTCAAAAGAACAGCGCTTGAACCATCACTTAGCGGACTTGCATTGCCAGCCGTAATAGTACCATCAGAAGTATCAAAAACAGGTTTTAGTAAAGAAAGCTTTTCTAATGTTGTATCCTCACGAATAAACGAGTCTTGATAAACATTGTTCACGGGTACGACTAAGTCTGCGTAAAATCCATTGCGATAAGCTTTTATCGCATTCTGATGGCTTCGCCAAGCAATGAAATCTTGCTCTTTTTGACTGATATTCCAATGCTTAACCATTAATTCTGCATGTTGGCCCATCGACAATCCAGTTCGAGGTTCAATAACAGCAGGCACCGATAAGCCAAATTTGGATATTGATGCACTGAGAATATTTTTAATCTTATCTCTCACAGATTTACTTTTTTGAATTTTGAGTAAAAATTGGCGCAACTCTTCGTTAACCTCTACTGGAGCATCTGAATTGGTATCCACGCCACCAGCTATTCCAGTCTCAATAAAACCCAAGGCAATCTTCGAGTAAATTTGATATGCTGTTTCGTAACTTGTTCCACATGCTCTTTGTACATTGTATGCAGGCGTTGATGGGTGTAATCCGGATGACAATACACACTCTCTTGCTAAGTTCCAATTTTTTGAGCTTGTCATTAATGCACCTAATGCAACATCACCCACAAATTGACCTTTTAAATTATATTTAATCACAAGTTCATTAAGTGATATTTCCATTAGTTTTTGTGTAGATATTTTTGAGTATGATGTGAAACTTTTCACAAATGGAGTTCGAACTCCACCTATAATGTATACATTTCGAATCATTGACGCTCCAATCTCAATTACGACAACTCAGCAATTTATTTTATTGATTTCCTACCTTATGGTAGGATAACATCCTTCCTGTAGGTAGGAAAGAAAAAAATGAAAGCTCACAGTACTAAAGATAAAATTCTCAAAGAAGGACGCTCTTTATTGCAGAGGCATGGATATAATGGTTTTAGTTTTCAAGACATTGCGAATGCCATAAATATTAAAAAGCCAAGTCTTTATGATCATTACAAAACTAAAGAGGATCTTATTTTAGCTATTTTGCATTATTATAGTAAATCATTTGATGAGTGGACTTGCGAAGTTATGCATTTAAATCCTTTAGAACAAATTAGAAAAGTCTTTGATATATTCTACTCATTTTCTTGTGATAAAAGAAAAGTCTGCCCAGTTTTAGCCTTAACAGCTGACACACAAATTTTGACACCTCATATACAAACTGAAATGAAATTATTCATTAGTAAGTGGATGACTTGGTTAGAATCACAAATTGCAGCCGGTCAAAAAATTAAAACTATTCGCACTGATATAAAGCCAAAAATCTTAGCTAGTCTTATTTACAACCAAGTCATGGGCTCGCAATTTCAGGCAAGAATTTTAAATGATCCGAATGTTATCACCAAGTCGGGCGACTCGATGATAACATTCATTCAACTAAGTTTTAACGATTAATTCAACATCGATGTTTCCACGAGTAGCATTTGAATAAGGACATACTTGATGCGCTTTCTGCACAAGTTCATTTGCTTTAGCAGTATCCATGCCAGGTAAATTAATTTGCAATACTGCATTGATGCCAAATCCAACATCGATTGGTCCGATCCCAACCTGAGCATCTATACTAACATTTTGTGGTAATGATATTTTTTCTGTGCCTGCAACAAATTTAATTGCCCCTATAAAGCATGCCGAATAGCCTGCAGCAAATAATTGCTCTGGATTTGTCCCCGGACCATCCTGTCCTCCAAGTGCTTTCGGTGTTGATAGCGATACTGACAGACGTCCGTCGTTACTTTTTGAAGTGCCTTCACGCCCGTGTGTTGATGTTGCCTGAGCTGTGTACAAAACAGTGTTTAGTTTCTTCATATAATCCTCCATCGAGTTATTAATTTTATCTTGTATACAAGACATTATAGCATCTGCTTTATTATTGCAATTACTTTGTATACAAGGTATATTTTATATATGACTTACGAACAGATTAAACTTTCAAACCAACTCTGCCACCCACTTTATAGTGCAACAAATGCACTAATGCGCATTTATAAACCGCTTTTATCTCGTATTGGAATAACATATCCCCAATACTTGGTTATGATGGCTTTATGGGAACAAGATAAATGCAATATTAACACTCTATCGGAAATGACTTACTTTGATTCAGGTACACTAACGCCACTTTTAAAAAAGCTCTGTGATCTCAATTTTATTACAATCAAAACAGATAAAGAAGATAAAAGGCAAAAAATCATCAGTCTTACAACAAAAGGATTAAATTTAAAAGAAAAAGCAAAGGACATCCCTAAAGATCTTATTTGCATGGTCGATGTAAGCAAACATGACTTGATTAATCTCAAGTCTTTACTTGAAACATTACATTCCAAAATTCTACAAATTGAAAGCATACAAAAAAAAATGCCTCTTTCTTAAAAGAGGCATTTACATAATAACTAGACTCGATTTAATAATTAGTACATGACATTAAGGCTCATTTCAAAACCAGTTTGGTTCAGATCGTAGCTAACACCTTCGATAATACCACTTTGATTCATGCGCACATAACTCATTTCAACACCTACAATTTGCGTTAGTCTATAGTTTGCACCAACTTGTGCTCCAAAAGCTGGATCTAAATCTTCAAAATATTGGCCATCCGTAAATTTACTCATATTAAAACCAGCTTTAAGATTTATTTTATCATTAAAAGCATAACCAAAACTACCGTCAACTCGTAGCAAATTAGCTGACCACCGTGAATCATGGTAGTTAAAATAATTTACATTTGCTAAATAACCAAGCTGTTGAATCGGTAGTTTTGCATAACCAATTGAAAAACCGAATGCATCGTCAACTTTGTCAGAGTCAGAGCCTGATTCTCCACGCTGAGACGCTTTAAATTCAACTTCAACAGACGGCTTAATAATTGAAAGTCGCAAACCCTGCATAGAATTAAATTTACTATTCTCAATCTTATACACTGAACTTTGACTAGCTGAACTCGAATTCATAACCGTAGAATCATTCGCAAGCGAAAGAGATGTTTGTGCAGTTAATTTGCGACTTTTTTTAACTTGAGAAGCAAAACCAGCTGTTGCAACTAATGTAGAGGCTAATATTAATGATAACTGTAATTTCATGAAATTCCCTATCTATTGATTGTGATAGCGCCACTCTGATAGCGTCTATTCTATTTTCAATAGAAATAAGTAAATTTAAATTAAACTTTAAAGTCAATAAATGTTAAGATTGATGCCGCATACTGAATATTGATTTTTGCTTTATTTTAAACCCCAGCGGGTAAGAACAGTATCGCGAGGATTTGATGAGTAAAGACCATTCGACCATATTTCAAGTATTTGTTTTCCGCTAACTTGAGTATTATAACTAATTTCAAACCTGATATCGTAGAATTCATATAATAGATCTGAGATAGCGCTAATTTCATCTTGCGAGTTTTGAGATTGAGACATAGCTGATTTAAGTTGCATAATGATATATAGTATATTTGCATCTCGTGATGGCGTACTGTAATTGTAATAACCTTGTGAGCCATCTGCGCAAGAATTTATTATGCAAAATGCAAAACCGTTCTGAATGATCCTCACTCTTTCATTAATTTTACTGATCAGTAGTTGCATAAGATCAAATGCTTTAGCATAGGAACTTAATGGCATTTTCAATAATTGCAAAGAAACATAGTCAGAAAAAATAAGGTCATTCTCACCTAATTGATACTGTTCATAGTTTGCGTTGTTATCAATACCCAAGTAACTGACTAAACCATTTTTCTCAATCGGATTTCGAAACTTAAAAAAACCAGTTTTATTTTTAATTGGTTTAGAACTAAAGTAAAATGGATATTCTAAAAGTTCTCGTGTTTTTTTAGGCACAGTTGATGATAACATTCGAATTGGATAAATCTGTCCATTCAAAATTACTTTATGTACTAAATCAACATGTCCACTATTATTAAAATCATGAATAAAATAAGTCCCAGCATATAACTCGTTTTGTGTAATTCGAATCGATACTGAATCTTGAATTAAAGTTTTTGAATTTGTTCGACTTAAAATTTCTTTAAGAGCAAGGATAAAATTTCGATCAACGAACCAGTCTTGACTAAGATCTGCAGCCTTAAAAATTTTTGACAGATTGTTAATCTTATCACCTGATCCAGTCGTAAACTGAAAAGGTAATTTATTTTGTCTTGCGAATATTATTCGCAATGCGATAACAGCATCAGCACAATCAGTTTCAAAATTTGCTTTCAAAAAAAAGCTTTTATCTACTTCCTTCGAAATCCATTGAGAATATTGAGATTCCCACTGATCAGTCCAATTATTTTCAGAAACCCACAGTTGGGCATTTACTGCAAGAGATCCACAAGTCATTAAAAGTAATAAAAAAAATCTTGCATAGATTAACATTACTTGCACTCTATCGACGGAAATCCATTAAGATTTGTTTCTTTGTCACCATAGACTAGGCTTGAATTAAATGATGTTATATTATCAGTTTTAGCTAACCCATATTCAAAATTAAGAATAGTGAACTTTGTTACGATTTTTTGAAATGGTTTATTAATTGAAATTTTAGCGCATTCGTTAGATTCATTACAAATTTTTGAATATGAGTGTGTCATAATACTATTTAAATCTAAAGCGAAATTATTAAGTTCCTTCATAATATTAGATTGATCCATATTAAGAGTGGGCAAAGATAATAATTTGTATTGCATTACAGGCGCCGCCAATGCAGGTAATTTAGGTAATAAGTCTTGTGATGATTCTGATTCAAAGTCGAATTTGATATCTGTGTCACTGTCACTTAAAATATTATCTATAGCATACTTTGCATCATAAAATTCAGTTTCTATTTTAATGTTGTCACCTTCTTTTAAAACTTGATCAATTGTATAAATGCTTGATCTGTTGCCTAAAAATAAAGATCGATCTGACAGTTCGAGAATACCACTCCATTGGCTAGGAACAACGACTGGAGCATAAAATGGAGTTGAATTTAAAAGTCTGTCCCGTTTATCTTGATCAATTTTGTACACATTAATTTTGGCAAAAACAGGATTATAGGAATTAGAACCACGCGTACACATTCCTAAATCGCAGTATTGCTTAGAAACGTTCTGAACTAAATACTCAAAATCAAAACGCGTTTTAGATCCAATAGAACGTATATTGATTCCACCTTGACTAAAGTTAACATTTAATACGCTTGGATAATTAATTTTAGATACTTCATCTTGTGACGTTACAAACGCTTTTGAATCAGGCAAAAATTTAAAAGCCACTTGTCTTGAAAATTCAGGACCTGAGTGATTACCCTCGATAACTTCAGTTTTGTTTTTTGTATGTGTTATTCTTGCAGAATGCACCATGAGTTGCGATAAAACATCTTTGGCTTCGAATGATGAGTAAAAATTTTTTGATTTACATTGTTCGCTGATTTTTAATTTTATACTTAAAAGATCGTTATTTTTATAATCAATAACACATCGTTCGCCTTTTAAAAGAGCGGAACGATTTACGGCATCATAACTAACAATAAAGCATTCAGAGTTTTCTGTAATATTAATTTGTCGACCCGACTGGGAGCTAACTTCTAAAAGAACACACTGCTTTAAAATTTCATGATCATTTTTGACTTTTGTTTCTGTATATAATTTAAGATCTTCACTATTAAAATGTTGATTTTGCGATGTGTTTATTATTGAACAATTATTTGAAACATTTAAATCACTTAACTTATTGACTGATTGACTACGAGAATTTAAATGCTGAAAGACTGTATTTTTCGATAAAATAATGTGACTTACATCTGAGTCACATCCCCTAATTTGCAATCCATCTCCTGGAAAACTAGAATAAACTTTATTTAAATATGGTAACACAACAAATTTGTTTGTACTACCATTCAATTGATTAACTTTACAACTAGCCTCTGAAATTGCTGAGTAACTTAAAAATAGAGTTACAACTAGTGCTTGCGCTAACGTTCTATTTGAAAAATAGTTGCAACTCATATAAACCTCAATATTTATGATCTAATTATTTTGCTGCTTCTAATGCGCCAGTTGAGCTTTGCAAAGCTGGATCATTAAATTCAGTGTAAGTACACATTTCTGCACCTTCTGTTCTATTTGGTCTAAAAGTGGTCAAACTTGTCTCTGTAAAAACATATCTGACTTTACAAAATATAGGATTTTGAACTTCTGTTGATTTTATTAAAATCTCCGAGCCATTCATCATATTTAATCCACTAGATGCTTTAAACTCTTTGCCACCTGCTGATACTGGAGTAATACCATCTGCACCAGTGATAAATTCAACATTTGCTAAGTTTAAATCTGCACCTGTAGTGTCTAATGTGTCACACCCAATATAGCCATCAACTTTAACGCCTGCTTTTTTGATATAATTTGTTAAACTTTCATCAACAATTGCGCCATCACGATTTGTTTGTCCTGGAATTTTACGGCCTGTATAAACGAGTGGCACATCGGCTGCCCTTTGCGAAATTACGAAATTATTTGAAAGTGATTTGCCAATTAAATTCATTGGCGCACGAATACAAATATCAACAAAATATTTAGCATTATACATTTCAGTCATAAACATAAATGATAAATCACCTAATACGTTATTTTTCGCATCTTTTTCAGAAACCAATGTTGACCAGACATTTTTAGTATTAGCTTGTGCAACCTTCTCAGTAAAATTTCTTGAACCCGTCGCATACGAATCATAAGAAATAGTTTGCCCTAACATTCCATTTACGAAAGTAGATCCTAGATCTTGATTACAGATAATACTTGATTGACAGTTACCTTTTGCTGTTGAGCATGATTCTGCAAATAGCTTAGCTTCAGCTCCAACGTAGCTTCTGCCTGTTTTCTTATCGACACAGACCAATTGTGTTGCTTGCGACAAAACACCTGCATTACAAGCATAAATATCTAAACCTGAGCTGGCCACTTTAAATTTATATCTATAAGTAGCTGCTTCAGCGTGCTGAAATGCTAATACCGCTAATGGCAATAATGCACTAAGTTTAAGTGTATTTTTAATTTTTTTCATCTTACATCCTTTATTAAAATTTGAGTAGTTAATATTAATTCTATTATTTATATATTTAATTTGAGCAGCCTGAATTTGAAAGTAACTTTGCATACTCTAATTTGAGTAGCTTTTCAAATTTAGTATCAGACGTCATTGGTTTCATTTGCGATAAGTCACCATCACGTTCACTATACAAACGCGAAATTACATTTTGCATTTCTGAGTGTCCAATGTTGATATACGACTCACATGTTTTATTATCATATCTGATTGTAACGCCGACTGAATTTCTGTTTTCGAGAGCTGCCGGGTCTCCACCTAGATAAATATTAGTTCCTGTACTGTTAATTGGACCATTACCAAGTGAAAATGAAACAGACCAACCTTTTTGCTCAGACGTTTTAGATACAAATTTACAAAGATTTTTGCCGTTGCAATATAAGTCAACTTCTTGATTTATTTTTGCTATTATTTCATCTTGAGATGCACGCTCATAAGCTTTTCTAGCGACAGCGTCACTTCCAACACCATTCTTGAGTGCTTCTAATTGATTAGCATATGTTGAAATAGAAATTCCCATTAATATCATCGAACAACTTACAAGAGCTTTGATTTTCACGATTCCTCCAAATTTTTTTATAATAGCCGATGAAAGCCTATTCAAATTGAATACCAAACTTCAGACATGCTTATATTTTTTATAAGATACTATTTCAAATTTTTGACTGTTGAAGAATTGACCAAATCTTGACCTAAATGGTCACTATAAATTTAATTTATATATTTTGATACATTCATTAAATCAAATTAATACAAATATGTGGCCTAATAAATGAAGTATTTAATTTTGAATGATGAAAGTAATTGCCTTGATTATTTCTATATTTTTTTGTAGCTCATTAACATATTCAAAAGTTAATACAGATCAATATTTAAATCGTACGTCCCATAATGATACATATTTTATCAACAACTCAGCCCAATGTGCTGCAGAAATGAAAAGACCGGCACAGTCTTTTTTTATATTAAATAATTTATTACCATATGGCATTCTATTAAATAATCTACAAATCAAGCTAAATTATAAAGATGATAATTTTATAATTAGCGGCGTAAAATACCATAATCAAAAACTTATCTATTTAAGTCAATTAATTATAGATAAACTAATAACAAAGCAAATTCCCTACGTTAAAAATATCGACGATGCGCTTTTATACCAATCACATTTTAATATTCAAGAAAATAGTAAAAAGAATTTAAAAACTGAGTGCCATCTTGTTAATGATATAACGAATCAAAGTCCACAGATTTATTTAAGAGCTGTCGATAAAGCTACTTTAGAAAAATTAGCTAAAATTGAATTAAGCCATCAAGATAGTCAAAAATGTGAAGACAAAATTATGACAAGCTCGTTTGATTTGTATCCTATATTTAATTTTAATTTCAAACACCTTACTAGTAAAGATTGGGATGAAAACGGCTTTGCATTTTGGGATAGTTTTAAAATTTATCTATCGCTGTACTGGAAAAAGCACAATATAAGTTTTTTAAAAAATGACATCTATGAAAAATTAAGTTTAATGATTCCACTTGAAGATTTAATCATTCTAAACTCGGATAGCTGTGCATCAATCAATCGGCCAGAATGCAAATCAGATTTTTTATCATCGACTGAAATAAGAACCTTATTTAGTCAGCAACGAACACATTTAAAAATGACAGACAATAGTTTACAAATGAAAGAAAATATTTTCTATACAAACTATAAAATGGAAGAAAATATTCAACATCAATTAGAATATAATAATTCTGAAAACTCTCTTATACAAAATCTTTTGAATTCGCTACTTGGTTTTAAAAATCAAAATACAGAGTCTCTGAATAGGCTAGTTGAAGTCTTCTCTGCTATATTATCCACACACAATGAGAGCAAATTAGTAGAAGACTTACAATTCGAACTGCAACAGAAAAAGGACTTTGAAGAATTGCACTATATGTGCTCCGAAATACGTTTATTAAAACAAGGTTTTTTTAAAATTGAAGATGAGTTGCTCGAAAGTAATTTAACATTTTTTGATCAACACATTAAAACCACATATAAACCATCAATGGCGGTTAACAGTTTTAAAAATATATCTCAAAAAGTCATAAAATTTTGTGATCAAGTAGATCAAATACAAATAAAAAATAATATACAAATCAACTCTAGTTGGAGTGATTATAAAACGTGGTATATTGACTTTCTTAAAAGTTACAAATCTTTTAAACAGGATATTGAAAGTGAAACTTCGCAAAACTCTATAAACTATTTACAGCCTATTCGAGATAATTATTATGTTAATGGATTGTGCAATTCAGCTGCAAATTGTTTACGTGAAATGATCGAAAGTATGGCTTCACTAAATAAAATCGTATTACATAAAAAAACTTTTTTTCCACAGCAAATAACCGCTGGAAACTTATTTAATGAAAATGCAGAAAAAGTTGCTTGTAATATCTACGATCCTTTCGAAATATCCAAAAATAATCAAAAAAAACTTATTTATGATATTGCTGGCTCTGCATTTTTTGGATATTCAGCTTTGCCTATATTCTTTGATGTTAATTTTAACCCTAAAGAAGTAAAGTCCTTCAATAAAATGATTGCGGATAAGGAAATCAAGTTTGATGTCACTATGGGTGAATCAGAACTAAAATCAAGCCTGGCGTTAAATTTTGGGGCTTTACTTGATATTCCTTGCGCCGTTAGTTTTTCAGAAACAGCAAAAGATTTTATGCCTTTGAATTCAGGTTATCTATTTAATGGCATATCTGTCGGCGCATGCAAATCTAACAAAAATGAAGGTCGTGAAAATATATCATCGAAAGTAGATACATTTAATACAACAGGGCAAAGCTCTTCTAAATCCTGTTTCGAGTGCACAATTAATTTTACTACTATAAGTACACTTAAATCTCTTAATATATTTTCACCAATACGCTTTTTTATTAAACTAATGGATAGCTTAATTCGCTATGAAAACATTAAAAATAGCGAATTTTTAAATCCAACAGAACTAAAAGTAAATAAAAAGTTTTTAGTACAAACTTATTTGAAATATAAAAAAACAATACCGGAAGAATGTGTGAACACATTAAAATTGGGACTTCCATGTGCAAAAAATTTTTGTGCAGCAATGGCTATTCGCGAATATGAAAAGTACACTGGCCAATCTGTCCAAGAAATTGATCTCATTTCAAATAATCATTATCATAGCACAAAAGCAGATTCAGATACATACAGTGGCGCATGGATAAAAAACATAAACAGTCAACAAACTCACTTTAGGTTTGTATGTCAAAATAGCAACAAATATTTCAGAGCAACAGAAAGTGCTTTAAGGAATTTAAAATGAATATACTAATTAATGCAATGTTATTATTTTTTATATATTCAACTCCAGTATTTTCTTATGAAATACGCACTACAATTATAAATGAGTTAAATCAAATAGAAAAAAAATCGATTATTAACTGTAGCACAAGTGATTCAAAATTTTGTTTGAATCTCTGTTCTAATGATAACCGTTGCGAAATTAAGGAAGTATCCTGCGTTGACTGTTTAGGAAAAAAAGAACAAACATTTAATTTAGTTTTTAATCATAAATTAGATAAATACTATAGTAAATCAGCAAATACTCTTCCACAAACACTGGTGCAGTATTTTTTAAAAAATCAATCTTTTATATTGCTAGAGCATGATTCTTTCTTAAACTATATGACACCTGAAAATAGTCATTTAATTCTAGCACAATTTCAGCGAATTTGTACAAATGAGAGTTCTAACAATTTAATTGTTATTTCATTAGATTCTGAAACCCTTAGCAATCCACAACTAGTTGGAATTATTTGCGATAATATTTACTCTAAGAAATCCGATTTTTTTGCTCTAGTGCCATTATACAATCCGACACAAATTTTGAGTTATTGGGAAAATTTATGGATCTTAGCGTCACAGAATTTACAAAATTTAAATTTTACAATTGATAAACATTTAAATTTAAATCGTAACTAACCAGCACTGCATTAGTTTATTTTGTTTGTAATTTTAATAACAATTATTCTTTTCATCAATTTAGTTTTGATACATATTGTTTACTAATATGTATCAATTGCGAGATTATCAAAAACAAGCTGTTCAAAATGTAATTAATTTTTTCAAAATTAGTCGCAATCCTGCAGTTATTGTTTTACCAACTGGAGCTGGAAAAAGCCTAGTGATTGCTGAATTAACACGCGTAGCACAAGGTCGTGTTTTAATCTTAGCGCATGTTAAAGAACTTGTTGAACAAAACTATGATAAGTACAAAAGTTATGGGTTAGAAGCTGGCATTTTTTCTGCAAGTTTAGGAAAAAAAGAAACTAATCAAAAAGCTATTTTTGGAAGCATTCAATCTATTGCGCGTGCAGATGAATCATTTTTTCATAATTTTTCATTAGTTATTATAGACGAATGCCATCGTGTCGCAGATGAAGGCTCTACTCAATATCAAGATGTTATAAAAAAACTACAAGATCGAAATCCTAAAATTTGCATATTAGGTTTAACAGCTACCCCGTATCGTTTAGGCATGGGATGGATATATGAATATTCACATCAAAATGAAATAAAATCTGATCAAAAGAGATTTTTCAAACAATGCGTCTATGAATTGCCATTGAATTACATGATCAAAAACAAATTCTTAACACCACCAGTTAAAATTGACATACCTGTCACATGCTATGATTTTTCGGAACTCAAAATGAAAAATGATCATTATTCAAGTCGAGACGTTGAAGAGATAATTAAAAATCAGAATCGCTTAACACCTCTCATTATCAAAAATATTATCGACATAACAGAAAAATTTCAACGAAAAGGAGTAATGATCTTTAGTAGTACAGTAAAACATGCTGAAGAAATTATGAACCACTTACCGTCAAAAGAAGCTCAAATAGTTTTGGGTGATACTAGTATGGCTGATAGAGATAAAATTGTTCAGGACTTCAAAGGCGGAAAGTTTAAATACCTTGTTAATGTGTCAGTATTAACAACAGGTTTCGATGCGCCTCACGTGGATGTGATTGCAATTTTAAGACCGACAGAATCAAATAGTTTGTATCAGCAAATTATAGGCCGCGGACTACGATTATACCCCGGAAAAAAGGACTGCTTTATTTTAGATTATACTGGGGTTGGGCACGACATCTACAAACCTGAGATAGCAGATAAGCGCCCGAATAAAGATACAGTGCCTGTTCAAGTATTATGCCCTGCGTGCGGATTCTTTAATGATTTTTGGGGATATATAGATTCGGAAGGTGAAGTTTTAGAGCACTTTGGAAGAACTTGTCGTGGTGCCATTCAAAATAACAAAACTCTTGAAATTAAAAAATGTGGTTTTCGTTTTAGGTTTAAAATTTGCCATAGTTGCGGTTCTGAAAATGACATTTCAGCTCGAGAATGCGAAAAATGTAAAGCTGTTTTAATTGATGCTGATGCTAAGCTTAAACAGGCAAAATTGTCTAAAAATGCGCATGTCATGATTCCAGAAAAAACAACTTTCTCTGAACGCCGAGACAAAAATGGAAACTTATACTTGGAAATTCGATATTACGATTATGACGCTCAATATTTTAGCGAGGCGCATTTTTTTAATAATGCTGCGAGTATTAAAAAATTTCATATCAATTTTTTAAGATCACATTTACGAAGACCTGAAATTTCAATTGAAATTAATTCAGTTGATGATGTTCTTCATCATCAAAATAACTTTCGCATACCAGCTTATGTTATCGCACGTAAGCAGGACAAATATTGGAAAATCACCGAAAAAATTTTTACAGAAGAACTTTAACAAGTGGGTATCATAAGTTCAGTAATGAGCTCTACCTCAGAAGTTTTTTCAGGATCATTAGCATAGTTTTCGATATAAAAATCATCTCGAACATGTAGTTTTTCAGATTGCGCTAATTCTATGACTTTACCCCAGGCCTCTGGCAGGTGGCTATATGAGCCTTTCAGCGTATATTTTGCGAATTCTCCACCCTGGTATTTTAAATATTGTAAACCAGTTGGTAAATGGGCAGGTTTTTTATCACAAGTAAAACCAGCACGATAAATCATGAGAGGTTCTATCTTAAACAGTGCCATTGCTCCAGTCTTAGTTGCATCTATCTCAATCGTATTAAACAATTTATGCACTTCTTGCCATGCGCTCATGGCTGTTTGATCGAATGGCCCGATTTTTTCAACAAAGATGTAATGAAATTCAGAATATTTTATTTTCTCAGATTTATTTGATAAATTCATACTTTATTATTTGTAATATAAAAAAAGACACAATTAAATCAATTATTGTGTTTATATACTAAAGTCTATCGTGGTATGTTTTGATGTATTGATATAATCCGAACATAAATTCAGTTTTATATTCTTATAAGGAGATCTTCAATGGAAGTACTTAGTATTGATGCATTCAAAAACAAAATATTTAATTTTGAACAATCAAAAGACTGGAAATTTAAAGGCGCAAGACCAACAATTATTGATTTTTATGCCGATTGGTGTGGGCCTTGCCGTGCGCTTGCTCCAATATTAGATGAAGTCGCAATCAAATATAGTGGTCAAGTTGATATATACAAAATTGATACTGAAGCAACTCCTGAACTAGCTGCTCTTTTTGGCGTTCGAGGTATACCAGCACTATTGTTTATTCCTCTGCAAGGTGAACCGGCAATGAGTTCTGGAGTAATGCCTGTTGAGTCTTTTGATCAAGCCATTAAAGAATTATTTAATATTGAGAAAAAACACTAAATACACTTTCAGCTTTACAGTATTCTACATTTTGCATATTAGAACGCATGTCCAAAAAGTCTGCACAACATGAAGATAAAACTTGCGCGTACGAATATGAAATTCTTAATCTGCTTCGTACGCGTGGTTATAACAAATCTATCTGTCCATCCGAAGTTTTGCGTCCCGAAGAGAAACAGAACAAGCTTATTATGGAGCAAGTTCGTAAAGCCGCGCAAAGACTTGTTGCCAAAGGACACATTTTTATCACACAAAAAGGTCAAATCGTTGATCCTTCTTCTGCTAAGGGCCCAATTCGTTTAAAATTAAGTTATCAACTTAAGGAGAGTTAACATGATTACTTACCCAATGTCGTTCTTTACTACAGCTAGTAGTAAATCAGGAACAAGTACGCTTTGGACAACAAATGCAAAAACTGAATCCAAAATTATTACGATGGCCATACCACCTGAGTTTGAAGGCCCAGGTCAAGGAAACAGCCCCGAAGACTTATATGCCATGGCTTTACAAAATTGCTTTATAGCTACCTTTAAAGTGTTTGCTGAAAAATCCAAATTAAACTATGAATCAATTAAGGTTGAAAGTGAGCTTATAGTAGATCGCGATGACAAAGGGCGGCCTTGGATGTCTAAAGTCAAACTAAATATTACGCTCGAATCACCACAAAATATAGACAATGCTAAACGTATACTCGAAAAAACATCCCAAAATTGTATGATCTTAAACTCGGTCAAAACAGATAAAGAGTTTCATTTTGTTATTCGCTAATTTGTCTTGGATAGAAACAGTATATTTAATTTCTTCTATCTATATGATAGGTGTGATTTGGCTAATTCAGCTTATTCATTATCCTAGTTTTTTATACATAGATCAATCCCAGTTTATACTGTTTCATCAAAAACACACAATCATGATGACGATTTTAGTGGGGCCCGTGATGTTATTTGAACTTTGTACATCGGTGTATTTAAGTCAAAGTTTGCAATCTGTATGGCTGATTCAAGCTGGGCTAGTGACGCTTCTTTTTGGACTAACTTTTTTAGTAAGTGTACCCATACATAATGAATTAGCGAAAAAGCATAATCGAAAGCTTATTCAAAAGTTAATTTTAACCAATTGGCCTCGAACAATACTTTGGACATTAAAGTTTTTAATTTTCTACATCACAAGCAATTACAAGGTCATTTAAATGGGTTTATCTAAAAAGTTAAAAGAAAAATTTAATTCCATCGAAATACAAGACAAAGACCGCCTGATTCGCATGGGTTGGGAAGATCGATCAACTTTTGAATCAATTGAAAAACAATTTGGCTTAACACCTAATGAATTTATTCAATTTATGAGATTCAGTCTTGATCAACAAACATTTAATCGCTGGCGCAAAAGAACAAATGCACAGGGACAGCTCAAGCACGAGTCAAAGCGAGGATTCAAAACCACACGCTTTAAGTGTAGTCGCCAATCACTTGATGGAATTACTAAAGGCTGGAAATGAGTTTCGAATTACTTGTGTTTAACACGAACTAATGAGTTCATATCATACCCGCTTGATTTCATCTGAAAAACAATTTGATCAAACAACTCATCAGACATAATTTTCTCGCGACTCATAATCCAAACATACTTTTGGTCGGGCACGCCAATAACAGTCCAATTATAACTATCGCCCAGCCCTATAATGAGATAATTAAACTTAAGCGGCCAAAGAGGCGAAACCTTCCAATGAGCTTGAGTTTGCTCGTTATAAATCCATCCCTTTTGAGGAAGGCTTTTAATAGGCCCATCAAACCCACCTTGATTATAAGTAAATCCTATATCAATGCGTTTTTTTTCACTGTTCCAGGTATAAGTTTCTACGCCGTTATAAACATCTTTTTCAAAAGGTGTAAAGCGTCCGCCATGTACATACCAAGTACCCATAAATTTTTGAATCTCGATTTTATCGACTGTTTTATTATATGCAGGCAAGGAAGCACAGGATAAAATATTTGATATTATCGTCATCATAATTATTAATTTATACTTTCTTAACATACAAACCATAATCTCACATAAGTTTCCTGGCTGCAATGCAGCTGTTAAAAAACAAAGATCTTCAGATTTTTGTTATATTTAAGTTCGATCTACTGATTTTAACGTCTTTATTTTTCGGTTGTTTATTACATGATGTTTGGCTAATGTCTTTTTAAATGAACCCGAGCGTCGATTATCAGCACTATTTAAATCTTGTTAGCCGAAGTTTTGCTTTTTGTATTGATCGACTAAACTCACCTCTTAAAGAAACAATTGGGTTAAGTTACTTGCTCTTTCGCATTTTAGACACTATAGAAGATGCCAAATGGTCTAATTTAAATGATAAGCTTTATTTTTTTTCACTTTTTGAAAAATCCATTTTAAATTTACCGACTGAATCTTCAAAACTTGATTGGCTTAACCGCTTCGAAAAAAAAATACCCGACCATGAAAAGCAACTTTTATCTGTCGCATCTTTGCTATTCGAAGATTTACATAAATTAAATTCGCATGATCGTTTATCTTTACAAAAATCGCTCGTTACTATGAAAAATGGAATGTTAAAATTTTCTGTAAAAGAAGGAGCACTACGTTTAGGTTCAATTAAAGAAGTTAATCAATATTGCTTTTTTGTTGCCGGTGTAATCGGAGAACTCTTAACCGATTTTATATCCAATTTAACTAAAACTCGATATTCAAAAGCAGTTTATATCAATTCATATCACTTTGGTTTATTTTTGCAAAAAATTAATATTCTTAAAGATCAATCTGAAGATGAAAAAGACGGACGATTTTTGGTGCCTAATCGCGAACAAGTTATATCAAGTATAAAAATAAACGCTAACGGCGCTATCAACTATCTAATAAATATACCTTTAGAGCAAAAAGAGTATCGATTATTTTGTGCTTGGTCATTATTTTTAGGTCTTTCAAGTTTACCGTTTATAAATTCGAGTTGGACAAGTAAACTTATTAATAAAATTCCGCGAGCAATGACATTAAATTTAATCGATCAAGTGGAAAAATTAATTGATAATAATGTTTTACTTGAACAGTTTTACTTAAAGCTAATTCAAAATTTAAATTCGATCACTTTACCTGCAACTAAAGAGCAAATTGCAGTACTTCAAAACAATGAAACTGATAGTTGGCTAACTCATATTTATAAAGGTCAGTTAGGCCAAAGTGAGTTATCTTTACTAGGTGTTGTTTAAGTTTTAATTCATTAAACAGTAAAAATGCTATTTAATAGCAGTCACTAACTTATCAATTTCAATTTTTAAATCAGGATTTTTAATCCCAATTTGATCGTCAAAATTATTTTGAAACGACGGAAATGCAAATTTCCCAATTATTTGTGCCCCATGAAAAGGAAATCGACTTGCAGCTGTTTCTAATACGGACAATCCACCACGTGGTCCAGGAGATGTGGATAATAGTAACATTTTCTTTCCTTCAAAGACTTTAGGGTTTTCACGAGATGACCAATCAAAAATATTTTTAAATGCCGCTGCATAGCTGCCGTTGTGCTCAGCTAATGAAATAACAATGATGTTAGCCGATCTTATCTTAGCATTAAAAAGTTTAATTTGTTCAGGTATACCTAATTTATTTTCTTGATCAGTGGAATATAAACCTACCTCATAAGCATTTAAATCGAGTACTTCACTGTTATTATCAATCAGCCGCGCAACATGTGTTGCAAGTTTCTTATTGATTGAATTTGTACTTGTCGATGCACCAAACGCTATTACTTTTATCATATATAACCTCATGATCATTCAACCATTTTAAAATATAGTTGTATAGATATCATTTTCTATATCTTTAATAAAAGACTGATCAATGAAAAAAGCCAATCATATTTTTTTAATGATCTGATGTTTACTCATTGTCATGGAAAACATTCAGTGCGACAGCTTAAGGAGAGCAAATATGAATACAAATTACTAAACAAAATTAAAAATCAAGAAAGAAAAAAATATTTATTTTTGTCTTTGAAAGATCGACACTTTTCAATTATTTAGCAGATCTCATGATGAGATTTCCAGGCAGTCTCAATTTGACCAGTTAAGTCTTTCTAAAAGTCACCGATAAATCTATTATCTGCCGCTGGTATCTTCGATGAAACGAAGGCTGGTGCTAAGAGGTTCGAAACTCTTCGCGGATAAATACAACGGAGGAACGTGTGAAGAACATATACCGAAGACATTACGTTAAATTGGAATTAATCAATTTACCCGGAACTGCACCACCACAATAGTTATTAAAATGTTAAACTTCGGAATTGCAAATGCTCGGTAAGACCGGGCATTTTTTATTTCACAAAAAAATACTTAGCAACCCTCTAAAAAAACCGGCATCTAATAAATTATTCACACTGTTTTGCCAAAAAACATACTTTCAAAACACTTTCAAACATATACTTTACAGCCTAAATATTAATGATTAAACCATCCTCACAACAATAAGTGTCGACTAAGCATTAATAATAGCTTAAATTCGCACTCATTTTATCGGAGGTCACATGAAGAAATTACTTCTTTTTGCGCTAATGCTACCGTCTATGGTCTTTGCAAATGAAACTCAAGCTAGTCATTCAGTCAGTCCTTCATTGCTCAATGAAACAGTTCAAGTCAGTGGTTTTGGCGATATCAGAATACGTAGACCTTTGCCAGATGCAAAAGGTTTTCCAGTACTGCTCGTTCATGGTGTTTATGGTGGCGCCAGTCATCGTGCATATAGAGAATTACTACCAATTTTAGATAAAGCTGGATTAGCAGTTTATATTTTGGATTTACCTGGAGCAGGTGAAAGTTCAAAACCCAAACGACCATATAAAATCGAAGATTTTGACTTATTTTTAAATACATTTTTAAGCGAGATTGTTCAAAAAAGAACGACTGTAGTAACAGAATCAATCTTAAGCTCTTCTGGTCTTAAAGTCGCGAGTGATAGACCTGATTTAGTTCGCCGCTTAATTTTATTAAGTCCAACTGGTGTTAACTCTTTGAATTTACCACCATCAGAACGTGAACAGAAACTCTATGACCGCCTTTATGCTGATGAAGCTGCCAGTGATGCTTTCTACCAAAATTTACTTATTGATAATTCATTAAACTATTTTTTAAAGTTTGCGTTTTATGATGATAGCCTAGTTAACGAATCGCTCTTAAATGACTATAGAGTCATGCGAGATAATAAAGATCAAAAATATTTAACCTTAAGTTTTGTTGGTGGACAGCTTTATCGACCTTTTACAGAATCATCACGAAATGTATTTGTTCCAGTACTAGGTTTATTCGGAAAAAATTACGAAGGTTTTGCAGATAATCAGCCATCAACTGCCGAGATGTTCAAAAAATTGAGACCTGATTTCGAATATGTTGAGATCGAAAATTGCGGCTCTTCTGTTCAGCGTGAACAACCTAACGAAGTTGCAAAGGCTATTATCGAATTTCATGTAGTAGATTAGTTAATTTTAAATCTTATTAGGTGAGTTACAATCTATTCATAGAGTTTAGGCTTTAGTACATGACCAAAGCCTAAACTCTTTTCATATTAATGATGATTGGCGCTAGAAAGATAGACTGGTACATCATGAAACATTTTTTGAGTTTCTGATGTTTCATAAAAATTTACAGAACCTGTTATATATGAAGTTAAATCTCTGATTTGTGCCTCTTTATCTTCGACAAGCACTTCCATAATATGTCGCATGCTCAAAAGGGCGACCACTTGATTTTTATCTAACACAGGTAAGTGGCGAATATGCATTTTAGACATAATTTGTAAACACTCTTCTAGTGTAAAGTGCGGTTCTGCATAATATATTTTTTTGACCATAATGGATTCCACATTAGCGTACAAAGAAATATTTTGATAAATAACGGCACGAGCTAAATCTTTTTCCGAGAAAATACCTTTTAAAGTATTTTCTTCTATAATAAGAAGTGCACTAGAGTTTGTAGAATCAAGAACTTCTAGTGCTTGATAAATTGAATTTTTAGGACCGACGCTAGCGAAGACGTTGATCCCCTTTTGCTGAATTAGATCTTTTACTTGCCTTTTCATACACTGTCCTCCTTGTTGTTAAAAGCATAGGCGTGTCGCTTATGCTGTTGTACAGAATAAATAATATCGATTGTTATATAAAACAGATAATTTCAATGAACTTTATACTATTAAACAATATGCGCAATAGTTTCTGTGACATCAATTCTTAGCTTATAAATATCTATTCGTTAAAATGACAAATTTAATTTATATATTAAAAAGCAATACAAATTAAATTATTTATCTATTTTACCAATTACTCACCTCTGTGCTTAGCTTAATCAAAACAAGGAGGTAACAAAATGAAGTCTATAAAAGCTTTTTTAATTGTAAGCACTTTGCTTGCAGGACAGGTGACGTTATCTGATGAAGTTGAAAAATTGCCAATTGCTAAACCAATTGCTTTTGATAAAGTAGAGGTCATACGAGAAAATCACAATCATGAAAGTGATGAGTTGAAAATAGTTGGTAAGGTCACATACAGTAATGAATGTAAAGTGATTGATCAAAAATTTAAAAAGGTCTCAGTTGAAGGATCAACCATTCAGTATAATATTTATGGTATAAATGAAGCTCAAAATAAAGTTTGCGCTCAAGTTTTTATGCCTGTGCAAAAATTAGTCTTGATTGATTCTTTTATTCTACCTAAAAATCAAGATTATCAAATCATGGTCAACCAGTTACTAATCAACTAAATTGCACCCCTCCCCCACTATTCAGAATAGAGCCATACCCTAATGGCTCTATTCATTTTTGGCTTACTGAGAGTTTTCTTTAATGAAGTTTCAATCTTATTTTTAAATTTTTTGAGGCTGCAAAAGATCTTCTAAAAAAAATGCAGCTAATTCTGATCGTCCCGAAAGGCCCGACTTTGAATACACTGCGATTGATTGAACACGAGCTGTTTTTTCAGTTGTCTGTCTAATATCTGCAATTTCTTTTAGTGAAAGTCCTTTAAGCAATAATAAAGCGACTTCTTTCTCAGCTGTCGAAAGATTCCATTTAGTCAGTTGCAAATCAATGGATTGAGATAATCCTGAGATATATTTCTGCGCTTCAGTTTTCCATTCGTTAGCTTCTTTTTTTAATTGAATATTTGCATTTAAAGAATCAGATAACTTATGTTTGAGTTGAATAGAGTCTTGTATAAAATAATAAATACCATATAAAGCTGCTATTCCGGTGCTACCCTCAACAAGTACATGCCAAGTCACGACACCATCTTTTGCATCAGTTATCAAATCAAAGCCAACCATTATAGCGACTAGAGATAAAATAGTAATAATAAAAATTCGCTCTTTACGACTCATTGAAACAAAATATCTTAAATTGATGTATTCGTCATGAAAAGATTTTTGATGTCATCTTCAGCAACTAGCACTAATCTTGATCTTCTTTGTAATGCTTTTTATTATTATGAACATCGTCAGTATTTTGATTCTGCAAAATGTCTTCTATATCGCTTTCATGTTCGTTTTCACCAAGCTGTAGCGTTTTCCCAAACATTGATAAAGTACGATTTTCTGAGTTAAAATGACTAGCCAAGTAATAGACAGAAGAGATAATCAGTGCAAGCAATAGTATGGCTGCGAACAATCTTTCTGAATTAATCGGTGTTACTGCTACATTTGAAGTATCTTTTTTACCATCTAACATACTCAGAGCAATACGATCTTTATGCCTTAAGGAATGAAAAATGATACCCGTCACATGTGCTATCACCAAAATGACAAATGCATTTGCCATGAATTCATGAATTTCCTCAATAGATTCTTTGTATCCAGTGGTCATAAAATAGCCTGAGACCACTAAACCTAGCACAAGTGAAAACATTATTATTGCTGCCCAACTTGATGCTGGATTATGACCAGGCCAACGTTTATTTGATCCTGATAAAATACCTAAAAAATAATTTTTAAGATTAAATATATTTAAATCAAATCCAGCAAATTTTGCATATCGAGATCCAATTACACCCCACATGATTCGCCATAAAACAAGAATAGCCAGAACAAAACCAGACAACATATGAAAACTAAATTGTATAGTCTCGTCGTCGACGGTTTTAGCTATGGTAAATGACAACACGAACAAACCAGCAAACAGCCAGTGAAATAGTCTAGTCGGTAAATCGTACACTAAGGTTGATCTCATTATTAGCCTCCTTGGCAATTTTTTAAGAGTTCTTAGTGTATAATTTCGACTATTTCGATAAAGACGTCTATTGGCCAAATGATCTAAGCGGCCAGAAATCAAATACTTAGGCTAAATGATCTATAGCAAAAACTTATTTTTGATAGTTTATTCTTTAAAATCATACACAGCACGAATTTGACCTTGGGTCGCTACTAACTTTTGACTCGATATGCCTATGAGAATATCAGCAGTTGGATATTGCACATATTTTTCAAAAGTTGCTAATGCATCAATGCAATTAGCCTTGTTCATTTGAACAATGACAACGTGACCCGATGCTGCAGCTTTGTATGCAGCATTGAAAACTTTTTCTTCAAAACCAAAATAAGAACCTAATCCTAAACAAATCACATCAGGATCAGATGAATAGACCTGAGCAAATATTTTATCAAAATCACTATTCTGATTTGCTTTTAGTTCTATTTGGTTTATTCCGTCTATAACCATTTCAACAGAATCTTCAATAGTGAAAACCAATCGTCCCTGATTTTTGTATTCATTTAATAGTGAATATACAGTAGTTGTTTTTCCGGAACCAGCTGCGCCAGTTACTATTATTAACCCACTTTTCTTTTTAGCCCATGATTTAAATTGATCGAAAACTGTCGCATCACTCGCAATGCGCTCGATTGGCATAACATCTGTTTCAGGTTGATATAATTGCAGAGTCAAACGCGGCCCAACAACTGTATCAAGTTTTTGATATCGAACCTGTAGCTTATCGTCTTCGCTGCGATAAAGGTAAATACGTCTTGAATTTTCGCTATCGAGCGCCGTTGATAAATTTTTAAGTGAGTTATCTATTTCAAGAAAAGTTTCTTCTTGTATTTCAGTCAATTTATCTAGACCTGATCTTGAGCGATATGCAATCTCATATTTACCCTTTGCTGGATAAACGTGTACTAAACGCGAACCATGATCAAATGCATCCCAAATAATTTTTTCAGAAACAGATGTAATCAATGTATTCATTTTTTTTTCCTTATGTTTTGAGCGATCCGACAGCAATATTGATAAATTAAGTAAATCACGTTGCACATAAGTGCGTGAATTCTTACCCGAGATATACGTTTCTAATTCATCTTTTGAAAAGCGCCATTGACGACCTAATTTATGCCCAGGAATTTTACCAGCTTGTAGCCATTTATATAATGTGCTCGGTGTTGTCTTAAGTAATTGCACAGTTTGATCGAAATCTAAATACTCATTTTTTTCCATATGAGCATTATCGTCAATTATTAGCTTTTATTAACCATGATTAACCAATATTTAGACTAAGGTCATATTTAAATTGTTAAATCTATACAAAGGTTAGTTAAATTAGAATTAATCATTCAAGCAATAGATTATTTTATAAGATCATGAAATCGACACCAACTTGAATGTGTCTTAAATGATATAGGCAATTGTCTTTGTAAATCTTTATGACAGCCACCAGCCAAGTGTGAAATTTTTGATTTTCCATACAAATTCAATTCGAATATCTCACGAATACTTAGCGTTAAAGTAAACGGCTTAACTTTATATTGATTTTCACCATCAAACCATACGGCATTATCGATTTCTAATTCAGTTTGCTCATTAAATAAAGAGCCTTTTAAAACAGTGTTAATCACCAATTTTTTATGAGATTGAGGTGGTTTAATTTCTTTAATAATTTTAGTTATTAAATTTCGTTGTCGAATGATGGGGTGCCATACTAGGTCTGAAGATCTTAAATGGCCTTGTGAGCCATCAATTAAAAATGTCTTAAATCCAGTATGACACTTTTTTAAAAGATAAATGTTCTTTCCACGATTGAAGCTGTCGTCTATTGGCGTATAGCCCCACCAACCCTTGCGACCGACAGAATCAATTATTTCAAAATTAGGTTTAACTTTTATATGAATGGGTTCATTGAAATCGTCCGACTCAAGCCTGTGGCCTATTGCCTCATGCAAAATAAAACCTGTAGCAATTTCTGAAAATTCCAGTACAGTTTTTTTATCAATATTTAACTTATCAAAGCTTTTGTATTTTGAACGTAAGCTAAATGTAATAAGTTTAATAAAATTATCGATGAAATTTTTGTCTATATTAACTGTACTATCACTTATTCGACCGAAATCAGAAACAAATTCAATGGTCCATATATTGCGACTATACCTTTCTTTGATTTCATAATTGTTAAAGCATCTAATAGAATAGACGTATCGCAATCTCAAACGGCCTGAAGGTAAACATTGCAGCAATTCTTTTTCAATTTCTTTAAACTTGTTTTTAATTTTTGGAATAGCATGTTTAGCACTAAGTGATTTAACATTAATACGACCATCCTCAATTTGTCGAGATGTTGTCATAGATTGATTACGATGCCACAATAATTTAAATTTTTTATTCTGCTTAGAATTGAAAATATGAAAACATTTATCGCTCTCATGTGATGTTTCAATTATTTTTCCATTACTTACAACACTCACGGCAATTCTCATCTATTTGATAACTTGTCTTTTTAAGCTTAAACGTTGCAGGATCAAAACAAAGCTCAGTATCTAAACTTTCGCATTCAGAAAATTTGGTAAAATATTTAATCACTTCGATAGCTCCTAAACTAGATATAATTGCATTTAGTGGTCCAAATGATGGAGCTTGATAACACGAATCCCATTTATTTTGAATTCGCGTTAACTCTTTGTCTTTTTTATGCGGCTTATGTTCTTTAAAGCATTGATAACAAGATGTTTTACCCGGTACAGTTAATGGGCCAACAACTCCTTCTGTATCGCGATAGCCGATATTCAAATATGGTATATTCATTTTCACAGCTACTGTATTTACCCAATCATGTATTTGTGCAGGTCTATCGGCAGATATTATAATAAAATCGACTTTTTTTAGATATTTCTTTAACGAACTTACGCCTTGAACTTTTTGATCAAAAGCGACTATTTTTGTTTGTGAATTTTTATTGGATAAAACTTTCTTAGCTGCTTTGACTTTGCTCATGCCAATAGCTGTTTCATCAAATAAAACTTGTCTTGTTAAATTAGATAGTTCGACAGTATCAAAATCAATTAAACGCAATTCTTTAAATCCAGATCCGATTAAATTTAAGCTGACCCAGTTACCGATCCCGCCCATACCGATTAGAGCAACAGTTTTTTTTGACAGAATTTGTTGAGCCTGCAATGGATCAATATTGTAACTTTGGAAAAATAACATATGTCGGTCATATCTTTTCAAGTTATCCGGAGTATTAGATCTAAAGTCAGATTTGAGAATGTTTTCATTAACAAGTTCTGATTGGATGTCTTGATTTAATTGCGATTTTTCAGTCAATCGTTGCATTCCATCTTTATCAACAAATAGTTTTTTCTTCAGTCTTTTTGAATAGCCTAATTCTATAATATAGTTATCTTTCGTTTTGCTAATTTGATTTAGGCCCAAATATGGCGGAATACTATAGTGTGATTTCATTTTTAATTTCCTTTTTATTTATTGTAATTTTAATTAAAATTCCCAAAGTAAATAGAGCGACCATGAAACTTGTAATAATAGAAAAAAAGCTGAAAATTGTTTGAGTAGATTGCGACTGATGGCTCATTATTTGAATCCATTGCAATGCTGCCAGCATTCCGAATCTTGAAAACAAGCTGATACTACTTAAAATGCTAGCTCTTGATTGACTAGATATATTTTGATTTAACTTAATTGATAAGTTTGTTCTAAATATCGATAAAAAAGCCTGTGTTAAACCAAATAATATGAGAACAATGAAACCACTCGTAATAATACTTGTTAAAATATAAAGAACACTAAATAGAACCATAGATAATATGAAAAATGCTTGTGTTCGAAACCAGATCTTTTTTGAATACTTTGCTGCAACTAAACCAGCAATTATGTTCATGATACAATAAAAGCCAAAAACAACAGAATTAAATGAAGTGCTCGTTAAACCACGTAACTCTGCAAAATACGGTTGCCATAAATGCAACAATGGCTGAATCGAAAACTGTATTGCTACAGATATAAATATAAATGGAATAATTTTTTGATTGCCAATGCCTTCACTTATAGAGTTTTTTAGTAGAGCAATAATGCTTTTCTTTTTTATTTCCATCGATGTGACAAAATTTTCAGAGGGAGAGTAACATAAACATATATATCCAATTAATAGCGTTACACTTCCTGCTATATATGGCAGGTTAAGAGTTTTTTCAGCGATCATCCCACCTACGGTACCAAAAACTAAAACGAAAGCAGAATTTAGGCTTTGATTAGTATGAAAAAATTTATCCATCAGGCCTTCTTGCTTTTCAAGATTGGCTGCTTCAATTGCGTAAGCCTCATAGGCTCCAGACCATAAACAAAGGGATAAAGCACATAATATTTCAGCTAGAATAAACTGATAAAATGAATATCCAAAAGCAAAGATTAAAAAACCAGTTATTGCCGCAATTAAACTTAAGTATAAAGATTTTTTGCGACCAAAAAAATCAGCTATTAATCCAGTTGGATATTCTCCAATTAATATTGTAATTGCTTGAATGGTTTTTAAAATTCCGATTTGTGAAATAGTGAGACCACTTTGCAACAAATAAGTTACAGAAGTTGCACCGACGAACATTCGTCCACCTTCGAATAATGCATCTAGTGTTAGTATTTTTTTAAAGTTCATATAACCTCCATAAACAAGGAGGCCATCCATGGCCATAATTGATTAGTTACGAACAGATCCAGCGTTTCTAACGGCGCCTGCATTACGAACGGCACCCGCATTTCTGACTGAAATTGCATTTCTTACAACTTTTGCGTCTCGAACTTTTTTTGATCCTTTTGATGTTGTTTGTTTTTGTACTTTAATTTTCATGCTTGTTCCTTTTTGTGTTTGGACCGTATAGGTCAGTTATTGATTGTCGATATCAATCGACACAAGACAACTGAGCAATTCCGAATCCGACATTTTCGGACGTATTAATCAATATATAGCTTTTAAGATGAATTTTTCTTAAATTGCAGATCAATAATCTAATAAATAAGAATGATAATGAATATTCAACTAAATACAATTTATCTAAAATGTTCAAATCAGCAGACTGTTTGACAGATACTTCTTAGGCAGTAACATATCAATATGTCAGTTCAAGAATTTGATTTTGTAATTGTCGGCAGTGGTTTTGGTGGCAGTGTTTCTGCTCTTAGATTAGCAGAAAAAGGCTATCAAGTTGCTGTTCTTGAAAAAGGACGTCATTTTGGTCCGAATGATTATGCCAAAACCAATTGGGATTTACGTCGTTATTTATGGGCTCCAATCATTAAGTGTTTTGGTATTCAACAAATTACTTTACTTAAAGGAATGTTGATTTTGCATGGTGCAGGTGTTGGAGGGGGTAGTCTTGTTTATGCTAACACCCTAATGCAGCCACGAAGCAAAGCTTTTGATGATCAGTCTTGGCCTAATAAAATAAATTGGCAAAATGAACTTAAACCATTTTATAAAATCGCAAAAAAAATGTTAGGGGTTGGGGTTAACCCAGCTTTAAATACCGATTGTGAACAAGCCATCTTACAATTGGCAAAAGAGCTGAAATGTGAAGAGACCTATCATCCAACAGAGGTTGGAGTATTTTTCGGTGAACCGAATAAAGAAGTTGATGATCCTTATTTTAACGGACAAGGTCCGCGTCGATCTGGATGTAATTTATGCGGTGGTTGCATGGTTGGATGCCGCTATAATGCAAAAAACACTTTAGATAAAAATTACCTTTATCTTGCGCAAAAACATGGAACTAAAATTTTTGCAGAGACCATGGTAACACGAATTGAACCTACACAAGACGGATATTTGGTTTCAGCAAAATCTACAACCCAATTTTTCTCTAAAACTACGCAATTTAAAGCTAAAAAAATTATTTTATCAGCTGGAGTAATTGGAACATTGAGACTTCTGTTTAAGGCCAAGTTTGTTGATAAGACTTTAACTCAAATTTCGCCTATGTTGGGCGAAAAAGTTAGAACCAATGGCGAAAGTTTATGTGGTGTTACAACGCCTAATACAAAGATAAGTTTTAATCATGGAATAGCGATCGGATCAGCTATTCATCCCGATGAAAATACAAAAATTGAACCTGTAAGATATTCAGCCGGTAGTAGTTTTATGCGTTTGCTAGCAATACCATTAACAAATAAATCAAAATACTTTCCGCGTGCCTTTATGGCTATACCAGCTTTGATAAAACAATTACCTTTGTTTACTCGTTTATTGATTGCTAAAGATTGGGCTAAACAAAGTATAATACTTTTAATCATGCAGAGTTCGCCAGAATGGACCAAAATTGAATGGAAGCGTTCAATTTTTACATTATTTAGAAAAGGATTAGTTATTCAAAATTCTGTTCCAAGTTATATAGAAATCGCACAGAAGTCGACCGATCTTTTAGCAAAACACTACTCAGCACTGCCTCAGAATGTTGCGACAGAAGTTTTTTTCGACGCTCCAGCAACAGCACACATTCTTGGTGGCTGTATCGTCGGCAATAGCATACATGATGGCGTTATTGATCATAAACACGAAGTATTTAATTACCCAGGTTTATATGTAGCAGATGGTAGTGTAATACCTGCAAACTTAGGTGTTAACCCTAGTTTAACTATCACAGCTATGACTGAACGTTTTTGTGCGTTTTTTCCAGATAAAAAATAGCGTTGGCTATTTGAATAATAGTCTACGAAAATAATCTGACAACAAAGATCATTTAATTACAACGATTATTGTCAGTAGATAGAACCAACATCGAGCCAATATCTTCGAATATATTCTGCTTTATCCTGATCAAAAACCTTGTTTTCTAAGTCTCCGTGAAATTTCTCGATAATTTTCCATGATGGAACATTTTCATCGCTACATGTGATTAAAACTCGGTTCAATCCTAACTCTAAGCAATGTTGCATGCCTAACCTAAATATTTCTGTGGCGTGGCCTTTTTTGCGATGATGCGGGCTAACGGCATATCCGATATGTCCACCTCGCTGCAACAAATTGTCATTCAATTCATGCCTGATATTGAATCTTCCGACAATGTCGTCATTAACAAATGCATACAGCATTGTCGAAGGAACGAGATGAGCGGGAATTTTGCTTTTATCTTTCTGATCTTGCAAAATTTGTAAGTGTTCAGCATGAGACATACCTGTTTTCCAAGCAAATGTAGCCCAAGAAAGTGATTCATTTTTCCAATCATTAACCCATTTTAAAAAAGGTTGTTCATCTCTTGATGTTAATTCACGTAGTATCATTGTTTTCTGACCTTAATTTTTCTTAACCACTTTAAGTTTACGTCTTCAGTTGTTAGAGCATCTTAGCTCAATCAATTTAATGTTTCAAGCGAGTGTAAACTAACTCAAACGGCACCACCAACTAGATTTTTCTCCATCATGTGAACTTCGGGGTGATTGGGGTTGGGACCCAAATCTTTCCAGTTGTTTTTTTGGTAAAAAGCGATTGCGCGGCTGTTTGTGGGACTTACATTTAATCTGGCTTTTTTACATCCAAGACTTTTAAGAAAGTTCACTGCATACTGATCTAAATAATAAGATAGATTTTGGCCTCTATACTCTGGTGCTAAATAATATAAGTTGACCATACCTGTTTCTAAATCAGATTTCATTTGGCCTAGTTCTATTTGGCCAATAATTTTATCATCAAAATGAATGTGTACTGCTGAATAAGGATTGTTTTTAATTTTATTAAAAAGCCATTCTTTGTAATGACTTGCTCCACCGTCTTTTTCAAAATTGAGCGCTGATCCAAAACTAACAACATATGAGTCTATACGAAATTTAAGACAAATTTCCCAATCTTGTTCTAAATTTATTGGCAAAAATTTTGGTTCAATTTTCATTTGATAACATCCAGTCTATTCATCTTAATAAGTTTTACTATTTAACAATAGAAATAGCGATAGAAAATTATACCTGTATATTGTACGACTTAATTATTTACTTAAATGTGTAAATACACGCCAAAACCTGCTCATTTTAATCATTTGTAAATATGAGATTTGAACATTCTTTGTTTTTAGCCTAACTACTGCATCATCATTATTATATTTCAACGCTGCAGATAGCGGCGTTAATTGGTCATAGTATGACTCTAAATTTGGATCAGCACCATTATCTAACAATAAAGCTACGATTCTGTTATGTTTTAACTTAATAGCAGTAACAAGTACAGTCACTAAAATTTCTGGATGTTGATAGTTCAAATTGATGCCACTTTTAATATGATAATCTACTAAGTCGTAATCACCTTTTTCAACAGCACAGTATAATTCTTTCCAATCGCCAGCGGACATATAACCTCAATGTTTTAAATTTTTTCTATATCACACCACGCTCTAGACGCTCTTCTAATCGATCAAGAGAACCATTCCAACCTTGGGCCATTCCTGAACGTTCAGCAACAAATGCTTGCAATTCAGCAGGTGTGTGTTCATTAATAAGTTCAGATTTTAAAGTTATACGAGTAGATGCTGCATCTTCTTGAATAAACGTCACAGAGGTTAACCAAGTGGCTGGCCATACTGGGGCCCCAGGATGCTTTACGTTTTTTCCATGTTCATCACAAAATTCTTGAAGGAAGGAAATAAATTCTGGTGAGATTATTTTTTGATAAGTTGAACGGCCATAAAATTTAACTTCGCTATTGCCCATCTCATAAAATACATTTTTACCAGCTTCGATTTTACCTTCTATGATCTTCATAAAAAAACCAGTCGGTGGTTGCCATTTTTCAATATGAGCTTTGTCTGTAAACATTTTAAAAACCAAATCAATAGGAGCCTCAAAAACACGATTAAGTAAAAATACACTTTTTTGATTAAATACTTCTTCAATATATTCGCCCAAACGATCCCATGTTGAATTGCCACCAGCTTCTTTTATAAAGTTACTCATGTCTTTTGCGATTTGCGGCGTTTCGAAAGTCATCGTCATCACCATCGTTGTTTTTCCGTTAGTTTCACTAAATAGAACATTCACTCTGAATAGGGCTTTTTGGTTCTCATTTGCGCCGTGGTCATATTCAAGTCGTTTCAATGGTTCTACTACGAAATAGGTTGTAACATTCGGATAATCGACACCATCTGGGCCATGCATTGTATAAATCCATTTTCCACCCGCTCGCAAATCTTTGCTTTTAGTTGTTATACTAAAACCTCGTGGTCCCCACCATTTGGCTGCTTTTTGCGGATCAGTCCATGCATCCCATACTAAATTTACAGGAGCATCATATACACGGGTTATAATTAGTTCGTTTGAATTATTTTTTGGTTTCATATTTTTTCTTTCATTGTTTATTTGTTACAATTTTTTAAAAAAATTTACTCAGCATGAACGCATCTACATCAGCAAAAAATCTGTTTTGTTGCAGACTCATTTATTTCAAAACCCATTATCAACTCGATTTGCTGGTGATTTATTTTCTGCATCCATAGCTAATTAATTTATGTAAAATTATCGCCTTTATCAATGTGATAGCATTATGGCTTTAAGCGACAGTTTAAAAAGAGGTCATTTTCATTGGCGCAAGCGCTCCATGGGGACCACTTAATTGCGAGTTGATTTATCAAATTCTTTTTTTCGATAGATAGTTCTAAAATTAATCTCATTTATCTTTTAATTAGTAACTTTACTTTTACTTAAAAAATAATGTTAACAAGTTAAAACCATATCGGAAATTACAACATCTCTAGTCAATGGGATACGGTCATAAGGGCTATATGTTGCAAACAGTTGGTCGCAAAACTCTTAGCTACTCTGAGTCCGAAATCGAATTGCTCTTTCAAACAGTTTTTACTCCGTTTAATTTTACTGATGAAATTTGTAAGTGGATGCAAGACTACTTGCTAACAGAACATAAAGAACGCAGCAAAGATCACTACCAGCACCTCTCTGCACTTCAAGCACGCTATAAGATGCTGGAAAAATACATAGACCAAGCATATGAAGATAAAGTCTCTGGAGCAATTAGTGAAAGCTTATGGCGTGATAAAAACGGTCAGTGGCTTCTTGAGCAATCTAAAATAACAAACGAAATAAATGCTATTGGAGAAGAAAAACAGGACTACATTGAAAAGGGTGTCTGTCTCATCGAACTAGCGCAAGATGCTGAAAACATTTATAAAAATGGATCAACAGAGGTAAAGAGAAAATTAGTGGAATTCGTTTCATCGAACCACGTTTTGAGAGATGGAAGTATTGGATTTAATTACGCTAAACCCTTCAGCTGGATTGCTGAAGGGGCTTTAAAAGAAACTTGGTGGATATGTCTCCTGTTGAGCAATATCGCACATTTAGCTTAAGTGGATACCACTTTATAATCAATACTTGCGGTCAGCTATTATAAAATTAGTCCTCAAAACGAACAAAGTATTCAGTCTCAACAACTCGTCTTCCGATACGCATGGCCGTCTTCAATGAAGAAAAATTTTTGTCGTAGATAGTTCCCCAAACATAATCAAATCGAGCCGCCATCTCATTAAGAAAAAAAGCATGAGCAATCGGAGCAATCTTTTTACCGATCCATCTTTTAGACAGATAACTTTCAATCATGTAAATAGCAGGCAACCCATATAGAGGGCTTTTAACGCCAGCGATTACACCACTGAATCCGTTAGCATCACTCGCGATTAATAAAGCTTGATCCGTTGCCGATTCTTGAAATTCATCAAGTTGCCCGATCCTGACAAAGCCACCTAGCTCTTTCTTTTCAGAGAGGCGCTCTTGATATTCAGCAACGTACTGCTGATGCCAATCAATATTTTGGGTAAATGAAAAGTTAACTCCCGAAGGAACTAACAAATTTTTCTGCTTTAAGATTTTTCCAAAAACTGTATGTGACCACTTTTCAAAATTTGAGTGAGCGTTTGGTTTGTCTTTAAACTTCAATCCTTTCGGATGAAGATTTCCAAATTCATTTTTAACAATTTCACTAATTTCGCTTACCAATTCTAAAGACATTTCTGATCCAATTTGAATTTCGACAAAAGGGAAATTTATATCTAAATTTTTAAAACGGGCCCCTGCGATAAATTCATTTCCATTGCTGAGCTTTAAAGCTCTTTCCGCTAAATCACGTGGATCGCACGATAGAGCCATTCCTTTTTTTCTCGCTTCACATACTTCGGGGCTGCTGAGCTCAATCAACTCATCAAGACTAGCAAAGGCGGCAGTTTGAAAATCAGAATACTGAATAATTTCTTTCGGCAGGTAACTTTTCAAGTTATCTAAAAATTGCTTCTTGAATTGTTCGCTGATTTCCAAATAAACCCCTGCCGTTTTCAGTCCGAAAAAGTGACTTTTTTTAAATAAATTTTATTTATACAAGTTCAAAATTTCTCAACGAAATTAATAGCCCAACTTTGAGAAATTAGTCTTATCATAAAAACTCAATATAATAAGTATTCGAAATCATTGAGTAATTTCAAATTTTAGGTTAAATGGTGGAGGTGCCGGGAGTTGAACCCGGGTCCGCAAGAGATCCACAGAAAGGCGCTACATACTTAGTTTGTATTTTATTAAACCCTTAAGACCTCTACAAACAAAGTTCAAAAGAGAAATCCCCTGGGTAACTATTAAGTGCTAACTCCAGAGAAACCAGTCAGCACCGAGACGGCATTATCGTCGGTCTTAGCATCGACACCGTCGATCAACATTAAGACCGTAGCAGAACTAAGCTGCTAAAGCGTAGTCGTTGTTTGCAACTAATAATTGCACGTTTTTAACGAGGTCCACATGCGCCCCGGTATGCTCCCTTTGCTTCAGCACCCACGTCGAAGCCAGTACACCCCCAACTTCAAAACGATCAGTACACGAAAACAAATTCGTTTAATTATTATATCTGATTTCTTAAAATCCACAAAAGACCAAATCACAATTCATCTAAAATTCATCAACATCCAGACAACACATACCCCAAAATGCTATAAAAAACATCACGCTTTAATCACCACTAGATAGCCCCCAAAAGCTAGACCATAGTCCTATATATTGATATAGAAAAATCACTCTATTTTTATCATTTAATTTCACTTTTTAACTGTTTTTTGTGACATTTTGCTTAGGTTGCTTTCTGTCACTGAACATATATGCTGCGCATTAAATAAGCTGCTAAATTATGCACCGGCAACAAAACATTGATTTTTCATAGTGAGTTATCAACCGAATCCACAGACTTTTCCACAATCCAGTGGATTTTCCAGTGTCAAATTGACCAAAAAATGGAGTTTAAGAAAATTTAAGATTTATTTTCTATGTACTAAATGTTCAGCAAATCTGTTAAAAAACAGAAAAATACTGTAAAGAGTTTTTAAGAAAATAAATCCATAAAGCGATCATTTTTAAATCACCAGATGCTGTCTTATTGCTTAATTTTATGACTATTTTTAAGATAAGAGCAGGAGTTAATTTAACTCTGCTTTTTTTGAAGGATTGCTAACAGGAAAAAGCTGTAAATTCAACTGATACACGCGATCACCTTTTTGATTCATGCGGGCTATCGAATTTTCTTTATGTAAGCTTTTACGCATTTGTCTTAATTTAAATTTTAAATCTTCAAACTCAGCCTGAGTTAAAGATAGCGTTAACGAACCAAACTCTCGCTCGGTTGCATTATCTTGATAAAGAGATTCTAAACCCAAATACATTAATTGCATTTGCAGCTGACGAATGAGCGCCGGTGGAATTTCTTCAGGTGCTTCTGTTGGTTTACCTTTACTAATCAATCCCGTTGCAGGATCTTTTTGTAATTCGCCACTTATTATTAAGTTTTTAAGAGCTTGGTCAATCTCAGCCTCTGAAGCTTTGCCACGTAAAAGCTCTTTGAGCTTGGCTGTTTCAAAAACAACACCCTCCTGATCAACCAAAGCATAAATAATCCAGCCAATCCAATTCGGAACTTTTTCAAATACACGGCGATCAAATTCACCTAATTTAAGTTTTTGAGCCACGCGAAATTCCGATAACTGCTTTAAAGCATAATTGCGATCAGCCGGATCTTCTGACTGGTTGAACACAACCAAAAGTTTAAACTCGTCCGATTGAGCTTTATTTAAACCACAGGCCCTAGCAAATTTAGCCACCATATCCATCGACAAATTACGCTTACCTTCAATAATCATCTTTAAATAATTCGGAGATTTAATATCCGCCGCAGCCGAAAAAATCGCGTAATTATAAGGTCTCAAAGAACGCTTAGTTGATTCTTTTTTAAAACGGTAAAAATCAGCTAGAAAAATACGAAAATCCATATAATCAGACAAAACAGGCAACGCCGCCGAAGTGTTTGATTTTTCAAGATTTTGAATTAACTGAGTCTCTTGAGTTTCCATATTTTCCTCCGAAAAAAAGCGCCTCTTAAATTCATCGCATGAGGCGCTTTATTTGACAATAAGATTAGTCAAATTTTGCTAATTAATAGCGGCTTAACACAATTAAAACACGTTCAATTGTCATATTTCCGCGAGTATTTAAAACTAAACTGCCCGCTTCTCCGCCAAGGTCAGGGCTGTTCAAACGGATCTCTTGCGTTTGAGAATAGCCTCCGCTGAATTGCAAAGTCCCCACATTAAAACCATTCATCAGCAAATCGGCCAATGCAACATTGTGCTGTGCAGACGCCGTAACACGTATACTTTGAATACGGCGTCCATTGTATCTATACATGTCTATGTATCGAGTTAAATCTAAGCGATCGTGACCATACATCGAACGATAAACACCTAAATCAAGAACTTCACTCCCATGACCTGGGTAACCTGGATGATGACCATCCCCCGGATATTGAGGAGGATTGGGCTGATGCGGAGGCGCCGGAAACTCTGGCGGACGTGGCTCGTGCGGCGGTCGTGGATAACCACCACCATGTGAATTTTCCGGTACAAGTTCAATTTGAATATCTTCGATGATAGTTGATCCATCTATCGTTAAAGTGAGCTCTCGATTCGCAGATCCTAAGCGAATTCTTTCACTTGGAACTAAATCAATTTGATATCCTGGGTTAACTTCAGAAGCTACGACTCGACCACCCACAATCAACCGAGCAATCGTTTTTGAACTACTATTAGGGCGTGTATTCGCACGAACAGCAACAACACGATATTGAGCATACTCAGATCCAATCCCAGCAAGTTGTCTCAGCAACAATCTTTCATTGCGTACAACACGACCGACATAAATGCGTTTAACCTCAGAATAACCATGATCTGGACTTTGGTCCGCACAATCAGGATCGTACGGGTTATCACAAGGCGCTAACCAACCCCCATCATCATCCCCTGGACCAATACCAAAACCATCGTCCGAGTGTGCAATTGACACCGAACCTATAACAACCGCTGTTGAAAGTGCTAACAGAATAGACTTTTTAAGTTTTTTTAAGATCATTTTTCCCCCTAAACGATTCACAGGGGATTAAAAAGCAAATGTTGGGCCCAAAAAAATAGGGCCAACATTGCCCTATTTTCTAAACATCGTAATCAAAACAATTTTGATTTTAAATATTAAAAAGCTTTAACAGTTTTTTCAAATTCTTGAACCTGATCAACTGATAAAGTTGATTTATTCATTTTAGAAACCGTCATCCAGATAAATGATTTTTGCAAGTCATTGGTCGAATCAGAAACGTCCATCTTTAAACGAATATCACCTAAACCGTTATTGCGTTCTAAGCGAATACTTTTAAGCGTGTCGCTCAGTTTTGTAGAATAAGTTCCTGCTAGCTTTTTGAGATCATAATTTAGCGATAAATCTGTAACTTTTTGAACAGGCACATCGACCACAGTTCCTTTAGCTTGCGCTAACAACGGAACGCTTAAACCAACTAATTGCTTGTCATCAGTAACAAGTAATAATCCCATCGCTGAACGACCATTCACAACCTCAAAAGACGAAATTTGAACGTAGCTAATAGCTTGGGTAGTACCTTTAACACTATCAACCGTGTTGCCAACATATGTTTGCCACAAAGAAAAGGCTTTTGATGTGTTTGTTGAAGGTAAATGAAACATGCGACTTGCATAAGAGCTTCTAAAAATAATACGCGCATACGCACCTGTAAGCTTAATTTTAGCATAAGCATTTTCGCATCCACCATCAGTATCTGTGCACTTTAAAAAACCACCTTGATATTCAAGATCTCCTGTTTTTGAAACTAATGTTAGTCTAAAACGGTTATCTTCTTGATTTGCTTTAAGAACATACGTTTTTAATTTACCGAATTCATCTACCGTCAAGTGTAACTGAATTGAATTATCACTGAGCTGACGTTTTATTTGCGCAGCAACGATACCTTTAGCTAAATTTAAATTCATCTGTTTTTGTTCAGCATTAACTTTATTGTTATACGATTTAAATTCAGACATTAAACCATCATCACTTGAACTTGTATAAAACAAACCATCAACAGATTGGCCACCAGTTTTATGCGCTTCTGCTTCTGCAAAAGTCACACGCATAGCTCTATGCAAACCATCATCAACTAAATTAACTTGAGGATTTAACACATTCGACGTGCCAGTTTGCTGTTCTTCAGAAGAATCATATGATGTTTGCCACCCATTTGACTGACCAGGTTTTTGATTTTGACCAGACTGACCATTTATTTTTTGGTCAATATCAGTTTGAAAATCATTTTCTGTACTTTGCGCACCACCACGATCTATCGAACGATTTTGTTGCGATGGCGATCCCGCAGGAGTCGGCATTGGCGCCGGAGCTTGCTGTGTCGTCACCGGGTTTGGCGCTGTTTGTGTCGATGGAGGAATGTCCCCACCAACAGTCACTGGTTTAGAATCTTTACTAGATCCACACCCAACAACTGAAGCAACTGATAGCGCTAAAATTAATTTTTTTCTGATCAACATTTTGGCCTCCACACTCATGACGGACCGATAAATTCTTCTCTGAGCATTTAAAATCAAAGCAAGCCAAAGACCAATTTTACTTGGCTTCAGATCAAATATAACGCTAATATAAGCCAGTTTTAACGATTTGATTTTGAAATTAGTTCAAGGATGACGTAAATCATGACAGCACAACACGATCATTTTTTTAATCTTAATCCAGATGCGATCATGGCTGCTGTTGATTCGTATGGGTTTAATCCTACTGGTGAAATTCATCAACTCAACTCATATGAAAATCGTGTGTTTGAAATTAAACTTGAAAACAATCAACCTATCATTGCTAAGTTTTTCAGACCAAATCGTTGGTCAAAAGAAACAATATCCGATGAACATGAATTTTGCTTTGATCTCAAATCTGATGGTCTATCCGTTGGGTTACCCATTATCAATCACAAAACACAATCCAGCGTGAATGAACAAAATGGAATATATTATTCTCTTTATGAAAAAGTTCGTGGACGAATGATGCAAGAAATTTTGATTAGCCAATTTGAAAAAATGGGATCACTCGTTGCTCAACTGCACAATACGGGCGAAAAAAAGGAAGCTTTTAATCGAAATTTTTTTGGACCTACACAAGATCAAAAATGGGGTGTTCTTGATCAGCTTTATGAAGTTGTATCGCCCGAAGTTCGTCAAGACTACTTTGATGTTGCTGAATTTGTTTTTAACGAATTAGATGAAAGATTACATCCTGAAAACTTTATTCGCATTCACGGAGACTTACACCGAGGTAATCTTTTGGATAACGGGCAAAATGATATTACTCTGGTTGATTTTGATGATTTTATCAATGGTCCAATTGTTCAAGATTTGTGGATGATATTTCCAGACGAACAATTTTCTAAAACGAAAGAGTTTGAGCTCTTTTTAAAAGGATATGAAACTCTACGCCACTTTGACGAAAAACAGTTAGAAATAATCCCACTTCTGCGCTGTTACCGAGTTATCAATTATGCTGGTTGGATTTTAAATCGGTGGCATGACCCAAGTTTTCCAAAAATATTTCCCGAATTTAATACATATCGATACTGGGCCGAAGAAACCGATTCAATCAGAAAAATTGCCAGTCAATTTTAACTAAGTTCCTTCGTGAAAAACAAAAAACCTGAGACTTCAATCTCCGGTTTTGTAAAGGTTTTAAAAAATGATATTAACTTTTATTGATTATTTTTTTGCGTCTTTTAACCAAGTTACTTTAATCGCTTCTTGATTACTTAAAACAAGAATACCTGTTAGTTTTAATTTTCCAGTCTTTAAATCTTTTACTGGTTTTTGATATGGATCAAATTCAATTCTGACAACTGAGTTAATTAAATTCATATCGATAATTTTAGAAGTTTCAACTAACAAAACAACTTCGTTAAATAATGAAATCGATTGAGTACGTGTTGATTGATCATAGCTGATGCTTGCAATTTTAACGAGCTCTGATTGACCCTTGAGCCCAACAAATTTTTCTCTCAAAGCTTGAACTTCTTTTTCATTTAAAGCGATTTTAGCATTATTGCTTTTTGTGTCCTGGTTTTGATCGGATTTAACATCGCCTAACGTAGTTGAAATTTTTAAACCAGACTTTTCATCAACGATTGTATCACTTGACGCTGATGCTGAAGAAGCTGCGCTTTCAGCAGCTTGCACAGGCTTAGCAGCTTCAGGTTTTACTTTTTTGCTTTCTTTGCGCTCTTTTTCTTCAATAATTAAAGCTGATTTCTGTCTTTGCTTATCAAGCAAATATCTTTTGCCATCTTTGCTTTCAATTTTAACGACTGACCCAGATTGCCCGGCGCTTGCAGCTTTTAAGCTTATTTTACCTGATTCTATTTTAACTTTTTCACCATTGCTCAGGTTAATTATTTGATATTTTGTGCCTTCTACATCAATTGATTCGACAGTTATATCATCCGTTGTAACTTTTTGACCTGTCCCTGACTGTGGCGAACTTGAAGCACCTTGTGGGATAACAGTCACTGTTTGCGACGCTTTTGTTGCCGCACTTTGCGCAGAAGCTGTACTTGTTGCAGCTTGATTTTTAGCACTTTCTTTTGACTGATCGGCTTGACGCTGATCTTCTGTGCGATCATCTACTTTTAAAACTTTGCCCAAAACTTGTTTGATTTTTTGTGCTGTCATCTGATCTTTTTTCACGTTTACACAAACCAAATAGTTTAAATCACCATTATTATCACCAGCATTAACACGTGAGAATGTTAAAACAACACTTGATTTTTCACCAGATTTCATTGTTTCATAATTTTCAAGAACTTCATGCTCGTAAGTATTATCTGGATTTTTTTGGTTATCTGCTATTGAAACAAGTTGAAACTCAGCTGTTTTATCAGTTGTTATTTTCGTTTCCTCTTCAAACGAACAAACGGTCTTACCGTCTTTAACTAATTTTTCAAGTTCTGTTCTGCTTGTTTTAACTTCACCCATATCTAAGAATGACTTCCATAAAACACCAGCTGCCGACATTAATGCTTGCCCTTCTTTCGATAACAATAAAGTTTCGGCTTTTAATTTTTCAATCGCTTTTTCTTGTCCCTTTCGGCTTTGACTATCTTGAAACTGTTTGGCTAATTCATTGTCTTGACCAGTCAATTGTTTTAATACATGGCCATTTTTTTCACATGATTGCTGCGCTTTATCTTTAATAACAAGTGGAGCATTTTTATTTTCAGAATCTTTGCAGCCCGCTCCATTGACTGTTTTAAGTTTTGCCAAATAGGCTTCACATTGTTCAACAATTTTTTTAACATCAACGGAAAATTGTGCTTTTTCATTTTCAGATAAATCTGAAATATTTTTATTCATAAATTGCTCGTTGAATTTCGTATTATTGGCATGCAATTCTTTGCGTGCATTTTTAATTTCAACCGAACACTCTTCTGTAATTTTTAAATCCGCCGCCGTTTTAAGTGCAGCTGCCGCTGGATCTAAAGCCCCTGTGGCACTATTGTTTCCGTTGGTTGTTGTTGCCGCTCTTTTTGATGGAGCTTTTTGGCAATTAACAATCATTGAAGTCGAAGCAACTAATGCCAAAACTAACGGTAATGATCTTTTTTTCATGGGCTCTCCTTTAATAAATAAAAACAAATCTCTTCACTGAATTAGTTATTCAAAAACCAGTCCATGTTCTAAAGTGAGACAGATTTTTCGATTACGTGTTTCATTTTGAAACACATTCGCAGTTTTTTATGCATACGCATGATTTAATACTTATTAAAATCATTTTGTGCATTTATTTTTGTCAAAGCTTTAGACATACTGATGACAAATCAACACTAATCCTGGCGATGGGCACTTCTTACTTATGTTTATTTTGTTTAGACTAGTATTTCTTGGCCTTAAATTTGCGAAGTTATTTTTAAATGAAAAATACAAACATATATATTAAGGAGTACTTTATGAAAAAACTTTTAATGACATCGATGATCTTATTATTTTCAGCGCAATCTTTTGCATCATTAAGATTAACTCATGCAGAAGCGGGATTAGTTTACGCTTTCGTAAATACAGTTTCAGCAGATCTTCAAAACGCAGGTGATGGTGTACTCGTGAATTCTGCGCTTATCAGCTGTACGAAACATGAATCTAATGAGCAGTATTATTGTATGTCAGACATTGGTGGTTTAACAGGTGATATTGCAAAAAAACTTTATAATTCAATGTCAAAATCAACTGAAGAAAACTTGGATGGTGTTGTATTAAGAAATGGAAACATTAGCTGCTCATCTGTTTCTAAAAATAACAAAGCCGAAACTTACAAGTGTGACTCTATCTAATGTTATCTAAAGAGCAGTTCTTGCGTTCTCAAGCCAACACTGCTCTTGCAGCTTTTTTACTTTATCGCACTTATGAGCTTTAAGGTCGTTATGACGACACCTTCAATCAATCATGCAAATCAATGATGCATTTCACAGTTCTATTTTCGATTCTTTCTTTATGTCTTAGTGCGTTATTCACTGAATTCACAGGGTATTTCATATACACACAACAATGGCTGGGTCCCATACGGTAGACTTTGCAGTGAATTCCGCTAGGTCCGGAAGGAAGCAACGGTGTCTGTAGAGCTAGGCGATGTGGGGTGCTCAGCCGCTTATTTTTACGCTTTTTTTGTATATTCTTATTTTGGTGGGTTCATGTCGTATCAAGTTTTGGCTCGCAAATACAGACCTCAATCCTTCGATCAAATGATCGGCCAAAATCACATTTCGCAAACACTGACAAATGCTTTAAAAAACGATCGCATACCACACGCACTTTTATTCACTGGTTTGCGTGGAACAGGTAAAACATCGTCAGCACGTATTTTAGCAAAAACTTTACGTTGCCAAAACCCTGTTAATTTTAGCCCTTGTAACAAATGTCAAAGTTGTATCGAAGTCACTCAAGGATCTGCAGTTGATGTGATCGAAATTGATGGTGCCTCGAATAACGGCGTTGATGCCATTCGTGATTTACGTGATAGCGTTATGTTTATGCCCACTTCTGGTCGATATAAAATTTTTATTATCGATGAAGTTCACATGCTATCAACAAATGCATTTAATGCCCTACTTAAAACTTTAGAAGAACCGCCTGCACACGTGATTTTCATGATGGCCACAACTGAAGTTCATAAAATTCCACAGACGATTTTGTCTAGATGTCAGCGTTTTGATCTACGCCGAATTCCTTTAAAACAAATCACAACTCATTTAAAAAAAATCTGTGACCTTGAAAACATTCCCGCTGAAGAAAAAGCTCTGTGGCTGATCGCCAAACAGGGCGATGGGTCTGCTCGTGACAGTTTAAGTTTACTTGATCAAGTTATTAATTTTTCGTCTGGTCAGTTAACAGAAGCTAACGTGAGTTCAGTACTCGGCTTAACGGATCGATCGTTGATATTTGAAATTTTTGATCATCTCATGAAACGTGATGCCCAAAAAACTATTGTCGCTTTAGAAAAAGCTCATCAAATCGGAGTGAATGCCGGCTTATTTTTTGAAGAGCTTTTGCAACTTATTCGTCATGCTATTTTACTTAAAACAGCTCCTGAAAATGACACTTTGATTGATTTACCACTTGAAGAAATTCAATTATTAAAAGCAATGGGGCAAAGCCAATCAGATTCTGAATTACATATGTTGTTTGATATGGCTTTAAAAGGTCTTACTGATATTAGTAAAGCCAGTGATCCTTATTTGGTTTTTGAAGTTTGCTTGCTGCGTTTAGCACAAGCCCCGCGCGTGATTGATATTCAAAATTTAAAGTTCCAATCGGGAACAATCGAGGTTCGGCCAACCCCAAAGGCTGATGGGGGATCAGTTGCAGCAGCTGTGCCCCCCAACAGGACACAGAATTTGTCAGCAACAACCAACTCCGTCAACCATGCAACGACAACCACACCTGTTCCTTTTAAAGCTGAACCAGCAAAACCAACCCTGAATACAGAAGGCTGGATCAAGTTTGTTCATTACTTAAAACAACAAAATGCCTTTTTAGCAGCTAAATTAGATAACATTATTTTTACGGGCCTAAATGAAAAGCACTTCACTTTAGAAGCTGCGGCTCAATTTAGCTTTTTAGCCGAGCAATTGAACCACGCAGAAACTCATGAAAAACTGCAAGGTTTTATTGATTCATTCTTTGGCACAGGCTACACTTTTAAAGTTGTTAAGGCGAAAGTCGCTTCGGGTGATTCAGCTGTTAGTTTACATCTGAAACAAGAAAAAGAATCCGAAGAAAAATTAAAAAGTGAGATTTTAAAAGACCCACGTGTGCAAGAAGCACAGAAAGTTTTTAAAGCTCAGGCTAAACTAGTCGCGAAAAACACAAAATCATAATTTGATTTTAATGTTTAACGACTGTGATTTAAAAAATAAGGAGTTTACAATGAAAGGTTTTGGCGGCGGCGGATTAGGCGGAATGGCTAACTTGATGAAACAAGCTAACCAAATGCAAATGAAAATGAAAAAGCTTCAAGAAGAACTTGCTACTCGTGAATTTACTGGAACTTCTGGTGGCGGCGCAGTCACTGCTAAAGTCAACGGTGACAACAAAGTTTTAGCATTAACGATTAATCCTGAAGTGATGAAAGCTGGCGATGTTGAGATGTTACAAGACCTTGTTACATCTGCAGTTAACGATGCTTTGAAAACAGCTAAAGACGAATCTTCAAAAGAAATGTCTAAAATCACTGGCGGTATGAATATCCCAGGAATGTTCTAGGACATGTTGCATATACCAGCCTTAGAAAAACTAGTTCATGAATTGAGTCGTTTACCCGGTATCGGGCCGAAAACAGCTCAAAGGCTGGCTTATTATGTTTTAAAATCTAAGGACGCGTATCCTGAAAAACTTTCTGAAGCTTTATTGCGCGTGCAAACAGAAGTTCACACCTGCCCTGAATGTTTTAACTACACAGATCGCGAACTTTGCAAATTTTGTGAAGATCCTCACCGTCAATCTGAATCAATTTGTTTGGTTGAAGAGCCTTCAGATATTGTTCGTATTGAGTCTTCAGGTGCGTTTCGTGGACGCTACCACGTTTTACACGGTGTTATCTCTCCGCTAGAAGGCATCACAGCTAAAGATTTAAAAATTCAAGAGCTTGTCGCTAAAATCGATAAAGGTTTGAACGACGATGGCCCAACGATAAAAGAAATTATTTTAGCTTTAGACGCTGATATCGAAGGTGACACAACGGCTTTGTATTTAGCCAAAGCTTTGCAAGGCAAAAATGTGAAAATTTCACGCATTGCCCATGGTATTCCAATTGGGTCTGATATTGATTTTATTGATGATCGCACAATGGGGCGCGCTTTAGAAAATAGGGTGCAACTGTAATGTCACTATTTAATTACAACGCCAAAGAAATTCACTGCAAAATTGTTTATTACGGCCCATCGCTAGGTGGTAAAACGACAAATATTCAATGGATGTATCAAAGCCTAGCACAAGATCAAAAATCAAAACTTGTTGCTTTAAATACTGAAATTGAAAGAACTCTTTTGTTTGATTTCTTACCTTTAGACATTGGTGAAATTCGCGGGTTTAAAACACGCTTTCATGTTTACAGTGTTCCCGGACAAATCGTCTACGATGCAACTCGTAAGCTCATTTTACAAGGTATTGACGGCATTATTTTCGTAGCTGATTCGCAAGCTGATCGTTTAGATGAAAACTTACAAGCCCTTGATAATTTAGAAAAAAACCTTAAACAACAAGGCTATGACATCAAAGATATCCCTATTTTATTGCAATATAACAAACGCGATTTACCAACAGCGTTGCCTATTTCTGAGCTCAGAAAGCATTTAAACCGTTATAATGCTCAAGAGATTGAAGCCTGCGCTTTTGAAGGTAAAGGTGTATTAGAAAGCTTTAAATTAATGTCAAAATCGATTATACAGATCCTTAAAGGTGGAGCGACAGTTTAATCCCGCACACCTTAAGTGGGTCTAAAGTGCAAAAAAATTCTCAATTAAACACAAGCGATCAAAAGTTAATATCTGATATTACTCGTCTGAAAAAAGAAAAAGACGTGGCTTTGCTCGCTCATTACTATGAAACAGGTGATATTCAAGACATCGCTGATTATGTTGGTGATTCATTTTATTTAGCCAAAATGGGACAACAAGTTTCAAATAAAAATATTCTTTTAGCTGGTGTGGTTTTTATGGGTGAAAGCGTGAAAATTCTAAATCCTGAAAAAACAGTTTTAGTTCCTGACTTAAATGCTAGTTGTTCGTTAGTCGAGGGTGCGCCCTACGATCAATACTTAGCCTGGCGCAAACAATACCCAGATGCTATCTGTGTGACATACATCAACTCAAGCGCCGAAGTTAAATCGATATCAGATGTGATTATCACATCGAGTAACGCTGCTCAAATTGTTGAATCAATTCCTAAAGATCGTCGTATTTTATTTGGCCCGGATCAACACTTGGGCAAGTGGCTCAGCAAAAAACTAAGTCGTGAATTTATTTTATGGAATGGAGCTTGCGAAGTTCACGTGTTGTTTAATGCAACTCGATTAAAAAAAATCATTGATGAAAATCCTGATGCTTTAGTCATTGCACATCCTGAATGTGATGATGCGATTTTAAAATATGCCACTGTTATTGGATCAACTTCAAGATTGCTTGAAGAAGTTCAAAAAAATACAAATTTCAAAAAATTCATCGTGGCAACTGAAACTGGTATTTTTCATCAAATGAAAAAACTAAGACCTGATGCTGAACTGATTCAAGCCCCGGTTGTTGATGAAAACTGTGCTTGTAATGATTGCCCGTATATGAAACTGAATAACTTAGAAAAAATTTATCAAGCTTTATTACACTTTGAACCAGCTGTGCAGCTAGATGAAAAATTAAGACTTAAAGCTCACGCTTCACTTGATCGCATGATGAAAATCACAAGCAACCAACAAGTGACTTGGCCAGAAAAATTCGAGGGTTAAATATGGATCAATACTCTGCTCTTAACCAACTTGGTCGTTTATTTTCTGATGTTATTAATCAAGAGCTTAAACAAGATTTATTTCACCACCAAGTTGACCGCGTTGATATGCAGCTTGTTGCTCAACCTAGTTTTGGCGCACAACACGAGCAACACAGATTAAGAATTCGTGAACACATTATTCACAAAAATGATAAAAATTTAAAACACCGCGATAAAGTTAACATTTTAAACCTAAATCAAATCCCAAAAGCATTTGCCTATTATTTTTCAGTATCGCATTGCTTAGATATGGGTGGGTATATTCGATCTAATTACCCTATCGGATTTGATATTGAATCAACAGAACGTATTGAAAATAAAACTCTCGAGCGCGTGAGCCAGTCTGTAGAAATCGAGTTGGTCAAAAATGCGGCTCAAACATTTAGTGAAAAAATGCAAAATGCTTTGATTTGGTCTGCGAAAGAATCATGTTTTAAAGCTTTGCATATTGCTGATTTAGATCAGCATTATTTGGATGAAGTGAAAGTTCTGTCAAATATTACTTTAACTGAAATTAAGTCTGTGTCTTACACTGATACACAATTCTTTATGTTCAAATGTCAGCTCTCGACTGATAAAGCATTATTAAAGGTCAATGCTGGATTTGCCACAGTTATAGCGAATCATATCTACACAGTATTTTTAATTTAACTTGCATTTAATTAATTTTAAGCGCTTAAGAAAATAATTTTTTGTCCGAGCCCTCAACCTAGGTCCTGAACACCCCGATAGTCTAGGTATATGGAGGACCATACAATGAGCGCATCACAGAGAAAATTTAGAAATTCACCACGAAAAGAAATCACTCCTCTAACGCTTGATTCTTTTTCTTCACTTGAAAGTTTAGAAAAATTAGCTAAATATGGCGAAATTATCGAAGCCTCTTCATCAGGTATTTTAATTAAGTTTAAACGTGAAGATTTCATTAAAAAAGAATTACGCTCGAATTTAAATATTGATTTTATTATTGGTCATAAAGTTTATTTCACAATTCACGAAATGGATTTAGAAATTTCAGGGACAATTGCACGAACTAAATTTGTTGGCAAAAAGGGTGGATTTATTATTGCTGTGGATTACAGTAAAGATGCACCTGAATATTGGCGTGAATGCTTAATGGATTTATTGCCACCACAAAATTAACTAGTTATTTTTTACTTTAGTTAACTATCCTTCGAACAAAAAACAACTAATTCATCATGGCTTGTTCTTGCAGTTTTTGGAACTTTGGCAAGCCCTCTTCGCTGATTAAAACAACAGAGTAATGCGGCGGCAGAAACCACGAAATGGCTTCAGCTATGCCGGCATGTTCTTTATCCGGCGGGTTTCCCAAAGACTCTAACGAAAAAGCTAGATCAAAATTTTTACCATCAGCGGAAATCATAAGTATTTTAGGATTATAAACGCCTTGGTCTCTGAAAAAATCTGCCAATACTTTACGAACGTAAAAAGGCAAGTATTCCTTTGTCGGCGGGCCCGAAACGATTTTTGAATTGTCGTACTCAACCTGACCTGCATTAACAGCTAAGTCTGGTCTGATAAAATATCCCGTTTCTTTGAAAGACCAAATCATCCCATACGAAAACACATAGTCAGGATAAGGTTCGCGGTATGGATTAACAACTAAACCAATACCCTTTGTGGCTAACCAATAAATTAACTTTTGTACTGATTCAATTGTGTCTCCTCGTGGAGTTTTGTTTTCTGCAAGCGTTTCACATATAATATATGGCCATGAATCAGGTCCTTGTTGAGGATCTTGTGATAACAACGCCACATCTGATGACGTAATAAGTTTAAAAAATTTTTCTTCCCAAGCAAAATTGCGATCTTGTTCTTGAGTGTGTAAATGCGAAGTTAAATCAGTGATTATCTGGCTCATGATATCCTATTAATTATTTTAAAATGTTTTGCACGATAACAAGTGTTTTGTAACCTTGCACTCGAATAATATCGCCTTTAGCTGTTTTTGCAACAGAGCCATCACGATTAACTTTAGGGATTAAGCCCTTACCAGCTGATTCAACAGTTTTAAATACAAGTGGCGCCATATTAGGATGCAATCGAATACATCCGCCAGAAGCTCTTTGGCCTAATTTACCTTCGGTGCCTGCTGGAGCTTGATGAGTTGCAATACCTGACTCAAAAAAAACAGAGTATGGCATCCAAGTCTGCCACAAATTAGAAAAATACTTTTCATCAAGTTTATCAACATCGAAATATCCCGTTGGCGTTGTTGACCAGTACGCACGTTTAGAGCAGTGATCTTTTTTAGGTTCTTGTCCAGGTTTACAACCGGCTTCATAATTTTCGCGACCAGTTGAAACTTTCGTCAATTGAGTGAGTTTTTGATCAATATATAAACGTAGCGTTTGGCGATCAGAACCATCATTAGCTTTGTTCACAACGATAATAACTTTGAATTCCTTTAACCACGGGTAATTTTGAAAATCACTTTCAGAAAACGGACGCGCTTTATAATCTTCAGGGGCTGAATTTGATTCAATTGCCTGATCCCAAACTTGAGCCTGTAATTGTAAATTAAAAGAAAAGATCACAAAAACCACTGCCAATATAGACTTCATAAAAGCTCCTAAACCGACAAAAATTTAATTGATGCTTCATTGATGTTCAAGTTGGAAAACTGACTTAGAATAATTTTCAGATATTTTTATAGAGTTTTATGCGAAATTCACTCTAAATGCGACACGAGCTGCTCCAATTTGATGAAATTCAGAGCAGCTAAAATCAATTTATCACTAAGCGTGCTTAGTTTTTTTTCTATATCGCATATTCAAAAGTTCAACCACAAAAGAGAAGGTCATAGCAAAGTAAATATATCCTTTTGAAATATGGGCTCCCATACCTTCAGCCGTTAACATAACCCCAATCAATAATAAAAATGAAAGCGCTAAAATTTTAATTGTGGGATGGCGATCAACAAAAGAACTGATTGAACCAGCCGAAAGAAGCATAATAATCATCGACACAATCATCGCAATAACCATAATCGAAATTTGATTAGCCATACCAACGGCAGTAATAACTGAATCTAAAGAAAAAACAATATCCAACAGCAGTATCTGTACTAAAATACTGGTTGGATTAGCAAATTTTTTTATAGCTCCATTTTCATCGTGAACAGCATCAGATCCACCTTCGATTTTATGATGCATTTCGTATGTGGCTTTAGCCATTAAAAACAGACCGCCACCCAACATAATTAAATCACGACCCGAAAATGATTTATCAAATAAAGCAAATAACGGATCTTTTAACCCCATGATCCAACTGAGAGAAAATAAAAGTCCAACTCGAATAACTAGCGCAAGAGTTAAACCAATATTGCGAACGCGATTCTGTATTTCTGGTGGTAACTTAGCTACTAGTATCGCAATAAAAATAATATTATCGATACCAAGAACTGTTTCCATAGCAATTAACGTGAATAGTGCAATAAGAGATTCTGTTGTTAAAAATTGTTCCATGTATTCCTTCGTTTTTTATGAAAACTATAAATGAATTTACCGATTGATACAGCCTAAAAAATTTGTTCTTGTTGCATAGTTAAAAATCATATAGCAAAGATAGAGTTGGATAAATTAACGTCTTGCTATTTGTTGTTTTAGTTAAATTTGTAGAATTTGTGATTTGTTCATTGTAGTTTGCAGCATGATAGTTAAATTTTACACCAACTGCTAGTTTAGATGATATGCGTGGCATGAAACCAAATTCCGCTTTATATGAAGTACCTCGCCACTCTGCAGATCCATTAGTATCCTCAAAATTGGCTTTTGCAGTGAAATTATAAATCAAACCTAAATACCAATTTTTTTCTTTTCCAAAAAGATAACTAAATTTTGGCCCAGTTTCAGTAGATTTATAGGTTGTTTTGCTTGTTGTTTCATCTATTGATGAAACCCCAGTGTAAGACCAGCCAATCGCGAATGTGTTTTTACCTTCTGCAGTCATTAGAATTGCCAGATCATAATTCATCTTGGAAGAATTAATACTCGATGTAGAAGAAAGCTTATCTGTGTAATAAAAAGCACCAACTTCGGTTGTCAAAATTGCTTTTGACGTAGTGACATACATAAGTACAAATACAAATGAAATTCTAAATAGATTAAACATAATTTCATTCTATTGTATGTTCGCCAAAGGTAAAGTCTTATTTTAATTTTTAAGGTGTCACAAGATCTTGCTTAAGCTCATCAGGTAACTGATTAACCTCATTTTGTTGTAATCTCAAATCTTCATCAAGGGCGTTTAGCATTCTGTGAGATATTTTTTTACTAAGATCAATAATATCGACTGCATACTGATTTGTGATTTTTTCTTTTAATTCTAATCTGTATAATATAGCGCCTACTACTGGTGCAGAATACATATAAATTAAAATACAACTTAACAGTATAATTAATCTTTTAAATTTAATCAAAAATCTAAAAATAAATAATTCAAAACTAATTTTTTTGATTAGAAAATTGGTCGAACTCTGATCATCTTGAAATTTTAAGTATGGCACTATGATTGATTTACGGTTTATTATGTTAGTTACATAGTCTCTTTTAGAATACCAAACTAGCTGCAGAAGAAAATTTATAGTATTTCTAAAATAAGAAAATTTATTGACGTTTTGATCTATATGTTTTTCAAAATAAATTTGACTTTCAATAGATAGTTTTTTTAAGCACAATAAACACTGATCAATATCACCAATTTGTACTAAATTTAAATTCCAATTTGATATTTGTGAACAAACTATTTCTTCAAACAAATCTTTTACAAAATTTTTAGCAAATTTCTTATTTCTAACAATTTTTTGAACTTCTCGCAGAGCTAACTCTCTGTTTCCACTCAAGTAGTTATTGATGATACGTTGATAATCATTCATAAAATACTTTTCTTTTCAACCGACTGAATTTTAGATAGCCTATTTATCTGAATAATTTCATTTTTAAAGTTTTCCAAATCTGCTTCACTTATTGAACCAAAGCATTTTGCTTGGATTATGTTAAGCGTTTCTAAAGGTCGATTTACGTCATTATAAATGCTTTTTCGAACGAGAATTTTAAATATACTTTCTGAATTACAAAATTTATTAAAGTTAATTATTTTAGTTTTCAGTGACTGCAAAAAGCCAGCAAGTTGTAATTCTTTAGATTGAAAATGAATTGGATCGCTTGTGCTAATAGGATGATTTTTTAGAGAATAGTTTAATATGACAGGATTGTTACTATGATAGGCATGTTGGATTTTAATTAATCCATAGGTATTATTTTGCATAATCCATTTCTTATAAATGCGCTGGTTGATTATTCGTTCAGGTGTGACAACGGCATTAATGAATTTTACAAAATTCGACGCACATGTATTATTAAAATTAAAATTTGAGTACTCTTTTTTTATTTCAACTTCATGGTCTACTAATGATTTAAGTTTTTCGATTTCTGAATTATTTAAATTTAGTAAGTGAAAATAAACTTCTCTATTTTGCCGAATCAAATAATCAACCAACACATCATGAGCTTTCAGCTTTTCAAACTTTGATTTTGCACGAAATTCAAAAATATTTTTCCAATCCATTTCTTGATTGTCAGGCAAATCAATGTAAAAAGTGTAAATATCACCAGGTATTTTTTCAGATATAAAATATTTTCTATTTAAAGTCTTATCGATTTCTTGATCGGAAAAATACATAAGGACATGCCCATACATACCAGGCCCAAGCGTACTATCAACATAAACTAAATATGCTTTCTTTGCATTTGTAACAACACAATTTACAAAGACAAAGAACAATAAAAAATATTTTATCACGATAAGATTATTTAATCGTTTTTATTACCTAAAAGGTAGTAGATAAGAGTCATTTTGCTTTGCAGAAGATCCCTGTCCTGCGACCACCCAAACATTAGAGCCTGTCCACACAGCAGTGTGCTCAGCCCTAGCCGTTAAAATCACAGCACTTGTATTAATTCGCCCCCACACATCACCATTGGGGTTATAAACATATGTATCAAATAGATACGACGCTCCATCTTTGCCAGCAACTATAACTGCGTATTGACCTGTCCACGTCATTGTAAATAACTCTCTGGCTGGTGCTGCATTTGATGTAGAAACTGTTGTCCATGTATCAGTTGTTGGATTATATAAAAATCCGCTACTTAAACGAGAAGTGCCATTTGTTCCACCAAATATAAACATGTGTGTTCCAGTCCATACCGCTTGGTGATTGTAGCGTGCCGATGGCGCTCCTGTAGATGAAATAGCCGACCATGTATTTGTAGAAGGATCGTATATTCCCCCGTCTGACAATGCGATTCCCGCGTGAACTCCACCCCAAACTATAAATTTACTGCCTGTCCATACAGCTGTATGACGAAGACGCGCTGAAGGCGCACTCGTATTTGTCATTAATGACCATGAATTAGCATTTGGATCAAACAAGGCTCCTGTTGCTAGTCCATTTGTTCCATCTGATGTTCCGCCCCAAACTATAAATTTACTGCCTGTCCACTGCATAGTCGCCAAATAACGTGCAGAAGGTGCATTTGTATTAGCCGCCACAGTCCATGTTCCCGAAACAGGGTCGTAAAGCGCACCACCGTTAGTAACAGTCGAACCGCTAACACCGCCAAAAACAAACATTCGATTTCCTGACCACCCAGCAACATGGAACGATGTCGCTGCAACACCAAAGTTACCTGCAAATGCCGACCCCCAAGCATTAGTAGCAAAATCGTAATAATATGCAATAGTCGGTGAAATCGTCTGCCTAAATAAAATTTTATCATTCAAAAAATAACCGTTAACATTAGCTATTGCCAGCATATCTGCAGGAGGCGATGCAATTGCTGTCCAAGTATTTGTATCAACATCAAAATATGCTCCGGAATTAATATATGATGAGGACGATGTGTTATAACCCCCGTAAATATATAATTTATTGCTCGCGACCGATTTTGCAAATCCATACGCTGACAACGGTGCGTTCGTTAATGATATTGTAGTCCAGGAGTCAGTGCTAGGATCATAGATAGCACCGCTACGATAACCTGTCGAAGCGTAATCACTTCCACCCCAAATAACAAATTTCGAGTTAATGTATTCGACTGTATTTGTTGCCGAGCGGTTTGCAGTCGGAGCATTAGTTGATGAAGGCGTGCTCCAAGTGTTTGTTGTCGTATCAAAAATACGAAATGTACTTGCACTCACGCTATAAAAAACTTTATTACCAAATACTATAGCATAATTTGCTGATGGATATGCCGTACTATACATGGGTCCGCTTGCAGATGCCATAGTTGTCCATGTATCAGTACTTGGATCATACATCGCACCGCTATACAACGAAGTAAAGCTTGAATCGAAACCGCCCCAAACAATCACTTTACCATTAGCAAAAGTCATAGATGCATAAGACCGCACCGACGGAGCATTTGTCGTCGACATCGTTGTCCATGTATTTGTTGATGGATTATACCTTGCACCTGAGTTTTGATAAACGCCTGATGTTGAAATACCACCCCAAACAATAAATTCCGTTCCTGTCCAAACCGAAGCTGCAGCCGTTCGTGCTATCGGTGCATTTGTTGTCCCCATCGTTGACCACGTATTTGTTGATGGATCAAAAATAGCTCCTGTATTTCCATAAACTGCTGAACTAGCACAGTTATTACCGCCCCAAAAAATTAATTTTGAACCAGTCCACGCATTATAAGAACCCGCTGAACCCGTGTAAGTCGAAGGCGCGTTTGTTGTGCTCATAATTGTACTTGAAACACCTGTAAAAAAAACTCCAGTAGCTTTCGCAGAATTGTTTTCACATCCGCCCCAGTAAAATAAATAACCACCAACTTCGATTGTGTTAAAAGTTCTCGTCGAGCTAAATGTATTTAATTGCGTTGATGTTGTTGATGAGCTCCAGTTACCACCAGATGTTGAATATAAAGTTGCAACAGCCCCAGTAGCTGTAGCACCACCATACACAATATGCTGTGTCCCTGTCCAAACTGAGGTATGTCCTGTTACAGCAGCAAGATCAAAATCAGTTTTTGTAGTTACATTTTTAGCCCAAGTGTAAAACATACGTTTCATCATTGGCGCATTAAAATACGCTAAACTCGTCAAAGATGAAAACATTAATAAAAAAACAGTAGCTAAAAATTTTCTCATTTTAATTCATCAACCTATTGTAAATTATCACTCATGTTGTAAATAACCGTCGAACCAATTCGTATAAACGTAAATAAAACATCTTTACCTGAAGTAGGAGCAACTGCACCCATTGGAGTTTTAAATGTTAAACCAGAAGCTGAAAAAGCACAGGTTCCAATGTGAGCCGCAGAGCCACTCAATAATAAAGTATATGCTCCGCCATCGTTTAAATTAGTAAATGATATCGTATTTGTACCATTACAAACAAATGTGCTGATCTCTTGCATGTTGCCCTGATCCCAATTTACTAATGCAGAACTTGCATTTGTTTGCGAATATGTGCTTGATAAGCTTAATTGACCACGAGATGTTGAAGTGCCTCTTGATGTTTGATTACCAATTTGCACATTCCCGGCGTAATAAATATTTGAAGCACCTGTTGTCCACTGTGAGCCACCACCGGTACCACTAGCAGCTGGTGTATATCCAAGAGCACTTACGACATTAGAAGCTGTTAATGTGAGATCACCACTGGTTACTGTTAAATTACTACCACTTGGTACTCGTAAAATACCATAGTTTATCGTGCTCGAATATTGATACGCATTTGAAGTCACGCTTGTAATTCGACCAAGTGCATCTACTGTTATTGTCGGAACAGCACTTGAGGAACCGTAAGTACCGGCTGTTACACCACTATTTCCTAATCCAAGATTTGTTCGCGCAGTTGCGCTCGATGCAAGATCACTTAAATTATTACTTGCTTGCAACGCTCCTGTAATTCTCGAATCATTTCCAGCTGCGACAGTGTTAGCAGAAGTACCTACATTCAATGTTAATACAGGTGTTGTTGTGCTGTTTGCGACAGTTATGTAACTATTTGCACTTGTAACACTTGAAACAGTGCCACTACCACCACCGCCACCACCAGTATAAGCAGTTGTTTGCACTGATCCATCTGGAAAACGATACCCTGTATTTGTATTGATTGTTCCTGACACGTCTAACGTATATGAAGGTGATGTTGTCGCTATACCGACGCTACCACTTTGCGAAATTCGCATTTTTTCAGTTACAGAACCGCCATTTGTTGATGCTGTTGAAAATGATAAATAACCATAATTTGTCGACATATCGTAAGAGTTTGCATCATTCACTCGCAAAGCTCCTCGGTGTCCAAAACCAGAACCCGCTCTCATATAAAATTCGCCCACTAAATCTAGCGGCACGGCGGGGATCCCTGTTCCAATTCCAACATTGCCACTTTGAGTAACTACAAAGCGAGAAGTATGTGTTCCTGCACCACTAGCTGCGGTGTTTGTTCCAACGTCTAATAAATAATTTGAACCTGAGCCAGAAGCTTGTACATGTGGCGATATCCACAGACCTCGAAATCCAGATGTTCCAGATTGACTGACAGTTGGTGTAATTGATAATGCACCCTGATTAACACTACTACCAACAAAACTGTTTCCGCCGCCAATGTCCATAGCGTATCCAGCTAAGCCTGTTGATGAAAATGTATAACTAAAAAATGGGGTTGCACCAGATACGTTAAGCGTTCTGTTAATATCACCTGCAACTGCGGCTGTACCAACTCTCAATACTCGAGAACTTCCCGAACCACCGACTTCATTTCCTAAAAGAAATGTATTGCCACTCCATTTACCAACGAAGCGCTCATAATTTGTTGTTTGATCAGCAGTATTATAGACAGCAAAACCCGTTGATGAAGTCGGCATTGTTACCGCATGAGTTGGACTTGAAGTTCCAAATCCAACGTTTCCACCAAATGATGAATTTCCTGTTCCTACCCACAAACTACTCCAACGTTGTGATGACACCCCCAGAGAACTTGTATTGTCATTTGAGGGCCTGAATCTTGCCGATGAATTTGCAGGCGCAAAAACACCGTCATAATATGGAGAAATATTCATGTCATTTCCATTAACCCAAATACCCATAGTGGCAGCACTAGATGCGGGAAACCTTAATCCTGTTGAATTTGATCCAGAAGAATTCACTCGTATGGCTCCTGAAACATCTAAAGCATATGCCGGACTTGAAGTTCCTATGCCCATACGCCCAGCACTATCAATTGTCATACGCTCGACTGGCGTTAATGACCCCGTTGGTGTCGTGCTAAAAGCTAAGCGTGTCGGCATACTTGAGTCTGAAAACGTTGATTCAGCTTGTGAAAATATATTTGTGACAGAATTAGCTGACCAACTTGTATTGTTACCCTGAAAATTAATCATTCCCAGAATATCTCCGGCGCTGACTACTGACCCACCAGAACTATAACGTAAATTTAAATTTGGATAGGTACCAGTCGAATAACTGTATAGACTAATATCTGACGCTGATGTAGTTACGGTACGAGCCGCCGTCGTTGGACTACGTACAATAAAACTTCCAGCTACACGTGCTGATCCAGAAACATCAAAAGTATATGCTGGACTTGAAGTTCCTATGCCAACAAATCCACCGCTTGGCGCTAGAATGATATTTCCTTTTGCGGCATTCGACGTAGAATCTAAAGTTAAATTTGCACCCGCAGTGTTAGTACCATAAATTGTTTGCGCCGTTAACCAAGCTCCGACACCAGTCGAATTTAAATTGGTTGTTAATCCACCCGTTGAACTGATAATTCTGAGGCCTCCGTTAGTACTATTACCGCCAAATGTTCCAATTCCTGATACATCAAGTGCAGTCGATGGATTCGTGTTGCCAATACCAACGCTTCCACCAGTATAATTTAATGTCGTACCACTTGTGGTCCAACTGCTACCACCACCACCGCCAGTAAATGCAGTGGTTTGAACTGTCCCGTCAGGAAATCTTACTCCAGCAGTTGTTCGAATCGTTCCCGAAACGTCGAGTGCAAAAGCTGGTGATGTTGTTCCCATACCGACTTGTCCCGATGAATTGATTCGCATTAACTCATTAAACGAACTTACACCATTTTGTGCACCAATCACTATAGTCGGTGTATAAGTTCCTGCCCCAGAGTTAGAAATCAAACCAAAATATCCTCGCTGAGTAATTCCATTAGAATTGTTAGCAGTTAAATATAGTTGAGATAAAGAGTTGTTAACATTCGAAGTATTAGAAACTCTAACTTGTACTGCAGTTGGAACTGTCTGAGCTGTGCTTGAGCCCGTGTATTGCGATGAACTACCCGTACTCACAATGGATTGTGTAAATTGAGCGGCGCCGTTTACCTCAAGGGCGTTTGTTGGATTACTTGTCCCAATCCCCACATTACCGCTCGAATAACTTATCGTTGTTCCACTTGTTGTCCATTGAGAAGATGCTGAACTCGATACAGGCGTGTAACCTAATGCGCTGATAACATTACTTGCAGTTAAACTTAAATCACCACTCGATAATGTTAAATTTCCACCACTTGGTACGCGCAGAATACCATAGTTGATCGTATCAGCATATTGGTAAGCATTAGAAGTCGCTGCGGTGATTCTACCATAAATATCTACAGTAATACTTGGAACGGCATTATTAGAACCATAAGTGCCACTTGTGACCCCGCTAGTTGGTAAACTTGTTGCTAGCAAAGTACCAGTAGTATCAGCTGATAGGTCTACGCTCGATTTAGTCGCTAATGACCCCAAACCTAAATTAGTACGCGCTGTTGAACTCGATGCTAAATCACTTAAGTTTGATGATGGTCTTAACGGAGTGTATCCTAATGCAGTTGTCACAGTACCCGATGAAACTGAAGTCACATTGCCTTGTCCAACGGTGATCCACATCGATCCATTATCATAATAAATTTTTTGTGTGTCAGTTGCGACATAAAAACGTCCAAGCGAATGTGTAGATGGTAAAGCAGCATCAGCACCAACTTGAATTGAAGATGCATAGCCTGCATTTTGTATTGCATTCACAATGCGACTATCATTACCAGCGGCAACTGTATTGCTTGCGCTGCCAATTGGTAACTGACTATATGCAATAGATCCAGATGCTGTACCTAAAGTAACTGTACTTGTTCCATTAAAATATTTAATACTTCCCGAGTCATACCAAACTTGACCAGCAGACGGTGAAGTGGGTGAAGTTGTTTGCGGTAATATGGTCGTGCCATTACTTGATGCCTGAGTATACTGGGTCGAGACTCCTGTTAATAGAGCAATCAATTCAGTAAAGTTAGCTTGTGATAAAGCTGATGCTGTTCCCGGCAAAGCACCATTATCAACTCTTAAAATAGAGCTTGCTGGATATCCACCAACTTGAGCAGATTCAACTGACATTGGAACTTGGTTGATCGCTTGTAGCGGTAAACTTTCCCAACCATTTCCATCATTAAAATAAACTTTCAAATTACGATTATCGGTTGACCCTGGTATATAAGTTGTTCCCGTAGCACACTTTCCAGAGCCCAAAGTAAAAGTTCCACGATTAGCAAAAATTTGACTAAATGAATATGATCCGCCATCTGTACGAGTGCTTGCACTGCCGTTTAGTGCAATAGAAAAAACACCGCCTGTGCTCGTTAAATCTTGATTTTGAACTTCTTCGTATAAAGTACAGTCTTCATTTCCTGGTGATTTAATCTGCAGTCTAAACTGAACAGGTCTTGCGACAGGTGATCCACCAGAAGTTAAAATACGACCTTGATAAGTAACTTGAGGTGTACCACCAAAAGATATTTCTAAACTCAATACGATCAAGGAAAATACTAAAATTTTCCATAATCCTAACATGCTTCTTGGGGTGTTTTTTTGAATTTTCATTGACCACTCTCTTCTGAAAGAAATTGTCCTTGTACGGACGAGTAAACTTTATAATTACCACTAACAGATGGCTGCACTAACTTATCTGTAGAACTGCTTATAACCGAACTAACTTTAAATGAACCACCCGAAGTTAATGTATAAGTATGACTTAGTGGATTGAACTCGAAACCCAAACCCGGTGGAGTTGTCGCACTCGTTGTTTCTGGTGGAACCCCAGGCAAATGTCCATTGTCAACAAAAGTACCAAGGCCATCGCCTAATGGATTACCACATGACGTAAAAAATATTGTGATTATGAGCAACCGTACTAAACTATTCATTTTAGTATCTCCACTCGAAATGGCACATAGAGCCTATAATAGTTTCAGTAAAATAAATTAATGAAGAATCTTGTTTTCGCTGTGAATAATTTAGACCACATCCAAACTCATTGTTTACTCGTTTTTCATTTAAATACAGACCTACACCATATCCATAGCCAGATCTAACATTATAGTTTTGATATGTTCCACTTGAATAATATTGTGCTGAGACATTAAAACCAATATCAAAACGATTTTTATTGAATATCGACTTTTCGAAACCAAATGCAACTGCAGACATTGGTACGGCGTTTATTTCCAATCCCGAGCCCGTTACGCCATTAATACCACGATAAAAAACGTTCGTTCCATAATCGATGTTAAGATTGTACTTAAATGGAATATCCCATATTTTATATAGATCTATAAACGCAAAACCTAAACGGTGAGTTTCAATTTTATAATCATATATTTTAGTATTTAAATACTGCGAATCAAAGCTATGACTTTTGTAATCAACATAAAAACGAGTCGTTGTAGTTTCCGACCAATGTTGATTCCAGCTTACGGTCAAATTGTAATTGAGTTTACTTAATATTTGCGCTGTTGTATTATCATTACGATCCTTGCCGTTTAAGGAAGAGTAACCGGCTCCAGCTGCAAGCTCAAAACCAGACTGAACAGTTTCACTTTCAGATTCTGCAACTTTATTCCTATCGGTTTTAGATTCTACCAAACCCTTAGTCTCTTGTGGATTATTGATTTTGTTTTCGACAACAGTATCTCGGTCAGCATCTTCAGGCTTGTCTGAACGAATAACGTTTTCGCTCGCGACTGTTCGATTAATCGTTGTTTCTGCATTTTCATTTGTAACAAAATTATTTGCAGTTTTTGATTGAGCTATTTTTTCTAATTTTTTTTCTCTTTCAATTTGATATGCCAATTCAGTAAAGGTAATTTCGTTATTCGAACTAATTTTAACTAAACCAAGATTTTGAGCATACTCAACTTGTTTTGCAGAAAAATATAATTTTTGCCCTTGTTCGATAAAATCTATGTTTTTGATGTTTGATTTGTTAGACTGAATAAGTTCATAAAGTGTACCTTGTTTTTTATACAGTGGTTTCAATCCCGCACGATAAAGAACTTTTGAAGCATATTCATTTTTTTTGATGGTATAATAATATTCGCCAGTCAAAGCAAAACTGTTTTGACAAAAGACAATTTGGAAAATAATTATGAGTAGTCTTCGAACCATCGTGTATCTTATCGGCACACTCTGCATTCTCTAGAGGTGTTTTTGATGATTTCATATATACAAGACCAGACGTAAACACAATGTTGTTTTAAATAAATTTTATTGCAGTGTTATTTGTCACATATTCATGACATGAGCAGATGTTATCATTTATAGAACAGTCGCAAATTGATATGTTCGGTACTTTAGACTATTGATTTCACAATTTAAGCCAATTCGTCAAAACGAGACCAGACCATAGTTTGAACCGTTTCTAATAACTATCAAAATTGAAAAACTATAAGTATTCAAATCTGCCAAAAGCTATCACATGCATTTATAGATGCATTTTCGATTATCTTGCCAGCTAATTTGAAAATAAAATATCACACTGCATATTTTTAATAATATAATCTGCATAATGTTGCGATAAATATTCAGTTTGATATTTTGCAGCTGTTGATTGAAATACTTCTGATGCAATTTTTTTATCCCTTGAAGTACGTGAAAACATAGTCATTTTTTTTACCTGATTGAAATAGCCTTGCGCTGCATTTTTATATTGCAAACTTTTCCAAAATGAATTGTACACAAATTCAGTTTTTGAACTGCGAGATTGAACGACGTAATCGCCAATATTGACAATCAAATCATTAATTAATTTATGTAAATTTTCAGTCTTAAACTGGTCTGTAGTTTTCAAAACAAGCACATTTGGAACCTTTATTTCAAGCAACTGATCAAATAAATTCGCTAATTCAATCATATAATCTGCACCTAATTGAGCGTTATTTTTATTTACTTCAATCTTATTAAGAACCAATTTAACTTCTTCTTGAATCATAAAAAATTGCTTTATAGCAATACCAATATTCCATTTCCTTTCATATGAACTAAACGGTTCACCGCTGATCATCTTAGCATACTCTCTTGGACGAGCAAACACAGTGCTTACAATTTCATTTCTTACTGGATTCCAAGTATAAATTGTTCTTTCACCAATTTTACTTGATCTGATCTCATTTTCGCCGATTGATCGATTGCCAATATCAACAATTTCTATTTGAAAATTAACTTGTGCCATCAATGATTGCCAACGACCATCATCATATTTTTCCTGTCCATAACAGATTGATGTCAAATTCAAAGAAACGAACAAGCTAATACTTAATTTTTGAAGAGTTGCTCTTGCAATAAATGGTTTAATTTTTCTAAACATGTTAACTCCAAATTATACTAAGCAATAGCCTTAGCCATAATATTTCAATTGTTTTCTCGCAATTGTTTTCAATCATTCTAAAATAGTGATGCAATTTTAAATACTCGCCTATTACAGTTTTAATTAAAGTGAATGAATAATAATGTCTAACTTGATTACAAATGCCGTTTGTCGGCTTCATTAAAACCCTCATATTTCAGTTAGTACGTTTAGGCTAAATATATTTTTTCTAGTCGTACTCAATATAAGAACGGATTTTAATTCAAGCATCCTTTAGATGTAGTGCATATTAATATGTAAACTTAATTTTACGTTTTCAGATTATTGATTCTCGTAATTTAATTTCTATCAACTTAAAAGTAGTTTTAAATATAAATATAAACATACTCATCCCAAATCTTCACAAACAAATGTGGTTTTAAAAATATGATTCGACATAGAACCGAATGGTTTTAAATCCCTCAGCGCGGTATTAATTGAACCATAATAAAATGATAAGTAATCGGTTTTTTGTTCTTTAAATATTTAATTTGTTTTGAGATTTTTGAAGAGCACCATTTTTCAGAGCGAAAAATGGTAGGGAATGCCGGATTCGAACCGACGACATCCACCTTGTAAGGGTGGCGCTCTACCAACTGAGCTAATTCCCTGTCGTTCAGAATAGGGCTATAGATATATACTTCGATAGCCCGGTGTTCAAGTAAAAATTTGTACTATTTGCGTTTTTTACAATAGAAATCAAGTGATCCTGTGATTTTTTTCAGCATCATCTGAGGCGCATCTACTTCTTGAGAACGAGCATCATCATAGCTAACGTCTTCGCTCAAAGGCAGTAAAGCTGCAACAAGCACACTTCGATCGCAGTTCTGACCAGTCAACTTAAGATTTTCAGAATTAAACCAAGCCAATGTAAGAAGCTTTATACTTCCTTTTAAGTCTTTTAAGCTAATGCGCACGATATTTTTTTCTTCATCATTAATAATTCCGATACCAGTCATCTGTGGCTTCTCACATTTGCCGGCACGACGATTGTAAACTTCAACATTTAATTTTTTTGAGTTTGAATCAAAACGTGTCACTCTAAACTTGATGATTGTATCATTATCATCAGTGACTTTCCATAGACCTTGAATTGTGTTCCATGGAAATGGCTCAGCTAATCCCCAAGGAAATACATCTGGACCACCTAGTGTATTTAAACCGCATTGGTTTTGCGAAAAAGCCCCCATCGACACTAACATAGTCATAACTATAATTAACTTTTTCATTATACTCTCCCCTCTTGAGTAACATGATCATTAACTTTGATAGATTTATTTAAAAAATATCCATTTTTCGAACGAAAAATATACTTCGGACGATCATAGTCAGGTTCAATCATCTTACGTAATCTTTTGATTGTGACATATATTTTGTTATCGTGAACTGCAGGATCATATTCTTGCTTCCATATATGCTCAACTAAGTATTCTTTTGAGAAAACCTCACCTTGGCGTGATATAAATAATTTAAGCAAATCTAAAAGTATAAATTGATTTTTAAAATCAACTACGCCCATCTGTTTTTCTTTTACAATATGGTTTTCAAAATCACATGTAATATCGAAAGATTCAGAGTTATCGAGTTTATAAGATCCTAAATATCCATTAATATGACTTAAAAGTTTTTTGTTATTTGCTTTATCTAAACTTTTAGAGACTAAATCGAAATAAATTTTTGCAGCATCTTTTTGTCCAGTCTCAAAAAGACAAATCCCAATGTGTGCTAAAATGCCATTGGCGACAGTGATTTGCTTCGTTTTTTTTGTAATTTCATAAGCTTGCCAAAATACTTCAAGCGCCTGATCAAATTTTTTAAGGTCTTCAAGAATTGATCCATTTGACGCAAGTATTGATGTTTTTAAATCAGGATTATCAATAAATTGCGTAAAGATATTTAAATTATAAATTTCTTTAAGAGCTTCTTCGTAGCGTTTTTGGTGACGATAACAAATTGAAATACCTAAAATTGCATAGCATGTATCTTCTTTATTATCAGTTTTTAAAGCATGCTCTAGGGCAATTTTAAAATATTCTAAACCATTATCGATTTGACCTTTGTAAACAGCAGCAATGCCAAAAACATAATACACACGAGATGTGAGTTGAATATTTTCACGAATAACAATGTCTTGTAGTTTTTCTTTATATGCCGATAAACGTTCGTATTCTTCCTGTTCGGCATAAATTCTTAAAATATGTGTCGCACATTTTAAGTACATATCGAAATTTTTTTCGACCAAATAAGCTTCTGATGTTTCGATCAGGTTGGGTAATGCTAAGTTGTAATCACCACGATCGCAGTACAGTTTGCTTAGTTCGTATAAACGATCTGCGTTCATTTTAGTACTCATCCTTTTTGTTAAGGAATGATTAGTACAGATTTTGTAAGAAGTGGTCAATGAGGTTCTTAAATAATATTTTTTGATGAATTTTTAACACAATCTAAGTACCTAATTTTTGTAGATATTTGACTAATGTTTTATTTTTTCATTTTGAATAAAAAAACGGCCCGCAATATAAGCAGGCCGTCATACTTTTAGTAATTTATGTCAATCAATTTAGTGAGTCGTGTGAACGTGCTGGCCTGTATAGTTGGCTTTAATACCAAACTCGCGCTCAGACTGTGTTTTAAACAACTCTTTAGGGTTTTTAATATCTAAAGCGTTGATTAAAACTTGGTCAACATGGTCAACCAAAATCACTTTTAACTCTTTGATAACTTCTTTAGGAATATCCTTTAAATCTTTTTCATTTTCTTTAGGGCATATAATAATTTTAATGCCCCCGCGATGAGCAGCTAAGATTTTCTCTTTTAAACCACCAATAGCCAAAACTTTACCACGTAAAGAAACTTCACCGGTCATCGCAACAGTACGTTTTACAGGTATTTTAGTGATCGCTGAAACAATCGAAGTTGTTAAAGCTATACCCGCAGACGGACCATCTTTCGGAGTAGCACCTTCCGGCAAATGGATATGGATATCTATGTTAGCATAGAATTCTTTATCAAAGCCAAATAAAGGCCCTCTTGAACGAACATAGCTCATCGCTGCTGTACAAGATTCTTTCATGACATCACCTAACTGACCGGTCACAGTAAATTTGCCTTTACCCGGCACAGCGCTAACTTCAACAGCAAGTAAATCTCCACCCACTTCTGTCCACGCCATACCATTTGTAAGACCAATTTCGTTTTGTTTTTCGATCTCACCGTATTTAAGTTTATGCGGTCCAAGCAATTGAACTAATTTTTCAGGAGTAATAACATAGCCTGCTTCTTTTTTCTTAGAAGATGCTGGTTTTTGCTTTGCTTTAACTTGTTGTTTAGTTTTAGCATTTTTATCTGTTGTAGAAGCTTCGCCTTTTAAGTCATCAATCATATTTGACATGACAACATCTTTAGCTACTTTTCTAAAAATATTCGCAAACTCACGTTCTAAATTACGTACACCTGCTTCGCGAGTATAATAACGAATAACATCTCGAACAGTTTTATCTTGCATCGTAATGTTCATGCCTTTTAAACCATGATTTTCCATTTGTTTTGGAATTAAATAATTTTTAGCAATATGAAACTTTTCTTGCTCGATGTAACCTTCTAAATGAATAACTTCCATACGATCTAACAGCGGCCTAGGAACTGTTCCTAGGTTATTCGCAGTCGCGATAAACATGACATTAGATAAATCATATTCTAACTCTAAGTAATGATCTGCAAACGTTGCATTTTGCTCTGGATCCAAAACTTCTAACATCGCAGAAGCTGGGTCACCTCTAAAGTCATTAGCCATTTTATCGATTTCGTCGAGCAACAAGACTGGATTGCCTTTGTCGACTTTACGTAATGCTTGCAAGATTTTACCAGGCATAGCTCCAACATAAGTTTTTCTATGACCGCGAATTTCAGCCTCGTCACGCACGCCACCTAAAGAAATTCTGGCAAAAGGCCTATTTAAAGATTCTGCAATTGATCTTGCTAAAGATGTTTTACCAACCCCTGGAGGGCCTGCTAAACAAATAATTGGTCCGCGCATGTTTTTAGATAAAGATAAAACAGCTAAATACTCTAAAATTCGCTCTTTTACTTTTTCTAATCCCCAGTGATCTTCATCAAGAATACGTTTTGCATTTTTAACATCATGTCGATCTTCTGAATAATCATTCCATGGCAAAGACAATACCCAGTCAATATAGTTACGAACGACTGTTGCTTCAGCACTCATAGGAGACATCATTTTTAATTTTTTAATCTCTTTATTAACTTTATCTTTAGCCTCTTGAGGCATTTTTTTATCTTTGCATTTTTGTGCAAGATCTTCTAACTCAGCTTGGTAGTCATCTTTTTCGCCAAGTTCTTTTTGAATGGCTTGCATTTGCTCATTCAAATAATATTCTTTTTGCGATTTTTCCATTTGTTTTTTAACGCGCGTTCTGATTTTCTTTTCAACTTCAAGAATTTCGATTTCACCCGTCATTAGATTTAACAAATTTTCTAAGCGTTTAGATGGATCTAAAATTTCTAAAACATTTTGTTTGTCTTCAAGTTTTAGATTTAATTGGGCCACAATGATGTCAGCTAGTTCACCTGGGTTTTCAATGCTTGAAACACGCATTAAAATTTCAGGCGGAATGCGTTTATTTAATTTAACGTAAGTTTCAAAAGTGGATTTCACAGATCGCACTAAAGCCGATGCTTCTGTTGGGTTTTCAACTTCTTCGTCAATCATTTCTGCATTAACAACGAAAAATCCTTCGTTAGGCACGAAACCTTTAATACGAGCGCGACGCTTACCTTCAACCAAAACTTTAACAGTTCCATCAGGTAATCTTAAAAGTTGAATAATTGAACCCACTGTGCCGATTGCGTAGATGTCTTTTTCTTCAGGATTATTGGTTTTAGCATCTTTTTGCGCTGCTAAAACGATATCAGTTTGTTTGCTCATTGCATCTTCAAGTGCGTTGATACTTTTTTCGCGTCCTACGAATAAAGGCATCATCATATGAGGAAATATAATGAGGTCTCTGAGAGGAAGTAATGGTAGTTGTTGTGTGTCAGCTTGGTTATTAGCCATAAGTAACTCCTTCCTTGAATCATCGACAATGGATTTTGTCGATACGAAATTGGGATTATGACCCAGTTCCAATCCCGCTCGGTTAGTCTTTCCTTAACTAAATCGATGGGCCTATTTATATTTTATGTTCTTCTTGAAATATGGCAAAGTCTTTTTCATGATTTGACGAATAAACAGGGTCTAGATTTTGCCGTTTTTTTGTCAGAAATGTATCAGAACTAGACAGCTCAGTTATTAGATCGAATACATTCGTTTATACACAGTCCTGTTTTTTGCTAAGAATCTCAGAATCAGGTGGTACGTGATGATGAGATTATTTTTAAAAGCATTTTTGTTTTTGGGACTTGTTTCTTCTGACGCAATGGGAGCTCGTTTAGTCAGCTATTGCTCGATGGATGAGTCTAAAAATATCGAAGGTAAAAACTATCGCGACAGAATGCCTATTGCATCTGTTTCTAAGGTTTTTACGAGTTTATTTGCTGCGAGTAAATTTAAACTCGATCATAAATTTACAACAGTTGTTTACTATACACCAGTGGCCAATACCTCAGGCTATTACGATGTTCATATTCAGGGCTCTGGTGATCCTTACTTTAATCGATTTAAAATGCATATGATTATCTCTAAACTAAATGAGGCTGGAGTCACAAAAATAAGATTATTTAGTTTTGATGAAAACGTTAAGTATTTACACGACACAGATACATCGCGAGGTTTTTTCGTTCGTGTTAACGGACGAAGACAGCTCGTTAAGCCTCTTATCATCAAATCTGATTTGAACTTTCCTTCTACTGAACTTGTGAAGGCGCAACTACAAGACACTAAACAGCTGCTCACAAACTATAATATGAGTTATGCGCAGTCTGATAAAACGATGATCAAAAAACCTGTGTTTAAACCAGCATCAATTAGCCACTTAAAAAGTGAAAACTATAAAATAGGCAAAAACACTATGGCTTTATTTGTTAAATCACAGGATTTAGAAACTATTTTAAAATCAACAAACTGGAATTCCAATAACTTTTCTTCAAACAGATTAATGGCAGCATCTGGTGGTTTGGATGACTTTACCAATTTTTATTCTCGCTTAGGTCTCAATCATAATGATCTAAAGTTTGTGAATGGCTCTGGGCAAAACCACGCCGGAATAAATAAAACAACTGAAGATGATGATGGTCGTCTCTATAATGAAGCTACATGCGAAACAGTACTCAGAACAGTCCGCGCACTTAACCACCAAGTTAAAAAACAAAATAAAACTTTACAGGATGTTATGTCTGTTGTCGGCGTCGACAAAGGCAGTACGGTAGGTGGAGCAACCTATAGTAATAAACTCACATATGATAAAGTCGTTGCTAAAACAGGTACCATCGGTACGAACATTACGTTAGCTGGTATGCTCAATACACCAAAAGGGCCACGTTATTTCATGTACAATGTAGAATTGGCATTTCCTGGCGCTCGCGTTAAACGAAAGGCTGCTTTTGCAAAACAAGAAGAAAATCGTGCTCGCGCGTTGATCTCTCGAGAACTACAAAATTTAGCTCGTAAACATGGAGCTATCGCCTTAAACTACAAGACAAGCAATCCACTTAAAGATAATTTAGAAAATTACGATGAAGACGATGCTATCAAAGCAGATGGCCTACTTGAAGCCGTTAATCTTGAACCACAAGATTAGGGTTAATAATTAAAGACTTAGCAAATGAAAAAGGCCTTGTTATTCAAGGCCTTTTTTTTGCTATTTTTTATTATATCTAAGCTGATTCAGATTCAGATTTTTTAGCTTTTTCTGCTTTAGCTTTCATTTCTTCATCTGAATAATAAACCAACTTGGGTTGTTGACCATCTTGAATCACTTTATCATCGATGATCACTTCTTTAACATTCGCCATGCCTGGAATATCATACATCACGTCAAGCATTGATGACTCAATAACTCCACGTAATCCGCGCGCGCCTGTTTTACGTTTTAAAGCTTCACGAGCGATTGCTTTTAAAGCTTCATCAGTAAATTTTAAATCAACACCTTCGAATGAAAATAATTTTTGATATTGTTTTGTAACTGCATTTTTAGGTCGAGTTAAAATATCCATTAAAGCATCTTCTTTTAACGGAGCTAATGTTGCAATACATGGTAAACGACCAATAAATTCTGGAATTAATCCAAATTTGGCTAAGTCATCTGGCTCAACTTTTGTTAGTAAGTCTTCAGTATTTTCAGCAGACCTTGCGTTCACGTCGCCACCAATACCCATAGACTTATTCACTGTTCGGTTTTCAATAATTTTATCTAAACCGACAAATGCTCCGCCACAAATAAATAAAATATTTGTCGTATCAACTTGAATAAATTCTTGTTGCGGATGTTTACGACCACCTTTAGGAGGTAAATTCGCAACAGTTCCCTCTAAGATTTTCAAAAGTGCTTGCTGAACGCCCTCACCGCTGACATCACGAGTAATTGATGGATTTTCTGATTTACGAGAAATTTTATCAATCTCATCGACATAGATAATTCCACGCTTAGCTTTCTCAATATCGTAATCTGCAGCTTGTAATAAATTAAGAACAACATTCTCAACGTCTTCGCCGACATAACCTGCTTCAGTTAACGTTGTCGCATCAGCCATTGCAAATGGAACATTTAAAATTCTAGCAATAGTTTGTGCAATCAAAGTTTTACCTGATCCTGTTGGACCAACGAGTAAAATATTTGATTTTTGTAATTCAACATCAGAAACTTTTTTACCCTGTAAAGCATTGATACGCTTATAGTGATTGTGTACAGCAACTGCTATTGTTTTTTTAGCTTGCAACTGGCCAATAACATAATCATCTAAAAAGGCTTTTATCTCAGCTGGTTTTGGAACTCTAAAGGCTCCTTTAACCGAAGTCTCTTTTTCTTTTTCCTCGTCAATAATATCCATGCAAAGATCAATACATTCATCACAGATATAAACGCTAGGACCTGCAATCAATTTTTTAACTTCTTTTTGCCCTTTTCCGCAGAAGGAACATCTCAGTTGTGCGTCTTTCATCTCTATTATCCTTTATTATTTCGTTAATTTACGAGGCTCAATAATGTGATCAATTAAACCAAATTCTTTAGCGATACCTGGATCCATGAAATTATCACGCTCCATAGCATGGTGAAGAGTGTTGTAGTCTTTACCCGTATGTTTTTCATAAATACGCGTCAGTTTTTCTTTGGTTTTAATGAGTTCTTTTGCATGAATTTCGATATCCGTCACTTGACCTGACAAACCACCACCAGCCAACAACGGTTGATGAATCATAATGCGCGAATTCGGCATTGAATAACGTTTACCTTTTGTACCTGCATTAAGTAATAATGATCCCATGCTTGCAGCCATGCCTAAGCAATATGTTGCTACATCACATTTAACGAACTGCATGATGTCGTAAATCGCCATACCTGCAGAAACGCTACCACCTGGTGAATTGATATAAAATTGAATATCCTTTTCTGGATTATCAACTTCTAAAAATAAAAATTGAGCAATGATTGCATTAGCGACCTCATCAGTCACTTGTGAACCTAGAATCACAATGCGATCTTTTAATAAACGCGAATAAATGTCGTAGGATCTTTCGCCTTTTGATGTTTGCTCAATAACATATGGTAATAGTGGCACGTGCTGCTCCTGTTCTACCCACTTCTTGGTGGTTTTTTGATATTTTGATTTCGGTTAGTTTTTTTCCGCACTTGATTTTTTTAACTTGAGTCCAGAAAAAGACTCGACCAGTCTAGTCGAAACGCTCCGTGCTGAGAATATTCCTACAAAGTATTCTCAAATTAAGACAAAATTATTGAGCCTCAAAAGATATTGGGTTACACCATGGTATATAAATCAAAAATAGCCCCCATAATGTCAACAAGGAGATGATTATGTCGAAAGCTCAACCGAAAAAGGCTAAAGCCAATAACCCTGCTACGCCAGCAGGTTTACAAATTCACTTACATGCTAAAGACCTATCAACTTTGCAAGGTCAATCAATCGTGTTCTTTGCTAAACCAAATGCGAGCAAAGACAAACCAGCCGTTATTACTGAAACTGAATTAAATGAAATTTTTGAAGAGTCTTTAGAGGATAAAATCATTACAGGTGCAGCTAACGAAGTTGTTTTATTTCGTGAAGCTAATCTCAATAATTTCAGACATGTTTTAGTTGTTGGTTTGGGTGTGGATGCTAAAGTTAATCATGAATCAATCAGACAATCTGCTGCAGCTCTTTACAAAGAGTTAAAAGCTGCAAAGCTACAAGAAGCTTTTGTTAACTTAGATGGTTTAACAAACTCTAAAAAAGATTTAGTTGAATACACTCAAGCTTTTGTTGAGGGTTTACACTTAGCGGGCTACACATTTGACGAATTGAAATCTAAAAAAGATTCTAAAGCTACTGGCATTACTGTTAACCTTGTTTCAAAAGCTGGCAGCGAAAAAGCTATCACTCAAGCATTTCATGATGGCACTATTTTAGCATCTTGCACGAATTTCGCACGTAGACTTGGTGATTTACCAGGTAATTTGATGACACCGACAATTTTAGCGAACGAAACAACTAAAGCTGCTAAAGGCACTGCTTTAAAAGTGACAGCTTGGGATAAGAAACGTATCGAAAAAGAAAAAATGGGCGGATTACTTGGTGTTGCTCAAGGTTCTGATCAAGAACCACGTTTTATTGTTATGGAATACAATGGCGGCGGTAAAGGCAAAAAACCAATTGCATTCGTTGGTAAAGGTTTAACTTTTGATACTGGTGGTATCAGCTTAAAACCAGGCGCTAAGATGGAAGAAATGAAATACGACATGGGTGGCGGTGCGGCCGTCATCGGCACAATGCTCGCAATCGCTCAATTAAAATTAAAGGTTAACGCTATCGCTTTTGTTCCAGCAACAGAAAATATGCCAAGTGGGCGCGCAACTAAACCAGGTGATGTTCACACGGCTCGCAATGGTCTTACATTTGAAGTCAACAACACAGATGCCGAAGGTCGCCTAATTTTATCAGATGCTTTATGTTATGCTTCTGAACAAGAGCCCGCTGCGATTATCGATGCAGCAACTTTGACAGGTGCTATGGTTGTGGCTCTTGGTAATATTCACACAGGATATTTTACTCGTAATTCAGGTTTAAAAACCAAAGTCGAAAAAGCCGCTGAAACGTCAGGAGAATTAGTTTGGAATATGCCTTTATGTGATTACCACGTTAAAGACATGAAAGGCACATTTGCTGATTTATCAAATATCTCATCTGCAAATGGTGCTGGCTCTGCAACGGCTGCAGCATTCTTAGAACAGTTTGTTGGTGAAGGCATCCCATGGGCACACTTTGATATCGCAGGAACAGCATGGGCGTGTGGCAATCGTTTAAACTATTGCACAGGTAAAGGTGCAACTGGTGTTATGGTTCGCACATTTGTTGAAATTGCTAAACAATTTTAATTGATAAGATATTTTTTCATATCTACAAAAAGGGAGTTAGGAAACTAGCTCCCTTTTTGTATTTTTTGATCTGAGTCTTCATCAAAAAATAAAGCCCAGGCGCATAGCTCGTCCATGTGAGAACAGTGTCCGGGATTTTATGTCCTGTCCTTAATCCAAATTACAAACTGTGTGTAGCTCTTTTTACTTGTGCATAATGTGAACCAGAAAAATAAAAATATTTTTTGAAATAAAAGTCGCAATTAAAACTCTAAAACAACAGGCTCTTGCTGTGCAGATACCTTAGTATCAAAAGCAATAACTTTATCAGAGCCGTTTTGCGATTTAAAAACCACGGCTTTTAAAATCCATGTCGTTGGCCACTCATCTGCTGCACCTTTAAAAATAAAACGCGAATGTAAACCATCAAATTTTAATTCGAAATTTCCTGGTTTTTGCTTAACTATTTTCTCAACCGGAATTTCAATCGACGCCATTTCAGCAGGGTCTTGTGCTGGTAAACAATCTGCAACAATAGTCATTTCCGGGGGGATTCCTGCTACAGATACACCATCAGCTAAAAACTGAATTTGAACTTCTTTATATTGTTTACAAATATGTGAAGATAAGTTTCGAAAACGTAAAAATTTTTGACCACTTTCCAATGACTGTACTTGAATTTTTGATGACAATTCCTCTTTAAGTTGGCTTGGATCTAAATTATTGATTTGAATAATTCTTGAATCAATCGCCGCCGGATCACGATTAATAAATCGATCTTCGATATAACCATAAAAAAGTGAATAGCCAAATGAAAATGTTAAAACAAAAAAGAAAACAGCTTTAAATTTTGATGTTTGCTCGCTCATAGTTAAAATATATCATATAGTGCCACAAGCTGCTTTCTGGTAACCTTTAAACTGGACATTCATCTGTTGCGCTTCTAGACCAATAGCAAGTAAACCTAGTTTTGCTGACCAACCATAAACATTTTCTTTAGGACATTTTTCACGATCATCCTGCAAATCAGTCACGCATAATTTTTTATAAACAGCCCCTGGTGAGTTTAAGCTTTCAGTCGAAGATTTTTCAGAATGTGTTCGCAAGAACCCACCAGCGAGTTCGCAACCAACCATATAAATCACTGGCTCTGCCGAGGCGCCTTCAGCAGTTACTACAGAAGGAATTCCTTCTTGAATAATGACTTCTTCAACTTCTCGACCCCCTTTAGCGGCCTTCATTTTTTTTCTAGATTTATACGTCCATTCTTTTACTTCATCACCAGAGTTCACTTTAACGACTGCCAAACCATAGGTGCCAGCATTGTTTTTCACAAAGCAGAATGGCTTTTGCTCAATACCTTTTTCTAAATATGTTTTTTGCAATCTAGCTAAAAACATATCAACCGCAGTAGCCAACTGATCGCGACTTTCATCACTATTAATATCAAAATTTGAAAAAAGTTCTGTTTCAACTCGCATTAAAAATGGATCAATTTTGGCAACTTTAGAAAACTCATCGACCAATTTATTATAATTTTCAAAATATCGAGACTTTTTTCTTTGATACCAACCGAGTTCACGCGGAGGATTTAATGGTAACGCTAACTGCTGGCCCCAATCGCTTAAAGCTAAAGAAAAATCATTATTGCTCATCACGATATCGGGGGCAAAATCTTTAAAAGATTGCGATTGAACATAACCACTATATACTGTAACCGTTTTTCCAGTAACGCTTGTTAAACTGAGAGGCTCTGCAAGATTTTGAGGAAATGCAACTTGAACCTTAAACCCGCCGTTGGTCAGCATTTCAGTAATAGAGGCTACATTTTCTAAGTAAAATGGGTTGTTTGTATGCTCTTCGGTGATCAGCATTATTTTTTTAATATTTAATCCGTAGTGAACATGTATATATTTTTTGAACAATTCAGCTGCAGATTCTTTATCGGTTGGACAAATATTGTTAAACCCTGCAGGATAAATATTCGCATCAACATTTGTAACTTTGTAGCCCGAATCCCTAATGTCATAGCTTGAATAAATCGGATATTCTAAATGCGAAGTTTTTGATTTAAACCATTCGCTGATAGGGTCGATTTGACAACAAACGCTTTTATGTATGTTATGCTGGGCTTTGCTATTGATGATCATAAATCCATTGCTCTACTTTACTTTGATACTGTTGTAATTTACCCTCTAAACCTGCCGTACTTACGGATGCCGAAGTGTTATCTTCAAGATGAAGACTTTTTGCTTTTTGTAAAGACTCATATAACAAATAACTTAATTTTTTTCTAAACAACAAATCAAATTGTTTATTATTTAAGTGATCAGCAAAATAATCATATCTAGATAACAATAAATCTTGTGCGCGTTCAGAGTGCTCAGGATCGCGTTCGATTATATAAAATATTTGTAGCTGTATTTCCTGCAAATAATTGACTTCTTGTAAGCAATACATCTGACAATTAAAATTTAGTGAAATTCGCAAATGGTCTAAAAGCTCATTCCCAGGATAAATTTCAGAAGTTGTCGTTTTACTGATCTCAGTTTTAATCCGATCTAAACCAATTTTGTTTTGCACTTTATAATAATTTTTTAATAAAAGCGTTCTAATGATATAATTTTCGCTATTTGATTTTGAATTTTTTAGAAACTCTGTAGCATAAAGAATAGCCTTTTCAGGCTTAGACATCTGATCGTATATAATGACCGCAAAGTATTTGAATCTTATATTTTCATTAATAACTGTTGGTAATTGGTCATTTAAAATTTTTTCTGCTTTATCAAAAAATGACATTTGTACATAGTATTCAATTTTTTCAATATCAGTGCTTAAAGTTTTAACTTGTTGATCCGCGGAGTATGTTTTTCTTTCTAAACTCGTGCAGTTACTGAATATCAAAACGCTTAATATGAGAAAATAAATTTTTAAGATCTTGCACATGTACATCATTGTTACTGAGTTCAAGTGATTTGTACACCTGAAGATCTGAACCAAACCTAGATCTTGTATGAAGAAGCTGATTTTCTAATGTTTTTAAATAATTAACATATTGAAAAACTAGACCTGTTGTCGAGCTTACTGCGTATCGGGTAATTGTCGGTACGCGATTGATGACTATCGAAGATAAATTATATCCCTGTTTTGCTATTTCTTGACTGAGTTTTTGAGCTTCAGATATTCGAGAAGAATCAAGCGCTGTCACAAGTACAAATTCAGTTTTTTTAGAAATTAAAAGCCGATGACAATCCCAAACTTGTTTTTCTAAAGGAGACTGCCATTTTTGTACGGCGGTAAAGAACAAGGCTAGCTCTTTAATAAACTCGGATCCTGTTAAACTCTCTAAGACACGAAGAACTTGATGGGTACCAACATTCAAAATTTTCTTAAATAATCCTACATTTTTTTGGTCAGCATCTCGAAACCATTGTGATACGCCCTCATTAAATAAACGGGCTAGTTTTTCTGGAGCCGTCAAAAACCCCCAAGTATGCTGCGCAGGAGGCGTATCTAAAATAACAATATCATATTCACCAGAATTGACATACTGATTAAGTTGGTAAAGTGATGTAAAATCTTGCGAGCCACTGAGTTGCGTTGAAAGCTGTTGATAAAGCTTATTCTGCAAAAGCTTTTCAACATCACTTGCAATCATTGATTGACCTGCTGCTTTAAATATAAACTCTTTAAAGACTTTTTGGTGGTTAAGAGTTGTTGCAAATAATTGACCACCATGAGCTTGAATTGCTGAATGCTGAACTTGATAAATTTCACCATCAGATTTAATTCCCAAAGCCTGAGCTAATCTTTGCGAGGGATCAATTGTCAAAACAAGTATTTTTTTTCCTTGAGCGGCTAAACCAACAGCGAATGCAGCTGACAAAGTTGTTTTTCCAACGCCACCTGTTCCAATACTTATAATTGTTTTGGTGTTTTGATTAAAGCTTATCATGTCAAACTCGGCATAGACTGAACAGCTTCTGCTATAAGTTTTTTTGCTTCAGTTTCAAAGATAAAGGGTATTTTATTAAAATTAATTCCTGCATTTTCTAAATGTAGCATTGCACTTTTTTGACGTTGATCGATATCGTAGAAGTAATTTTGAATTTCAGTACTTTCTTTTTTGAGCTCTGCAAGATTAATATCGATAAATTTGTTAATATAGACTTTTGCCGTTAGTGAAAACTCACTTTTTAGTGATCTGTATAATTCAATAGTCTCAGTAATCGGAAGTTCTTCAGCTAAAGTAACAAGATGAATTTCGACAAAGTTTGAGTTTCTAATCCATTGATCGATTGATCGCGATTGTTCTCCCATAGGGCCAAATTGAATTGTTTGCGACAAAGCTTTAGGTGATCGAAACATTGTTAAAAAATGACCTGTTGATGGTGCATCAAATACAATTTGTGAATAATCTAGAGCTGGTCCATGATGTCTTGGATGTGACGTAGCTTTACCCAAAATCGCTAACTCATTGAGCCCTGGCGAAACGTCTATCAAAGCTTTTGAAATCGGATTTTCAAAAAACAGCTTAAAAAGGGACTCAAGTTTTAATAAATGTAAGGCATACTCTTTTAAACAATCTTGCGCCCTCCACTGGGCCAAATCAAAGCTTGCAGTTTTTACAGGCTGATAGCTAATATCATTTACAGATAAATAATCCTTATAAAAACTAACATCATTGATTTCTGCTAGCAAAATGGGCGAATCGTTACCTTGTTGACGCATTTTATAAGCACGACTTAAAGATTCTGCAAAACTAGCCGCAAAAAAGGATTTGCCAACGCCGCCCTTACCAGTCACGAAATGAATTTTTTGCTGCTGTTTTTCAGTCATTTTTCACTCTAAATAAGCTCTCTTTTTAAAAATGAAAATACGAGTTGCATTTGCTTACAATCTACTCTAATTTCCCTCTGTTTAATATAGTAAAAGGAGTCCCTGTGAAAGCACAAGTTCAAATCGCTGATGGTTTACAAAGAAAAATAAATGTTGAGATTCCACAAACTGTGGTTGCTAACACTTTCGAGAAAGTTTACCAAAGCATTCAAAGAAATGTTCAATTAAAAGGTTTCAGAAAAGGCAAAGCCCCAATCAGCACGATTAAATCAATGTACAAAACCCAAGTTTTAGGTGACGTTGCTCAAGATCTTATTCAGCAACACTATCCAAAAGCTTTAAAAGATAACAATATTGATCCTGTTAGCTACCCTGAATTTGAATTTGACGACCCATCTGAATCTAAAGATTTTTCATTCACTGCTATTATCGAAGTTCGCCCAGAAGTTAAAATCAAAAAATGGGAAGGCTTAGAAGTTGAAAAAGAAAAATTTATTTTCAACGATGCACAATTTGACCAAGTGTTAAACAACATTAAATCTTCACGTGCTAAATTAGTCGACGTTTTAGAAGACCGTGCTGCTCAAACAGGTGATGTTGCTATTATTAATTTCGAAGGTTTTGTTGATGGCAAACCTTTAGAAAACGGCAAAGGCGAAGGTCATAATTTAGAATTAGGTGCAAAACAGTTTATCGAAGGCTTTGAAGAAGGCGTAATCGGTATGAAAGTTGGAGCATCAAAAACTTTGAATTTAAAATTCCCAGATCCATACCACTCTGCTGAAATTGCTGGTAAACCAGTCGATTTTAAAGTGACTTTAACTGGTCTTAAGAAAAAAGATTTACCTGAGTTAAATGACGAATTACTTGCACAAATTGGCACAAAACAAACTGTTGAAGAATTCAAAGCAACGTTAAGACAAGATATTGAACAAACTGATAAAAAACGTATCGAAGACGCGTTTAAAAATAGACTCGTTAAAAAATTAGTTCAAGAAAATCCTGTTCAAGTACCTGCGTCTTTATTAAAAGATCAAAAAGCTTCGTTAATTGAAGACTTCAAAAAACGTATGAGCGATCAAGGCATGCAAGAAACTGATTTCGAATCCTATGTTCAAAAATGGGATGCTGATTTCGCAAAAACAGCATCTGAAATGATTCAATCAAGTTTCTTAATTGATGCATTAGCAACTGAACACGATTTGCAATGCAAAAAAGAAGACCTCGAAGCTAAATTTGCAGAGTATGCAAAACAAACTGGCTTAGAAGAATCAAGAATTCGTGAGTGGTATGGTAAACCAGAACAAGCTTCACGTTTAACATATATGATCACAGAAGAAAAAGTTTTAAACTTATTAACTTCTAAAGCAAAAATCAAAGAAGTTGATGCTAAAGATTTAAAAGAAGAACAACAGCATTAATTTTTATATCTCTGTTTATACTTTAAAGGGAAAGCAATTAGCTTTCCCTTTTTTTTGATATTATAAATAAATCTATACTCTACTTTTTAAGTGAGCTTAGAGCTTTAATTGCTTTTAAGTATGAATATGCTTGATATGCTTGATAATCTGATTTAAACAATTTTTCTTTTTCAGTTAAATCTGAATCTTTTTTACTTGCTATATCTTTCCACCATGCAACAGCATTCGTTTCAACAGAGTTAATTGGTTGTTTTTTCTTTTCTTTCTCGCTTTTTAAATGGCCTGCAATATCTTTTTCACGCAACCCTTTTTTTTCAGTCAATGCCTTTGCAAATAACTCAGCATTAACATCTTCGATTTCGATATCAGGCTTAATCCCCTCGGATTGAATCGATGTTCCACTTGGCGTGTAATAGCGCGCAACAGTGAGTTTTAATCCACTACCATCACCTAGTTTAATTACTGATTGGACTGAACCTTTACCAAAAGTGCGCTCACCAACTATTATTGCTCGTTTATTATCTTGTAAGGCTCCCGAAACAATTTCACTCGCACTTGCTGAAAATTCGTTAACCAGAACAACAAGAGGCACTTCAGTATATTGACCCTTTTTGGATGCATAAGAAACTTCCTTATTTTTTGGGTCACGCGCAATAGTACTAACAATTACGCCTTCTTTAAGAAAAAAATCACTCACTTTAATAGCTTGTTCAAGTAAGCCACCAGGATTACGTCGTAAATCAATAAGAATACCTTCCATTTTACCCTTATTTTGATCCTTGTATTCTGCCAAAACCTTATCAAGTTCTTTACTTGTGGTTTCAATAAAACTTGTAATTTTAACATACAAATATCCATCATCAAGAAGAGTAGACTTAACAGATTTAATTTTAACTTGTCCACGAACAATCGTGATATCGATTGGTTTATCACTTCCATCGCGAATCACAGACAAAGTAATGGCTTGTCCTTTTTTCCCTTTTAAAGCGGTTGAAGCTTCGACAAGCGTAAAACCTTTGGTTGATTGACCATCAATAGCAACAACTTTATCTCCAGGTTTAATGCCAGCTTTCCAAGCCGGTGTATCTTCAATTGGAGAAATAATTGTTAAAACACTGTTTTGAATTGAAATTTCAATCCCAAGACCGCCAAACTCACCAGCAGTTTCTGATTCAAAATCTTTAAAAACATCAGCTGGCATATAATTTGTGTGTGGATCAAGTTCCTTTAACATGCCTTTGATCGCCCCAGAAACTAATTTTTTAGTATCAACTGGCTCTACATAATACTGTTCAACAATATTTAAAATTTTAGAAAAAATTTGCAGTTCAGAATAACGATCTTCGGCCCAAGACATTATTGGTTTTACTGTTAAAAAAGAAACTGCAATTATAATTAAAACGACAATTTTTCTTTTCATTTATCATTCCTTATCCATCTCATTGGATTAATCGGTATATCACCATGTCTAAGTTCAAAGTAAAAATCTGAAGTTCCAGTTTGGCCGATAATCTGATCTTCTTTAAGATCTTCAGAGATATGAACTTTTACGTTTTTAATTCCCGCATAAAGTGAATAATAATCACCTTCATGAGACACAATAACAGAATCACCCCAATACGGAAGACGGTCACTAAAAATGACTTTACCAGGACCGAAGACCAGAACATCTTGTTCTTCTATATGATGAAATAAAATACCTTTAGAAGATAGACTTAGGCGCGTTTCGGCATCTAAATTTATTCCAAATTTATACTTAATTTTAATTTTATCTATAGGCCATTTCAACAGACCTCTGTATTTTAAAAAAGTAGACTGGTTGTTTAATTGGGCTTCTTTTTCTAGGGCTTTTTTTTCTAATTTTATTAATTCGGCTTCAAATTGTTTTAATTTTACTTTATCTTGTTCAAATTCTAGATTTAGTTTTTTTAAGTCTTTTTTAAGTAACGTATATTCTTCTTGTTTTAATTTTAATTCCTTAATATTAAGCACATCATTGTGAACTAATCTTTTGAAAAGAATAACATTACGATCAAATTCCGCGCTATTTTTTGGGTTCAGAACACCTTGCCAAGAAAACTTTTTCATTTGGTTAATTGCCATAACCCTTTTCGCAATAAATGCTTTTTTTCTTTCGATAGCATCATAAATGTAGCCAAGATTTTTTTCTATGTTTACAATGCGATTATTATTTTCAGAGATTTTTTGATTTAAAGTTGCGATTTTTTCTTCAGTTAATATAAGTGGATTTTCGCTAGCGACAGTGCGCATGACTATAATGATCGTTAGTATAAATAATAAAAATTTTCTCATAAATTTCTAAAACTTTTTGAAATTGACTTTTGTAAAACCAAGTATAACGCAGTGAAATATGAAACTGCGAATCCGATAGTTAAATTAAATATTTGCGGCAATGTTAAAAATCGCAATCTACTACCTATATAGTATAGCTCTTGGTAAGACATAAGCTTTGCTTGAGAAAAATAGAAAATGAAATAAACTCCGGCAATTGACACTGTCACTGTAATAAAAAAATACTTTCCAAATTGAACTAAATATTCATAAACTAAACCATCAAATGATTTTCCAAACATTGTTAGAATATTTATTTTCTCTTGATCTTCATATATTACATTTCTAATGAGCAACATTGTCATGACTAAGCAGACAAGAAAACTAACGACAAACAATGTCCATAAAAGTGATTTTGTAATCGTATTAATTGAATAAAAGTTTTTATAGGCTTCTGTTGGTTGTGTGATTTCATCGACTAATTCGTGATTTTTAATTTTTTTTATTGTCTCATTTTTAATTTGTTCAGATGTAAATTTAATTTCAATAATGAATGGAATAATATCCTTTACATCATCTAAATCAATTAAGTGTCGGCTATATTCAGCAAAAGTACTTGAAAAATCACTTAATGCTTTTTCTTTATTGATGACTGTAAAGCTAGAATTTTCATCAGCCGCTAATATGATTTTTTTTAATTGATTGATTTCACTTTCAAGAGTTGAATTTTTTAAATAGATATTGGCTTTTAAATAGTCATCTTGTTCACCAAGTAAGTTGTAAAAATTTTTCTCAAGCAAATACAAAGACAAAACAAGCGCAAATAAAAAGCAAATCAATCCATGAAATGCAGTTTTCATTAACTAACCTCTTTAACGATTTCGCCATGTCTAAGCTCTAAAATTCGACTTGGCACTTTGCTAATTATAGTTTCATCGTGTGTTGCCATTATAACTGTTGTCTTTAAATGACATAGACTACGTAGAACTTCTACAAGCTGTAAACTGTTATCTTTATCTAAATTACCCGTCGGCTCATCTGCAAATACAAATTTTGGTTCATGAATAATAGCACGAGCCACTGCAACTTTCTGTTGCTCGCCGCCAGAAAGCATTTCTGGATATTCGCTTAAATACGACTGCTCAATTCCGATTTTTTCGCAAACTTCTTCAACTTTTTTAGTGATTTCATGATTTGAATATCTATTTTGTATATGTAGAGGCAAACTGATATTTGTCAGACATGTATGTTCTTTCAGTAATTTATAATCTTGAAAAATCAGACCAATATTTTTTCGATAATGATGAATATTTCTAATGCTAAATTGATTCAAATCGTATTCATTTATTTTAATAAATCCACTCGTTAATTGTTCTTGTGCACTCAGCAATTTAAATAATGTTGATTTCCCGGCGCCCGAATGTCCTGTTAGGTAAACGAATTCGCCCTTCTTAATTTTCAAAGTAATATTTTTTAAAGCGTGTTTATCACCATGATATGTTTTATAGACATGGTTAAACTCTATCGATGTGCTATCCACAGTCTGATACCCAATCAATCACTTTTTGGTGCAATTGTTCTGCATAGTTTTTTATTGTTTTATCGCATAATGGTAACTGAAATTTCTGATATGGTAGTTCAAACGATTTAACCATTTGGCCTTCGCGGTAAACGCGTGCTACTAATTTTTGGTGTGCAGAACCCCAGTCTTCTGTTTGCACATGAATGCTTTCGCCTCTGATTTTTAAATCTGTATTAATCGATACTTTCATTATTATCTTTCAAAATATAAAATACTTTCCGTGATGACCTATTTTAAATTTGCTTACATACTAAGTCACAAGCTTAGTTCTTTCTAGTCATAAGTCTTGATGCTATAAACTAGACCTTGGTTTGTGATAAAATATTTATCTGCTTTGTAAACCTTCTTGTCAGCTGATCATAAGTTTTATTCTTTCGTAGATTTTAATTAGCTTCAGATGCGCAATTATCATTATGATACACTCATTTCATATCATGTATTTATCCTTTTCTATCTCTATATCTTCAGTTTTATTTTATTTTTACCGAAAAGTTAGTCATAAAACATAAACACTATAGGGGGATTTCATGAAATTCTTATCAAATTTACGAAATAGATTGCGCGCGCGATTGCTTAAAAACAACAGAGGACAAGGTGCTACAGAGTATATTTTACTAGTTGCCGTTGTCGTTGGAGTTGTCATGGTATTTCGAGGTAAAATCAGAGACCAACTTGATAAAGCATCCACTAAAGTTGGTAATGATATCAATCAAGTTGTTAATGATCAACAGTAATTCATGACGATCGAGTACGTTTTACTTTTATCTGTGGGCGGATTGATTTTTATGTCTGCCCTCATGTCAGCACCAAAGAAAGCTTTCAACGAAAGTAGTGGTAAGCTTGGTGCTCGTATTGAAACGCAACTCGCTACAGGTAGTGGATTTACACCATATAAATCAACAGGCGGTGACGTTGGAAAAGTCGGATGGGACAAAAGAGATTAATTGTTTGTCTAATCGTCGAGGTCAATTGGCCATCGAAGCTGTACTGCTATTAAGTGTTCTTATAACAGGGTTTATACTATTTACAAAAACTGTTCGTGAAAAACAATTGTTACCACGTTTGTTTAATGCACCCATAACCAGTTTAAAAAATATGGCTGGTTACGGAACATGGAGAGAAACTTGTCAAGGATTAGGATCAAGCAAGTCACCACAGAGACTCTCGAATTGTCATCCTAATTCAATTACCCGAGCACTTAGTTCAGATCCAAATTGATTATACTATTTTTAAGGAAGAAATAGATTGAAAACAATAGATGTAAAGAAAAATTTTAATTCAAATGAAGCTGGTTTTATGACAGCAGAATTTTTGTTTGCATTTGCCATGGTCGTTGGTATCGGAATTCTTATTTTTGCTTTTACTTTTTCACTCACTACAATCGAAGTTGCACAATATATTGTATGGTCATCAGCACGTAGCTATTCAGCTGGCAACACAACTGAAGCTGATTCAGTTGCTGCTGGTCGACAAAAATATGCGAAATTAATTTCGATGTTTCCACTATTAACTGGTCGTGGTAACAATTCAGCTTGGTTTAAATTATCTGATTCAGTCACGCCTGGCGACTTAACAACACGTTTGACAGATGCCAAAGTTGATAACAATACATCAAATAGCGCTGAGGTTCGTCATCCTTGGACAGGTGTTCAAACCGAAATAGATCTTATACTTTTCAAAGGAATTCGAATTCCATTTCTTGGGCCAATTACAAACGACAAGGCAGCATTCGTGTTTCCAATTCGCGCTTTGCTACTTCGTAACCCTTCAGTTGTTGAATGCCGAAGTTTTTTCGAACAAAAGTTTACGTCAGGTATACAAAAGTTAAAAGACGTAAATGAAAATCCAGATTTATCTAATCTTGGTGAAGCATCAGTTTACGCTCAAATCGAAGATAATGGGTGCTAATCATGATGAAAATTAATTTAAATCCTAAATTTAAAAAAAGTGAAAAAGGAATGGCCCTAATTGAAGCCATACCGGTTCTATTCATATTAGTTATCATTTTTAATTTTTCACTTGGTTTTTTTGGAGCTATTCACTCTGGTATTCTTAACTCAATTGGTGCATACAATTACTCTCTTGAGACATTCCGATTTCGATCAAATTTAATGTATTTTCGTCCAGGTGCTTCACCAGCACAGCACTATGCTAAAACAAAAAATAGAGTTCATGGTGTCATTCAAGATGGTAATGTCACCAACGAACAAGTTGGTCGTTGGCCAGCCACTATTCGCAATGTTTCTTTTTCATCGACATCAAATTTAAACGATAATGGTTTACATTTATTTGCGAACAAGACAACTGGAGTTTGGTCCATATTATCTAAACCATTAGATGACCAAAAGTACAGATCTGATGTCAATACTCCAGAAATTTGGGTCAAGACCGTTTATGGTATTTGTATTAATGCCGAATGTAAAGAGTAGAAGTCTCTAACAAAGGACAATGAATGGGGCCAACCGAATCAAGAAATTTATGGATATCTTTAGGTGCGGGTATTTTCGCAACATTTATGCTTTATTCTTATTCGCAAGAAAAAAAAGCTGAAGTTGATAAACAACTCGGCGCTAAGGAACGTGTAGTTGTCGCAAAAGAAGATATTCGTGATATGGATACAATCTATGACAATGTTCTTGAAGTTGTCGAAAAATATAAATCCGATGTTGAACCAGATTCTTTTAAAGATATTCCTGACGTTGTCGGAACAGTTGCAGCTATACCGATTAAAAAAGGTCAAACGTTAACAAAAAATAAAGTTTTAGAGCCGGGTCCAGATACGGGTATGGCCATACAAGTTTCACCTAACAAGCGCGCTGTTACAGTACCAATTGATCCAACCCGTGCTAATGCAAATTTAATTAGACCTGGCGATCGAGTTGATGTCTTTGCTATTGTTGATACAGGTAAAGGCGCAACGCAAAAGCGCGAAGCAGTATTATTTGCACAAGATATTACGATTCTTGCAACTGGCGTAAACTTAAATAACAGTATTCCGCGAACAATAGAAAAAGATCCAAGTGGTAAGGGTCTTATACAAACAACCCTTACAGGCGACACTAAATACAACACAATAACTATCGAAGTTCCTGCTCCAGATGCACAAGATCTCATAATGCTGGTCGCAAGCAATCCGGGAAGTTTGTATTTTCTGCTGCGAAATCCACACGACAGAGCTAAGCTACCCAGACTTCCGGCCTCAACACCTGATACTATCCAACAAAAGTTGACAGCCCAGACAATGGGACAGTCCAGTGGCTTTTCTGCGCCTTCTCAGCCAAACTTAAATAATGGGGCTGGGGCTTTTAATCCTGGCAGATAAAGAAGGATGTTGAAAAACTTTAAATTTGTTCTCTTACTCAGTATAACGAGTCTTTTTATAAGTGTTTTTGCATACGCGCAAACACCGGCTACACCTGCGCCACCGACGACAAGTTCAACCACATCTAATAGCAAGGATCAATACGATTTCGAAGAAGTTGAAGAGGCCGGTGGAAACTCAATCAAATTACTTCTGGCTGAAGGAAATAAAAAAAGAATTCGTCGATATTTAAATCTTATTAGTGGAATTAAACACGATGAAGAAATATCTTTGCCTGAAGTACCTTTAACTTACAAAGGCGCAATTGAGCTTATTGATATTCAAAGAATTAAAGGAACTGATATTTTTAGAATATTACCTTTAAGCAAACCAGGTGCTGGTACCACAGCTGCTAATGGAATTATAACAATTCACAATAAAAAAACTGGACAAATACTAGCCGAAGTTCACATCGAAATTAGAGATCAAAACATCAGTAAGCAATTACGTGAAATTCAAGCTTTACTTGCTGATATAGAAGGTATCGAATACAAAATTGTTAATAATAAAATTGTATTAGATGGATTTGTTCTTTTTACTAAAGATTTAAAAAGAATTTCGAATGTTATGGCGCAATATGATCCCGCATCTGTATCTAGCCTGGTCACACTAAGCCCTATTGCAAGAAAAAAAATAGTCGAATACATCGAGCGAGAAGTCAATAATCCAGAAGTAACCATAACAGCAGTTGGTGATTTTATTAAACTTGAAGGCTTTGTAAATTCTAATGAAGAAAAATCTCGAATTGCTAATATTGCGATGCTTTACTTGCCTGAAATGGTTCAAGAAAAATCTGATGCTATTAAAAATCTGTCTATTATTGAAAAAAGACCATCTGCTAAATTTGAAGACTATATCATAAACAATATCCAAGTTCGAAAAAGCGAAGAAAAAAATGAACCTCCACCTAAAATGATACAATTTGTTATGCACATCGTAGAGTATAACGAGCGCTACTTAAAAAATTTTAGTTTTGTTTTTTCACCGTCGTTAACCTCATTAGACGTAGGTGCCCAACAAAATAGAGCACCGGGCAGCATTTCAGAAATTGCTGGCATAGTTAACAACTTGCTTCCAAAATTAAACTGGGCAAGAAAACATGGCTTTACCCGTTTACTAGATACGGCATCAATTCTAGTTCAAGACAAAGCTAAAACAGCATTAATTAACAGATCTGTCACAGTTGCGAATGTCGCACCATCAACTACACCTGGGCAACAGCCACAACAAACAACACAAACAACCTATCAAGTGTCTATGACAATTAAAAATCCAGCCATTAAAGCTGAACGTTCAGGTTTAATTTACTTTGAGCTTGCAGCTAATTCTAAGTCTGATGGATCACAAACACCGGTAACTAATGTTGAAACTACCGTTACAGTTCGCGATCGTCAAAGTGCTGCACTTGCAGGCGTCATCTCGAAAAAAAGTGAAAATCAATACGGCGGCCCTCCTACAGGTGTCGGGCCGATCATTACATTAAATCATGGCAAAGAATTTACCAAAAATTCAAGTAATTACGTTTTATTTATTACACCTATTATCAAATCAAATGCCAGTAGTGGCGTAGAACAAGTGAAGAAAAAATTTAGAATGAAAGAATAACGGAGTTAGTTGTGGCATTAAATCAAAATTGTGTACTTATTGCAGTTGTCGGAGGAAAGGGCGGGGTTGGAAAATCTGTTTTTTCTGCCAATTTAACTGCAGCCATGACGGCTGAAATTCGGACTCCAGTACTATTAATTGATTGTGATACAAAAAGTGTTGGGGATCAAAATATTATAACAGGATTAAAACCAGTCAAAACTTTACGGGAATTATCAACAACCACACAATCATTAAACACTACGCCAATTCAACAAATTGTTTCACAACATCCATCTGGTTTTGCTTTTTTAGGCGCAGTACGCGGACCAGAAGAAATTCTAAGCGTAAATCCGGAAAATCTAAGTAAATTAATCGAGTTTTTTTCGCGCACATTTAAATTTATTGTCGTCGATTGTGGTAATGATATTGGCCCCATGCAAAATGCTATTTTGCAAGATGCTACAGCAATTGCCATTGTTGCTACGCCTGAAATTCTCGTTGTTCAACAAACGCAAAGAATGATCAACGAACTTATGACTCAGTCTTATCCAAAAGAAATGTTTCAGTTAGTCTTAAATCGGATCAGCAGTAATGGTTTACAGCCACAAATCATTGCACAACATTTAGGTTTAGCTCCTATTGGTCTAATACCAGCTGATGAAAATACAACTATGGCTTCAATTTCACAATCAAAACCATTTGTCGTATCAAACCCCAAAGCTCCAATATCTGCAGCATATTTTGATTTTGTTCGAAAACTTTCAAGCGGTACAATACAACGACTAAAAAGCTTACAAAAGCCAAAACCTGCTGTATCTACTAATACTACGCCAACCAATGGTTCTTCTGATCAAACAGCACAAATTGCAAAGGGAATGGACCCATGGATTATAACAAAACTCCGCGTACATTCTGAATTAATTCGAACAATCGATTTGAAAAAACTTTTAGCTGAAGCTGGTGATAGTGAAAGTAAAGAAAAAGAGTTGCGATCAAAAACACAACGAGACATTTCAAGCATTGTTGATCGCGAAGCACCTGATTTATCACGCGAAGATCGACAAAAATTAACAAAAGAAGTCTTAGAAGAAGCCCTAGGTCTAGGACCACTTGAAGACATGCTGGCCGATCCAGCTATTTCGGAAATCATGGTTAACGGTGCCAATAAAATATTTATTGAAAAAAGCGGTAAAGTTCAGCTTAGTGGTATTAAATTTACTTCTAACGATCACTTACGCAGAATTATCGAGCGCATTGTTACTCCGTTAGGTCGACAAATTAATAATGCGACACCTTATGTTGATGCTCGTTTAAAGGACGGAAGCCGCGTAAATGCAGTCATTGAACCCTTAGCTCTTGATGGACCAGCGCTCACCATACGGAAATTTAAAAAAGGTGGTATTAACCCTGAAAAATATATTGAATTCGGTAGTGCAACAAAAAATATGCTTGAGTTCATGCGAATTTCCGTTGAATACGGGTACAATGTTGTCATTAGTGGTGGTACCGGATCCGGTAAAACATCTTTATTGAATATGATTTCTTCTTGGATTCCTGCCCATGAACGTGTAATCACGGTCGAAGATGCTGCCGAGTTACAACTTCAACAAGAACATGTCGTAAGACTTGAAACACGCCCGCCTTCAATGGAGGGCACAAATGCCGTGACAATCCGTGATTTGATTAAAAATGCATTACGTATGCGCCCAGATCGTATTGTTGTCGGCGAAACGCGTGATGGTGCTGCATTAGATATGTTACAAGCTATGAACACTGGTCATGATGGATCAATGACAACAACTCATGCCAACTCTCCGCGTGAATGTATTGCACGTTTAGAAACACTGGTCATGATGTCGGGTCTAGATTTGCCTATGAGAGCAATCCGTGAACAAATTGCTGGTGCCGTTGACTTAATTGTCCAAATTGTACGTTTATCTGATGGATCTCGTAAAATTATCAGTATAACTGAAGTTGTTGGTATGCAAGGGGACGTTGTTACTCTCGCCGAAATTTTCCGTTTCAAAGAAACTGGTTACGATAAAAATAGAAGAATCATCGGACAGTTTCAAGCAACAGGTACAGTACCAAGCTTTGTTCAAGAAATCAAAGACAAGGGTGGCAACATACCTATGGAGATTTTCTCTAATGAAGCACCAAAAACTGTCGGACAAACAGGATCAGCAACACCACAAGGAAATCCTCCTAAAAAGGCCGGATAATAAATTATGGAATTAGACCAAATATCTTCTTTATTTAAACACGAATGGCTTGTGTTTCCACTGTTTGGTCTTTCTGTTTTTTTTGCAGTTTATATATCCGCAGATAAAGTCATTACAACTGTACATAGCAAAAGTGTGTCTAAAAAAACTGAAATTCTCATGCATATGAAACTTCTTGGAATGGATGCAGACGAAAAAAAAGTTATGCGATTGCTTTTGCTGGCAAGTGTTGGATTAGGGTCACTGTTTTTTTTACTATTTTGGCCTCAGGTTTCAATCGGTTTATTTATGGGGACGTCAATTGGTATTGCAGGGTTTCAGCTTTTGCCAATTGTTTACAAAACAATGTATGAGCGTCGTTGCAATCAATTTGTTGATCAAATGGTCGATGCTTTAACTATAATGGCCAATGGGGTGAAATCCGGATCAAATCCACAGCAATCGATGCAGAGAGTTGTTGAAATTATGGGTAATCCTGTTAGATCTGAATTTTCACAAGTTTTAACACAAACGCAGTTTGGTCAAAGCTTTGAAGAGGCTTTAACTGATCTTGCAGTTAGAATTCCAAGACAAGATGTTCAAATGTTTGTCACCGCAATTAATATTTTAAAAGAAACTGGTGGCAACATGGCTGAAACATTTCAAACGATTGTTTCTACAATTCGTGAACGTCAAAAATTAGAGAAAAAAATTTCAGCAATGACGCAACAAGGGATTATGCAAGGGATAATAGTTTCTTGTATCCCATTTGTAATGGGAATTATATTTTACATGCTTGATCCAAATTATATTGCCCCTATGTTTAACACGGCTATTGGCCTGATTATGCTGGTCTTTATGCTAGGTCTGCAATTAGTTGGTGGAATCGTCATTAGAAAAATTGTTACAATAAAAGTGTAAGACTGATTTTATCGATCATAAACACGAGGTTTAATAAATGAAGACATGGAAAGTTCTTCTCGCATCTGTAATCACACTAGCAACTCTTAAAACTTTTGCTTTAGTTGATATGAATAACGCTGGTTATTCAAATACTTGGATTGATCTAGAAGTTCCTGGAACTGGCTATGACATGCGCGTACTGCGAGCTTACAAAAGTCGTACTATTTACAATGGCATGTTTGGTTTCGGTTGGTGTTCAGAGTTTGAAACAAAATTAGAAACTCGTGCTGATGGTAATATCAAAATTTCAGAGTGTGGTGATGGTCAGGAAGTTTTATTTACTGCTAATGAAATTAATAAAAAAGAAGTTGATGCCTTAATCAAACAAATCGTTGTCAAAATGAAAGCTGACAAAAAATCAAGCTCAAGTTCATCTGATTATTGGTCAAATATCGAAAAGCAATTATTTGATGATCCAGATTTAAGATCAAAATATGCTAAACAATTCGGATTTGTGACGCCCATCAAAGAGGGTGTAAAATACTCGGCCAATGGACAAGAAGTTGAAAACGTAGTCTTCAATAAAAATTTTTACACCCGAACTTTTCCAGATGGAAGTTACCAACGTTTTGATTTACAGGGTCGTTTGACTCATATGTATGATAAAAATAATAACTTTTTAAAATTTGAATATCAAAAAGACCTCCTAACCGAAATCACTGATAATAATGCCCGTAAATTAACTTTTAAGTATTATCCGAATAAAAAAGTCATGCGCGTAACAGGCCCAAACGGATTAATGTCAGAATATAAATATAACCAACAAGAAGACCTTGTTTGGAATAGAAATGCTTGGGCAAAAAAGCCAACTGATGTTTATCTGTATGAGTACAATGAGTTCCACAATCTAACAAAAGCTATTTGGCCAGATAAAACCTTCATTGCATTAAAATATGATAACGTAAAAGACTGGGTAATGAGTTTTACAGATCGCGATAAATGTATTGAAAATTATAAATACGAAGTTTCGCAAAACGATCCTAAATATCACTACTGGTCAACTGCTGTTAAAACTTGTGGTAAAAAAGTTGTTGCTGATAATAGATACGAATTTTGGCACAAACAGTTACCAAATGGTCAAGTTGTTTTAAATCGTATATTAACCAAAGTTAATGGCAGCACTCGAGATATTACTTATCACGATGTTTTTGGTAAACCGACAATGATTAAAAAGAATAACGATCGTGTTGATTACGAATACTACACTGATGGATTAATTAAATCCATGATAACAGCTAATTCACGAATGGAATACACCTACGATCCAAGTATTAAAAGAATTTCTTCCGTTAAAACATCTATTGTTAACGATAAAGGGAAAGTTCTTGCGACAAGAACAACAGCGTTTAAATACGATCCAAAAGGCAATTTAACCTACGCTGAAAACTCAGAGGGTCAGAAAGTTAATATGACTTATGACATAAAAGGTCGTATTCAAACGATTACTGATCAAGCCAAAAAAACTGTTAAAATCGAGTATGAAGAGCGTTTCGGAAAACCCTCTATCGTAACAAGGCCGGGGCTTGGAACAATAAAAGTTCAATACAAGCCAACAGGTGAAATATCTAAAGTAGACAGCGCTGATGGTCCTACAGTAGCATCTCAAGTGGCTAGTACATTTAACAACTTATTAGATGTTATTGCTCCTGCAACACAAGAGCTTTATTTATAGGTGGTCAACATGAAAAAAATTATAATACTTGTATTAACTTTGTTATCTATAAATTTGCTTGCTCAGTCAGATGCTCCTTCTGACAGTAAATTTCCATCTCATCGCGTACCTGCTGTAGGAGAAGATCGAAACGCTACCCTGGTACCAAGCAATCAAGCCGGTACTCTTTTTACTGGATCATATGACAAAGATTCACAAGCCAGCACATGCCCTGGCTGCGAACATAGAAATAACATGAATTTATCTGACCCAACGGACATTGCAAGACCGGGCATTCAACAACCAGACCCAGTTGCCGCTGATTCTGCAAGAACAGGAAATTAACAGCGTTAGTTTTTTTGGATTAAAAACTATGTTGTTTAATCTAAAGTAAAAATAGATTGTACTGCGTCGTGATCAGATGTGGTTTTCTCTAAAATTGTAGTTCCCTGATGACTTAGGCCACGATAAAAAACATGATCTAACTTTAAGAATCGATTATCATTATGTGGTAATGCTTGATACAAGCCTATTTTTTTAGTTTCAGATAGCAAATAACTCATTCTCGAATCATTCCAAGTATTAAAATCGCCACCCCATACAACTGGGCCGGCATGATTTCTAATAACCTGAATAATTTGGTCAATATGATTTTCAAAGTCAGTGCCTAAGTTAAAATTTAAAGCATGTGTATTCACAATTAAAATATTCTTATTTTGTATTTGTAAATAACCGACACCGCTTGCTTTGTGTGTATTTAAAATTGGCTCTGTTCCTGGTGATAACAATGTTTTCGGATAAGCAAGTGGAGCTTTAGTTCCAATTAAAACTCCAGTCGCATCAGTATTTGAATTTTGACAAAAACTTTTATACATCACCCAATTCATATTAGGCATATATGAAACAAATACCTTTTCCCAAGCTGGCGTATGTACAGCTTCTTGTATTAAAAGTAAATCAGACTGTTGATAAAGCTTTCGAATATCGTTGAATACGCCTTGCTTTCCATATTTATAAACGTTCCATGTTGTTACTGTAAGTTGATTTGTTGACTGTAGTTTATTTTTCGTAAAATTGTAGATTTTATGAGACTGTTCGCTTTCACAAAACAAGTTTGTCTCATATTGAGAATAAGCATTTAAGCAAAAAATATGAACAACTGAAAAAGATATAAACACGAAATATTTCATAAATGGTTTAAAGTACATATTTACAACCTTATAATTAATTTTCTTCATACTGTATTAACCATGCTAAAACCAAACCAAATTTAATAAATAAAATATATTTAAAACAAAAAGATGTTTGCTCTGTTTATCGCTTGTTAAAAAATGTTTAATTCTACACTTAGGTCACGTTGGCTTGGTCGTCATTGTGTATGTATCATTGAGACAAGGTGAAATTATGTTAAAAAAATTATCTCTTTTTAAAAAGCTTCTAATTGCTAACATCTTATATGCTATACCAGTGATAGCTCTTATTTATCTTATGGTAGCAGCTCAAAATGTAAATATTGATTTTGGCATTCAAGAGAAAAAAGGTAATCTCATACAAAGACCTGTCGAAAATTTACTTGAAGTATTTCTCAATATCAGAAGTGGCATCGAAACAGACTCTAAAAAAGCCCATGATACCGCTATAACGATTCTAAATGACATTGAAAACACACTTGCAATTGTTGGCCATGATCTGCAATTTGATTTAGAAGGTTTAAAAAAACGAAAGCGTGAAGCAGTCGAGTTTAGTTTATTAAAAAACAAAGTTAATGATCTCTTTAAAATGAATTTTCGTTCAGATGATTTTTTAAAGAAAAATAATGAACTTGTCGCCGATTTAAGAACAATTATTACACATGCTGGTGATACGTCGAATTTAATTTTAGATCCAGATTTAGATAGTTATTATTTAATGGATATTACTTTGCTAGCTCTACCACAAACTCAAGATAGAATTGCCGAAATACTTGCCTATGTAGAAAGTCTTCCACCAAGCCTTTCACGCGAACAAGTCACACAACTTGCTGTGTATCAAACGTTACTTAAGCAAGCAGACTTTGATCGCATCAGCGCAGATCTACAAACAACTTTAAATGAAGATGCTAATTTCTATGGAGTTAGTAAAACACTAAAGGAAAAATTAGAGCCTGCAATAATCCAATACACCGAATCTACTCAAAAATTTATTGATGCGCTCGGATTAGCGTCTCAAAATGCAGCCATTCAAAACAAAGATGATCTCATTAAAATTGGACAAAAAAGTTTAAAATCAAGCTTTACGAGCTGGCATGTTGCTGTTAACGAACTTGATCAGCTTCTTGATACACGAATAGATATATTAACCCATCAAAAACATAAGGGTTTAGTTTATTCGCTTTTAGCTCTTATGTTTGCTGTCGCAGTACTTTTTTGGATTTCGCAAAATTTCAACTCAAACATGAAGCTTGTTATTCAAAAATTAAACTCAGTCGTAGCACAAACACAATCTGCAGGTCTACAACTAGTTAAGCTTTCTGAAAACTTATCAACAGTTTCAATGGATCAAGCCTCTGCTATTCAACAAACATCGTCTGCTGTAGTCGAAATTGAATCCATGACGAAAACAACTTTAAGTAATGTATCAGCGAGTAAAGAACTTTCTGAAGAGAGCAATGAATTTACGGAAAAAACTGTTGAATCAGTTCGTTCTCTTGCTAGTGCAATACAAATGATTTCAAACTCAAATATCGAGCTGCTACAACAGATGGACCAAAATAAAGAGCAAATGAATGAAATTAAAAACATTATTTCTAACATTGGACAAAAAACAAAAGTCATAAATGAAATTGTTTTTCAAACTAAGTTACTATCATTTAATGCATCTGTCGAAGCTGCCCGTGCCGGAGAATTTGGAAAAGGCTTTGCCGTTGTCGCCGAAGAAGTTGGAAGTCTTGCGAATTTAAGTGGTACAGCCTCAAAAGAAATCTCGGAAATGCTCAACACTAGTATTACAAGCGTCGAAAAAATCACAACTGAAACTAGCGAAAATGTTTCTCGATTAGTTCAAGTTAACAAAGAAAAAGTAGATGATGGCGTGAATTTAGCCACTGATTGTTCAAGTTCAGTCGAAGAAATTAAGCACAAACTCAATTCTGTGCTGGAAGCCTTAATTGCAGTTCTTCAAGCTGCCTCTGAACAAACCAAGGGACTTGAGGAAATTTCAGATGCAATCACTAAAATAGACGAACTCTCTCAACAAAATATGAAAATGTCGCAACAAACAGCAGAGCAATCAAAGGTACTTGCTGAACAAACACAAGCGCTTAATGAAATTACAACTGTTGTTCAAAATGTTGTTATGGGCGAGCAGCACATTTAATTTCTAGATTAAGTCTTTTTGATCAAAAATTTTGTTATTAAAAAGCCATCCTCAATTATTTCATATTTGGCGTCAAAATTTAGAATATCAATGCCAAATTTACGCCCACGGCTAGAAACATCTTCGACTGGAATTTTTCTTTTTTGAAATGCCGGACGTGGATCTAATTCAATCATCGCAATAGCCATTTTTTCTAAATCCCCTGACGGATCAAAATTTTTTAAATCTTCACTCGCCTCAGCTGATACTTGAACACTATATTTTTTAACAGGAATATCTGCCCAACCCGAATTGGCCTGATCAATTTTATCAGCTAACGGAATATACGGCTTAATATCTAAAATCGGTGTACCATCTAGTAAATCAACATCACTCACATGAATCTGCGGGCCATCTGGGTGATCAAGAATTATTTTTTCAAGTTTAACTGCTGATATACCAATAGGATTAGGACGATGAGGCGAGCGCGATGCAAATAAACCTATTTTTTTATTTCCACCTAAGCGTGGAGGTCGAATACTCGGTTTCCATTTTTTGCCACCATGACTGTGAAAAACAAATACAATCCATAAATGTGAAAATGTCTCGAGTCCTTTTAATGCTGTTACAAAATCTGCATCAGGTTTTAACTGAATAATACCGGCCAACCCTTCGCTAACACCAGGTTGATGAGGAATACCAAATCTTTGCTGATAAGGCGATTGTAGAATGCCAATCGCCTGAAAATCAAAATGTGGTAAGTCAGGTTTATTTTTTGCCATTAATTTTTTGCTAAAGCTGTCACACCAACTTTTAATGTCGCACCATCTATATCAGATGTTTCAACATAAGCACCAACAGCACTATCACTAACTGCTTTTAAAGTTAATTTAGCAGCTAAAGTTTCTGCAATAAGAGTTGCTTCGTGAGCTTTGAGAGCAGCTAATAATTCACCTTCGCAGCAAATTTCTAAATTAATTTTGTCATCTAAATTAAAATTAGCAGCTTTGCGAGCTAATTGAACTTTTCTCATGATTTCACGAGCCAAGCCCTCTTGCTCTTGTTCTGGTGTTACTGTTGGATCCACTTTTATTGAAACAATTTGATGTGTCGTCAAATCAGGATTGTCACCCTTTGCAGATCTGCGAATCTCAACATCAGCCACAGTAATTTGTTCACCATCAACTGTTAATGTTTCACCTTTTTCGAGCTTTAAAATACTTTGTAAATCTAATGCTTGAATGCCAGCCGCTACCGATTTCATTTTAGGACCTAAGCGTTTGCCAAGCGCCGGAAAATTTGCTTTGGCCGTGATTTGAACGTATTTATCTTCTTGCGCATCGTAATTCACAACGCGAAAGTTCAATTCATCAACAAAATAAGGTTCAAATTGCTTAAGCGTTTCAAGCACTGATGCACTTCTGTGAATAATAGTGATTTCACGTAAAGGAATTTTTGCTTTAACGCTGATTTTTTCACGGTGATTACGCCCTAAAGTTACTAACGTATCCATAGCCTTAACAGCTTCTTCTAAATCAGGTCTTAAAAGTTTTTCGTTAGCTTCAGGAAAGCTTTCTAAGTGAACGCTTTCTTTTTTATGAGACACAACCTGTGATAAATTTAAATACGTAGTTTCAGCCATAAACGGCGCAAATGGCGCCATCAATTTTGATAACGTCACTAGAACTTCATGTAGTGTTTCATAGGCAAAACGTTTTTGCTCAGGCATACCATCTTGCCAAAATAAAGTTCTATTAAAACGAATGTACGTATTTGTAAGCTCTTCGATAAATTGCAGCAAGTGTGGAACAACGTTATACAAACGATACGCATCCATTTCTTTTTGCGTGTTCGCAATCAATCCGTGCAAGCGTGATAAAACCCACTGATCTAAAATATTCGGAGTTTTATGTGCATCACCACGCGGAACAAACTGATCAATGTTCGCGTAATTCACATAAAACGAATAAGAATTCCACCAACGAAGTAAAATTTTACGAACGATATCAAAAACACCTTTTTCAGAAAATTTTAATTCTTGTGCTTTTACAACAGGTGAATCAATTAAATATAACCGTAAAGCATCGGCACCGTGTTTGTTTAAAACTTCCATTGGATCAGGATAGTTTTTCAAACTTTTTGACATCTTACGACCGTCTTCAGCCAAAACTAATCCATTCACAACAACATTTTTAAAAGGCGCTTGATTAAACAAGGCTGTGCCAATCACCATCAGCGTATAAAACCAACCACGCGTTTGATCTAAGCCTTCGGCAATAAAATCAGCAGGAAATGCTTTTTTAAAATCCGCTTGATTCGTTTCTGGGTATCCCCACTGGGCGTATGGCATTGATCCTGATTCAAACCAGCAATCTAAAACGCCATCAACACGTTTTAATGGTGATTTTCCTGTCGGTGAAGGAATCGTGATTTGATCAACAAAGTCGATATGTAAGTCTTCAATTTTTTGACCCGATAGTTTTTCTAATTCTGCACGCGAACCAACACAGATAATTTCACCTTCTTGATTTCTCCAGATAGGCAACGGAGTTCCCCAAAAGCGATTACGTGAAATCGCCCAGTCGCGAGCGTTTTCTAACCAATTTCCAAAACGACCATCACGTAAATGATCTGGAACCCAATTTGTTGTGCCATTAGCTTTTAATAAATTTTCTTTAATTTTTTCGACCGCAACAAACCAACTTGAAACCGCTTTGTAAATGAGTGGTGTATCTGAACGATAACAGTAAGGGTAACTATGTTGTATTGTATCTTGTTTGAAAATAAGTCCTGCTTTTTTTAAATTAGCGATAATTTCTTTATCGGCATCTTTAACGCGTTTGCCAACTAAGTCTGGTACCTCATTTGTAAACATACCATCATCATCAACTGGATTAACCAACTGAATACCAGCTTTGACACAAGCATAGTAATCTTCTTCACCGAATGCTGGTGCAATGTGAACAACACCCGTACCACTATCAGTTGTGACATGGTCCGAAGAAATTACTTTAAATGCACCTTCATTTTTGCGATCAGCAAAATAGTTAAATAACGGCGTATAAGTTAAGCCAACGAGTTCAGTGCCTTTAACTTTTTCAATGATTTCAATGTCTTTTTTAGGGTCTTTAAACGCGCCAGCTAATAATGCTTCAGCTAAAATAAATTTGCGACCTGTCGCAATTTCATTCACTTTGACGTAATCAATATCATTACCCACAGCTAAAGCTAAATTAGACGGTAATGTCCATGGAGTTGTCGTCCAAGCTAAGACATATGTATCAGCTTGTTGATCAAGCTTAAACATGACAGTTAAAGCAGGATCTTGAACCATTTTATAATTTAAATTCGCTTCAAAATTTGAAAGTGATGTTGATACGCCAACAGAGTACGGAACAACTTTGTATCCTTCGTAAATAAGTCCTTTTTTGTACATCTCTTGAAAAACCCACCAAACACTTTGCATGAATTCAACATCCATTGTGAAGTAAGGCTTATCCATATCAACCCAACGACCAATACGACGAACTGTTGTTTTCCATTCTTCTGAATATCTTTTAACAATTGATCGGCAATGATTGTTGTATGTCGCCACACCCATTTTCAAAACATCTTTACGACTTTCAATTTTATGAGCTTTATTAATTTCGTATTCAACAGGTAATCCGTGGCAGTCCCAACCAAAACGACGCGGCACTGTGTAGCCTTTCATAGTCCAATAGCGTGGAACAATGTCTTTTAATGTGCCGGCTAATAAGTGGCCGTAGTGGGGTAAACCCGTCGCAAACGGGGGGCCATCATAAAAACTGTATGTTTTTTTGCCTTCTGAAGCTAAAGACTTTTTGAAAATTTGGTTATCATCCCAAAACTTTAAAAGATCTGATTCTTGTTGAGCGATATTAACGTCAGGTGAAACCGGCGTGTAAGTAGTTTTTTTCGATTGATTCGTCGTGTTTTGCATTCAGGAAAACTATCACAAATTCTAAGGATAAGGAACCACTAACCAGACCTTTACTATGACCCCGAACTGACACCATTTTAGATGGCCCATAGCTTGCTCTAGATACGTCAGTGGAGGCTATCGTCGTTATGAAAATATTAAGTATTATCAATATGTTATCTTTTATTGTGTTTTCTAGCGTTAAAACTTGGGCACAAGTGGCACCACCTTCTGCCAAGGTTATGAGTGTCCAAATTGATGGCTCTGGTTGCGATGCTGGTTCGGCAAATGCTGTGATCACAGATGATCTTAATTTTTTAAGTGTTCTCTATGATCAATACACAGCCGAAATCGGTCAGGGTACTGCACAACCAAAAGCCAAAGCCGCAGAAAAGCACTGCAATATCATCGTTGATATTAACGTTCCTCAAGGTTGGACGTTTTCCTTTGATCAAATAGATTATCGCGGTTTCGTATATATACCTAATAAGGCGGCGGCTGCATATCAACTAACTACAGCGGAAATTGATGATGGTGCCTCGGTTGGCTTTGATCAACAAATTTTTCAAGGACCAAAAACTGGAAATTTTATAATTAGCGTAAAAAATAAAATTCCTAAAAAATTATCAACGTTGAGTTGTCAGAGCAACTCGCAAAACATTCGCGTTCGCATTAAAAATACAATCGGTGTTCGTAATTTGCTCGCTGGATTTTTGCGGCCAACAGTTAAAATTGTTGTCGATTCGACTGATGCTTCGTTTAAACAAAATCTGAAAATTAATTGGAAACGTTGTATATAGTTCGAATGCAATTTAATAAAATTGCCATTGCCGATGAATTAATTTTTAATGCCAAATAATTTAAAGATTTCGCGGATTTAAGTAGAGCGACCATATAAATGGCGGAAAGTGAGGGATTTAAAGCCTATGGCTTTGAATTTTGCTTACTTAGATTTCTTGGTGGCAAAAAAACACAGTCATTTCAATAAGTTAAGTTTTAATTTGTTGAAAGTTTAATTAACCGAAAATACCCCTGATAATTAAGCAGTTTTATAGTTTTTGAAGGGTTTTTAAGTTTTGTAGCCCATATTTGGCCCATAGAGTTAAATCCGAGATTCGATTTTAAATATATATTAGCAAAAAATTGACAGTTTAAGAAATGGCTTAAGTTTTGATAGTTGTATCAATAAATGGAAATAGATAAAGAATTTTTGTTGTTGGTTGAGCTAAATAAAGAAGTAGCGTTAATATCTGCAGTTTTAGATTCAGATAAAAACACTATTTTAAGCGACATTATATTAGAATACTATATTAGAAGACTAAATCAAATTATTGAAATTTTAGAATCTAGCCAGTTTTCCTACGCTTAGAAGTTGAGCGCTCAAGCTTGTTGAGTGCTTTTTTAGCACTTGTTAACGTTAATTCTTTTAATAACTTATTAGTTATTTTTTTCGATGGTATTTTGGCAAGTGGTAAACCTCCAATTGATTTTATATAACTATCAATAGCAGACTGACATTTAATTGTTTTATCTAGAGCCTCACATGTTGAAATAATTTGTGTAATTTCATCGAATGTTAACTCTCTTTCCTTGCGAGCTTTAAGCCACTTGTCGATAACTTGATATCCACCAATTTCATAATTCCATATTTCTCGTGTAATACCTGTAATTTTTTGAATTTTATTTATATAAACAGCGTTCTCATCAATATTATATTTTATAAATTCAATAATATTATTCCCTTTAGCTGGAAATTTAAAAGAAGTAGATTTACTTAATTTTTTTTGCAAATGAGATTCTCGTAAAACTTTACCAAATTGACTTAACTTCAAAAAAGCTTCTTTATTGTTGGTAAATTGAATTTTCGGAAAATCTAGCTTTAAAAAACTTGCATAACGTTCCCGGTAGCTTGTTGAAAAAGAGACTGCATAAATATAATCAAATACCTCAACAGGTGAAACATTTCCATATTGAGAGGCAATAAATTTAGAAAATTCAGGCTTAAAGTTTGTTCTTCTTTCTTGTCCAGAAAATTCATCTCTTTTAGGATATAAAAACAAAGGAAATACACATGATCCAGTGGTGGATTCACCCGCCTTGAGTTCAGAAATTGTGTCAGTCACAAGAAATTGATTTTGTGATATAGATTTGTTTGAGCGTGCAGAAATTAAGCCAAGATTTTCGCCATTTAAAAACTCTACCATGACCTCTTCGCGCGGACGACAATGAATGCCACCAGATGCACCAGTATAATATGTATAACGAAAGTCAAAAGGTCTATAGAGCATTTTAATTGGATTTTCCAAATTAATTTTATTCTTGGTAAGATCATTTTTAACACTCTGTATACTCCACGAATCAGAATCTTTGCCAATATCATAAAGTTTTCTTACTTCTTCGGATTCCGAACGGATTAATTTTTTCATTCTTATTTGTATTTCATTTGGAGTATGTGCTGTGGCTACGTGATCACGCCCTGTAACTATTCCTACTGATGATCTAACAAATATATCCTGTAATGATATGCCCGCACTATATTCTTCTTTAAGAGCAGCATTTTGTGGTATAAATAGATATTCTGGTGAATCTGCTACAACTGATGTCCACTCAATATTTTCAAATTTTGTATTTTTAAGCCAAGCATATTTTTCGTCGCGAGTGCCCCATAAATCTGCGTGATGTACTTTGGCCATCCTGCTAGAATTTTCATTTGGCAATCGAATAAAGAAGCAAATGGAAACTCCCTGTTGTATATCGAATACATTTTCATCTTTGATGTTTGGGGGAACATTCTCTTTCTTTTTTGAGCTTCCGTGCAAATCTAGAATATAAATGTCGTCAAAACTTGTTGTTAATGAATGCCGCATCCCTCTGAAGGTTGGGTTATCAATGAAGCCATGATTGGTTACGAAAGCAACAATACCAGAACGACTTTGCTCTATTCGCCATTGCGCAAATCTAATGAATTTAACGTAATCATCATTAATCCACTTTGGATTTTTTTCATTCAAGGGGAGTCCATCTACTTCAAAATAGTTGTGTGTCTTTTCCTTATTTATTGTATCCCAACCTCTTAATAAATTTGTTATCCATTCGCCTTTGTTTGCAGAAGCTGCTGAGTAAGGTGGATTGCCAATTAAGGCCATAATTGGTAGCTGTTGCTTTACTTCGGTAGCATCATTTGCTTCTTTTGAGACCCAATCAAAAAAAAGTTCATCACTTTTTTTAGCTGTCGACTCTAAAGTGTTTGTAAGAAAAACTCCAAGTCGCTGATTTTTTTGAAATTTGTAACCCGTCTCTTGTAATTGTAAGCCTAATTTTAAATGTGATACAGCATATGGTGCCATTAAAATTTCAAAACCAAAAATACGATTTAAAAGTTTTTGAGAAACATATGGATCCCACATGCCAGTGCTGTCATCAATTTTGTCTTTTACTACATCAATTACTTTATGTAAAAAACTACCCGTGCCTAATGCTGGATCTAAAACTAAACATCTATCATCTGCAAGACCAGCCTCACGATCAAACTCTTGGATTAGCAATGTATCTGCACTTTTTACAATAAAATCAACAATTGGCTCAGGTGTATAATATACCCCGCGTAACTCTCTCGTTTTCGAATCATATTCATAAAGAAATGACTCATAAAAGTGTATGATAGGATCTTCTTTTCCGACGCGACCATTAAAGTCAGCTAGAATTTTATTAAGATCTGTTTTTCCTAAGATTTCAACAATTTCATCAACTGCCCAACTAATAGAATCTGGCATATCAACACCAGCAAATTCTTGAAATAGTTTTTTTAAAAAAGGATTTGTTTTAGGTAAAATTTTAGCAGCAGAAAATCTCGAAAACTCTATTTCCGCAGTATGATGCACTCTGGCAGCAAAAAAACCATAAGCTAGTGTTTGTGCAAACATATCTGCAAAAGTATCAACGGTTAAATCTGAAATTAGTACTTGCGCAAAAGCATTTTTCCATTTTTTAAGATAACCATTATCTGCCTCCTCACTCATAGTAAGCACTATTAGATTTTTGATGCTTTTGGCTGATGTAGCAAGCCTAACAGCCAACTCCTTTGCATTAACAATTTTGGAAGATTTGTTTTCAACAAAGTTAGATAAGAGATCTTCTAGTAAAATGTATTTACTAGGGTCAAAAGTCAGACCACCTTTTTTCGATGAATCAGCTATGCGGACTCGTTGCCTTTCAATGCCATCAACGAACCAAATAAATTCTAAGTAATCAGTAACTATTAGATTACCAAAATTATGATATTTTTTTATTTGTTCAGACTCCAAAACTTCATTTAAATTAACACCTATATCTTTAGCTTCAATATAACCAACGGGCACACGTCCACGATAAACTAAAAAATCAGGTATTGAGCCTGCAACGTGAGCAGAATCGTTTAATGCATTTATGTTGTGCTCGGAGCTTTCTATTAAGTTTTCAAGTGACGAGCGGTATGCATGCTCTCTGGATTCTTTAAATTTACTTTTGCGCAAAATTTCTGACGCATATTTGTCAACATTCGAATTCTGATATTTAGCCATATTGATATGCTGTCAGGAAATGAAAAATACATAAACTGTTTGGTCAAAATTGCGACTAATATCCATGTGTACTTTAGTCTAAGTTTTAACTATAAAAGTTTATTTACTGTTTCGATAGTTCCTCATGCTCACCCCAAAACAAAAACTTTTTGTTCAAGAATATCTCCTAGACCAAAATGCAGCAGCTGCTGCTAGACGTGCAGGATATAGCTCAAAAAACTCAGACAAGATCGGACATCAGCTACTAGGTAAAACTAGAGTTTCTGAAGAAATTAAATTTGCGATGAAGAACAGGGTAGATCAAATAGATTTAAAATCAGAGACCATTTTAAAGGCTGTAGTAAGTATAGCTTTTTTTGATATTAGTTCTGTCATAACCATAAATGATGATAATCAATTAAAAATATTGTCTTTCAATAAGATGGATAAGAATTCGCAAACTGCAATCAAATCCATATCGCAAGGTAAACATGGCCTTAATATTCAGTTTCATGACAAGTTAGAGGCGTTAAAACTTTTAGGTGAACATTTTGGGATGTGGACTAAGTCAAAACAAAGCCTTCATGAAGAACAAAGTAAAAATAGATTGCTCGCTATCGAGCGACTTCAAAAGTATTTACAAGTAAGGCTAGGACAATCAGAAACTAAATAAAGACTTCTTTAATTCTATTTTAGCTTAATATTTTGTAAAACTCCTATCTTGCTTACTGCTTCAGTTAGGTTGGTAGCCTCTTTAAGCAAGGGCATTACTTGTTTTTGAATTAGAAGAGTTAGGCGCTCATTATCAATTTCTGAAAATTCGTGAGTCCCTAAAATTATTGGCTCGCCCTGTGGTATATTGTTTATGACTACACGAGCTTTGAAAACGACCTTTGTGCTATCTTTAATTAACCCTTTTTTTTCGCAAAAATCATAATTATAAATCATGCTAACTTTAGGTTGAGAGCGTACAAGTGCATACACAACCAAGATTATTAAAACCACTAAAAGCGCAACAATTGTAACTAATAAAATTGTTTGATCCACAAGACCTCCAAATACCTATTATCGGGCGTACACATTATCGGAAGTAAATTCAAAATAGTTAAATGCGTAAAGATACGTCAGATGATAAATTTTTAAAAAAGCTAGGTTTGACGCTGAAAGAGATTCGTCAAAATAAAGGCTGGACTTTAGAACAAACAGAAGAGCATGGTTGGCCGTCATGGAGACATCTTCAAAAAATTGAATCTGGTAAAAATATCACTCTAATTACGTTAAAAAAGCTTTCTTTAGTTTATAAAATCAAACTAGCTGATTTGTTCGAAAAGATTGATACAAAATAAGATACGAATTTAACGAATTTAATTCATAACATATTTTAAATGAATACTTCGATAGTGTAAGCCCATCAAATATATTCTCGTTCCTTTTTTGGGGTACTTAGTTAAGTGTCGTATAAAGTTTTTTGTGAAGCCTAAGCTTGCACCAAATACACCAATGTTACCTTGTGAGCTAGAAATTTCAAAAATGCTTATCAAATAAAACTCTACTAAAATTTTTGTAGTATCAGGTATGTTACGCGTACCATTTTCCCATCCATAAATTGTAGAAGTAGCCACACGAAGTCTTTTTGCAAATTCATCGCGACCAAAATTCAGGCACTTTCTTATTTGTTTTAAATCATCTTTAGTAATTTCATAATTCATATTTTATACATTGTATAAAACGCAAAAACCCGACTTAAGTCATTAAAAACACTAAAATCAATGCGCTTAGCAATTGTTCAAATGTCTTCATAAATTAAACGCAAAAACCTTCATTATCGATAACTCATCCTTACATGGAGGAAAAAATGAATCTAATGACACTTGAACAAGCATGCGAGCACTTAAATTTAAAAAAGAGCCGCATAAGATATTTGGTATTTAAAAGACAAATACCATTTTTGAAAATTGGGGCGTCGATTTTATTCGATAAGCCAGATTTAGAGAGATGGCTCAGAAACAAAAAAATTGAGGTGATTTATGAGTAACCTCAAGGCACTTAATTATGCTCATTATGTCATAAGAGATTTGCGCAAAAATTTAAAATGTATCGCCAAATTACACATTCATGAAATTGATCAGCAGGTCTACCTAACTAGTCAGACGTCAGATTCTATCAAGCAACAAATGCATATGCTGGCAATTGTAATTCAAAATCTAACTCATTTGTATGGAGATCATAATGAAATATAAAGATTTAAAATTGGCCCCACCAGCTTTTTACGGATTAGCTGGTGAGGTTGTTAACGTCGTTCTACCTCATACCGAAGCAGATGAAGCAGCCTTATTAATTCAACTTCTTGCTTGCTTTGGCAATGTTATCGATCGTAACCCTTACTTTATCGCTGAAGCGTCTAAACATTATAGTAATTTGTTTGTTCTAGTCGTTGGATTGTCTAGCAAAGGTCGTAAGGGCTCTTCATTAAATCAAATTCTAACTTTATTTGATGAATCTAAAGAATTTAATAAATGGATGGCTAATTGTCATATTAGCGGTTTAAGCTCAAGTGAGGGCTTAATAAATAAAATTTGTGATTCAACTATCGAAACTAAAGAACCATTCGAAAAGGTTACATATTCTGGAAATGATAAAAGACTTTTGTGCCGTGAAACTGAATTTGCAAATACATTAAATGTAATGAAGCGCACAGGGAATACTCTGTCTTCATTATTACGAAATGCATGGGATGGTACAGTTTTACAAACAACAACAAAAGGCAATCCTCAAAAGGTAACAAATCCGCATGTTACAATTATTGGGCATATTACCTATACCGAGTTATATACGCAGATTAATCCAATTGATTTGAAAAATGGCCTTGGTAATCGTTTTTTGTACATCAATAGTACACGTTCTAAACAACTGCCAAATGGTAGCCCAGTGGCTAAAGAAGTTTCTGACTATCTAAAAAAAAATATTCAATTGGTTTACGAATTTGCAGTCCAACAAAAAGAAATGAGGTTTACTACAGAGGCTCAACACTATTGGAATGAGCTATATATTAAAGTAACTCAAGATTCATTTGGTATTATAGCTGACCTAACAGGTAGAGAAGCTGCTCAAATAAAACGATTGGCTATGATTTATTCAGTTATGAATTTCGAAAAAGAAATTTCCATCGGCGCTCTGAAGGCCGCAGAAGCTGTCTGGGATTACAACTGTGAGTCGATCTCAAACATTTTTGGTAATTCACTTGGGTGTTATAAGCTTGATCGCATAATAAATATATTAAATGAGTTCGGGGCTGACGGTCGGAGTAGAACAGATTTAATTAATGATACTGGTAAAAATTATGGGATAGGTCAGCAGTTAGATTTTTTAGAAGAAAAGGGCTTGATCTTTAAAATAACGGAATCAACAAATAGGCGCCCTAAACACATATACTTTTTGTCAAAATTTAAAGCAGAAGTGCTCACGTCTTAATAAATTCGTTAAATTCGTACATTCTTGAACTCTAATCTAACTTAATACATACTCCTGAGGCCGCCAATCTTGGTGGCCTGCTCTTTGAAAATCAAAGGAAAGTTATCAGGGGTGTTTTCCTAAAAACAAAGGAAAAACACATGGAAATAATAAAAAGAAAAAATGGTATTTCTTATCGCGAAAAGATCACTCTTTCGAACGGTAAAACAATTACTAAATCATTTAAAAGAAAAACTGATGCAATTGCTTGGAAGCAGTCATCTGAACATTTAAAAAGATCAAATCAAGATCACTTGTTTACTTATGATCAAAAAATCACATTCGAACAAGTATTTAATAATTGGATGGATCAAAAAATTAGAAATAAACGTGGGTATAAAACTGTTTTGCAATACGATGGTTTTTATTCAAAACACTTTAAAGATCATTTTGGATCTCTGCGAATTTCTTTTATTCAGACTAAAGATATTGATAAGTTTGTCAGTTATTTAATTCATTTAAATTTAAAAGCAAAATCGGTAAATAATGTTTTAACTTTATTGAAGCAGGTTTTTAAGTTTGCTCATGAAAATGAAATCCTTAAATTAAACCCATGTAAAAAAGTTGATTTTATGAAAGTACCCGAAAAAGAAATAAAATATTTTACAGAAGAAGAAATAAGATCGCTTCTTCAAGCCAATAAATTTGAAGATATATATCCAATTCTGGTTATAGCTTTAAATACGGGAATGCGAATTGGTGAAATATTTGGGTTGTGCTGGGATTGTATTAACTTCGAAAAAAATCAGATCTTAGTGCGAAGAACAGCTACAAGATATGGTCTTCAAGAACACAATAAAACTTTAAGCGTGCGACATGTGCCAATGAATACTGCGGTTAAAGAACTTTTATTCGATCAGCTTAAAAAGCAAAAAAACTTGTCGTTTGTGATATCCAACAACAAGGGGCAAATGATGAATCCAGATCATTTTTCTGAGCGGCACTTTAATAAGGCAACACAACGAGCAGGAGTTCGGCCATTCACTTTTCATTGCTTGAGGCATACGTATGCTTCGCAGTTTATGATGAAAGGTGGCAACATCTACGATTTACAAGCGATCTTAGGTCATACTGATTTGCAGACAACAATGATATATGCCCATCTATCGCCTCAGCACTTGGTAGAGGCATCTAAAATCATTAATTATCAAGCCTATGATGAAAATGAAATTGATAAACCAAAGCTAACGTTAGCCCATATTTAGCCCACAAAGTTTTATTCGATTTTTAAAGATTTTTAAAAGAAAAAGGATTTCAGCGGTTTATGAAATCCACCCAAATAAATGGCGGAAAGTGAGGGATTCGAACCCTCGAGCCCCGCGAAGGGCTGCCAGTTTTCAAGACTGGTGTATTCAACCGCTCTACCAACTTTCCGTCGTCTGTTTTATTGGATTTGACGCCTAGATTCAACAGATTTTTGGAAAGTTTTGCGATGTTGCGGCGCGCATGCGCCGCTTTGAAAACAAAAAAAGCAGATTTGCTTGCTTCCGAGAAAAACTATTTAATTTCTGATTTATTGCCCATGTATCCACGAAGCACTTTTGGAATTTCAATAGAGCCATCTTCGCGTTGATAGTTTTCAAAAATCGCAATCAAAGTTCTTCCTACGGCTAAGCCGCTGCCGTTTAAGGTGTGCACAAACTGCGGTTTGCCGCCATCTTTAGGTTTAAATCTAATGTTCGCACGACGAGCTTGGAAATCTTCAAAATTAGAACATGAGCTAATCTCTCTGTAAGTGTTTTGGCCCGGCAACCAAACCTCAAGATCATAAGTCTTTGATGATCCAAAACCCATGTCACCCGTACAAAGTAAACTTTTTCGATATGGCAACTCAAGCTCAGTTAAAATCTTTTCAGCATGGCCAGTAAGAGCTTCATGAACGTCATAAGACACCGTCGGATGACAAAAAGTCATGAGCTCAACTTTGTTGAATTGATGCTGACGAATTAAACCCTTAGTGTCTTTACCATGGCTACCAGCCTCAGAACGAAAACACGGTGAGTAGGCACAAAATGATTTTGGCAAATCACTTTCGTTAAGTGTTTCATTGTTAAAATAATTTGTAACCGGAACTTCTGCTGTCGGGATCAAATAATAGTCTGTATTTTCTAGGTGAAAAACATCATCTTTGAATTTTGGAAACTGCCCCGTACCAAGTAAACTGTTACTATTGACAATAAACGGAGGAATCATTTCTGTATAACCGTGCTGAGTCGAATGCAAATCCATCATAAATTGAATCAAAGCTCTTTCCATTTGAGCGGCTTGACCTTTTAAAAAAGTAAACCGTGCACCCGTTGTTTTACCAGCACGATCAAAATCAATGATATTAAGCTTTTCGCCTAACTCAATATGCTCTTTGGCTTTGAATGAATAGCTTTTAGGTTCACCCACAATTTTGACTACTTTATTGTCATGTTCAGACTTTCCAACCGGAACAGATGCATGCGGTTTATTTGGAACTGTTAACAACAACTGATAAACCTGCTCATCAATTTGCGTGGCTTGAGATTCTAATTCTTTAACTTTTGATTTCAGTTGTTCGACTTCAGCTAATATTGATGAAGCATCCTTACCTTCACGTTTAAGCTGACCAACTTCAGCACTCAATTTATTTTGACGCGCTTTTTCGGTTTCAGCCTGCGTGATCATTTCTTTGCGTTTGATGTTCATTTTGATGATTTCATCAAGCGTGTCCGTAGAGGCACTTCTGTTAATTAAACCCTGTTTGTAATCATCGTAATAAGATGCGCCGTTTTCGGCCTTTTTTTCTAATAATTTAATATCAATCACAATAAGTCCTATCTGCTATGGGGCAATTAAAATATACATTCTTAACACAGTACCAATCAATACGCATATGAGGTCAAAAATCAAAATATTTAAAAGTGATAGTCGAGCCAATGCTTTGTAAAGAGCTGCAGTAAAAACAATTGTTACAAATAAAAGCATAAAACTGCCAGATTTGGATAGCTCTTGAACGATCAAAGCCAAAACTAAGCCGATGAAAAATCCGGAAATAATTCTTAAAGTGATATGCGCCAAACTATGCGAAGCGTTTTTAGCACCAGTTTGAACATTTGCCGAAAAATTTTTTAATTTGTCACCTACAGCCATCATTTTAAATTCTCCAATAAAGTTAAGCTCTACTCATCAATTAAAGACCACCCAATGATTTTATCTTCGCCTCGACTAAATTTCGATCAGGAGCGTTGGGTGACAACTCTAAATACAATCTAAAGGCGAATGCAGCCTCTTTTTTCATACCTTTGGCTTCGTTAATGTAACCTTTTTCCAGGTATATTAACGCGTTACCATTTTCTTTTTGTATGGCAATATCTATCATGTCTTGCGCTATATCGATAGCCTCACTTTTTCTATAGCATGCAGCTGCCTTAATATAAAGTTCTGCTGATGTTGGTCGAAGCTTAATACCTAAAGAATACTCGGCAGCACATTCTTTGTACTGTTGTTTAGCGTTGTAAACTTGTGCCGCAAGAATATAAGAATCAGCTATGTTTGGATTTTTTTTCTTTTCTTCATTAGTCATTTCAATGGCTTTATCAAAATCGCCCATTTCCAAATAGCACTTAGCAATGAAAAATGAAATTCGCGGGTAGTTCGGATTGATATCTCGAACCATTTTAAATTTATTTAATGCAGACTTGATCATGGCAGAAGCGTTCTCAGAGTTTGCAGTTTCCAATTCTAATTGAGCCGTTGCAAAAAGAGGCTCAACATCTGAAGGGTCAATTACAGCTGCCTGCATGTAATATTTTTGAGCGAGCTTTGGCTCGTTTGTGAATTGATATGTGCGAGCTAAACCCATTAAAGCTTTTTTATTCTTAGGATCTAAATCTACAATTTGCTTGTAAATTTCAGATGCAGATTTGAACCTTTCTAGTGTTTCATAAAACTCTGCCAAGCCTATGCGATATTCTGTTGTATATTGAAATGTTTCGATGAGTTTTTTAAAATAGTTTTCAGCTGCTAAAGTGCTACTAGCTACACTTAAATATTTCGCATACGTAATTTGTGCTTCAGGCAAGCCAGGCTCTAAATCAACAGCTTTGTTTGCATATTTTTGAGCGTCTTCTTTGTATTTATTTTTTTTCAGCTCTTCTTCGTTATCGCGAGATGGCAAGTTCAAATATAGCCTAGCGTTCGCGTTGGCCAATAGCGCCAAGAGCTCAATATCCGCATCATATATTTTGTAAGCTTTTTCGCCGTAGGCGATAGCCGCAACGAGATTATTTTTTCGATATTCAACCTGCGCCTGTGCTTTTTGTATATCAAAACTTTGTGAATTAATTTTATTGGCATCAAGCAATGTTTTAGAAGCTTCTACAAAATTATATTTTTGTGATAAATAGTCTGCCTTGAGCGCGTATGCTGCGTAGAATTTTCGATCGGCTTTAATTGCCTTATCGACCCACAACATGGCATCACGTGTTTGATTGATCATCCACAAGCTTTTAGCCGTTTTTAATGCAATAAGAGCATTGTTTGAATCGTAATCAAATGCCGCCTTATACTGCGCTTGTGCGGCCAGATGATCGCCCGAACGCGCGAATTGATCGCCCAAAAATACAAGCTCTGAGGCTGCATTATTGTTTCGTTCATCACCACCCAGAGATATAACTGTATCTTTTAAACCTTTGTGACTCGGACTTATTGTTAGCGCAAATTGTGCAACTTCTAAGGCCTTTTGATTTTCCCCATTAACCATTAAAAGACGCACATACTCTTGCAAAGATTCAATATAAAAACTCTTAGGTAGTTTGTTGGAAAGTATAAATCCGTTGGCAAATAAACCGGCCGCTTTGTCATTAGATTCGAGTTTTTTTTCAATAAGTGCCAAACCAAATAAAGCACCTTTATAGTTAGGATTTTTTTTGATTATTCGCTCATAAATATCTTTAGCTTCATTTAATTTATTTTGTTTATATAGTGTTCTTGCTTGTGCAAACATACTCCAATGCCAATCTGGAAAAAGCTTTGAAGCTTCTTGGTAATAAGCCTCAGCACTCGTATAGTTTGCATTTTCCTCGTAAATTTCGCCTCGAATTAAATATAAGAATGGAAACAGTATAAACTTTTCTTCGGATTTCTGATCCAATGTTTTTTCAATTAAAGCACGCGCATCACGCGGTTGACCTTTGATCAGCAAGTTAACTGATTGACAAGTATCTGCATAACTTGAAATAGCGTTTAAAGATCGTGAAAGCTGCGTTGTTATTGTAACAGCTTTTAAATCATGAGTTGTCTGCTTTGTATACGGCCACAGTTGTTGGTAAACTACACACAATAATCCTATTGACTCTAAATCCTGTGGAGCGCCCTCGATAGCCTGAACTAGAAATTTCTGAGAAGCTCTCGTGTTTTCTAAAGTACCACTTTTTATAAGACTTACAGCCCTAGCTTTTAAACTTTTTAGCTCTGTAGAAGCTAAAGGTTTCACATTTTGCTTTTTTAAGTCCGGTGCTATTAATATCCAGCCTGAAGTTTGTTGGTCTTCAGCAAAAATAAAATACATTAAGATTACAAACACAATTAGCCCTAATGGCAAAATTATTTTTGCTTTTTGTCGATATTTGGCCTGAATTTGTTTTATTTGGTTAAGCTCTATTGTTAATTGCTCTTCTCTTTGCTTGAGTAATTCATTTTCATTGTTTTTATTTGTCGCAGGTGAAATTTCTAAATGTGAGTGAAGTGTAGGAACAGACGATCCTGTTTTTTTGTTCTCGACTTTTAAATTTCTATAGCCGTGCTGATTCAACATTCTTTCTGTTTTAACAAGCTCTTTAATTTCTTTCTTTAAATTTTTTTCAATCGGTTGATCTTGATCAAGATTAGCTAAATAATTATCATCTTCAACTTTTCCAGAAAGTGGTTCATCGTCTTGATGTGTAGATGCATTATTTTTTTTAACTACAGTTTTAACTTTTTGAATGACTGTTTCAGCCTCCATTTTTTGGGCTTTCTTTTCATCGCGTTCAATTGGGTTTTCAAGCGCTTCAAGCACAGCTTCGTAGAATTCTGGTTGGCGGTCGAGAGTATTCCAATCTGATTGATTTTCACCAATGATTTGCTCTTGCCCTGTGAAAACGCCCTCTACGATCATTTTAGAAACAATGTCGGTCGTATATGGTCCTTTAATTTGGCCATTACTTAGCTTAATTTTCCAATAATCACTCGTGCTCGGATTCTTACTCATTATCACTAGTATAGAAAATAGAATCCTGTCTGACAGCTTAATGATGATTTTTAAGTTCCATCTTATGACCAAAGTCCATTCTTGGAACCACTATTAAGTTCCAACTTGGAACTTAATAGTTATTTAAAGTGTTTAAATCGGCCATTACATTAATTTCATTTGGCACAGCCGTTGCTTATGTATTTTTTTATGAGATGGATGGCAATCGTTTATATCATAGCAATTCTTGTACTTTCAGCTAAAGCTAATGCTTTTTAAACGATTAAAAATCTGCTTTGTTTTTAATGATCACCAAGCGAAGCAATCTGATACTTAAAATGTTCAGGACCCCCTCCCAGAAGTTGAAAGTCAGATTGATCGTTTGGTGAGATAGAGATTCTTAAAATACCATCTGAGTTTACCTCAGAACGCATTTTAAAGGCTTGATTGTGGCCCCTCCTCAATCAAGCCTTATTTTTTTGTGCCTTTCTTGTTACAAAAAAACACAATCAATCTTTCTTAAGCTAAATTTTATTATCATTATTTGGGTTTAAGGTATTCTTTTAATCTTAGCACCTAAGCTTGTAAGTTTACCCTCAAGATTGTCATAACCACGATCTAAATGATAAATACGATTTACGACGGTTTCGCCTTTAGCAACTAATCCAGCTAAAACCAAACTTGCAGATGCGCGTAAATCAGTTGCCATGACTGGTGCACCAGAAAGAAGATGCGGTTGACCACGTACAACAGCGACTTGCGTTTTCGGAGTAATATCTGCACCCAAACGCATAAGTTCATTTACATGCATAAAACGATTTTCAAAAACTGTTTCAGTAATAACGCTTGTACCATGAGCCACAGTCATTAAAGCCATAAACTGAGCCTGTAAATCAGTTGGAAATAGTGGGTGTGGAGCCGTCGTAACATCAACAGCTTCCCATTTATCAAGAGGAAATACTCGCATTGAATCTGAAGTTGTTTCGATTTTAAAACCTGACTCGCGCATTTTATTTATAAGCGCTTCAAGATCTGCAGGATTACAGCTTTTAACCGTAACATCTCCACCAGTGATTGCACCTGCAATCAGTAATGTGCCAGCTTCGATTCGATCAGCCATGATTTTATGCTTAGCAGGGGTGAGTTTTTCAACACCCTCAATACGTATAACACTTGTGCCATGACCAGTAATTTTAGCACCCATAGCAATTAGGTAATTTGCTAGATCAACAATTTCAGGCTCTTTGGCTGCATTTTCAATGAGTGTTACACCATCAGCTAATGTTGCAGCCATCAATAAATTTTCTGTGCCACCAACTGTTGTTTTTTCAAAAAGGACAGTTGCACCTTTTAATTTTTTACATTTAGCAAAAACATATCCATCACGTAATTCTATTTCCGCACCTAGAGCTTTCATAGCGTCTAAGTGTAAATCAATTGGACGTGTTCCAATAGCACAACCACCTGGCAAAGATACGACAGCCTCTCCGTATTTAGCTAGTACCGGCCCTAAACACAAAATACTCGCACGCATTTTTCGAACTAAATCATAGTGTGCTTCGAAAGTTTTTAATTTATTAACTTTAACAGTAAAGTTATTGCCATCGCGTTTTGATTCACACCCAAGACTTTGTAAAAGCTCGGCAGTTGATTCGATGTCTTTTAACATCGGAACATTAGAAAATTGATGTTCACCTTCTGCTAGCAATGTCGAAAATAAAATAGGTAATGCTGAGTTTTTAGCGCCACTCACGTGTACTATGCCATTTAGTTTGTTTCCGCCGTTGACTGACATTTTATCCATTTAAAAACCCATTTCTCTTCATTTAAATCGCTTCATTTAATTTTCGCTTAAAAAATTACAACTTCAATTATGCTCTTGCTTTGATAATTCGATCAAGTCCTGACAAATCTTTAAGAATGATAGCGTCAGAGTATTTTAATTCTTCAGAATAGTATTTTACAATTTGTTGACCTTGTTTATATCCCATTTCCATATAAATAAGACCACCGACTTTAAGGCTGCCACGAAATTTTTGTGCCCAAGACTTTAAAAACTTTAAACCATTGTCTTCAGTAAATAAGGCCTCTGATGGCTCAAAACGCTTAACCATAGGCTCAACCTCTGGATCATTTTCTGCAATGTACGGAGGATTTGAAACAATATAATCAAAAACCCCTAGATCTAGCGGATTAAGATTGTCCACATCGTTCAATATTAATTGCACTTGCGATTCTAAATTCAGCAATTCTACATTTTGTTTGAGTATTTCAAAGGCTTCCACAGACTTTTCCACAGAGATTAATTCAATACTAGAATTGTTTTTGGCAATTGATAGACCAATGCAGCCTGTGCCAGCTCCTAGATCTAGTATTCTGATTTTATCACTATGAGTATGTTTAATTTTAATGTCTTTTAAAACTTCATCGACAATCAGTTCAGTTTCAGGACGGGGAATCAACACGCCAGGTTTGACTTTAAAAGAAAATCCGTAAAAACCTTTTTCTTCGATGATATAGGCAACGGGCTCGCCGTTCGACCTGCGTTTTACAAATTCACGACACAGATTGATCTCTGACTCATTTAACGGTGAGTCGTATTTGACATATAATTGAATGCGGGGAATTTTTAAAGCATGAGCAATTAATAGTTCGGCATCTAATCGAGCTGATTCAATTTTTTTATCTTTAAAAAACTGAATTGTTTTACTCAAAACTTCATTTAATTTCATAAAAATTAATATGAATTAGTTGATTGTTTTTTAAGAGCTTCAGCTTGAAAGTGCGCAATTAATGGATCGATCAAATTTTCAAAAGATCCGCTCATGACAGCATCAAGCTGATGAATAGTTAAACCAATACGATGATCTGTAATGCGCGTTTGTGGAAAATTGTAAGTCCGAATACGCTCTGAACGATCGCCGGTACCGATCTGATCTAATCGCACATCAGATGCTTCTTTAAGACGTTTTTCGTCTTCCAGCGCTTGTAACTTTGCTGCTAAAATTTGAAATGCACGTTCTTTGTTGGCCAACTGTGATTTACCTTCTTGGCAATGCACAAGTATTCCCGTCGGAATATGATGCAATCGAACCGCAGATTCAGTTCTATTGACCGACTGTCCACCAGCACCACTGGCGCGCATAACATCAATTTTAATATCGTTCATATTGATTTTAACATCAGTTGCTTCAACTTCCGGAATAACCGCAACTGTGACTGTCGATGTATGAATACGACCAGCAGCCTCAGTCTTTGGAACGCGCTGAACCCTGTGAACACCTGATTCATATTTCATTTTAGAATACACAGCCTCACCCGAAATCATAGCAATAACTTCTTTCGCCCCACCAACGTTGCCTTCGGTATAAGAAACAAGTTCAGCTTTCCAGCCTTGTGAGGAAGCATAGTGGGCATAACCACGAAATAGCTCATCAGCAAACAATGAAGCTTCGTCACCACCTGCGCCAGCACGAATCTCTAAAAGAATATTTTTATCATCATTTGGATCTTTAGGAATTAATGCAATTTTTATTTGTTGTTCAAGCTCAGGAAGTTGCTCTTCAAGTTGTTTTATTTCTTCTCTTAAAAGCTCTCTCATTTCGTTGTCGGATTCGGAGATGAATAAATCTTTACTGTCTTTTAATGAAGCCGTTTTCTTTTTAAAATCACGATAAAGAACTACGATTTTTTCTAGTTCAGACAACTCTTTCATTAAAGCACGATACCGCTTTTGATCGGATGCAATATCTGGTCGTTGCAGTGACATATTCACTTCTTCATATCGTGATTCAACTGAGTCTAACTTTGAAAACATGAGTGACTACTCCTAAAAAATGCCCGATTGGTTGCGCAGAAAAACAAAAAGCGGCTGATTAAGCCGCTTTAAGTTCGAAATAGAAACTGAGTAAACTACTTTGTAGCTTTTCCGTATTTCTTTTTGAAACGGTCAATACGACCTTCAGTATCTAATACACGTTGTTTACCAGTGTAGAATGGGTGAGAAGCTGAAGAGATCTCAACTTTAATAAGAGGATACTCTTTGCCATCTTTCCATTTTGTTTTTTCTTTAGAATCTAAAGTTGTAGTTCCTAAAAACTCGAAATCACAAGAAATATCCTTGAAAACTACAGTTCTTACTTTTGGATGAAGTCCTTCTTTCATATTCGTCCTCTTTAATAAATTAATTAGAAGAATTAGGTGATAGCATAGATACTGTGTCATGCTCAAGAAGAAATCATAGATTATTTGAAAATAATGTATAGAATTTATGGTGGTTTAATGGTTAATTAATAGGCCACCATAAGTTTTAAATAAATTAGATTAGTTAAGTTATTTCAGTAGGTTATGATGAAAACAGCAGTCGTTATTGGATCAACAGGTTTAATCGGTCGCGAGCTTTGCGAGCTTCTCGCCGAAAGCTCGACCTATTCACAGGTGCTCGCTATAGTTAGAAATGCTCAAACTTGGAAAAATCCAAAAATCAAAAATGTTCAGTTCGATTTTGTGCATTGGAGCGATTTGGAATCCCAATTACAAGGATTCATTGGACTTTCCACGTGTGATGGCTTTTGCGCACTAGGAACAACAATTGCCAAAGCTAAAACCCAAGATAACTTTAGAAAAATTGATCTCGACTATGTAATAGCCTTCGCGAATTCGTTGAATGTCGTAAAAGCTCAGCGCTATTTTGTCGTTAGTGCAATGGGTGCAGATATCAACTCTTCTGTTTTTTACAATCAAGTTAAAGGCGAAATGGAAAATCAAGTTAAGACCTTATTTAGAGGCCATAGCTGCTTTGTAAGACCATCTTTGTTAATTGGAAATCGTAAAGAGTTTAGACTTGGTGAAAGATTGGCAATTAGTCTTACGCCAATTATTAATTTATTTTTATTTGGCCCCCTAATAAAATACCGACCAATCAAAAGCAAACAAGTTGTCAAAGCCATAAAAAAAATTGCAGAGAATTATCAAACACCAAAAGTCATTTTTGAAAATCAAGAGCTGCTTCAATTCTAAATGTTTTAAAAATGAAACAGTAAAGTTGAATTAACTATCAAATATTCATGCAAATAAGTGATAAATATTTTTCAGTTGATACCGTCTTTGATTGATATAAATTAGAGATTTCGAATACATACGTTGTAATCCATTTAGACAGCCGGTTCTTGGCCAGATTTCCTGATAGAATAAAATCATGGTGGTGTAATATGCTTCTCATGAAAAACTTAACCTCGGTTTGCCCTCATTGCAGCGATAAAAATATGTTTACTTGGTATGGTAGTCTTAATTTAGATCGAGACCTCAAAGTCAAAGCTGAATTACTCAACACTGGTCTATCAATTATTAAATGCTCAAACTGCCAAATTCAATATCAAGAAGAGCCAGATCTCGCTCTGATTTATTTATCTAAAAGACTATGGCTAGTTGGCCATCCCATAGAACAAATGACTCATTGGAAAAATTTAGAGAAAGAATCTTTGCAAAATTATGCTAGCACTTTCGGTCCTGATGCTAAATCAGGATTTGAAGCGCTTGGGCTCAAAGTAAAACCTAGAATGGTTTTTGGATGGCCCGCATTGGTTGAAAAAATTCTTGTGTTTGAAAACAACTTAGATGAACGCACCATAGAGCTTGCTAAGTACCTGCTACAAAAAAATCTTGGTCCTAGTGCAATTGATCTTGAATTAAGACTTTCACATAGCAGCCAAAATCAATTTTTTTTTAGATCGTATAATCAAAAATCGCGTAAGCTTTTAAACGATATATTTTCAATCACACAAGAAACAGTTGAATCTTTTAAAACACACAGTTCGGATTGGTCAGACTTTGAAAAACAATTTGAAAACACTTCTTGGTTCGACTCTCTCAGATTAAACCGACAGGCAAGCTAAAAACAACTCATTCACTATCTTCAGATTTGTCTATAGAAGCTGCAGATACAGAGTCTAAGTACATACAGCCCCTATCATCATAATTAAATCGCATTAATGCTTTGTGATCACCATTTAAAACCAAATCTAAATATAATGAGTTCGCATCCAGCGATTTCTCTTCCAAATTTTGACTGATTTGACCTTTTGCCGAAATTATTTTTTTCAAAATATTTTTTAAATTTATAACGGAATCAGGACAGCTCATATCAGTATCCGCATCTAATTGACCAAACTGCGGTATGTGCGCTTTTGAAATATAATCATCTAATATATCTAAATCACCGGAATTAACTTTAGAAATTAAACTATTAACTTCTTCTTTTTTATTGCATTTAAACTTGTCTTCTGAAGAAAGTGCAGTGATATAACTTTCAACAGAAGCCTTTGAATCACAACTCGCAGCTCCTATAGTGAGATCCCAGTCTGGATATTCTTTAACTTTTTTAAGAAATTCGACAACGTCTTTTGAGCTCGAAAGATTTTGCTTTAACATGCAGTCAGCTATCACAAATGCCACATCACCATACTTACCATCTGTTTTTATATACTGATGACTTTCAAGAGTATAATCATAGGAAACACAAATTTCTCCTTTTGAAATAAACTCTTTCGCACGATCTTCACAGCTTTCAATTTGATTTATTTTTTCAATAGAGGCTTGACAATCCATTTGAACAGCAACTGAAACCTCAGCCGGAGCTTCGAAAGAATCTGGATTGGGATAGTCGCTCGGGCCTAATGACAACAAGCCTTTCTGTAAACCAAAACCTGGGATCAACACAAAAGCAAGAACGACAACTACACTCATACCGCCAATAAAAATACCTAAAGGTAGTAGAATTTTTTTCCACAATGGGGTTTCGAGTTTATTGTTGTCTTTTTCTTGGTTTTCGCTAGCCATTCATACTCTTTAAGAAGTCTTGATTTGTTTTTGATTTTTCGATTTTATCCATTAAAAACTCCATCGCATCAACAACGTTCATTGGCGCTAGAACTTTTCGCAAAATCCATAAACGACTTAAATCAGCTTTTTCTATTAGTAAGTCTTCTTTACGCGTTCCAGATTTGTTAATATCCATACAAGGGAAAATACGTTTTTCCATAAGCTTACGATCAAGCTGAATCTCTGCATTACCCGTACCTTTGAATTCCTCAAAGATAACTTCATCCATTCTTGAACCCGTATCAATTAAAGCTGTTGCGATAATTGTTAACGAACCGCCTTCTTCGATATTACGAGCAGCTCCGAAAAAGCGTTTTGGTTTATGAAGAGCATTTGAGTCAACACCGCCCGATAAAATTTTACCCGATGGTGGAACAACTGTGTTATATGCTCGCGCTAAACGAGTAATTGAATCTAGTAAGATAACAACGTCGTGTTTATGCTCAACTAAGCGTTTTGCTTTTTCTAAAACCATTTCAGCAATTTGAACGTGACGAGTTGGTGGCTCGTCGAATGTAGAGCTGACAACTTCACCTTTAACGGTTCTTTGCATATCAGTTACTTCTTCAGGGCGCTCATCAATTAATAACACGATCAATTTAACTTCTGGATGGTTCGCTGTGATAGCATTTGCAATATTTTGTAATAAAACAGTTTTACCTGTTTTGGGTGGAGCCACAATCAATGCACGCTGACCTTTACCAAGTGGCGCCATCAAATCAACAATACGCGTTGTCATCTCTCCAGGATTGTTTTCTAAACGAAGCATTTTATTTGGATAAAGTGGAGTTAAGTTATCAAATAAAATTTTATCTTTACTCGCTTCAGGAGCTTCGTAATTTAAAGAGTCAACTTTTGTTAGAGCAAAATATCTTTCGCCATCTTTTGGTGGACGAACAGTACCCGTAACGTAATCACCTGTTCGTAAACCAAATTTACGCATTTGCGATGGAGAAACATAAATATCATCTGGACCTGGCAAGTAGTTATAATCTGGAGATCTCAAGAAACCATATCCGTCTGGTAAAATTTCAAGAACCCCTGAACCAAAAATATCGCCCAGTTTAGCTGCGCGCTTAAGAATTTCAAAGACCATATCTTGTCTTCGCATACCAGCTGCATTTTCAATTCTAAGCTTAGTTGCTAAATCAGTTAAAACTTGAATGTTTTTTGATTTTAAATCTTTAGAATTTAGCCAGCTTTTTTCTTCTTCTGTTAAGTTGATATCAGCCAAATCAATTTCTGACTCTTGCGGTGAATGTTGTCCACCTTGAGTTTGGTTTTGAATACTATTTTGATTGCTTTGGTAATCAGAGGATTCGTCATTTCTTCTGTTATCGCGATAATCACGTCTTTGATTGTTATTATATCGATTTTGGTTGTTGTTGTTGTGATGACGGTTTTGATTGTTGTTGCGATTTTGATTATTATTGTTGTTATCAAATTTTCTAAACTCACGACGTTGTTGGTTGTTTTGATTTTGTCCGCCGGAACTTTGATTATTCTGCTGCGTAGGTGCCGCCGCGACTGTTTCAGGAGCATCTGTTGATGCTTGTGGCTGTTGCGCCGCCGTGTTCACTTCAGGCGAAGGTGCGTTTTCGTTTTCTACATTTTTTGGAGCAGGTCCGCGCTCTGAGTTTTTTTCTACAATTTCAGTCACTGGTGTTGCTTGCGCAATTGCTACATCAACCGGAGAACCTTCATTGTTTTCTTTTTCTGAATTTGTTTTTTTAACTCTTCTTTTAGTCGGCTCGATAACTACTTCTTTTTTTGCCAAGTGATACTCCTGAATGTGGGATCTTATTTAAATAAGGATTTATAGAATAATTATGAAATGTATTTTTTGAATATGTCTCAAATATGGCGATGGACCAAGCCAAAGTCAATATAATTGAGTTGCTAATTAATTTTGCTTTTTTTAATGTATCATTTTGAGAATAAGCTAAATATTTTAATGATTTAGCCGAAAAGTACTAAAACATAATGGACCACCCTTATGCTGACAACAGCATAAGAACCACATGTTAAAGGAGAGATTCGAATGGAAACATTCAAGTCAGCTGCACCACGAACACCATTGCACTTAGACGTTAACTTTCGTAGAAGTTATGCACGTCAGGATTCACAAGCCGTTCTTAGAAACATTAGCTTATCAGGTGCTTTTTTAGAAATTGAAAACCATGATTTACGTGTTGATGAAAAAATTAATTTAACTTTTATTGTTGCACAACGTGAACGCAAAATTACCGCGCAAATTGTTTGGAAAAATTCTATGGGCGCAGGCGTGAAATTCTTACCTCAAAATAACAGAGACATTCAAATAGTTGATGATTTAATCTATTTTGTTGAAACCAAAAGAATGGGCCATCGTGGCATTTTTGATGGTATTATGAAAAAAGTAGCTTAAAAAGTATTTCAGCATTTAATTAAAATAAAAAAGGCTTGGATTTCCCAAGCCTTAATTTTTTCAACATGTTAATTTAAATTAAACGCCTACGCCAGTTTCGCCCATTTGCATTTCTTCCATGGCTTTCTTTTTTCTGCGTTTAACAATCACAAAAGCAATAGCACCACAAACTAAAACACCTATACCCAACATTGTATACATATCCTGTTCAGCATCGACTGGTGCCTCTTCCATTGTTGCATCTCCGGCAGGCTTTTTATCAGACTGTGATTCTGCAGTTGCGGCCATATCTGGTGCCGGTGGCGGTGGCGCCATGTCTGGAGCTGGTGGTGGTGGTGGATTCGCTGCCATATCTGGTGGTGGCGGTGGCGCCATGTCTGGAGCTGGTGGTGGTGGATTCGCTGCCATATCTGGTGGTGGTGGTGGCAACTCAGTCGGCATTGAACCCTCTGGTTGTTGAGCCATGTCAACAGAGGGATTCATTGCCATCGGCTCTTGTGTTGGAGCCGCAGGTAGTTGATTTGGATTATCTATAACTTGAGCGCCGTCATTTTGCGCAAGTGGCATCGACGGTGTAATTGTCGCAGCTGATTTCCAATATCTAAATGTATCGCCCTCAGACATTTTAGCTTTAGTTTCAAGACCGTTTGTTGCCCAGACTTCTTTCCATCCATCACTGTAACCTAATAAATTTTTAGCAACTTTTCTTAAATTATCACCTTTTTTAGCAACGTAAGTTTCCGGAACCATACCCGTATCTTCGTAGTATGTGATCATACGAGCAGAATCTGATGGTCTATTTGGCGAAACGTAAAAGATTTTATCGCCCGCACGAGGTGCGCGTGATTTTAAAAAACTATTTATTTTTTTCAACTCTTTAGACTTATCAGATCCAAAGATCGTTTGACTGATAAGCTTCAAGTTTTCATTCGGTCGAACAATGTAAGCCGTATTAACAAATCCACCCTCATATGCATAAGGTGTCAAATCTGCTAGCTTTGCATCACGATTTAGTTTTTTTATAGATGCAGATGATGTGCTTGAGTCAGAGCTGTAAGTTTTCTTAGATTTTTTAACTTTGTCTGCAGTATACAACTTTGGAGCTTCTGTTGTCATTGGAACGTCAGAAACAGGCGCATCGTTTACAAGTGAGCTTTCCATAGGTGCCATCGTCGAATAATCAGAAGTGGTCGTTGACGAACCCAGTGTGTCGGTCTGCGCAGGCACATCATTTAAAAGCGCACTTTCATCAACACTTGGGGCAGCTGCAATTTCCGGCGGCGGGGTGTTAGTTGTTTCAGTTGCAGCAGCATCAAGAGGCATATCACTTGGCATTGCTGAAGATTCAGCCATCATATCAGGTACAACTTGATCCGCAGGTGGTGTTGACGTTTCTCCTAAAGCTGCTTCGAGAGATTTATCTGTTGCTAAATTATCAGATGAGGTTGCTAACGCATCAGGTGCAGCATCTGTTTGCATAACTAATTGATCGTCAGATTCAACCTTTTCTGTATCAGCATTTTCAACAAACTCCGCATCATCTTGTGAGTTGTTGGCTTTACAGGCTGACATTTGTGTCATCAGACCAAGCGCTGCTAAAAGTACTAATAGTTTTTTCATATTTATCCTCATCCTTGAAAATAATTTAGACTATAAAGTCATATTCTTAACAATATCATTACACCATAGGATGTGATGCCAGGAAAGCACGAAGTCAAAGTCTGGACTTGACGTAAGTATTTAAAAAACTCTTTACAAGACTATTGTCGAGACTTTTCGATAAACTCAAAAACATCCCCAACCTTTATTTTGTTGTTTGCAAACCAGCCCGCATTCATTTCTAAAGCGTAACGAGCGGGTGATTTGCTCGGATAACTTGGTATTTGCAGATCAAGAGAGCTTGTAGCTTTCATTTCTTGTATATCAACAATTTTTTTATTTTTATCAAAATAGGCTATAGATAAATCGATCAGTGTATTTTTCATCCAAAAGCTTAATATTCTCTCTTGATCAAAAATAAACAGCATTCCTTGATTTTTAGGCAGGGAACTTCTAAACATTAATCCACGCTCTAGTTGTTCATCTGACTGAGCTATCTCAACATTAATAACTTTATCTTTAACTTTGATTTTTGTTTTTTCAAAATGAATACGTCGAAATACATCTGGCTGTACTTCGTGACTTTTTGCACTGCTGACGTCTTGGTTTATATTCTTTTTACTATAACTGTGTGACGAAAATAAAAATAAACTAATGACGACGAGCAACTTCAAGTGCGATTCCAAATCTTACCCCTCTTGTTGAAACAAACAATTTATCCATATTAAATATTTTCAATGTTTCAAGTAATATAATAATCCCGACTAAAATAACATCTGCTCGGCCTGCAGGAAAGCCCATCGCAAGTTTTTGCTCGACACTCGTTTGAGTTAAACGTTCAAGCCACTTTTCAAGGCTAGATCGCGCAATGATATAACCATCTATTTTTTGAGGATCAAAATAACCAATTTCAACAGCCGCTAAAGTTGTTGGAGTCCCTGCAACTGCCAAAATCTCATTTATTGTCAGCTGTGTTTTGTTTTTAAAATCTACTATTTGTTGATGAATAAATTGTGTTAATTCTTGTATTTGCTTTTCTGGTGTTGGCTGTTGTTTAACGAATTGCTCAGTCAAACGAACACAGCCAATATTTAAACTTTGCGAAATCAGTATAGCCCTGTTCTGGCCCAAAATATATTCTGTAGAACCACCGCCAATATCTACAATAAGCTGAATTGAATTCGTCGTCGTTAAGCCTGAAATAGAGCCTTCAAATGTGATTTGAGCCTCTTTATGTCCCGGAATAATTTCTAGTGGAATTTGTAAGTCGCTGCAAATCTTAAAAAGCTCTTCTTTGTTTTCCGAGTCTCTTGCCGCTGATGTTGCCATGGCCAAAACAGCATCGGGTTTATGCAAGTCTATTGTCTTTTTAAAGTGCGTTAGTGTTTTTTGGGCTCGTGCAAGAGCTTCAGGATGCAAGCGCTTTGTTTTATTAACATCTTGACCCAATCGAACTACTTCAACATCGTCAGAGTAAATCTGCGTGATTTGGCCATCTACAACTTCACAAATTAAACATAAAAAAGTATTTGAACCTAAATCAAGTGCTGCAACTTTCATTTTAGCACTCGTTCAGTTTTTTTATAAGAATATCATTAACAAGAGCGGGATTGGCTTTTCCTTTTGAAGCTTTCATGATAGCTCCTATAAAAAAAGCCATGACTTTTGTTTTACCTGATTTATATTCAGCAACTTGATCAGGGTTAGTTTGTATAACTTGATCAACAATCTTAGCAATTTCATTTGGATCAGAAACTTGTACTAAGCCTTTTTCTTGAATTATTTTTTCAGGGTTTTTGCCGGTATCCCAAATATCTTTAAAAACTGTTTTAGCAATTTTTCCAGAAATCGTGCCCTTATCAACCAACAAAATTAATTCTGCAAGTTGATCTGTTGATATTTTAGATTGAGTAATATTGAGTTTATGATCGTTAAGCTCTCTTAATAACTCGCTTAATATCCAATTACACACAGCTTTGTGATTTGAACACTTGTGACCGGCAGTTTCAAAAAAGTCAGCGAGATCTTTTTCTTCTGTCAAAATAAGGGCGTCGTGCATTGAAAGCTCATATTTTTGACTGAATCTTTTAGCTCGTATTAGCGGTAGCTCCGGCAGTGATGATTTTATTTGTTTTAGTTTTTCATCTGTCACTATAACTGGTAATAAGTCTGGGTCGGGAAAATAGCGATAATCCTGCGCATCCTCTTTTGTTCTCATTGTATAAGTTCTGTTTTTGTCAGCGTCGTAGAGTCTCGTTTCTTGAACAATCTTTTCTGAGTTTTCAATGGCATCAATTTGTCTGTGAATTTCGTACTCAATCGCTTTTTCAACAAAACGAAATGAATTAATATTTTTTAACTCAACTTTAGTGCCAAATTTAGATTCGCCTATTTTTCGGACCGATACATTACAATCGCAACGAAGCGATCCCTCTTCAAGATTACCATCGCAAACATCAAGGTATCGCACAATCGATCTTATAGTACGACAGTATTCAGCTGCTTCTTGTGGTGAGTGAATTTCAGGTTCAGATACAATTTCCAGTAGTGGAATTCCTGCGCGATTATAATTTAGCAGTGTGTACTGTCCAAAGTGCGTTGATTTGCCGGCGTCTTCTTCCAAATGTGCACGCGTGATGCCAACTTTTTTTGTTTGGCCATTGACTTCAAATTCGACAGATCCTTTTTCACAAATCGGCTCATCATATTGTGATATTTGATAGCCTTTGGGTAAATCAGGGTAAAAATAATTCTTTCGCGAGAAAACTGATTTTTGCCTAATTTGACAACCCAAAGCTAATCCCGTTTTAACAGCATAATCGACTGCTTTTGCGTTAAGCACGGGTAGCGTGCCTGGCATCCCCACTGAAACCGGAGATGTGTTTTCATTATCTGACGAATCGAACTGTGTTCCATCAGAACAAAATATTTTTGAATCAGTTTTAAGCTGTACGTGAACCTCAATACCGATAACAGCTTGGTAGCCCCTGAAGGTTAAACTAGACATTTGGCATTTTTCCTTTCACCGAAGAAACCTGCTCAAGCGCATATGCAATATTTAGAATTTTTTGCTCTTGAAAGTGATGGCCCGTTAATTGAACGCCTATAGGCAAGTTGTTTTCTTTGGTCATTCCAAAAGGAACACTCATTCCAGGTAGTCCTGCTAAATTTGTCGAAGTCGTAAAAATATCATTCAAATACATTTTTAATGGATCATAAACTCGCGATCCAATTTTAAAAGCTGGTGAAGTTGAAACGGGGCTAATAATCGCATCACATTTTTTAAAAGCCTCATCATATTGTTCTTTCATCAGTCTTCTGACTTGACTTGCTTTCTTATAGTAAGCATCGAAATATCCTGATGATAAGCAAAATGTTCCCAAAATTATTCTGCGCTTTACTTCTGCCCCAAAACCTTCAGCACGCGTTTGCGAGTAAAAATCAGCTAAATCTAAATTTGACAGGTCGCTAAAATCAGATCGGTATCCATACTTAACACCATCGTATCTGGCTAAGTTTGACGAAGCTTCACTAGCTGAAATTAAATAATACATAGATACTGCATACTTGGTTAACGGCACAGAAACCTCGACAATCTCTGCTCCAAGTTTTTTTAGTTCAGATATGGCATTTTCATAAGTTTGTCGAACTTCAGTGTGAACGATATCTGAGTTGTGATATTCTCTCATCACGCCAATTTTTAGACCCTTAATGTTTGCACTTAATTGTGATTTAAACTTTTCAACTGGTCTTTGCGAGCTTGTTCCATCAAGTTGATCATGACCGCATATGACTTCTAAGGTTAACGCTGCATCTTCAACTGTGCTCACCATCGGGCCCGCTTGATCTAACGAAGAAGCAAAAGCAATTATGCCATAACGACTAACGCGACCGTAGGTTGGCTTAATGCCCACAACTCCACAAAAATTTGATGGCTGACGAATCGAGCCACCTGTATCAGTGCCAATAGTCCCCATCACAAGACGCGCAGCTTGCGCAGAGGCCGAGCCACCACTACTACCACCAGGAACATAATCTAAATTCCAAGGATTTTTACAAGCGCCAAAGTGAGAGCTCTCATTGCTTGAACCCATTGCGAATTCGTCCAAATTTAATTTTCCGATAACAACGGCGCCTGCATTTTTTAGCCTATTAACGACGGTTGCATCGTATGGAGGAGTAAAGTTTTTTAAAATCTTAGAGGCTGCTGTTGTTTTAATGCTTTGTGTACAAAGTAAATCTTTAATTCCAAACGGTATTCCAGTCAAAACCCCAGGGTCATCTCCTGCGGCAATCTTGTCGTCAATGGCTTTTGCGTTAGTTAGAGCGCTTTGATTAAACTCAACAATTGCATTTAACTTTGGATTGAGCTTCTGTGATCGTTCAAAATAAAATTGTGTTAATTCTAGTGCTGAAATTTTTTTATTTTTAATGGCCTGAGCTGCCTCAGACATTGTGATTTTTAACAAATCCATTTTATATCTTTCTCTTTAAACAACAGGCGGAACTTTAAATAAGTGACCTTGTTTTTCAGGAGCATTTTCTAGCATTTGCTCAGCAGAATATTTTTTTTCAGCAAGATCTTCACGAACAAAAAATTCGATATCTGTCGGCGTAATCAACGGCTCAACATTATGTGTATCAATCATAGCAATCTCATCAAAATGTGCAATAACTTTGCCCAACTGTCGACTCAACTCTAAAGCTTCGCTGTCAGTAAGCTTAAGCCTTGCTAGTTGAGCGATTTTTAAAACAGATTTTTCATTAAATTGATCAGCTGACATACAAGCCTCCGGATAGTTTAACAACTATAGCGAAAAATACCCAAAACGCTAAGAAAAATAATAGAATTATTATGATAATATGTTAGTTTTATTTTATGAAAAAAACGTCGACTATGCAGGATGTTGAAAAGCGTTATAAATATCTCAAAGAAACTGTTCAATACCATAACGAAAAATATCATACTCACGATAAGCCTGAAATTTCAGACTTTGAGTTTGATCAACTTTTCAATGAATTGCTCGATTTAGAAAATAGTTATCCCGACCTCGACAGTTCTGATTCTCCTAGTCATAGAGTCGGAGGGCGCGCCATTGATGCTTTTCAAAAAGTTAATCACAGAATGCCCATGCTTTCATTAGCCAATAGTTATGATGAAGATGATATTTTGTCTTTTTTAGAGCGAGTTAAAAAATTTTTGCGTTCTGATGATGTTGTAGTTGAGTACTTTGCCGAACTTAAGCTTGATGGCTTATCTATGGAACTTGTTTACGAAAATGGAGCTCTCGTTCGCGCATTAACCCGAGGGGATGGCTTGGTCGGTGAAGATGTTACTCATAACATTAAAACAATTAAATCTATACCATTGAAAATTAAACACAAGGGCTTACTCGAAGTTCGTGGTGAAGTTCTCATAGCTAAAAAAGATTTTCTTGAAATGAACGCACAATATGAAGAGCAGGGGCTACCTATTTTTGCAAATCCTCGCAATGCAGCGGCTGGAACAGTTCGTCAACTTGATCCAAAAATTGCGGCTTCGCGACCTTTAAAGTTTTTTGCATACGCTCTTGGAGCTTATGAAGGCATTCAGTTTACATCACAAAAAAATATTGAAGACACTTTACAGGGTTTAGGTTTTCCAATTGTTGATCGTAAGTTTGTTTGCTGTACCCAAAATGAAAAAGATCTCGTTAAGTTTTATAATCACATACATGAAATTAGACCGAGTCTGCCTTTTGATATTGATGGCATAGTTATTAAAGTTAATGATCTGTCTTTGCAAGACGATTTAGGTTTAATCGCGAGAAGCCCTCGGTGGGCAACAGCAGTTAAGTTTCAGCCAGAGCAAGCTCAAACATTTATTGAAAACATTATAGTTCAAGTCGGCCGCACTGGCGCATTAACACCAGTGGCGATTATGAAGCCCGTTAAAGTTGGTGGTGTTACAATTACAAATGCAACACTACACAACCAAGATGAAATCGACAGAAAAGATGTTCGTATAGGAGACACTGTTATCATTCAACGCGCTGGTGATGTTATACCAGAAGTCGTTCGGATCGTTTTAGAAAAAAGACCTAAGCACGCTGAAAAATTTATCATTCCACACAAGTGCCCAAGCTGTGGGGAAAAAGCAGCTAAAGAGCCTGAAGAAGCTGTACTTCGTTGCCACAACCCTTTTTGTAAATCTATTTTGACAGAATCAATTAAGCACTTTGTTTCTCGCCGAGCTATGAATGTTGAAAAGGTTGGGGATAAAGTCATTGAAGCTCTTGTCGAAAAAGAACTTGTTAAATCTTTTTCTGATTTATATTCACTGAACGTCGAAAAGTTACAACAGCTCGAACGCCAAGGCGAAAAATCAATAGATAATGTTTTAAAAAACATAGAAAAATCTAAGCAAACAACATTGGCCAAATTTATTTATGCAATCGGAATTCGTTTTGTTGGCGAGCAAACAGCCAAGCTTTTAGCTGATCATTATGTTACTATCGAAAACTTTTTAAATACAGACGCTGAAGAGTTAGAAAGAGTTCCTGAAATTGGCGAAAAAGTTTCTGCAACAGTCATCAAATGGCTTAAATCATCAGACAATAAAAAAGAAGTTCAAAAATTAATTCAAGCTGGAATTATATTTGAAGAACCAAAACGTAATTTGTCTGGAAAACTTAGTGGATTAAGCTTTTTAGTGACTGGCACATTGCCCGTTAAACGCGACGAAGCTCATCAAATTATCGAAGAAAACGGTGGAAAATTATTATCCGGAGTTTCTTCTAAACTCAGTTATCTTGTTGTTGGAGATGATCCTGGGTCGAAAGTCGACAAAGCGCAATCAGTCGGTTGCAAAATTATCTCTTGGGATGAGTTTTTAAAGCTGTTAGCGTAAGCAAATGGCGACCCCACAGTTAATCCCTGAATAACAAAACTTCGGGGATTTTAAGTCCCGACCATGGGCTTGATTTCAAATCAATAGGTCCTATTTACGTTCTGTGGATAACCTTCATAACAATTGGAAAATCACTAAAATCTGCAGGCAGATTAAAATTATTCGCAAAAGCTCTAAAGTCAGCTTCAAAAACTGACGAACATGCTTATAAGTTGTTATTTGCATGTTGGCCTCCTTTCACAATCAAGGAAGCTAATGTTATTCAAAAAGCTGTGGGGTCAATCTACAGCTTTTTGCATTTTTAAGGCTAAGACCAAAGCAAAGTGTTGCTACCACTAGTGCAAGTATGATCCGAATCTCAAATTATTTATGACTTCCTCAGTTAATGACTCTACAATCCAAACATGCAATTCAAAATTTACGTCAGAGCGTTGATTAAAAACTCAGATAACCAAGTTTTGCTTATACAAAAACAACCAAATCAGAAAATTGCTGCGGGAAAGTGGATTTTACCTGGCGGTACTGTTGATTTTGGTGAAGAGCCTGTTGATGCATTATCAAGAGAATTAAAAGAAGAAATTAATTTCACGCTCGATAATGCTGTTTTTATTGAAACTGAAACTATTATTATAGGCGATGTTCACTGGTTAGGCCTTTATTACAAAATTCACGGTTCAGTTGAAACGATAAAAAATTTAGAGCCAGAAAAACATGCTCACGTTGATTGGGTTTCTTTGGATTTTGCCAAAAATCATCTTAACCCCGAAATTTATAAACACATCACATGATATGTAAAAACTAAAAAGCAGCTGTTCTTTTAAAACAACTGCTTTTAACTTAGCTTAAGCTAAAATAATTTTTAGATGTGATCGATAATAATATCGCGAGCCATAACGGTTTTGCGACCATCAGCTTTTGCTGATTCGATACCTTTGATGCATAAACGCTCAACCGCTTTAGTTAGCATGTCGATTGTTTCCGCAGAAGTGTTCATTTCACCTTTTTCTTTGATGAATTTTTTTACTTTGCTTGTAACCACTAAAACTTCAGACATAAAGCCTCCAAATCGTATATATTTAGTTTTAAATCGTATAAACTCATAAAAATGATTTCATACGACTTAGTTAATGACAAACATAATTGAAATTGATTGAAATTTTATGTCGCAACAGGCTATTCATTTAACATAAAATTAATGTTTAACATGATCGAACATAGCGACACAGCTCTGCTTTTCTAATGCTTGGATTTTCTATTGATGGATAAATCCACACATAATTGTTTCTCTCAGTTGAGTGTGTGCATTCAACATTTGTAAAGCCTGGTGACCAACTGCCAGAATTTAAATGCTCGACTGAGCCATAGAATTCATGCCTTGGGATGTGAGTATGTCCGTAAACAATTCGATACATACCAGTTATTTCAGCCTGTTGAGCAAAAAGTATCTCATCTGGTTCTTTGTAGGTGCTAACGAGCGATGTGACTGAACGAGCATAAAATAAAAAAAATGGAACAAATAACAATAATGGTAAAAACACCCAGTATAAGGAAATGTTGAAAATAAGTTTTAACTGCGACACCACTAAAAAAGTCATTACAATACCAGCTAAAATAAGAAAAGCTCTATCTAACCATAACTCTTTTGCAATTAACCACGGATTTTGCGTCGCTGGTAAAGCAAAAAGTTGTTGTAGCTCTCGCACAACTGCTGGTGTGGTATTTGATTCTCTCGCTGTTTCGTTAACAATATCTTCAATTTTCTTTTTTGTTTTAAATGGCTCACCAAAGCGATCAAAAGTAACATGTACTAAAGTAGCTACAGAGCCCCAAAACCAAGTCCATATAATCAACGGCTGAGTCGTTAACAAATACTTAAAAAAGAAAACCAAATATTCATACATAGACATGATATAGTTGGTCTCGACGTGCGGATTAAATAAGCCCATACCGTTCATAATGTAACGACAGGCAACATTTCCAAATGGAAGTCGAATGCGAAGTTCGTTGTAATCAACTAAAAATGGATTTATTGGATTTTCACACATACAGTAAGGATCTTGTTGGTGGCCATGCTCAACAAGCGTATCTCCTTCACTAATGTAAAACCACTTCACAAATCGAACACGTTGCTTATCATATTCACTCAAATCTAAAACTTTATAAAACAAATCCTGCACTTTCTGAAAGTGCAATTCCACGTCATGATTCCCGGGGATAATAACAAGTGAATGTCCTTTTTTAATAAATGCCCTTAAAGCATCAATAAACACGACATGTTCTTCCAGTATGACAGACATTTTGAAAACAGATCGGTCCTCTTTTGGAAACAATCCTCTTCGTGTTTCAATCCAATGAAGTTCATAAATTGGCTTTACTGGCAATGCCATTACGCTATCAAAATCAAAAATATCGCCATTCAAAATTAGTTCAACAGGATTTCCGTTAGCTTTTATTTCAATTTCACTTAAAAACTCAACCAATGCTTGATCAATAAAAAATTCCTTGGTTTTAAATTTTTTCCAAAGCGGGTGGCGTACTTTACGAAATGGGCGCGATGGTTCTGCATCAGTTAAATGTAAATCACTAATTATGGCTGTATGTTTCAAACTCACAATGACATTATTCCATTTATTTGATTTAATGTCATCCTATGACAAATACAAAACTCGACTTAACTTCACTTTCAAATTTTAAGAAACCTTTTGTGATTATTGGCGCTGGAAAGTCTGGTCTAGCAGCTGGAGAGCTTCTTAAGAAAGCCGGCACTCCAAAACAAGAAATATATTTTTTTGACGAGAAAAAACAAACTGATTTAAAATCGTGGCTTGATTTTTCAAGTTTACCTATTGGTACGCTCGTTGTTTCTCCTGGTGTTCCGCTTAAAAACCCTGAAATTACAAAGCTTGTTAATCAAGGCTGGATAGTAACATCTGAAATTTCGTTGTCTTGTTTGTTTTTAAAAAATGAAAAAATAATTGGTGTTACTGGTTCAGTGGCCAAAAGCACAGTTACCACTTTAATTGGGCTAGCTGCAAAACAATCAGATACAAACACATTTATCGGAGGCAACATTGGAATTCCTTTTGCAGAATATGTAATTTCTGTTCTTGATGGAAAACCTCGCGCAAAGTGGATTATCCTTGAGCTCTCGAGCTATCAACTTGAAAATTGTTTCGGTTTAAAACTAGAGCATTCTGTTATCACGTTTTTAACTTCAAATCATTTAGAAAGATATGAATCTGTTCAATCATATTACTTAACCAAATGTGCAATTGGAAATATGACAAAAGGATATTGCGTAATAAACAAATCTTCAAAAGACCTAATAGGCTATCAAAACAGTATTGCTTGCAAAGTTCTTTCGATTAATGCCGAGACCTTTCAAAATCCAGAGCTTCTTCAATCAATCAACCTTTTAGGCGAACACAATCGAGATAATTTTTCTTTAGCTTTTAGCATTTGTCAGCTTTGTGGTTTTGATAGCAATGCGATTCAAAAAATGTCACAGTACACGGGCTTAAATCACCGCATTGAGATTGTGGCTCTTCATAATAGTATTCTTTTTATTAACGATAGCAAAGCGACTGCAATGGATTCGGTTTTGGTCGCTGTCAAAGCTGCACTTGAAAAATTAAAATACAATGCAAAACTGCACCTTCTTCTTGGCGGCAAAGATAAAAATCTACCTTGGCAAGACCTGCAAAGTTTAAACGCGCATCCACAAATTAAAATTTATTTCTTCGGTGAGTGTGGCGAGTTGGCTAAAACAAAAATGAATAATCTTACTGGACTATATAAAAAAACTCTCAACGATTGCATAAACCTTGTTTTTGATTCGGTTTTACCAAATGATATTGTTCTTCTAAGTCCCGGGGGAACAAGTTTAGATGAATTTAAAAATTTTGAAGAACGCGGCGATTATTTCAAAAATAAAGTTTTTAACTTTATTCAGAAAAATGGCTAACAAATAAGTAATCTGGTCGACTATAAAGAACAACGGAAAAACTTCTATCGGTTTTTTGGTCTTGTAATATAATTTCTTGAATACCTTGTGGTAGATTAAATGCAACAAATCCACCGCCAGCAATTTGGTGTGTTGTTAAATTGCCTTGAGAGTCAAAATAGGCAATATTACTTTTAGTATATTCTGGATCTGCGATATGAACATCAAAGTGATTGCTCGGCGTAAACCCAACTAATATAGAGCTGTTAGATTCTTTACTTATCTGCAATTGCGACACAACATATTCTAAAAATGCATCTTTGATCTGTGGCAAGTGCAAGTAGTTTTGATTGTGATTGCGTAAATAAACATACGCCGCATAATCTCTTGCCGCCGGGCGATTAATGATCTCTGTTAATCCAATAATCGAATTGTCTTTAAATCTTGTTACACCATCTTCTAAAGTGAGCACATCTTTCATGCCAGGAATCAATATATCTGTTGCGATTGATTCTCCACCAAAGGCATCAAAACTTCTTGCTATAATGGATTGTGGTGATGTGCCAGATTGAATTTCTTGATAAGTTACCAATCCCGTTTCTACAAGATATTGCTGTGACCCTAGCAATTTTTCTCCAACAAATGCTGAAATTTCATATGCTCCTGGTTGTAATCCCGGAATAATAAAAAATCCATTTTCCGAAGTTCTAACCTGCTTGATGTGTGGTATTAAAAATTGATCTAAATAATATGGCTCTACGCCCGGCTGATTTTCGACGATGACTTCCGCACCAACAACAGGTTTTTCATCTTTCATTACGCGACCTATAATTGTACCAGATTCTGGTAAATACTGTATTTGAACCTGCTCAGAGATGTAAGTTTGCACTCCTTCAACCCATTGTTTCGAAAATAAGATTGTTTCTGATTTTTCAGCTGAAGTTCTTACAGATAGCGTTGTGGCAATTTTACCGCTCTCATCTTTAATTAAACCTAGAGTTGACGAATGTCGTGAGACATTGGGATAGCTATCCGTCGTTTTTTTTAGATTGTAATTTCCGGAAAAAAATGACCCACGAACTGTTGAATCATTAATTTTACGTTGATCTATGCTATTCGGATTAAAGCTAAATGCCGAAGGTCTACCAACTTTTAACACAGGTCCTTCATAAAATTGACCAACACGCTTTAAATTCAGTATTTTTTCGCGCACTTCGCCAATTAATATTCCTGCGCGGTCTTTAATTTCAGCAGTAATTTCGCCCTCAAATGAACTAACTGCTATTTGGTATTGTCCAGCCTTTAAATCCACTTGTCCAATTTCGTAGGCTTGACCCTCAAAAGTTCTTTTTAGGATTACACTTTGGTCGACAAGACCCAGTCCGTCTTTCAATTCGAAGTGACCTCTAATTAATGCAGAACTTGCAGGAATTTGAACTGGTGACATTTGAACAAGCTTATCTGTTGAACTCGGTTGTCTTTGAAATAACGTGGTCAATTGTTCTGTCGCAGCTTTATTAAGCTCAACTTTGTCGATTTTAATTGCCGATTCAATGTGAATTTTATTTGTTTCATTTTCGTCAATTTGCAATGGTGCTGTTTCAACAACATTCAAATCGATTGCCGTTTGCGATTGAGCAATTCTTCTAAACTGATTCGACGAACTATTTTTAATTTCGTTATGGATTTCTTGTGTCTGTTGAAACAATGCGTACGCGGGAGTATTTCTTTCTTGGGTAATCGTCATGGTTCTTGTCAACAAGACAAGATTTGACTTTTCAACTCGCGGTGAATAAAGAAAAGTTAATGGTAATAAAAGGGCTATTAAATAGGCCAACGTCACTCCTTGACTAAATATAGGATATTTAGAAGGGGTTATCTCCGTCAAGTTTACGATAACTGTCGAGACCTTTGTTAAGGGCTTTTTTAATTTCTTGGGCTTTCATCTGTGTTAGACCTTCGTCCATTCCAATAGCGACAAAAGACTGTGTTTGCGGCTCAAAAACCTCTTTAATAACTTCAACGCTGATTTCATAAGGACGGCGAGGGCCCAGAATAATCACTTTTGTATAAAATCTGACTTTGAATTTTTTCTCTAAGTCGAGAGGTTCAAATTTTCGGTCATGATAAACCGAAGTCAGTTCTCGACCATTTAAACTTATAAGTCTTGGTTTCCCAATAACAGACGTGATTGCAATTCGACTTTCAGCGACAGGCAGGTTTGAGTTCTCAATATAAAAGGCTGGCTCAGTCGCACAACCGAGCATAAGTAACAAACTTGTAAAAAAAAGCCAGCCGATTTTTTTCATGTTAGCTTATTTAGACTGAGATTTGTTCCAGTCACTCATAAACATTTCTATCCCTTTCGTCGTTAGAGGATGACCTGTCATTTGCTGCATAACTTTAAAAGGAATTGTAGCAATATCTGCACCCATGATTGCCGCATGCTGTATGTGCATTGGAGAGCGCACTGATGCAACAAGTACCTCGGTCGAGAAATCATAGTTCTGATACATTTGAATGACATCAGCGACCATTGACATACCGTCAGTGCCAATATCATCAAGACGACCGACAAATGGCGAAACCATTGTCGCCCCGGCTTTTGCCGCCAATAAAGCTTGAACTACAGAAAATACAAGCGTTACATTTGTTTGTATACCTAAAGATGTAAGTTTTTTAACTGCTATCATGCCGTCTTCACACATAGGTATTTTAACAACGACATTATCAGCAATCTTAGCTAGCTCTTGTCCTTCTTTAATCATTTGCTGAGCTTCTAGTGAAATAACCTCTGCTGAGACTGGCCCTTGCGTAATTTTACAAATTTCTTTTATGACGTCATGAAATGGTTTGCCCGTTTTAGCAATAAGTGAAGGGTTCGTTGTAACGCCATCGACCCATCCACGATCATTAGCTTGTTTAATTTCAGAAATATCTGCGGTATCAATAAAAAACTTCATTCGAGCATCCTTTGTAATTATTTTTTATTTTGTTTTTGTTTTGTCTTTTGAACAACAGTTTTCTTTTGTTTACCCAAATCTTTTCTTTGAGTTTTTACTCCAGAAGACATGAGATCATCCATCGAATACAAACCTGCATTTTTTCTAAAAATCCAAACTGCTGCTTTGATCGCGCCTTCAGCAAAAACTGATCTGTTCAGCGCATTGTGTTCTATTTTAACCATTTCACTTTGTGAAGCCGCTGTTATCGTGTGTATGCCAAAAATACCGCCTAGACGATGTCCTCGCGGCAGTGGAATTTTTTTCCCTGTAGCGAGTTCTAAATCCTGGTGCAACGTAATTGCAGTTCCACTTGGATTATCCTTTTTCTGCGTGTGATGTATTTCATCTATAGCAAAATCAAAATGAGCAATTGACTTAAGGCTTTTCAAAGTTTGTCTAACTGTCCAAAGCCCAACAGACATATTCGAGGCCCAAAAAACAGCATTTTTAGCAGACAATTTTTTGAGCTTATTTATTTGAATATCACCGAGCCCTGTCGTGCCACTCACAACAGCTGATTTTGTTTTAGCCAATACGTCAATTAAGTCATCTAAACCCTCTGGTCTTGAAAAATCAATCCAGACATCAACAGCCTTCAAGGTTTCAAGACTAACTTCATGAATGCTTTTGTACGACAAAGTAAACTCATCACTAGGTCTTTTTGCAATCTCAATGAAAGGATGAATTTGCTCTTCAAACTTTAGAAGTTGTCTTATAGACAAACCCATTTTGCCTTGAGACCCCAATAATCCTATTTTAATTTTGGGATTCATAAAATTCCTACTTTAGTCATTTCATTTAAAATTTCGTTATGAAATTTTTCATCTAACTCTACAAGCGGCAATCTAAGCTCTGGTGATTTAATAATACCTTTTTTATAAAGCATCCATTTAATTGGTATCGGATTAGCCTCGCAGTACATGAGTTGAATTAGTTTTGAATATTTCTTGAAATCTTCTTTAGCTTCATCAAATTTCATCGTTGAACACAATTTAGTCCAATGGGCACATTCAGCCGTCAGCAAGTTGGACATTACAGAAATAACACCGTGCCCCCCAAGCTGCATAAACTCTATGTATGTTGGGTCGTCACCTGTTAACATAATAAAGTTTTCTGATTTGTGCTTAAACAAATCGGCGTCTTGTTTCAAATCACCACTTGCTTCTTTAATTCCTAATATGTTTTTTGTGTTTGCAATTTGTAAAATTGTTTCATTAGTCATTGCAGTAATCGTGCGCCCCGGAACATTATACAAAATTATCGGAAGTTTAGATTCAGCAGCTATAGCATTAAAGTGTTGAATTAAACCACGCTGAGGCGGTTTGTTATAATACGGAACAACAACCAATACAGCGTTTGCCCCGATTTCAAATGCTTTACGCGTGTCTTCAATTGTTTTTTTAGTTGAATTGGATCCCGTTCCTAAAATAAGTGGAAAATCTGGTCCAACTATTGTTCGAGTTTTTTTAAAAATTTCTGATATTTCCGACCACGTTAAAGTCGGACTTTCAGCTGTTGTGCCATTGATGACAAAACCATCTATTCCGTTTTTGAGCTGGTAGCGAATTAGATTTTCAAGAGATTCAAAGTCAACTTCTCCCTTATAAAAGGGGGTGACTAACGCAGATATTACACCTTTAATTTTTTGTGTCATAAACATATTCTCCTATTTGATGAGCTTCACCGCTCATTGTTGGATTTTTTAAATCTTGTAAATTCATTTTTAAGGTGCCTCCTGGCATTTCAACATATGTTTCGACAACATTGTTTTTTTTTAGGTTATAAAATGCTGCTGCCATGGCGCCTGTTCCGCAGGCTTGCGTAAAATCTTCCACACCACGCTCATAAGATACAGCTCGCAACTTGCTTTGAACACCCAAAAAAGAAATTAACGTCACGTTCGTTCCACGAGGCATGAAATCACTATGAAATCGCAACTCTCGACATTTTTCTTTCAGATTGAGATACGCATCGAAATCATCAATTTCAATTACAATATGAGGTACGCCCGTATCGCACCAAAAATAGCTGGCATGATCATATTTTTCAATTGCGGTCATTCGCACTTCAAAGGTGGTTTCGTTTTCTATTTTAATGTTTATTAAGCCCGCTATTGTTTGAAGATCATAAAAATTTTTTTTAAGCTTTAAAATATTTTTCATGTAAAAGCCAACACATCGTGTTGCATTGCCACACATCTCAGCTGCGGATCCGTCGTTGTTATAAAAATCCCACGTCAATTTATTTTCACTTTCATTAAGCCAATTTAAAAAAATAAATCCGTCAGTTTTACTTGCATCACAAACACTACTAACAAATTGTCGACGATCAGAAATTTTCTTTGTTTCATCATTTTCAAAAACTACGTTAAATGTATTGCCGGCCCCTGAAACCTGAATTGTTCGAATGCTCATTTTTATTGTTGACGCTCTATTGTTGGTGAAACTGCCTGCGTAGTTATTGTCGTTGCTTTATTTTGAACAGAACCGTTTATTTGAACACTCTTGTCCTCAGCGTAAGTTTTTGGCGGGATTGGCTTTCCTTTAATTCCACAAGAAAATAAAGCAACGAGAATAACCGCACAAAACAAAGCCGTTTTTAAGTTCATATAAATCGTGGTGAAATCAATTTTTTTCAATCTAAACTCCGTTTACAAAAATCAATATCAAAAAAGTACTTTCTCGCTATATCTGGTGTAACAGCCTGACATCTTTTTTGGTAGATATTATTAATTTTTTTTAGTTTTTTATCGTCATCTTCGGTATCAATCAGCGCCAATTGATTTTTAAAAATAATGAGATCAATATAGTCGGGAGCCATTTCTTCAATTTTTATAAGCATTTCTGTAGCCAAAGAGTAATTTTTTACGCGATACGATCTCTCAAACTCTAAAATCGTATATATCAATTTTGAATTATAAATATCATTAACTTCATTAGTGGATAACTTAAGATCTAAAAACTCTTTGGTGTTTTTATTAAGGGAGGTCACTAGTTTTGACATAAGGGGATTGTTTTGGTTAAGCGCTAGAATACGCTCCACAGTGCTTGTGTACTTTGAATTGTTGCTTTTATTGTGCACTTTTGCTTCGACCCACAAACACAAAATATTTTCGATTTCTATCGCAATACATTTTTGTGCATTTTTTAAAGCTTCTTTAGGCTGGTTGACTGTTTGTGTTGATGCGAGCTCAAAATAATCTTGAGATTCTTGTTTTAAAAAAGATGTTGAAACAAGCATCTTAAGTTCATTCGCCTTAGCCACAACGCCATCTTTATCCTTATGAGCACTCAACCATTGCTCAATCAATTCAAATGCCTGATGTTTTTGACCCAATAGCAATAGCGATGTTGTCTTTTTTTTCAATTCTACGATTTGCGCATTTAGCTCCACTTGTTGTTTTATTAAAAGCGAGTCCTTGGCTTTTGCCATAGCAACTCTATTAAAAACAATTAGTATTAAAAAACAAAAAGCCACGAAACATTTCGTGGCTTTTAAGTTTGTACTTAAAATAGTTAGCATTAATTTCTTTTATAAGAATTTAATTCAATTGTCACTTTTCCTAATTGGCTATCCGCAAGAGATTTGATCATTCCAGATAGTGGAATATCACGCGGGTTAACCCATTGTTCAGAAATCTGACCATTGTTAGCATTATCTTTAATTTTAACATAGATAGCTCGGAATGTACCAGCCGGAACTGTAACATTTGCTTCTTTTTGCTCGACAACTTCAAAATCAGATTTTGGTGGCTGTTGCTCTTGACCGTTCACAAGCATTTTTTTAACTTCGCCAGTATTAGCATCAATCAAAACTTCGATTTTTTGTTTTTGGATCATTAAATCAACATCTTGGACCATCCAAATACCATCAGCTGTGATTTCTCTAACGTACATTTTCATTGTGCCGTTAATAAAACCAGCCATATTTAGTTTGTAATCATTAGCATCGCCAACTTTCCAATTTAAGCCTTGAGCTACAACTTCATTTTGTAAAAGTTGAACTTGCCCAGCAAATAAAAATTGACCGATTGATTGAGAAGCTTGAGCCGCCGTTGATACAACTAACACCGCTGAAATAATAAGAGACTTTAACATTTTTCCTCCTTGAGTTAAGTGTCTTTAAGTAATCCTTAATTTAGACCTTAATCACATCACAGGAAATTTCTTAATGGCAAAGAATTACACAAATGTCGCAGCAGGCTAATACAAATGCATATTAATATCTTTAATAATAATCTCAATCTTACCATCAGTCACGTTTTCTACCGTTTCGTAAAAAATACGATAACCATCATTTAATCTAACAGATCTAACTTTTCCTTTAGTGGATTTAACGGGCTCATCGTGATAGCCTGCGCTTTTGCGCACTTCGGACAAGCCTTTTTCTTCGATGTCGCTTTTCCACTTAACAAATTTTTCTAAAACTAGTTTGGGCAATTTGTTCTTAACAAGAATTTTATCTACCTTGCTTGTATCAACCTTATACTTGTAAACAATTTTACCCAGGTGAACTGCCTCTTGAGCTGGTTTTATTGCTTTAAGTTTTCCAAAACCAATCATACCTGCGCTTAACATGCACAACATGGCTTTTTTATGACTTTGATTAAAGGTCTTTTCGTCAGCTGTTATTTTTAAATACTGTTCATAACGTGCAGCACTTTTCGTTGCTGTTAAAAGTTCCGTCAATTGAATTTGCGATCTGCGAAAGTAACCCGAATACTTAATATTTTGAGCCCACAGATATGTAAGACTATCAGTCTTTTTGATATTAAGTTCAGGGTACTTGGCTTGCATTTTCGATCGAAAATTTGCTAAACAATCTGTATCGAGCTCACAATCCTTCAAAAAAAGCTGCGTTTTAACGACTGGATTGCTAATTGGTTCTATCATTTCTTGTTGAATACACTGGGAAACTTCGCTTTTTACTAAATGTGTTTTAATCTCCTGCATGGCCATTAATACATCGTTTTGAAAACATGGTTTTGCGAACACAATGTTGTAATTCACAATAACTAATGTAATAGCGTGTATTTTGATCTTAAGTTTCAAGAGATTACCCTTGATGACTCTGAACTAAAACTTGTCGCGGCTTACTACCGTTAGCTGGTCCAACAACGCCTTCGCGCTCAAAAACCTCAATAAGTCGTGCTGCCCTAGGATATCCTAATTTGAATCGTCTTTGTATGAGCGAAGCCGATATAGCTTTTTGTGCTGCGGCCCAAGCTAAAATTTCATCGTAACGCTCATCATATTCTTCATCGCCACCAAAATCTCCGCCAGACATAGCATCATCGCCATCACCTGATGACATTCCTTGAAAGCTACTTTGCGAAGGCCCCCCCTCTAAAGCTCGCATAGCAATTGAATCAAACTCTGGTTCGCCTTGATCAGACCAAAACTTAGCAACAGCGTTGATTTCTGTTTCTTTTAAAAATGGTCCATGATGACGCATTGATTTTCCTGAGCCTGCAATAAATAACATATCACCTTGTGATAGTAATCGCTCAGCACCTTGTTCATCTAAAATAATTCTTGAATCCATTTTCGAAGCAACGCGAAAACTTATTCGACCTGGAATATTTGTTTTAATAAGACCCGTAACAACTTCTTTACGTGGTGATTGCATTGCAAGCATCAAATGCATACCACAAGCTCGAGCCATTTGAGCTAAGCGAACAATGTTCTGTTCAACATTTTGTTTATCAACGGCCATAAGATCACCGAACTCTTCTACAGCTACAACGATATATGGTTGCGGAGTGTAATAATACTGTTCAAGTTTCATGATGCCTTGATTTTCGTATTCAGCGTTGACTCTTTCGTGCTCTGCTATTTGATCGGCACTTAACTGACTCACCATTTCGTTGTATTGCTCAATATTGCGCGCACCAAATTTGGACATTGATTTGTAACGTTTTTCCATTTCTTTAACAGCCCAACGAAGAGCAAATACAGCTTTTTTGGGATCGCGAATAGGTGGCATAATCAAGTGTGGAATATTACTAAAGGCTGCTAAATCAACTTGTTTTGGGTCAACTAAAATCATTCTTAAAGTTTTTGGAGAATGTTTAAATAAAAAACCAACTATGGTTGAAACAGTAAAAACAGATTTACCAGAACCCGTTGTACCTGCAATCAAAAGATGTGGCATTTTTCTTAAGTCAACAATGCGTGGTTCGCCATTTGTTTGCTTACCTAAAGCAATTGGTAATTTGAAATCTTCTGACCAAAAAGCTTCATCACCAAGTAAGTCTTTTAAATAAACTGTTTCTCGCGTTGAATTTGATGTTTCAATCCCAACAACATCACGGCCAGGAATCGGCGCAATAATACGCAATGATTCTGCTGATAGCGCCAACGACAAATCATCCGCTAACTCTGTAATTTTATTAACACGGACATCTGCATTTGGCTTAAACTCAAACATCGTCACAACGGGGCCAGGCTTGGCCGCGACAATTTGTCCACCCACGCCAAACTGTTTTAATTTATCGAGCGTGATGTCTGCTTTTTTGCGAATTTCTTTTTCATCGATACGAATGCGGGTTAGTGGTGGATCTTCTAATAAAGAAAGTTTTGGCATTGACCAATTTTCTATTCGACGCGGGGTTTTAACAGGAGCAACAATTTTGCGACGCGCCGGCGGTTCATAGGCAGATACATCGACTTCGTTATCAGAGTCTTCGTCATCTTCTGTAAACAAGAGCTCTGTCTTTTCAGCATCCTCTTCAACGGCGATTGCTTCTATTTCATCTTCATCATCTTCAAAACTAATTTCACTAGGTTTAGCTTGAACAATTAAGTTTTCAGCAACTGAAGACTCGATACCTTTGCTTTTACCATCCACCTTGACTTCAATTATTTTTTTATCTTTTGTTGAAGAAGTGGCATCTTCTTTGTTTTTATTAAGCATTTTGAGTGTCGGCCATTGCCAACCTGAAAAAAAGGAACCTTTGTCTAGCTTGCTCCACCAAGCAATAAACTTTTCAATGGGCCTTTCAGCAGCTTCTTGAATGCTAAACTCAAAATAAAATACAAATAACACCAAACACATGGTCCAAAGCAAAATTTGTGCGCCGATTGTATTTAAAATTTTAACAAGGCCGATCGAAATTCCAAGCCCAACTAATCCACCAGGATAAACTTGTTGATCAAAAAGTTTTGTTTCAGGTAAATAAATCGTCACTAGTGCTGCGGCAAAAGCAATGAGTGCTATAGCTAGCAAATGTCTTGCGTCTTTGAATTGAATTTTTTCACCTCGAAAGCTTTCAACTGATGCATGAAACAATCCAGCTATGCCGATCCATGCCGTCAAACCAAAAGCCTGATATATGAGGTCAGCCAAAAAACTTCCCAAAATTCCGCAATAGTTTAAAGTTTGTAGGCCTTGGCCTGTTGAATTAAATGATGGGTCTTTGGGGTTGTAGCTCATTAAAGCTAGTGCTAAGAACAAACCGAGACCCAAAAAACCGATTGCACGAACATCCTGTTGAAATCTTTTGAAAAATGAACTCATTCTCTTAGTGTAAATTCTATATGGCCGCACAATCAAAAGTCGCGAAGTCTAGGTCTTGTTAATGTGACAAAAGGCTGGTACAACGGGTAAAGTTTTTTCATTAAAACAGAATTTTATTTATAACGGGACGACATGTCTGAACTACAAAATTTAAAACTAAAGATTAATGAAATTTTTTACTCAATCCAGGGTGAAAGCAGTTTTGCAGGTTTGCCGACCGTATTTGTTAGAACAACAGCTTGTAATCTTAGATGTACATATTGTGACACTAAATATTCGTATAACGAAGGGTCATTAATGTCGCTAGAGCAAATTATCAACGAAATTAAGTCCCATGGAACAGATTACGTGTGTTTAACCGGCGGCGAGCCTCTTTTACAAAAAGAGGTTCATTTTTTAATGACCTATTTATGCAATCATGGCTTTCAAGTTTCCTTAGAAACAAGTGGTTCAAAATCAATTAAAGAGGTCGATCCTCGTGTAAAAGTTATTTTGGATGTGAAAACGCCAGATAGTGGTGCTGCAGACAGTTTTTTGTTTGAAAACATAGAACTTTCTGGTCCATCAACGGAATATAAATTCGTTATCTGTAGTGAAAAAGATTTAGACTGGTCAGAAAATTTTTGCCGTCAACACAATTTATCAAAAAAATTTACAGTATTATTCAGCCCGTCGCACGCGCAAGTGTCTGAACGCTGGTTGGCAGAAAAGATTTTGCAAAAAAAATTAAAAGTTAGGTTGCATTTGCAGCAACATAAGTATATTTGGTTACCCACAACTCGCGGTGTTTAGAAAAACACCATTTAAAATAATAACAACATAACGGGAGAGGTCTAACTAACCCCAGTCTCTATAAGAATGGGATAGTAATGGCTGAAGTCGTTCTAACAGGAAACAACGAATAGAGGGAGTTCCATGACGCCTAATCTGAATAACTCAGAAAATCTTTTTGTCGCAAATCTTCAACAAGTTAGCTTAGAAAAGCTAGTAAAAAGCAAATTAGAAGTTTTGTTCCAACAACAAAAAGAAGCTCAAGTTGAATTAAACGGTTTATACAATATCGTTTTAGAACAAGTTGAAAGACCTTTAATCGAGCTAGCTCTTAAAGCTTACAACGGCAACCAAGTTAAAACGGCATTAATGTTAGGTATCAACAGAAATACTCTTAAGAAAAAAATCGACAACTATAAATTGAAACCTAAAAAAGGTGCTGCTGCAAATCAACCAGCAACAACAATCCCTACAGCACAAGTTATCGAAACTAGTCCTGTTTTGACTCAATAATTTAATTTGTTGAGTTGCAACTGTTCATCTAGAATTTAAAGAGGGGTCTAGTGATGAATCAGATGTTTTCGATGAATCAAAACAATAATAAACAAATCAGTCAAAAGATTCCGCCGCAAGATATTGAGGCGGAATTTTCTGTTTTGGGCGGTTTGATGTTAGATAGCGAAGCCTTTGATCAGGTCGCGGACATCATTGAAATCGCTGACTTTTACACGCCAGCTCATCAAATTATCTATAAAGCTATTCTAGAGCTGCATCAAAAAACACAACCCATTGATCTTATTACAGTTAAAAATCACTTAGAGTCTAAGAATGAATTAGATCAAATTGGTGGACCTGAGTATCTGCTTACTTTACTTGATAAAGTTATTACATCTGCAAATATTGATTCGCACGCTAAAATTATCAAAGAAAAATCACTGCTGCGAAAACTTATTCACACTTCTACAGGGATTATCGAAAAATCTTTTAGTCATGATTACAGCGATGTTGATTGGTTAATTGATTACGCTGAAAGCGAAATCCTTAAAGTTGGTGAAGAAAAATCGAGTTCTGGTTTAATTGGCTCAACTGAAATCGTAACTGCATCGATTAAAAAAATTGAAGAACTCTACCAACGTAAAGCAGATGTGACTGGCGTACCTTCTGGCTTTACTGATCTTGATAAAATGACTGCTGGATTACACGGTGGCGAGTTAATTATTATTGCCGCTCGTCCGTCGATGGGTAAAACAGCATTCAGTCTGAATGTGGCAAGCCACATGGCTTTACGGGCGAAAAAAGCTGTAGCCTATTTCTCTGTAGAGATGGGTAAAGAATCCCTCATGATGCGTCTTTTGGCCGGTGAATCTAAAATTTCAATGGGTGAGTTACGTAATGGTCGTATACAAGATGCTTCTTGGCCAAAGCTTATTCAAGCTGCTGGTTTAATTAGTGAGTCTAAATTATTTATTGATGATACATCTGGAATTTCGCCTTTTGAAATTCGCGCGCGTTGTCGCAGATTGAAAGCTCAACATGGGCTAGATTGTATCATGATCGATTACTTGCAAATCATGCAGTTAAAACAAAAAGTTGATAGCCGTGAACGTGAAGTTTCTGAAATATCAAGAAGTCTTAAAGCTATCGCTAAAGAATTAAATGTACCCGTTATCGCACTCGCCCAGTTAAATCGTGGAGTTGAAGGTCGTTCAGATCGTCGTCCAATGCTATCAGATTTGCGTGAATCGGGTTCAATTGAACAAGATGCCGATGTGATTATGATGTTATATCGTGATGATTATTACGATAAAGACGATCAAGATAAGCAGGGTCATGCTGAAGTTATTATTGGTAAACAAAGAAATGGTCCAACAGGAACTGTAAAACTACGCTTTGATGCTAAAACAAATAAATTTCGTGATGCAGATCCAGAATCCATTTCGCCTTTGCCACCACCACAAGCTCCGCCGCCAATTCCTGGACAGTTTGGCAAACCAAAAAACTTTGCTCCTGGTGCGAATAAATAAAGCGGTTTTAAACCGCTTTATTTATTTTTGTATTTTAAAAATTTTTTAATATCTGATTAAAACAGACAAACCGTCTCGGTCACTATCTTGATACGGTAACAACATCCACGTCGTTTTATTTGGATCTTCAATTTCTGCTTTTTTCGACTTACCCATATTCATCGAAGCTTTCGCAAAAACATAACCCATACCTATACCTAATGGATAATCACTAATCCAATGAACACCATTATTCACCATTTGATAGCCTAACAAGGTTAACCAAGTAATTTCAGTTGGCAACAAGTACGAATCATACTCTGGATATGTATCTCGAATAATTGTAAACACCAATGTAGCTGTCATGATATGACCACTTGGCATAGCATCATACTGCGATGTTTTTTCTTGATAGGCAGGAATACTCGGAAAAGGTCTCCAACGACCTTTGTCTTCGGTTCTGACATATGGGCTTTCGCGACCAAACGATCGCTTTAACATTTGGTTAAAAATTGTCGAAACAGACATACCATGAATAAGACGAAGACCTGTATTATAAGCACGGTTATCGCTATTGTAATAACCGTTATATAAAAAGCCACCTGCAATACCAAAGTGCATCCAGCCATCGCCTAAAAAATACATAAATGATCCAACGTCAGTTGGTAATCGAATAATGTCGATTTGTCCCGAAGATAGCGCTGCTTTAGTTTTATCTTCATTACCTAAACCTATATCGCGACCAACACGTTGAAAATCGCGCAAAATAACTTCATCATTATGATAAAGCACAGCCGTCGATGCAAGTATACCCCCCCACCACGGAAGCGACTCTTTAGAAAAACTCATTTTAAGCCCGTCCCAAGAAGTTGCGGGAATTTCAGTTACAACTTTCATATAATCGATTTTTTCTTCTTGTTCTTGAGCAAAAAGCATTGATGGAATGACTAACACAAATATGTAGCTTTGAAGAATTTTTTTTATGTTCATCATAATACTATAAATATAAAAAACTATTTAAGTAAAGTTGCAAAATCTGCAGGTAGGGGTGCTTCGACGCTTATTTCAGTTTTACTTATCGGGTGTGGAAAATTTAGTTGAAAAGCATGCAACATTAATCTTGGAACGTCACTACTTTTGCCACCGTAGATATTATCCCCCAAAATTGATCTATAGCTCTCTTGCAAATGCTGACGAATTTGATGGGTTCGACCTGTTTTCGGCGTAGCTTGAATAAAATGGAAACCTGGGGTTGATTTTAATATTTTAAAATGTGTTTCAGCTTTCCAGCCTCCGCTTTTAACTGAAATCATTCTTTTTTTGTGTTTGATCATATCTTTTGCAGGGGCCATGTGATTTTTAATGATCCACTCGCTTTGATCAGGCAAAATAATATTACACTCTACTTTTTTCCCTGGGTTAAGAGGGTTGGGACGCGTCATACAAACATAAATTTTTTGGAAACTATGATTTTTAAACATCTCTGTTAATGGAGCATTTGCTGTTTTAGATTTAGACATTAAAAATACGCCTGATGTTTCATAATCTAAACGATGATGTAAATACAAATGATTTTTTAAATCAGTTCGCTGCTCTTCAAACAAATCTCGTATCGGTTTACGATTTTTATCAAACGATGGCTGCGATAACACCATCGCTGGTTTGTTAACGCACACAATATATTCATCTTCAAATAATATTTCCATCAAAACAAATACTCAAATCCAAACATGTAAGATGTGGCCTTTTCATCTACAGATCTTGATATTGGATTTTTATTTCCATTTAAATTAAATGTTGTCTGAATATTTTGAAAAATAATCTGTCCCTTAAGATTAATATTTGTCGTGTATTGATATGTACCCATTAATGTAAATTCAGTAAAGTCCGAGTTAGCTTTACCTGAATCTACAGGCGTTTCGTTAAAATGTTCAAACAACATAAACTTAGCCTGTCCGCCAAAGGCCCAATCTTTTTTCAAGGTAACCGGGAACATTCCTCCAGCTGTGATGCTGAGTCCAGTTAATTCATATGAGGTGAAACCCGTTGGCGTTGAATCGGTCACTCTAACGTTATGAGAAAGATAGCCTAGTGATGAATAAATATTTGGTCCCCAAAAGTTTCCATCTATCAAATATTTATATCCCATGGAAAATTCAACGCGACCAACAGTGTAATTAAGTGTTGATGGCGTTGAGCCTGAAAGCGCATTTGTCCCTTTAAAATACATTTGCCTAAGATCAATGTTCGCATATACCTCGGGTGTTATCCATAATTCTGCTTGCATATCTAAATACGGCGCTGCTCGATTACCAGAATCTAAATTGCTGCCATCTTGCAACACAAGCGACTGCGTAAAGTCAGACAAACCTGCGATTATGTGAACCTTACCAAACTGAGGAGTTGGTGAAGGTAACCACTCATAAGGGTTTTTTTCATTTGGAAAAGAGTCTGCTACTGGCGAAGCTTGCGTTGTTGTGTACTTAACAAAGTTAAGTGGTAAAATTTTACTGCCCTTTGTAATTACTCCTGTTTCTTTTTCAAAAGTAATCTCTCCAAAACTAGTTTCTTCATCAACTTTAGTTAATGCGATACGTCCAATTATTTCTTTTTCGACACCAACCATAAAATTTAATTTTGGATGTCGGTTGATTTTTACAATTTGCGCAACGGTTAATACATCTCCTGATTTTAAACCCAAACGTGATCCCATGTTGACTGTTGTCGAATTTCCATTACGACTTGTGACGTAACCAACGTAAGGCATTTTAGATTTGAGCTGTTTATAAAGCTCAATAACAACATCATTAATCTTATTAATTTCGAAAATATTTTGATCTTGAAACTCTTCGCGAACCAATAAATAACCTTTATCTTTATTAAATAAATTAAGCTGAATATTTAAACCTGTTGGGCCTTTTAAAATGAAACATGTTAATAAAGCATCTGCATTTGATTCACTTAGTGCTTGTAAAACATCTGCAGGCTCATTTTCAAACTCGTCAATCCGGTAATTTTTTTTAGAAAACTTGTATTCTGTGAGCGCCCAAGCATGGTCTTTGCTAACCAGTTCTTTCAAAAGTTGCTCCACACCTTTACTGTAAACACCATCAACGTTGTCAAAAACTTTGGCTATGCTTATTGATTTTATGACGAGACTTTCATCGGTTTTATTAACATATTTTGTTGGAAATGGATTTTTATTTTTTACATTTCCATCAGAAAAATTTTGCGCTTGGACGCTTAGAGAAGAGAGGGTGAAGATTAAAAACAATAAATTTTTTAGAATTGTGCTTAAGCTGATTTGCAACATTGTTTTATTGTCTCTAAATTTCAAATTTGATGCAAGAACGTAGCTTACTCTGTTCTTTAGCCCAGTATTTTTGATATTTAATTAATTCTTAATTTTGAATTTTTACTTTTTAGGTAAGATTTAATCTGAGTTGTGCAAAAATATTTTAGTGGGGTTTAGCATGGAAGAGTTTAAGTTTGTTCTCAAGTGTTTTGTTTTTGCTTGTTTAATTATGGTTTTTTCACAAACTAAAGTTCAAAACGAAACTCTTGAAAACAAGGCATCGCACTTTTTACAACACTCGGAATTAGCATATTTTATACGCTCTTCTGCCGATGGAGGCGTTAAAATAATTAACCAGACTTATGAATATGTTCGCAATTATGTGAATGAAAAGTTTGATTTATCTTCTAAATCTAATGGAAGACCTATTTACTCATCTAGATCTTCTCCAAAAAAAGAAAAAGCCCAACAGGGGGGAGCTGCTGAGCCTTTAGGGGGTCAATCGAATTTACGAAACTCTTCACAACTAGACCAACAAGATCAGACCTACTTAGAAGAAGATCGTTTTTAATTAGTTAGCGCGAGCATCTTCTGATGGTTGATAATTTACATTGTAGGCCTGAGGTTGGTTTCTCATTTGAGCAGCATAATTACCTTTTTGGTCAAATCGACCAGCGTTATTAGCCATACGCTTTAATGCGCAATCAGCAGGGTTTGCCATAGCATTAAGTGATAACATTAAACCTACTACTAAAGATAAGATTGTTGCTTTCATATTAGTTCCTCTCATTTACAGTTCGTCGTATACAAATACCTAATGCTAATCAAATGCCAACATATGCTCATTTTGCGATTTGCCATTTACTTTGTAGTTTCAAGAGGTTACAAAACTACAAATACAAACCTAAGTGTCTAGTTTGTTGACAGCTGTTAAGCCCAAAAAGTTGGATCATCAAAAGTGTCATCTATGACAGTCAATATCGTTGTTAGCTACGATAACCGAGCTTTCTCGAAATGAGACGAAGAGTTATTGTTATAAATCATTTTAATAAACGTATAGTCTAGGGTTTTAAACAAAATTTGACTGTTTTTTTTGCCGATGTATGCTTGTGTATGGTTAAAAACAATCTGCTTTTTTTTGGCTTAATCGCATTCTTTTTTTTATTAACAGCGAGGTCTGAAGTGAAAAATTTAGTCTGGTTTGAAAACACTGAATGTTCCGATTTAAATATCACCAAATACAAATCAAACACAAACGATACTGTTATCGCTCAGATCACAATCAGCGATAAAGACATCATTCAGCAAATTATTTCACTTATTCAAAAAATACCACCTCAAGGCGATAAAATGAAAAGTTTTGGTCCTGATGCTAAAAAAATCTCCTTAGCCTTTACATGCACAAACAAACCATCGCAAATTATCGAGATCTATAACGATAAAATCAAAACACCATCTACTGGTTTTCTCTCTACAGCAGACGCTGCTGAGACACAGCTCATAGATTTAACAAATGCACTGTTGAATGTTAGTCTTGAAACAAAACTTTCTAAACTGATTAATTATGCTTATAAATTTAAAGACTTCACTATCACGTTTACGGGTACTAAACATAAACCACAGCCGACTGGAGGGCCAAGCCTAGGCCCATCAAACCAAAATTTTTATACTTTAAGCGAAAATGGTCATGCAAATACCGTAAACTTCAATATATATGACGGTCAAATTCCTGCGCAGCCCCAAGCTTTTGTTGTTGGAAAAAATACGTATTATTTGCTAACTTATAAAAGCCCGAAAGGTGAAGATTTGTACCCAAACTATTTTATGATTTCATCTAAAAAGCCCAATTAAATTAAGCTTATAGTTTAGCACCCCACAAGTTTTACAATATCGATTTTTTGACTACGTTTTTAATGAACTATACGCTACATTGCCCGGATGAACACATTTCCGGATTTTGGTTTATTACCATCAATTATTAAAACTTTAAAAGCACTTAAAATTTATACTCCGACAGAAATCCAAATAACTGCCATTCCATTGTTAATGTCTGGCCAGTCAGTTGTCGGGGTTTCAGAAACGGGCAGTGGTAAAACATTAACTTATGCTTTACCGATCTTACACATGATTAAAAGCCTTGAAAATGATGGCCAACCAATCGTAGAAGTGGCAAGACCCCGTGCCGTTGTTTTGGCTCCATCACGAGATTTAGGCGAGCAAATTTCTAAAGTTTTTAAAAACTTTACTCATGACACAAGATTGCGTGTTCGTCCTGTTTTGGGTGGTACTACTTTTGAGCAAAGTCGGCGCAGTATCGCATCTGAGTTTGAAGTTTTACTAGCAACACCCGGCAGGCTTTTACAGCTTTTAGAAAAGCGCTTAATTGATCTGTCTGACGTACGAACGTTAGTTTTTGATGAAGCTGATCAAATGCTTGACGAAGGTTTTTTATCAGAGTCAAAAATGATTGTTCGCGCATGTCCGACAGATGTGCAATTAGCTCTTTTTTCTGCTACTGTTTCGCAAACCGTCCAAGATTTAATGAATAGTTTATTTAGTAAAGCAGAAGTTGTTCGATCAAGCGGTGCGGGTAAAGTCGTTAAAACACTGGTTACAAAAAATGAAACTGTTATAGATGGGTTACGTTGGCCAATTTTTGAAAAACTTATTAAACAAAGTCCCGAGGGCGGCACCATTGTATTCACGAATACACGCGAACAATGTGATCGCTTGGCCGAACAGATTGAAAAGAGTGGTTTTTCTTGTGTTGTTTACCGCGGCGAAATGGATAAAGGGCAGCGTCGCCAAAATTTAAGTTCTTTTCGTAAAGGCGAAGTTAAATTACTCATATCAACTGATTTAGCAGCGCGCGGACTTGATTTAGATTATGTTGGACGTGTCATCAATTACCACTTACCACAAGATATGGCGAATTACTTACACCGTGTTGGTCGTACAGCGCGCGCTGGTAAAAAAGGTTTAGTTGTTAATCTTGTCACCGAGCGCGACTTGGCTTTGATTGCAAAAATTGAAAATAAGGGTCAGTCGCCAAAAGATCTTAAATCTCGCTTTAAAGATAAAGACGGTAAACGTTTGCACGTAGCAGAAGAACTGCGCAAGCCTAAACCTAAAAAAGAAAAGTCTAAAGCACAATTTAAAATAAAGTCAGTGCATAAAAAAAAGAAAAGGGCTTGATAAAATCAAACCCCCTCTTAAAGTTTTATAACTTAAAACAGCGGTAGTGAACTAGCCAATCTCGGCGCATGATATATTAATAAAGCAACAACCACAGTTAAAGCCCAAAAACTTTTTCTAGTTATTATAGATTTTATGGCATTCATGTGACCTCCTTGATATTTCCTTCTTGAAGACAGATTATAAGATCTACCAAAAATAACCATGATCTAAATCATCTAACATGCATTTTTTTTACCTTGTTTAGATAAGCTCAAAAGCCATTGTTCAATAATTTTTTTATATTGTTCAAAGTTTTTCCAATCAATACAATACTTTGACTTTGGGCCTTCAATTTCGCCTTGGATAAATCCACAGTCTTTTAAAACTTTTAAATGCTGGCTGACGGTTGCTTGTGCTATCGGTAAGTCCATAACTAAATCCCCACAAATACACTCTTTTTTTTGTGCTAGTTGCTGAAGTATCGCAAGCCTTGCGGGATGCCCCAACACTTTAGCGACTTGAGATACTTTCAAGATTTTGTTAGGGAATTTTCTTTTTGTTGAGGTTTTCATTGAAAACTTATATCGTAAAAATACGATAAAGGAAAACACTATTATGAATATACTCTTTATGTGTGTTGCTAATTCAGCACGAAGCCAATTGGCAGAGGGTTTGGCTCGTAAAATTCTGGGGAAAGGATTTCAAGTTGAAAGCGCTGGATCAAATCCTACAAAATTGAACCCGTATGCCATACAGGTTATGCAAGAAGTGGGTGTTGATATTTCAAAACATTATTCTAAATCAATTTCTGATTTGGATCCAAACTTTATAGATCAATTGAATTACATTATTACTTTATGCGCTGAAGAAGTTTGCCCGGTACTACCCTCTAAAACAGCACACAAGTTGCACTGGCCATTTACCGATCCCGCATCCAAAGAGCCTATAGACGACGAAGTCGCACTTGAAAATTTTCGTACAGCCCGAGATAATATTGCTGAAAAAATTAGAGAGTTTAAGGTTAAGAACTCTCTATGATAAAATTTGTTACTGAGTTTATCGGAAGTTGTTGGTTAATACTGATTGTTGTTGGTTCGGGAATTATGGGCCAAACCCTTAGTCTTGATAACACTGCTATCGCTTTGTTAGCGAATTCTGTAGCAACAGGATTTGGTTTGTATTTTTTAATTACAATATTCGCTGATATTTCGGGAGCTCATTTTAATCCAATCGTTACACTATTTGAATTACTACAGTCACGAATAGATAAAAGATATTTTTTTGTTTATTTAACAGCACAATTTCTAGGTGCTCTGAGTGGTGTTTGGTTAACGCATTTGATGTTTGGACAAAGTGTTTTACAAATTTCGAATCACGATCGCTCTGAGTTCAGATATTATTTTTCTGAAGTCATAGCTACTTCAGGCTTAATTATTGTTATTCATTTAAGCTCACAAAAAAAGACCTTTGTTGTACCTGCTTGTGTTGCTACTTATATAGCTTCGGCCTACTGGTTTACTTCTTCAACATCTTTTGCCAATCCGGCCGTGACACTGGCGAGAGCCTTTACAAACACCTTTTCAGGAATTCGTCCGCATGGGGTGTTGGGGTTCATTGCCGCCCAGGTTGTCGGTTGTGTGCTGGGATTTTTCGTTGTTCGTTTTTTTGATCGACAGAAGCTCAATAGCTAAATTGGTTTTATCAGATCTCAGTTTGATACAGCCTTGCTGTTTTCAAAAATTGTCAAACACATCACAGTTTGTTCGATTTAAAACAATATGAAGCATTAGATGTTGGTCTCAACATTGCTCTTATCTTATTTGTATTAAAAATTTACTAACAAATAACACAGGAGAACTGTATGTCTAAATTCACATTATTTTTCGTGGGTACGATAGCAATGAGCATTTTGTCTCATGCTCGTGAAAACAATATCGCGGGCAAAACCTTTCAATACAACATGAATAGACAGCAAAGTTGTGTTGTTAATTATACCATCGATGGCGGCGGACATTTTTCTAGTTTACGAGCGACTGTACAATTAACAAAAAATGGAATTCCCGGTGAAGTAAAATATTATTCTGCTTCATCGTGGGGTAAAGAATTTGAGTTGATGAGAGATTCAACTAGTTTAGCTAGAAGTATCGCCCAAGATGGAAATTGTGCCCTTGTTGAAACAATTGGTAAAAATTATTTTTACAAATCTCATCCATTTGAAGAGGGAAATTTAACTGGAAAACCTACTAATTGATTTTTCGTAAAATTAAATGGCTTTTAAATAAAAAGAGCCGAAGATAAAGCGTATTTAATTTAAAAAATGGCTCAGGAGGAGGGACTCGAACCCCCGACCAAGCGGTTAACAGCCGCTTGCTCTACCGACTGAGCTACTCCTGAACTCTCGGAATTTAATTTGAAGTGAAATCCTAAATTAGCGAAATCAGACGCTTTCGTCAAGAAGCATACTTATGGTTTTTTTAAATTAAACGCTTAATTTTGTTGCAGCACGAATATTAAAAATTACGGATTCTGTACTTTATCGAATTGGTCTAGGTACGGAGAAAAGACATCGGTTTTAAACTCACACTTAATAAAATCAGTAAAAAAGACCTCGTTATTTAAATTTGAACCCGACTTAAAACTTGTGTTCACTGGTATAAACAACAACTTTTCATAAGCATTTAGCAGCGGAGTATCAATTTTAAATCGATTTGGTTTATCATCTTTTGAAAACATATTGTAGCCTGCGTGCTCGATGGTTAATTTCAGGACCGGTGTGTATTCTATTAAAAACATCTGACCGATAAAATCACGAGCTATGACTTGATCAACAATATGCACAGAGTTGATCGTGATTTTTGTCATCGAAAAATGTAGACCATCGCCAATATTAGCTGACAATGTCAGGGTTGCTGAACTCGCCAGCGTGCTTTGGATATTGATAAAATTAGTGTCATTTGCCGACAGATTTGTATCGACGGATTGGCTTGGCTGACTCCAAAGCGAACAAACAAGGTCTGCGCGAATGTATTTCTCTCTTAAAACAAACTCAAGCGGTTGATTTTTAAGATCCTTTGCGACAAATTTTTGCTCGTTTAAATCTTTATCTTTATCCTTTACTTGATCTTTTTTTATCGGACTACATGCAGAAAAAAGCACAAAAGCTAAGCTAAGATACATATTTAATTGAGGTTTTATGTTTTTCATAGTGGAACTCCGTGGGCGCATTACAAGCCAGAGCTTAATAGATGAAAAATGGTGCACTCGAGAGGATTCGAACCTCTGACCACTTGATTCGTAGTCAAGTACTCTATCCAGCTGAGCTACGAGTGCACGTGATAAAAGCTGAGTTCGTTAACCTACAAAAAATATTGGCCAAAATCAAGTTTAACTATCAGACATCGCTTGATTCTGTAAAAACGCTATGGCAATTTAGATAACACCTACAAATAGTGGGTAGTTTTTCAGCCAATATATTTAATATATACCATTTTTAGACGCGGAGAAGTGGGTGAGTGGCTGAAACCAAGTCTTTGCTAAAGACTCGAACTTGCAAAACAGGTTCCGTGGGTTCAAATCCCACCTTCTCCGCCATTTATCACAATCATTTTTTCAAAAATAAAAAAACTCAAATCAAAATAAAGTGTTAGCCAAGCAGTGTTTTTGGTTCAGTCTTTCTAGAAATTTCTGGATATTTCATAATTTGGTAGGATTTTGCTAGGCGTCTGGTAGGGCTTGGGGTTTTCTGAACAAGGATCAGGAACACAAAGAGTTTTGGTCATGGGTTCGAACTTGGGTATCAAGAAAGTTTTGTAGCGGATATAATAGAAATAAAACGCTCTGATTAGCAGAGCGTTTTATTTGAGAAATTGAAATTCAAACTAGGGGTTTTAAGGCCAGCACGCTTGTTTGTCATCCCATTCGGGATCATTTGCTTCAATTTTAAAGTCATCAGAATCTGGTCCATTAGGATAAAACCATACCATTACTGGGTGACCACCGATTAATTGTGAACCACGAGTACTAATGCTAAATCCGATTCTTTTTTCATATGAGGTCCATTTGCAAGCGCCATATGGATTATGTCTGATTGTGATCCACTCAACTTTTAAAGCTTGGGTTGATATCTCATTTTTAAGAACTTCACAAACTTCTTTAGGTATATCAATTTCATTACTTAAATTTCTGAGAAACATTTCCTGAGGATTTCCAACAATGACCTCTTGTATATACTTAAGATTATATTCTTTATAGTTTGGGTTTTTGTACTTAGATTCACAAAAAAATTTTGACCCGTTGGATGCAGCGTAGGAAGAGCCAGATAACAAAAGGCTGGCAAACAATAAAATATTTTTCATATAACCTCCAGATTTAAGTCCATGCTTTATACACCCCTGAAATACTTTACACAATGCATATTTTTTCATTATAATTATGAAATTTCTCATATTTATTTAGGAGTACTTATGAAGGTTCCTTTTCATTTGATTGAGTCATTTTTAAATGTAGTTGAATCAGAGTCATTAGATGCTGCGGCAAGAAAATTAAGTCTAACTCAATCCGCTCTTTCAAGACAGATGAAACAACTTGAAGGATTGCTACCATATAAAATATTTGAAATGCGTGGAAGATCCAAAAAATTAACAAAATACGGGAACTTACTTTATGCTCTTTTAAAGCCAAAACTTGATGGAGTGGATGAACTTATTTACGGTGCTTCAACTTCATTTGCGGAAGAAGAAAAGGCCCATATTAGAATTTCTGGTAGAGGGGAATTATTAGATCGTTTTGCCATAAATCTTAAATTTAAAGGCAAAGCAGAGTTCATACAGCAAGACAATGAAAGTACAATTTCCTCGGTAGAAAATAGATCTAGTGATATTGGAATTATTCATAGAGTTGTTGATTCACATGATTTAATTGTAAGACCTCTTTTTCAAGATAAATTCAGACTTGTGTTTCCCAAGAAAAACCTTCGTCATTTTCCTAGTTCAAAAACAGAACAGAAAGAAGTACTTATGGCCTCGCCTTGCCTGTTATACAAGAGTAACGACTCAGTTATTAATAACTCTTTAGGCAAATGGGGTTTAACTACTAATGATTTGAATATCTCAAGAATTTACTCGAATTATGCGGCCATTGGTACAATGATTAAGAATGGCGTAGGTTGGGCCATTCTGCCATCTCATATCGAGTTTGCTAAAAGTGAAAACCATTTTATTGATCTCAAAGGTCCCGATCTTGCACGAAATTTTTATATATGCTATAGGAAAGAGCTTTTGAATGTTGAATGGTTCAAAAAATTATTAATTAATATTCAATCATTAAAGTAATATTTTCGTGTTGTGGTTCAATAAAATTTACAGCGATTTGCAATTCTAAGCTTAAACGTCAAACCAAGAGCTTATTGCATTTTCATTATGCGCAAATGTCCCGCTCATAAAACTATATAGAGAGATCTTCAGAGACGATGACCTAACTAGGGTGTCAATTTCTATTTCGTTGAAGGTGAACTAAATTTCTTAATCTTTAAAACAAGTTCGTCTGCAATTTTCACTTTTTCGTTTTC